>Ga0247805_1000001_pt1 | contig 1543417 bp, 1298 predicted proteins | sample UWRJL044104R1_FD_180930 | JGI IMG/M metagenome (GOLD analysis project Ga0247805, IMG submission 180930) | Plant litter microbial communities from Arlington Agricultural Research Station in Wisconsin, United States - UWRJ-L044-104R-1 | ecosystem: Environmental > Terrestrial > Plant litter >... | reverse complement strand
ATTCGGATGTAAAGCAGCAATTCACGCATGTAGCAACGCCAGAAGAGAACTCTTACATCGAGGCTTTTCACAGTATTTTAGAACGTGAAGTAATTGAACGTTACCAATTTGACAGCTATTACGAGGCCAAAGACACAATTCAGCGTTTCATCAAACATTACAATGAAAGTCGCCTGCATCGTTCAATCGGTTTCGTGACGCCCCAACAAAAGTGGGATCAAGCCCTGGTTTGTGACACAACTATTATTGAAAAAGTGTCCAACTTATAAGGGGTCAAGACAATCCCTGCCTTGGGAACTCAATATTATTGACATACTAATAAACTAATATTCAAGACATTGTATTTTTGAAGTCATATAATTGATATCTACTGCAATTAAGAATAAAATAAAGTAGCTATATTAACTGCAATTACGAATAATAGCAGATTATGAAGAAGACGAAACTGGGAGAATTTGAAGAACTAGTATTGCTTACAGTAGCAGCCTTACAGCAAGATGCGTACGGCGTGGAGATAAAACGGGAGCTGGAAACACGCTTGAAAGAGAGACTAAGTGTAGGATCCATTCAATCGGCACTGAAACGAATGGAAGAAAAGGGCTTTCTTACCTCCGCCTTTGGCGAAGCCACTTTGAAAAGGGGAGGCAAACGCAAACGCATTTACTACACCACATCCCACGCGCTTAAAGTGCTGGAAGAAATGAGAGCAATACGTGCAGATCTATGGAGCTCAATTCCTTTAATAACTTCTGAATTGAAAATGATATGAGTTCGCCTGAGAACATTCAACCGCCCAAATGGCCACTGCATTTGATGCGGGGAATATTACGGACGGAATACCTGGAAGAAATTGAAGGCGATATGGAAGAGATTTTTCAGGATAATCTTCATCAGTATTCTGTAAGGAAGGCAAAACGAATGTATACATGGGAAATGTTTAAGTTGCTTCGCCCGGCCTTATTAAGAAATTTTAAATCATCTTACACCTTTACGTCTTATGCCATGTATAAAAATTATTTTCTAATCGCTTGGAGAAATCTGATTAAAAAGAAAGCGTATTCGGCCATTAATATTCTTGGCCTGGGGGTAGGAATTGCCTGCTGCTTCCTGATTTTTACGTTTGTGCAAAGTGAGCTTTCCTACGATACATATCATAGCAAGCGCGATAGGATCTACCGCATCACGCATGGAACCAGAGTATCCGAAGATCCCCGAAATCTGACGAAAGAGGGTCCTTCCTGGGTTTGGGGTAATGCCCCTGTCGGGCCGGCACTTAAAAATGAGTTTCCTGAAATAGAAAAGGTAGTTCAGTTTTCGGGCAGAGCCGACATCCTGCTGACTAACGATGATAAAAAGTATCAGGAGAACGGCGTATTCTTCATGGATTCAACCGTGTTTGATGTATTCAGTTGGGATTTGTTGCAGGGTGATCCGAAAACCGCACTGGTAAACCCATATAGCATCGTACTAACCCAGAGCACGGCCCGGAAATATTTCGGCAATGAAAATGCTTTGGGTAAAACGCTTAAAGGAAGTGATTCACCAGGCAGAGCGGATGCCGGGCAATACATCGTCACGGGTATCATGGCCGATCTTCCCAGTAATTCTCACTTTAAGTTTAATGCGATTCTTTCGCTTAGTACGTTTAAAAAATCGGTTCCGCAAGTCTTCGAAACGTGGGACTATGCTGATTTCTACACCTACTTTCTGGTAAACGAAAAATTCGATGAAGCTGCTTTTAAACAAAAGCTACCTGACTTTGTAAAACGGCAACGCAAAGACCCGAAAACAAAATATGTCATAGAACTGGAATCTTTGAACGATGTTTACTTAAAATCCGATGCGGATCGCCAGCCGGGAGAAACCGGAAGTTTATCCAACATGTATATTTTCTCGATCATTGGGTTGTTCATCCTGGTGATTGCCATGATCAACTTCATGAACTTATCCACCGCCCGTTCCATGGAACGAAGCAAAGAGGTCGGCATCCGCAAATCCATTGGTGCTGCCAGAAGCAGTTTAATCTCTCAGTTTTTAGGCGAATCCTTTGTTATCGTTTCTCTATCGATGATCACTGCTGTCGTTCTGGTGGTGATCTCGTTACCCTTTATGACAGGCTTAACCGGAAAAGAATTTGAACCAGGCCTTTTAATCCATTGGAAAAGTATTCCCATCATTGTAGGAGCCATGGTATTGATCGCTTTTGTGGCGGGTTCTTATCCGGCACTGGTTCTTTCGGGATTTAGTCCGGTGCATGTGTTGAAAGGTATGACCAAGTCAACAGGGGGCGTAAATCTGAGAAGAGGATTGGTGGTTTTTCAATTTAGTCTTTCGATACTACTCATCGCGGTAACCATTATTGTCTATACACAAATGAATCATTTGCTGGATAAAGATCTGGGCTTCGATAAAGAAAGTATGTTGGTAATTGACTATAACTACGATGAGGCAGTGAATGCTAAGTCGCAGCTTCTAAAAACAAGGCTGGAAGAAAACCCGTCTATTGTTTCAGCCGCTTTTTCACGAAGTGTTCCCGGAAGCTTTTTTCCATATGCCGGCACAGAGATAGAAACAAAGAGTGGCGAAATGAAAATGATGGGACAACCCATCTTTGAGGTCGGGATAGACTTTATACCCCATTTTGGCTTAGAGCTCGTTGCGGGAAGATCATATTCCAGAGATTTCCCTGCGGACTCCAGCAGTTCTTTGGTAATTAACGAAGCAGCAGCAAAACAATATGGATATAAAAATGCTGAGGAAATAATAGGCAAAAAATTCAGTCAGTGGGGAAGAAAGGGTGTTGTGATCGGAGTCGTAAAAGATTTTAATTTCACTTCTTTGCATCAAAAAATTGAACCGCTCACCCTGCCCTTCCAAGCCTATTCAAGCCGGTACCTATCCATTAAAGTTAAAACGGGAGATCTGACAAAAACAATTCAACAGGTGGGTGCCGTGTGGAGTGAAATAGAACCGCACAGACCTTTCCTTTATAGTTTTCTGGATGAAGATTTTAATCGCCAGTACAAGGATGATTTTATTTTCAGGAAGTTGTTTACCACATTTTCCTGCCTGGCCATAGCTATTGCATGTCTGGGACTGCTCGGACTGGCAACGTATATGGCCGAGCAGCGCACAAAAGAAATCGGTATCCGAAAAGTGTTGGGAGCGGATTTCCGCACCATCGTCCTACTACTTTCCAGTGACTTTATTAAATTGGTTGTCATAGCCATTCTGATTGCGACTCCGGTGGCGTGGTACGTGATGAACCGATGGCTTGAAGGTTTCGCTTACCGGGTGGAGATCAGTCTCTGGATTTTTGTTTTAGCCGGGTTCATTGCCTTTTTTATTGTTGCGCTTACCATCAGCTATCAATCTATAAAATCAGCATTAATGAATCCGGTAACGTCACTGAGAAGCGAATGAAATCATGCATTAGGCGTAAGTTATTCGGTGTCGCATTGCCACAACCGAACGACTTGCGCCTAACTTGCTGAGTTTTGGTTATCGTTTTCCGTCCGTTTTTTGGCTGGCCGGCAAATACAGTTTCATTTACACCCATTTGTAAAAAACCTTTACATTTAAGCCCTGCAAGGTCCCTTCTTTGCAGACAGATCGGAAGGGACAGGATAACGGCGTAGTTATCGATAACAAAACCATACTAAATTTCCCTCCGCGTTTTTGAAGCAATTGAGAAATACGGTAGCCAAAGGTGTAACTATCGCTTGCTCGGTAAGTCAGAAAAATGAAGACTAGGGAGAGGTGTACTGGAAGACCCTAAGGTAATCCGTCGTAGCCCTATGACAGTGAACGGTCAGCAATTTTTCTAATCCGTAATTTTAACAACAACACGCAGCAAAGACGATGTCCGTTTTTTCACTCTCCCATTTAAGCAAATACATTTCAATAATACGATTTCCGGTTCTTTCCAAAGTCTTCATGACTCTGGTCTGAAATGAACACCTTAAATTTTAGCAAAAACGATCATAGTTCTACCCCATTGTGGACAATCATACTTCTGAGCGGAGGTCTGGCATTTTTCGTTTATTATTCCAGGTTCTGGCAAATCTTCTCAGATCCTCTGGAACCAAAACAAAACCCGTTCATCAAGTGGTCAGTCTGCCATGGAATCCTATGGTCAGCTTTTAAATCAAGCATATTTATCACGTCGTCTGATTCAATCAGTTCGGGTGGAGCTTCATTATTCCCATAATTTCCAAATAAATCACGGAACAGATCAAAGGTAAAATTCGGACCTAGTTGCCTGGCTATGTTACGTGCAATAGGAACAATGCCCACTGGGTCAGTTTCGCGGCTCCACAACTTGTGCCAAACGTCAAGAAAATTGTCATCCTTAATTTTACCATCCGGCGAATCTTTCTCAGCATTTTTCTTTAACCGCTCCCACTCCACCTTACTAGCTTTGAGGCCTGTTGAAAACAATTTCAACTTTCTTTCAAAGATCACATTCAGCCTGATCCTATTATCGTCTCTTGTGGTGTCAAAAAACAAATTCGCTGTGGCCTGTTTCATGATCTCACGATTTTTCGATTGCACATTCATTCAATTTTATGTGCAAATCAAATTTACGGATTAGACGATAAACACACAACAAGCACAAACAAAAATATCTTACAAATAGCCAATTATCAGTATATTACATAATAAAGAACAAATAGCGATAAGAAGAAAAACCATATTTTCACTGACTCATAATCAGTAGGTACCTGGTTTGATTTCAGGTAGAACCACTTGAAAATCAAATACTTAAATAAAAAAGTTAGGTCCTTTTTCATTCTGTGCAATACAAATTTGCTGATTGGCGAGGTAATAATGAAGTCTGGTTCCCAACTTTCACTTCAGCAGTATTTTTTATAACTCATGAATATAAGTCGCGCATATGATTAATAGGTTCGATTATTCCAGGACCACTTTACCAATAAGTTCCAATTATCTGTTGATTTTTTCATCTCAAGGATTTCACCGAGCTCCGACATAATCGACATTGAACTATATTCTCAAAATTTTAGACCCACAAATTTTTAAATTTACATATTGTTCATTATTTTTGATTGTTCACTGAACGTGAACAGATAAATGAAATGAACAAATGATTCTTACAGAAAATGAAATAGTCGAAAATGCGCTAAGAAACTTAGAAGCGAATACTGGTATTGCCGGTTACTGGACGTCTCAGGATAATTCCTACGATAATGGGATTGACGGCGAAACGAGAATAACTATAGGGGAAACCACAGTGATTTTTAATACTGAGGTAAAACGAGAGTTTCGTGAATACCATTTGGACAAATTGCTTCGTCAAGCTGAATTGAACAAGCCATTCATGCTAATTGCGGATAGAATATTTCCGGCACAGAAGCAGCGTCTGAGAGAGAATGGAATTGCCTATCTGGATACTTCAGGAAATATTTATGCCTCCAATGGCAATCTACTGTTGTGGCTTGATGGTCAAAAGCCGGTGCATATCGCCGCCGACATAAAAACGAATCGGGCCTTCACTAAAGCTGGCCTTAAAGTAGTTTATGCTTTTTTGCAAAATCCAGAAGCGGTAAATTTTACATATCGAGAAATTGCAAGCTTTGCAAAAGTAGCTTTAGGAACAATAAATGAAGCTATACTAGCTTTAAAGGAAACAGGACATCTTTTAGTAGTTAATAAAAACCGCATGGTTCTCAGTAACAAAAGAGAGTTACTGGATAACTGGATGATAGGATATAGAAATATCCTAAAGCCATCCTTATTATTAGGAACCTATCATTTCGGCGGAAGTGAGCGATGGAACCAGATCGAATTACCTGCAACAGCTGTTTGGGGGGGAGAGCCAGCCGGTGACCTTGAAACCGGCCATCTGAATCCCAAAAAATGGACCATTTATACCGCACAGGCCAAACCTGAGTTAATAAAGACTTTAAAGCTTGTTCCACGGTCTGATGGAAACCTAAAAATTTATGACAAGTTTTGGCTGGATACCACGCTATACCCAAACAATCGTGTAACTCCCGAACTGATCACTTACGCTGATCTGATGACTACAGGAGATGCAAGATGCATTGAGACAGCAAATATTATTTACGACAAAAAGCTTACCCGGATATTTGATCAGCCATGAAGCATGCAGAATTAAAGAATGTGTTTGATACGGTGGAGAAAACTTTTACTGAGCTTTCCATTGACTACTACCTAATCGGAGCCTTAGCCAGGCAGATATGGTATGAAAAAGCTGAAATGAAATTCCGAACAACCAGAGACATAGATTACGCCATCCTAGTAGGTAGTCATCAGGAATACGAAGCTGTTAAGCAGTATTTTATCGAAAATGAAAACTATTTACCTGCCAGGGAAAACGCATTTGTACTGATCTCGCCAGACGGACTTCAGGTTGACCTACTTCCATTCGGAGAAATCGAATCTCAGGGCAGTGTGAAGATTGAAGGGACTGGTATGACCACAATTCAGATAAGCGGAATGAAAGAAGTTTACGAAAATGGCACAGAGGTTGTCAGCTTTGAAACGGGAAATTCCTTTAAGACAGCCACATTAATCGGAATCGTTCTTCTAAAACTTATAGCCTACGATGACAGACCAGAAAGAAGGCAGAAAGACGCTACTGATATTGGTAACATCCTCGTAAACTTTTTCTATCTGCATGAAGATTTAATATACTCCAATCATCTCGACATGTTTGGTGAACAAGAGCGCTCACTTGAAAATATATCAGCAATCGTGCTGGGCAGGGAAATCAAAAAGATTATCTCATCCAATGCAAACCTGATCGACCGATTGAACAGAATTTTGAATGATCATATAAATTCTGGTGAAAAAAGTATTTTCACTCAATTGATTACAAAAGAAACCGGAAAAGAAATTGATTTGATAATCGAATACCTTCGAGATATTCTCTGGGGATTTGAAAATCCATCACAACCCGTTGATTAGCATCATGGTTGCAGTCGATTCTCTGAAATATCGACCCCATATTGGAGATTTCAGTACCGGTGACCACGACAATACGGAAATTGAGGTCATATAAAATCGGATAGCACAATCATATACAAATGATTTATTATCAGTAAAATACACCAAAAACAAACACATTCATCAAGTGGTCAGTCTGCCACGGAACCCTATGGTCAGCGTATCCGAAATTTACAATGTGCAATACAAATTTACCGATTAGACGATAAACAGACAACAAGCAAAAACAAAAATATTTTATAAATATCTAACTATCAGCATATTGCACAACAATAGACAAGGTGACTATAAATAGAAAAACCATATTCCTACCGACTCATAATCAGTATTTCGGTCCGCTAAAATTTGGTGAAATGGAATATTTTGGCTGTTGCGCGGAAAATAAAAAGACCGTAAATCGTTGATTTACGGTCTTTTTATTTTCTCTTTCGTTCAAGGAACACGGCCAGGATCGCCTTTTGCAACCCTTCCCGTTTCTTTAATGAATCAAAAACATCCGATCAGAAAAGCATTGAAATCTTCCTAGTAAAGCTGATTGAACAGCCATTTGAATGTTCCGTGAGACTGTGAGCGGAAGGTAATTTCAGGGCCGAAGGCATACAACTTGCCTTTTCCAACATTCGCCTCAAAGGCTGCAACACCCCCTTGCAAATAGGCCTGTCCCCACGCCCAGCCGCTGCGAAGCGGGCTTGCGTCCGAAAACCAGGCAAGCGGCTTGATAACACCTTTGGCAATTGCGTCGGGAGATACGGTAAATACAGGGCTGTTGTCAAAATAGACGTCTGTTTTAGCGCTCATTCCCCAGCTCGCTTTGGCGGTCGTATCCACGCTCACCCTCAGAAGACTTCCGGGGATAAAGAACTTCTCTGACGGAAGCGGTTCACTGCTGCCGCTTTTTGTCACTTCGGTAATTGCGCTTCGAACCGGCAAACCCAAGTGATAGGCAAGACCGGTACTGCTGCCGATCGTAACAATTTTCCCGCCCGCTTCCATGAATTTCTTCAACTGCGGAATGGATTTGGAGGCGGTTATTGATCCCATCATCGAACGAAATTCTTCGGGCACTTCCTCTTCTTTGGGACCTCTGCTGGCAAACATCGCGTTCATCACTGAATCGCGCGCCGAGGGTGCTGAGATCGCGCGGGTCACAAACACGATCACATCATATTTGCTGCGAAGATCAGCCGCGTCAATTTCTTTGGCAAAAACAACGTTAAACGGAAAATGATACTGTTCGAGCATCCACCGTACCCAGCCCGAAGGCATAGAGCCGCCGTAGGTATCCCAAAGTGCCACTCTGAGCGGCGCCACTTTTTGCATCGCTCCCGAAGGCTTCTTAGAAACCGCTCCGATCTGAATACCCAGTTCTTTCGAAGATTTTTCCACTGCGCCTTTGGCCTTTGCGCTTTGCGGAATATAGAAAGTCCCGTCTGAAAGTCGGAAAACCTCCGCACCTGCTTTTAAAAGATCATTTACAGCTATAAATGCATCGTTCACACTGGCTTTAATTTCGTAACCCGCTGATCCCGAAGCTGCTTTACCAGGTGCCAGCTGCAACGCTCCATAGGGCATCTTTTCAAAGGGCCCCTCAAAACTTTCCAGAATCCGGTCAAATTTTACGCCCATCTGAAAAGCCAGTGTCCAGCCTGCAGCATCATAGGGCCGGATCGGAGGACCGCCAGGATACTGAAAATCATTGGGATAATCCTGAGGTTCGAACATGTCAATAATATGCGGACGAAAGGCCTGAGCGGTCTTAACGATATAAGAGCCGACTGGATAATTCTTACCAGCCACCGTAAAGGGTGATGTCGATTTTTCGATCTGGATCCCGGTTCTGACGAGTGCGTTGATAAATTTAACAGCGGTAGGAAAATCTGCCTGGTCCGATGGGATAATGTATCCTCTTGGATCGCGTTTAGGCGCTGCCTGAAAAATCTCATCATAATATTTCGAGGGAATCCCTCCGCCTCCACCTGGAAAGGCTCTGCCAGCGGCCGCACCCGATTCTGAGGATCTGGGTCTTGCTTTTGCCTGATCCGCCTTGTAGGCTGTATTGATCTCCTCGATGCGCTTGGGGGTCGGTGTCCAATAATCGCTGCTTCCGCGTTTAATGGAATTTTTGCCCATGATGTAAATATTATAAAGCAAATGATCGCTGTTACGCGCTGCATAATCCAGAATGGAATAATTCAGCGACACCGAGTAGTCAATCGACTGCTTGAAATGCCATGTTTTCTGAGGCGTTACCGGAAAAGGTGTGTTGTTATTAGGAATCAAACGCTCAGGAACCAGCGGCACTGGCTCCGGCGTTGGTCCGCCGATAATCTCTGTCAGGATACCGATCATATTATGAAAGTGCGTCGTCGTGCGAAGCCCCCCGTTGTACCAAGTCGAAAAACTCGAACCGGTCAGACGGGTAAAGCCAGGTTTATTTTCCGCATTTAAACGGTTGTACATCGCCGCGCCGACCGCATCAATTCCGGTTACCATCATCGGATCAAAAACGTAATTGAACGGGTCACGGTACGGTGGTCCGGCCAAAATGGAACCCGCAGGTCCGCGCTGATGGTGGTTATACATGATCTGAGGTATCCACTCCACAAAAAGCTGCTTGCCCATATTGCGGCTTTCCACCTGATTCTGAATGAAAAAATCACGGTTGTTATCATGTCCGATGTATTTTTGATACAGCCTGGGCACACCCTCATTTTTTCGCTTCACCGGATCTTTTTCTCTCATATACCAGTCCGAAACCAGTTCCTGTCCGTCCGGGTTGGCATGGGTAAAAAGAATAATGACATGGTCAAGAATCCGTTTATTTTCCTCATCATTACGGCTGACCACGTTATAAATCGTCTCGATCAGCTGGTGTATACCCACCACCTCTGTCGCATGAAGACCGCCGTCGATCCACACGACAGACTTCCCTTCCGCTGCCATAGCGCGGGCCTGTTCTTCACTTACGCCATCAGCCCTGGCCATCTTCGTTGAAATTTCTTTGTAGCGGTCCAGCTTTTTAAGGTTTTCGGGCGAGGAAACAATCAGCATATACTGGTCGCGGCCCTCAGCGGTTTTACCGATCACGGTTAGTTTGAGCCGGTCGGATACCGCCGCCAGTTTTTTCCAGTATGCCTCGGTCTGGGTGAAATTTGCCAGCTGGTAATCATCGCCAATGCTGAAACCAAAATGCTCCTTGGGTGTCGGGATCTGCGCCCATACGGACTGCACTGCTAAAATCAGTACCGCGGCAAACAGACGGGTCATTACATTTCTCATTCGGTCAGGTTTGTTTTATAAAGTTCATTAAATAACAACTTGAAAGTACCGTGCGACTGGCCGCGGAAGGTGATCTCCGGCCCGAAAGCATATAGTTTTCCCTTTCCAACCTTGGCCTGAAAAGCGACGACGCCATCTTTCAGATAAGTCTCTCCCCATGCCCATCCGCTTACCAGCGGCTTGGCAGTAGAAAACCAGGCAAGCGGTGTTAGTCCCTTTATGGCTGCATCAGGCCCGATATGAAACACAGGGCTGTTACTGAAAACCACATCCGCTTCACTGGCCATTCCCCAGTTTGCCGGTGCATGTTTATCAAAAGAAACTTTAAGGATACTGCCCGGAATATAGTAGCGTTCCCCGGAAAGGTTTTTGGTTTCTCCCCTTGCATTTACTTCGGTCAACGCGTTGGTTACCGGCAACCCAAGATGGTATGCCAAAGTAGTACTTGAACCTACGGTAACAATTTGACCACCGGCTTCCATGAATTTTTTAAGTTCGGGTACTGATTTTGCCGGTGTGATCGTGCCCAGCCACGGACGGTACTGCTCTGCCACTTCTTCCGGTTTTGGCTGTCTTCCCAGACCTCTTCCTTCTCCGCTGCCCGTGCTGACAGGCGGAATGCCGCCACCAATAAACAGGATCACGTCATATTTCAAGGCCAGTGAGCCGCTGTCAATATCCTTCGGATAGATCACTTTAAACGGAAAATTATACTGTTCCATCATCCAGCGTACCCAGCCAGAGGGCATTGAGCCGCCGTAATTATCAAAAAGCGCAATACGTGCCGGCGCTACTTTGACCAGCGAAGCCGGACGAGCATTCACCGCCACAGCTTTCACCCCGTAATTTGCACCGGCCTTTTCAAGAATGGACTTTCCTTTGGAAGGAACAAAAAAGGACCCTGACGCAGCGGCGGTGGTACTGTCTTTGGTACGATACACTTCAATACCCGCTTTCATTAAATCGTTAACCGCCATAAATGCATTATTAACCCGGGAATCTACCAGATAGCCGCCTTTCGAAGATGGCGTCACAGCGGCGGGCATCGGCTGCACCTGACCATACGGAATTCTTTCAAACGGACCATCGAAAGCATTTAAAATCCGGTCAAATTTTACCCCCATCTGGAAAGCCAGCGTCCAGCCCGCAGCATCATAAGGACGAATCGGAGGACCGCCCGGGTATTCAAAGTCGTTCGGATGGTTCTGCGGCTCGAACATATCCAGTACGTGCGGACGGAAAGCCTGTGCAGATTTCACCACATAAGACCCTGCTGGATAATTTTTACCTTCCACAGTAAACGGAGCGGTCGCTTTGTGAATCAGAATACCCGATTTGATCAGGGCATTGATAAATTTAACAGCCGTAGGAAAATCCGCCTGATCGGCCGGCAGGATAAATCCTCTTGGGTCACGCAGCACCGGATTGGTATAAACGGTATCAAAAAATTTCTGAGGAATCGTATTGGCGCCAAAAGCAGGAGCAGCCACGCTGTCGGGCCTCGGGCGCGGTGCAGGTGCTATTTTTTTCGATGCTTCAAAACCGTCTGTTACAGCCTGAGAATACTTTGGATACAATGTCCACGTATCCTTATTTCCCTTTTCGATCGAGCTTTTTCCCATTTTGTAAATGTTGTATAACAGCTCATCACCATTGCGCACCGCATAGTTCAGAATACCATAATTGAGCGAAACAGAATAATCGATCGAACGGCGGTAGGGCCAGTCCTGCGGCATCACCGGAAATGGATTGGCATTGTTTGGAATCAGACGCTCGGGTACCAGCGGAATTTTCATCGGCGTGGGATTGCCGGTAATCTCGGTGAGAATTCCGATAATGTTATGAAAATAAGGCGTGGTGCGCAGTCCGCCATTCCACCAGGTCGAAAATACAGAACCTGCCAGGCGGGTGTAGCCGGGTTTTCCTTCCACATGCAAACGGTTGATCATTGAAGCGGCAACACCCTCCACACCGGTAATGATCTGCGGGTCAAGCAGGTGATTAAACGGATCGCGGTAAGGCGGGCCGGCCACTACAGATCCTGCCGGTGAAGTCTGGTGGTGGTTGTAAATAATCTGAGGAATCCACTCGACATACTGCTGCAACGAAGTATTGGTCGTTTCCTTCATGTTCATCATGTAAAAATCACGGTTGTTATCGTGTCCTACATATTTCTGGTACAACCGGGGAATATTCATGTTCCGCTTCTTGGGATCTTTCTCGTTCATATACCAGCTCGCCACAATTTCCTGTCCGTCAGGATTGACCTGAGAGAGCAAGATGATCACATTATCAAGGATCTTCATAGTTTCAGGATCCGTGCGGCTAACCAGTTGGTAATACGTCTCAATGAGCTGATGCGAGCCGACCGTTTCGGTTGCATGCAAACCGCCATCGATCCATACCACCGGTTTCCCTTCTGTTACCAGTGCACGGGCCTGTTCTTCGCTGATTTCAGCATGAGCCAGTTTTTGGGAAATCTCCTTGTAGCGGTCTAATTTTTTAAGGTTGGCAGGCGAGGAAATTATCATCATCGGCTGGCGTCTACCCTCTTCGGTCGGGCCGATATCGACAAACTTTACCCGGTCAGAAACCTGAGCAACTTTTTTGAAGTAAGCCTCAGCCTGGGTGAAGGTAGCCAGATTATAATCATCACCGATCGTAAAGCCGAAATGTTCCTTCGGTGTCGGGACCGTCTGGGCGAAAGACGACGCTACGGAAAAAATGAACAGTACTACAAATAAACGTATTCGTATCATAGTGAACTGATTAGTGGTTAATAAGTAAACGGGAATAGCCTTGAAAGATGCTGGATAATAGGAAGACGTTTGTTTGGACAATCAAGGTACCCTGACATCTTAATTCCTTTTTATTTTCAGTAAAGGCCTTTTGGCTACTGATTCTTGAAACGCACACCCACACGGCAATTACAGGGCTCACCTCTTGACTCGTCACAGGCGTTCTCCTGGTACTGCACAATTTTTCTGCCGTCTCCCATCGTGACAATAAATTTGAACAGAAAATAATCGTTCACCGTTACTGTGCTCAGGTTTGTGCCTGTAAAAGCAGCCAGCTGAGCAGGTGTGAAAGTAAAGGTTTTGGGAAAACTGGTCACTGTTTCATACAATTTATCCGTTGCCAGAACCGTGCTTGGCAATGGAAACTGGCGAATGCTTGGAAACTCGCCCGCCAGCGAAAAAACGATCGGGTAAGCGGGCGGACTCGATTCGCGTCTGTTAAAGCTCAGGTATACATCGATGGATTGAACGGTTGTTCTTCCAAAATCAAAGTAATCGAGCGTCCACTCAAACTCTTGTTTGGTTTCGTACCCTGCTTCTTTCATATTGAAAAATGAAACTTTTCCTGTCTGAACCGTCGGCAGCGCAGATTTTGCTGTGTTGACCGTTACTCTGGGCGCGGCTCCGGTAGTTGCCTTTTCCCAGTCATATTCTACATTTTTGCAGGAATCTATTAAAAAACAGGTTAGCAACAGGGTATAGACAAAGAACTTTTTCATAAAAGCTGGTTTTAAAAATGAGTATATTTTTTTTGCTTCCGGCTATTTATCCCAAAAAACAGGTGTCGTTTGCTGAGCTCTCTGAATCGTTTCGCGGTCGTTGATCAGCGTTTCGTTCGAGGTCAGCTCTGTTTCTGAATAATAAAAACGCATAGGAAAAACATCCAGCGGTGAGACCAGGTCTCCTAGCCTGGGAAGTCCGGTCCTGCGAAAATCATTGTAGGATTCCACACCGTTGCCAAACAAAGCGATCCATTTCTGGGTCATCAAAAGCTGCATTTTTCCCGCATCATTTGCCGCGGCAAATTGCGTTTTTATTTTGCTTGCAAAGCCGGTGATGGTGGCTGCCGGCAAAGTTGTTCCTTTATTTTTACCTGCCAGCGTACTTACACTATTCAGATGGGCCGTAACCGCATCGGAAAGTAGCTGCGCGGCATCCTCGCCAGTGCCCATCGTCAGCGCTGCTTCGGCCCTGATGAATTTGATCATCGCGTTGGTGATCAGTGGAAGAATGCCTGCCCCGGTACCATCCCCGGAAGTGGATAGCGGAATTTTAAATGAATTCGAGGTTGAAGTTGAAACTGCTCCGGTGTTGTTCAGGTATACATTGGCAGTGGTAAGCGTCCGGATCGTGCCGTTATCGTAAAGGCCGCCAGCCGGATAAATCCCGATCAGAGCCCGGGTGTTTGCATCGGCAGGAGAAGCTGCTCCATCGCCCGGCTCGCGGCCATAATAACCTTCCCCGTTCATCGAATTGGCAAGACCAACATTTGCATTTTGACGGAAAACATAATAGCGAAGCCGGGGATCATCGCTGTCTTTGAGGTTATTGACCAGAGGCATACTCACATATCCTCCCCTACTTGCTCCATACCAGCTGACATACCAGGGATGCCGCGCGTTGGGCGTGACATTGGTACCATATTGAAAAACAAAATCCTGGGCGTTGTCCGAAATTAAAAGCCCGCCGTTTAATAGCAAAGCTTTGATACCCGCTTCTGCTTTGGCAGGATCTGAAAGGCGGATCTGGTTGAACATTTTCAGTTTAAGCGAATTAGCCATCCGCTGCCAGCTCACTTTGGAACCCTGGTAAAAAATATCAGCGCCAGAGGCAATCGTGAAATTCTTGTCCATATCAACCAAGGCCTCATCGATCAAAGCAAAAAGGCTGGTGTAAATATCAGCACCCTTGTCCAGTACAGGATTTGCATTTTCGCTTACCGCCTGGCTGTAAGGCACATCACCCCAAAGATCCACCATGATCGAATACAAATACGCTTTTTGCAGCTTGGCAATCGCAACGTAGCCCCAGGCCTGCTGCGCAGTGCCTTCACGGATCACTGTTTCAAGATCAGGAATTGTTGCGGTATAAAAACCTGACCAGGCGGTTGAAAACGAGGTTCCGGTCTGGTTCCACCGGTTCAATGTACCGGAAGCAAAATGCTGCATCACCGCAGAACCTCCTCCGTTTACGGCATTGAAATAACTCGCCAAAGACATTTGTGTGGAAGGCAGCAGCAAACTCAGTGTTGGCTGCGTAGGGTTGTTGGGATCGTCGTTGATGTCCACAAAATCACTGCATGAACTTGCCAGAAATAGCAGAACAAGTAACACGGACTGTTTTAAATTTTTTCTCATCATGGTTCCGGTTTTGACTGAATTAAAAGCTGATTCGTAAGTTTACCCCGTAACGGCGGGTGGTCGGAACGCCGTAAGAATCCGCGCCCCCATTATTGGATGATCCGGTGCTGACCTCTGGATCATAGTTCATATATTTTGGAAAATTCGGCGCATTGTACCAAAGATTTCTTCCGCTGACAGAAAGTGAAGCAGAGCCGAATGGCGTTTTGCTTAGCAGGCGCGCCGGAACCTGATAACCCAGTGATATTTCACGGAGGCGGAATACAGTGGCATCAAAAACAGATCCTTCCGCAACGCCGCCCGGCCCGTAACCTCCTGAAAAATAATAGTCAATTACGGTGATGGCCGTGTTGTTAGGGATCTTATTTCCTTCCCCATCTTTGAGCGGAAGCAGTGTATTGACATCTCCCAGTACGCCCGGTGCGATCAGCATCCGGTAACGGTCCTCGGTGTCCTTGCTGACGCCCCGCGCCATCGCCTCACCGACATTGGTCGAATAAATTGCCCCTCCCTGTTTCCAGTCGAAAAGAACGCCGAAGGTGAATTTTTTAAACGAAAGTGTGTTGCTGATACCGGCCATGAACGCAGGATTCGGATTTCCGATCGGGCCACTGGTTGAAGCAGCAATCGGCTTTGCGGTCTGCGGATTCACCAAAATATTTCCTACTTCATCGCGGGCATACCGGCCGCGGTATATCTGCCCGTAAGGCTGCCCGGGAATGTGCACATTATTTCCGTACACAAGCTGGGCATATCCGCCCAGATCATCGACCATGTTCCTGTTACGGGTAAAGTTAGCATCTACTTCCCATTTAAACCCGTTTTCGGTCTCGACCGGAACCGCTCCCAAAGTGATTTCGACTCCCTTGTTTGATGTTTGCCCCAAATTGATAATCCTGTCTGTATAACCGGTCGACGGAGCAGATTTGACGGTAAAGATCTGTGAAGTACTTTTTTTATGATAGTACGTAAAGTCCAGGGAAAAACGGCCCTGGAAAAATTCAAGGTTGGTACCCGTTTCAAATTCCGTAATAAATTCGGGTTTAAGATTCGCGTTGGTCAGAATATCAGACATCGTCAGCGTACTGACGTTGGTTACGGTTCCATTTGAAAAGGGAGCGCCGAGCCCGTTTGCGTCAGCATTGGCCGTATAAACATTAGCCGTAAGATAAGGAGTCGCCTCGTTTCCTACGCGCGTATAACCCAGCCTTACCTTACCCGAAGTCAGCACCTTGTTTTGCATCTGAAACGCTTCGGTGAAAATAAAAGAACCGTTGGCCCCGCCGTAAAAATAACTTCTGTTTTGAGCAGGAAGCGTTGAGGAAACATCATTACGGGCCACGATATTGAGCGACGCATATTTTTTATAGTCCAGGGTTATGTCGGTAAAAAAGGCATAGTAGCGCTGCTTGATTTTCGCGCGGTTATTCGGCAGATTCCCCAGCGTGATCGTGGAAGTATTGCTAATATCATTGATTCCCGGTGTGATGATATTATCGCCGCTGAAAGCAGAGCGTTCGGTTTTTCGTTGGTTAATGTTATTTCCCAAAATGGCGCGCAAAGACAAATCCGTACCAAACTCCTTGGTTACGGTAAACAAAAGCGTATTATCCAGCTCCTGCCGGTATATATTGTCTGTGTTGATCGTTCCATTCGCATAAACCGACGACCCTTTCCCCAGTACACTCACGCGCCTGTCGGTATAGGCATTAAATCCAGCCGTGTTCTGAATGTTAAGCCAGGGAAGCGGATCAAAACCTAATACAAAATTTCCGTAATAGCGGTCTACATTCGAAGTGGAGGGGCTGTGTTTAACTGACCAGTAAGGATTATCAAGACCATCACGGTCATAGACATTGGCGCCTGTATTCGGATTTTCAAAAGGAAGCCCGGAAAGATCATAACTGGTTGGCAGATAATACAGATTACTCATAATATCGCCACTCCCGCCGATCGGAGGACTTTTCTGGTCGGTCATTACATAGTTGATCGTTCCGCGGGCGTAAAATTTGTTGTCCAGCCGGATGTTTCCTCCAACGTTAAAAGAAGTCCGGGAGATTTCATTTCCCGGAACGATACCCTTGTTGCTTGTACGGCCAATACCGAGCGTAAAATTCCCCTTTTCACTGCCGCTATTAATTGTCAGGCCATTCTCAAAAACCGAACCTGTACGGAAGAAATCACGCTGGCTTTTGCCTGCATAGGATTGGTAAGGAACCTGCGCCGGTGTAACACCGTCAGGCATATAAAAAGAAGGAAAATCAACCGAATTGTAACCTGGCCGGGCAAGTGGGTGCGGAATCGTTTCACGGCTGCTGTAAGCAGATCCGTTCGAGCCGTAAACGGCTGTGCGATAATCAAAGTTTGTGCCCTGCCCATAGGTATGCTGATAATCGGGAAGACCAGCAATCTCTTCCATCGAATAAGACGTGCTGTACGTGATTTCAGTACCTTTCTTACCTTTTTTCGCCGATGCTTTTGTTGTGATGATAATCGCTCCGTTTGCCGCCCGGGAGCCGTAAAGCGCTGCTGCGGCCGCCCCTTTCAGCACGGTAAGGCTTTGAATATTATTGGGATCGATATCAAACGCGCGGCTGGCTGTGGACTGATTACTTTGCGTTTGCCTGTCACCCGAAGGCGCGTAGGTGGAGTTATCAAACGGAACTCCATCGACAACATAAAGCGGCTGATTATTATTTCCAAGAGAAGAATTTCCACGGATAGTCACATTCGTAGAGCCCCCGGCAACGCCGCCTCCGCCCTGAATGTTGACGCCGGCCATTTTACCGGTAAGTGCACGCATGGGATCAGGCTCGTTTTTCTGAGCCAGATCATCCGCTTTCAGGGTGGCCACAGAATAACCCAGCGTGCCGGCCTGCCTTTCAATACCTGCCGCCGTCACCACGACCTCGCTCAGCTGTCTGCTGTCTGAAAACAATAATACATCAATGATCGCCCTGTCTTTTACCTCGGTTTCAAATGTGGTAAAACCAAGGAACGAAAATACCAGAACCGATTCTTTGCCAGGAACCTGCAGTGAATAATTCCCATCCTGATCAGTCGTGGTACCGATCTGGGTTCCCTTGACAATAATGTTCACACCGGCAAGCGCGCTGGCATCGTCCTGAGCAGTAACTTTCCCCTTTACACGAACCTCAGCCGACTTAACAGCGGGTGCCGCGTTCGCAGGTTTCACAGGCGCTGACCTGACCGGTTCGGAAATCACATAAGTCTTTTGAAACTTTTCAACTATCAAATTCAGAGGACCTAAAACTTCTCTGAGGTAGGTTTCGATGTTTTCGTTTTTAGCTAACGTTCTTGATATACGTTTTCCTGAAATATGCCCTTTCTGAAAGGCAAACGTGACGTGATGTGTTTTTTCAATTTCCTGCAAAACATCGATTAAGACCATTGAGCGGGCCTTTGAGAGCGGAGACTGTGCGTTTTCATTTCTGCGTGCCCATACGGGTCCCTGAGCATTTGACTGGCAAATAACGCAGGACCAAAGCAGCATCAGCCACAGAAATTTCTTCCTGAATAACATTGATCTCATAAGTCTGAAAGTTAATTGTAGTTAGGTTTGGCACTAATCTGCAAGGGGGTTAACCTTCCCGGATTCTCCCATGATAATCTGGTCGTTATGCTGCGTAATCTCTATATTCAGCGTCCTGGATAGAATTTTAAGCACCATATCGATATTGCTCCGCGAAATTTTCCCGGTAAAACGTAAACTTGTTAAGGATTCATTTTCGATAATTACCTGCCGGTGATAATATTCTTCTAATACCTGACCGATATCGGCAAGTGAGGCATCGTCAAAATAGAACATATCATTTTTCCAGGCCAGCCACAGGTCACCATTCGCCGGTTTAACATTCAGCCTGGCTTGTGGCAGGCTGTATTCAGCCAGTTCTCCCGGTTTCAGAAACGCTTCCTGTCTGTCGGTATTGATTTTAACCTTGCCGTTTTTCAGATATACGCTTGTTTCACCGTGTTTGCTGGAAACATTAAACTCAGTACCTAATACACTGACATCCAATCCGTCAGGAGTATGCACGGTAAAGGACGGGTGTTCTTTATTTTTTTTAATTTCAAAGTAGGCTTCTCCTGAAACCAGCGTTACGTCACGGATCTTTCCTTTCCACTGCTCAGGATATGAAAACACACTGTTACGGTTCAGTACCACCAAAGAGCCGTCGGGCAAGACGATCTGCTTTTCCTTAAACTGATCCGTTTTAATCCGAACATAATGCTGCTGACCTTCTTTCAGAATCCAGATCGCCAAAAATCCCAGCAAAAGAGAAATACTGGCAGCAGCCTTCCAATTCCATAATGAATGTATTTTCCACGCTGATACCTGCTGTGGCTGAACGGTCTGCTGCCGGATTATTTCTTCCAGATACAGATCCAGCGCCTCGTCAAGAGCTCCTGTTTTTTCAAGATGAATGAATACTTCCAGCTCCCGGGCAGTTGCCTGATTGGTGTAATATCTTTCAACAAGCCGTCTCAACAACTTTGGATCGTTCATAATTTCGGAGTCTTGACAGTAAGACAATTCTGGGCACATGGAAGGGTCCCCTCCAAATTTAAAAAATCGTATTTTTCAAAAATATTTATATTAATTTTTAAAAAGTCACAATAAAGAGAATAAATTTCGAATATACCTTTGAACAAAAATTAAGCAGATAAGCAAGTTGCTTACAATTCTCCGGTAAAAAATGAAAACGCAGACAAGACATTCACTGCAATTCCAAGATCTTTTTCAACCGCAGTACGGAACACCTTCATGGATTTGACCATGTGTTTTTTAATAATGTTTCGTGAGACACCAACGACCATAGCAGCTTCATCGTAGGACAAACCCTGTAGCCGGCATAGTTTAAATATTTTGCGGCTCTGGGGCGTCAGCGTCATGAGTACCTTGTTGATAAAATCCTGGTATTCATCAAACTGCATCTTTTCTTCGAGCTCGTTGTTGATCTCGATATAGTCACGAATAAAAATAGAAAGTGTCTTTTCTTCTTGCAGGACTTTTTTCAGAACATTCAAACTATGGTTTTTACCGACCGTAAGCAGGTAATACCTGAAGGAAATAACTTCGTGAAGTTTGGCGCGCTCCTCCCAGATCTTTATAAAAATTTCCTGGCAGGTATCATTGGTCAGATCCGCAGATTTCAAAATGTTAAATACGAAACGGTAAAGTGCCGGTTTGTAGTGGTCATACATTTCAGAAAAGGCCTTTTGGTCTCCCTGAGAAACATGCCTTATCAGCGATTTTTCATCAGTGTACGGGCTCATGATTTCAATTGATGTAAAATATTATTATTGCGTATTGGGTTCGGAAAGAGCGCAGCTAATAAACATCAGTTTCAAATTGAAATAAAATATGCCTCTCACAATAAAGCACCATTTTAAATTTCATTAAACCGTTTTATCTATAACAATTATATCTTTTTTTTTGATTTATGGCAAATATTATATAAAAGTTATAGTTTAATATTAAATTATGAATAAAAGCAGGGCCATGATACCTGGTTAAGAACAGCTTACGCCATTTTTTACGAGAATAATAAAGATTCGGGGTTTACAGGGAAGCTCAGAGGAATGTGCATTGGCACAAAGATGATTTTTTAGTAATCCGAGTTAGCTTCAAGCCCGTATTCTTTATTTTTCCAGGAGATTGGACGCTTCAAAAAACTCCGTAAGTCCGAAAAACAAACCGAAAACTCCTGACAGAAAGCAAAGTACGGGCACGATTTTCGGAGGGAAAATAGGTATGGATCTATCGCCAGAGAAAAGACTTAAAATTTATTATTTCATCGCAAAAAATAAATAGAGTCTTCCTGCTTTGAAAATCCGCTTCGCCTGCCCACTTTTAGACATGTTTCAAATTGCCTTTGATCCGTTATACAAATATTCCGTACAGGAAGGCCACCGCTTTCCTATGGATAAATACGAACTGCTTCCGTTGCAGCTTCTTCGGGAAGGTATTGTAGAAAAGTCTGATTTTTTCGTTCCCAAGCCTATTGATTTGCAGCCTGTGTATGCTGTGCACGAACGTGACTATATTGACCGCTTTGTTCGGGGGCAATTAGACGCGAAGGAAATGCGGCGGATCGGGTTTCAACAGACGCCGCTGCTTGCGGAGCGGGAACTTCTGATCACAGGCGGAACCGTTCAGGGCGCGCTGATGGCGCTTCAAACCGGCATTGCTTTTAATATTGCCGGCGGAACGCACCATGCAAGCTATGATCATGGAGAAGGTTTTTGCATGATCAATGACCAGGCCGTGGCGGCGCAGTACCTGCTTGATCATAAAAAAGCGGCAAAAGTGCTCATCATTGATCTTGATGTGCATCAGGGCAACGGCACTGCAAATATTTTTCTTGACCGGCCTTCGGTATTTACTTTTTCAGTGCATGGGAAAAACAATTATCCGTTCAGAAAGGAAAAAAGTGATCTGGATATCGGCCTTGATGATAAAACGGGTGATGATCTGTATTTGAAAACACTGACGGATATTCTTCCTGGCCTGGTTGAGCAGGTAAGACCTGATTTTATCTTTTACCAGGCGGGTGTTGATATTCTTTATACTGATAAGATCGGCCGTATGGCCTGCACGGTACAAGGCTGCCGCAGGCGTGATGAAATCGTTTTTCACCTGGCAAAAAAACACGGTATTCCCATGCAATGCAGCATGGGTGGCGGCTATTCCCCCCAGCTGCGCACCATTCTGGAAGCGCATACGAATACCTACAAGGCAGCTTCCGGAATTTTCTGAGCAGGCATCAGGCCCAGTTGCTTTGGTATGCCATAACGATGTCAACGGCCGGATTGAAGCCATGGCCTTAATATTTTGATCACAAGAGGCATCACAGCCCAGGTTAACATGCCTACCATGCAGCAGGCCATAAAAAGCAGACGCAGTAGTAGAGGAAAATCTTGAATCAAGGGGACTACAGCAAAAGACAAAATCACACTTGCCGGAAAAACACCACACAACGTGGCGACGGCCATTTTCCAGCGTGGCGGCGGCGTTGGAGACCTAAACCACGCTTCCAGGCCCGTCAGTTGCCGGTATTGCGGCGGCTCGGTAAGCGTGGCCGCATATGCTTCCCATTCGCAGAAAAGCTTGGAATTATAAAAAGCATCGCGTTCGGCTTCGTCCTTAAAGGTTCTTAAAATACCAATCTCCCGTCCGTCTTTTTCAGGAAGGGCTGTGATCATTGCCGCCCCCTGCACACCACCATGTAAAAAAGAATCGCCTAAAAACCGGCGCAGCGCTTCTTTAAATTCCTGCTCTTTTCCAGGTAGCACTTTCCGGGTAATGGCAACGTGTACAGGCATTGATCTTCAAGTTTATTTCCGATAGTTTTTTGCCAAGTTACTAAAAAGAAGAAGTAAATTTTAATTTTCAGTTCAGCTCAACGGTCAAACCGACGGCAACTTTGATTTATCAACAAAAGCGGAAAACTGGTTGAGCAGCAACCGTAACTTAACGCTGACAATATTCTTGCAAAACGGTTTATCGGGATTGCTGTAATAATAATTCAAATAGGTCTGCTGGTTGAGCCTGAAATCCTGAAAAGCAATAACCTGCGTTATGATTGGATCATCAAAATCGCGCTGCAAAGCAGTAATTATCTCCCTGGAAAGCTCCGCCTGCTGATCGGTAAATGTATAAATAGCGGACCGGTATTTCGGGCGCATCTCATGGTTGGAGGTACAGCTGTGCGTGTGCAGGTGAATCTCAATCAGCGTTTCCAGAGAAATACTGTCAGTTTCAAAATAAACCAGAACAGCTTCCGAAAATGAGGAATGCTCCGCTCGGGAACTGATCCAGCCCTGTTCCACCTGTACAACACCTTTCAGCGATTGAAAAATAGCTTCGGTGCACCAGTGACAACTTCCTCCAAAACCGATTTTACTGACCATATTCAAATGATTTTTAAGACACAAAAACCTTCTTTGAAACCAAAATAATACTTTGATAAGTTCAAAACAGCGATGCAGTTGCCTGACTGGCCCCATAAGTTTACATCAGCTACACTGACCGGTTTGAGCATTCAAACTAAATCGCAGGATGACTGAAAAAACTGCTTTCTGCACGTTAGTAAAATAATGGGCAACATAGCCGGTATCTTAAAGTAGATTCAGGGTTACTTATGCCTTTAACTCTGTTGGTCAGGATATTTTTTGCCTAAATAAACTCCTTCCTGTAATATAAAACCGCCAATTTTACATAAAGACACAACTATCTTATCGCTATGAAATTTAACATTACCTATCTGCTTTTCTCAGCCTTTGTTGGCAGTTTCTTTTTCCAGTGCAGATCAAACAAGGAACATGAACCTTCGCCACAACCCGAACGCGTTGATTTTGATAAAGGCGCCGTTCAGATTATGGATACACTCGTCAGCCAGCTACAGGGCAGATGGAATATGCAGGAGCTTGAAATTGACGTGAAATATTCCGTTCCAATGGGCTCGGTCAAAAAAGATACAGTGTTTACAGATTTTGCTGTTTTTGAAATCATTCGTATTTCAAGAAGCGAAGACCTGCGTTATCCTGTTTGTCAAGGGAAAATTAAGTATCTGAACTATACCTACCAGGTTGGATTTCGCCTGGGCGCTTCTGCTGAGCGGATCGTCCACAAAACAGGCCCCCAGGCATTCACACTCCTGGACTGGCAGTTCGAGTCAGGATTTCATCAATGGAAAAACGAAGAATTGTTTTTCAGGGATCTTGGGTTAGTCAGTGAAAATTATGCGGTTGAACTTAAACCTGATGGTACGATGATATGGAGCGGACTTAACAGGGATGTTAAAACCATTCGAATGAAAAAGATTTAACATGGCTGGTTTCAGGATGCTGCTTGGCTATATCTTAATTTTGGCGCGGCAGTTTTGTTGTCTTTGTATTGCAAGGTTATGGTAACAGAACCGGAATCAGGCATATTTCGTCCCTGAGCAGTACCAATCGTGGTTAACAACGAAAATATACCAATCAGTGTTAAAGTTTTTATCATTAAAAAAATCTAGTATTTAGTTAAATTAGTCGAGAGTTCTGCTAACATGCTTTGAACCGCAGCTTTCATATTATCCATCGAAACACGCCCTGAATTCTTTGGAAAACCAGGATATGCCAAAGCCTTTTTAAGATCATTTTCCAGGCTTAATACATTCTGTCCACAGCTATGAAACAGCCCCTGTCTTCTCAGATAATCTGCAAGATAAGACTGTTCCGACTGCCCCGGGGTTGGTATCAACAGCGCTTTTTTTTCCATAAAAGCAAGATCCATAAGCGAAGAATAGCCGCTGCGGCAGATAACAAGTTCTGCTTTGTCTATCAGATCGGCCAGCTGGGATGCGTTCCGGTGTGTGTAATAGACGGCTCCGTCCGGGAGATTCTCTGGCGCTGCTCCCTGCGGTTTTCCGCCGACGATGATAAAGTGATGAGCCGCATCTGGTGTAATCTGGTCAAGTACTATTTTTTCCAATAGGCTGCGCTGGGGCTCGGGCCCCGACAGCAAAACCAAGATTTCTCCGGATGTCGATATGGAGGAAGATGCCCGCGGTTCGAGCTGTGAAAGTATGCCGATATAGCGCGCATTAACCGGTATCGTCTCAGGATGTGAAAGCTCGCCGCCGATACTGTTTTCGCACTCCTCATCCACTACCCAGCAAGCATCGAATTTTTCCAGGATTCTGTAATGCAGCCGGCGAAGAATCTGATCAAAAATAGAACCTGCACCCGTTTTAATCAGCAGCTGATGCGTAAGGATAACGGAGTGAACATTCTTAATTTTTAAACCGTAACGGTTGTCAGAAATGATCAGATCGAATTGATTCTGCTTCTGAATTTTTTGTAACCAAAGCCTTTCTGCTCTAATTGCCCTCAGAATCTTTGGAATTTGCATCATGATTTTTAACGGCATGACTCTGGCGCTGTGACTGTACCGGATATGGTAACCCGGGATCGGCACAATGGTCAGTTGGGGAAAATTGCTTTTCAAAAGTATAGCCGTAGCACCTTCGGCAGCAAGCGTTACACGGCATTGTTGCCCAAGCAGATAACGGACCAGCGGTATACAACGCGTTGCGTGCCCCAGCCCCCAGTCCAGTGGCGCAAGTAAAATATTTAATGATCCTGGCATTCAGAAATTAGCTTTAACAAACGGGCTGCAATCCTTTCAGCCCGGTGCCTGACGCAAAGATAAGAGCCGTTGCCGAATTGTCGCACCCGCCTTGCCTGTGAGTTTTCCTTACTGGTATACACCAGGATAATCCTGAACCTTCCAGTACCTGTTTTCAGGCTGTTTGTTTGCGCTAAAAGCACAAAGCCCGGCTTTTAAATTCCGGGCTTAATTTATTCTGCTGATCAAATTATCCTAAACAGATTTATTTTTTTCGGTACTTTTCAGTGCCCAGTAAACCAGAACCGGCTGGAAAAAAAGTCTCATAAATCGTTTGCTATCGGTGTCAAGTCCGAATGCATCTTTCTTATTGAGCAGCTGAGAAATATTTCCCGGAAATACAGCCGTAAAAAAGCTGGCTGCCAGCTTTCCAACCGTTTCCCGGTGTTTTTTAGGAGTTAATACCAGAGCTCCTCCCATGGCTATTTCCGCAAATCCGGAATAGAGCACGGTGTCATCCTTTTTCAACGGGATAACGTCAGGAACCTGGGCCTGAAATTCTTTCCTGGCAAAAGTAAGATGGCTGATACCGGCAAAGATCAGGCCTGCGCCTAATACAATTCTGGCTGTTGTTTGTATGTCTTTCTCTTTCATGATGGTTTTTAATTTTTGATAATAATAGCAAATACTATGCTTTCATGATAAGCATTACTTTTGCGGCCAAAATGAAGATTATTCTGCGGAATATTACCCCATATTTTTTGCATTTTATTATCCCATTTATTCAGGTGAGGCTATCAAAAACTTATCCCTTCACCATAAAAAACGATCTTAGAAAATCAGTTCATAAAAAGATTTAAGCGGGCATTTAAAGCTGTTGCAAAATCGTTTTAACCTATATCTTTGACAGTTTTTTCAGGCATTAAAGTGTTATCCGTTACAGATCAGCATTTTAAATAATAATCGTGGGAATTAGCGCGTCCACTATCTGTGGTTATAAAAAGTATTCGACATGTAATCCATCATAAAAACTCAAAACTTATAGAACTACTTCTATTTTTTGGCTTGATTATTGTACTAGTCTTTTGATAAAACTGAACGTTATAAAAACACTTTATGAAAATCTGTATCATCGATGATGATAATACCTGCCATTTTATTGCACGGCTGCTGATAACTAAAATATTATCAAAGCCGGACATACTGCAATTTTTCAATGGTCAGGAAGCATTCGATTTTATCGAAACCTGGCAGGACAAGCCTGAATCACTGCCCAGTATCATTTTTCTGGATATCAATATGCCCATAGCTAATGGATGGAGGTTTCTGGATATGCTTCGCGAGCTCAAAAATCTTTACCAGCCCGCTATTTACATTACAAGTTCTTCGCAGGATCAACGTGATTTTTCACGGCTACAATATTACAGGGAGGTTAAGGGATTTATTCCAAAGCCTGTTTCAAAGGAAATTCTGGAAGGAATTCTGCTTGATAGCCGTGCTTAAATAATCTTCTATTCTAAATAAAAAAGCTACCAGATCCCAAAATCCGGCAGCTATTCTTTTTAAACGCGAGTGTAACAATAATTCGATATAATCGAGGCTAAAAGCGGGCACTCTTATGTGTGATGCACCTTAAATTGTGTGACCTGGCTGCTTGAAAATTTCGCTTTCGCTCTGCCCTGCAACAACCCATTAGTCAAACAAAATTTTCAATCAGTTATAAAAATAATCGTTACAATGCGGCTGTCAGCAGACAAGTTTACCGCTGGCCGATCGTGACCTATCCTGTGCGGCTTTGGGTTTATAACCGGTAGTAAACGGTCACTACATTCTACAGGGCAAAAGAACAGCATTAGACCTGCGGCAACAGTTTTTTAAAAGCGGATGGCAAAAATTTGCACGCCTTAACTATTTAGACTAAATAGTATTAATTTTACTATACAGGCTTTGTGATCAGCTTATTGAATCTACATTTTGCATTTTAACAATAAATAACCCGATGAAAAGATTATTTGTCCTCGCAGTGCTTGCGGTTGCCTCGACATACGCTTGTGCGCAGCAAAATATACTTTTGGAGCAGTCCTTCTGGAAAAATTCGCCGGACGTCAATGCGGTCAAATCAGAAATCGAAAAAGGAAGTAACCCTGCGCAGTTTAATGGTGCAACATTTGATCCGGTTGTACTTGCAATCAATGCCGGAGCGCCGAATGCCACCGTGGAATATCTTATCTCCCAGCCTGGAAATGCGGTTGATAAACTTACACATGACGGACGTATCTACATGCACTGGGCCGCGCTTAAAGGCAATGTCGAGCTGATGGAATACCTGGTTACAAAGGGATCCAAAGCGGATCTGGTGGATAGCCACGGTGCCACGCCACTGAATTTTGCAGCCGGCGCAGGTCAGCAGAATACAAAAGTATACGACATTTGTCTTGCCAACGGAGCAGATCTAAAAAAAGACCTGAATTCTGAAGGAGCTAATGCGCTGCTTTTGGCGATAGCCAATGATACGGATCTTAAGCTGACTAATTATTTTATTTCCAAAGGACTTGATCTTAAAAGCAAGGATGCCAGTGGAGCAAATGCTTTCAGCTATGCGGCCAAGGGAGGTAACATTCAAATGCTGAAAACATTGCTTCAAAAGGGAGTTCCCGCTCAGGATCAGGCTATGCTGATGGCCGCCCAGGGAAGCCGCCGCGGGCCGAACTCCATTGAAGTCTTCCAATATCTGGAAACGCTTGGCATCAAACCTGGGGCGAAGGGAGCCAGCGGCGAAAACGCGCTTCATATCCTGGTTCGCAAACCAAAACAAAATGATATTATTGCCTATTTTCTTTCAAAGGGTCTGGATGTCAATCAGGCAGATGAGGAAGGGAATACAGTATTTATGAATGCGGCAGCAGCCAACCGTGATACGGCTGTTCTGGGCATACTACTTCCAAAGGTTAAAAATATCAATCAGGCCAATGCAAAAGGGGTTTCGGCGTTGGCCATGGCTGTACGAAGCAACTCAGCCGAAGCGGTCAGTTATCTGATCAGCAAGGGTGCATCCACTGCTTCATCTGATAAAAACGGAGATAATCTGGCTTTTTATCTTGTCCAATCCTATTCACCTCAACGGCCGGCTGACTTTGAATCAAAACTAAAAGTACTTGAACAAAAGGGTTTTAAAATTACTACACCGCAGAAAAACGGAAATACTTTGTATCATCTGGCCGTTGCTAAAAACGATTTGAGTCTGGTAAAAAGTCTGGAAAAGCTTGGTATTGATGTCAATACTAAAAACAGCGAAGGAATCACCGCGCTGCATAAGGCGGCGATGATTTCCAAAGACGATACGATGATGAAATATCTTTTGTCAATCGGGGCAAAAAAAGATCTTGTCACCAACTTTAAAGAAACAGCTTTTGACCTGGCAGCAGAGAATGAGTCTCTTTCCAAAAATAATGTAACGGTAAACTTTCTGAAATAATATTCATGTCCAGCGCATTTAAAACAGCCTTGCTTGCGGTATTCATTTTTCTGGGTAGCACAGAAAAATCGCTTGCCCAGAGAAGCCCTTCCACCAAATACAAATGTATGATCCAGATGACCAATTACATGGGTGAAGGAGCCTACATCATCATTTCCCTTATCGATCCGAAAGGCGTTTACGAGAAAACGCTGTATGTGATGGGCCCTGATAAAAAATGGTATAACAACCTGAAAGAATGGAATAAATTCAGAACAAAAAAACCGGCTGACATCAGCGCGATCACGGGCGCCTCCGTTACTGGCGGCGACCGCAGCGTAAATACCATTGAAATAGAAAATTCAAAAGTGAACAACGGATACAAAATCAGGTTTGAAAGCGCGGTAGAGGACAAAGAGTACCACGTCAAAGATGCCGAAATCCCGCTGACCACCGAGGGGCTTTCATCAAAAACTGATGGAAGCGGTTTTATCCGGTATGTTCGTTTCAGCGCCAACTAAGCTTTCATTTTATGACCATTTCAATATGGAGATACAGCCACTTAGCACTGGCTGTATCTTCTTTTCTTTTTCTTGCCCTGGCCTCTGTGACAGGAATCATTCTCTCGTTTCAGCCTATTTCGGAAAAAATACAGCCCTATCGTTCTGAAAATTTTGACCAGGCAACCGTCTCCCAAATGCTTCCCGTGCTGCGCAGCAGGTATCCGGAAATCACTGAGATATCGGTGAACGCCAATGATTTTATACTTGTCAACGGAAGTGATGATAAAGGTGAAAAACTCTCCGTTTACGTAGATCCACTGACGGGACAGACCTTGGGTGTTCCCGGTGAAAAAAGTGAGTTTATCGAGTGGGTAACCGGGCTTCACCGCTCTTTGTTTCTTCACGAAGCAGGAAGATTTGTGGTAGGGTTAACGGCTTTTTTGCTTCTTTTAATCACCATTTCAGGAACCATCCTGATCATACAGCGCCAGCGAGGGGTAAGACGTTTTTTCACAAAAATACAACGGGATAATTTCGCTCAGTATTATCATGTTGTTACAGGCCGGCTTTCGCTGATTCCGATCCTGGTCCTGGCGCTCAGCGGGACATACCTGTCCATGGAACGTTTTGAAATATTTAATACCGCTTTCAAGTCACAGGAAATCAATTTTGACTCTTTGCGTTCGGAACCTGCTTCGAAAATGGCTGATTTTGCCATTTTTAAAAAGATCCCGCTTTCTCAGGTCCAGTCGATCGAGTTCCCTTTCTCCGAGGACGTAGAGGATTTTTACACCTTAAAACTGAAAGACCGCGAACTGGCCGTTAATCAGATCACCGGTGATGTGATTGCCGAAACGCCCTACCCTTTCCCGTTGATCATCAGCAAGCTAAGTCTGAATCTTCATACCGGAAGGGCCAGCGGAATCTGGGCCGCGGTGCTATGTCTTGCTGCGGCCAACATCCTGTTTTTTATTTACTCCGGATTTGCTATGACCTTAAAGCGCAGATCGAACCGGATTAAAAACAAGTTCAAGCCAGATCAAAGCGAGTTTATTATTCTGGTTGGCTCTGAAAACGGAAGTACCTTTTATTTTGCCAGCGCAATTCAACAACAGCTGATTGCCTCGGGAAAGTCGACCTATCTGGCTCAGCTTAATGATTACACGTATTATCCTGCTGCAAAACATATCATTGTGATGACAGCAACACACGGCCTTGGTGACGCTCCGACCAATGCGGCTGCCTTCCAGGCGCGACTGGCAAAATATCCGCAAAACAGACCTGTCGACTTCTCCGTTTTAGGATTTGGCTCCCATGCTTATCCGGATTTTTGCAAATTTGCCTTTGAAGTCAATAACCTTTTGGCACAGCAACCCTGGGCTACTCCCCTGCTTGAAATATATACCGTAAATGATAAGTCTCCCGAAGAATTTAACCAGTGGGCAGCCGATTGGTCTCAACATGCGAAGGTGCCCATTACTGTATCCGCCGGGCTTCTTAAACCGCGGCAACAACGTAAACAGCCGATGCTGGTGATGAATGCGACGCAGGTTCATTCGGCCGGAGATGCTTTTTTAATCCGTTTTCGCCCCAAACGCAGGCAAAAATTTTCTTCAGGCGATCTTTTAGCTGTTTATCCGGCTGCTGATCACAGAGAAAGACTTTACTCGATCGGAAAAATTGGCAAGGAAATTCAGTTAAGTGTCAAGCTTCACGCCAATGGCCTGGGTTCCACGTATCTTTCAAAGCTAAAAACAGGCGATTTGATTCAGGCCTGCCTGATTCCAAACATTCATTTTCATCTGCCCGCAAATGTACCTTCCGTGCTGATGATCTCGACCGGAACTGGCATTGCGCCTTTTTTAGGGATGATCGATCAACTTTCTGTAAAGACCAGCGCGCACCTGTACTGTGGTTTTCAGGGAGAATCTTCGTTCGCACTTTATAAGGAAGCGCTCGAAGAAAGCAAAGCAAGCAATAAATTAAGCGGGCTTCATATCGCTTACTCACGCGAAGGCAGAAAGGAATATGTAAAAGATATGCTGGAACGAGATCGGCCGCTGATTGCTGATGTGCTGGCCGGCAAGGGTGTCATTATGCTTTGCGGCTCTTTATCGATGCAAAATAATGTCAGCGCGCTGCTGGAAGAGGTTTGCCAGAACCAACTTGGTCAAAGCCTGAGCTATTACCAGTCCAGAAGTCAGGTCCTTATGGATTGTTATTAGTCGCTTCGCTCGCAAGTCAAGCGTTTGGAGAAAGTTCTTTGCCCGGTTTGCAGGGAACTTTCTGTTTTCCTATGCTGAGCGGGCTGAAAAGAGCCGACCTTTATACCTTGCATAATGCAAAGAATTCCTGAGAATTATGAAGCGCATCCGCGTCAATCATAGGTATTTTCACTCTTTTTAACTGCTCAACCGACAGGCTTTGCAAGTTTGGATGCACACTGCCAAGCCTTGCAAAAAGACCCTGTAATTTATAGATTTTCATAACCTCTTCGATCAGGCGACTATGAACAGCTTCAAACGGCCTTATTCTAAGAAAGTTGGCTGTATGAATCACTGTACCGGTTAAATCAAAACGTACGATTTTTCCGAGTTGTCTGGGACTGGTCCGATGGGCAAAGATCAGGTCGTTATCTTTGAGTTTGTACTTAACAATTTCCCGCTCTGAAATTTTCATAAATTTCGGTTCGCTAAGCTCAATCGTGTCTTCCCCGATCTGGTTGACAAGACGTACTTCATTCAAGGAATCTTCCGGATACTCTAAAGTGCGGTATGGACATCCTGTGCTGATTTGAGCTATATTTTCCAGGGTCGTGAGCTCCCACGCTGCCGGCCAGAAATCGTTCATAAACTTTCAATGGATGATGAGACTTGACAAGATTTCAAATTCATCATGCATTTAAAAATCAAAATCGCTGAATGACGTATTTCCGTGGTTAAACCCTTAATTCAGCGGTTAGGTGATTAGTCCGCCTTATTTCCCCAGCCAGTATTTAAAAGGACCGATCCGGTCAAGGCTTACAAAAATTTCTTCTTTGAAGCCTGGCTCAACACTAACTTTTAGTTTTCCTGCTGAATAGGAAAAAACAGAAGTGATCGCGCTCAGCGACACAATGATTGTGCGGTTCACGCGGAAGAATTCTCTGGGATCCAAAAGTTCAGTCAGAGCCGAAAGACTGTAATCGAGTGCGTAATGTTTTTTGCCGGTTGTGGTTAAAAAAGTTGCTTTTTGTTCATAAGAAAAATAAGCAATTTCAGACGTGGCAATGCTCATAAGGCTGGCACCGACCGACACCATAAAGCGGTCTTTATAATCTGTTCCAATCAACTTTGCCTTAGGCTCCGAAACCACAAGTTCCTGCTGCTGATAGGAAGTGATCTTTTTGTATTTGTCGAGCGCGGAACTGAGTTCATCATAGTCAACCGGCTTTAAAAGATAGTCGATACTGAAACTTTTGAAGGCTTTCAGGCTATATTCACTGTATGCCGTCGTGAAAATGACCGGCATCGAAAAGTCAAGTTTTTCTAAAACGGCAAATCCAAGATCATCGTCCAGATGTATATCTAAAAACAGCAGATCCGGAGCGACAAAATCAGGTTTGGAAAAGTAGGCCAGCGTTTTTTCTACAGAGGAAAAACACCCCAGGACTTCCAGCGAAGCATCATACTTTGCCAGCATATTCACCAGACGCTGAGCAGTTGGATTTTCGTCCTCGACGATTAATACTTTCATGTAAGCAACGGAATTTTCACGGTAAAAAAATGATCTGTTTTCTCAACGATTGTAGGCGTTTTTGACAGTAACGTATAGCGGTTGATAATATTTTCAAGCCCGGTCCCTGTGGAGTAAACGTTGACCGGCCGAAGTCTGACCGCATTGCTGACAATCAGATAAGGCTCATCAATTTGAAGGGACACAACAAGTGGGTGCTGTTCAGACATTTGATTATGTTTAATGGCATTTTCAATCAAAAGCTGCAGTGTTAAAGGCGCGATAAGGTATTGCGACCGATCAGGTTCGGCGATATTGATTACGACGCTAAATTTATCTTTAAACCTCGCTTCCAGAAGAAACAGGTATGATTCGATGAATTCAAGTTCTTTTTTAATCAGAATCGTATCCAGTGCTGATTGCTCTAAAATGTAACGGTACGAAGCCGATAACCTTTTGACAAATATTACCGATTGAGCCGTATCTGATTCGATCAGTGAAGTTAGAATGCTAAAACTGTTAAAGAGAAAATGTGGACTCAACTGGTTTTTTAAAGCAATCAGCTGTGACTGCATATTTTCCCTTTCCAGACGCTCCGCATTGAGCCGGATCTTCTGCATGTTCAGATGAATCCGCCGGTTCGTGATCAAAAGAAATGTAACCAGCATGGCCATAATTGTCAGGCCGGTATTTGACTTGGACTTCTGCCGCAAATAGAAAAGATTCCGCTCCGCTTCGGTACGGACAATGGACAGATTAAAGTATTTCAAAAATGTATGCTCCATCTTGATCCAGAAAAAAACAAAAAAATAATTGAAGCCGATCGCCAGCACGGCGCCTATTAAAAAAGTGGTCAGGCTTACCGGTAATTTGAAGGAAATTTTCTCAGAAACCAGCTGGACAGCGTATTGGATATATTCTATGATATTGATCCAGACCCTGAAAAAAAGAATGTTCAGTATCAGCTCCACAAGCCAGAACGGTAACTTATTCTGAACAATGAGTGAGGTGAGCTGCGGATTGCTGACATAAATCCGGATTGGAAGATATATCGCGACAATGCTTAGTACTAGTTGCCACTTTTCTTTACTCGTGATTTGAAATGGTGCGTCAGCTGGCATATTCCCTGTTTTTAAACAAAGACAATATTAACAAGGCTGTGGCTAAAACGCGTCATGGCCATGTAAACAATCACAGATAATTAACGAAAATCTTCAAGGCAATGAAAATATCTTGTCATATGCACCGCCATTATTTAAAACTAATCACCTCAGGCCTTTTGCCAATAAGTTCATGAAGCGCCAGAAGACGGTCCTTTTTTCCTGAAACCTGCCAGACCACAGTCAGCAGATCATTGTCTTTGCTCAGTTGTATCTGTTCAAGGCCTACACCGGTATTTTTTAATTTTTCTTCCAATACCCCAATTTGGTCAAAATCCGGATTTCGAAACGTAACGCTGAGCATTTGCTGTTTTTTTAAATTGCCGATCAGCTTTTCAATATGATTTGCCATAAGTAAAATTCCAAGCGTCAGGATTGTGAAAACAAATGCAAGTGTATGGTAGCCGATCCCGGTAGTCATACCAATCGCAGCCGAGGTCCAGATCACCGCGGCCGTGGTGAGGCCAAAGACCGAAAACTGGTCTTTAAAAATAACTCCTGCGCCAATAAAGCCGATACCGGTAATAATGTTTGCAGATATCCGGTCGTCTGAATCAGCACCATGCCGAGATACAATTGTAAAGATCGTCGAGCCGAGCGTAATGAGGATAATGGTTCTGAAACCGGCTGATTTATTTTTGTACTCCCGCTCAAAACCGATGATCCCGCCACAAATTATGGACATGAGCATACTGACCAGATCGTTCGATTCTATTGCAAAACCCATTTTTTATTTGTTTAGACATTGAAACTAATGGTATTGAACGTAAATCCAATTTGCCAAAAATGTTATGCCATTCACTACATCAGAAAAAACCGTATGAAAAGCCCATGCCTTCAAGCTATTATTCTTTTTAGAAATGACACCTTGGGTGAAAAACGAATGAGGGCTGAATTTTTGAATACTTCAAAAATTCAGCCCTCATTATATAGTCCTGTCTATTAATTTAACCTTTGAGATCATTTAAAATTCGCCAGCTTACCCTTCAAATCAGAAACTAATTCTGAATCACTTTTTGACGAAGTAAGAATGGTATTGGCATCCAGAGAATTTCCGTAGAAGTCATTATTGGCTTTCGCATCAACAGAAAGCGCTGCGCCGTTCAGCGTAATTCCGGCAAATAATCCCTTACTGCGCGAATAAGAGTAAACTTCCGCTTCAAGTTTATAATCCGTTTGTGCAGAAGAACTTCGTCCAACTGGCCCGGCAGCCACTGACAGGTCTCCTCCCAGTGTAAAGCTGCCCTTCCCAATTTCAGTAAGCGTCTTACTGCTTTTGAATACAAGAATTAAATCAGTCGCCTGCACACCAATTTGAGCTCCCACGCTTCCACCTGTAATGGTTACAAAAACAGGGTCGCTCCACTGTCCGTTTTTATTTTTGATCATCGCCACGCCCTTTCCGTGTTTCCCTCCGATCATCAATCCGGCATTGATCATTTTGGGGACGATGATAATACCTTGTGAAAGCGAGAGCAGCTGAGAAGGAATATTCTCTTTCATCTCGCTGAAATCATTCAAAACTGTGATTGACGCCTTTAATTTTTCCTGCTCCTTATCCTGTGCGGCAGCGCCTGTCCATACCAAAAAGCTAAGCAAAAAGCCCAGCTGTCTTAATTTAATCCCTGATTTCCCGTTAAGCATAATTTGTTTCGTGCTAGTTAATTTTCATCCCGTTTGTGCAGATAACTCATCTGCCAGGTCCGGCTTAAACAAAATGTACGAAACTATCATGCCTGAACTATTATTCCACCGTTACTGAAAGCAACTGGCCAGATAGAAGCTTCGAAAAAACTGGCGGCGCACCGTCTCAAACCCATTCTGAATTAAGTCTCAAGCCCATTCTGAATTAAAAGGTTTTTCATCGTCCGGGTTAAAAAGCAAACAGTTTACAGGCAGAGGATTCGTAAAATGGAAACACATATAAAAGTAACAAAATATGACTATTTAATTATATTGCAAATTTCAAAAAAGTGAAAATTTATAACATATATCAATTTTAAATAAACGCTCAAAAACAATTAAAGCACTTCAATAATATAACTATTTAAATAAATATCCTTATGATTTAATGATAATGAAGGCTACAAGCTAAAATCATAAACTATTGATAAACAAAACATGTTATAGAATTAAAGGCAAATATTTGAGCTATCAAAATGAAGTTTTATATTTGCAATGACATAACTATTTCAATAATACAAAACATTATTTTTTTAACGTAATCGCTGAAACCGGACATATGAAAAAAGAACACATTTGAATGTTCTAATTGAATTATATCAATATGATAACACATGTTTCTTACCCCCTTCAGCTGAATTCCGAAATTTATTCACCAGACAACAATGATTATGACACAAGTATTAAAATATAAAAAAGGATCTGCTTTGCTTAATTTGAAAAATTCTTTCAAAAACCTGCTTTCTTCCAATTCGGAAGTATTGAAGGAAAGTTCAAGCTCCAAAGAAATTTCAGAAAACCGTTACTCGGTTTTATACAAACTAAAATCACAGTATCATCACGTAGGCTGCTCGTCGCAGGCTCAGGCACAATCAACGCTGAGCATGCTGATGACAGATGAGAACCGTATTCCGGTGGGGATTTATGATGCCAAAACGGATCAGTTCGAGTGGGAAATTGTAGGACAGTATTTTCATAGTCAGGACCCGATCAGCGAACAGCGTCGCCGCCTTGACGAGGTGCTTACTATTGCGCGTGCGCTTCGCCGCAGAGATTCAAGCTGGCAACCAGGTTATCTTCAAAAACCAAGTTTTTTTGCCTGATTAGTATTTAGCTACCGGAAAATTAACATTTTCGGTAGCTAATTATTTTAAAATTTTAAGAGTACAATCTTACCTTACGCAGAAATTCAAGCTCATCTTTTACATTCAACTTTTCATAAATACGTCTTTTGTAAGCACTGACAGTATTGACTTTAAGTTTCATAATAGCCGCTATTTCTTTGTTCCATTTGCTTTGCCCCATAAGCTGCATAATTTGTAACTCTTTAACCGACAGGCCATAATTCTTAAAACCATCCTCATTATAAGAACCAGCGCCTGCATAATTTAACAGCATCTCCTGCACACCGCTGCTGGCATATTTTCGTTTTTTCAACAGCACTTTCCAGGCAAGCCTGAAATCTTCAATGTTTGCTGTTTTAGACAAAAAACCATCTGCTCCGGCTTTTAAAAAAGGCAGTGCATAAATGGTTTCGTCGTGAGCCGAATAGATAAATATAATAATGTCCTTTTGTTTTGCCCGGATCAGCTCGACCATCCTGACATTTTCGCTTCCGGGAATATTAATATCAAGAATGACCATATCAAATTGCTGCTTCTCGATCATGGACAGGCCCTGGGGAAAGGATTCTGCTTCGTAAAAATTCACTCTGGAATCCAGCTCCGACACGATTGTACGCACACCCAATCTGATCAGAGTGAAATCGTCAATTACTAAAAGATTCATATTAGAAAGTAGACTTTAATGCGGAAAGTATAGCAAGGCACCCCTTCCCAAAAAGAAAGAGTGCCCTGGTTTTTATCTGAAATTCAGTGATAAACTACTTAGTGAGCAATGATGACTCTGCCCTGATCTGCCAGTCCATTAGAATAGATAGCACGGACCGAGTAAATTCCGTTAGCAAAATTGCTAACATCCACAGAAGCTGTTTCTGATCCTGTTACAAGCTGACCAGCCTGGTTATAGATTTCCACTTTTTGAACTTGATTTCCTTTTGAAGTTATATTCAAGATATGAGCAGCTGGATTTGGGTATATATTTACAGATGCCGGCTCTCCGTTAAGTTTGACACTGTTGATACGGCTGTATGCAAACGTTCCGTCGCGGTCGATCATTTTCAAGCGGTAGAAGTTCTGTCCGTTCAAAGGATTTATATCTGTAAAATGATAGTCAGCTCTCGATTTACTTTCACCACGGGCAGCCACAGAAGACAAAGGATTCCAGTTTTTAGCGTCGGAACTTCTTTGAATTTCGAATTTTTCACTGTTTGTTTCCGAAGTCGTTGCCCAGTTTACATTAACGGCTGCTCCTTCTGCCTTTACTGAAAACGAAACCAAAGTTACCGGCAGAGGATCGATATCATATACATAAGTAAGACAAACACCCGCATTCGCAAAGGTCTGCTCGGAACTTGTCGTATTGCCGCTTGTTGTTGAAATCGTTTTAAATCCCGTTGCACCAGCGTCAAAAATAACATTGCCAGTACCAAGGTAGTCTGTTTTCTGACCGCTGACCAAAGAATTTGTAGACTGTCCCGAAGAAATATCATAGTAGGTAAGAGCCTGGCCGGCCGGCAGGACAATATCGCGTGTTGGCGGAGATGGTGTGGTAGCAAATGTTTTAGCAACATCCATATACGTTTCAACTTCACCCGGTCCAACAATCGAAACAGTAGCGCCGATGATCAGTGTCCGTATCCTGCTTTCTGCAGGGGAGTCGTTGGTGACAATAATAGTCGGATGAGTGGCCAGTGTAGAGCTGAAAACGGATATATTTCCCAGGGTCGCACCGTTCAGCGGAACCGCCTTCTGCACAGCGATGGATTGTGTCCAGTTTGTCATGGTGGGAGCCGATACGTTGCAATTGGTAATCGTATTTGCAATTCTTTTCAATTCCAAACCACCATTTGGAGCTAAACTGGTTCCCTCGGTCGCGGTGAAAGCGGAGGAAGGATTTCCAGTCGGCGCGGTAAATCCGCTGGTCGGAAATTCGTACTGCAAAATGTAATCAACACCACTTTGGCCTGCAATACTGAAATTACCACTGGCATCGGTCAGGGTATACGAAACAGCAACGTTAGCTGAGCCTGGCACCACTCTTGACAATTTGACCACAATACCAGCCAGTTTCTGATCAGTTCCATTTACGGTCACCGACCCGGTGATAAAGGCATTATGATCTGTGCTGTGGTCCGGGGCGGGTAAGACAGGATAAGTCTGCGCTTTTAATTGCAGGGAGAGTAAGACAAATAAAATAAGTTTGAGAGTTTGTGTAGCAGTTCTCATCATGAAGGGTAAAATAGTTATTGAATAAGTAATTTATTGATTATCAAAGACCTTCCTTAAAAGGGTTATTGTAAAGAAGAAGGCTTATTGACAAATGGCAAATTTCCAAAATAAAAAATGCTTCGATGTAGAGCTTCGGGATAGCATCCATAGAATTATGTGATTTAAAAGTTCACATTTATTCGCCTTTTACCCAAAACTAGTTTTATTCAATTATAGAATAATTTCTATTCAATATACCTTTGTTTTACCTAAAAGCACATTTTAATTGAACTATTTCACTCCCAAATTTTCACAGATATAAAAGATTGAATTAAAAAATGACGAAAGTCATATGCGTATTAATTCGATTTTTATTCAAAGCTTATCGCCTTTTTTGAAGAGATCTGGAATGCGTTTTCCTGTATATTATTTATTTTAACTGGTATTTTTTTGAGATTATCTCCGGTGCAGTAAGCAGGATTAAAGCAATACTCACCCGTAAGCCTAAAGCTATGAGACTTAAGGACATTTGCACTGATTTCACCATAGGAAGATCCGCTATGGTATGTGCATATCGATCAAGGATAGCCATTTTCCGGTCTTGTGAACCTTTACAAATTACACTGATATAGATAATAAAAAAGTGGCCAGCTATAACATTGCTGGCCACCTGGATATACACGAATCAAAGTCTTCTGACCTTAATAGCAAAAGAAAATTTAACGCTCTGCTGTTTCTTCCTTTTTAAGAATGGTATTTACAATACTCGCCGAAGCTTCTTCGCAAAAGTCGAGCCCCGAATAATCCGGGTTGTATCCACCAATGTAAGGAACGGCCATAATAAATACCCGTTCACTGGCTTTTCCTTGCGGATCCACAACCTGAAAATTATCATTGATCGTAATACCAGGAACATTCAGATAATAATTCCCGTCTGTTGCCTCTTCCACCTTTTTGTTCCCTTCCTCCATTTGCGCCCGGCCTTTTTCAGCCGACTTGAACTGAATTTTTGCCCGGCTTACCGTTTTATTTTTTAATAACCCTTTAAACGGAAACGCTTCAAAAGATAGGTGCAGCTGGCCCACACAGTCGATGAAAGTTTTAAAATGAACAGACTTTTCATTGCCCGAATCATCGGTATACTGGTAATTGACGCCGCCCTTTTCGAAAGGCTCAACCGAACTATCTTCACCAACCGAGACAATATCCAGACGCCCAGCCTGATGAATGGCCAGAAGTTCTTCACATGAGCTTTGCGGCACAAATGCGATCACTACTGAAATCAATGGCATAAGCACCTTTTGAAGCCGCTGCATATCTTCTGCCGACAAATATTTGGCAGGATAGTTCATTGCAAAACTCAGCACGGCCAGCATTTCTTTCCAGTAAATGGATTCCCGGTTTTTGATCGAGCGCTCAGCTTCTTCATACTCTGCCTTAAATAAGGAAAAAGGTTCCCGGCTTTCTCGCAGTCCCATCATTGATTCGACGAAATCTTCCATGCTCAGATCCTTGATTTTTCCGTAAAATCCGGGATCTTTTTCTTTGAAAGTATCTTTAAACTCTTTTTCAAAAACAAAATCAAGCGATAAAAACCCTCCATTTTCTTCCTTGTTCAGCTGAATCTGCTCTTTGCTTAAAAGTGAATCGTTTGAAACAAGCGGATCTTCCAAATGAAATCTAACAGCCGGAAGAAGTCCATTTCTTGAATGCATCACGATTTTAAAATCCGGTGATTCGTCCGATGGTTGATAGGATACTTTCCCCTCTTTATTAGTTCCAAAACGTCCATTCATCCGTGCCAGTGTTCTGATCGCATCAATCGCCGTCAGCGAAGACCCTTTCAGCGCGACAGCATGATTTAGTTTCAGCCTGAGTTTAGACGGTGGATAAGGCGAATCGAAATACCCCGGCACTACTCCCTCGTCTTTTTTAGGCCACTTATGTCCAGTGCAAATGATGACCTGGTCAAACTCGAAACTGCCTTTTCCCGCAATTTCAACGGTTGTTTTTTCACTGTCCGTATGATCGGTTATATCAGACACCCGGCTTTCTAAATGAATCTTAGTAGTCATGCCCTTTTCTGATGCCTGCCTGATCAGCATCTCAAATTGCGCCGAAAGATATTGACCGAACAGAAGGCGCGGCAAAACCTTGTATTCATTGAAACGATCCTTATCAATATTAAACGTTTCCAGAGTAGACTCAGGAAGCGTCTGGATCCATTCCCTGATCGAGGTTACCATGTCCGGAATCTCGTTATCAGACACATTGGTTACATGTTCCAGATTCGCGCCCTGATCGCTGTATGGCATCCCTGCGCCTAAACGATCGCTGCTTTCAAAAATATGTATTTCAAAATCGGGGCCGGCATCCTCGGCAAATCTTTTATAAACAAACAATGCACTCGGGCCTCCGCCCAGGATGGCTATACGCTTTTTCAATAGTTGGTTTGTAGCTAAGGTTATTAATTTGACTGCGTCGTGGATATGGTTTCGCATACCGGTTTAGCAGCTTGGATTTAATTAAACAATTGTACCAGCCAATATTGGAATGGTTTTTTATTACAAGTGTGGAAATCAAGTTAGTTAAAGAGGCTTATGATGCTGTCAGAAATATGGATTTATCCGGTAAAATCACTCGGCGGTATCCGTCTTAAAGAATCCCAGGTTCAGGAGCGCGGACTTCAATTTGACCGCCGGTGGATGGTTGTGGATCAAAACGGGACATTTCTTACGCAGCGTACCAATCCAAAAATGGCACTTCTGGGCCTTATACAGCAAGGCGATGGTTTCAAGATTTTCAATAAATCTGAAACCGGCAGTTCGGCACTGCTTCCTTTTGAGCCCATATCAAACCAGATTGTGGAAGTAAAGGTGTGGAAAGATGTTGTTGAAGCACGGACAGTATGCAACCAACTGGATGACTGGCTCAGCGAGCAGCTGGACAAAAGTGTACGAATGGTTTTCATGCCGGACTCAACTAAACGCATCATGAATTCCGAAGATGCCCAACAGCCGACACTGGTCAGCTTTGCAGATGACTTCCCCTATCTTTTAATATCGCAGGCTTCCCTGGATGATTTAAATAGCCGACTTGCCGAACCGGTTACTATGGAGCGTTTTCGCCCCAACTTTGTAGTTTCTCAAACCAAACCTTTTGCTGAGGATTTTTGGGGAAATATAAAAATTGGAGCGCTTGATTTTCTGGTTACAAAGTCTTGCGAGCGGTGCATACTTATCAATATTGATCAGGATTCAGCAATGAAGGGTACTGAACCGTTAAAGACACTGGCAGGCTACCGCAGAGCGGATAAAAAAATACTCTTTGGCCAGAATGTTATAGGTCCCGGAACCGGGACCATTTATGAAGGCGACATTGTAAAAATTACAACGGAAAGGTACCAGTAAATTTTACTGGCACATCTGTCCCTATCTGAATTTTTTCTTCAATCCCTTCACCCGCTTTTTTACAGCTGCTGATTTTGAATTATAGCCGTTAAATCCATTCGGACTGCCAGATCTCATGATCATTTTTGCTAAAAAATGAAGCACTGAAAGCAACTGACTTTCCGCCCCATCAAGTCCAGGTAACGCCGCCGGATATTCAAGTATCAAGTTTTAACACAAAATCTGCGGCACTTTTCGACGAAGGAATTTTCCAGTATGCCCAGTCTTGTAGTTCCGAGTTCAACTCTTGTGCTTCGCTCGCACCTATATCACTTTTGGGCGCCTGCATAAAAACAGAACTTACTTTGCAAAGGCTGCCTTCCTGAGCAAACACCAAAGAATTGTCAAGTAGAAAGATAAAAACAATAACCTTTTTCATAATAGAAGTTAGTTGATGCATTGCAAAGCTCGGCATTGCGTCCGCAAAAGTCTATCCCTGAAATCAGCCATTTTTCTCCGTAAAAAAAATGGCTGATTTCAGGGATGGCTTCGTCTTCTGCTTTGGCTCAACTTTGCAAAACAAACCGATTGTATTTATTCGATCACATCATAAAAACTTCGATCATGAAAAAACCAAGCATGCTATTACTATCGTTAGCAGCCATTTTTCCACGGTTAGGCAAGGCTCAGAATACTTCATTTTTCATCAGCCGCTCTGCGGGCGGCAACCTTTCCCAGTATAGCTACACCGCTGATTATGCAGACGCCTGGACTTTCTCCAAACCCAAACCGGGAGCAAATGGCGGAGTCGCCTTCGGAATGGAATACTACACAATTGTCCTTTTTCCCGGATCAGTTTTATCCAAAAAGCCACAAAGTCAGAAACCGATAATTACCGTCTCGAGAATAGCGTAATTGGTTATCTGAAAGCCCGGGAAAACACTTCGTTTCTTCAAATTCTGCTGCTTTTCCATTACCGGTTTTTAGGTGAAAATTTGGATAGACGTCCTCCGTCGGACCTTCCTTTAATATCGGACTTGCGGGCAGTACAACGCTGGAAATGCAGGTTGCCAATGTAGGATCCCAAAGCCGGTTATCAACTGTTCCTTTTGGCAGCGGAATCAATGATACCTACCGGCGGTTTCAACCTGGTTTTATTTTCAGTCCGGGTATGCTGATGCCCGTCGGAGAAAAAGGAAAACTGGCGGCTAATATTATGTGGGACCTGGGGTTGAATGCACTCAACAAACGAAGCAGTTCTGCAAGCGGCGTTGACAGCAATATTATCGAACGGCTCCATGATCCTAAGCGCCACATATACACATCATTTTAGTTATGGCGACAGACGAATACTGATCTTCTCAACAAGAACGCTTATGCAAATTTTCGAAAATTGCGGCAGTCTGACCCCAACGAGAATTGAACGCGACACGCAAAACCTAATTTTCAGATAGTTACAAAGATTTATTTTTCAGTTCTTGATTTGCTCATCAAGTTTTTTGTACCGCAAATTACCTAGGCTAAAATAGTAAAAACGGAAGACTTATCCCAGGGAAACGATGTTGATAAAGCGTCAAAAGCCTCCTTTCGTAAATCAGATTTGTTTAGATTCTATATACCAATTTGGCTAAACCAAAGCGTATTTTGACTAAATCCTTTACAAGCGAAGACGATACCTTTGTAAATCAAAAACATAGATATGATAGCAATAAGAATCCGTGCCTTCGGCGGCTCAGAGGTCTTGCAAATTGAAGATGTTGCACGCCCGGTGGCGGCGTCCGATGAAATTTTAGTTCAGGTATATGCCAGTGGCGTAAAACCGGCCGAATGGGCAGTGTGGCGAAAGAGGGTTGCCCACCGTGCAGTACGTGCCCGAATGCCTGCATCTATCCCCAAAGTATCTGAGCCATATACTACGCCTGCTAACCGGAAAAAACACCCAGCAGCATATTCACGCCAGATTGATAGCCAAAGCCAAAGAGAAGCTACCGACTACTAATCTTTCAATCAGCGAAAGTGCTTATGAATTGGGTTTTGAGCATTTGCCATCATTCAACAAACTTTTTAAGATCAAAACCAACATGTCACCGTTGTATTTTAGAGCATCTTTCAACTAATTGTCATAGGGTTCTGTTCAAGAGGCAAGGGTGCGGATCAAATAGATCCTATCCCATTCCTAATTCTATCTTCTACGTTAATAAAAAGTTAATCAAGGTTTTGTGCGCACAACTAAGCTGTAATTAACGTATAGATAAAAACCACAACCCCACCAAAATAAAAGTTCGATAAACAAGCCCTCATATTTCATTTTAACCGCTGTGACCTTTACGAAAAACTTTTGCATTTCTTCCTGTAAGATGCAACCGAAATATCCATAAATGCATCATTTACGAAAACTCTATCATGCCACAGAAATCTACCGCTTCACTTTGTAACAAGATCTTGAAGATTGTGCTAGCCGTACTAGCTACGTTCATAGGACTTTATCCCCTATTCTATTTTTTCCAGAATAACTTTGGACTATTGGGCAATAAAAACAGTGCCTTATTAGCAAGCATGCTGTGGAGCTCGGCTTTCTACACGCACATTACTGCCGGCGGGCTCGCCCTGCTGCTTGGCTGGGTTCAGTTTAACCATAAGATCAGAATAGCTACTCCTGCTATGCACCGCAACCTTGGAAAGCTGTATCTGCTGCTTGCTCTTTGCAGTTCAGTTTCTGGGGGGTATCTGGCGCTTCATGCAGAAGGTGGCGTTATCGCTGCCACAGGATTTCTATGTCTTGCCATTGTCTGGTTTAACAGCACGCTGAGGGGCTACACCAGTATTGTAAAGGGTCGGGTTATTCAGCACCAACGGTTCATGATTTACAGCTACGCAGCATGTTTTGCTGCCGTAACACTGCGTATCTGGCTACCCTTACTGATAATTATTTACGGGAATTTTATCAAAGCCTATGTTGTTGTGGCGTGGCTGTGCTGGGTACCAAATATCTTGGTTGCGTATATAGTAGCTCGAAATATGAATAAATCTCAGAATCAGTTTATATAAGGAAATTTTGGACACAGACATTTTCTATAAGTTCTACAACTTTACCGTGCCTGTTCCGTTAATTTTGTCGGTGAATTTTGATAATGCAAAAGACCTTTCCAGCAACCCGTGAGCGGATAACGCTCTCCGGTAGTTTTATTTTATAAAAGGCGCTAAAAGAACAGATCATATAAAAGGCCAGAATACTGTAATTAACAACAATCCTGGACGTGGGGGCACATTGACTGTTATGTTCTCTATACTCTTGGATGCTAAGTTTTAGGGTTTGGGTTAGCTTTCTGGATTAACTGAAGATTTATGAAAACTGTAAGTTGTTTTTTGGACGCGCAGTCAATTACGGCGATCATTACCATTAATGTTTGGAACAGAGTCGGGATTGTCACTAAGTTAGCTACAGCTTAATTCGAACAATTAGTAGGATGTGCCCTACAAATTATTCATTGGAATTGCAACCTTTTGTTGGATTCCCCAGACCCCTTGAATCGATGTGCTTGAGGCACACCCTTGAGATAAAGGGCTTGGTTTTACTTCTTGGATTCATGCTATCAAGCTGCTTTTTTCTGGTTTTGTAGCTTTTTTTCAAATGCCTGAGGACTTAAATATCCTAGAGATGAGTGTCTTCTCTTTCTGTTGTACCACAGCTCAATAAATTCAAAAGTTGCCACCATTGCCTCTTGTTTACTTTTAAATTGTTGATGATAACCCATTTCCGTTTTCATCGTCTTAAAAAAAACTTTCAGTTGGTGATCTAATGGATAAAGGGAAATCTTACCCTAAATCTCTCACAGAACCGAAAGTGCCTCTCGACTCATACGGCTCTTGTTATTCAGTCACCCACTTGAAATGTTTACAGTGTGTGGATATTCCGGACCAATAAGTATTCTGGAATTTCCACAGTGTGCAAATAAGTTAAATTTTGCAAATACAGATTCTTAAACCATTTCCCCGCTCGTGTGATACCTCTTTGTAAAGATTTGAATTCCCTCATTATCCATCTTGTTAGCTTATCATTGATATAGCGATAAAGTGCTTTTAATGAAGACTTTCCGAACCTACCATAATTGTTAGTCCAACCTCGAATGATTGTATTTAAATCATGGGCACACTCTTCAATACTGTTACTGTAGCTTCCTGAAATGATAGGATGGCTTCTGATCGTGCTCCGCATCAAGGGTAATTCTTTTGCGATAAAGCTGGTGAAAAACTGACCTTTTTGATTGCGATTACCAGCAGATAGACCAGATTGCCCAGAAAATGCAGAACCTGCTTTCTGCAGACCTAGTTCTTAAAAACAAAATTGATCCACTCTGTCAAATCTAAGGTCTTGGCTTGTTATCTGTTGCTACGCTTGTTGCAGAAACCAATGGTTTTGAAGGCTTTGAAAATCTTCGACAGTTCGTCAGTTTCTCTGGTTATGATGTCGTTGAAAATCAATCCGGATTAAGGTCAGGGAAAACTAGGATCGCTAAAAAGGGAAACAGAAGAATTAGGAGAATATTATTCTTGCCAGCCTTTAATGAAGTCAGATTCGGAGAACCGGCCTGCCAATCCTTATTTGAAAAAGTATTTATCAAAACCCGTATAAAAATGTAAGGGTATGTAGCTGTCCAGAAAAAAGTACTTACCCTTTGTTACGCTTTCCGGAAAAAGGATATCGCCTAGGATCCACTATACCATTCCCAACATGTTAAAGACCTTGAATATCAGGACAAAAAAAATAGTCCTGACCAGCAGGACTACACAGAATGTAAAGGCTTAGAAAACCAAAGCTCGTTCGTAGTCCAAATTTATTAAAAACTTCTATTTCAAATTTGTTTTTCACGACAGTACCAGCGGTCGTTTTCTGATAGTCAAATTTAGTTGAAATATTAAATCTGCCTCTTTCTGCCTCCCAACAAATGTAGCAATGTCGGTCAAGGCAATTCCTTTTTTTAGCATGAGAACTTCCGCTAGTCGAAAATCCGTTACACTATGACTTTAATATCTTTCACTCGATGCGCCCAAAGGGCTTGGCCCTTATAGCCAACAACGTATATCCCATTTAATACACTTTCGTACAAATAATAATGAACCAGATTTATTATTTGTGAATTTTTTTTGCAAACTTTCGAATACAAAACCCTCAAACAATCATTCTCGTGAATAAGTCAAACATCTTCGTCTATGCGGAGCTTTCTAAGCTTGCGTCAAATCTTAGCTCCGATCCATCCCTTGCCAAACAGTCGTTAAAGTTACAAGCGGGATATTTTAATATTATTACTCCTGATTATTTTTCCGATGGACTGGCTTCGGAATGGGAAAATATAACATCGACACTAAAACAAAAAGGGGCCAAAATCAGTGAAGAAGGCAATATTGAGAAGAATGCATATAGAAACACCATCTATCAAATGTCAGTAGAAGAGTGTCTTGAAATAATTTCTCGCATAAATTCAATTTTCGAGCAAGTCAAATTGGAATTAGGCTTCCCTCAGGAAGTTTAATTCTTACCAATGTGGAATGTAGTTTTAAATACTTTCGGCGCTCGCCGAGAGTATTTTAATAAAAATGCGTTTTCAACTTTATTGGTTTCGATCAATCCCCAAATTTTTAGACCTGGTCACGTCTCCAAATAGAATTTCAGCTGTATCTACATTTTCATCATCTTGGATCAAGGGTAGAGTGCCGAAAGATATGGAATTTGCCATCAGGCATATGGGGCACTGTTAGCACTACATTGCGAAAATGGGAGTTTAGATTTAAGCAGATTCCCTTCATTGAGCGTGATACTACCCTGGTCCTTAATCAAGAGCCGGGTCAAACCATTGATTCGAAAGGTATGATCGGTAAGTGGCTAAAAGCTGTGGCGGAATTACTTAAGCAAAAATGAAAATTGGCTTTGGGCGGGTCACGACACAAGACCAGAAGTTAGAAATGCAGCTGGATGCCTTGCAAAAGAAGGTTGTGAAAGATTTTTCAGCAAAAAGCTTCCGGCGTAAAATCGCACCGGCCCCAGCTTTCCGAAATGTAGCAGGCCATCCGCAAAGGTGATGTCATATACTGGAAGCACCTTTGTAACTAATTATCGGATCATCTAATAGGGCATGGTAAGAAATAAAAGATTTTGCGCCATGAAAATCTAGCGCCTATCATCCTGAAAAACTATCTTGGGAGTATTTCCCGTAAATAATTTTTTTTTGTTGATCAAGGAAGTCAGATTCCGAAAGCCGTATAGGTAGACATACAGCTTTCAGAAAATAAGAACAGATTAAAATTTGACAAATTTAGTTGACCGCGTACCTGCGTCTGTAAACAGGTGAATAAAGTATGTTCCCGGCAATAGATTATTAACTGAAACAGTGACTTTCCCTTCGTTTTCTCTGATGTTCAGCTGACGCATCACGCTGCCCTTTACGTCCAACAATTTCAACATACTCGTTTTTTCGGGTAAGAGGACTGTCACGGTTTCCATGGATGGATTTGGATAAACCAAAACCCCTATCTTGGTAGAAAGTCCAAAGCTTAGGGATCTGATACCATACCTGGTAGTTGTTCCATCATAGTCTACCTGGACAAGTCTGTAATAGTTTATGCCGTCATATGGTTGGGTGTCGTACCAGGTATAATCACGCTTAACCGACGACGACCCGTTTGCTTCAATGGTACCTATCACTTCGAAAATTCTCGCATCTTTTGAACGCTCTATCTGAAAACGGTTGTTGTCTTTTTCAGTTGCAGTTGACCACTGCATCTTGACAGCGTCCCCTTCGGCCTTGACCGAGTAACGTATCAGTGAAACAGGCAAGGCTTCCATATTAAAAAAAGTAATTTTTTCAGAGCCAAAACCCAAGGAGAAGTCATAGGGTGTACCACCAGAAGTTGGATTCCTCCACTTAGCTGGATTCGAAATATCATTCAGCCAACTTTCTTTCGACCCATCCGTTATTGCGGGGTAGTATATTGCGTTTGGATACCTATCATTGGTATTCTGGTTGGTCAAGAAACCAAGTGAGCAATTGCTATTTAAATCCCCGGGCAATTCGCAGTAAATCGGTAAAGTAGTGATTGGTTCAGTACCACTCGAATTAATATACCATCCGTTTGATACATTGGTAGCAGTAGACCTAATATTATTAAAGGCAAATATAAACGAGGGATTGCTTTCCGTTCCCTGGTATATCAATATTTGATCGCCAATTGTTGACGGCCATGGATTAGCAGAAAGATTGGTATTGGTCCATGTGCCCGGCAGTATGGCCAGGTCTGTTGAAGGAAGTGCGGTACCATCGCCTTTTGCAGCTGATACAACCCTTGCATTCAAGTCAATTTTAAATATGATTACCGTCCCTGCGGGTATAATTGAGGAGGGTTTCCATAGAAAGGTCCCCTCATTGGTTGTAGTGGCTGATGGTGTTGGAAAAGTCAGTGCCCCTACGAAATGACCCTGACTTGAGCCAAAAGCATTCACCCAACCTAGGTCGGTAAAATATATTTCCTCGTTTTGAGCAATGGTGCTTAGTGCAACTACCGCAAAATTGCGTGTGGTAGTTGAAGGACCTGCATCACTATTCATCCCGATAACGGCAAGATCGCCCTGCGAAAGGGCTGCGGTTGCCTTTGGAAGGTTAATAAAAAATAGGGCTAATACTAGTAAATAAAAGATTTTTCTCATAGCGTAGAATTTTGTCATAAAACATATTTGATATTAAGTATAGAATTAGTTCTAAAATCAGAAAGTTATTGAATTATACTTGCCCCGTTCTTGATAATTGCAAGGCAATTTACTTTGCAAAATTCAATGTTGTCGCCAGCCCCACTGTTTGGGAAAACAGGTTCCAAGATCCGGCATTTACATCTCAAAACTTTCGGACATCAATCATTTAATTGCCCTATGCGAAGTGGAATAAAAAATAATCTGCATCCGAATATTCTCCTGCTTAAATATGTCGCCCGGACATGAGGTCTTAAAAATCCGAGCAGCACAATCATTCACAAATGGTTTTTATCAAAAAAACAAAAGCAATATGCACCAAGTTGTAAGTCAATTATGAAATCCTATGGGCATCGTATCCCATATCTCGTTGCAGGTCCTCGACGTTCTCTCGAAAATCAGGCATATTAAAAAGTTGCGCACCATTTACAAATACGCCGTACATAAACGCCGAGCTCAACCGTAACTGCAGCCACCAATTCTTCGATAAAAACAAACTATTCTAATTTTTATTCGATTTTTTGCAAAGCAGAATAATCACAAGTAACTTAATGCCCGATTTATGTATCATTTAAACTTCTAATTAGTGAAAAACTTTTTCTTGACCATTTTTGCCGTTTTTATTTACCAAAGTGTCTATTCTCAAAACAATGTCGGAATTAACACAGACACCCCGGATGCCAGTGCTGTGCTGGATGTGACCAGTACTCAGAAAGGACTGCTGATTCCCCGTATGACTTTAGAGCAACGGGGACTGATTGCTACACCTGCCAAAGGCCTTTTGATATTTCAAATTGATGGAACGCAGGGTTTTTATTTTTATGATGGTTCTGTCTGGACGGCGCTGAACGGTATTCCCGGGCCAGCTGGCACAGCAGGGCCAATAGGTCCGGCTGGTTCGGGTTTTGTTAATGGAACAGGACCAGCCCAGGTCTACCTTACCTCTGGTTCGAGCCCCTATTTACCTCAGTCACCAGTCGCAGTTAATGGTGATGTTACGATCAATAATACAGGTACCACCACAATTGCAGCTGGCACTGTTAATACAGCAAAACTGGCAAACAGTTCTGTTACTATGGGAAAAATCAATGCAACCGGTACAGCAGGAACCACAACTTTTTTACGCGGTGACGGAACATGGGCTACCCCAGCCAGCGGGACGTCTTCCAGCGGTTTATTTGCAAGCCGGACCGCTGATTTACTAGTCGAATCCGGAGCCTACCAAGATGCTGTTAGCATTAATCTAGAGGCCAACAAAACCTATACGATCGTTTCAAAGGTCATATTGCAAAGAGCAGGCGCCGTCAATGCAGATGTTAGCTGCAGAGTAAAATTCTCAGCCAATGATGCTGTGAGCTTGTCCGGAGGCGTTTTTTATGGAACAGGCTATAAAGTGGGCTCTACCTTTAGTTCTTCTGGTGGATTTGAATCGGATGGAATTTCGGATAATAACGCGTCGCTGATCATTGCTCCAAAATATATAGTCGAAACCGTTATTAAAACCGTTACGGGCGGAACATTTACAGTTCAGGTGGCTCGTAAATCCTCTAATACCGCTAACAGTTTTTATGTCAGACCCGGTACCTATATCACGGCAATTCCGCTCAGCGAATAAAGCCACCGGCTGCATAGCGTAAATTTCATGAAAAACACCTGGTATTCAAAATAGCATGAATAATACTTCAATTCTGATAGTTTTGGCACTTTTTCTTTCCCTTGGTGGGCTAGCCAGTGCCCAAAATGCACTGACGAGCAACAGTGCCAAAATAACAATTACAAATGGTAGCAGCTTGCGCGTAAATGGTGGTACTCATTTGCTTAGCGGCAGTGAATTTAAAAATAACGGCAGCTTTTCTTCGACGGGAAAACTCACTACGGATCAGACGATGGTGGCACCCTCATTGGGAACCCTTACGTTTGATGGCACCTCCATACAGACAATTGATGGAAGCGGAATCTTCCTTGCAAAAGATGTTGTGATCAACAACCCCGGTGGTCTACTTTTGAACCGGCCGCTTAAAGTGGACGGAAATATCGTACTGACCACTGGGATAATAAATACTTCTTCATCTTTATCACCTCTGATATTGACAGAGAACGCAACAGTGAACGGGGCATCTGACAATAGTCACGTATATGGATATGTGCAGAAAGAAGGTGTCGGTTTGTTTAATTATCCCGTAGGCAGCGGCAGTAAATACCAGCCGATCGTAATTGATTTAAATGCAAACAGTACAGGTTTTCAAGTAAAATATTTTTCCGGTGATGCTGGTTCTGCTATGTTCGCAACGACAGGTGCCTCAGATGTACCGTTGCAAAATTATAATAAGCAGGAATATTGGGATCTAAATCCTATCGGTACAGCAGCAGGCCGTGTGACAATATTTTGGGATGAAACCAACAATGCTTCTATAACAACTTCTGAAAATCTTAATGTCTTTAAAGTGGCTCATAAAACCTCTTCGGGCTGGCAAAATGAGGGATCTTCACATGTCACAGGTATCATTGGCAACGGTTCTGTAACGAGTGAAAACATCTCGAATTGGAGCCCGTTCACATTGGGTGTTATTTCCGAAGCTGCTTTACCAGTTACATTGGTGGACTTTCGCGCGCGTTTTATCGAAAACAAAATTATGGTCGAGTGGCATACCACCCAAGAAGAGAATGCCTCGTATTTCGAAGTAGAAAAAAGTACTGATGCACGGCATTTCAAAACGATCGGAAAGGTATCTGCCGCAGGGAATAGTGCTTCTTTGCTGCGCTATTCACATATAGATAATTCATTGTCAGCTTCAGGTGGGATAATATATTACCGCCTTCGATCGGTTGACGCTGATGGTAGTTTCAGTTACAGCCGTGCCGTTTCAGTAAAAATCCCTGATAATGGAGTCATGTCATCCGTTTATCCCAATCCCGTTCTCAAAAAAGAAATGCTAACTGTGGAGTCAAGTACCACTGCCGATCAAATTACAGTCTATAATATACTGGGAAGAAAGTCGCTCGCTCCGATAAGGCGTTTATCTGCCAGAAAGATCGAAATCAATACATCCGCTCTTAGTGAGGGGATATACTTGATCAGATTAGACATGGCTGATAAAACCGTTTACCATAGATTAATCGTTCAGTAATACTTATTTAAGTAAATTTTGTAATCCTTTATTTGCGGAGTTTGTGAGATAATATTTTGAATCCTTCCAAGGAATTTTCAATTGCTTATACTCCCTTCAATTCCTTACCTGATTGAATTCCAAAAAGAATCAGTTAGATAAGGAATTGATTTCATCTTCAGCTTCGAAGTTATTTAAATGCTTTATCTCCCGGTTTATTCTTCTTGCGTTGAATGCACGAGTATTCCTCTGTGCCTATCTTTTCTTTCTACTTATACTGAGCGCAGAGCACGCTTCTACAAAGAGTTTCTACCTGGTTAGGGGTTCTATCTTGAGAAAGCAACCGGCAGACTGATCCAGAAGCAAATGCTCGCACCTGAAAAAAGGCAAAACTTATTGGAGGCTTTAAGCAGAGGCGAAAAGCAGCAGGTCACGATCATGCGCAGTGACGCATCCGTGAATCTATTCGCTGAGGTCAATCCGCAGTTTAAGACTGTTAACGTGTATGATGAGCATGGCAAGAAGCTTACGATCAGCCAGGCTTTGGGAGAGAAATCTGAAAGTAAACAAAACCAGCAGCTTCTGCCTGAAAAGAAAATTAGTATTCAAAAATCAAGGAGAAACTCAGATACCGTTTAACCATTCTATGCACTACGAGCGAGCCAGCAGCCCTGTTAAAGAAATTCTTTTCCGATATTGAAAACGATCCCAGAATCGGAATCGAACATTTCGGGCTTTATTCAGACCTGACTTCATTGGGAGAATCAGGGTTGTCAGGGCCCCGTGTCAGTATATTCCCGTCAGATTATGTTCACAGCCAAATTATCAAGCAGTGCCACCTCCGTCAAGCTACTGCATGAGCTGTCTGATTACAACAATATCCGGTATGGAACCCTCCTATTACAAGTTGAAGGAAAGCCGGTTTTTTTTCACCGGTTATAAAGAAACTAAATTCAAACACGATGCATGTTGACTAGTCTCCAAAGAGGATCTGCAGCTGTTTCGCCAGCAACTGCTCCATATCCTGAAAATTCGTTATGGCCGCCGCTCAGCCTCAGCCCGCCCAATGGCTAAAAAGCGGAGAGGTCAGAAAACTTCTGAATATTTCAGCAGGAACGCTGCAAAATCGCAAGATTACAGCCGTGTTAAATCCGGTAAAATCGGAGGCTCCTTTTATTATCAGAGCATTGAAATTCAAAATCTATTGGGCAATAAAAACACTAATCATCATGAATTAAGAACTGATTTTACTTGCCCTAAGTAAAGCCGCCTGCGATGAGCGATTAACGTCTGCCACCTGGCGATCTTTCCTGCTCTTGTTGAATTAGAATTACGAAGCGGATGCCTGGAAGGCTTTTGTATTTCAAGAAAAAAAGTGATGAAATTAGCCAGAATAAAGGCTGCACCAACCTATCACAAATATATTTCGGAGTTAACTACTATGGGATACATTCGGTACATGCCGTCCTACCTTCCCTAAAAAGCAAGTTTGCTCAAGATGCTATATGCATAGATATCCGATCATTTACTGGTATCCAAGCACGCTTTGGAAAGCGAATTGACTTGTTCGCGGCAGAATTAAATCCAGATAACGCAGAATCTTACAATCCTGCTTCTCTACGATCTTAAAATGGTAAAAAAACAAGATATATGTCCAGCCTGGATTATGCAAGAAAATTTCCCGTAGAAAAACAAAGATAATAAACGGTATCTCATGCATTTATTTCCAGATGAAGGTACATCAAAAAGAATTGTGCACGATTTTTGGTAGCAGTGTAAATGCAGATTATCTTTCTGACCACTACCGCTCATTTAAAGTATCGCTCGGACAAAACCCGTCTTGCTAATTTGACAAACGTAGTTCGAGGTTAATTTTTGTAATTTCTGAACTTCTCCCAGTTGTTTGGTAGCAATTGATAAAGATCTTTATGTTTATGGGATTGTATTCTTTTAAATACATCAGTCAGCCACAGTCGCTCATCGACACCATTCTTTTTGCATGTTGCCATAAAGGAATACATAGCTGCTGTCATTTCAGCTGCCTGGTGAGAGCCGGCGAACAAAAACGCCTTTCGTCCGATGTTATGTAAAGCTTTACATAACATCGGACGAGAAAACTACCTTTTTGCCGGATCACACGAAGCAGCACAACGGGCTGCCATGATCTACTCCTTATTTCCTATCTGCAAAAAACACAACGTCAATCCCTACAATGGCTAAAAAACACCCTGACAAACATCTCGACAATTAACCATAAAAACATCACCGATCTGTACCCGCAAAACTTTAACAATATTCAACAGTTAACAAAGATGTAGTTGGTAGGACGGATACACAACGGATCAACTCGCGAATAGACATTTCGAAATCAAAACGTCAATGGCAAGAATGAGCAAATCACATTCTGGTTGAGTTCTGTAACAGCCACGACCGGTTTCTGGTATCCATAAACGGAATCACCAACATTGATATTGGATATCCAACATCCTGTTATTAAACGCACCATTAAGGGGATAACCTTTTTCATTGTACTGATATGGGGTGTCGTGAACTTCACTGTATTGTTCCTTTACAAAAAGATAGCTCGCCCTAGTCACGTTGTTTCTGGATAGCAAATACATGGACTCGAAATTATTACCTCCTTGTAGTTCATACCAACCTTTATGCGGGTTAGGGTGCGAATCATATTCATACCTTATTTCCTTCATTATATCAGGATAACTAGTCTGTTTGACATAACTTACATTACCTTTTTCATTGTATTCCAAATCCAATACGGCAATCAGCCTTTCTACATAGTTTTCTATTTTGTCGGGAGATCCCTTGATTTCATAATCACTCCTTTTTATCCGGGAAATTTTGCCGTCCTTCCACTCAAAATCAATTTTTAAAGTTGGAAATGGCATCTTGCTGTACGAAACCTTACTAGTTAAATTTCCATCACCTCCATAATAGAACTTAGTTGTTTGACTCCTATCAGATGCATTGCTCATGGAGCTTGGTTTATTGTCCGGATTATAGCTAATGATTGTTGTATCTTCCACTTTCCCACCAAACCAATCTAGATGCCTTACTCTTATCTCAATCAGCCTTTTGCCATCATACTTAAAATTATAGTGGTATGCACTTGACGTTGTATCTGTGGCATAACTCAAAATCGAACAATCATCCTGTCTCTGCTGCCTTTCGACGTCGCTTTTTCGACAGCATAATAGAGAAATGAATGATAATATTATAAAAGCAGATTTCATCGGAATATATGAATGGGTTTGGCAATGGACAAGAGTTATCTGTGTTGACAAAATTACACCTTTACTTTTACAGAAATCAACTTAGTTACATTACAGGCCCTTGAAGGTATTTTAATAATTCTATGCGCCCATTTTCCCAAGAAATTAGACCCATTTGTAGCCTTGTGATTTCTTCCGTCAGGTTATTAATAAAAAACAAAATGAATCATGTGTACAGTTTTGCCCTGATAAGCTATATACATATCTGACACAGATAGATAGCGACTACTTTTCGATACCAGTAACAAAATTACTTTGGGGTAAAGTACTACTATCCTACTAAACTTATTGAAACGGTCAGATGAGTATAATTGAGTTATACAATCTTTTATATAATTTTAAATTATATATTACCATTTTTAATTATGCAGCTAACCCAAATTTCTGTCATTTTTTTGTTTCTGGTTTTCCTAGCTACCCAGGAAGTATGCGGCCAACGTAATCGCTTTTCAGAGCGCATCAAAAATATCGCGATCACGCTTGATTCATCAGCTTTGTCAAATTATGCGCCGTTTGACCTAGCGGGTGAAATTGATTCGAATTTCAAAGTTTTAGGAATTGGCGAGCAGTCCCACGGCACTTCTGAATTTTTCAAGGCAAGAATATCTCTGATTAAATCACTGGTCAAGTCCGATGGCCTGACCAAAATTGGACTTGAAGCCCCGTTTGCAGAGGTGGAAAATCTGAATGCATATATTTTAGAAGGAAAAGGCGACCTACGACAGATACTAAAATCATTCAGATTGTTCAACTATGAATGTAAGGAATTTATCGACCTGACCGAAAATGTTAAGCTCCTGAATGAATCAGTAAAAAGCCCGATCACTTTCTTTGGCATTGATATGCAAACCCCGTTTCAGGCATTGCAAAACGTATTAGAATCGTGTAATGCACATGGTAGTGCTACTGCCGATTCGATAAAAAAGCTGACTGAATACTACCGGCTCCTGGATAATGAAATATACAACCACGCATTCAACGAGCAAGATTTTGCAGAACTCTCAGCACTAAGCGATCACGTATTTAACAAGTTAGCCCGGGATAAAGCGCTTTGCCTGGAAAAAAGTCTTATTCGTAAAAGCAAAGACAATTATGAGCAGTTCCTGTTGCTGAACGATCCAGGCAACTCCTACGAAACACAAGCTACTCTGAGAGATTCGCTGATGGCAGAAAACATCATCAACGAAATGGAACCCGGCGATAAGATTGTAATTCTGGCACACAACGGCCATGTACAAAGAACCCCAAACGCTTATTCAAAAAGTATGGGATTCTTCTTGTCCCGGAAGTTGGGGGCTCAATACCAATGCATTGCACTCACTACGTCCACTGGATTTTATACAGCTTTTACCCCCGCAGCAGGTAAAGTAACAGACAAAAATACGATACCTGCCGGCGTTGCCGGTACTTTTGAATACGAATTTTCTAAAATCCAAAAGCCAGTGTTTTTCTTCAAAACATCAACTGTCAAAAAACAGAAAGGCGACGGGACTCTGCCAAATAAATATAAATTGCTTCCATTCGGCATAACCGACCAGCCATTTGTAAACGGAAACTTGCTGGATGACTTCAATTACATACTTCACATTGAGAAAACTTTTGGAAACCAAAGCTTCTATCTGAGTTCCGGGCAAAACTGATCCTCTTTGGTTCAATTGCTGGCGGGCATAATTTGTTCTTGTCAAATGGATGGCCGGGCATGAATCCCTTACTTTCATTTTGTTCCTGCTACTGATCACAAAACTTGTTAATATTGCTCACGCTCATTCCTTTTTGGCAACGACACTATCCCGTCATTTCGAGATAGGAGAATATCATCAAAGGGCAGATGGCTTTTCACCGCAACATGACATTTCTTTCAAAAATTCCCTGTTAATTGTCTTGCTATTCACCACAGCCAGGGTTTGAAACTGAGCGCAGTTTGATATTCCGGGTAGCGAAAAAATATTCATTCCCCTTCGATTCCGATAGCCAACCCACCAGCCAATATCATTTTCTTCATCACGGGTCCATCCTGTTTTGGATCCCGGCTTATGGCCAGCCATTTGCTCTGCAATCAATACTTTCTTTAAGACAGCGATGCACTGTTTTGAAAAGATGGGCTTATTTTCATTTACGCTGATCAGAAATTTAATCTGATTGTGAGCAGACATGGTGAATTTTGCAAAATTCCAGAAATCGTCTCCCTGTTCGGACAGGTCACCATTCTCAGAGTGTGACCTGTGCAGATAAGTTTTATATTTTTTACGGGCCACCTTTTTAGCCAGCTGTATAAAGGCTTATCCGTCTGGTTATGCAAATGCTTCTTTTACGGAGATGTCCGGTAGTTATCCGGACGACAACCCTATAAGGTGGTATCAGTTGCTCCAGCCCATTTTGACAATCGCCGTTTCACCTTTAATTACGCACGCTGCAAGTGCAATTAATAGATTGATGATTTTAAAGTAGAAGCCGGCTGGCTACCTCTTCGAGAATCAGCTTCATTTGTAGCAGTCCATTTATGGTTATTGTAATCGTAAATGGTAGTGCTTCCTTTTACATTACATTCCTGAAAAGGAGTTTCAAAACTTTTGAGCAGTAGCATTCAAAGCAAGAATGCAGCAGATAAAAAGCAATGGATTTTTCAAGCAGATAAGTTCATGTAACCAGGAAGGTTAGATAGGACTATTGGGTATTCAATTTATAAGAAAGCAAATCTACAAAACCTGGGGTCGAATGGATACCGTAAATTGTAAATATAATGTTCAGCCACTTTCCTTTTACGCTATATACCTTTAAATTTTTTTCTAGATTTTATATTTAAACTCATATGACTAAAATCTGGATTTGGTTTTTTTGATTAATTAAATGAGCGAAAGCGGGAGCTTCCAGGATGCGTTCGCGTTCGCTGTCTGTGAAACTTTGGACATCCTGGCGAATCTCATGATAGTTTCGGTTAATCATATTTTCGTCCAAAGTTTTAACCTTAGGAATTGGTACATAGCTCTGCTGCAAGCTGCTTATGATTACTGATTATTTCAGCATGAAAGGTTTTCAATTCGGTTTTCTCGTCGGGGTTAACGGCCACAGGAGCTCAGCAATGCAATCTTCAAGGTCGGTACAGCCATATCAAGCTGCGTTGAGCGGGCTGATCAAGGTCGCGGTCCAGTTGATCGAGTAGCTTGTCCGATCCTGCATAATCTTCCCGAACGCTCCGAAACTTGCTTTGCAGTATCGCCTGTCACCTGCCCGGAAGTGATATTGCCCGTGATGCCTATGAATACGTCGGCCTGCCCTTCTTAGTCTTTTCGGCCATGGGAAAAGATCAGCTAAAATTCACCCGCTTTGGCCAGGAGCTGGAAGCTGCTTTGAAAGATAATCCAACCGTTCTATTATTTTTTTATAATAAGGTGCCGGTTAGCCGGATGTTCCACTAGCTTTCCATTTCAAATTCAACGATATTCAACATATCTTGCTTCACTTGCATATAATTTCGAATCACAATCGACTGATCGATTTTTCGGATTTCCGGATTTCCGGTATCGCTTGATATCCGTCTTGCTGCTTTCTGAGGGCCTGATGACCATTAAGAATCTCACAATTAAACGCTTTTAAATCAATTCTCTGCTCCGAATTATCAGCCACTAAACCCACAAACTCTCCATGAGAAAGCGCCGAAATCTTCGAAGGTGGAATGGCGGAATCCAGCTGCCTGGATTTACTAACCGAGTTGTCCGTTCGGTTAATGGAAAATCTTGTGCGGTTCTGCATAATCTTACCAAAACGTCCTGATAATTGTTTCGCAGTATCGCCGGTTACCTGCCCACTGTTAATGTTTCCGGTAATGTTCATAATGACATCTGCCTGCCTGCCCTTTTCCGAAATGTTTAGGTAAATGGTCGGAAACTCATCAAAGTAGAGACCGCTTTTCAGCTTGCCCTTCTTGTTGACAAGGTTGATTAGGCGCGTCACATACAGCGACAACACCGACTTAAAAGAATGGACAAGAAATAAAAGTGCCAAAAACCCAAAATGCACTGATTATGAAAAGCAGTAGCCAGAAGGGTTTCGTATTAATCATCACAGAGACGCTGGTCCGCTCCTACGGTAAGCAACCAGAACAAAAGTGATACTTTTTTATCCCGGACTAATCTTTTTTCTTCACAGGAATTCTTTAACTTGCGCTCGGTAGCACCATTTGTAGAACCGGATTGGGCCATTACTTTAACGCAGAAATGAGATGAAAGACTTAAAGATATTTCTTGCAGACGACGATGAGGATGACCGTCAGTTTTTAAAAGATTCCTTTGCTAGTTTTATTCCGTCTTTAGAGATTGTCGAAGCACTCGACGGGCAGGATTTAATTGACCACCTGAATCGCCAGCCGGATTGGAACCAATTATCTCTGATCTTACTGGATATGAATATGCCCCGTAAAAACGGGCTTGAAGTCCTGAGCTATATCAAGGCAAATCCGATGTATCATGACAATCCCGTTCTTATGCTCTCTACCACCAATGACAAGGACCTTATTGAGGAGGCTTACCAGTTGGGAGCTGAATCTTTCATAGCGAAACCATCCAAAATAAGCGAATACGATAGTATCGTACAAAAGATCAAAATACAATTTATCGACCAATGCCGCTAAAGACGCAGCCGTAGCTACACTGCAGCTAACCATACCTGTCACAGTTAAGCAGGTCAATCATCATTCGATTTTAACACCTATTTCTGTTTGCAACCCGCTATTGGTGAGCTATATACCAACTACTCGAAGGCGCTGCCGTCTTTAATTCCAGCACCACTGATCCTGGGGTACGCGCAGCCTGATCTCGTAGTCGCGAATCGTCACGTAGATTTCACCGTCACCGTTCGCAAGTACACGGAAATGCTCGTCACCGATATCATCCACAGTGATGTCCGGAAAATGATCTAAAATAAGGGGAATTTGTTTTCCGATAAGAGCATACCACAAAAGGCTTATTTCATCAGAGTGCGAAATACAGGTGTATAAATTGAGCATTGGATCGGTTTTAGGAATGTAACAGCCTAACGTTGGTCTATTGACATTTTTGTCAGCATAAAGAATTACAAAAAAGATCCGCGCAAGCGCACGGACCTTTAAGCATCTAAACAACATTAGAAGCCCTTTTGACGGGAAAGTAAATAAATGGTCACAACCACTTTTGAATTTCAGGTCAGTTCCGATTCAGATTTTTAAAAGTCGATTGCCGTTTATAAAAGCGGGAAGCAGCAGTGACTTCTTCTCTGCTGCTGCGTCAAATGATCGATTGTATAATAAGTTAGGTTCATACAGTTGATAAGGATATAGCCGTTTGAAAATTTCAAACGGCTATTTTTGATTTTTTCACAGTCAACATGAACCTTGTCCTCATTCCACCCAATTGGGGACTGCCGTGTTACAGTACAATCCCGCTAAGGTACAGCGAGGAGCATCCGTTTTTCTGGATCTACAGTTTTGGAAGGTAAACTTACAGCCTGTCAGAATGGCATGCACGATTTTGCCAATGTAATCATGCTCCAAATGCAGTGCTTTGCTGAAGACCAACGGTTTAGCGCCTGATAATTCACACCTATTGGTCCTATCTTTCCCCTGGATTAAAAAGAACCAGCATGTACTGGACATCGGTGAAGAAAGTTCTTGTGACAAAACAAACTTTTTTCCGTCCAAAGAAAACGAATCGCGCCATCGCGACGAGTGTGTGGGTAATACTTAAAGGATTAGAAAGGTTTTCTAGTCCTTTTTTCCTATCCGTACATGACAAGAAATGAATATTCCAGGAATACAGGTTATTCTCCTCGCCGCTGACGTATATGTGTGAATGTATTTGCCTACAACAAAGAAATTGAAACCTGACATGAAATTTGGCGCCGAATCCCCAGGTACTACTTATTCAGAACACGCTTTCTTTTCAATATCCGGGTTAGTGATCTTACCTTATATGTTTTACACCAGGCCAATATATCCCGCCTCAGAGGCGTTAAGTTGCCAGCTCGCGTTTTCCGTTTAATAAGTTTACCTTAGCAAAGAGCCTCCCGGTTAGGTAATCTGCTCTGATCGGATCATCTTGCAAGAAAATCTGATTTACTCAACCCCTCTGATGACAAACACCTCTGATTCCGCCAGAAAATCCGTCCTGACAAACCTGATCTGTATCAGACCTTCTTTTTTTATTTTGCTCTGTTTGCTGGCCATGGCAGGCTGCACGAAAGAAAAAGTTTCACCGGCCATTGAGATTACACCAAAAGAAAACGACATTAAATACAAATATACCATCGAGAATATTTCCGGCGATGACCTATTTACCTTCAACAACGATCCTGCCAATCCAAAAGAAAACTATCCGGAAGTAAAAATTTCTGCGGGTCAGACAATGGTTGTGCAGGCATTAAGCAGTGGTAAAATAACGCCGATGATCCGTTCCGATAAGCCGGGAATCCAGACCGAATTTGTTTATAACTACCTGACTGAAATCTATCAGATTAACGGTTATATGAATCTGTTCGAGGCCGCTATCACCGGAGATGCAAACCTGGTCAGCATCTTTTTCCCTAACCCGGTCTCTGGCAAACAGGATAGCCTGGTGAATGTTAAGCTTCCCCAAACGCTGCATTATAAAACCTACGAAGGCCAAAAAATTGAAATTATCGTCAGTAAGGAAGTTGTCGGTGGTACGATCCTTCTGACTACCAAAATTAAGGGAAAGACCGATAGCATAAAATCCACCAGTGCTTCTCAGGGCGTAATTACAAGCATTACCGATGTTGCCAAGAAGACATCGGTGGTAACGGTCACAGAACCGACTGCTGCAATCCCTGCCGTACCCAATCCAACAAACCCGGCTTCACCGGCAGGCCCCTCTGCTCCGGCAAACCCGGCAGCCCCAAGCAGCTGCGGAATGTATAACGGAAAACCTGTCTATTCCGGGCCCAGGGGAGGCTGTTATTATATCAACTCGAACGGAAATAAGACGTATGTGGTAAGAAACTTCTGCTGTTGATCCAATTTAATGCGCAGAAAATAGAGCCCTGGTAAAGAAAATTAAATGGTGAGCCCGCGAGATTACATATGCGCTACAGTGCTAGATATGTGCTAAAAAATACTTGCAAAGTGGCTTAATTAGATGGATGGACTGACCAGCACGCACTATGAAGAACCTGTTTACTTTTCAGTGCTGTTAAACCAGGTAAAAAGATCCGCGCAAAATGCACGGACCTTTAACAAATCTAAACTACGTTCGATTGAATTGGACGGACGCTGCACCTGGCCGTCACAAGCCCGGTACAACTTCAGCACCCCTTTTTGGCTGCCGGACAAAAATTCTATGTATGCTGTGAATTACCACCTTCTATAATGTCTGACGATACACTATTTTAGAGGACTCAGGTTTCGTACAGTTAAGCAAACAAACGGCCGTTTGGAATTTGCAGAGGGCTGTTTCTACATAGAGGAAGCCCGGTCAGCATGCACACTCCCAAAAGTTTTACGGCCATTAAGAGCATAACCACTGCTAACAAGGTTAACAGTGGTTAGAGTTACTATCTATAAATAATTTATATTCTACAGCTACTCAAACTCCTTTTTTACTTCCTTCTGAAGCGCCATAATTCGGTTGACCAACCGGTCGCACTGCTGCAAAGACATCTGATCGATTGTGTTTACAACGGCATTGGCAATCACACGGCCCTGGGCATCGATTTTGGGGCCTTTTGTCTTTACCTCTTTTGCAATTTCATCCCATTCGTTTGATAAGGCATCTGAAAAATACTTGGAAGGGATGATATTAAAGTATCCAGCCTGTGCCCTAAGCACATCTTTGTAGGCGGCAGCATCGGTGTGCAGCTTCTGGGTTAGTTTGGACAGCTCGATGTGTACAAAAATGTTGGATTTTTTCATGTGTGTTCCTGGAAGATTAGAAGAGCCAGTCAGGATGCATAAATCCTGCTAAGTAACGATTATTGACTTGTGGTTACAAAGATAAGCAAACCGGATTCCCTAGTCGCATGTCCGTCATCGAATATTCGTGAATCAGTAGTAGAGATTTAACTACGCGGATCTTAAAAGAAATCGAAAGAATTTCGTTTTTATACGTTAAGTGCTGCTGTCAGCCGGAAAATCACCAGCAGAAGGCTGATCCCACCCTCAGCCGGCTGACACAAATGTCGGTTTCTCGGTTAGTTGACAGACGATCGAGCGCCCGAACTAGTTATCCAGTTTATTCTAATAGTGCTCAAGGCTCCGGGCATGTGACTCAGATGCTTTCTTTATTTTTTCAGAGGAAGGCCAACGTGCCTTCTATGACTACCCCAGGTCTAAAGCGTCCAGATGGCAACGGAGCATTTAGGGCAGATAGGATGTGAAAATTTAAAAAAGTTAAAAACTTTCTAGCCAATTTAGTTAAACGGATCCTGAAAAATCAGCCCGTCCTTGCCCCTTATACTTTGAAATGTTGAAGAACCACTATTTTCAAAAAAGTGACAATTCGTATTTCCTTTCTAGCCGATCCTTGCTATGAACAAAGATCTCGGGTATCTTGAAAGAGGCGGAACGAGCCCGATCCCAGCATAGCGGCCATGCGCCTTCCGATCGGCCGTGATGCAAACAAGTAGAATGAACCTTTGATTAACCATACAAAACAAAAAACAAAGAATTCGAAAGAAATGGAATTGTAACCCTTTATAAAGAATCAAAGGCGAATGGTACCTATCCAACCAAGTCTGGTAAAACGAAAAATTTTAAGCTCATCGACTGCCTATGATCCAGTATGAACAACCTTTACGAATATATTCGAAAGAAGTTGATAAGGGTGCGTCGTTATAATTCTACTCTATATTCCATTTTTACTGATGTATGGATTAAAACAATTAGTTTAGATTTGAAAATTGTCATTCGAGCTCCCAGGTAGGGACGCTATACGCAAAATACTCAACCGTTCAGCTGACCTAACCATACGATGTATTCGAAAATGTCTTACCTACCTTACCACTTAAACATATGACCAAAGTACTGATGTTGATCACCCACGACCTGTTAGGTTTAGGCGTTGTCTCCTGCCTTCGGGATATTGCCTGCGGAGCCACTTTCCATCAGCAGAGCTGTTGGGAAGACCTGCACACCAGGCTTTCTGAAAACTCCTATGACCTACTGATCTTGGACAGCGGCGCAGCGGAGCTTACAAATGTAGCGACACTTGACAGAATACGGCACAAACACCCATCGCTGAAAACCATTCTACTTGCTTACGAGGAGCGCAAAGCGTTAACACTTAGTTTTTTAAAAATAGGTATCGAGGGGGTTTGTATGACATCTACCAGCCAGCTTGATTTTTTACACGCTTTTTCCACCGTGATGCAGGGTAAAAAATTTCTGGACCACAAAGTAACCGAATACCTTTTGACCGACTTGGCCGGAAATAATTCGATCCGTATCCTAACCAACCGAGAATCGCAGATCACCAATCTGCTCATCCAAGGACTACGTACCGCAGACATCGCCAAAAAACTTAATCTGGCAGTATCTACTGTGAGTACCATTAAGTTTAATATTTTCAAAAAGATGCAGGTAACTAATATCGTCGAACTGGCAAACAAAATTGATTTTACCCGTAAAAAAACGCAGTCGGCAGTACAGAGCTAACATCGTCTATATCTTTCCATAGGAAATCAGGTAGAGATTGATATTAAAAATGAACACTTTGCTTCGCTGCGTGATTATTTTGTTCTATGAAGAAATAGTGCGGCTAATGATTTCCCTTGACTTTCCCGTGCAAGGTTTTCAATGTACGGGAATCATCTGCCTTGTTGCTTTTTAGGGGTATTTCATCGGGATTCACTTAGCCTGCGCGCCAGGTTGTATAAGCAAGTAGATGCCTCACCCATTAAATGAGCAGCGTCATGCATAAAGAGCACTTAAAACATTTCCCAAAACACCAGGCCGTGATGAGCTGGCCAATCGAAACACGGCCTTTCCGCTAAAAAGAATGCCATTACAACATATCCGCAGCTCATTACCCTGCTTCCACGGTTGCCGGCATCAAAATCACAAGGTATACCGAAGTGAGTCAGAACAGCCACAGTGCCTGATCAGACACTATTTTCCTTCCTGCCATCATATCTTGATTGTATCGGCAGAGCAATGCCGATCCGGTTAATAAGAAACGGACTTTACACGGACCTTGCTCCCCTATGACTAATGCGCATTACAAGATTAATTTTTGCTTAAGATCAATACTAAATACAGTTTAAAGGGCCACAACGGAATGTGTCCTTGCGCTGTTTTTATGAATCTCTCTCCCGTAAAATCATTTATGGGCAAGCGGTCAGCAATCACACATGCTTGGTGCTGCTCCCTAGTGTTACTATCTGTCTGTAAATATTCTTATGTCACACACACTGTTACCTTTTCATCATATATTTTTTTCTTTGAAGGCTCGTTCAGGCTACTTAACCCCTTTGTGCACACCTGATTTTTTACGATTCAGTTATCGTTTTAATAAAGTACTGCTCGTTGGGGTAAACCATTTAGAAACGCATCAATGGCTTACTTCCACCTGGACCATACTTCTGGCATTTCTTTTTTTTTCAACTGTGGCAGTGTTGATTTATTGCAGACTGCAAACCCTGAAAAGACAAAATGGAAAACTCCACGAGAAAGTACTGGGATACACGAGCAAGCTTGAATCCGCAGTGCTATCGATCCAAAGCTCAGAAAAGCAGTTAAAACGGCAGCTCTTTATTTATACGCGGCTAATGGCTTCCCTTAGCCACGATGTTAACAACCCCATGAGGTACTTGGTTGCCGGAGCTGAAAGAGCCCAAAAGCGTATAGACAAAAAAGCATACGATGAGGTGGTTGAAACGGCCCGTGTCATCGAAGCTTCAGCCCGAAACATGCAGCAGCTGCTTGAAAGTAGCTCTTCCTATATCAAAACCCATTTTCTTGGCGCGCCTATCCAGGTGGAGGAGGTCCAACTTGCTTCACTAGCGCAGCAAAAAGCTACCTTGTTGCTCCCCCAACTTCGCGAGCAGCAAAATGAGCTGACCATTCAAGTCGATCCGGCTGCAGTTGTTCAATCCAACGAGCAACTTCTTTCGATCATCGTGCAGATTCTGTTGGATAATGCCAACAAGCAAACCTGTCAGGGTAAAATAAGCTTAAATGCTGAAAAACATGCCGATCAGGTTTATTTGACGATTTCCGATCTGGGCCCTGGGTTGCCCGATCATTTTCTTAAGTGGATTAACTTGAAAACAGAAAATCCTTCCCCACAATCTTTATACCCGAAAAGTTACGATAACCTGGGACTACTGCTTGTAAAGGAACTTGCCGTGCTTTTAAACATTGAGCTTCATGCCGAAAACAACAATGGGACACGCATTCAGTTAACCTTCGTTGAAACTTCTGATACAGCGAAAGCTTTATCCGCTCGAAAAGATCGATGACGCTTCTAACCTGAAGTTTTTCAAAAATTCTTGCTCTACGGACAATGGCTGTGGTGATTTTCAGATTCAACTCAGCAGATATCTGCTTGGTATGCTTACCATCCAGGAGCAGTGCCAATACCTATCGACCGGCTTAAAATTTTATAAATATTGTCGGAAACAATCTGTTCATATCTTTGGTACATACTTTGAGTGCTCAGGATAGTCTAATCGCTGCACATATTTCTTCCAAATAATGCGTTTTGGCCAGATAGAGTTTGCTCCGGCGTTTGAAAATGGCATACATATGCATACTTCTCTCCCATAAAGATCAGTATATTTAACTCAGCCTATATACACCATCAAGTCGGGATCATGCCACAGAGCTACCAATCATTGAGGTTCACATCCACAATAACCAGACCCGCTACCAGACCTGTTGCAGCAAAGAAACGCCCTTTGTAAAAGAGCCGGCAGTGACTAATTTAATCTCGGCCAAAATTTTCCTTGGCAATAGCAGTAAGCTCGGAGGCAACAATTTCTTAATCAACACGAATTAAAACGATAAGTGTTTTTTTTATGAATTTACAGAAGACAGCTTATGTTTAAAAGATAATCACATCACTGAACCCTAGTTTGAGAATTTGAAAATTATGCGAAACTCACCCAGCAGCTAATCAATACTACCGGGCCAATCAAATCAATTAGTCTTTCCAGCAGCCATCTTTTCGACATGCCTGTTAAATGTTGCCCAAAACATAACCTTGCTATAAATGCAGACGCGACGTAGACAAATACTAGTAAGGATAACTGTTCGAATTCATTCGAAAAAACAGGACGGATTAGTGCTAATGTCAATCAAATCAATATTCCTATTTTGCTCTTTACCCCGATGGGATATTTCGGAACAGTTCGATTCTTCGTCAATATTGGTAAATTAATTTGCAAGCATCATTGTCTTTAAAATTCGAATCCAACCCAGAAATTTTTACTTGAATTAGGTTTGCAACAATATGATATTCTCCCTAACCAGGCATCCAGAATAGAGACCAGAATGGAAGAGCATTGCCAGCAACATTATGCTTCTGAACTAAATTTACTCCGAACTATCCCGGTTTAGATAAACAATCAGGGATGCAGATAATTGCTGAGACCGGAGCTGACATGAATGCTTTTAGAAGCAGTACGGCTGTAATTTCATGGGCTGGACTTGGACTGCCTCTATGAAATGATGAAAGTGCAGGCAAGATTAAACATAACCACATAACAAAAGGCAATAATTATCTGCGGCGAATTCTTGTACAAACTTAGTGGAGTGCTGGGGAGGATCCAAAAAGCGGAACACATTTTTGCACATCATGATGCAGAATGGGAATCAAGAAAATTGTAAAGACCAGACGGAGCTACGAAGCTGATTTTAAGCAGGAAGTGATTGGAATGCTGACTTCTGGCAGAAGTGCTTAGGATATCTCGGATGCATTTGGAATTGCCGAGAATCTTCTTTATCGTTGGAAAAGAATGGCCACTATGAAGACTAAAACAAAGAATAGTGAGGTTGAAAGAGGTAAGACAGCGAAACTCACTGCTGAAATTGCTAAGTTGCGAGCGGAAAACGAACGCCTTAAAACAGACCGGGAGATACTAAAAAAGGCATTGGGTCTACCATATAACTTCTCAAGCCGCAACGTCTTTCAAGCGTTTTAAAGCCCTTTCTAGGTTCGCTATTTTTGTTTGTCTATACTTTTCTTTGTATTCTTCATAATCGAATGGAGTAAAAGATTACTTATATCTAACCATACGGTAGTAGATAATTGCAATTTTTCTTGCCGTAGCGACAATCGCATATTTATGACCACCTTTTGATCTCATTCTTCTAAAATAGTCACCTAGCCAATTGCTACTGGATAACAAGCTGTTGGCCGCCATGCGAAAAGCTTGTGAGGCTAGGTTAGCTTTTTTCGATAACAATTTGCTACTTATTAGTTTACCGCCAGAAACTTTTCGGTTTGGACACAGATTTAACCAACTCACAAATTTTTCTTCCGTTGCCCACTTACTCAAATCTGTTCCTGTTTCACCTAACACCTCCAATGCAACCGTAGAAATTATACCGTATATTTCTATTACATCGGTCCCAAGAATACCTTTTAAATATTCCCTGGTATTAAAACCAGGGTGATTTTTGTTTCTTTTCTTTATCGAAACTTCTTCAGTTGAACTGCCTGTCTCTGGTATCGTTTCAACGACCCCGTCGTTTTTACATGCCATCATGAGCCTGAAAACCCCCTCAATTTCTTCATCACAAAGAACGATTTGTTCCTGCATAAATTTATACATGGTATAAGACTGCTTGAGCAGGAATAGGTGTTCAGCGCGCCAGTTTCCCTGTAACGATTTGCATATCGTTTCTGAGCTTGCTTTGACGCGTTTGTCAACCAAAGGTAAGAAATTGGTTGCTTTTCTTTCGCCATTGATAATGGCTTCGACAATCGCCCTTCCCGTTTTGCCTGTAATGTCATTTAACACGGTATGTATCTTTAAATTCATGAGCTCGAGTGATTTTTGCATCCGATTGATACAAGTCGAACTATCCTTTGTCAGGTTTCGTCTGTGACGGACAATTGTCCGCAACGTCTCGGTCTTATCATCTGGCAAGAAACTACTATTTAATAATCCGCAACTGTGCAGCCGCTGTATCCATGCAGCGTCGCTTTCGTCGGTCTTTTTTCCGCTTACGTTACGTGTATGCCTGGCATTAACCAAATACACCTCAAATCCACTTTGAACCAACATGTTAAATAAATTTTTCCCGTAGACCCCCGTACTTTCAAGTGCGACTGTTTCTATCCGGCATTTGGTCAGCCACTCGATGATGGCTTCCAGGTCACAAGTAAAAGCACCGAAAGTCCGGACGCTTTCAACATCCCTGCTAACCGGAACGGCAACAGCGTGAATACTGTCGCCGATGTCAATGCCAGCTGCGTTGGGGTGAACCAGGGTCATTTTAACAACTTTGTTTTTTGGGGGAGCTTTTCCATTTGGTTTGAAAATTTAGAATTGAAAGCCCACTGTAAGGTATCTCCATTGTATACTCTACCATACGAACTGCAATGTTCAATCGCACCGGCGACCCGGTTGAAACTCAATGAGACACCGTAACCATACTCTTGATGGAACTTTCGTTCATTTACCCAAAAGGTCTTGCTACAGCGGAACCACTATAAAGTTATTAAAAGCGAAACAAAATCTGGTTATAGGGGCCACTCTTGAGCAAGTCCGACTAAGAGACGTCTATGACTTAATGTTGTCGCTTTCGAGTACAAATAAGGTTAGTTATCTGTGTTCGCTTTTTGAGGTGAGCCGCACGGCATACTATCGGTACAGGCGAGGCAAAAGTCATAATGCGGACAAAAAATATAACCGGCCAAAGCACGAGATACGGATCGCGTTTATTCGGAATTTGAAGCGATATGGCAGTAGGCGAATTAAGGAATTCTTGAAGCAAAAAGGTATTAGGATTGGCTGCCGAAAAGTTGTTGAAATCATGCGAAAAGAGGGGCTTAGAGCCATCCAATCGCCTAGATTTATTCCAAGAACGACTGACAGCGGTCATGGAAAACGAGTTTGTAAAAACCTGTTGCTTGATCAACCAAAGCCAGATCGCCCAAATGCGGCCTGGACCTCAGACATAACGGCAAGGGCCGCCCCGCGACATGCCGATAAAAGGTGGGAAATGGGCTTATCTCTGCGTTTGGATTGAGCGCGCGGGCCCGCGTTGTATTCTAGGGAGATCGTTGGCTGGCAACTCGGCGACAACATGCAGGAAAGTCTTGTCAGAGAACCGTTGGTACGAGCACTTTTGAAGCGAAGAGCCAAGCGTGGCATGATCATACATTCCGATCGTGGCGGACAATATTTATCAATAAAAATGAAGAAGGTCGTCAAAACTTTCAAATTGAGACAGAGCATGTCACGTGCCGACGATCCTTATGACAACGCCTGGGCAGAGTCTTTCTGGAGCAGGCTAAAAGCTGAATTAGATATGCCAAAGGGCGGATACGAGAGCATTGATAAACTAAAAACGATTTTGTTCGAATACATTGAGGGATATTACAACTCAAGAAGATTGCATTCGTCATTAAACTATCTAAACCCAGTCGCCTTTGAAGCAGAATATTACAGGCAAACGGGATAAGAATTGAAGTTTTAAATATTTACTAACCCGCAAAAGTGTAAACCAAAACGGAACCACGTCACATATGTTTGAAGGAGAAATTACCAAAGAAGGTAGCAAGTAAAATTGGAAGATATCAGCATTGGTGCCGAGTAAATAGCACAACCTTTTTAATGCAGGAAAATTCAGCTTGCTGTGTAAATATTTTGCGCATTTTTAATCAAAGTCCTTACTTGTTTTTAGGGAAATTGACGAAGTACCGCCCAGATTCACGTTTCCGGAATAGCCGGTAACCACAGCCAGATCTTTTACCAAAGGCATATCCCTCTTGCAAAACGGACTTGTAGCGGACCTAGTGATCCTGGATATATTTCTTCCCGGCGGAGATATGGCCAACATGGTCCAGGCGCTGAGGCATATACAGCCGGATGTGCGTATCCTGGTTTATACAGGAAACGAGGAATACTCCATCGCGCTGCAGTTTTTGAATGCCGGCGCCAACGGCTACCTGACCAAGAGCCATCCCATGAAGGAAGTAGGTGTGGCCATAAAGACTATCCTGGATGGACAAAGGTACATTGCCGAAGAAATGAAACAGATTGTCACCGGCCATTTTTCTAAACTTCTTAACCCGGACACACCCCCTGAAAACATTGAACTCTCGCCCCGTGAACGGGAAGTGATGGCGCTGCTGCTGGACGGGAAGCAGAAAAAACAGATCTCCGAAGTGCTGAACCTTAAACTGACTACCGTCAGCGCGCACAAGACCCGGATTTTTGATAAATTTCAGGTAAGGAATGTGATCGAGCTTTTTAGGAAAATGAAATTTTGATTCATTTTCCTAAAAAGCTTCCATCTAACAAGCAAAGGAGTATGCATTGCTGCATACTCCTTTCGAAGATTGAATATATTGCTGAGTTTACTAGATGTATTATTCTATTAAAATGAGTTACTTACTTTCATTATTACAAGCTCAGCAGACGCAAGCGTATAATTATAATTGACAGCAGTGACTTGCGTTGTTACAGTATCTCCTGCTTTGAGGAATATAATTGTAGAAGCGCTAGTTGCATGGCTGTTTCCTGCAGATACCCCCTCGTCGCTAAGCTGGTGCCAATAGTTTTGTGATCCAGCAACAGTAAAACGGAATCCTCTGCCATTAGGAGAAACTTGATTAAGAGTCCCGACACTCATCATTAATTGATAATATCCATCGGACGGAGCAGTGAAGGTACTTGGCAGCGTAAAATTATTTCCCTTGTCGAAATTCTTCGCTCCATAAATAATCGTACCTCCTCCTGTAAGTACCGGGGTTGTCAAGCGCACAGATAGCAATACTTCCGGTGAAGGCTGTGCTACTGCGGTTTGCCAAGAAGAAGCACCATTGGCATCTGAAGTAAGTACTTTGGCTGCACCCTGAGTACCATCCTGAATAGTAATCTGTCCAGTAGCTTTATTTACAATGGTTTTATTCCCATTTGTAGCTTCCACTTCCAGATTGGAGTTAGCACCAATGGTAGCCGGATTATTTCCCACCTTCACCTGTGCATTAGAGATACTAGCCGCTCCGAATACAAGTGCCGCCGCGATGATTGCATTTTTAAATATTGATTTCATAATATTTTTATTAAAGAGAGTTAAAATAATTTTTTTAACAATAAGGATGTTTTGCTTTTGTTGAACTCCGTAGCAGCATTCCGGATCAACGTAGCGCCGCTCCGGAGTTCGGTCAGGTTATATTATTTTCCTACGACAATCTTTTGAGAAGATGTAAGTCCGTTTGCACGGCTCACACGTACCAGGTAAATGCCTGAGGTCAGATTGCGTACGTTGATCTCACCCGTTGTGCTAACGCCCGATTCAAGAACCGTTCTTCCGTTCATGTCGTTGATCGAGACTTTGGTTACGTTGTTGTAATTCCTTATTTTCAGTACATCCACCGTTGGGTTCGGATATACCGACAGGTCGCTATCTCCCAGTCCGGCTAATTTCAGGCTCTGGATGCGGCTGTAAGCAAAAGTCTCGTCGCGGTCTATCATTTTCAGACGGTACATGTTCTCTCCGTTGACAGGATCGCGGTGGCTAAACGTATAGTTTTTCAGCGTAGTGCTTTCCCCGTTTGAAGCTACGGTTCCTATTCTAATCCAGGCTTTTCCTGTTAAGCTATGCTCCACTTCAAAGCGGTCACTGTTGGTTTCCTGCGTAGTAGCCCACTTAAGCTGTGCCGTAGTACCCTCTTTTACTGCACTGAAAGAAGTCAGTGTTACCGGTAGCACTATAACACTGGATGCAATATCATCAGCAGGTAAAGGGTCCGTATTTCCGGCTTGACTACTCTTGCCAGGGGCCACATAGGATCTTGCTGTTATTGGTCCTACGCTCGGCGATGCTGTGGATGAGCCCAACAATTGGATATCAAAGGCGACAGCTTCACTTGGGGAAATTTCACCGTAGGTATTTTCCAGTACCAGTTGCGATTCATTCACAGAAACCACCCTCCAATCCGGATAATTTTGTGTAATGTAGGCGGCAGGATCAATAAACGAGAACTGCTCTGAGGGAATGTTTATGGCCACGCGGTAAGTTCCCGGCACCATCGGATCATATCCGGTATTGCCTACTATTACAGTAAGAACACCCGTTCCTCCGACTGATACTGGTGGTGCGTCAACCGAAATCGAGGCGGGATTGGACCCCTGGTTGGTGGCCTGTGCGAAGCTGTTTGACAAAAAGGAAAGTGTCAAAAAGCATGATATGAGAATTTTTTTCATTGTTTCTGGTTTTATTGCTACGACTTGGTGATGATTACTGATTGTTTATTATTTGTATTATTGGTTTCCCCGCCTGAATTGGGTGATATTACCGGGGTGAAATTGTAAGTTCCTGCACTGCCAACGGCACGCGATAGTTTACCCGTGATTATTTTAAGCCCATTGGCTGGTATGGTGGTATTGCTTGCCAGCGTGATGGTGTAGCCGGTAGCCGTTGGTAAAACTACCCAGTCCGGAGATGAGTTGAAAGTCAGGGTCAATCCTGACGTAGCTGCTGGTTTGATGACACTGACTGTAACAGCACCATTTGTTGCAAAAGCCTCGGTATTTTCTATATAAATGGTAATATCAGCAGACGTATTCGGGGACAGGATCTCTCTTGTCAATTCAACGCTCAGCGCCAGGTCAGGCACACCGATGCTCGCCACCCCAAAGGTAAAAGCAGAATAATTATCCGGTGTAACGCCGTTTGCCGTTACAGATCCGGTAGCAGCAAGCGTACCTGTTGCTCCTCCGGCTCTTCCCAGGTTTTCCCATTTAGCCGTAGTAGTGTTATAGCCTACCACCACTACGTTGGCCATTGTAGCACCTGCAAGAGCAGCAAGCCCGCTGGCTGCATCCCAGGTAAGTGTCAGGTTAATGGCCGAAGGACCGTTTACATCCCAGTATTCTACATTGCTGACAGCCAGTACACCGGTTCCCAGGTTTGCCACCGGGAACGGAGCGCCCGCAGGCAATGTAGCCATATTAGGGCTGGCAGCGAAGTAAGCAGCCTGGAATACACCGGAAGCAGGTGCCGAAATACTTGCCGGACGTAGCTTGGTGCCACTTCCGATCGGGAAGGTGAAAGCCGTAGTACCATATTTGCCTACGTAGCCATCAACGTGGTTTGCATCGGTAGCGCCCGTATGGTCGGCTCCCGCCGCATAGCTCACGATACCAAATGGAGTCGTACGGATTGTTTTAATAATACCCGGCTGGGTTCCTGCACCGCCTGCCACGTACGTATGCTGGCCCAAAAATGCAACTTCTCCTCCGTTAAATACGGTAGTGTTTCCTTGCGTCCCTTCCTGAGCAAAGGCTGCCGGAGTCGATCCCAGCAAAAGAGCAAGGAAACCGATCTGGATCCAGTCCTTTCTGCGGGAGGAATTTATGTATGTTTGTTTCATTGGATGGTTCTTTTAAATTGTGTATTTTATTGTTGCAAATCTTGGGTATTAAACCAAAATGGAAAGGTTCATCTCGAAATGGTCAAAGTACTAATACATGTTATAATTGAATTGTTAAATATTCTTATGTATTGAAAGAATAGATATCAGAACAACTTAGTGACAGACAGAAACCCTTTAGATACATTAACATTCTGGTTAAATCCAGAACTTACAGTGAACTGACTGATTTGAGTGCCTGCTGTAAGGTATGCCTGCCAAAAAACACTCTTTACAGGACCCGTGTCAGTATTAATATTTAAATGGCCGTCAAACACTTGAAACGGATATAAATAAACAGACCAACTCGTTCCAGTATTGGGGAGTGTACCAATTCCTTGTGCACCCGTTGCAATTCTGTAATAACCGCTTTCCTGAATGGTGTACATTTTTGTTGCGGGATCGTAGCCTGGTAAAGATCCAGCCCTGGGAGTTAATGGAGTTCTATCTTTCAATGCATTGAATGTTCCGTTGAATGTTGTAATCTGATAAACACCTACTTGCTCACCAATAAAAACTGTCTCTTCAACTCGGAGAGACCCTTTTGGTTTCCAAGTCGCAACTCCGTTGGCATCAGAAGTCAGTATACTTTCATTAGCTTGTGATCCATCTGCAATCGTAATTTTACCTGTCGCCTTATTAACACTTACTTTATTGCCTGCCGTAGATTCTACCTCCAGGTTATTCGCTGCATCAATTGTAGCCGGATTCGTCCCGATCTTCACCTGGGCAAAAACAGAGGAGCCAAACAGCATCACTCCTGCGAACATCGCTGAGGCAAAAACTTTTGTTAATAGTTGATTCGTTTTCATTCGTGTATAGAGTTTTAAAAAATATGGAAATGTTTAATAGTACTATTTAAGTTATTGAATTACAGGCTTTCAGGTGGCCTGGGCTGGATACCCACCCGCTGCGGGCCGTATCTGTGGTTATGCTGTAATTTTTGTGTGTGTTTCTACCTAGTTTAAGTGATCTGATTTATGATTGTGTGTGTGTGTGTTCATTGTTTGCCAGAGCCGGTGCATTTTAAACAGTCCGGCTTAGTCCGCCCCTCCGCTGCGGAAGGACCGGCTTCTGCTGCAAGTGTGTATAGTGTAAAAAGGGTGTTGGCAATGCTTCTCTGGAATACGGGATATAGGGTTTAGGTCACATTAATTTTTTAACATTTATAAAAAATGTCCTATGTGGACTGAAATGTAAGTGTTGGTTTAGCTATTTCCTGGGTTTTCTGGCTGTTAAACAAGGATTTAATACGTTCGCTAAAAAATGGATTGGTGTCTTTTGTCTAAGTACCAGATGTTGCCCGGGCTTTGAAATTTTGAACATACCTCTCCCTGCTAACGCGTAAGTATATACGTATTAGGAGAATCAACACTGCACCGAAGTTCAGCGGATGATCAGGCCAGAGAAATCAGGTATGTTATGGATACGCTTTTTGCGAAGTGGAATGTAAAGCAAAAGCGGTAGGCGTGAATCGTAGTGTTTTTTCATAAGATAGTGAATGTGTATGGTTGTTATTAAGTAAGCAATTATTATGAGTAAAAAATAAGCGCTTGTTTCAACAATATCTGACAGGTCTTCAATCGCTACGGCACAAATATAAATTGAATGAAAATAAATGTGTGTAGAATTACTTATTAAAGGGAATAGAGAAGTGATTAATAGGAATGCCTGGATATAGAACTATTTATAAAGGTTTTTGTAGTAGTGATCGAAATATTTTATGTCGTATACCTTCTTACCGTTTACACAGGTAATAGTAGAATGTTAATAAAGCGGACACGGAACCGGTGAATCATGTACAGGAAGGCTCTAACTGCCCTTTTTGGTTTGTGCGGGTATTAAATCTGACTGCCTCAAAATACTTCTATACAGGCTACATGATAGCTCTACAACGGAAGAAAGCGGGATTAATTACCTTTGGTCTATTAATATTTCGCCCGTTTCTCCTGCTTGCAGCGTATGGACAAAAAAGATGGTCCTATGATGTAAAATGGCCAAAACCAGTCTGCTACCTATGAATCAGTCAAACATCTTTGTTTATATAGAATTGTCCAAACTAGCTGCGGGACTTACCCAACCTGATAAGGAAGCAAAGCGTTGCTTAAAGGCGCAGGCGGGCTACTTCAATATTATTGATCCCAAATACTTTTCAGACAGTCTGGCAGACGAATGGAAAAAACATCACCATGCAGATTAGGAAGCAAGGCCCCAGTGTTAGTAAAGACGGTCAGGTACGGGCAAATGCCCTGGTTAATACCATTGATCAAATGTCCGCTCAGGAATGTACCGACCTGATCAATCGCATTATTGTCCTGCATGAAAAAGTAAAACTTGAATTTAAAAACGAATCACAGTCTGTCTGATTTATAATCTGTGTGAAAAGAAGCTCCTGTTCTGCATACGTATAGCACCGGCAGTGCCAGGTTTTAGGTAAGGATATCTGCATTACCGGCAGGCGTGCGTACACGTTATAACCGATACGCCAGGTACCTGCATGGCTGATCCTTCCGTGTTTTCTTTTGTGGCCTGGCATCAGCTGCTGCTGAGAAAATATAAGAATAGCTCCTTTGGGTTTCTAGGAAGTCCCTGAACGATGTCTGCTGAAAAATGTGACCATCCGGGACTTCACGCGTCATTAAATATTCTTACTATCATGTCCTTGCAACTATACACTTACTTATTTATTAATTATGAAAAAACTGTATTTATTAAGAACACATTTTCTGATGTTATGCTGCCTGTTCGGCTCGGTAGCCTTTGCACAGGAAGTAAAAAATGTTAATTGTCCAAACCCGGCAGGCGGCTGCGACACCCTTGGCATAGAACAAAAAATAAGTCCCTGGCGCGTTGGCGGTTTTATCGGCCCTGCGGCGGCGTTTTGCGGCAAATGGTCCAGTACATTCGATTCTTCAAAATATAGGGACAAGTCCTTGTTCAACGGTATCGGTTTCAGTGCCGGACTGAACGCGGATTATTTTTTTAATGTAGAAAAAAAGAAGCAGTTGAAATTTGGCGCAGGCGCTGTGGCCGGTCTGCAGATGTTCTTTCTGAGAAACGATCTGGACACTTTTCTTGACAACATTATTGCACAATCGGGATCCGGCAAAGCAGTCATCAGAAAAGGCGCTTCAGAGGATCATTATTTTGCAGTAGGTCCTGTTTTAAGTTATGCATTCAGCAAAAAAACAAGATCACCCTTTATAGAGGCATCCGTTCGGGGAGGTATTTTCCGCACCACACCCGCTGCTATTTTTGTTTATGACGAGGCTACTTCCAATAATATCTATTCGGTAACGGCTACGGACAAGCGTTATCATGCCGGTCTTCTCACCACCTTAGGCGTATTTTTTCCAAGCAAAAAAGGGCTTTGGTCCTGGGGTTTTGAAGCAGCAGGCTTTCGCACAAAGGTAAATTACATTTTTCCCGGTGCTACCATTTACAGTTATCAGAGAAAACATGGCGGGTTTACGGCAGGCATTGCCTTTCGCCGGAATTTTGTCCGCGATGTTCCTGTCAGGAAAGATCCTACACCACCATTATTGTGTGAAGCTCCTGAGCTGGAACTGCTGATGAACGGTCAGTCGATCAAAGGGCTGGTATTCAGTACCCGGGATTCTACGAAAGCAGACAGCATCCGCATATCCTGGAAAAGCCGCAGTGTGCCGGATAGTACCAAAAATGAAACGTTTACAGCGCGTCTTCACCAGCTGAACGGCGGTATGGACCAGGTGATCGCACAGGTGGTCTGCCAGAAAGATACGACAATGCCGTGGCCCTCTGCTTACAGGGACTCGCTTACGGGGCGGCCGGTAAAAGGACAATATTACTTAACTGTTCAAAGCCAGCTGATCTCTTCCTGTGCATCCTGTACCAGTGAAGCAAGCACAACAGGGTTTGCAGTACAGAGTCCGGATACGGATACAGTGAAAATTAAGAGTTGTTTTAAACAGTGTTTCCTGGAAGTGTATGCCTACAGAAAAGTTAAAATCAAAAGGGTTAAATACGGCAAATCGCCAACATCCTGCGTAGGTTGTATCTGCCCGGTTGATACGGTTTCGAAAACAATTTCGAAATACTATTTACTGGGTACGGTCAAAAAAGATGATTGTGATGCCTCAAACCTTGACCTGAACCGTGAAACAGCCCATATCAAAATTCCTAGCTGGGCTACTACGGTTTATACGTCTGTTGAAACCTTGTTTGCAGGAGACTGCGACGGACTTCCACAGGGAAAAAATAAAGTGAACTATTCGGCCCCTGTGAAAAAAGGTAAGATCGGTGTATTCAGCAGAGCTTATCAGAAAAAATAAACGATTATCTGAATTGGTTTGCTGTTATTAGGTGGCAGCAAACCTTCGTAAAGTTGGTTATTTAAAATGAGGCTGTCTTCTATGTTGAAAAACAAGTTCAGGATTAAATTTAGGCCTTCTTTGTTGAATTTGTACAATAGGTTATTAATCTCCCGTTGAAATGTGTTAACCTGAAAGGTTATCTCATTTTAACGGGATCCCTTAAATTCTATAAACCACACTTCTCTTAGTGAACATCTTCATGTGAAGAGTCACAGTCTTATTGTTATGTTATATAGATACGGGACGCAAACTCAAAATAGTGAACAGCCTACACGATAGCGTCACAGACAGCCTCAAGCGTTGACCCGCATAATGGTTTAATAGACTATGTCTCATTTCAGGCCATATTCACTTGATATGGCTTTTTATTTTTAAGCACGAATCTAACCCGGTTGAGCAGCTTTCGTGCGACTTTAATGATTGCTTTATTGCTATCCATTTTTCTGACAGCTGATTTGTATGTCAGAAGCAAAGATGAATCATATCTGATAGACATCCACGAAACCTCGATAAGGATATATTTCAGATAAACATTCCCTCTCTTGGTATTGCGTCCCACCCGCTTTGTTTCGCCACTATCATGGCAGTTAGGAATCAAACCAAAATATGCAGACAACTCATTTAGGCCGGCGAAGCGATTAATATCCCCGATCTCTGTCAACAGGATCATTGAAGTCAAAGTCCCAATCCCGGGAATACTCTTTAGCAGTTCAGCATTCGTTTTATATCTTGCTTGCTCTGATAATTCTTTAATTTGTTTTCGTAATAAAATTGTCTGGCTGGAAAGCATTCGGTATTCGTCCAAAAGTATCTGAAGACTCAAATTGCCATATCCTCCAGGATTGAGTCTTTCCAACCAGTTAATGAATTCTTTTGTCCAATTCTTCCCTTGAAACTCGTCAGGAATACTTAATCCGAAGAACATCAGAAAAAACTTTATCCGGTTTTTCACACGGGTGGTATCCCGGATAATTTTATCATAAGTTCTCAGTAAAGATCTATCCTGCTGCTGCAATAGCTCTGGTATATGTACACATTTAAAATCCCCATTCTTTAAACCTCTGACAAGTTTTCGGCTGTCGATACGATCGCTTTTTTGACGTTTTTCCTTGTCTGTTGTAGGAACATCTGCAGGGTGAATAACGATACAGTTAATTCCCTCAGAAGTTAATTCTCTCTGCGCGTTAAAACCAGCAAATCCTGCTTCATAAACACATTTGAAATTTGCACCTGGGTAGTTCCTATGTAAAAACAAAGAAAGCTTCTTACTGTCTGGCTCTTGGGTAAAGTTTCGTACCTCCATCTCATCGGACATAACCGTTACTTTCCAACTTTTCAAATGAGAATCAATTCCTACATAAATGGATTCTCCGTCAAAATTCCTTAAATTAGTTTCCATGAGCTTCGGGTTTTAGTTATCACTTCTGTAAACTTAAAGTTACTGTGAAACTTAATCCGAAGCTTTACTTTTCAAACATACAAACTCAAAAAGGCAGTCTCTTTTTTTATGATCAAGGAGTAGATTTTTTAATTTTTGCACATTCAATTTTTTGCACACTCGCTTGATTTTGTTACCTTCAGGTATAGAAAATACCTGAGATATGCCCTCGAAACGACCTACTTTCAAGCGTTACGACCAGCATCAGATTATGCTATTACCTCCAAGTTTGGAGGAATTGGTTCCCAAGACCCATCCTGTTCGTGTTGTCAACGATGTGATTAACAGGATAAATATCGCGCCACTTCACGCAGCATATCAAACAAAAGGAACCTCAAGTTATCATCCTCAGATGCTACTCAAAGTGCTGGTTTACGGTTATGTGAGCAACATATATTCCAGCCGGAAACTGGAAACGTCTTGCAAGGAAAGTGTTTACTTTATGTGGTTAAGTGGCATGAACTTCCCTGATCACAATACGATTAACCGGTTTAGAGGTGTACGATTAAAGGATGCATTACGCAATATATTTGAGGAAGTTGTTCTGTTATTAGCTCATGAAGGGCTTTTAAGCATAGAGGAGGTTTATACCGACGGTACAAAAATCGAAGCCAATGCCAATCGTTACACGTTTGTTTGGAAAAAAGCGATCCAGACCAATAAAGAGAAGATGAAGAAGCAACTCTCAGATCTGGGAATATGCCCAGAGTGTTAATGACGGAGATGACCTTCCAGATCCACCTGATTTTACTACCATCGACAAAGAAAAGGTACAGGATACAGTCAATAAGCTCAATGAAGTACTAAGTAAAAAGGAGAATATCGACAAAAAGTTAAAAGCAAAACTTAACTATGTCACTAAAAACTATCCTGCCAATATTGCTTGTTATGAAGCGCAGGAGGCAATTTTAGGAGATCGCAATAGCTTTAGCAAAACGGACACTGATGCCACCTCGGACTTCACCATTTTCGAATATATATATATATATATATATCCTCCAAATTCGTCAAAAATAAAAAAGACCGCCCCAGTATTTTTGAGACGGCCCCCTTTTAGTATATGAAAAATCTGACATTGTTTTATGGATACGAATAAAGTTATCTGCAAAAAAGTGTAAAACGCTGTTATTCGGGCAATTAAAAATATTTTCGTATCCTACCCTCTATACCCGGGCGAGAAAATAACAATCAATGACTAAATGATCTCACCTGCTTCAATCTTCCGGTAAACCTCAGCACTATAGCGTTACTTTTTTAAAAAGTTCGATCACATTAGATACTTGGAATTTTTCAAAAATCCTGGCTTTGTGTGCGCTTACGGTTGTAAGTCTTAAATTAAGTGCTAAGGAGATTTGCTTGGTTTGCTTTCCGTCCAAAAGCATGGCCAGCACTTCTTTTTCACGAGGTGACAGCTCGATTTTTAACTGCCCAGAACCAGAACCGGAAAATGTAAAAATTTCGGTACCAAATAGCTTTTTTACGGCTTGGGTAATATACCGCTGCCCGCTTAGGATAGTATGAATCGCGATGCCAACTTCCTTCATAGGTTGATCCTTTGTCAAATATCCATTCACTCCCGCTTTTAAAAACTCAAGCGCTGTCGTATGCTGCTCGTTTGCGGTAAAAACCAGTATCGGCACATTTGGCTGAATACTTCTCAGAGCAGCGACCATATGGTATGACTCCGTATCAGGTAGATTCACATCCAAAATCACAAATCCAAGATGCGTACCTTTTTTAATAAGCGAAAGCCCCTGGTTGAACGAACCTGCCAGGGTGATCTCGGCAGTGGCAATAGACTCTCTAACGATCCGTGAAAGTGTGAACGCGATGATGGGATGATCTTCAAAAATTAGCACTTTCATGATCAGACACTTTTCTAAGAAATTGATTTCGGGTAACAAAGATAATCGATGCCACAATGATCTTTGAACAGCTTCCAGGATTTTGCGGTAAAAGCGAATTTATTCGATAAAACAGGATGCAGTTATTCCAACACTTATCTTTCCCCAGTTTCTATTTTTGCTTAGATACTTTAAGTTACTAGGATTAATTTTCCGGTTCAGTCACTAAATAGCAAAATATCAATACCATGCATACACACTATAAAATAACACGCCAAAGATTCAACCCGAAGCTGGCGGTAATTGTCCTGCAACTTTCAAAAATGGCTCAGCCTGGTCACTGCACTGCGTGAGCTCTTTCTGGTTCACGCAGGGTGTCGAATCAAAGTAACTAACGCAGTTCATCTCGCCTTTTCTAGTGCTTGATATAGACAGCAAAATAACCTTAACCAGGGTAGTTGACCTCCACTCAATCGCCTGATTTTAACCGATATTATCTTCTCCTTTACACAACGTTTATGCTGGATAAAATGCCTCTCTCAGGAGAGGCACCAGTACTTCCAGACTTCTCCGGCTTAACTTCGGACAATAGGTGATTGACTTATTTAGGGAGTAGGATTTTCGTGTACAAAGAAACGATATCTTAATAGCCTACAATCACTGGCAAGTATAATCCGTCCCGCACGTGACACTTGCTTTTTTACGGAATTGAGGCGCGTTTCATCAAAAAAGATAGGCGGTCAGTCTAAAGTTAAGCGAATAGACCACGCTATCAGACCCGGCTCAGGCTTACAATATTAAAAGAAATATAAAACTACGTAGAACCATCTTCCAACTAACGATAACCATTTGCTGACAGCCAAGACTGGCTACTAATTTCTCTATTTATGCTTACTATTGGATTAATCGACAACTTTATGATTTCACGTCTTGGACTTTCCATTCTTATCAATAATCATTACAAAGATGTCACGTTGCTGGAATCAAATTCTGTCCAGGAATATCAAGTCTTATATGGCCGTCACACGCCCGATATGATTATTCTGGGTAATAATTCAAACGATGACAAGAAATGCCTGACCGATGTCCGGCAATTAAAAAAATGTAACCCTGCGACTCCACTGATTATTTATGATGAAAATTTAATACGAAACCTGACCATTTCTTATTTTCGTATAGGGGTCAATGGTTATGTGCTGCGTCAAAATACTGCCGAAGAAATAATAGTCTGTATAGAGGCTATTTTAAATCAAAAGAAATATTTATCACCTATTCTTATTGAGCATCTACTGGACTCGCTGAGCCTTAGTCACAGAGCAAGAACACCAAAGCAAAAAACGATTTTGACGCGCAGAGAAATTGAGATTGCGACTTATGTTGTGCAGGGGATGAAAACATCCCAAATTTCAACCATGCTGGGCAGGAAAGCCTCAACGGTTAGCTCGATAAAGCATAATATTTTCAGAAAACTAAATGTAAAAAGTGTTAAAGAACTCTTAGAAGCATTTTCAGAATTTCCATTCTGATTATGCTGGTATTTGCTTTCCGATTCTATATTTGACTTTTTCAATACGTGAAAGCATTTAAGAATTTCCCTTGATGATAAATATCACGAATGGGTGATTGTCATGCTGCAGTATTGGCAATGAATATCTCCGTTCCCATGATAAAGTTTTGAAAAATCAAATCTGCGTTTTTCTTCGTCACAGCGAAGAAAAAACTTAAAAATCAAGGCATTTTCCACCTTCCATGCAAAATGGGAAACTTTGCTTATCTAACGTTCTTATACAAAAAATAATCTGCTTTGAAGCAAATCTTCAAAGCAGATTCTACTACCTAGCGTTACCGAATGAATAGTATGTGTATAGTGCGTTGTGTTCTCTAGCCGTCCCCGAACGGCCGAAAAACCTTTCCGGCATCGCCCAACCTTTATCGTAGTTCTTTGCAGGACTTCGATACAAATGTAGAAGTTTAAATAATTCTTTACTATCGAATTTTGTCGACATAGCTATAAGTATAAATTTGATAAACCTACACATCATCAAAGGGTTAGACCGGCTGCTGTCATATACTTCGATGTACTAAACCGTCTGTATTTTTCAGTGAAATCCAGCGCTCTTTCTCAAAAGCCAACGGCCTAACTTATCGGAGCAGACAGCGTTTGACTTAGCCTTATCACCTGTCAAAGATCAGGCAAATGCGTGCACCGGCAGTATTTTCAGCCCGGACCTTAATACCCAACACCCAAGAAATCTCTTTGATCATGATAAGGCCCAGCCCTAGGGTGGGTGCTTCGCTGCTAGTTAACCTTTCAATTGCGCGTGAATCGTTAGATAACCAATCGATTAAGGAGGTTGACATTCCAGGACCGCTATCTTCGATAAAAAGATGAAGCTTGCCTGAGGTAGTCTGCGAAAAGATTTTAATTGTGTTCCCTTCTTGGACTTTCAGCGCATTATCGATCAGGTTATGGAGCAGTACTCCCAGCAGCTCAGGATTGGTTTCAACCCTCAAATCATCTTCGATCTGCACAGACAGTGTGGCGTTTTGAAAACCTATGGTCTGCTCAAAGAGCTTCTTTTTTTGCAGCAGCAGGTCTCCGAGACTAACATCCGAAAACCGGATTTGGCCTTCGTACGCAGTGCTTTTGATAATAGCGGTCATGTGCTGCACGTGCCTAACGATTTCATCGGAGCTAAGCGCAATCATTCTTGCGAACTCTGTTACAGCTCCCTTTTGCCCGGTCTCAACCAACGACTTAATCTCTTTGGCGCTTAGACTGATAAAACCCACCGGCGTTCTGATATCGTGAGAAATAGACGCAAGAAGATGTGTTTGGATCCATAGCTTCTTTTCAAGGCGGTGTTTGGTGTTATTCAGGGCTTGAAGGGCGCTTTTCAGGTTTCCAATCTGCTGCTGGGCCTGCCAATTCCGGTATTTTCTTTTTTGAAATTCCACGTAAAGCCATCCTCCCGCCCCCAGCAGTAAAAGCACGAAAGTACCCATCCAAAAATAGGTCCAGCCGTATCTGCTCCATGATCTGCGGATTGCGAGCACCAGACCATACCCATTTCGGAAACGGGTCATTGTGGCCTTCTGAGCCGCCCAGGGCAGGGTAATAATCCTTCGTAAATTCTGTAATCGCGACTCGTCTGAAGTCTGCCAATACCTTTTCCTACCGGGCCGAAGAGTCCTTTTAAAAAAACGTTTTAGCATTTTAAAACCAAGCAATGACAAAGAATTACCTGTTAAAATGTGCATCCAGATCCCTGGTGAGCTCAGCGTGCTATGCGGATTTTGTTCAGACTGAATTGATTTATCCCAGGATACAAACTGCTCTTGCATCAGCAGTCTGCTTGCAAACAGCCGCTGATTTTGACCTGACCTATTCACGTTTAAAGAAGCATGAAAATTTAAAAGCAAACAAACAAAGGCGAAAGTGTAGTTTCGTATCATAACAATAACTATATTAAGGTATTAATTAAAATTCTGATCAGTAAAAAAAATGACAAGCTACTTTCTTTAGGTGCTTCGTTTAAAGGCTGGGTCTCTACTGGTTGAATATTGCTGCTCGTTCTTTCTCCCCCAGAAAATGCCGCTTTTAAAAGAACCGTTTAGACTCGGCATTAAAATTCGATGAACAGGAATCGAAGTTATTCAAGGACATCATCCACCTAATTGTTGGGTAAAACTAGGACAATGCCTACTTGTTTTTAGAAGGTTACAAGACAAAACGGGCAAAATCGAAAGTAAGACGGGCATTAATAGCTAGGATAGGTTTTCTCACCAGTGTAATTTTGCAATACGAACCAACCACAAATTCTATGAAAAACATACTGATCGTCGACGATCATCCAATGATTCGACTAGCCTTAGAAAATAATCTGCTTAAAATGATTAACCCGTGCAGGCTCTATCCTGTGGGTACCTTTAAGGAAGCCAAGAAAATGCTCTGCTCGCACTGGATGGATCTGGTGATTTTGGATCTGAGTATCCCGGGTGGAGAGGGCACTGAGATGATTTCCATTCTACGGAGTCTACAAAACGAAGCTCGGATTCTAATTTACAGCGGCCGGGATGAGATGAGTAATGCCCCGGTTTATATGGCTGGAGGTGCCAATGGCTATCTGCATAAGGATGCGCCCATCAGTGAATTCGAAACGGCTGTGGACTTGGTACTGAACAATAAAAAATATATCAATAAAGAGGTGCAGCAGAAGATTGTTGATAATTTTGTCAATAACACCTCGGTAGTCAATAACCCCATCGAGCTACTGACCTCCCGCGAGAAGCAGATACTCTCACAGCTGATGCTTGGAAAGTGGACCAAGCAGATCGCGCACGACCTTGATTTGAAAATTTCCACGGTCAGTACGCATAAAGCCCGTATTCTGGAAAAGATTCAGGTAAAAAATGTGATCGAACTGATCAAAAAGATCGAACCGTTTCAGATTGAGATCTAGACAGTATAGGCAAAATCATTATCATCAGATAAACGTATACACACAAAAGTTATCAACCGCTTTTTTCTAAACTAATCTTAAATGCCTAAATCTCATATTCCCTAGGATACCAAGAGTAAGGCCAGCGCGGCATTTCGCAGCTGGCCTTACTTTCTGTTGCCGATTACTTAAGCCACTTGATAAAATGGGACGATTTTGATTTACTGATGATAATTCTTTCCGGAGTTTGTGATTTTAGGACCACTTCCAGTTTTCGCGCTTCAATGTACTTCACGGCTTCAATGTCGTGTTTAGCGATGATGAACTGACGGTTCGCCCGGTAAAAAAGGGCCGGATCGAGCTGATCAGCCAAACGGTCCAGTGTCGTTCGTATTTCATAAGCCTGGTGGTGTTTATGTACCCAGACACTTTTATTGGTGTATACAAAGTTAATCTCAGCAACTGCTATGGGAACAATCCTGTCGCCCTGATAAACGGAAAGTACCGTTTTGTATACCGGTCTGAACGACTGGAGCATATTATTAAAGCGGTTCGCGTGTTCAGGTAATGACCAAAGCCTACTATACTGCTGAAGCTTGCTGAAGCTTTTCTCGAGATTTTCCTTTTTTACCGGTTTTAGAATATAATCAATCCCGTTGTTTTCAAAGGCCTTCAGCGCGAACTCATCGTATGCAGTGCAGAAGATGATGGGCGCTGTGATTTGCACCTGACGAAAAATATCGAAACACAAACCGTCACCGAGTTGTATATCTGAAAGGATCAGATGTGGCATTTCGTTTTTACCAAACCAATCAATGGCCTCTTGCACAGTCTGGAGTATTGCAAAGACACGTATCTGTGTGCTAATGGATTCCAAAAGATTTTTCGTCTCCTGAGCGGCCCTGAATTCATCTTCAAGCAACAACACATTTATCATAAATCATCGGGATTTTCACGGTGAAAAAGTCGGCATCTTCGCTTACCGAGATGCCCATTTGGCTGAGTAGTTCGTAGCGATCCTGCAGATTAAGAAGACCTGTCCCCAGGCTTTCGGCCTGCTCCCATCCTTTTGTCCTGGGCTGAAGATTGTTTTTAACGGTGATGTATTCTTCATCGTTGAAAATCTGTATTCTAAGCGGTCTTTTGATCGATATAATGTTATGTTTCACTGCATTCTCTACCAGCACCTGCAAAGCAAGAATCGGGATCTGCTTATCTTCAACATCATACGCCAGATCCGTTTCAATAATGAGCCCCTCACCGAACCGCTCCTGCAAGACAAAGTTATAGGCTTCAATGAATTCAAGCTCGGTTGCTACCCCGACCAGGTTCCGGTCATTCTGATGTGTGAGGATATACCGGTAAATATCTGAAAGTTTGATTACATAATTTTTAACCCAGGACTCCTGTGCACCGGATTTTAAAACGTTAAGGGCATTGAAAAGAAAATGGGGATTGATCTGCTGGCGAAGAGCCGTGAGCTGGATGGCAAGATTCTCCTGCTTTAACCGCTCGATGTCTAACAGGGCCTTCTTTCGTCTGTCACGATTTTCAAAGTAGTAATAGGCCGGAATCACAAAACCAGCCATAAATAACCCTCTTAGCATCATACGTGTAACGCGGTAAGGCCAGGCCCTGCTCTTTAAAGCATAGATAGGATAGTCCTCAAAGGGTGACAGCTCATAGATGAGTGTGGACAGCACCATACATAACACTACACAAACCAGTATCCTGGCAATACGGGAAGTGCTCTTTCCAGCTAGTAGCAGAACACTTACTGTCCACATGCTAAGGCCAGCCAAAAATATGGCAACCTCCGAGCCTACCAAATTGTAGTACGTTTCAAATTCGGGCCTTTCAATTCTTGAAGGCAACACCAGCAGCGGCATTGCGATGGCTACCAGCAGCCCACGGAAGATTATTTGCTTGTGCCTGAGAAAGAAAACTTTCACTTTATAAAATATTTCAAAGTTCATACTGTTCACTGGTGACTTGATGTAAATAGATAGTAAACTGAAATTGGGCTAAATCCAGATTCCCCATTTCCTCGAACCCATCACGGTCAAAAGAAAATACAAGAACATTGTGTACAGCCATGTCCCATATCGAAAAAGGCTTTCTAATTCGATACATAACATTTTGTATTCACACGCGATTAGGGTATCCACGGCAACCGGCTCAACAATTAGGCCAGACCCTGGACTTCCCTAAAAAAATCGGATAGAAAGCTGTTCAACCCATCAATTGGCAATACGAATGCTATGCATTTTCCAAAAAGAACATTTTGGATTTAGGAGGGCAGTTACAGCCTGATCGCGAAGAAAAAACGAAGATTTCAAAAGTGGTGACCCGTAGCATCTGATGCCGGCTTCCGTTTGAAAAAAAAATAGGTTATGCATTTTTGTGGTGGTAAAAGGTTTCCAATATGTATGAATGAGGGTTAAACTTAGCGTACGGAACAGTACTGCTTCACTATTCAATGAACCGTTTGATGAACGAAAAAAGGCCGTAGAAGTTGCCCAATAAGTTTCCGGTTTTGATTCACTGGTTTGATTTGCATAGTTGTCCTGTATGCAAACCTAAATATTATTACTTTGAAAACTACAGGATATTTTGAAAATTATCAGTAGAGAAAAAACTACAAATTCGAATGAATTCTTGCGATTTTCTGGTTAGATCGCCCTGTTTGTTTTATTTAAAATGCAATAAAAACAGAACTTTCTTAGTGAATGGTCACAATACACAATTTCCGGCTGTAACTCAGTTATTAAATCCAATTCGTTCTGAACTAAAAACCACAAAGGCAACCTTACACGCAATGCTTACAACAGTCAACTGCCATTACAAAAGTTTGGTAAACAAATCCCCTGACACGATTAAATTTTTAGTTAGAAAAGTGCTGCGCTGATTGAAATCATTCCAGAACCTTCAAGTCCCATTATTGGATACTCGTACCGGCTGGCAAAAAAGGAAAGTATATTCACAGGTATTGATCATTGCAGGGATCCTTTGCAAATCGGTCCGATACAAATGGGCTTTACGCTGGTACCTTCTTCTTGGTGGGTATTGGCAAACCTAAGTTGGAAGCCTGACAGTTTTGCCTTGGCAACAGGCGGTACAGTGTAATCCGGCCTGAGCGGACAGCTTTACACTGTACCGCCCGAAGGGTTATACCCTAAAACGTGTTTAACTCCATGCGGCTTTGTGGTATCTTTTAAACAGGTAGCTATCCATGCTAAAAGGTGACATTCTTTTAAGTCTGACCTGCACCGAAACGCTTAACCCACAATCATCACGACAACTCACCGACTTTGGGCTTAGTATTCACAGGAAAAGCTCCGTCTGGATTGGACCTCGAAGCCTGCGGCGCAATAGTTTTAAAACTGGGACTTCAACATAGATTGTAACCAAGTAAGCTAGATAGACCATACAGCCTGAGGCGATCAGGATTGCAAGCCACACCGGAACAGCCATACCCGAACGTAACAAACGGATGAGATATAGACCGATAAACTGATGCAGAAGGTAAAGACTGTAAGAAATATGCCCAAGAAAAATCAGCCATGGTTTTTTAAGGAAAGTCAATTTCCCTGCGAGCATCATCGCGAAAATAAGATGAAAGGCAACAATGAGCAGCGCATGCTGTTTAAAAGATAGCAGATACAGCGTTCTACCCCCCTTGTCGTGACAATACAGGGCAGCTCCCAGAGAAACCAGAAGTAAGAATACATATTTAAAGGAATAACCTTTTTGATCGATTTTATAAAAAAGTATCCCCGACAAAAAGAGTGGAAAGTGGTTGGTGATCGAAAATTTATGCTGGACAAAGTTGTAAACGTCAGGATACAAATGGTGCAACACGTGAAACAGCACAATTCCTGACAGGGTATAAACTCCGGCCGTTTCAATATCTTCAAGCTTGCCTAAATAGAACAGGCTCAAAATCCAAACATAAAAAAGCAGTTCAATCTGCAGTGTCCAGTAGGAACCATCCAGGTCTTCAACGCCCATAAAAGTCTGCAGCATACTCAGGTTAGCCAAACTGTTTAGGACATCGAACCGGGCAGGTTCGGTGAATACCATGACCAAACTCGTGCACACAACACAGAACCAATAGGTTGGAAAAAGCCGCGAAAAGCGGTTGAGCAGATAATCTTTTGCACGCATTTTGTCATTGGTGCTGAGAAGGGTTACAAAACCACTAATCATAAAAAACAAATCCACGCTGGCCGCGCCAGCCCGGAACTGTGCACCGGGGTGAATACCCGGTTGATTGTAACTGTAATGAAAAAGCAAAACACCCAAAGCGGCAAGTCCGCGTAATGCGTCCAGCTCCAAAAGTCGCGGGACTTTATTGCCATTCTTTTTTTTTACCGGGCCATATTCTGTTAAGGGCATAGTCATTAAAATCCGATACGATTTGAGGGGGGCACGTTGTTCTGTCAAACGCAGGCGTTAATCCACCATGGGGGCGCTATTTGATGGATGGTACGTCATCCGATTTGCAAAAAAAAGGCTCATTGGTAAGAGCGCCGGTGTGCTGCAGGATTCATAACCTGACAATTGCTTTTTTCTGAGTATACTATCGGTCTTTTCAGTTGGCACCATGCGAGGAGTGGTATTGTGTGTCTATAGGGTGATCAGTACGAGAATGCACAAAGCAAATCTAGTTTGTCTGAACACAATATCAATTCGAACTTTGTTGGCACCGGACTAGAATTGGTTCTGCCTATATGCATCAAATACGGATCTTACAGCATGATTTTGCAGTCTACCTTCCCCATACTCTTGATGAACTCCACACTTTCAAACGCCCCCGAAAACCGAAGCTTTATCCACTTAAATGAGACCTTTTCTTATCATTGGAAGCGTACATTTCAGTAGATAAGAAACAACGGGCAGGCGGGGATGGTTCTGAAAATCATAGGTTGTGGCATTATTGCCGAAAGAGCTGCGTTAGCCTAATAGTCAACTATATCAAGGCTTGACTCATTGCCTAAACGATTGACCCAGGTCCTTTATCCTGTTTTTACTGCGAAATTATTCCTTTTGCCACGGATCAAATAGCTCTTGCAGCTGGCTCTGTTTAAAATCCGGAACTCCTTGGCAAAGCCGACCATTGGGTATTCAGCCAGGGCCTTAAGGGTATCCTTTTCAAAAAAGGCTTTCAAAATTTTTCCATTGAATATCTACCTTCATCTCCGAGATAACATGATGTGCACAGAGCTGACAAGGGTCAAAACCGGTATCGTCCAGCGGTTATTGGATCCTGAGGTGAGAAGTGAGCATTTTTCAAGTAAGTATATAAACGGTTTACAGCCAACCGCATCGGCTCATGCAATTCAGCATATTGTTTAAAAGCCAAGAACCAGATTTGATAATCAAGTCTTGACGACGCCGGCAGATATTTGAACGACCAGTGCATGGCGATTTCTCCCAAAACATAGCCTTTGATATACCCCAGTGCAGTAGAATAAGTTAAATTTTTAGGGCGCTTTCCATATCTTTCAAGCGCTGACTGCAAAGCCACCTGAACTACCCTTTCGAAGTCGATGACTATCTTCTTTTCATCCTCTTCTAAAATTACAGTGGCAGGTATTTGCTGTCTTACATGGGAAACCCAGGCGCGGAAGGTATCAACCGCGATAGTTTATAAATTTGCTGGCATGTTCCTATATTTTTACTCCACATAAGAAGTAATGTAAAATGAATTGTTTTCTGTTCCCTAACTATTGTACCATAGCGATCTGATTTGAAGGGCATTAAGATCACGACTGCACCTTAGCCTACATTAATCCGGCAGTCCATTATTTTCCGTCCTGAAAAATTTCTCGTTGTCAACGGTGACGTTTTAAGGACGACCACGTCCAATGGCTACACACATGAAATGCTGATAAGCGAGGGATTTTACGAAAAGGGCAGCAGCATTGCCGCTGTTCTTTTTACTTTAAAACTTTAGTCCTGTTCTCAGTCCACTGCCTAGTGCTCTTTATTCCTGGCAGTTGCGTTGCAGCAGCTATAATCGTGGATCAGCAGCGCTTCATACAACTGCAATTTCACCACAGAGAAAACTTTTAGACTGAAAACACGGCATGAAGTCACCTCAAAACAGTCCCATCAATCGCAGATGGCTATACCTATGATCGAATTCGTTATCAAGCCTTTTTTGGCTGCATCTTGTGCGCATGAGCGGATCCTTATAAGTCATGCCGGCACGTTAAGGAAAAACTCTGATCCTTCTCAACGACAAGAAAACTTATTTGTTCTCAAAAAGATGCGATTCAACGAGCCTAAAGGCCAATTAATCATCACCCGGGATGTATTAACCACCCTGTTTCAAGAATATGCCCGATCCGCCCGGATCGTTGATTACTTTTGCAAAAAATCAATGCCTTGCAACTGCATGGTCAGCTCGCAGGGATTTGACGGTTTTAAACTTACCCTTTAGCAATTAATGAAACTACTTTTACCACTTGCACTGACGGTGCTTCTCTCCAAAAGCGTATTTGCGCAAGATCATCTAAGCAACAAGCAGAAAGCAGAAAGCGCAGGCAGCAATCTGCGCGAAGTGACAATCAGTACCAGTCTTAACCATTACAAAACGGACAGCATTTCGGCGAGCCTAAAACTTGCACAGAAACTACTTCAGGTGCCGCAGAACATTCAGGAAATTGACAAAAACCTGATCAGTAACCAGCAGGCGATCAATGTAAATGAAAGCCTCACCCGGAACGTAAGCGGCGCGCTCCGTAGTAACGTCGCAGATTTGTATGGGCCGATGATCATGATGCGGGGAGCTGCGATCGGAACACTTCGTAACGGAATCGATCTGGGAATGTCCTATTACGGGCCGATGCCTGAAGATGCGGCTATCATCGAGCGGATTGAGTTTGTCAAAGGACCGGCAGGTTTTCTTAGTCCGATTGGAGATCCTGCAGGTTTGTATAATATTGTCACCAAAAGTCCCACGGGCACTCGCCGTAATCAAATCCGTTTGATGGCCGGCAGCTTTAATCTATACCGGCTATGCGGTGATTTCGACGGAAGCCTGGATAAACGCAAAAAATGGCTCTTCAGGCTGAACCTGGCCGGGCAAAAAGCGCAGTCCTTCCAAAAGTTTGCCTTTCAGGACAAACTCATCGCGCAGCCTGTGATCCGTTACCAAATTAATAATAAATCTACACTTACTGCCGAATATCAATACAACCGGCAAAGCTTTCAGCAGTATCTCTCTACTGTCTTTTCCCCAGATGGCTACGCTTCACTGTCACGATCTTTCAGCATCAGTGATCCAAATAAAATTCCTGCCCGCGCCCGGGAAAGCAATTACTTTCTCACCTACCGCCTGCAAATGAACAGCCAATGGGCACTTACTGCCAAGGCCAGCCGCGCGCAAAACCATATGGACGGAAATTACTTTCTGGTTTCTTCGTATAACCCTGCGAAACCTCACCTTCTGCCAAGGAGGCTCACGTATGAAACGTTCAGTTCCGGCGTGCTGGCCGCTCAGGCCTTTGTCAATGGTGGCTTTACAACAAGACGGATAGAACACCGGATCCTTTCTAGCTTTGACTACAACCGTAAAAGCTTTCTGGGCTACGCAGGCTATAACGATCCGGCGGCCGGCACATCAGTCTATGATCTGGACCTGTCAAACCCAGTGTACGGTATCCCCATAGACGCTCAGAAAAAGGAAGGTAAACTTTCGGCAATTGCCACCAACCAGCACCGGATACGGTATTTTTCTGTATACCTGCAGGATGAACTTGCCCTGGCCGACGGCAGGTTACTCATATCGCTGGCTGGCCGGTTTACCGCTTCAAAAAGCAGCATCTTACTACCCAGACATTCCAGTGTATCCGATGCGGTCTTGACTCCCCGAGTCGGCCTTAACTACCGGATACGAAAAGACCTCTTCTTTTATGGCCTTTGGGATCAAACATTCACGCCGCAAAGCGGCTTGAATACAAGCGGTGGGATTTTCAAGCCCCTGAAGGGCAATAATCTTGAGGCAGGTTTAAAAAAAGACTGGCGTACAGGCAAATTAAGCACCACACTGTCGGTATACAATATTACTCGAGACAATATTCTGGTCAGCGATCCAGTCAACCGCAATATTATATCGCAGACCGGTCAGACCAAATCGAAGGGAATTGAGGTTGATCTGAAAGGTGAAGTTTTTACCGGTATGAATCTGGTTATCAATTATGCCTACACGGATTCCTATATCTCCAGGGATGCCGACGAGCGCTTGGTGGGCATCGCCACGCCTTTTCTGGTAAAACACAGTCAAAACAGCTGGCTTAATTACAAACTGCCTTTTAAAAAAATCAGCGGATTTTCAGTTTCGGCGGGCTATCAGTTTCAGGCCGGACGAAGTGGCAGGTATCCGCAGGATACCCAGGCTCCGATTGCTAATTTGTTTCGTGCGGATGCGGGATTAGGCTGGGCCAATAGCCATATGTTTATTCAGGCATTGGTTAACAATATTTCGAACCGTTTTAATTATGGAAGCAGCTGGACCCGGCCTGCCGGCCTGTTCGCTTACACTCCCTATGCGCCGAGAGAATTCAGACTTAGCGTGGGTTATCAGTTTTGATGCAGCTGGCAAGCTAAAGGAATCCTATAATAAACCGTTCTACTGTGTTATGGTGGTCTGATGATTAATTCAGCTTTAACAGCCAATGCGCAATTCAAGGTCTTGCATCATCATCCTTTTGATAACCGGAGTGACAAATCATAGCGGCCGACGATCATTGCCATGAGCAGGGTCAGGACCCTCCGGGATCCACTGAGCTCATTGGGACCGATTGAAGCCCGGCAGACCTGTCATGATCATCTAATAAAAAAGACCGTTGTTCCCTGCGATTTCCCTCTGCCTTAAAAAAGACTGATCAACCTGTGATCGGGATAGCATCAGCAGCGTACGGGCAGGTATCTGTCCTGCACAGCATCAAACACGTTCCCCTCTAATGAAAGGGGCTTAGCTGGATTAAAATTTTCTCAAAAAAATGACCTTCTTAAAAAACAGCGTCTTAAAGAAGGGATAAAAATTAGCCCCTTGTTATTGCATCGGTTTTTAAATTGCCAGCAATAATAAAAAAAATACACCGCTACTAGGTTCAAATTTTAAAGAAAATGAAACAACACATTTTTTCAATCCTTTTTCTGTGCTTGCTGTCATGCACAACTGCTTTGCAGGCGCAATCCGTTTTCGCAGGTAAACAAACCCTGGATAAACAGGAGATGTTCGGACTGAGTCTTAACGAGAACATCGCTGAAAAGTACCTGACCAAATATTGGGAAAGCTACCTTGACCGCTTTGGAAAGGTGAAAGGCAAGCGCGGCTTTTATAGTATCGAAAAAGCATCTGTCCCTTCCATTTCCAATCTACCCGTTCAGCTTAGCAGTCAGATCAATTCGGGCAAAGGCTTTTCACAGGTTTTTTTGGCGCTTTTTGCAGACGGACAGTATGTTACCGAAGCCCAGGAGTCAAGGTATCAGCATGCAGAGAATATCCTGAAAGATTTCTCCGCATACGCCCGCGTTAGGGAAGAAGCCAGGGTGGCAGATGAAATCTTCACAACCACAGAAAAAAATTATCAGAGGCAGACAAAAGAAAACGAGACCACAGCGAAGGAAATTGAAAAAACGGAAAAAAAATTGACAGAAATGCGCGCTGAGCTCGAACAAAAAAAGCTTGAAACAGCCAACTCGCTTGTTGATTTGCAAAACAAACAAAAAAATCTGGAAGCGGCCAAAAGCCGGATCAGATAAAGTCAACCCTGGAAATCCGGGTTTGATATGCAATCCCGGACCAGGTTTATCAGATCGCAACCAGCAAATTGATCCGGGCCGTTTGCTGGCGAGCAAAGCTGCATTTGTGTTCAGAAGGAGGACTTGCGCGCATGGGATACATCCAGGACACCTCTGAGCTGGCAGATATTTCCCGAGTACTGGAAAGACGATTGCTTTACAGCGCAGAACATTACATGAACCAGCTCATGGTCCGAATGGTATGTTGTAATCAAACGTAAGGGAATACAGAACACTGACTGGCAAAGTGGTTTATGATTTATAATCTCCCATTTCCCAAATGATAATAATTGCTAATGCCACTATAAATCCAGTTTAAAACACTTAAATTTACAACTACAAGGAGTGAAGCTTAGAGAAGAAACTTCACGAAACCCTGTATTACAGGGCGTAAGTGATTCCTACCGGCGAGGGCTGGGCATTTCAATAATTATCTTACGTAATATGATGAACACACGTAAACTTTTATTTCTAGACAATAGTTACATTGTAGCAACTGGATTCGAACAGATTATATATGAGCATTTCAAGGACAATATTTCCATGAAATCGATAACCGGTACTGTTTCAAAAGACGCATTGAGAAATGAGCTTAAATTTGATATGGTTATTATCGGAAATATATCGGGAGACATTGTTAAAACGGTACAGTTGATCAAACAAGCTCACAATTCAACTTGCGTTGTGATCTTCACCGGCACCGTCCGTTATTCTGATGCGATGTGCTTTCTTATAGCTGGGGCTGATGGCTATTTGAAGCAGAATGCGGGCAGCGGAGAGATCGTAAGGGCGATCAGTACAGTCTTTAATGGTCAGCGTTATTTATGCAGAGAGTTACTGGAGGCGATGGCACAAGAGGCTTTGGATTTTAACATCCAGCAAAAAGGATTGTCCCGCACGGAGCCGAAGGATTTTTCAGTCAATCTGATACACAGTTTATCAAATCGCCAAAAACAGATAGCCTTGGGGTTAATGAAAGGTGAATCTGTGTCCTTCATAGCGATCCAGTTGGGGATCAGCCCCTCGACCGTCGGTACCCACAAAGCCATTGCTTTTGAGAAACTTGGTGTCAAATCACTGATACAGTTAGTAAACACCTATTATGCTGCTTTTAAAGCTGCAAATGTTTCTGAAAATAATTACCTTCCAGGCAAGAAAACTTTATTGATGTCATCCTGAATGTAGAATGAAGGTATTTGCGGAAAGATTCGAAATGCACTTTTTCCCATAAAGGAGAAGCAGTTGCCGACTAGAGCGGCTATTTCTTCCAGCTGTTTTAGAATCGAGTGAAAATCTTGTGGTAATTCTTAACACATCACTCAAATACTTGGGAGATCGATTTTATTTTTAACAAAATGCTAGAACCGTTGGAATTCCCGATTCTAGCATTTTGTCGTTGTCGAAATATTCGTCAAGCAAAATTTCCATTTTGCCAGTTAATCACGGCCCGCTGTTTTACAGATAATGCATTGCCTGTTGTACAATCGGTTGGAACCATATTGCAAGAGCCCAATCTGTGAAACCATAACATCCTTGCTAAATTGGTCTACCGGATGATTGTATACTTTTTCAATGTGAGAAACGATGCCTTTTACGCGCGATCTGTGCCAACTCTGCAGCACTTACGGCATGCCCGATACGTTTAAAATACCCTCCCGAGCAATTCAATTGGTTTCTTTCATTCCAGTCAGGGGATTTCGATCAAGTGTAAAGCGATGTCAAACAAGAATCCAGGTCTTTAAAAAAAATTTACTCTATAATCTAGCGCCGTGCAAAGTGATCGACCAGGATATAATCTAATTTTTTTCCCTTGAAAAACATACTGACTTGCTCTGTGGTATCGGCCGACTGCGGGTTGTAGATAAATCTCCAGGGCATCGCAGCTAGTTTGGGATCATATAAAGCGTACGTATATCGGTTTAAGAGTACAATACGTTCGAACTTTTTTGAATAGTCTACCTGTCTACTCAATTTTAAAAGTTTATCATAGAGAACATCAGCGGGATCACCAGTTTGAAGCGCTTCGCTGCTACCTGCTGTCTCGGGCCATCGGGCCAGAGCCTTCCCGTTATTCAACGTAATACTTTTTAGTCTTCCGGATTCTAGCTTTAGCTGCACACCTGACTCGGTATCAAACTTTTCATCAAGAACAAGCCATTCGAAAAGATGTAAACGGCTTTTTATATCCGCAATATCAGAAAAAAAAGTATTAACAGCTCCCAGATAAGAGACCAGGTTCTTGTTTCGATAATCTTCCAGTATCGTAAAGGCATCGTCAGATGAACTATGGATGGCAATACCACGGTAGTTTCCTTCTACAATACTATCTCGTCCTAAAAACTTGACCACAGCGATAGGATCAGGACCAGGAGTCTTCGGTTCAGGACTGTCTGTGTTACAGCTCACTGCCAATAGTGACAAGGAAATAAATGCTACATAAATAGAGTATGCTTTCATATCAGATTTGCGTTCATTTACAACTATGACGTTTCCGGATTTAAATTGGTTGTAACCGATATTATATTTTTTCTCATATTTACAGTTTCATCCATTCTTAATATGGCCCCCAAGACCTCGCAACAGGTCAAAGATGAGTCTTAAGATCTAAATACTGATATTTCACTTAGGTTGTATTAACTTTCTAAATATACTAACCCACACCGTTGACAGTAACAATAAAAGCACTGTAAGGACCACTGCTGAATTGAAAAGAGGGATTCTCAAATTTATAGTGGGGCAACCTCTTTCATTTACTTAAACTTCTTGGAGGATTTGTCTTTTAAAAACTGGGTTGAAAGCGCAGGCGATAAGTAATTGAATTAAGTAATAAAAAGTCCTCTAAGCAGCTCTTTTTCTGATATTTTGCGCTATTGCTAATAGTTCCCACTCAATATCGACTTTTTGCTCTCCGCGAAATATGAACCGGTGGAAGCAGTGGTTGTTTTTAATGTTGCCGAAAACTGGTTCTACGTCAAAACATAGCTTCTTTCATTTTTCAATACCTTCTTCACTTTTCAGAAACTCGTCTGCCTGCTTTTTCTGTCGTTCCAGATTCACATTAATCTGGATAATTCTTTCACTTTTCGATTTGTGACAGACCCCGTTCAACGGACACCCCTGGCGATTGACCGCCTTGTAGAGCCTGGCGGTTTGCTCAAAACCCGTTACTGTTTTGCGTTTGCTGTTACCGATAAAACGCATTTTCTGACCCATCGGACAGATATAATGATCTGCCGCTGCGTTGTAAAAAAGCTTGTCCTGCACTGAATGGATGCTTGCTGTTGTAGTTCCGGTTTTGACGTTTATCAAAGAGACCAAACTTCGGTTACATTTTTACCTTCCAGTAAAGTATAGTTCTCCTCTGAGCCATAGCCGGCATCAGCGGTTATACATTTGGGCCAGCACCAAAACTAGCTTCATGCTGCTCAATATGCTCTGCAAGTGTATGGGTATAGGAATGGACTGAGTAATTCACGATGAACGGATTGGAGGTGGATATCTATGCATTGTAAGCCGGTTTTAACTGCCCGTTTTTGATTTGATCTTTCTCCAATTTCATAAAGGTGACATCGGGGTCTGTTTTGCTATAACTGTTTCTGTCGCCTAGCAGAACCTCTTACTTTTCCTATCGTTCAATATTGACCGGGTAATGTTTGGTAACATAGCCAAGTTTAGCCTTTGTCTTTTTATCTACATTCTCTTTTCCAGCCAACACCTGATTGAGTATATACATAGAATTATCTTCATCGTGAAGTTGCCATTGACATAATCGACAGGAGCTCCGAATTACATCTCACTAAAACCAAAAGCATCGTAGAATTACGGTACAAAATACGTTGCTAAAAATATACCCCGTATAAGAAGGTTGTTCTTTACTTGACAATAAGTTTTCTTTTCTAATTATCGTCTTTTGAGACAGAATTGTTTTGACCTGTTTACTACCCCCCTTGCTAGGCATATGTTGAGCGTACCAATCTGCTCTTGATCTGCCAGGATTGGCCACTGACTTGCAGCAGGCGGCTTTTACGCCCTAGCATTACTAATTTGAACATTCCTCTGAATTACTTTCAGACTATATCCACCTAGTAAGTTAGATATACTGTAAATAATATTCGGTCAGTGTTCAAATAGAAGTCCCCTACTCCGTCCGCAAACTCTTAATCGGATTCGCCAGTGACGCCTTTACACTCCGAAAACTAACCGTGATTAACGCAACAAAAATAGTGATCAGGATTGCCAGAATAAAAATGCCTGCTCCCAGTTCAATGCGGTAGGCAAAGTTGTTCAGCCAGTTTTCCATGACCCACCAGGCAAGCGGAGCTGCAAGGACAAACGCGATGAACAGAAGTTGCAGGAATTCCTTACCGAACGAAAAAAGAATATTAGTGGTGGTTGCTCCCAAGACTTTTCGCACACCGATTTCCTTCGTTTTTTGAACAGCCATAAACGATACCAATCCGTACAATCCCAGGCAACCCACAAAAATTGCAATACCGGCAAAAGCCTGAATGAGCCTTAGAAGCATGTTGTCTAACTTGTAGAGCCTGTCTATGTCTTCATCCATAAAACGGTAAGTAAAGACGGAAGATGGATAGGTCGCCGCCCAGGCTTTCCGGAAGCCTGCAAGTGTCGGTGCCAGATTAGCTGTATTGACATTGACTGCGCAACTATTATAAACCTCCCCCCAGGTCGTCAGGCAAAGCGGTTCGATAACCGAGCGGAATGACTTGAAATGAAAGTCCTTCATCACTCCGACAATTGTACCTTTGCGATTGTTGATCGTTGCAGCTTTGCCGATCACTTCCTGTATCGAAGCCAATCCAAGGGCTTTGACGGCCGCTTCATTCAGCACATATTCTCTGACCGTATCGGAAGGATTCAGGTTCCGGCCAGCCAGGACGGAAATTTTGAACGTCGGGATATAATTATGATCAGCGGATTTAATAGAAATATTGAAATGCTCAGCTTCTGGTCGTGAGTCAAATTGAATCGGTGTACTACCGATGGACTCAGTCGCTGGTGGTGAATCAAAAAAGGTCATGTTTTCAACCCCAGACATTTCTTTAAGCTGAGCCGCCAGCGTACTTATTTTTGACTTTTGATTGTTCGGAACGGGCATAATGATTATGGCATCTTTTTTAAAACCCATATCCGCCTGCTGGGAATAACGCAGCTGGTTGGTCACGATAAGCGTACCGATGATCAGCAGCTGCGAGATCGCAAACTGACCTACAACCAATCCTTTTCGCAGCGAAAAGCCGCCAACCGATCGTTGAGAAAGTTTTCCCTTCAACGCAAGTATCGGCTGGAAACGAGCCAGAATAAGGCCCGGATAAGCACCGGAACAGAAAACAACGATGAGCAAAACGCCAAGAATAAAAGCGAGTAGGTAAGTATCCTTTAATGGATTAACGACCAGCGCAATGCTGAACCAATTGTTCACAAAAGGCAAAGCCAGGCAGGTTAGTCCCAGAGCGATGACCAGTGCTAATGCCGTTATAATGCCCGTTTCTGTGATAAACTGCCAGAAAAGTGCTGCCCGCTGGCTACCCAGCACCTTACGAACACCAATTTCCCTGGCACGCCCCAGAGCCTGCGCCGTAGCCAGATTGATAAAATTCACACAAGCCGTCGAGAGTAGAAACAAGCCGATCAGGGCGAAGATCCAAAGGTTTTTCTTTTCGGTATATCCACGCAATTTCGGATTGAAATGAACGTCAGAAAGTGGCTGCAATTTGAAGTGGAACTGTTTTGCCATTTCCTTATCGTAATGTTTATCAGAAATCTCACGGAGAATTTTAGAATCAACCATATCGGCGGATACACCTGGTTTCAAGCGGATAAAACACTGCATTTCTTTATTGTAACCAAGCCACCAGTCCTTTTCAACCATCCAGGGACTGTGCTCTTTCAAATTGGCAAAGGGCAGATAAATCTCCGAACGGAAGTCGGTAGTTGCTGGCAGGTCCCGAAGAACCCCTGTGATCCTGACAACCAGCGATTCATCAACATGCAACACCTGACCGATCGGGTCTTGATTTCCAAAATATTTTTTGGCGATCCGGTCTGTAATCAGCGCTGTGTTGGGTTCCTGCAACGCCGTTTGTAAACTGCCTTCTACTAATGGAAAATTGAAAAGGTCCAGAAATTCGGCATCCGCAAACGCGAGATCTTCTTCAAACCTTTTCTCCGGCGACAGACTTACGACCCGTTTATTTAGAAATGCAATCCGGACCACTTTCTCAGCCACGCTATATCCGTTTCTAAAAGCCTCGCCCATCGGATTGGGAACGCCGGTGCTGTATGTCACATTTTCTTTATGAAGCTCGGTATAAATGCGGTAGATCCTGTTTTCATTTGCATGGAAATGATCAAAACTCAAATGGTATTTGACCAAAGTAAAAATCAGAATGGTACAGGCAATACCCATGCTCAGGCTGACCACATTGATAATGGTATACGATTTGTGGCGAGTGAGTTTTCTGAAAGCGACTTTGAAATAATTACTGAGCATGGCTGTCGGGTTTAATGGTGAATCGAAAGTGAACTGGCTATTTAGCCGGGTTGAAGGCGCAGGCTTTCGCCAAAGCCGGGGATGCAAAAGCAGCAGTATTTCCAGCACATAAAACAGGCCTGCTATGGCTTGCCCGTAACGGAGAACCCGCCTCTGAAATAATTCATAGAGATCACCCAAAACTTCTTCGCGGATATGCGGGGCAGTGATGCGCTCGATCACCCATTCCGCCCAACGTGGCGGCATAGGCACTTTATCTTTTCTGTTATTCATCTCATTTTCCAAATGCGGTTTCAGGAATACCACCCCACAATTCATCCCGGATTCGTCTCGCTTCCCGTAGCGACAGTTCACCGTCTGCGGTCACCGAAAACATCCGTTTGCGCCTCCCGCCACGTTCAGCCGTAGCTTCGCCAAAGCGCGAACGAACCAAACCTTTTTCCTCCAGCCTCTGCATGGTCCGGTGCACAACGCCCAGGCTCATAGGGCGCTGCAGACGCTGACTCAGATCCTGCACAACTGCAACACCATAGGCATCATCATACAGCAAAGCAATGGTGAGTAAAACAACTTCTTCAAACTCTCCTAACTGGGTTCCTTTCATTGGTGTATATTACATTTCATCGACGTTACATATATCTTTCTACTTTGCATAGCAAATGTGAGACCAAGGCTTGGAAATTTGGTCTGGTGGCAAAATGGGGGTTTTTAGTGTTGAAGAGTGTTCGATTTTGAACGGTGGGATGTTCGGATTTGGACGGACGAAGCTGATTAACGGACAGCTAAGAAAGTGGAAAGCTAAAAGGAGGAATTTGGTTCGTAGAAACCTGCCCAGAAGCAAAATATATAAAAATTTCCCAAGCCTGTTACCTAGGGAATTACCAGGGATGTCAGCTACTATTTTCAAGGCGAATACAGTATCACTCGGCCCTGCAGGTGCAACTGTAACCGCGATATCCCTTTGCTAGTGTATGGATGGATGAAATCTGGTATTCTGACCACCGGGTGAAAGGAAAACCCTATACTGTTATGGTTTTTTTGTCAAGAACTTACAGGTAATTTTAGTATCTAAACAAACACGCAGCAATTCACCTGTGAATCCACGGGCAGAATGAAATGATTATCCGCTTCCTCAATAAAGTTGAAGTATCGCTTTGTTTGGGAGGTTGTCTTTACGCTGCTGTTTTTAATAGTAAATTCTTTGCAGTAGATGTTTAGCTTTTCTTGTAGAGATTACACCGTTTTACAGTTAATCCGCGGCTATCTAACGAAGTTTGCTGTCATATGATAGGATTAATCCTCCTTGCTGGACAGTCTCTTCCTAAGTACTTGAGGTAACTTTTAAAAGAATTTCGTCCAACCGGTCTTTGGGCAAAGGCTTGAACGCCAAATTGAGTGTATAGCTTTTCATGTTTTGATTACCACCTTTCGCTATAAAATTGGGCGGCTGCCGATTGAGCCTTCTGCTGATCTTGATAACCGAAAACAAGTCTATTATTTGGGTCCCTGGTCAGATCACTGGCGATTTGAAGACCAAACTCTGAAGTGCTTGCTGTATTTACAAGGGTGTTCATATACAATTATTGTCCGGACCAAGCAGATCTCACCATTAGTTTCATCTTTATTTGCAATCGCATCCGATGCACAGTCCCTGACTGCCAAGAGTAATCGATCCAATCAGATAATATCAAAATTTACCTTAAAATAACAACAGGTTCGCAGCACAAGTTTTTTCGTTCGCTGGTACAAATTTTACAGCAACTTTTCAATTGAAACAGTAACCATATCAAGCAGTTCGATACGATGGAAACAGATGTAAAAATTGTAAATTGGTTTCAATTTAAAGAGCAGCCAAACGCACAGGAAATAAAACAGCAGGAGCTGATCAAAGAAAGAATTCACAAATTACAGGTGCTGGCAAGCACCTATAATTTTCATCAAGACCCGGTCACACTCCGGATCTTTGGGGACATCAAATCAGGAATCGGATTTAGCATTGAGTGTCCCAAACCAAAGACGCAGCAGTCGCTAACCAAAACACTTAAAATGTACCTCAGCAGCTCTAGCGACAATTAGTTGGTAGCGAGACATAGACCGATTGCATGCGTTTACAAAAAAGATGTACTCAAGTGTATTAAATGTATGTCAAGACAAACGCTTATGTGCGCTACCAAATTGGCAATACCATTCTTGCTATTAAAAGAGCCGAGTCGCTTGCCGGGAGTTCAAAGAATGCATAGGTCAAATAGCACTAATGCTATTTATATCCGGTGAAATGGTGCTGCTGGATGAATATGAATTTCGTCCGCTTAGGCAATTTGACCGGGTCTTAGACTCACGGCGGTGAAGACTATAAATTAACAAATTCGCTCCGAAAAAATAGTACCTTTCAAAGAGCGCAATTGACATTATTTAGTTTTCAAAAGGCACTGAATCCTTGTATGGACCTTCTGCGAGGGTTGAAGTGCACGATGACCCTATACGGAAAATTGGCAAGCCGGATCAAATCAACTGATAAGCGAAAATATTAGTATTGCGAGCCGATCAATCAACGCTTGAAAGTCGACTATGCCCAAAATGTTCTTTACAGATGGCTATTTGACCATGATAGAGACCGGCTAAAACAGTGCAGCAAAAAAGACCAGTAGCAAATGCAGATCACGAAAGCTATGAAGGACATATCGGTAATGATCCATAATGGATTAAAGCTCAGCGGGACGAAGACCGCAGAACCTCTGTATATTATCGACAGAGATATTCTGGAAGGAATTCTGTGTCTTCATGAATTTGACAACCTATATACCAAGAAGCTACCAGAAGAGCCGCTTAAGGCTATAAAGCTTATAAGACTTCTCACTGGGCAGCACTAAACTCAGTATAATCTTACTGAATCTATGAATTTTGATTGGACAGCTTTACATTTTGTAACTGTTAAATGCAATAGATTTTGTTTGAGCGACGCATGCAGATGTCTGAGTCAAGATAGGAAGATCCTTCGCCTTCCCCAGAAAATGAGAAGCGATGAAAGTTTTCCTGCACCGTCTCTATTAGAAACGTCAAATCAGGATGCAGCTGACCAATCCGCTCTGCTGCTTCTAGGAGGGCGGTGGCGGCAACAGACATTAGGTTTTCAGACATAGCATGGTTAAAGTATTGTTTTTTACAATGCGTAAGGAAAACAAATAAAAATCAGTAAACCTACGGCTATGTCAAAAAAATTCAATCCCCCTGCACAAAGAGGAAAGAGTAGCCACAGCAATCGAAAAACAGACCGCAAAACTTCCTTCATGCTTTTTTTGTGAGCATCAATGGCTGCCATGGGTCACCCGCAGCTTTAAAGATTATGGGAAGAAAGCACACCGCACTATTGTCGGGCATCTCCCTTGCTTCTTCTAGTCGTTTACAACAAACTTGGCAAACTGCAAGGCAATGATAAGCAAAATTAACCTGGCGTCTGGATGTATGCTAAATGGCGGCTGACCTAACCGAAAGATGCCCGTTTATGGGCGTAGAAATACCGCCACAAGTTTCTCTTTTAAAGCGGAAAGTGATCCCGTCTTTTCCAGGAATTCGTCTACCCCACCCTGCCCGAGCTTGTCTTTCCACTCATTTGGGATGGACGATGAATAAATAATGATTTTGGGGTTATATCTGGTTCTGGAGCTGGCACGTTGGTGCTTTGTAGTTTGGTTGATTAGCAAAGATATCAAATCCAATGCAAAGTCTGCGCTTCCTTTTAAGAGGCGCATCGCTGATGGAAAATGCATGCAGGATATCTTTCAAGGACGGTCTGATAGCTCTTAGGATAATTCAATGGCTGCTAAAATTTCCGCTATCAGATAGCAATCCAGCCATATTGTTACATTCGAAGATAAATCTTTATTAAAATTTTTTCATTTCTGGTTCAGTCCGGTAGTCAGGGAGAAAGACGATTAATTTTCTTTCAGTTCAGAATATTTACTTCTTTTTTCTGATGTCCAGCAGCAATACAAATATTTTAAAATAACCACTGAACATCCTGGTGCTGTACGACATTAAAATGGTTCTGTAATTGATCTGGAACTGCGGGCTTGTATTGGAGCCGACTAGGAACCCAAAAGCTATTCCTTTTATGTTTCGAACTACCTTGCAAAACGGAGATTGGGCCTGTAAAGCCTATGGATACATGATTCAGGGATTTTCAAAGAAAGCGGTGAAGTTTGCCAAGTTCCAACGAAATCTGTCATTGATCATAAATTACTGACGTATCTGCCCATATCCTAACAAATTAAGTTCCGATCAACATACCTGAACAATTTTAGCCTAGAACAAACTTAAACGTAATACAGACAAGCCAAAAAAGATTCTTTGATAACTGGGTTTTCAATGGTATCTTTCATCGGTACAATACCTTACCTTCAGATCATTGCTTGAATAAATCAGGCCCGAAATCAGCCTGATTTATTTTTTAAGTTTAGCTGATATTTTCCACCTGAATTCATGCTAATACCTGTGTTTTTTGCAATTACTAGGCTGGCTGAAGATCTAAATTCATTGCAGAAAAAACTGCTCTCATATCTTGAATACCTTTGCGTATCCGTGATTTAACAGTTCCAATGGAAGATTGAGCCGGTCAGAAGCCTCCTCATCGGTATAGCTCTGCAGATAAACCATTTCGATAAGTAGCTTTCTATCCTCTCCAACGCATTCCACAATCGATTTTAGATCCAATTTGGCTGGTAGCGGTGTAAAAATGCTTGATGAAGTAAGATGTGTTTCGGATACAAACGCCCAATTGACATGATTTTCTAATTTTCGATCAATCCTTAACGCATCTATGGCCGAATTGTGTGCTACGTTGACCATCCAGGTAAAGAGCGTTCCTTTGCTGGCATCGTAGCCCCTTACATTTTTCCAGATTTAAAAAAAGGCATCCAGCATAACATCCTGAGCCTTTATTTCATCTTTTAAAATTTTGCATACAATACCGATCATAAATGTATTCAAAGGCCCAGTGGTCGTTATTTTAAAGAATCTTAACAAGCTCTTTTTCAAAGATGTATGAATTTCTCTTACGCATATGAACTGTTCGGAAGATGTTGTCATAACCCATTGGCAACATCATCAACCATTGGCAATAATTATTCCACGCTCCTGGTCTCTTCAGTGAGAATTTCAATGCATAGCTACGGGTTGAATTGCTGAAACAGTTTCTTATCTGCCTGCTATGCACGTTTACACTCACACTTCTTGCAGCTAACCGGGTTTTAACTAGGTGCTTTATACGAAGGCCATTGTAGTAACAAGATTATACACTTCAGACATTCGCCGGCTTGAGAAGGTTGTGAAGCGGAGGTAGTCTTTTTCATAACCTTTGCGCCGGTCCAGGAGATAGCAATCGCAATGTTTTCAGCAATTAAAAAAATTCTCGGTTGATGTACTGAGCGTCCATGTAGGGGCATGAAACCTTCCTGAAAAAGTTCGGCGGATACAGCAGCAAGGCGTACATGGCACAAATCATCTGTAAGGCTAGACGCCAGATGCCGCCCCTTAGAAATCTTCCTCCACGGCATTTGCCGCCCCGGTAGCCAGGCCTTGAATTTGATTTAAACCCCTAAAAAATCACAAGCCACCTAATACCAGGAGAACAACGTTCATTGTAATGCATAATGTAAGCGAAATTGAGGTGATCTAGTTTATCAAAACAATAACTAGCATAACTGTATCGCACCATTGGAATGATGCTCATTCTAATGGTATCAATGACTCTCTCCCGATAATCTGTCATGCTATGCCTGCTCCATCCTTGGTGTGATCAGATGCATGGCCAGCCAGGCGATCATAAATGACACGCTGCATACTAAAAATATAATGTTGTAGCCAGCTACCAGATTGCCGATCCCTTTGTAATAATCCAATATAAAACCAATAAATAAAGGAAACAAAACGCCTCCTATTGCACCTGCCATTCCACCAATCCCGATGACAGAACTCACAGTATCTTTAGGCAGCATATCTGAAACAATGGTGTAGATATTGGAACTCCACGCCGCGTTGCCAGCAACCGCAAGCCCGATCAGCCCTACCCCCGCCCATACGTCCGTTACAAACCTTGCTCCCATAATAGGCACCACACAGAGCGCAGCGATGAACAATGCTGCTTTTCGGGATTTGGAAACAGTCCATCCTATTTTGATAAACCATGAAGAAAGCAAACCGCCGCCAACAGCACCGATCGTGGCTGCAGAATACACAATGACAAGCTGCAGACCAGGTTTTTTAAGATCGAGATTAAATGTCGAATTGAAATAAGATGGAAGCCAGAATAGAAAGAAATACCAGATCGGATCGGTCAGGAATTTTCCAACGATAAAAGACCAGGTCGGCCGGAGCGAGAAGAGTTTTGCCCAAGGTATTTTCTCCTCCGCTACTTTCTCGGACGGAGCATCATCCATATGGATATAAGCGAGTTCAGATGCCGACAGTTTTGGGTGCTTTTCGGGCTGTTTGTAAAAAAGTCTCCATGCAATCAGCCATAAAAAACCGATAGCACCTGTGATGATAAAAGCTGCTTTCCAGCCGTAAATCCCTAAAAGCCAGGGAACCATAATAGGTGCAATGCAAGCTCCAATATTGGAGCCTGAGTCGAAAATCCCCGTGGCAAGCGCGCGTTCTCTTTTTGGAAACCATTCAGTAACCGTTTTTACAGCAGCCGGAAAATTACCTGATTCACCAATACCCAGAGCCGCCCGTGCCATACCAAAACCCAACGTACTAGTCACCAATGCATGACACATGGCAGCAATACTCCATATCGTTACAGAAATGGTGTACCCCGTTTTGGCCCCAATTCTATCGACAACTCTTCCAAAAACAACCAGCCCGATCGCGTAGGTGGCGGAAAATGCCATCACAATATGACCATAGTCACTTTCTGTCCAGTTGTATTCCCGTTCCAAAACAGGTTTTAACAACCCAAGAACCTGCCTGTCCAGATAATTAATCGTAGTAGCAAAGAATAATAAGGTGCAGATTGCCCACCTGTAATTTCCGGTTGTTTTATTTGTCATGATTAAATTAGAAAATAGGCTTTCATTGTTTTCAAGCGACCTGAACCTCAAGTCTGCACGGGTTTATCAGTCAAAAAGTATCGGCGACACTTCCGCTTCCTGTATCACATTCACCGCACTATCTGTGTCCAGAAAAAGATATGCATTGGGTAATGTACGCAAAATGGTTGATGGATATTTTTCTGAGATCTCATCGTTCAGTGTATGAAACACTGCTTGCGCCTTAGAAGGCCCAGGCACCATACTATAAATTGCCTTTGCTTTCAGCAATGCAGGAACCGTAAGCGTATAGGCATAAGCAGGAACCTGACTCACATGATCAAAACAGTCTTCGTTCACCTGCTGCTGTTTACTTTCCTGAGCAAGCTCAACCACCTTGACCAGCTTATTTTCATTGAAATCTGCAATGTAGGGATCATTGAAAGCCAAATGCGTGTTTTCCCCAATTCCCATGCAGGTTATATCGGTTGGATATTTCATCAGCAATTCGGTGTATCGCGCACATTCTACGTCTGTATCTTCCGTACTTCCATTCAGACAAAAAACATTTGCAAAAGGAACCTGGTCAAAAATCCTTTCTCCAAGAAAGTAAGAAAAATGCTGCTTTGCTCCCTTCGGCAATCCTATGTATTCGTCCATGTGAAAGGCGTTGACACGGTTCCAGTCAATATCAGATTTTATAAGCGTTGCCAGAAATTCATTTTGTGACGCCGCAGCAGCAAAAATCACATTGACTGATTCCTGATTTGCAAGCAATTCATTTACTTTTTCCGCTACCATCCGCGCGGCTTCCTCTCCCAGCTGCTGCCTGTTTTCAAAGATCATTACTTTCAATTGGTCAGCTGTTCCTTTTTTGACGATTGACATTTCTTGTGTATTTAAATTTATTGCGTTATTATTTAATTGTGTTTTGTGGTCATTACAATCTGAATTTCACGCCTGCACGACCCCAGAAAGAATAGAATTGTTTCTGGTAAATGCGCTCGCGAACGCCAAAATAGTCCGTTTGCGGGGCCTTTGTCAGGTTTTGGGCTTCTGCATAAATAGAAATTCGGCCCGTGATGCGGTACGAAGCATTGGCATCGATCTGTATCCTGCCATGGCGGATTACATCGGTCGCATCCTGATCACCCAACAATACTGTGTATGCACCGTTGTAGTTCAGATTACCCTGAATTGTGAATTTCTTGTGATTGAAAGAAAGAGACCCGTTAGCAGTATGATCGGCCTGCCCCGGTAGACGAAGATCCTTGCGGAACTGTGCATCTGCACTCGAATGCGTGTAGGTATAATTGGCCAGCACGGAAAGTCCCTGTAGTATTCCCGGTAAAAAAGTCAGGTTAGCCTGAACGTTCAGCTCTACTCCATATACATTAGCATTGTCTCCGTTAAGCGTTCTGAACCACCGCCATCCTTCATAGCGCTGGGCACCTTCAAATTCATTGCCTGCTAATGCGAAAACGCTGTTATACTGAAAATGGTTAATTTTCTTGTAAAACAGGCCTCCTGAAATGATACCTAGGTTGTCCAGGTATTTTTCGTACATCAAGTCAATATTCGTAGCAAATGCAGGTTTTAACTCGGGATTACCATCCGTAATGGTTTCGCTCAAAATACTGATCACCCGGCCTGGTACCAGATCCACGAAGTTCGGGCGTGAATATCCGTAAGTCAGCGCAGCCCGCAACAATGAGGATTTATCAAGATCATATTTGAACTGAATATTGGGAAGTACTTTGATGTAGTCATTCTTTTTTCTATTCGGAGCTGTCGATACCCAGTTGCCATCCGCATCTGTTTCAATGATGTTTCCTTTGTAATCAACATTGGTTTTTTCGATACGCGCTCCTACCAGAAACATCAGTCTGTTAAACTGGATTCTGTTCATCACGTACCCGGAAGAAACAGTTTCAACGGCATCGTAATAATAAGAATCAATGCTGTTTCTGGTTGCGCCTGCGTTGATGGGGAACAGACTTGTGCCAAGATTAGCATCCAGAAAACTGATTGTTTTATCTTTATCCACACCCAAACCGAAATTGGTATTGCCATCCAGCAAGTCGGATGAAATTTCAGTGGAACCACTGAAATTCGTCAGATTTCCCGTGGCGGCCGCTCCTGTATAAGTCGTCACAATCGTTTCATCAGGACGGAATCTTTCATTATGCATTCTTTTAAGCTTTACACCCGACTTAAAAAAGGCCGTATTATCTCCTATTTTGTAAGGAAAACTCGCATTCAAACGGGCCGTAAAGTTTTTGCCGTTTGTTGTCCACCAGTCACGTTCTACGGTATTGTAGGTATACAACGAAGCATTATTTTTCCAGTCAGTTCCGCCCGCCGACAGATAATCTGTACTGATATCAGAAATTGAAAGCGGAATATTACCCGTTATAAAATTGTAAATACCCGACTTGTTTACAAACTCAGATTCGTTCATGAACACGCCCGCATCCAGTTTCACAGTCCCGATAACGGTTTCACCCTGAATATTAAAATTCAGGTTACTGTTATCTTCTGTTGCCGCTTTGATCTCATTGTATCCGCGCCCTCTCGAATTGGTATATTCACCTTCACTGAGCACATTTCTAGCGGTTTGCATGCGTGTCCGTTTACGATAACGGGTCAGCTCGTTGTTGTGATTACTATACATAACGTTGGCGACTATGCTAGTAGTCGGGCTAAAATTATAATCAATCGTAGCGGAGGTCCCGGTTCTGGTACGCTGGTTTTCGACATACAGAAGACGAATGTCGGTTGGAAAATAAATCTCTCCTTTTCCGTAATCATTTGCTTCCCAAACCTGCGAACGGATCTCATCATAACCGTTTTTGGTTTCGAAGTAACTTCCGGTGGCCATGATACCGAGCCTACCATTCGGGTTTTTGTCATTGGCAAAAAAACGTTTGCCCAGCGAAATGTTTCCAATTCCATTCAAATTACTGCGAAGATTGTTATATCCCGCGCCCAGATCCACTGATAATTTTGGTTTCAGCGAAGTTGCGGTAGGCGTTTTCATGTTGATCACACCGGCAATGGCGTCTCCGTCCAGATCAGGCGTCAGCGTCTTTACCACTTCCATGGAAGCAAGCACATTCACCGGAATCACGTCCAGCTGCGCATTACGCGACCCGTCTTCCTGGGTTCCCATAATCTGCTCTCCGTTTACATTGATATTGGTGAAGTTACCTGGGGTTCCGCGCATCTGCACTGTTGCACCTTCCCCGCTGCTGTTTCTGCCGATCGTCACACCCGGTAACCGTTGCAGGGATTCCGCAACGTTCAAATCAGGAAACCGTCCCATCAGATCAGCAGAAATGACCTGTTTAATATTGTCCGAATTCCGTTGCTGATTGAGCGCTTTTCTTTGTCCTTCCTGACTGGCTATTACCGTAACTTCTCCCAGATTCAGATCCGCGGCTCTCATGTTAATATTCAGGAAAACCGTTTTTCCGGCTACGACGGTAACCTCTTTTTCATCAGGCTGAAAACCCATGTAGTTAATCGAAACCGTCTTCACGCCTGCTGGAACGTTCAGCAGCGTGTAATTACCAGATAGGTCTGTGGCGACACCAACCGTAGTTCCTTTCAGAAAAACCGAAGCTCCGGGCAGAATTTCACCGTTCGCACCTGTAACCTGGCCTTTTACATTACCACCACTTTGCGCGAAGACGGGCGAACTAAGACTGAAAACAATTAAAAGTGCTGTCAGTATGCACCTTTTGAGGGTACAGCAATTTTTGAGTAGCTTTTTCATACAAACGATTAGGGAATACAGAAGTGGGATATTTATTTGAATTTGTAAACGGTATAATCGACAAGAAAACGAAGGGCAAAGATGCTGCCGGTATCACGGTTGGTGAGCCATACTTTCCCATTTCTGAACCGGGTGCGTGTTTCCAGCACGGCTCCTCTCAGATTGGGATCAGGATGATCAGCTGCATATCTGTTTTTCAGAAGCCAGTTCGCTGATTTTTCAATATTTGCATCAAACTGTTTGTATCCGTTATCCGAGAGTTGAATCCAAAGAATACCCGCCAGCGCCGCAGCGGAACCCGTCACAGATCCTTTGTCGGGCTGCCTGCCATTGAGATAGTTATCGTAAAATATGGTTCCGTCTTTTTGCTGCGCTTTGGCAAAAACCGCTGCGGTACGTGCGGCTGCATCCAGATACTTTTTATCGCCGGTAAGCTTGAAGGCCTGAATCAGTGACTCAGCATACCACAACGAAAACCTTGGGTGGAACGATGTTTCCCGGGCTGAGTTGGGCATAAAGCTCATCCAAACGCCTTCCGGTCCCTGCTTCTCTATCAGGCTATTGCAAAGATTGATGAAAGCGTCTTTGAATTTTTTATCGCCTGAAAACTCAAAAGCATCTTTAAAAAGCCAGCCTTCGGTATTCGGGCGCGAAACGTCAAACAACTCCTGCTTTTCTTTTGACTTCCAGAATGGACTGTATTCTTTAAGCACTTCACCTGTTTTGGCGTCTACATTATCATAGCAAACGCCTTTTTGGGGATCGTACATGTTTTTCATCATCCAGTAGGCGGCAGATGTAGCTACTTTCGCATATTTCGGATTTTTAGTCACCCTGGAAAGTTCATAAATACCGGGCGTTCCGTCAGAAACTGTTGCGAATACGATAAAATCTTCGCCGATCGAATCACCGTGCCTGGCATTCACCATGCCCTTCAACACAGGATGATCTTTGATTTCCAGTCCTGCCCACCAATCACCTCCTCTGGTTGCGGCTGCCAGGTATTTTTTATTACCGGTTTGCTTATACGCAGCAAGCAACGCATTAACGGCCTGCCCCGTATGCCAGGGCACCTCATAGTCGTACCATTTCCCCTCGGTCATGTTGTAATCGCATTTGGATTTCCCCTCAGCATCCAGCATCACTTCGGAAACATATTTTGCGATCTGATCGATGGCCAGAACCATATCCTGTTTTTTTGCCTGAGCCCTGGCTGCGGATATTCCCAGAATAAATAACAGTAAAAACGACAAATAAAATTTGGGGTTACTCTGCTTCATACGTTTTATTTTTAGAATTGGTCTGGTATTTGTGTTTACTGTTTACTACCTCGACGCCATTGCCAAGCCGCATGCTGAAACGCCAGAGCGTCTCTTTTTTGCTTGGAATTTTTAACAGGAAAAGGTGATTTCCTTTACTTAAAGAAAGTGCTATTTTTTGCTCATCCAAACCTTTTTTCTGACCGGAGATCACGGTAACTTTTTTACCGTCACAAAAAACTTCGGTACCGGTGGTTGCTTTTACAAAAGCTTCGGTTACCTCTTTTCCGGTTACATTTAAAGTACAATATGCATAAGCCGTCGCCTGTGTTTTTGTGTCAAAATATTCATTCAGATCAATCATTCCTCCGCTTTTGGAAGCGAACTTGTGCCAGCGGTAATTCTTCCCTTTGTAAGTCGCGATGCCTCCGGGAATCGGTGGTTTGTTGTATTCCTGGTTTTCTGAATACATAAATGCCGGAACAGCTGCATTCTTGTCAGCAGGAAATGGTCCAGTGAGCAGCCAGTACTGAAAGTAAGTATGCGGTGTTTCAAAAATGGCCAGACCGATCTGATCAGGCTCAGGCATTCGCAGTTTGCCACCGGCTGACAAGGCTGCATTTTTTAAATTTTTTTCCAGATTGCCGAGCTCCCGGATTTTGGTATCATAAGGAGCCATGACCACATCCAGCCAGTATTCCTGGTTTTCCGCTCTCCAAAGCTGACGGAAGCTATTTTGAAGCATCAGGTATCTTTCTTTAAGCTGTTTTAATGAATCCGCAGACTGAATTAGTAAAGTCCTGGCATCTTCCAAACGAGTGCCTTTTTTTCTGATCACCTCCCGGTAAACGGCGGCCTGACTGGCAAGAAGCCTGCGGGAATCCATCATGATTTTGTACTGGGCTATCGTATGAGCCAGCGCACTTATATCGCTGGTGTTGAACTTTGCCGAACTGGCAGCAAGCAGATCAGAAGCTTCATTAAGAATCTTTTTCGCCGCAGGTACATCTGTGTTATTCAGCCACAACTGTTTCCCTTTGGCCGGCAACATCTGCTGATGCCATAAAAGATCGTTCAGATTGTAAGTCAGCGGCAGACTTCTGAGCTCCATCAATTTAAAAACTGCTTTGATATAATTGGTATTATTCGAGCCATAAGCAGACTTGCTGTACCTGCCGTCAAATGATTTTTCATTTACTGTTTTCAGATTCCAGCTCTTTTCTGCCGCCGCATACACGCCATACCAGTCGGCTGAGAAAAGATAAACACCGCCGTCATCCCAAAGCGTGGTAAATGCACCGGTCGCGCCACTGGCTTTTCCTTCCTGCATAAAACCTTTGATATTACTTTTGGCCATGACCATATCGGGGAACATCCGGTAGGAATTCAGCACACCCGGACAAACCATAAATTCCAGTCCGCGGCTCGCAAAAGGTTTGATCCATTTGTCATAGTTATCGTTTGATCCGTATTCCCAGGTCAGGTAAACGATATCTTTTGGCAGCATATCAGGAATTTTCTCATACTGAATCGCGACGTCTCCCCACAACATCATTTTTTTATTGTGACGCTTCAAAACAACATACAGAAAATTGAGATGATCGGCATAAAACCGGTCTGCGCCGATGCTGTCGATGTACGCTTTTGATTTTCCTTTGTTCAGATCAAAGGTCTCATCGCAGTTGACATTAAACCAGGGCGCGCCAAAAGCACTGCAAAGTTCACCAATCACATCTTCTAAAAACTGTTTTGCTTTTGGGTCCAGCGGTGAGATAAGTGTGCCGGTCTCTCCCATTGAGCTGTATTGAGGCAAAGCCAATATTTTCTCAAAATGACCGAAAGACTGAAAACTGCCGATCAGTTTCATGTGGAATTTCTCTGCGTAGGCTGATAATTCCCTGATCTGCGCAATCGTCAGTTTACCGTCTTTTGGCGCAAAATCCGGATGAGACAGCGGCTGCACGACATGTTCGATGTAAAAAGACAGGTAATTGATTTTCAATTCCGCCATCCTTTCGATCTGCTTTTTGATGTGATCGAGCTTCGAAATCGGCCCGCGGCTGATGTCATCGAAAATGACTCTGGTTTCGAATGCCGGCCAGTCTGCGATAAATGTTTCATGATTCCAGCCACCCCGTGTAAGTTGCTTTAATGTCTGAATACCGTAAAAAAGTCCGGTTTCCGTGTTGGCAGCAATAACGATTTTTCCCGCTTCTGCCATTAAAACATAACCTTCATTACCAATACTGTCTTTGTATATTTGTGTTTTGTTCCAAAACTTTGGCTGCTCTTCTTTTAATGAGTTGAGAAAAAAAAGCTCAACGGTTGAAGATTCCAGCCGTTTAGAATCATTAATTTCAGGTTTAAATTCTTCCCAGTTTGCCTTCAACCGACCGGCCTGCTCCGGGCTCAGACCTGTTGTTTTGAATTCAATATTTGAAGTATAGACAAAAGCATCTGCTCCCTTGTTTACAATCCGGGGATAAGGCAAAACAGGTAAAACTTGTGATACGCTGTCTTGCTTATAAATCACTTTAGAACCAATAACCGGCCCTGGCGATGCCGTAAGCTCCTGATACAGCATAAAAATTTGCAGGATTAAAAAGAGAAGATTGCTAATCATTTGCTTGTCTTGTAATATCCGGATAATTGTAAGCAATTGTGACACGGTTGTCATACGAATTCACTTCCTGCCCCACGTGTTTAACGCTGACTGTAATCTGCTGCCTGCCCGGTTTTGGTTTCCAATTAAAATTATGAGTTTGGATATACGGCTGAAGATCATTGGGCCCTTCAATGACATCCACTGACAAACTATCCGAAACCGCACCGTTTGTGATCAGGTAAACCATAGCGCGCTTCGAAGACGCATTACCGACATTATGCAGCGTACATTGCATTTTCAGCAAACCAGACTGGTCAGCAGATTTATAAATAACGACGTCTCTGGCGGAAAGGGCAAGGTCCGGCAACGTAACTATTTTCTGCCTGATCTCACTTTTTCCGGATATCCTGACAACCACCTGCACTCTTGCCGGAAGTGCGATTTTCACGAGCCCTAAGCCCTCATTGACCGTTTTCAACTGCTCATGAATCAGTTTTTCTGAAACAGCATCATCGTTTTTATCAAGGCTCACAGTTACTTTGTAAACACCCCGCGTAAGCATCCAGGTATTCATTTCAACCTGCTTTTGGTCCCCGGCATTGTAAAGCGACACCAGAGCCGAAGTTTTATCACCATTTCTTACAAAAATCGCTACATCTGTTCCTGTATTTTTCCAGGTAGCCACCATGGCAGGAAACTCAAATCCACGTCCGAAGTGGCCGGCGTACATGCCTGTCAGAAGATCACTGCCTCTTACATAAACCCGGTCTGTGAATTTAACCTCACTGGTCAGCAGCGGGAAATTATGTCTGAGTGAATTCAGGATAGCATCAAAACCAGCCAGCATTCCATGCTGGTTACCCGTCAGCTGATCATTGTGGTAAGGAGAAGCATACTGTTTTATCAGCGCATCGTATTTGGATTCGCCTGTCCGCTTAGCCGTCATAGCAAAAATATTACCAAAAGGATTTGCGCCTGCCGTTTTATCTTCTCCCCCACTGATTAGCGTACTTTTTACCCAGCCGAAAGAGCCGGATCCGTACTTCTGGGATTGATCTTTATTTGAAGGAACACGCATTAAATCGGCAATTTTATTGACCGGATTCAAAAACGAACCATCGCCTGTAAGTGCGTGCATGCCCGATAAAAAGCTGTACAGTTCATTGATATGTCCCAGATGATCCCAGTTATAATAGTCATATCTTAAAGTAGGCGCACACCATTTATCCGGATACCCTCCGTTCTTTATGCTTGTAAAGGATATTGCAGATACAATGATACCGGCATATTTTCCATTTTCTTCTCTGGCTGCATCTTTTATCCAGGCCTGCGACCACTCTAAAAATTGTTTTATCAACAATGGATTTCTGTTGTACCATGCTGCCCAAAGTCCGGACAGAAGCGCTCTTGAATTAAGTGGAACGTCCACACGGTAAGGCGATTTAGTCAGCGTTTCAGTCGCAGATAAATAATAGGATTTAAAATGGCGATGCCCGGCTTTTGTAATTTCCGACCAGACTTCACCAAAATTCTGAATACTGATCATCGCCCGCTCAACGTAGGCCGGATCTCCGTAACGAACCAGAAACATACCCGTGTGAGAATCCCTGAAGAGCTCGGCTGAATGTTCAACGTCGTCAATCTTTTTATCAAAACCGCGAACCAGCGCACCGCTGTTGCAGATTCCGTCAGCCAGCTGTGTGTAACCGGTTCTGGCCAGACTATCATCCGATCCCAAAGTGGCAGGAAGCCACCAGCGCAGTATTTCCACGTCATCCGCATACTTGCCTCCCAGCTCACCATTCTGAGCCTGGCTATGTGTTACCTGCCAATGGATCACTTTCAGCATTCGCGTCATGGTCTCATGCTGAAGTAGTGCCCACCTGGGTACTCCCGGCATATTATTATTGGTTTCGAGCTTGTCCTCTATCTGTTCTCCCTTGTACATTCTGATCAGTTCGTAATTAGAAAATACTTTCGATAACTGATCAAAATAGACCTCAGCTCTGCTCCCTGGAAATAGGTCGCCGTCTTCCTTTGTGAGCCAGAAATGTATTTTTGCAAGCAGATAAAGCGGTTTATGATACAAGAGATCGGAAGGATCTGCAACGATCTGGTCGAGAAGATCAATGGCAGCATACATCCGCTGTATCTGGTTCATTTTTGTTTGTCTGACCGCGTACGACCAGCCAGCCAACGCGTAGTACCGTTCTGCTGTAAGGTTTTTTTGCAGGATATGAATGCGGTGGATCACTGTGACATTGGCCGGATCGTGGAGTAATTCCGTTCTGAAAGATGCTTCCAATTCTGTCATTTCACCCATTTCGGTTTCCGGCGTTTTAGAGAAAGTCCTGTACTTAAGATAGGAAACAGGCCTGAATTCAATGCGGTATAAACCAACCATATCAACTTTCCCTACCGATTTGAATTTCAAAATTGCCCCTGCGCTGCCAATCGTGATTTGTCTTCGAATCGGTCTGTAAGGAAGTCGAAAACAGGGCTCTGATATGCTTTTAGCTAAAATCTGATTATTTACGCTGATTGCGGCCTGTATTACTTCTTGGCCGGTATGCCCGATGGTATTCAGTATGTAGTTTTCTCCCAGGGGAATATCAGCCCTTACTGTCAACACTTTATCACCAACAACTACGTCACAGAACAACGTGTCAGCAATGCTACTGTAGAGTGTATCAAAAGCACTTTTAGGCGCACTTGAACAGCCGTAACCACGCTGTACATTATACACCAAAGCCGGACTAACCTGTACATATGTATCCTCAACCCGTGAAGATGCCGTCCTCATATCATCAAGGAAGTTGCACGTCTGCTTTCCGTACACTTGGAAAACGGTGAGCAGACTTAACGCCAAAAGATATATGAGCAAGACTAACTTCAATGGGTATACGTTTAATAAATTCGGATTTTTCTATTCTATTTTTCCTACTACGTTCTTTGACAACTTATCTTTTTTAAGAAAATTGGCAGCAGAGAAATAATGTCTCTTCCCAGATACCAGCCCATTTGAACTGTTCTCAATAACTGCCATGGTTTGTGCCCCGGGTGCAGATTTTAGATGCGTATCCAAGATCAAAAAATCATGTGTATCCGAGATAAAAAATGCGGGGCGCTGCTCTACGGTTTTGTAGCTTAAAGTGATGCCCGACATTTTAACATCCTTTGCGTGGCGGATGTAAAAACCATAAGCCGGTAATTTACCGAACATGGTTCCTTCCGGATATTCATCTTCCAGCTCGTCAATAACTTTTTGTGAATCAGAGGCGACACCACCACCCGCAAATTCTATGCTGATGTTTCGCAAAGAAATATTTGAGATCAGCGCTTTACCTATTCCTGAAAAAGAACAACCTGTGATTCCAGCACTGGTAGCAACCACGTCCGAAATGCTGATATTTCTGATTTTACCTAATCCGGGTGTACTGGCCGTATCGACATGCTTGCGGGCCCTATTACCCAATCGGATAAAAAGCGGAACTTCAGGGCCGTCTATGATCAGATTACTCACCGATACATTCTCCATAATTCCACCATCAACGACTTCCATTGCCAGTCCACCGATACCTGCCGATTTTCCGTAAATAGTTCTAAGCTGTGCAGAAGGTTTGATCACGCAGTTGGATATGACAATATTACGAAACCCTCCGACGGACTCGGTTCCAAACTTGATCGCGCTGCAATGGCTGCTCAGCACGCAGTTTGTGATGGTAATTTGTTCAGAAACAAGTGGTGAGGTACTTTTAATCGTAATTCCATCATCGTCCGAATCACCAATAACATTCGAGATGGTCACATCGCTGCAACCGTCAATATCCATCATGTCGTTATTCTTATTAGAGTGATTCCAGATTTTGATCCCATCGATGCGTACAGTTTTACAGCCGAGATAGTGCTGCATCCAGAAAGCTGAGTTTTGCAACCTCACATCCCGGACCGCTACGTTTTCACACCCTGCAAACCATAAAAGATACGGTCTGTCTTTATACCTGTCCGGTTTTTTTAGCGTAGTTTTCACAAATGCAGCACCTTGTCCGTCAATGATGCCAAGACCTTCTATGGCAACGTTCTTTTGTCCCTTACAGAAAATCAGCGCCTGTTTGGCCCAGTCTTCACCGTAAAATGGAATACCCGAGTTCTGATGGGGGTAAAATTCCGTATCGCCTTGCCCCAGAAGGGTTGCTCCTGCTGATACATGCAATGTAACGTTGCTTTTTAAAACCAGTGTACCAGAAAGATAAATACCTTTGGGTATATAAACTTTACCGCCTGTTAACGAGCAGGAATCAATTGCTTTTTGAATAAATAATGTATTGTCCGCAGTCCCGTCACCGATCGCACCAAACTGGCGGACGTCGTAGGTTTGTGCCTGTAAATTTGCGGAGGTCGCTATCATCATAGCATACAAAATGCACATTTTCAGACCATGATAACACTTAGCTAAAATATTCATGAACAATAGTTTAATTATAATTCCATTTCATGCATTAACTACGAACCCAGCACAACGTTTCGAGATAATCCTTAATTTTCTTGTTCTGCCAGACCGCAGATTCGCTGCGGGCTTTTTTTCAACGTTTTCAATTCCAGCTTCCGCTCCGCCCACATCAATGGCAATCTTTCCCTGGTAATTAATATCCATTGGAACCGGGAGAAACACATCCCGGTCAATACTGACTTTCCCTGGTTTAAGATGCTTTGATCTCAGGCCGGAATTGTCAGAGATCCTTCGCAGGGACGCTGATGATAATCAAGCCGATACTTTGCGGCAATTGCGAAGCCTGATCTAGATCTTTCTGCCAACTTATTCCAATAATCTTCCCAGTTCGATGACGGTAAATGTAAGCTAGTCTTTTGCATACCGCTGTAAGTGCGCACTACAGGCATATCAGAATGATACTGTAATGGTAAAAGCGGTCGGTTATCCAGGACACCTTCCGCTCCCAAAAAGCCCGCGGTCTGACAACCCATCTGAAAAAGTGTCAGGCATTCCGCCCGCTCAGCTTGCGACAGATCGGAACTTAGCCTTGGAAGTACAATACATAAAACCGGCACTCTACAACCCTGTTTGACAAGCAAGTCTGCCGTGTACTCTTCGTTTTTGTGAACGTAATGTATGTTGCTGTCGCCTATCGCTTCACTTTCAACAGAAGAACATCCAGGCGCTGCCATCCCTGCGATATGAATATACGTATCCGTTAACGATAGCGGATAACTATACTTTGAAATAATAGAAAGATACGCACAGCTTTTTTCCATGGGATTCCTCATAAACCACGTTCAGTTATTTTGCGGGCACGTGCCCGCAAAATTCTAAAATAAAATCTGTTCTATTATTCGTTGAACAGACAAGCACCAATCCAAAATCGGGCACGTGCACAAATTTAAAATAAAAATTATACAGACCAAATTATTAACTGCCTTTTCCTATAAAAAAGTCACAAAAGGAATATTAAATGAGTATTTAACAATAAAAAATTTACTAAATAACCCCATATACAGGTCAAAAAACCGTTTTACCCCCAATATTGAGTGATACAGGTTTATTTCAATTTTTAATTGAAATTTTATAAACTGGTAACAACAGAAAATGAATCATGATAGGTAAGTGGTTTTTTCTGGATACAGTCGTCAGTAGATGTGTAGTCGATGCTGTAAGCTACTGCCCATTTATCCAGTTTCTGTTTTGTAGGCAACCTTTTGCTTCTACTTCAATCCGACCATTGTCAGACTCACTCGCTGGTGACTTCGCATCAAATCAAACAGATTGGTAACCTAACCCAATGAACCGGTTCAAATAACGTTTCTGCCCGTTAATTTATACGCGACCGTAAAAGAATAAACTGCTTCTGCCGCTCGGTTATGCAGCACATCACAATTTTTACAGACCAATGCGCCGCAGTTCCCGCGAGATAGTTGATTAATCTGAAGATCCAGTAACGTATTTGAAACCTCCTGTAACGAAAAACCATATTCCTTTGAATATTAACCAATTGGTACATAGTTGCTATGGATAAACACATCAGAACAAATATCCGGACAATAACCGCGTACGTCACAGAAAAAGGCCAAGAATAAACGTACAATTAAAAGGGCACGTGCACGAAATTAAACATACCATATACGATCCGGCTTAATTTCTATAATATCTGTAATTTGCGCTGGTGATAATGTCAATCGGTATCAGGTAATCTTCTTTGACTACAGTGGAGAATACCAAAAATTGGAATAGGGTCATCACACTACGATAGCCTTGTTCCTGCGGCTTTTCACACAAAAGAAAATCGATGATTCCCTTTTTAAGATATTCAATGTTCCTGCTAAGATAATCGTAGCCAATCAAAATAATATCCTTTCTTCCTATCGATTCAAGCCATTCGGCAACCAGTGAAACTCTGGAATTGGTAACGTAGATGACACCAATATGTTTCTCATCCTGCATCGTCTGGTTTAGCTTCACTGCAACTGCTGGGTAGCTTGTGTCTGTTGTATTGAGAGATAATAACAGGTTTTCCAATAATTTTTCTTTAAAATAAGCTAAAAACCCTTGCTCCTTCCGCAAGATTGCGACGTTATTTTCAATCTCCTTGGCTATGTTCACAATCATTACCTTCTGGTTTTCCTTCAGACAATAGTGAACTAGCTGCGCTGAAAGATATCCGCTGTCAAAGAGTTCGGGGCCGATGTAACAGAGTCTTTGCTGCCCCGGAATATCCGAGTTCATCAAAACGCATGGAATTTTTTGTTCCTTGCAATGCCGCAATAATAAAATTGACTCAGGTTCAAATGTGGGCGTTATAAGTACCCCGTCTGGGTTGTTATCCATGATCCGCTGTACCTGCTGGGCAAAAACAAACTGAACATTCTGATCAAAAAAGTAATAATCTACCTGAACGCCATACTGTTTAATTTCCGCTTCGGCTTTACTAATACCCTCCAACGGCGCTTTCCAATATTCGGTTTCACCGGAAATATCAGGTAATAAAACAGCAAGCCTGACAGTACCCCGGGAAGTCAGAGCTAGTCTCTGTGCGAGTACATTAGGCTGGTAATTCAGTTCCTCAATAATGGCGTTGATACGATTCTTTGTTTTCAACGACACCCCTGGTCTGTCGTGAATCACCCTGTCCACCGTTGCCCTGGAAACCTTTGCCCTTCTTGCAATTTCCTTCACCCCTGAAAGCAAACTATCTTCTTTTTCTCCCACAATGATTTCAGTATAAATGAAGATCAAATATAAACAATCAGGTCAAAGGTTGACAAAAAATTATTTAAGATCCGAGCTTTATAAATGTCTCTGAGGCATTCTGGTCAGGTTGAAAGTGAGACGGAGACAACAAGCATCTTTGTGTTAGAAAGGGATAATTTCGATACATTAACCATATTGCTATGCAGTACAATGTCCAAATACGAAAGTGTGAGCTCTACTGTGTCAGAATCTGTATTTGAGGGTTCTTGTTAACTATCCGCTTATACCAGTTTCACAACCCATGGGCCGATCTTTTTAAGATCTTCTAAATTGGTTCGATAACTGTTCGGGAAAAGATATAAACATCTCTTTGCGAAAACAGGAACTTTTTGCTCTTAAAAATTTAACATATTTCTAAATAACTAGTTTTTGCATAATTGAAACCGATTTCTTGTTTCGACTTTTGTTATCGTGACACAAACAAACTTTGGTGAAGTTTTTACGCAAATTATGCCTGAAAAAAGTATCACAGGCTTAATCATCAGAACTTTAAAACACCAAATCCTTTTAACCAATCGGTCCGACATCCCTCCTATTAAGAAATTTGCTACCCCATCAAAGCATAGCATGTCCGAAGAATCAACTGCCAGAGCTCAACGTTGCAATGACCATTTCTTTGAATCAGCATGGTAGAATGCACTGTTAGATTACCTTTATATTACACGTTAAATCTGTCATCCCACGATGTTCAGTATGTTATCATGTACCAGCGATATGCACCTTTACTAATATATTTCGATATAAAATTACCTCTTCCACTACGGACCGCAGAGTAGAGATAAACCACGGTATCTTTGTGTCGTTTAAAACTTCCACACTAATAAGTTGTTAATCCCCTTACTATGTTTAATTTCTTTGCAAGATTCTGAATGTGCTGCTTGATCATTGCCACTATCTGCTAGATCGTACCTTTCTTTTTCGTTGCGGTTATCGCCGAGTCCATAAAATGAAATACATACGAGCCAGGAATGCTACTGCGCTCCTATCGTTTTTTGAAACCGAGACTACTAACTAATCAGGTTAAGATCTTTTGAATAAGCGGACTTAATTGATTGCCAAGGCATTTTTTCTCTCCTTGGGATGCATAGAGCCTTGCTGACTCCAAATTCTCAAAATTCGGCTGATAAATCGGGACAAAGCTATTGAATACTCCCAAAGTCTTCTGTCATTATCGGTAGAGGCAAAACTGATTTCCTTATAAAATTCCCTAACAAACGCTTCATGGTTGCCCAGTATATTGTCGCAGCAAGTAACAATGGCACCAGGTATGAGGACAACGTCAAAAAATTAACTAAAACCAGATATTACTACGTTGTACCTTTGAGACATCACGTATCAGGATAGTTGAAGTACTGATTCCACGCTCAAAACAAATCAAATGCGCTACTTAATAAAAGTGACATCTGTGGCATCAGAATAGGCTTGGTCAAATAACCTCTGAGCTGTTTATATGTATTGGCTCGATCAATATCATCCTGATCAGAAGAGGAACTTGACATGTAAATAATAGGTTTGTATTCACCCTTTGCAAGCTGGCGGAACTCTTCAAGAAATTGCCAGCCATCCATAACGGGCATGTTGATATCCACTAGTATGAGTTGTGGTAAATTACCCACGGCATGCATGTTACTTTCAAAAAAATCCAGTGCCAACCTCCCATTCTCGAATGGCAGCAGTTGGTACCCGGTAAGGAATTTATCAATTAATCGCTTCGTCAGGTGCTGAAAAAAAACGTCGTCATCGATCACACAAATTATCTTGTCCTTTTTTGGTTTCATGTTTTATAATTTATCAATAGATAATAAGTGATCAGGATCATCAGAAAAGCAATAAAGTAGAAGTACTTTTACATTTCTTTCCCTACTGTCTAGTGCAGAATATACAACTATTCCAATTCAACGTCATAAAAAATTCATGCCGCTCAACGAACTGATACGTTTAAAAGAAATCCAGCGCTTTCTTCATCTGGAAATCAATGAAGAAAAAGAGCTACGGGATATCGTACAAATTGCTGCCGAAATATGTCAGGTCACCACTGCAATGGTCAAATTACTGGATGAGCAAACCGGTGAGGTTTTATTTCAGATCGGTTATGGAACGGAAAACACAGATTCCTTCTGCGATTATGTTACTCAGCAGCAAAGGCTTGTTATCATTGCCGATTCCAAATATCCCAGTTCTTCTGACCAGGATTTTAAGTCAGCGGACACCGCAATGCGCTTTTATGCCGGAGCTCCTTTGCTTACACTTGACGGGCACTGCCTGGGAAGTTTATGTGTAATGGATGATAAACCTGGCCGTTTGAATAACTTTCAGATACGTATTTTGGAAGTGCTCACTAGGCAAATTATCCGTATACTCGAATTTACAATGAGTATCGGCATTCTCAAAGACCAATATATACAGGCAAAGAAGTCTGAAACAAAGATGCGCTCCTTCTTTGAAAGCTCAGCTTCCTGTCACCTTTTACTAGATCCGAACTTCAAGATACTCGCTTTCAACAAGGCGCTTGAAGAATTTGTACATCACACATTAAATGTGGGAATAAGCGAAGGCATGGATATACGCAGCGTGGTTCACCCGGCTAATAGAGAAAGCTTTATTGAAAACTACCAAACGGCGTTGGCAGGTAATGTCGTAAATTCAGAAATGGAACTGGACTACACGGCTAAATCCATCTGTTGGTACATGGTCTATGAGCCTGCGTACAACGCCGCTGGCGATATTATCGGTGTATCCTACAATGCCACCGATATATCCGAAAGAATCCGGCAGGAGCGATTGGTCATCGCGCAGAATAAGTCTCTAAAAGAAATTGCATTTATTCAGTCGCACGAGTTAAGACGACCTGTATCTAGCATTCTGGGCTTGATGGATCTAATCGAAAATGAGGACTACTACGCTTCACGAGATGATATGATTCTTCTTAAACAGATCGTCGGTGAGCTTGACGTTAAGATCCGGAAAATTGTTAAATTTACCGCCAGGCTCAATAAGCGGGTATCATAACGCACCGGCTAACCGTCAATAAAACCTTTATTATCCCGTACTGGAATTTCTGTACAGATTTTGAAAGCGAATAAATTGATTTGCTTTACTACAATTCCGGTTTGTCAAATTTAAAGAAAGGGCACTTAATTTTAATTTATACTTGATGAAGTCGACACCCCGTTTTATCATGAATTTTTGTGTCTTAACTGATAAAGCTCCATTGGCTTTAAACCACAACTAGCTTCGGTCCGAAGGCAGAAGTTAGTTGCGGTTTAAAGCCAGAAACCTCAAACATTTCTTAGCTTTTTCTTTTTCCAGTGCTTTTGTAAAGGCTGATCAAGTATATTTGCAGCTTGTGGCGTAAAGTAATCGCAACCGCGGCGGGCCGCTCATATGCGGACGCAAGGTGTTGTAATCGTGAACTGCCATTTCTGTCGCAACTACCGGTTCTGGCTGAGATTTGAATACGCGATTCAAACGAAATTCTGCTTTTAGGATATCATTAACCCTTTCAGTAATGGCATTTTCATCACCGGGCGCGCCCGAAGGATCACCATTTTCAGTCATATTAATACGTACGCTTCCCTCAGTTAATATGCTCACGTAATAAAAACTACATTATTGTGGGCCCCCTGTCGGAGTGTTGGATCAAACAGAAATTTTGATCTAGCTTTTTTCTTGTAGACAATGCCATCTTCATTGCTTGAACACACCCTTCCGCAGTAAGAAATGGATGCAGGCAATACCCCACAATAAGTCTGGATCGGGTCGCCGATGCGATGAGCATCAGTAATCAGAGAAAGGTAATTAAATCTGCTACCAACGCATAAGTAAGTTAAATCACACACCCAAATGCTTTCTATTGTATTAATTGCAAAGTTCTTAATCAGGTTTGGATATTTTTTCATCCAGTGATTGGAATTATTCGTTTTAGGTATTGTCCTGGCTGATCGTACCAGCAATCTGTTAGCTTGCAACAAGGAATGAAGTTTATCCCTAACCAGCTTCATTCCGCTCAACCGTAAACTGGGCCGCACAAGCTCGGTTCCAATAATTGATACAATTTGTTTGAGCCTAGTCCAGGAATATCACGACCTATTGCCGCCACCAGATCCAGGACCAGTAGCTGATCATCATTTTGCTGCACAAGATATTGTTGTTTTGAATAAAATGATTGCCGGCTATAACCAACCGGGGCGCCGGGCGTCAGTCTGTAAAGGCGTTCGACTCCGGCATCTGCATTACGATTTTGACGTAAACTTATGATCGTTTAGGTGGTACGCCACCGCGGCCACACTTTTTCCGGATACTAATTTTCAGCCGCGATGTCTATCATATTGTTCAATGTAAGAATCATTAGATTCGCATCCTTAACTGCCCGTTTTAATTCCTTGTTTCGTTGTTGAATTGTATGAAGGCTACGTTTTTGCTTTTCATCCATTGGAAGCAATGTAATTAATCCGTTTTCTATTTTCTTTCGATAAATATTCACGAAATTATTAACGACATAAATGCTGGAAATATTTAGACATTCCATGACATTGGCCGGATCTTCTCCTGAGAAAGAATTCGAACGGTCACCGCTTCCTTTAATTCTTCACTGTACTCTCTGCTTTGCAGCAACGACTGTATGTGACTGATATAACTTAACTGTTTTTTAGTCAAAACAGTCAAGTTATATCAGTATGAGATATCCCGTCCTATTTACCTTAAAGTTTGCACTAAACGGCTTTTTTTTAGACAGTCATCAAGATTTAGTACTTTTTGTAATTGTGGATCATCTAGAATCTGCTGAAGTTTGGTAGGATTAGGATACGGCAATTGAAAACCTGTTTTATTAAGCAAGGTGAAATTGTTCGAAGCTAAATATTGACATACATTGCTCGTTTGGGTAATTCGGCGTTCACGCTCCTCTTTCAATGTTTTAAAATCGCCTTTTGTTCGTTGCATAAAACCAATGAAAGTGGCAGAATAAAATGCTGCGCCTAACACAACTAAGAGCTTGCGTATCCTTTTTGTTTTTCCAAACGTGTCTGGTAGCCGAATGATGAACCAACTATTTCCTGCTAAACCAAATAAAAGAACTTCGGAATATCGTGAAGGCATATGAAGTATTTCATGCCCTCGTCCATAAGCCAGTGCTGCAATTTGCATTCCTGTCCATACAAAACACCCTATCATTAATAAGTCAATTCGGACGATTTGGCGGCGAAGTATTAACAATGGAATAGCTATTAAGGACGGGAGCCACATTAATCCTATATGCAATTGACTTCCACGCAATGGCCATCCCATGATACGAATTGCTGATTTGATAAACTCCCAAAGAGTCTCTGCATGTAGAAGATAATGTCCATCAACAACCGGCATCGTGAAGTAAGCAATGAGGGACATCGTCAGCAAAGTTATTACCATCAAAAACGATTTGGAACTGAACCTTGCTCTTATAAAAGAACCCAACAGGTAAACCACAGCAACTGCCATTGATGTTAATAAACCGGATGCTGTTGTCAGTATACTCAGGACGCAAAAAAATAGTATTAAAAACATAGCAGCGGGTTGATCGGGCCGATAGACAGCCAGAGCCAGTGCGCTAAGTGTGAACAAGCTCAGAAAGTAGAATTGACTCTGAAAGCCAATTAATATATTCTCCCAGGAAAACGGCAACGAAGCGCCAGCTAAAATGATTACAATCACCAGCCATTTTGACCCGAAAATTTGTCCTTCTTTCCAAAGCAACCAAATCAAAATCATTGGTGTCAAGGCACTCAGTGGTATGTTGAGGCGCGCCTCAATTAAATTATTCCACGTGCCTGTACATATAAATATTAAAAGGGTGGTTAAACGCGTAGGTAAAATTCGATGTTCGTTGTGTCCCACAAGAAGGTGTGAAAGCCTTAACTTTCCCTCAATCCACGGCTTTAACAATCCAACCCATTCAGCATCCCATTGATCCCAAAAAGGTAGTGCCACGGCAAAATTTTCCACATAATACCACCTTGGCAGCATGATGATCAAAGAAAAAAAAACAAAACTTAAAATCCATTTCTTGTTTATGACTGGATTCAGCAATTCATTTGCAGGATCCTGTCGCGATGAATTAGGTTTTTCCCTAGTTTGAATAGGCAGCTGTGAATTGTCCGAATGATTGCGAGCTATGATATTCTGAAATAAAGCGGTATTTTTTTTTGTTAACGGCACTAAAATCAATTTTGGTTGTTGTTGAGGCGTATTAAAAACTTATATTTTTTTTAATGAATGGTGCAATCACGGATCAAAAAGTCATTAGTATAAACCCGGCCAGTTTACCCTAGGAAATATGGCTACACATGACTCCAACTAAAAAAATTCAAGAATTTCCTATTTATCGACCGCAAAATCCGTTCAGCTATACTTCGACGAGACGTTCTGGAATTTTGAAAATCTTGCAGCAGGTTTAAAAAATGGATATGTGGCTTTATAAAGCTTTCTCTTGCAATCTGTTCAAAATAAATTCCTTTCCAGAACTGCCGATGCCGCTCAATCGCAACGCAGGGATCTGAGGTCTGATTTTTATAGTACCATACTATTGTGACGACATCTTTTTCAGAATCACAACTAGGACAATAATATTTCCCAGCTACACGCCTGCTAATAGCGACTGAATTACAACTGCTACAAGCCAAACGGTGTTCGGTTGGCAGCGTTCGAAGTAAATCTTCGTCACTCTGGATTAATATTTGCTCAAAAATTTGAATAGATGTCATACCACTTGTTTTAGCAAGGTTGCAAAAATAATACGAACTTTTAAATCAAGGGTGCTCGATCGCAACAATATTTCGAAGAGGTGAGATTTAATTACATGCTTATCTTCAATTTATGAATTCGAGAATCGTTCTATCTTCAATTTTGTTCGCCTGTGCATCATGACTATGAAAATTCTCAATCTGCCGTTGCCCCTTGGACGTATCGGCCAGCCCCCTGTTTATTTTATCTTCATATTCCGCTAGAGATCGACAGTAATAGTGATTAATTTGAATTTTTTCAACACTTACGTCGGAATACGAAGTCCCTATTTCTTGACCTAATTCGTTGACTGCTGAGTACGATTTAATAAACGTGAATAAATGAGCGCCGATCGAGCGTTTCACGAATTTAGTTTGTATGATTACTTTGACATGACGATTGACGTGGAAGCCTTGGTCCGATCTCATCAGAAAACTTTCCAGCTGCGGGCGATGGGTCCGTTTTAAATGGCCATTGGATCCAAATACAAGCCAATTTATTCCCACCCCTCCAAATTGCTCGTAATCTTTTAAGAACAATCTTAAATTTCCATTTGTGCTTTTCGGAACTATAAATTCATCCACATCTATAAATCCAATCCAATCGGAAAATTTTTTGTTCCGGATAATACAATCGTTATAAGCATCGATCTGCCTTGCTTTTCCGAATATGGGTATTACGGTTGCAAATCTTAAAAGATTATAATTTTCTAACGTTTCGCCTACCGGTATTTTACTTTCATTATCGTAAATATAAAAATGCTGAACTCCTATTTTCATGTGGTACTCGAGCCACTCTTTCAAATATTCATTTTCGTCTTTAACGATACAACATACAGTCAGATGAAAACTGTCCTGCCTTTTATTATTTCTAAATCTACCAATGAAGTCACTAAATTTAAATCCACTAAAAATCATAAATACTTTTTCTCACCTAATGAATTACGTCTGAAAAGCTCATCTTCCATTTAGTAGCAATTTGAGTTGAACCTTTCAGAGCGGTTATATGTCTGTTCCAATTATTTTTTGAAAGTCAAATGTAACACACTCATTTGAACGAACGATGAGGTAGAACTAAAAATTAAGGAACCTTAAGATTTTTTTTATTCTGTCCCTCTCTGCTGGATGAACGCATAACTTATACATTCTCCAACTATTGAGAGGCGAAATCAACGATAATCCTTTAATGGAAATTTCGTCGGGCAATGATGAGAAAACATCTCCCGCTTTTAATGGGGTACTGTTAGGGGTATAAAGTTAGATCACATCAAGACATTATTTAAATAACATGGGTAATAATGTGGTTTCCTTCGCCCGCGCCAATTTACTTTTTAAGACTGTCTAGTCCTGAAATCATTAGACTGCATAAATTCCGTTAAATAAGAATGACAACTGAAAAAAGTGATTCGCTAATTTGTTATTTTGTATTAGCTTCATAAAAAGCTCCTATGCTAAATGATACCTTAAAGTCCTTCCTGAAATCTGGGCTGGAATGTATTATATCTCTATTATTGCAAAAACATTTGTTGAATTAATGGGTGATCTCACTGAATTCCGTACAAAAAATTCTTAATCCACAGATACATTTCCATGAAGCTATTTCATTAGTAATTACCGTAACACGAAATGCGATGGAAAGAAAATCACTACCACTTCAGGTAATTAATTTCAATGCTCCAGGAATTGATGTCGGTTCTCGAAGTTATCTGGTCGCGGTGGATCAAAACCAAGATAATGTCCGCACATTTGGAATTTACATAAAGATCACGAGCAGCTGATCCAACATCTTCAAAATCATGGCATCTCCTCAGTTGCAATGGAAAGCACAGGTATTTATTGACAGACCCTATTCAGCGCGCTCCAAAAAGCCGGTTTTAACGTCCTGTTAGTTGGAGGAAGGCAAACTAAGAACGTGCAAGAGCGCTAAACAGATGTAATTGATTGCATTTGGATCTGACATCACCTACATTAAGACGTCGCAAGGCTGGCTATATCTCACTATAATACTAGATTTGGCTGACAGGAAGTAATCGGATGATCACTAATTTCAACAATGAAAGCTATTGATACTGTGATACCTGCGTGGAAAGTGGCTCAGAAAAAATAGAACTATAACATCTGAGTTAATTTCCACTTAGACCCGGGGGATTCAGTATGCATGCAATGAATTCAAAAGTTTACTGGATAAAAATCCACTTGTAATCAGAAGCATGACAGGGCCGCCTGACGATCGTAAATGGAATTGTTGGGATAATGCGGCTGCAGAGAGCTTTTTCAAAACTTTAAAAGTAGATTGTGTTTATCAAAATTAGTTTGCCCGTAAGCAGCAATCGGCAGTGATAGTCATTGAATATATTGAAACCTGGCGGCCGCCGCCGCGCTACCATAAAAAAGGCTGCATTCTGCCTTAGGAGACATGTCACCAAACGAATTTGAAGAACTTAAAAAAACGCAGAAAATTGCGGGCTTAAGATTTTATTCTCATTATCGTCGCAATTCCAGTTACCCTTACTTTAGTATTTGTTCAATCAGGTCAACTATTGAGCCACAATACCCCGATTTTACGGATATATGATATATAAAGGGCATATACTTATGAATAGACATTTATTTTCCGACGGCGAACCCACAAAGGCATATCTATTCAGATAGCTCAAAAATTAGGTTGTCTATTTCAGACAACCTATGTTACAATTTACCAATCCTGAGCATTTTATCAATCAACAGGATCACTATGCCCCTGCTGATGTGTGTTAGCATGGTGCTCCGAGGCTGCTTTGGCATGGTGGTCCGCAAAATTATGGTGACCAAATGCTAAATATGCTTCGTGTGCTTCCTGCTCATGATCACCCAGTTCATGCAATTGTTGCGCTTTCTGATGATGCTTGGCCGCCTGTTCGAAATGGTAAGCAGCTTCCTGATGATGGTTATGTCCCATAATTTAATTTTTATACCTATAAACACAAAAATTGTGCCTTAAAAGAGCATGAAGTTTATCGGCACAACTATCGCTAACTTGTCTTGACGAAATTCTAAGATGCACAGCAGAATACGCAAACCAGTACCCGGTAACCAAAATGATCAATAGCCAGCAATTAAACATCTCAATTTCTTCTCTCACGGATTTGCTCAGCTCAATATTCTACGAGTACTCAGGAAGAAAGTCATTATAAAATGATCCAAAAACATTAATCGAAACACCTGACAGAACAACATAGAAAACATTGGGGGGATTCCTATTGTTAGAAACTGCTGTTGAGATCAATTTATCCGGTCATCCGGAATTCTGCTCTGCTTTGGTGGCCTAGATAGCACAGGGAATGAAAATTACCGTGCTTATTAACAATAGCAAGGAATTTTGTATGAATCCCATAATCCCATGCCGAAGTGGAATTGGGGTGTGCCAGAAGATCCATTTTTGGGCCAAAACAGCAAGTTTAAATAAAATCATTGCCCAGTGCAGAACCCTATTTACCCATCTTATTACGCGCATTTATCTTTTCATCGGTTTCCGGCAGCACAAACGACATACCATCGTAAACCGTTCCCTGCAGCTTTTCCACTGTGGGCCGGAATGTTTCATTGTAAATTTCAAACGCAGTTTCATGATTATCGCATTCAGCCATGGCATCTGCTAAGATGGTAGCGCCATGCATAGCCAGCGTGCTGCCCATACCCGTAGGAAACGCGGGTGCATAGCCGGCATCACCAATGAGCACCACCCGGCCATTTGTCCAGGAAGGCATTTTAATTTGACAACCCTGATCAAGGTAGAAGTTATCTGCTTGTTTTAATGCTTCCAAAAGCTGCGGCACTTTCCATCCTATTCCCTTAAAGGCATCGTTCACAATCTGCTTTTGCTGCTGAATGTTATAGCGGTCAAATGATATTTTACCAGAAGCCCTGAATGCTAAAAGCGTATCAGCGGAATCCTTATTATAAAAATACACTGTGGCCATATTATCCGGCGTGTTATACATGTGTGCATAGTTTTGTTCACCCAAGCTGCCATCCACAGTAAATACAGAGAAATAGAAATTCAAAAAATGGGTGAACTGCTCTTCTTTACCAAATACCAGTTTTCTCACGCCCGAGTGAATACCATCTGCGCCAACGACAAAATCATAAGTGCCAGTCGATTCATCCATAAAAGTAACGCTGACATTTTCCGATGTTTGCTCAATTTGGGTAATGCGATTGGCAAATTTATAATGTACGCAATTATTAACCTTTGCGTATAAAATATCCACTAGATCGTCCCTTCGGACTTCCGTATCATCGAGGGTGATAGCTCCAATCTCCTCTACCAGCATGGTGCTTTGTACCTCATTATCCGCATTCATGAATTTCAATCCCTTGGTAGGCAATTTGGCTTCTTTGATTGCCGCCAGTACTCCCATCCGTCTGGCGCAATGCAGTGCTTCGCCGCGTACATCTATGGGTGTACCGCCCCGCCTTGGCTGCGGCCCGATCTCTACAACCGTTACATCATAACCATAATGGTTCATCCAATAGGCCATCGTTAAGCCTGCGATACTCGCCCCTGATATCAAAACCGATTTCCCTTTCATAGTCATCCTCTTTATTATTTTTTTCGTTGATAGAATTTATTTAATCCATTTTATAAGCCTAATCAGAAGTCTTTATAGGAATTGATCGTACGCTTAAAGTTTCATGGATCAAATGTATGATGGAATACAAGAGTAAAATAGCTATATTTAGCCAAATTTTAGTCGTAAAAGCTCAATGTTAGAATTGAATGTTACTGAGCCGGACAATGTGCTGGACAAGTTGGCGGAAGTATTGGGTACCACTTACGAGAACGGTTACCTGAAGGTTCCTGAAAAGAGAGGCAGAGGGTATCTCCGCGGTTTCGTATTGGGAAATTCCATTGGAATGATGATCAGGGATTGCGAATTCAATGAAGGGCTTTTAATCAAAAGGAATTTTAATCTTAATCCGCATGAAAGGGTGTTGATGTCTTTTAACAACATTCTGACACCCAAAAATCAAAGTATGGAGCGGGCAAATATCCAGAATTTACCATCCGTACAAATTGGTAAGGGAAAATTGAACCTCGAAATGTTTTATCCCAGCCATACAAATTTCAGATCTATACTGGTTGCAATCTACGTCTCGGATCTGAAGTTACTGTTGGGCAACCAAATCGAAAATTTAATTCTGCAAACGTTACTGAAAAGTGAGGAGCCAATACTGTTTGAGGAAATTATAACGCCCACGATCCAGAAGGTTGCACGCGAAATAACTGAAAACGATATACCTGAAACCCTCTACCCCCTTTATTACCGGTTAAAAGCCGAAGAGTTGATATGCCTGGTATTTGCCGAGCTTTTAAAAAGAGAGCACACTTCCATTCAAGCGATAAATGAGACAGATGCTGAAAAGATATATCAGATACGGGCTAAGATACTCAGGGATCTGTCGATCGCACCTGTGTTAGAAGACCTTGCGAAAGAAGCCATAATGAGTAAATCCAAACTAAATCGGTTGTTTAAACAGATCTTTGGCGAAAGTATTTTCAACTATTACCAGAGCTTCCGCATGAAGGAAGCGGCCCGACTACTTAAAGAGCGCAGGCTTTCGGTATCCGAGGTTGGATATGAAATGGGGTTTTCGAACCTTGGACATTTTACACGTGTATTTGAAGAACATATCGGTATGAAGCCCAAAAGATTTTCGCTCCAATAGTATCAGAATCAATTTTTTTAGCCTTGACAACGCAAAATATTTCTGTTACCACAATCAATATCTGTATTTCAAATAATTTCTTTACACTCATTTTTCCGGTTTTAACTATTTAGAAGAATATTACAACAAAACAGATTTTCTTTTATTAGGAGAAACTGATACACTTACCTTCAGCTTTATGAAGTTAAATCACCGCGCCCCCAAAAGTATGAGATGATTAATCTGGTAAGAGGATTAAAGGATCATAATTACGGGGAATGCCCATTGGTCTGGGGAGCATAATATATATCTTGTTTTACTTCTCACGCGCGAACAAATAGTTAATACTTTTATTCTCATCTGAAATAACCGCTTTTGCATTGTTACCGCTACGGCTATATGTTATTTTTTTAGGGAAGTTATGCTTTGGGTTTTCACAGGTAAAGCCATGATCATTAATTGCAGTCAGCTTGAAATAGACAGGCTTTGGCTCACCGGTTACCGTTACTATATAAAAAATAGCATCTCCTTTCACAATAACTTCCAACTTCTCGGTAAAAATGACCTCTTTTCCTTTAAGGGTAATTCCTTTGCCGCTCAGCTTTAAATCGGAAACTTTAGTCCAGGTCTAATAACCGGATTGCCCTGCACTTGAATTGGTCCGGATCCATTTTCCGGTCAGCCAATCCAGTTTTTTAAATTTTTGCCTGTTACTTTCCTGTGCATGGCTGATATGCATCAAAAGTAGCAGGGAGATAATCAGGAGTAGTTTTGAAGTGCTCATTTTTGTTTTTTTCAGAAAAAATAGACGCGTTCCCCCTTCTTGTATTGTATAAATCCGACAAGGCCTGCTATTTGTTCAGAATAAATTAGCCCTGTTTTTCTGCCCGAAAAAGTAAGCCGAAGGGTCCTCACCTGCGAAAGCCTTGAAATTATGGGTGAAATGCGATTGATCATAATAACCAGACTGACAAACAATTTCTGCCCAACTGTTTTCTTTCGATTTAATCAATTGAAAAATGTAATTAAACCGGATAATCCGCGCGTAGTATTTTGGAGAAAGGCCGATGTATTTTTTAAACAGACGTTCCAGCCGGCGTTCGCTAACACCAGCTGCTGATGCCATATCTGCCACAGTCACTATTCCGTTAGAATTAAATATAAAATCCAGAGGTGCTTTTAAAGGATTTCCCGGCGCAGCCTGAATAAGTGTAGCAAAATATTCGTCCAAGATTCTTTTTACACATTGCTCTTCCCTGTTATTCCCGCCTGACACAATCGTCTATTTTTTCTTTTAATTGTTTAAGTTCCGGATTGGAGAAGGAGTCCAGACCTACAATTTTATCCAGATACTGATCCATACTATAACCAAATAACTGGGTTAAAACGGCAGGTTTGAGTTTGATGGCAATGGAACCTGTACGGCCGGTATTCTCAAGATAAAAGAACGTTTTGAGTTGTCCCGCCAGTAAATTGGGAGATTGCAATGTCCAGTTCCCACTAATTTTGGCTTTGTAAACGTCTCCATAATTGAAAATTATTTCCGTAAAGCCGTGCGGAATGATCTTCTCAACCTCAGGTATTGAATCCTCGCTGTACATCATCCAGTAACATTCAATAAATCCTCCCAGATCGGGATGTGGGCTAATTCTGGTAAATTCCATTTCAATCGTTTTGAAATAGTAAGATAGATAATTAAATGATGCCTTAGCCAAATTTGCTAATTTAGCCGTTGTAACTTAGAGACATCCGGCATTACATCAATAGTCATCAAGAAATGATAAAAAATTAAAATGAAAAAATATGTTTCTATTCTTATTCTAACGCTACTGGCAATCGGTAGCACTGACTGTGCTGCTCAATTGGCATCATCGAACCGGGGCATATCCGTTAAGCCCACAATCATTACAGGTGCCGATCAAACTGAAAAATACTTATCTTTTCTGAAAGGTAAACGAATTGGCTTGGTGGCCAATCAGAGCTCTCTGATCGGTTCCATAAGCAGTGTAGACAGTTTATTGAGCCTTGGAATTAATATTGTAAAAGTGTTTGGACCTGAACATGGTTTTAGAGGCAACGCCAGTAACGGAGCTGTGGTTGGCAATGAGACAGATGCTAAAACAGGTATTCCGATTATCTCTTTATATGGCAAAAACCAGAAACCAACAAAAGAGCAGCTGGCAGATATCGACCTTGTGGTCTTTGACATTCAGGATGTAGGCTGCCGCTATTATACGAATATCAATACACTTGAATATGTGATGGAAGCCTGTGCAGAAAACGGCATAGAATTGCTCATTCTTGACAGACCTAATCCCAATGGGTACGTAGTAGACGGGCCGGTAATGACGGATGATAAATTTAAATCAGCCATTGGGATCCATTATACGCCTATGACCCACGGTATGACCATTGGTGAATTTGCGCAATACCTCAACGGTGAAGGATACCTAAAAAACCCGTGCAAAATAAAGATTATTAAAGTTGCCAATTATAACCATGATATGTCTTATGTACTACCCATAAATCCTTCACCGAATTTAAATACACAACAGGCTGTAATGCTTTTCCCAAGCTTATGTATGTTTGAAGGAACGGCTATCAACGAAGGACGCGGGACTTATACGCCATTTACCATACTGGGAGCACCCGCATTGAAAGGAAAATATGCATTCTCATACAAACCTGTAAGTATTCCCGGAATGAGCGAACGCCCCAATCACAAAGATTCTGTTTGTTATGGCCTGGACCTTCGCACTTATGATATAGATAAGCTTCGAAGAAGCCGGCAAATTAATCTGTCCTGGTTAATTGAATTATACAATGCCTACCCGGACAAGGCTAACTTTTTTACGCCCGGAAGAGCGAATCAGGATATATCAGCATTTGATCTGCGTATCGGTACCGATCAGTTAAGAAAGCAGATCATCGCGGGTGTGTCCGAAGCGGATATCAGAAAAAGCTGGGGACCCGGATTGCAGAAGTTCAAGGCAATACGTATGAAGTATCTGCTGTATCCCTAACAGATAGATTATTACTCCGGAATATTCAAATAGTATTTCTTTTTTTATTCAAATTTAACGCTGCAATGAGAAATCTCCTAAGTGTCATGATCATTTTCACAACATTGCTAAACACGGTATTTGCGCAGAATGACAGTAATCAATATGCAAAAGCGGAGAAAGAAATTAATGCTGTATATCAAAAAATCCTTCGGGAGTACAGTGCCGATAAGGAGTTTATCAAGAATTTAAAGGCGTCTCAACGGCTCTGGATCCAATTTCGGGACGCAGAAATAAAAGCCAGATATCCCAATCAGACTCCTGGTTACTACGGAAGTGTTTATCCGACGTGTGTTTCCGATTTAAAGACACAGCTAACCAACGAAAGAATCAAAACGTTGCAGGTATGGCTGACAGGGATCCAGGAGGGAGATGTATGTGCCGGATCCATCAGGATAAAGAAATGATGATTAATCTCCTAATTATTCCGACCGTGTTATGAATATTGAGAAGTTATTCACTTGGATCACGCCGCTTATGCTGGGAGCACTACTGGGCATTTACGAAATCCTGCATGGATTGTTTTACGTGCTCTATGGAACACCGGACCAAAAGCGGGACTACCCGCTTGAAATTGTTCTCGGGCTGCTTATTATGGCTGTATGCCTGGTAGGACACTGGCTGATTCGGCGGATCTCACATTCAAACATGCGCACCGTCTGGGTCACTGAATCCATATTGGTTGGCTTGCTAATATACGGTTTTTATCGTTCATAAGAATCAGAAACCACATCAGCATAACCATCCACTCACCGCGTTAACAAAATGGCGACTACTTCATCATTTTGAAACATGCGCAGCAACTATGTGTTTCCGGAAAAATTCAGCCAGAACAATCAACTGCCGATAAGGATCGTCACTCTGGGTTTGGGACATTTATCCCGGGAACAGCTGCGAAATCTGGCTTCACGAGCCGGCTGCAATATTATTTGTCCTTTTTGTTTTGGGTGGTCTCAGCCAGACTGTTTTTGCGGTAGGCTGGGTTTTCAGTTAGGATATTTCCAACCATACATGGCCATGTTGGTTTTTGGTTAATTGCCGCAGAAAACCAATGAATCCAACAGATTGATCAGCAACACTATCTCAAGCTCAACATTTTCATTCTTTGCATGATTTTCATTGGATTTCCGGCTATTTTTTCTCTCAAATTGTGTTTGGACAGCCGCTGGAATGCTTTGTTGGAGGATGGCATATGGCCTCGTTGCTGTAAGCAATATGGGAACAAAGGATTGGTATTTCCATAATGGCCGCACTGCTCGCCTTTGGAAAAAACACGTTAAATACGCACTCCATTTTATGAATAAAATGTCACGCTCTGCCTTTGCCGTGTACATTCTCCATCCGTTTGTGCTGGTTGTACTATTGCTTCTGCTCAAAGACGGGGCAGTAGATCCGGCTATTAAATTCTTAATCGTGGCGCCTCTTGGCGTTATCGCCAGTTTTTTACCCAGCTATGTTGCCCTGAAGATCCAAGGTGTTAATCAGGCCGTTTAGCAAAGACGCTATGATTCGGAAGGAACTTGTTTTCCCCCCCTTAGTCACATTGAAATGAGCTATTTGCCAGATTTTCCACCCAACTTCTTAATTTAGAAACGAAATCAGCCAATTGTTAATAAAAAACGCTTACTACCAATGACAGAAAAAGAAATTTTGATCAGCCAGACTTCAAATGCTTATGATTGGACAAACAAGCTTATTGAGACGATTCCAATCGCAAAATGGGAAATCATTCCGGATACAGTTGAATCCAGTATCAATTGGCAGGTTGGACATCTGATCATCAGTCATTACTTCCATTCCATTATGGTAATCAGGGGACATCAGATGGATATTCTGGAAAAACTTCCACTCAAGGATTATAGTGACCTATTTACGGTGTCAGCGCCGATTCTCTCCGTAGGAAAAACGGACTCATCGAAATTATTGCAGGATCTGAAAATTATGCAACAAAAGTCCATGGACGTTCTCGCAGCGCCATCCGATTCAGAACTCCACAGTCCATTGGAACCCACGCCGACACCCCATCCCATCGCAACAACAAAAATTGAAGCAATTGACTGGAATATAAAACACACCATGTATCACTGCGGGCAAATTGGTATTCTTAAACGAATTGTTGATCAGCGTTATGATTTTGGTTTGAGGCTATCGAACTAAACAAAAGTACATCCAGCTCCACCGTACCGCCGCCTACCTGACAACATCTATTAGTCGCCTTCAATAAGAAAATTTGTCAGAAAGCAAGCTGATCAAAGTCATCATTTCTTTTCTTGGCAATGTTTAAATTTACAGAATCATCCATAGTAATTATCCCAGATCTATTGATAAATACACCAGAGAATCATAAAAATGCAGAAGCAAAATCCATACGAGGTTTTTCAAAAAGAATCACCTGAAGTATTTGAAGGTTTCAATGGCCTGGTCGAATCTCTTATGAATACCAGAGCACTGGATCAGAAGACCAAACAATTAATTTACCTGGGTATTAAGACAGCTCAGGGAGATCAGACAGCCGTTATGTTTCACGTTCCGGCGGCAAAAACCCTGGGAGCCAGCAGGGATGAAATAAAAGAAACGATCCTGCTTACATTGACTGTTTGTGGATTAAAGGGTGTCAATACATGTCTGGCAGAAGCATTGCACATCTATGATAATTGCTAAAAATGCTTTTTAAGGACATTTTCAGGAACTAATAGGCACAAATCCTTTTTCATCGTATGGCTACATAAAATTCCGATCCTGGAAATAGAATAGAAGAATCCGTCAGAGGTTACGTAAATTAAATGGAATGATTTCTAAAAAGTTAAATGACATGTAGTAGCTAGGACTTAATCTGACAGTTGAATTTAACTTTTAAACTTCAACGATAAATCGCATATTTATTTTAACATTAAATTGCCTTATTAATTAGGCTCAACATTGAAATAAAACGTGAATTTATCCAATAAGCAGACACTTTCTAGCAGCTTAAACAACCTCAGTAGATACTTATTTACTTTCATAATCCTGCATATCTGGCTGAATAAACGGTCAATCAATCTAAAATTACCTCCCGTGATCCGTATGATATTATTCATTGCTTCACAGTCGGCAAAATACTCCAGATTATAATTTTTACCTATTTTGCTCCATATTTTAGGAAACACAAACCTCATTTCATCTTCTCCCAAGGATTTATACTGATGTGCAAATCCGATCCGGGAAAATAACTGGAGATAGCTCAAAAGTCTTTTTTCAAAGCCGGGCATACCGATCAGTACCAATCCAAAATGTAAATCATCATACATATTCCTGACTTCTTCCAGACTGTTAAAACTGAGCCTGTCTGATTCATCAAGTATAACCAACGGGCAGAATGAATTTGCGTACTTGACTCGTACTCCCACATCCGTATTGCATTTGCTTTTGCAACGGATAAACCGAAAGCGAAGTAGCGATATTTACATACAAACCCTTGTTTCACTAATTTTAAGTCTCCTAGTGAAATATTCTTTCATAGGGGTGCAACCCCCTGTTCACTTTATTGTGTCATGACAACAGCAGCACATCTGATACAGTAGGATTGCCTAAAACTACAACCACTATACCGATGTGCCAGCAAATTTTATCAGCTAAATTTTAAAATATGGATCTACGTAAAATAAGTTTTTCAACACTGCTAGCGAGTCTATTAATGGTTTCCTGCCATCAGGAATCGATCGATGAGAAAGAAATTCAACCAAAAGGCAAGCTTCTGCCATCCACCATAGATTATAATGAACACATTGGCTCGCTTTCCCACCTTATCTACCGCGCTAATTTTAAATATAATGCATCGCATCAACTGGAGTCGGTGACGGATTCTTTAATAACATCTCCAGTACCTGCATCGGGCAACGCTTTACCCTGGGTCAACTTTTATTATCGGGATGGCAGATTAACAGAGATTGTCCTCAGATCCAGTGATACCCATGGGGAACATTATGATCCAAGAACGGATCCAAAATCATCCCGGTTTTATTTGACTTATGAAAATGATTTGGTCCGTACCATCCATATGACTGGTGAGCAGCAAAAAGGTGTATTCGATTTCAAAACAGATGAGAATGGATTTCCTGTTAAAAAGAATGTGCAGTATGGATCAACATTTCTGGGTGCAACCGGCAACATTGACTATGTAGCTGAAAACAAAGCCGAAAAAGCACGTAACCCGCTTGGCTCACGGGAAATTCTCGAACTGACCTATGACCCTAATCAGAATATTTTTTCAAACAGTAAAGAGTTTCAGATATTGGGTGTGCTACTTGCTGCTTATCATGTGAATATGATCACTAGTTTTGTTCCTTATTTGAGCATACTTTCCTCCAACAATGAGTTAAGCAGAACGTACAGATATTGCAGCATTACCGAAGGGTGCCGCGATGCTGTAACGGACCTGAGTGAAACCTTATCTGTCAATGCCCAAGCACTTCCAACTCGTCGCCTCACGCAGGTCGGAGCAATGGGACGTTATCAATTCATTATTCAATACCGGAAAAACTAGCCACTTACTATCAATCAAAAGCGCATTCTGTATATGAAAGCTCTTCTTACTTTGTTGGCAGTATCTGCCATCTTACTAGGTTGTAACGCAATCACAGACCCTGGGCCTGAGGATCCTCTGGTTCCTGACCGCGTCTTACAACTTGTTGAAAACACATATGACAATCCCCAAAATATAATTTTTACCGAAATCCTTGAAAAAAGGATCTGGAATGTTGAGTTTGAATCCAGAGCAAAACGATACAGCTCGATAGTAAGCCCGGACAATATCAAAGTCTCTTACTGGCTTGTTGGGCCACATATACCCGACAGCCTAAAAGCCATGATGAATACAAGTGCTGTGGAAGGCGGCACTTTTTCGAATTTTAAAGAGGAAGAATATATTTCATTCAGGAATTTTAGTTACGAAAAGGCCTACCTGGCTGACTATATCTGGAAAGAAAAATCTTATCAGTTGAAGTGGGTAGCTAGTTTCCGAGGTGGTCAAAAGCTAGTTTACGACCTTGATATGTCATCATCCATCTTACAGTTTCCCACTGCTGATCTGGTCGATTTGCCGCTAGCCTTAAAGCAATACTTTCAGAAAAAGGAATTCAATTTTTTACGTGCTACTGTCTGTATCGACTCTCATTCCGAGAAATCGTATCAGGTTTGGTTAAGCAAAAACAACTATGATTTCCAGCTGATATTTGACAAAGATTGCAATTTAGTAGCTGGCTCAGACCAACCTGTCCGCATAGATGATGTCCGCGAGTTGCCGGAAAATATAAAGACATTTATTAACAACGGCAATCAAAACAAAGATTTTGGTTTTGAGGTTAAAATTGGTGGAATTGGTATGAGTGAACTGGATGGTGTAAAAAGTTATGCTGTTACACTTCAGAAACTCAATGCACCATCAGATAACACAGATACCTGGTACATCTTATTTGATCAAAATGCAAAACCCCTACTGAGCAACTATTATTGCACGCTCCGATAGATGATTTTTAAGCAGTGTGAAAGGTCAACTGACCAGAATTCAATAAGCCCCTAATGAGATTATTTAAATGGCGTCATTACGCCTCCTTGACCGAGCTTGTGGAAGGATGCCAGCGCCAAGAGCGGAGGGCGCAGAACATATTCTATGACAGGTACAAAAATACCTTAAAAGGAGTTTGCATCAGGTATGCCAAAACAGAGGCAGAAGCAGACGATATCCTGCAGGAAGCGTTCATTAAGATTTTTAAAAGCATACAACAGGTCTCCCAACCTGAAATGGTGGACAAGTGGGTAAAGTCGGTTGTTGTCAGAACGGCTATCAACTATTACCATAGGATCACTAAAAAAGAGTTACTACATTCATCTATTGAAAGCTCTGAGGCTGCAATGGATGTGAGTAGTTCCTTCAGAATTATAGAGCAGTTAGATACAGCTCTTTTGCTTTCCGTTATCAGTAGCCTGCCGGATGGTTACCGGACCATTATAAACATGCATTTGATTGATGGCTATTCTCACGCAGAAATTGCTCAAATACTCTCAGTTACAGAAGGCACCTCCAAATCACAGCTAAATCGGGGACGCACATTATTAATAAAGAAGTTACAGGATATAGGCATTGAATCTCATGAAATCACTGGAAGAAGAAGCTAATCAAGAGCTTGGAAAAAGGCTGCGCGAGAAGTTGGAGGGATACAAAGCACCGGTGAAAGACCAGGTGCGGTCAAACATTTTTGCAGGTCTTGACAGATCAACTTATAGATTTTACTGGGTCATAGCGATTGGTTCGCTTCTCTTAATAACCGGGTATTTTCTTGGTAATCGATTATTGGACCATAAATTTCACGAAAAAGCAGTCTTATTTGATTCAGGCACAACCAAAGCAGCAAGCAAGAAAAGAGATCATACCAAATTGGGTTCAGAAACTATAGGTAGTACAAAGCATCAAATAGATCGTTCATATCTGGAAAAAGATTCGATCGGAGCCATCACATCCGGGGTTTTGGAAAAGAAAATGGTGATCCAAAGATCAGCAGTGGATAACATACATTATAAAAAACGTGATAGGGATAGATCTGCTTCACGGCTAAAATTTAAATACTTTGTAAAACTTAAAACAGATCTTTTGCACAGCATAAAAGAATCTTCTGGAAATGAGGTCAAAAAATTCGATGCTGAAACCAACATACAAAGTGAAACTGCATTGTTTAAAAGCTCTATGCCTGACAAACTGATAGCTTCTAGCAATCAGATTGCGTTCAGTAACTCTTTAAAAATACCTACGATACCACAGGTTGTAAAAAGCAATTTAAGGGAAGTCGTGAAAATGCCGGGAATCATGTACGGAGTTAAAGCTGTTTTTTCTGCTGCCACAATGCAAACTTTCCAACGAATAAACCTAAGCCAGTCTGGTTCTGAACGCATTCAAAATTTTCAGTTCACTCCTTTGTTATCATCTAAATCCCTATCCTATAAGTTCACAGCTGGCCTGGAAAAAAACCATACTCAACTTTTATTGAGTTATCAGTATCTCAGAAGCTGGAATGAGTTTGAGAAAGGTACTAATCAGGTGATTGCTGAGCAGAACAGCACAAATCAATACACTATGAAAAGGATTGGAGAAAAGCATATAGAAGATGACCGCTCCCATGTGGTTGGAATTGGACTGCGGCAAAGTTTTATGCTCCCACAACAAATTCTGCCAAATTCCAACTTTAATTTAGGTATTGACTATACGCGTATACTGCCGATTAACCAGGATGTGGTTTGGGGTACTCTTGGCATCTGTAAGCAAATTTACCAATCAGGCAAAAATCAACTGGAGATTGGGCCTAATTTTCAATACAGCTTCGTTCAACTCAGGGTAGCAGGACAATCGTGGAAATACAGACCGTATCAATTTGGCATTTCGGTGAACTTGAAGCTAAAATGATGCTATCCAAGATTGGGTATTCTGAATACAAACCCTTCTACGAATCTTATGTTTATAAGCGAAATGCAAAAAATCCGGTGTAACCGGCCAACTCAATACGGTTTGGATAAAATTACCTTTGCAAAAGAGCTCTATTCAATCGTGCAAAAATTGCAAAATTCACAGGATAAAAGGTGTTTTCTGAGTCTTGTATCTTGGAACGGAGTTATGCAACAGCCACAAGGGTTATCTGAGACTGACAGAAATTTGCTTAGCTGATAGATTTCATTAGTTGATTTTACATAGCACTTTGGTCTGATGACCAGTTCGGAAAGTTCGTTGATAACAGAGGGAAAAGCTGATTTTCCATTTGGGTAAGTAAAAGCTATTTCCAATCAAACAGAAGAAAATTGGAGATTTTTTAGCACACACTTCGCGCCATTCAGGAAAAGGACAAAAAACGCAGGCAGGTTATCAAAGAAAAGTGAAACTGGGAAATCCGTAGGAGCTTTTTATTACAGAAATTTCTGTTGCCTATGCAACCGGGATTATAAAAAACCTGTCTAATGTCTGGGAACTAGTCAATTACGAATTCCAATTCGTCGTTGTGATAAATTCCCGGTTCACATATTCAACATTTAACTTTTTGTAAAATGCGCATTCATCAATTCACTATTTGCCTTTTGATGGCGGCGGCCTGGGGATGCCAGACCGGCTCCGAAACTATCTTGCCCGGCGATGCTTCATCTACTAACGTCCCGCAGGGCACTACCGAAATTCCGGCGACAAATCTGCGGATTAAACAAATGCTGGTTGTCGGCAACAATGGAGGTCTTGGGCCCATGTTCGTCAACACCTATTTCACTTATGCAAAGGGACGGGAGCTGCAAAACGTTACCATTCCGACTAATACTTATGCTGGACTGAACACCCGTCTGTATACCTACGACGAGCAGGGCCGCATCACCGTTAGCAGGTCCCTGCGCGAAAATCCCACTAACAACGGAATTAAAGGTTACCAAACGAATTATAATTACACAGACAGCACAATCGTTCAAACAGATTATCAGGTGGATGTGCAAGGAAATTTATCAGTCAATCCTCAGGCACCCAATTATAAGGTCACTTACCGTCTGAATAAAGATGGGCTTGTGTATGAAGAGTTTGAGGAGGGGACAATCATCTGGGGAAGTGAAACTACCGAACTTCGCAGACATACTTACGAAAATGGAAATGTTGTAAAGACAACGACACTGGATGCATATGGCCACGTGATTAGTACCTTCTATTATGAATATGATGATAAAATTAATCCGTTTTACAAGTGGTCACACATGTATAGCCCGGCGCTTACCTCCAGCCGAAATAATGTCATTAGCTGGCGGACCGGTAAAAGTGACCCGCAGCGGAACGAATACACTTATAACGAACAAGGGCTGCCACTGACTAAAAAGAATGTTACGCAAGGAGCTATACTTACTTATGATTATGAAACGTTTGAGAAGTAGTTATTAAAATGTAGTGGTCCTACAGTTCCACTACACTTAATTAGCTTGGAAAAGTAGGACAAAACTACGTTTTTTTCTTGTGACCGTATCGCAGGGACGACCAATCCCCCAATGAATGCACCAAATCAAACTAGTTTTCCACTTTCCGCTCATGCTCTCCCTGAACAGATGAAGGCAGCATTCAAGTTCAACAGGTGTTTTGCGTATATACCTACTGCAAAGGTACTGGCACAAAAACAAAGTTGATACGGCTGAATATAGCTATCCTGGATTGGTAATCCAGAGGTGTTTTACTTTGGTGTATGAAACAGAAATTATTCGGAACACAAACAGGATTACCTGCAAGTGAGCTAGTTATGGGTGGTTCACAATTAGAAGAGTGTCGTAGTTATGTTGCCGCGCCGCGGGAATCGTTGCAAATTTTATCAGCTTGTGCAGCGGGCGGTGGCAATTTTTTTGATCTCTCAGATCTCTATCAATACGGGGAATCATAGGAAATTATTGGAAAATTCACTGAAAACAATCGACATAACTTGGTGTTATGTACCAAATACACCGCTATAAGCCAACCTAATTTCACAACTGCTAATACTGGCAACCATCGGAAAGCTATGCGTCAGGCCATTGAGGGTAGTCTAAGACATTTGCATACCGATTACATTGATGTTTACATACCTCACTTTGATGATGGGATAACGCCGATAGAGAAAACTGTTCGCAGGTTAGAGGATCTTTCAAAGCGGGGAAGGTTTTATAAACAGGTCTGGCAAAATTTCCTGCGTGGAAGGCTACTTCCTTACCTATGTCCGCAATGCAATGTGAGTATAACCTGGTTCAACGAACAGCTGAGCGTGAACTAATACCAAGGGCTAGTCATTTTGGCTTGGGAATGATGTGTTATTCTCCTTTAGCTTACGGGTTGATAGGAAAATACCGAGAAGGTTCCTCAGCAAGACTTAGGCAGTCTTCACCAAATAGGCTCGTAGAAGATGAGCTAACCAAGAAGATCATTAATAAATTATTGCAAATCGCCCGCGATTACGATAGCACTGCGGAACAAATCGCATTAGCCTGGGCAATGAGCAAATGTATGTTCCTGGAGAACACACATTTGCTCATCTGGAAACTAGTCTAATAGCTATGGATCTGAAACTTAACGGTAGTACAATGTTACGACTTATGGGCTGGCGTTCAGAAGAAGTATTAATATAATAGCGTTGATAGATATTAGAAATGAGGTAACTGTTACGGATTGGGAACGGGCGAAGGATTATACGAACGAATGTGTGGAAATCGTGCCGTAGTCCCTATCTAGATCAAAGCCAACTGGTGTCTGCATTCATTTCCGCAGCAAATCCTGCATGCAGTGGATTTTACTGGCGCTGTCAAAAATATCTTCCCTTAAAAATTACAAGAATCGATAAAAGGCTTTCGGCCACTTCAAGATTAGTATTGATGCTGCACTGGCAGACCATTGTAAACAATACCACAGCGTGCAGAAACTAGTTATCCCCGTTTAGCAGGAATCATTCCTCTAAATAAAAAGCTGCTTTAACGAAAAAATAGTAGCCAAATGGATCGACAAATAACGTTGATTTGATTTTCGAATCTGAACTGGACAAAAGTGACAAAGAAACGGATTACAATTAACTCAGCCCACCGGATGTTTAATCTCTATTTATCCGATCTTCATCCAGAACACGTGCTTGGGAGAATTTTATAATTTGGTGATGTAACCCTAATGCAGGGTACAATAATCGCCATTCAACATGGAAATCCCCTACGATTGCCAGGGGAGTCTGCTACATTTATCTCAAGATGTAGACACTATACAGTTTAAGTACCCCGGATGTTATCTTACTGGATATTAATCGGCCGGAATATGAACGGACTGGCACTTTGCCAGAAAATAAAACAGTACTATCCGGCCGTGAAAATCATTGCACTCAGCGTCGATAACGAAAGAACGATTATGATGGGAATGCTGCAAAGTGAGGCTAATGGATATGTTCTCAAAATGCCATGGGCGAGGATATCGTTTCAGCCTTGCATGCTGCGATGGAAGGCCAGATATACCTGTGCCGCGGCACCCAGAAGATCCTCAACAGCAACGAAGTCAGCGATCTGAAGGAAGTACCCCGGCTCACAAGACGCGAAAAAGAAATTCTTCAACTGATAGGGACCGGTTATACCACACAGCAAATCGCAAGCTCACTTTTCATCAGTACCCATACCGTTGAAAGTCACCGCAAAAATCTGATGGGTAAATTTGGCGTACCTAATACGGCGACCTTGATTAAACTTGCGACCGATTTTGGTTTGATGAATTAGCTGATTCTGACCTTTTTGTAGACTTTTTCAACAAACAGACCAAATTAGAGGGCACTCTGACATCAAACGGATCATTCCGATTTACGGATTTCATGAACCTTTATTCTTTGTAATATTCTAGGAATCTCCCATAAATGCGCTTTACTCGTTCATCCATTTCTGTGCTTTTATAGCTACGAAATAAACCTATCCGGTACCTCAACCTGCTTGTCACTGCCTACACAACTACCTGATCATTCTTTTGCATTATTCGATCAGTGCGCAGCATTTTCTAATACGTGTCCAGTAATGAGTTCTATAACGGGAACGAATATTTGTACGCACCCGGGTACATATTGACACCAGCAAGTATTTAACCCGTATTCAACGTTACCAGAATGAAAAACCTAACGTTTATCTTACTTTTAACTTGTTTTTCAAGCGCAGTAACTGCGCAGATTAACAAAGGAACATTAAGGCCATTAACCAACGATCAGAACTCTGTTGACTTTCTTCAGTACCGTCCCAGATGGAATTTAAAATTTGGAGCCGGGCTTGGGACAACCTGGCGTTACAAACAAAACTTTCTTGACGCCTCCGCCCTTTCCCTTTCTGTTGAACCAACCTATCGTCTTACAAATTATGTTGCCGTTGGTTTGAGAGGTGAATATACCTTTATGAAATCCTATCTTACCAGCATGGGCCGTATAAAATCTGACCCGATCGGCTCGATTTCTGCAACGGCTGACGTGATAAAACTATGGAACAACAAGTTTGCTCCGTTCCTAGGAATTGGCGCCGGAGTTTATTTTCTGGGTACGGGTGAGTATCCTTCATACGATAATCCGTCCGATGAGAACGTAGTTAGAATAAGAGAGAATCTGGGAAATCGTTTTGGGATATCACCAAGGATCGGTGTGAATATCATGTCCTTTTCCATAGCGGTGGAAATGCATCTTATTGACGAAAAGGTTTTTAATAATCGTGATTATGCAACGTTAAAAATAGGCTATACGCTTTAAAACAGGAATCCGGAATTTTATCGAATGCGGATAGCAGGTCTCAAAAGATTTGTTACCCGCATTTTTTATTTGTTAACAAATCATAATATCAACCCCTTACAGATTCCAAAACTCAAAATATGCTAAAACAAACCAAAAAGCGTTCTATTTTTGTCGCAGCTACCCGATAGCGCAAAACAACCACCGAACCCTAGATAAAATGGATAAAAAAGATCGTATTGAGAACGGTCGTGAAGATGGTTTGCCGCCCTTTGTCAGTTCGTGGCCGCAACTCTACGCGCTTTTGATCGCAACACTTGTTATGCTCATTGCCCTCTTTTATTTATTCATGACCCATTTCGAATGAGCTATCTTGACTGGATTGTACTTTCTTTAACGCTTACATTTATTGTCGCCTACGGTATTTACAAAAGCCGGGAAAATAAAGATATTGACTCCTACCTACTGGCAGATAAATCCCTTCCCTGGTATCATGTGACATTGTCTCTGATGGCCACTCAGGCAAGTGCAATTACCTTCCTTTCCGCTCCGGGCCAGGCCTATACCGACGGTATGCGGTTCGTGCAGTTTTATTTCGGATTGCCTCTGGCGATGGTTATTCTCTGCATCACGTTCGTTCCGAAATTCAATAAGCTCAAAATTTTCACAGCCTATGAATTTTTGGAAGGCCGTTTTGACCTTCGCACCCGGACACTTACATCCTTTCTATTTCTCTTGCAAAGAGGGCTTTCAACGGGACTTTCCATATATGCTCCTTCCCTGATTTTATCATCCATTTTAGGTTGGGATATCACCTGGACCAATATTATTTCGGGTGGGATTGTTATGCTTTATACTGTTTCGGGAGGAGCGCAGGCGGTTTCACATACGCACTTACAGCAAATGGGCATTGTTACGATCGGGATGGTTATCGCAGGATTTATGGTTGTAAAGTTACTGCCTGAAAATGTCTCGTTTACCGATGCACTTCACGTGGCCGGAAAAATGGGCAAGACTAATCTGATCGATTTTACTTTTGATCTTAACAATCGATATAACGTATGGTCGGGTCTGATCGGTGGTTTTTTTCTGCAACTCTCCTACTTCGGGACGGATCAGTCGCAGGTGGGCCGGTATCTGACCGGCAGTTCACAGGGACAAAGTAAACTTGGTCTGGCGATGAACGGCCTACTGAAAATCCCGATGCAGTTTTTGATTTTGCTGGTCGGCGTACTGGTTTTTGCATTTTACCAGTTCACCAATCCGCCGCTTTTTTTTAATCAGGTGGAAGTAAATAAAATCAAAAAAACACAATACGCGGCTGAGTTTGAAAAACTTGAAAAAGACCATGCACGGATCCAAAAAGGAAAACATGCGCATGTGATGGCGCTGACCGACGCGCTCAATAAGGAAGACCAGCAAGCAATCGATAAATCAAGAATTGTACTTGGCAAAATTGAAGATGACGTAAAAGAAGTCCGCGGTAAAGCGCAGACTTTGCTTTCCAAAGCTAACGGAGGCGATGTCAACGATGTTAATTATATTTTTCTTCGCTTTGTGATCGATTATCTGCCGGTAGGTATGCTCGGACTTCTGATAGCGGTCATACTCCTTGCTTCAATGGGGTCGGTTGCGGCAGCTTATAACTCCCTGGCCTCTTGTACCGTTGTGGATATTTATAAACGGATGTACCACAAAAACGACCAGGACAGAAACTACGTCGGTGCGTCGCGCTGGGCTACGTTTTTCTGGGGTATTTTCTGTATATTCGTTGCGCAGTATGCAAGCCGCTTAGGGAGTATGATTGAGGCAGTTAACGTGCTTGGATCACTTTTTTACGGCGTTATCTTAGGCATTTTCCTTGTCGCATTTTACTTCAAAAATATTGGCGGCCGCGCGGTTTTCTGGGCGGCTGTGCTTGGTGAGATTTTTGTTGTCATCAGTTACTGGAAAGATCTTACTGCCTTTTTATGGCTAAATCTGATCGGATGCGTCCTGGTCATTGCCTTTGCTTTTGTTTTAGAAAAAATCTGGCCTGAACCTAAGAAGGAATCTGCACTTGAAATACCGTGAAAATTCACATTTTTTTAACTGTTTTTGTCTTTTACAAAGTTTAATTTCAATTTATCAAATAAGTGTTTGAGATTTTCAAACAAACGTTTGATTTAAATTTTTATTCAAGTAACTTTGGTCCCGTTATCATGCGCCGCGCTATTATTTATTGACGCCTGATACTAGCCAATGGAATATAATAACAAACAATTACAGATTATCGGCGTAGCCGAAAAGCTGTTTGCAGAAAAAGGGTTCTCGGGTACTTCCATCCGTGACATCTCACAGGAAGCAGATATCAATGTCTCGATGATATCCTATTATTTCGGCTCCAAAGAGAAACTGATCGAAGCGCTTTTTGAAGTCAGGTCAAAGGATTTTCTCAAAATTTTGGAAAGCCTGCTGCTCAACGTTGATCTTTCTCCGATGCAGAAAGTGAACCTGATGATTGATGGAGTGGTTAACCGTTTAATAGAAAAACAGTGTTTTCATAACATTGTAGTCCGGGAACAACTTGCGGGAAGTCGCACACCCATTATCTCCGAGCTTCTGTCGGTGATGAAGACCAGAAACCTCAGGGCAATGGAAAGTATTATCCAGGAAGGTCAGCGGCTTAATGTGTTTACGAAGGATGTGGACATTCTTATGCTATCCACGACACTTTTAGGAACAATCAATCAAGCCATCAGTACGCAGGTATTTTACCGCCGAATACATCAGCTTGAAGATCTTCCGCAAGAGAAGTTTGACGACCACCTGAAACAAAAACTGAGTATCCACCTAAAAAAAATCTTCAAGGCGATACTTGACAAGGAATTAAACGAAGCTATTGCGAGTTAAAGCATCAATACCCTCCCGTTTGACCTACGTTATTAACACCATTAATTCATTATCAAATTAACATTTCCCTTTTCATGAATTTTTATTGTAAAGCTAAAACAATAAGATTTTTAGCACTTAGTATTTCACTTCTGATACTGGCGCCTATGCTGGTGGTGGGCCAGCAGGTTACCACGACCCCGCAAAATGGTGCCGAACAGAATACTCTCGCCAGCGGCACTTTGGAGGATATTATTCAGTATGCCATCAAAAATCAGCCGATTATTCAGCAGTCTGTTATTGACGAACGTATTGCTGAAAATACCGTGAAAAGCAAACTCGCAGACTGGTATCCGCAGATTAATTTTAATTATAATTTGCAGCATAACTTTATCATTCAAACGAGTGTCATTGCCGGAAACCCAGTAAGATTAGGTGTAAATAATACCTCCGCAGGCCAGTTTACGCTTTCTCAGGCGATTTTCAACCGCGATGTTTTGCTTGCAAAAAGAACCAGAGGCGATGTGCTTCTTCAGGCTAGCCAGAATACAACTTTTAACAAGATTGACCTTGCTGTAAATGTTTCCAAAGCATTTTACGATGTCTTGGCGACGACGGAACAAATCCGTGTTTCCGAAGAAGATATCGTTCGTCTGGAAAGAAGTTTGAAGGATGCCCAAAACCAGTACCAATCAGGAGTAGCAGATAAAATTGACTACAAACGTGCTACGATTTCCCTTAACAACACCAAAGCTGCGAAGAAAAGCAACGAGGAGGTTCTGAAAGGAAAAATGGAATATCTGAAATCGCTGATGGGTTATCCGCTTGGCAACGACCTGAAAATCACGTATGATTCTCTTCAACTGGAAAGAGAAACGATGCTGGATACCGTGCAGGGACCCGAAGTTAATTCAAGGATTGAATTTCAACAGTTAAGTACACAGAAGAGGCTTCTTGAATCGAATTTGCAGTACAACAAAATGAGTTTTTTACCAACTGTTTCTGCAAACGGAGCCTATAACCTGAACTACCAGAACAATCAGTTTAGCGACCTATATGGAAACAATTTCCCGAACTCTTTTGCAGCGCTGACTTTAAGCCTTCCGCTTTATCAGGGTGGAAAACGCAAGGCGAATATCAATACCGCAGAATGGCAGGTAAAACGTGTTGATCTGGATATCAAGAATTTGCGCCTGAATGTTAATTCAGAATATTCCAATGCTTTGGGATACTACAAAGGTAGCCTTGCAAACCTTATCGCGCAGAAAGAAAATGTTGATCTGGCCAGAGAAGTATACGACGTTATTCAGCTGCAATACAGATCGGGGATTAAAACATATCTGGAAGTGATCACCTCGGAAACGGACCTTCGCTTAGCCAGAATTAATTATTATAATGCGCTCTATCAGGTACTGGCCAACAAGATCGATGTACAGAAAGCCCTTGGTCAACTTAACTATTAATTATTGAAACTCCTTGATACCATGTTTTTAAATACAACAAAATATTATACAGCAGTACTTTCAGTTTTAGTACTGGCTTCCTGTGGAAAAAAGAATGATCAACAGGCGGCCATGCAAGGTCCGCCTCCTGTCAATGTAACATTGCAGGAAGTTGCCTCAACGGATGCAGTCTATCATGACAACTATCCGGGTACGGTCACTGCCTTGAATCAAATCGAGCTTCGCCCTCAGGTAACCGGATTTATTACCGGTATCCATTTTCAGGATGGTGCCCGCGTGAGAAAAGGACAGCTTCTTTATACTGTTGACGCGCAACTTTATTCGGCCAATTATGAACAGGCGGTTGCCAATTTGAATGTGCAGAAAGCAAATGTTGTCAAAGCACAGAAAGATGCGGATCGTTACCACGAACTTGATAAAAATGATGCGGTAGCAAAACAGCTTGTCGATAATGCCGATGCTGCACTGGAAGTTGCAAAAAGACAAGCGGATGCAGCTCAGGCTAACATTTCTGCTGTTTCAACAAGTGTTCGTTATACGAAAGTAACCGCTCCGTTTGATGGTGTGATCGGTATATCACTTGTGAAAGTAGGTGCAGCGGTTACAGCAGGCCAGACCGTTTTAAATACGGTTTCAACAGACGGACAGCTTGCGGTTGACTTCAACCTTGACCAGAAAGAGATTTTCCGTTTTACTAACCTTTTGAAAACAAGCAACGCACAGGATTCAACATTTACTTTGGCTTTTGGAAAGGATATTTATCCATTCCCTGGAAAACTGCAGCTTATCGACCGCGCTGTTGATCCGCAAACAGGATCGATCAAAGCACGTATTGTTTTCCCCAACAAAGATAATATGTTAAGATCCGGTATGACAGGAACGGTAAGGGTACGTAATAACGCATCTGCACAATCGGTAATTATTCCTTACAAAGCGGTAACAGAACAGTTGGGTGAATTCTTCGTGTATGTTGCGGGTGATTCAAGCAAGGTTACACAGAGAAAACTGGTACTGGGCGAGCCTATCGGTGCTAATATCATCGTAAAAGAAGGTCTTAAAGCGGGTGAAAAAATTGCTGTGGAAGGTGTTCAAAACCTTCGTGAAGGTGCTGTGATCAACACCGCTCCTCCGGCAGCAGCTCAGGCGAAAGGTGCCACAAAATAACGGTAAGCTAGAAAAACAGGAATAAGCGGCCATAAGCCTGACCTCCTTCTGATTCCCTTAAATACTAAAAAAATGATTGCAGATGTTTTTATTAAAAGGCCAGTTACGGCAATCGTTACATCGATTGTAATCGTGCTCGTCGGCCTTATTGCATTAACCACGTTACCAGTTGCCCAATATCCTGACGTAACGCCTCCAACAGTAACGATTTCAGGAACATTTACCGGGGCGGATGCCCAGACGGTTGAGCAAACGACCACAACCGCGATTGAAACGCAGGTGAACGGTACGCCGGGCATGAGTTATATGTCCTCAAACAGTACCAGTAGCGGACAAAGCAGCATTAACGTTGTTTTTGATATTGGAACAGACGTCAATATCGCAGCGCTTGACGTGCAAAACCGTGTAAGTGTGGCAGAACCTGCCCTACCCGACGTTGTAAAAAGATTGGGTTTGACGGTTCGTAAAAGACAGCCAAGTATCATGATTGCGCTTGCGCTCTATTCACCGAACGGAACGCACAGTGCACAATTCATTGGTAACTACGCAAACATTTACATTAAAGATAGAATTCAGCGTGTAAAAGGTGTAGGAGATATCGTTTCCCGCGCAGATGATTTTGGTATGCGTATCTGGTTGAACCCGGAAAAACTTGCCAATTTGAACATGACGCCTTCTGATATTTCTGCCGCTCTTGCCGAGCAGAACTTACAGATTGCAGCCGGTACTGTTGGGGCGAACCCTCAGCCCACACAGCAGGCATTTGAATATAGTGTACTGACAAACAGTCGCTTGAACACCAAAGAGCAGTTTGAAGATATTATTGTTCGTTCCGCTCCGACAGAAGGAAGTGTTGTTTATCTAAAAGACGTAGCGCGTGTTGAACTGGGTAAATTTGATTACAATGCCAATGCCTTTGTTAATGGAAAACCTGCGGCATTCGTATTGATTTATCAGGCGCCGGGAGCCAATGCACTTGACACCTATGACGGTGTAATGGCTGCGCTTGCGGAAATGAAGAAAACTTTTCCAAAAGATATCGATTATGTAATTCCGGTTGAAACAGCTTCTGTGGTAAGGGTTTCGATAGAAGAGGTACTTCACACATTTGCAGAAGCAATGATTCTGGTTGTGATTGTGGTATTCCTGTTCCTTCAAAACTGGCGCGCAACTTTGATTCCGATTCTTGCGATTCCGGTATCGTTGATCGGAACGTTTATCTTCTTTATTCCTTTCGGATTTACTATTAATACGCTGACACTTTTCGCCTTCGTACTCGCTATTGGTATTGTGGTCGATGATGCGATTGTGGTGGTCGAGGCCGTCCAGCACAACATTGACCACGGGCGGCTCTCACCGAAGGCAGCTACTGAAAAGGCGATGAAAGAAATTTCCGGACCGGTTATTGCGATCGCACTTATTTTGGCAGCGGTTTTCGTTCCGGTAAGTTTTGTGCCGGGTATTGTGGGTCGACTTTATCAGCAGTTTGCGATCACCATTGCGGTTTCCGTACTTCTATCAGCCTTCGTAGCACTTTCTTTGACACCTGCACTTTGTGCGATGATGTTGAAACCAACAAAAGGCGCAGGCGAGAAAAAGAACTGGCTTGAAAAGTTCTTTGACAAATTCAACCGCTGGTTTGACGGTGTTTCGCATTCTTACACAAGAGGTGTTGCGAAATGGATAAAAGGAACACCTTACGTGATTATTATGATGGTCTGCCTGATCGTTGGTCTTGTGTTTCTTTTCAAAAATAAACCGTCCGGCTTTATTCCTGTGGAAGATGAAGGACGTTTGTTCGTAACGTATGAAATGCAGGAAGCTGCTTCGACGACGCGTAACATTGCGATGATCAAAGACATCATGGCCCGTATTTCGAAAATCCCTGAAATTAAAACAGTCGGTGGTCTTGCAGGACTTAACGTTATCAGTTTCTCAAACAAGTCCAACGTAGGTACCATGTTTGTAAGTTTGCATCCATGGGCAGACCGTAAAGGTGCTGAACATCACGTGCAGGCGGTTATCTCGGAAATCCAGAAACGTACCGGTGATATCAAGGAAGCGCGTGTTCTTGCAATCGCTCCTCCGGCTATCCCTGGTCTTGGACAGACCTCTGGTTTTACTTTTGAACTTCAACAGACAACCAGTACCGATGATATTAAGAAGTTTGAAACCGTAACGCAGAAATTCCTGGCAGCTGTGAACCAGCGTCCTGAAATTGGTTTTGCTTATACCTTCTTTAACGCCAAAACACCTTCATACCAAATCGATGTTGACCGCGATAAAACAAAAAAACTGGGTGTTCAGGTTAATGATGTGTTCAGTACACTATCAACACTATTGGGTAGTACCTATGTGAACGACTTTAACCTTTACGGACGTAACTTCCGTGTAATGGTTCAGGCAGACAGCAGTTTCCGTTCAAATCTTGATCAGTTGAACAAGTTTTACGTAAGAAATACACAAGGGAATATGGTTCCGCTTTCAGCGATCATCTCGACGAAAGTGGTTGAAAACCCGGCCTTGATCTCTCACTATAACATTTACCGTGCTGTTGAGATTAACGGAACGCCAAAACCAGGGTTTAGTAGTGGCCAGGCAATTCAGGCCTTGAAGGAAGTAGCAGAAACACTTCCCGATGGTTATGGATATGAATTCTCAGGTATGAGCTCGGAGGAGATTAAAGCGGGAGATTCCACGACGACAATCTTTGCGATATCCATCGTCTTCGTATTCCTTTTCCTTGCTGCGCTCTATGAAAGCTGGTCAATTCCTTTCTCAGTACTTTTTGCGGTACCGATCGGAGCACTGGGATCGATCATCACACTGACGCTTTTGCCAAATCTTACCAATAACATTTACGCACAGATTGGTCTTATCACACTGATTGGTCTTGCGGCCAAAAACGCAATTCTGATTGTTGAATTTGCCAAAGAACGGGTCGATTCCGGGATGGAACTGGTCAAGGCAACGCTGGAGGCAGTACAGCTTCGTCTCCGTCCGATCATTATGACCTCTCTTGCGTTTATCCTTGGGGTACTTCCTCTGGCATTTGCAAGTGGCGCAGCCGCAGAATCCCGTAAAACGATTGGCTGGACTGTATTTGGAGGTATGCTTGCAGCAACTTCGTTAGCCATCTTTGTTGTTCCGGTTCTCTTTGTAGCAATTGAAAAAATTGCTTACAAACGTAAAAAGAGAAAACAAGACCGTGAATCGAGATTGATTTAACAGGATATTTCAACAAAAAAGGCTTGGAAACAAAATGTTTCCAAGCCTTTTTTTTGCCCTCATAATTCGTTCGAACACCTAATTTTAAAACCTTATCAGGTGGTTTTACCCGGAACTGATTCGATATTTCCTGCCGCACAACCCTTTCGTTTAATTTTACTTGTTTTTGATGTCGAATTTTGTAATATTTATTCTACATATCATCTTGACTAATTTCTCAAATGATGAGAGGAGCTCTTTTATGCTTTTTTTTGTTTCTCATGATGACTGGCGCCGCTTGGGGTCAGGTTGAAAAAATCAGAAAACTGCAGCAGAAACTTTCGGTTGCCAGGGATAGTAGTTTATATGTAGATCTTCTTAACAGGATATCGCTCTTGTTTTACGAGCAAAACGCGGACAGTACGCTTCATTATGCATTGCTTGCCCGGCAGATCGCCAACAGCCTGCACTATGGAAAAGGGCTGGCTGATGCAACGAACAACCTTGGAATTGTTTTCGATATAAAGGGGAATAACCAACTTGCCTTGCGGTATTATAATGACGCATATAACCAGTACGTGGCGCAAAAAGATTCGTCCAACATCGTGCAGACCTTGATGAACATTGGTGCGGTTTATAAGGCCAACGGAAAAGATCAGAAAGCCTTAACAAATCTGGACCGGGCTCTTGAACTTGGAAATAAAATTTCGAATGATTCAATCACCGCAATTGTTATCTATAATTATATTCTGAGTTACCCTGAAAAATTTGATCCAAAGAAGAAAGCCGAGCTTATCGATCAGGCCGGTAAAATTTCAGTCAAATATCACGATTCGCGGCTTGCCCTGGCCATACAACAATTAAGAGCGGATCATTTTATAGCTACCGGCCAGCGTCAAAAGGGTATAGAGATGCTGGAAAATACGCTTGCCAGTGCCACAAAAATGGAATTATATTTTCTGAGCCTGGATTTACTGATCGATCTGGCGGATAATTACCTGGACACCGATACGGATAAGGCTATCGGTTTATTCGAGCGGGCACTTTCCATTGCGGAGCAAAAAAGTTACCGAACCTACGCAAAAGATGTTTGTAAGAGACTGTATGATATTAGTCTGGAAAAAGAAGATAAATCTGCCGCTTTCGTTTATAGCCAAAAGCTGCTTAACCTGTATGAACAACAGGCACAGACCGATAAATCTTCCGCTATCGACTACATTGAGTATGCAGTGAAAGATCAGGAACTTGTATCACAGAAAATCGCATCGGATTATAATGGAAAATTACTTTGGCTCGCTGCCGCCGTTTGCTTTATCACGATAGCAAGCATTCTGTTTTTATTAAGAAGCTCAAAACTGGTGAAAAGAACCAATCAGGTATTGACCACACAATTTCATCAGTTAGAATCTGCAAGTGAAGCACTGGAAAAAACAAACCAGAATTATGCAAAATTAATTAAAGTTGTCGCACATGATTTACGAAATCCTATCGGCGCGATCAGCTCTTTCAGCTCATTACTTCAGGAAGAAAACCTGGCGGATCAGGAGCGTACGCAATTCCTTGAACTCATCCACGAATCCAGTAACAGTTGCATCAAATTAATCGGTGATTTGCTGGAAACCGATTTCAATTTTAATCAGTCCGAACTGCTAAAGGAACAAATACATCTTCCGACTTTTCTTCAAAATACCGTTGCGCTGTTATCTTTCCGTGCTGCCGAAAAAAGACAGCAGCTTTTTTTGGCTGAATATCCACAGACACATTTCACAGCCGACAGAGATAAAATAGTCAGGGTTTTAAACAACCTCATTGTCAATGCCATAAAATTCAGTCCGGAGCAAGGAATCATCCAGGTCAGTGCACAAAAAACGTTTTTAGGAATCGAAATTCTGGTAAAAGACAACGGCCTGGGTATACCCAAACAATCTGAGGAAAAATTATTTGATCCTTTCACTCCTTCAAAACGGATTGGTACTGCCGGAGAACAGCCGTTCGGACTCGGATTATATATTTCGAAACAGATTGTAGCTGCGCATCGTGGAAAAATCTGGTTTGAAAGCATCGAAGGAAAAGGAACCACGTTCGTTATTTTCATACCCGATTAAAAGTAAACCGTGTCAGAACACATCCCCGGATTAACTCAAGAATATTGCGCAGGCGTACAATCAGATTTCATATTTTTTATCATTTGACAATTTTCACCGAGAATACTCTACCGGCAGTTTTTCCATAATTTGCTTCAACGGATAGGCGGACTTCGGTCTTTCCTTTCGTCAATTCAGGATTGATCTCATATTCAAAATCATAAAATTTACCACTCTCACCGCCATCCCATGTGATCGTTTCAATAATTTCCCCTTCTGCCTTAACATCGAATTTCCGGTTTTTATCGTCGCCAATGTAGGTCAAAAGAAGCTTGTTGTTCATTACAGGATCCACTTTCATTGTAAAGGAAAAAAATCCTTTGCTTCTCGCTTCACGTCCATTCACCCCAATGGCAGCGTCGATATAGCTGTTGGCACTTGCTTTAAGATTATGGTCCCGCTCAGGCTGCATCTCACCTATTCTGAACTCGTCAACGGTTCTTTCTTTAATTTTTCTTAGTCTTTCTTTTTCAATTTCGTACTCTTTTTCTCTTGTCGCCCAGTCGGCATGACTTAAAAAATCCCAGTATACACCGTAATAGTTATCGTAGCTATCGTAAAAAGGTTTCAATTCCGGATCAAAAGGTTTGCCCACTCCTTTCATCTTAAAATGAAGCGGTTTGCCATTTACAGGTTCGAGCCAGTCATTCACATTACGGTTGTCTGTTAGTAAAACTGGCGTGCTGTAGGCGGCGTCCGGCTGCTTTTCGCCTAAATCTCCTGCAAGCACCAAGGGGCCGTAGAGAATTGCGATCCGTGAATCATTACCGGCCAAAGCTTCGGCGTGTAGCGATTTAACGGGTGTAAAGCTTACCAGATCCCCTTTTTTCCAGTTACGGCTGACCACGATAAACCCGTCTTTATCCAACTCAGAAGGAAATTCAGTTCCATTGACTGCCAGCATATATGTTTTCGCCCAATAAGGTTTACGAATTTTAAGGGCAAATTTCACCGGTTTTTCACTTTCCAACAGAATTTCGACAGCATCTTTTTTTAGAAAATCCGTTTTCATCGTCAGCTGTGTTTTATTGGTTTTCCAGTTCAAACGGGAAGGAACGAAAAGATTGACGTATAAATTTTTTCCGTCAGCTGATTCAAAATAGATACCTTCCGTATATTTCGCGTGATTTTCAATCCCAGTCCCGACGCAGCAAGTAAAAGTGTCAAAAGGATCGCTGAACGTTTTGCGCGCTCCCATTCTCAGCGGCACAAAATAACACATCATCGCTGTATTCGGATTTTGTGATGCGAGAATATGGTTGTACAATGTTCTCTCGTAGTAATCTCCAAGACGGGAAGTGGGGTGCCAGCTAAATAAGTGCCCTGTAAGTTTTAGCATGTTATAGGAAACACAGGTTTCAGCGGTGTTATCGCTAAGCCGGTCATTCAGTTTATCTTCAGGCCCCAGATATTCATAATTCCCGTTTCCCCCGATTACATAAGAATGGTGATCGATCAGGGTGTTCCAGGTAAAAGCCGCAATAGTACTGTCGGACTTACTACCCGTCAACTCATATTGAACTGCACTTCCGATTGTCTTTGGAACGTTGGTGTTGGAATGTTTTCCGGGGAAAGGATCAATTTGTTCAGAAAGAGGCTTCATTACAAAATCGTCGTAGAACCGGTATGAAAGATCCAGATATTTCTTCTTGCCTGTGATCGCATAAATATGAGCAAGCACATCATTCATCCCGCCATATTCACACCGCAGCATTTTTTGCATTTGCTGCTCGTTAAGCTTACCGATTATATTTCCGGTCCAGTCGGCCATACCGGTCGCTACCGAAAGTGCCTTGTCGTTATTGCAGTACAAATAAGCATCAACCAAACCCGCCATGACTTTATGAACCGTGTACCACGGCGCCCAACCGCCGTTCAAGTCAAATCCGGAAGAATTGATATCCCCGATTGAGACCTTATAAAAAAGGCTGTCTTCCTTTGGGATCGCACCTACATAACCCGTTTTTCGTGCTGTCTGGCATCTCGCCAGTTCTGAAACTATATAGTCAACCCGCTCTTTAAATTCAGTATTCCCAGTGGCTCCATACATCAGGCTTAGTGCAGAAAGATAGTGTCCGAGCGTATGTCCCGATAATCCGTCACTTTCCCAGCCGCCATACACTTTTGCTTTCACAGGAAGTTTCGCATTTTCATAAAACCGGGCAAGCAGACGATCCGGCTCAATTTGCAGGAGATAGGCTGAATCCTTGCTCATCGCGTGGCTAAAAACACTGCCGCTCAAAAGCTGTACATCCTGTGGCCCGAATCCAAAGGCAGCGGGCTGCACTTTGGGTTTAATCTTAAAACGCGAATCATTCCTTATCGGCAAATAGGATTGACCAAAAGAATTACCGCCACAGAACAAAGAGATCAGTATAAAGTATCGAAAAATAATATTTTTCATATCTGAAAATTCACCAAAAGAAATTATAGTAGTTTTAACTTTAACAAAACTACTCAGCACACTATTTCTTTAATTGTTATCAATTCACCTATTGTTGACCCATATTAACCAGGTGAAATAAACCTTAAAATTTCTTACCTTTTCCTACACCATCAAAAACTTTATGCGCTTCAAACAAATCACCATACTCGATAAAACACGCCTCACAGCCGAAGGGATTTCTGCACTTCAGAATTTCTCTGGCCTGCCCGTTATCGCATATGAAGACTTTCCCGACACCGAACAGGAAACGTTGAAACGCATCTCGGAAAGTGACTGCATTCTTGTAAGTTGGAAAACTCCCGTCACGGAAGCTATTCTCAAAAAGGCCCCCAACCTTTGTTACATTGGAATGTGTTGCAGTTTATACGACCCTTCCTCTTCAAATGTGGACGTGATTGCTGCTGAAAATTTGGGTATTAAAGTAAAAGCTGTCAGGGATTATGGTGATGAGGGCGTAGTAGAGTTCATTTTCGCTCAGCTTATAATACTTTTCAAAGGCCTTGGAAATAAACGCTGGGCGAGCCAACCGACCGAACTTAGCAGCAAGAGTATGGGTATTATCGGTTTAGGCACACTCGGCACAATGATAGCGCAAACGGCTAAAAGTTTTGGAATGACTGTTTTTTACAGCAGCAGAAGTGAAAAACCGGGGGCTGAAAATCTTGGTATCCAAAAGCTTTCTTTAAAAAGTCTTTTCGAAACCTGTGATATATTAACCGTGCACGTGCCGAGAAACAGTCTGGTTCTGGATCATGCCTTATTTTTATCAAAAAAGAAAAAGTCTGTTTTTATTAATACTTCACTTGGCCAGCCTTTCGAAGAAAACGCGTTGACCAGCTGGCTTTCAAACGATCCTGAATCGATTGCCATGTTTGATTCTGACGGAGCAGGAGTGCTTTATGAAAAATTATCGAAAATGGATAATGTAATTCTCTACCCGTTATCTGCTGGCTTTACCGAAGAATCAGGTGAGAGATTGACTGAAAAAGTGATACGCAACATAGAAAACTATTTTTCGCAGGACATTAAAACATTTTGAAACCGGTTTGGTCGGTCAGGATCCAATTGATAAACCTGTGCGTCACAGATGGATTGAATCTGGAAAAGGCAAAGTAATTTTCGAAAAGGAAGGAGAGCAGACCCGAATTCTTTATGAGAAAAAGTCAGAAAATGAATTCACAATAGCGGTCGGGAAGCCACAAGGAACTGGCTGGACCTATGCAAGTTTGTTTGAGTTCAAACGAGCCAAATAAATCAGTTCATCTCTCTCTTTATAATTCCATAAACATTAGCCCTGTCATGGACATGTCTGCTGTGTCCTTTGCTGGGCTACTGATGTTTTCAAACTTCACATCTGCCTCGTACTGACCTTCTGAAATTTAAAATCCAAGTATTCTTACAACAAAAGTTTGTTTTGCGGGCAGCGGTATCAATACCTAGAAGTAGGTATTTTTTCTGCTTGCATTGGTAAGTATCTTTATCAAAAAACAAACATGGTTAAACACTATCTAGCTGTCCTGCTACTATTTTGGTTTTACCCGGTGCTGGGTCAAAAAGCTTCGCAAAAGATTTTATCGGATTCAGGTTCCAGCAACAAATTACTTCTGAAATCTGATTTTACAGAAAGTAGTCTTGAGGGGAATGTTTACATTTTAAGCACGGCAGACAGCACAATTGATGTCGGACAAATTCTTGTCAGGAAACAAGATTTCAGCCTGGTGAATCAGGAAGCTCCTGATCTGGGAATGGATAACAGGTTTCACTGGCTCCGGTTTGAAATACAAAACAAATCAAAATCCTTCATGCAGTTAGTTTCTTTTCTTCAAAATAATGAGCTAACTGACGTCTGTTTTTACATCGCAGATGATCGGGGCCACATTACGTATAGTCAGGAGCATTTTAGCCGTAAAACGTACATTAATAAAAAACCGATTCTTACCCGGTTTTTCGCTTTTCCCATTGCCATTGAGCCCGATCAAAATCTGACCATACTTTGGAGGGTACATCGAAATCAGGGAACGATCGTCTTTCCTTTCCGTCTCTATACCAAAGATGAATTTCTGACATATTCGATCATTTATGACTTTTTTGGCTACATCAGTTACGGCGTGCTGACCTTCGCATTTTTGCTCAGTGCCATTTTATCTCTTTCAAATAAAAACAGACTTTTGTTATATTATTCGGGTTATTGCCTTTTCTATATACTTATATGTTTAAGTAATGAAGGAGTTTTAATTCAATATTTCAGGATTAATAATGCTTTACTGGACGACAATATCAGAAGCATAATTTCGGGAATCCTGCTGTTTTTCATCCTTGCCTTTTCAAAACGATTCCTGCAAGTTTCTATTTATTCTCCCAGATGGTTTGGCCGGTTTTCCGACTATTTATCTTATCTCGCACTGGCGTTTAGTTTTTTCACGATCTTCACACCCTTAAGCTCAACCATTTCCGCGGTGGGAACGACACTGGTACTGATTGTCATTCTTACAGTATTGGTCATGATTTTTTTTGGTATTGCCAATAGACAACGGGAAGCTTTTGTTTATCTGATTGCCATAGCTCCTTTTTTCGCCTCTTCCGTATGGTACACCTTGTCAATACTTTTTAATGTACAGACAAACTGGTTTTACTATCAGACCATCCCCTACGCTCCTTTTATCGAAATGATTATCCTCGGTATGGAACTTGGATACAAACTGCTTCATGATCGGGACAAATATTTCCAAAGTCTCAACGAACTTCAAAAACAGTTCACATCTTCCATTTTACAAACCCAGGATTCTGAAAGACAACGGATTGCAGCAGATTTACATGATGATCTGGGAGGTACCATTGCCACCTTAACAAGAAAAATTACAGATATAAAGCTGCGTTTAAAAGATCACGAACTAGCCAGTGAAGTGGAGGAGCTCGAACCTTTGATACGAAAAAGCGGCGACGATCTTCGAAGAATATCCCACAATTTAATGCCACCCGAATTCGAGAGAACAGGCTTATGCGGATCACTGCAACAGCTCGTCCAGACGATCCCAGGATCCCCCACCCGCTTTGAATTTTTGACCGCAGGATCTGTGGTTAAACTCCCGCTGGATATTGAACTAAATGCTTACCGGATCGTATCCGAGCTGATACAAAATATTTTCAAACACGCTCAGGCGACACAAGCCACAGTGCAGGTTTTGTTTTTTGAGAAACATCTTGAAATTCTGGTTGAAGACAATGGGATCGGAAGCCAGCAAAAAAAGGATCAGGATGCTGTGGGAATGGGAATAAAAAACAGCACCCTGAGAGCCGATTACATTGGCGCGGACCTTCGAAGGGAAATTAGCAGCGCAGGAACGCTGGTCGTGCTGACCATTCCCTATCCGGCTTCCGAAGAAAATGTTACTTTTCAAAGAACCACAGCATCAAAATAACAGGTGTCAAATCAGAACCCGCGACACGATCAATTCATTTGATCCGGAATTGAAAATGTGGTTTGCACCCACTCATATTCTCTCCCTTTTTTTCGCACGTGCCCTAAACCTGGCCAGGGAAGATGGTATGAAAAAATCATTTTTCTGCCGGACACAAGTTCTTCCAGGATTATTTTTCTTGATTGTATCGCAAGATTAAAATCTGTATCGCCTTCAAAGCCCCAGTCAGGATGGGCAATGACCAGCTCGGCAGAATGTACAAGATCGGCGACATGGACCAACTCTTCTCCTTTTGAAAAAATATGAATGACGGAATGTCCGGGCGTGTGTCCTGGCGCAAGTTGAATTTTAATACATTCAAAAAGTATATCGCCGTCATTGAAAAAATGCAGTTTTCTTTCTACCGCTGCCAACGTGTTTCTGGCGATTTGAGTTACCAATTTAACAAGCTCCGGCTTAGCCTTTGTTTTAGTAAAATCGGGATGAGCACTTGTCCAAAAATCATTTTCAATCTTTGAAATAAAGATTTCAGCATTTGGGAAGACCAGTTTGTTTTCTTTCGTGAGCAAGCCACCCAGATGATCCGGATGGGCATGCGTTAAAACGATATCAGTAATCTGCTGTGGTTTAATTCCGGCTGCTTTCAGATTTTCCGGCAACCAGCCCGATGATTTTCCAAAATTAAAGCCACATCCGGTATCAACGAGAATAATTCTAGTGCCCGATTTAATAACCAAAATGTTAATGCCCAGATCCACTTCTTTCGTAGAAAGAAAATTTTCCTGTAATGCCTCAACTACCTTTTCCGGCGAAATGTCAGGAGCAAAACCTGGCTGAACGGGATTAAATAAAATATGACCATCCGTGACAACTACCAGTTCCAGCGCTCCTAGTTCGAACCTGTGGAAATTATTTGCAGCAGCTTGTTTGACGCCGGTATGAGCAAAAATTTTACTCACGAAAAACGGTATGGAAAGACCCGCAAGAGCGGTATTGGTTATAGCTTTTCTTCTGTTCATCTTAATATTTTTTACCAAAAGTATTTGAACAGTATCTTTGCAACAAGTATGTACTTTTAAGTACCCTACATACTAAAAGGTGTCTAATACAGTAAATCAGCAAGTTAAATTTCATCAAAATGGCAAAAAATATTGAAAGCAGTTTTTGCAGTGTTAATTATGCTTTTCACTGCATCGGAGGAAAATATAAGGGTAGGATTTTATGGTATTTGCATGAACAGGAAGTACTCCGTTACGGAGAGCTGAAAAGAACTATAAAGGGTATAACAACTAAAATGCTTACTCAAACCCTGAGAGAATTGGAAAGCGATGGTCTTGTAATTCGTAAGGTTTTTCTCGAAGTTCCTCCCAAAGTGGAGTATTCACTGAGCGCGGCAGGCGCAGAAATAATTCCCGCGATTAATTCTCTGCGGGCATGGGCAGATCGCCAGAATGAGCAGCAGCCGATAGAAAATTTGATTACAGAGTGCTGACTTTCTGTGATATATACATAAGAAAGCGGCGAAAATCCGTCGCTTTCTCAGTTTTCTCAAAATGTAAAGCCCGGAAGAAATTATGAGTCTTTTTTCACTACGGGGAATTCTTTCTTATCCGTGTATAAATTAGCTTCTGCTAACTTCATATAGTAACGTTTCAAAGCGTTTTCAGAATGCTCCAAAGTCAAACTTGGCTTGATCAATTCTTTAAAAAACGGGATAATTGGCTGATTATCCCGTATAAGATTCGGCCATGCCGAATTCGCCAGCGCGGCCCTTCCAATAGAAATCAGATCTGCCTGGTTGGTTTGAATTAGTTTTTCGGCCAGCGCAATATCATGCAAGCCTCCGTTAGCAATCACCAACGATTTTGTCAGGCTTTTCGCAAGGCCTGTTGAAGAAAGACCGTCAGGATACAAACTTTCCCTGGCCCAATTTCCACCCTCTGCCGCAATATGTAAATAATCCGGATCGATTTCATTCAAGATGGAGAAAACCTCTGTTGCCGTCTCAGAACCTTTCGGCCAACGGTAAGTCAGGTCATTTACTTTACTTTCGGAAGGTCGTATTCCGATAATAAAATCTGGATCAGACACCAATTTTACAGCAGAAAATACTTCCATCAGGAAGCGAAGCCGGTTTCTTGTACTTCCTCCATAGTCATCCGTTCTGACATTTGTATACTCAGTTAAAAACTGGTCAAACAGGTAACCATTTGCCGAATGAATTTCTACTCCGTCAAAACCTGCCTCCCGCGCGTTACAGGCTGCGTGAACAAAACCACTTTTTACATTTAAAAAATCGGTATGGTTCATCGCTCCTGGCATGGGAAACGATCCTTTCAGCCCACCTTCTTCGGTTGATCGCTCACCGATCGGCTCGATAGCTGACGGAGCTATCGTCGATTCGTGAAACTGCGAAAGTGCCCCTGCGTGCATCAGCTGTAAAATAATAAGTGAACCCTCTCTGTGAACTTTATCGACCACTGTTTCCCACCCCATAATTTGCTCATCAGTGACAATACCCGGCTGATTTTCATCCGATTGGCTATAATATGTATCGGTATAAGTTCCCTCGGTTATGATCATTCCAAACCCGCCACCGGCAAAGTTTCCATAGTAGTCAGCCATTCTTGGAGTCGGAATGCCAAATTTATTCGCACTTCTTCTTGTCATCGGTGCAACGACAAGTCTGTTGGAAAGCGTGTGGCCTTTCAGCCGCATCTTATCAAAAATTTTCAGGTCTTTCATCTTTTGGTTTCAATTATTGAAACACAAAGTTCGACAAAGCACCAGCCTTACGACGTATAACTAATTTAATATTTCATTTAGGGTCACTTCATTTTTGCCTTCAATTCACCTTTCCGGATTTGGCTTAGAAAGACAGGAGATATACCAAGATAGGACGCAATGTGCTTCTGTGGCAGACGCTGTTCAAGCGTCGGATATTTCAGGATTAAAGCCTGGTAAAGTTCTGCACCTGACATGGAAATAGCGTTGAGTATTCGCTGGTTTTGTGCTATGGCAGCATTTTGGTCCAGTATCCGCCAAAATCTCTCAAACTTAGGAATGTCTTTGTAAATCTGTTCAATACTTTCTTTATCAAGTTGAAGAAGTATGGAAGCCTCCTGGGCTACAATATTTCGTGTTGACGGAATTTGCTGGACAAAACTAGTTGAATCGGTTATCCACCAATCCTCAAACGCAAAGTGCAGCGTATGATCATTTCCTTTTTCATCAACCTGAAACGATCTTAAAAATCCATTGCAGACGTAGCTTTCATGGTTGCAGATTTCTCCCTGTTCTACTAGAAATTGATTACGCAGCAATTTTTTCAATTTCAGAAATGAACAAAAGTGGTGCTGTTCTGATGATGTCAAGTCAATTCGTTTCAGGACGTGATCCAAAATCATTCGATGTAGATCCTGTATATTATCCGTTATTCCCATCTCTAATCTTGGATGTCTTATTATGAATTTACAACAATAAATAGTAAACAGGTTTAAAATAAAAAACCCGGCTAAAAGCCAGGTTGTAAATCAAAACTATAATCTTTATCAGACTTTTCCTCGTATAATCTTTGCCAGTAAAGAGAAAGGCCGGATTTTCTTTTCCAGAAGTGTAAAAATGTTTTTACCAGAATTGAAAGTCTTTAACTTGTCGCCGTTGTAAGTCTGAACAACTTTTTCTCCGGTCAGCATATTTTCCAGATTATTTCGAAGATATAATTCCCTTGTTACCATGTTTGATAACATCGGAGTGTAGTAATAGCAATCTTTAAAGAAATAATGCGTAACCTGCGACCAGCGCGTGGTTCCTTCCTTGGTAACCGGCGACCCTCCGTGAATAATATTGGAAGACCAGATCAGAACGTCTCCCTTTTTCGCAAGAAATTTTTTCTTTTCAAATTTATTAGCATCTACGATCTTCTCAATAAAATCTTCGTACTCAATATAGTCACTGTAAGAAGATGTCCTTGAATCTGTTTTTATCTGCGAAAAATCGTACTCCGGCAAACGATGAGACCCCGGAAAGTAGAAAACAGGGCCTTTTTCTTCGGTAATATCTTCAAGAGCAACCCATACTCCGCACATGAAACGAGCGGGTAATGAGCTAAAATGTATCGTATCCGAGTGTGCCCGTTGCTGGGATCCGAATTTAAAATTGAGTGTTTGAAAAGGTATAGGCTCCCGGTCATAAAAAAGCCGAAGCATTTCTAAAACCTTTGGATGGCATGCAAGCTCTTTTGAGGCTTCTGATACTTTCCAAAAATCCTGGACCCTTCGGTCGTCGCGCTGCGTTTTAATAGGAAAATCGGGATTAAAAGCCTTTTTATCGGCATCTTCCCGAGTGTTGTCAACCAGCGAGTCTGGCAAAATACCGGAAATGACTACAAAACCATTTTTCTGGTAGTCTCTGACATAATGAAGCTGTTCATCAGATAACTTTTTTGTTTTTAAAATCTCTTCAAAAAAAGGGGATTCGATCCATGGCAAATTTGCATTAATCATACTTCAAATTTTAAAGGGTTGTTTATTTCATGACTGCAAGAATGGATGTTCTGCATTAACAAAAATACATTTATTCCATTGTCATTGATGCAAAATAGATTACCCTTTAAATAATTTTTCCAATACAATTTTAACAGTATCATTGAAGGACAAGCCTAGTAAATAAAAAAGCCGGTTTTGATTGCTCAAAACCGGCTTTCCATTTATTCTGAATGACTTACAGAGATCTTTTCACTTCACGAAGCTCAAAGCTTTCTATAATATCTCCAACTTCGATATCATTAAAGTTTTTGATACTCAAACCACACTCGTAACCATTTCTGACTTCCTGAACATCATCTTTGTAACGTTTCAGCGAGTCAATTTCTCCGGTTAGAAGTACGATACCGTCACGAACGATACGGATCTTGTTGCTACGTTTCACGAAGCCATCCGTAACATAACATCCCGCAATTGTACCGATACGGCTGATTTTGAATACTTCTCTGATTTCAATATTACCTGTAACAATTTCTTCGATCGTCGGAGCAAGCATACCTGTCATCGCATCCTTAATCTCGTCAATTGCACTATATATTACTGAGTAGTGACGAATTTCGATTTGATCCTGCTCTGCCATTTTCTTCGCATTTGCAGAAGGACGAACCTGGAATCCAACGATAATTGCATCCGCAGCAATCGCAAGGTTAACATCCGACTCGGAGATCTGACCAACCGCCTTATGGATGATATTAACCTGAACCTCGTTAGTTGAAAGTTGCAACAACGAATCCGAAAGGGCCTCTACCGATCCATCCACGTCACCTTTGATAATCAGGTTAAGCTCACGGAAACTACCAATCGCCTTACGACGGCCAATTTCTTCCAGTGTAATATGCTTACGTGTACGGATAGTTTGCTCACGTTGGATCTGCTCGCGTTTAACGGCGATGTCACGTGCATCGCGTTCGTTTTCAAATACGTTGAAACGATCTCCTGCTTGTGGAGCCCCATTTAAACCAAGTAACTGAACAGGCATAGATGGTCCGGCAGTTTTCAGCTTGCGACCTAAATAATCGGTCATTGCTTTCACTTTACCAAAGTGCGCACCAGCCAAAACAACATCCCCTACTTTTAGTGTACCTGTTTCGACAAGGATCGTCGTAACGTACCCACGTCCTTTATCCAAAGATGCTTCAACTACGCTACCGATTGCCCGGCGGTTTGGATTTGCTTTCAGTTCAAGTAATTCTGCTTCCAAAAGAACTTTTTCCAAAAGAAGGTCAATACCAAAACCTGATTTTGATGAGATTTCCTGAGTCTGGTATTTACCGCCCCATTCTTCTACCAATATATTCATGTTAGCAAGTTCTTCACGAATTTTTTCCGTGTTAGCACCTGCTTTGTCAATCTTACTGAATGCAAACACAATAGGTACACCGGCAACTTGTGAGTGATTAATCGCCTCACGTGTTTGTGGCATGATGCTATCGTCCGCAGCAATTACTATAATTACAACGTCGGTAACTTTCGCTCCACGGGCACGCATCGCTGTAAAGGCTTCGTGACCCGGCGTATCAAGGAATGTAACCTGTTTGCCTGTTTTTGTTTTAACGCTATATGCACCAATGTGCTGTGTAATACCACCTGCTTCTCCGCTCGCAACGTTTTCTGAACGAATGTAGTCAAGAAGGGAAGTTTTACCGTGATCGACGTGACCCATGATCGTTACAATCGGAGCTCTTTCGACAAGGCTTTCTTCGGTATCAACTTCTTCAACAACGTCATTTTGGACCTCTTCCTCAGCTGAGATAAAGGCAACTTCAAATCCGAATTCATCAGCAATAAATGTGATCGCTTCTGCATCCAAACGCTGGTTGATGGAAACGAACATACCCATGCTCATACAAACCGAAATTACTTCCTGAACAGTAACTTCCATCAAAGAAGCCAGGTCATTCGCAGAAACGAATTCCGTTACGCGAAGTACTTTTGTTTCTTCTAATCCGTCTGCGTTTGGATCGTTCTGATCTGCACGGTCGCGGCGACGAAGTCCTTTTCCACGAGCTGCGGTGCGGCTGTTGCTACCTCCACCCATTCTCGCCATTGTGGCTTTGATGTTGTCCGAAACTTCTTTGTCCGAAACTTCTTCTCTTTTTCCGCCTCTTCTGTTATTGTTCCGTCCTTTATTGGCAGCTGATCCAGCTCCTCCTCCGGTGTTGGCAGTACCCGTAGTTCCGGTAGCAGGCGTTGCGCCCGTTGTCCCGGCAGCAGGTCTGTTGGTGTTCGTATTAGTACTGGTATTATTGCTGTTAGCAGGTCTCGGCGCGCCAGAATTCGGCGCTCCGTTCGGAGTTCTTGAACGGTTGTTATCCCTGTTGTTATTGTCTCTGTTACCAGGAGCACTTGGTGTTGCAGTAGTTCCTGTTGCCGGCGTAGTCGCCGGAGCGCCTGCGGTAGCTGGTCTTACTTCATCACGAATTCGCTTACGCTTGCGGCGACGTTTTTTATCCGTAGCCGAATCGCTTGATGCAACAGGATCTTTTTTCTTTATCCTGTCCGAAGGCAGTTCGATCTTGCCAATAACCCGAAGACCACGAAGCTGCTCACCGCGTGCTTCAATCAATTCAGATTCATTGGATTCTGGTGTTGCCGGGCTGCTTTCAGTAGCCGGTTTGCTTTCAGCAACAGGAGGGGTAGTTTCTTTTACAGGAGTTTCCACCGGTTTTGACTCTTCTTTTTGAGTAGACGGCTTCACTTCGGCAACGGGTTGTACCGGGGCCACTGGTTCCGGTTTTTCAACTACTACCTCTTTTTCAGCAACTAGCTCTCTCTTTGGTTGTTCGATAATTGTATTTTCAACAGGCGGCTGGGTTGCAACCGGCTGTGGTTCTGGCTTCACTTCTTGCTGAACTTTTACTGGCTCTGCTTCTTTTACCTCGGCTTTTGGCTCAGGTGCTGCAACAGGCGCAGGTTGTGGAGTTTCAGCTTTAACCTCTTTAACAGGTTCCTGAACGGGTTCTGGTTTCGCAGGTGTTGGCGCAACGGCTGGCTTCTTAGCATCCAGATCAATTTTACCAACAACTTTAATACCTGGAAGTCTGTTTTCTAACGCTGGGGAGGCTGGCTCCGCCTTTTCTTCGACCCGAGGTTTTTCTTCAATAGGTTTAGAGGGCGAATTGCGGAAATATAAAATTCCGTCAACATCACTTTTGTGTTTTTCTTCCTTCATTTCAGCAGCGGGTTCCGAAGAAGTATTTCTTGGTCCCCATGAAGATTTAAGATCTTCAGATTTGAAGTCTTTCGCAAGAAAATCAATTTGATCCGAATTAATTTTGGTATTGGGGTTACTTTCCACCTTGTACCCTTTGGCAGACAGGTGATCCACGATCGTAGTAATTCCTACGTTCAGGATCCTTGCCACTTGGCTTAGGCGCATCATTTTATCTTCTGCCATATTAGCAATTTGTAGAAAAAAGTTTTTGCATCCGTGGAAATATAAACACTATGTCAATACCTCCACATATTCTTGTAATTATTCAAACTCTTTGCGAAGGATATCCAGAATATCTTCAACGGTATTTTCTTCCAAATCCGTCCGTCGAACAAGTTCCTCTTTGTTAAGCGCTAAAACACTTTTAGCGGTATCCAATCCTATTTTGTGCAATTCGCTGATCATCCATGCATCGATTTCATCAGAGAATTCAGAAAGATCCACATCTTCGTCATTCTGTTCTTCGATATCGCGGAATACATCAATCTCCATGCCAACCAGTTTACCAGCCAGTTTAATATTCTGACCGCCTTTACCAATGGCCAACGAAACCTGATCCGGTTTCAGGAAAACTGATACGCGTTTTGCTTCACGGTCAATCTGCATCGAACTAACTTTCGCAGGGCTTAAAGCACGGCTGATTAGCAGTTCAAGATTGTCTGTGTAATTGATCACGTCAATATTTTCATTACCCAGTTCGCGAACGATCGAGTGAATTCTTGAGCCTTTCATACCTACACAGGCCCCTACCGGGTCAATGCGGTCATCATATGACTCAACAGCTACTTTCGCACGCTCACCTGGCTCACGAACCACTCGTCTTACTGAAATAATTCCGTCATAAATTTCAGGGATTTCCACTTCGAACAAGCGCTCAAGAAACACAGGGGAAGTTCTTGATAAAGTAATTTTCGGCGTGCCATTATTCATATCCACTTTATGGATCACTGACTTAACAGATTCCCCTTTACGGAAACGGTCTTTTGAAATTTGCTCTGTACGTGGAAGAGAAAGTTCGTTTCCTTCTCCGTCCATGATGATCACCTCGTGACGAAGTGTCTGATACACTTCACCTGTAATCATCTCACCAACCTGATCCTTGTATTTTTCATACATGATCTCCTTTTCCATATCTTTAATTTTCTGGATCAGGGTCTGGCGGGCTGTCTGAACTAATCTGCGACCAAATTCAACAAGCTTAACTTCCTCTGCAACTTCTTCGCCGACTTCAAAGTCATTCTGAATCTTGCGAGCTTCTGCCAATGGAATTTTGTTATAATCCCAGATATCCTCTGAATTGTCGTCGACAATTTCGCGGGTGCGCCACATTTCAAGGTCACCACTTTCCGGGTTAATGATTACATCAAAATTATCATCAGTCCCGTACTTTTTACGAATCATTGTACGAAATACTTCTTCCAAAACGCTGATCATCGTCGGACGATCAATGTTTTTTGAGCTGGCAAACTCTGCGAACGACTCAATTAATATTCCGCTATCCATTGTTATGCTTAAGAATATTTGCTGATACTAAGTTATACATAATATATAATTTCCTGCAAATCAGATCGAAATGATAATCTGACCTATAAGTTTTTAAACGAGATTTCAACCAGTGCTTTCGAGATCTGATCCACCGGGATCTCACGTTTCAGCGATGCTTCATCTACGGGCGTTTTCGATTTTTTCTTTGGCTCAGGCAACTGAAGTATAATACTCTCTTCTTTTGCCTCAATCAACTGACCTGAAACTGACTCCCCTGTTTTCAAAGTTACCTTCAAATTTCTTCCCAGGTTTTTCAGATATTGACGGAGCAGAACCAGTGGCTGGTCCAGGCCGGGAGAAGAAACTTCCAAGGTGTAGGCTTCGGCAAAAACTTCCAGCTCTTCCAGTTGCTTAGCCAGCCTGCGGCTGATGGATGTACATTCCTGAATTGTAATTCCTTCGTCTTTATCAACGAGAATGGTTACCTTCTGGCTTACTTTGGAAGCCTTTATCTGAATATCCACCAGAAAATAATTGCCTTCCTCCAAAAATGGAGCCAGCAAAACTTCCAAATGTTCTTTTATTGTCATGTAAGATGTACTACAAATAAAAAAGGGGATCAAATACCCCCCTCAATCAACCGATCAAACTCGAATTATTATGCAAATGTAAAACTTTTTTATCATTTGTACAAACTCTTGGAGAAGTGTTCTTTATTCAAAGCGTTCGCCTACTTTTGTAAAAGGATTGAAATCATATCGCACTGTGAAAGGATTGAAAGGTTTTTTTTGGTTTTTGTTTAAGTGTTTCGCCGCTTATACTTTATTAGTTTATGCCTTTACGTACTGGGTACCTACCCCCCACTGGGCTGCCGGATTTTTGATGATGTCTTTACCGGTTGCGGTACTGATCAACATAATTTTTGTTATTATCTTTTTACTGGTTGATGCAAAAAAATCCCCGGCCCCCCTTTTCCTGATTGCTTTGGGAAGTGTTTTTTTACCAAGAACTTATCAGTTTGGTAATGCCGAAAAGAATACTTCGCGAAAAGAGACCGTAAAAAAAACTTTTACCGTCATGAATTACAATGTTTATGGTTTTTGGGTAACTCAGCACCACGTTCGGCAAGACGATGCCAAAACCGATCTGATGAAAGAATGGATTATCAATCAAAATGCTGATATTCTTTGTATGCCCGAGTTTAATAATGAAAAGCAGTTCCCTGCATACCGTACGGTCAAGTATTTCAGTGAATCGGGTTACCCGTATTATAACTTGCTGGGCAAAAAAATGAATGCGAACAGCACCTTCAAAAGCCTGGCAATTTTCTCAAAATTCCCGATCATCAAACACAAGGAAGAAGTTTTCGAACAACAAAATGGACTGATGTATGTCGACGTCGTGATTCGTAAAGACACCGTAAGAATTATTGGCGTGCATTTGTATTCCATGTCTCTTCAATTAAAAACATTGATAAGCCAAAAGGAGTTCGACGGCGTTAAACGCGAGACAAAATCTACGTTATCCTCCATGAAAAGAGGTTTTTCGGCCCGCATCAGAGAGGTGAGCGTCCTTGAAGAATGGATCAGAGATTCTCCCTACCCCATTATAGTTTGCGGAGATTTTAATGAAACTCCATATAGCTATTTTTATGGCCGGACAATAGCCTTGTTAAAAAATGCGTTTGAAGAAAAAGGAGAAGGTTTTGGTTTTACTTATAACCGCATTCCCTGGTTCATCAGAATAGACAATCAGTTTTACAATGACAAAAAGTTGAACCTGCTGGAATTTGAAACGATGAAGGGTATAAAATATTCAGACCATAATCCAAGTTTCGGAACGTATTCAGTAGACCGTCAGTAATACTCTATTTTCATATCAAACAGAAGCGGCGGAACTCTCAGAGAATTCCGCCGCTTCTGTTTGATATAAATTCCCGTTTCTAGTGTTGGTAAGTTATACCCAGACTATCTAATTCCTGGCGTGACACCGAAGGGGGAAATATTCCCTGATTTAATTTCTTAACAACCAGGCCACCTGTTTTAAGGGCTTCCTGTTCTGTATTAAACCCGGCGTTGCCTGGCAGGCCGGGAATGATCTTCTGCTCGATCACAGGCACTGTGTCCTGAGAAATCCTATACCCCCATGTACTGTCGAGTCTAATAGAGGACACCTTGTAATCGCGAAGACCTTCGCTGCTTGCATTTTCTTTGTTCCCATTACAGGAAGAAAAGAAAACTGCAGCAGTGAAGGCCCACGTACAGATCAGAGCAGATCTGAAAATATTTGAACTTTTGATCACTTCTTAGTTATCGTCGTCGTCTACTGCTGCATCCGGATTGAAACCCCAGAAGTCATCCACAGGAGTGGAACCTGCAAGTCCTGTTCCGAAATAACCTACATTGTTGATTACGAAACCTGCTGCATAGCCACGTGTTCCTCCCTCAAAAGCAGTTTTCTCGATCCATGTATCAGATGTTGGGTTATATTCCCAGCAATCTGAATTTGCTGTTCCACCAACGATATATCCTTTTTCATTAATTACCAAAGCAAAACCATTCGAACGTACTGGCGGGAAATCACCGTTATCGTCGTTAAACACAGTTTTTTGAGTCCATGTTCCTTTTCCGCTTGCTCCTCCTGGAACGAATTGATACAAATCTCTTACCGTTGCAGCAGAGTTATTGATACCAAAACCAATGTATCCTGTTCCGCCGATTGTAAACGAAGTGGCGCTTCTTCTCTTTCCACCAAGGAAAGTAGCAACCTCGGTCCACTGATCCGTCGCAGGATTATATTCATAAAAATCCTGATAAACACCTGATGCGTTATATCCAAGACCTACATATCCTTTATCACCAATTGAGAACGCAGAAGCATATTGACGAGGAACACCTGCGAAGTCAGCTACCGCTTTCCATTTATTGGTTGTCGGATCATATTGCCAAAAATCTTTTTTATAACCGTTATCTACTGTGGTAACTCCGTCATAACCAGTTCCAACATATGCTTTTCCACCAGCAACAAAAGAAACAGCGTCATTCCTTGCCGCCCCTGTGAACTCAGCTACTTGTGACCATATTTTGCCATCAGCGTCATATTGCCAGAAATCTTTTACTCTTGGAACACTTTCTCTGGTATATCCTGTACCTATGTAACCTTTGTTATTAATCATAAAGCTTACTGCTCCATAACGGGGAATACCTCCAAAGGAAGGCACATCTTTTTTGTACCAGTTTCCAACTAGATCTGGATCTGAACTACTCCCGCAACCGAATTGAAATAAAGCAGTAGAAGCAATTAGAAGGGTTAACGATGACTTTTTTAAGGTATTAAACATGAAAAAATTCTGGTTTGACTAATTAATACAAATGAATACAAAAATCGTGGTACACTAAGGATAAAAAAAACTAATGAGATGAACGGACCGAATGTGTAGATGAAGAGACATTTGGACCAAATCTACTGCAAACATAACATCTTGGAATTGCTTAGAAAAATTATATATTTACTTTTTGTCTAAAAGTTTCATAATAGCCGTCACTGATAGGTACTGTGTTTTGTCCGATTTTGATGCGCTGGCTTCTTATAATGTCAATTTTATCGATTGAAACAATGTAAGATTTATGCACTCTGAAAAACTGGTTTCCCGGTAATTTTTCTTCCAACGCTTTCATTGTCATCCTCGTAATGACAGGATTCAGCTGATTTACAAGATAAATCTTCAAATAATCCTTCAATCCTTCGATGTAACTGACATCCGATAATTTAATTTTTACTAATGAGTAATCTGAGGTTACAAATAAATATTCCAGATTGGTAAAATACTCATCGTTCAAATAATTTCTCCTTTCCCTCAGACTCAACAAACCGAACAGTTCATGCGCTTTATCAGCTGCTTTCCAGAACCGTTCTTTCAGAAATGGCTTTAAAAGGTAATCCAGAACATCCAGGTTAAAGGCTTCTAACGCAAAATTATCTGTATTTGTTGTAATGATAATCCGGGTACTGTAAGATAAACTTCTTAAAGAACGAAGGCCATCTACTCCACAATTTTCAATATCTAAAAATAGAAGGTCTACTTTTTGCGTTCTTAGGATGCTTGCAGCATTTTCGGAAGTGTCATAGACGCCCAGCAAGTCAAAAAACGGAATACTGTTAATGTGCTGACTCAAAACTTCTAAATCCTGTTCACTTTTATCAATGACAATACAGTTAATCTTCCTCATATGTACTTTAAATGCAAATTCCGGATGTGATATCTAGCTATACGTGCAAGCCGGCGATTTTGTTGCATCTCATTTTGGTCTACACATTTTGCCTGTTTGTCTAATTCCTTTTGTTATTCAGGTTATATCTGATATTTTTGCATTTTTACTGTTCTTGCGCTAAATGAAATTTACTCATTATTCTTTTAAAGGATTATTTTCGCCGGTTTCCAGCTTACTCGCCGGATTATATTTGTGCGTTTCACTATCAGGTTGCCAATCGGGTGATGAAATTAACGCCCTGGAACAAACTAACCCAGATGATTTCCTTGTATTATTTTCTGATACAACGACCGTGAAACTTTCCACAGTCGCCTGGGATTCGACAATGACTGGTGGTGCTGCGCGTATGCTTGTCGGCAGATACGTCGATCCATTCTTTGGCAAGATGCATTCAACTGCGTTTTTTCAGCCAACCCTGGTAAATTCTTTTACTCTTCCGGAAAAGGCTGTTTATGATTCGTTGGTATTAAAACTTCCTTATGATACTTATTACTACGGAGATACGACCAAAACACTGAATTTTTCGGTGCATACGTTACAGGCCGACATATTAGTCAAAAGCAATTATTTTAATAACAACACAACCACTTTCGACGCAACCCCTATTGCCAAGAAAAGTTTTAAGCCGTCTCCCAATCAGGTTAATTCTTTAAGATTTAAACTGGATGATGCCTTGGGGAAAAAAATATTTGACCAGAGTGTAGCTAATCTTTTGGCAACCAACGAACAGTGGATTAACATCGTTAAGGGTTTGGTGGTTATGGCCAATGCAAAAGATGATGCATCCGTTATAGGTTTCAAAACGAGCAGTGACAGTACAGTAGTAGAACTTCACTATCACACGGATGAAAAAGATGGTGTTACCAAGGGAGTGGGAACATTTAAAGTAACTGCGGAATATAACCAGATCCTTGCTGACAGAGCGGGAACTGAGCTTTCTAAATTGCCTGTCAACAGCAGAACCGCGCTTCCATCAGAACAATCCGGAAATAAGGTTTTCATTCAGGGCGGTCCCGGCCTTATGGCACGAGCTGATTTCCCAACTTTGCGCGGCCTAAGGGATGTGAAATATTCCGTGCCAAACCGTGCGTTTTTGAGAATTACACCTTTTAAAAACTCTGTGGTAAAAGGCATTTTCGGCGCACCTCCAACGGTACATGTCTATTATTGTGATAAAAATAATCAGTTCATCACCTCCAGCGGCCAGCCGATTCCTTTGGCAACATTGGGCGGTACAACCCAGCCAACCGCTGTTATAGGCACTTACGTTAACGACTTATTTACAAATAAAGAATACTATGTTTTTGATGTAAGCTCTCAATTCACATCTATCCTTGCCAGTGAATCAGCGGATGCAAACGGACTTTTGTTCATTACATCGGCATTGAGTGCCAATACTTATCCTGAAACACAAACAGAATTTTCGCAAAGCCTTACGCGCCTTGTGATCGGTGATCAGAAAAATGCAGAAGAGCCAGGTGCAAAACTTGAATTGTATTATACAACATTGAAACCGTGATCAGATAATAGTTATATATATAAAAGAGAAAGCGGTTTGGGGAATCCTGAACCGCTTTCTCTTTTTATATTTCTTGCTGCAACGATTACATTACATAGCCGTCTTTCGGTAAAATTTTGTCCGGGATTAACGGTGCTTCGATCAGTTGCAAAAGATTTATTTCAATCGTTCTGGATAATGATGTCATCGGGATATCGTTGTGATTTCCTTCGAACGGACTCTGCATAACGTATGAGATTCCCTCCACATAAAAGAATAGAAACGAGATCAGGAACGTAATCGGAATGGCAATTCTCCCTAAACTTTCGATAAGGCCCATGGGCAAAATCAGTGTAAAAAGGAAGATGATAAAATGCACAAAGAAACTATACTGCGTGGGGAAAATGGTGTTCTTGATTCTTTCACACTGCCCCATCGAGTCACATAAACGTGTTAACGTATCATCGATATTTTGAAAAAACAAGGTACTTAAATACTGTTTGTCGTAAGCATAGTTTAACCTTTCCTGTATCAAAAAAAGGATGGCATTGGGAATATTATCATGCCGCGCCACGTAATCAAGCTCTTGTTCTGTTAAATGCAGATGAGCATTGATGAGCACGGAATCCCTTCTCAGACTGTTGCAAAGGGCATAACACCAGGCGATCTGAAGGTGCGTAATGTTGTCAATAATCTCTTTTTTTTCCACAGGTTCCGTTTTAATGAACGAAAGTGATTGACGGATCAGCGTTCTGCTGTCGTTCACAATTGCGCCCCAGGATTTACGGGCTTCCCACCACCGGTCATATGCGGAGTTAGTCCTAAAACCGAGTAAAAGAGAGAGCGCCGTCCCTACGATGGAAATGATAGAAAGCGGAAAAACCAGAAAGTGCCAGTCTTGATACTGGTACAAATAAAAAACAAGCGCGGCATATGCGGTCACAGCAAGAACACCCGGCCAAATGCCCTTCAAAAGGCGCCAAATGGAAAAAACTTCCTTAACGTACATTCAGGTATAATTAGTAAGAGTAATGAGTTCGGAGAAACTAGAAAAATATTATACCAATATAGCTCAAAGAGACCACTTCGTATTGATCTGCCGGATTAAAAGAACCAAAATTGTCTTAAATTCCATTTTTAGATGCGAACTCAATCAACTGTGCAACATTGCTGAGTCCCAGTTTGAAGTGAATATTTTTTCTGTGAGTCTTGATCGTAAAAATGCTCAGGTGAAGCTGATCCGCGATTTCCTCATTCGTCAGGCCGGATTTAATGTGTCGGATAATCTCTATTTCACGAAAGGTAAGGTTGAGCCGTTGCGCGAAACTATCGACAAACGGACTATCAACGCCAGCGGAAATAATAGAAATATTTTTATCAAAATATAACCCTCCCGAAAGCACTGCCTTGATGCCTTCTAATAGTTTCGCTGTTGTTGCATCTTTCAACAAATACCCGTGCAGACCGGCATTGCGACACTCCTCCAATAATTTTGGCTGGTTATACATCGTCAGCACGATGATTTTTACAGCAGGAAACATTCCGGTTATTTTTTTCCCGATATCAATTCCATTCACGCCCTGCAAATTTATATCCAGAAGAATAAGGTCAGGCCGTCGCGTATTTATGTTAACAAATATATCATTTGAATGATATACCTGCCCGCAAACCATAAATCCCGGCTGCTCGTCAACCAGTCGTTTTAGTCCGTCATTAAAAATGTGGTGATCATCGATTAAAAGTACCCGGGTGTCTGGTATGTTCATGAGTGTTGAGTCTTCACTTCTTTCAAGAATAAAAGGGTTCAAATTTCTTTGGATTAATTACTCACATTCAATCAATTAATGTGACTGAAAGGTACTATTTTTAATTTCCACAGACGTCATTTTGAAGGTACATTTTTCCAAAAAAAATCGAGCCAGAGAAGCTATTTTTAAGTAAAGTAAAACCTTAATTCTTTCAATTGTCTGATCAAAGCAGTGACATTTTTTTATCTTTGGATGCTTAGTATCATGTGACCTTATACCCATGAATTCAAACGATTTATTATCTGCTTTTCAAAAAATCATAGCGCTCTCTCAATCCGGACTTTCCTATAACCCTCCCATATATGACCGTGAGCGTTATGAGGAAATCCGAAATATCAGTTTTCAAATGTTAGCCAAGATCAGCGACGTTACGATTGAACAAATTATTCAACTTTTTCCGGAAGACAGCGGTTATGTAACACCGAAAGTTGATATACGCGCAGTTGTTTTCCGTAACAATAGCGAGTTGCTGATGGTACAGGAAAAGATGGATGAGAACAAATGGACGATTCCGGGCGGTTGGGCAGATGTTGGTTATTCACCCTTTGAAGTTGCAGAAAAAGAAGCCTGGGAAGAAACGGGACTTAAAGTAAAAGCGAAAAGATTACTGGGAGTTTTCGACAAAAGCAGACATGAACACCCGCATCAGCCCTGGTATGTCTACAAATTCTTTGTGTTATGTGAGGAGTCCGGCGGTGAACTTTTGCAGCAGACGATCGAAACCTCGGAAGCGTCATGGATTAAGTTCGCTGACGTTTTGGAATTGCCGCTTTCAAGATATAGAGTAACAAAATTTCAGCTTGAAATGATGTTCGAGTTTGCTAAAAATCCTGATATGCCGGCCTATTGCGACTAAAAGTATACAAAAAGAAATTAAGAAAAAAAACGGCTGAATATTTTTTTGGCTATATCAATCAGGGCCCGAAAATTATTTGGTTTGGTCATAAACTCGTCCGCGCCGGCGTCGATTGCTTTTTTTGCCAGATCCGGATTATCGGAAGTTGAAAGCATTATGGTTGGCACTTCTGCAAGCTCCGGATCTTCCTTCATGGCCTGTATTGTTTCAATGCCATTCATCCTGGGCATATTCATATCAAGAACAACGATTGTCTCTGAAAGATCATCTGAACTTTTCATATTTTCGATAAGCTCTTTCCCATCCTCCGATTCCACAACGTTCACGCCGGGATTAGCTTCTTCCAAAGCTTCTTTCATCAACATTCTGTCATCCTCGTCATCATCCGCGAGATGAACTGTCTTATTTTCATCCATTCCGTATAAAACTCTCTACATGAAAAGATCAAGTTTCCGCAAAATTAACAATAAATCGGTTAGGAATAATATTTTAACCTATTTAGACTGAGTATCAATTTGTAACATTCCGAATATGAAGCAGCTGACCTTTCTTCTGATTGATGATGATCAGGACGACCACTTTATTTTTGCGAATGCACTCAATCTGGCATTCCCGCAATCAATTTGCAGTTACGCCTTTAATTGCCCCGAAGCCCTCGACCTACTGAACGGGCGGGCCATTGCGGTGCCCGATTTCATTTTTATGGATTGGAGTATGCCCTATATGGATGCAATTGACTGTATCAAGGCGTTGAAAAAGATACCTGATGTTGCTGAAACGCCTATGTATATTCTGTCTGGCTCTAAACCAAGCTTTGAAATAGAGCATGTCGTTGGCTTGCACATCAAAAAAGTCCTACGCAAACAAGACTCGATCGAGCAACTGGCGAATGAAATACAGCAGGCTATTGGAGTACAAGATAAATAAATTCTGACGAATCATGAGCAGTTAGGTAGTTCTAACTAAAATTCAGAAGTGTGTCTTCACTACATTCTCCATTCAAATAATCCACTGATAACACGGCTATTGCCCTGCTTTTATCACTTTTCAGAGAATCCGAAATTTCATCATAGCTATTAAACTTTCCCACCAGAATTCTTAGCGCTTCGGCAAATCCCTCGCTTGCTTCAATAGAAATGTCTGATTTTTGCAAAATCGTTTTAATCTTACCAACTGTTCCAACGACCTCGTTTTCTGTGGGCGTAACTTGCTCGTAATCTTTCTGTTCTGATGAATTCATAGGATATTACCGGTTTAAAAGCTTGTGGAATCGTCTGAATCTGAATTCAAAAAAAGACAGCAATTCTTCTTTCGATAAGTCAAAAAAAGGCAGCTCTTCCATTTCTCCCCACAATGTAAACGAAAATTCCTCTCCCGGATTTTTCAGAAAATGAAAATAGATCGTTGTTTTATTCTCATGCGCCTCCCCTTCCTCGATTATGTAAGGCTCCCGGACGATCCGATTGACATGAACACCAATTTCATGATAAGTCTTCTGATTAAACTGCGGGTCAAACCGCTCGTAAAATTCCGTTACCGCAAGATCGTAATCGATATCAGTCGCTTGAAAAATATCAGATTTAAAAAATTCCAGAAGCTGGTCAGGTGTTGGTCTTTGCATGACCGTGAAATTAGAAAACAGAATCTATTTTGCCAATTCCAGTCCCAAATGATAAACCAGATCTTCTACCGTTACTTCTGCCGTAGCAAGTTTCACCCTGTCTTTGTTGTAGTACTCAGTCACGTACTTATCATTATTGTCACTATCAGTTATGAGCAAGTATTTAGTCGGATAGGTTTTAAAATATTTCTTCGAGCTGATGTGGTCGTAATTCAAGATAATATGCGGGAGTTCATTAGCTGAATCCACCTTACCATAGGAAATGATAACGACATCACTTGTGGGCAGAAAAATCGTAACGAACCAAGCAGGGTCATAGTGCACGATTAGTCTTACAATATCCATTTCGTCAAATTCAGGAATACGATCCGAGCTGATAAAAGCCACGTTCTCCCATTTCGACTTAATCAACTTCGCAATACGATTGATAAAAATTTCCATGCTTAAAACATTAGAGTTAAGTGTGCCGTTGAAATATACGCCTTCTTAAATAGAACCTGGTATTTTTCTCTAATGATTGAGTTAACGGTAAATTTGAACGTGGGATCCAGGGATTTTGTCAAAAAAAATTCCGGGAATCGAAGATGTGACGGAATAGGACATAAAAAAACTGCGACATTTTCATATCGCAGTTTTACGTGAAATTTGACTTCGTAGGACGTAGCGGGCTCGAACCGCTGACCTCCGCCCTGTCAAGGCGGCACTCTGAACCAACTGAGCTAACATCCTTTTTCTGGTCCCAAATATAGATTAATTTGCTTTTGTCTGCAATCCGAACCTGTAAACTTTTTGAGACGGAATTCTGGAAAGCAGGATCAGGCCAACGACAAAAATGAGCAGTAACGCCAAAATGCTGTTACGCATGCTTCCTGTCAACTGCTCAACGGCACCATAAATGAAAGTACCAATCATAATGGCTGATTTTTCGGTTACGTCGTAAAAGCTGAAAAACGAAGCGGTGTCAACGGTATTTTCAGGAATAAGCTTGGAATAGGTTGCCCGGGAAAGCGACTGAATTCCTCCCATAACCATTCCCACGGCACAGGCTATTACGTAAAACTCACTGGCTTCGGTCGTGTAATATGCACCGGTGCAAATACCGATCCATATGGCTACACCGATCATCAGCGCATAAATATTTCCGATCTGCGACGATATCCAGGCAAAAAGGTAAGAACCTGCAATTCCGACAAGCTGAATCAGCAATACGGTAATAATAAGGCTTTGAGAAGGAAGTTTCAGCTCCGTCGCTCCAAAAATCGTCGCAACGTACATCACTGTTCTTAACCCCATCGTGTAAACGAAAAATGCCAGCAGGAATTTGGCGAGGTATGGCTGCTTTCTGAGTTCGCGATAAACTTTACCAAGTTCAGTAAATCCATTTAGAAGCCAGTTCTTCACAGGTTTTCTTCCTTTTTGATGTGCAGGCAGATAATGAAACGGGATTTGCGCAAACAATATCCACCATACTCCAACGGTAAAAAATGATATTCTGGCTGGCATTGCTTTATCAGAGATTCCGTAAAATGACGGCGCAAGCACCATACTCAGATTAAACAAAAGCAATAGCACGCTTCCAAAATAACCCATTGAAAATCCCCTTGCACTATACCGGTCGAAGTTGTCTTCCGTAGCGATTTCAGGGAGATAGGAGTCATAAAAAACGATACTTCCGCTCCATCCGATCAGACTGAGTGCGAAGATCAGGACAGAAAAATTGAGCGTGTCTTTTGTAAAGAAAAATAGCAGCATGCAACTCACAGCACCCAGATAACAAAAGAACTTCATAAACCTTTTTTTGTGACCTGTAAAATCTGCAATTGCGGTACAAAGCGGTATTAAAAGAGCGGTCAACAAAAAAGATGCGGAGACGGTGTAAGAAAAAAGGACCGAGCTTTTAATGGTTAACCCGAAAAAATTGACCAGCCCGGTTCCCGCCGAAGCGTTCATCGCGGCCGCTGAAAAATAAACTGGAAAAATACTGGAAACAATAACCAGGGCATGAACGGAATTGGCCCAGTCATACATACACCATGCATTTATTATTTTAGGGTTATTCTTTTGCATAGGAAAAATTTTAATGCAAAATAAGAAAAGCGACAGATTAAATCCGCCGCTTTTCTTACAATATTTATAAAGCCTCTTTTATTTAATCACCGGCTCAAATACCATATAAGTTTCCGTATCAACGCCAGCAACCGGCATCACTCTTTTCAATCGAAGCTTGCTGTTGGTAAGTTCAGCAACGCTGAATTTGCCAGAAAAACCACTTACAGCGATGTCAAGAGTAGCAGAATCATCGATCAAATACCAGGTCCCCCCATTCAAAACCTGGCTCGTTTTACGTTCCAGGGCTTTGGTAACGTTGTTTGCCAAAAACTGAATATCCATATAATCAGCAATCGCTTTGGTTTCTTCGTTAAGCTGAGAAGTGGCAATCGCCTTACCGCTTAGGTCTGTAACCGAAGTCATTCGCCACGGATAATTTACAAGAATTTTGCTCTTTTCCGTCGGCTTCGCAGGATCGTCACTATCTTTACTGCAAGAACCCAGCAGAAATAAAATGGCAAATACGGCAACAAGATTAATTAATCGATTCATTTTTGCGTTTTTAAAGTAACAGGTTTGGCTAAACCAGCCATTCCTGAGCGGAATCTTAAAATAGTTAAATTAACTGATTTCCGGCTGGTATTGCAAAATTAACGATTTGTTTCATCAATTCTTATCGAAGAGTACACAAATATGTCATCAAAAACTTTACACATTAAAATTATACTATTGATAATCAGCTCCGTCCATTGTTTCGCACAGGATTGTCAGCCTACTTATATTTATACACCGGTCACAACAAATAATAAAATTGAGTGGGGAAAGTTTCCCGAATTCACTTTACCATTCAAGATTATTTATAATGGTCCTCGCTTTGGTGACACCGAATCAGCTCCATTAAAACATGGTTTCAGCCATCTTGCTTTGTTCAGCGGGAATGAAGGAAATACGCTTCCTGCGAAAAACAGGGCCATGCTTTGGAACAGTGTCGCAACGATCGCAGAAAATCAGCCCTGGGGTATGGACGCGATCAGAAGTCCATGGGGAAATGATACGGCAACCTACAAAAGGCTTTGGGATCAGTACCTTACTAACATGGCCAATACCTTTAACGATTCATACGGAACGGGTGTGCCAAAGGCTGATGTGATCTGCCTTGATGTGGAAAGAATGCTGACCGAAGACCGTGACATTTTGCGCCTCAAAGCAAACCCGGTTATTCCGGCCAGCTACCGAAATTTATCGGATGCTGATTTTCTGGCTACTTATAAAAAAGATATCCGCTGGTGGTATACCGAGGCTATTAATCATTTGAAAAGTAAAGGACTGGACGCTTCAACCACGGTGACCAGCTACAGCGACGTTCCGGTCAGAGCAACCTGGCTGAATATTGAAAGCAACAGCTGGCAGGACTGGACCACGAATCTGGCCAGAACGCACTATCTGACTCAGGATAATTCCGGAAAATTTGGCGGCACTTTTTATAACGCAATGAATGGGCTGACACCATCGCCTTACTATTATTACGGCTATGAAAGCCCGATCGGAAAAGATTATCTGACTTATTTATTATTTCAAATTGAGGTCAACAAGGCTTGGAGCGATAAGCCCATTATTCCATTTGTATGGATGCGTATTCATGACAGCTTCGATCCGACGGTTCCGCTCATTCAGCCATTTCAAGCTCAGGCGACTGCTATTTTTCCGTTTTTCTCGGGAGCAAAAGGGCTTTGGCTTTGGGAAAACAGTTTTTACGAAACCACACGCAACGAGAATTACACGACCTACGAAAATTTCATTTACGGACTTTATCGCCTTTCGGAATTCAAGGACATGTTTGAGGGCAATTATGAACTGATCATCCCGACATCGGCCCGAGACCTAATGACCTCCAAGCGTCCGGTGTGGCGCGGTGTTGTGAAAGACGGAAATATTCTGATTGCAGCTCAAAATCCATATGCGGCTGATAATGCAGAAACGAGTGTAACGCTGTCGCATCAAAAATGGGTAAAAACAATAAAGCTTAAAGGGAAGGAAGTTTTCCTCTGCAAATTTGATTTGAGTCAGGACAATTCGGCCACCGAACCTACGATTACAGAAGCCTTTTTATATCCAAATCCGGCTATAACCTCGGATTCAAAAATCCGGATGATCGGGATTAATGGTGTAACAGAAGTAGAATTTGCTTTACTGGATAAGAATGGCACGGTCATTTTACAGCAGACGCTGCAGTCGCTGGTAGGAGAAACTGACCTTCCAATCCTATTACCGTCTTTAACAACAGGCCTGTACATCGCCCGTTTCAAAAGCCGAAATAAAACAATTACCCAGAAAATAATCATCACCAAATAATGAACCGTCTTAGCCAGGAAACCAGTCCGTATTTATTGCAGCACGCGAATAATCCTGTGGATTGGTACCCGTGGGGAGATCTTGCACTGCAAAAAGCCAAATCAGAAAACAAACCGATTTTGGTTAGTATTGGCTATTCCGCCTGCCATTGGTGCCATGTTATGGAGCGAGAAAGTTTCGAGCACGACAGTGTTGCCCAGATCATGAATGAACATTTCGTTTGTATAAAAGTGGATCGGGAAGAACGTCCGGACGTCGATGCCGTTTACATGGACTCTCTTCAGGCGATGGGCACGCGAGGGGGATGGCCGCTTAACGTTTTCCTTCTCCCCGATTCAAAACCATTTTATGGGGTCACATATCTGCCGCCTCAAAACTGGGTGCAGCTTTTGAAAAGCGTGAACAATGCCTTTGTGAACCATTACGACGACCTTGCCAGTTCAGCGGAGGGATTTGTTGAAAATATGGTGCAGTCGGATATAAAAAAATACGGCCTCTCCTCTTCGTCGGACGGATATACGGTTGAAGCGCTGGACGAAATGTTTGAAAAATTAAAGCAAAATTTTGATACTGTAAAAGGCGGAATGGATCGGGCACCAAAATTCCCGATGCCTTCAATCTACAAATTTCTGCTCCGCTATTTCGATATTACGCAAAATCCGGAGGCACTTGCGCAAATAGAACTATCACTGAACAGGATTGCGCTTGGCGGAATTTATGATCACGTCGGCGGCGGCTGGGCGAGGTACTCTGTTGACGACGAATGGTTTATCCCGCATTTTGAAAAAATGCTTTACGATAATGCGCAGCTGCTGAGTATTTTTTCGGAAGGTTATGCGCTGACACAAAACCCCTTATATGCCGAAAGAATTCATCAGACGATATCATGGCTGGAAAATGAAATGTTAAGCGAGCAGGGAGGTTTCTATTCTGCTCTTGACGCTGACAGCGAAGGAATTGAAGGGAAGTTTTACATATGGAAAAAAGCAGAGTTAAAGCAAATCCTGGGCGAGGATTTCGAATGGTTTGCAAAATTGTATAACATCAGTGCGCACGGCAACTGGGAGGATGGCTATAACCATTTACACCTGACCAACTATGTAACGCAAACTGCAAAAGCAGCCGGAATTTATGACGACAACTTTGAGAAAAATTACCAAAAGGCGATTGAAAAGTTATATTCAGCCCGTGCCTCACGCATAAGACCAGGACTGGATGATAAAATTTTAGCCTCCTGGAATGGTCTTCTGATTAAAGGGCTGACAAGCGCGTACCAGGCAACCGGTGATGAAAAAATCCGTAAAATGGCTATACAAACAGGAATTTTCCTCTCTGGCAAAATGACTCAAAACCGGAGATTATGGCATAGCTATAAAAAGGGAAGAGCCAGTATCACAGCATTTCTGGAAGATTATGCGGCCGTCATTGAAGGGTATCTTGGACTTTATCAAATTACGTTTGAAGAAAAATGGCTGCACGAAGCTACCTCACTTTGCGATTATACGATCAGTAATTTCTACGATGCTTCCGAAGGATATTTCTATTTTACAGACCGTGAAGGTGAGGCACTAATCGCCAGAAAAAAGGAGCTCTTTGATAATGTCATTCCCGCATCCAATTCGATCATGGCGCAGAATCTTTATGTGCTGGGAAAAATGTTGGATCGATCTGATTATCTGGAATTATCCGATCTGATGCTTTCCAAAATGAGCAGGATTATTTTAACGGATGTGCAATGGGTAACCAATTGGGCTGCTCTGTATTGCCAGCGTGTCACACCAACGGCCGAAGTCGTTATTGTCGGAGAGAACGCAGATGAAATCCGGAAAGATTTTGACCGATTTTTTGTCCCGAATAAAATTGTCTCTGGAACCAAGACGTCATCTTCGCTTCCGTTACTCGAAAACAGAACACCGCTGAACGGACAAACGGCGATCTACATCTGCTACGATAAAACATGCCAGCTTCCGGTGACTTCTGTCGAGAAGGCACTGGAACAACTGGGTTGAATTTCTAAATAATCTTATAAAAAGGCAGCTGTTTGACGCAGCTGCCTTTTTATGTATTAATCAAGCAGTGGAAAGTAGCGTTCCCGGATGATATTCATATGATGAATGGCATGACCAATAATCACAAATCCCAGAGCCAGCGCAGAAATTTCACTTTTATAAGCAACTCCACTTCTTAAAATCATTTGCTGATTCATATGTTTGAATAATAGCTCAGTCGATTTTCTAACCAACGAAAATTCTTCCAACAGATCAGCAACTGTACGTTCGTCAGCTATCGTATTTGCCGCCAGTAACTCTTCTTCATAACCCGGAAGAACCGTGTTATCATTTCTTGAAAAACGAAGTGCACGATAGCTCATAATCCTCTCGTTGTCGATTACATGCTGCAAAATATCTTTAACGGTCCACTTTTCGGGCGCGTAAATCTTATCTCTTAATGCCGTTAATTCTTCGGCTTTTTCATAGACTTTTTCCGGTGCATATTTTTCAAATGCTTCTGATATATCGATATCTTCAACCAGGTTTATGTATCGGTCAAAGAAGGCGGGCATCGGGTCAATATTTGATTTCTTCATCAGATTGGGCTTTTTTATTTCAATATTAAAAACAAAAATCGAAAAGTATTCCAGTCCACTGATTTAGTTTTTAAGCGGCGCACGTACATAATTATAATCTGATCTTTGATTTTTACCATCGATTTCTCCTTCTATGTAAGCATGCAGTGTATCACGTTTTGGAATGGTATACACGATCCTTTTAGGGAAATCATGCTGTAAATTCTCAAAAATATAGTCACCACCGGTAACTTTATTTAAGTAAAATAAAGTCTCCTGTCCACTATTTTCGCCGTCTACACGGACTGCATATACAATGCTCAGATCATGATCCTGTGCCAGTCGTACTCTTTCAAGAACAATCGTGTCGGCTCCGACGATTTTAAAACTTTTTCCCTGAAACTCGCTGTCTGAAATTTTCTGCCAAGACTCGTATAAAAACCCATTTTTCTTCTCTGTCTTCCAGACGCCCAGTAGCTTATCTAATTCCTGGAAGTCTTTTTTTAGAAATGCTTTTTCCTGTGCCCGGCTTTCCGGACAGAAAAATAACAGGATCGTTACGATCAGAGTCCACTGACGCAAAGTTGGTATATCAATTAAAATCATAAGAATTATCCCTTTTTAGCGTAATTTAAGTTAACCAGTCGCATTAAAATAGTGAATAATTTCATTACATTTGATTTACATTTTCCCTGACACTTGAAAAAGATTGCTGTTATCGGCTTATTGGTGCTGTTGCTCTACAATATGTTTGGGCTTGCTACGGCTATTTTACTGTTCGACGATCAGTATGAAATGCCATCAGCATCTGCGTCATCCGATGAATATGAACTGCTGAAAGTATACATGCCTTCACTACCCTATTCTTCTGACTGGGAAAACAATGACGGCTTGGAAGGATTGATCAAAGCGAACGGCCAGTTTTATAACGCGACGCATGTCAAACATACCAATGACACGCTTTATGTAACAATCAAACCCAACCAGGCAGCGCGTGATCATTTTTTTGAACTGGCCGGCAAAATGCAGTCTCTGGCTGATCAGGCCGTTCAAACTCCGGAAAATCCCAGAAACAAGGCCGTCAAAATACTGGATAATCTGTTAAAAAATTACGTTCAAAACATTTCCCGGTTTACAATCTTTCAGCAAATTATATTGACTGAAGATGCCTTGGCAATTTATCCGTCGGAACAAATCAAACCGGTTCTCTGGGTAACAAAATTACAAACACCCCCTCCCGAAAATCTGCTTCTTTCGTGAATTTTCTATTTTTGGAAAACTTGTCCGCTTTGTCTTGAACGCATGTTCGAAGACATTTTTTGATATACAACAACTTCTTTCTGCAGGCGGCGAAGTTGCCGCAGTAATAATTGACCTATTTTAATATGCTTAAAAATATACGATCGAAAATGCGCCATTTGGCGCTGTTAATTACATTGTCATTTCTGGTGAGTTCCGCCTACGCACAGATGCCCAATGATGCGATTTACATGAATAAAGGTACAGCATGTCTCGCTTTGTCTTACAATCACACAGCTTGGGACAAATATTGGGAAGGGACTACGAAAAGAGATAACCTGAATATAGGAACGCAAACTACCCAGACTGCGATGGCGATGCTGGCTGTGGGTGTAACCAAAAATCTGAACGTGATCGTTGGCCTTCCTTATATCTGGACGGAGGCGAGCGCGGGTAATTTGAAATGGCATAAAGGCTTTCAGGATGTTTCAGGCTGGCTTAAATATCGTTTCTTCAATCAGGGCGGACTTTCATTAAATGCAGTAGTGGGCGGTTCCTTGCCTGTTACGAATTATGTTCCAGACTTTATGCCCATGTCCATCGGACTTCAATGCAAAACGGCCACTGGACGACTTGTGGTACGTTATAAACACAAAACCGGAATCTACGCCACCGCGTTTGGAAGCTACATTTTGAGAAGCAAGATCAAGATCGATCGTGATTCTTATCTGATGGGCGAGACACTTTACAATACGAATGAGGTTAGTGTTCCGAATGCATATGACCTGTCCGGTCGTCTGGGATATACCAATAAATATCTTCAGACAGAAGTTTTTGCAGAATATGGCGCATGCACAGACGGCGATAATATTCGCCGCAATGCCATGCCATTTCCAACAAACAATATGAAATCAACAGCTGTTGGTTTTTATGGCAAATTTCAGCCGAAAAATCTTGGCTTCAATGTCAGGATTGCACGTGTCATCGACGGAGAAAATGTTGGCCAGGCAATGACCTATCAAGCGGGTATATTATACCAGTTTGCGTATTTGAAATCGGCAAAAAAGTAGTCAAGTTATTATAGAAATCCTATGAACAGATATTTAAAATCAACACCTGCGGGGCCGGGAGTACTTTCGCTGACGGGAAGTCTTTTTCTTGTAATTACCCTTTTTTCTTGTAGCAAATCGGTCAATGATCCGTCTGCTGCCATTAATACTCCTTCGACTATTGACGCAAACGCGGGCAACTGGAAAACAATTGTTTTAGCTTCTTCAAGCGAGGTTGCAGTCGCAGAACCCAAATCGGAAACTTCTGCTGAATATTTGGCCGAAGTGAACAAACTTAAAGAAACCACGGGCTCGGTAACGTCCGGACAGCGTGAAATAATAAATTACTGGGGAGCCGGCGCTTCGTTCCGCTGGAACGAAATTGCCAGAGAACTTGCTGCGCGTTACAACAATCCGCCAGCGCCAAATGCGGAGGGAAAATATCCTGTTCCTGATGCCGCAAATCCGCTGGCGGATCCGAAATTTCCGTTTGCCAATCCACCTTATACGGCAAGAGCGTTAGCTTATCTGAGTGTTGCCCAGTATGACGCTCTGGTGTCTGCATGGAACTATAAATTTAAGTTTAACCGCAAAGCTCCTTCCAAGACGGACGCAGCGATTAAGGCAATTCTTCCGGTTTCTGATCTTCCTACTTATCCTTCGGAAGATGCGGTCGTGGCTGCCGCTTCGTTTGAAATTTTAAAAGCGATGTTTCCCGGCGAAGTACCCTTCCTGGAAGAAAAACTGGCAGAACATAAAAACAGCCGCCTTTGGGCTGGTATGAACGTTGAAAGTGATATCACCGCAGGAGACGCCCTTGGAAAAGCTGTCGGACAAAAAATTATGGCACGTGCGAAGGCCGATGGTATGGGTGCAGCAAACAATCAGGCTAAAACCCAGGAAATGATAGCTAATGCGGTAAAATTGGGGATTGTTCAAACATGGCAGAGTCAGGAATTCCCGGCACGTCCGCCGATGCTGCCAACATATGGTTTCGTTCAGCCGTGGAATTTTAACGCTGCAACGGTTGTTGCCTTGCGCCCAAAAGCACCGCCGGTTATTGATAGTCCGGAGTTTAAGGAAAACATGGATGAACTGCTTACGATCGCTAAAAAGCAAACCCGTGAACAGGCTCGTATTGCTAATTATTGGGCAGACGGCGTTGGCAGTTACACGCCTCCGGGACACTGGCATCGCAAGGCTGCGGCTTTGGCACATGAAAATAATTTCAGCGAGGTTCGAACAGCCAGAACGTTTGCTTTGGTGGGAACAGCAATGCAGGACGCTGGTGTGGCATGCTGGGATGCAAAGTATTATTACTACTATCCGCGTCCAAATCAGATGAACCACGCTGTGAAAACATCAGTTGGTCTTCCAAACTTCCCGTCTTACACGTCAGGACATTCGATGTTCTCCGGTGCGGCAGCAGAAGTTCTTTCTCATATTTTCCCAAAAGAAAAAGAGAAACTTGAAGCAATGGCCGTGGAGGCCTCCGTTTCACGAATTTACGGACTTATTCATTATCGTTTTGACTGTGTAGAAGGATTGGCAACGGGCCATAAAGTTGGTAATTATGCGGTGCAACGCGCACAGACTGACGGCGCAGAATAGTGGATCAGTAGCTTCTTAAAACACTGCCGGTATTTCATTGAATACCGGCAATTTTTTTAAAAATTTTATTCTATCATAGGGGACTTTGAGTTATGGATTGTCACAGAACCAAAAACATCAAGGTCATGAAAAAACAATTAATCAGATTTACGCTATTTGCGATTCTTTTAACCACTTCAAATACTTTCGCCCAGGAAGTTCAAACCGTTTTTAAAGGAAACGGAATCAGGAGGTCCGGTGGATACGCAGCCCTCTCCAATAAATTTACAACCATCAATGGAGATTTTGCCAACATGCCAGAAATTTATGGAGGATGGTTTGTGAATAGTAAGTTTTTAATTGGAGCCAGCGTTGCCGCTACGACCAACTATATTCCAGCGCCGTATTCGCTCAATCAATCTTTGAATCAAAAAATGACTTACCAGTATGGTCAGTTCGGACTTATGACCGAATATGTTTTTGCTTCAAACAAAACGGTTCATTTAGTCGCCAATGTGACAACCGGGGCAGGTTTTACGCTTCGTTATGACAGAAAAGACTGGGATGATTTTGATGATTGGGACGAGTGGGATGATAATGACCACAACGCAAATTTTTTCTTTGTTATGGAACCCGGCGTGCAGCTGGAAATTAACCTTTTAAAATGGATGCGCTTTGCTCCCGGTGTTTCATACCGCAAAACATTTGGCGCAAAAGGAGATGGGTTGTCTAATTCTGATTTAAGTAACGTTTCCTATAATCTGACACTTAAATTCGGAAGATTTTAAGCATACATCTACATAAAAAAGGTAGCAAAGCATCATATGCGCTTCGCTACCTTTTCATTTGCTTATCATGCCAGATTACTGATATCAAACGGAAGTTTTCTCATTCGTTTTCCTGTCGCGGCAAAAATTGCATTACCGAGTGCAGGCGCAATTGGCGGAAGCCCCGGCTCTCCTACTCCACCCGGATTTGCCCCGCTGTCTACAATATGAATTTCCATCTTCGGCGTCTCATTCAGACGCATCACGTTATACTGATGATAATTGCTCTGATCACACACACCGTTGGTAAAAGTGATTCCATCTTTAATAGCCGCTGTAATTCCCATGACGATATTGCCTTCTGTCTGAGCTTTTACGTTATCCGGATTGACATAATAACCACAATCAATTACCGTCACAACTTTATCAATGGTTACCCCCTGGTCTTTTTTTGTAACCGTGATACAAGTCGCGGAAATACTGTCAAAAGATTTAAAAACGGCAATACCTTTTCCCTGTCCTTCCGAAAGTTTTTCACCCCACGCTGATCTTTCGGCAAGTGTTTCGAGCACTTTTTTGAAACGATCATCTTTAATCAGTTCCATACGCGCTTTTAGCGGATCTTTTCCTGCAAGATGTGCAAGCTCGTCAATAAAACATTCCTGGCCCCAACCAAAATTGGATGCGTAAACAGAACGCCACCAGACGATAGGAATATCCGTTTTCACATTTGTCCAACTGATCTTGGATGCAGAAGAAAAACTGTATTTATTATTGCTCATACTAATTTCTTCGCTGAGCCAAGGATCAGCCTCATCCGACTTCAAACCCTTAAAAACCTGACCTACAATCGATTCACCAATAGCGTGGTGGTGATAACCGGTAATACTTCCATCCTCTACAAAACCTTGCATATGACTAAGCATACCCGGACGATACGGCCCTTGTGATATATCGTCTTCACGCGTCCAGATAACCTTTACAGGTTTTTTCAGTTCACGGGAAAGATGGCAGGCTTCCAAAAGAAAGTCGTGATAAGCTTTTCTTCCAAATGCACCACCAAGCAATGTCACATTGATTTTAACTTTTTCAGGAGCTACTTTCAGATATGCACAAACATCTCTCAGTGCCCAGTCCGGTCCCTGGACAGGCGCCCATATTTCCACTGAACCATCGTCTTTCACATGCACAATTGCATTTTCCGGCTCGATCGGCGCATGTGCCAGAAACGGGGTTTCATAATGTGCTTCCAGTTTCTTTCCCGCAGAAGCATATTTTGCAGAAAAATCCCCCTTTTCCTCGTAGTTGATTCCGTCTTTTTTTGCTGCTTCGTAAGTTTCAGCAAAGTACTTTTGTGTGCTCAGTGTTTTTTCAAAATCGCCGTTATCCCACTTCACGTTCAGCGCTTTTTTACCTTTCAGCGCCGCCCACCAGTTCGTACCGATTACAGCCACCGCTTCGGAAGTTCTGTGGGGCATAGGTCTTTCTGTTTTAATTACCTTCAAAACACCCTTGACCTTTTTCGTTTCAGCATCGTCTATGGAAACTATTTTTCCATGCAGAGACGGCGAGTGCAGAATTGCGGCATAAACCATACCCGGGATATCCACGTCCAGACCATAAATGGCCTTGCCCGTAACCCGCTCAGGAACGTCCAGACGTTTGTTATACTTTCCAATAATTTTAAAATCTTTCGGATCTTTCAATTTAGGATTTTTCGGAACTTCCAGCTTGGAGGCGTCGTCAGCAAGCTCACCAAAGCCAAGACTTCTCCCTGTCGGATTATGAATGATTGCCCCGTCTTTTGCCGAACACTCACTTACCGGAACATTCCAGCGTTTCGCCGCCGCTTCCGTTAACATTTCACGTGCAGCCGCACCTGCTTTACGGATAGGCTCCCAAAGTGACCGCACAGAGCTACTTCCCCCGGAAGTCTGATTTCCATATTTATCTTTTCCATCACTCTGGGCAATTTTCACCTGATCCAGGCTGACTTCAAGCTCTTCTGCCAGAAGCGATGGAACCGCCTGCGTTGACCCCTGCCCCATGTCCGGACGAGGGTTGATGATGGTAATATTTCCGGCTGTATCAATCACGATAAACGGATTGATTTCCAGTTTTAAAATCGCAGGAATTATTTTCTTAACGGTTGCATCTTTGGCAAACGAAGATATCCCCAGAGCGAGTCCGAAGGATGTCAGGCCGGTCGTTTTTAGAAAGTCACGGCGTGTTGCTTTTATATTTTCCAATTTAATAGCGCTTTTAGTGAAGGAATTAATTCTTGCCAATGCCTTTTTCAGACACTTTGATCGTATCTGCCGCACGGTGAATTGCTTTGCGGATACGGTCATACGTACCGCATCGGCAAAGATTTCCACTCATTGCAGAGTCGATATCTTCGTCGGTCGGACTTGGCTTTTCTTTTAGCAAAGCAACCGCAGACATAATCTGGCCCGACTGACAATAGCCGCATTGCGGCACTTGTTCCTCGATCCAGGCCTGTTGTATCGCGTGAAGTTTTCCGTCTCCAATACCTTCGATCGTCGTTATTCTGGTTGTTTTTGACACACTCGAAACCGGTGTCTGGCATGAACGTGCAGGCTGACCATCCAGATGAACTGTGCACGCACCGCAAAGCGCCATACCACATCCGAATTTGGTTCCTTTCAAGTCGGCAAAATCCCTCAAAACCCAAAGCAGGGGCATATCGGGCTCCACATCGACTTTTATTTTTTTGTTGTTTACTGTTAAGTTATAATTCGCCATGGTGATATTTTTTCTATACAGAAGAAGTATTAAAATTATAATAAAAAAACAGCAATTAAAAGCAAGCCATAAATGCTTGTCAGCTAAGCAATTGGGAGTATTTTATTTTGATCAGGTTATCCTCCGCCAAATAGCTTTATCTGTGAAATAACATACAATTCTGGAACCTTCCGCAGGTCACCGCTGGTTGTTCTGTACAAGACTTGATGTCAGGATCCGTCAAAATGTTAGTGAACGGTATACCGTATTTGCTTGATCTTATGGATTTTGTCATTGGTAAAACCGAACCTTGTTATCCGATTAAACAGTTAAATTATGTCCATTACATCTGCCGCTGAATTATCAGGGATGCAAAAAATAAGTGAAGCCGTAGCAACCACTTTAAAACAAATGCGTGAGTATGCCCGACCAGGTATGACCGCAAAAGAGCTCGATGATTTTGGAGGCAAAATCCTTAATGAAATGGGTGCTAAATCGGCTCCGCGCTTAACATATGGATTTCCGGGATGGACCTGTATCAGTGTTAATCATGAAGTGGCACATGGCATTCCGTCAGAAACAAAAATATTCAGAGAAGGGGATCTGATAAATGTGGATGTATCTGCTGAACTTGACGGGTTTTGGGCTGACAATGGCGGTTCCTTTATTCTGGGCGAAGATCTCAATAATCACCAGCCGCTGGTAGATGCGTCTAAAATGATTTTAAAAAAAGTGATCAATAGAATCAAAGGCGGTGTAAAGATTTCTGAAATCGGTCGGTTCATTGAAATGGAAGCCAGAAAATCTGGTTTTAAAGTTATAAAAAACCTGGCCGGGCACGGTGTTGGTCGAAGTCTGCATGAAGACCCGCACGAAATCCTGAACTGCTATGACCATGACAACAAACAGCGTTTCAGAAAAAACACGGTTGTTGCGATTGAAACCTTTATTTCAACTGCGTCGACCTATGCTGACCATGGAAAAGACGGCTGGACAATGACCGGCAATAAAGGCGGATTTGTGGCACAGCATGAGCACACCATTATTGTAACGGATGGTAAGCCGGTTATTCTTACTTCTGCGAATGAGATATATTAAGTGAATGCGCCAGGCATACTGGATACCTGGCGTAACATTATATTCTTAAATCCCTTCTGTCACCTTCTTCATTTTCGCCAGACCCGTTTTCGCAACAAGTAAAGCGTCCTGGGCGTAATAATCTTTATTGAAAACTTCGAAAGACAGGATTACTGGTTTTTCAGGGTTTTTCAGCGAAGTGAGAAGTCCTTTTAACGGAGCAACACCGTCGCCGGGATAAATTCTGTCAGCATCTGCTATGGTTTCGCGAGGCGGAGTTTCAGGATAATCATTGATGTGAAAAATCTCGATCAAAGGTTTTCCCACATCTTTTACACTATCCATGCCTGAACCGCCTTTGTGCAAATGGTAGACATCCATTAAAAGGCGGGCCGAGGGATGAGCCGATTCAACCGCCACGTATAAAAGTTCACCTACCCTGCTCAGATTTTTTGAAAATCCCCATAATTCCAGATGCGGAACTACTTTGGTCTGCTCTCCCAGTTCCAGGATTTTACGGTAACGTTCTGCCATTTTAGGAAGCTCTAAAAATGCTCCTGTCGTTGCGCCCATCGGAGGAGCCGCAATTCTTGAACAACCAATTTGTGCCAATTGATCCATCTCCATTTTCAGTTGATCAAGTGCTTTGGAACGGGCATTTTCGTCATCAACAATCCAAGTTGCAAAACCGATTGCATCTTCAACCTTTAACCCAAGATCCTCGATGATTCGCCTGGCTTCGGCAATTGAGCTCGTTTTTAAAAAATCCTGCAGGGTGTTCACCCAGATCTCCACAGATTTAAACCCCGCTTTGGCCGCAACTTCGAGCTCTTTTCGAAAACCCAGCTTATGTCCCCGCAGGGTGCTCATGTTTAAAGAATAAATAAAGGGCGCTGCTTTTTCTTTTTTTATTTCCAAAGGCGTAACAGCTGCCGAAGAGACAGCCAGGATCGAGGTAAATGCTTCGCGGCGATTCATCAATGAATTTTTATAGAATTGAGTGATTGAAGATAAAAGATATACAGTTCTCTTTTTTACCGGTTTTTATTTGAAATTGATTGTAAATTAGGGTTTCAAACCAGTTCGACAAGGCTGTTACTTTAACGCAATCCACATGATTCCTACTGATTATACCGTCCCTTCTCAAACGCGCATCGGACACGTCCACTTAAAGGTTTCGAATCTGGAAAAGGCACTCGATTTTTACTGCGGTCTTTTGGGATTTGAACTCATGACCCGCTACGGAGATCAGGTCGCTTTCATTTCGGCAGGCGGTTATCATCATCATATCGGATTGAATACCTGGTACAGTAAAGGTTCTGCCCCGGCAAGCAGAGATAGTGTCGGGCTGTTTCATACCGCGATTTTGTATCCAACCAGAAAAGATCTGGCGCAGATCTATAAAAGGCTCATCGATGCACATTACCCTCTTACTGGCGCAAGTGATCACGGAGTTTCCGAAGCTTTGTATCTGAATGATCCGGACAATAATGGTGTTGAACTGTATTGGGACCGGCCAAAGGAATCCTGGCCAGTTGCCGAAGACGGTTCTCTGGAAATGTATACCCGAATCTTAAATTTAAACGGGCTGTTAAATGAGTTAACATTATAGTTTTTCATTAAAATTAAAATCTCATGTCTGAAAATGATAAACTTGACAAAATAGTTGAGGCAAGATTAAAACTGAAAGCCCGATTTGAGGAAAAAATGCTGCAAACCCCATCCGTTTCAGATGAGCGTCCCATGGGAACGGGACCAGCCAACCGTCATGGCATGCCCCAATTACCAGTTGGCCAGATAAAAACAACAAAGTGGCCCGTACTTGATTTGGGATTTAAGCCTGATATTTCTCCTTTGCAATGGAAACTCACAATCAACGGAGAAGTGGAATCTCCTGTGGAATTGTCATGGCGGGATTTCATGGATCTGCCTCAGACAAAAGATATCAGTGATTTTCACTGTGTTACGACCTGGTCGCGCATGGATATTCCCTGGGTCGGTGTGCGCCTTGCGGACCTTGCAGCCCTGGTTACCCCCAAGTCGACAGCTACACATATTCTTTGTTATGCCTACGATAAATACACGACAAATATTTCCATAGAGGAAGCGCTGAAAGATGATGTATTACTAGTGCATACTGCTGACAACAAACCCCTTGAAAGAGATCATGGCGGCCCGGTTCGAATGATCACTCCACAACTTTATGCCTGGAAGGGCGCAAAATGGATCAACCGTATCGAATTTTTAAATAAAAATAAACTGGGTTTTTGGGAGCTTCGGGGCTATTCTAACACCGCTTATCCATGGCGAAATGACCGATACAGCTGATCACGTCACAAAATATGCAAAGTCATTTCTGATCTGGTATGGTATTTGTTATAAACAGATAAATCAAAAACAGATAGGCATGTATTTCATCTCATTCCATAATGGTAAACCAACCACCTCTTCCGCAGAAGTAGCGGATCAATTTGGCAAATCTCATAATGATATATTGAGATCGATTGAAACGCTTCCATGTACCAAGGAGTTTAAAACGAACAATTTCATGCCCTCTCCAAATCTTTGGCCGTCAGGAAAACCAAATCCAACGATTCTGATTACCAGGGAAGGTCTTGTCATGTTGGTGATGAATTTAAAAAGCCCTGCGCCTATCTCGTTCAGAGAAAATGTGGTAGCCAAATTTGACGGAATGGTATCTATTCTCTGATCATATTCCAGTATACTTCACACATGATCATTGCAGTCTTTTCATTCTCGATTGCCATGATGGCAATTTAACGTTGACTGCGCGATTAGCATCAAATTTTCTGACGTGTCGGTTCACAATCTTTCACTTGTATCCAGTTTACTGATACCCATTTACCTGCTCCCTGATATATCTATAAAACATCCTGCTCTTGTAAAATTATTTTTACTTTCCATGTAACAATATTACATTTGAAGTAAGACTCAACGGGAAATATTTTCTGCATGCAAACTTCATTTAAGGACAAAGCTCTCCAGTGGTCATACATTAGTATTTTCATTGGGTTGATCTTAATCTTCGGTTCTCAATACTTTGCATACAAAAATGTACAGGACCTGTCTCTTCACAACCAGGGCGTAAACGTCACCATTGGAATACTTAATCAGACTGCAAATTTTGGATTATCTACCAAAGATGCACAGTCTAACATGAACGAGTATGTGATTACCGGAAACGAAACATTGCTGGTAGATACCTATGCTACTAAGGTCAAACTTTTAGGCATGAGCGATACTTTGTTTAATCTCGTAAAAGGTGACGAAGTACAAACAGCGCGCGTCCGCCAGCTACTGGATATTTCTGGAAAAATTGTACTGAATACGCAGAATGTCATGAATGTCTATCGTACCCAAGGCCGGGAAAAGGCCTTCGAGCTGATCACCCGGGGAGAAGGTATAAAGCTGAATAAATTATTGATGGACAAAATTGCTGCCATTGAACATTCGGAAAACAGCCACCTTGACCAACAGCGCGAACTGATTCAAAAGACGCAAAAGAAAACCACTTTATTTATCGCAGGTACAAGTATTTTCGGCTTTTTCCTAACTGTTTTTGCTGTTGTATCTCTCCTGTGGAATCAAAATAAACAGCGGCAGCTTGAACTGGAAATAAGTCAGAAAGAACAAATTCTCGCACAGTATATTGAAGCAATCCCGGACGGGGTAATGGTTGTAGATGCAAAGAAAGATATTGTTTTGCTAAACCAATCCGGTCGGGAAATACTTGGCTTGAACGGGAAACTTGAAACACTTGCCGAGAAAGTAAAGAAGCTCGTATTGCTGGATCCTTCCACCTATAACATACGTTTCACTTCTGAAACCTTGCCGGTGAGCCGCGCCCTGGAAGGCGAAAAATCAGATGGGAATAAAATAGATCTGATTAAAAACAACGCTCTTTTCCACCTGGAAACAAGCGTTAGGCCAGTTGTTGGACTGGACGGACAAATAACCAATGCGATTACTGTTTTCCGGGATATTACCGAACGCGCCAATTACGAAGCAGCGCTCGAAAAAGCCAGGACGCTTGCTGAGAAATCGGTCCGGGTTAAAGATATTTTCCTTTCCAATGTCAGTCACGAAATCAGGACTCCTCTCAATGCAATTATCGGATTCACCAATCTTTTGGAAGAAGAAGTGAGCGAAAACAGGAGCAGCGATTATGTAAGCTATATCAAGATTGCCAGCAGAAACCTTCTTGAACTGATCAATGATATTCTTGATTTTTCAAAAATCGAGGCTGGGCAGGTAATTCTTGACAAAACCAATACGTCCATATACGAGCTTGTTGAATCCGTGTCCGTTATCATTGATCAGCGGGCGCACGAAAAAGGTATCAGTTACGAAAAAATTCTATCGCCGGATCTGCCCCAGATTATTATCACCGATAAATTGCGTATCACTCAGATACTTCTGAACGTATGTGGAAACGCGATAAAATTCACGGAGAAAGGCACTGTAAAAATACAGGCTGCACCGGTTTCGCCAATTGTTGATAATCTGCAAAACATCCGTTTTACGATAACGGATAGTGGAATTGGGATACCGGCAGACAAAGTTGATAAAATATTCGAGCGATTTGTGCAGGCGTCAGAAAGTACAACGCGGCTTTTTGGAGGTACAGGGCTTGGGCTGAGTATTGTTAAATCTCTGGTTCACATTCTAGGTGGAACCATCAAAGTCGAAAGCCAGTTTGGCCAGGGAACAACATTTATTCTGGATTTCCCATTTGAAGTTGTAACAGATTACACATTAGCAGACAGCGAAGAAAATTTAAGCACCGAGCCAGCTCCGATAGGGGATATTCATGTGTTGGCGGCAGAAGATAACCTGTTGAACCAAAAATTACTGGAAGCAATTTTCGAAAGACTCTCGATCAATCTTACAATTGTGGGCAATGGTCAGGAAGCGATTGAGGCGATCGAAAAAAAATCTTATGATCTGGTTTTGATGGATATCCAGATGCCAATCATGGATGGTTATGCGGCGATCAAAAAAATCAGGAGTTCAATATCACAGACGCTGCCAATCATTACGATGACTGCGCACGCGATGGTCGGGGAAAAAGAAGAGTGCCTCAGCATTGGAGCGAACAGTTATATTTCCAAACCGTTCCGGGAAAATGAACTACTGCAAACCATTTCCAGTCTGACTGGCAAACACAACACAAATTTTAATGAATCGAGTTCAATTACCAATTATTCCGAAGATATGAGTACTAGTATTGTAAACCTGACCTACCTAAACGAAATTACCGGCGGCGATCCGGACCTTCAAAAAGAACTTATTTCTTTGTTCGAGAAGGAGCTGGAAGTCCAGTCGGTTATGATACATCAGGCGGAAGGTTCAGGAGATAATGAAAAACTGCGTCAGGTTATCCATAAATTCAGGTCGTCGTTGTTTTCTGTGGGATTGTTAACGACTGCGGACAAATACAAAAAAATCGAGGGCGAATTAAAAAATAACATTCGGCCAGTCGACCTTAAAGAGCAGTTGAACGCGTTGCAAATGGAAGCAGAAGCAGGACTTTCGGAGTTAAAAACAATAGAAACCGAAGAATAAAATCAGATTATCTAACGAAAAGAAAAGAAGCTCCCCCTTCAGAACTGGGGAAGCTTCTTTGAAACTACTACTATACCAAATTAACAAACACTTATTATCAGTGAACCGATGACGGATCAATTTTGGTTTTGCCGCTCCTTGTCATTAATACAAAAGGAACGCAGAATAAAAATAAACATCCTAAGAACAAGAATACGTCCATATAAGAAAGTACTGTCGCTTGTTTATAAATGCTGTATTCCAGCATTTGATAACCACTTTTCAGAGCGACGTCAGGACTCATACCTTTTGCCATGAAGTTTCTTTGCAGACCCTCCACACGCTGTTGAACTACGGGATTATTCACATCAAGCCTGCTTACAAGATCGCTTCTGTGCTGCATATTTTGTCTGGCGATGTAAGTGGTAATAACCGCTACCCCGAACGAACCGCCAAGCTGGCGCATCATACCGGTAAAGGCTGCCCCTTCACCGATCTCACGGCCTTTCAGGGTAGATAAAGCCAGCGTCGAAATAGGAACGAACAAGAATCCAAGCCCCGCCCCTCTTACAATCAGCATCCAGAAAAATGCATCCGACCCTGTGTCGGGCGTCAGAATAAAGTAGCCCCAGATACTATAAATAAAGAAAACCACCATTCCACCTGCAACCAGATACTGTTGTTTTACTCCACGCTGAATAAGCTGCCCGACAATCGGCATACAAAATGCAGTCACCAGCGCGGCGGGTACCATCAGCATACCTGATTGTGTTGCAGTCCAGCCTAAGGTTGCCTGTGTATAAAGCGGGATAACGAATGTTGAACCATAAAGACCGAAACCTAAGACAAACGAAAGGACGGTGCCGATTAAGAGGTTACTGTTTTTCAAAACCCTGAGCGCCACAATCGGACTTTTGTAAGTTAATTCACGCCAGATAAAGAAGAAAAATCCAAGTACGGCAGCAACCGAACAAATGACGATCATTTCATCATTAAACCAGTCATCTTCCTGTCCTTTTTCCAAAACATATTGTAACGAACCAACGGCAAGAGCCAGTAATGCAATTCCCCACCAGTCAATTTCACTTGCAGATTTTTTCTCTGAATATTTAGGGCTACGAATAAATTGTAGCGTTAATAACGCAGCAATTGCTCCAAGCGGAAGGTTGATGTAAAATATATAAGGCCAGCTGAAATTATCCACGATATATCCACCCAGTGGAGGGCCCAGTGTTGGACCGACAATAACACCTAAACCATAAATAGCCTGCGCCATACCACGTTTTTCAGGTGGATAACTTTCCGTGATCAACGTTTGCGCAGTAACCAGAAGCGCACCGCCACCAAAACCCTGAATCAAACGAAAGAATACAAGCTCCCAGATATTATCCGAGTTTCCGCAGCAAAAAGAGGCCACTGTGAAAATAATAATGGAAGCTGCGAAATAGTTACGGCGGCCAAATTGTTGTGAAAGCCAGCTCGTCATCGGAACGATAATTACGTTACCTATGGCATATGCTGTAATTACCCAGCTAACTTCAGAAAGCGTTCCTCCCAAATTTCCCCGCATATCGTTCAAGGCCACGTTCACGATCGTCGTGTCGACAATTTCCAGAAGCGCACACATGACGGCTGTGATTGTAATAATTACCCTTCGAAAGCCGTACTCTACCAGGGATGGTTGTAATTCCATATGCTAATAATTTTATTGATGATAAGATTCAGGTGAGTTTGACGGGCAAACCCACCCTGGAAACACTTACATCTTAATTCAGCTCAACATCAACAAACACGTTCATTCCCGGACGAAGACGTTGGATAAATTCGTCTTTCACTTCTTTAAACTCGATACGAACCGGAAGACGTTGTACTACTTTTACAAAGTTTCCACTTGCATTATCAGGAGGCAAAAGTGCAAAACGGGCACCTGTTGCAGGAGAAAACGAAGCCACTTTTGCTTCAAAAACATGATCAGGATAAGCGTCGATATGAACCTTGACTTCTTGTCCCAATTTCATTTTTGTAAGCTGTGTTTCTTTAAAATTCGCTACAACCCAAGGCTGAGTGTTTGCGATAATACTGAAAAGAGACTGACCCGCCTGCAGATACTGACCTACCTGCGCATTCACTTTTGATACGTGACCGTCCGTTGGAGCGGTGATGATCGTATAAGAAAGATTTAATTTAGCATTATCAATATCAGCCTGGCGCGCCTTAATGGTAGCATTCACTACGCCAGTCTGACGGGAAGTTGCAGCGGTTTGGGAAGTTGCCGCTTTTGCCTGGCGCTGTGCTGCATTTTTCTGAGAAATCAGTACCTGCAATTGGCGCTCAGCAGTTTGTTTCGTAGCTAACGCCTGTTCATATTCCTGTTGTGTAATGGAGTGGTCTTTGATCAGATTTTCATATCTCGCAAAATCCTGATTTGCTCTCCAAACGCTCACTTTTGCCTGTTCAATCTGCGCTTCTGCTACTTCCACATTAGCAAGATAGGTGCTGCCGGTAGCAACCGAAGCTGTGGTTGTTGCATTGGCTACGACCAAGTTTCCCTGGGAAGCATACAAATTAGCTTCCGCCTGTTCAAGCCTGATAATCTGATCGCGGTTATCCAGAACGATAAGTGTATCGCCTTTATGAACAAGCTGGTTGTCTTTTACCTTGATTTCTGTGATATAACCTGAAATACGGGGAATAACCGGGCTGATGTTCGCATCGATCTGTGCATCATCTGTTTCTTCGTGGTGCAGTCCGTGGTTATATTTTGTATATCCCCAGGTTCCTCCAACAATGACAAGAACGGCCAGGATAATAACGAATGTGTAACTTTTCTTTTTAGGTGCCTCAGTTGCAGCGCCGGTGTTTTGATTGGTTTCCATAGTCTTTGGAATAATAGAATGTTAAAATGTGCGGACGAGCGATGTTATCACGCCGCTGTTTTGAAAATTTGGTTAGTTAATTACTCCGGCAGTTTGTTCAAGCTTTTTGTAAGCCACGATCGCATCCGCCTTGGCAGCAGCATAGTTTATTTTAGACTGAACCTGCGCAACGTCTGCATCCAAAAGTTCAGTGGTGGTCACCAGGCTATTATCATATTTATTTTTTGTAATCCTGTAATTTTCGCTCGCTTGCTCAACTGCCTTCTCATAGACCTCGATCTTCTTTTTACTCAAAACATAGTTGTAGTAAGCCGTATTGATTTCCAGATGGATGCGGTCAAGTAAAATTTCTTCATTCGTTTTCATCTGGTAAAGTCTTGTTTTAGCCTCCTCAATTTTCGCCCCGGTTTTCCATAACGAAGCAAGATTATAACTCACACCAATACCTGCATTAAACGCATTCGGAACCGTTACAAAACCCGGAATACTTAAAGCTACATATCCGCCGGTCAGTGCTACATTTGGATAATAATCCGCTTTTGCTACGCGTATATCAGAACCTGCCGCTTTCTGACGAATGGCAATGGCAGCCATATCTTTCCGGTGAGTTAATGCAGTTTGTTCCCAATCCATCGCATTTCCTGCTTCTTTTGTGACTTCAAAGCTGCTTGAATCCGCGATGATAGCTGTTCCTTCCGGCAACCCTAAAAGCAGGTTCATATTAATGGTTGTAATTTTCAGATCATTTTCGGCTTCCATCAAAGCAAGCTGTACGTTGGACTCCTGTAATGTGGCTTTCAATAAATCGTTACGTGCAATAATTCCGTTTTTCTCACGGTTTGTAAATTCGGTTACACGCTCGTGTTCGCGGACAAGATTTTCAGCAACCAGATCCACCGATCTTTTCGCCTTATATAAATTGCCGTAAGCCATAATGGCATTCTGGATGATTGCCTGGCGATCGCCTTCTGCATCAAGTCTTGAAGCTTCCTGCAAAAATTTGGCAGATTCCAGACTGTATTTGTAACGAAAACCCGAGAACAATGGAACAGATGCACTCGCCATTCCATACATGACCTGATTAACATGAAGAGAACTCATACCGGAAGAATCTCCCGAACTTTCACCACCCGTTTTTAAATTAATATTCGGTGTGTTAAGTCGTAAATAAGACGCCGACACACTAAAACTTGGTAACTGATTATCTTTGATCTGACGAATGTTAAGTCCCGCCATATCAACGTTGGACTGGCTCAATTTCAATTGTTTGCTATTTTTCAGACTTAGCTCAACGGCTTCTTCCAGTGTAATCTGGCGTGGTGTCTGTGCGAATGAATGAGAAGCTGCGGCCATCACCAAAATTGCGATTGCTGCAAAAGCCATTCTTTTACTACTCGATGGTTTCATATGCTACTGTTGCTTTGAAGATACTCTTTAAGTGTTTGCTCAATTTAAGTTTCAGGTCCTTTTCAAATTCTTCCTGAGTAAGATGTTCGAGATTATTTATTTTCCTAAAAAATGCTTGTGTAGTAATAACCTGATTAACAGTTCCGTATAATGTGGCAGACAGTAGGGAAATATTTACATCTTCACGAAAATCACCATTTTTCTGCCCTTCCTTAATAATGGTTTCCAGCCCTTCCCAATTTTTAAATTTCAATTCAAAAATCAGGTCCGATATCACCTGCGTTCTGTCTTCCCCGGACAGCTGCTCACGTAACATAATATTGTGAAAGCATTGGTTGCCCATTAACCGGTCGATCGCTCCATCGATCAGGATAAAAATTTTCTGTAATGGTGTTAGATCTGCATTTGCTATAATTGTTTCCAATCTTGTCGTCGACTCCACGCTTCGCACTTCAAAAAGTGCCTCGATCAATTTTTCTTTTGATCCGAAATAATATGAAATCATCGAAACGTTAATATCGGCTTCGTGAGCAATATCGCGTATCGATGTTCCTGAAAAGCCTTTACCCGCAAAAAGCCTTTCCGCCACCTGTATGATCTGTAATTGTTTTGCGTTATATTCCATTTCGCTGACCATCAGCATATTGGTGAGTTAAGTTCAATTCTGTGCTGATTGATGATGCAAATGTAATTGATGAAAAATACTAAATCAAACGTTTGTTTGATTTTTCTAAACAAACGTTTGATTTATTCAAGCCGTCATAAGAATAGTACCATTAAAATTATTTTAATGTCGCACCAGGGTTACAATTCGGCTAATAATTCAATTTTGGTTGTGCTATTTTTTTTACGCAGGTGAAGCTCTGTTCATAATAATTGAGCTACGAAATTTTTCATCTCATAGCTCAATTGGGGGGAATGCTAAATGTCCGGTACTGACTAGGGAAATCAAACCATATCTATAAGATTAAGGATAGAGACACTTGGTTAATTTCGCTCAGTTGCTTGAAATTATTTTATACGATTCGGGTTTTCTGTCACGAATGCGCCCCAACCGCCTTTCTTCGATTTCTTAGTATCTGAGGTTGCAATTGCTGCCGGAGAATTTGCGTGATAATGATGACAGATCGCGATGGCAATCCCATCGGTGGCATCCATAAATTCTTTGCTAAGTTCCATTTTAAGTATTTTTTCAAGCATAAAGGCTACCTGCTCTTTCGAAGCCGCCCCGCTTCCGGTTACGGATTGTTTTACTTTTTTTGGAGAATATTCAACAATAGGAATATCGCGTGCAAGAGCCGCCGCCATCGCAACACCCTGCGCCCGACCTAGTTTAAGCATGGATTGCGGATTTTTCCCATAAAAAGGATCTTCAATTGCCATCTCGTCGGGCAGGTAATCGTCGATCAGCTGTGAGATCCGTTCAAAGATTTTCTTCAACTTCAACTCGTGGGTAGTATATTTGCTGAGATGAATCACACCATATTGAACCAAAGTAATGTGCTGTCCTTTGACCGATATCACGCCATAGCCCATCACCTGTGTGCCGGGGTCAACTCCTATAATCACCTTTTCGGTAGCTTCAGCTTGCTGCATTTTAATCATGGTGCAAGATAGTCAACTGAAAGCTTCAAACGAAAAAACAACCTGGCGAAAGCTTTTCTGGGTAGCAAAGCTTATTGTTACTCTTTTGATTTTAAGCTACATATATAAAACATTTCAAAACGAACAAAAAGGCGTTGGTGATATCGGTTCAGTTTACAGCCGGATTCTGCACGAAAATCATTTTTCTGCCTTATTATTAATGTTATTCCTTGTTCCCGTCAACTGGGCGATGGAAAGTTTTAAGTGGCAGAGACTTGCAAGTAAAGCTGTTTCCATAACTTTCCGTGAGGCGTTCAGAGGCACTTTGACAGGATTGGCCATTGGTGTAGCAGCACCTGCACAACTTGGCGATACCGTGGGAAGAGTCGCTGCCCTGAAATCAGATGACCGCCTCAAAGCCATCGGGGCCGCGGTAGTTTCCAACGGGATTCAGTTTTATGTTTCACTCATTTTCGGCGGTTGGGGACTTGCCCGGATCGGTGATAAACTAGGACTCGACTCCTCTGGTAAAAATGGTTTATATGCCATACTTGTTTTCCTGTTACTACTGGGCTTTGTGATTGTACTATACCGCAGACGCCTGACCATCTGGAAACCCCAAAAACCTCTTTTCACAAAAGCAATCTCTTATTTCCAAATCATAGGTTCCTATACAGGTGCCGATCTGCTCGTTGCTACGACTTTCGGAATACTTCGCTATCTCGTTTTCTTAACGCAATTCCTACTTGCATTATCCTTGTTTAATTTTGCAATGCCACTTGTAGATCTGGCTGCTTGCGTTGCGTTGATTTTTCTTGCTAAAACGCTGATTCCGGCAATTAATGTTTTGGGAGATCTGGGATTGAGGGAATTTACAGCATTATTCGTTTTCAAACAGTACAACCTGCCGGCTGAGCAGGTGATTGCCGCGACGTTTCTGGTCTGGATCATCAACGTACTGGGCCCTATCCTGGTCGGAATTTTCCTGATTTGGAAATACAAATGGAGAAGTCTAAAATAGGAGTTAAAATATGATACAACAATACATCGCTTTCTGGCTTGTACCTCTTCTATGGATCCTGATCGTAAGTTATGCGGTGTTTACTTTCGTATTATTTTTATTGTGGAGGCGCATCCCGGCCAAATATGAATCAAAGGATATGCAATCCGATTTTATTTCGGTTATAATCCCAGTGCGTAACGAGGAGGGAAATATTCTGAACCTGCTGGAAGATCTTAACTGTCAAACATATCCTTTTTCTAAATTTGAGATATTGGTCATGAACGACGGTTCTACGGATAACACCGTGGCAATTGTCGAAAATTTTAATGAGAAATCATTATGTTCGATCAAGCTGATCACATTGCCCGATACACCGACCACCTCTCCAAAAAAAAGGGCAATTGAAACTGCGATCGCTCAGACAAAAGGAAATCTGATCGTAACGACAGACGGAGATTGCAGAGCGAAACCGGGCTGGCTCGAAGCAATCGCCAACTGCCATACCGTAACAAGTGCCAAACTGATTAGCGGGCCTGTTACGTTTAATAAGGAAACATCTCTTACCGATCACCTGCAAACGGTAGAGTTTTCAAGCCTGATCGGCAGCGGTGCCAGCGCGATTGAGGCAGGTTTTCCCTCACTATGCAACGGAGCAAATCTGGCTTATGAAAAAGCAGCTTTTTTCGAAGTGGGGGGTTACGACGGCGTAAGGCATATTGCTTCCGGCGATGATGAGTTTTTAATGCATAAAATTTCAGCAAAATTTCCCGGACAGGTTAAATTTTTAAAAGATTCAAACGCAGTTATTTCAACAGAAGCGCACAAGAACTGGTCTCTGTTCTTCAGACAAAGAAAACGCTGGGCAAGCAAATGGAAACATTACCAAAGCAAGACTCCTCTTCTTTTGGCACTTTACGTGTTTTCCTGCAATTTTTCCATCATTGCGGCAAGTACTTTATGGCTATCCCAGGATTTGCCTGGTAGTGATTTTCTAATATTACTGCTTATCAAATGTGCCCCCGAATGGTTATTTCTTGGTACAATTCTACACTTTCTCAAAAAAACTGTTTCAATATTCTTCATTCCTCTCACACAAATTTTTTACCCTTTCTATGTATGTTTTTTTGGTTTAGTTGCACAAAAACCAGAATATGAATGGAAAGGCCGAAAACTGGTCTGAAATAGGGATATGAACACCTGCGCCTGATCGAATTTGGCATGGTTTTCGTAGATATGGACGCGTGCAGGAACGCAAGGGAATGGTAACACCCGGTTTCTGCTTTATTAACCATATTGAAGTAATCATGAAGAGTCTTTTATCTATCTCATTACGCTGTCTGGACGCACTGCTTTGGTCCTTGGGTTTGTCATCGGTAGTTTTAGTTTTGATGTTGGGATTCTATTTATGCTGGACAATGCCCCTGACGAAGGATGAGCCAACAAATCTTGCAGACAAACCGGTAAAAGCGAAAATAGAGACAAAAGCGGTGATGGTAACACTCGACAACAATTCTGTTTTTGCCGACCGTTAGTATTTAACTTTATAGTAATTTGCCGGAGATAGTTTATGACTAGGCTGGGAATAGTCATCGTTCCGGAAAATCAACTACAAATATTCTTCAATCATTATATTCTACAAACTCAATAGAACTTTGTTGAAATATACTTGACATTCATTAGGCGATTCTGTAAGTTTAGTTATCCGAATAACTCAACCTTAACGCCTACATGTTATGAGCGAGAACCCACAGATTCCACAACAAAAACTTGATTGCCAAATTCCGAATATCGCCGTAAAAAGCGTTAAGACGTATGTGTGGAAACCGCAAAACGACATTCGTATCAGTGAGCTTGCGCGGTGCATCACCTTCGTTACACATCCGATTTGTCATGACCTTTCCCTGATCGATTCGGATTGTTTAAGACATTTTGAAATTATAGATTCCTAGGTCCCTGTTCAGAACTACTTACAAGTGGGTAGATAACAGAAAACCTAAGTTAAACCGATTTAGCGGGCTAAGTTTAGTATCTCAAACAAGAGATATTGACACTTAGCCCGAATTTTTATGTCAAAAAATTAATTTCGAATTAAAATCCAGCCCTAAAATACTTGAATCTTTGCTGCTGTTATTTGAATTTCATAGCTTTATGGGATGATAGTAAGCGAATCAATCGAGGATTTTTACAAAACCCATCCCGCAGCAAAACTGGTTTCCGGAGATTCTCTTCCGGGCACTTTGCAGCAAGGGCACTTTAATGTCTTTTCGCGGAAATTTTGTAATCGGTATAATGCTTACAGCCGCAGAGATTATTACAAGATTTCTCTAATTATAGGAAAAGGAAAATTGCTGTACGGCGATACGAAAATCGAGATTAATCAAAACGCTCTGGTCTTTTTTAACCGCAACGTACCCTACTCCTGGGAAACGTCGTCTGAGCAGCAATCCGGATATTTTTGCCTTTTCAACGACGATTTCCTAAACGGCATGAACCGCACCAAAAGCTTCATGGATTCTCCTGTTTCTAAAAACGATACAATCCCTGTTTATTTTATTAATGAACAGCAGGAAAAATATCTTCTGGAAATCTACCAGAAAATGGCGTCGGAAATGGAATCCAGCTACGTTTATAAATATGAACTGATCAAAAATCATGTAAACCTGATTATTCATGAAGCTGTAAAAATGCAGGCATCGCAAGTTTCCGACAACCATGTCAACGGCTCAACCCGGATCGCGGCGTGTTTTACAGAACTTATGGAGAGGCAGTTCCCGATTGATTCACCTGAGCATAAATTACAGCTCAGGACAGCGAAAGATTACGCACAAAGGCTGTCGATCCATATTAATCATCTCAATCGTGCACTGAAAGAAGTAACCGGAAAGACAACAACAGAGCACATAACGGAAAGATTAATTCAGGAATCAAAGATTTTATTAAAAAACTCCAATTGGAGCATAGCGGAAATTGCCTACTGCCTGGGATTTGAATACCCGGAGTATTTCAACAATCTGTTTAAAAAGCAAACCGGAATAACACCAAATTCATTTAGAAAATGAATGTTTGAATTTTATAGGTTATTGTTTGAAATACATAAGAATAAGTACTAGCCCCCTTATTACTTTTGTAACCCAAGAATACAGTTTAGAAAATGATTAAAATGAAATTTATTTTCGCAGCAGATCCTCCCAAGACTTTACTAATCTTTCGACAATTCCGCTATTCACCATATTTATTAAAAACAAAGGCTCTGCACTTGCTCCTTGTCAGCTTGTTTTTTTTAGCCGTTCAAACCAAAGCACAGGTTTTAACCATAACCGATGCGATTGAAACGGCAAAAACTAACTATGGAACATTAAAAGCGAAAGCCAACTACATTAACGCTTCCAAGGCGACTGTCCAGCAAAGTGTTAAGGATTATCTGCCAAACTTAAATCTGTCGCTTCAACAGGATTATGGAACCGTAAATGGACAGAACGGCCCATTATATGGTTTAGGGGGTTTAGGAGTTGCATCTTCTGGTCTTCCTCTTGGAAACCAAAACTGGAATGCAGCATTTGGTGCGTTATATCTGACAAACGTTAACTGGGATTTCTTTGCGTTTGGCCGCGCACGTGAAAAAATTAATGTAGCCAGATCAACTGTAATTCGTGATGAAAGCGATTTGAGCCAGGAAATATTCCAGCATGAGATTCGTGTTGCAAGTGCTTACCTGAACTTGTTAGCCGCGCAACGATTAACACGTTCATGGCAAAACAACCTGGCACGGGCAACAGCAATTAAACAGGTAGTGGTTACCAGAGCCAAAAACGGGTTAATCGCCGGTGTCGATTCTTCGCTAGCGAATGCAGAAGTGTCCAGTGCCAAAATTGCAATCACCAGAGCAAAAGATTTTGAGCAGGAGCAGGCAAACCGTCTGGCTGTGCTCATGGGTGTTGAACAACAGGCTTTTACGCTGGATACCGTTTTTATCGCTAAAATCCCCATTTCTTTTGCCGATTCCATTAACGTTCCGGGTGAAAACCACCCGCTTTTAAAATATTATTCAAACCGGATTTCGCTGAGCAACCAGCAGGCAAAATATTATCATACATTGAGTATGCCTGTTTTCACTGCTTTCGGGGTTTTCCAGACCAGAGGCTCCGGGTTCAGCTCAAACTACGCGCAGGACCAGCACGCCTACACAGGCAGCTTTACTGACGGCATCAAACCGGTTCGCTCCAATTACCTTTTAGGTGTAGGTGTTGTCTGGAATATGACCAATGTGCTGCGTATCAGGCATCAGGTTTTGTCGCAGAAATTTGTATCAAACGCTTTACAAAATGAATATGATCTGGTAGATCAGCAGATTAGAAACCAGCTTGTTTTATCGAACAACAAAATACAAAATGCGCTGGCGAACTATCAGGAAGCGCCGGTACAGATTAAATCTGCGACTGACGCATACATTCAAAAAAGCACGCTTTATAAAAACGGACTAAGCAATATCGTTGATTTGACCCAGGCGCTATATATTTTAAACCGTGCAGAAACCGACCGGGATATTGCTTACAGTAATGTCTGGCAGGGACTTTTGCTTAAAGCGGCCGCCACCGGAGACTTTAATTTATTCACCAGCAGTTTTTAGAATTCTTTATGAATAAGAGATTTCAGCCCTTAGGCTTGGAAATCTTTTCATGAACCTTCCCCAATTATATGGAATTAATAAGAAGTGCACTTCGCAAACCCATTTCAATTTTAGTGCTTGTTGCCGGACTGTTTTTCTTCGGTATCAATGCGGTACGGACTATTAAAGTTGACATTTTTCCGAAAATGGATTTGCCGGTTATTTATATATCTCACCCTTTCGGTGGATTTACACCTAACCAGATGGAGGCTTATTTCGGAAAGCCCTATGTCAATATTTTTCTTTTCGTAAATGGGCTGAAAAGCGTTGAAACTAAAAACATTCAAAGCTTAACGTTGATGAAGCTGAGCTTTTATGAGGGAACAAATATGGCACAGGCAGCTGCCGAACTTAGTTCTTTCTGTAACAGGATGCAGTCTTCATTCCCGCCAGGTTCGCAACCGCCTTTCATAATTCGTTTTGATGCATCCACGCTTCCTGTCGGCCAGCTAGTTTTCAGCAGTCCTACACGATCCAATAATGAGCTTCTGGATCTTGCCCACGTATACGTCCGGTCTTCGTTTACTTCGATTCCAGGTCTGGTTTCTCCGCCACCTTTCGGGGGAAACCTCCGGACGATTTTGATTAAAGCGGATCCGGAGTTATTGCGTTCACATAACCTGACTCCTGACCAATTGGTTGAAGCGATCCGATTGAACAACCAGGCGACCCCGGCGGGTAACGTTCGGATCGGTGATAAAAATTATCTTACGCCAGCGAATACCTCGATCAAAAATGTACAGGATTTTGGGGGAATTCCTTTGTTCAAAGGAAGCGTCCAGAACTTATATCTTCGGGATGTAGCAACTATTGAAGACGGTGCTGACCTTACAGCAGGTTATGCACTTGTCAACGGAAAAAGATCTGTATACCTGCCGATCACAAAATCAGCTGATGCATCAACGTGGGAAGTTGTACAAAGTCTGAAAAAGGCATTACCGAGATTCCAGAGCTTGCTTCCTGAGGATGTTAAAATTTCTTATGAATTCGACCAGTCTGCTTATGTAATCAATGCGGTAGAAAGTTTGATCACCGAAGGTGCGATCGGTGCCGTGTTAACGGGAATTATGGTACTTATCTTTCTGGGCGACCCGAGAGGCGCTTTGATTGTAATCCTTACCATACCGACTTCGATTATTTCCGGGGTATTGTTCCTGAAATTGTTTGGACAAACCATCAATATCATGACACTGAGTGGACTTTCGCTTGCAATTGGTATTCTTGTTGATGAATCGACAGTAACTATTGAAAATATTCACCAGCATCTCGATCTCGGGAAGCCCAAGGCGCTCGCGATATGGGATGCCTGTAAGGAAATTGCCTTTCCGAAATTGTTGATCCTGCTTTGTATTCTGGCAGTATTTGCACCGGCCTTTACTATGACCGGTATTCCGGGAGCACTATTTCTTCCCTTGGCCCTGGCCATCGGATTCTCGATGCTTGTGTCTTACTTATTGTCACAAACTTTCGTTCCGATCATGGCCAACTGGCTGATGAAAGAACATAAGCCAAAACATAAAAAATCAGCAGATTCTTCGATTGCCGCGACTGAAAATGATACGTGGGATGAGAAAAAAGAACTTGTTGAAAGAGAAGACAGCAACCACGATGGAAAAGTAAGCGGGTTTGAAAAATTCAGATTGGGCTTTATGCGGATGCTGGATAAACTTTTGCCAAATCGAAAACCGGTAGTAATTGCTTATGTGGTGATAATTTCAGCATGTGCAGGATTTTTACTGGTCAACATCGGACGCGACGTACTTCCAAAAGTAAACGGGAAACAATTTCAGCTTCACATCCGTGTTGCAGACGGAACGCGTATTGAACGTACCGAAGAAAAACTGATTCAAACCATTGGTGTCCTTGAAAAACTGGTAGGTAAAGAAAATATATCAATCACTTCGGCCTTTGTCGGGATGCACCCTGCCCAGTTTTCCGTAAACCCGATTTATTTGTTTACAAGCGGACCGCATGATGCAATTCTTCAGGTGAGTTTAGGTCACGATTATCACGTTAACCTTGACGATCTGAAAGAAGATCTCAGGAAACAGATGAAGCAAAGTTTACCGGATGTAAAAGTTTCATTTGAACCGATTGAACTGACAGATAAAATCCTGAGCCAGGGCTCCCCTACTCCGGTGGAAGTCAGGATTATGGGTAAAAATAAAAAGCAAAACGAAGAATATGCTAACAAACTGGCTGCTAAATTAGGTCAGATTAGTTTCCTTCGTGACATTCAAATAGCTCAGCCGCTTCATTATCCGGCAGTAAATATCGATGTAGACAGAACCCGCGCTGCACAACTTGGCGTAGATATGTCGGATGTTTCAAGGTCATTAACGGCCTCTACCTCATCTTCCCGTTACACAGAAAAAAATGTTTGGCTGGATGAAAAAATCGGACTTAGTTATGCGGTCCAGGTTCAGGTTCCTGAAAATAAAATGAACAGCCTCCAGAGTATCGGCGAAATACCGATTTTAAAAAATTCGTCACGTCCGGTTTTGAGTGATGTAGCAACCATCAAAATGGACACCACCTATGGAGAAAATGATAACCTGGGCGCTATGCCGATTATTTCCGTTACTGCCAATTTGCACAAAACAGATTTAGGTACAGCAACCAAAGAAGTTCAGGCTGCAATAGCATCCCTTGGCGAATTACCCCGCGGACTAACCATTGAGCCAATCGGATTAAGTACGGTACTCATTGAGACGCTGGACAGCCTTCAATCAGGACTTGGCGTAGCGATTGTAGTAATATTTTTGATGCTGGCAGCTAACTTTCAGTCGTTTAAAGTTTCCCTGGTTGTTCTGACAACGGTGCCGGCCGTGTTATTAGGTGCGCTTGCAATGTTGACTATCACCGGATCTACTTTAAATTTGCAGTCTTATATGGGAATCATTATGTCGGTCGGTGTGTCGATTGCCAACGCGGTACTTCTCGTCACGAATGCAGAAGAACTCCGAAAGCATAATGGAAACGCACTGATGTCGGCAAAAGAAGCGACAGCCCTGCGCCTCAGACCGATTTTGATGACGAGTGTTGCAATGGTTGTGGGTATGATTCCAATGGCTGCCGGGTTTGGCGAAGGCGGCGATCAGGCTTCTCCACTTGCCCGTGCGGTCATTGGTGGACTGATCGCGTCAACTTTTTCAGCTTTGATTATTCTACCGCTGGTTTTTGCCTGGGTTCAGGAAAAAACTTCGACTGCTTCGGTTTCTCTGGATCCGGAGGATAAGGAAAGCAAACATTACATACCGGCTCACTAATTCAAAAATATTAAAGATGCAACCTATCAATAAATATTCGACATTGAACAGTCTGATTTTGGCGGCCCTTATTGCCACAGCGATCGGGTGCAAGTCGAACGCAGAAGAAAAAGAACATAAGGCAGAGGCGGCCGTTGAAAAAACCGCAGCTGTGACCGAGACATTTCCGTTAAAAAGAGAGGACCTTGCCACGGCATTTCATACACCCGGCGAGCTGATCTCTTACCAGCAGGTTGACTTGTATGCCCGCGAAACTAGTTTTGTGAAAAAACTTTATGCAGATGTTGGTACAGAAGTAAAAGCTGGCCAGCTTCTTATTTCCATGGAAGCACCTGAGCTGAATTCCCGTCTTGCAGGCGCTGAGTCCAGAGTAAAAGCGCAGGAGGCTGCTTATATTGCCAGCAAAGCGAATTATAACCGTCTGTTGGAAACCAGCAAAACACCCGGAACAATTTCACAAAACGATCTTGATCAGGCTCTTGCCAGAATGGACGCAGATTATGCACAGCTGCAATCAGCAAAGGCAAGCCAGAAAGAAGTGGGCGCATCTAAAAATTACCTTGAGGTGCGGGCACCCTTCGCTGGTATAATCACCGCAAGAAATGTAAATCTCGGAGCCTATGTGGGGCCGTCAGGAAAAGGTTCTGAATTTCCATTATTCACTTTGCAGGATCAGAAAAAAATGCGTCTGGTGGTTTCAATACCAGAAGCTTATGTTGGTTATGTTACCAATCAGACAGAAATTAAATTTTCAGTTAAGGCCTATCCGGATCAGCAATTCACGGCCAAAGTGAAGCGTTTGGCTGGTGCGCTTGATACCAGACTTCGTTCTGAACGCATCGAAATGGATGTGATCAACAATGATAAAAAACTTCTTCCGGGAATGATCGCCGAAGTATCCATCCCGCTTTCCTCAAAAGCAGCTTCTTTTGTCGTACCTAAAACAGCCCTGGTAACTTCGATGGAAAGAGTTTTTGTTGTGAAAGTAATTGACAAAAAAGCAGTGTGGGTTGATGTGCAGAAGGGAAGAGAAACGGATGAAAATGTCGAGATTTTCAGCGACAGCCTGAAAGTGGAAGACCAGCTGGTTAAAACAGCAAGTGAGGAGGTTAGAAACGGATCGGCGCTAAATACGAAGATCTAGCATATTGTACTGATAAAGAATACTTTAAATCCCTGAACATCCGGCATAACGGGTTTGTTCAGGGATTTTCCTTTTTAAAATTCTTCCAGTATTCTTTTTAAAGGAAAATATCCAAGGAACAACTCATCTTCCGGCGCCTGAATTTTTCTGATTTTTATTGAATATTTGTCCCGATAAACTGCCGGCAGAATTTCATTTACCTGAAAAATATCATCGACATCAATTCCGTACTTATCGTCAATGTGCGAAGGAGCGCCACTAAAACCAGTGTGCTTGTAAAATGCAGTTTGTTTTGAAATACGGATCGCTTCACTTTGCGTTTTTGCAACGGTCAGCATTTTATAATGAAATTCCTCAAACTCCCCCGGCTTGTATCCACCAAGATTGATGAAAAATAATCTGTCCTCACCAGTTTCCTTTTCGCCAATTTTTTCAATGATTTCAATCGCAAAACCCTCAACGGATGTCACTTCACGGAATGCGTCCACATGTATTTTATTTTTCGCCTCCGGCCAGCTTGCTATCATTTGCGGGACAATATCTTTCATTGAGTTTCCAATTCCGAGAAAGATATCATGCTGTTCAGTAAACCTTCCGGGAGGACGACACCCCAGGAGTACCATATATAACTTCTTCGGACTGCTAATCTCTGGCATGTTTTTAAAGATAGAATGAAAACTAATATGAAATAATATACAGTAGTGACATAAAATAAAATTAGGATAAATTTACCTTTTAAATCAAGAAAGCCGTTCTGTGAAAATAAAACTTTACCTCAATCAGTTCCTAGTAAGATTTTCAGTTTGTGTCGCCCTTGGCTTTTCAGCCAGCAATCCGATCTTCGCTCAGCGATTTAATTCAGTCGTTTTCAGCAAACTTCCGCAAGATTATCAGCTCTATCCAAGAGATGCTCAAAGTCAGGGAACTATCCCGATTTCGGGAATTGTAGAAGCGGTGGGTTACAGTTATGTTTCCGTTCAGGTTTTCAGAAACGACACTTTTGTAAAATATCTGAGAGCAACGCTGCGGTATGATGGCAAAGGTATTGGGTCTTTTGCAACAGAGACAAAAATTAAGGCGGAACTCGCGCAGTATAGTTTCAAAGTTTTCGCCTGCAAAACCACAGATTCCTCATTGATCGTTACCAGGCAAAATGTCGTCAGCGGCGATGTTTTTGTTATTGACGGACAATCCAATTCTACCGGATTTTTTAATGAGGAAGCGACAGACCCATACTGCCGTACGTTTGGAAAAATCACCGATATCCTTAACACCACACCCTATAATCCTGCCGATACGCTATGGGCACTTTCCAATCAGCAGAAATATTTGACCGGGGTTGGGACAATGGGATTTGAAATTCAAAAACAATTGTCTCAAAAATATGCCATTCCCAACTGTCTGATCAATGGTGGTTTTCACTGGTCTTCCTCTGTTAACCACGCACAACGTACCGAAAATAATCCTACGGATTTAAACACAGGTTATGGACGACTGTTATACCGGATTCAAAAAGCTGGTTTACAAGAATCAGTCAAATCATTTATTTACAGACAGGGAGAATCCGAAGCATACCACGAAGGCTCTGACTGGTCCGGGAATTTCAAAAAAATACGAAGCAATCTGAAACTTGATTTTCCGAAGCTTGAACAGATTTATGTTTTTCAAATTGATATTATTTATTTCCCCTCGACCACAGGAGCGGAGCTTCGGGAGTACCAGAGAAGACTGCCCGAAATATATCCGGATGTTCAATCGCTGGCTACCGTGGGAACGAAACAATTTGATGGATTACATTACGGTCCGGAAGGTTACCGGCAAAATGGGCTGGAAGTTTCCAGACTAATTGCCAAGGATTTTTATCAGTTAAAGGATACAATCAACATCAACTCTCCGTCTTTAAAAAAGGCATTTTACACCTCACAGGAAAAAAAACAATTGGTCCTTGTTTTTGATGAAGGACAACAGCTTGTTTATCCTGAGCCCTACAAAGTAAATGACCGGATTACTTTGCTAATGAAAGATTTCATCTATTTAAATGGCTTTTCAGCAGGTATAAGTACGGCAAAGGCAGATGGAAACAGAATCATTCTCGATTTTGCAAACCCGCAAAATGCTCAAAGACTCGATTATCTTCCTTCATACACGCTGGAAACGAATTATTTCTATCCATACAACGGACCTTACCTGACCAACAAATTAGGAATGAGAGCGTTCACGGTAAATAACTTTACCATTGTGGACGGCCTAAATGCTTCGAATTTAACGTCTTCCGTTAATCCTTTTGCAAATGCAGTTTTAAGCTGGTCAGAGGTAAGCGGTGCAACATCTTACACGCTTGAACGAAAACTTCCGGCCGAAAATGACTACAAAATCATTGGCAGTTTCTCCGCGACGTCGAGAAGTTATGAAGATAAAACCAGCGGTCTGCCAGGGAAAATTTCATACCGTATAAAAGCCGGAAACGCCATATCGGAATCTTCTTCCTATGCTTATTCAGAAGTTGAAATTCCTGTTATTTTAGGTATAAAAGAAGAGGAGTTTGATTTGTTCAATATTTTTCCAAATCCGGCAATGAGCAATCAGAAAGTTACGATCCGTCTTCAAAATCCAGTAAAAGGTTTGATTAAACTGATTAACTCCAACGGGCAGACCGTGAAAAGCCAGGATTTAAATCACCAGAACGAGGCAAGTTTTCTAGTCCAGGATTTGCCTTCGGCCCTTTATTTTATCCAGTTACAGACCGAAAATAAAACATTCACAAAAAAGATTGCTGTCATTCATTAAGGAAGTCGATATCTACAAATTCATTACATAAGACTTCATGGTTTAACCAGATTTTAATATCCAAATATTCAGGTACACATCATTTCTGAATATATTTGTACCGTCATGGAAATGGTGTCTTCCTATTTGAACCGCCTTAAAAAAGCTGATGGCGCCTGGTTAATTTTAATGTAAAACATTATTTACCAGGACTATTATGTCTGAATCAAACTTCAAAATGCCATCGAACACCAATAGAAATTATTTTGTATCATTCAATCAAAAGTTTCCTTCGACCAGATACATTTTAAAATGGCTGCTTCTTGGTTCAGTGCTGGCCATTTGTGTTGGCTCCGCTTCTGCTTTTTTTCTGGTGTCGCTGCATTGGGCGACAGAATTCCGAGAAACAAATATCCGGATGGTTGCTCTCTTGCCATTGGCCGGCTTTCTTATCGGTTTACTTTATCATTACTACGGAAAAAATGTAGAAGCGGGAAATAATCTGCTGATCGATACCATTCACAATCCAAAAGAATTTATCCCGTTTAAAATGGCTCCGTTCGTTTTGATCGGGACTATTACCACACACCTATTCGGGGGTTCGGCTGGTCGTGAAGGAACGGCATTGCAGATGGCCGGAGCCATCGGAGATCAGTTTTCCCGAATATTCAAACTCAATACTGATGACCGTAGAATTCTGCTGATTTCGGCAATCAGTGCCGGTTTTGGGTCCGTTTTTGGAACTCCGCTCGCTGGCGCTGTTTTCGGACTTGAAGTTTTTCTGGTGGGCCGATTGAGGTACGACGCAATATTTCCCGCGTTCATTTCCGCCATACTCGCAAGTCTGGTAACAGATTTATGGCAGGTTCCGCATACGCATTATCATATTCCGTTGATACCAAAAGTTTCGATTCCTACCCTTGTTTACAGTATTTTAGCGGCAATAATTTTTGGAATAACTGCAGCTTTTTTCAGTAAATCCCTTCATCGATTTTCCGCAATTTTTAAGTCAGTGATCGCTTACCCACCACTAAGACCCGTAGCCGGCGGAGTCATTATTGCGGCGGCCGTCTGGTTTCTCGGCACGACAAAATATATTGGACTAGGTATCCCGACGATATTGCTTTCTTTCGAGCAGCATCTTCCACCTTATGATTTTTTTCTCAAAATCGCATTTACCGTCATCACGTTAAGTGCCGGATTTAAAGGCGGGGAAGTTACCCCTCTCTTTTTTATAGGAGCAACTTTGGGCAATGCGATTTCATATGTACTTCCACTTCCGGTAGGATTACTGGCGGGTATGGGCTTTGTTGCTGTATTTGCAGGAGCGACAAACACGCCGCTCGCATGTACCTTTATGGCGATCGAGCTATTTGGAAGCGAATGTGGAATTTATGCAGCCATTGCCTGCGTTGTATCTTATCTTTTTTCCGGCAATAGCAGTATCTACCACGCACAGGTGGTCGGCGAACCCAAAAATGTTATTTTCAAGAACCAATCCGGTAAAAAATTCCGTGATATCTAAGCATGCGCGACCAGTTTTTTCCACTCCGGATGCCTTTCTAAAAAACTGAGCACATAGGAGCACCGTGGAACGATCTGTCTGTTTTCTGATTCCAGCAGCTGCAAAGTTTTTGTTACCATAGCCGACGCCACGCCTTTTCCTTCCAGTTCGGGAGCAACTTCTGTGTGAATCAAATAAACAAGATCGTACTTGATCACGTAATCAATAAACGATCTGTAACCATCCACAACAAATTCATAATTGTGTTCTTCCTTATTATCAACCAGGGGAATATCTTCGTATTTCACGTTTCAGTAGTTTTATATTTTTGCCAATTTAAAGGTTACCAGCTCTAAAAACAATCAATTCCTGCCCACATTTTTAATATCATCAACATTATATGCATGATAACCCTATGTATGGACATACATCCCATAATATATTTCTGGTATACAATTACTTACAAAACACGAGTAACTTATTGAGGGCTTTTTTCTACAACTATCAGGCATAATAAGTGTTCAAGGTGCCAAATCCTGTCAAATACGGGGAATTAATCCGGTTGAAAACATCAAAAAAGGCTCTGGCACTCAATTTTAATAAACTTCACTAAACATTTTATCAACAAACTAACTTACTACCACTCATGGGAAATCTTCTTTATACAATAGCTGTTATTCTGGTCATTTTATGGCTTATCGGCTATTTCGGCTTTGCTAGTTTTGGAATGGGAAACATCATTCATATCCTTCTGGTAATCGCTATCGTTGCTGTTATACTTAGAGTGATCCGTGGGGACAGAGTCGTCTAAAAAAATACTTCATCAATAAATTTTGGCTCAGAACAGTAAAAAGTTCTGAGTTTTTTTATGCCCGGCCATGCACGCAGAATCGATTTTTTTCTTGGCATAGTTCTTACAATCAAACAAATAAAATTGAATTACCAAAGATTTAAACCGATATAAAAATGGAAAGTCCAGATGGAATAACAATTCCCGACACCGTTACTGCGGTATTTACAACCCGAGATAGTTCTGAACGAGCCTACGATGAGCTAATCTACCGCGGCTACAAGTCCGAGGAAATAACAGTTTTGATTTCAGACGAAACGCGGGAAACTCATTTTCGTGATCGTAATGATTCCGAGCTGACTACCAAGGCTTTGGAAAACGCAGGACTTGGATCTGCCATCGGAGGAACGGTCGGTGCTGTAACCGGAGCAATTGCGGCAATAGGTACGGCCGTTATCATTCCCGGATTAGGGATCGCAGTCGCCGGCCCGATCCTGGCTTCCCTGACAGGCGCAGGCGCCGGAGGATTGACAGGTGGAATCATTGGAGCACTTGTTGGATCAGGCGTTCCCAAACATCACGCAGAACATTACGATAAAAGTTTGAAAGAAGGCGGAATCATCATTGGCTTCAAACCCAAAACGGTTGAAGATCGTATCGAAATCATTACTGCCTGGAATAATTATGGCGGAAGACAAATCCATGAGGACTAACTTTCGACAATCTTTGCTAATTTGAAGGCCGGTGCAAGTCTCCTGATCAGCACCGGCTTTTTTCAATTGGTACAATAATTTTGATCCCTAAAAGATTGCTAGATACTTTCAGACATGGCAGATTATATAAAATGTAAGCACGAGAATGGTTTTTTTGTTTTTGATACCATCGAAAAATATCCGGAAGATGTGGCCGATGATATTCTCGACGAATTCGTAAAACAAGATCTGGAATCAATAATCTATAAAACGTCCGGCGATCATCTTTTTCAGGTTACGGGCAGAATCCGGGAAAGTTATGTAAAACTGATTCTTAATGAGGAAGGAACAGACCCGGTCCTTGATAAAATGAATACAATTAAAAGTGCTCTTGAATACTCAATTCAGGACCTGGTTTTGAATAATTTGGATTAGCGTAAACAATTTATTAAATGACTCACGAAAAGGTATTTAAACGCAAGGATGGAAGCCTGGTTAAAGTATCGGTCTGGTTATATGTTCATCTTAATAAATCGAATTGGGGATATTCCATTTTCCTGAAAGAAAAGGACGCAGACAAATGGATCGATCCATTCAGTGATAACGAATATATTACACGTGTCATGAAGCCGCAATTTGTTAATGGGCTCAAACACGACACTTTTGATAATTACATTTCAAAAAAAGAAATATTACAGACAAAACTTGAACTTTGGGAAATCATCAAACCTGTTTGATTTCCCAAAGTTTTCTCTATAAAATATCTTTAAGTGTTTTCCAGACCGTTTCTGCTACGATCTTATGACCTTCAACCGTAGGATGAATGCCGTCGGGCAGATTCAATTTCGCCTCTCCGCCAACATTTTCCAACAGGAACGGGATTAAAGTCAGCTTATTTTTAGCCGCGAGCTCAGGATAAACATTCTTAAAATCGGTAATGTAGGTTTTCCCCATACTTGGCGGCATTTGCATACCCGCTAAAACCAGTTTTGCATCAGGATATTTTGCTTTTACTTTGTCCAGAATCGCCTGTAAATTCTTTTTCGTCTCACCAACGGGAATGCCGCGAAGGCCGTCGTTTCCGCCAAGTTCAAGAATAAAAACATCCACCGGCTGCTTTAAAATCCAGTCAATTCTGCTATTTCCGCCAGCCGAAGTTTCTCCGCTTACGCCTGCGTTGACAACTTTGTAATTAAGTCCGAGAGAATCAATGCGCTTTTGCGTCAACCCGGCAAATCCCTGCGTCGGATCATCAAGTCCATATGCGGCAGTCAGACTATTGCCAAAAAAAAGAATGGTCTTGGCTTTCTTTTTTTCGACTACTTTTTCAGTCGCAGTTGAATCATCCTGAGTTGGTTCAGTTTTTTTATTACTGTTGCACGCGGTTATCAAGGTTAGTAAAACAAAGAACCGTGCAAATGAAAAAAATGAGTTCATGAAATATTTTTGATTAAATGCTCCGTTGATGAATTGTGATAAATACAATTTTAATGCCTTCATTTTTGAAACTGAGCCTCACCAACGTGTAAAAATATAATATTAATGGTTTATATTTCCTGTCAGGTAATTTTCCAGGGTCATTATAGATCATCACTTTCTTTCGGTTGGAGACTAACCGGTAACGCTAGAACGAAAATAATTAATGAATACGATACTTAATCTTGAACAAGTAAGTAAAATATATAAAAGCGGAGACCGATCCCTCACGGTTCTCGATAACATAAGTTTTTCAGTTGAAGCCGGATCGACCATGTCAATTGTTGGTCCTTCTGGAAGTGGAAAAACGACACTTTTAGGATTATGTGCCGGTTTGGACCGCTCTACTTCCGGAAAAGTTGAATTACACGAAACCCGCCTGGACGGCCTTAACGAAGATCAACTCGCGGCTGTCCGCAATCAGTATGTCGGATTTATTTTCCAGAATTTTCAGCTCATGCCAACGCTTACCGCACTTGAAAATGTGATGGTGCCGCTGGAACTGCGCGGGGAGAAAAATATTCGACCGCGCGCGCTCGATCTCCTTGATAAAGTCGGACTGGCTGAACGGAGCCATCACTACCCTACCCAGTTAAGCGGCGGCGAACAGCAGCGCGTTTCGCTGGCACGGGCGTTTTCCAATAAGCCTCAAATACTTTTCGCTGACGAACCGACCGGTAACCTCGATGCCGAAACGAGTGAAAAAGTAGTCAAATTACTGTTTGATCTAAATCGCGAAGCGGGAACGACGCTGGTTGTTGTCACCCACGATTTGGAGCTTGCCGCAAAAACGCAAAGGATTATCAAAATTAAAGGAGGAAAAATTATCTCCGATACCCAGACAAAATGATTTCTCCCGACCATTCTTTTGATAAAAAAAACGGCCTGAATTTTCCATGGCTCTTGCAAATGGCCTGGCGTGACAGCCGGAAAAACCGTTCAAGACTTCTCCTTTTTGTATCTTCAATCGTACTTGGAATCGCAGCCTTGGTGGCAATTTATTCTTTGGGAGATAACCTCAGACAAAATATTGATAGTCAGGCAGCAGAGCTTCTTGGAGCCGATCTTCAGGTTTCCGGAAATCGTCCGGTAACAGGAAATGCGAAGAAACTGATCGATTCGCTGGGAACAGAGCGGTCAGAGGAGAGGAGTTTTGCTTCAATGATTTTATTCCCGAAAAGCGGCGGAAATCGTCTTGCACAGGTTAAAGCATTGGATGGAAATTTTCCTTTTTATGGCGAACTGGAAACAATTCCCGCCACTGCCGGAAAAGATTTCAGGCTTGGAAAACAAGCGATCGTTGACCAGACGCTGATGCTGCAATACAATGCAAAAGTCGGCGATTCGATAAAAGTGGGTGAAGAAACTTTTGGTATTGCCGGAATTCTGATGAAGGCGCCAGGGCAAACAGGCCTCACCAGCTCAGTCGCGCCATCTGTCTATATTCCAATGAAATATTTGAACCAAACCGGTTTAATGCAAAAAGGAAGTCGCGTGGCGTACCGGCACTATATCAAATTCAAACCCGGTACTGATGTCGAAAAGTTGGTAAAAGTCCTTGAATCCAGATTGGATGCAGCAGATCTGGATCATAAAACAGTGCAAAGCCAAAAGGAAGATACCGGAAGATCTTTCAAAGATTTGACACAGTTTCTCGCTCTGGTCGGTTTTATTGCGCTTTTGCTTGGGTGCATCGGTGTAGCCAGCGCAGTTCATATTTACATCAGAGAAAAACTTAACTCGATCGCAATCCTGCGCTGCCTCGGGGTCAAAGGTTATCAGGCGTTTCTAATTTATCTTATTCAAATTGCCGGAATCGGACTTTTTGGCTCAATTCTCGGTGCTGCACTGGGAAGTATCATACAGCAGTTTCTACCGATTGTGATAAGGGATTTTTTGCCGTTTGAACTAACAACCGGAATTTCGTGGTCGGCCATTGGCCAGGGAATCGGTATCGGACTGATTATTTCAATACTTTTCGCGATGCCGCCATTGGTTGGTATCCGAAAAATTTCACCGCTGAACGTTCTTCGAAACACGAATGAATCAAGTACGTTAGAAAAAGATCCTGTTACGTGGATGGTCTATATCCTGATTATCCTTTTCATTTTTGGTTTTTCCTATCTTCAAACCCGGAACTGGATTCAGGCATTGTCTTTTACAGGCGGGATTTTGGGTTCATTTATTGTTCTTACAGCTATGGCAATAAGCCTTATGTGGCTTGTCCGCAGGTTCTTTCCTTCGTCGTGGAGTTACTTATGGAGACAAGGCCTCGCCAATTTATTCCGTCCGAATAATCAGACCGTAATCCTGATTGTGTCCATTGGTCTTGGAACGTTATTTATCTGCACGTTATTTTTTACCCAAACAATACTTTTAAACCGAGTAAAGCGATCTTCTAGCGGAAACAAACCCAATATCGTTCTTTTTGATATTCAGTCCAGCCAGAAAGAAGCGGTGGTAGCACTGGCCAAACAACAAGGATTACCTGTGAATGAAACCGTGCCGATCGTGAATATGCGTCTGGAATCGGTTAATGGAAAAAATGGATCAGAGGCTAAAAGTGACACATCGAAAGAACAGTCCCGACGCATTTTCGGAAGAGAGTATCGCGTAACATTTCGTGATTCCTTAACTGCATCCGAAAAGCTGGTACAGGGTAAATGGACAGGTTCCTACACCGATCCTTCAAAAATGGTTCCGGTATCCATCGAGGAAGGTTTTGCCAAAAGAAATCATATGGCACTAGGTGATACGTTGCTTTTTAACGTGCAAGGTGCAATGATGCAAACGGTCATCGGCAGTATGCGGGAGGTAAACTGGGCGGAGGTCCAGACGAATTTCCTCGTTGTTTTCCCTACCGGAGTGCTGGAAGAAGCACCTCAGTTTCATGTTGTGCTAACGCATGTTTCATCTCCCGAAATGTCGGCAAGATTTCAGACCGCGCTGGTACAGAAATTCCCAAATGTATCCATTATAGACCTTGCATTGGTGCTCAAAGTTATCGATGAGTTATTTAGCAAGATAGGATTTGTTATACGCTTTATGGCGGGGTTCAGCATTCTCACAGGGCTTGTTGTTTTAATCTCGTCTGTATTGATAAGCAAATATCAACGGTTGCAGGAAAGTGTTTTGTTAAGAACGCTTGGAGCAAGCAGAAAGCAGATCTTCGCGATTACAGCACTGGAATATTTTTTCCTGGGTGCGATGGCTGCCGCTACCGGAATAATTCTGGCATTAATCAGCAGTTTCGCCTTAGCGAAGTTTACGTTTGAGACAGAATTCAAGCCGGAAATTTTGCCCGTTCTAGTATTGTTCCTTATTGTTTCCGGGCTGACCGTCTTCATCGGACTAATTAATAGCAGAGGAATATTGTCAAAATCTCCGCTGGAAGTTTTACGGCAGGACACTTAACGGTGTCTAGAAATTACGATGAATTGTTAAATTATTTTTCCTGATGGATTCGGAGGAGTGTGTCCAGACTTATGCCCAGATACGATGCAATATGCTCCAAAGGAACCCGCTCGACCACTTGAGGCTGGATCTGGATCATATAGTCGTAACGCTTCCGGGCTGTGTCATGTTGGAATAATTTAGCCTGCTCTTCCTGTCTGGCTAAGACGCCCTCCATAAGTTTTCGCCCCATGGCATCAATTTCCGAAGACCTGCTGAAAAGTTCGTAAAGTTTATCTTTATCAAATATTACCACCTCTAGATTCTCCTCAGCCTGAATCATATATTCCGAACCTTTCTCCTGTTTCAAGCTTCGGATATTTGTCGCCAACTCATTTTCAAAATAGAAATTGGTATTTAATTCCTGCCCTTCAAAACTGTAAACGGCTCTGCAATATCCACTTCCAATAAAAAAAATAGATTTGCAAATTTCACCGGTTTCTAGAAGAGGTTCGCCTTTTTTAAAATGTTGTGTCGTTAAAACCCGCTTTAAGGCTTCCCAGTTTTTCTCAGAAATTTCCGGATGATGCAGCTTTATATAAGTGTAAAGATTTTCCAATTTTCGAGGATTTAAGTAAAAATCTAACTTATATTTTTAAAAAACGCACTAACTGAACTAAAAAAGCGTCGTGGCATACACAATAATTCTTTGTTACAATTAATTATAGAATTTATTAAGTTTTCTGATTAATTCAAAACATTATTGAATTACCTCGTTTGGAAAGATTTTTTTTATCAAATAAAGGAAATAAATTCATTGGACCGGCGCTGTTTGGCTCAAAAAAACGCTGCCGGTTTACTACCGGAATTTCTCAGTCATTCAGCAAAAGTATCACGCTGGTTCTCCACCGATCAAAATTTGGAACGATTATTTTAAAAATGCTGCAACTGACTCACCGGAATTGCGGGCAGTATTTATTCATCAGACTAAATTCTAAATTTTATTATCATGAGCTTCATAGAATCAGTTTCAAATACGAATGAAAAACCTGTCAAGTTATTTGTGCAGGATATTGGTCAGGGAAAACCAGTTGTGTTTATATCCGGCTGGCCTTTGAGCAGTGAAATGTGGGAATATCAATTCAACGTGTTACCAAAACATTTCATACGCTGCATCGGTTACGATCGCCGTGGTTTCGGAAAATCAGATAAACCCTGGGACGGCTACGATTATGATACGCTGGCTTCCGACCTGAACGCAGTCCTTGAAGAACTTGATCTGTATGAGGTTACCTTGGTAGGCTTTTCAATGGGTGGTGGCGAAGTGGTCCGTTATCTTTCAAAATATGGCGATAAAAGGATTGCAAGAATTGCGCTGGTCAGTTCTGTTGTGCCTTTTATGCTCCAAACCGATACCAACCCCGACGGACTTCCAAAAGAAATGTTCGATGGATTTGTCGAAAGTACAGAAGATGACAGGCCTAAATTTCTTGCCGAATTTGCCAAATCCTTTTATGGAAATTCTTTTTTAAGTCCGAATGTGAGCGACGAAATTCTCATGTGGCATAATGCACTTGCATTGCAGGCGTCCGGCCGGGCAACCAGCCGTTGCATTCGTTCATTCAGTGAAACTGATTTCCGACCAGACCTGGCACATATCAAAGTTCCCGTTTTAATCATACACGGAGATGCCGATAAGACTGTTCCTATCGAAGTAAGCGGAGAGAAAACGTCTGAACTGCTTCCTGCGGCCGAATATATTGTTTACGAAGGTGCGCCGCACGGACTTTTCGTGACAGAGAAAGAACGGTTAAATAAAGATCTGATACGTTTCATCGGCGGAATTGTTCATGAAGATATGGATATTTCCGAACGTCCCGGCGACTCTTTCTCGCCAAGCGTAGGAACGATTTAACGATACAGCCATATGGCTAAACTGCTCCCTGTTATCGGGCAAGTCTGGTCCGGGGAGCTTTTTATTGATACACCGCAAAAATTGAGTGATCATTAAAACAGAAAAATATGTTTTCAGAAAAACTTAATCTAACCGGAAAGACCGCTGTCATCACGGGTTCAAGTCAGGGAATTGGTGAAGGTATCGCACATACTCTGGCAGAATTTGGAGCAAATATTGTCTTGCATTATCGAGGAGGTGAAGAGAATGCAGAACAGGTAAGCGAACGAATAAAAGAGCAATATCAGGTTGATGCGCATATAGTCCAGGCAGATTTCACCGAAGAAGAAGGCGTAACTAAATTCTATGAAAGTGTCTTGAAAAAAGTAAAACAAATTGATATTCTTGTGATTAATGCCTCTGTTCAGATGGCGAAGGATTGGGACAAATTTACACCATCCGATTTTGATGAACATATCCAGGCAAATTTCAAATCAACATTTTTCCTCATGCAAAGATTCGCTCCTGCGATGGTTGAGCGAAACTGGGGACGGATATTAACCATCGGAAGTGTACAGCAGATCAAACCGCATCCTGCCATGATCCCATACGCCGCCACAAAATCTGCTGTTCTAAATCTCGTACAAAATATGGCTATGCAGCTGGCTGATAAGGGAGTAACTATAAACAACCTCGCACCGGGGGTTATTGCTACACCAAGAATTGAGGAGGACGTTCCAGCGGCTGATGAAAGAATTCTACAACGGATGCATACTCCGTCCGGTAAAATTGGAGAGCCGGAAGACTGCGCCGGACTCGCTCTTCTGTTATGTTCTGAAGCCGGAAAATTTATAACCGGCCAAAATATATTTGTGGATGGCGGGATGAGTCTCTAAGAAATGTAAATCAAAATCAAGGCTCGTGAACGGCAAATCTGGAATGGTTATGGTATTCAAAAATGAAAATCAATACTTCACTTAAACTGCTTACTAAAATGGCCAAATACTCAGAAAAAGCCAGCGAAAAAGTGGGACAAGCTATCCATGAAGAAAAGGAAGGAAAGCTTAAAACCGGCACAGGAAAGAAAGTAACGTCTAAAAAACAGGCAATAGCGATAGGACTTTCCGAAGCCAGAAAAGAAGGTGCCAAGGTGCCTAAAAAAAAGGATTAATGTTTGAATAGTATCGAAAAACAGTGGCAGGTGTTCGCATGAAAATTCCGAATACCTGCCACTATTTTATAATAATGTCTTTTCGTCTGTTTTCGGGAAGCACGACAAGATTACTAATTTCTCCGTTCTTTATTTCAGCTTGTATCGTCGTCTGGTAGGGCGCGTGAAGTTTAAATTTTCCATTCCAGTTTTTCGGCCAGGCTGGTAGCAGATATATCTTCCTATCATCTACTTGCATAATCATTTCCTGCAAACCGATCATGGCCGAACCGCCCCAATTGTGGTCAGGCGTCCAGTCGAACCCTGGCCCCCAGAACGTCGGAAAGCGATGTTTCGAATCTTTGAATTTTTCTCTTGTTAAATCCACTGCTTCATCGGTAAGACCGAGCCGGGCAGCGAAAATACTATACTGCCGCCAACCGACATGGCTTCGGAATTTTACAGCGTGCGGATCAAACTTGTAAGTATTAATAGCTACGTCCAGGTCCGGCTTTCCAATTCCGTAAATCCCCCACGGAAAAACCGGATATAATTGCGGCGTTTCCGAGTTTTGAACTCTACTCCAAGTGACGGCAGGAGCCAGTGTTTTATGTCCGTCAAATTGTTGAAAAGGAATGGGCGGAATCCTTTTCAGCATCGTCGCCCAACGCTCTTTTTGTTTCTGGTCAAGGTAAGGGTCCGGCAGCGCGAGCATCCTTTCCAAAGTCACCCTTAACGCCGAAATTACGGTTGTGGAATTGTAGGTCATTTTAAAAGTCTCCGCAGCTGTACTTGGATACAGAATGTAATGACCGTTTTCATCAAATGCTTTCGTGCCAAATTTCAACGCAAGCTGCTGATAATGTTCGTCATAAAAAGTAAGGCAACTTTCAATAAAAGGAATATAGGGACGAATATCCCTGCCTTCGAAACGTTCGGTTTCGAGCATCATCAGACAAAATTCAAATACCGTTTCCCACAAATATTCCAGCCACGGATTGTATTCCATACCGGCGTCATACCCGGCCGGTCGTTTTATGATGTACTCCGAAATATTGGGTAACCCGAAGTTTTCGATTTGTTCGGTAAAAGAAGCTCCCTTGTGATTCCAATAAATTTCACTTCTTAATTCGGCGTTATGCAGTGCGTTTAAATAAAAATCAAACTGAGATTTGAGCATATCAAAATCTCCGCTTTTCAACATGGGGAAATAGACCAGACGCTGGTTTTGTGCCGTCATCGCTCCCCCGCCCCATAACCGGAAATCCGGCGAATAACGGTAATTTTTATCCACATATTCCGGGTCAAAAGTGAACAGCCCGCCATTGAATTTTGTCGGCCATTTACCGTAAGCGTTGCAGCCAAGCTGGTAACGGAACAACTGATAGTTCCGTGAAACCGTGCTGTCCTTACCCTCAATAAAAATGTAACTTCTGTTCCAGAAATCTCTCCACCATTGTTGTGTTTTCAGTAATGCCGTTTTTTGTTCAGAAACAGATTTTTTCAAAATCTTGTCCAGATCTGTTTTCCAGGTTTCGAGCGTGGGTGATTGTACCACATGAAGCCCGATTTCCAGTTGAAAATTCCGGGCCTCTTTTATACTTTCAAGTTTCCAGGATTTAAAATCAGTGCTCGCATAACGTCCCTGATCATTACCCGAAGCTTTCATATTTTTTCCGCGTACGATTCCTCCAAACGTGTTATTTCTTACCGGATTAAACATTTTATTTTTGACAGCCTCCATTCCCTCCATTCTCACGGTATAGTCAAAAATGTCATCCCGATCCGGATTATTCCGGTGATAAAAGAGGATTTCATTATTCTGAAAACTCACCTCGTCCTTCAACGTTTTTACGTCGAAGGGCTGCTTATGCCGGTAGGAATTTGCTCGATATTCAGTTCCCGTAACCAAATGATCTTCATATCGCCAGGACTCATATGCCGCTGTTAACTTTATCGTATTTCTACTTTTTATATCCACATGAACCACCGGATTAAAAACATCAACCCAAAGATTCAGCTCCGTTCCGCTGCCAGTAATTCTGACTCCGCCGTCTGACAGCCGCAGCTCCTGACGAAAATCTTGTCCGCTGAACGGGTTAGAAGAAAGTTTAAGCCGCATTCTCCCAAGCTTCAGCATTTGATTGTTTTCGTCAAAAGTGCCGCTTCTGGACAGATAAAAAAGAACATCACCATTTTCTACCCAAACATTGAGGCCAATATCCCCACCGCCACAGGGCATTGATTCGGAAGAATTTTTGCTTTGCGAAGTCCACACGACGTTATAAGCAGCAAGCTCTTTCGGCTGGGCAAAAAGGTAATTTGAAAAAATTAGTAAAAGACAAACAAGGAATATTTTATTCATTAACCAGAAATTTAAACAAAACACGGACTGCGTGATTTCAGGATAAAATATCGTTTACGATGTTCCCATGCACATCGGTCAGCCGGAATCTTCGTCCCTGAAATTTATAAGTTAATCGCTCATGATCAACACCCATCAGATGCATTAAGGTAGCCTGAAAGTCATGCACATGAACCGGATCTTTGACAATATTATAACTAAAATCATCCGTTTCGCCATAACTTATTCCGGGCTTCACGCCCGCTCCTGCCATCCACATTGTAAAACACCTTGGATGATGATCGCGCCCATAATCTTCGGCTGTAAGTTTTCCCTGAGAATATACCGTCCTGCCAAATTCCCCGCCCCAGATCACAAGCGTATCGTCCAGAAGGCCTCTTCTTTTCAAATCCATGATCAGAGCTGCCGTGGGCTGATCTGTATTTTTGCACTGATGCGCAATTCCCTTTGGCAAACCGCCGTGATTATCCCAGCCCTGGTGGTATAACTGGACGAATTTTACATCCTTTTCCACGAGTTTTCTAGCCAGAATACAATTTGCCGCATAGGTCCCGGAATCCCGGCTGTCCGGACCGTAAAGTTCAAAAACTTCATCCGGTTCGTCTTTTGTATCCATTACCTCTGGTACCGAAGTCTGCATCCGGTATGCCATTTCATACTGCGCAATCCGGGCATCCACTTCCGGATCACCGTACGCTTCATTTTGCAACCGATTTAATTTCGACAGATAATTAAGCATTTCTTTCCGGTCTGTGCCGTCATATCCTTCCGGATTATTCAGAAATAAAACCGGATCTTTCCCAGATCGAAACTGTACTCCCTGGTGTTTGGAAGGCAGAAAACCATTACCCCATAAGCGGGCATATAACGGCTGATCTTTTGAACCGTTTTTTGAAACCAGAACAATAAAAGTTGGAAGATTCTGATTGTCTGAACCCAGGCCATAACTTACCCAGGAACCAATCGATGGCCGTCCGGGAAGTTGATTCCCAGTCTGAAAAAAGGTAATCGCCGGGTCATGGTTGATCGCTTCCGAATGAATGGATTTTATGATGCAAAGATCGTCCACAACTTTGGCAGTATGCGGCATCAGTTCACTTACCCAGGTTCCGCTCTTCCCAAACTGATTGAATTTATAAATGGAAGGAACCATCGGAAGCGCGCTCTGGTTGGCACTCATCCCCGTGAGCCGCTGCCCTTTCCTGACCGAATCCGGAAGATTCTGACCAGCCAGATCTACCAGTTTTGGTTTATAGTCAAAAGTTTCAAACTGTGAAGGCCCTCCGCTCATGAAAAGATAAATGACCCTTTTTGCCTTTGGAGCAATATGCGGCAATGCTTTGAGAATTTCCTGCTCAAAATCAGCTGCGCTTTCTGGCGAAGCTTTCGGCGAAGATCCAAAAATCTTTTCAGCACCCAACAACGAACCCATGGCAAGAGCACCCAGGCCAAGTGATGTTTTCATCAGAAAACGCCGCCTGTCCAGCTTTTTATTCAATTGGTTAAATTCAGGACTGTTCAATCTGAATTCTTCGTCGTGATGATGTGCCATGGATTACCGTTTCGTTAAAGTTGCATCCGAATTCAAAATAGTGCTCGCGACTACCGCATTTGCAGCGATCAGGGCCGCATCTGTTTTTTGACTAACCCGTGTTTGTCCTGCGCTGAGCCAACCTACTGTTTTTTTGGGCGATTTCTTAAATTTCTGGTATTCATTTTTCTGCATGCTTACCAGCAGTTCCATTTCTTTTATAGACGGCGATCGCCCCGTAAGTTTTCTGTAAGCAACAGCAACGGCCTGTTTGGTATCAGAAAACCGGGCCATTTTTTCTCCCATTACTTTCATCGCTTCTACAAAGGTCGGATCATTTAATGTTACCAAAGCTTGCAGCGGTGTGTTCGTTTTTTGCCTTCTGACAACACAAAAGCTTCTTGAAGTCGCGTCAAATGTAGAAAGTGTCGGATTGGGAACAGACCTTTTTACGATCACATATAAACTTCTGCGATATACTCGCTGACCGGAATCTGGTTTGTAAGTCGTATTATTGATTTCCCAAAGTCCCTCGGGCTGGTAGGGCTTTACACTTTCCCCTCCAATTTTATTATTAATCAATCCGCTTGCCATCAACGCGTTATCCCGAATCATTTCAGCAGTCATCCGATTGGAAGGCCCGCACGACAAAAATCGGTTCTCCGGATCTTTTTCACGGTTTTCTTTTGAGGTTTTTGAATGCTGCCGGTAAGTCGCGGACATAACGATCATCTTGTTTAATTTTTTCACATCCCAGCCAGACTCCTGAAAACGTATGGCCAGCCAGTCAAGCAGTTCCGGATGACTCGGAAGTTCACCCTGATTACCAAAATCTTCCGTTGTTTTCACAATTCCGGCACCAAAGAAATTTTGCCAGAACCGATTTACCGCCACCCGCGCCGTAAGCGGATTACTCTTATCCGTCAGCCAAAGCGCCAGTCCGTATCTGTTTTTAGGAAGATTTCCGGGAAACTTCAATATCGATTCAGGGGTACTCGGAGAAACTTCTTCACCAAAAGCATCGTAGTTGCCGCGTAAAAGGATATGCGCTTTTTTAGGCTTTGTCATTTCCTGCATAACCATCAGCTCCCGGATATTTTCCGCAGAATCGGCCTGGGAAGTTCTTGTCCAGGTTAACAGATTGGAAGCTGCTATAACCTTGGGCGAAACTGCTGAGAAATAATACTCTTTTAATATCGCTAAATCTTGTTGATCAAGCTGTTCCTTCGCTTTACCAACGATTGTTGTCCACACATTTTTCCGAGCTAAAATACCAATCTCATAATCAGTCAATACTCTGTTATAGACAGTTACCTCATCGACTTTCCCACCTTTCAACCCAAGTCCGCGCCACCATCCGCCGATTTGCAAACCGGGCTGTTTGTTTCCTTTAAACAAAATATCTTTTGTCAACTGATCCATTGTCGTCTCCATAATGCACGGTTTTCCGTCCAAAAAAAGATTGAATCCTTTTGCTTTCGACGAACCGTCATACGTTATCGTAAGTTGAATCCAATGGTCTCTCGGAATTCCTCTCTGTGATAATTTTGTGATTGCATTTGACGGTGCCGTATGCGCCATATTGAGTTCCAGCCTGTCGTCTTTTAAATACAAATGATACCCTCTGAAATTGTAAAGTCGTTGAGCCTGAGACTTGTGCAGTATTACACCTTCTTTAAGAGCTTTGGGAATATTTACCCAGATCCCAACGCTGAAAGGTTCTGAACGGCGGAAAATACCTACCTGATCAAGATCCAGAAAAACATCCCCGTTCATCGCCATCGCCTGCCCGTCATTATGGGAGATAAATACCGGACTATCGCCCATTTGTCCGGATTCTCTCTTCATTATGCCTGTTTGCTTCGGGTTAACAGCATTTTTTAACGAATTTTTATCTAAAGAAAAAAGTGCCTGCAGATTTGTTTCAGGTAAATTCTCTGAGCCTAATTTGCGATACTGCTGATTGGAGATCCATTTTTGAAATTCCGGTTCTGAAGTGATTTTGGCAGACTTGATTTGCTTTTCCTGCGAGGCAATTTGCGTGTTTATAAAACGAAGCATTTGCTCCTGTTGAGCAGTCGGCAGCATCAGTGTAGGTGTCGGCAGCGCATCATCCCATGAAATCTGCCCGGCTTCCTTCACATTATTAAAAAAGCTAAAAAGCTGATAATAATTCTTTTGCGATATCGGATCGTACTTGTGATCATGACATTTAGCGCAGCCCACCGAAATTCCAAGCATTGCATCGCCAAACGTATTCGTCCGGTCGATAACATACTCGGTTTGGAACTCTTCTTCAACAATTCCTCCCTCCATATTCTGCTGGTGATTCCGGTTGAAAGCAGTCGCAATAATCATGTCTTTTGTCGGCTTTGGCATCAGATCACCAGCAAGCTGCCACTGCACAAATTGGTCATAATGCATATTTTGGTTAAATGCTTTAATAACCCAATCACGATACGGAGACATATCCCGAAGGCGATCCACGGTATACCCATGCGAATCTGCAAAACGAGCCAGGTCGAGCCAGTCAACAGCCATTTTCTCGCCGTAATGCGGTGATTTCAACAGCCGGTCGATTTGTTTTTCATATGCATTTTCACTGTTGTCTTTTAAAAATGCATCGATTTCTTCCAGCGTTGGTGGCAGTCCTGTTAAATCCAGTGAAACTCTGCGAAGCAATAATTCTTTGTCAGCCTCGCGGGAAGGCTTCAATTTTTCTTCTTCAAGTTTTGCAAGAACAAAATTGTCGATCGGATTTTTGATCCATTCCTTATTTTGAACATTCGGCAATTCTGGCTTTTCAGGTTTTACAAACGCCCAGTGCGGTTTATATTCAGCCCCGTCCTCAATCCATTTGATCAAAACAGCTTTTTCCCCGGCACTCAGACTCAGGTGTGAATCCTTCGTCGGCATAACATATTCCGGATCGCCCGACATGATTCGGTGGTAAAATTCACTGCCCGATAAATTACCCGGATCAATAGCAACTTTGCCTGGATTCTCGGGCAATTTTCCATACGCGGCTTCTTTCATATCAAGCCGCAAACCTGCTTTTTGCTTTGCTTTGTCCGGCCCGTGGCAGGCAAAACATTTGTCGGAAAGTACGGGTTTGACGTGTTGGTTATAGTCAAGCTTTTCAGGTAGCTCATTATAAGCCAGCTGTACATCCTCAGGGAGTTTTGGTCCGCAGGATAACATGCATGTAAAAACCATTATTGTGACGAAAATTTTAAGATACCGCATGGTATGCCAAGGGTCAGGATTTCATAACAACAAATGTATAATTTAATAAATTGTAAAAATTATACAAAACTGACCGAGTTTTTCACAAATCCGACATTTTTACTTTTAATTTAAAGGCTACATTCACCGGTAAAGATGGCAACAACAAATCACTCTGTTTCGAATTCAGCATTTTCGCTGCTGAATGTCGACTATGTTAAATTGAACAAAAGCTGGAATTACCGGAATATTGTCAGTCCATTTTACCGGCTATACCTGATTGATGAAGGTTTTGGAAAATTACATCACGCAGATAAAACGATCATTTTAGAGAAAGATCATCTTTATCTGATTCCCAGCTTCACCTTATGCAATTACCATTGTCCGGAATTTTTGAGCCAGTATTACATTCATTTCCTGGAAGAATCACCAGACGGCAAATCCCTTTTTTCCGGACAACAAACTATTCTTAAAATAGAGGCAAAACCCTCCGATCAGGAATTATTTAAGCGAATACTATTTCTAAATCCGGAAAGAAACCTGAAAAGATCTTACAATCCGAAAGATTACCAGAAACAACCTGTCATTCAGAGTTTCCAACAATTAAATAACGATCTGCCAATTGCGGTTTATCTGGAAACAAAAGGAATTTTACTTCAGCTACTATCTAAATTTTTAACGGCGGAAAATTACAGTAACTCAACAGCCAAAACGGTTCCAAATAAAATTCTGGAAAGCATATACTTCATCCAGAACCATCTGGGTGAAAAGCTGACTGTTGCAGAACTGGCCGAAAGAGCATGTCAGAATCCGGATTATTTTTCCCGACTGTTTCAATACCATACCGGAGCCCGGCCATTGGCTTTTATTCAGCAAAAAAGAATTGAAAGAGCTCAGTTTCTTATGCTTACAACGGAACTTTCGCTCGGTGATATTGCTGTCCATACAGGTTTTGAAAGTTTGTCTTATTTTTCGAGAATTTTTAAAAATATTACCGGACAAACTCCCGGTTTCTTTGGAAGGCACAATCATACGATATAACATTATCTCAATAACGACTTGTCCGCTTACGAACAAAAATGTCCGGTTTTGAACATTTAAAAACAGGAAACGCTAATTAAATGCCTGATTATCAACATGGCACAACATTGTTATAAGCACCTCTGGTGCAACTCGTAAGATCTATTAGTCATGATAAGAAACTATTTTAAAATCGCTTTCAGAAATCTTGTAAAACACAAGTCTTTCAGTTTTATTAACATCATCGGTGTGGCAATCGGCCTTGCCTGTTTCCTGCTTTTGACGCTCTATGTTAAGGATGAACTGAGCTACGACCGGCACAACGAGAATGCGGATAGAATTTACCGGTTGTCCCGTACTTTCCTGTCGAAAGACGGCACAGAATCGCTCCGTCTGGGCCACGCCGCGCCACCTTTCGGGCCGCTTATCAAGCAAGATTTTCCTGAAATAGACCAGGTTGTCCGTTTACTCGAAACAGATGGAATGATTCGCTATGGAGAACATATTTTTAATGAGGATAACATCTATGCGGCAGAAGAAAATATTTTCAAAGTATTTTCTTTTAATGTTTTGCAGGGAAATCCCGCAAACGCGCTGGTTAATCCATTTTCCATCATGTTTTCGAAACCCATGGCGGAGAAATATTTCGGCAAGGAAAATCCTCTTGGCAAGACAATCAGGGTTGACAACGAGTTTGACTATACCATCACCGGCGTTTATGAACCTCTTCCGTCCCAGTCCAGCTTCCATCCAAACTTTCTGATCTCGTTTTCAACACTTGCAAACGACCGCGTGTATGGAGCCGAAAACCTGCGTTCGAATTGGGGAAACAATTCATTTTCAACTTTTTTACTTCTTCCCAAAAACTACGATCCTGAAAAACTGGTCAAGGCATTTCCGGCCTTTCAAAACAAACATATTGATCCCAAAGCTTCAACATGGTCAGTTTTAGATCTGATGAAACTGACCGATATTCATCTTTATTCTCATTTGGATTCTGAAATGGAGGCCAATGGGGATATACAGTATGTTTATTTATTTTCAGCTATCGCCATTTTCATTCTGCTGATTGCCTGCATTAATTACATGAACCTTGCAACGGCGCGTTCAGCCAAACGGGCGAAAGAAGTGGGGATGAGAAAAGTTGTGGGAGCTATTCGCAGCCAGCTTATTAAGCAGTTTTTAAGTGAATCAATTTTACTGGTCTGTATTTCGTTGATACTCGCATTTGTTATTGTTGCCGTCTGTCTGCCCTTTTTAAATGATTTCACTCAAAAACAGCTGACAACAAACTCGCTTTTGACTCCGTCTTTCATCGCTATTGTCGTTTCTATCTCACTTTTCACTGGCCTTATCGCAGGAAGTTATCCTGCATTTTTCCTGACTTCTTTTCAGCCGACAAGCGTATTGAAGGGGAAAATTGCATCGGCTTTGAAAAATGGCAGACTGCGTCAAACGCTTGTCGTAGCTCAGTTTGCGATCGCGGTGGTACTGATAATCAGCACGGCTGTGGTTTATAGCCAGATGAAATATATCCAGAATTACAAACTGGGTTATTCGAAAGATCAGGTTATTCTGCTTTCGCCGCCTTCTGATTCTACCACTAATTTCGAGGCAATCAGTCAGGAATTAAAGCAGAACAGCAACATCACAGAAGTGGGACGATCTTCCAGAATTCCTTCCGGCCGTCTACTCGATTCCTGGGAAGCGTACGTGATGAAAGGCGATTCCATGACGCCTTCTGATATCAGCATCAAGTCACTTTCCGTTGACGAAGATTTCATTCCAACCTATAAAATTCAAATGGCTGCCGGCCGAAATTTTTCCAAAGAATTTGGAACAGACAAAACGGAAGGATTTATATTGAACGAAACAGCCGTTCGCTTGCTTGGCTGGAAGAATCCCAAAGACGCTATCGGAAATCGTTTTGGTTACGGAAAGGTACGCGGTCAGATCATCGGCGTCACCAGGGATTATCATTTTGAATCACTCCACCAGAAAGTTGCGCCCATTGTGATGTTTATGCCCGATGGAAACAGAAGATGGCTTTCCGTGCAAATTGCCGGCGGCGATATCAAAAATTCCATTGAACATGTAAAAAAAGTATGGGAAAGCCGGTTTCCGGACAAACCCTTCTCCTACGAATTTCTGGATGAACGTTTTGGAAGACTATATGCGCGTGAGCAAACCCAGCAGCTTTTATTCGGCATTTTTGCAGGTATCGCCATTTTCATTTCCTGTCTCGGACTGCTCGGATTATCTATGTTTATGGCAGAACTTCGTGTGAAGGAAATTGGAGTGCGCAAAGTGCTTGGCGCGTCGATCCCAAGCCTGGTAATGCTTTTGTCAAATGATTTCCTGAAACTGGTCTTCATCGCAATTCTCATTGCTTCGCCTGTTGCCTGGTATGGCATGCACAACTGGCTGGAAAACTTTGCTTATCACACAAACATTTCCATCTGGATATTTATTGGCGCCGGTGTTCTGTCCGCTGGAATTGCACTTTTAACTATCAGTTTTCAAAGTATAAAAGCGGCACTCCGCAATCCGATCAATGCCTTGAAAAGTGAATAGCTATCAAGATTGCCAGACATATTCCTCTCCTTTTTTTAAGCATTAGTCATGTTCAAAAATTATTTCAAAATCGCCTGGCGAAACCTTCTCAAAAACAAAACGTTCAGTCTGATCAATATTCTTGGTCTTGCGCTCGGTATGGCTTGCAGTCTGCTGATTATGCTTTGGGTACAGGATGAAATCAGGATGGACCGGTTTCATGAAAATGATTCCCGGCTTTTCAACGTCATGGAAAACCAGTTTTATTCAGGATACATTAATACGTATTCGTCCACGCCGGGAATTCTGGCGGAGAATATTGTAAAGGATATTCCGGAAATTGAAAAAGCCAGCCAGCTGTTATGGGAAACTTCACCCGTTTTCAGGGTCGGCGAGAATATTGATAATGAAAAAGGACGCTTTGTGCAGGGAGATTTCCTGACCATGTTTTCGTTCCGATTAAGTCAGGGCGATGCGGCAACAGCACTTAAAAGTCCTGACGGCGTTGTCATTTCCCAAAAACTGGCGGACAAATATTTCAAAGGTGTAGATCCGATGGGAAAAACGATCCGGATTGATAACAAAGACGATGTAATTGTGACAGGCGTTCTGGCAGAAATCCCTTCCACATCTTCGTTGAAATTTGATTACCTGATGAGTTTTGATCGCTGGAAAAACGCCAATGTCTGGGCGAAAGAATGGGGTAACAATGGTGCAGGCTGCGTTGTGTTGCTTGCAAAAAATGCTGATCCGGTTAAAGTTTCAGATAAGATCAGGGGGTATATCAAAACAAAAAATAAAGACAGCAATGTGGATCTTTTTCTGACCAATTATGGCAAGTCTTATCTCTATTCCAAATGGGACTCCGGAAAGCAGAATGGCGGGCGGATTGAATATGTTAAAATGTTTATCATCGTAGCTGTTTTCATTCTGATCATCGCTTGTATAAATTTCATGAATCTTGCGACGGCACGCTCGGTCAAGCGTGCAAAAGAAGTAGGACTTCGCAAAGTTGTTGGCGCCTACAGGAGCAGTCTTATCGGACAGTTTATGGGAGAATCCATTCTGATTACCTGTCTGGCTTTAATTTTTTCTATGATCATTGTTTTATTGATGATTCCGTCCTTTAATGCTTTAACCGAAAAACAACTTTCTCTGGACTTCACAAATCCGTATCTGGTGATGGTTTTGTTTGGATTGACTGTCACCACAGGCATTTTTGCCGGAAGTTATCCTGACTTTTTTATGTCGTCGCTCAACCCGGTTGTTGTTTTGAAAGGCGCTTTAAAATTTAAACCAAGTGCAGCTTATTTTCGTCAGGGTCTCGTCGTCTTTCAGTTTGGTCTTTCCATTTTACTTATCTTGTCGATGATCGTCGTATATCGTCAGATTCAGTACATCCAAACTAAAAATCTGGGCTTCACTCGTGAGAATCTTTTATATATCAGCGATATAGACAAAGGAATGAGTAATAACTTTGCATCCTTCAAACAGGCTCTTGAAAATCAGCCGGGCATAAAATCCGTATCCTCTTCCCAGGCCAACCCGCTCAACTATGGAAGCTCGACGATGGGTGTTACCTGGCCGGGAAAAGATACAACGCAACAATTGCTTTTCAATGTAAATCCGTCTGGTTATGATTTCGTCAAAACCATGGGAATCAAACTTCTGGACGGACGTGATTTCAGTCCTGATTACGGTACAGATTCTACCAATTATCTGATCAATGAAGCGGCTGCCAAAAAAATAGGTTACAAAGATCCAGTCGGAAAAGAACTTACGCTTTGGGGTAAAAAAGGTAAGGTTATAGGCCTTATGAAAGATTTCCATATCGGTTCGCTGCATGTGGCCATTGAGCCTTTAATTGTTGGGCTGCAACCAAAAACGATAACCTTCGGCTCTGCGATTATAAGAACAGAAGCAGGCAAAACGAAGCAGGCAGTGGCGAGCGTCGAAGAAATTTTCAAGAGATATAATCCGGGTTTCCCATTTAAATATCAATTCGCAGACGAAGAATTTGGGAAGCAGTATAAATCTGAAAACGTGGTTAGCCGCCTTTCTGGTTATTTCGCATTTCTGGCTATTTTCATTTCTTGTCTGGGATTATTTGGATTGGCTGCCTTCACAGCTGAACAGCGGACGAAGGAGATCGGAGTTCGGAAAGTTTTGGGGGCCAGCGTTACCAACCTTGTAGGTATGCTCTCAGCTGATTTCGTCAAACTTGTTGCAATCTCGGCGTTAATCGCTTTTCCAATTGCCTGGTATTTTTTAAAAAACTGGCTGGAAAAATACGCGTATCGCATTGATATGGAATGGTGGTATTTTGTTGTTGCCGGAATAGCGGCGCTGCTGATCGCCTTGTTTACGGTTAGCTTTCAAGCTGTTAAAGCAGCTTTGATGAATCCTGTAAAAAGTTTGAAAAGCGAATAGCATTTAAAACGGTACTGAAAGAAAAAGAGCTGGAACGAAGGATAAATTTATCCTTCGTTCCAGCTCTTTTATCGTAGTATCTGTGAGATGGTCATACCTAATTCGAAACAGTCGCTACATAAAATTCTTCTTTGTTATAGTACGTATAGTTGTAATAGTTTGATAACAAAATCTACACATCCTGAAACAAAACTGCGAACTAATTTAACACTATATCTAACTAATAATCAATACGTTACCAAAAACTAAAATATTTAACAATATTGATATTATTTTAAATTATTTCTATATATTGTTTTCGTTGTGTCTGGCAGAATAACAAAAGCTGACTAGTATTACACTAAACTTCGACGCAAGAATTCATTAAATGTCATAGACCAGTACGACTCCATTTTTAACCTAACCGAAAAGAAAATGACACAAATTTTACATTCCTGTGGGCGATGGGTCATCTTCACAAAATTCCAGATTTGCCTGTCCTATGGTGATTTCGTCACGAGAAAAAATCCTAATCACTACCCTTAACCAAGACTTTTAAACTTTCATAACGATTCAGATCTCATGCTGCATTTTATTCAGCACAGGACTTCCTATGTCCTGTAAAATGCCCCTCCTAACAAACAATCATCAGTCTACTCACTTTCAATATAACAGATATGTCAAAGATTTTGAAATCCGCCATACAGTTATTATTAATGCTATCCTGCTGTTGCATCCCGGGATTCACGCACGTATATGCGCAATCAAATGCGATCGTTTCTGAAAACGCATTGCCCGGAACCCCTGCATCGGTATGGGATATTTCCGGTTCGGGAGCACTTAGTATTCAGGGGTTCGCAACCGATATCAGCTATAATAAAGGAGAAACTGCACGTTTTAAAATAAAAACGACAGCGTCCGGTTATACCATAAAAATTTACCGGCTTGGATATTATGCAGGGCTCGGTGCACGCTTCCAGGGTGACGGGATTGTTACTGCTGCTTTGCCACAATCCCAATCCCCGTGTACCACCGATTTTGTAAACGCGGCAAATCCCGGAACCGGATTGCTCGACTGCGGAAACTGGTCTGAATCTGCTCATTGGCAAATTCCTGCCGAAGCCGTGTCTGGAATTTACATCGCCAAGCTGACCCGAAACGACGATTTAACCGCATCGAGCCATATCGCCTTTATTGTAAGAGACGATGCCAGTCATTCGGATTTACTTTTCCAAACTTCTGATGCGACCTGGCAAGCCTACAATATTTATGGCGATACCGAAAGCAATGGGAAAAGTCTATACAGAGGCGTAACAGGAACGAAAGCATCAAAGGTCAGTTATAACCGTCCTTTTTATACGCGCGCAGGAAATGGTGGCGGCGGACCGATGGAAGACTGGTTGTTCAATTCGGAATATCCGATGATCCGGTTTTTAGAAAAAAATGGATACGATATGACTTACACGACGGATATCGACTCGGATCGTCGTGGAAATTTAATTGCAAACCACAAAGTGTTCATGTCGGTTGGTCATGATGAATATTGGTCAAAGGGGATGAGGAATAATGTTACTGCCGCCAGAAATACAGGCACTCATCTTGCTTTTTTCAGCGGCAACGAAGTTTACTGGAAAACACGTTATGAAAATAGTATCAGCACAGGAAATGCGCCTTTCCGGACTTTGGTTTGTTACAAGGAAGGATCTCAGGGTGAGAATCAGTGCAACGGAAAATGTGATGAAACGACCATCGAATGGACCGGATTGTGGAGAAGCGGCTGCGAATTTCCGGGAAGTGACGGGTGCAATCCTGAAAATACTTTAAGCGGTCAGTTAAGCTGGGACGGTTTTACCGGCACAATGGAAGTTCCAAGCGATTATAAAAATCTGCGTTTTTGGCGTAATACTAATGTAGCTTCCTTGCCAAACGGACAAACGGCAACGCTCACTCAAAACACACTCGGATATGAGTGGAACCCGGAACAGGAAAGTTATCGTTCGACGTATCCAGCTGGCAGAGTTATTTTGTCTAAAACAATTGTCAATGGAAAAACACACCACCTCAGCCTTTACAAATCCGGTAACGGCGCGCTGATTTTCGGAGCGGGAACAGTACAATGGTCATGGGGACTCGATGATGTTCATGATCGGGGAAATGAACCCGTAAGTCCGGCCATGCAACAGGCAACCGTGAATTTATTTGCTGACATGAACGTGCAACCTTTGACATTACAACCAAACCTGGTTGTTGCCGCAAAATCAACCGATACCCAGCTTCCGGCTCTGGCTATTACTTCGCCAGGAAGTGGTGAAAGTTTTCCGGCAAACGCCGTTTATACCATCACAGGTAATGCTTCGGACAATGCAACGGTTTCAGGAATAGAGGTATCAACTGATGGCGGCACGAGCTGGCGACTTGCCACGGGGACGCTGAACTGGACCTTTGCCTGGACACCATCAACACCCGGACCGGCAACGATTATGGCCAGGGTTGTTGACGACTCCGGTAATTTAAGTCCGGTGACAAGTTTAAATGTAACAGTCGGCGCAGCTGTGGCACAAGCTTGTCCCTGTACTGTTTTTTTACCGACCGATGTGCCGGGATCTCAGGTTTACAACGATAATCAAAGTATACAGCTGGGTATGAAATTCAGTTCAGATGTCAGTGGGCTGGTTACCGGGGTTCGGTTTTACAAACATATTCAAAATACCGGCACACATACGGGACAACTGTATAGTACCAACGGAGCACTGTTGGCACAAGTCGTCTTTCCGAATGAAACGGCAGAGGGGTGGCAGCAGGCAAATTTTTCTTCTCCGGTTCCTATTTCGGCAAACACCACCTACATTATCTCCTATCACAATTCGTCGGGATATTATTCCTCTGTGAATCCTTATTTCAATATTGAGAAAACCAACGGCCATTTGAAAGGTCTGGCTGATACAGACGCAGTTCCAAATGGTGTCTATAAATACTCCGCAATTCCCACTTTCCCAAACGAAAATTACCAGTCGAGCAACTATTATGTTGACGTAGTTTTTGAACTTGGAACACAAACAGATGTCACGCCTCCCTCTATCGTTTCGACATTACCGGCAAATGGCACTGCCAACGTCAATATTTTACCTGAAATTAAAGTAACCTTTAACGAAGCTCTTGATCCCATTTCAGTTATCACCAGCACAGTAAGATTACTGAACGGAAGTACCGTTATCCCCGCATCCGTGACCTACGATGCCGGCGCACTTTCAGCTGTGATTATTCCCACCGTAGCCTTGGGTTACTCGACGAATTACACCATAGAAATTCTCGGCGGTAGCGCAGATCCCAGAATTAAAGACGTGACCGGAAATGCTCTGACGGCTAATTACAGTGCAACATTTACAACCAAAGCCGCGCCGGTTTCTTTACCCTCCCCTAACGACGGCCCCGGAGGACCGATTCTCGTCATCAGTTCCTCAGCTAACCCATTCAGCCGCTATCCGGTCGAAATATTGCGAGCCGAAGGATTGAATGAATTTGCGGCGAAGGATATTTCAGAAATCAGTGCAAATCCCACTTTGATAAACAATTATGACGTGATCTTACTTGGAGAATTTTCACTTACTCCTGATATCGTTGCTGCGCTGACTACCTGGGTTACCGCAGGCGGAACTTTAATTGCATTTAAGCCGGAATTACAATTAAATCCTCTGCTCGGTTTGACCGCTGTCACTGGTTCATTAAGTGATAAATATTTGAAAGTAAACACCAGTACGGCACCCGGCGCAGGTATAGTTTCGGAAACAATGCAGTTTCACGGACAGGCAAATCTCTATACTCTTAGCGGAGCAATCAGCATTGCAACATTATATTCGAGTTCCGGCCTGGCAACAGAAAATCCGGCCATCACTTCCAGAGAAGTTGGTTCAAATGGCGGAAAAGCGGTGGCATTTGCTTATGATCTTGCTAAATCCGTTGTCTATACCCGTCAGGGAAATCCTTCCTGGGCAGGACAAAAAAGAGACGGAGAAAGCGGTCCGATACGATCAGACGACCTGTTTTATCCGGACTGGATCGATTTTGAAAAAGTTAGTATTCCGCAAGCCGATGAGCAGCAGCGACTTCTGGCGAATATTATTTTACAGAGCAATTTGCATAAAAAACCTCTTCCACGCTTCTGGTATCTGCCCCGAAAACTGAAAGCGGCAGTGATTATGACGGGAGACGATCATGCGTCAGGTGGAACAGTGGGAAGGTTTGATGATTATTTAAGCAAAAGTACGTCAAACGATCAGGCCGCTGTTGATAACTGGACGGCCATTCGGGGTACTTCCTATATCTATCCCACAACGCCAATCACAAATGAGCAAGCGGCTAATTTTCAAGCGAAAGGTTTTGAAATCGCACTGCATTTGAATACAAATTGTGAAAATTATTCAGCAGCAAGTATATCCGGTTTGCTTTCCGCTCAATTAAATAATTTCGCAACCCAGTTCCCCAGCCTTTTAGCACCAACAACAAACAGAACTCACTGCATCGCATGGAGCGACTGGGCTTCGCAGCCAAAAGTAGAATTTCAGAATGGAATTCGGCTGGACGCAAATTACTATTACTGGCCACAGGCATGGGTTCAGAATCGTCCCGGGATGTTTACCGGATCAGGAATGCCAATGCGTTTTGCTGATCTTGATGGTTCATTGATCGATGTCTACCAAGCTGCTACCCAGCTGACGGACGAATCAGGAATCACGTACGCGACACATATCAATACGCTTCTTGATAACGCAACCGGCACGAAAGGCTACTATGGTGTTTTTACAGCAAACATGCATACCGATATAAACGGAGGTACCAGCACAGAAGGATCCAACGCGATTATTACCTCCGCCCAGTCGAAAAACATTTCTGTTATTTCTGCCAAACAAATGCTTACCTGGCTGGATGGACGCAACAATTCTGCTTTCGGTAATATGTCATGGGCCGGAAACCTTTTGAATTTTAGTGTCACAACAGCGGCAGGTTCTAACAATATGTTCGCAATGCTGCCGGTTCATGCTACCGATGGTGAACTTGCCGGCATTACTGTAAACGGTAATCCTGTCACTTTTTCGAACGAAACAATCAAGGGAATTCTCTACGCGTTTTTCCCCGCCGCGGAAGGAAATTATATTGCCACCTATACCTCGGACAATATCCCTCCGCAAATTTTGAACATCGTAGCAACTCAATCAGATCCCGGATCGGCTGTGATTTCCTGGACAACGAATGAACCCGCCGATTCCAAGGTTATTTATGGCACTTCACCCAACGACCTGAGTCAAAATACAGCCTCTGCTAATCTGGTTACTAATCATAGTCTGACAATTACCGGACTTCTGCCAGGCACAACTTATTACTACAAAGTAACGTCGGCCGATGCGAAAGCAAATAGCACAACTGAGCCCGCTATTAGTGGACCGTTGAGTTTCGCAACGCCGGTCGCTGCGTGTTTTGATGACCAGACAGCCAGCAATTTTAACGCCGGAACGGTTGGAACGAATACCGTTGTGACAGCGACAGGCGTAAGTTTGAAACCAAAAACCGAAGAATTTACAATTTTACCGCCAGCCAGTGAATGGCAGAGCTTTCCATGGAACACCGGCGGTTCAAGCTCAATCGTAAACGGTGAGGTTGTAGTTGACGGAGCGAGATTTAACACAGAACCGGAAACCGCTGCATTTGGCCCGGGGACTTCCATCGAATTCAGGGCAACTTTTGGAGGTACACCTTTCCAACATATTGGATTTGGTGCCGGAAATAATGTCGACATGTATAATAATACGGCCATTTGGGCAATGTTCAGTACCAATAATACCAGTACTGAATTACAGGCAAGAATCGCAAATTCCGGTAGCGATAATTTCACAATTCCAGGTGCCGCCCTGGGTTCTCCACACACGTATCGGATTGACTGGAATGTTAATTCAATCGAGTTTTTCATTGATGGAATTTCAGTAAGACTTGTCAATACTGTCTTGTCAACACCTATGCGGATCGGTCTGAGCGATTATAACGTGGGTGCACCGACATTATCGATGGACTGGATTCGGATCACACCGTCTGCATATCCAGCTTCCGGAAGTTTTATTTCCCGGGTCTATGACGCAGGAGCATCAAAAGAATGGCAACAGGCTAGCTGGACAGCAGACCTTCCCGCCGGAACTTCCATACAATTATTTCAGCGCCAGGGCAACTCGGCTGATCCGGCAGACAACTCCTGGACAAACTTTTCTCCCATTGCGTCCAGTGGAGCATCGATAGGCGGAGTTTCGAGGTACATTCAATACCGCGCAGATTTCACATCTTCCAACAGTGCCACGCCTACACTGAAAAGTGTGTCCATTGACTGCGCAAAACCTGCTTGTCCTGATATGGTTTTCACACCAGCTTCGGGAGCAGCATTGGCTCCGGGAACTGCGAGTACTGCCTACTCACAGACAATTACTACCTCATCCTCAGGGTTTACTTTTACGGCATCCGGATTACCAAACGGATTGTCCATAAATTCTTCCTCGGGTGAAATTACAGGAAAACCAGTTGAGCTTGGCCCCTTTACCGTTGAGGTTACAGCAACGCAAGGAGGCTGTATCAAAAGTGCATCTTATACGCTTACGGTTTCCCCTAATCCGTTGCCGGTTACGCTGATCAGTTTCACCGTTGTCAAAGAAGAAAAATCAGCTTTACTGAACTGGTCGACTTCGCAGGAAACCAACAGTGAAAGTTTCAGTATTGAACACAGTTTAAATACAAAAAACTGGAACAAGATCGGCACGGTATTATCAAAAGGAGAAAGTTCGGTTTTGAGAAAATACAGTTTTACGGACAAAAATGCAGCAAACGGTGAAAATTTCTATCGCTTGAAAATGTTCGATAAAGATGGCACCTATACATTCAGTAAAATCCAGAGCGTTACCTTTGACAATCTGCCGGATAAACTTTTGGTATTTCCCAACCCGGCTACCGATATACTGACTGTAAATGTCAGGGATCTTGCCAAAATAAAAAGCGTGAGACTGCATAACCAAAAGGGCAATACGGTTTACAGCGCTTACGGAAATAATATTAACAAGACGATCGACATAAAAGCGTTGAGCACAGGAACTTATATCCTGGTAGTTGTGCATAAAGACGGTCAGGTAATGACGTCGAAAGTGGTTATTTTCAGATAGTTGTGTTCATTTGAAATTGGATGCGTCAGCGTAATTTTATGCTGGCGCATTTTACATTGTTGCGTTCACCGTCGAACATTAGTGTTCGAAAGTGAACAATTTTAAGCAACAAAAAGTGTATAAATATCTGATAATCAATATTATGTTCAACAAGGCATAGATTTAGTAAAAAAACTGAGAGCATTAGCCACTCTTATCCCAAGCAATCTATGTTTAAGAATTATCTCAAAATTGCACTTCGCAATCTCTGGAAACACAAAGTGTTTTCTTTTATCAATGTTTTGGGATTAACGGTCGGCATGTCCGCCTGTTATCTGATATTCCTTTATGTTCATTTTGAGGTAAGTTATGATGCTTTTAATACGAAAGCTGACAGGATTTACAGATTGGTTACGGATATTAAAACGCCTTCTGAAACAATTAATACCGGCGTCACAAGCTGGGCTTTCGCTCCGAATATTAAAAACGATTTCCCTGAAGTGGAAGCGTTCACACGTGTCAGTGGTGGAAGTTTTCTTGTACGAAAAGGTGATGTAAAATTCCAGGAAGAAAAAACAATCTTCGCGGACTCCACTTTTTTCCAGGTTTTTGATTTTGAATTAATAAAGGGAAATCCAAAAACGGCATTGAAAGAGCAACTCAGTATCGTTTTTACAGAAAAAGCGGCGAGAAAATATTTTGGTGACGCTGATCCTGTGGGACAAACTTTGCTATTATCCGGTGACGGATTACCCGCGATAGTGACCGGCGTGATCAAAGATATTCCGGAAAATTCCCAGATTAAGGCCGACATGATCGTGTCGATGGCAACGATGACACAAAGGTTTAACAAAGGCCTCGACGAGCAATGGGGAAATTTTGGAGCTACGTCCTATTTGCTTCTCAAACCCAATACAACCAGTGCTTCTCTTGTTAAAAAATTCCCTGCATTTTTGGAAAACCGGGCAGGAAAAATGATGAAGGAGATGAAGATGCACTATACTTTATTTCTGGAACCCTTGCGCGACGTATACCTCTACTCGACCAGAGGCGGACAGGAAACCGGAAGCGCAAATAATGTTTACGTGTTCTCAGCTGTTGCGATTTTTATCCTGCTTATTGCCTGCATCAATTTTGTAAATCTTACAACCGCACGTTCTGTTGAAAGGGCCAAGGAAGTAGGCATTAGAAAGGTTGTTGGCGCCCCCAGAATGTTATTGGCCCGCCAGTTTATCAGCGAATCCATATTGATTTGTCTTATCGCTTTTGTTCTTTCAGTGGCACTTTCTGCTGCTTTGATCCCCTTGTTTAATAATCTTTCAGGAAAGATTATCAGTACAGGAATATTCAGTAATCTGCCATTTTTGGGCGGAATGTTCATTGCGGCAATTCTTATCGGTTTTGTTGCAGGATTATATCCGGCTTTGGTGCTATCTTCTTTTGAACCCGTTGTTGTTTTAAAAGGAAGGTTTACGACAAGCGTTAAAGGAATATTATTACGTAAAGGCTTGGTTACTGTTCAGTTTGCCATCTCAATAGCACTGATCATCGCTACGCTGGTTGTTTATACCCAAATGAATTTCATGCGCAACCGCGATCTTGGTTTCAGCAAAGACCAAATGCTGATTATTAATTCAGAAGGCGATCCTAAAAGAGAGGCTTTCAAACAATCACTGGCAGATATTGCAGGTGTAAAATCCACTGCCGCTTCTTCAAGCGTGCCCGGCAGCGGAAATCCGGGTGCCTATTCGGAAATTGAAAACAAAAGCGGCGATTTACAGATTGCCAATCTGGATCTATACTTTGTCGATTTTGATTATATTCCTCAGTTTCAATTAAAAATCGTTGCGGGAAGACCATTTTCCCGAGAATTTGGAACGGATACTACCCAGGCCATGATCATGAACGAAGCCGCAGTGAAACTCTTTGGATACAAAACTCCTCAGGAAGCAATCGGCAGAAGATTTAAACAATGGGGCCGCGAGGGAAAAATTGTTGGTGTTGTTAAAGATTTCCATTTCCGCGCTTTGCAGGAAACAATAAAACCATTAACCATGCGCATCGAACCAGGCGGAAGTGATCTGGTTTCAGTAAAAATCGATGGCGGCAATATTAAAGGTACCGTTGCTGCAATTGAGGAAAAGTGGAAAGTTACGATGCCAAACCGCCCGTTCAGTTATTACTTCATGGACGAGTTTTTCGACAGACAATACCGAGGCGAAGAAAGATTTGAAAAACTATTTTTCAACTTCGCGATCCTGGCTATTTTCATTTCTTGTCTGGGACTGCTGGGGCTGGCTTCTTACAGTACGATGCAGCGGACAAAAGAAATTGGTGTACGGAAAGTAATGGGCGCTTCCGTCGGCAGTATCGTCGGACTTTTATCCAAAGACTTTCTAAAACTGGTTGTTATCGCTTTTGTCATTGCTTCTCCCCTGGCCTATTACGGAATGTTCAAATGGCTGGAAAATTTTGCTTACAAGACCGATATCAAATGGTGGATTTTCATAACAGCTGCGGTTTTATCAGTCACAATCGCTTTCCTGACCGTAAGTTTTCAAAGTATTAAAGCTGCGTTGATGAATCCGGTCAAGTCCCTGCGCAGCGAATAAATCGGGATTTACGATAAATGGTAAATATTATTTAAAAATTAAATCAGGATTTAGTCGATGTGACTATCGGTTTCATCTAGTGAAAGTGCCAACTGGCAGATTGCGCGAATGTAGTGGTTAAACGATTTGATTTGAATGTGCTCTAAAAGACATAACAAACAAATTTAAACAATAGAAACCATGAAAAAGTACATCTTAGCAATCGCCCTTTTAGCTACACTTTCCGTTGGAGAATCTTTCGCACAACGCGCCGTTATCAGCGGAAGAGCTGTTCAAAATTCACCAAGAGACAACGCTCGCGAAGAGTTTCAGATTAACAAACTTGACAACGTTGTAAAGCTGACACGCAAACAGGAAAACAAGATTAAAAAAATAGAAAACCGATATGATCGTCTGATGTCAAACAGCAGAGCTAAAAATTACAAACAGCTTGAATGGGAAAAACAAAAAGAGATCATGGCTGTTTTAACTCCCGCCCAACGTCAACGCTGGATGGCATATCAGAACAATCCTGGCTTCGGTCGCTTCAATGGCCGTGGCTAGTAGAAAATAAAGAAGTTTTAAATGTTCGCTTTCAGACAGAAAAATGTCCGAAAGCGAACATTTTTCGTTTACCAAAATATTGCAAATAACTGTATATCAGATAATTAATATAACCATTAGACATTGGCATAAAATTGTAATATCAAGGGATGTCTTCCTTTACAAAACATAGCCATGATAAAAAACTATCTGATTACCTCCCTGCGTAACCTGCGGCGAAACTGGAATTTTACAGCGATCAATATCACTGGCCTGACGCTCGGGTTAGCTTGTTGCCTGCTGATTTTTTTCACTGTACGTTTTGAGCTCAATTTTGACAAACATCATGTCGATGGCGAAAGAATTTACCGATTTGTAAACCGCAACAAACAGCAGGGAGAAAAGGGATATAACGTCGGCGCGCCACTGCCTGTTCTGGCTGCGCTCCGCAACGATTTTCCTGAGATTAAAAATACCGTTACCTGTACTTATTCTTCAAAGGAAGCTTTGGTTACGATAGGTCAGGGTGATAAGAGGAAAAAATTCATCGATCCTATGAACTCAGTGTCATTTATCGACCCAGAGTATTTTAACATATTCACATACAAATGGCTGAAGGGAAGCCCGGCGACTAGCCTGACCAATCCAGGCTCTGTCGTTTTAAGCGCTGATCAGGCAAAAAAATATTTCGGAGAAGAAGATCCGATGGGCAAAACCATCCGTGTCAGCAATAAAATGGATTTCATTGTCACAGGAATTATTGAAAATCCTCCCGCAACAACAAGCTTTCCATTTACAGTTATGCTTTCATTTTCCTCTTTGAAAGAATACGGCGCCAATACCAATTGGGACGACTGGCAATCTACCTATGGCGGTGGTCAGGTTTATCTGAAACTTCCGGAATCGGTAAGCCAAAACCAAATGGAAAAGCAACTGGCAGCTTTTGCAAAAAAATACAGAGATGCGAAAGATGCAGCGGGTAATGACTGGATTCTTCAGCCTTTGGACGATATTCACTTTTCTCCTTACACGCAAAATTATGCCGGCCGGACAATCAGCAGAGGTATGATCTGGTCTATGATCCTGGTAGGAACTTTTATATTAATTACTGCCTGCGTCAATTTTGTAAATCTGGCAACGGCACAGGCCCTTCGACGTGCACGCGAAGTTGGCGTACGAAAAGTACTCGGAAGTACCCGCGGCCAACTCCTTCGTCAATATTTTTCAGAAACCGGAATTATAACATTATTGTCAGTAATTCTTGCCCTGATCATTGCTCAGATTGCACTGCCCTATGTGTCACAAATTTTAAACGTAAAGTCACAAGGCGTTTTATTTATCACAGACCCGATCATTATGGGTTTTCTGCTCGTGCTCAGTATTCTGACAACAGTTTTATCTGGTTTCTACCCGGCGTTGATCGTTTCCGGCTACCAACCAATTCTGGCGTTAAAAGGAAAAGTCGGGAAAGCGGGCAATCAGCAATCCAATTTGAGAAGGGGTTTAATTGTACTCCAATTTACGATTTCACAGGTCATTCTTATCGGCACGATTATCGCGTACAGCCAGATGAAATATTTCAGAACACTGGATCTCGGTTTCATGCGCGACGAAATTATCAATATGCAGGTTCCTGAACAAAAAGATGGAAAACTTGAAAATCTGAAAACCAAATTACAGGATATTGGCGGAATCAAAGCAATCAGTTTCAGTGCATTTACACCCATGTCGCGGAGCAACTGGCAGACTGGTTTCACATATGAAAACGATAAGGAAATGCTGGACTTTGAAATTGTCATGCGCCCGGCAGATACCTCTTATATCAATACGTATGGACTCACGCTGCTCGCCGGAAGAGCCTATCTCCCAGCCGATACCATGCGGGAATATGTCGTGAATGAAGCTTTCGTTAAAAAACTTGGTTTTAAAAATCCACAAGACGCGATTGGCAAAAGACTGACCATTGGGGGAAGTGATGTGAAATTACCGATTGTTGGTGTTGTGAAAAATTTTAACACATACAGTCTTCACCGTGAAATTATCCCGTGCGTTTTGACGACTTCCCGAAACAATTATGGAACGCTCGGTATAAAAATGAGCGCCAATGCCACACCACAGCAACTCGCCCGGATCGAAAAAGCCTGGACAGAAACCTTCCCTGAATTTATGTTCAAGTATACTTACTTCGACCAGACACTGAACAGTTTTTACGAAAAAGAACAGCAGCTTTTTTCGCTTTTCAGAATCCTGACAGGCATCGCCATATTCATCGGATGCCTCGGACTTTATGGAGTCGTTGCCTTTATGGCCGAGTCCAGAACGAAAGAAATGGGAATTCGGAAAGCGATAGGTGCATCGGCCCTCAATATATTCGATTTATTCTCGGGAGATTTTATAAAACTGGTTATTATCGCACTTCTCTTAGCCTCTCCGATCGCCTGGTATACGATGAACGACTGGCTGAAAGATTACACTTACCGAATCGAAATCAGCTGGTGGATTTTTGCACTTGCCGGTGTCATGGCTGTCGTTATTGCCTTGATTACTATCAGTTTTCAGAGCGTAAAAGCGGCATTAATGAATCCGGTGAAGGCGTTACGGAGCGAGTAATGGTGAAGAAGTTGACAGTAAGAAGTGTCCTGCTGTCAACTTCCGGCCATTTTAGACCGAAAAAAATAATCCCCTAAAATAAGCAAAGCCAACGCAAAAATAACGGCCGGATAGATAACCGGTAAGACGCCGATTTTTCCGGAAAAATCAGAAACCAAGACTTTTAGAATGGTTGTAAAATAAGGAATGTTTTCAGAAGTCCCGCCGGATGGCGACGCAAAGCAAAAAATCAATACCAAAGCGGCAGTGGCCGCGACCAAATACCAAACATTACGGCTTATTATTGGCTCTACTTCCAATTTTTTAGCCAACGTGATCTGCGCCATAATATTCCTTTGAAATAACGAAGGCGCATTATCCGGCTGAATGTCAGCAATAATCGTTTTCAATGCGGTTTCTCTCACAAATTCAAGTTCCGTTTCAATCTGAATATTTTTCATTACCTCGCTGGTAAAATCAGCGTGGGTTTTCTCTGTTCCGGCTTTTTGAATGAGTTTTCTGAAAATTTCTTCTTTCCCGTTTTCCATACTGATTCTGTTTTCACAATAAAAAACGCAGTTCTGCTTCAAGTATTTTTCTCGCTCTGAACAGCTTCACTTTAACATTCGCAGCCGTCAAACCCGTGATCTCTTCAATTTCTCTGATGGTATTTTCATTCATATAAAAAAGTGTGATCAAAAGTCCGTCTATCTCGGGAAGTTTGGCAATCGCATTTTTAATAAGCTTCGTTTGCTCCTGGGCATGCATCGCTTCCATTTGAGGGGCGCTTTCGTCATACGTGAAATGATCCGTAAAATTCTCGTCAACTGAAAACAACAAAGCTCCTCTTTTTTTCAGTTTTGTAATTGCTGTTCTGTAAATAATTGTAAAAAGCCAGGTCGAAAATTTTGACTTTCCTTCAAAGCGGTGAATCTGCTGGTATGCTTTCACAAAACCGTCCTGGGCAACCTCCTCCGCGTCCTCCGCATTCCGCATAATTCTCAGTGCAATTGTAAAAGCCATATCCTTATAACGGTTCACAAGAAATCCGTAGGAAGCAGAATCTCCTTCCTTTATTTTATCAATGTAGACCTTATCTTCCGGATATCTCATTCGTTTGTTTACGTGGCTGCCTGTTGCGGATTAGACCATACCATCATGATTCCGGTTACAAATTTTACCAAAACTTTTTTTCTAAATAAATTTAACAAAATCTGTAACCTGACCGAAATCGCACGTGTCTTATGGAGTATATAATCTGTTAATAAAACAATTTACAAGATGAGTGGAACGTCAATGAGCGTCATTATTGCGCTCGGTGCATTCGCCGGAATTTTTGGGATCGTATATGTTTTCCTGATGACAAGATACAAGGAACGTATAGCGATGATCGAAAGAGGCGTTGATGCATCGATCTTTGTGACCAACAACAAGTCTATTTCTCCGACATTAAAATTTGGAATGCTTTTCGTAGGTATCGCGCTGGGGATTATCATCGGCGATATCATGCATGATCACTATGGTTTCAGCAAAGGAACTTCATTTCTGTCGATGGTTTTCCTTTTCGGTGGACTTAGCCTGATTATCAACTTTCTTATCGAACGAAAACTCGCTGAAAAGTAAAGCTGGTTTTTCATAAATACTTTTTCACATTACCATTCATAAAGATTAATCGCCACTTATGTAGAAGTTGGCAATCTTTAACCAAGTACCTTGCAAAACATAGTACCTTGATATACCTTTGTCAAGTCGATACTTTTAAGGAAGACGTTCCTCGCGTATTGCCGACCGATTGCAGAATTATTTTAAGACACAATTACCGGAAAACCACAATTTTCCGAACGGGACTTCTTTGCCTTTTTATTAGCCATCAAAAATATAATAATCATGAATCTCAAATCTACCTTAACCTGCATGACGCTTATAGTCAGCCTCTTTCTCCTGACAGTAGAGAAACTTTTGGCGCAGAACAATTTAACCGAACGAAAAATCACAGGCTTCGTTTCAGACTCAGCGTCGCAGAAAAGGCTGGACTTTATAACGGTGAATTTAATGACGGATAAGAATACGGTTGTTAAAGTTGACTACACAAAAGAAGATGGATCGTTTACTTTTTCAGGTTTAAAGCCGGTTAAATACCAGGTAATTATTATTGGAGTCGGATATAAAAATAAAATAATCAACGCCGACCTGTCCGATTCGACAAGGCAAGTTTTAAATCTGGAAACGATTACGCTCAGTCAGGCGGCTTTGGGTTTGAAGGAAGTTAAAATCATAGCGGCAAAGCCACTCGTGACACAGGAAGTTGACAGACTTTCATACGATTTGCAGGCCGATCCCGAGAGCAAGGTGAACAGCGTTCTTGATATGATGCGAAAAGTGCCACTTCTTTCCGTCGATGCAGACAATACGGTCTATTTGAAAGGAAACAGTGATTTTAAAATCCTGGTAAATGGAAAACCATCTAGCATGATGGAAAGAAGTTACAAAGACGTTTTGCGGAGTATGCCCGCTTCCTCGATCGAACGAATCGAGGTGATTACTACGCCGCCAGCAAAATATGACGCAGAAGGATTGGCAGGTATTATCAATATCATTACAAATAAAAAAATAGATAACGGCTACAACGGGTCGCTGAATATCAGTGAAAAATTTCCTAACGGCGGACCAGGCTTCGGAGGATCTTTTTCAGCAAAACTGGGAAAACTGGGTATGTCTGCTTTTGGCGGCGCGAGCTCGTTTAACGCGCCTTTAACCACAAACTCAGCTTTGCGAAATACATTTGGAACCGAGCCTACTACGCTTCTGCAAAATGGCACAAATCAATCCGACAGTAAAAATGCTTATCTCGGATATGAAATTACTTATGAAATTGATACGCTGAATCTGCTTTCTGCTCAATTGAACATTAATGGCAGCAATTCCGACGGCGTTATAACGCAAAACAGTTCTCTGCAAAACACCCAGGATATTCTGCAACATTATTTGCTCCGCAATCTCAACAATGGAAATGGATCGGGTATGGACGCGGCGGTAAATTATCAAAAAGGATTCCGGGCAGACAAGAACAGGCTGCTTACTTTTTCTTACCGCGTTTTTTCTTATGGAAATAAACAGAAGAACAACATCGCTTTCAGTGAGCGTCTGGATTATGGTATGCCAGATTATCGTCAGCTAAATGACCAGCGTTTTTCGGAACAGACCTTTCAGGTTGACTATGTATACCCTGTCAAAAAACTCAACATCGAAGCGGGTATAAAAGCGATTTTCCGCGATAACAAAAGTGACTTTCAAAACTGGTCTCTCAATGATGAAACCGATCAATTTGAAATCCAACCAGGATTGGGCAACAAATTCAGAAATGAACAAAATGTATTTGGGGCATACAATACGTATCAGTTTTCTACCAGTAAATGGACTTTCAAAGGAGGAGCGCGTATCGAGCAAACGGTAATTCATGCTGAATTTATTTCATCAGAATCCAGTGTGAATCAGAACTATTTCAACGTAATTCCGTCGCTGTCTGTTAACAGGAAGTTAAAAGGAAACAGCGCTTTGAATCTTGGGTTTACGCAGAGAATTCAACGGCCCGGAATTTATCAGTTGAATCCTTTTGTAGACAGGTCCAACCCGAATTTCGAGCGTACAGGAAACCCGGATTTAAGACCTGCGAATGTCAATGATATTCAGCTTGCATATAACTGGTCGAAGAAAATGTCGGTTAATTTCGGAGTAGGTTATAGTTTTTTTAAAGATCTGATCTTCCCGGTTTCTGTTTACGATTCGGTAACCAATATCACCCGTACCTCTTATGGAAACACAGGGACTGCGAAACTGCCACAATCTAATTTGAACATTAATTATCCAATCACTAAAAAATGGAATTTCAGCCTAAACGCCCGGGTTGCTTATGGTATGGTGAAAGGAATCGTCAACAACGTTCTAATTAAAAATGAGGGTCTTATGTATCAGATTTCCACTTCTACGGGCTATCGTTTTGACAAGGACTGGCGTGTAAATGCCAACCTGAACGCTAATGGTCCTAACGTGAGCCTGCAAGGAAGTTCCAACGCGATGGTCAGTACATCTTTTAGTGTAAATAAAGATATTGTGAAAGATAAGTTATCGGTTTCGGCCGCAGTAAATAATCCGTTCACCAAATTCAGATACAACAGAAATGAATCAAACGGTCCTGATTTTGCTCAGATTAATAACCGTCACGACTACTTCCGCTCCTTTAATTTTAGCGTAAACTATAAGTTTGGGAAATTAAAAGATGCAATCAAAAAGAACAAAAGAGGTATACGGAACGACGATGTACAGAGTGGAAATTAGCCGCGCCTGAATCAGTTATTTGTTTCCGGAAGATCGAAATCTATCGTTTTTCCGGAAACAAATTATCTTTGCGATATGAGTAATACACACACTTCCATACATGATAACTTTATTAGGGCTATACTGGCCAGTAAATCGATTGCAACCGAGTATTTCAGGAATTATTTACCGGAGCATATTTCCGCAAAATTGAATTTTTCGACACTTACTCAGATACCTGACACATATCTTTCGGTTCAGCTTCGTAAATCCATCTCTGACGTTGTATTTTCGTGTGAGAAAAATAATACTTCCGGTCAGGTAAAAATTTGCCTGTTATTGGAACACAAAAGTTATCCCGATAAGTATACGCCATTCCAGATCGGCAGTTACATTTTCTCCGGCCTACAAAAACAGGTCGAAAATAAAGAAGAACTTTCTATCATCATTCCTGTGTTGCTGTATCACGGGAAAGGCAAATGGAGATATCAAACAGTAAGTTCATTGTTTAAAAATCCAGAGCCTGAATGGAAACAATATCTTCCTGATTTCGAATATGTTTACAATAACCTCGGCAATATATCAGATGAGCAAGTTGAAACTCTGAATAATAAATTTCTCTTAGCCTCTATTCTGGCCTTAAAACATAGCTTTGAAAAGGACTGGTTAAAGCTGAATGCCCATCGAGTGCTATTGATGATAGAAGAGGAGTCTGAAAAATTACAAAAAAGTTTCGTAATTTACCTATTTAGTAACAGTGGATTAGAAGAGCAGGAAATTTAAGAAGTATTAGAATCCCTACCAACCATGTTAAAAGACACGATTATGAACACGCTTGACATTTTTATAGAAAAAGGTAAAAAAATTGGAATTGAGAAAGGAATTGAAATCGGCAAATTGGACGTCGTAGAAAATTTACTCCGCAATACCGACTTTTCGACAGTGAAAATTGCTGAATTAACCGGGGTATCAGAAGTAATAGTCAACAGGATTCTTAATCAGATTAACGGTCACAAGTGATTTAAACCAAATTTGAGTAATTCAAACGAAGCTATTTCCATATAACAAACAATACCAAGAACTGGAACGAAAATAAACGTAACGTTCCAGTTCAATAGTTACAACTTCCCTTCTTTCATTTTGGCCAAAGTTGCTTCAAAGGAGCCTGCTGCGCCAATTACTTTCTGCGCCTCTACCGCCTTAGTCTGCCATTCGACTGCCTCTTGCTTTCTGCCTAGCTTATATAAAATCTGCGCGTAAGTATCCAAATAAGCCGGATTGCCCAAATGCATCGGATTTTGTCTCCCCTGATTTAAACCATTGAAGAATTCCATCGATTGATAGGACCATTTAAGCGCTGTTTCCAGGTCAGACGCTTTGTTCGACATCTCGTAAAAATGCCAGGCGTGTTCATTCAATTCCATATGGTAAAATTGGGATGGAGGAATATTCCTCACAACTCTGACCGGTTCTTTTCTCCATGGTGCCGGCGGAATTTGCGGCTGATTTCTCATTTCCTGTTCATCCAGTTTTTTCAAAGAATCTACGGTTAACGACATATGCGTAAAATTTAACCACGACATTACCTCACTTTTATATTGAACCGTATCCTTTATGGCGTATAAAAATCTTAGTGTATTACGACGAGATGCAAGAAATCCTTTTTGAAAATCTTGATTATAAGTGCGCTGAATATAACTGGAAAGTTGATAAGCGAGATTTTTATCCCTTTTCTCTACTGCCACTCTAAATGTGCTACCAATAATCGCGTTGTTCATTGCAACAGCTTCCTCCACAGGGATTGATTTATAAAGGCTGTCAATCAAACCAAAAGGCGCACCATATTGAATTACTTTGTAGGCACGGCTTTCAAGCGACGGACCGTTGGAATAAACAAAACGGATTATATCAAAATTTGTCAGGGAATCTACCCGAAGCTGACCGACATATTGTTCGAGTAATTCATTAACAGACAGCGATATTTCTTTTCGTTTGGTAATATATTCTCTTAAAAACTGAGAAGAACGCTGCCCGGCTTTATACTCTTTCTCAAAGTCGCTAAGCCTTTTGTCTCCTTTCCTGCCAAGCGCAATATCGGCCTGTTCTGCATACACAAATCCGGCACTGGTTGAGCCATTATGGCGATTTAGAACATTGCCATCGGCATCGATATACAAAGAAACAAGCGCTCCTTTTATCTCAAACTTTTCCGCCAGTTTTTTACCATTCTCAGTCTTCACGTTCACCCGCATTGCAACGAAATTCTTTTCATACTTCTCTTTAAGGATCGTTGCGCTAAATCCCTGAGAGGCAACATCATTACATTGCTGGCAATTGTCATCCTCGAGATGGAGAAAAATCAACTTTTTTTCGTTTTTTGCTTTTTTCGAAAGCTGCTCCCAGGTAAGGTTTTTCTCGAAAACAATCTGGCTGAAAACCGGAGCAGAACATAAGAACAACAGGAGTAGAATTACGGATTTCATAGGACTTTGGCTAATGATAGATTGCCAAATGTAACCGGTAATTTTTTAATTTGTAACCAAATCTATATAAATAAATCAATATATTTTATGCATAAAACGAATATGAGTTTAGTAGCTTTTGACTAAGCTGCTAAACTCACAGGTTGTAAATTTATATTAAATTGGAGAACCTGCCGGCATCGTCAAAGGCGGCGCAGGTTTAAATTTGTCAGGATCAGCCTCAAACTGATTTATCTGTAAAATACTGAATAAAACATCTCCTTTCAGTTTGGCATCCGTTGTACTTTTTTGCGAAATCATCCAGTTTTTCAGATTATCGATTTCACCAGTTACTGTTGCCCGAACATTGTCGGAAGCATTGGTACTTGCAGCCAGTCCGAGCAGCGATTTAAGATAAACCTTGCGCACCATACTCTGCAAATCGCCCTGGTAACCAGGCAGTGGCTCAGATTTCCATATCTGGTCATTCAGCTTAGCGATAACCGAAATCAAGCCGGGTTGCGTGGCGTCCCGTCCATTAAATTCTAAAAGTCTGGCGGCTCTTTCCGGATCCAGAAGAAGCGTTATACAATCGCCTGCCAAAGACTCCGCGGCGCCAACAGGATCAAATGTCAACCCGGTATATCCTTTGAAATTTTCTTGTGTTTTAGAATATCCGATCGGATATGGAGGTAATGATTTTATTAATTTTTCAGGAATCGCCAGCTCTGCCGGAGATATCGCCAGCAAGATCGCGTCCAGTGCTTTTTGCTGTTCTTTCGGGTCCAGCATTTCAGTCACCGGCTGGCCATCTCCGCGAAGTGCATACCGGTAATTCAGGCCGCCGACCAAATACGAAGTTGCCAGAATCTGATAACGATGAAGCAGATAAAGCGGAACGAGCACTTCTTCCAATGTTGCCATGGGAGTTCCTGCCGGAATTGCTTTTTCAGAAAATCTTCCTAAAACCTGTTTACGAACTTCGATTAAACGCAGTAGTTCTGCACTTGCATTCCCAGCGTTATCCCAGTGCGCAGATTGTGGATGGACACCCAGATCAAACATAAAAAGCTGCCCCTGTCTGATGGATTCCTGCATTATTTTTTCAAGATTCGCCTTTTCATCTTCCCCTTTTTTAAATTCAGCATACCCCCACAAAATCGAACGCTTGTCATACGAACCGATTCCTTTGGTATAAGCCTCTGAAATATCTATCGAACCATCTTTTTTCAAGGTTATTTTAGGGAAAGGATAATCCGTTACCGACGATCTGTCGTTGCTGCTGGACATATGGTTATGATACAATCCAAGTGTGTGCCCGACTTCGTGTGCCGCAAGTTGCCGGATACGCGCCATTGCCTGATCAACTGCTTTTTGAGGAGCCGTTTTATCATCGCCATAGGGCTGCGTCAAACCTTGCAGGATAAGAAAGTCCTGCCTTTCTCGCATGGAGCCAAGGGTTACCTGTCCTTTGATAATCTCCCCTGTTCTTGGATCAAAAATGCCGATTCCATTAGAATAACCACGTGTCGGACGATGCACCCAGTTGATGATGCTATACCGGATATCCATCGGATCGGCTCCTTCCGGCAGCTCCTTCACCTGAAAGGCATTGATATAACCTGCGGTTTCAAATGCCTGGTTCCACCAGGAAGCACCTTCGATCAATGCCTTTTTTATTTCCGCAGGGGCACCTCTGTCCACATAATAAATGATCGGTTTTACGGCCTCGCTTTTCTCCGCACCCGGATTCTTTTTTTCCAATCTCCATCTCCGGATATATTTTTTAACAATCGGCTGTTCGATAGAGGCTGCAAAGTCAAAATAATCCATGGAGTTATATCCTGAACGTGGATCAAACTCTCTCTTTTTGTATTTATTATCAGGTAGTTCGATGAATGAGTGATGATTTCGGAGCGTTATAGAATTAGGATCGGGAGCTTTCGGGGCATTTCCCGGACCGCCGCTAAAATAACTTCTTTCATTTCCTCCCGGACCTGAAAAGGTCAGTAGCGCTTCAAATTCCGTATTTTTTGGAAAACTTTTGGTATTCTCAATCGAAATGGCTGATCTTGTTTCGTCCACACGATACATACTTCCCGGTGCGGCCGGACGAAATCCCACGGCACCCAACCGTTCTCCTGATTTTTGGCTGTCCCGCAGTAAAAAACTGGTAAGATCTACGAGCACCTTTCCATCTTCTTTCACTTCTGGCCTGAACGCCCAGATAATCGATTGAGGAAAAGACTCGGCTACTGATTTCTTTTCTTCCTGATTGTCCGTATCGGCGCGGTAATCATAATTGGGAAGTGTGAGAAAAATTTTCGGCCCGACGGTTATAAATTTTACAATACGGTAGCCGCCAACCGTTCCCCTGTCCCCTGCTCCGCCTCCGCCGCTCGGCATGGAGTTGATATATAAAAATTCCTTTCCAAACATTGTTTCCGGAATTTCCAGAAAAACTTTTCCTTCCTTTTCGTCGTAATAAAAATTAAAATACCCTTCGCTTTTTTTCATTCCTGCCGTTTTTCCGGCAATAGAAAGTGTCTGTGAAGGTTTTGTTTGGGTAGGCTGGCTTGGCGACACCTGAGAATTCTGGGCAAAAGAATAGCCGGTTATGGACAGCATCGCAGCCGCCACAAGAAGATTTTTTTTCATATCGGGGAAGTTAAATACTTGTCGAAATAAGAAGAAGCGGATCAGGAATGATCTTGAAATTTGCAATCAATTCCACGACTTTTTCCCTGATCCGCTTCATTTAGTTTGGGTAATAAACCAGATTACTGCTCTCCTTGAAAATGTGTTTGCGAGCAACCCATGAAATCCATAAGTCCCATAATCGGAGCTCCCGGTGGCATATCAAGCACAGAAGCTGGTTCAAATTTATTCGGGTTTTTATTGAATTCTTCGATCTGGGAAAGTCCGAAAAGTATGTTCGCTTTCTGTTTTGGTGCAGCACTTGCCAGTTTCCCTTTCATCCAATCGCCAAGTTCGCTCACTTTCAGTAACGCTTCTCCGCGAACGCTTTCCGGTGCTTTTGAATTCGCTGCCAGATTCAACAAATATTTCAATGAAAGGTTGTTCACCAAAGTTTGAAGTTCACCCTTATATCCTGAAACTGCAGGAGCTTTCCACGTGCTTTCGAAAAGTTTATCGATTACTGGCATAAGCCCTGGTTGTTTCTCATCTCTTGCATTATATTCTACCAAACGCGCCGCACGTTCTGCATTAAGCAGGTATGACAACGTTGTTCCCGCAGCTGTTTCAGCCGCAGCAATTGGGTCAAAAGTTGGACCGGTATGCCCTGAGAATGTTTCCAGACTTGCAGGATACCCCGATGGACGCGGTGGAATTTTCTTGATCAAAGCTTCCGGCAAAGCAAGCGCTTCCGGTGAGATTGTGCTCAACAAAGATTCCAAAGCTCTCCATTGCTCTTTCGGCTCAACCATTCTTGTGATAACCTGACCGTCATTTTTCACTGCATGTGTGAAATACAATCCGCCAACTGATTTTGCAACCGCTTCAACCTGATAACGATGTAACAAATAAACAGGTACTAAAACCTCTTCAATCGTTGCCATCGGCTCGCCTTTCTGAATTGCTTTTTCAGAGAAATTATCCAGAACCTTTCTTCTGACCGTCATGATGTTGGTCATCTGATCAATCGGATTTGAGCCATCGTCCCACTGGTGAGAAGTCGGGTGCGCGTTTCCTCCGATATCCGGAATGTAGATAAATCCTTGTTTAAGCGTTTCCTGCATAATTTTCTCCAATCCTTCTTCCTCTTTCCCGGCTGGAAATTCAGTATAGCCCCACATTACCGCACGCTTATCCCAGCTTCCAATTCCTTTAGCATACGAATCCGAAATGTCAACCGTACCATCCGCTTTCAAAGAAAACTTGGGAAACGGATAATCCATCACCGACGCCCGGTCTTTCGGACTTGCCGCGAAATTGTGGTTGAAGCCAAGTGTATGCCCAATCTCGTGTGCGGATAGTTGTCTTACACGCGCCAAAGCCAATTCCTGCATCGCTTTCGGAATTGGTTTTCCGTCTTCATATGGCTGCAATAGACCTTCCGCAATCAGATAATCCTGACGGTGGCGGTCAGAACCAAGTGTTACCACTCCTTTGATAATTTCGCCTGTCCGTGGGTCAACATAAGAAGAACCATAAGAAAAGCCGCGCGGACTACCGTTTCTGTTTACCCAGTTTACCACATTATATCGGATATCCATCGGATCAGCACCCTCGGGAAGCTCTTTTACCTGAAACGCATTTTTATAACCTGCCGCTTCAAACGCTTCATTCCAGAAAGCACCACCTTCAATCAAAGCCTGTTTTATTGGTCCGGGAGCTCCCCGATCAATGTAATAAACAATTGGCTTTACCGCCTCACTGGCCGCAGAACCCGGATTTTTCTTTTCCAGCCTATGTCTTCTGATAAATCTTTTTACGATCGGCTCCGTCATCGGGGCAGAGAAGTCCATATAGCTGAACATCCCGAAAGCAGACCTTGCGTCAAATTTTCTGGTTTTGTATTTATCGTCCGGAAGTTCTACAAAAGACTGGTGCATTTTTACACTGACAGCACTTGGATCAGGCGCAAGACCGCCGCCTCCGCCAAAAAATCCTGTATTCGGACTTCCACCCGTAAAAGTGATCAACGCTTCAAATTCCGTATTTTTCGGGAAGTTTTTTGTGTTTTCAAGATATAATACCGAACGACTGTCATCCATTCTGTATGCCCCACCACCGCCCGCAGGCTGTGGCACTGCAACAGGCCCGGCAGCTCTTCGCACACCTAAACGCGAAGCGATATTCTGGCTGTCACGAATAATAAATGGGGTAAGATCAATCAGCATTTTATCGCCTTCAACCGCAGCCGGAACAAAGCCCCAGATCACGGATTTTGCGAACGCATTTTCAACTGCTTTTTTCTCATCCGGGTTTTGTGTGATCGCACGGTAATTGTAAACTGGTTCAACCAATAACACTTTCGAACCCACTTTTACGAATTTGGCAATCGCCGAAGACGCTTGTCCACGTTCGGGGCCGCCGCTACCCACACCATCCGTCAACGAAGAAAAGTACAGAAATTCCTTGTCCAGCTTATCCACTTCCAGATATACTTTTCCTGATTTTTCGTCATAATAAAAATTAAAAAAACCATCGTACTTTTTCAAGCCCTGCGTAATGGAAGCGATACTTGCCGCAGGCGTTGCCGCTTGTCTGGCTGGCGTCCCTCCGCCTCCGGCTGCCGGACTCTGAGCATAAGAAATTGATCCTGCAGCCAGTAAAACGGCCAATGTATTAAAACTTAATTTCATAGTATAGGAGTTGTTTAATCTAAATTTTTAACTGTTATTTTACTAATTCAGCATTCAAAAGAAAAATTTCCGACCGCAGATCACCCGTTTTGTTCAGCATTAACTTGCCGCGAAGTTTCACCGGCTTATCTGTGTAACTCAGTTCTTTACCCATTTTCACTTCAACCATGGAAGGAATATCGCCTTGTCCGCAATACGGGCACTGATCCATGGGAACCACCGCCAGCATGAATTCGGAATGGTTAAGATCGGCATTTATTGGAATAATGTAACCGGGCAGCTCCACAACTTTATTTTGCAAAGCTTCCAGTTTTGCCGGAAAAGCCGGTACCATTTTAAAATCCTTATTCTTTTTATAAGTCCTCCCGGCGATCAATTTCCAGGTATTGTTCATCAACGGAATGTGCGTCGGCGGCTGCGCTTTTGCAAAAAAAGCAGCGGTTAAAAATAAAAAAAGGAAAACTGTTTTTTTAAATAGCATAGCTTAACCTCTTGAAATAGTTTGAGAAATATCCACCCGGTAAGCCTGGAATGCTGGTAAAATAGCCGCCAGAATTCCGATGAAAAATCCGCCCGCGGCGAGATATAATTCTTCCGGCATAAAATAAAATCCGTTTAACCTGGCTTGCGGAGAATCCTGAAAATAGCCGATCATATGAAGACAAACATGTCCTGAAAAAATGCCGACAACAGATCCTATCACCGTCAGAATGATCCCTTCCAGAATAATTATCATAAAAATTTTCAACTGAGAAGCTCCCATAACCCGCATTATAGCCAGATCATACATTTGCTCTTTTAATGAATTATACAAAGTCACAAAGATGCTGATCGCTGAAATCAGCATAACGATAATCGCAAACCACTTCGCCGTTTCCACACCCACACCGATCAGTGAAAATAATCTTGCACTTTCTTTCGCAGGCGATGCCGCCTGCATCGAAGTGGATTTGTTCACCATCAAGGGAAAAAGCACAATTGACATTCGGGAACGATACTGGATTAAAAGCGATGTAATTTCCTTTTTGCTCTGATGTTTCGGTTCTTCGTGATCCTCTTCAATTCCGTGCATTTTCCAGATACTTTCAATACTGGTCAGTACGAGATTGTCGGTCGTATTACCCGTAGGCTTCAAAATTCCTGTTATTGTATTTTGATTTTCTTCGTGAACATCCTCGTCTGAACTCAACCCATGCGACCCATTAATCCTGTCGCCTATTTTCAACTTTTTAATTCTTGCTACTTCTGAGCCGATCACAACTTCAAAATCGTTTTTCCAAAACCTGCCCTTCGAGAGTTTCAGACGATATAGATTAACATAACTTGTATCTGTTCCAACAATTCTGAATCCGGCATAATTATCACCCAAGGCAAGTGGCACCGCCCGTTTCACCATCGGGTTTCGGGCTAAATTCTGTGCGTCTGTCAATGAAATATTTCCTGTTGGAAAATCGATGAAATAAATGCTGCTTAAAATTAATTGAAGCGGACTTCCCTTTGCTCCTACGACGAGATCAATTCCATTGGCATTTCCTTTCAGTTTTTCACCCGCCTGCGTTGACACTAAAAGAAGTAAAGTGAGAATACCAGTTCCAAAAGCAACAAGCAGCACATTCAAAAAAAATGTGAGGCGATTGAACTGCAAACTTTTCCAACTAATACTGATCAGATTCATTCGCCGGTTATAATATATATTCTTTTGAAAAAGCTTCCTTCATTCTGTCATCATGGGTAGAAACGATCAGCGTTGCGCCGTTGGCTTCCGAAAGTTTCAACAAAAGATCAATTACTATTTTAGCATTTTTATGATCCAGACTCGATGTCGGCTCATCTGCAAAAAGCAAGGCAGGCTTATTCAAAACTGCGCGTGCAATTGATGCACGCTGTAATTGCCCCTGACTTAATGTAGACGGATAACTGTTCTTTTTTTGAATAATATCAAGTGCTGTTAAAATTTCTGTGATTCTTTCTTCATCAATTGGAAAACCTGCAAAAGTCTGTGCAAGGAATAAATTTTCTCTAACCGTCAGACTTTTAATCAAGTGCGCCTGCTGAAAAACCACGCCAATATTGCGCCCGCGAAACTGATCCAGCTCGCGGTCTGAAAGTCTGTACAGTTCCGTTTCGTTTATAAAAACAGAGCCGGAAAATGGTTTTTTGATACCGGTTAAAATATGCAACAACGTCGTTTTCCCGCTTCCTGATTCTCCTAAAAGCAGCCATTGCTCTCCTTTTTGGATATGTAAGTCCGGAAAGGAGAGCTTTTCACTACCGTAATGATGAGAAATTGATTTCGTTGTGAGCATAAATTATTTGGCTGTCGGCGGTTGGCTAACGGCCCTCAGCTTCTCCCGATCAAAGCTGATTGCCTGTAGCTGATTGCCGAGTTACTTACCTGTTCCTTCGGTTTTTGTATCTCGAACCGTCGGATACTTGATGCCCAGCTGTTCCAGATAAGTCGGATATTTAGCAGGGTCGTAGTAGTATTTTTTCATTTCCGGACGGAATTCCTGCATGATTTTTTCGTTCAGGTGAATCGCCGGTTTGTCTGTTTTTGAGATCAACGGCGTATATTTTACATCCTTTGTCTGTACGTCGGTGAAATATGTTTTTGCATTTTTTATAACCTCCGGTTTGACAAAAAGATCAAGTAAAGTCATCGCCTCCACTTTTGCACCGGCCGTTACGCCCTTATGCGCGATCGGTGTGGCCATCGCAATGGCGTTCGCCCAGTGATGCCCCGGAAGACCAGGAATATTGGCCGGATATCTCAGAACGATCGTTGGCAGATTCCATGAAATGTCCGCAATATCGTCCGAACCGCCACCTCCCGAACTTGATGTTGCGGTAGGTTTAGCCAGAGGACTTAATGTCGTTGCAAGACCATTATTTTCAATGGTTCCACCTTCCGGATTTCCCATTTCTTTTTGAGCCGCTTTTGCCAGCGTCTGATCGGCTTCCGTCCATTTGGGTAAGCCCACTGCCTTAATATTCTCATACATCGCCTCAGCCATCGGCTGGTTAAAATGTCCCGGCCATGCACTTCCCAAAACTTCATAAATCATTTTGGTATCGGTCATTTGCGCAGCACCTTCTGCAATTTTTATCCCGTCCTTGTACATCTGCATAATTTTTGGATAAGTCCTTTCGCGGAAATAATACCAGACGGAAGCTTTCGAGGGCACCACATTAGGCTGATCGCCTCCATCTTTGATCACATAATGCGAACGCTGCGTAGTTTCCATATGCTCCCGGTGATAGTTCCAGGCAATATTAGTAAGTTCGACAGCATCCAAAGCACTTTTTCCGCGCCAGGGAGCCGCACCTGCGTGTGAAGCCTGCCCTTCGAAACTAAACAATGCCGAAACCATCCCATTGTTTCCGGCGTCGCCGTACGAAACCGACATATTGTTTGCAACGTGCGTGAAAATACATGCGTCCACATCTTTAAAATAACCATCGCGAACGTAGTATGCTTTCGTACCGAGCTGCTCTTCCGCAACGCCCGGCCATAACATGATTGTGCCAGGAATTTTTTCGCGCTCCATGATTTTTTTCAAAGCCAAAACAGCGGTAATGTTCAGCGGTTGTCCGGAATTATGCCCTTCTCCATGACCAGGAGCACCTTCAATAATTGGGTCATGATAAGAAACGCCGGGTTTTTGCGATGCTTTCGGGATGCAGTCAATATCACTTCCAACGGCAATAACCGGTTTACCAGAACCCCATTTTGCAGTCCAGGCCGTGGGTACTCCGGAAATTCCCTGCTCAATTGTGAAGCCGTTTTTCTCCAAAATATCGGTCAGGTATTTTGATGTTTCCACCTCCTGAAACCCAAGTTCTCCGAAGCTGAAAACCATATCAACCATTTCCTGCGTAAATTTCTGCTGCTTGTCAATTTCTTTGGTAAGTTCCGTTTTCAAAGCGTCGATTTTGGCAGGCGTCATTTTTGTCTGCGCAGAAACCGGTGAAGGCATTGCCAGCAATGCGCTGAGACCGAATATAGCAATCGGCTTTCGGCATTCGGCTTTGAGTACCGGGCATAGAAAGCCAATTGATGACAAGATATTTTTGGTATTTTTCATGATAATTTGTAAAACCTTTTCCACTTCAAATAAGATTACACTCCAGCGAAAGCCGAAGTCATTTCCCCGTCGAACTTCCTTCACGCGTTGTCGTCGGATATTTGATCCCAAGCTGTTCCAGATAAGTACCGTATTTTGACGGATCGTAATAATATTTCTTCATCTCAGGCCTGAACTCCTCCATGATTTTCCTGTTGAGCTGAATCGCTGGCTTATCCGTTTTTGAGATCAACGGCGTATATTTTGTATCCTTGGTTTGCACTTCATTAAAATACGTCCAGGCATTTTTCAGTATTTCCGGTTTCACAAAAAGATCCAGTAACGTCATCGCCTCAGCTTTCGCACCGGCCGTTACACCTTTGTGCGCAATGGGCGTGGCCATGGAAATAGCATTCGCCCAATGATGGCCCGGCAAACCTGGAATGTTAGACGGATAACCTAAAACGATCGTCGGCAGATTCCAGGAAATATCAGCGATATCATCAGAACCTCCGCCACCGGCAGAAGGTGTCAATGCTGGCTTTCTCAGCACACCTAAAGTTGTTGCCAATCCTTCGGTCGGTTTGCCTTCATCCGCCGGACTTTGCATTTCTTTTTGCGCCGCTTTGGCCAGTGTCTGATCTTCTTCGCTCCATTTTGGCAAACCTACCATTTTAATATTTTCATACATCGCCTCAGCAATCGGCTGATTGAAATGTCCCGGCCAGGCGCTTCCCAAAACTTCATACGTCATTTTCGTATCGGTCATTTTAGCCGCGGCATCCGCAATTTTAACCCCATCCTTATACATCTGCATAATCTTCGGATACGACCGCTCACGGAAATAATACCAGACCGACGACCTGGATGGCACTACATTCGGCTGATCGCCGCCATCGGTGATCACGTAATGCGAACGCTGCGTAGTTTCCATATGCTCGCGATGATAATTCCAGCCGACATTCATCAACTCCACAGCATCCAGCGCGCTCTTTCCTCTCCACGGCGCACCGCCCGCGTGAGAAGCCTGCCCCTCGAATTTGAACTGAACCGAGATCATCCCTGTCATGCCGCCATCGCCATAAGCTGTACCAAGATTGCTGCTTACGTGTGTGAAAATGCAGGCGTCGACATCTTTGAAAAAACCGTCGCGAACAAAGTAAGCTTTCGTTGCCAATTGTTCCTCCGCAACGCCCGGCCATAACATGATCGTCCCCGGAATTTTTTCCCGCTCCATGATTTTTTTCAAAGCAAGAACCGCAGTTACATTCAACGGCTGACCAGAATTATGCCCTTCTCCGTGCCCGGGAGCGCCTTCAACGATCGGGTCGTGGTAAGAAACGCCGGGTTTTTGTGAAGCTTTGGGAATACAATCGATATCACTACCTATCGCAATAACCGGTTTTCCGGAACCCCAGGTTGCTGTCCAGGCCGTTGGAATTCCGGAAATACCTTCCTTGATCGTAAATCCGTTTTTCTTCAAAATATCAGTCAGATAACGTGATGTTTCAACTTCCTGGAAACCAAGTTCTCCGAAGCTGAAAATCATATCCACCATTTCCTGGGAAAACTTTTTTTGCCCGTCAATTTCTTTTGCAAGCTCCGTTTTCAGCGCATCGATTTTGGCAGGAGTCATTTTTGTCTGTGCCATAACCATCTGCGAACTCATCGCGAAGGTACCTGCAAGACAAATTCCCTTTGCTATCAGGCTTTTGTACCGGAAGAATCTGTTTACATCTTTTTTCATTTCATAACAGATTAAGGTTATACTTTTAATTTTAAATGACGCTTCGTCTGAAATTCATTTTGCTGTCGAAGACTTTCATAACATCCATCAAATCATTCCAAAATATTTTCGGAATACGCTGCATAGTTTATCACTTATGGAAAACAAATGATAAACCATGCAGTATATACGTAAACCAGGTTTCGGTTACAATCGTATCCTTAATCAAATAAGTTTATTCGTCGAAAGCTCTGCGTTTGGAATAGGGAAAATATACTCCGGCTGCGTTGGGGCAACGGATGGAGACGATAAACCTCCGCTTCCTTTTGCAGGGATAGTCAATAAATTCCGAAGCAAATCATTCGATCTCAATCCTTCTCCCAAAAGCTCGATTCTCCTTTCAATCCAGATCGTTTTTATCAAGGCATCTGCGGTTGAAATGCTGGCATCCGGGAAAACGTACGCAGCATCCGAGCGGTTACGTACAGCTTTCAATAACGCTGCCGATTTCGCCAGATCTCCTGTTTTCGCAGCTGCTTCGGAATAGTTTAACAAAACTTCTGCGTAGCGTAACAACGGTACATAGTCCAGTGCCGGATTGGTCTGGTTATATTTTTTAAGATAAGTCACACCGCCGGCAACGCGGGTAAAGTTCGTTTTTCTGGCATCCGTGGCCGACCAGGTTGGATCTCCCAGGATCCCCGTTGCATTCAGGTTATATTCCAGGTTAAGATTGTAGGTGTAAGCCAGGGAATTCTGGCCTGCAACAATATTCAGTACAGTCATCGGCATGGAGAAAATCGATTCGGTTGTTGTATAATCCGTCATGAACGGCGTCGCAACGTTGGCTTGTAACTGGTTTTTCACGCCCGTTGGTGCAGAAAAAGGCGCTGCATCCGACACGATTTTTTTCGCCTCTGTTACCACTTTTGCATAATCGCCCATCGTCAGATAAACGCGGGTTTTAAAGGCAATGGCAGTGTTTTTATGCGCGCGTGTTGTATTTAAAAGTGCAGTAGTATAGGTTAGAGGCAAGCCAGCCTCCGCTTCATCCAGATCTTTCAAGATCTGAGCATAAACTTCCGCAACCGTGCTTCTCGCCATATCATTGTTAGCCGGTGTCGTTTCACCTTTTAACCGCAACGGGACTCCCGCAGACGCACCTTTGTCTTTGGCATAAGGCTGACCATAACGCGTAATTAATCCGAAATAACAGAACGCTCTGACAAATTTGGCTTCTGCAAGATATTGTGCAGCAAGAGTTTCATTCACAGCGGTCGGATGCGCGGCAAGTCCGTCAATGATCAGGTTTGCGGCATTGATCGCGGTGTAAGACGAACCCCAGCCCGAAGATGCATCATTGGAACCTGAGGTAACGGTATGGCTCCATGCGTCATAACCCGTAAAAACGTTCTGGGTGCGGTTTATAAAATCTTCCCCTCTTATATCCGCCAGCATAATGTAACGGCCACCATACAGATCTCCGCTTTTCATAGATGTATAAATCCCGTTTACCTGGCCTAGTACCCTTTCAGGCGTATCAAACAGAAATGCGTCTTGCAGCTGAATATTGGGTATCGGATTAAGCAATTTATTTTCATCACAAGAACTAAGTGCGAGGCCAAACGGCAAAGCCAGATATACCGCTCTGCGCATCCAGTGTTTTGCTGATTTTATATTAATTTCTTTCATCTTTTACTTGATTTAAAAATGATCTTAGAATCCAAGGTTTACACCAAATGTGAAAGTACGGCCTTGCGGAATCGAGTTTTTCTCAACACCCGGCGTCGTATTTGAGTTACCGTTAACCGAAATCTCCGGATCTGTTCCTGTGTATTTTGTCAGGATGAAAGCGTTAAATACCTGAGCATACAAACGAACAGATGCAAGACCCAATTTCGCCAGACCACCTGCGGGAATCCGGTATCCCAGAGAAGCAGACTGCAATCTCAGGAAGTCTCCTTTTTCAGCATTCTCCGAAATCGGCCATGAAGATCCGTTAGAAAGCAAATCGCCGTAAACTACTTTCGGTACGTCGGTTACCTGACCTGGCGTCGTCCATCGTGAAAGTACATCGGTAGAGTTGTTCCAGAAACGCTGGTCACGCCAGGTAGCTTTCGTTCCGTTCATCACCAGGTTTCCGCCAGAATACGTGAAGTTTACCCCCAAGTCAAACTGACCATATTTGATCGTATTGATAAAACCACCATAGTACGTTGGCAAAGCGTTACCTAAAAGCTGGTAATCGTTTACTCCGATTGCAGCGGCAGGTCTGCCATCCAGATAAGTCCAGCGGCTTCCGCCAGAAGGAACTACGTGGCTGTACTGTACTTTTTCGCCTGCTTTATTAATAAATACGCGCTGTCCGTTTTCAGGATTTACACCATCTGTTTTCGCTCCGTACAAACTACCCACAGAATATCCGATCCGGGTGATGTTTGTTGCTTCCGCAGCGGTCGATGTTGTACCAACAAGTTCGGTACCCTGTCCATAAAGCTCGGTAACTTTGTTTTTATTCTTCGTAAAGTTGATGCTTGTGTTCCAGCTGAACTTGCCTTTTCTGATGACGCTCGCGTTGATTCCAAGTTCAAGTCCGTGGTTGTACATGCTACCAATGTTCATAAAAATCGCATTACCAGGAATCCCTTTTGACGGTGATTGCGGTACGTTCAGAATCAGACCGTTAACGCTGTTGGCATAATAGGTTGCTTCCAATTGGATGCGGTCGTTAAGAAAGCTGATATCCGCTCCCACGTTTGTCTGGTTACTGGTTTCCCATCCAAGATCCGGATTTCCGCCCTGACTGAAATTCCATGTTGGCGCTGTTCCATAAAGTGACGATTCGTAAAGTGCAAGTGAACCATACTGGCTGACACCGGAATTTCCAACTCGTCCCCAGCTTGCTCTCAACTTCACGCTGCTCATGATATCAGCCAGTTTTGAATTCTTGTAAAATTCCTCTTCCGACACTGTCCAGCCTCCTGAGACACCACCAAAATTTCCATATTTTTTGCCCGCTCCCAAAGCAGAGTTACCATCACGACGATAATTCAGCGTGAAGAAATAACGTTTGTCGTAATCATAAGTAAAACGTGAGAAAACTGAAACAAGAGCACTCTCAGTCAATACGTTAGTAATCGGAACAATCTGTCCGTAACTTCCCTGGAACTCGTCAAAAAACGGATCAGACAACTGTGTACGACGCGCACCCCAGCTTGATGTATTGAATTTCTGGACATCATAACCAGCCAGCAATGAAATATTATGCTTCGTTGCGATTGACGTATTGTAGCTCAACGTATTCGTCCAGTTCCAGTTACTGATCGTGCGGCTCATGTTTTGCGCACTACCGTTCGTAGAAAAACCAGGACCATGAACAGGACTTTCGAAGGTTACGTTTTCAACTTTCAAACGATCCATCGCGTAGTTCATTTTGTAAGTTAACCCTTTCATAAGCTTAACTGTACCACCGAAATTTGCAATAATACGGTCGTTTTCAGAAGTATATTTATTCAGATCCAACAAGGGAACCGGATTGTAAAAATTACTTACAACTTTGTTTGCACCCATTCCCAGTGTATTGGAAGATGCCAGGTTATAAGAACCATCAGCATTATACGGAGAAACGTTTGGAGCTGACAACCAGGCAAGTCGCGCAGAACCAACCAGACCAAAAGCGTTTCCGCTTAGTGAACCAGTGTTCGGCGAAGAGTTCAGGCTATTGTTATAATTGATATTACTTGAAAACGAAAGCCAGTTATTGAACTTGTGATCCACGTTGAAGCGGGCCGCTTTCCGTGTGAATTCATTAGTTTTCAAAATCCCTTTCTGGTTGCTGTAATTCGTTGAAAAATAATATTTAGTAGATTCGGATCCGCCCGATATGCTTAAACTATGGTTTTGAGAAACACCTGTCTGGTAAACCTGGTCATACCAGTTTGTGTTGACCATTGAGCCGTCCGGGTTTAGCGTAGGAAAAAACAACTCAGAAGCCACCGCATCATTGCTTGCGTTTCCACCCAGGATTTTCGCGTTTAATACAGCTTCGTTTTTAATATCCATAAACTGTTGCGCATCAAGCATAGTAGGCAAACGAGTTGCTTTTGTCATACCCGTCCAGCCTTCGTAATTCACCTTTGGCTTGCCCACTTTACCGCTTTTGGTTGTGATCAGCAAAACCCCGGCTGCTGCTCTTGAACCATAAATAGAAGTAGACGCCGCATCTTTTAATACATCAATCGACTCAATATCAGATGGGTTAATATCTCCAAGTGGATTATTGGCAACAGTCGAGTTACCAGAAATATCTCCGGTATTGATTGGTATACCATCCACAACGATCAAAGGAAATGAACTCAGCGAAATCGAATTCACACCGCGGATCCTGATTACAGGCGGGTTGTTCAAAACACCATTGGGTTGTCCGATACTCACACCGGTTGCGCGACCCGCCATCCCCTGATCAAAACTTTGAACAGGCATATCTTTCAGTTTGTCACCCGAAACACGCGCCGCAGAACCGGTAAATTCCTCCTTTGACTGCGTACCATAACCTACGACCATTAACTCACTCAACTGTTTCGTGCTGCTCGCAAGTTTCACATTTACAGCAGATTGGTTTGTCACAGCAATTTCCTGACCGACATATCCCACATAAGAAAATACCAGAACCGGCGAACCGCCGTCGGATACTTTGATACTGTACTTTCCGTTCATGTCCGTGATTGTACCGATGGAAGTTCCTTTGATAAGAACAGCAACACCCGGAAGTGCATCACCATTTTCGCCGTCCGTCACAACCCCAGCCACTTCTCTTTCGACCTGGTTGACTAATGAAGCCAGCAAAATTTCAGTCTTTTTAACTTCGCCCGTTGTTTTTAATTCTTTTTCGATAATAACAACCGTACGTTTTTGCTCGCGGTAATCCAGTTTTGTCGATGCAAGAAGCTCATGCAGCACCTCATTGACCGGTTTCCTATTTACCGTAATGTTGACCTTGTAAGGCGCGATCAGTTCCTCGTTGTAGATAAAACGGAAACCCGTCTTTTTGTTAATCAGTGTCAGCGCCTCTTTCAGACTCTTGTCTCTGATTGTCAGATCAATGGTAACCTCTTGCAGACTTTGCCCAGGCATATGGGCAACCGCCATGGAAGGCTGTATTCCCGCGATCAGGACAAAAAGAAACAGGCATACACTTTTCGTAGTCCATTTTGTAATGGACTGTAAACTTCTGGTACAATTTTTCATACCTTTGGATTAGTTTGGGGTTAAGCGATAAACATTAATTCCAACATCGGATAGCAGAATCAGTGGGTGATTGGCGTTACGTCCTGATTTCTCTATCATACATTCCGGCGGCTTCGGCTTGCCGGAATTTTTATTAAAAAGCGTTCAATAATTTCACATAGGCATCGGGTTAGCAATATTTCTCTTCTTTCTCAGTAAGGTAATTTGTTTATTTTCAAGGTGATAATCAAGATTATTGGCAAGACTTAGCAGATCAAGAATGTGAGCGAGGGAATCTGTTGCGATGAATTCGGCCGACATATGGTAACTTTTCATCGATTCGTCGGCGAAGGCGATTTTAACTCCAAATTTATTTTCCAGAATAGCCGTAACATTTGCAAAGCTTTCATTATCGAAAAGCAATTTTCCCTCTTTCCAGGCTACTGCATTTGCACTGTTAACAGCCATCTTTTTTATACTTTTTGTTTTCGTATCAAAACTAACCTGTTCGTTTGGTAATAATATTTTTCGCTGCGGTTTCCGGGTCCAGTTTTCTGCTTCCTCGACTTGCACTTTTCCACGTGTCACTGTAACCTGGACACTTTCCAGGAAATGATAAGATCTGATGTTAAATGCGGTTCCCAACACTTTCGTATTTGTTCCGGAAGCCTCTACGTTAAAAGGTTTTGTTGTATCGCGCTTGATATCAAAATAAGCTTCTCCATCGATCAGAACCACTTTCCGAATGTCGGATGCAAACTTCAACGGATATTCCATCTTGCTGGATTCGTTCAGCCAAACTATTGATCCGTCCGGTAATTTTATCTCTTTCCTCTCCCCTTTTTTCGTTTCAACCGATACAACTCCAATTTTAAAAAAATTAACTATTCCGGGTTTTGTTAAAAACATGATCATACCTAAAATCAGGATAACAGAAGCCGCGAGGCTCAATCTTCCCGAAGGTCCTGAAAACAACCGGGCTTTAGGAAATTTAATCTGATTATCTCTTAAAATCATTTCACTTTCCTTATCCAGATACTTGTTCAGCAAAGCGTCAAGTTTTCCCTGAGCCAATAAATGGAAAAACGCTTCGAGTTCTTTTTCACTCAATTCATTCGCGACATACCTTTTAACGAGAATTTCCAAAAATTGCTTTTCTTCCATTTTTCAGGGATTTATAAAGAAGACGTAAAACGTTGAGGACAGGGTACCTGATTCGGAAAAAATATTTTATAAATTTTCCAAAACACAGTTTTTTCTACTGACTATTGCCAGTTTTGCACTTAAAAAAATAGATAATTGAGAAAATAAAGATTTAAATCCCTAACAGGATAAAAACAGAAAGAAGCGAGTTAAACGAAAGACCGAAGCTTTTTTGGGCAGAACATTTGAGAAGTTTCATGGTTTTGACCATATGCTTTTTTATTGCATTGCGTGAAATTCCCAAGACTTCCGCAGCTTCGTCGTACGTCTGGTCCATTTCACGGCATAATTTAAAAACCTCCTGATTTCTAGGAGACATCTGATCAAGAACTTTTTGAAGATGTTGATAATACTCTTCCGACTGGATTGAATCTTCAACCTGGTTTTTTAGGTCGCGTGAAGCGTAAAGGATTTCTTCTCGGGCAGACTGTTCAACCGACGCATGACGCAAAAAGTCAAAAATATGATTTTTCGAAACCGTAAAAAGGTACGCGCGAAAGGAACGGACATCCGCAAGATTTTCTCTTTTTTCCCAGACTTTCAAAAAGATTTCCTGACAAAGATCTTCTGAACAATCCGACGATTTCACAAACTTGAACACATACTTATAAATGTCGGAATGATACTGATTGTAAATCTCATCAAAAGCTCTTTTGTCGCCGAGAGATATACCATTCAGTAAAATAGTTTCATCGATTGCGGCCATCTTTGATCAGGTCATTAAATTTTCAGACTTTCATATCGTTGTCCTAAGTTAATGACATAATTATAAAAATTTCAATAATCAGAAAATTCATTTTAATAAATTTTGACTTTTAAATTATTACATTAGTATAGTTATGATTTTTATAATTTATGTCAAATAATATTCTGAATCTACTAAACTTATTTACTTTGATGCTTTTCTTCTGTTCACAACTAAACCACAAATCAAATGGCCCCAAAAAACACAGTCCCATCCCTGTATGACTGGGCAGGCGGAAAGGAAATTCTGGAAAACCTGACTGAGCTGTTTTACAAAAAAGTAATGTCGGATGATCTGCTATACCCGGTATTCAAAAATATGTCTGCCGACCACAGCACTCATGTGGCGCATTTTATTGCGGAAGTATTTGGCGGACCGAAACTGTACAGTGAAGGCGATGAAGGAAGCCATTATCAAATGATTTCCCATCATCTGGGAAAAATGCTGGATGAACCCAAAAGGCAACGCTGGATTAAACTTCTTCTCGAAAGCGCTGATGAAATTAATCTTGCTGATGACCCTGAATTCAGGTCGGCGCTGGTTGCTTATCTGGAATGGGGAAGTAGAATTGCGGTAATTAATTCGAGAGAATCCACAAATCCTCTGGATGAAACTGAGCCTATGCCATCGTGGGGTTGGGGAGTTCCTGATGGTCCTTACATTCCTGATAAGAATACTTAGACGGTAGCAATTTCAGTTAAAAATCCTTCAAAATCGAATTTATGGCTTAGTAGCAAGCTTCGGCTATTGGAAAATGATTTAGAAATGAAGCCGAAAGCGACATCAAATCTTCCCTGCTTTGGCCGCGGTCTGGTTTTCCGAATCAAGATTCCGGATGGCACCACAGAACTAAACGCAATACCTTTTCTTATTCAGCCCGAAACCGTTTTACCAGCCTCAGCCTGATCTGTTTTAATTAGTGAAAAACGAGCCTGATCCGGATCCTTCTGCCCGGATAAATTCTTTGCTAACGAAGGATCGTTTTCATTAATCATTTTTTCTTGCAGTGTGCAGCCCGATAGAATTATCATTGACAGTGTAATCAACAGGAGATTTTTTTTCATGGCCGGATAGATAATAACAACTGAGATAACTAACCGCAAAACTTCCTCAAAAAAATGACTGCGCCAATAACAATTCGCCTGAACTGGTATTACTCGTTTGCCAATTGTTAAAATGTGATCTTGAATAAATAACTGAACCTGACGTAAAAAAAGGAATCTTTCCAAAGACTCCTTTTTTTTCAGCTGAGTTTTCTCACCTTTTGCTGGCGGCTAACAATTCCCTTGCACTGGTCCAACTCAAACCGGAATAACGTCCATTATCCAGTTCCTGCATCCGGGAAGAAAACATACTGTGCATATACTGCGCCTGCTGCCATTTCGAATAAAGTTGATTTTCACCTTCAGGATCGGCTGCCCGGTCTTTTTTATTTTTCCCGGCAAGCTCATCACGGCCCATCATACGGTATACCTCAAAATGTTCCCGGATTACTTCGCTGGCCAACGGCGCCAATTCATTTGCGCTGATCTGAAAACTGGCTATTCTTAAAAATCTTGGCGTCTCGGAATCCAGGGCAGCTTGTGCTGTAAAAGCCGCAGTGTCGTCCATTGTTGTAAAATCTACTTTCCAGCCGGCGTCTTCAACATAACCAACCGTTTTCTTTTTCATATCAAGAAATGGGATATTATAAGTGAGAAGCTCTGCAAAAGCGCCGTTAAAAATAGAGGTTGCGTTGATCGGCGCTTTATCAAGATACTGATGAAAGTCCCGGCGGAGATCAAAATTCCGGTTTTCTCCTTCCGACAGCTGGGTAAAATCCGAAGAAAAATCGGACGGAATAAAACGTGGCACGCCTGCCGAAACAGCCGCATCGAGCAAAACCGACTGCGTATCGACAATCACATCACGCAAACCAGCCAGTGCGGAAACCACGCAGGAAACACCTTCACACACCCTGGTAAGCTCCGATAGGTCATCCATATCAACCTCAATCACTTCTGCACCCGATTTTTCCAGCTTTTCTTTTTTATCTGCTGCGCTGTCAGTACGAACAATCGCACGAACTTTTGCACCTTTTTTTAACAATTCATTGATAATACGACCGCCAAGATTACCAGTTCCACCGGCTACGAGAATTACATCTTTCATACAATTCGGTTAGTTTGTGAATTAGTCCACAATCTTCGTCTCTCAATAAGGATGCCAGAGAAAATAAAATCAGGAAGAATCCGGCTGTGGACAGACAAAAAAAAGATTCCTCTTTTAAAGGACTCTTTTTTAAAATTATTTCAATGCTAAACTTCGCTCGTCGCAATCGGCTTGTCGTTTCGAGACCATTCGCTCCAAGATCCCACATATAAATTTGCACCCTTGATTCCCGCTTCTTCCAGCGCTAAAAGTGTATGGCAGGCCGTAACGCCGGAGCCGCAGTGCACGATTATTTTTTCGGGATCTTTACCTGCCAACGCCTCTGTATACTTTTGCTTTAATGTCTCAGCCGAAAGAAAATTTCCATCTTCACCCAAATTATCAATGTAAGGAATGTTGACAGCACCCGGAATATGGCCAGCAATCAGATCAATTGGCTCACTTTCTCCTTTATACCGATAGTTTTCGCGAACATCGATCACTACATAATCAGGATTTGCTGCCGCCCGTTCTACTTCTTCCAGACTAACCGTTGGCAACAACCACGCTTCAACAGGATAATCAGGGAATTCGGTTAACAAGGTGAGCTCATCCTGAGAAATAGAAAGTCCTTCGTTAATAACGGCTTCTAAACCACCGCTTACGAGATACGCTTCTTCATGTCCGGCTGCTTTCAGCATCCACCAAAAACGCGCAGCTGCCATGGCGCCCCTTTTGTCATCATACACAATTACTTTCGTGCCTGGTGTGATACCTAACGTTCCCAGCAGCTGACCAAATTTTCCCGCTTCCGGCAAAGGGTGTCTTCCTCCATCTGCTGCATTTTCTGATTTTTCTGAAAGATCCGTTTCGAGATTAACAAATAACGCCCCGTCCAGATGTCCCGAATCAAAACGTTCTTCGGCATCCGCTCCGCCTCTCGCATCAATTATAACAGTATCTCCTGTTGAGGATATTTCTTCTATTTCACTTGCTTCTATAATATTCATGATCGTCGATTCTAATGTTGATTAATGGCTCAATTTATAAATTTTACGACCAAATCGTGACATACAATACATATGTTTAATTCCGTCAGTACAAACCCGTAACATTGCATACTCCTGTTATGAAACTGAAAACCGTATTGTTATGAACCTGTATTTTCCGTTTTAATCTGAATCTCAGCTATCACAAAGTTTGCCAAGGGTTTTAACAAAGTACATATTCCAGTACTTACATTTTTGATTGATTATAAGTACCTTATTTTCCGAACTACTCAACGAAAAACAACTTCCGATGAAATTAATTTTCAAGCCCTTACTAAGCCTTCTTGTATTTATACTATGCACCTGTACCGACGATGACCGTTCTATACCTGTTTCTGAAAGATATTTAAAAGACGTGACCATAGCTGGTGCACAGAACGTCACATTAAATAATGACCAGGATTTCATTCAAATTACACTACCTGAAACTTATACCAAAGATAGTATTGAACTTGATCTGAAGTTTGGTGAAGGTTCCGGTCTGAGCCAGAACAGGTTAGTTGCGGGAACTTCCGGGAATAAGATATGGCTTTTATATAAAGGTCAACCTTCGGGTGGCCTTCAGATTTGGAGAAAACAAGACTCTTCGTATAAAACCTATCGCATTTACGTGGAGCACCTTGGCCCTCTGCGTGCTGAATTAGCAGCAGATACTATATGTATTCTGGGCAAACTTGAGGGAAGCGACTTAGGAAATTTTATCGTTCTGCATAACAGTATTAAAATTATATCAGGTATGGGAATCTCACCTAGCCGCCCGGATCTGAGCGAAGCCTTCATTACCATGCGCGATTCCCTTAATACTATTTTGTCAACCGGCAGATTCAATCCCAGAATTCTATACATGAGCGCTGATACATCCATTATATCTGGTAGGAAAGTAAGCATTCAATTAACCAGCGACGATAAGGTTTTTTCTTTTCCCGGGAGCAAAATGATATCGAACAATCCAAATAATTGCGGTCTCCCATGGTAACCAAAGAACAAGCTCAAAAGATTGAAATCCAGGCAATTCTCCTACCCTTTTAAACAAAAAACGGGTTACTGGTTTAGATTCAGCAACCCGTTTATGTTTGAAAAACAAGTATCAGAAAGGGACAATAATCTTCACACTCCCGTTACGCCCCATATTATAAATACCGGAACGGCCATTCGGAGAATCCGCGTAATATTCAAAATATTTTAAACGGTTCAGGTTCGATTGATAAGACGTGTCGAACAGATTGTCAACTTGCAGAAAAAGCTGAAAAATCGGTTTCTTGTTTCGGTTATTTACGGTCGTTCCGCATCCCAGATTAAAGAGTGTATAACCGGCTGTTGCGGTTTCGGTGTCATCTACACCGTAAAATTTGTTCTGGGCTCCGTAATAATCAATTTCCGCACGAAAATATGTTGCTGATAAAAAACCCAGTTCCCTGGCGATAGAAAACCGAAGCTCTGACCGACCATGAACCGGCGGAATAAAAGGCAGATATTTTGCCGCATTTCCTTCAATTGCAATCAACTCTTTATTCTTGTTCAAACCGCGAATAAAAGCCAGGCTATTATTGAAAGCCAGCCATTTCAGCCCGCTCGGATGAAGGTTTAAAGTTGCTTCGGCTCCATATAACTGCGCTTTTGATTGCTGATATTTATAAGTAAAATTTCCAGGGACGATCACAACCGGATTTCCGGAATCATCGTACAAACGGGCCTGATAGATGTAATTATCAATCGTGTTATTAAACAGTTCGAGGCTGATATCCAGATCTTTCAAATAGCCGATAAAACCGATATCCGTTTGAAGACTGAATTCCGGCTCGAAATCCCGGTTACCCAAATAGACAATATGCGCCCCCGGATCAAGTCCGTTTGAGCCGATTTCGGTAATATTCGGAGCACGGTACCCGCGTGAGACATTGGCCTTCAAAAGTAACCTTTCCGAAATATTGTACGTAGCTCCCAAACTTCCGGAAATACCCTTAAAATTTCGGTCGTAGGAAGGAAATTGAAGAACGGAACTCGAATTTTGAGGTATTTTTAACAATTGGTCATAACCTGTTTCCGGATTGTGCTGAACATATTGGTCATCCCAGTTCCACGAGCGGGTATCATAACGGACCCCGCCACTGACGTCAACCTTACCAAGTGATTTTTTAACGAACAAAAATCCACCAATATCCAACAGATTATAATCAGGGATCGGGAAATCCGTACCATCCAGATTTCTGTTCATTTGATACATTCCATTCACCCCGACTGTTGCCTCTACACCCTGCCATTCCGGAAAATTGTACTTAACGTCATAGTTATACGTATTGAGCTGAACATATAATCCCGGCTGATCGGGAGTGGTCGGATGGTTGTATTCCCGACGGACACTTTGCTGGAAACCAAGCAACGCCGTCAGGTCTCCTTTTCCAAGTAAAAAATGATTTCTCGTAAACAGCCGGTAATGTTGAATGCGCTGATGTAAAGGATTGATGGTGTAAGTTTTCAAATCGCGCTCAGGAACCAGCGGCCGGTCTTTGATATCATCTTTTCCGCTTTCAAAAATTTGTCTTGTAAAACGACGGGTTAAAGAATCCCGGCTTCCATCAGGTATTTCCTGCAAATTATTGTAAAGCGTCCCGTAAATATAGGAGGATCCCCAACGCTTCTCAAATCCGGTCATAGCCGACAGATTCAGTTCGTTATATGCGGTTCCGTACACTCTGCCATCTACTTTATTTGTGTAAGCCGCAGCACTTTTCCCGGAAACACGGAAAGCACTTTTCCATCCGTTTTTGTTATACGCCAACCCTCCGGAAGCACCGATCATTCCGTTATTGGTATGATATTCTGTTGTAATATCCCCCTTCACTTTTCCTTCCGGACCTTTGGGCACGTAGGGTATGAAATTGATAACACCAGCCACTGCATCCGACCCGTAAATTAAACTGGCCGGACCTTTTACGACTTCGGCACGCTCAATTCCGTATTGATCAATCTCGATACCATGTTCGTCGCCCCACTGCTGCCCTTCCTGCCGAATTCCATTGTAAAGCGTCAAGACCCGGTTATAACCAAGTCCCCGGATAAATGGCTTGGAAACATTGGGCCCGGTCGTCACTGCGCTAAGTCCCGGAACACCTTTTAAAACAGCATCAACGATGTTATTATTGACATTCATGTCCATTTCCTTTTTGCTCATTACGGCAATCGCAATCGGGCTTTTGCGTAATTCGGTTGCCCTGGAAACGCCGGTAACAACCACTTCACTCAAATTATTATTCCAAACAGTAAGCTCGGCATTCAAGACAACTGACTGATCAGCAGCAACATCAATTCTTTTTGCATACCGCTGAAAACCAATTGCCGAAACCTGCAATTCATAACGTCCTGCCGGAAAATTACCAAGCTTGAAACTACCGGTACTGTCTGCCTGCGCTCCAAAAGTCGTTTTCACCAGAAGAACGGTCGCGTAAGGCACAGGCTTTCCGTCAGAGGTTATTCTTCCGGTTATCTGATTATTTTGTGCGAGAACCTGCGAAATAAGGACTAAAAAAATCGCTGGTAAAAGGATATATTTTTGCATGGATTTTAAATCTATTGAGTAGCAAGAATGTGTTCAATTGCAGCCAGATGCATGCGATGATACGCAGCATATGGATACTGAAATTGAATTAAATGTCAGGGGTGAAAATTCGGAAATTTAAAAAGCAGGAGGCCCACGCAGAAATAAGATCAATGACCTGGTACTTGTTTCGTGTTCAAGATACTGGTAAACCAAAAGTATGGTTGCGCAGAGTGCAGGGATGAAAAAGGTAAGCTCAGGAAGAAAAGAGTCGAAAGGAATATTACTAATGCAATCCAGCCAGTTCAGCTCCGATTGTGTGTGATGATGATTAGGAAAATTGCATTTTGAGCCGAATTCTGCATAAGGGTGAACATGGCTGACAATCCTTCCGTCGGGCATACGATGAGAATGACGAAACACGACGTTGCTCAGGCAAATCAGTGCCCACAACACCAGCAAAAAGCCAGCTATCCGTCGTCGTTTCAAAACATTTTCATTCATATTATTTTATTAATGCAACAATGTTGCAAATTAAAATATAATTATCACACTTTCTTGGTAAGTCTCAATTTTATTGTAGAATAATCAAATTGGTTTAACTATTTTTTGCGTACTTAATTAAATCGTTTCATAAAGTATATTTGTAGATTCAAGCTTGCCTACTTTTAAATTTAGACAAATCTAAAAATAATATTTAACAAGTAAAATATTTTGATTAGAATTAGCTTATTAAATATTTTAATTAATTTAATAATTAGTTATTTATATGGCTAATTTTTGATATAGCTATCCTTCACTCAGTTACATTCTCGCGGATCAAAAACAAAAGGGATGCGCCTCAAAACTGAATTTGAAACACACCCCTTTTGTTGTTATTGCTATAATTAAATCCTTCCTAAGCTACCGCAGCTTCTTTGTTATATCGGTTTCGATAGTCGATCGGAGATAATCCGGTAATCTTTTTGAAAACGGACCGGAACGCTTTCGCATCCGAATATCCGACGTCATACATCACTTCGTTAACATTCTTGCCACTTGTTTCGAATTGCTTTTTTGCCGCTTCAATTTTCACGCGCTGAATATATTCAACAGGGGTATTGTTGGTCGCTTTTTTAAACCGCCGCTCAAAATGCCGCCTTCCAATTGCATACATCGACGACAATTCTTCAACAGAAATTTTTTCGGTGACATTGTTTTCGATGTATTCCTGCGCTTTCTTGATCGGATCATCTTCATGCTTTTTCTGACCGTTAAACATCACAAACGGTGACTGACTTTTACGATCGATTTCAAGTGCATAAATCTTAGAAGCCATAATCGCAACATCTCTTCCGGCATGCTTTTCAACCAGATGCAACAACAAGCTCCAGTAGGACGTCGCGCCGCCACTACTGTAAAGGCCCTGTTGCTCCGTTACGATACGGCCATCCACGAGCGTCACTTCCGGGAACATTTCTCTAAATTCCGGTGCTGTTTTCCAATGACTTGAACATTCCTTTCCATTGAGCAGGCCTGTAGAAGCCAGTAAAAATGCTCCTACGCAAAGGCTGGCCACCTCTGCCCCATTCTGATATTGCTCAACAATCCACGGAATGAAAGCTTCATTGGCCGAAATCGTCGTGACAAGATCTCCGCCGATGGCCGGAATGATAACCAGATCCGCTTTTTCCGAATCAGCCAAAAGTTCGTCAGGATGTACCGAAAACATTCCATTATTGAATTTTACATCCTTTGACAACCCAACCATTTTTACATTGAACAAAGGCTTCCTTCCCATTGCTTCAAGGAAGTCATTGGCTCCCGTAAACATGGTCCGCGCGTCAACAATACTACATAAAACAGCTTCGTTCGGGATCAAAATTGCTACGTTTCTCATCTGTATTCAGGCTTACAAAAGTTTTCTGGTTTCGGTAAATAAATGTATTAAATAAAATAACAGGTTTACAAGGTATGTCGCAATTAGCCTTGCAGAAGTCTCTTTCACCCATCGTCCCATAACCCAATTGCCGATAATTTTGTAATAGATAAAAATCAATCAATTGTTCTCGGATCTTAATCAGCGGCCAATATGCGCAAAGTAATTGTCTCCATGAATGTGACGCTCGACGGTTATATGGCCGGGCCGAATAGCGAACTTGACTGGCATTTCAACTATTGGAATGATGAGATGGCGGAAGAGGCGGCCATGCAACTGAATAAAGCCGACACGATTTTGCTTGGACGGATCACTTATTCTGCCATGGCTGAATATTGGCCGTTTCAGGCGGTTAATCCCAACTTTGCGCGTCAGGATATTGCTTTTGCTGATATGATGAATAATCACAGGAAAATCGTTTTTTCAAAAACATTAAAGAAAACGCACTGGCATAACTCCCTGCTTATGAAAGGTGTGCTGCAAAATGAAGTCAATTTATTGAAACAGGAAGCCGGTAAAGATATTATTGTTTTAGGCAGTGGAACTGTTGTTTCTTCTTTAATCCAGTCTGATCTGATTGACGAATATCAGTTATGGGTTCATCCGGTAATACTCGGCGAAGGGAAACTTTTGTTTAAAAATTCCGGATTTAAAAGTCGTCTGAAACTGATTCACAAAAAGGATTTTGAATCTGGCGTGACCATTTACTTTTACATTCCAATCCATGCCAATTTTCTTAAATAACTGATTTTAAAGGCTTCTATTAAGAAATTACAGTATTCTTGACAAACAGAAACTGAGGCACAAAAAACCTGACCGCAGCATCAGGCCTTTTGTGCCCCAGTTTCTTTTACAACCGCTATGCTCCGACGATTTTTTCAACACTCGGAGAAAAATAGTCGCCATTGTAAAATTGCTGGTCTTACAATCCCGGCAACTTCAGACCTGACGTTTTGAGGTTATCCAGCAGTTTTTCCTGAATGGCCATTTTGGTATCTATAAAGCCATGTGCGTTGATCCAGACATTGATCATTACTTTATATCCGTCACTTTCAATCGACGAAATACCGATTCTCCTTTCCGGTGTTGCCAGAATATTCTGTGATCCTTCAAGCACCCGGTTAATCAAATCTTTTACGGCTGTAAAATCGATACTGTTACTGAATTTCATTTCAATGTCCAACCTTCTTTTCCCGGACGTACTGATATTAATAATTACTTCGTTGGATAGTTTACTGTTGGGAATCACAACGGTTCTGTTATCAAAAGTTTTCACAACCGTATAGAAAATTTTTATAGCTTTGACTGTCCCTTCCTGGCTCTGGGCGAGAATGTTATCTCCAACTTTGAAAGGTTTTAAAAGTAAAATTAAAACACCGCTGGCAAAATTCTGAAGTGTCCCGGAAAGGGCAAGACCTGCGGCAACACCTATGGCTCCGATCAGTGCGGCAAAGACGGTCATCTGAATTCCAATGATTTGCATCGCGGCAATGATCAGTAAAACCCGTAAAACGGTAATTGTCAAACTTAATAGAAAGGGGGTAAGTGAGGGGTCGATTTCTTTCCTGTACATATGCGTCGACATCCAGCGCGACAAGACTTTAATAAGCCATAATCCGATCACCAAAATGGCAATTCCCAGTAAAAATGAAGGTCCGCGATCAAGAATCCACAGGTAAACTTTGTTATAAAATTGATCTAAATTCATTGGTTTTTCTTTAAGTTTATCCATCATTGCCTTGGCGTTGTAATTTTCGTACCAGAAAAATTGACCTTAAGGATTACTTCTAAAAACCTCCGGATGCTATTTTCCTGCACCGAACCAGGATCAGCTGAATGAAAAACTTGTTAAATTATGTCTTTTGAAATTTCAGCATACAAGCTTGCTCATGCCGCAAAACTCAGGGAGGTTTTTCTTGACTCGCGCAAGCTTGCATTCCCGTGGACGGATCCGGAAAAATTCAAACTGAAAGATTTTGATGAGGTTATAAAAGAAGAAAAAGTTTTAGTGGCTTTATACAAGAATATCCCCATAGGATTTATTGCATGGTGGCCGCCTGCAAGTTTCATTCATTCGCTTTTCATCGATCCTGATTTCGTCGGACAAGGTGTCGGTAAATTGCTACTCGAAGCATGCCTGAAACTGACGCCCAGACCTGTGACACTCAAATGTCTGAAAGCAAATGAAACCGCTCTTAAATTCTATCAAAAACAGGGCTGGATTATTGAAGATTCAGGGCTGTCGCCGGACGGAGAATATTTTTCACTTTCCTTTGGCAGGAGCCTTAAATGAAATTTAGTGTATAACCTTCTCGCTGAATTTCCTTTTTAGTAATATGTTTTCAATCGCCGGAATCGCTTCGGATCAAGAAATTATTTTACTTTAAATAAATAAAGTAAAATAATTAAAAGTTGACTTACAACGGAATAGGTCGAATGAATGTCCTTTAATAAAACTCAACCGTTATGAAAAAAAGGATTCTGTTTCTTTTTATTTTTTGCTTGCCGTCACTGTCTTTCGCACAGTGGAATGCTCAGTTAGGTGTCAACGTAATCCCTGTTATTGCGAAAACCCTGGAAATCAGTTCTGAATTTAGCCACCATCCGGGCTATTCGTTAACCCTTAATGCAGGTTACACATTAAAAACGGGATTCACCGGAATACCAGATTACAAAGTTTACGATTATATAAGTGAGCGACAGACTTCTGGTGCATTTTTAAAAACAGGCGGAAGACTCTATCTCCGAAGCCTTAACGGCACGCAGCGAAGGACAAATTTCTTCATTGGGGCCGCGCTGATCATATCACAATATAACCAGAAAGCTTTAAGAAGGTTGACGGGCCCGAATTATGAAAATACAGATAATTACGTAAATGTAGATTCAAAAGGAGTCAGCCTCTGTCCAGCTGTATCAATGGGATTTAGCCGGCGTCTTAGTAAAAAGTTTACATTAGACTGGGGTTTGCAAAAGGCATTTTTGAATCGTGGCGATGATTTTATAGGAACCAAAAACCGTAATTATCAACCCGGTGCCGGCAGTGGCCAGTCCATTATTTCAGAATATTTTCAGGGAAATCTAACTTTAAAATATCAGTTCTAAAACAAAAATGACCAAACAGACAATACTGTCTGTCTGGTTATTTCGTTTAGCTTATTCAATTTTAATCAAGCAAATCTTCAAGGTGTTTGTAGTTCGATTTTACAGTATTCAAAACCTCATCAAACTTACCTCCAAGCATCAGTTTCGTCATGGAAAGCGCCATTCCTTTCATCATTTTAAATTCAATTTTTGGCGGCATGGCCAATGCGTTCGGATCGGTCATTACGTTGACCAGAATAGGACCGTTGAATAAAAATGCTTCCTGCAAGGCTGATTCAAGATTTTCCGGATCGTTGATCGTCATCGATTTAATACCCATCGCCTGAGCAACCAGTGCAAAATCAGGATTGATCATATCGGTTTCAGAATCCGGTAAACCCGCAACTTCCATTTCCAGTTTAACCATGCCGAGCGAGCGGTTGTTGAAAACGATAATTTTTATCGGAAGATCATACTGTTTAATTGTCGCCAGGTCGCCCAGCATCATAGAAATTCCTCCATCGCCACACATGGCAACCACCTGCCGGTCCGGACACGCAAGCGCTGCCCCGATAGCGTGTGGCATCGCGTTTGCCATGGAGCCGTGTGTGAAAGAACCTACCATACTTCGTTTTCCAGTAGCTTTCAGATATCTTGCAGCCCAGACACAGCACATACCGGTATCCACTGTAAAAATCGCATTGTGCGTAGCCAGCTTATCAATTTCCGCAGCAACTGATTCCGGGTGGATAGCGTCTTTAACGCCCTTGTCATCTACGTAAGTTTGCAGGTTGTCTTTTACTTTTTCATATACATGCAGCTGAGCTTTCAGAAAACTTTCATCTTCCTTTATTTTTAAAAGCGGAATGAGAGCTTTCAATGTAGTTTTGATATCCCCATGTAAACCCATTTCCAGCTTTGCCCTCCTACCCAGTCTTTCAGGTTTCGTATCGATCTGAACCAGCACTTTTTCCTGTGGGATGAATGGCACGTATGGGAAATCGGTACCAAGTAGAATAACCATATCACTTTCATGCATACTGTGATAAGCAGACGGTAGCCCAAGCAAACCCGTCATACCCACTTCAAAGGGATTGTCATACTGTATTCCCATTTTTCCACGAAAAGAATAACCAACCGGAGCTTTTAGCAAAGCCGCCAGTTGAACTACTTCGTCATGTGCCTCAGCCGCTCCTACGCCGCAAAAAATGGTGATTTTTTTATTTTTGTTGATCAAATCGGCAAGTGCAGACAATTCTCCATCTTTCGGCCGGATCAATCCTTTTGAAAAATAATTTTTATCTGCGGAAATATTTTCCACTGCATCCAAAGCACTCACATCTCCCGGCAAACCTAAAACGGCCACACCTTTCATTTGAATCGCATGCTGCAAAGCTGCCTGCGTCATTCTCGGCAGCTGAGCCGGCGTCGTGGCGATCTGGTTATAGTAACTGCAATCATCAAACAATTTTATGATATTCGTTTCCTGAAAATAACCGCTCCCGAATTCAACCGTTGCGCAGGTTGATGCGATTGCCAAAACGGGTGCACCGGCCCTGTGTGCATCGTAAAGTCCGTTGATCAAATGGATATGTCCAGGTCCGCTGCTACCTGCGCAACAGGCCAAACCAGTAAGTTCAGCTTCTGCCGCAGCGGCATATGCCCCTGCTTCTTCATGCCTCACGTGAATCCATTTAAGCTCTGGATTTTGTCGGACAGCGTCATTTAATTCATTAAGGCTATCACCGGTTACTGCGTAAATTCGTTTTATTCCAGCCTGCACGAGCATATCCGCCAGTTGTTCCGCTACTTTCTTTGCCATATAATTTTGTATTGAAATCTTGTAAAGATTGAGAATTAGGATTGCGACTAAAAACGTGCCCTTAAATAATTACCTCTAATGAATTCTCATTTGAAAATGACTAACACTCTCCGGGTATCGTGTTTTTCTTCTCCGGGTATCGTGTTTTTCTTTAATTAATTTGAAAAGTAAAATTCATCACATGACCCTTACCTAACAATGCATCAACAAGTTAAAATCATGTATTATTTACGGTTATTTGCAAGTTAGTCCGGAAGAAAAAAAAATTTGGTGGCTATATCAAAAATTTGGATAAAACCTTACTTCATGTCCAGGAATGCGAATATTGGCGTATATATCAGGGCGTTAAACTTCAAGTTTTAGAAAGCATATCAACATTTGTTGACCAACACTACTGTGGTGCTTTTTGCTCCTGTTAAAATCTGATGATTCAGGTACAATTTTTATATAGAAATAAATTCAAAAAATCATAGTTGAGCAATTTGTAACGGCCATTGATTTTCCATCCGACATATCACTAACATTTTTAAATACGGTAGCATTCCGATTGTATGACAGACTTTTCCAAGCCATTTAATCCGGATAGTAATATAGAAGTAAAACGCCTGGAAATGGCTTTGGAGGCAGCTTGTGTCGGTACCTGGGATTATGACCCGGCTACGAAAATATTCAGGTTATGTGAACGGTTCAAATCCATTTTTGACTTTCCATTTGAAGATATTGTTGATAGGGAAACGATTCTGGATCGTATCCATGCCGATGACAGAGAACTGGTGAGGCAAGGAGCAAAAAATGCCCTGGAAAAGATCGCTGACGGAAAATTTGATGTTGAATTCAGGACTGTCGACGGAAAAGGGGAAATCCGCTGGATTAATTGCAAAGGACAGGCATTTACGGATCAGGGAACACAGTCCTATTTAATATCAGGTATAGCCCTGAATGTCACCGCAAGTGCCCTTTCGAAACAGCGCCTGGCTTTAAATGAAGAGCGTTTCAGAAGCCTGATTGATGAAGCTTCAATGGCTACCTGTCTTTTTGTGGGCCCGGAAATGAGAATTGATATTGCAAATGACACCATGATAGGATATTGGGGAAAAGATAAATCGATTCTCGGAAAACCATTGGTAGAAGCAGTACCAGAACTGCGCGGACAAGAATTTCCGAAAATTCTGGATGAGATATATAAAAGCGGTAAAACCTACACGGCGACTAGTATGCCAGCCAGTCTTGAGGTAAACGGAGTTTTGTCGCAATTTTATTTTGATTTTACATACAAGCCCCTGCGTAACGAAAAAGGCGATATCTATGCGATAATGGACACCGCGATTGATGTTACCGATAAGGTACTGGCGCAGAAAGCACTCGAATCCAGCGAGGAGAAGTTACGGTCGGTGATCGCCACTGCACCGGCAGCTATGGGGCTTTTTGTCGGCCGCGACTTGGTTGTAGAAATGCCCAACAAGGCTTTTATTGACATTGTAGGAAAGGGCCCTGATATCTCAGGCAAACCGCTCCGTGAGGTAATGCCGGAACTTGCAAGCCAGGCTTATCTGCAAATTCTGGATGATGTTTTCACCTCCGGAAAAATGTACCAGAGTTTTGGAACACAAGTTGATATTGTCCAGCACGGCATTATGTCACACAATTTCTACAACATTACTTATACACCGCTTCTGGATGCAAATGATGAAGTGTATGCAATACTGGATATTGCGATCGACGTTACCGAGCGAATGAAAGCTCAACAACAAATCGAACAAAGTCAGAAACAATTGCTCGCGCTTTTTGAGCAGTCTCCGGTTGGTATTGCGATCATCGACAAGAATGACCTGGTATTTACGATGGTGAACACTTTTTATGGGGAGCTGGTTGGCAGACATCCTGACGAGATTATTGGTAAATCGCTGCTTGAAGCCATTCCGGAATTAAAAGGCCAGGGTTTTGATAAATTATTGAGGACTGTTATTGCAACGGAAAAACCTGTACAATTTAAGGAAGTGCCTGTTGATCTTGTACGTAATGGCGTTCCTGAGAAAATTTACATTGATTTCGTATATCAGCCCAAGCGTGATATGGATAACTCTGTTTCAGGAATACTTATCGTGGTTACTGATATGACGGAGCAGGTCCTGGTCCGTCAAAAAATTCAGGAAGCTGAAATGAGGCTTAGAGGGGCCGTTGAACTTGCAAATCTGGGAACGTGGCAAATCGATCTCACCACGAGGATTTTGGATTATTCACCCCGGCTTCGTGAATGGTTTGGTTTTGGAGATCATGAAATAATTACGGTTGAACGAGGTTATCAGCCAATCCGGGAATCGGATCACCCGCTGATCAAAGCGGCAATAAAGAAAGCAATAACTCCCGGTTCAGATGGTATCTACGATATCGAGTACGTGGTCGAAGCAGAAAAAGCCGGGCGACGAAGAATACTGCATGCGCAGGGAAAAACCTATTTCAATGAAAAAGGAGAAGCAGTAAAAATCAGTGGTTCTGTTCAGGATGTGACCGAACAGCGTCAGATTCAGCTGGCTTTGGAAGAAATTGTTTTGGAGCGCACAGAGGAACTGGAAATAACAAATGACGAACTGGCTTCCATCAACGAAGAATATATGGCGATCAATGAAGAGCTTGCCAATTCCAATGAATTATTGATTCGCTCCAACGAAAACCTTCAGCAGTTCGCCTATATTGCCTCGCACGATTTGCAGGAACCATTGCGAAAAATCCAGTCTTTTGGCGATCTTTTGAAAAAACGTTTTGCAGATGAACTGGGCTCAGGTTCCGAATATCTGGACAGAATGCAGGCAGCTGCCAAGCGGATGTCGTCGCTGATTGAAGATCTGCTGGCTTTTTCCCGGGTTTCAACTCAAAAAGCATCGGGCGAGGTTTCGCTTAATAAAACCATAAAATCAGTTCTGAACGATCTCGAATTAATCATTGACGAAACGGGCGCAATAGTGAACGTCGGGGAGCTTCCGGTGTTACACGGCGACGAACTGCAACTAGGGCAACTTTGCCAGAATCTGATCAGCAATGCGATAAAGTTTCACAGGCCCGGGGTCGCGCCGATTGTCGATATCAAGGCAGAAATCGTATATGCCCAGGATTGGCCATTACCTGTAAAACCAGCGAAATTAGCTCCTGCATATCACAGAATTAATGTAATCGACAACGGTATTGGATTCGACGACAAGTATACGGACCGAATTTTCCAGATATTTCAAAGGCTGCACGGAAAATCAGAATATGCAGGAACCGGAATTGGATTAGCGATATGTGAAAAAGTAACCAGCAACCACGGAGGAGCAATTTCTGCAAGCAGCCAGCCGGGTGTCGGTTCCGTTTTCAGCGTATTTTTTCCTGTCTGACAGATCAGGTTTTTCGCGAATTATGCGGTTGGAACAAAACATGGGTAAACTTCATCCACAATTTTCTAGTCTCCATCGTTAATAATCCGAACTTCGTCAAAAACGATTTAATTGATTTACGTGATGGTAATATATTTACATCATAAATCAGCATGACAGCTGGTTGATCAATACGATAAATCACATTTTACGATAGAAACAATGGAAACTTCACGCAACGAATTTCTTTGGAGAAAAGCTAAAAAACGCGCAGCTTTTAAAGCACATCTTCGCTCCTATGTATTGGTAATCGGTGGACTTTGGATCATTTACGGTTTGACGACTCAACAACATTGGGGACATCACATGCATCCGTGGCCAATCTGGCCGATGTTAGGCTGGGGAATTGGATTGTTGTCACATTATTTCTCTGCTTACGGACATTACGACCAGAAGAAATCGGTTGAGATCGAATACGAAAAGCTTCTTCGTGAAGATCGATAACCGTTAATATATTATTCCAGGCCTGGCAAATGATGTCAGGCCTTTCCTGTTTTTACGCAGTAAGTAACCAAATTTTGAACCCGATAATGTTTGGCACATAACACGAACAACTTTTTAAGTAATTTACGCTTCCCATACGCTTTCAATCTGGTAAACAGTTTAGATATCTAATGAAAAAAATATTTTTATTCCTGCTCCTGCTTTCAGGAACCAGCAGTTTTGCACAATTAAAATTAGCACGTCTTTTTTCAGATCATGTAGTGCTGCAGAGACAAAAGCAAATTCCGGTCTGGGGTTGGGCGAAGCCGAAAGAAACGGTAACCGTAACGCTGGCTGGTCAAACCCAAAAATCAAAAGCCGACGGGTCAGGTAAATGGATGGTCCGATTTAATCCCCTTGAAGCAGGAGGCCCTCATCAGCTTACCGCATCCGGTTCTTCGGGAAAAGTCAGTGTAGAAGATATACTTATCGGCGAAGTATGGCTTTGTTCCGGCCAGTCGAACATGGAATTCAAAGTTCAGCAGGCAGATCATTTTGCGGAAGAAAAGAAAAACGCTGATTTTCCAAAAATCCGACATTTTAATGTGGATCATGAGGTAACGATGGACGTTCAGAAAGATCTTAAAAACGGATCCTGGCAAATTGCCTCTTCGGAAACTGTTGGAAATTTCACAGCGGTCGGTTTCTTTTTTGCCCGTGAATTATATCAGAAACTGAATGTTCCAATCGGTATCCTGCATACTTCCTGGGGCGGTTCTCAGGTGGAAGGCTGGATAAGCAAAGAAGGTATGTTAAGTAATGACGAACTGAAAAACTATGCAAACAATTTACCAAAATCATGGGAAGAAGCTGATAAACAGCTTGATGCAAAATTAAGAAAACAGCTTTTCAAGGATTCACAAATCAACCCGTCTGCTGCTGATGAAGCTAAGTACCAGGATATAAATTACGATTTTTCAAAATGGACCAAAGCGGACAGTCCGATCGGCCAATGGGACTGGAAGGGTATCTGGGCTTTCCGCGGCAACGGATATATGGCGAGAATTATCACAATTCCTGATGATGTGGTTTCTCAGAAAACCGTTCTCGCACTGGCAGAAAACGATAGTCCTAATTCCATATTTATTAATGGAAAACTGATCAGCGAAGGGACAATCAAAGGTGTCAGAAAAATTGAAATTCCTGAAAATACGTGGCGGGCCGGAGAGAATAAATTGGTTATCAAGTTCGGAAACATGATCGCCACCCCGTGGTATGGCCTTGGTTTAACGGGCTCTGCCGACGACTTATATGTGGGAACTGAAAAGCAAAAAATCAGTCTTGTCAAAGATTGGTATCTGATGCCTTCGTTTGCCGACAAACACAGTTATGTTCATTCCAGCAATAATGTGGGCACGACGATTTACAATGCGATGATTGCGCCTCTGGTGCCGTTTGCAATCCGTGGGAATTTGTGGTATCAGGGAGAAGCCAACACCAGTCGTGCGTACCAGTATCGTCAAAGTTTCCCGTTAATGATTCAGGATTGGCGTAACAAATGGAGCATAAACGGGCAACCAGGTAACGAATCATTTTATTTCGTCCAGCTTTCAAGTTATGGACCAGAGCAGGATAGTAATAAGGGAAGTGGCTGGGCAGAACTTCGTGAGGCACAAACGATGACTTTGAAATTACCCAAAACAGGAATGGCTGTCACGACCGACGTTGGAAATGCCAAAGATATACATCCCACAAACAAACAGGATGTCGCCCACAGATTAGCCACAAACGCTTTAAAGCTGGATTATGGACAAAATATTGAATATAGCTCCCCGCTGTATGACACAGTAACTTTTAGTGAAGGAAAAGCAACCGTCAGTTTCAAATTTGCGGGAAGCGGACTTATCGTTAAAGATAAATACGGGTATTTAAAGGGTTTTGAGATTGCCGGAGAGGATAAGGTTTTCTATTATGCCAAGGCTGAAATTCTTGGAAATACGGTTATCGTTTATCACCCGAAAGGTGTAAAACCTGCGTCTGTGAGGTATGCGTGGTCCGATGCGCCGGTGGAAGCAAATCTTTACAATTCTGAAGATTTTCCCGCCAGTCCTTTCCGTACGGATAACTGGCCCGGGATAACGGTTGGAAAAAAATTCGAGTAATTTTTTTCTGCAAAGCAAAAAGTCAGGGCAAAGAAAGCGAATTAATTTCTCCGCTTTCTTTGCCCTTTTTTCTTATTTTTCTTTTGATAAAATAAAAACCTACTCTGTTATTTGTCGCTTAAAAAATTTCCAGGATTCTTCAAAAACATCGATATCAGTAAGGAATTGATGTTTACCGTTTACTACCTTCAGCAACGTGACTTCCGGTAGATTTTTCTTTTTATAAGTATATTTTTCAACGGTGATATCGTTGCCCGTGTCTGCATCCGGTACGATTGATTTTACAGGTTCGCCCTTATAACCATCAAGCGAGGCCCAATATTTCAGCGATTCATCTGTTGACCTGACCATGCCTAACGTTACTCCCGGTGTTTTTACTTCGCCGCCGTTGTAAGGATTTGTTCCATCGGCAGTTCCATTAATAATCTGGATCGCAATCGGCTTTTTTGCTTCACCACAATCCATATTATCAGGCGTCGGTAAATTCGCTACGATTGCAGATAAGGCTCTGAATTTTTCTGGCATCGTCAGCCCCAGCTTATATGTCATATGCCCGCCACCGGAAAAACCGGTTGCAAAAACCTGCTTTTCATTGATTTTGTATTTTGTTTTGAAGTATGATATCATTTCAGAAAAGAAGGCCTCTTCATTCAGATTTTCGAGGTTTGTTACAGCCGTTGAAGCTTTTCTGCACTCATTCCAATAGCGCTTATACCCGGCCGGATAAACGATGATAAGGTTTTCTTTCGCCGCCTGAGATTCCAGTTTTGTCATTTTATCAAAAAGACTTTGTGGATCTCCGCCCGAACCGTGCATCGCAAAAATCAAGCTCGCGCCGTTTGTTGATGACGGCGGCTTATTAAAGAAGAAAACCCGGTAATGATTCTCGATCAGCAGCGAATCTTTAGACATTTGTGCGTTAACGAAAACACAGGGTGACAACATTATTGTCAGAAACAGTTTTTTCAGCATTTTATCAGCAATTAATTTAATATCCGTTGATTGGGAAAATATTAAAATCGCGAAATATACTGATCGGGCAAAATAAATGTTAAAAAATGGTAACAATTCGATGTATGAAAGACTCAACCTGTAACTTTCTCGCGGATCTTTTTCAGCTGATGAATATGACGCATGGTATGGTAAAGCACAAAATTCGCAGCTTCCAGTCTCGTCAGATAACCATAGCCTGGCAGCTCAAATGCAGTACAGGTTTTCGTCAGGTCGTGGGATGAAATCGTTTTATTCAGATTTGCCCTGACCTCGTCAAGCGAATCAAGAATCTGCTTCTTTTCGTAAGATTTTAACTGCGGTCTTACAGACTCCGGCGATTCCATTTTAATGTCGAAATTCAGGAAATCTGATTTAATCCTCGTCACCAGGTCATCAGGTTTTCTGGTAGTTTCTTTCGCCGGCCCCTGTATGATATCGACAAAACCGCTGTTGGACATGATCATATGTTGCCCGACTTGTCCTGCAGACCAGCTGCCTTCGAACGGTACCTGATTAAAATTTTTTTCAGAAAAACCTTCCGCCAGTTCTTTAAACGTTGACATCGTCTGATCAATCTCGTGTTTCAACTCTGAGTTCATAATGCACAGATTTAGATTTTTATGTTTTCCCCATCACATATACTTCATTGCCGGATAGTTAAGCAGCCTCCTCCAAAGGGCAATCTGGCCGATGATGTTCGCCTCCCGGTAGATACTGAAACTGAAAAATTCATAAAACGAAATCGTTTCACCCGGCATCATATCAATTCGTTTTCCGAGTTGCTGTTCGTCCGCCTCGACCAACGCTTTTTTCAGTATCGGCGAAATGTGTTCCCAATCTTTTTTATATACTTCCAAGGTCGGATAAATCGTATTATCCTGAATTCCTTTATTATCCCGAAAAAGTTCGAAAGCCGTATCCTGCTCGTCAGTTCCAAGTTGATTTGCCAGTTCGTACCTTTCCCGAACGATACTTCCTGCAAGCCACGCAATGTGATTTGCCTTTGTATTTAATCGATTGTGTGTGTCTTCATCCGAAATTCCATCTATTGCGCTTTTAAAAAATTCGGTCTGCATGTCGTACAAATCCAGCAGTCCGTTCAGCCGATCGTTTTTTACATTTTCCATAACAATTCAAGTTTTAGTAATTGAATAAATCAGAAGCTGATAGAGAAGGATATCGTGTTATTCAGTTTCTAAAACTGACAAAATATTACCCGCCGGGTCTGTGAACCAGGCGATCAATGGTCCGCCGCCGCGGGAAATATTGTCCTCGTCCGTCTTCAAATCCGGGAAATCGTAACTTTCAAATTGAACGCCGGCAGCTTTAAGTTTTTCTACCGCCTGCTCAATATTCGACACAGGAAAGTTTAAAATGGTAAATGTCGCAGGCGTATGATTAGGTTTTTCATACACCATAATATCATTTCCACCGCTTATGTGCAGCTGCAAAATATTCATTTCTTCGTCTCTGGTCACTTCCAGTTGAAGTGTTTCTCCATAAAACTGTCTGGCCTTTTCAATGCTATCGACTGAAAATCCGCTGAAAGCTTTTGTGTCTTTGAACATAATTTTACTTGTTTAGCTGTTGATTATAAGTAATCACTAATGAAATTTTTATCTTCTCCAATATCAGGCCAGGCCAATCTATTTATTGCAATTTCAGGCTGACTCCGGCTGATTGTAATTAATATCTTCTCGTTTATATAACCGCGAGAGCTTTTTGTAAGAATCGGTTTGCATTGCAATGATTGTGATGATCAGGCCAACCACGCCTGTGACTGAGAAAAGCAACGCCAGTCCCCGGTCGCTCCCTGTTCCAAACCAGCTACCGATGAGTTTAACACCGGCACCTGTTGTCATAAAAGGGATGAAAATAAATTTGGCAATCGGCCCGATCATGAAAGCCGTTAAAGGCGACGCAGCCTGCTCCACACTCTGCGCAAAACCGAAAACCCTACCCTGTCTTTCTGGCGGGATTACCTTCTGCATGATGGTTTGTTCGGTCGCCTCAACAACAGGAATCAGGCAGAGATATACGAATAATCCGACTGCCAGAAGAATTATGGAAGCCTGAATTGTAAAAAAAATGCAGATGGTCCACATGATCAGGTTTGACACAAAGAGCGTTTTCAAAGGTTGTTTTCCCAAACCTTTTTTTGCCACGACCAAACCTCCTACAATAAATCCCAGACTTAAAAATCCCCATAATGATCCCCAAACCTGAACTGAAACAAGTGACAGACCATAGGCATCCATGAGCGACATGAAGACTCCGCCAAGAAAGTTGTTGAATGTGTTGAAAAATATTAATCCAAATAATCCCGGCACCAGATTGACGGCTGCAATTGTCCCTTTAATGTCAATGCTTTCCAGATGGGATTCCACATGTACAATTCCCTTTTCCTTAATTTTGATTGTGACTAAATGAATCAGAACAATGGCTGTCAGCCCTACCGCCAGAACCAACATCCACATCATTCCCATAAAACCTATCACCAGTCCGCTGAAAATAGAAGCAACCAAAAAAGAAACACCGTTTGCAGTACCGACAAGCCCATTTGCCTTGTCCCGCCCTTCTTCCGGAATCAATATTGTAACAACCGTCGACAGCGCAATTGATCTAATATTTCCTGTGATAGCCCCCAAAAGTGACAGGATGATGAATACCCAAAGACTGATACCGGACGGATTGGAAAAGACTTTTTCCGGTGTTACGATGTAGATAATCAAGGCACCCAGGTAGAAAATCAATGTAAGAACGCCCGATATCATCATGGAAGTTTTCTTCTTGTAGCGGTCCACAACCGAGCCCAGAAAGAACCCGGAAATTGCGACGGTACCCAGATAAACACCTGCCATTATGGACGTTGCCATGACTGATTTTGTTTCCAGATAGACCCAGAAAGTCACAGCAAACCAGACGAAAGTATTCGTCAGCGAAGCTGCCAGTGAATTGGCTAATATGTCGTAAAACGTCTTCATTGCTGCATTTTATTACTGCTGAAATCCAACCATTTTCATGCCATGACAATCGTCGGCTCAGGAGATTTTTTCGTTTTCCATGAGCAAATCAAATCGATCAAAATGACACTTCAAAAGTATCATATTTAACTAAGTCGGTAAGTGGCGTTACAAGACAGAATGAGGGGGTGATTGCGACAATTAAATCGGTGAGAGTCGTATTACTTATTTCTCTGTCAATTGATTAAGTTCAATGAAAAACGGACAGGAGTCAAACATAGCGGGTTTTTTATTGCAGTCTGATCATCTCCTATAATTGTAATTGAGAAGTTACATAATTCCGATTCTCGGAATTCACAACGGGCTCTGAGAAAAAATTCCGTGCTTACTCGTAACTTATTAATAACCAATCGATAAATTAAGGTCATTTTTGATTTTTAACAGATTACCTTTGCCTGTTAAACCCCGGGATTTTAAGGAAAAGAGACGGATTTATGCCTGGCCCATTGAAATTAATTCTAATATTTGGCGCTCTGCTTTGCATGATCATGGCAAGTACTTTCCATGGAAAAAAATCTATTGGCGTTGAAGAAAGCATTTCTCAATTTCGCATTGATTCCAAAGTTTTTGCTTCCGACATCATTGCACTTGAAAAGGCATTACAAAACCTCGATTCGTCTAAACCAGAAACTTTACAGAAAGCCAAAAACCAACTTGTCGCCTGTCGTTTGGCCTACAAAAACATTGAGTATCTGCTGGAATATTTTTTCTATACGTCATCACGAGTTTACAACAGAGCGCCTAAAAACGAAATTGAAGAACCTTTTCTTGAATATCAGGAATTGGCAGGTTTACAATATCTGGAAACCCTGTTATTCGACAGCATGCCTGAACGCCATAAACCAATTTTTAAAGAACAGACAACACTGCTACGCATTGCCTCAACGGATCTAAATTCATTATTATACGATTTTCAGGGAACAGATCAGCAGGTACTTGAAAGTGTGCGCGTTGAACTTGTTCGTATCATATCCCTCGGCATTACAGGTTTTGACGCCCCTTCCTTAAAATCGGGAATTATGGAATCTGCGGTTGCGTTAAAATCCATGCAAAAAATTTTGAAACCCTATTTAATCAACAGTAAAACACGCACGGACAGTCTGGAATTTTTTCTAAACAAATCACAAATTTATTTAGAAAAAAACACAAACTTTGACTCCTTTAACCGGCTGGATTTTCTAACGAATTATGCGCTCCCGCTTCAAAAAGAATTGGGTAAGATGATTCGCGAAAATGGTTTTGAAATAAATAAGTACGGTGTTTTAAACTATGGCGCCGATCACGTATTCAGTAAAAATGCATTTCAAAAACAATCTTTCCCTTCAAGCAACAGCAACGCAACGGATCACGAAATCACACTAGGCCGAAAACTATTTTCAGAAACTGCATTATCCGGAAATGGTACGAAAAGTTGTATATCCTGCCATAATCCGGCTAATTATTTCTCAGATGGATTGGTTAAAAGTGTAAATTTTGATCAAACTTCAACGGTAAAAAGAAACGCTCCGACTTTGCTTTACGCAGGTTTTCAGCATAGTCAGTTCTGGGATGGCAGAGCAAAAAATCTAGAAGAACAAATCGAGACAGTTATCAAGGATCCTCTGGAAATGCATGGTACAATGGAGAAGGCATTAGCTCAACTTAACTCAGACGGAGCTTATCGGAAAGCATTTAGAAAAGCGTTCTCTAAAAAACGCAGTGAGATGATTTCAGAAAAGGAAGTTTACAAAGCAATAGCATCTTACATCCGAACGCTTGATCCCTATAATTCTCCATTTGATCAATATTTGGCAGGAAATAGAAAAGCGCTGACTGACAATCAAAAAGCAGGGTTTAATCTTTTCATGGGAAAAGCCCAGTGCGGGACCTGCCATTTCGCACCGCTTTTTAATGGTCTTATACCTCCTTTTTACGCCCTAACGGAATTTGAAATATTGGGAACAACAAAGACTGAAAATCTTCTAAATCCGGAGTCTGACGCTGATGATGGCCGGTTCGTTTTTCGGCCGATTAAGTTTTACAAAGGTGCCTTTAAAACGCCAACCGTAAGAAATACAGCGAAAACCGGGCCTTATATGCACAACGGAGCTTTCCACTCCCTGGAAACCGTGCTTGAATTTTACAATCAGGGTGGAGGCGCGGGTTTAGGGTTAGATTTTCCAAGCCAGACACTTTCGTCTGGAAAACTGAATTTAACTGAAACAGAAAAAAAGGATATCATCGAGTTTTTAAACTCCCTTACAGATAATTTGAAATCGATTTAAGAAAAACTAAATAACCCCTGACACTAAATAATTGTATGAGAAAAAATTTACTGCTGCTTGTTTTACTCTTGCTCGTCATTCCCGGTTATGGACAACTGATTCGTGGCCCGTATTTGCAGGCGGCCACGTCTAACAGTATGGTCATTCGCTGGCGAACGGATGCTGCCACAACCTCACGAGTGCAATTTGGAAATGATGCGAATAACCTGAATCAAAAAGTGGAAGATAATGCTCTTGTCACAGAGCACGAAATCAAGCTTACGGGTTTGGTGCCCAGGACAAAATATTTCTATACGATTGGCTCTACTTCAAGCGTATACCAGGGCGATCCGAACAATTATTTTGAGACGACACCAATACCCGGAACTATTGGAAAATATCGCTTCGGAGTTTTGGGAGACTGTGGCACAAACTCTGCTTTTCAGGGAAATGTGAGAGATCAGCTCACTGCTTATCTTGAAAATAATTATATGAATGCGTTGCTTCTTTTAGGAGATAATGCTTATTCACAAGGAAAAGATCCGGAGTACCAATCGAATTTTTTCAATCATTATAAAGACAATTTTCTTAAAAAATATCCTGTTTTTCCAACACCGGGAAATCATGATTATGCTAATGATGATCCGAATCGCCAGATTGACCACAAGATCCCGTACTACGACATTTTCACTATGCCTGTAAACGGCGAATCAGGGGGTGTCGCTTCTGAAAACGAAGCATATTATTCCTATGATTACGGAAATGTGCATTTTCTTTCTCTGGACTCTTATGGAAAAGAGGACCGGTCCACCCGGTTATATGACACGTTGGGAAAGCAGGTGCAGTGGATAAAAGCTGATCTTGCGGCCAACAAAAATAAAGGCTGGGTGGTTGCTTACTGGCATCATCCACCGTTTTCACTGGGTTCAAGAAATGGTGAGACGGAGAACGATATGATTAAAATCCGCGAGAATTTTATCCGGATTCTGGAGCGAAATGGTGTTGACCTGATTCTTTGCGGACATAGTCATGTATATGAAAGGACAAGATTAATTCAGGGATTTTATAATTATTCCGGCTCGTTCAATAATGCGGTACACAATGTCAGCCAGTCTTCCGGAAAATATGACGGCTCCCATAATTCGTGTACTTATATAAAAAGCTCAAACCTGAACAAGGGAACGGTATATGTTGTAGCAGGTTCGGGCGGACAGCTTGGCTCTCCCAGTCCGGGATTTCCGCATAAGGCGATGTATTATTCCAATGCCGAACATGGCGGCTCGATGATGCTGGAAGTGGAAGGAAACAGGCTTGATGCGAAATGGATTGGGATCGATGGTCAAATCCGTGATAAGTTTACGATTGTCAAGGACGTTAATCAAGACCGGACTGTCGAGGTTGAGCTAGGAAAAAGTATTAACCTGGAAGCTTCTTTTAACGGGCAATACATATGGAATACAGGTGCTAATTCGAAAACCATATCCATCACACCAAATGCCGATGCCGATTATTCCGTTAAGGACGTTCAAAATTGCCTGAACGATATATTTCATGTGAAAGTAACCATTCCGCTCCCAGTCAAACTCTTTTCATTCGACGGATCGGCAGATGCCGAAAATGCGGTAAAGCTTAACTGGACCACTGAATACGAAAATAATTTCTCTCACTTTCAGGTAGAAAGATCTGCAAATGGAAAGGATTTTACTGATTTGGGGCGAGTAAACAGCAACCAAAATTCAAAGGAGAAAAAACTATATGAATTCACGGATGAAACAGGCAAAAATATTCTATCTCCCGATGTGATCTCATACCGTTTAAAGATGATTGATCTTGCGGGCAAGACTGAATATTCCAAAGTTATAACAGTACGATTGAACCAGATTATTCCCGTGAAACTTCTTTCACTTGATGGCGTTGCAGATGCACAAAACATTGTAAAATTGAATTGGGTGACAGAATTTGAAACTAAATTCTCCCATTTCCAGGTCGAGAGATCCGTAAACGGAAAAGACTTTACTGATCTTGGACGCGTCAATAGTGCACAGAATTCAAAAGAGAAAAAATCTTATGAATTTTTTGACCAAACGGGAAGAACGACGATTTCATCGGATACGATTTCTTATCGGTTAAAAATGATAAACCAAACCGGAAGTTCTGAATATTCAAAAACAATCAAAATAAAGTTAAACGAAATCGTTTTAGGTACAGATCCTTCCATTACGCTGGATATCGCAATTGTTCCGAATCCTTCAACACATGATGACGTACAGGTAAAACTTATTGGAAAAGACCGGGCTGTAACCGAAATTACTATCATTGATGTTTCCGGAAAAACGCTGCTGAGCAAGTCTATGACCTTAACAAAAGATCTTGCACCGTTTCTTCCAAACGGCCTTGGGAAAGGTATTTATTTTCTCAAAGTCATTATTGACAACAAGACGATTACAAAGAAATTTGTGATTTTGTAGTCAGAATCGACTGCCTCTTATACCAGAAAAGTGGGTCGGATACCGGCCCACTTTTCTATTACACTCTTACTACTTACTTACAAAATGTAAAACGCTTCGGGTTCAAAAGCCTTTGGAACTTGTTCGTCATTCATCATTTGTTTCAAGTCGCGTTCGATGTTTCTTGAAATGGAAAGTACGGGAGTATCGGTAGGTTTGTTTTCAAATGGATCTTGTAAATGAATCGCCATTTTTTCAATAAGGAAGAAACAGGCGGTGATCACAACCAGAACAGGAACCATCAGAAAACCAAACAAATCCACCATTCCGAAAGGCAACAGGACAATAAAAAAGTGAAGGGCAAGGTGAATATAAAGACTGTACGTCGCCGGGAAAACCGTATTTTTAATCCTTTCGCATTTTCCCATTGCATCCGTCAGACGAGTGATCGTGCTATCAATTTCGACCTGCTGGTATGGATTTACCCATCCTTGTTTTAAAGCATTATTAAGATCGCGGGCATGCAGCTGAGTTAAACCCAAATGTTTGTTGTCATACCCTTTGATGTAATCATAGTCCTCCTGAGGAAGAAATTTTTCAATAGCCGGCATCGGATCATTTTTCCGCAAACCATTCCCAAGGGCATAACACCAGGCAATTTGCCGTCTGATCATACGGTTTTTAAATTCCTTGATATTTTCCGGCTGATATGGATCGTCGATCAGGTTTAAAACCTGACGCGCCAGGGTTCGGGAATCATTCACGATCGATCCCCAGATAATTCGGGCTTCCCACCATCTGTCATATGCCTGGTTCGAGCGAAATGCAAGAAGCAAAGATATGATCGTCCCCAAAACCGTAGGAACAGTCATGTTGATGGAAATATTCGTGATCTCAAAGTTCTTATATACAATTTCGATAATTAAGCCGTATAAGGTCACCAGCAGAACTTCGTATTTGATTTTCCCAAAAACGTATTTTATGGGAATGTTCTTTTTTAACAGCATAAATTCAGTGCTTTGTTGATGTTGGCAATGATGTCAGAGAAATACTTATCGCACGTTTTCCATATTCGAAAATACAGATTCGTTGACCTTGTCTGCGTCAATAAGAGGCAACCCGCATTTCAGGATTACGGGTAGAGCATCAATGCTGCTCTTGCTTAATTTGGGCATTCCGTAACTTTTCGAGTACCCGATATAGTCGGCTTTATTATAATCCAGGAAATTTTTGAAAACAGCTAATTTACTTCCGTAGAAAAATTCAATATTTATACTTTTCAAAGTTGAGGAATAAACATCTTTCAGAATCTCACATTCATGGCGAAACGCTTCCGAGACAAATTCATATTCTTTTTTACGGTAATTAGAAAAAAGCAGATCCTGAATATCGTCGGCCACATGAAAAAGGTGTATGAACAGAATATTGACCTCTTCACTGGCATTTCTTACAATTGTTTCAGCGACCTGCACGGATTCAGCACTGAAATCGCTTGGAATTATTACCGTCTTCATAGTCTTATCGTTTTGGTTAACAATGCTTTTTGTTAAATTTTTGATAGGACAATATTACAACTGGCAGATTAGCACCAGTTAAAAAACAGATTATAATCCAGTGAGCAAAGGATTAGAATACTATAAGAATATTAGAATAAAATTAGAGAAGTTTATTATAAATGAGGAAGAAAAACCGTAAACCGCGTCCCCACACCTACCTCACTTTTAACGACAATAGAACCTTGATGCAGCTTGATAATGTTATTGGTCAAAGGAAGACCAATTCCATACCCTTTGTACTTTTCCGTGTTGGAGGCCCGAAAAAACGGGACGAAAATTTGTGCAATTTCACGATCAGGAATACCAATACCCTCGTCTGTTATTTCCACAAGCACATATTTCTCCTCAACCTTGATTACTATATGCACTTGTGCATTATCGGAATATTTGCAACTATTTAATACGATATTTGAAAATGCTGCTTTTAAAAGCGTCTCGTTTCCAATAACTACCAGTTTCTGTTCATCATCCGGAAGGTGATCAAAATTAATTTCTACTTTGTTTTGCGGTATGATCTGATCGGCAGTTGCCTTTACAGAAAAGATAAGTTCATCAATTCTTATTTCCTCCCACTGTTCTTTTTTTCCATCGAAACCCGTTTGAGCCAGACTCAACATGCTGTTTGTCAAATGTTCCATCTTTTCCGATTCACGAAAAATAGTCCGGAACGAATCTCTCGCCATATCAGGAATCCCAGGCACGGAAAGTCCAAGCTGCGCTTCGCCACTGATAATTGTTAATGGCGTTTTAAATTCGTGAGAGGCATTACTGACAAAGTTATTCTGGATCTCAAATGTGATTTCCAGCCTGTCCAGCATGTCGTTAAATGTCTTGGAGAGGTCCGCTATCTCGTCTTTACTGGAATCCACCGTCAAGCGCTGATTCAGATTATGCGCACTTATCCCTTTTACATTTCTGATTATCCTCCGGATAGGCTGAAAAATCTGAATGGAAAAAAACTTGCCGAATGTAAAGACAAACACCAGCGAAATGCAGAATCCTACAACGAGTAAATTTTTCAGATTTTCCATTTCCGCAAGACCATAAAGATCAACCGCAGAAGACAGGACGATTATATTTTCACCGGCCTGAATGATATTTAATCCCACGTAAGATGTGTCATTATGGAAAAAACGGGCAGGCTGCTTCCTGACAATTGCATCGTAAAACGACTGTGGAAGCGGAAGTTTCCGTTTTAAACTGTCTGCTTTCTTGAAATCGTGGCTGAAAATGACCTGGTGCTGCTCATAAGGAAGATCGCCCAGATGTTTCTCTTTAATATCGTAATAAATCGAGGTTTGAGATTTATTTTTTTTTAAAGCAGCGTGTCCGACAATATCGGAGCGCACTTCCAATCTATGAAAAAAGCTGTTGGCAATGCTTTCAGAAGCAAAGAAGTATAAAAAAACGCTTAACGACAGAATAATTCCTGCCGTCAAAAAAGTAAAAATCAGAGCAATTCTATTTTGGATCTTCATAAGTCTGGCGCATCACATATCCCATCCCGAAAACGGTATGAATAAGTTTAACCGGCTGGTTCTTATCAATTTTTTTGCGCAAATAATTAATGTAAACATCCACGACATTTGTACCCAGATTGAAATTGATATCCCAGACATTTTCTAAAATCTCCATCCGGTTCAAAACGCGGTTCTGATTGGAAAGCAGAAATTCCAGCAAACGGAATTCCGTAGCGGTCATATCAATAGGGACCATATCCCGGGTTACTGTCTTTGTGATTTTATCAAGGGCCAGATTTCCCATTCTCAGTACATCCGTACTTTTTTCCTTTTCCTGATCTTTTCCACGACGAGTCAACGTTCGGATCCGGGCTTCGAGTTCGGCAAGCTTGAATGGTTTTGTCATATAATCGTCTGCTCCGGCGTCTAGTCCCGAAACAATATTTTCCGTCGTTCCCAACGCCGTAAGCATCAGGATCGGAACCGAAGAATTGGTATTTCTTATTTTACGACAAACCTCCATTCCGTTCATAACCGGTACCATCAAATCAAGGAGAATCAGGTCAAAATCGTGCTGCAAAGCCATATGCAGACCAGACTGGCCATCCATGGCGACAGTAATTTCGTGTCCGGATGCCGATAGACTTCTTTGAATAAGTGATATTACACTGGGTTCATCTTCGATAAGCAAAAGCTTCATGCGTATTTTATTGGTGAGAGTATTGGTTGTCAGACTGATAGGTTTCAATCAAAAAAACAGGTATTGAAACTAATCAATACCTGCCTTTAAAACTAATGAATGAATCTGAAATTTATATATTTTTAAATTCGGATTTTACCAATATTCCACATTTCATACCATTTGATCTGTCATTTTACCTGACTTTTTCAAATATCTGACATATAGATAAACGATACCAAGCGCTAAAAAAATCGATAAAAAAGTCCCGGTACGAATATCGGGGTCAGGAATAAGATGTTCGTATTCAAAAAGAATTATAGCTGCAATACCGACCAGCCAGATGAACAACGTATTGTATTCCTTTAAAATCCAGCGCTTGTAGTTGAATTTCATTTCTGAAAAAGTATTTTCAATACCTTTTGGATTAATAATCCAGCGGTTAACACGCTGGCAATAACTTGCAAAGTCCAGCCCGAACTTATTAGACAGAAAATTCTCTTCGGCCATCACAATCGACTGATAGATAAATAAAAACAAAGGAAAAACGATTCCCAGGTAGATCCATGAGTTGGACAGAATTCCTACTCCCAAAAGCATCAGGATATTGCCAACATAGAGCGGATTTCGGCAATGTTTAAAAATCCCCTCGGTAACCAGATTTTCAGCATGAACTTTCTTATCTCTTCCGCCACGGATAATGTAGGCAAGTCCGATGGTTGCTCCACGAATTGCCTCTCCGAAAACGGTAACCAACAGGCCAAGAATAATCGGTATCAAATAATAATTACCTCCGAAGCGCTCCTCGGTGAAAATATCAGGAGATGGTAAAAAAAGCAGCAGATAAAGAAAAATAAACAAAACGTTCCTGAACCTGAAAAAGAAATTTCCTATCGTTATCATTTTTTGTGGGCTATAATTCCGGCAAAGTTGTACCATTTAAAAAACGTTTCGCAGTGACTGAATCCTACCTGCTCGAGCATCAGAAAATTTTCCGATAGCTTGTAAGGAACCAGTACATTTTCAAGTGCCTCTCTTTTCTGAGAAATTTCGAGGTCGCTGTAATGATTGCGGCGTTTATAGTCGTAGTAATATTTTATAAAATCCCTGTTGAACATGCTGTCCTCTGCAAGTATTTTTTCGACAAGAATTAACGTACCGCCAGGATTAAGCCCTTTATAGATATTTCTGATAAGTTTTTTTCTGTGTATCGGACGTACAAATTGAAGCGTCAGGCAGAGAATAACAACAGAAGAATTGTCGATCGCAAGGTCTCCATGCAAATCTGCCGCACGAAGTTCATAAGACCTTTTGAGACCTGCATCTTTCAATTTCGCATCACACTTGACAAGCATTTCATCCGATTCATCAATGCCGACAAATGAAATATCCTCTGAAACCAGCGTATCCAGACCGATCATGGTCGTTCCTGTGGAGCAACCAAGGTCATAAACTAGCGTCCCTTCCTGTGCATGATCAGCAGCCAGTTCCGCCACCATCCGCTGGATTTCTCCGTAATGCGGAACAGAGCGGTTAACCATGTCATCAAAAACTTTTACAACCTTGGTCCCGAACTTAAAATCGGAAGCCTCGGATATCGATTCTTTGAACACATTGTCTCTCTCGATGTTTTCCATAAGGTTAATTAAATAAGAATATTAGTTAGGTTAATTCATTCTTTGATAACGTTCGCAAATCGAATTTGCCGAATTTCCAATCAATCTCCGCCTCTTGCTGTCGTTGCAATATACATTAGAAAAAACTTAGAATATTTGGCATCTGTGGTAAAATACCAAATTATTACAGGTATAAAAACGGAGCACCTTCTTAAAAAGTATCTCAATAAAACCTTTTCTAAAAAATGTTCCTGTTGTGATTCCTGAAGCAAAAGATTCAGGATACTAATATCCTCAGCCTTATATGGAAAGAATACGCACGATTTGGGTTTTCGTGGCAAAACGAATGGAAATTCGTAGTGATGTGAGGATTAATTTATCGGGCAGTCCACCCACCGTCGACGGTGAGTATGGAGCCTACCATATAACTTGCGGCGTCGCTGGAAAGGAAAATAGCAGCTCCCTGAATTTCTTCAAGCTGCCCCCAGCGGCCCAGTGCCGTTGAACCTAAAACAATATTTCTTGCCTCTTCGCTATCCGCGATCGGGATATTCATATCCGTCAGAAAAGGTCCGGGACACATGGCATTCACCATAATATTAAAGGGTGCAAGCTCGATTGCCAGAGCGCGTGTCATCTGCACGACAGCTCCTTTGCTGGCTGTGTAGGGCGTTCGGTTGGCCAAACCTACCAACCCCAAAGTACTGGCAAGATTAATGATTCTGCCACTTTTATTTTCTTTCATAAACGGCACAACGGCTCGTGAACTTAGCCAGGTGCCATGCACATTTACATTCATGACCTGACTGAAATCATCATGAGAAAGCTTATCGATCGCCCCGCGAATATTGATTCCTGCACTATTAATCAATATATCAATTTTGCCGAAAGTATTCACGGCCGCCTGCGCCATTGATTCTGTTTCCTGCTGATTGGTAATATCAGCCCCGAATGCAAAAACATGCACGCCAAAATCTTCCTTCAATTGCTCTGCGGCAGCTTTTCCTTCCACTTCATTTCGGTTCACCAACATGAGATTGCAGCCTGCCGAAGCAAGTCCAGCGGCCATGGCATACCCAAGTCCGCGGGAGCCGCCCGTAATTACAGCACTTTTCCCGGTAAGGTCGAACAGCTTGATACCCGGAAGAATTTTGTGAGCCATGAGTTGTAATTATACAGAATGCCTGTCTGTTTAATACTGGTGAAAGCCTTGTGATACGAATTCCAGAACTGTTGGAAGAGCAGTGCGCCAGTAAGTCCAGTTATGAGCACCTTCGCGAATCCTGAATTCATGAGAAATTTCTTTCTTTTTCAAAGCAATGTGTGCCAGACTGTTTCCTTCATACAGAAAATCATCGTCTCCGCAGTCAATATACCAGCGAACTGCTTTTTTCTGAGCATCCGGCATTTTATCAACGAGCGGCAAAACACTATGCCGGTTAAAATAATTGCTCACGGTCGAATCGGCTATATCCGGGTTATTTTTGACCATGTTTTTCTTTGCTTCATCAAGTGTCAGCGGCCCGATGTAAGCCGAAAGAGGACAAGCCGATGAAAATAATTCGGGATGATGCAGGGCGTACATAAAACTTCCTCCGCCCCCCATCGATAATCCGGCAACCGCGCGGTAACGTTTTTCAGTCTTTATTCTATATTTTTTCTCAACAAACGGCATCAGTTCCTGAAAGAAGAAATCTTCATAGGGCCAATCACCTTTTACATCATTGAAATAGCCACGGCGTCCGGTATCGGCATCCGGCATGACGATAATCATTGGAGTTGCCAGCCCCTCCTGAATTGCCTTGTCAGTAATATGCAAAACCTCACCAAACTGAACCCAGCCTGTATGATTATCTCCTGCACCATGTAAAAGGTAAAGAACGGGATAACTTCTCTCGGAGGTAGCATAATCGGGAGGCAGATAAATCGCAAATTTCCGTTCTGATTTCAACAATCTGCTTGGAACAGACAAATTGTCCAGCACTTTGCCCGACTGAGCAAAACTGAGCGTCACCAGAAAAACAAACAAAAATGTAAAATTTACGATTTTCATAATGTACAGTAGATGTATGGATTTATGAGATTTTACGAAGTAGAAGACCTACCATTGTTTGGTATGTAAGTTAAAATCCAATTGAAACTACTTGTCACATCTTTGATCGCAAGTAATTTTCAATCTGAATATTTTTTACATAAATCGCCCAGTCAAGCGGTTTACCGTGGTAAATCGTATCCTGTAAATTCAACGAGGCTCCTGCCTCCACGAGTAATTTTACTATATCCTCATGACCAAAAATGACCGCCTGATGCAAAGGAGTAGAAAACATATGCGCACCGTCAGGATTAAACCGGTTGGGATCTTCACCCATTTCCAGTAACAATTTCAGAATTCCGGCATGTCCGTGTTGGGCTGCAAATGCCAGGGACAAACGTCGCTCTTCTTTGACGGAAGCTGGAAGTAATGCCCGAAACTCCATATAACGGCCTGTTGCTGCGGCTACCGGCAAACTTATCCTTGCACCTTTTTGGATCAAAAACTCTGCGGCTTCAAACTCTCCATGGGCAAGAGCAGCTAACATAGCACCGTTTGGATCTGCACTATATTCAATCAACAGATCGATTAGGGGAATTTGAAAATGACATTCTCTGGCAACCCGGCCAGACGATACGAGCCCGAGTGTATAATTTATTTGCTGCACATTTTGCTTCGCTCCTGCTTCAAGAATTGTCCGGGTTACTGCCACTATATTTTTTGATACTATACCATGGCGAACAGGATTTTCTGCAACAAAATTTAAAAGGCAAGGATTGTTAAAATAACCTTCTTCGTCAAATTTGATATGCTGATTTACTAAACCTGGACGTTGGCGAAGGTGAGTTTCCAGCCGGGCTGCATTTCCTGTATCTATAAACTCTACGGCCATGCGAAAATCTTCGTCCGTAATTCGTTCGTGATAGGGTTTATCTTCCATCTTACAACAGGCTATTACCAAAGATAACAAGATTATACAAAACTGGAAAACAAGAACATACACAACAAAAAAAGTTCAGATTTCTCTGAACTTTACCGCGGTGCGTCCACCGGAATATTCTATTTACTAATTCAGTTCATCGAAGAAAGCTTGCCTTCATCATCGGCAATTTTACTTCGTAGCGACTCAATATCTTTTTTCAGACTCGAAAGATTATCTTCCGCTCTTCTTGCTTTTTTTGCATCTCGTTCCGCCGTATTAGCACTTTTACGAGCTCTTTTCGCTTGTTTCTTATCCTGTGCATCATTACTAAGCTTGGCGGCAGCTTTTCCATTTTCATCAGCTGATTTCTGCGCCTGTTCAGCTGTTTTAGCAACCTCAGCAGTTTTTTCTGCAACCTGATTTTCCAGCTTGGCCAGTTCCAGTTTGCGTTCATTTAATTTCTTGCTTACTTCAAGCGATTCTTTCTGTTGCTGTAACGTATTTAAAGAATCCTTTGACACCACCTGAGCTGATAACGAGAGGGATATAAACATTATTCCCAGCGTGTTGACGATCCATTGCATTTTCATAATCTTGCTTTATTAATTGTAAATCACTAATATCCTTCATCGCAAAAAGCGTGCCACCGGATATTAAATTAGGATATTCAAAGTAAATTATATGTTGCCTCGAAACGGGTTAGCTGGCAGAAAATAAATCTGAATAATGTTTTGACGGATCCAAAATACCACCGCTTTGATCATAAAACGATTTATCTGTGATATAAACGCCCTTATTCGTCTGCGTCCAGTTGGCCCCCGCCTTAGGATGATAACGCATGAGTTTATCCCAATTTTTATAATATTGATGTCCGTTAGTTTCTTGCAGACCAATGGAAATATCCGGAAAAGGATTTAGTCTGGCTGCGACCGACTTATTCCAATCTACTAAAATCGGGTTTACCGTCAGATCTGCGCAAAAACAGGGAACATTCTTTTCGTGAGCCAATTGAGTGATTTTCATCGTCATACTTAATGTTTTGGCAATTGCCTTGACGATCATCACCGAATACCCCTGTTCCATACGTTTCGCTGCATCTTCAACGGTATGTGCACTTTCATCCGCACCAATTCTCACACCGACATCGCCTACAAAATCATCATTGTCTTCTCCCAGCGGTTCTTCGATTACTGCAATCTGATCAAGCGCTCCCATCTTTCTGACATGATCAATGAAACGCAAAAGAGTCTCTTTCTTTTCGTACCGGCCATTTGGATCGATATAATAAGGAATTTTTCCGTTTCGGGTATAAGGTGTTTCGTAATGTCCGATTGTTTTGTGGACCGCCGTCATAAAGGCCATATCCTTTTCCAACATTTCGGCCTGGCTTCCGGCCGAACCTGTTTTCAATTTCATGATAAAATATCCTTCATCCGCCGCTGACTTTAACTTTGCAGGATCGGTACCGACAGCGAAAGACGGGATACTGGCGACTTTTTCATGTCGATAGGAAAGGCTCGGTTTATATGCTGCCGGAATCATTTCATCGAAAGAATTCATTTTATTTTCCGCTGCGTAAAGCAACCAGGCCGCGTTATCAACGCTGACCAACGCATTTAATGCAAACGTTTTTCGAAGATCCGGGTTTCCGGTAATCTTTTTTCCATAGGCCAAAACTTCCGGCAGAAGCCGATCGAGCAATTCCACAGGATTGGAAAAAGTTGACCCTTTCATGCTTTGCAAGGCATGTTCAGTCATCGCATACATAAGCGCATTTCCGGCACTTTCTGAATGAGCTGCGGCTACCTTTGAATCTGACCACAAGACGCCCTGCGTTGCGAGCCCTACTTTGCTGATACCCGATTCAGATTCCAGAAACGCAGCCGTTTGCCAGCTTTCTGTTATCTGACTTCCTTTAAAACGATATGGATTCAGTGCTTCCCGTTCAAAATTTGCATTTACATTTTTTATTTTGATCTGAGATTTTTGCGACGGCCCAACAAGCCCGTCTGCGGTATGCCTTGTAAAAGCAGTCACACCCAATATTGCGCCTGCACTTGAATATTTAAGAAAATCACGACGGTTTACAGACAAGTGATTCATAAGTCTTTGAATTTACAGTGGCAAGAATTTCACTTCTGTAAGACAAAGCACGGAACCTGATTAATATAATCTTAAAACTTTTACCAACCCATAAAAACCATCCCGGCACCACAAATAAAAATGGTCAGTCCACCCAGCGCGTGCATATATTTTTCGAGCTGATTGGTTTTAAAAACCGATATGCCGTAAAACCCTAAGACGACCATAAAAACCATGGTTGCAAGCGTGACGGCGGTATAAACACTGATCATCAGCAGCATGCCGGACAAAGAGTTCTGCGCGGCCGGAAAATATAACAGAGGAATCATTGGTTCACAGGGACCCAACAGAAAAATGATGAACATCACCCAGGGCGTCACTTTATGCCGCTCATTGCTTCGAACAGCCGAACCGTGCCGGTGTTCATAGACATAAATATCCCCTTCTTCTTCAACATCAAAATGCTTATGCGTTTTGTTTTTATAAACGTTTAGTAATCCCCAAACACCGTAAACGATTCCAAAGCCAAGCAGCATCCAGCCTGCCAGACCGCCTCTTATCTCTTCAAGCCACTCGACCTTACTTAACGACCAACCAATAGCCGCTCCACCCAATCCCAGCAAGATCGAGCTCCAGACATGACCGCATCCGCAAATAATCGTCCACCAAAGGGTTTTGGCAAATGACCAGTTTCTGGCTTTTGACAAGGCAATAAAAGGAATATAATGATCCGGTCCGCTGAACGTATGCAGACAAGCAATCGTTACGGCTGCTGTCAGCAGAACTTGCAATTCGGTATGCATAGCTAAAAATCAGTCTTTAAATATTTTCGTAATTGTTTTAAGCGCATCCATTAACTGCTCAGATTTATTTCCTAAAATTCTTACCAAAAGTCCGGATACAGGTGCCTGGGTTACACCGAAAAGCAAGTCAGTCTGAGTACTCAGATAAGTGCTGATTTTTTCGGTCAGCGTATTACTTGCTATATCATTTTTAAGAAATATCAAACTGGCCTGATGCGTGAAACCTTCCAGCATCCCGATCGCTCCAAGTTCAGTTTCATTGGGAATCAAACAAATATTTTCTTTGATCTTCAACTGGTTATCAATAAAAACCTCGGTAACTGCATGATATTTTGAAAATTTAAAAATCTCACCGTTAAGCTTTCGGCCGCATGTGATGATTTCACCCCAAATCAGTTCACAATTTTCTGATAAATGGATTTTATTTCTGGTCGTAAAGATCGAGTTTTCCTGTGGGACGCCTGGATGCGGCAGATAAACGAACGACGCGCCTTTTTCAAGAAACACTTCCATTTGCTGGCTCGCGCCTTTTTTCATACTGAACAATCGCTGATAGGATTGTGTATGCAGCTGCAAATGACACTTTTCTTCCAGTTCGATTTTTATATCAAAGTGATCACCATCCAAAATTCCCGGTGAAGAGCTCATCTGCGTCAGATGCAACCATTTCTCCTGACGATTTTCAGTAATATCAGCCAGTTTGAAAGGAGGCGAAAAGTAACTCTTTTTCAGGTACGTGATCTCTCCCCGCAAAGCCGCATGTATATGCAAAGAGGCAATCATCTCAACAAAGCGGGTTCGTCAACTTCTTCGCATAGAGCATATTTTTTAATCCAGTCAATGACGGTTTCCAATCCTTGCAGGCTCATCAGATTAGTAAAAACAAAAGGCTGGCCGTTTCGCATTTTTCTTGAATCGCGCTCCATTACGCCCAGATCCGCATGAACATAAGGGGCGAGATCAATTTTATTTATTACCAACAAATCACTCCTGGTTATCCCCGGACCGCCCTTTCTTGGAATTTTGTCGCCTTCCGCCACGTCAATTACGAAAATGCTGATATCTGCCAGGTCGGGGCTGAATGTTGCCGACAGATTATCTCCACCGCTTTCAATGAAAATAATTTCGATATCGGGAAACCGGTTTGCCATTTCTTCCACAGCTTCCAGGTTCATACTCGCGTCTTCACGAATTGCCGTATGCGGACAACCACCTGTTTCCACGCCAATAATTCTGTCGGGTGGCAACAGACTATTTTGTGTTAAAAATGCTGCATCTTCTTTGGTATAAATGTCATTGGTTATAACGCCAACACTATACTCTTTCGCCATCTGACGAGTAAGACGCTCAATCAGAGCCGTTTTCCCAGATCCAACCGGACCAGCAACACCAATTTTTATATATCTTCGATCCATCGTTTTATTTACTTCGGCTGTCGGCTGTCAGCACGTGGTGTTTTAAATACTTATCATCATCATTCATTGCCTTAAAGACTGATCGGCTATGAGGCTTTTAAGACATATACAGACGGGAATACAAACTTTCGTGCTGTATACACCGGACATCAAATCCCGGACAGCAAAGCCCAAGTAAATCCCGGTCAGGATGCATGGATTCTTCAACAAGCTGATTAATAACCGGATGAAGAGAAAAAAGCAATTCCTGTCCGTCCTGCTGTCCCAGGGGTATTAATTTGACACTGTTTGTTACAAATCCAACCGCAGTATTGTAATAAAATCCCGTAAGCATTTCCCTTTTTTCAATTTCCAAAGCATAGGCGTACAAACCAAAAACGATGCAGTAATGACCAAAAGCGTTTTTTGATTTAATATCAAAAAGATATTTTTCAGTCAATTTATTTTTACACAATGGCTGAAAAACTTTCATCAAACGGTTGCCAAGCTTATGACTGGCTTCACGCATTTCTTTTGGTAATTTCAATGCTGCACACTCCTGGTCTAACTTTAAAATTTCCTGGTAATCATCTTGTTGCGCTGCATCATAAGCGAGTGAAGCAAAGGCGGCATCTCCATATTTGAAATTTTTTTTGAGCATCTGGGTAATAAACTCTCCCGCGGTTTTCGTGTTTTTCACCACGCCAGCCTGTACATAGGTTTCCAGACCCGATGAATGGGCGTATCCACCGATAGGCAACGTCGGATCGCTAAGCTGCAATAACCTGAGAAGCTGAACATTCATAGATCCGTCGTCAGTTGCATGATTTTCGAGAATAAACTCGTATTACCCTGGTCAGCATGCGGCGACACGGTTGTTTTTAAGGGTTGTAAAAGTTTACGCTTTTCACGAAAAACTTCATATCCCTGTGCCGTCAGCAAACGAAATAGCGGTGCCTCATAAGGAACCAGCAAACTATCATCTTCAAAAAATAATGGCAAATGTTTGTTACCAATTTCATAACACAGCGAAGCCGTCTCAAAGATTGTTTCGGGCTTTACGATAATGCAGTCGCAAGGCAAAATTTCAGCCGCAATAAGTATAAATTCATCCTGATAAAGGATATCTCCTTGTGTAATTTCAGGAGATTCACTCAGAAATTTCAGCGAAATGGATTTCCCTGACCGCGTTTTTTTATGCAAAATTCGCTTACGCGTCTCATACCATTCCATTTCCAGCCAGTCGATATGCCTGCCTTTTATTTCGAAAGCATTGATATTTCCTAACTTCGCCTTTATAACCATGGTGCTGAAAAATTAAAAATTTACTAGGGTCAACGCTTAAAATAAAAAGTATCGCTGCGCCAGTGACGCCACAGCAATAGGCTCACAAGTAATATGTTGCCCATCCACCTTCACTTCATAATTTTCGGGATTCACATCAATCTGCGGTGTCGAATCATTATGGATCAAATCTTTTTTCGAAATATTCCGGCAGTTTTTTACCGGCAAGATCATTTTTTGCAGACCATATTGCTGCACAATATTTTTATCCAGTGAAAGCTGTGAAACAAAGGTGGCGCAGGTGTTAAAAAGCGCCTTTCCATAAGCCCCGAACATGTGACGGTAAATGACTGGCTGAGGTGTTGGGATAGAAGCATTCGGGTCGCCCATTCTACTGCCGATGATCATTCCGCCTTTGATGATCATTTCCGGTTTCACTGCAAAAAAAGCAGGTTTCCAGAGCACCAGATCAGCCATTTTTCCAGCTTCAATCGAACCGACATATTCGGATATACCGTGAGTAATTGCAGGATTTATGGTATACTTGGCTACATATCTTTTTGCCCTGAAATTATCATTTTCATTTCCCTGATCTTCCGGTAAAAATCCTCTTTGCTTTTTCATTTTATCGGCCGTTTGCCAGGTGCGGATAATTACTTCGCTGACACGGCCCATCGCCTGAGAATCTGAGCTCATCATACTGAAAACGCCCATATCATGCAAAATATCTTCTGCTGCAATCGTTTCAGGCCGGATGCGTGAATCTGCGAAGGCGACGTCCTCAGGAACGGATTTATCCAAGTGGTGGCAAACCATTAGCATATCCAGATGTTCATCAATGGTATTTACTGTAAAAGGACGCGTCGGATTGGTTGACGAAGGCAAGATATGAGGATACATCGCGGCCTTTATGATATCCGGCGCATGTCCCCCACCGGCTCCTTCGGTGTGATACGTGTGGATCACGCGGCCGTCAATTGCGGCCATTGTACTTTCCAGAAAACCAGATTCGTTTAAGGTATCTGTATGTATAGCGATCTGGATATCATGTTTATCGGCCATTTTCAGCGAAGCGTCAATGACAGCGGGTGTCGCGCCCCAGTCCTCATGAATCTTCAATCCGATCACGCCAGCTTCAATCTGCTCTTCCAACGGTGCTGCCGATGCGCAATTACCCTTTCCTAAAAAACCAAGATTCATAGGAAATGCCTCCGCAGATTCGAGCATTTTCCGGATATTCCAGGCGCCTGGAGTTACGGTTGTAGCATTTGTACCATCTGCCGGACCTGTTCCGCCCCCAATCATTGTTGTGATACCGCTAAAAAGTGCATGGTCAATCTGTTGCGGACAAATAAAATGGATGTGCGTATCGATTCCTCCGGCCGTTGCGATAAGTCCTGCGCCGCCGTGCACTTCGGTCGAGGCTCCAATAATCATATTCGGAGTGATACCATCCGTTGTATCCGGATTTCCAGCTTTTCCTACCCCGACAATCTTTCCGTCTTTTATTCCAATATCGGCCTTCACAATTCCCCAGTGATCGATGATGATGACGCTCGTAATCACAAAATCAAGGACGCCTTCTGCTCTCGTAGCCGTTGCCGACTGCGCCATACCGTCGCGAATCGTCTTCCCGCCGCCAAATTTTGATTCCTCCCCATACCCCTGATCTCCAACAGCCAGATCCTTTTCAATCTCGATGATGATATCCGTATCGCCAAGCCTGACTTTGTCGCCGACGGTTGGGCCATACATGTTGGCATATTTTATCCGGTTAATGGAAAGGCTCATTTTGTTGTGTTTTTAAAGTTCAAAGCCTCAGATTTTGCCAATGCTTTATCCCTGTTCTCTTCCAGGTTTCCGTCCACCAGATTATTAAATCCGGCTATTTGTTTATTTCCCGACAATTCTACCAGAACGATGTCTTTTTCCTCTCCGGGCTCAAATCGAACGGCCGTTCCCGCAGCAATATTCAGTCTCATGCCATAGGTTTTTGCCCGGTCAAAAAGCAGCTGTTTGTTTGTTTCAAAAAAATGAAAATGTGAGCCGACCTGCACCGGCCGATCACCCGTGTTAATCACCGTGATTGAATCTGTACGTTTTCCGACGTTGGCGATGATATCACCGTTGGCTAAAATATATTCTCCTGGTATCATGGTCGTAAGTTTTAACGTATCGGATTATGAACGGTTACCAGCTTTGTGCCGTCAGGGAAAGTTGCTTCAATCTGAATGTCATGTATCATCTCCGGAACTCCATCCATCACATCTTCACGAAACAGGATCGTAGCGCCATACTGCATCAGTTCAGCAACGGATTTTCCGTCGCGGGCAGCTTCCTGCAAACGACTGCTGATCAAAGCAATAGATTCCGGATAATTTAGTTTCAGTCCGCGAGCCTTTCGTTTTTCGGCAAGCTCGCCGGCTAAAAACAGTAAAAGTTTCTCTTGTTCGCGCGGAGATAAATGCATGTGGATAAAGTATTGTAGGTAATGCCATTAAATACGTAGGTAAAAATTACGTACGTAAATATAATTAAGTAACCTTGTTAAAGCAAGGTTGTAAATAAGATTTAGGTTAATAAAGAAGATGCCCTTGCATTTTCAACTGCTTCCTCAATCGTGCTGACCTGAAACTTTCTTAAAATATTGAGCCGGTGCGCCTCGATTGTCCGGATACTAATACCAAGACTTTCAGCAATTTCCTTGTTCGTAACCCCCTGATCAATCATTCGGATGATCTGCTGTTCACGCTTGGAGAGGGAAGTTTCGGATACCGGGGCGACAACTGATTCAGGCACCGAATTCCGCTGTTCGTGATATTTCCGGACCAGCGTATCGGTTACGTCGCCAATAAAGTAAAATTGCCCGTTATGCACCGTTCGGATTGCATGCAAGAAAATTTTGTTGCTTGTATCTTTGAGTATATACCCACTCGCTCCCATATCGAGCGCCGTCAATACATAATCAGGATTATCGAACAGACTAAAAAATAGAAGCTTTGCTTTACTATTGTCTTTCAGAACGGATTTGCCAGTATCAAGACCGCTGATGCCGGGCATGCGGATATCCATGATGATCACGTCAGCACTGCTTTTCACCAGTGCCTGAATTGCATCCTCGCCCGTTGATGCCTCGCCAACAACCTCCATATCTGGCTCAGTATTGATCAATTGTTTTAGTCCGTTTCTGAAAATTTCATGATCGTCAACTAAAAAAACAGCAATTTTCTTCATAAATAAAAGTAAAAAAATTCATGTTGATGAATGTTAATTTAATGTTTTTCTCAGCGGTAATTCCAGTTGAATCGCAGTTCCTTGTCCGGGCTCTGAACTGATATTCAAAGTCCCGCTCAAAAGATCCGCCCGCTCCTTCATTCCTCTTAAACCGTGCGCCTTCGGGAATTTTTCCCTAGAGTATATATATTGGTTATCAAAGTAAAAACCTTTTCCGTTATCCTGAATAATCATATTTAAAAACTCAGAATCACTATCGATATGTACCTCAATGATTGTAGCACCAGAATGCTTGATCGCATTATTCAGCGCTTCCTGCAAAATTCTGAAAACGCCAATTTCTACTTCACGCGGTAATGATTCGAGACGAATATTTTCTTCCAGATGAAAAGTGATCGAACTCGCTGTTTCCCTGCACATTTTTACGAGCTCCCTTATGGCAGAACGCAGGCCAAAATCTTCCAGAACACTTGGCAGCAAATCTGCACAAATGCGTTTTGTCTCAAATATGATCCCGGCCAAAAGCGCATTTACTTTCTGAATTTCCGGGTCTTTATGCTCCATCCGGTCATCTACCTGTTCCAGTTTCATCCGCAAACTCGTCAGCATTTGTCCGATACCATCATGGATTTCTGCCGCCACACGCTCTCGCTCTTTTTCCTGTCCGGTAATAATCGAGAAAGAACGGATATGCTGCTCCGTTTCCTGGCGCCTCATTTTTTCTTCGGTCAGAAGCCAGAGTTCTCTTTCCGTATTTTTACGTTTTGTGATATCATTGCATACAACGAGATACTGATACAGATTACTTTTATTGTCAATAATCGGCATCATTGTAACGTCCAGCCAAAAACCTGCACCGTCGGAAGCCGTGTCAAAAACCTCGCCCTGCCATACCTCTGTTTTCCGTTCAGGATCTCGGATGTGGTCATAAATAATACTCTCTTTTCCACCCAGATTATTGTAGAATAAAGGTCTTCCTCGCAGTTCGGTGATGGTATACTTGGTCACATGACAGTACTTATCATTGGCGTAAATGATATTTCCTGCACTATCTGTTTTTACCAGATACGTTGCCTTTTCCAAAGCAAAATTGGTCTCCCTGAGTTCTTTGTGTGATTTCTCAATGGATTTGCTGCTTTCCTGCAACTGATCAGCCAGTTTTTTCGACCGGTTTTCCGAATCAATAAGTCCGGTCATCGTCTGTCGAATTCTGACAGACAACGGGAAAAAGATCAGCCCGGCTTCTAAAAGTAATGTGCACAGGACAACCCCTAAAAGTATATATTCGATCTCTTTTAAGGTACGTACTTTCTGACGCCAGAACCGGTCGTAATCAAAAACGATCAGCTCCATGCCGAGCAAATAAGATTTTTCGTATTCTAAAATTTTCGACAGATAAGGCTTAATATCCGTTGAGTCTGCTGATTTATTTTTCTCCATGACCTCGACCATTTTATTGGCAGCCGAAAGTATTTCCTGATAAGGTTCTTTCACCATATCATACATCATGGCAATTTCTTTGCGGTTGTTGGGAGGTAAATTAAGAAAAGAATTTCCGCCTATCAGGGCCTCGTGGGCTTTCTGCCACTGTTTTAGTGTGTTGACAAATTCTTTTCGGTTCGATTCCACATCCCTTCCCGACTCAATCAACAGGGCAGTTTTGCCTAATGTCTGGCTGTACGTCCGAAGCCTGCCGGCATAATTAATGATGTGGGAATCATCCCGCTGTGCAGTCAGATAACGTTGAATAAGAATCTGGCTAAGAATGGAAATCACCGCAACGATCAGGAGTGCAGATACATACAGCCATGTAAAATAAAGAAATGTTTTTCTTTCCTGCGTTTCATCTTTTACCGGTTCTTTTCTGAACATAACCTGAATGTTTCTGTGTTGAGATGTTCCTTTCAAAAGCCTGAAAACCTCTTATACCTACGTGTAAATATACGTAGGTATAAGATTTAAATCATAGCATTAGAACAGCTAATAAACGTAAAGAAATACTGGGTATAATTTTGAATGGAATTAATTATAAGGAAATGTGATTTTGCAATTCTTCCATGCTCATATCCGCAGAATTACCCTGTGATACAACGGCTCCACGATTCATAAAATAAAAATAATCGGTAACCGGACGCGCAAAATCTATTTTTTGTTCAACCAGCAGAACGGAAATGCCCTGCTCCCTGGCCAGCTTTTTGAGAATGAGACCAATTTCCTGGGAAATCGATGGCTGAATTCCTTCGGTTGGCTCGTCCAGTAAAAGTAAGGACGGCCTGCCGGTCAGTGCTCTTGCAATCGCGAGCTGCTGCTGCTGTCCTCCGCTCAAATTTCCGCCAAGTCTGTTTCTGAAATCTTTCAGGATTGGAAACATAGTATAGATCTCATCTTCCGGAATTTTTGCTTTCCGGTCGCTAACCGCTTCCAGACCCAGTTTCAGATTTTCATAAACTGTCAGTTTCGGAATTATTTCCCTCCCCTGAGGAACATAGGCAATGCCCATTCTGGATTTTTTGAAAGCCGGAAGATTTGTTACGTCCTCATCTTTGTATTCGATCATACCTGATTTTGGTGCTACGATTCCCATAATCGTTTTCAAGAGCGTAGTTTTCCCTACACCATTCCTTCCCATTACGGTCGTTACAGTACCCTTCTTAACTTCAAGCGACGTACCCCAAAGAATTGTACTTTGCCCATATGCAGCTGTCAGCGAATTAATTTTCAATATGGATTGACTCATGGTTCAGAAGTTTTCAAGTTGTACGTTCGCCCGGCCTAAATAACTATCGATTACACGCTGATCATTCCGGACATCTTCGAAAGATCCTTCCACCAGAAGTTTCCCGCGAACCAGAACGGTGAGCAGATCCCTGGCGATCTGCTCCACAAATTTCATATCATGTTCAATGACGATGATGCCATGATGTTTGGACAAATCCATCAAAAGCTCTCCTGTTTTTTCAGTTTCCTCGTCTGACATGCCCGCCGCAGGCTCATCGATCAACATAAGTTTCGGGTCCTGCAAAACAACAATTGCTATCTCTAACCACTGTTTTTGACCATGAGATAACTCCCCGGCAATCTTTTTCAGCTCTTTATTCAGCCCTACCTTGGCGGCCACCTGCCGAATTTGGAAATCAATCTCCTCTGTTGACTTAAAGAAAAGGGAGGCAAAAATGCTCTTTTTCATTCTGTAAGCCAACAGCATATTGTCATAAACCGTAAGGCTTGGAAAAACAGATGGTTTTTGGAATTTCCTACCGATTCCCAAATTTGCAATTTGCACTTCTGTTTTTCCTAAAACAGGTATTCCGTCAAATAGAACCTCACCGGAATCGGGTTTTGTCTTTCCACATAAAATATCAAGAAAAGTAGATTTACCAGCTCCGTTTGGGCCGATGATCACGCGGAGTTCCTTATCCCGCAAATTAAAATGGCTTAGATTCAGCGCATGAACACCGCCAAAAGAAACTGAAAGATCTTTAACCGTAAGCAGCATAATTGAACGATTTAAAGTGTTGCGATATTTTTATTTATCAAATGCTAATTCGATATCAGGATTCGACCACCTGATGACCGGTCACCTTTTCAGTAATTTGTTTCCTGCGGAATTTGTCTCCAATTATTTCGATCATTCCGAGAAAGCCTTTGTCAAAATAAAGCACCGTTATTACAAACAAAAACCCGAGAATAAACAGCCAGGAATCGGGAAAAAGACTAGTACAGATACTATATAAAAAGTTAACTATGAGCGCTCCCAGAATGGCACCTTTCAGTTTTCCGCGTCCTCCAAGAGCCACCCACATCACCATTTCCACCGATGCTCTTACATCCATTCTTCCTGGTGTGATAATACCCGTCTGAGGGGCATAGAGCATTCCAGCAAAAGCAGCAAGCAGTGCTCCGACGATGAATATGGCAAGTTTGTAATCCAAAATTCGGTAAGCTGTGTAACTCGTCCGGGATTCGCTGTCCCGAATGGCTTGGAGCACTTTCCCAAATTTGGAATCCACCAGTTTTTTGCTTAAAAAGTAAGTCCCGCAAAGTCCGGCCAGTGATAGCAGATACAGCCCGAGTTTTACATCAGGAGAGGCCAGACTGAATCCCAGAAGCGATTTGAAATCGGTCAGGCCATTTGTCCCTCCAAGCATCGTCTCATTTCTCAGGAATAAAAGCCACATTGCCAGAGCAAGCGCCTGGGTGATAATAGCCATATAAACCCCTTTGATCCGACTGCGGAAAATGAAGTATCCAAAGACAAAAGCAAACGCGGCCGGTATCAGAAGACCAAGGATCATGGCAAGTCCGAATGACTGAAACGGAGCCCAGAAAAAAGGCAATGATTCTACCTGATTCCAGACCATAAAATCAGGAATGGAAGTGCCGTCGGTACCGCTGGCCGTTGCTCCTTTCATAACAATATGCATCGCGACGCTATATCCGCCCAGGCAGAAAAAGAAAGCCTGACACATCGAAAGAATTCCGGTATATCCCCAGATTAAATCAACACCAAGTGCTACAATTGCAAAGCAAAAGTATCGCCCCCAAAGTGATATGGTATTGTTGGACACGATGCCGAACAGGTTTCCCAAAGGCAGTAGCACTAGAAATAATACGATGAAAGCGCCGTAAAGCCGGAAGTCTTTTGTTTTTTCCATGGTTTCGATCAAATGTTTTTGAAAATTATTTTTCTAAATCCCCACTAATCTTCTGCAATCCGACCCTTATCAGGAAATAATCCTCTTGGTTTAAATTGAAGAAAAACAACGATCAGTGCGAGAATCAGCACTTTTCCATACACTGCCTCATAGAATGATTCAAGTACTTTTGTAAGGAAACCAATCCCTAAGCCAGACAAAATAGCGCCTGCGATTTTACCAACCCCTCCCGTTACCACAACCAGGAAAGAATCTACGATGTAGGTTTGTCCCATATCCGGCACCACGTTTCCGATAAGCGTCATGGCGCAACCGGCAAGACCCGCCAATCCGGAACCAAGAAAGAAAGTTATCGCATCCACTTTCCTGGTTTCAACACCCAGACAAGCACTCATGCTTCGGTTCTGCGTCACGGCGCGAATCTGGATTCCGAGACGGCTCCGGTACAACATCAGGTAGGTAAGCGAAACCACCACTATGGTCAAAACAATAATAAAAAGTCTGTTGTAAGGAAGGATCAGATGTGGCATAACCTGCCAGCCGCCTGCTAAAAACGATGGTGCTTTTACAGCGGTAAGATCCCCAAAAATACTTCTCGCCGTTTGCACCATGATCAGACTGACTCCCCAGGTCGCCAACAAACTTTCGAGTGGACGGGAATATAAATGTCTGATTACCAGCCTTTCCAAAACCAGTCCAAAAATTCCGGCCACAATAAAAGACACGGGCAGCGAAACAAAAAAGAACAGATCCGATTTTATCCCCAGTGTGTCAATGAAAAGTGACTGCACACAAAAAGTCGTGTAAGCACCGATCATCAGAAACTCTCCATGCGCCATATTGATAATGCCAGCCAGGCCATAGACGATCGCCAGACCGAGGGCAATCAGAATCAAAATACTTCCTAAACTTATGCCGCTGAAAAAATTCTGTGCTTTTTCAATTCTGGACTGTAAACCTTCCAGCGCTTCCACTTTTTCAGCTGCGTATTTTTTTGCACCGGCCAATTTCCCGGAAGTCGAATAGTCCTTCAAAATGATCGTCACATTCTCTCCCCAATTACTATCCAAACTATCAATGTAGGCCTTCGCAGCAGGCTCTGAAACGGCTTCATTTAACTTCAACTGGAACAGGATTTCTTTACCTGCCGTCAGCGCTTCCTTGTCATTTTCAAGCTTTAATGCTTCGGTTAATATATTTACTTTTGAAGCGTCCGAGGAAGTTAAAAGTTGTCCGTATGCGATGATTCGTTTTTTAGGTTCAGGATTTGCCAGATTTAAATAAGGTAAAATTGAGTTAAGCGATAATCTGTCACTACGACTGATATCAATTTTTTTCAAGGCGGCGATAACCATTTTTTTTGGTTTTCCGTCTGTTTCCAGGACGGGTTTATTCTCCGGAAAAAGATAAAACAGAGGAAAAACTTCTCCTCCATCAGCGAGTTCCTCAGCTTCACCGGTTGTGACAGGCTTTCCCTCAAACAAATAAATTTTCTTGTCATTTATAGCTCCTAAAACCGGGAAGGTCGACGGGTCACGCAGTAAAACCAGCTTTTTAATCGCCAGTGTTCTTGCAGAATCATTGGCAGGATTGAGCACTTCATTTACATAAAAACGAGTGCTGTCCGACTGCGCTGCAACTTGTTTTCCAATAAAAAGGCACAAACAAACCCCCAGCCACATTTTGACGATGTAGTTCATAACTTGGAAATTAAAAGTTTACAATAAGCTCTTAGTGAAGACTTTATAATATTTCAATAACCGATTGGTGCTGGTGATTACTATAACACCAAACGGTTTTAATTTTGCATTCGCTTCGTAAGCAGTATAAAATATTGAGTGTATTATAAATTACAGGCCTGATATGTTTACAAAAAATACAGGCCCCTGAACTTCTTATTTCCGTGCTACTGTATACGTACCGCCATGCCCCACATGGTCGCAGTCTTTGTCAGGAGATGTCAGTTTTGACCAGGGTTCCGGATTTACCAGGCCGTTTGATTTCCAGATAATATCAAACTGCCCATCCGGTTTGATTTCACCAATCATAACAGGTTTTGCCAAATGATGATTTCTTGTATCCATTTTCACCAGGCCATCCGGCGAATCAAATTCTAGACCATAAAGTGCAGGACGTACTTTTGAAACTTCAAACGAACCCGCTTTTTCAGCTGCTTTTGCCCAAAGATAAACGCCTGTGTAAGCCCAGCAAATTGGATCGTCTGTCACCCTTTTGTCTCCGCCAGGAAGATTATTTTTCTTGCAGAATGCTCTGAAATCTTCCACGAATTTCTTGTTTTCATCCGATTCCATCGATTGAAAATAATTCCATGCCGCCAAATGACCAACCAAAAATTCAGTATCCGTAGCACGCAACTCGTCTTCTGCTACTGAAAATGCCATAATCGGACAAGTAGCCGCTGACAATCCCTGATTGGCAAATTCTTTGTAGAAAGGCACATTTGAATCTCCGTTGATTGTAGAAAGCACGCAAGCTTTCCCGCCTGCAGCGAACTGCTTCACTTTGGAAACGATCGTCTGGTAATCCTGATGATGGAATGGAGTATATTCTTCAACGATATTTTCTTTCGGAACGCCCTTCGAAAGTAAAAATGCTTTCAGAATTTTGTTCGCCGTACGTGGGAAAACATAATCTGTGCCAAGCAAATAGAATTTTTTATACCCTCCGCCCTCTTCGCTCATCATGTACTCAGCCGCTGGAATTAACTGTTGGTTTGGCGTTGCACCTGTATAAATTACACTTGTAGAACATTCTTCTCCTTCATACTGAACAGGATAGAAAAGAAGCCCGTTATTTTCTTCGAATACCGGAAGCACTGATTTTCTTGAAACAGAAGTCCAGCAACCGAACACGGCAGATACTTTCTTATCCAATAACAACTCCTTTGATTTTTCAGCGAATAAGTCCCAGTCAGATGCAGGATCTACGATAACCGGTTCTATCTTTTTACCCAAAACGCCTCCCTTCGCGTTAATTTCATCCACGGCCATCAGTACAACGTCTTTGAGCGATACTTCCGAAATTGCCATGGTTCCGCTCAACGAATGAAGAATTCCGATTTTAACTGTTTCGCCATCTTCTGCTTTTTTATCGCCCGAAGCTGATCCGCCACAACCTGAAAGCCCAACAACAAGAGCAATCAATAATATGCCCCATTGACGTATTTGTAATGTCTTCATAGTATAAATTTTAATAGTGATATAGAGTGAAAAATTTTATGTCAAATTGAAAGGTCTGGAATTTGTAACTGCGAAGATCTTATAAATTTCAACAGATATCGCGACAATGCGGTTACGTACGTATTTAAGATCAATTAAGTTATCGGAATGATGTCAATGATTAGAATATAAAGAACTGCACTTGCAACCAGAACTGACCGAAAGATTTCTTATCGTAACCTCCAGTGGTTGTTGCCATATTGTACTGTCGCGCTACGTAGGATAAGCGCAGATTTGTGTTATTTCCGTTAAAGAAGTAATTCAAACCGGCCCCATAAACAGAACTGGATTTAGCCTTATCGAAATCTCCAACCAACTCAGAACCAACCTGTTCTTTTTTTGATGAGATGTTCTGATTTTCATAGCGAACCCATGGCTGCAGCTTTGATTCTGTAAAATAGTAGCCAAGTTCAAGAAACTGAACGGTTTGACGTGGAATCAAGCCCGCAAATGAATATTTTGAATTGACATTTGTACCGCCCGTCATGTATTGAAAAGCCGCATTTAAAGTAACAGAGCCGGCTTGCCCCGCTTTCCTATCAATGAAAACATCCGTACCTACGTTATAATATTTTCCCTGTGTATCAAATCCGGCAGCCCAGGCAAAGGTATTTCCGGCACCAAGTTTTGTTCCTGCATAATAATAATCCTTTTCCGGATCCAGAAAATTATAAGCAACGCGACCCACTATACGCAACGGAGCTTGTCCGTCCAGATTTCTGCCTGTAAACACTCCAAGGCGATATTCCAATTTGTCTTTCAAGAGAAACCCACGTGCGTTAACGCCAAGATCACGACCAAAATTTCCTTGCAACGGGCTGTTGCCAAACATGTTGTAAGGATACTGAAAATAAGTAAAATCGTTGGCCATCAAACCCGCTGCACCCTGCAGACCGTTCCTGTTATTCGAAACCAGCTGCATACCGGCAATTAATTGAAAGGCGTTTGAAAAGTCGTATTCATACTGTGCATCCAGAATAATCGGCGCAACTTTTACATTTTTCGTACCATCCCCAAGCTGAATTCCAATAGGTGACGGAAGATCAGTTTCCATAAAAAAACTTCCTTTTTTAGACAACTGACCCCCAACTAAAACCCTGGCTCTATAAACAGAAAACCCTTTGTTCCAATCCTTTGCGTCAGCGGAAGCTGTTCCGCCAAATCCTGATTGCTCCGCAGACGCAAACATATGCACAATCGCACCTACATGTATAGAAGGCTTAAATTCCTCTAAATCCTTTCCAGCAGCCACAGAATCTGCCGCTGGCGCAAAAGCGGAAAGTTCACGCAACAAACGTACTTTTTTTGCCGTTTTTCTGTCCTTTTTATCCAGATCGCCGTCCGCTTTGACAGCACCCTGGGATAGGAAAAAAATCGCACTTACACAGAGGATAAATCTTTTCATAATCTTGTAGAGTGTTTTATTACGTAAGTATTTAATACAACATTAAGCAACAATTACGTATGTAACAACTTTAAATCTTAAAATTTACAAGAATCATCAAAATATTATAAAAATTAATATTTAAAGAATATTATTTCGATAAAAGTACGTAGAGCATTATTTTTTAAAGCTAATAAATTGCCATTCATGTTTTTAAACATTCGCCATTTATAAGTATGTGGAAATTAAGCCACCAATTTACCTAAGTAAAAACATAAAACCCGGCCAGATAACCAGCCGGGTTTTAAATAATATCGTCACCTGTCCGGAGTCAGCACCGGACTTATTAATTTTCTCTACAAACTGCAAGTCATCATTGCCTGCGTTTTTTCTTCCGGCTTGTATACCGCCTGCGCCTTGTAATTGGCAACGGAATGCAATGGATTGATCACATTATCCGTAGACTTGCCTTTTGCCGAAATTTCTGTTGCAGGCATTGCCGCATATTTTGGTGTTTGGTGGGCAGCCTTTGGATTTGTTTTGAAGGATCGCTTGGTTAATACAATTTGCTGGGTACTCACACCTGCCATTTTCGCCTTGTTAGGCATTTTGTAATTGTGCGAAGAAATACCAGGATCAGATAGTGACTGAGCCCCTGCCTGTACAGAAAATAAAAACCCGACAGCAAATGCAAGCGTTTTAAATTTTAATGATTTAAACATTTTAATCTTTAACAATTAGGATTAGGAATAAAAACTTGCACAAATGTAATGGCAACAACAATACCCATACCTATGGTTTTCAAACAAAAACATACAAAATACAAACAATATAAAGACTAAAAAACAGCTCTCTTGGTTGAGTTATTTTTACTTTCAAAATTTTCATATTTTAAGTTATTCAAAGTTGAAAATACCTCTAAATCAATCCTTAAATCAATAAAATCATTTGATCAATATCTTGTATTTTACGGTGACAAACCGATTCTCAATTGTTTAAATTGCTTTTTAAAAACTAAGATCTATCAAATAAACGCATCTTAAAATTATAAAATTCAAATAATATATTTACCCCAAATTTCCACAATCCAATTTTATTGGAATATAGTTTTATTAAGAAATGTACTGCTTCGAAAAAATAAGGCATAAAAAAAGAGCTGTTTCCACAGCTCTTTTTTTATGAAAATTGTACTGTCAGGTTGCCAGAGGAGGCCCCGACGGAATCATGATTTTTTCTCTTTTAGATTTAAATGTATGACGTTTTCCGGTGAATTTAGCCGTCATATATTCTCCCATATAGATAGAACCTGTCATTGTGTTATCCTTCACTGTTCCTGAAAACATAAATGTGATATTATCAGCAATCTGCCGGTCAGAACTTTTCATTTTTATCTCATTCCCTTCAAGCGTTCCCTGCAATTCCCTGACACTGAATTCACCCTTATGCGATCCTTCCAGCCAGTTCCCATCCTGCTCGATAATCAGTGACTGCTTGCTGGTGCTTGAGAAAAATTCAACTTCGATATCCCAATGTCCCTTAACCGAACCCGATGCAGCCGCCATTTCCGTTTTCACCGGTGTGCGTTTCTGAGTCAAAGTTTCATACAATCGATCAGAAACTATTTTATCGTCTCCCAACTGCATCTGTCCTGTGGTTATGGAAACAAATGTTACGCCGTCGCGCGTCCCTCCGCCCAAAGCAATGCGTGGCTTTGTTCTTCCGAAAAGTTCTGCGATTTCTTCACCTGTAATGTTCAGTTTAGACGGATCCCAGGAAATTCTTAACTGCGGCGTACGGTTTGAAAGTTCTTTAGGCTCTATCACAGTTGTTTTTACTCCGTCAATCGTCACCATTTTTTTAGAAATATTATCCAGCCAGGACAGCCATCTTTTCCATTCACCGGCATGATCACGTTTAGTCCAGGCTTCGACGGCCGCGATCATACCCATTGTTTCTTCGCGACCCACTTTATTATCACGACCAGGGCCATGGTGCGGAGCGCTCGCCTGCCAGGCAGACATTAACAAATCTTTCCTACCCAATACCAGCCCGGCGCATTGCGGTCCGCACAGCGCTTTTCCGCCACTGTAAATAACTACATCTGCACCCATTTTCAAGTGAACATTCGGAATCGTCAGGTCTTCTGCCGCAGCATCCACCATCACCGGAACTTTCTTTGCTTTCGCTATTTTGGAAATAACTTCCAGCGACATGGGCCCGGTCATAGATTCTTCCATGGCCATCAGATAAATCATCGCTGTCCGTGAGCTGATCGCATTTTTCAACTCTTCAATTGAATCGACCGTAATCAAAGTCACGCCGACGTTGCGAAGTGCGTGATCATATACATTGCGGGAATATCTTGGAATAATTACTTCCGTTTTCTCAAAACCCTCCAGATTCGGAACCCGGATCAACTTTTCCGGATTACCTCCCGTCACACATGCAACTGTAACATGCTTCATTCCCGCGGCGCATCCCGCAGAAACCATACCCCACTCTGCACCGGTCAGTTCTGCCAGACGTTTGCCGGCACCGAAAGCCAGTTCATCGTATTGTACAAAAACCTGAGCGGCTGCATCCATCGCGTTGCGGACCTCCGGACGCTCGATTGAGCCACCTATGATAGTAAATGTGCCCCGACAGTTAATGATAGGCTCAACACCAATGGCCTGGTAAATTTCCTTTCCGCCGGCGGCAGAAGCTGCGCTCACAGAGCTGGTTTCCGGGGTCGGCATTTTCGGAAGCATCATCCCTCCCGCGAGCGGAAGCAATGACAGATCTTTAATAGCATCTCTACGATTCATTTTCAATTTGATAAGAGTTTTAGGAATTTTAGGCGAAATTTTAATTTAAAATTTAATGCTGGTTCTCGCAGTTCAATATGATCTTGGTATCGTATCACCTGACATTTTTAACAACGCATTCAAAATCTGATTTAAGTATAATCTTTTGAATAAAAAAAGCAAAACGAGTCATTATATTGTTCTTTATGCTAAAAACCGGACGAGTTTAACACTAAATGCACTCTTAACCAAATATAATACTTGACATATCCGGGCAAAAAACCTTTCTCCTGAAGATATAAAGGGTAAAATCCTGAAAGAACTTCATGCTTTGGATAAACATAATATGTACCACGTTTTCCCGCATTTTGCCATTTTAAAAACTTTTCCGTTTTACCAATTTTGCTAAATATAAATTAGTTATGCCGCACATTGGTTAAAGTGTATTGGAAGGTTTAAGCAATTTAAATGTTCTGGCTATGAAAATCCCGGTAATTAAAATCCTGACATATTTTTTTACAACAATACTTCTGAGCCTGTTAAAGCAAGTATTTGTTGACGGATGATATTTTTATGTAGAGCGCTGGTTCCAATACCGTCATCATTTCAGGGAAATTCTTACAGGAATACTACTTGAATTATACAACTGATCCTTGCATTGAGCCATTGTTCAACCTGATGCAGAGCGTCAAATTTGTATCGGAAATCAGTGTCGTTTGGCTTAGGATTACACGTCAAAAACATTTGAAAATAAGAGACAGAATGTGCAGTCTTATTATTTAACCTGGCATCACGGCAATAGCTGAATTCCTAAGTCAAGCGACACTAACCAGGTTTATAGTAAATATTCAACAAATTTTTAAAACGATGGGAGACATGATAAGGTCATCGAAACGAATCACCGTGCTGCTGTATGGAGCAATGATATTGCTGGCTTTCGCCTATCTGTTTAAATTCGCTTTTTGAGGAAAGGCGTATATGACTTATAATTAAAAGCGCGGGGCGTTCCTACTTTATATCTTTCGGAAGATATCCGTACTTCCTCTTAAAAGCTGCTGTAAAATGCTGAGGGTTTTTGTAGCCGATCATTCCTGAAATCTCCGAGATCGTTGCATGGTTTCCAGCTAAAATCAATTTTCTGGCCTCTTCCAGCCTGCTGTCGGCCAGGTAACCAAAAACCGTTGTTCCGAATAATTCCTTGAATCCATCCTGTAATTTCGTGCGATTGATTCCGGCAATTCTGGACAGTTCTTCAATGGAATAAGGATTGTTCAAATTCTTTATCAACAAATCCTTAACTTCATAAAGCTTATCAATATCAACCCGTTTCAAATTCGATTTCCCATTTTCCTCTTCATTGATCTGGGCAATCTGAAGGGTCAGCAATTCAATAACTTTCGCTTCGACAAACAGTTTTTTCAAAGATCCTGTAAACGGATAATTTTTGATATCCATTAAAATTTGCCGCATTTGACTGGAAATAGGATAACTTCTATTACCCATAATGGCCGGCAGATTTTTTTCAATGTTTTCTCCGAACGTCTTCAAAACTTCCAGATCGTTATTAAATAATCTGCGAAAAAAATCCAGTGTTAATTCAATTTCCACACTAAACGAATCCGGTTTTTTCAAATAGTGAAGTTTTCCTTTGAGCGCCGGATAAAACAAAAGAGAATGCGAACCGCCATAAATGATAGTGGGAATGTCAAAGCGAGCGTCGGGATAATACAGGCAGCCTGTTGTCGAAAACTCAAAATGCATCTGGAGATATGGAAAATCACTTTCAAGAATCTGTATCAGATCTTGCTCCAACGAGCCTTCAATCATCGAATAAATTAGTCCCGGACAACTTATCCTGTGCGTTTTCGAATGAAAACCTTTGTATTCGAACTCCGACTTCGTTTCACTGATCCCCGAATGATCCGAAACCGCAAAGCCTTCTGAGAACTGCCGCTCAAAGTTTAATTCCGCAAAATCTTCTGACCTGAATGTGATTTTCATCAATTATGTTTTTAACGGCATTAATACTGCTTTTGGCGTTAACTGCGCCATCTGTAATGCCCTTACTTTTGCCCTTATTTTTAAACAGTCTTAATTAAGTAAAGTTAAAACAGAATTGATACATAACAGACTTTTACTCCTATTTTTTCTTCTTGTCTCCATTTTAAAATTCGATCAGGCATTGGCTCAAAAAGCCAATACGGTAAGAGGATTTGTAAAAGATAAGAAGGGGAATGTGCTGTCTGGCGCATCCGTAACCATTATTGAACTACAAAAAAGCGTCATCACCGACGGCGAAGGGCGGTTTGAAATCAGTGAAGTCCAGAAAGGAAATTTTACGCTGAGTATTCAGCATATGGGTTATCTTAAAGCCTCGCAAAATCTGGTGATCAACAATTCCCGTGATGAAATCCTGATTACTCTTTCCGAAGATGAAAAGCAACTCTCGGAAATTCTGGTGACTGGAAAGACGGAAACCCAGCAAGCTGCTCTTCAAGCGATCAAGGCAGAAGTTATCAATACCAAGGCCGTTCAAAGTCAGCCGTCAACGTTGGTAGAATTGATGAACAGGTCGGCTGGAATCCGGATCAGGCAAACGGGTGGTCTTGGCTCCAGTGCAGGACTGATGATGAACGGTTTTCAGGATCGGGCCATCAAAAATTTCAAGGACGGTATTCCAATGGATTATTTGGGTGCAGGCTACAATATTTCTCTGGTTCCTGTGAATATGCTGGAACGCGTTGAGGTATATAAGGGCGTGTTACCAACATCGCTCGGTGCAGATGCGCTGGGTGGAGCGGTGAATATGGTCACAAAAAAATCGCTTTACCGTTATGCGGAAGCATCCTATGAAATTGCTTCTTTTAATACACATCGCGTGTCGCTTAACACTTTATTCAGTGATACTACACGAAAATTTTTTGTTGGTGCTGATGCTTTCCTGAACCGTTCCGACAATAATTATAAAGTCGATGTAACCGTTACAGATCAGGAAACGGCAGCCAGAAGCGAAGCGACCGTACGGTTATTTCATAACAGGTTTACCAATTATTATGCGGAAGCATATGCCGGTGTAACAAACACACGGTGGGCCGACGAGCTTCGATTTGGTTTAACCTATTTTAAAATTGATCGCCAGAATCAGTATGGCTCTTCCATGACGCAGCCTTTCGGCGCTGCTTTGAGCAAGCAGCATTCATTGATTCCAACATTGCGATATACAAAAGCCATCGGCAAACTGAGTCTTGACCAGTTTCTGACTATAAGTAAAATTCATGTTCAGCAGATTGATACAGCAAAAGGTACGTACGACTGGTATGGAGCTTTTATACCTAGCCCGTCTCGCGAGGGAGAAATCACGACCCGTGGAAGCTTATCTGACATAGCGTTTTCCTATTTCACCTCACGGACAAATCTGGGCTATACTCTGAACGATCAGCACAAGCTGGAGTTCAATGTTGTTTCTACGAAAATCGGGCGATCGGGTGAAGATCCTCTTGGACTTACGTTACCTCAAACCGGCGATGATATCTTAAAGCTGCCTGCCAAATATTACAAGCTCGTAGGTGCACTTGGTCTTCAATCGGGATTTCTTAACGACAGAATTACGAACAGCCTGATCGGGAAATTCTATTATTATAAAACCTCCACGATCAATGTCGACATGTATGGAACAGCCATTGGCGAGCACCGGTCGGCTTCTTCCAAAAATTTTGGTATAGCAGAAGCATTAAAATTTGCTTTTACGCAGAACTCCTTTATCCGCCTTTCCGGTGAAATCGCGACGCGCTTGCCCGAGCAGGATGAAATGTTTGGGGACGGAAATTTCCACAGATCCAATTTTCTCTTAAAACCTGAGAAAAGTACAAATCTGAATCTTGGTTTTCGGACCGAAAAAAGAAACGCATACAGTCTGGAAGTCAATTCTTTTTACCGCGTCACCAAAGATCTGATCCTGAAAGTTCCGGTTGATTTTCTTTTCACAGAAAACAGAAATGTCAGTAATGTGAAAGGACTTGGCCTTGAAACGGATTTGAGCGTATCCTTTACCAGTTGGCTACGGGCAAACGGAAATTTTACCTATCAGGATTTCAGATTGTTTGACACAGGAAACCGGCTAACCGAAAAAGCGAGATTGCGTAATACACCGTATTTCTTCGCCAACCTCGGGCTGAACGCAAATGTCAAAAACGTCCTGAATTCCGGGAAGTTGCAACTGTTTTATTACTTCACTTTCGTTCGTGAATACTATCTGGACTACGTCCCAAAAGATCTTGAACCAGACGGCTTCCTGGGACTTTGGGGAAAGGCACAATTTGACGCGCCCAACATTATCCCCAACCAATCCCTTCATTCTGCCGGATTCACTTTTAGTCCGGCCAACGACAGGTTTTCGATCAGTTTCCAGGTCAAAAACTTATTTGACACGCGTGTTTATGACAATTTCCGTATCCAGAACGCAGGTCGCAGCGCTCATTTTAAAATCAACTACATCCTGAAATAATTGCTCATTTTTTATCCCGGAATATCATGAAAAGAATATTTTCCAAGTTGGCTTTCTGTTTAATGACCGTTGCTCTGGTGACTGGTTGTTCGTCTAATGATGATAATTTAACTCCGACACCGGACCCTGTTGAAAAAAGCAAATATGTGTTGATGACCTCTACCGAACGATTCGGTTCCGGTTATTTTACGGTACTTGACAGTTTGCCAAAAGCAACTATTGCCAATACAAATTCAAAATCTTTGCAGGTGACTGAGGCTTTCGGTTTCAGGACTTTCGGTAAATGGTTTTTTAACCGGACGAACGCTGCCGGAGAAGTAGGTTTGCAGAAATACTCGGTCAATACGGACGGTTCCATAAAATCTGATGGCTTCATCTCCGCTGCAACACAGTACCTTATTGTGAATGAAACGACCGGCTATTACCTGGATGAAAACCGCGGTTTATTAAAACTGCAAAAATTCAACCCAACCACGATGTTACGTACCGGAGAAGTTGACCTTTCAACTGTATCAAAAACAGGCGTTGAATATCAGGTTGTTGGAAAACATACCATTGCGGCAAAAGAAGGAAAACTATTTGTCGGGATTACTTATGGAACCAAGGCTGCGGCAGGATACGGTGACGATGTTTTTGATTCCATCGAATTCGCCGTTGTTGACATGGCGACGGACAAGTACGAAAAAACAATTAAATATGACGGCCTGAAAGGAATTGGCTGGGGCTCATCAGGGAACAAAATGTGGTCTGTCGGAGACGACGGAGCTTTGTATTTTTACAGCACAGGCCTGGGAACAGGATTCGTAAATCCATCCATTATTCGTATTAAAAAAGGAGAAACGGATTTCGACCGTACCTGGGTTTTCTCGACCAAACAATACTCTGCCGGAAATTCTATCGCGACAGCACTTGTGAAGGAAGGAAAACTATATTTTGAAATGTCCAATACACCATTGAAAGCGGATTATTCGAACTTGACCTCAACCATTTTTGAATACTATGTATATGATATGACTACGACACAGATCACAAAAATTGAAGGGCTTCCATTGCATGATTATGCTTATGCCAACGAGCAGACCATTGTCGAAATTGACGGCAAGGTTTACCTTTGGGTGAAAAATTCTGCACAGAAAATTGACGGATACTACGTCGTCAACGGAACAAAAGCAACACAGGTATTCAACGTTGCGCTTGATGGTGCGATTCAGGGTTTTGCGAAACTTGCCAACTAATTTTCCTTTTCCGGAAATTAAAAAAGACAAATCATGAGCTCGACAAAAAAGATAAAAACCTGGTTTCAAATCCATAAATGGACGAGCCTTATCTGCACAGCATTTTTGTTAATGCTGTGCCTCACCGGTCTGCCACTGATTTTTCATGAGGAAATTGAAGAACTGGAGGGAAAACCAAAACTGGCTGAAACGGTTGCAGAAGGAACACCCAGAGCAAGTTTGGATATATTGTCCAGGACAGTTGAGAAAAAATATCCAAAAAAGGTGATACGTTTTGTATACTGGGACGAACATGAGCCGAATACGACCACATTTAGTTTGTCCGATTCGATCACAGCACCGCCGGATAATTATCTGAATGTCATTGTCGATGATCATACCGCTAAAATCCTGGATATACCAAAAGTTCAGGAAGGCTTTATGTACATCATGCTGCAGATGCATATCGACATGTTCATGGGCATAGGGGGCAAACTTTTTCTCGGACTGATGGGAATTTTGTTCGTTGCGGCTATCGTTTCAGGTATCATGTTGTACGGACCTATCATGAAGCGTTTCGATTTTGGAATGATTAGAACCGAAAAATCCACAAGATTGAAGTGGCTTGATATGCACAATTTGTTAGGCGTCGTAACGCTTGCATGGGCAGTTGTTGTCGGTTTTACCGGTGTAATTAATACGATGTCAGAAATTGTACTGGGACTTTGGCAACTTGGCCAACTGTCGGAAATGACTGCACCTTACAAAAATGCAGCTCCCCTGACAGGAAAACTGAGTTCACTGGAAGAAGCGGTGAAGTTAGCAAAAGAGGCGGCGCCGGAAATGGAGCCGTCAATTATTACTTACCCGGGAACAGCGTTTACAAGCAAACATCACTATGCAGTGTTTATGAAGGGAAATACGCCGCTCACAAAAAGGCTGATAAAACCTGCTTTAATTGATGCAAAAAACGGAAGCCTGACCGATATGCGGGATATGCCTTGGTATGTAAACACGCTGTTTATTTCCCAGCCGTTACATTTCGGAGATTATGGCGGACTGCCTTTAAAAATAATCTGGGCATTGTTTGATATCGCTACTATTGTTGTTCTGGGGAGCGGATTGTATTTATGGTTTGCCCGAAACAAAGCGACCAAGGCACATATCAATCGGCTTTCCAAAACAGAATCTGAAATATTAACAGTACTTGCCCAACAGGAAAAAATTTAAATCCTGCCGGGCAAATTCCTGATTATCCATAATGACTACTTGAAACTTATGCAAAATACTTTTTGGAAAGTCTGGCTGACGCCTCTAATCCTGGCCGTATTGTCCCTGATCGGCCTTTTATCTGCGCTCACCGGCGACGGCGTCTGGGACTTGCTTTCCTGGATGACGCTTGGAATTCCGGTCGTTGTTATGGTCTGGTTCCTGAGTAGAAGCGGGAAGGTAAAAAAGGCGAAATGATCATCTAATTTTTACCCGCACTCTTCTCAACTTCGTGGAAGACTCTCAGAAAATTTCCACCCCAGAGTTTTTTGATGTCTTCCCCGGAGTATCCTCTTCTGACCAATTCTTCGGTAATATTGGGGCCCTCGGCAACACTGGCGTAACCTTTCACGCCACCACCATGGTTGAAATCTGCACTGAAGCCTACATGATCGATACCAATCAATTTTACTGCCTTATCAACCGAATTCAGATATTCATTCAGACTTGCATATCTCCATTCGTTGCGGGAAAACTCTTTATAGGCCTCTTTGTATTTTTGATAATCTGCCGGACTCAGTTTTTCTTTCGGATTATCTTTTCCCACAACCAGACCAAGCGGCTCAAAGATTTTCTTTTTATAATCTTCTTTGAAAGCGACGGTATCTTTCAAATAAGCCGCAAAAGCCACGATATGTACAACCCCGCCCTTGTCCGCAATGGCTTTCAATTCCGCGTCCGAGAGATTTCTTGCATTGTCGACCACACTTTTAAGTGCAGAATGTGAAGCAATGACTGGCGCCTTGCTAAGTGCCAAAGTTTGATTGAGTGCGTCAGTTGTCAACTGGGAAACATCGATAATAACCCCTAAACGGTTCAGGATCGGAATAGCCTGTTTTCCGATTGCGGTCAGGCCACCAGCTTCATTGGGTTTGTCTCCAAAGGCTTCGTTAGGACGCGATGAATCCGTCCAGTCGTTATTTCCCGCATGGGCAAAACCAAATAACCGCACTCCTTTTCCATAATAATGAGCGATTAGTGAAGTATCTTTTCCAAGCGCAAGTGCATTAAGAAAACTCAATAAAATTCCATGTTTCCCTTCTGCTGCGATACGGTCAATATCCTTTGTTGATTTAACAAATTCCAATTTATCAGGATGTTTGTTAACAAAATCCTGGATCGTCGTCAGTTTTGAATCAACCTGTTTTCTTGCCAGAACAATGTTTTCCGGCGTTCGGCGAAGCGGATCTGCAAAAAGCGCTAATGTTGCAATATCCAGCTGTCCTTTTTCAAGTTTTACAAGATCAATCTGGTCAACAGTTTCATTGCCGGCGTCATTACCTTCGGCATCAAAATCATCTCTGATATCGATATGCGGGTCAATCGTGATAGCCGAATCATGTATTTTGGCAAAATTTTGATCGGCAGTTTTTTCTTCCTCATTTGCTTTTTTCTGGCACGAAAAATTGAGCGCCAATCCTAGGATCAGCACTGAAACAGTTATTTTATTCATCTTTTGCAGTGTTTTAATTCAGATCTAAACAGGAAACGATCAACTATTCCGGACTTGAATAGCGAGCCTTCAAAGTTTCGTCTTTCCTTACCGGGACTTTTTCAAGATAACCTGTCCGTTTTTCGCCGTATTTTTCTTTCAGATCAATGTTGTATGTAAAATCCGGCCCGACAACAACTTCTCTGTCCGCAAAATAACGCGAGGTAAGTTCAATCGTATCACCTTCTGCCACGATCAGATCAAAATATCCGTCATCAGCGGTGACCAGTCCCTGGTGTGTCCCTTTGACCATCACAATAATCCCTCCGATTGGATTTCCATTTTCCCTCGACGTAATAGTTCCGGCAACGCTTTTTTGCTGTGCGAAAGTTTTTACAGAAAGTATTAAAATCAGCGCTCCTAACCCTAAAATTTTTCTCATCATGATTTCAAAAAATTAGTTTCAATTATTTCTTTTTGAAACGATCGTCTGTCAGTGCTTCAAGAAAAGCCACGATATCGTTGACCTCTCCGTCGGACAAGTTCAATGAGCTTCCTAACGACAAATCGCGGTTGATACTGTTATTCACAAACTTATCCGGCGTGTTATAATATTGAACAACTTCCTTCAAAGTCCTGAACATAGCGTTGTGCATATAGGGTGCGGTCACAGCTACATTCCGCAAACCGGGCACTTTGAACATGCCCACGTGCGCGCTGTCTTTTGATATTTTAAACCTCCCGGCATCAGTCAATTCTTTTCCGTTGAACAAACCAATACTTTTAAAACGGTCGGCGGTGAAGTCCTCTCCCGAGTGACAAGTAGCACAATTGGCTTTGCCGATAAACAATATACGTCCACGAACAGCGGATTCTGACATCGCTTTTTCGTCTCCGTCCAGATACCGGTCATACGGCGTATCCGTAGTTTCCAGTGTGCGCTCAAATGCAGCGATCGCACTCAACAGATTTTTCTGGTTAACTTCTGTTTTAAATACTTTTTGAAAAGCAGCACTATAAAACTCATTTTTCTTCAATCGTTCCACCGCCTGTTCTACGGGGAGATCCATTTCATCATGCGAAGAAAGCGGGCCGAGAATTTGTTCTTCCAGTGAAGACGCTCGACCGTCCCAGAAAAAATCGGTTCGGCCTGACAAATTGGTCAATGCCGGACTGTTCCTAACGAGCCGGGTTCCTTTATCTCCAATGCTGAAAGCGGCTGTATCGGCAAAAGCAAATTCAGGCAAATGGCAGGAAGCGCAACTGATTGCCTGTCCTCTGGATAAAACCGGATCGAAAAAAAGTTTTTCGCCCAGCGCTTCTTTTGTTAGTATATCTTCCTCTTTCCGGGACTGAAAGGCCACAGAAAAAATAAATGCAAAAGCACTCAGGATCACGATAACAATTTTTCTTATCCTCAACATTTTACAAAAAATTATAAATCAATTGACCTGGAAATTTTCCTGAAATGGTATACAGATTCCGTCTTTGTTGTTACACAAAAGTCCTTTGATGGTTCCTTTCACTGTTGAATTCTGTTTGACAACTTTGATCTTCTGGCGAAACTCCGCTTTTTCAAGAAAATAAGTGTAAGCAACATCCCAGGTCGGATCAACTGTTTTTAGCGGACCAATGGCCACTATATCTCCAACAAGTTGATATCCTTTATTATCTTCGAATTTAAACTCCGTGGGAAGCGGACCGATATCTCCCTTAAAATTAGAAGAATAAAGCTTCCAATCCTTATCAATCGTTGCAGAAAAAACCACCTCTGCTTCCTGACCTGGCTTTGCTGTATTGGACACAGAAACTTTCCAATGGGAAATATTCTTGGTTTCCTGGGCGAATAATGGAGATGAAATCAATGTCAGAAACAATAAAATCTTAATGGTTTTCATTGGTTTGTGAATCAGGCGAAGTTTATTTGATGACAGCAGAACGCTGTGTGGAAGCCTCAGTAAGAGGTAAACAACTGCAAAGTACATCGTTTCCAAAGGCTTTGCAGTTGTTTCAAAATACAGCGTACCTATCTAATTACACTCTGGTTATTTCGAACTTTTTGTTGAAGAAGTGTTCGCAGAATTGAAAGTTGCCGGAACCGGCTCAGCAATAAGTTCGTCCAGATCCTTGTTCCATTTCTTCACATATTCTGTATAATATTCCCCGGTGATCGTTCCTGTATAACCGGTATGGATCTGGCGAACTTCTCCTTTGCGGTCAATCAGAATTGTCGTTGGGAAGGCCATCATGCGGTTTAAAGCAGGAAGCTTTTCAGAAGCCACTTTTTTATCCGCGATTCCTCCGAAAAGAATATCATACTCAATGCCATACTTTTTCTTCAAAGTACCAAGAGTATATTTCGCATATTCGAGATCATCTTTTTGCTCAAACCCGATCGCAATTGCTTCTACACCGCGGGCTTTATTTTCTTTAAACCAAGGCGAAAGAAAAGCAGTCTGGTCCGTACAGTTCGGACACCAGGTTCCGACAATTTCCACGATAACCACTTTTCCCTTGTATTTATCGTCGCTCAGAGAAACCTGTTTTCCGTCAAGATTCGGCAACGTGAAATCCAGTTTTGTATAACCTTCCTTCAAATGTGTCAGTTTGTATGGATCCGGCAACGCAGCTTGTGCATTTTTGCTTCCTTCAAATTTTGTGTTGTCATAAATACCAGAGCTGATAACACCTGTGATGGAGCCGTCTTCGTTTATTTTGCCTTTGTAAACCCTTGGGTTAGGTCCCGAAAAATGAGAAAGAACGAATTCGTCACCTTCCACAACGCCTTCCAGTTCGCGGCTATCACCAACTGTCGACATCACCACGCCTGTAAGTTTGTTCCCTTCCTGTTTCAGAAGTGCTACGTTATCAGGCATTTTCGCTTTACTGTAAACTTGTAAATCCCATTTCCCGGATAGATTATGTTTGGTTGGCTGTTCTTTTCCTTTTTCAACAAAGCGGTAATCTTTGCCATGTTCCGCTGTAAACGGCAGTGAGCTTCCACGGAAACCAGGCACAAGGCTTCTGTATTCCCCTGTGATTTTCCCATCCGATTCCACGTTGGCTACAAGTGCTGCGTCATAGGTGTTCATTTTCACGAAAATTGAGTCTCCGCTCAGTTTCGTCACCTTGAAATCATCCCGACGCGTACCATTCAGAAGTGTCAGCACCGGATGGTCCTTATCTTTATTGTTGTATTCAAAATTAAACGGAATGTGCGTTTCGCTGATCACGAACTCGCCGCGCCAAATGCCCTGCTTCGGCGCTTTTGTTCCCGGCTGATCACCGGCATTTGCGTAACTGCTTAAAATGGTGGCACCTGCCAAAGCCACGGCCTTAATCTGGTTGTTGATTTTCATACAACTAAATCTGTTAAGTTTTAATAAATAGTTAACTATATAGCCTCACGGAACTTTTCCGAAAGAACTCTTACTGAACCGGAAACATTTGCAGGATTTTTTCCGATAAATACGTTAACCAATCAAAGGTGGTTTTTAATCAGTCGTCTCTAAAACGTCTGGCAAATATAGGCCGGCAAATGAAGGTTACAAACAAATTGTCTATTAATTTTATAGACTTAATAGAATAAATCCGTTTTCGTACCACCAAATCTGTTGCAGGTAAGTTTTCCCCCTCCTATTTTTGCCAAAATTCAATTCTCCATTTCAAATTGTTATGTCCTTAAAAGAACCACTTGCGCCCGCTTCCGGCTGGAAGCCGTATGAAAAAATTGCGTTAAGAACTGCGCTCATTTATGCAGTCATCAGTACAATCCCGTTTACACCGGATTTTTATACCCAGGATTTCGATGCCGGCTTCAACGTCAATTCTTATGCATTCCGATGGCTCGACGCAGTTTCACAAAACAAGCCGTGGTTTTTCGCCAGTCAGGAAGGCAAAAATTATACGGGCTGGTTTATTACAGTTATTATATGTTTTCTGGCAGGTCTTGTTTGGAATTTCATCGATAAAAAACGTCATGATTTTGAGAGAGTTTATTATTGGTTTTATGTCGCTGCCCGTTATGGAATTGCGCTTAGAATGTCGTGGTTTGCCTGGGCGAAAGTGTTTCCGGTACAAATGCCGTTTCCAACCATCAGTCAGCTTAATACTAACCTCGGCGATTTCACACCTGGGAAATTATACTGGCTGACAACCGGCGTATCGCCATTTTTCGAGGTCTTTGCAGGTATTTTTGAACTTGTCGCCACGATATTGATCTTATTCAGACGAACTACAACACTTGGCGCTATTATGATGGTTTCCATCCTGCTGCCCATCTGGTTTGTGAATATTGGGTACGATGCCGGTGTTGAGTTAACTAGTCTGCACATACTGAGTTTATCACTTTTATTACTGGTGAGAGACAGCAGGAGGTTCTGGGAAATCCTGATTGAGCATAAGGCGGTCGCTTTGACTTACATACCTAAAATCGTATTTCCGAAACAATGGAAAAATACAGGACGTCTGGTTTTGAAAGGCACGTTTATCATCCTGTTTTTGGTCTATCGCGGTTTTGGTTATGGTAATTTATATGCTAGCGGAAAATCATTTAAACTTCCGTTAGACAACGGTTTACAAGGTACGAATGGTCTCTACCGTGTTTCAGAATTTAAGATTAACAACCATTCCATTCCAGACGCAGCAGGAGATACGACGCGCTGGCAAAATGTGGTGTTCGAGAAGTTTAACAGTATCAGCGTGAAGATCGACAAACCATTCAAACTGAATACAAAAAATTCAATCAGAACCACGGAATATTACGGAAATATTGGAAGATATTATTATGGTTACAAAGCCGATACGATCAACAAAATTTTCACCCTAAGCAATCGTGCTGATACCACAAGCAAACTTATTCTGCACTATGAAAAGCCTGACAGCGAGCATTTTATCCTATCGGGAATCAATGAGCAACGAGATTCTATTTATGTGGTTCTAAATAAAATAGACAAGAAATATCCTTTGGAAGAGAAACGAAAGTAGGTGTTTTACTGAAAAAATTGCTTAAAGAACATTGGTGATATCATCCTGTTTTTTAAGCATTTTTTGCATATTGTGTTTTAATTTTAAAAAAGAAGCTGTTAAAAATTGATTGGATAATGCTTCCAATTGCCCGTCCGACATCTGTACTTTGCCCATATTAGCCAAATTAAAATTTCATGATATACAGTAATTGATACTGTTATTTGACAAAAGCGTCAAGGAATTTTGTGGCATCATTCCCGATTTTATCCTAAATACTTATCCATTTTTTTGACAAACCGGAAATCTTACATGTACATTTGCATCGTCTTACAATTACTACCTGCAAAGTAAATGTGGATTTATAAAGAAAGAGGGAGAGACAGGCTCTGCGAACTCTTAGCAACTTTCCAGGGTGGAATAAGTGCTAACCTGCCTAACATTAGGAACTATAAATTTACAGCTATGTCAAAGAAATGTGTTTCATCCAATGCAGTGTCATGCGCAAAAGTAAACAATCGTAAATGTTGCCCGGGAGATATCTGGCGTAGCTAGGTATGTTCGGAATAAAAAGTAATAAAATTATTTTTCACTCTTATTACTATACTAAATTGATAGAATTAATATTCTTTTAAATTTAGCAATAACGAGCAGGATATTCTGATTCGGCGATAGTGAAAGAGATATCTTTCGGGATATAGATGAAAAGGTAACCATCCCGGGACTGCAGGCTCTCCGGGATCTTAATCTAATCGTCGCTAATCTTTCCATCGCCGAATCAGGATTATCACAAACGTATATCGGCTATCGGCTATCGGCTATCGGCTATCGGCTATCGGCTATCGGCTATCGGCTATCGGCTATCGGCTGGAAAAATAGGCCGGACGGCTGATATACTTTTCAAATCGAAAATTATTTCCTAGAATAATTCACGGCAAATAGCAAACTATACCAGTTGCTAAACGCTACAAACACCTCAAATGAATGAAAAAATTTATCCTTTTACTGTTTCTTTTTACAACTTTTAAGTCCATCGCACAGCAACGAACGTTGACAGGCGTTGTCACGATTTCGGAAGACGGATCAGCTCTCCCTGGTGTGAACGTATCCATTAAAAATACAAAACAGGGTACGATCACCGACGCTGACGGACGTTTTAGTATCAGCCTTGTAAAAGGTACAACTCTTGTTTTTTCGTTTATCGGTTTTACAGCGAAGGAAGTGCCAATCGGATCAGAAAATGAATTTAAAATTACACTCGAACCAAGCACCCATACACTGGGGGAAGTTCAGGTTGTAGGTTCAAGAAATGCAAACCGCACTAAACTGGATTCGCCTGTACCGGTAGATGTTATAGATTTGAAGCCGCTGCTTGAATCCGCTCCTCAGGTGAGTATCACGCAGTTGCTGCAATATGTATCGCCTTCCTTCCACTCCGTTAACGGAAGTAACGCGGGAGATGCAGGTTCTGCTTTGAACTTGTCGCAATTAAGGGGTTTGGGAGTTGATCAGGTTTTGGTGCTTGTCAATGGAAAACGTCGCCACAAAAGCTCGAACATCAACTGGGGTGGCCTGGGAAATGGTGCGACGGGCTATGATTTGAATTCTATCCCAACGGCATCCATTGAACGCGTTGAAATTCTTAGAGACGGTGCTGCCGCCCAGTACGGCTCGGATGCTATAGCCGGGGTAATTAATATTGTTTTAAGCAAAAGTACGGATCAATTGACATTAAGTTCTACGGCCTCAACCAGACGTCGAGGCGATGGGACCACTACGAGAACGAACGCTAATTACGGTTTTGCTTTGGGAAAAACAGGTGGCTACTTGAACGCAACAGCAGAATTTGCAACACAGGCGATCGCACTGTTACCCGGAAATGATGATGCAGGATTATACCTTGGGCCCATTTATGGCGGCGGTGCAAATACGAGAAATTACGATGCGATTTATACCAAAGAAATTGATGAAGCCATTCTGAACGACCGTGGAATTGACAGACATTTCTTCGACCGCCGTGCCGGTGGTTCGAACAAGGCGAAGGATGCACTATTGTTTTTCAACGCTGCAATTCCTTTACAGAAAAATGCAGAGATCTACGCTTTTGGCGGGATCAGCCACAGAAATTCTCAGTTCACAGCCGTTTACAGACTTCCGGGCTGGACAGAAAGGAACAACGCTTTCCTATACCCGGATGGTTTTTTACCAGCAATGGAAAATATTATTTCAGACAAATCTCTGGCTGTTGGCATCAAAGGGAAAATCCATAATTGGGATGTAGACATTTCAAATGTGTATGGAAAAAATGATTTCGGCAATGTAATTACGAACTCGCTCAATGCCAGTTTGGGTTTGAAAACACCAACAACTTTTGATGCAGGAAGTTATAATGCAAGTCAGAATACAGGAAGTATCGACATCAGCCGGTTTTTCGACAAAGCTTTGAAAGGAATCAACTTGGCCTTCGGAGCTCAGTATCGGGTGGAAACTTATCAGATCATTGCAGGAGAGGAAGCTTCCTATTCAAAGGGAGATTTGAGGACTATCTACGGCCTGGATACCACCGCAACCGGAATTATTTACAATACAAAAGAAGGAAGTATCGGACTGAACGGACTATCGCCCGGGTCCCAGATTCATGCCGGTTTCCGTCCGGAAAATCAGGTCAATGTCAACCGCTCTATTCTTGCAGGTTATGCCGATGTAGAAGCAAACATTACCAGCAACTGGTTAGTATCAGGGGCGTTACGACTTGAAAACTTCTCTCAAATCGGGAATGTAACTACTTACAAGGTCGCGACGAAATATAGTTTCTCTAACTGGCTCGGCATTCGCGGATCGCATAATACAGGATTCCGGGCACCGGATCTGGCGCAATTTTATTACACCGAAACCTCAACCAGTTTTCAGCAGGGACGCGCCATTGACCAGGTTACCGCATCGAATCAGAGTGCCGCCACACGAGCGCTGGGCATACCGACTTTAACGCCGGAAAAATCAAAGGGATATACGCTGGGCTTTACTTCCCAACCGATCCGAAACCTGGAACTTTCTGCTGACGCATATTTGGTTGACGTAAATAATCGTGTTGGTAACACCGGAAATTTTTCCGCGACGGATGTTAATCTCCCTCAGGAAGTAAGAACGCTTTTTGTGCAGACCGGAACAACGCAGGCGAAGTTTTTCTATAATTCTTTCAGCACGAGAACAAAAGGACTGGAAGTGACCGCGAGCTATAAAACACCTTTCCGCCGCGGAGCTTTGAATCTGCTTCTCGGAGCAAATTTTGTAAAAAATGAAGTGACCAAGGTGAACACACCAAAGGGGCTTGAGGCTTATCGGTACATTATTTTCAACGACGGCGAAAAAGCGCGTGTGACATCAAACATTCCGGGCAAGAAAATCAATTTGCAAGCCACTTATAAAGTTGGAAAATTAACTTATATGGCCCGTGCAATCTACTTTGGATCGGTAACCAATGCATCTTCGCTGAACGCAAATTTCCCGCAGCCGGATTATTTTTATCAAAAGTTAAAACCAATCTGGGTTGCTGATGCGTCGGTTGCATATGCTTTTTCGAAAATTATTCATGCTACGATTGGGGTCAACAACCTGTTTAATGAACTAGGTGATTATTCAGATCCGACACTTACTCCACGTAACAATCCTGCCATAATCGGTTTACAAAACGGAAGTGCGGGTATCCAGCCTTTCGTAAGGATTACCGCGAGACTTTAATTTCAGACACAAAGAAATCATTTTCATATTATGAAACTCAGTAAAATATTTCATCCGCAAGAGATCGCAAAACTTGCATTGGGCCTAACACTTTTAACGGGCTTGACTGCCTGCGAGGATACAGATTATCTGGATATCAATGCAGCAGATCGCCCACCGTTAAGTGCAAACATCAGCTTTGTCAACGCGCGACCTATTAACACAGGCTTAAATTTCTGGACGTTTACCGATAAAATCACACCAACTCCCGTTGCAATAAATGAAGCGTCCGCCTATCTTCCTACTGTTTTTGGTAGTGTCCAGATTAACTTTACGGAAGGAACGAACACGACTTACAAAGCTTCATATCAGTTTGGAAATGCTGCAACTTTCTCAGCAACAGGAAGACCAAACGGACCGATTGCGACTTATTATCACACCGTGGTGGCGGCCAGAACAGAAAACAACAAGTCGGATTCCCTTATCCTTTTTTATGATGATCTGAAAACGCCCGAAGCGGGAAAAGTGAAACTTCGGTTCATAAATCTCTCGCCAGGCTCCGGCACGATCAACGTTCTGAATGGGACAACCCCGCTTTTCAGTAATGTTAGTTATGGTCGCGCCGCTAATTCATCGCTTTCCGGAGAAAGCCTGAATGTCTGGTCATTGGGACCTTTTCAAAACGTTAATCCCGGAAACTATACATTTAATTTTACCGATGCTGCTAACGGCAACACTACCGGAACAAGTTCTTCCTTAACGTTAGAAGCAGGCAAAATATATACGGTTTTTACAAACGGATTGACCAATGGAACTCCCGCTTTCGGAGTCAAACTGCTGGAACATCCGGTTAGGTAAATGGTGATCAGATTGGCAATCTCCGTTATTAGTTTTTAGTAACGGAGATTTTTTAGTTTATATCAACCTCAATTTATTTGAACTCATATCAGGGCGGGCCGGGAAATGATGTCATTTCAATCAATCTTTCTAACAAAGACGGCAGTGTAAAACTGCCTGTTCACTACAATCAAGGATTAAAACAATATTTTCATAAATGTTTACTATCTGACACTTACACTAAAAGCACACAGAGGCTAACTTTCAGTAGAAACAAGATAATCCGGACACATGATCTTTCTCCCCAGTCGAAAAATAAAAATATGTCCGATCTAATCACAGGTTTCAATTCATGTGACAAAATTTGTCGGCGATGTCTTGGGTAGAAATGTCCGTTTAAGCAATATGCTAAAAAGCGACATAAGAATTGCTGGCAATGACGCAATCTCAACCGAACCACCAGCAAAAAATCAAAGCCTGAAATAAATGTCACAGACACTTACTCAGGCTTTAATTTCTCAATTAAAATATTGTATTAAAACAAATTATGGTCTAGGTGTTCCACCCGGTGTTGTTGTTGAACCTGGGGTTGTTGTTGAACCCGGAGTTGTTGTAGTACCCGGTCTTGTCGATGGCGACGTTGTGTTGCCAGGCATTGTTGTTGATGACGGATTTGTCGAAGTTCCAGGAACTGTCGACGGATTTGTCATACTTCCCGGTGTTGTTGTCGATGGTTGTGTTGTTGACGGATATGCTGTGCTACCAGGAACAGTTGTCGAAGGCTGCGTTGTTGATGGATATGTGGAGCTTCCTGGATTGGTCGTACTTCCCGGAACTGTTGACGATGGTTGCGTAGTCGACGGATATGTAGAGCTACCCGGGGTTGTCGATGGCTGAGTAGTGCTACCCGGCGTTGTTGACGGTTGTGTTGTGCTTCTCGTACCTTGCGTTGTAGTTCCCGGTCTCATGTTGCTCGGCTGCGTACTGTTAGGCGTTGAACTGCTCGGTGTTGATGACGAAGGCGTTGTTGTCTGTGCGTATGCAGCAACCGAACCAAAAAGAATAAATGCGATGATATTTAATTTTATCGTTTTCATGATCTTATCTATTTAAAATACAGTTATTTATATTATTACAATTGTTAGATATGCTATAACTTTATAAATAACCATACCAGAAACAGAATAGATAAAAACTTTGCACTTAAAAATCCCCAATTGCGTATACTCCTGATTATCAAAACGTTTATAAGCCAACCCGGCATTTTCGAAGCGTATATATACGTAACTGCTAAGTAGTGAGGATCAGCGGATATATCCTGATTGGTGCTTAAAAAATAGCGTTAAAATTTTATGGCTATTTGCTCTTCCCGTTATTGAGATTTTCATTATTTCTCCTCAGATTTAGCACGCGTGCCGTGTTGAATTGTTGAAGTAGTATGGGGCAAACATTGTACAAAAAATTGCACGTTGTGATTATAATGCTGATCGTATATCTCGAATTCTCAAAGGCATGAACCGAAATTAAAAGAAAGAATATCAGGCAAATAAAGTGATACCGCTCATACATCTCGACAGTTTTTAGATATTTTACAAGCGAACTTCTGTCCCGGATTATACGATGATGCGGCAGGTCTTTGCGAATTGATCTGTTTATAATATCTCCATCCTGAACGAAATGTCGTATTTTCTTCACGCCAAGCCGTTCGTAAAATTCCGGTTTATAACTTAGCTGAAGACGTTCAAAAATATGCTTTGGCACTAAACCAAAAATTGCGCTGATGGCTAAATATATATATATATCGTCGTATAGAAATGCTGCCCGCTCCAGTATATCAGAATCGGTGTAAAAGCCAGCAATGTCCAACTAATGTTGATAAGCTGGTTCAGCATCAATTTTTTTGAAACAGTTTTCATAGGATCATTCGAAGTTATGAAAACTATTTGCCAATTAAAGCCTTATTTCAAATCGAACCGTTGAATGATATGCCAGGCTTTCCCATTGTGTTTTAACAATTGAAAACTATTTACCTGCAGTGTTCCCGAAAATTCCCTATCCCTGAATTCCGGCCATGCCATTTCGAACATTTCAGGTTGGAGGTCCCGGTATGCTACGGTAATATGCGGCTTAAAAATCAGTTCGGTACCGCTCACTTCAATGTCATCAAAAGTCCTGTAAAATTCCTGAATAAGGATTTTTTGCAAACTGGAAAGTGAATCATTCGGACTTGGCTTAATGAAAATGACAGGATGCTTCGGATTTTTGAAAGCATCAAAATTTTCGAGTTCCAGTTGAAACGACGGAATTTCAATGATCAGACTGGCGAACCAGTCAAGCACATGATTGTGCGCAAAAGCTGGCAGAGTGAAAGGAGCTTTTAAGGTAATATGCGGCATTACTTTCAAGGATTTGCTGCTTTCGAATCGTTCGGCAAATTCATTTTGCACTTCGGTTACTTTTTTGCTGAGCTCTTCGGGAAGTACTATGGCAATAAAATATAAATTCTGATTTTCCATCGGCATCAATATTTGATTTTTGAAGATTGAGAATTTTTCAAAAATAATAAGGCCAGCCAATGGTTACCAGCTGGCGAATATCGAAAAATAGATAATAAAAAACCGGCTTCCCAAAAAATCAGGAAGCCGGTTAGATGTTTTTTAGTTAAAGCAGTTCATCAAAATGTACTGGCAGATGGTTAATTCTCTTGCCGGTTGCATGAAAAATCGCATTGGTTATCGCCGGAGTCATCGCAACCAAACCGATTTCACCGACACCTTTGCTACCAAGCTCGTTAATAATCTCATCTTTTTCCTCAACGAAAATCACGTCCAGATCATGAACATCGGCGTGTACCGGAATGTGGTATTCAGCCAGATTCTGGTTCATATATTTCCCGAAACGATGATCACTGATCGTTTCCTCGAACAAGGCTTTACTTATCCCCCATACCATACCGCCCAATATCTGGCTCCTGGCAGTTTTCGGGTTTATGATATTTCCGGCTGCAACAGCTGTGACGGCCCGTGTTACACGAATTGTTCCGAGTTGCTCATCAACCTCCACTTCAACAAAGGCTGCACTATGTGCTGCCCGGGTATATTTTTTGAGTTTGAAAACATTTGGAACAGACATATTGGTTGTCTTGATTTCCTTGCCGTCGTTTGCAGAAATAATCTCCCGGAAGAATACCAGAACTGCCGGATTACTTTTTAAAGATATACCACCCCGCTCGAAAACAACATCACTATCTTCTGCATTTTTCAGTGGAGAATTATCCATCTCCTTCGCCTTTTTCAATATTTTTTTGCGCAGCGCTTTCCCCGCTGATTTCACAGCAGACCCGACCGTAGATACCGTAAAAGAACCTCCCTGAATGGGTGCAAATGGCATTTTACTGTCTCCGTAACAAAACTGCACATCTTCCATTGGAAGACCTAATTCGTCCGCAGCAATCTGCGTCATCACAGTCAGCGTTCCGGTACCGATATCGGTTACCGCGCTGCTTACCCTGAGTTTTCCTTCTTTTGTTAAAATCGCTTCTGCCCTGGCGGGAATAGTCATCGCCTCCCAAAAACCGGTTGCCATTCCGTAACCAACCAACTTATTTCCGCGCCGCATACTTCTCGGTTCAGGATTTCGCTGTGACCAGCCAAATCTCTCCGCACCTTGAATATAACACTGCCTTAATTCCTTGCTGGAAAACGGCCGGTCTTCACTCACGTCTATATCAGCGTAGTTGATCAATCGAAATTGTACCGGGTCAATATTCAATTTATAAGCCAAAGCATCCATCGTGCTTTCGATAGCGTGACTAGCCGTACTTCCGCCAGGTGCGCGCATATCCAAAGGACTGGAAACATCCAATGGCAGGAGCTGATATTCCAGCTTCGTGTTTTTAGCCGGATAAACAATGTTCGACCAGTTTACTACGACTTCAGTGTAGTCCTCATGCCTTGAAGTTTCTGCAATTGCCGTATGGTTGATCGCATTAACCACCCCACTGGTATCTGCGCCAAAACGCAATTGCTGCACTGTTGGTGGCCGATGCCCGAAAGTATACATTTGCTGCCTGTCCAGCGTAACACGAACGGAGCGTTTCAGTTGCAAAGCGGCCATTACCGACATAAACAATTGATATTGAGGCCGCAAACCAGACCCAAATGCACCACCTACGAATGGTGAAATCACTCTGACATTTTTAAAATGCAGTCCGAAAATATTTCCAACATATAGCTGGCAATTCACTGTCCCCTGCGTTTTATCATAAATAGTCACTTTCCCGTCACCCTCAAAAATGGTCGTTGTGGCAAACAATTCCATCGGATTATGGTGTTCCGTTCCATGGATAATCTCGGTTGAGACCTGAGCGGCAGAAGCAGCAAATTCTTTCTCAAAATCACCCTTTGGCTTTGGTGGCAAAGGTTTCAACAAGGTCGCAACACCCATTTTAGGGTCACGGGCCTTATGCTTGTTCTGATTAAGGTCTGTCACATAACCCTGCTCCTCATACGAAACTTTCATGATTGACGCTGCATAACGGGCAAGCTCGAAAGTCTCCGCAACAACCAGCGCAATTGGCTGTCCGTTGTACTTGATTTCCGCATTCTGCAAAGGACGAAAGGGCGAGCCGGGAGGCGCATCCATATCGGTATACTGCATGTCAAACCAGGCTAATGAAGGCCGGTTTTCGTGGGTAAATACCTCAATAACACCCTCAATTTCCTTTGCCGCATTTGTATCGATATGCAGTATTTTACCTTTTGTAATGGTGCTGTTTACGACATAACCGTAAAGCAAACCATTCACGTTATATTCTCCGGCATATTTTGCAGCACCCGTAACTTTTGAGCGCCCCTCCAAACGACTGATGGGCTGCCCTATTTGTGGTTGATCAAACATAATTTTCAGCGTTATAATGAAGGTTGTGCACCAGGTTGTTGAGATTCAGGGTTGAGCGCCATCATACAGTTTCTGACGATCGCTCTTTTTGCCAATTCTATCTTGAAACTGTTGTGTTCAAAACCTTTTGCACCCTGTAAAATAATCTCGGCAGCAGATGCGAAATTCGCCATATTCGGCTCTTTGTCTTTCAAAAAATCTTCCGCTTCTTTGACGCGCCAGGGTTTGTGTGCCAGCCCTCCCAATGCAATCCGCGCTTCCTTTATCAGATTATTTTCCAGATCTAAACCTGTTGCAACGGATACCAACGCAAAAGCATAGGAACTTCTGTCTCTCAATTTCAGGTAAGAATAATTTTTATCAAACCCTTTTTCAGGGAGATCAATACCGGTTATTATTTCACCCGCTTTAAGGTTATTGTCCAAATGCGGGGTATCGCCCGGCAAACGGTGAAAATCAGCGAAAGCCAGATTCCGATCTCCGCCGGGACCGGAAATATTTACAACAGCTTCCAGAGCTGCCAGTGCTACACACATATCCGATGGAAAAACCGCGATACAATTTTCGCTTGTTCCCAGAATTGCCATGATCCGGTTATAACCTCCTATGGCCGAACAGCCCGTTCCTGGTTCTCTCTTGTTACATGGAGTTGCGAGATCGTAGAAATAATAACAGCGGGTCCGTTGTAAAAGATTGCCGCCATTCGTCGCCATATTCCGAATCTGCGCAGAGGCACCTGCCAAAATTGCTTTTGACAGCAGTGGATAACGATTTTCAATCAATGGATGATAGGCTGTGTCCGCATTCGTTACAAAGGCTCCAAGTCGTAGACCTCCACCACTTTTTTCTTCAATGCTGTGGTGGTCCGGTATATGGTTGATATCGACAAGCATTTCGGCTGTCGTGATATTATATTTTAAAAGATCAATAAGGTTTGTTCCGCCTGCTACGTATTTCGACGATTCATGGGTTGCTGCAAATTCAACGGCCTCGCCGATGTTTTCTGCTTGTTCGTACATGAAGCTATTCATGGCTTTTCCCTTCTTTAACTTCCATAATAGCATCAATAATATTCGTATTGGCACCACAGCGACAAAGATTGCCACTCATGGCATCACTTACTTCCTCTCTGGTTTGCGCTTTATTTTCGTCCATCATACCGATGGCGCTGCAAATCTGGCCGGGCGTGCAGTATCCACATTGAAAAGCATCATGTTCGATGAAAGCCTTTTGCAGAGGATGCAGTTCTTCCCCATTTGATATACCTTCAATCGTTGTAATTTCAGAGCCGTTTTTCATAACAGCCAAAGTCAGGCAACTTAATATCCGCTTCCCGTCACAGATCACCGTACATGCACCGCACTGGCCGTGATCGCAACCTTTTTTGGTTCCTGTCAGATCCAGATGATCTCTTAGCCCGTCTAATAAACTGACCCAAGGCGACACTTCCAGAATTTGGGGAGTTCCATTAATTCTCATTGAAAGTATTTTGGGTTGCAGTACATTTCTGGTCAATTTTGATTGTGTTGTTACTGTTTCCATGGTGAATGCTAATGAAGTAAATAATGAAATGTATCACTATAATCTGGGGGGAATTATAAACAATTATGCCACAGCAGTTACCGGCATTTAATTTTATAAATAATATAATTTAAATATTTCCCAAACAGGCTGATTCGTTCCGGTTGAAATAATTCTATTTGTTTTTTGCGCAATCATTTCTGCGAAATCACGTACTTGTGCCACTGAAATAACTGCTTCCTAAATCTAACTTCCTGATGATTAAAAAATACCTTGCTATTCTCTGTTTTTCTGCTCTTTCATTTTCTTTGACAGCTCAGCCAGGCAGCCAAACCTCTGCAAAAGTTTATACAAACAGTCGTGCACCATTAAAGCAAAACACATATACCGAACTTCCGCTCGGTGCGATAAAACCACAGGGCTGGCTTAAAGAAATGCTGGTGCGCCAAAAAAATGGTGCAACCGGCAATCTTGATAAATTATATCCGCTGGTCATGAACGAACGTAACGGCTGGCTCGGCGGAGATGGTGATCAATGGGAACGCGGACCTTACTGGATTGACGGACTTCTGCCGCTTGCATATCTGCTGGAGGATAAAGAACTGATCGCTAAAACTTCGCCCTGGGTTGAATGGGCCATAAAAAGCCAGCAGCCGGACGGATACTTTGGTCCTTCCAAAGATTACAAAGGGGAACCCGGATTGCAGAGGGATAACAGCCGGGACTGGTGGCCTAAAATGGTTATGCTCAAAATCCTGAAACAATATTATTCCGCAACGAGTGATCAGAGGGTGATCAAGCTGATGACCAATTATTTTAAATATCAACTGAAAGAGCTTCCGGCAAAACCGCTCGATCACTGGACTTACTGGGCAAAATTTCGCGGCGGCGATAATCTCATGGTCGTTTACTGGCTTTACAATATTACGGGAGATAAGTTTTTGCTGGATCTCGGTGAGCTCATCCACAAACAGACATTTGACTATACCAATGCCTTTCTGAATACGGATCTGCTTTCAAAACAAGGAAGTATTCATTGTGTAAATCTTGCACAGGGAATGAAAGAGCCGCTGATTTATTTTCAACATCATCCCGAGCAAAAGTATCTGGAGGCAACGAAAAAAGGCTATTCCGATCTTCAGAAATTCAATGGAATGGCGCATGGACTTTATGGCGGCGATGAAGCCTTACACGGAAATAATCCAACGCAGGGTTCCGAGCTTTGCAGCGCTGTTGAAATGATGTTTACACTGGAAAGTTCGCTGGCGATTACCGGAGACGTGGCTTTCGCTGAGCGACTTGAAAAGATCGCGTTCAACGCGTTGCCTTCTCAAACGACTGATGATTATATGGCCAGACAATATTTCCAGCAGGCAAATCAGGTTATGGCGACCAGACAAGTAAGGAATTTTGGCGATAATCATGGCGGCACAGATCTGTGTTACGGCCTGCTTTCGGGTTATCCGTGCTGCACTTCCAATATGCACCAGGGCTGGCCAAAATTTACGCAAAACTTATGGTATGCGACAGCGGACAAGGGGCTGGCGGCACTCGTTTATTCTCCAAACGAAGTAAAAGCATACGTGGCAGACGGAACGGAAGTATCATTCAAAGAGGAGACGAATTATCCGTTTGAGGAATCGGTGAAGTTTACCCTGAAAACGGAAAAACAGGTTTCATTTCCTTTTCATTTACGCATTCCTGAGTGGTGCAGAGAAGGAATAATTACCATTAACGGGAAGGAATTCCAGAAGGCAAAAGGGAACCAGATCGTGAAAGTTAACCGCATGTGGAAATCCGGCGATGTGGTAGAACTGAAACTTCCTATGCACATTTTTAAAAATCGCTGGTATGAAAACTCGATGTCCGTTGAGCGTGGCCCCATTACCTATGCTCTGAAAATCGGAGAGGAATTTAAACAGGTTGTTAATGAAAAAGATCCCGTTGATTATGGTAATTCATATACAGAAATCCATCCCACAACGCCGTGGAATTATGCTTTGCTGGATGTGCCGGATGACAAACTGCAAACACATTATCAGGTAGAAAAGAAAGGAAATATCGCTCTGTTTCCGTGGAATCAGGAAAACGCGCCTTTACTTTTAAAAACAAAAGGAAAAAAATTACCTTCCTGGAAATTATATAATGAATCCACCGGGCAACTTCCTTATAGTTTTATCTACAATATGGAAACGGTTCAGGAAACAGAAGATATTATCCTGATTCCATACGGTTGCACAAAACTGCGGATTTCCCAGTTTCCCATTGTGCGGAAATAAGATTGCTTGCTCATCCCGAAATATTAATTTTGATTACCATATAAATGAAAAACCCGGCAACACTGAAATTCCAGTGCTGCCGGGTTTTTTATGAACCTGATACTTTATTATTGAATATCCTCGTATTTTCCCTGATTCAGGTCACCAGTTTCAAATCCTTTTTTGAACCAATACATCCGTTGTTTTGAAGTACCATGCGTGAATGCATCGGGCACAATATAACCCTGAGATTCCTTTTGCAGTTTATCGTCACCGATCGCGTTTGCGGCCGTAAGGGCTGCTTCCAGGTCGCCCGGTTCCAGGATATTGTCCATTTTATTTGCATGATTCGCCCAAACACCTGCCAGGAAATCGGCCTGTAATTCCAGTTTCACAGATAATTTATTATACTCCTCCTCGCTGATCCTGCCGCGTTGTCTTTGCAATTTCTCAGAAATCCCCATGAGTTGTTGCACGTGATGACCCACTTCATGCGCTACAACATATGCAACGGCAAAGTCGCCAGGCGCCTTGAACTTATCCCTTAATTCATCACAGAAAGAAAGATCAATATATACTTTCTGATCAGCTGGACAATAAAAAGGTCCCATGGCGGAGGAAGCGCCTCCACAGCCGCTTTGCGTCGCATTTTCAAAAATCTGCAACTTTGGTTGCTCATACTGACCGCCATTTGCTGAATAAATTTGATCCCAGACGTCTTCGGTACTTCCCAATACGGCAGTAATAAATTCAGCCGTTCTATCGTCCGGGCGAGGTCCTGCGGGTGCTGTTTGTACCTGTTCGGTTTCCTGTCCCTGTTGTAAATTCGACAAAATTTCAGAAGGATCCTGCCCTGTTAACAAGCCGATTGCCAGAACGATGATCATCCCGATTCCTCCAATGGCAACCTTACCGCCGCCGGACATGCCGCGACGATCTTCAACATTTCCACTTCTTCGTAAATCGGACCAACGCATAGTATATCTTTTTTAAGTTTATTTTCTGATTTATAAAAGCAGGCTTTTAAATAACGTGCCAGAAATTTATACAATTTCAGACGATTCTTGCGGAAATAAGTTACAAAAATGCGATGAATTTTTTAACTCGTTTTTAAATTATTCTATCAAAACACTCAGCTGATCAAGCAGCGGAATTTGTCCTGCATTTATTTTTTCCCTGGCGATGTCCAAAGGAAACCAGGCCCCTTTATCTACTTCCGGAAAAGTCTGGATCTTATTGGAATGAGGCGGCCACGCAAGCTGAAACGTATTACTGACAATGGAATCTGCATCGACTTCGCCCTCAACGGCCCAAACTCGCACCACCTTCCCCCCTTTTTGCTTAACAGGCAAAAGGGGTATAAAATCACCGTTGATCTTTTGGCTTGTTTCTTCTTCAAACTCTCTTTTTGCTGCATGAAGCGGATCCTCTTCCGGCTCATATTCCCCTTTTGGAACCGACCAGACACCGTCGTCTTTTCTCGCAAAAAACGGCCCTCCGGGATGAATTAAAAATACTTCCGTTTCTTTTCCTTTGCGATAAACCAGAATTCCTGCGCTTTGTTTTGCCATATCCGTTGAAATAATTTCAAAGTGTACAAATCCTGTGCCGTATAGTTGATTCGAAATCTGGTATACGAATAAAGCAAATGTTATTGGAACAGTTTTTACAATGTACACGCGAGCCTCATCTACCAGAATTACAAGGCATAATTAATGAGCATTTTCTAAAATATTCAGTCAACAAACACTCGTTTTATCCACTTCTCATGGAATACATAGACAAAGTAATTATTCAGGCGGCCCGTGTCGGCAACGCAGAAGTAATCGCAGAACTGATCGCCCGCAATACCGAGGTAAATTGTCAGGACGAAAAAGGTTATACCCCGCTGATTATTGCCTGCTACAATAACCAGTATGATGCAGCGAAACTTCTTCTGGAAGCGGGTGCTAACGTAAATGCGCAGGATTTTGGAGGCAACACCGCTTTGATGGGTGTTGCATTTAAGGGTTATCCCGAAATCGCAGAACTTTTGATAACACATGGTGCTGATCTGAATCTTCAACATGGAAACGGAGGAACTGCACTCATGTTTGCAGCTATGTTCGGCAGAAATAACATGGTTAAATTGCTGTTAAACAGCGGCGCAGATAAATATATCTTAGACAACAGAGGACTTTCTGTACTGGATCTGGCAGCTCAGCAAGGCAATGAAGAAGCAATCGCCATTCTGGAACAGGAAACGGCAGTCTGATAAATAACTGGTCATGAAAAAAGGATTTTGAGATATCTCGAAATCCTTTTTTCATGACCAGTTATTTTTAACTCAAATTGCTATACGCATTTAAACAGCTTTCTCTTTTGGCATCAGCGCAACCCTGATAAACTCTGTAAGCTTCTTCCGGTATGTCAACGCGATGGCGATCAGTATAATACAAAGTCCTAGCAGAACTACATAACCGAGATAATAACTGTCTAGCCACACATTCAGGAAATGTCCGGAAATCAGCGTCAGAGAAATAACAATACCAAATCCCACGATAACCAAAACTGCGTAGTAAACAGCCGGCGTGATCAATTTTGATATCATTCCCTCGATTTCAGCGCGAAGAATAGCTATTTTACCTTCTACGAAATCTGTTACTTTATCAATCAGCTGGTTTTTTACTTTTGCCACCATTGCAACCGGTTTCTTTTCAAGATCCACTGAGTTTTGTACATTCTCATGCTCCGCTTCCTTTCTTACGATCAACACAGCATGCTCATTCGGCTCAATTCCCTGTCCGTCAGACCTCGCATAGACCTTGGTAAATTCTGCCCCGAAATAGAGAATAATCGAGGAATAATAAACCCACGTGAGCAAAATCACAATGGACGCTGATGTTCCATAAGTCGCTCCAAGATCTGATTGTCCCAGATAAAAAGTGATCGCAAACTTCCCGATCAGGAATAAAAGTGCTGTAAAACCCGCTCCCACGATACATTCCTTCCATCTCAAATGACCATCCGGAAGCACTTTAAAAATAACGGTAAACAACGCAGTAATAATCACGACAACCAGCGCCACGTTCAAAACAGAGAATATGATCACAGAAACTTCTGAGAAGTATCGTTCCAATCTTCCGCTCAACACGTCGACCAGCGCATTCACACCAAGAGAAACAAGAAGTAAAAATCCAAGTGTAATGATTACAGAAAATGACAAAAGGCGGTTTTTAAGATATTGTAACCAACCCTTTTTGGGTTTTGATTTGATGGACCATATGTAATTAATCGAATCCTGAATTTCTGCAAAAACCCCCGTGGCACCAATCAGAAGCGTTACGACACCAACTGTGGCGGCTGTAAATGATTTATTTGAGATAGCTGCATTTTTAATAATCTCTTGTAATTGCAGCGAAGCTTCTTTCCCAACCAGCCCGGAAATCTGTCCGAATAATTCACCTTGAAATGCCTCTCTTCCAAAGAAAATACTAACCATGGAAATAATCACGAGCAGCATCGGCGCAAGCGAAAAGACGGTATAGTAAGACAGTGCAGCGCTCAGTTTCAAGCCGTTGTCTTCCATAAATTCTGAGAAACTTTCCTTGAAGACGGAAAAGAAAAATTTGACCTTAACCATATGATACCTATTTAAGTAGACTTTATTTCGTAGTCCGGTTAAATAAATATTCATGCCATCGGTATCATCATCTCACTTTTTACGCAGATAAACATTATTGCTGACCGATTCCAGTTTAATTTCCGCTCCACCCCCATTTACACTTCCCGCCAAAGGATATCCTACAATCGGATTCTTTTGCTTTTTTGTTTTAAAATCAATGTCAAAATCGGTGTAAACTTCTCCGGTAACTGTTTTCATATTAAGATTTGCGCCTTTGGATTTCGGCCAGGTCATGTCAATAAATCCACTGATCGATTTCACCGAAACAGCTGTTGACGCGCCTTCAATATCAACGTTTCCGTTAATGGATTCCATCTGTAACTTTGCTTGTCTGGGAAGAAAAACCTGGTAATTAATCTTGCTGCAAACATAAAAACGCTTGCCGTTATGATCACTATATGTGTTATTTTTGCTTCCCGGACAATCTTCCGACTTGCCCTCATAGAGTTTTTCCTGGTCGAAATCTGTCTTTAAAGTTATTTCCTCTTTCGTAGAAGCAGAAGTTACAACGAGCGCATCGTTCAGTTTTCCACCGTTGATCGTCACCGAAATTTTCACAGAAACTTCCTGTTTGTCCCAGTACCTGACCTGGATACTATCAGCGAATTTTAGATTAAGATTTACCAACTGCCCTTCGAAAGGGAATTTTTTATCAATCACTTTCTGAGCGAAAAGATGAAAAGAAAGTAACGAAAGCAAAATAGTAATGATGATGTTTTTCATGGCTACAAAGGTTGGGGTGAAATTATTTTTGCTTGCGGACGTAGATATTTCCACTGATCGTATTTAACTGAATCCCAACACCTCCGCCGTTAATTTCGGTCTTGATGGTATTGCCGAACCCCACTTTGTTCATACCGTCTTTCGTCTGTTTTTTAGGTAAATCGAAGTCTGTATAAATTTCGCCATTGATTGAATGCAAGTTCAGATTTGATTTGGCTGCGGCAGGTAAAGCGATATCAACAGCGCCACTGACGTTAGAAATACTTGATGGCTTTTCCTGGTTAAAATTTGAAAAAACCACTTTGATTGTCCCACTGGTACTATTTGCCACTACCGGCCCGGTTACATTGATCAGATCGACATCAGCATTTAAGGAAGTCACTTCCAGATCACCGTCCATATTACTGATCGAAATCGTTGACCCGCCCTGCCAGTTGGTCTGCTGAAATTTGACAGCCACTTTCTTCGGCAAACGGACAGTATATTTTATGGATTTTCTAACCGCTTTTTCAATTTTAACGGAATTGCCTTCTTTCGTCACCGACAGACCAATTCCTGTATTATCTACCGCGTCATAATATACGGCTTTCAAGCCCCTGGCACGTTCAGGAATGACCTCTGGCTCACCCGTTGCCGTAATTGTCAGCTCATCTCCGTTATTTCCTTCAATTTTCAAATCGGCTGAATTAATCTCAAAAGTCACCTTTTGGTCTTTTGAATTTGACATCTTAGTCTTGTATTCCTGCGCCTGGGTCACTGCCGGGAAACATAGTAAACCAAGGCTCATAATCATGAGTTTTTTCATTGTTTGGTTTTTGATTTAGTATAAAAAAATTTACGTTTTAAATTTTTCAGGACATAGATATCCCGCACTTCCGGTCCGGAAGTACTAATAATTCACACTTTAAATATCAGGATTGGGACTTATGTTCTTTGGTTAGTGAGTTAAGCCCTTCAACAGCTTTTAAGCGGACGACCTCGATAACATCCTCATTTCTGATAAGTTGCTGCATGGGCTCAGCAGCCCTCTTTTCTTTCATAGCAACCAACGCTTCAATAAGCAGGATCTGAATATTGGGGTCGGTCTGGATTGATAACGATTGAATAAGCGCCTGACGAACGCCCGGTTCACTTTCAAATCGTAGAAGTGCTTGTAGAGCCGCAAGACGAACGTTCACATTGACATCGAAATTGAGCACATTTGTGAGCAGTCCTGTGATACCCTGGTCAGCCTGTGCAAGATCATAACTCTGGTTTACGGCCTGGATTCTTTCGCTGGCAGAAGTTTGAGGAATTTGTTCAAAAGCTAAAACTTTTCTCATTTCAGCCACAGGCATATCAGGATCCGAACTATTTAATTCAGCCAGATTTTCCGTTTTTTCATTTTTGTTGTTATAAAATTTGCCGGCGGTAAAACCGATGACAAGCAAAGCAAAACCGGCTGCGATTCTGGTCAACCATCCGCTCATTTTCAACACTTTGCCATTTTTGAAATCATCAGGATCGGCAGTGACATTTTCAAATAAATCCTTGGCCGGAAATTGTTTTTGCTCCTGTGTAAAATACCGGAATTGTGCTGCATGACTTTCCAGATCCGCCGGAATTTCCTGATTTTGAAAAAACTCACGAAGCATTTTTTCCTCTTCGATTGTCGTCTCTCCCTCATAATATCGTTTCAATATCGCTTCAATTTCCAGCTTCATAATCATTATTTTTTAGGTAATTCTCCCTCAACTTCTGCCGCGCCCTTGATAATATCACTCGTACATTCGCACTGCTTAAACCTGTGACCTGTTCAATTTCCTCCAATGAATATTCTTCAACTTCCCGGAGATGTAAAACAAGTTTCTGTTGGTCGGGAAGGGCGTCCATTAGCCGGCGAACCAGGGAAATGCTGTCTGTTAATTCCACCTGTACATACGGCGAAACTTCTTTTGCGGCGGCCAAACTGGTATCAGCGTCATAGCTCAGCTTTTGCCTGCTATGTGATTTGATCCTGTCGAGACACTCGTTTTTGGTCATTTGTACTGCCAGCGCTTCCACACTTTGATAGGTTCCCAGTTTCTGTCTGTTGGACCAAAGCTTTAACAAGACATTCTGCGTGGCATCTTCTGCTTCTTCGCGGTTGCGCAGAAACATTTGAGCGAGCCGAAACAGGCGGGCTTGTACCGGGAGAATATGTTGTTTAAAAGCTTGTAAATCCATTTCAATGACAAAGACGACCGAGTGAAAAAAATGTTACAAGGGATGTGAAAATATTTCTAAAATACTCAAAATAAGTCCCGGAAATTTCTCTGGCACGATTCATTGATTGTCCGATAGCACTCTGGTAACTAATAAATAAAATGAAATTATATATAGTCTTGTCATTCCCCATCTTACTGCTTGCGGGATTTCAGGAGGCGTCGGGTCAGGCTATTGAAAAAAACGGCTGGCTGTTCTGGTCGCACCAGCAAAAATTATCTGAACGATGGCAGTTCAGTTCGGATGTACAGGTACGGTCGGCTGATAAGCTGGGATATGCCAACACACTTTTGATACGACCGGGAATAGGTTACAAGCTCAGAGCGGACCAAACGGTCACGGTCGGCTATACCTATTTTGGAACCTGGGAAAGAGAAAATAATGAATCGGTTCATGAAAACGAACACCGGGTTTTCGAGCAGTTCCAGATTGAAAATAAAATTCAGCGAATAGAAATTTCGAATCGGGTAAGATTTGAACAGCGCTTTCTGGACCAGAGCGGCGATCGATTTTTTGCACAACGAATCAGACACTACATCACAGCCCAAATTCCTTTATTTACTGATCCGCTTTTCGAAAAAGGGACTTTTCTGACCGTCCAGAACGAGTTGTTTCTCAATGTTCAGGGTCAGGACAAGCTCGGCACGAAACTTTTTGATCAAAACCGTTCCTATCTCGGGCTTGGTTATCGTTTCAACGATCACGTTGAAATGGAAGCGGGTTATATGTTCCGTTATATTATTGACGAGACTAACACACGAAATAATATTCTTCAACTTTCTCTTCGGACATCTTTCTAACAGTTAATTCTGATTTAAATAGACACCGAATGAGTTGTCAAGGTCTGAAAATTATGTCTTATTCAAGTTTTAATGAAATTTAAATAACAAAGTCGGTTGTGGCGGATTACATTTGTGTCATCAATTTTATCTATCCATTTCGCTAATGAAACGTTTATTTTATTTAATAGTACTTGTTCAGTTATTTAACGCCTTTGATTCATCTGCGCAGGAAGCACCCACACTCGGGCATGTTACCTGGAACCACCTCGCTCTTCAGGTAAAAGATATTGAAACAAGTAAAGCTTTTTACAAAGACATTATTGGCCTCAAACCTGTTCAGGTTCCTGATGACCTTAAAGCAATCCGTGGCTGGTTTGATATCGGAAACGGGCAAATGATCCATCTTCTGGCAGGAAGAACCGCACCCGTTGTCAATGATAAAAACGGAAGCCACTTCTCTATTTTTATCGACTCGATAGAACAGGCAGAGAAATTTTTAGTTTCAAAAAATCTGAAATTCCATAAGCAAGTGCGCTTCGATAAAGTAACGCAAATCTATTTTGAAGATCCGGATGGCTATCTGATCGAGCTCAACCAGAGAGCAAAATAAGAACCTTGTAACAAAAAAAGACGCCTCCCGGATGCGTCTTTTTTTGTTATAACTATACTTTATATTCCGCTTCGCTGGAAAAATTCTCTTCAAGATTTTTCATTACTGTTGTTGCAGTTAAACCGTGAATTATGACGGATAGCAACACGATAAATGAGACCGTCGACCATAATTCCTTACTATACAAAAAATCTTTTTCGGCGAAAGCAAAAGATAAATAGTAAAAAGAACCCATTCCCCTTATACCGTAAAAGCTGATTCCAAGTTTTTCTTTATTGTGCAGTTTTGTTCCGATCAATCCGATCATTCCGGAAACCGGGCGAATAATCAGAATAAAGACCACTCCAACAATTGCCATAGGCCAGGTCAGGGAATCCAGGATTCCGTGTACCAGACTACCACCAAAAACAAGTAAAACGACAGCTACCAGAATACGTTCAACCTGATCAGAAAAATCGTGCAGGTCCTTGTGAAATTCATTTTCAAATTCATAGTTACGCAATGTTACTGCGGCAACAAATACGGCAATAAATCCGTAGCCGTGAATCAATTCGGTAAGGCCATAAATTAAAAGTGCAGATGCTACGGCGATAAAGCCGTCATTGATATTGATAAATTTCCTTTTCTTGGAAACATTAAAAATCAGATATCCCAATAAATTTCCCAGCAAAATTCCGGATAGTGCGCCTGCAATAATCTTGTAAACAAAATCATAGGCAAACCAATCAAAAATGCTGCTCGCGTCGTTTGGAGCCAGCGAAGCAACGGATATTGCAAGCCAGGTGAACGGAAAACCCATTCCATCATTCATCCCTGCCTCTGCGGTTAACGAAAACCGGACATAATCTTTTGTTTTTTCCAAAGGCGGCCCAACCTGCACATCCGCAGCTAAAACAGGATCTGTTGGCGCCAGCACAGCACCTAATAACAAGGCCGAAGGTAAATCAAAATGAAGCACCGAAAATGCCAGAAAAGCAAGCAACGCGATACATAATACCATCGTGATCGTAAGCATCCGGAAAGGTACGGCCCATGTTTTGAATGAAAATGGCCGGTCTATTTTTAACCCTCCACCCATCAGAGAAATAATGATCACAAACTCAGTAACGTGTTTTACATAGTCCTCATACCGAACGGGATCTGGCTTGGGAAGCATATCTATGGAAGAATACGCGATAACTCCCAAAAGCACGTAAACGACCGAATCGGATATACCGGTTTTCTTGGTGAACGATGGCATCCAGGCCATTCCCAGCGCAGCTACTCCTATAAGTGTGATTGTTACAATATAATTATCCATGCAAAACACTTCGAAAGAATCATGCCTTTTGATTGAAAAATTTATTTAATTGGCGTTTGAACAAGCGCGTCAACCGTAAATAATCTGTCATGATTCCCGTTCATTTTCAATATTTTGTCAATAATTTAATCACTCTGCTTCAAAAAGATCAGGATTACCTGGCTCTTGCTGCTGGTGGCTCCTGGATCGATGACCAGATCGACCGTTTTTCGGACATCGATCTGGTTATCGCGCACCAGTCGCCACAAATATCTGTTGAGCAACGGAAAAAATTGGCAGAATCCGCAGGGGAACTGCTCTCGGCTTTTACAGGAGAACATGTTGGTGAACCTCGCCTGTTAATCTGCCTGTATGATAATCCGCTGATTCATGTAGACTTGAAATTCGTTCAGTTGCAGGATATGACGCACCGCGTGGAAGATCCTGTTGTTTTATGGGAACGGGAAAATGTATTGACGGATATTCTCAGCTCGTCTACCGCCATCTTTCCACATCCTGATTTTCAATGGATTGAAGATCGCTTCTGGGTATGGATTCACTATGGTGCAACGAAAATCGGCCGGGGCGAACTTTTCGAGGTAATAACATTTATTTCATTTTTACAGCAAACTGTTCTCGGCCCGCTCGCGCTCATGAACAACGGGTATTTACCAAAAAGTGTAAGAAAACTGGAAATGTATTTACCGGAAAAAGATCTTGTGTCGATGCTTAAAACCAATACCTCTTACGACAGACAGACCTGCCTGAACGCAATAAAAAATGCCGTCGCCTACTACCAAAAACTGCGAAATTCTCTGATGGAAGATAAAATAGAACATCGGGAAAAAGCAGAACTTAGGGTAATTAAATATTTAGATGAAATTGGATAGTCGAATCGTGTAAAGTGGCTTTTCAGAATTTATCACATTCAATAAAGAGCCTTCTTAATACTAATGATCAATCGTAAGTTGAAACCCGGTTATCTAAAAATAATCCCCCGCACGAATTGGTTTAACTAAAATATTATTTCCTTCTTTTATATGTAAACCAAATTAAATATAAATATTCAAATACTTAAATAAACATTTTCCCTAATCTTCAATTCTGGCAATTATTTTCCCGATTTTCATTTTCAGATCGATTGCGGATTTACTATATTTATGATTAGCAAGTAGTTACCCAACTACCCGTTTCAGATCGCCGCAAGCCAAGTTTTTATTCCGGGGACTTATTCCCAGCAACAGTATCAACCATCAAAATCTAACTTTATGGGAGTGAAAATTGACCGTAGAAGTCTGTTAAAATCAGGGTTTGCATCACTTGGCGCAATGGCAGTTGCACCATTTTTAAGCGACGGGGCGTTCGCTGAAACTCCACTTAGACTGGACCAGTCTAACCGGCTTTTTTTAAGTCCGATGGTACGTGCGCATTATCTGGATCAGGAACCTAATTTCGCGAAAGTTGTGGCCAGAATCGGTTCTAACGAGAATCCATACGGGCCGCCTCCAATGGCTAGAAAGGCGATTGCTGATTCGATTGAAAAAGGTAACCGCTATGCAAGAACTGAACTTCGGGATCTGATCGGCAAAATTGCAGTGAAAGAAGAAGTAAGTCCTGAAAATATTATGATGGGAAACGGGTCGGGCGATCTTCTTGAAAAAACGGCACTTGCGATGTTTGAAAAAGGTGGAAATATAGTTTCCGCCGATCCAACTTACATGTCACTTATCCGTGTCGCAGAATCCGTGGGCGCAACCTGGAAACCGGTTCCGTGCAAGTCGGACTGGTCACACGATCTGGATGCTATGGAAAAAGCGATTGATAAGGATACAAAACTGGTATACTTATGCAACCCGAACAACCCTGTCGGCTCAGTAACCTCGACGAAAGCGCTTACTGATTTTTGTAACAGAGTCTCTGATAAAGTGCCTATTTTTATAGACGAAGCATACCTGGAACTGGTAGAAGGTGCTGACAATAAAAGCATGGTTTCGTTGCTGAAAAACAAGAAAAATATTATCGTTGCCCGTACATTCTCAAAAATTATGGGAATGGCCGGACTTCGCGTGGGTTACGTTGCTGCTCTTCCTTCAACTTTGGACAGCATCAAAAAAGTAGCCAAAGGCGGAGGAAGTGGAATCGCCTGTACATCTGTTTACGCCGCTTCGGCCGCAATGGATGACATCGAATTCCAGAATAGCACCAGAAAACTGAACACTGAAGCCAAGACCTATTTATATGAAAACCTGACTGCGATGGGCTACAAGTATGTTCCATCGTATACCAATTTTGTAATCTTCCCGATTAACATGCCGGGCAAAGAATTCCTTACAAAAATGTCAGACAAAGGGATCGTTATCAAAGCTATGGACATACAGGACAAACCGTGGTGCCGCGTTAGTATCGGCACCAAAGATGAAATGAAACTGTTCGTAAGTGCTTTGCAAAATATAAGTTAACACTGCAAAAAGGGTCCCGGTCTGAATTTTTTCAGCCGGGATTTTCATTAATTTAAATCTCTGCCTGCAAAATTCTCCAGATGCAAGTCCTTTAATATCGTACTGCGGCGTTCTACATAACAGATCCTATTTTATCGCGTCTTCTTGGTTTGAGCTTGTCTCATCACCAGCAGTACAACATTTCCCGACACAAATTTCCGCGGGCATAAAAATTGATAATGCCATTGTTAAACTTAAAAAATCCATGGCAGCCTCAAAGAAGAAACGGAACACCAAAAAGAATAAACTAGGCGTTAAGAATTCGCTGGTTAATAACATCAATGCGCGAAAAAAGAAAGGAACGTCCAGACCGAAAAAGAAGAAAACGGTCAGCAAAAAGTCTTACAGTAAAATGGAAAATAACTGGGGCAAAAAGAGAAGTACGAAAAACAGAAAGCGGAAAACGAAAAGAAAGTCGCGCAAATGAAATCTACACAATCGGAACGGGCAGCAACCTGAAAAGTTTGCTGCCCTTTTTGTATGTAATCAGTAAATCTCTTTTTGCCGGATCCTTTTTTCTGCCCATATCCATATTTCTAACAGAAAAAATAGGAATCAATGAACATTTTGCAGGGCATATCTCAGACCGTTTTTAAAAACGCAGGTTAATCAATATCTTTGAAATAAACCCCAGCGCTATGTTTTCACTCTCCGGCTTAAAAGAAAATAACACTACGGTGTCCACAGAAATTCTTGCCGGTGTCTCTTCGTTTTTAGCGACAGCTTATATCATTGTTGTAAACCCGTCCATTTTGAGTCAGACAGGAATGCCATTTTCGGCTGTCCTGACTGCGACCATTCTGGTATCTTTTTTCAGCAGTTTTATGATGGGCTGGTATGCCAACAATCCTATTTTGGTGGCGCCGGGAATGGGGTTAAATGCGTTTTTTACATTCACAGCTGTTTTCACTGAAAAATTAAGCTGGCAGGTTGCCCTCGGTACGGTTTTCTGGTCGGGAATATTTTTTCTGCTTTTATCCATTTTCAATATCCGGTCCTACATTGTAAAAGCAATTCCAAAACCTTTGCGATATGCCATTGCGTCCGGAATTGGCTTGTTTATTACACTGATCGGATTTTCTAATGCCAAATTTATTGTCGCCAATCCGGTCACGATGGTTAGTTTGGGAAATCTGAACGCATCTACCCTTACATTTCTGGTGGGTTTGTTAATTACCGTAATCCTGCTGATCCGGAATGTAAAAGGCAGTATTCTGATCGGAATCGTGGCCACGAGCCTGCTCGCCTGGCCGATCGGAAGATATTATGGAGGCACCGAAACGTTGATCACGATCAATGAACTTGTCGCCAAACCTGATTTCAGCTTGTTATTTCAACTGGATTTGGTCAACTCGTTACAGTGGAGCCTGGCTCCCATCATCCTTGCGTTTGTGTTTACCGATATGTTTGATAGCCTGTCGACCTTCGTTGGACTTGCCGAAGCCGCCAATCTTTTGGATGAGAATGGAGAACCCAGAAATATCCAGAAATCGTTAATTGTAGACGCATTTTCTACGACACTCGCCGGACTTACCGGCAGCAGCCCCGGAACCGCTTACATAGAATCTGCTGTGGGCATCGAGCAAGGCGGAAAAACCGGCCTGACCGCGATGGTCGGCGCTTTGTTATTTCTTCCATTTTTATTTTTATCGCCCCTGATCAGCGCAGTTCCTTCCATAGCAACAGCGCCCGCACTCGTTTTGGTTGGTGTTTTTATGATGAAACCCGTCATAAAAATAAACTGGAACGATCTGAGTGAAGCGTTTCCCGCATTTCTTGCCATGGTACTGATACCTTTCACCTACTCCATTACGCAAGGAATTATCTGGGGATTTCTGAGCTGGACGATCCTGCATATTGCCACAGGAAAAACACGCCAAATCAGTCTTGCACTATGGATTATTGACCTATTTGCCATTTTAGCTTTGATATTATAACAATTTTCATGAAAAAAATTTCTTTGTTTTCGCTTCTTCTTCTTTTTACCGTGTTCAATGTTTTTTCACAAAATATCACGGGAGTCCTCGGTGCTTTTCCGCCAGAGCTGGTTTTATTAAGAAGCAAAATGGAAGACCGAAAAGATACGGTGATCGCTCAAACAATGTTTTCAAAGGGAATTTTGAATGGAAAATCAATTGTTCTTGCGCAAACCGGAATCGGGAAAGTGAACGCAGCGATCACGACAACACTGATGATCGAACATTTTAAACCAAATGAAATTGTTTTTTCCGGTATTGCCGGCGGAATTGACACCACGCTTAGTCCAGGTGATATCGTGATTGGAACAGAAGTAAAATACCATGACTATGGTGCCATTGAAGATGCCGGCATGATCTATACGCCAACTAAAAATCCTTATAATATGGTCGAAAACCCGATCGTTTTTAATTGTGATTCGGCACTGGTACAGAAAGCGATCGCTATCTCGAAAAGTTTAACGTTCGAAAAAGTAAAACGGGAAAATGGAAGTTTTCTTCCCGCAATTTCCAAAGGTGTCATCGTGACCGGAGATGTTTTTGTTGCTTCGGAAATCGCAACCAAACGATTGAGAAAAGACCTTAACGCGGCTGTTACGGAAATGGAAGGTGCGGCGATCGCCCAAACCTGTTACCAGCAAAAAATACCTTTTCTGATCATTCGCAGTCTGAGCGATAACGCGAACAAAAAAGCATCTGCCGATATCAAGAATTTTTATCAGATCGCCGCAGAAAACGCAGCGATCATGGTTATGGGTATTGTTGGGAAGATATAATTGACCGGTCAAATTTCACCAACCCTGCGACTGGGCAAGGTGAAATCCGTCGTTATCTCCCGGACTGGCGCCGAAGACAGTTTTACCGGCTCATTGAAAAGTTTATTTACCTCCTGCTGGATATCCGCCCAGCAGGTTACCTTTTTGATATACCGCCCCGGCGCAGGTTTCGTATTTATTCCCTGCTTGAACAACCAATCGGCACTCTCATAGGAAAAAATCAAAATCGGGAGCTCAGGTTTATGCTGGATCGTATATTTGATAAATGACAGCAACTGCTCGTCCTGTTTATTAAGTGAAACAATAAACAGATCATAGTTCTGCTTCACTTCATTAACCTTGAAAAGTGAAGACTGCAAAATCTGGCTGATACTTTCTGCGGTTTCAACTCTGATGTTTTTATTTTCTCTTTCTAACCGATTAGATATCCCGATTTTAAAGATCGATTCACTTTCTAATATCAACAGATTATACATAAAAAACTTACAATTTTGAGGATGGTTTTACAAGGGTTTTGGAAAAACAAATTTAAGAGACAAATCGCAATAAAAACTATGTTGTGATTGAAATTAAAGTAGAATAATTTCGATTATCAGGCTTTTGTTTTCCAATGAATATTATAGATAAAATAACACTTTCGTAAACCGAACAATTTAATATTCAGGTAATTTTAAACTTCAATTTCCTAACACAAAAAATGACATTTTTCAGAATAATTTTTATCTCTGCATGCCTGGCAACGTCGGTGCTTTTTTCCAAATCCTATTCTCAGACCATCACGGAAATACGAAAGTTTCAGGTTTTGGAAGCAAAACAAGCCGTTGCTGTTGACCAGCAGTACTTTTACGTGATTAATAACAGCACGATTTCAAAGTTCAGCAAGACCGATGGAAAATTAATAACAAGCTGGGACGGCACCAAAGAAGGTATCAAACATCTCAACAGCGGCGTAGTCATCAAAGGCAAACTGTATTGCGCAAACTCCAATTATCCTGAAATTCCGATGGCCAGCAGCATCGAAATATTCGACATCAAAACGATGCAGCATATTGGAAATCATAGTTTTGGTATTGCAGAGCATGGCTCTTTAACCTGGATTGATCAGAAAGACGGGTTTTGGTGGATTGGCTTTGCGCATTATGGCGGCAAAGAATCCAGTGAAGGCAGAGATGTTCGGTGGACTTCGCTTGTCAAGTACGATATGGAATTTCGTCAGCTGGAATCCTGGATTTTCCCAAAAAATATTGTCGAAGTTTTTACACCAAAAAGCAATTCCGGAGGCGCCTGGGGAAAAGATGGTTTACTATACTGCACGGGTCATGACCGCCCGGAAGTTTATGTTATGAAACTTCCGAAATCCGGATATACGCTCGAACATATTGCGACGGTCCCAGCTCCGATTTATGGACAGGGAATTGCAATCGACCATTTTATTCCAAACAGGCAAATTATTTATGGCCTGAACAGAGCGACCAACACTGTCACCGTTTCTGAGATTAAATAATTCAATTTATCTAAATTTACGATTGGCTTTATTCGCTTTCCAATACAACTTTTTGGTCACTTTCCCTTGTTCTGATAATTTTAAATCTCATCTGTAAGTTTGACATAGCATAACAGAAAAACGCCCCTCCTTTTCTGTGTAGCTCTTTTCAAATGGTTTATTACATTAAGAAACTTTTAAATACATTTAGATAATAAACCGATCCATACCTGGCAATTCGCCATAATTCTGCAAAATCATGAGAATCATCCTATTCCTTATTATTTCTATTCTGACTTTTTCTGCTTGCAGCCAGGAAAAAAAAGGGGGAAATGAAAACGAAAAACTCATTCAGGAGTATTTTGCGTTTTTCAATAAACACGACTGGAAGGGCATGGCGAACTTGTATGCAGAAAGGGCCGATTTTAAAGATCCGTCGCTGGGGCCGGGAATTGTAAAACAAACTCACGAGCAGATCATTAAGAAATATGGCGAGCTGAGTCAGACTTTCCCGGATGTTTCCGACAAAATTCTGAATGTGTATCCGTCTGGTGAACATCATGTTATCGTTGAATTTGTCTCAACCGGAACAGCCCCTGACAGTTCCAGATTTGAGTTGCCGATCTGCACCATTTTCAAAATTGAAAATGGGTTGATATCCGAAGATTTTACTTATTACGACAATTTCGAGGAATAGCTGGAATTGCAAATACAAGCCGGATCACATTTCCGACGATTATTTATTATTACTTAAAAAATGAAAAAAGCTTTTATTCAACTTCATATATCCATTTTACTGGCTGGTTTTACCGGCGTTTTCGGCAAAGCGATAACTTTGAACGAAGGGTTGCTGGTCTGGTACCGAATGCTCATTTCAGGGATTTTGCTTCTGGTTATTCTGGGAGCTTCTCAAAAATTGAAGGCGGTTTCAAGAAAGGATTTTCAGCGCCTGGCCCTGGCCGGATGTTTACTGGGACTTCACTGGATTTTCTTTTATGGCAGCATTAAGTATTCTAACATCTCGGTCGGTGTGGTTTGCTTTTCCCTTACGGGATTTTTCACGGCCATTCTCGCCCCGATTTTAAACAAAAAGAAATTTGCAGCTTCGGAATTGCTGCTCAGCGGCCTGACACTTCTGGGAATCGGACTTATTTTTAGTTTTGATTCGCAGTATCGTACGGGAATTTTGCTTGGCGTTATCTCTTCACTTCTGGTTGCATTTTATACAATAGCTAACGAACGACTGGCGCACTCTTTTAAAAGTGAGGTCATTACAGTATACCAAATGATTGGCGGCAGTATTGGCCTTGCCTTCCTGATGCCATTTTACCTTCACTTTTTTCCTGTCGAAACCATGATTCCGTCATGGCAGGATTTGGGCTACCTGGTTATGCTGTCACTTTTTTGTACGGTGCTGCTTTACATGTTATTGACCCAGGCACTAAACAAAATTTCAGCATTTACAGTAAATCTCAGTTTTAATCTTGAACCAATTTATACCATCGCGCTGGCTATTCTGATCTACAAGGAAAACCGCGAACTGACAACGCCGTTTTACATTGGTCTTGGATTGATCATACTCTCTGTTGTACTTCAAATGGTTAACGTATCAATACAGCATAAAAAAGCGCAGGCGGTTGTTATGTAAATTTGGATTAAGATTTCGTCAGAACTTAATAACCTGACCAAAACTTAAAAACATTTAGGTCGTCCCTGAATTAAAGACTAAGAAAATGAATTGGAACAACACTCTCACAGCTTTATTGAATATAAAATATCCTATCGTTCAGGCACCTATGCTGGGGGTTACGACGCCGGAAATGGTGGCCGCCGTGTCGAACGAGGGCGGCTTGGGATCTCTGCCTGTCGGACTTTTATCTCCTGAAAAAACAAGAGATTTAATAATTAAAACCAAAACACTTACTGATAAACCTTTCGCGGTAAACCTTTTTACACACGAGCTACCGAATACTGACATTATTGCTGCTGAACGTATCCAAAAACGATTAACCGAAATAAGTACTCAATACGGCATCGAATATGACAGTGTAAATCTGGATAAAACAAGTTATTTCTCTTACCGCGAACAGCTGGATATACTGATCTCAGAGCAGGTAAAAATTGTGAGTTTTACGTTTGGCGTTCTTGATAAGGCCAGCATTGAAAAACTGCATTCAAATGGGGTTGTGATCATAGGAACGGCCACTTCTGTACGGGAAGCACGTTTTCTCGACGAAACAGGTATTGACGTTATCACCGCGCAAGGTATCGAAGCCGGTGGGCACCGCGGGACATTCTTCTTCGATGAGCCATTGCCGCAGGTAGGACTAATATCGCTTTTGCCGCAAGTTGCCGACTCGGTAAAACGACCCATTTTGGCTGCCGGAGGAATTATGGATGGCAGGGCAATCAGAGCGGCGATGATATTAGGAGCCTCGGGTGTCCAGGCAGGAAGCGCGTTTGTAGGAAGCCACGAAAGTCTGGCAATTAAAAATTATAAAGAGGCACTTCTGGTTAGTAAGGATACTGATACCGTTTTGACCAGGGCTTTTTCCGGAAGATGGGCGCGCGGAATTAGCAACACTTTTCATAACGAGGTACAAAAACTTAATCTGGATTATCCACCTTATCCAATCCTCAACACGCTGACAGCTCCTATGCGAACTGCGGCGCAGAAAGTCCAGAATAAAGAATTTACAACACTTTGGGCCGGACAGTCTGCCTCTATGGCTAAACTGAAATCATCAGCAGAAATCTTTCGTTTTCTTGTGGAAGATACTGAAAACCTGACAAGTTGATCCGGTTAAAATAAATGATTTTGATCCCGCAGCGGGATACACCATTCAACCGTCCGCTGTGTGTAACATATTCATAGGGCGATGTATATCCCTATTTTACAGCAAGATATGTTTTTACCTGCTGACCTTCCAGTGTTGTAATGTCTTTTTCGTAGACTATTATTTCAAATAAATTTCTAAACCACGGCCGAGTAAAATAATACTCCCAATGTCAAGCTCATTATTTTCAGGAAAAATGATCTTGAATCGTTATTTTCTTTGAAAGTTTCAAAAAAATATTCAAGACGATGTCAGCTATACGCAGATCACATAAAAATTTCCGGACATCAAAATATGATATATATCATATTTCCAAGTTAAGCAGATTTTGAATATAGTTTTAATTTTGTACTGTATTTCAGCGTATAAGACAAGTCATTCGCGAACAGTATTATTTTACCCTCCTCTTCATATTTACACTCAACTTTTTTACTTATCCCTGAAAAGCATGGCCGCGACTCGCGGCCATGGGATTTTAATAACCCCTGCGTTCCAATAATTGCTTACTTTGTGTTCACGAAGACACGACTTGGATACAAATTCACAATTCATATGAACAAAAATATCAACATCCGTTTTCGCCACTGGGTTTTCATCGACGATATGAAATTTTTCGGCCCCGGGCGTTTAGAGCTTCTTGAACATATTGAAAGCACCGGTTCGATCTCCAAGGCGGCAAAATTGATGAATATGTCTTACAAAAAGGCTTGGCTTATGGTTGACGAAATGAATAATCATGCCCAAAAACCTTATGTAATTACACAAAAAGGCGGGCAGCATGGAGGTGGTACGCTGGTTACCGAAGCCGGAAAAAAACTGATGCAGGCATATAAAATTCTGGATACTAAGCTTGCCGCCGTCGTAGAAGCAGAAAAGGAATTACTAACCTTGATTTGAGATTAAATTAAAAAATCCAATTCAGGATTAAAGGGTCTTTGTATATTTGCGATATATCCGTCTGTACATATCGTTAAATAATGAAACAACTTCTATTCACATTAGGCCTCATTACGGCCTGTTCCTCTTTATTTGCACAAAATGCCGAAAATGCAGCAACCGACAGGACCTTTCAACTGGGTGAGGTAACTATTCCCGGCGCTATTAACCGGGACAGCAGCCAGCGACTTACTTACGCGCGCATTGAGAAATTCAACCGCACTGATCTTTCAACCGCATTAAATATTTTACCCGGCGTTAGCATTGCCAACGTTGGTCCGCGAAACGAATCGGTGGTTTACGTTCGCGGATTTGACCTTCGTCAGGTACCTGTTTTTATTGATGGCGTTCCGGTTTACGTTCCTTACGACGGTTATGTTGACATGGGGCGCTTTACAACTTTCGATCTTGCTGAAATCAACGTTTCCAAAGGATTTGCTTCGATTTTATATGGTGCCAACACAATGGGAGGTGCGATAAATCTGGTTTCCAGAAAACCTGTAAGCAAGTTTGAAATTAATGGCCGCGCAGGAATTTACAGCGGAAACGGATACCGCTGGAATGTAAATACCGGCTCGCGTTTTGGTAAATTTTTCTACCAGGTTGGCGCCTCTCAACTAAAACAGGACTCTTATCCTCTGTCCGCTGACTTCAAAAAAAGAAAATACCAGCAAACGGATGACCGCGAAAACTCATACCGTGATGATTTAAAGTTTAGTGTGAAAGCAGGTTTCACACCAAACGCAACCGACGAATATGTGATCGGTTATGTAAATCAGAAAGGTGAAAAGGGAAATCCTCCTTACGTTGGCGACGATTCGAAAATTACTACAAGATTCTGGAAATGGCCAAAGTGGAACAAGCAAAGTCTGTATTTCATTTCCAACACCGCCGTCGGAGAAAAGAATAAAGTCAAAACGAGATTATACTACGATACTTTTGTCAATCAGCTTTTCAGTTATGACGATACAACTTATGTAAAACAGACAAAAGGATATGCTTTCCAGAGTTTCTATGACGATTATACTTTGGGTGGAAATGCCGAATTTGAATCCAAAGCAGTCAATAACAATGTCTTCCGGTTCAACGTACAATACAAAAGAGATGTTCACCGCGAACATGATCTTGGCGAACCGGTACAGTCTTACATCGACAACACACTTTCCATTGGCGTTGAGAATACTTACCAGATTTTGCCATCGCTGGCGGTTATTCCCGGTGTCAGTTTTAATATGCGAAAAGCAGATAAAGCGCAGGAATATAATGCCACTTCGAAAGAGCTTACCGATTTTGCAAATAGCAAAAACAACGCGGTAAACGCACAAGTCGGTCTGTTTTGGGATCTTGCGACAAACCACTCGTTACGCGGATCGGTTGCCAGAAAAACAAGGTTTGCTACAATAAAAGACCGTTATTCGTACCGGATGGGCCAGGCGATACCAAATCCAGACCTTTCGGCGGAAGTGGCTGTAAACTATGATTTGAGTTATTCGGGTAAAATTGCAGACAGACTAAGCTTGCAGGCAAGTGTTTTCAAAAGTGATATCGACGACATTATTCAGCAGGTTGATAATGTGGAACCAGGGAAATTCCAGTTGCAGAATGCAGGCAAAGCCAGATTTCATGGAGCAGAAGCAGGTGCTGATTATCAAATTTTAAACGGCTTGAAGATCGGTTCAAATTACTCTTTTATCAAACGAAAGAACAAAACGAATCTGGCAATACTTTTCACCAATGTTCCTGAACATAAAATCTTTGGCTATGTTGACGTTTCATTCCTGAAACGCGCAAATATCTTGGCTAGCGTAGAACACAACAGCAGCCGGAACAGCACCAGCTATGGTACAAAAGCCGGCGCTTACACTCTCGTTAATGCAAAAGCTTCTGTAAAATTATACAAATTCATATCAGCAGAAGCGGGTTTGAATAATATCTTTGACGTAAATTATACGCTGATAGAAGGCTTTCCGGAAGCTGGCAGAAACTTCTTTGTAAATCTCGTTTTCAGTCATTTTTGATCATGAAAGATCTGGTGTTTTCAAATGCAAATAAAATGAAGAGATCGGGTTGGCTTTTTGCCGGCCTGATCGCTTCATTCTGCTTGTTTTGCGGACTTACCAAATCCTTACAAGTGGCAGAAACTACACCTTATACACTTCAATATCCCGCCAATTTTGGTGGCCGGTTTACGATTCCTGCGGATAATCCAACAACCAGGGAAGGTGTATATCTGGGGAAAATGCTTTTTTACGAAAAGAAATTGTCGGCTGATAATTCAATATCCTGCGAAAGTTGCCATTTGCAAAAGCTGGCTTTTACCGATGGCAGGGCACTGAGTATCGGTGTGGATAAATCACTGACAACCAGAAGCTCCATGTCGCTGACGAATCTTTTATGGGTGCGTAATTTTTTCTGGGACGGCCGGTCGCCAAGTCTTGAAGAGCAAGCCGTTTTTCCATTGACGAATGTGCATGAAATGGGACAACCGCTGAGCGAATCTGTTGCCAAATTAAAGAAAACTTCTCTTTATCCGCCTTTGTTCAAAGCTGCATTTGGAACGGATATGATCACTGAAGAACAGATTTTGAAAGCACTTTCGCAATTTGAAAGGACCCTGATCTCAGCCGATTCAAAATATGATCAGTATCTTGCCGGAACTTACAAACCTACGGCCGGGGAGCTTCGTGGTATGGCACTTTTTACGAATGGTCCCGCTCCTGAAAAAATGATTCGCGGAGCAAATTGCGAACATTGTCACGGAGGTGTTAAGACGTTTAAAGAATTGTTTCATAACAACGGTCTGGATAGCGCTTTTTCTGATAACGGCCGCGCAAATTTTACAAATCAAGCCGAAGATAAAGGCCGTTTTCGCGTTCCGACTTTGCGAAATATTTTATTGACAGCGCCCTATATGCATGATGGCAGGTTTGCTACGATCGACCAGGTTTTGGATCATTACAACGAGCATATTCTTGATAGTCCAACGCTGAGCAGCTTTCTGAAAGACGTATCAAATGATAAAAACGGCAAAAAGCTTGCGCTTACATCGGACGAGAAACGTGATATCGTGTCATTTCTTTCAATGCTCACTGATTCAACTTTTATTGCAAACCCCGAATTTTCCAATCCGCATTTAACCTTAAAAGCACAATAATATGTTTTATACTAAATTCAAGGCTGTTCCACTTGCACTAGCACTGTTTGTATGTTTGGGTATCTCCACCGCCACTTTTGCCCAGAATGCCGCTTCAGTATCTGTTTCGGGGGAAGTAGCCACGCCACTGGATTTGAAGATATCGGATCTGTCTGGATACAAACAAGTTAGCCACAAAGTAAAAGATCGTGATAACAAAGAACATGAATTTAAAGGTGTTCCGCTTATTGAAGTTCTGGAAAAAGCAGGTGTAACAACCGGAAGCAAATTGCGTGGAGAAAACCTGGCAAAATATGTCCTGATAAAGGCAGCTGATGGTTACGAAGTAATTTATTCCCTTCCCGAAATTGATCCTGAATTTACAGATCAAATTATTATTCTGGCAACTCAAAAAGATGGCCAGCCACTTCCCGCAGGTGAAGGACCGTTCAGGATTATTACTCCAAATGACAAAAAACAAGCACGCTGGATTCGTGAGGTTCGTTCAATTAAAGTTGCATTTGCGAAAGAATAAGGACTAGCCCAACATACTCCATTTTTAAATCGCTATAAATTTCCACTTAGTCTATATACTCAATAAGTTATGTCTGAAATTCCTGCACCAACATCAGAAGCAAAATTTTCTTTAACCGAAGACTGGACCGTTGTGGTCTTAGGATTGTTTATTATCGCTGTTTCGTTTTCCGGACTTATTATTGCTGCGCCGTCATTTGGCTGGAAAAACGGAGAAGAACTTTTAGGTTCAGTTTTTAACGCGAAAAACAGTCTGGCCATAGCACAGCAATTTGCATTTACCTATGTTCTTGCACTTGCAGGTACATTTTTAGTTGGAAAACCACTTCGGCCAGCTCTACTGGGATTTCCGGTTATCTTCGCATTGACATTGATCGCGTTGATTTTAACCGGTAGCAAAACAATGAAAGATCTCAACCTGGAAGCGGTTATATTCAGCTTGTGCGTAGGTCTGATCATCGGAAACTTGTTTCGGCTTCCCGAATGGCTGCGTGCCGCTCTTTCAACTGAAATGTTCGTAAAAGTCGGTTTGGTTCTGCTTGGTACAACCGTTATTTTCGGTGATATCCTTAAAGCCGGATCACTTGGACTAATCCAGGCGTTGGTTGTGGTTCTATCCGTTTGGTCATTTGCTTATTGGGTAAGTAAAAAACTAAAAGTGGATGACGAAATGACGATGATGTTGTCTTCGGCGGTATCCATATGTGGTGTTTCGGCCGCCATTGCGACTTCCGGAGCCATCCATGGAGACAGCAAAAAACTTTCCTACGTGATCTCCCTTGTCTTAATAACAGCAATCCCCATGATGCTTCTTATGCCTTATGCCGCCACATTGATGGGTTTATCACCTGCGGTTACAGGCGCCTGGCTGGGCGGGACAATTGATACGAGTGGAGCCGTAGTTGCAGCCGGAACAATCGCAGGCGACGAAGCTTTAAAGATCAGTACCATTGTCAAATTTTCGCAAAATGTTTTGTTGGGGATCGCCGCTTTTGCCATCAGCGTTTACTGGACTTACACCAAAAATGACTCCGAAATTGTACAGACCAGCAAACCATCAGCAGGCGTAATCTGGGAGAGATTTCCAAAATTCATCCTTGGCTTTCTGGCCGCCTCGGTGATTTTCTCCTTTGTCCTGAATCAGGAGTCGATCGATGCCATGAAAGGAAGTCTCAAAAGTTTGCAAGGATTGTGGTTTGCTCTGGCGTTTACAAGCATCGGTCTGGAAACACGTCTGGCCGATTTATTCAACGCCGATAACCGTAAACCACTATACGCGTTTTTAATCGCACAGACCTTTAATGTTATTATTACACTGATCATTGCCTGTCTCCTATTCTGACATCCAGTACCCATAACAAACAGATATACAGCTAATTATTTAACATTTTTTAAGACAATAGAAAATTCACGATGCCGTTTGGATTTTATGTTTCACCTAATCCATTCAAATCATTATGAGATCACAAACTGTACTTTGTTTGCTTTTTTGTCTCAGTGCTGCGGTAAGCTTCGGCCAGAACGCCAGTGAAAAAATCGGGTATGTCGACCAGCAGCTGATCATTGAAAGAATGCCTGAATTTAAGAAACTGAATCAGGAAATTACGTTAAAAAGCCAGCAGTATGAAAAGGTTTTGAAAGGTAAGTATGATGATTATGAAGCGAAGTCGGCTGCACTGGACAAGCTGGTTGCAGGAAAAGCAGAGCAGATGATATTGAGAGACAAGGCACTGGAACTTGACAATTTAAAAAAATCCTATGAAGAATTTGAAGCCAATGCAATGAAGGAACTTCGTGATTACTATACCAAAAAATTCACTCCGATCAAGCAGAAAGTAAATGACGCGATTGTGTTTGCCGGCAGACAAAAAGGCTATTCGTTTATTTTGAGAATGGACCTGAATCCGGACGGAGGGGATATGTGGCCGGTCGTTTTATATGCCCGGGATTCCACATCAAATCTTTCCGCAGATATTATGAAAAATCTAGGCATCGACAGCACAGCAGCATCTGCAAGAAAAATCGGAATTCCCCAGATGCTTCAGCAGAAATAAGTTGATTACTTCTGAAAACAGAAAGGAAAAAATGGAGAGCTGTACCGGCTTTCCATTTTTATTTAACATGGCATAAAAATTGATATACAACCCGTTGTAACAATTTCAATCAAATGAACTTGCCATGAGAAATTTCACAATTGCCATATCGGAAAAAGCTATTGATGATTTGAAACTGAGACTTTCCCAGACACGCTGGCCTGATCAGATACAAAACAGCGGCTGGGATTACGGTACTGATATTTCCTATCTGAAAGAATTATGCGCCTACTGGGAAGATGAATTTGACTGGCGAAAACAAGAGGAAAGATTAAACAAACTTGACCATTTCCTGGCAGAAATCGATGGCCAGAACATCCATTTTATTCACATAAAAGGAAAAGGAAAAAAGTCCTCTCCGCTCCTTTTAATCCACGGCTGGCCGGACAGTTTTCTTCGGTTTGAAAAAGTTATTCCGCTTCTGACCGACGCTGATCCAGATGGATTTTCGTTTGATCTGGTCATTCCATCCATACCGGGATATGGATTTTCCGATAAGCCAAAAGAACAAGGTATGAACCCGGAAAAAATTGCAGGTCTGTTTGCCAAACTGATGACGGAACAGCTCGGTTATGCAAATTTTTTCGTGCATGGCGGCGACTGGGGAAGCACGATCACAGAAAAATTGGCCCAGTTTCACAACCAGTCCGTTCGCGCAATTCATCTCACCGATATTCCTTACATTCATTTGTTTTCCATTGATTCGTCTGACCTTACGAAGGAAGAAAAAGAATATCTGGAAGCGGGTCAGAAATGGCAGATGGAGCATGGAGCGTATGCGATGATCCAGTCGACACAGCCTCAAACACTCGCTTATGGACTTACGGATTCGCCCGCTGGACTGGCTGCCTGGATCGTTGAAAAATTTCAGAGATGGAGTGACAATGATGGAAATCTTGAAAAACAATTTACGAAAGATGAATTGCTGACGAACATTTCCCTCTACTGGTTCACGGAAACTGCGGCTTCTTCCATTCGATTATATTATGAAACTTCACACACGCCATCCGAGGTTTCCAAAGAAAAGCTGGCGACGCCGACCGGCGCTTCCATTTTCCCAAAAGATCTGATTCAGGCACCACGAGCGTTTGGTGAACGGATCTTTAATCTGAAATCCTGGAATGTTATGCCCCGCGGCGGACATTTTGCTGCTATGGAAGAACCTGATCTTCTGGCAAGCGAACTTCGTAATTTTTTCAAGCCGCTGGAATAGACCTGTTGTCAATCACAAACTGGGTTCTTGTCAGATATTTCGTGCGGCGAAACAAAAAATCTTTTCTCCTAAAAGCGGTTCGTAAACCTGAAACATCTTCGGGCATAGACTGAAAAAACTGTGTACTTACAATTTTTACCTTGGCTGACATTTCCCTTATTGATTTCCTTCATGTAAGTCAGGTTGTATAATGATCGTTTACCGGCTCGAAGACATTTCATGAATAGGCTGGGTATTATCAAGTTGAGGATTGTGGCGAGATTTAAAAAACAACTACAAAAAAAGTGCGCAGGATTCTTACGAAAACTACGCACAGGGATTAGTTAAAAAGCTGGTATGTAATATTAATAAGTCAGGCTTTTCAGGTAAGCAATGGTTTGCGGAACCTGGGTTGCATAACTTGGACTTTCATCTTCAATATAAAAATGCTGAATCGATGATTTCTTAGCAGCTCTTAAAATCGTTGGAATGTCCAGTTGTCCTGTGCCCAAAGCTACGTCGTTTTCCACAGGCGTTCCACCTGAAAGGTTACCTTTTATGCCTTTGCGCAAATCTTTCATGTGTACAAGTTTAAAGCGCGTCGGATATTTCCTGATCAAAGCGGCAGGATCTTGTCCGGGGAAAAATGCCCATAACATGTCCAGCTCGAAGCTCACATATTTCGGATCTGTTTTCTGAATGATATAGTCCATCAATGTGCCGTCTCCATGTTTTTCAAATTCATATCCATGGTTGTGGTAACAGAAAGTCAGTCCGAACTCATCTTTCAGCTGCTTACCGATTTTATTGAAATCAGCCACCGTTTTGTCGGCCATTTCCAATGTGAACGGTCCTTCATGCGGAATCCAGGCCACGCGGACAAAATCAGCACCCAAGGCTTTCGCATTCTGCCCGACTTCCTGTGTTTTATTCAGTGCATCAGCATAACCGACACCAAAGGATGAACATTTTATTGCCCGCTCGTCCAGCAGCTTACGAAGTTCCGGAGCCGTCTTCCCAAACAAACTTGAAAATTCCATATCCTTGATTCCCAAACCTTTCAACGTATCCAACGTTGCGGCGGCATCTTTGCTCAGACTTTTCCGGAAGGTATAAGAAACCATTCCCGGCTGCTCAGTAAAAAGAGGTTTTCCCTTTTGTGCATAAAGACTATCATTACCCAAAGCGAAGGCAAGCGCAAGAAAAGTCAAGTGTTTAATTTTCATATTAAAAGGATAAGTGATAAAAGATATTTCAGGAATCAAGACTAATTAATGGACGAAATATATTGCCGGCATCCCTGTCAAATATTCAACTAATTTTAAAATAATGCCATATACAAATAAAGAATACAGCTCATCCATGCCTGGTCAAAATACATTTTCTGCCATCCTTAAATAAACGTCTTTGCCAAAAGCTTTAATACGATATGGAATGGAATGCTTAAAATTTATTCTGACCATTTACATTAATCTTTCCCAGTCCAACGGCTATTCTCAAGACAAAGCAGACGACAGCGAATCTTTACTTAAAATTGCCCAGGCGATAAGAGATACTCCGGAAATCAGTTTATGGAAAACCATCCGGAGCAGCAAACTGGAAGTTATAGAAATCCTATTTAAAGCATTAACAACAATCTTCTACCTGCTTCTTAACAATGTAACGGTCGCTGTTTTTTCATGCCGGGGATCTGCGCTACTGTAAAAACTGGGTCCGTCAGCCTTTTGATAGGAAAATGCAAAGGTAATGTTCAGCTGGTCATCCTGCCACTTCCCAGTTCGGCCCTCAAACATTGTAAAGTTGGGCAATATCCGTTTCTCTTCGTCTACGGGGCGAAAATGGAACTTTAATTTATGATAATCCTCCTTTTCAACCGATCCGTAAATTTCATATTCCTCTGTCCCGAGCCGGCTCGTCACAGTTGCGGCACCGTCAAATCCTGTCTTGTCTTTGGAACGAATCCCACCTCTTCGCCTGGATTTTCTGCTCGCCTTTGCCTGACGTTCTTCATCAGTCACCGGCTCAAAAATTTCCAGTTTTATAGTTTTCGAAATAGTATCGGGATCATTAAAACTGCCTTCCCAATGTCCCACAAGCAATTTTGCATTTTCTTCGCGACTGTAAGCCCAGGGCCTGTCGCCATAATCCGACCATTTGCTGTAATAATATTTGCATTTGTAGACACCCCAGCTGATGAAAGCAAGGGCGAGAATAAAAAGCAGCAATCCCTTTGCTGAATTCTTCTTTTCAGGAGTTTCGTTTTCTTTCATGGCGACAGCTGGTTTTCAGGAAAATCCAGTCGAATGTTTTGTGAATATTTCTTAAACAAAACACCTGAAAATTGAGTAAAAATGTAGAACCGTTAAATCAAAACAGCGCCACGCATCATCGACTTATATTGAATTTTACTAATTTTAAAACACTGTAAATCAAAATATTGATTATACAATCAGCAATCTGGCCGCTCAAATCTCCTTCTGATTTGAGACAGGATTACTTTGTGCCTAAACGAGTGCAGTGTTCACCAAACATTACCCGAATTTTTTAAAAACCAGAACCATTGTTTAAAGCAAATCTGACCATGAAATCATTTTTACCCAGCCGAGAACAAATCCCCTTCATGGTTACACTTGCCATTTTGCTTTCGCTGGGCGCTGTGTATTATTTCAGCTATTTACCAGCCAGCCAAAATGAAGTTAACCGATGGAAATTCAGGACGTTACAAAATGTCAATAAAAATGTTCAGGATAAACTTGCTAACGGGTACACACTGCTGGGAACGTACATGACTTCAAATGACAGTAGTGAATTCAAACAGATAAACAACAGGATTAAACGTCTTAAGAATTTCCCGCTTGAATCGATTTCCGCTTTGAAGGGAACGGCCGGAAAATTCAGTATAACACCACAGAATGAGTTGCTAATCACACGAACGGATACGATCAACAAGCTGAAAATTTCCTTTCGATATCGTTTCGAAGATTTTATAAAACCGCTTCTTCCTAACTTTGTATTTGACCATTACATCGTTGTCAACAAAGAAACCGTAATCTATCAGACATTTTCTTCCGGGTTCGACTATTCAGCCGATTCGCTTTCCAAGTATCTAAAAACACTTTCAGGAACCACAATTAAAGACAAAGAATTTGGCGGCATTCCGTACAAACTTTTCATGCAGCCGGTTGTTTGCGACAGCGATACAAAATTTATCATCATCGGACTTATTACACAGGAACGTTACGAACATGAGAAGAGCAAACTTTCGCCCAGCATCATCCTTTTGCTGATCACAATTTTCAGTTGTATCGTTATCACCTTTCCAATTATCAAACTGTATAATTTAGGAAAAGAAGACCGGTTAACGATTACAGACGCTTTGTCTTCCGCAGTGGTTTCGATGGTAATGATATCTCTGCTGTTTTTTATCTTTTTGAAATACGACGAGTTATTTATTGACAATAAAAAAAAGGATGCAAAGGAGGTTTTGGCGCATAGTATCGAAGCTTCCTTCCTGAAGGAAATCAGGGAAGATTCTAAAAAAATATCTACCTTAGACAGCCTTATGAAGAATAATCCTGAGTACCGACAAACTCTTTTCGGTGTGGGCAAAGGCAGAATTCAGGATATTAATGGAAATAACTTAGGATTAAATTTTCTTGATTCCTTAACACAGGATATCAAACTTGACCGGTTTTTCTGGATGACTGCGGACGGTACAGAAGCCTTTGCATGGAAGGCTGATACAAACCTGGTGTTCTTTCCGGGAAATTTTGCAAAAAGAACTTATTTCCAGAAGATTATGGGAGGGCAGGGATTTGACACGAATCCTGATTTACACTCAAAATTTTACGTTGACCAGGTTTATTCGTGGATCGACGGGGTTTTTTATACAGTTTTGGCCATACCATCCAAGGTGCCAAGCATGAAGGTTGTTGCGGCTACGATCGATTTGACGAGCCTGGACAGTGCAAAAATTCCGATAGGTTACACATTTGCGATGATTCGGGATAATGGAGACGTAATCTATCATTCAAATAAGGCAAAAAATCTGAATGAAAACCTATTGCTTGAATTTTCGGAACATGATAAAATAGCCAGTGCCATCAAAACACGATCCTCTGCGACCTTTAAATCCGATTATTTCGGACGTGATTATAACATATTGGTTCAGCCAATTTCCATTCTTCCGTATCACCTGGTAATCATGGACGACAGGGCTTACACTGATTTTCGGGATATTGACGTTTATAGCTTCACGTTCTCCATGCAATTCCTGCTTTTCATTTTTTTCACCATTCAGATACTGGTTGTTTTCTTCGCTTCCTCCAAGCGTTCACTGTATTCCAATCAATCTTACGAAACAAGCTGGATCGGGCCAAAAATTTCCTCCCACAAAGAATACATCAAAGCCACAGCCTTTCATGTATATATTGCTTTATTATTGTGCTGTTTTCCTTTTGACACGGTTATTTGCAGGTTTTATTGTCTCTTTTTTTCCGTATCAATACTTCCTGTTTTTTTGAATGTTTTGTTTGTAAAAAAATACCGCTGTGAAGAAAATGACATGCTTCGAAAATATAAATCGAGGGCGTTAAAATCGGCGGCATTTTTCCCCGGCATTTTGTTGCTGCTCGCCTTTTTTATTTTCAGTGAATCACTAGTCAGATTTCTGGTTTTTCAAGCATTAAGTATTTGCCCCATTCTGTTTGTATTGCTATCTGACCGAAAACGCTACCACTATAAGACCATTTTTGACGATATCGCTTTGAAGACAAACTACCGGCAGACATTTACCTGTCTGATATTTTCCGGAATGATTTTAACAAACGGGATTCCCATACTCATCTTTTTCTCGTCTGCCTATAATTTTGACCAACACTTGATAGCTCGGTCCAAACAATATGAATTCGCTAAAAATTTTCAAAATAACATCCTGAAAAAGAACGCTGTAATGGATACAAACTCCCATTTTCTGTCGAACAACATCTATAAGGATTCGTTATGGATTAAAGATTTCGGAACCGGGAAATATCTCAATAATGAGGAAACTGTGGAGGATTTGAAAACCATAAAGTTCCTGAACAGTTTGCATATATATAGAAGTGGAAACGTGGAAAATGTAAAGGATTTTAACAGAGCAAGAGGATTTGAATTTTCTTATTTCTTTAATAATCTTTTGAAGCAAGTAACGACAAGTGATAATCTGACAAAAACAAATTTCCGTATCAAAAGTGATTTCTATTTATGGCTGACATCCGCAAAACTTAACTTCTCGCTTCCATCGCCTGCGGCGGCAGACGGATTATTTTTCTGGCTGATTTTCATTAGTACGCTCATCACTATCTTCTTTTTGCTCTACGGTCTGATCAATAAAATATACTCACTGAATCTTCCTGAAACCAATATTTGGAAACGAATTGATGAGGAGATCCTGACGAATAATGATCTCAATAATTTCGTTTTTTTAATCAAAACACCAGGGGCAGACCAGAAGGAGTTTATCAAAAAAATTGTGCAGTCTGATCCTAAAAACATCGTCGAAGCCGGACAGTCGTTTGACGACTATACGTATTTGAAAAAATTCTTTAAGGAAATTGACCTCTCCGCACTTAACGAAAAAACCAGCCTCGCTGACAAAACCATGAATGATTTCAGAGCCCGGTTCAAACCGGAACAAAAAACTGAATCACTGATCGTTGTCCAACATTTTGAATACAATTTCCGCGATTCTTCTTCAAATCCTGACAAATTGAAAAAACTGGAAGAAGCCTATCGTTCGGCAAAGGAAAAAAACCTTAAAATATTGATTTTATCGACGATCCATCCCAGTACTTTGATTGATGCGCTTGATGAGTCTGATGATAAAATCACAGATCATCACAGCAGCGAAAGGTGGCAGGTTTTACTGGCTAATTTCCGTGTGGTAAGTCAGAAACTTCCCCAATTTAAATTATCAGCTGCCGATTCAAAATCCGAGATATACCGGGAAACTCAGTATACCAACTACGTAAACAAACTGGCGGAACCGGTTGTGAATATTTTCAGAGAAAATTCTGAGAAAGACAAGTTAACGGATGAACAAAGCGTATCCTACAAATTACAGCTGACATCCTATCATTTTTACGGAGCCTTGTGGCAGTCTTTTTCGAAAGCGGAAAAGTTCATGCTTTACGACCTGGCGGAAGACGGACTTGTTAATTCATTCGATAAAAACACGCTGTATATCCTTCTGGACAAAGGAATTGTCATCGAGAATAATGGTATGTTAAAAATTTTTAACCGCGGTTTCCGGAACTACATACTCACCGGGCTGGGAAGTTATGAGATGGAAAAATTGATTGAAAAAATTAATGACAATCGTAACTGGAATAAAATCAAACTTCCGCTTACCCTTGTTTCGATCGCTATTATCGGTTTTCTACTTTCGTCACAGCATGAAGCCAGCGCGAAGCTTATCACTTCTCTGGGTGCGCTTGCTACGCTGTTACCAACTTTTATAAAGATTTTATCGTCGCTCGGAAGCGACAGCTCTTCGCAAAAAGCAAAATGATAATTGTAATTATTTAAAAATTAACCTATTTATCTATACTCATTCTAAAAAAACTATTCTTGCATTCGCTTATAGACAACAATGCAGATACTGGTGAAAGAAAACTTTCTCGCAGAAAACAAAATGTTAACATTTCTGAAATTAAACATCATCGGCGTGGCAATTCCAACGATCAGGTGGCCGATATCATATTGAAGCAAAAGCTGCTGATGCATTATACGAAGCAGCCAGATCCAGACGGTTTCCTGATCAATCACGCCTAAAATTTCGGCCGTATATGGATTTACATAATCCGTATTCGAATATTCTACTTCTGAAAATGCTGTCCAGCCTTCATCCTCGGCATGGTCTGAACCTGAAAAAATGTAAACTCTTTAGGGATCACTGCTTATTTCCTCGCCATTTCAAGAAGTTTCGTCAAGGATTGCTGCTGCCTTCCATTTGAATTCTACGAAAACATAATCGTGATCGTAAAGGTCAGTCAGCTCCGCTTCGCAAACGAACAAAACCGCCTGTAAAAAGCTCGAAATAACAAACGGACCGACGGTCAGCCCTAACCGTTTTCCCATGGATAACAGCCTCATCCATACTTCGCGAATCACTTTTCAGGATATAACTGACTTTGATTTCATTGCTTCGCTTTACAGAAAACTCTTTCAACTGGCTGACATAACCGATAGAAGAGACAGAAATTTCAAACGTACCTTCCTTGCTTACAGTAAGGACAAAAGACCCATCTGTTTCTGTAACAGTCCCGATAGAAGTACCTTTAAGAAGTACACTGACACCAGAAAGTCCGGTCCCATCTTCCGAACTGACTTGACCGGAAATTTTTATGGATTGAGCGGAAACCTCAAAAATGAAGGAGGTGAGGAAAAACAGAGAAATCAGAAAGCTGCGGAAGTGCATTGTTGCCTTGCTTAAAATACTTTTAATGAGTCCGAAAAACGTATTGCTTCGTTCGTCGGTAACAAGTAGCACAAGCACAACATTGCCGAAAGTAACTTTGTGTTTTTTTAAAATATTTGATTACGAAATTTGATCAGCGAGACAAATACCTATCTTCCAAAAAGTTACAATGATGAATATTATGACCGACGACCATCCAGCCTAAGCTCCGTGCTGAATAAGTCACCTGGCCCGGAAAATCTTTAAAATCCAGCATTTCGTCCGTCATACTTTTAAAAAGGGTAATCGTTGCATTTCTGACTGAAAGGAGTTCTTCGGAAATATCTTTTAAGGTTCTGTTTTGAGCATTAAAATCTCTGTTGTAAATTTCTCCCTGGGGAATTTCCAAGAGGACATCGACGCGGCGAGAATAACAAAATGCCTTGTATGCATAGTATCGTTCATCGTCCGCAAGATGAATGAAAACCTGCTTTATAGTCCACTTATTCTCTGCATAAGCATAATTTTCCAGGGAGTTAGGAATGGAATGGATCAAATCAAGCATCCGGGTTTTATTGTTTTCCATCGCTTCAATCAAATTATTTCCTGTTGACAGATTAAAAAAATAGGGATACCAGTTTGGTGCATCTTCGAGTTTTGGACGGCCAATTATTCTCATACTTTATTACCTGGTTATCAGTTTTTCGACGGAATATTCGCAGTTCACAATTTAGCGCATTCAGCAAAAATAATCTAAAAGAACAACGATTTATTTACATCCATTTTTTACCCTATTACTTCTTATGCCGTTGGGTATGGAAGTAACAATTTAAACCTTTATGACCACGGTTCCGTCATTTGTTATATTTGCAATTCTACTTCAATGCATTAAACGAATGAAATTATTTTTCCAACAATTCAATATACTCACGGCTGCGGAGCTTGACCAGATCGATCGTTTCCTGATAAACCGGTCACTTAAAAAAGGTGATTTTTTGATCCGCGAGGGAAGGGTTTGTGAGGAAATTGTATTGGTAAAAAGTGGAATTCTCCGCTCATTCTATTATTCTGACAAAGCCGAAGAGATAACCTATTGCCTCACTTTTCCAGGTAATTTAATGACCGCTTTTTCCTCCTTTATCACCGGAAATCCAACCGAAGAGTCCATTCAGGCTCTTACGGATGTTGAGCTTGTCGTGATAAAAAAGGAAAATCTTGAAAAACTTTATCAGTCCGGCAATGCGTGGCTACGACTTGGAAAACATATGAGCGAACTGCAATATATTGGATTGGAAAACAGGATTTTCAGTTATCAAAAGTACAGCGCGAGGAAGCGTTATGAAGAGTTATTAACCAAACAATCCGAATTTATCCGGAAAATTCCAATACAATATCTTGCCTCATATCTCAACATAACACCACGGCATTTAAGCAGGTTACGTAGAGAAATCAGCCAAAAATCATTTTAGGACAAATGTCATGTTTTTCGACGGAAGGGTTGTCTAATATTGCATCACATCAATAGTGATCCTGCTTTAAATCAACACCAAACTCATTGAAATGAAGAATATTCTTGTCATAAATGGTCATCCAAATCCGGAAAGCCTGAACCATGCTCTTGCTGAGGCTTACATAAAAGGAGCAAAACTCTCAGGTGCCAAAGTTGAATATATCATTCTTTCCGAACTCAATTTCAACCCGAATCTTCGCTATGGATATCAGCAGCGAACGGAACTGGAACCGGATCTTCTTGCTGCCTGGGAAAAAATAAAATGGGCAGACCACCTTGTCTGGATACATCCCGTCTGGTGGGGAGGCCTTCCGGCTATTATGAAGGGTTTTATTGACAGGCTTTTTTTACCTGGAATGGCTTTCCGTTATCGGGAAAATTCCGTTTGGTGGGACAAACTGTTAACGGGAAAAACGGGACATATTATCACGACCATGGATCAGCCGGGCTGGTATTATTATCTGGTATTTGGTCAGCCCAGTATCAATCAGTTAAAAAAATCGACGCTTGAATTCTGTGGGATCAATCCGGTTAAAGTTAGCCGGTTCGGTATCATCAAAACAGCCGATACAGAAACCCGTCGACGATGGATTGCCAAAGCAGAAAAGTTAGGCGGGCGATGTTTATAAATAGATATAACTTCGTAACATCGGGACAGAATCCCGGAATCTACTTTTTCAAATTATTCTCAAAAAGAAAAACTCCATTTTTGTTAGCCACAACTATGTCCGGCTTCTTGTCGCCATTCATATCATGTACCGTGATGTTTAGGCCAGAGCCAGAATCATTATCAATAATATGTTCAGTGAACAACGGCTCTTTTCCGCCTGAAAATTCTATCCACATAATAATTGCCGGGTCACTGTCGCCCGGGTCATGGCCGTGGTGTGCTAAAAAGCGCTTTCCGGTAATGTAATCTTTTCGGCCGTCGCCATTAAGATCTGCCATGATAGACGAGTGGGTTTGCGAAGTTGTTTTACTGATCAAATGTGTCGCAAAAAACATTCTGCCTTTGGAATCTGCCAATTGCTCGTGCCACCAAACGCCCATTTGATGAGCCGATGCGCTTACTACATCATTTTTCCCATCACCGTTTACATCCAGAATTTGCATATGGGAACAACCCTCGCCCAAACTTGTATTATGAAAAACCCAGTTTCCAGCTTTTGCATCCTTCGTTCCTTCAAACCATCCTTCGTGCACGGTGACATCATTTATTCCATCTTTATTCAAATCGCCAAAGCCTATGCCGTGCGAAAATGGTTCTGTCCCCGGCACACCTTCCTTACTTATTGCATAACGTTTCCATTGAGTCTCACCCGGTTTTGTTGGTGCCTGTAACCAGACAATTTGTTTTGTCGCCTTATCGCCACAAAGAATTTCCAGCCTGCCATCTCCATCAATATCGGCAAAGTTCGGGGACTCATTGGTAATCCCGACCGAATCCGCAATAATATGTTTTTTCCACTCGCCTGGTTTGTTCTTCGGATTTTCAAACCAGAAACCCGGCTTTCCCGGAAAATCGACGATCACGACATCTTCCCATCCATCGAGATTCACATCCATACCAAGATTCAAAAATGAATTACTGTATTCAGTTAACGGATCAAAAACTCTGGAAGGTGCGATCTCGTGTTTCGTCCAGTTGGGCGCTTCAAACCAATAATATCCTGCAATTATATCTGGTTTTCCATCCTTATTGACGTCAGCAACCGCTGCTCCCTCTGAAATAAAATCGCCGGTAAGTTTTGTTTTTTTGAAGTCTTTGAAAAGTGTCGCCGATTTGGATTGTCCATAAGAAATATGGCCATAAAGCAAAGATAATAATACCAGAACCCGAAACTTTTTACACCGGTTTAACAAAACAACTTTCATAGGAAGCAGCTATAATTTGTTGATACGGATAAAAGCCAGATTGCCGGTTAAACTAATGACTGCGTCTGACAAAATCATTCCTTGATTGAATTAATATTTTTTGAAACGGCAATCGTTGATTATAAAAGCGTTGGGCGTAGTTTATCGTTGGACGTAATCTATCGTTGGGCATATTCTTGTGTTGGACGAAGTCTATCGTTGGGCGTAGTCTCCTGACTACGTCCGAGCGTCACTGGTCTTTGACCGAACATTATACAAAATCAATTTCAATCAAGCTCCACAAACTGGCATAATTCCTGGCGCTGGAATAAATGTAATCTTCTTCCTATCGTTGGGCGTAGTCTCCTGACTACGTCCGAGCGTCACCGGTCTCTGACCCAACATTATACAAAATCAATTTCAATCAAGCTCCACAAACGGGCATAATTCCTGGCGCTGGAATAAATGTAATCTTCTTCCTATCGTTGGGCGTAGTCTCCTGACTACGTCCGAGCGTCACCGGTCTTTGACCGAACATTATACAAAATCAATTTCAATCAAGCTCCACAAACTGGCATAATTCCTGGCGCTGGAATAAATGTAATCTTCTTCCTTTTCAACTATTCCGGCCCGGACAGGGTTTTTATGAATATATTGAATCTTTTGTTCGGTAAAATCGGGTGTAAATAATTCGACTGAATGATTTTCATGCGTCCAAAATTGATGAATACTATTTCGCACATTACTTCGGGCAGCAAACTCAAACCGTTTTAGCATCCAGTCTTGCCTGCTTTCAGGACCAGTTTTGATCGCTTCAATGATATTTCTTCCTGTAAATTTCTTAAAATCACGAATTACGTTGGACAGATCGCCATTCTTTGCACGCCAAATCACATGTACGTGATTACTCATGATTACGTAAGAATAGATTTCCAGGCCTTTATTGGCGCGGCAAAATTTCATACTATCAATCACAATATCTTTGTAAATCTGTCTGGAAAAGATATCCACCCAGTCGATAACCTGAAATGTTAAAAAATGGGGAGCTGATTGGTCTTGAATTTGATAGCTGTAACTCATCTTTTTGTATTAGTACGAGTTTTTTGTTTGGCGTCACATCTTTTTCGGTCGGAGACCGATGACGCTCGGACGTAGTCTGGAGACTACGCCCAACGATAGACTATGCTCAACACAAGAGACTATGTACGTCAACAAGACTATGCCCAACAACAAGCTCTTCAAACTACAATAAAGAAATTATTTCTGCATTATTTTACAGCCGTTGGTTCTTTCACTTCCTGCCCTATTACCACATTGTCAAATACAATCTGCTCTGCATTTGTAAAACTTACAGCCGTCGCACATGAGTCAATATGCACATTGGAAAAGTGAATGTTGCTGACTTTCTTTGTAGGATATCCCTGAATAACCAGCCCTGCGTGGCTCGCCGATTTAAAAGTCAGATTTTCAATAAAAACGTTTCGAATGTCCGTTTCAAAACCTTTTCCTTCTCCATGATAGAATGACGTGATAAAAACTCCATCCTCAACATTGCCAAATTCCACATCTTTCACATAGATATCCCTGATAAAACCTCCGCGATCCGGATTGGATTTCAGGTAGATACCACGTTTGCAGTATCCCGTATAAGTACAATTTTCCACAAATATATTTTGCACGCCGGCAGACATTTCGCTGCCAATTACAATGCCATGCAAACCTTTAAAGCGGCAATTACGGATGATAATATTTTCAGAACTCACAGCCGTTTTTCGACCTTCATGATCACGCCCTGCCTTAACTGCAACGTTATCGTCGGCATTGTTGAAGTCGATATCCTCGATCAGTATATTTTTAGAATACTCTGGATCGAAGCCATCATTATTCTTGTTGAAGGCGTCAAACTTCACTTTTCTCGCGATAATATTCTCAGATCTTAAAAAGTGAACGCACCAGAACGGAGAGTTTGCAATCGTTACGCCTTCAATCAAAATATTCTTGCACTCGAAAAACTGAATTAACTGGGGTCGCAGGAAATGTCCTTCGCCAAAAATGCGATCTTTCAACGGAACATCTTCATGGTTCATCTTTCTGGTCAGTTCCTGAGCCGGTTTCTGCTTGTCATACCATTTCGAAAAACCTTCCTTGCCATTTCCATCTATAACACCCTCACCTGTAATCGATACATTTTCTGCTTGATACGCATAGATAAGCGGACTATAATTATTAATAAAAGTACCTTCCCAGCTGGTGGGCACAACGGGTAAATAATCAGCCGGATTGATCCCGAAAATAATTTTTGCACCTTTCTGAATTTCCAGACTGGTATTGCTCACCAAGTGAATCGGGCCGTTCACAACGTACACTCCTGCCGGAACGACAATCTTACCACCATTTTTCTCCTTACAGGCCAGCAATGCTTTATCAAACGCCGGTTTAGCATCGGTAACTGAATCTCCCACTGCTCCAAAGTCAGTCAGAAGTAGCTTGTAATCTGAAATTTTTGGTTCAGCGATGTTCTTTAAAATTTCATCTCTTTTTTCCGTTCTGGAAAGTTCCTTTTTTGAGGAAGGGTTGCACGCAATGAGGCTTGAAATACTCAGAACCAGAAGGATATAAAATTTCATCATATTTACCGTTGGTCAGGTGACTATATACTTTTAGACTGTTAAACACAAAGGTCGTTGCTGCGAAAAAACAGACGACCTTTGTGTTCGAGACGCATTTTGATTAGTACTGACCCTGACGGTATGTTATGTTTTTTTCATTCGGTTCATATCTTTCTTCTCTCCTACTTTTCCAAGACCTTGCCAATTAACATTTGCATTTCGTGGTGTTCGTGCGAATCCGTTTTGCCTAAGCGGTCATTAAATTCTTTCAAAACTTTTTTTGATTCTTCCGTTCCGATCGCCCCTATACGCTGGATGGTGTAAGGCAGGATTTTGGGCAGTTTCGCTTTTTCCGCAATTTGCAAAGCGCGTTTCATGTCGATGGCTGCCAAAGGTTCGGCCGCATACCAAACCATCAGCGGCAGATTATGATCGTCCTTATCCTCTGATTTTTGAACCAGCGCCTCTACAACGTCCCATCGCTGTGACGGTTCTAACCTTAACATAGCGGAGGTCAGATATAATCTTACCAGTGCGGAATTATCTTGTTGCGCCAAGGCAGCGAAACGTTTTAATGTTTCAGGAGATGCCGTTTTATTTTCGACCAAAAGCTGGATTGCCCAACTTTTGACGTATTCATTTTCATTGACAAGCAAATCCGTCAGGTCTTTTTCATTAAGCCCTTTGGTTACATGAAGTGTCCAGAGCGCTCTAAGTTTCCTGGTTGGATCCGGATTTTTTGACAAAATTTCTTTTAGTGCCTTATGTACTTTCTTATTCGGCCCACGCTCCTGCAAAATAGTTCTTGCCTGTCTTACATACCACTCATTTGAATTCAATTGATAGTTGACAAGGTCCATATCCGACGCTTTGGCGAGATCAACTTTTACCCATTTGTCATTTTCGTGGGTTATTTTAAATATTCGTCCCATCGTTTTGTTATGAACATCCGGGTTTGGACTATGGCATTGATTTTTGTCGTACCAATCTATGGCATAAACTGAGCCGCTTGGGTCATACTTAAAATTCAGCCATTGCGACCAGGAATCGTTCATGGATAGGAAGTCATTTTTGTGTGTCGCTTCATAACCTGATCCTGAACGTGTTAAATGATCGATATTTAATTTGGCACCGTTTATATTATTCATGAAAATATCATTTCGGTATTCCTTTGGCCAGGTGTCACCGCCTAGGTAAATCATTGCTCCGGCATGTGCATGACCACCACCCGCGGAGGCTGAGCGGAAATTCCCGGCATGTGGCCCACGCTCTCCTACCCAGTGCACGTGATCCGCAATGGTTTTGATATCATCGTAGGTATAGGGGTTGAAATGTTTACCAGCCTGTCGCTGATAGCGCGCGCCCTGAATAACATGATACATATGAGGAATAACACAGACCGTGATAAACGGATGGCCATAATCGTTGAAATCAATTCCCCAAGGGTTACTGGAACCTTCTGCAAAAACTTCGAACTGATGACTTCCAGGATGGTAGCGCCAGACGCCCGCATTGATTTTTGTCCGTTCTGCATCCGTGGCGCCTGGTTTTCCAACGTTCGAATGGGTGAAAACACCGTGAGTTCCATAAAGCCATCCATCCGGTCCCCATCTTAAATTATTCAATACTTCATGTGTATCGTCGGTTCCCCAGCCATCCAGTAATTTTTGCGGCGGACCGGCAGGTTTGTCATTTTTGGCGTCAATCGGGATAAATAAAAGATACGGTGCAGCGCCCAGCCAAACGCCTCCCATTCCGACTTCAATACCGCTGACCAGATTCAACCCTCCGGTGAAAACCTTTCTGTTATCCAGCGTTCCATCTCCGTCAGTATCTTCAAAAATCAGTATCCGGTCTCTGCCCTGCCCTTCTGGTGCGGGAACCGGATATGTATGTCCCTCCACCACCCAAAGCCTTCCTTTTGCATCAATCGTAAAACTGATCGGACGAATAATATCCGGCTCCGAAGCAGCCAGCGTAATCTTAAAGCCCTTCGGCAAAGTCATTGCTTTCGCGGCTTCCTGTCCTGAAAGACCCGCATTCAACACAGGATCCAAGGGTGGAAGAATTATGATATCCTTCTGTTTAAGCTCGTTAGGAAAATCCGGACGGGTTGGATAAAATAAAAATTCATCGAAATTGATATGCGCCCATTTATCGTTTGAGATGTATGGAATCTGGGAAATGCCGGTCTCGTTATCCACGATACGGATGAAAATTTCCTTATTTAAATATGCCTGCAAATCGACGACGGCTGGTTGCAATGTTGCCCTGCCCTGTCCTGTGATATGGTAAATTACACTGTCTGTTCCGGCAAGCAAAAGCTCCACACGCGTATCCTGTAATGCACCGCCGGAGACCCGAAATGCTGCAAAAGGCTGCGTCACTTTAAAGGGCACCGATGTTAATGTTCCCGTCTGTTTATAATTTACCGTTCCGCCACTGCTTAGAAAATATTTCCCTTCAAACCCGATCTTCATATCTTTTTCATGAATCGGTGAGGGATCTTCTTTCATAAGTGCATTTGTAAAAGCATCACCCGTAGCGGTCCAATCCTGAAGTGTACCGGTCTCAAAATTCAGGTTTAATGGTTTTCCATTTTTTACCGGCAACTGTCCCGCCACCGTTTTATCCGAAATTATTCCATCAACCACTTCAAAATTCCCCACCATGCCGGCAGCCCTGTGGCCAGGAACAGAACAATAATACACATCACTCCGAGACGCCTTGAAAACAATACTCGTTGTCGCTCCTTTCTCGATAATCACTTTACTTTTCAACCCCAGTTTTTCCAGCGAAATATCGTGCGTCATCAATTCGCCATTGGTGATCTTGATTCTGACACGATCGCCTTTGTTTGCTTTTAAAGTTGGGTTTCTTGCTCCATCGGGGGCAAAAAAACCCAGCATCGTAGCTTCCAAGGCATAATCACGATCAAATTTTGTTGTGTCCTGACTGGTCCCTGATTTGGTTTGCTGTAAAGCACTGCATAAACCGGCAGACCCGGCAATTGCAAAAGCAAAGGAGATAAGAAAACGAAATGCGTACATATAACGAGCATTAAGTATGGTTGGAATAATCGTTTTTATATAAGCTGACTGACGATTATAAATACTCGTTTTATTACCCCGCAAGTGTGTAGCAATGAAAGTGTGGAGAACCGCAGCTTTCGGGATATAATCAAAAACCCCAAAAGCTGAATGATTTAAAATGTAGATTTATCCGACACCAGATTAGCAGTCGGCTTTCTGTGGATGGGTAAAATAATTGAAAACGAAGTGCCTCTATCTACTTCTGACTGGGCTTTGATAACACCTCCGTGGTTACGAATGATTTTTCTGCAATAAGATAGCCCAATTCCTTTTCCCTCAGGAACCTGGTCGTATGGCAAATGGGAAAAAATATCAAAAATCTTTTCTAATTGCGATTGTTCAATTCCAATCCCGTTGTCTTCCAGCCTGATTTCAACGTACTTCACCTCGTCACCACTGGATAACGGGTGTTCGATTAAGTGGCCTTCCACCTCCTTGGCAAAAATCTCAATTACAGGTGGTTGATCCTTTCTTGAAAATTTCAACGCGTTGCTGATCAAATGATAAAAAAGCTGCTCGATCTGCAAAGGCATAGCGAGTATCGATGGAAGAGGCCCGATATTTAGCAGCGCGTTCTTTGCCCGCAATTCATTATTCAACTGAACGCTTACATCAGTTACTAGTTTATTCAGGTTAATGACTTCGAAAGCCGCTTCGTGATAGTTCAATTCTGAAAATTCGGAAAGATCTTTAATCATCATCGAAAACCGCTGCGCGTTGGAAGAAACCTTGATGGCTAGTTCTTTTGCCTTCTGCAAATCTTCCGCCTCCGCCGCCCCGACCAGCATATCACTGAACATCCGGATTTTACGAAGCGGCTCCTGAAGGTTGTGGTCTGAAATATGTTTGTACTGACGGTTTTCATCCGCAGAATCGGTTAGCTGGCGACTTAACTCCTGAACCGTAAAATTGCTTCGGTCCAGCAATTCCATACTTTGCAAATGAAAAGCGATCAGATCTGTAAACACATTAAACAACCCAATTATCTTGGCGTCGTTGAGCTTGGCAGGATTAGGATCGATTGCGCAAAGAGTCCCGAAAAATTCACCGCTTTTAAGAAAAATCGGGAATGAAATATAGCTTTGAAAACCATACAGCCTGGGTGTATGGTGGTTGACATATTCGCTGTTTGCAACGTGATCAATGACAACGGCACGCTGACTGTCACGGATTTCGTTGCAAATCGTTGTTTCAATCTCTAATTCACCACCTGGTTTCAGACCAAAATTGATTTCGTCCTTTACACTGCAAGCAATCCATCTGTCTTGTGTCACTCGGGCAATCGCCGCAAAGCCCATCCCGGTAGTTTTGCAAATCACCTCGAGAATAGTTGGAACTATTGATATTTGCCTAACCTTCTCAATATCAGATGCAAGTTTTTCTTCAGTCGACATCATCCCCTTAGTTGAATATTTTCAAAAAGCATTTCGACAAAGATAATAAATACATCGCAGGAAATTTTCGTAACCCTTAGCGCTCAACGTTGTTGAGAAAATTTCTAAACACCGAAGCGCTAATTATTAAAAATAATTTAACTGAATCTTAATTCAGTTCTTAAAAATGACTGTCGCAGCTTTATATCCACCGCCCGGTATTTTAAATTTTTGGCTGATGAATACTGCGAAAAGTAAGGTTAATCCGTGGAAGCTTATGCGCTTCTGATTTTGGGATACGATGTTCCCAATGATGTTGCAAATCACCTTTCATGATCAGCAGCGAGCCGTCTTCCAAAGCCAGGGAATATTTTTTGTGATGGTCTTTTTTATGCCTGAATTCAAAAGTCCTGCTCTGACCGATGCTCAGTGACGCGATATTCGGATTCACGCCAAGCTCCGTTTCGTCGTCGCTGTGCCATGCTACGGAATCATTTCCGTCGCGATAGTAATTCAAGAGTACACTGTTGAAGGGCAGTTTTGTAAGTATTTCAATTTTTTCTTTTAGTTCTTTCAACTCATTTGTCCAGGCTACCGGATCAAATTTTGTTCCCGAAAATGAATACGTTTTATTGTTGTCGCCATACCAGGCTGTTAGCCTGGGCGTCAAAATTTCCTTTCCATACATCGTCACAGTTCGTTGCTGCCACGGCACTTCTGTAATCAGTTTTTTAATGAGTATCTGGCTTTCGGCTCTCATTAAAAAGCCAGGATAATATTCGAGCAGATTCTCCGGAAAAATTAATCCTTCCTTAATGCCAAATAAATTCAACTGATTCATATCTAATCTGGTTTTAACGCTTTTCTAATGAAAAATTCTTTCCTGAAAACAATTTTTCGAGATTTGAAGTTGCAGTCAGTCTTAACAACAAAAACGATAACCGTCAGACGATTATCGTTTTTTGACATTAACATTACTACGGATATCTATTCTTTGGTTAAAAGTCCGGGATATAAAGTCCCGTCAGCAGAAGGGAAATCAATTTTCAGCAGTCTCGCAATGAGCGGAGCGATGTCCTGCAATCCCATCTCTGGAATTACTGTTCCTTTTTTTATCCCATTTCCAAACACAACAAAACCAGTCTGAATTTCCTTGAAATCCGGAAAAAATCCGTGCGTTCCACCACTAGCCGGGCGGATCAAGTCTCCTGTCGCCGAATTACCAAAAGTAAACCCTTGTCTGGGAGCCAACGCAAGAGCTGCCATCGGATCGGAACCAACGATATCAAGCGCATTCCTGTCTTTTACTACAAACATCGACTTCTGTGATTCCGGCAATTTGTTTAAAATGGTTTTTACTTTTTCCAAAGTTGATTTATCGTTTTTGTCTTTCAGATGCAGAAAGGAAGAACCTCCCGATGCGTGAAAATAAGCTTTCCAGTTTTCTTTATGGTTTGGATCGTACAGACCAGCCTGAGCCAAAAGGACATTAGGCGAAATTGACGAATGAATATCAACAAAACCATGATCGCCTGTTACGATAATCGTCGTTTTCTCTCTAATTCCAGCCTTTTCGACAGCTTCCAAAATTGATTTAATTCCTCTGTCCACACTGGAAAGTGCTGCTCTAACCTTATCACCATCTCTTCCTTCCTCATGTTCAAAATGGTCAACAGCAACCAAATGAACAGCAAGAAAGGATGGTTTATATTGTCTGATAATGTAACTGCTCATTCTGGAAAGATTATCATCAATACTTAAATAATCTCCATCAAAATCGATTTCTTCGAGTTTCCCAACCGCATTCTGCTGAATTTCCTCATAAAATCCTTTCGGAAAAGAATGCTCTGAAAGTGCTTTTGTCATATTTCTTTTCCCGCCTTTTGTTTCGGGTAAATACCAATATTCAGGGATATTGTAAGTAGCAGGTCCGCCGACTGAAACCGGCCAGAAAACAGAAGCTGTTTTTATCCCTTTTTCCTTTGCAGCACTGAATATCGTCGGGACTTTAATATTGGAATAATCCCAGTTCCATTTTCCCGTCACTTCCAATGGTTCCGAAGGCGTGTTATAGTAAACTCCATGTTTGAGCGGTTTCACGCCCGTGATCATGGTGGTATGTGAAGGATAAGTTACCGTTGGAAAAACGCCCGTTACGCCATCTGCATAGGATCCGGTTTTCATGGCCTGGCGAAGATTTACCATGGACCAGAGTGCGTCTTTATAAAATTCTGGCCTTAATCCATCGATGCTGATTAAGATGACATGTGCATCCTGAGCGATCACAGATGTCAAAGAGAAAACGGACAGCGCTAACGTCGAAAATATTTTTTTCATAGGATTTTTTAAAAATCGAATACTGGAAAAAGTAAATAAAAAAAGCATGGACAACAATCAATGATGTTATCCATGCTTTCCTATTTGAACCTAAAAATCAGAACCCATATCTCAAACCGAGCTGAACCTGGTAAGGATTACCATTCAAAGTTGACACACCTGTTCCGGCACCCATAGTGTAAACAAATTCCTGTTTTGCCTTATCAAAACTTTTGATCGCATACAGGTTTTGCTTACCCAGGTTTTTACCCACGCCCCAATCTTTGTTCAAAAGGTTGGCGACATTGAAAATATCAACAGACGCTTCCAGACCATGGTTGCCAAACAGCTTAAAGCGTTTCGCAAGGCGCAAATCAAACACTCCGTAAAAATCGTTGATACCACCATTGCGTTCTGCCATTTTACCCATATCTCTTTTGATATAATCCTTAATACTTTGCTCTGCATCCGGATTGTTCAGGATAGCCTGGATTCCGGTGCGGATATATTCAGGTGTCGCAGAACTGTTAGGATCATAAATATAAGCCAGGTCATTGGATGATACGAAGTCGCCATTCATGTTACCACTTACCGCCATTGAATAACGCGTTCCGCCAATTCCTGAGTAGCGAAGCCCGATTGTTACACCGTAAATACTCGGAGCTGTTCCGTAAAATACAACTTTGCTGCGGAACTGGTTATTTGCATAATTCATTTTGCTCAAATTACGGGGATCGTCAGCGACCATCAGGTCAAGTGTTGCTGTATTGGCTACGTTTCCGTTGTAAGATGTGTTGTCTTTTGAATCATTCCACGTATAAGAAGCTGTAATCTGACCATCTTTGAAGTAACGATACGTTCCGTCGATTACCACTGCATACTGGTTTTTCTTTCCGTCACTGGTCAGTTCAAGTACGCGGCCTACATTTTTGGTTTTGCGGCTGTGCAACCAGTTTGTTGCACCATTTCTTTCAGTAATGGTTTCAGCCGGCACATATACGCCACGGTTGGCTTCTGCTGCGATGCGGAAGAATGGATCTTCCACCATGTTGCGGTCTACATACATATAGTTGTTACGTGCCCATGAAGCATATCCGCTCACACCCACACGCAGACGGTCGCTGAAAAAGTGGTTGTAAGAAAAGTTAGTTTTATAAACGACCGGAATTTTCGCGTCTTTACTGTTCGTATTGATCGTTATTAATCTTTCAACCCCAGGAATGTTGAAAAGTTCAGAGCCCGGAGCTGTTGAAGGATCTGCGCGGTAGCCCGGGAAATTCGGGGTTGGTACCTGTGCACCCTGGATATCAACGGATGCAACTCTGGTTCCGTCAAACAGCATATTATTGATCATCGAGTAAGGGTTCAAAGCCGAGCCAAAAACACCCGCACCGAAGCGAACGATATCTTTGCTGCGTTCATTTACATCCCATGTAAACTGTACGCGAGGCTGTAACTGTGTTGTATTGATAACGTTATCAGTACGCAAGCCAAGTTCGTCAAAAACCACCTGGCTAAAATTCGCCTTGTTCAGATATTGCGTATTGTCCAGACGTAAACCAGCCATCATTTCCAGTCCAAGTGCCAGTTTTGTATCCATTTGAGCATAAATACCCGTGCTCATTGAATTCACAACATTACTAGGGTCATCCAGCAGGTTAATCTCTCTTGCGTAACGATATGGCGTCTGGTTCTCAAAGTTATCCAGACCTGTAAAGTAAAAACGTCCGTTCATTTCGCTTCCGTAACGTGACTTCATGCGGTTATACATCAGGTCGGCACCGAAAGTGAAGTTTATCTTTCCTGTATTATAGTAAAAATTATCAACCAACTGAACCACAGTTCCTTTAAACCATTCAGGAGAAAAACGCTGACCACCGATCTGGATGGATGTATTGTAAGTATTTGATCCTGAAACAGATGAAACGTTTTCTATGATCGCGCGGGGAATACCATCAGAAGGAAGCTCAGAACTAGGAATAATAGCCTGGTCTTCGTAGAAATGCTGCAATTTCACTTCATTGGTAATTTTCGAATTCACAATTGTCCGCAAAGACGCCATAATACTGTTATCGAATCTTTTACGATCAATATAAGATTCGTAGGCATTGATGTTGCTGTTGTCACCTTCAGAAAGCATGTCATTTTCGATCACCATGTTATTGCGGATCGACAAAAGGTTCTTCGCATTCAGCTGCCAGTCTATCTTTGCAAAAATCGCATCTGTTCCTTTTTTCTTTGCGAAAGCACCAAACTGAGGATTGTTTGAAACACCATATTTAGATCTGGCGATTGCCGAGAACCTATCCAAAGTCGCCTGCGTTACACGGTTTGCTGCTTCGTCGGCGACACCCTGAATGTTCGCGATGTATAAAGGACGGGAGTCAGCCTGGTGATCCCATGCTACAAAGAAATGCGCTTTGTCTTTTTTAATTGCTCCGCCTAATGACGCTCCGTACTGGTATGTAGAGAAATCCTGCACTCTTTTGTTACCTCTCAAATCATAAGGACTTGAAAGCCAGTCAGTACGCATAAAGGTAAACGCGCTTCCCGACAGCTTGTTAGTTCCGGATTTTGTTACCGTACTAATTGTACCACCACCCGCGCGGCCCATTGTTACGTCGTATTCATTGGTCACCACTTTAAATTCACGGATTGCTTCCATGGAAACAGAATATGCACCCTGCGTAGATCCGCCTGCAATGGTTCCGCGCGAGGTCATACCATCTAATGTAAAGTTGGTAGAAGACGCTAGCTGACCTCCCAGACTGCTTCCGTTGCTCAATGGGGAAAGATCGATCAGCGAGGTAAAGTTCCGGCCGTTTACAGGCAATTTGGAAATATCCTTCGCTGTGATCGGCGTTGATGAGCCCAACGTAACCACTGTGTTTTTCAATGAGTTGGCTTTGATATCAACAGCTTGCAGTTCCGTTGCGCTGTTTTCCATTACGAAGTTCAGCCTCAATTGATCACCCTGGTTCAGGGAATAACCCGTTTTCTTTTGTTCCCCGAATCCAATGAAAGAAACAGTGATAGAGTAAGGTGAGCCCAGAGGAAGCTGTTTGATAATGTAGTCACCATTAATGTCGGTAACAGTACCAGCCTGAAAACCAGTGGATTCGTTTCTGACCAAGACCGTAGCACCCGGAATCGGGCCTGCTTGTTCGGTCACTTTTCCTATTACTGTTGCTTCATTGCCCTGCGCATACAACCTTGAAGTTGTAAAACACAACAGCGAGAACATCAGGAATAAACCTGTAAATAATTGCTTCATTTTGTTCGTTTGAATTTATGTTAGAGTAGTAAGTATTCAAAGGGTAGCCATCACTGAATCAATTCAGCTGGCGAAAAATCATATAATCGGGAGGGGAAAGTTCAATTCGTAATACGCAGAAAAAAAATTCTACAAGCAAAATTCATTTCTATAATTAATTTATTATGGATTATTAGTTTTAAAAAATTAACCCAATGCCATATACGCAAAATTTCTTTTCTTATTTTTATTACTAAAACTCATATAACTGTTTCACTATTTTCGCCTGTCTTAATCGAGTGCAAATGTAGTTTTGCATTGTTACCCTCCTGTTAAGTCCAGATTATGCTTTAATTAATTAGGCGCGGTTTTTATTAAAGTTATTTTTACATTTCATTTAGGCGTTGGGTATAGTACCTTTAAAAAATATTGGAAAAACAACCATTAAATACTGAAATCATGGCTGAACCGCAGCTTACCGGACTACAAAGACGCGCAGAAAAATTTATTGACCGGACGATATCCTACTCCAATCCTCCTGCCGAAGCGGTCACCGGCAATTTTATTGGCTTTGATGAATCTTCTGTCGATCGTGCAGTGATACAACTTTCTAATGCCGCCGACAGAATTACGGTGCCTTTAATGTATGTCGTAAATTATTTTGAAGAAAGTGAAGAAGCGAGACAGGAAGCGATCAGAAATCTGACTTTTGAGAAGAGGCCGGCTTACAAACCCAAAAAATAGGCGCGTGTGGAAATCAGCAACCAGGAGAAACAAAATCCGGTACCATTGCACCGGATTATCAGCCGAAACTTATTGAACATTATCCTTAATGACGCGGCAAGGATTCCCAACCGCAATTACGTTAGCAGGAATATCTTTTGTTACCACACTCCCCGCGCCAATAATTGTGTTGTCGCCGATCGTGACACCGGGAAGTACAATCACTCCTCCCCCAATCCAGACATTATTTCCGATTTTGATCGGATGTGCATATTCTAATCCGGCAACCCTCTGCTCATTATTCGTCGGATGCCCGGCCGTGTACAAACTCACATTCGGAGCCAGTAAAACATTATTGCCGATTGTTACCGGCGCACAATCGAGAATTGTACAGCCTACATTGGCATAAAAATTATCTCCAATGTGGATATTGTACCCATAATCGCAATGAAAACGCTGCTCAACCCAGAAATTTTCTCCAACGGTTCCAAAGAGTTTTTGGATTAACCCTTTTCTTTCCTCAGCCTTCGAAGGATGGAGATTGTTGAAGGCGTAAACTAAATTTATGGCAGCCTGGCGCTCCTCAAAAAGTTCTGTTTCAAAAGCCAGATACAGTTCTCCACCCAGCATCTTTTCTTTTTCGGTTTTACTATTCATGTTAATACTGCTAAATTTTAAAAATCCGCTTTCGAATGATCAGTGTTTCAATTTCTCTCTTCATTCCTTGTTCTTTTTCAACCATTCCACCCGTCGCTGGTCCGGCAAATGCTTAACCTGAAAATGCTCGAATTTAGCTTCAAAACCTTTCCCATCCGGGCAGGCAGCCATCAAACCGATCATAACCGGGTGATTATCTTTTAGATAGGCATTTCTTGTCATCGTGTAAGTTTTATCATCCAAAGAGTAAAATATTTCCAGCGCATCAAGCCGTCTGACTACTTTTACCCAGATAAATGGCGGTATCTTTTCCAGCGGATTAACACTCCAGTCGCTGGTGTGATGCGTTACTACGGTACTAACATTAAACTTTCCGTCAACAAATTCGACGCCTGTTTTAATATAATTTTCGTGATCCGTTCTGATCATAAGCCCCATCTGATCAAAACGAGCTTTATAATCGCCAGTCAGTTTTACTTTCGCTTCAAATTCTCCTCCGTAGGTAGTATATAAAAACGGAGCATCATCCACCGTAAAACCATAATGCGAAATACGCCAGTAATCGCTTTGCGGTGTGACAGTCATCGTTAGTACGTTATCCTTAATCTGCCATTTTTCAGGCTCATTAAACCACTGCATTTTGTCAAGACTTTGTGCCATTGCCGTTTGAGTTGTTAAGAAAACAAATGAAGAAAAAAGCAACTCTTTTACTCGTATCATAAGAAGGTTTAGTTAATTGTATGATTTTACTTCGTCTTTCGGTATCCGATGTTGTAGGAAATCGCCATTCCGCAATCCATGATTTTACGGGCAATTTCCGGAATGATTTCTTCGGGCAACCGTCCCGCCGGGCCCGACGTCCAGACACAGGCGATCGCACGGCCATTTTCGTCCAAAATCGGGGCAGCAATGCAGTGCACACCTTTTACGGTTTCGTTGACATCGGCTGCATAACCCTGCGCTACTATTTTGTCCAGTTCTTTTTTCAATGCAGATTTGTCCGTAATGGTGTATTCATTGACAGCGTCGAGTTCGATGGATTCGAGTTTAATTTCCCGCTCCTTTTCTGGTAAATACGCCAGAAGAACTTTCCCCGGCGCTGTCGAATGCAGACTAAAGCGCATTCCTTGTTTCAAAATAAAAACGAAATCGATGGTTCCCTGAAACTGATCGAGAAGGATCACTTCTTTATCCAGAATTGTCCCGATCATGATCGATTCACCAATCTCATCCCGGAGCTGCTTCATATTTCCCTTCGACTTTTCAATAATATCATAACTACTGACCGCCGAAAGTCCGAGTCCGAGCAATTTCCTTGAAAGATAGTATCGCGAACTCCCCAGCTCACGGCCGAGATAATTCAGGTCATGCAGCGTAGTGACAATCTTGTAGACCGAAGACTTAGGATAATGGAGCAGTCCGACCATTTCCTGAAGCGACAATCCGTTTAAATGGTCTGCCAGTAATTCCAGAACCTCCATTGATTTAGCAATCATCGAGGTATTATTTTTACTATCTTCCTGCTTCATCTGATCCTGAATATAAACAAAAAATGATTATTGTTTCTATATATGAACAGTATCCATATATGCAATCAAAAGTACATTTAATTTTAAAAACTCAAAATATTTAAAAACAAACTCCGGCAACTTTCCGGATCGAAATGTTTCGTATCCAAAAGTTGCCGGAGCAGTTTCAAGTAAAATAAAATTATAACGATGCCGGTTATTTGTCTCGGTTATCTGTCAAAATCATTGAATTGGAAATCCTTTTTTTAACAACAGCGCAAGCTGACTAACCGTTTTACCGCTTCCGCTTTCCTTTGCGAGATTTTTAAATTCATTCGGATCCGTCTGGTGATCATACAATTCGACACCCGCTCTTCCATCATCCCACTCGGTATACCGATAACGCTCCGTTCGTACAGAACGGCCAAAAATCTTATCTCGGCGAACTTGGGTATAAGCAGGTTTGTCCCAGGCAGCACTCGGGTTTTTAAGCAACGGCGTCAGACTTTTACCCTGTAATTGCTGATGCGGATCCAGTCCGGTAAGCTCAGCAAGTGTAGGATAAATATCGACCAATTCAACCGTACGTCCGGATGCCTTTCCTTTCAGGCCACCCGGAACAGAAATGATAAGCGGAACACGGGCAGAATTTTCGAATAAACTTTGTTTCATCCACTGGCCATGCTGACCGACGTTATACCCATGATCACTCCAAAAAACGATGATCGTATTATCCGCAAGTTTCAGCCTGTCCAAAGCGTCCAGTAACTTACCAACCTGTGCATCCATGAACGAAATCGTTGCATAATAAGCCCGCTGCGCTTCCCGGCGTTCTGGTTCCGTCAATCCCCAGTGGGAAGGTTTTGTAAACAATGCTGCCTCCGGAACATCGTCAAGATCGTTTTCAATTTCTTTTGGAAGCGGAATTTTATCCAGAGGATACTGGTCAAAATATTTTTTGGGAGCGACATAAGGAGAATGCGGCCGGAAGAAACCAACAGCAAGGAAAAACGGCTCGTTTTTCTTTTCTTCCAGTAATTTAATTGCTTCGTTGGCGATCAACCCGTCCGTATGTTCGTCATCCGTTCCCTCCGTAGCAAGATAGGCAAGCGCGCTGCCCAGGTGCCGGCTCGGTGTCAGATTCTTAACCTGAGATTCTTCCGTTTTATCGCGTCCTTTTGGATTTATTTTAAAATTCCATGAAGCCGGATCATCCAGCCCATCTGTCCCAATTTGCGCAGGAACACCGTAATGAAAAATCTTTCCAACCCGCGCACTGTAATAATTATTGTTCTTGAAAAGCTGAGGCAGCGTGACAATATCAGGAAGCGTCTGACGGAAATGGGTTTGAAGTTCATAAATTTTAGTAACGTCCGGACGTTGCCCTGTCAGCAATGACGAACGGCTTGGGCTACAAAGCGGAAACTGTGTATAAGCCCGGTCAAACCGTACGCCACGTTGTGCAAGACGATCGATATTCGGCGTTTTGACAAAGGTATTTCCAAAAGCACCGATGTCGTTATTAAGGTCATCCGCCGCAATAAACAGGACATTATATTTCTTCGCTTTGCCCTGTTCCTTTGTGCGCGTTGTTTGCTGAGCGTATCCGGAATAAGAAAATAATAATCCCGCAATCAGCGCCGACCGGGACACATCACTTATAAATTTTATCATGTTTCAGTTTAAAATGTAATGGCTATTTTAAATTAATCCCCAAAAAAGGCCTAATCTGTAATGCATATACGCAGAAAACAGATTAGGCCAGATGTTATTACTTTTCACACATTATTTGACCGCTGAGAATCGCTCCAATTTTTCTTTTTCAACCTGCAAACGTTTTGCTTCCGGCTTAAGATAACCGAACTGGTGCAGGTCTTCATCCGAGTGAGAGGCTACCCAAAGCAGAAACTTTTTAGCTTCCGGATTACTGTTGTTTTTTGCAATAGAGAAATGAACATACTCAACCGGAACGTTTTTAACTTTTTCAGTTTCAAGTTTTTCCAAAAACTGATCGAGATTGTCAACCGTCTTTTCTTCTTTCGAAACTTTTCCGTTTCCGTCCAGGTCAACCGGAATAATCGTAAGGCCTTCTGTGGCCTTACGTGTCGTAAGGTCATAGGCAAGTCCCGGCACCGTGTATGTGATCCCGGTGTCATCTTTCAAAAGTGCTTTGATCAAATGTTCATCTGCACCTGCAATGGTTTTCCCCTTGATCTGCTGCTGCTCGTATCCGAAATATTTTGCGAATGTTAACGGAGCACCGGCTTTTTGCAAGCGGGTATAAACCGTAAAAGGAGTGGTAATGGATTTATCTTTTTCGGCGTAAATATCATGGAAGAAAACTTGCTTGTAAGTCTTTTCAACCAAACCCTTGTCACCGAATTCCCTGGCAAACTGTGAATTTGAATTAGCCACAGGCAAAAGTGCATAACGACCAATTGAAACATATTCACGGGTCTCCTTCACTTCTTTTTCCTGATCATATGCCTCTATCAGCAAATCGTATTTCTCAGGATCTGTGATCGTTCTGGTCTCAATAACAATCTGAGCCTTTGGGTTTTCCGCAGTATATTGTTTAATCCACTTGTCCACCAAAGGGTAAGCAAAACGCACGCCTGTGATAACAACTTTATTTTGGGCTGCATCCTGTGCAAAAATCGGTGCCGAAGCGGTAAGTGCTAAACCCGTTGCAAAAATCAGTGATTTAAATGTCTTCATGATGTTAAAAGCAATTAAATAGTTAGAGCATGATCTGACGGCAGCCTGAACTAAAACAAGCCGGCAGAGATGAGGAATAAGTACTAAAATCAGAAAGTCGAATTGTGATTATTTCAACAACAACAATTCAAATCGGGAAAAATGAACGGCACATCCACCAGGCTTGCAACATCGGGTTGCGAAGAAAATACATTCATCGTTATCATATCAATTAAACGAAATTTTAATTGATTTTTCCAGTGGTGGTTAAAGGAAAAAACAATATCCTACTACATTGATAGACAAAGTAAGTTTAATTAAAATACAATACCAAAACATTTCTGATTTTTTTGGATTCCAGCGACCTACCTTACAGTTTTCTGCTGTAACCCAGATTCTTTTGTTTCTCCAGAAGCTCTTTCAATTCTTTTGCAACAACCTCATTTTCATGATAGAGATTTTTCGATTCGGCGGGGTCGATTTCCAGGTTATAAAGTTGTCCATCCGGGTCAGATATGTCACCTTTCGAAGACCAGCCTCCACTACCTTTGCCGTCGACAAACTTCCATTTTCCTCTCCGGATCGCAAACATTCCTTCAATCGAATGATGAATAATACTTTGTCTTACCGGTTTCTTTTCCGAAGTATTTTTCAAAACAGAATAAAAGTTAAAGCTATCCTGTGCAGCATCTTCGGGCAAGTTCTGGTTGGTAATGGATGCAGCGGTTGCCAGAAAATCCGTCAGGCAGATGGTCTGACCTGTTGATGAGCCTTTTTTAATAACTTTCGGCCATCTGGCCAGAAATGGAATATGATGTCCTCCCTCCCAAATATCAGATTTTTGTCCCCGGAAAATATAGTTTGCCTGGTGGCCCGGATACAATTGCTTGTCGCCCGGCTTCCAGTCCGCTCCGTTATCCGACGTAAAAATAACCAATGTATTTTCACTTAAACCCAAGCTGTCCAATGTTTTAAGAACGTTGCCGACAATGGCATCCGTATGCATGACAAAATCTCCATACAAACCTGCTTTCGATTTCCCTTTGAATTTATCAGACGGAAGCCAGGGGGTATGCGGACTGCTCAACGGAAGATACAAAAAGAACGGTTTCCCGGAAGTATGGCTCGCATCGACAAGAAATTTCTTTGCTTTTTGCTCGAAAACATTCAGCGTTTTTTCAATTTTAAAACTTTCAGAACCATTTCCGTCACGCCAGAAAACCCCTCTCGGTGCTTTATTTCCTGCCACATTGATCAAATTATCATCTGTCGGTTTTCCATTTTCAAGATAGATGTAAGGCGGGATATCCAGCGAAGACGGGATGATGTAGCTGTAATCAAAACCAAGATCATTCGGACCTTTAACTATACTCTTTTTAATATCAAGATTTTCAGTTGTAGTCCAGTCATCATACACTTTTGCGTCCACTTTTTTCGCTGGATTTACTGGTGCCCAATCCAGACCCAAATGCCATTTCCCAATCACACCGGTTTGATACCCGGCCTTCTTCAGCAGATCTGCAATGGTGAATCTTTCCGGCTCAATCAGCATCGGTGAGTAGCCTCCCAGAACGCCTTTTTTCAACCTTGACCGAAAAGCATAACGGCCTGTCAGAATTCCATAACGCGTGGGGGAACAAACTGCCGAGCCTGAATGCGCATCCGTAAAAACCAAACCATCACGTCCCAATTTATCAAGATTCGGCGTTTCGATTTGTGATTTTTTATTCAGATAAGCGATATCGCCATAGCCAAGATCGTCTGCCAGTATGTAGATAATATTGGGCTTGGCTATTTGTTGCTGAATATCATTTTTCGAATATTTTTTCCTGAATGAAAATGCCACAGTCAACGCCATGCTCACCATACACATTGTAAAAACGAAAGAAGAATATTTCCTGATCATTGTAAACTTTTTATGTGACAGGGATATAAAAACCGGTTGGACAAATTCTACTTGCCAATCCGGATATCGTTGTCATACCGAATATTTTTTCAGCAACCCGTAGTTCAGCGTGTGTCCCAGTCCAGGTGTTTCAGGAACGCCAATATATCCGTTCTCAAATCGCTCGGCAGGCGATAACAGATCTGCCCGCCATGGTACTTCCCCATAGGCATATTCGAGAATTGCAAAATTCGGAATCGAGGCACAAACCTGTACACTTGCCGCGGTAGATACCGGTCCGGCCGGGTTGTGCGGAGCCACGGTTATGTTCTCCGCCGTTTCTGCCATTGCCGCAATAAACCGCAGCTCCTGGATGCCGCCGCAATGTTTTACGTCGGGTATGATGATGTCCAGTGCTCTTGTATTTATGATTTTTTTAAAACCTTCCCGTCCAAAAATTGATTCACCGCCCGCCGAACCCTGTGTGATCGTGTCTGTAATTTCCCTCGTGGCTTCGACATTTCTTTCAGGATCAATCGCTTCTTCAAACCAAAAAAGGTTTGACGGTTCAAGACGTTTTGCAGTTGAAATTGCCAGCGATTTATCCAGATGACTATGCACATCGATCAGCAGATCAACGCCCGGACCAATTGTTTTTCTGACAGCCTCAATACAGGAAACGGCATAGTCGATATCACTCCTGATCTGGCTTTCACTGGAAGTTTTCAAGGGTTTCATATCATCAAAAGGAGCCAGTTTAACAGCCTTGAAGCCACTTTTTAAAGCACTTTCAGCATTTTCCTGAAAAGCACTTATTAACCTTCGTCCGTTCGCATCACGTTCATTGGTTGCCCGGTTAATATTTGCGTAAACTTTCAGTTTATCTCTTAATTTCCCGCCAAATAAATTGTAAACCGGAACGCCCAGCGCTTTGCCGTTCAAATCCCAAAGTGCATGCTCAATGGCACTAAAAGCTGTTATCGCAACCTTCCCTTTTTGAGCGGATTTATGAAGTCCGCGCTGGCGAAATTGTTCTATACCAAACGGAGATTCTCCTTTGATAAGAGTGAATAAATCCTGGATCTCAGCCAGTAATTTGGTTTGTCCATCTTTTACAGCCGCAGAAAAACCATGCGATGCTTCCCCTAATCCGGTTATTCCTTTGTTGGTTTTAAGCTCTATAAAATACCAGTTTCCGCGCGCATTAACTTTTACTATATGAACCGCAATATCGGTAATAACCAGTTTTTTATCTTCAACAAAACCCGGCAGAAAAGCAGCCGTAGCTAACGCAGTACTACTTAAAAAATCTCTTCTTTTCATAATCACAAAAAACACCGCATCAGCAAACGCCGGGCGTTTCGTCCATGCGGTGTTTATTTTTTTATAATGTTTGTCCGGCCAGAACTTTTTCGATCTCTGCCTTGGAAGCACTTCCGGTTTTTTTCCAGATCACTTCGTTGTTTTTATAAATTACCAGCGTTGGCAATCCAACCACACCTAGCTCTTTTACAAGATTTTTGTTTTCATAAGCTTCGATATTGATCACCTTTAATACACTCGCCTGCTCCGTTTTGAGTGAATCAATTGTCGGTTCCAGTTTCTTGCATCCGGGGCAATACCTGGATCCAAAATCAACCAGAACAAGTTTGTCACTTTTAAGCGAAGCGACGTATTCATTTTTGGACAACCCTGGCCCCACCGTCGATATCACCGGTTTACCCAAGCCGATCCATTTGCTCAATCCACCCGGAATTTCTGTCACATCTTTGAAACCGCTGTTTCTCAAATCCTTAGCCAAAACGCCGCTGCGGCCATTACCGATGGAATAGATGAAAACCGGTTTGTTTTTGTTAAGTTTTGCACTTTGTTTTTCAAAATCTTCCTTGTTTTCAATGTTAAAACTCACCGCCCCTTCCAGATGGTTTTGCTTATATTCTTCGGGAAGCCGCGCATCAAGAATCTGAGCTTGTTTGCCAGCCGCTTTGAGTTTCGCTTCAAATTCTTCGAATGAAAGTAAATTTCTTTTCTGAGGCGCCTGAGCAAAAGCAACGGAACTCAGAAGCAGAGAGAAAAAGAATAATCCGGATCGTCTTAGGTTTTTCATTTTAAGGTATTTTATAAGATTAAATTAGACACATAATAAGAGTATCAACGTCTGTCGTAACGAACGTTCTGTTAAGTTGAAAGAGCAATGCAAACCACCATTCTTTATGTAGAGAATGTTTCAAACCATACTTTATGCTTCCACAATCATGTGAAGAGCCTTGGCGATATCCGTGCCGGTGGTTAGCTGAAATGGATATAGCCTATCAAAATTATAGATAAAGTAAACTAATTAAATTCAGAATTTCAAAAGAAGAAAACCGATCAGTACTTTTCCCTAAGAAATTCAATCGAGTGATTAACCATTTGCAACAGAATACGGGTATCGATATCCTCTATTTTTTTGACATAAATACAGCTCTTGCCCGACTTATGCTTTCCGAATTTTTGTAAAAAATCTTTTCTTTTTTCAGGATCAGCATCGAGATAAATTGAAATGGCATTGGCCCGCGCCGAAATACCAGCCAGGGGTGCATCTCCCTCATGTCCGCTGTCGTAGACGTAATGATAACTACCAAAACCGACGATACCTGTGCCCCACATTTTTGGTTCAAGCCCGGTCTCCTGGTGGATTAATCTGATAATTTCCGTACAATCCTTGCGTTTTTTTTCGTCCGGAATATTTTGCAGATACAGCGCGACGCTGTTATCGGTTTCAGTGGTTTTATTTTTCGCCATACTTCTTCCTGTCAGGAATTTTCAGTTGCCATGTTTTATCACCTCTTTTGGAAATTTATCTGCGATCAGATTAAGATTTATTCCGTGCTCTAAATAGGCCTTGGCCCCATCCAAAACGGTAGTGAAACCGCCTGTGAGGTCAATGAGCATTTTCAGGAGCGTATCACCTGTTTCATTAAATCCGTAATTCTTTATCGTTACATAGGTAGTTCCGTCCTCCAATGACCTGAACCCAAAATCAACCTTCGTTGGTGGTTCGTTCCATTCTACTGAAATTTTTTCTGCCGGAATAATATCAATCACCTTGACGGTTGTGGAAACGTTATACATTTCCCACTCCCAGGTTATTGTTTTCCCGACTGAAAGCTTTTCACTTCCTTTGGTAAACCAAAAATTCCTGGTGACTTCGGGATCAATGAACGCATTGAAAACGTCCGATGCAGGTCTCCGGATCAACATCTGAGTCTCGACAACTACGCTGTTTTCTGGCATAATACCGGTATTAATTGAGAAAGAAAAGTTAACGAATCTAATCTAAACTTAAAACAGATTACTTTCCAATTCTACTGACAAAATCTTTTGCGGCGCGTGAGTCGTAATCAAACATACCAGGCTCAGTTCTTATCAGTTTTTTCGCGTTTTCCAAGGCAGGAGCTGCGTCTTTCCCTATATTACTGAGCGCATTCAAAGCCTGCACGCGTGCCGGAACATTTGTCACATTTAACGCATTCGTCAAAGTTTTGATGCTTAAACCTTTTTCGCCAACATAATATAAAGCTTCCGCAGCGGCAATTCTCACAGCCGGCTCGGAGTCGCCGGAAGCTTTAATCAAAACATCTTTTCCAGTTTTTGCTTTTAAAACGAGAAGGCCGGTTGCGGCCCAGTACCGAACTGTCGGGTCGGGATCAGAGATTCTTTTGATGAGCTCGCTGGTATACTCAGGTTTGCGCCACGAAGCGAAACTGGCCGTTTCCAGTATATATTTCAGATTATACTTTCCACTCCTGGCATAGTCCCGCAAAGGTGTTGAGGCAGCGATTTCTGAAAAAATCGCCTCTGGAATAAATCCAACATCTTCGGATTTCAATATCCACGCTTCATTTGCTTTTCTAAGTCTCAGAAGCTCCTTCGCAAATTTTGGATCATCTGCCAGATTTTTTACATTATGCGGATCGGCGATTACGTCAAACAATTCTTCAGCCGGTTTTTCCTGCCAGAATTTTGATTGAACCGCGTTGAGTTTTCCAGCCTTGAATTCATTTTGCCAGGATTGCACGGAAGGCGCGCGCCAGAGGTATTCGAGATATTGTCCGTATATCTTGTGCGGCAGATAATTCCGGATATACCTAAATCTCTTATCGCGTACCGCCCGTGAAAAATCGATACGCTCGTCCATTCGCCCGCGAAAGCCATAAGCATATTGATGTTCAGGCTTTTGCTGCGTACCAAGAAAAGCTTCACCCTGCATGTAGTCAGGAATTTTGATCCCGACAAGACTTAAAATAGTCGGTGCAAAATCAAGAAAAGTCACCAGTCTGTCTGTCTTCGTGCCTTGTTTTATGTTTGCCAGATGTTCATACCTTTTAGGCAGGTGGATGATTAAAGGCACATGCAAGCCTGATTCATACATAAATCTTTTGCTTCTGGCCAAAACGCCGCCATTATCTCCGTAATAAAAAACGATCGTATTTTCTGCCAGGCCTGCTTCTTTCAGTTCATTTAAAAGCTTGCCGAACTGACTGTCCATATCCTCAATCTTGTCATAATACTGAGCCCAGTCATGTTTCATTTCGGGAGTATTCGGGTGATATGGTGGCAACGGCACTTTCTCCGGATCGTGTTTCAATTTGGCAACAGGCTCAAAAAGAGAACTTTCGTGTGAAACATTGAGGTTAAAAACAGCAAAAAACGGCTGTCCTTCTTTCCTGTTTTTATATGTCGCATTATTACTTGACTCATCCCAGGCGTCAGTCTGGTCTGTTGTATTGTAATCCTTCTTCGCATTATTAGTCGTGTAATAACCGGCTTCGCGCAAATATTTCGGCAAAAACTTTACATACGATGGCACCGGATACACACTTCGCATATGCTCCGTTCCAAGCGAGGGAGGGTACATTCCTGTTATAAGCGTATTTCGCGAAGGCGCACAAACCGGCGCGGTCGAGAATGCGTTTTCGTAAAGAATACTTTTCCCGGCAAACGCGTCCAGATTTGGAGTCGTAGCAAAGGTATCACCGTAAGCGCCCAGCATAGGAATGTTGTCCTCGCTGACAATCCACAAGATATTCGGTTTGTCCTGGGCAGATAATTTGCCTGCTGCAAAGACTAAAAACAGAACCAGATATTTAAGTTTTTTCATAAAATACTACGAAGCATTGAGCTTGGTAAAGAGTCAAAAGGTGTGATTATCTAATCTACCTTAAAAAATATTTCCTGCCTATTTAAGGCTGGCCTGCTGTCCGGAATTATAATCGATCACCACTTTATTTATTTTTCCCGTAAATGCAAAAGGCACTTTATAGGTGTCTGCAACCGGCGTGAGATCGTCAATTCCCACATTTACACCTTCGTGTAAATAAACCGAGCCAGTCGTTTTGTCAAGTTTCGACTCGCCTACTTTCGTATTATTTACAAAAAGACTAACTACTCCGCTACCGTTTTCCGCATATTTTACATCAGCACGAAGTTGAACATTTCCGCTTGGCAATGTGGCATTTTCAGAGGTAGTCACGTACTTCGTTCCATCTCCCACGGCATATACCAGATTCAGTTTATGGTTTTGAATAAAGAAACTCAAACCACCTTCAAAACCTCCGCGCGACAATAAAACACCTTCTGTCTCTACGCCTTTCAACTCGGCATCAGCAATCAGGCTGAACGATCTTTTGACAGCAAAAGGACCGGCGACATCGACAATCGTTGACTGACCTGGATACAGCACGACCCGGTTAATATCCTTGTAAGCAGTTGGTAAAGTAAACGGCTCTGTTCCGTCTTTCAGCGGATACACATTGTATTTTACAGCCTCACTGTCAAAGAGCGCTTTCAATTCTTTCAGCTTGGCCGGATTTGATGCTGCCAGATCATTCACTTCGTTAAAATCTTCTTTCAGATTATATAATTCCCATTTATCAGCATTAAAATCCTGCCCTCTTACGTGCAGAGAACCCGCCTTCCAGCCATCTTTATAAATCGCCCGGGAACCTTTGATTTCGTAATACTGAACCGTATGACGGTCTTTTGCAGTGGCATCGTTCAAGCTGTACGCAAGACTTGTTCCTTCAATCGCATCTTGTTTATAACCATTAACAGACTCCGGAACTTTCGCGTTGATCAGCTCCAGAGTGGTTGGTAAAATATCGATTACATGACCATACTGATTCCGTATACCACCCTTTTCCCTGATTCCTTTTGGATAAAAAACAATCAGTGGATTGTGCGTGCCTCCCTCCGAATTAGCATCCTGTTTCCAGTGCCGGAAGGGAACATTGGTCGCCGCAGCCCAACCAAGCGGGTAATTTACTTTAGAAAATTCAGTTCCTATCAGATCAATATTTTCTATGTTCTTTTTCAAACGCTCTTCTTCAGAAATTGCCGTTCCGTAATTATTTACGGTACCGACAAAAGTTCCTTCCTTGCTCGCTCCATTATCACCAACCGATACAAAAACCAGTGTATTTTCCAGTTCACCGGATTCTTTTAAATGGGTGATCACACGACCAATTTCGTGATCCGTATATTCAAGAAATCCTGCGTAGGTTTCCATGAATTTTGCATACAGTTTCTTCTCTCCCGCCGTCAGACTATTCCATTCTTTAACACCGGGATTACGGGGCGGCACCTTCGCATTTTTAGGTATTACTCCTAATTTGATCTGATTTGCTACCACTTTTTCACGGTAAGCATCCCATCCGTCATCGAACTTTCCTTTGTATTTATCAGACCATTCTTTCGCTACCTGATGTGGCGCGTGACCAGCTCCCGTCGCTATGTATAAGAAAAAAGGTTTTTCCGGGTTTCCGGCTTTTTGCCCGGAAACGTAACTGATCGCTCGGTCCGCGATCAGTTCGTTGAAATGTTTTCCATCCTGCTGATCTTTGATGCGGTGCGTGCCTTCCCATAATTCTGGGTGCCACTGATCGATACTTCCTCTGGAAGGAAAGCCATAAAACTGTTCAAAACCTCTGCCCGTCGGCCAGCGGTTAAACGGTCCGGCCGGGGTTAGATCAGCCAGCGGCGTGATATGCCATTTTCCCAAAGCAAACGTGTTGTAGCCATTTTCTTTCAAAATTTCTGCCGCAGTCGCTTTTTCGAAGGGAATCTGAGCGTCATATCCCGGTGTGCCAATGGCCGTTTCAGGAAACAATCCCATATGCGCCGAATGCGAATTTCTACCCGTCAGCAAGGCGGCACGTGTCGGGGCACAAATGGCGGTGGTATGAAAATTCGTGTAACGCAATCCATTATTCGCCAGACTATCCAGCGTAGGCATATTGATCAATCCGCCAAACGTACTGACCGCGCCATAGCCGATATCATCGAGTAAAATCCAGACTACATTCGGTGCTCCTTTTGCCGCTTTTTTCTTTTCCGGCCAGGACTCCTGAGTCTCTTTTATCGTTTTTCCAATTTTTCCCCTGTAAGGCTGGGAAGGCGTATGTTGTGCATTGACAAACTGATTTGAACCTATCCAGGCCATGGCGGCAAGTGTCAGTTCTTTAACCGGAAAAGATAAATTTTTCATCATTTTTTGTGTTTATGTTTTAGATAACTGCTCACTCAAAAATCATCTGATCGTTTCCCAATCCACAACGCCAACCTTCCTGGCCCATATCAGGAATTCCTTTTCGAGAGACTGAACTTTTTCAGGATATTGCGATGCAAGATTTTTCACCTCCGAACGATCCGCTTTGAGATTATATAATTCCCAGGGCTGGTTTATTTCTGCAACAAGCTTCCAGTCTCCTTTGCGGATTGCACGACTTCCTTCATGCTCCCAGAAAAGCGATTCATGGCCCTGCACAGGTTTATTTTTAAAAATATTTACCAAACTTTTTCCTTCAAGTGGTGTCAGCGTTTCTGATTTGAATTGTCTGGGATAAGATATACCTGCCAGATCCAGACAAGTCGGCATGATATCAATTAAGTGACCAATATGGTCGTTCGTTGCGCCAGCCCTTATTATTGCCGGATACCAGGCAATAAACGGCGAGGCAATTCCTCCTTCGTGCGTATTTTTCTTAAATAACCGGAAAGGTGTATTGCTGACATTTCCCCACGGAGGATAATAACTGTCAATGGAATTTACAGAGCCCGGTATACCGTTTTTTTGTGTGACGTAATCCCAATCCCTGACCGTATCGGCACTTCCACCATTGTCAGAAACAAAAAGAATTATTGTATTCTTATCCTTTTTGAGCGCCTTCAATTTTGCCAGAATTTCTCCGATTCCATGATCCATCCGATCGATCATGGCCGCGTAAATTGCCATTCGGGTATCCCAGAATTCCTTATCTTTATCTGATAATCTATCCCAGTCGGGCACGTCGTCAAACCGCTCTGAAAGCATAGTTTCATTCCTGAAAACCCCCATGGATTTCTGTTTTTTAAAACGTTCGTTCCGCAGGGCATCCCAGCCTTTTAAATATTTCCCTTTGTACTTTGCGATATCTTCCGGCAAAGCCTGAATCGGCCAATGGGGCGCGTTGTAGGCAACATAAAGGAAAAATGGGTTTCGGTCGTTCTGTATTTCATCCAGCGATTTTATGGCAAAATCAGTGATCGCCTGCGTCAAATACCGCGAAGTATCCTGCCGCTGGATTTGTTTTCCGTTCAGCAAAAATGTCACTTTTCTCCCGTCATTATAGATCGGTTCAGAATTGAAATAGCTGCTTCCATTGTTCTGCATGGTGAAAGACCTGTCAAATCCCCGATTATGCGCCAACGCAGACTCTACTTGCCCGACATGCCATTTCCCGGATACAATCGTATGATAACCAGCCGTTTTCAGAAGTTCGGCAATTGTAACACTTTGCTTACTCAGATATCCCTGATAGGCCGGCGACCTCTTATCCTGAATCATATCACCGATACCTGCCTGGTGGGGATAAAGACCCGTAAGCAGCGCGGCGCGAGACGGGCAACATCTTCCGCTATTGTAAAACTGAGTTATTTTAAGACCTTCCGCAGCCAACTTGTCCAGATTAGGTGTATTGATTTCAGAGCCGAAACTTCCCAGGTCAGAAAAACCCATATCATCTGCGAGAACTACTATAATATTTGGTTTTTCAGGTGTTATCTGCTGAGCATTTGAAATGTTTTTCAGCAATACCAACACCGTCAGAAACAGTACCTTTCTGAGATTGTTTTCCACTATTTTCCAGTGATTAAAACAAAGGCAAATGCCGTTTTCCCAATAAGAGAAATGACATTCACCTTTGACCGTCAGATTAAAATATTTGAGAAATTATTCCCAGCCCGGATTCTGAACCAGCAACTTGTTGTTGTCAATTTCAGATTGAGGAAGTGGGTATAAGCGGTGTTTTTCTGTTGCGTTGGTTTTCCCTACTTTTTGCAGGTTGCGAACAAAAGTGGATTGTCCGGCGCCATCTTTCTGACGGATCAGATCAAACCATCTCTGGTATTCGTAAGTCAGTTCCAGACGACGATCCAGGTAAACCGAATCACGGAACTGGTCTTTTGAAAGTCCTGTTGTGAGGTTCGCCAATCCGGCCCTGTTGCGGACTTTGTTTAAAGATTTATATGCTTTCGCCGTCGGGCCATTCGCTTCATTTTCAGCTTCTGCGTGTATCAGCAACAATTCTGCATACCTGATAATGGGCACATTAGCCGCCGACTGATTGGTCACGGATGCCGAAGCGGGGTCAAGCCATTTATTCCAAAATGGCGTCGAATCATTCGCAACAGCCGTGTTTGCAATCGGTGAGGCATATTTCCTACCGTTCGAAGGGCTTGTAAAACTTCTTACAAAAGTCACATTCCGTCTCTTGTCATCCGCGCGAAATAATTTGTAAATACTGAAAAACTTGTCAGTTCCCTGCGTGTAGTAGCGAACCATATGCGCATAGTTACCAGACAATCCCGGAATACCTGAAAGGATCGAACGCGGATACTCATTATTCCCTTGGTTCAGTGAATTTGATTTGAATTGCGCAGAAAATATATGCTCCTTGTTATTTTTGAAGGCGGGCAAAAATACCTCTGAATAATTGGTTACTAGATCATACCCGAAATTTCCAGTTCCGCCGTCAGCCGGAGAAAGTGCTTCTTCTGCTTTTTTCACAGCGTCCGCATAATGCGCCGACAGGTTCAAAGGAAAAGATGCTTTTGTCAAATAAACTTTCGCAAGTAACGCTTTTGCTGCACCAGCCGTTGCTCGTCCAACATTCGGGGAGGCATAGGTCGTAGGTAAAACCGCAGCAGCCTCGGTAAGATCTTTTTCGATTTGTTTGTAAACATCGGCAGACGGAGATTTAGCGATCTCATAATCGTTGGCATTCACAAATTTCTGATATTCCAGAATAAGCGGAACATCTCCGTATAATCTGACCACATTGAAATAGTACAATGCGCGCAGGAATTTCGTTTCCGCCAGCAAACGTTCCTTTAAAGCACTGTCAAAATCGATTGCAGGTATTTTTTCAAGCGCCACATTGGCTTTTTTTATCGCCGCATAATGCTGCTGCCAAAGCTCATAAATACGAAGATTACTGGATGAATGCGCCAAAACGGATAAGGACCTAACGTCTGCATTGGTAGCTCCCGGACCCGGATCTTCGTCGTCGCTGGCCATGTTCATACCGGTATTGAACAGCGTGTTATAAGGAGTTTGAATGTTGCTCCCACCTGAATTCAGGAGAAAATACACCGCATTTACTGCGTTGATTGCGTCAGTTTGCGTTTTGTAATATTGATCTTCCGAAAGAAAGGATTCCGGCTCTTCTTTAAGGAAGTCGTCGCAAGACGAAATGCCAATCGCAAGCGAAGCAAAAAGGAAATATTTTAGACTTTTCATAAGATATAACGGTTAGCGTCAACGGTTAAGTTTTTGCTTTTTTGATCAAAATTGGTTTGCTGTACTTTTGGGTTTACTTTTAAAAAGAAAGAGAAAGTCCTACCTGCACCGATTTATTGTTAGGATAAACTCCTGAATCGACACCCTTGTTGATCAGCGATTGTCCATTAAGACTCACCTCCGGATCAAATCCTGAATACTTGGTCCAGGTAATTGCATTTTGCGCAGAAACGTAAACTCTCAAAGCTTCGATTTTAATTTTGGCAAGGAGTGATTTTGGCAAAGCATAACCGAATGAAATGTTTTTCAAACGATAGTAGGTAGCGTCTTCAATAAAGCGGTCAGAGATCGTAATGGCTGGATCCTGAAAAGCTGCTTTCACGTCGGTGTCGGTATTTGTCGGCGTCCAGCGGTCAAGCAGAGCAGTTGATCCGTTTACATAACCTGTCCCTAATTCAAGATTTGCGCGGTTCTGGTTATATAATTTTCCTCCGATCGAAGCCTGGAAGAAAATCGTAAGATCGAAGCCTTTGTAGTTGAATGTGTTCGTTAAACCCGTTGTAAAAGCAGGCTGATTAGAAATGATTACCCGGTCTCCGGTCTGTGTGATTACGCCATCCTTATTAATATCCTGATATTTCTGTCCACCCGGACTTTTATTTTGCTGAGGTGTCAGAGCGGCATCGCCTTGCTGAATAATCCCGTCTGTTTTATAAACAATAAACGATCCCAGCGGATATCCGACTTTCGCGATTGAAGGCATACTGATACTTGGAATAATCTGATCAACACCAGACCCCAGGCTCAAAATTTTGTTTGTATTTTTTGCAAAAATGAAAATTGTATTCCATTTGAAAGCGCCCGTGGTATTCTGAGAATTAATATACAATTCAACTCCCTGGTTACTTACCTCACCGATGTTTTGGTATACCGTCGAAGCCTGTCCGTTATAGAAATCAGAAAGACCGGAAGTCCCTGCAACAGTTCTTGTCAATAAAAGATCCGTTGTCTTCTTGTAGTAATAATCCGCTATAATACTCAAACGATTTTTGAATAATCCAAGATCGATACCGGCATCCACCTGGAATGTTTTTTCCCATCCAAGATTTGGGTTTGGAACAGTATTCGGCGCATATCCGGAAACGGTCGTATTGGAAAAGTTATAACGGTAATATGCAAGCTGTGAAAGAGACTGATAAGGAGGAATACTCTGGTTACCTGTTGTTCCGGCGCTCAATCTCAATTTCAACAAGCTGATTTTTTTAAACTGCTGGAAGAATTTCTCGTTGTTAAGATTCCAACCAACCGCCGCCGAAGGAAAATAACCCCATTTATTTCCATCTCCAAAACGGGAAGAGCCATCCGCACGAAGTGTGAAAGTAACTAAATAACGATCGTCAAAAACGTAGTTGATCCGACCAAGATAAGAAGCCAGCGACCACTCGCTTGAAGCAGAACGCGGAGCGATACTTGTTATCCCGGTCGACAAATTATTATATCCAAAAGCATCTGTGGCAAAACCTGCGGCTTCTGCAATTGCGCTTTTTGACTGGGACGTTTGTGCTGTAAATCCTACAACCGCATTGATTCTGTTCTGTTCGTTAAGTTCTTTATCATAACTTAACGTATTCTCGTTCAGCCAGCTCGTTGTCGATATCGTTCCCACAAGCGCGTCCCCGCTCAAAGCTTGTCCCTCTGCAGTTGTGCTTGGCAAATATCTGTTTTGCTTATTACCAACCACGTCTGCTCCTACCAAAATCTTCGCTTTCAAACCTTCCGCAATCGTGTATTCACCGGAGACATTACCAAGAAAACGGTTGGTAATAGTTTCATTCAATTGGTTGTATAATGAGTTGATCGGGTTTTGAAGTGCCGATTCAAAAGGGCTGTTAATTACAAAACTCCCATTGTCCTGATAAATCGGCAGGGCGGGCGGAGTTTGCAACAGGTTACCGACAATGTTGGCCGGAGCGACATTGGCTTTCGTATTACTAGCACTCAAATTCGCAAAAATCCGGAAGCGATCGTTGTAGTGATGATCCAGATTGACCCGCGCCGAATATCTTCTGAAATCTGTGTTCTGAAGAATACCGTTTTGCTTGAAATAATTCCCTGAAATAGCCAGCCTGGTTTTGTCTGATCCTGATAAAATGGAAATATTATGGCTCTGCTGCGTCGCCTTTCTAAATGCGGCATCCTGCCAATCTGTTCCTACACCCGTAGTGTCCAGCGAATATCCTGTCACGGAAGGGATCGAAACCGTTTTCCCCGAATTAGTTGCCGCGTCTTTGCGCAATGCCCACCATTCACGGGCGTTCAATAATGGCAGCGTCTTAATCACTTCCTGCGTTCCGAAAAATCCGTCATAATTGATTGACGATTTATTTTTCGAACCTGTTTTTGTCGTGATAATAACAACGCCGTTCGCGCCTCGGGAACCATAGATCGCTGTCGCGGATGCATCTTTTAATACGTCAATATTTTCAATATCTGCCGTACTGATGGACGACAAAGGATTTATTTTTGACCCGTCCGTCACACCGGCATCAGCAAGCGAATAATCGTTGTTGATAGGAAATCCATCGATCACATACAACGGATCACTTCCTGCTGTAATGGAATTATTCCCCCTGATCTGAACGCTCACACCTCCGCCCGGCTGTCCGGAAGTTTGCGTGACCACAGCACCGGCCACAGATCCCTGAAGCAACCGCTCCACCGAAGCAACCGGCTGACTTTTAATTTCTAACGGAACGGAAGCCACTGAACCGGTGATATCTTTCCGTTTTTGTTCCCCGTATCCGATAACGACTACTTCGTCCAGCAAATTGGCTGTTTTTAAGACTACCTCAACGGACTCATCCGTCAGTTCATAAATTTCAATTTCCTGCTGCTGAAATCCTGTAATATTGATCTGAATTGTAAACGGAAAAACTTTTCCGGCTGGAAGGGTAAACTTTCCGTCAATATCCGTGGTGGCAAATTTTGTAGTGCCTTTTTCAACTACGGTTGCTCCCGGCAATCCTTGTCCGGATTCGTCCTTAACGACGCCTTTGATGACATCCTGCGCTTTTACCCACGACGTGGTAAAAATGAGTACACCTAATAGCCCTATCAGGTAAATGTTTTTCTTAATCATTTGGGTGTTAAATTGTGGTAATTGATAGTTTTAAATACGCTGTTAAGACACAAAAAATCCTTTCCGAAAATTTTCGAAATGAAAACTTTCATCTATATACGTGGCACCAGTATCCGGTTAAAGATTTGGCTGGACGAATTCTGACAGCTAGGGGGGATAATATTTTGTAGTTTATTTACTCAGGCAAGAAGATAAGGTTAATTTGGCCAGATCATTACCTGAATTTATAAATCAACAGACTACACAAACCTGACAACAGTGCGGCAGCGTCGGGCTTGTTTGTGAAACCATTCCAAAGTCATGGGATTTCTGTGAAAGAAGTAAAGAATCCGGAATCATAGGTTTGTAATTGGGTTGAGCTTCATTCGGCTGATGCCGGCAACGAAAATAATAGTCTATTGATTTGATAGACAAAGTAAGTTTATATTTTCGAATTTACCAAAGATTTGAAGCAGAATTTTTATAATTTAATATTTTGAAAATCAATCTGTTAAATAATTATTTTACAGATTTGAAGAACAAATCCAGCAAGCAGACAACTAAACGAATTTGTGTCTGCCTGCTCTCTAAAATGTAGTAGTCAAAACAAATCAGGGATTAAAACTTGGCTCAAAACCTTTCCCTTTTCCAATCACTTTCCAATCCTCAACCTCGACACTTTTTGCCCAGGCGTCGTATAACGTTTTCAATTCATCTGCAATCTGCTGATTTTGTGCAATGAGGTTATTGGTTTCTCCCCTATCTGACTCTATGTCATACAGTTCCCATTGGTCACTTCTTACAGAAACCAGTTTCCACTTCCCTTTCCTCACAGCTTTATTTCCCGCCCTTTCCCAAAATATCGGTTTCGCGCGGCTCCATTCTTTTCCGTATAAAACCGGAACCAGACTTTCTCCGGCGAGCGGTTTGATTACATTTCCGTTATAGTTCAGAGGATATTTTGCGCCTGCAAGTTCGTAAAGTGTTGGCGCGATATCGATTAAATGTGCTGTCCCGTCGACTAATCCGCCGGCAGCAATTTTTGAAGGAAATCTGGCAATAAACGGACTGCTGATCCCGCCTTCAAATTGAAACCCTTTGAAAGATTTTAATGGAGTATTTGAAGCGTAGGCCCAGTTTCTGGTATAAGAATCATAAGATCCGGCAGTACCTACCGGTCCCCAGTTTCGCGCGGCGCGGCCGCCAAAGCCGTGGGCAACATCCTCCCCGGCGGCGCCATTATCCGATATAAATAAAATAATTGTATTGTCAAGCTGACCAGATTCCCGAAGGTGTTCAACCACTCTACCAATATTCTGATCGAGGTTATCTACCTGGGCAGCATATACTTCCATCTTTCTTGCCCACAATTTTTGTTCATCGTAGGTCAGGCTGTTCCAAGCCGGCAGGTCGCTGTTTTTTATGCTGATCTTTTGATCTTTTCCAAGGATATTCAGCTCCTGCTGGCGCTTGAAGCGAAGAATCCGAAGTGAATCCCAGCCGATGTCATATCTTCCTTCATATTTTTTGATATCCTGCGGCAAAGCCTGCAACGGCCAGTGCGGCGAAGTGTATGCGAGATACAAGAAAAACGGCTTTTTTTCTGCACGCTGATCCTTCAAAAAACCAATGGCATTTTTTGTAATTTCATCGGTGTAGTAAAAATTATCCTCGTCGTCAGGATGAACAACTTTGTCGTCTTTTACGAAGAAACTACGCTTATCTTTTGGCAATTGTTTGATCACAAAATAATCACTCGCACCACCAATATTACCATAAGCATGCTGAAAACCACGTTTTCTTGGCCATTGGCTCGTACTATCGTCGCCTACATGCCATTTACCAGAAAGCAAAGTGCTGTATCCGGCGTCTTTCAAAACTTCTGCCAGTGAAACTGTCTGTTTGCTTAGATAGCCCTGATAAGCCGGCGTACCCAGATTGATATTAAAATAGCCCATTCCAGCAGTATGCTGATATTGACCGCTGAGCAGAGATGCCCGGGTCGGAGCGCAGATTGCATTGTTGTAAAACTGCCGGAAGCGAATACCTTCCCGGGCAAGTTTATCCAGATTTGGTGTCTGGATTTCAGATCCATAACTACCGATATCTGAAAAACCAAGATCGTCCGCGAGAATCAGGACAATGTTTGGCTTCGGTGCGGCGGTTGTTGCCTTACTCTTCTTTTTTTGCGAAAACGCCGGCGATGCGACGATGAGGGCAAAGGCTAAGATTTTAACTAATTGTGTGGTTGTCTTCAATTTAAAAAGGTACTTAAAAATTTGATTGTTAATTTATTATAAAAAAATCTGAGACCTTTTACAAGAAAGGAACTCAGATTTTCGCATTCTCCGTTAACTCGCAACCCGGGTTTCCAGGTTCAGCGGTTCGATGATCGTTTCCTGGACTACATCGCCAACCATGGGCCCGTCAGCAGAAAGTTCGCTGCCCTGTTTCTTGGATTTAATGATCGGCCAGAGGAACTGTGCGTACCATTCTTCTTCCATGTAATGCTTTATGCCAAAGGAAGTTGGATATTTTCTCGTAATAATTCCGGTCCCGAAAATTACATCCCAAAGAAAAAACATATTCCCGAAATTCCCCTTGTAATATCCGACACCGTCATCCGTGGTGTCTGCATGATGTGCATGGTGTGTCGCAGGCGTTGATATGAAACGTTCGAGCACCCAGGCAACCGGATGAAGCCATTTGATCTGATAAAAAGGCTTATCCCACGGAATACTTGAATGCGCCCCTGTGGTAATCAGCGACTTGATTACCTTAACAAACAAAGCTGCATAACCCAGACCAACATAAGTAAGCGCGGCAGTCAGATAAGTTTGTGAAAAGAATATGGTGTATATGATATTTTGTCGGCTCGCCATGGCCATTCCCATATAATTCGCGCTGTGATGAGTACGGTGAAAACGCCATAACCAAGGCAGTTGGTGGTGCAGACGGTGATACCAATATTGCGTCAAATCATCAGCAACCGCGATAATGGCGAATGCCCACCAAAACGGCACCCACGAAAAAATATCTTTTCCGGCTGGCAAAATCTGCGGCAAAAGCTGCAAGCTGAAATAGGTAACTACGGGCCGAACAATGATTTTAGGAACGACAAAACAAGTGATATCCAGCAGGCTTTCATTTTTAGTCCACTTGTTTTCATACAATCCGGCTATGAATTCGACTACGCCGATTACTAAAACGATGACTGGTAATCCCCAGGAACTCAGATTTTTAAAAATCCCTTCTAAAAACTGCGGCACTTTGAAAGGCAATTCGTTGCTTCCCTGCCAGGGTTTGTACCCTGTAAAGTAGAATGCGGTAAACATCAAGACGATTGGAAGCAGATAAAGCAGGACGCTGATGGATGCGTCGCGCTTGATTTTTTGCGTGATTTCCTTTTCAACTTTCATAACAAAACGGATTGGTGTTAACAATAATTCGACCTAACTTAAATAGGTATACGCAAGCCAGATTCCGCCTGCAATGAGAGCAAAAGGCACGAGTGTGAGCAAAATGCCCACAGCAATTTTTTTGACAAGCAAAACAACGTCATCAGTTGTCATAGCAACACTTGATTATATGAGAAACAGATACAGAAATATCCCTGGGACAGCATGCCGTAAAATCGCAAATTGACAACCACCGAAAACCCGCTCCTGAACGACATCACTGCCAACGGGGATATTTCTGGATTTTATAATAAGGAGAATGAAAGAGGATTACCGACAACAACAAAGCTCTGGAAAGAGCGGTTGAAGAAATACCACCTTGTTTGTCTTGGAAGACAAGCTAGAACTATGTAAAATAATCGCTTTCATAAACGAATGATTTCTGGTTTAGATATGGCACAAGGGTGGTTCAAAGCCATAAGTCTATTAATTATATAGACAAAGTAAATTTAATGATTTCTAATAAACAAGCTTTTGAAAAAAATTTTTATAAAAAATCTGTTTCCGCCCTATTTCAAATACTTCAAAGTGTGAGGTTCGATTTAGTATCTAAGACTCATTTATTCAATTTTTGAGTTTGTAAATCGACAAATTCACATTTCGTCGTTTCCAGTATATTTGACAGTTGCCTGAAGTTCTCAACCGTTGGTTGCAATTCGACGAACTTGGCTATGATGTTGCTTTGTTTGTATACAACGAAGGTATTCGTTTTGGCTGGATTAATCTCGTTCAAATACATTTCACTCTCCCTATCATCGAAAGACGGAACAAAAGTAAGTGCCAGATTTCGCAGATTTAATTCAGCTCCTATTTTTTGCAGTTCCCTGATTCTGTTTTCCTTATTGTAATCCTTTGTGTTTCCGTAAACAAAATACACCTTTAAATACTTTCCTCTTACTTCACTTTGCTGCTCTAAAAAGATTAGCCATTTCCTGATTTCATTCCAGTCGGGCTGGTTTCCAACAAAATACAGAATGCCGTAGTAACGTCCATATTTACAAACCGGACAAGTGCGGGTTCCTTTGTCTGGTCCAGATGCATGGAACGGTCGAAAAGAGGGACTATCCAGCCCGACTTCCAGTCCTGATTTTTGGGAAATATGCCTGGCCGCAGGGTAGTTCGGGATATTCAGTCCCAGGATAATGTTATGCTCTGCAATTTGTAAATTCCCTTTCGACAATGGCCGTAAAATTCCGCTGCCGCCTCTGTTTTCCAAAGCTTTACGTTTGCCCGTATTTAATAACTTATCATCATCAAAAACAAATTCATCAATATAATATTCGTTCAAATCAGGTTCTTTAATTGACGGATGAATGTGCGCCGGAATCTCGCGATCGGGATAAGCGCCCGGGCGAACGGTAAAAATTGCATACTTTCCGTTCTTGTCACTTTTCACCCAGCCACGAATATAGCCATGCCTGACAACTCGCTTGTCCAAACCGGTTTTGTCTACATAATAGCCCTGGATATCCGTGTGGTAATAATACAGGATCACATCCGGTGCCGGCGTTTTACCATCTCGTTTGAATATCGTTCCTGTCACCAGAAGTTTCTGCCCCGGCTGTGCCCAACCAGCGCTGGTATCAACTGCATTAATTTCTTTTGGCATTCCGATGTACATAAATTCCGCATTTTCAAACGGCCCGCCCACCACGGCGCCTTTGTTACGAACCAAAGAATTTCCAGTTCCGGATTTTGTAGTCTGACCATGACAGCTACTTAGTGGTATTACCAAAAAGGCTGAAAAAAAGATGCGGAAGAATACGTTTGTCGTCATGTGCTTTTTTAGACAAACATTCCATCTAAATATTTGATAATCAAGTCAAAAATCTTAACCTGATGTTATTTTGTATCAAGCCGATGAGTTTCTGTAAACTTTGCTTTAAAATTCCGGGCATAATTTCGGCTCACTCTTATTTTTGTACCGTCGTTAGTCGTGAGATCGTAATCACCATTATATCTTGAAGTGTAAAACCGAACATGGCTGATATTGACAATAGACGATTTATGAACCCGTACAAATTGATCCGGATTAACTGTTTCCGAAACAGATTTCAAAGTTCCGTTAGCCAGGTAATTTTTCCCGGCGATGTGCACCGTCACATAAGGCGGATTTGCTGTGATGTGTTCTATTGTGTTCACCGCAAAACTCATTCGTTTATTACCCTCGGTTATGAAAATCGAATTTGCATATTCCCTGTTCGCTTTTAAACTTGTAAAATCCACGTCCACCGAATCAGATTTATTGACTCGCAAGTATGTGAATAAAGGTATGGTATAGAACAAAATCAGCAGATGAAAGTATTCCGAAACCGTATAAATAAACGTCTGACGAATCTCAAATGTGTGCGAGTAAAATAAACCTGAAATGAGCCATACCACAACTGGATAAAAAATAAGATGCAGCAAAAAGGGAATTACGATTAACCAAAATAGAAACTTAAATCCTGCCGGTTTTTCATACTGAACAAACGCATACTGACCATACAGCATCGGCACAAAAATCCACCAAAGTGTGCTAAAAATGAAGGACTCCGAAAAGTAAAAAGCAGATTGATGAAGATCTGCCCGGATAAAATCCTGAATCATTGTAAATAAAACCAAAGACGCAGCAAAGAAAACCAGAAGCATCAATGGACTCCCCGGAAAAATAATTGTTGTGATTTTACGATTCATCCTGATCGTTGTTAAGTCCTGATATACTTTGATTTACAGTTATCTGCATCAAATTAAGCAATATTATTATCCTTTTCAACTTGCTGCTATTTTCTTAACCCAACTATGAAGGCATATTATTTGCTTCCTGTAAATGGATTGATAACTTGCAAAAATTAGTAGAAAAAAGCAGACGATTAGGGTATCATTTACAAGCCAGTCCACAAGCCATGTCACTACCAAAATTTTTTTTATTTATTTTCTTCAGCTGCATTTTATTCTGGGGCTGCCAAAATGATCAGCGAGAGCAGCAGCTAGCTCAACGTGAGCAGGAGATTACGAAAAAAGAACAGGAATTTGCCTTGAAGCAAGCGGATTATAATGCACTTTTAAAAATGCGTGACAGTCTTCTCACGAAAAAAGATACGCTGATAATCCAGCAATGGCCTGCGAACATTGCCGGATTATGGAGCGGTAAGTCCGTCTGCCGTGAGTCCAATTGCAGCGAGTATGTCATCGGTGACCAGCGCGCCAATCAATGGGAATTTATAAGTGATTCAACAGGATTATATACACGTGTTATAGACAAAAATAATAAGGTAATCCGCGTCTATAATGCTCGTTTTGATAGTACAGGCATTAATCTTCAGTTTGCCAGCGATTCCTCGGCAGGGAAAAAGTTGAATCTTACCGTTGATATCAATCCTCTTACGGCGGAAGTGCTAAAAGGGATACAGACAATCAATATCAATCAATCCTGTACCTCCAAATTTTTTGTAGAACTCACCCGTTCAACCCAGCGCTAACCTATGCCGTTACTCAACATACATATCGGCAGTTTACCGATTGAAGATCCGGTATTAAAATTTCTGCTCGAACTCATCATCATTCTGAGTGCACCGCTTTTACTGAATAAAATCAAAGTTCCGCATTTGCTCGGACTACTGATTGCCGGAGCTGTGGTTGGTCCGAATGGATTGAATTTACTGGCCCGCGACAGTAGCGTTGTAGTTACCGGAACGACTGGATTGCTCTATATCATGTTTCTGGCCGGGCTGGAAATCGATATGGGTGATTTCAAAAAGAACAAATGGAAAAGTATCACATTTACATTGTACACTTTCGCAATTCCGTTTATTCTGGGATTTTTAGGCAGTTATTATATGCTGCACTTTTCGGTGTTAACCTCCGTCTTGTTTGCCAGTTTATTTTCGTCTCACACGCTTATCGCCTACCCAATGGTAAGCAAGCTTGGAATTTCTAAAAACCTTTCGGTTAATATTACCGTAGGTGGCACAATGATTACCGACGTACTTTCTCTTTTAGTACTGGCTGTTGTTGTTGGAATGACGCAGGGAGAGGTAAACAATGCTTTCTGGACGCGTCTGGGATTGTCTATCCTGGCATTCGGCGCAACCGTACTTTTTGTTTTTCCGATTATTGGAAGATGGTTTTTTAAACGGGTCAACGACAAAATTTCGCAATATATTTTTGTGCTGGTAATTATTTACCTGGCAGCCGTTCTGGCTGAGCTGGCAGGTATTGAAGCGATTATTGGAGCATTTCTCGCAGGATTAGCATTAAACAAGCTGATCCCGCATGCATCGGCGATGATGAACCGTGTAGAATTCGTTGGAAATGCGATTTTTATACCTTTCTTTTTGATCAGCGTTGGTATGCTTATCGACTTCAAAGTATTTTTTAAAAGTCTGGAAACTTTGGGAGTAGCGGCTATTATGCTGATCGCTTCCATTGGTGGAAAATATCTGGCGGCGGTTGCTACGCAAAAAACATTTCGACTGACCAAAGACGAAGGAATGCTTATTTTTGGAATGAGTTCGGCGTCGGCAGCGGCTACGCTTGCGGCTGTAATGGTGGGCTATAATATTATCGTTTCTGAAACTGCCGATGGCACATCCGTCCGGTTGCTCAGCGAACATGTATTGAACGGGAGTATCCTTCTGATTTTGGTTTCCTGTACTGTTTCTTCCTTCGTCTCCATGGCCAGCGCGCAACGTGTGGCAGAAACGGAAAAGGAAGATACTGCGTCCGGAATTAATCTGGAAAACGAGAATATTCTGATGGCTGTCAATTACGAGCAGACCGTCGAGAAACTGGTCAATCTGAGTTTGCTGATAAAGGCACATCATAATAATGACCGGCTGGTAGCATTGAATATTATTAATGACGATAAGAATGAATCTTCGGTCAGAAATGCGAAAAAAACATTACACATTGCGGTGGATACAGGCGCTTCTGCAGATGTAAAAATCCTGCCCCTCACCCGCTACGACAACGATGTTTCATCAGGAATAAGTAATGTGATCAAAGAGCAGAGTATTACTGATCTGGTCATCGGCTTGCAGCCTGAAAAAGGATTTACTCCGTCATTTGTTCATAATTTACACAACGGATATCTTCAAAATGATAATGTTAACACCTTAATCTATCATGCCGGACAACCGATTGCTACCGTAAAAAGGTATCTCGTCCTGATTCCGGCCCGGGCAGAACGAGAGGCTGGATTTTTCAATGCCCTTCTCCGCGTCTGGAATATCGCTAAAAATTCCGGTGCAGTAATGAGCTTTTATGCTGATGATTCTATCATTGAAATACTGAAAAGAGTAATTAACAAATCGAGCATTGAATTTTCCCTGCATACCATAGCCCACTGGAACGAAGCTGAACTTGCGGCGACGCACCTTACCGACGATGAAGGCTTAATCATTTTTATGGCAAAACGAGGTATGATTTCCTATTTCCCGCAGATGGCTTTCATCACCGATTTCCTTGATCTGCATGTGAAGAAAAACAACTTTCTCCTGATTTACCCTTTCAGTCAGCAACATCCGGATCAAAACGAAAAACGTTCGGTCAATAATCACGACGATTTCGCAGAGATTGGTCAGATGATCGGTAAAATGTTTACACGCTGATACCGGATTTAAATAAATATTTTTCTCTGTTTACCAGGCAGCTGTCTGATGTAAATGATTGTTCATGTTTGCAATGCACGCATATTGGTGACATTTATCACCTGAACTTTGCGTCAAATGTCCTTGGCCTACGTGTTAAAAGCGCCGCAAATTTGCATTGTAATCATTATTAAAAATCATGAAATTAAAAGATAAGGTCACGGTAATTACTGGAGGTAACAGTGGGATTGGATTTGGTATCGCAGAGGCTTTCAGTAAAGAAGGCGCAGTTGGCGCAATTACAGGAAGATCTCAAAAAACACTTGACGGTTCGGTTCTCCGCCTTGGAAAAAATTTTATCGGGTTGACAGGCGATGTAACAGATCCAGGCCATTTGGAAGAAATTTTCAGGAAAACTTTTGAGAAATTCGGCAAAATCGATGTCCTGGTTGTTAACGCGGGCGGTACTGTGGAAGGTGCAGACTGGGGCTCAGTGGCCGACACCGGAGAATTAAGTTACGACAAATTCATGGACCTGAATTTGAAAAGCGTTTACTTTTCGGTCCAAAAATCGCTTCCTTATATGAATGACGGCGCTTCTGTTATACTGATCGGTTCTACGGCGGCTCATCGTGCATCTGCCGGGATGTCTGTTTACAGTGCTGCGAAAGCTGCTGTTGTTTCCTTCGCCCGCGGATTTTCACTGGATTTGCTGTCAAGAAAGATCCGGGTTAATGTACTTTCACCCGGAACAATTGACACGCCAGTGTTCGATAAAATGGTATCTCAGCAGCAGGTTGATCAGGTTAAAAAGCTTTGGGTTGATCTCATTCCGCTCGGCAGGATCGGCCAACCCTCCGATATTGGGAATGCCGCCGTGTTCCTTGCATCAGATGAGTCATCTTTCATCCTCGGAACGGAGATTATCTCGGATGGAGGTTTTTTGGCGATCAGCATGATGAAGTAACCTGAAAAATTCGGTTAACAAAATCTGTCTGCGATTATATTGCGGACAGATTTTGTTTTGCAGATAAAAGAAATTTTTTAATCAACCCACAAGGGAAAAAGAGATTTTGATAGCTTTGTTAAAAAAGCTGTCAAAAGTAAAATGTTTGAATCCTTCGCTGATTATTTGAGAGAAAAGGCCGGAGTGACCGATGAAGAATTAAAGCTATTACGAAACGTAGCGATTGAAAAAAGACTTCGCAAGCGCCAATATCTGCTTCAGGAGGGCGATGTTAGTCATTATAATTCCTTCATCGTGAAAGGCTGCCTTCGGTTATATCGTGTAGGGAAAGACGGTACGGAGTATATTTTAAAGTTCGGAATTGAAAACTGGTGGATGAGTGATTATGAAAGTTTCAACTCAGGCCTTCCTTCCAAAAGTAATATCGACGCACTTGAAAACTGTGAATTGATTCTCATAAAAAAGGAAGATTTCGATCATTTATTCAATACAATTCCTAATCTTAAAAATCTTAGGGCAAAACTGGATAACAGAAGTTTTGATGCAAGTCAAAACAGAATACTTAGTAATATCAGTGACACTGCTGAGGAAAAATATAGTAATTTTATGAAGTCCTATCCTGATATTTATAACCGCGTTCCATTACATATGATCGCTTCCTTCCTCGGTTTGTCACGCGAAACTCTGACCCGAATCAGGCAAAAGTATACAAATAGACAGCCATAAAATCGGTTGAGGCTGCGAAAAGACCAGGAACAAAATTATTTCCTCCTACTAAATTGATATAAATACGGGGCTTTGTGCGCGCCACCGCTGTATTGTTTTTCAAGTCTTTCAAGAATATTAAGACCAAGCATTTTTCGCTGGAAACCTGATCGGCGTAGCTTTTGTCCGAGTATGGTTTCGTATAATTTTTGAAGCTCCGCCATTGTAAATGCTTTGGCCAGCAATGGAGCAGCCCAGCTTTCATTACCGCCCAGGTTCCTGTCCAGATTTGCCCTCAAAGTTTCCAGTGCCTTCTGAACGATAGCGTTATGGTCAAGCATAAGGTCCGGCACGTTTTCAAGTGTATACCACACACAGGTATCCGAAAACGGATCAGGTGTCGGAGCGGCCTGTCTGAAATCAATCAGCGCGTAGTACCCCACAGAAACAAAACGGCGGAGAAGCCAGTGATCATCCGCCGGGCTTATTCCTTTCGCCTGCATGATCGTGCGTAACGGCACCTGATCATAGCGCGCAAGATCTCCAAAAGTGTAAAATTGGTCAAGGTAAATATTTGAAAGTCCCGTCCGCTCGCTAAGCACACGCCGGGCTGCATCATTCATATTTTCGTTTTCTTTCACAAATCCGCCAGGCAGCGCAAACAGACTCGTGTTACGATATTCGAGAATAAGGATTTTGAGCTGATACTGATCAAATCCAAAAACTACAAAGTCCATCGCCAGTCCGGGCAAGTATCCTACCCCTTCCGAATTTTGCTCTAACAGGTTTTGTTTTTTACTCATTATATTAAAATTTGACGTGTAAGTTAGAAAAAAGAAAGATTGTCAAAATATTTTTTTATTATTGTTCCATAATGAGACAATATAATTTCATTCAACCATTTGTCTCTCCTAATTAATATTTATTCTTAGTCGAGCTAAAATGAAAACAGTTTTGATCACCATATTTCTTGCTCTGCAACTGATGCAGTTTGCAACGGCGCAGTCTGAAAAAGCAAAATCGGCACCGCTTGCGAAAACGGTCAATGGAACAGTCGAGGGAGTTATTGAGCCCACCGGAGTGCGGGCGTTTAAAGGGATTCCATTTGCAGCACCACCGGTTGGCAAGTTTCGCTGGCGCGAGCCGCAACCGGTCAAAAACTGGCAGGGTGTTCGTAAGGCAAACAAATTTGGTCCGCGCGCTATGCAAAATCCTGTTTTTGGTGATATGGGTTTCCGATCAGACGGCATGAGTGAAGACTGCCTTTACCTGAATGTATGGACGCCGGCCAAATCTTCGGGTGAAAAACTTCCTGTTCTGGTTTATTTTTATGGCGGTGGTTTTGTAGCCGGCGACGGTTCCGAAGGCCGTTATGACGGAGAAAGTATGGCAACAAAAGGGATCGTGAGCCTGACGGTTAACTACCGATTGGGAGTCTTCGGTTTTTACGCTTCCGAGGAGCTTACCAAAGAATCCCCGCATCAAGCTTCCGGAAACTATGGGTATCTGGATCAGGCTGCTGCACTTGCGTGGGTCAAGCAAAATATCGCCGCTTTCGGTGGCGATCCCGACAGGGTTACGATTGCTGGTGAATCTGCGGGATCACTTTCAGTAAGCGCCTTAATGGCGTCGCCACTTTCAAAAAATCTGTTTTCTGCCGCCATCGGTGAAAGTGGTTCAGTTCTGGGCACATTGCCTCCGGTACCTCTGGCTCAAGCTGAACAGGCGGGAACGAAATTCAATGGACAAGTTGGTAAAAAAACATTGGCTGAAATGCGTGCGATTCCGGCTGAGGAGCTTTTGAAAGCAACCGCCAATGCGGGTGTTTCGCGTTTCCTTTCTGCGGTTGACGGTTACTTTTTCCCTGAATCCCCTTTGAAAACTTTCCAGGCTGGAAAGCAGTCGCAAGTGCCCTTATTGGCTGGCTGGAACTCTGAGGAGATGAATTACAAAATGATTCTGGGCAAGGAAACACCAACACTTGAAAACTATACCAGGGCAGTACAGAAATTATATGGAGAACAGGCGGAGAAGGTTTTGAAAGAATATACCGCTACATCTGACGCCGATGTTGAACAGGTAGCAACGGATCTGGCAGGCGACCGTTTCATTGGTTTTGGTACTTGGAAATGGATCGATCTTCAAAGTAAAACCGGTGGCGGAAAACCAGTGTATCGTTATTTGTATGGCCGTCCGCGTCCTGCGATGAATGCATCCATGGGAAATGTGTCCGCGAATCTTGCAGGTGGCGTTTCCAAAAGCACAGAACCTGCGGCCGTAAAAGCGCCGTTGCCTAAGGGTGCAGTACACTCCGCGGAAATAGAGTATGCTTTGGGAAATCTTTCTCTTAACAAAGTATACGCATGGACACCAGAAGATCACAAAGTATCCGCAACCATGCAGGATTATTTTGCCAATTTTATCAAAACATCAAATCCTAACGGCAAAGGTCTGCCGGAATGGTTACCGGTCAAAGGTGACGGTGATGCGCATTACATGTACCTGGACGTAAACAGTCGCCTGGAAACGGACAAACACAAAGGTCGTTATCTTTTGATGGACGCAATGGTTACCAGGGAGTAATCCAAAATCGCGAAAAATGGCTTTCCCGACAATGTCAGGGAAGCCATTTTTATTTGTGAGTACAGCTGTTGACTTCCCAAATCGTTATCATTTATTTTCTCTTCTGTCCGGCGAGATATACTGATTATTTTCTGAAAAAACCTGTACAAAAACGAATAAACATGCAATTAAATAGCAAAGGCAACGAGATTTTACATTTAAAAATTTGTAAAAGCAGATAATATGAGCTGTAATTTAACAAGCCATATAATCGGGAGAACGATTAGATACTTTACATTTGCAGGAGAGGATGTTTCAAACATCGGGTTTCAGTATGGCTGTTTTATAACAGGTACAGTTTTTGGGCGATAAAATACCAGCTCAGGAAACGCCGTAGATTTAAACATAACTCTGGATAAGTAAGTATTTAAAATATTCTGTTAACCTTTTATTTTTCACAATGGATATTTCAAGAATCTTCAAAAACAATCAAGATTGGGTTCAAAGGAAACTGAACGTAGAACCAAGCTATTTTAGTGACCTCTCGAAAGGACAAACTCCGGATATCCTTTATATAGGTTGCTCTGATAGTCGTGTGTCGGCAGAAGAGCTTATGGGCGTAGCTCCTGGTGAAGTTTTTGTGCTTAGGAACATTGCAAACATGGTTCCTAATACGGATCTAAGTGTTATGTCGGTTATCAACTATGCAGTTGAACATCTTAAGGTAAACCACATTGTGGTATGCGGTCATTACTATTGTGGCGGGGTTCAGGCCGCTATGAAATCAGGAGATTTGGGCATATTGAATCCATGGCTGAGAAACATTCGTGATGTTTATCGTACACACAGAGACGAACTGAACGAAATCGAAGATGAAGAGCTTCGTTACAAGAGGCTCGTTGAGTTGAATGTTGAAGAACAGTGTATCAACGTAATCAAAACGGCTGAGGTCCAAAAAGCACAACGCGATCGGGACCTGACTGTTCACGGGTGGGTTTTTGATGTACATTCAGGGGAATTAATTGATCTTAATATCGATTTTAAATCGCTGCTGGAAAACATCATGGAAATTTATCGTCTTGATTTGCAAGATCCTGAAAATGTGACCTCTAAGGCTAAATAAATGTTGAATTATTGTTTAAAACAGTGAATTCCACATATCTCATCAAATAAGTCTGCCATAGTTTCTGGACAAAAAAATCGAGCTAGTTGATGAATTTGGCAGAAATCTGACAGGCTTATTTGATGAATAAATAAAGACTCAATCTGATTCGTCCGAAATTCCGGATTGCTAGTCTTTGAAATTTTTTAAACAGTCGTTTACCGTCTTACAAATGCTTCGAAAGCAAAAAATCGTTAATTGGGATTCTAAAAAACAAATGTAATTACTTCAACATTTTATTATTTGTCAATTCAATTGTTTTTATGCTTTCGGCGGGCGCTATTTTCAAATTTTTGTTGCCTTTACTTATATAAAAATAGTACGAACTATTCGAATTAATCAGATATACTTCCTCCTGTTTATCAGATTCAAAGTTGATCTTATGATCATATGACAGATCATTTGCTTGAATTTTCTTGGCGACTTTCTCTCCGTTACTAAACCCTATTCCCAGAAAAAAAGTAGCAAGGGCAACCATCAAAAAGACAGCAGACTGCTGGATAACTATGTTTTTAATTTCCTGCTTCTGCAATCCATTTTCTTCCGGCTTCTGACCGAGGACTCTTTGAACCCATTTTTTATCGCTGTGCTTTGTCAGTACTGTTTGAAAAATTAAGGAAAGCCCTACCAAGAAAAGCGTAGCCAAAATGATGACTGGTCTGGATGTTAATTCAGCTATCGGACTTATTAAAACATCCATCAGGGAGCAATACTTTAAAATATTGATATCCAGGTGATAGTAAAACAAACTTTCCTTAATAATTCCTAATACGATGAGATACAGATAACCCAAAGGAAGTAAACTCTGAAATTTTTCTAATGTTCTCTCCAATTTTGATCGGCTTAAGTGGCTTATATCAGGACAAGTATTTGTGTGACAATTACAAGAATTTAGGTAACTACATATTTGCCTATTTCCAAGTGGCAAAAATAATAGTATTCTCATTAACCGGATTAAATTTCGAGCGAAATTAGGTAGGTGAATACTGAATAGAATACTAATAGGCACCTAATAATAGACATGAAAATCTCTAAAGTTAGTGCAGGTAGTCTTCTTCAAAATGTGGCATTCTGCTTTTGCGCCTGTTCATACCGTTCCTTTTTGGAAGGATGCGACAACTTACCTCTCTTCCTTACAAGCTTTCCCTCTATTTCTGACCAGACGTAGTAGTTAACATACCATGACTTTGAAATATCGCCTTTTCTATCTGCTAAAACTGCTTCTTTATATGGATATTTTGCCTGACTGGCACTCATAACTAACCCTTGCGATTCAATAATTAACTGGCACCCAATTGGCACCAAGCCACCTTCATCATCATAAAAAGAGCCGTAAGTTTCTGACTTACAGCTCTTTAAAAAAGTGGAGACGGAGGGATTCGAACCGCTTGCCGTTTCCGACCAATAATGCTTTTTTGGGCTACTAAGGCAGTTTTTGCTATTTTTTTCACTGGCATTTTGACATATTTCAAGTAGTTTTTACCGCCAATAGAATAGTTAACTGGCAGCAAATTGGCGGCAGTTTTAATGACAAATAGAATCGAGTAATAATTTATTTGAAAGGCAAATGGGATATAAGAATTTTGGGAGAATAACCACGTTCAAATAAGGAATAAAAAAATGAAGCGGCCCACTCTTCTGCATTTTCGACTTTCGGCCCTAATGTAATTTTTTCAATCACGGAGCTGATATCTACCAACTCAATATAAACGCGAGGTGGAAATATTTTTTGACCATCAATCTTATTTACAACTTTCTTTTTTAGGCCTTCACCGGTAAGAACTAATCTAATTTCATGTTCGTACTGATATTCACCACTCTTAAAAAGAAAAGCTATTTCGTTCAAGAGCTGCTTTATATTTTGTACATCCTTAGGGCTATTTGTTTTACTAAGATTAAATCGGGACAGTGTTTCACATAACTGTTTCATAGTTTTATTTAATCGGGTTTGACTGTGTCTTTTTGCTCCGGGGATTACAAAATCTTTGTTTACTGTCTGATAAGCCACTCGATAGAACTCAAATTCATTCTCTCCCATTACCAAGTCTGGTTCAAACATATCATCCTCTCTGCTCGTATCCGTAACTAAACTATCAATAACTTTCTTCAGAAAAGTTGTTCGATTTATAGTCACGGCACATCCCCGCGCCTCAATCATTTTTTCTTTTCCGTACATTCTCCACATGGTAAGATCATCATGTTTTGACTCTGCAACATAACTACCAATAAAAGGCCGTTGAGTAAAGGGTTGTGCAACTGTATCTGTTTCATTGGACGGAACAGATAAGTCAAGAGCGGGCAGGTGTTTAAACAATTCTTTTCCTTCCGAAGTATCGTTTAAAAATGCACCCTCAGATAATCTTAGTAGACTTCTATCCAATATTAGGCTTTCGGCAACGGATAGACTCGTATAATGAGTTACGCATGGTTCTTCATATAGCAGAAGATCTTTTATTTTATATACCAATTCCAAAACCTCATTATAAAAAGTATTGGATATAGTCTTCTTCAAACTGGTAATTAGAGACTCCGATCTCGACACTAAATAGTCATCGCTTTCTGCTTCAGGAGAAATAGCAAGAACCATTTCTAGGTCGGCAAGAGCGGCTTCATATTTACCAATGTGACGATACGACAATGATCGGTTAAAGTAAGCAGAACGTAAATTGGGTTTAATCTTAAGCTGTTCTGTCAATGCCGCTATTGATTCATCATATTGATTTAGTGAAAAATATAAGCTAGCTAAGCCTAAATACCCACCGCCAGTGCTAGGATTAATTTCCAAGCTTTTTTTGTAGCATTCTATTGATTGTTCAATGTCGCCAATACCTCTGTATGCTCTCCCAAGTCCCTCATAGGCAATTTGGGATTTTGAATTAATCTTAATTGCCTCAATAAAGCAACCTTTCGCTTTGTCATATTCATCGAATTCTAAATATGCCCCACCTAATCTTATATGCGCTGCTAAATTTTTCGGATCATACTTTATTGCGATTTCATAATGATGAATAGCACGCTCGTAGTCCTTTTTTCTCCAGCAATCACCGGCCTTTAAAAAGTTCGCAATAGGATGAATGCTGTTGATTGCTAATGCACTATCTATTGCCACATTATATTCTTCAAATCTATCTAACTTCCAAAGAGCTTCGGATTTGAGAACATACAGATCAGCATCTTGTTTTTCTAGTAGAACTACTTCTGTTAAAATAGATAAAACCTTTTCAAAATTTTTATTTTTTAGAAGTTCGCGAACGGCTTCTATTTCAGTTTTCGATTCCATTTAAATGAGGAGAGTAATTAGTTTAAAATTCTGGGTGGTCAAGATTTAAAGCAATGTTGTTCTTGATATGGTAGCTTTTATAATAAATACCTTGTCGATATGTTTTAGATGAAATTCTCTGGGTTCGTAATGTTCATTTTCTGAAACCAATAACCAATTCTCATCAGTCGTTCCCTTTTTAATATATTTTAGGTAAGCTTCGCCGTCACTCATTTGGATTACATAGGCATGGCCAAACATGACCATATCTTTGTCCACTTCTTTTATTCCGATAATTTCACCAGAACAAAATTTCGGGTACATACTATCACCAAATACATTAATAAACGCATCTGCATTTACATTAGGAATTGAAATTGGCACACTGTAATGGCCACTGGGATGATTAAGAAAATTAAGTCCTGCGCTTGCGTTCACTTCTGGAAAATAGGGGGTTGTGTGTTGTGAAATTATGGCTTCTGCTGGCGGGTTCAATAGGTCTGTTACAGTGACATTTAATGCCTTGGCAATTTTTTCTAATTGCTCAACGCCAGGAGAAGTTCTCCCTTTTTCCCATCCACCAACAGTGGGTTGGCTTTCACCTACGAGCTCACCAAGTTGTTTTTGTGTCAACTTTTTAACCTCTCTAAACCGCTTAATACCAGGTCCAATTTTAGCCATTATAAAATTTTGTTATAAATATGTTATAATTATAACATAATGTTATTACCTTTACGTTGTAATTATAACATAACGAATTATTACGATGTAAATGTAATAAAGAAAATAACAATGGATACAACAGATTTAATAAACGGTAATAAACAGGCGCTGATCGGTGAATTTAAACGGCTGTACCCCTATCACGCTCGGAAGTGGAGATCTGTGTTAAAAAAACATAATCCATGGCATGCCACAGATAAAGGTTTACGAGCTTGGCAGAACATAAGTAATGGAACCACTGGCAATGAAGCCTTACGTTTGATTATAGGAGATATGAAAAAAGTAATTGCCGGCACAACTAAATCTAAAATTTTAAAAAAACACGGATTTTCAAATTCCAAAACTCTATGAAACATTGTGATACCCTATCCTCTAATATCGGCCAGGCTATTTTTGGCGGTAAAGTCACTGAACTTTGCGTAAAACATCCCGCTTATGTTACCGCTGCTGTATGTTTTGTTTTTTCTATGCTGCTGGTGTTTTCCGTAAAACGTAGCAACCGGCGGCGACTATGATCTTTGAAATATTCCTGTGGATCCTACTGGTTGTTAAAATGCTGGTCACTGCTACCATTCTTATTAAAGAACTTACTAAATCTTATGCGGTCGAAACCTATGAAAAAAAGCAAGAAGCTCACTATCGAAACCGATTTGGAACAGATGCCATTTGAGCTGGACCATATCCAATGCCCCAATTGCAGAAAAATTCAAAGTGCAAAGATCATCCTGACATACCCGATTAAAAAATACCTGCATCACTGTACTACGTGCAGTTTTGTGATCAAAAAAGAAAACTGGAAATCAATTCAATAAATACCTAATTCCTCCAATATGAACCTGATTACAATAATCCAGGCCTGGGAAAATAATGCCCTGCCCAAAGACATCAGCACGCTTGAAGCTTGTAAAAAAGAAATTGATAACTGCGAAAAAGTAACGTTTGAGACCTGGCGAACAACTACAGACCGGAAGCTTGCCTGTATGCTCATGAATGAGCAGATCCAGTATGCAGAAATCTCACTTGCCATTCAATTGGCCATCGCATCGTTAACGCTGCAGGATGATTTTAATAAAATTATCACCAGGCCACTAGCCTTGAAATCAACTTACTAATGGGCAGTGGAACGATTAAAAATGTCACTTTGGGATTAAATGAATGGGTTTTGGCTCATACGGTTATATTCGTCAGTGTAGCTACGGAAAACGTTGATATCTGGCACCCTGCACATATATCGCTTGCCAAAAAAATTGAGGACGCCAAGTTTGGGGCATACCGTTCGGAATCCATCACCCAGATCTTTACTGATCAGGAACGTATATACATGAGGCGTTATATATCCACCTACTGCGCAAACTTGGCAGAAAACATGAAAAAGCTTCCTGACGGATTTCTAAGACAGTTTCAGGAATTGGAAATCATGTCCCTTTACAAGATGGCAAATAAGGTTCAATTAGCATTTTCATCAATTTAAAATATTCACCCCCTGCTTTCTGATCTTATTGGAGGGTAGTAATACGCTTCTCTTGCCGGCCGTGCCGGCTCTGAGAGCAGGGGGAATAAACCTTTCTTTCAATCAATGCCTGATATTTTTAGCCTCTTTTTAGGAGGTATCAACGTAAGAAAACCCGATCGTACCACTTCCCTGCCGGAAGTGATTGCCTGGATCCGGGATGGTAAGTATGCCGCTCAGATCGGTAATGTCCGGGCTGCTTCAAATACCAAAGAAGCGGCGTTCCAAAAGAAGTCATTGGACTTTGTAACATTCTCCGGAGTTTTTGCCCCGACCCGCTTAGCTGCTAATTTAAAAGAACATAGCGGCCTGATCGTTATCGATTTGGATCACATCCAGGATCCGGAAAGTCTGAAGATGCAATTTCAGCAGGATCCTTTTGTGAATGCCTGTTTCATTTCCCCATCGGGCAATGGATTAAAGGTTGTTATCAAGATCAAAGATGGTGATCGACATAAGGAAACATTTGCGGACCTAGCGTTTTACTTTAACCAATCTTACAACCTATCTGACCAGGAAAAGGTAGATCCCAGCGGATCCGACGTATCCCGTGCATGCTTTATTTCACACGATCCAGCGGTATACTATAATCCTGATTCAAAAGTCTACACGATCCAAAACAGAATTCCGGAAAAGCCAAAGTCTGAACGCCAGATCGAAAAGGACGCCACTGAGCTGGAAAAATGGGTTTCTGTGCTTACTGACCGGATTGAAGCCAACACCATGGATATCTGTAATGACTATGGCACGGAATGGCTATTGATTGCTTTCAGTTTGTCAGTACTGCGCGAAAACGGCCGCACGTATTTTCACCGGATCAGCAAACAGAACGCGAAGTATGATGAAAAGGCTACTGACGCGAAGTTTGACAACGCGCTGAAAACTTCACGCTTCACCAACATTGCCAAGCTTGTTTCTATCTGTAAGGACTACGGCATTGATACCAGCGCACCGAAAAAGGAAAAGCCTACCAAAGAAAGTGACATAACTAAAAATACAGTTAACCATAACACTCTGACAAACAACACCAAATCTAAAAAGGAGAAACAAGACAGGATTCACCCAACGGTCTGGTATAAGGATGGCGGAATGGAAATCAAATCAGGAAAGTACTTTGACGAAGTAGCACCAAACTTTCAGGTCTTTATAAAATACCGGACAGAGGACGAACAGGAAAATGTTACCTGGGTGTTAGAGATCCGCAAAAATGATGACACCCAGATTTTCATTGAAGTGATCCACGATGATTTTTGCAGCGCCCGAAAGCTGAAAAATATGCTGGCCACCAAACGGCTGGGTTTCAAAATTAAGGACGGCCACCTGGACGAGCTTCATTCTTATTTGTTCACCCGCACCAAGTTCAGTACTGCCATGAAGGTGCTGCGTTATGGATATCATCCGGATAGCAAGGTTTATTTTTTCGCTAATAAGGCACTCAATCTAAAAACTGGTGCAATGCTGGTCCCTGACGAGTTTGGAATTATTGAAGCCAATAATTTACACCTTTCAATACCACAGCAAACAAAGATCCGGCAAATGCGCTACACGCTGACGGACCAGGTAGTGGAATTTCAACAGTTCTGGAAAATCTACGCTATTGCCCATTTAAAGGAAAACGCTTTTTTACCTGTATGCTTTTATATTTTCAGCCTGTTCCGGGATCTGGGATTACAGTTTAAAAACTTTTCACCAATCCTTTTCTTGAAGGGTGGCGCCGGCACCGGTAAGTCTTCCATGATCCGCATCCTGACCGCTGGATTTGGCCGCAAACAGGAAGGTGTAAACTTGAAAAGTAAAAACACGGATGCCGCCCTGGTAAAGCTTATGAGCCAGACCAGCAATAGTATTATTTGGTTTGATGAATTCCACAACGAGCTGACCAATGAAGGGCTCCTGCAGGCTGCCTATGACAATGATGGCTATCATAAATCAACTTCTGATTTCAATTCCATTGATACAGCTACAGTGGATATCCATAGTGCCCTGGCCCTGACAAGTAATTACATACCGGCGAACCCGATTTTCTTTTCCAGATGTCTTTTTGTACCAATCACCGCGCAAAACAAAACAGACGAACAGCGTACGGCTTTCTATGCCCTGGAAGAAATACAGGAAGGCGGCCTGGGCAGCATGACCGTTGAGCTGCTTAAATACCGGCATCTTTTGGAAAATGGGAATTATGGCACCAGTTACAACCGGCTATATGCCGGACTGAAAAAGAACTTTAAAGGGCAGAGCGTTCCCGAAAGGCTTTTTGCAAATATGTCTCAGATCCTGGCCGCATCTTATACGCTGCAGTGTATGGGAAAGATCAACCTGCTTGATTTTGAGACTACCGACGAACAAGAAATTTTGCAGGAATATCTGAGCATGGGCGAAACCTTCATCATGCGCCAGTGGCGTATTATGAACGATAGCAAAGCGGTGTCTGAATTCTTCGAAATCCTGCAGATGCTATATGATGTCAATCAGATCCATGAAGAATTTCACTTCCGGTTTACCGGCAATACGATCCTTTTGAATTTCCGGAAATTGTACAATTTGTTTTCTCAGAAGTATCGGCAGCTTTTTTACAAGTCTCCGCCCGATCGGGACACGATCCAGTCAGAACTTGCTACACTTTGCGGAAAATCAGACTGGGAGGAAATTTCAAAAGGGATCAGATTTGCCAACGATGGGACCTCAAATTCAAAGGCCACAACCCTACCCCATTCGGGATCTTGTGAGCTGGAATATAAGCAGATACAACAAAGTTTTGGAATAGACTTTCAAAACAGATCAACAGGAAATTCTATTTCCTGAAAAATAAAAAGTAAATAAAAATCTACTACAAGACTACAAAGGGAGATAAGTAATTGATAATCAATATTAAATGTGTAGTAAAGTTGTAGTAAAAGTGTAGTAAAGGTGTAGTAATGTAGTATGTGTAGTAGATGTAGTAACAGCGCTACTACACCTAATTGGGATATACGTCACTCTTTATCAATTACTTACAAAATCAGCGTAGTGTAGTAAAAAAACATTGGTCAAAACTCACGAATTTTTTTCTGTTAAAATCATGGAGATATCTCAGGAAAGTGCAATTGAAAACTTTGAAAAAGTAACGCGGATCGATGCAAACCGCTATCCAATACATAAATGGAGCCGGTGGGTTGATTCAAGGGATCGCCTGCTTATCATCACAGGTTTTTATCATGGCCTGGATCCTAACAATAAGCATTCACAAGGGTTTGACCGGATCGCGGTGGACGTGCTGATCGTTCCGGAAGAAAAAGTAGAGTACATAGAAATTAAAGACTTCATCCATTTTATACGCCTTGAAAAGCTAAAACCCTGGAAAAACGAAATGCCGATTGTCTAACGATACTGTTTGATAGCGTCGAACTGATCACCAAAACTTTCAAAACTTATTTTTTCACAACCAATTAATTCAAAATCATGAGTTTAATTCTGTCATTATCAATCTGCTTATCTGACATCGATAAAAGCAAAATCACAACAGGTAAAAATGGGAAATTGTATCTGAACATTTCAGTCGGAACGAAGGATACCAAAGACCAGTACGGAAAAGACGTGTCCGCCTGGCATTCGCAAACCAAGGAAGAAAGAGAAGCTGACGCAAAACGTGTCTGGTTAGGGAACGGCGAAATAGTTTGGGATAGCGCCAGCGGAACCCGGATCGCTACGGACGCAGAAAAAGATGATCTACCATTTTAACCTTTAACCAATTTGAAGCGAATATGAGCACCATACCAAAAATTGAAGCTGGCCAGACCTGGCAAACCCGCAATAGATCCACAATCCTCATTGATGAAATAGTGGAAAACAACGGTGCATTTCCAGTAAGATCCGGAAATGGCTATTGGCAGGCCAATGGCAAGTACTGGGCAGATGACTACAATCATGGTAAAGATCTAATCAAACTGGTTAAATGAGCAGTATTGTATCAAAACTCGCAGACGAAATAAGGCTGCATGGATCCTATGAAGCGTACTGTACATTCCGCGATAAAAACCAGGTGGCAATTGAAACAGTAATCAAGGTTCAACGTCTGCAAGATCCTGTCAAAGTATTAAAGCGCCCTACTTCTGATCGGTCTAAGTAATTACGTTTATAGCAGCAAAACAAAAACCCACCTAGCGCCAACTGGGTGGGTAAGTCATCGAAGTTATCGCCGTGAAACGGTTAAGTGTCCGATAGAGGTAAACGGTATCATTGCATTGCGCCTCAAATGTACGCTTAATCATTATAACTTCTATGAAGCTGGATATTCCTGTTGAACAACATGTTTATCAATTTTTTACTAGCCCTGAAATGTATGGGGCCGAACTCCCTATCAAAGCCCGCAAAGACACTTTGCTTGGTATGCTGCTGATCATGATTGCAAAGAAAGGTCCGTTTGATATGGACGACTTTTACGCATCAAGATTTGTTCCGGATATGCCTGCATCGGACAAGCTGGCTAAGTTGTCAATTGACACCTCATTTCCTATGCGCAAAGAGTTTATCGACGAAAGCAATCTGCTTTACATCGGTGAGCTACTTGGCAACATGTTTGAAATGTTCATCATCTTTTATTCGATGGGATATACTGCCCGGGCAGGATCCGAACGCGGCGCAATTGCCAGGGTTTATGAACAATTCATGATCGATGATGACCCGATAAAACAAGAATCGTTAAGGGCCATCTGCAAAAGGTACAGACACAAGGTCCGTGAAAATTACAAGCGTGCAGACGCTAAAAAAACGTCCCATTCTGTCAAAAAAGCGTCCCAATACGCTTAAAAGTAGTACCCAAATATTAAAAAGTTGTCCCACCTAAATTTGTAAATAGAATGACCACCCAACAGCAAAAAATTGGTGGGTACACCGGGGCGAATGTTCCCGGTGTATTAAACTTATATCTGATCGATACCAAAGAAGTTTTGTCGGTCCTGGATCCGGTCCGCCACCGGATCCCCGGCGCATCTATGACCACCATTGCAGCCGGGGGAATTCTTCTAAGCCGCGGGGCGATGATCACCAGAATGAAGTTCCCACCGCTGGCATGCTCCTATATCCAAACCATTGAACGCACAGATGGCGGTCTTATCAGCAAGGTCCAAATTGAATTCTCCATGCCGGCCAGCCGCCAGGATATTTTAGCGTTTTACATGGAAAACTGGCAAAAGCGTTTTGTAGGACTGATAGAAGATGCCAACCGCCTGGCCTATGTGGTGGGCAATGAAGAACGCGGTTTGATGATGCAGATCGGCCAGACCGTGAATTCCATTAATGCCAATACAGTCAGTTTAGCCGGAAACTTTGCGACTCCGGCCTTCCTTTTAGAGGCTTCCCCGGCCGGTCTCGTCCTTGCTGATCATTTCAGAGACACCGATTTTGGTATTGACTTTTCACTTGACTTTAATGCTTGATGGCTTATTTCAACAGTATTCAAAACTTTATAGACACGATTACGGCCCGTTTTAACAAACCGAAACGGGGCCTTTTAAATGATGGACTCGTCAAACAAGACATCATTGATGCGCTCACGGATTCTGCAAAATACGCCGAAGATGTCAGAGTGGCCAGTGAAGCACTTAACACAAATTTTGTTGCAAGGTCCCTTAATCTAAATACGACCTGTTACCTGGATGCAACAAATGGAAACGATGCAAATACCGGTACCAGCTTTGCAACAGCTGTAAAAACCATGGAGCGGATCATTCAGCTGTATTCAGGCAAAGCGGTCAATTTGACGATCTTCATCATCGGCACCATCGAGATCAAATCGAATTTGACGATTTCGGCAACCAACCTATGGTTTCTATTCTTAGACACAGGCAGGATGTATTTCCGGAAGTTGCCAACAAACAACGGTAATTATTACCTACTGATCGACGCTCTTAATACGCAGTTTTTAACGCCTGGCGCAGGGCTAGGTATTATTGAAACAGAAGCGCACGCAGGCAACGTAGCATCGGAAACGCCGGAAATCTACGGCAGTAAGCAAGGTGCAATCAGGCTGCTTAAAATGCCCGTTGATGACTGGCGTTCCGGATACAAAATCCAAGCAATAAGTGTTGTCGTTATTAGCACGGTTGCCGGTGCAAACACCACAATTTTTGCAGGCCATGAGGACGGTGTATTTCCGGTTGACTACATGAAGACTTCCTATATCTTCTACGGGCAGCTATACTCCCCAAGTCTGGGCACAAATGCCACCTATGATTCTGGATTTAATGGCAACAAGCTTTTTCCACGTGCCTACACACCTACCAGCTCAACCGACGCCAAAGTGATCGAGGGAGAAATGGTAGCAGACAATAATTTTTTATTCAGAAAAAATGGCGGGGTAATCAAAAAAATTGCCTGGACCACTTATTAAGCTATGCTGACAGTTCAAAGAATTCTGATTACACCTTCCCCGGGATACCCGGATGTGGTGCGTAAAATTGCCGTTGTTGGCAAAAACGAAGATTACAAAAACGGATCCGTTACGCTTATCTGTGAGATTGAACACTATGATAAGGATGGTAACAGGCTACGTGCATTTGCAGCCATTGAAAGGGACCCTTTCCTTTTGGTAGCTGACGATTCCAGTTTTGTGGATCCGAAGACCGGAAAGCTTGTTTTTAAGGGTTCCAATGGTCAGTACCCGGCTGGATCCGTCGGCCAGTATACCTGGTTAAAACTTGCAGTGGAAACCGGGGCAAATCCTTTTACGATTTCAGAAGGTGCCGTTTTGGAAGCATCCCTGTTAGGACGATTTAATTAACTATTTACAACTTATGATACAATTTTTTGACGATGGCCAGGTGTTACGGGTTGTCGATGGAGAAACGGCTTGTTTCTTTTCCAAAGATCTTTTAAGCGCCTCACTGGATACAAAAATCAACCTTGTTTGCGGCACAAAGCTGGTTTTACAAATTTCTGACTTTACGGAGGTAAGCGCGCCAGCTGCTACTTCAAACGCAGACCTTTTTCGCCAGATCAAAAAGATGATCAACGAAATCGGCGCTTACGATGGACGAAAAATGTTGGTAGGTAATGTCCGTGAGAAGTTCAGGGATGAATTTGCCTTGTTTGACACGGCCGAAAACTGGACGCTAGTGCAGACAGGTCCGGGTATGGCGGTAAGTGTTGCCGGGGTGGCCAATGGTTCCCGCTACTTAAATATCGCTTCGGGAACAACGGTTAACTCCGAGACGATCATTATTTCCAAAAAGCTTTTTACACTTCCCTTCCGGGTCGTTGGCGCGCTTACCCTTTCTCAGCGGATTGCTAATACAGAATCCTACTTTGAAGTTGTAGAAGTGGATGAAAGCGGCAATGTCATTGAGGATGTTACCCTGGGCACCGCTCCCAATATCCGGAATGTAAGAAACGGAGCCGGGTGGAAATTTGAGGGTACAGTCAGTGCCAATGAAATCTATTACAGCCGGGCGGGCGGTACCTCTGAGCTTGTTTCTGGCTCCACAGCGTTCGGCACTGCCAATTCCGTGGCCACAGGCGCAGGTCCAAACTTCATGCCGGCCTTTATGTTTGATCTTGCACTGGCCACTGAAAATGCGATTTGGCAAACCAATCCGGTGGATAGTTCCACGGCGGGTACCTATGTAAAAAGAAATCAGTGCGTTCCTGAATCAGACCGTTTGTATGCGATCAGGATCCGGGTTAAAAACCTGGGTGTTTCTCCAGCTTCCAGCACTGATTTCAGAATCCATTTTGTCCGTGTTTTAGATTCAAGCCGCATATCCGTTGACTTTGCCCAGATTGCCGGGCGGGCTGATACGCAAAACGCGCCGATGGTACAGGCTGCGATCGTTGGCACACCAGCCGTATCCGTAACAGGATCAGCAAACATGGTGATGACGCCAACGGTTTACAATGATTCGGTTACGAATTTGGCCGCATCGGCCACGTTTACCGGCCAAAGCCGCGATGCCACCGCTACCAATGTTTTCAGAAGATTTGTAGCTACTGCCTTCTCTTTGCAAGCTGGCACCATCCGCGTAGATATGAGCAATGATGCTGCCACCTGGCGGCCCGCTGCACCCGAAGCGCCGTTGGCAGCTAACACCGCGGTGACGCTGGACATCCCGGTAGTAACCCGGTATTACAGGGTGGTATATATTAACGGGGCGGCCGCACAGACCGGCTTCATGCTCAATTCCGCTTTTCATAAGATATGACAGAATTCCCTAATATTCTCTTAAAAAAATGCCTGGATAAGGATGCAAAAGCGGACTGGTTTGAAGTAGCCGAAGATTGCCAGTGCACTGGAGGCATCATCATCCCGAAAGGTTACCGGACCGATTTCGCGTCAGTTCCCCGGTTTTTATGGCCGATCTTTCCACCACATGGCCGTATGGCCAATGCAGCCATCTTACATGATTATATGTATGATAACCGGATTAACGAAAGCCTGTGGGGCCAGTATCAAGCCCGGATCATTGCAGACGATTTATTTTTAATTGAATGTATTAAAGAAGCAGTACCGGTCTGGCAGGCCATATTTATTTATTACATGATCCGGGCGTTTGGACGCAGATGGTGGATTAAGTAAAAGATTTTATGTAGTGTGTAATGCGTGTTTTCATCCTGACAGAGCTTTCTGTCAGGATGTTTTTTTGTCCTACTTCATTTAAGAAATCCCTGAGAAGTTAGCATCGAAATATTGTAACTACGACTGATGCTGCATCAACTTCTTACCGAAAAATGGGCACTTGAACCCCGATTCCATGAACGCATGGCCATGCTGGCCCTGGCTGACAAACTGGATTACAAGTCTTTCAAAGAAAACAGAAAGATGGTCTATTTTGAAAGCCAGCCGCAAGCGTCGGCTGATTCGTACTACGGCTATTTGCCACGGATGAGCACTAAAAAAGGCTTGGTCGTGGTCATTCCTTTGATCGGTACCATGTCACGTTTCGGTGATTATTGCAGCTGGGGGACCGAAGATATTGCCAGCTGGCTGTTGGAGGCCTACGCGGATCCGAATGTGATCGGTGTGGTTGTCGAAATCGATTCAGGGGGTGGTGCAGTCAATGGCACTGAGCTGTTAGCGGCTGTCATCCGCCAGCGTAATAAGCCTGTTGTTGCCTATGTGATGGGTGTTTGCGCGAGCGCTGCCTACTGGGTTGCCAGCCAATGCGACAAAATTGTCATGGAAAGCGCTGCCAGTTCGGAAGTTGGATCCATTGGCGTTTTGGCCATGCATGTTGATTCTTCGAAAGCTTACGAAAAAGAAGGGCATAAGATCACGATTATTCGAGCTGACGGCTCTGAAGGAAAGGCCTTATTCAATTCAATTGAAAAGCTTACGCCTGAAATCACGGCCACGGTAAAAGCGGAAATGAGGCCAATCCGGGATGAGTTTGTCCACCAGGTAAAAAAAGGCCGTCCGGACATTACCGATGAGACTATTTTCGAAGGTGGCATGTACAATGGAGCCGTTGCGATCACCAAAGGAATGGCTGATTCTATCGGATTCCTGGGCGATGCAGTAACAGAAGTATTTGAACTTAGTAACCTACAAAACGCGGCCTAGCCGTCTTTATTTATGAACATGAATAGAAAGTCCCTAGGGCAAATTTTAGCGTCGTTTCAGTCTGTTATGGGCTTGGCTGGCGGCAAATCTGCATCCACGGAAACAACCACTGAAACCAAGGTTGACACAGCGGATAAACCGGATCCTGCCCCCGCTGGTGATCCTGATTCCGGTAAGACCGATGAGCCGAAAGCGGATGAAACCATAACCGATGACGGCGCTGAAAAGAACACTGAATCGGGAAAGGTTGAAACAGAAAAAGGCGCCAGTTCAACAGCTATGGGCAACACCGTTTCGATGAGCCTGGAAGATTACGACAAACTGGTGAGCATGGCATCACTGGCCATTGATGCAACCGAAGAAAACAAAGGCCTAAAAGCAAAAGCGGACCGCTGGGATGCTTACCAGGCTGCCCTGGATGGTGGAAAACCTTCATCGGATAGTGCAGGCGCGAAGGCAGACGATTCCAAAGCAGATTACACCGTTACGGATGAATACGCTGAACTCCGTAAGAAGCACGGTAGCCTGATGGCAGGTATCTAACAAGCCATCCTACATATTAATTTTTAATTCTTTTTCCTTTTTTATTAGCCATGGCAGGAACAGTTGACGTATCGGCGTTATCCGAAAATTTAACAAGGGACAAAAAAGATTATGAAAAAATCTTTGGTCTAAAAATGGCATCCGGCTTTGGAGCCAAACCCGATTTTGTCGTAATGGGACTAAACCAGGACATGGATCTGGTCCGCGATGAACTTGGCAATATCACCCAGCCAGGACGCACCGGTGTTTTAAATTACACCACAAACGTGATCACACAGAAGTACAGACGTGCTACGTTGAAACCTGTAAAAGGTGATATCAAATTTACCGAGGTTGACTTGTACAACCTTCGCACCTCTTATCTGGGACGCCGTGAACCGGGTGATCCAAAGGATATCCATTCTTTGCCAGGACGTACCTACATCATGGGCAGGATCTTCGAACGTATCGGTAAAGAGATCAACCGTACCCTGGTTAAAGGGGTTGAAAACCGTAATACTGGACTGCAAGGTGGTCTTAACTTATTTGACGGGCTTGCCTTCAAATTCACAGAAGGGTATGCGACCGTTGCCAACGGTGGAAAAGAAGACATTCCAATCGGCAACAAAGTGGCCAGCCCAGCAGCAACGATGACCGAGGCCAATATCCTGGGTGAGCTTAAAAAACTGACTGAAGTTATTTTGAGCAATGAAGACCTGGTGGAATATCGTGAAGAAAACGGAAGCGTGTTCATTAACCCGATCTGGTATCAGTGGATACTGAACGCGTTGGATTCTGCGCTTTCTAACGGCAGCCAGGTCGTGACTAAAAAGGGTGATAAGCTGTTTTTGAACGCGTTGCCAAACACGGAAATTAAGCCACGTACCTACATGATCGGGGTTAATAACATGTTCTGGACCGTGGAAGGAAACCTTTTCTATCTGCACCAGGATGTGGAAGGCGATATCCCTAAAATGAAATTCCAGGAGGTCGGCCGTGACCTAAGCGTGCTGATTGATGCCGAAGCGAACGTGGACTATGCAGATGGCCGCTTGATCGTTCTTTGGAAGTAATCTTTTTGGTTGATATCCTGCTGAATTTGAAAGCAGGATATCAGCTTTTTTTAACCTTTTCAATTAGAAAAGATGCCTGCATCAAAATTTAAAAATATTGCATACCGTGCACGTGGTTTGTCCAACCTGGGCGGTATTGCCCGCATGGTTCTGTTTGCAGAATCAGATTTTACAGCCGGATGGCCTATCCAGGCAGATATCGGACTATTGGGAGAATGTACGGTTTTGCCGCGCATCATTGCTAACACGGTACCGGCTGAAATCACCTTTGATTTAAATACGGGCCGTGCCAAATCCGGTAAAAAGGGTGTGATCGGCTACCAGAATTATGAGCACGATGTCGAATGCAAATTTGCCGGTGTGGATCCTACGCAGCTGGAAGCTGTTCAGAAGTTTCTCAACGAAGGCGGTGTGGTGATTGCCTACTATAAAAATGGCAAGCGCCGTATCTATGGCACCAGCTGGAACCCTTTGGTGATTGAAGACAGCGACGATTCAGGCGCAAAATCGGATGACCAAAATGGTATCAGCTTTAAAGCGAAGGGTGACGGATACCCGTTCCCTGCCCTTTTCCTTCAAGATGCGCTGGTGATGCCGACCGATACAGCAGCTGCCAAACCGAAACCATTTGTGGTGAGCTAAAAACCTCAATGATACAATCATTTTAACCCTTTTAAAGACATGCCTGCAAGTACAAGCAAGTTTAAAAATATCGCCTACCGGGCCAGGGGACTGGCCAACCTGGGCGGGATTGCCCGGATGGTTCTGTTTGCAGAATCAGATTTTACAGCGGGCTGGCCGCTGGAAACGCAAATTGTGGCCGGCGTTCTTTCGGCCGCTCCACCCCTATTAGCCGGCGTAATCGTCGCTGAATTAAGTTTTGACTTAAATACAGCACGCGCGAAATCCAGTAAAAAGGGTACGCTGGGATATCAGAATATGGAGCACGATGTCGAGTGCAAGTTTGCCGGCGTTGATCCTACCCAGCTAGAAGCGGTCCAGAAATTTCTTAACGAAGGCGGTGTGGCCGTAGCCTACTACAAAAACGGTACGCGCCGTGTGTATGGCGCAAGCTGGAACCCTTTGGTCATTGAAGACAGTGACGATTCAGGCGCAAAATCGGATGACCAGAATGCGATCAGTTTTAAAGGAAAATCCGATGGTCTGCCATTTCATGCGCCTTTCCTGGCTGCTAGTGTGGCCCTGGTAACTGATGCAACCGCTGTGAAACCTATGCCCTTTTTAACGACTTAAAAATCAATGCCGAAAACAGAAAAAGTGTGGCGTGTCCTTCCGAAATATGAAGGGCGCGTCACGGTCGAAACCGAATGTAAACACGTGGTTCTTTCCAATACATTAAGCCAGGAGCAGCTTTCAGCATTTGCTGAAAATTCATCCGTGGCCGTATTTTTGGAATTGACCGCCCAAACAGCCCAACCTGATGGCAAGTAAAGACAAAAAAGCGATCGTGGCCGTAATTGGCGGCGTGACAAGCGCGCTGAGAAAAGCCTACGACGTTTTAAACAGAAATGAACATCTACCCGAAGTAGAAAATGCTGCCCTTCCAGGGCTTGCAAACCATATCATTCGGGCGCTTCAAAAGGATCTGGCCGAACTTGAAGAAAATGAACGCTTTGACGGTTTGGAATACGATGAGATTGTCGAGCTGAAAAATCAAGAACGCAAACAGCAATTGACTTCTTTGCGCGATCAGGCGGGTGAGCTGTTAAAGTCACTACGCACAACTGAACCAGTTCTGCAGGGCGAAGAACAGATCATTGATCCTGATACTGATCTTGACAATGATCCAGGTGCTGACCAGGATGTAGATCCCGAAACAGATCCGGATGAAAATTCAGATGCCACTGCAAATATTGTTGACCCACTTCTTGCTGATCTTTCTTTAAAGGATCTTATAGACCGTTACAATAAAAGCACTGAGGCTTTCAAAAACATCAATATCAATAGCGAGGAATTTGAAAGCCACCGTTTAGGCTTAGTAAGTTTAAAAACCGAGATTGAAAACAGGCGGCCCGTTGACGGAGAATAAACGCCACAAATAAGAGAGAAAAAAAACACCGGTGAGATCTTACCGGTGTTTTTTTTATGGCAATTGCCGTCCCTTTCCTAGGCCGCTGCTTCACTTACATTTGACCAGCATCAATTTATAAATACAATGGCACTACCTGCAAATTTTACCGACATACGATTATTTCTTCACAGTAAACAAATTGATCATGCGTGGCTTAGAACTGTTCTTTCACAGTACTTGGCTGAAAACGGACAAACCGACGCTGACCGGTTAACAGATCACCAGGTTTGGGTTTTTCGCAGCACGATTGCTGAATTTTCCCTTTTGTTAAACGAAGATGTAGACCTGGATGACGATGAATAATAGAATAAGACAACAGGAAGCAGCCGTGGAGATGATACGGCAAATGGTATCTGCTAACCGGGCACGGCCGGAAAAGCTGGAAGCTGCCATCAATGAACTGAATAAATTAAAATCGGATCTGGTTTCAGATGCCGTTAATCCTGGTGATCACCAGGCAGCAGCGCCCCGAATGTCCAAGAAAGTAACGGCGATTATGAAGGATGTCAATTCTGATATTTTTGCCTTAAAACATAGCGCTTTGAGCCTTGAAGCTTCCAGGCTCAGACGTGACCAGGCAGAACTAAGTAACATGCTGGTGAAAGTGGACCCTGGGACACCATGTCCGGATCTGGTGGATAAGATTTTAGACCTGCACCAAAAAATAGAAAACATCTGGGATGAAAAGAATTTTCTTGATCGTAATCAGTTTGAAGGACCGGCAAAACCTGCACACGATCAGCAGGTAATTGAAAGACCGGTTCAGGCAGTACTTAGTAAAGCTGAACTATCGGTCAAATTGCAGCAGAGCAGGGAAAAACGGTCAAAACTTAAAAGTAAAATGGCAAATCCCAAAGCTTCCCAGGCTTTAAAAAGCAAATGGGAAATTGAACTGGCGCAGCTGGAAGCGGTGATCGAAGAAACGGAAATGAAAAGGGCTGTTTTGTGAAAAAAAATTCAAAATATTTATCAAAACATTTGACACGTAACGTGTCATTTACTACCTTTACAGAGTAATCAAAATCACACGGAATGGATAAAAAACAACTAATCTTCAATCTCAGAATGGAAACAGCAGCCATAAGGCAGGCACTCCGTGACTCAGAAGAAGCAGAATTAACACCGGATCAGGTAGACAAATTGTTAGATCGGCTAACCTACCTACTGGACATTCTCAAACAACTGGAAAGTTAAACCAAGGGGGAGCAATCCCCCTTAAAATACAATATAAAATGGCAGCAACATTTGAAAAAGTTAACATTGAGGATCTTCTTAAAAGAGCGGATCAGCTTATTAAAGAGGGATCTGATTTTATTGTCAATGAAGGGAAAGTTTTGGAACTGAGCAAATGGCTCAGTATTTCAGAGTATTCCCAAAAGTACAATGTAACCACGCAAGTGGTTTCTAAATGGATTGAACGAGGCGTTATTGGTGCAGACGATTACATCGAGATCGGTAAGTTCGGAAAGAAGCTTGTAAGGGATATCCCTTATAAAGTGTGATTTTATTACATACACCCGGCTGGTTATACTGGCCGGGTGTTTTATAGTTTCTATATATTTTCCAGCTGTTTTAGCTCTTCATATGTTCTAATAAGTCTGGGCAAATCTCTTATTGCATCATGATCAATATCATAACCTCCAAAAGATGTTAGCTCGGCAATACTATCTATCAGTTGCTGTTTGGCATCTTCATCGTTTACAACGATAACTGATATATCGTTAATCAAATATTTTAAAAATCCAGGTTGAAACCATCTCTGCTCACTTAAATATCCATAGAACGCTTCGTTTGCAAATTCCTCGTTAAATACTACACCATCTTCCCGCTGTACCGCTTCTGCTAAAAAATCATTTTTGAATGTACTTTGAAAAACTTTTATTTCCTCTAACCAATGTGGAATATAGCGCCATTCACGTTCATTGTAAAAATTGTGATTTGGAATTATTTCAAAATAATCTCTAAAAGGCCTTGGTATGATGTTTCCATCTGCGTCGTAAGTTTGACTTTTATCTAAACGGTAGTAATCCGCGGTAGTTAATTTATCAAATAAAGAACGCCTAGGATGGAATTCAGCAACTCCATACTGGTGATTCACTACAACATTATGTATTGACATAGCTTGCCCCAAAGGATATCTGTGTGTTTCTCTATCAACTCTGCGATACTGATCTACCAGATGATGATAAGTTAAGTCCTCGAGAAAACTGATATTATAGCTATGACTACTAGGGCTTGTATAAGCAACAGGATTCAATCCCATCCGCAATCCCCATTCTCTCGTCATACCAATTCCAAAAAACTTAGTTTCCTGTTCGGCAGCGTTTTTGCAATAAAATTCAGCGTGAGAAGCTATTGCACGTGGCGGAATATCACAGAAGCATATCATCGGAACTGCCATTGCCGTGACCATTTGCTCATTGGTTTCTGTGTTCCTAAATCCTGTTATCTCATCGCAGATAGCAAGTCTAAAGCCGTTTTGCAGAATTAATTTAAGTACATGCAAACCGCCACCTGTGAAATGTAAAAATGAATCTGAACTAACTACTGGCACATTTACTTCTGGCATAATTGAAAGATTAAAGTGAAAACCAAAGTTAATTCCAAATTATACTTCAATCATACTATATATTCTTTGTAAACAGTTAATTTTTATGTCCTATTCATAGCCCATGGATTCAAATATCATTGCCTAAAACGCAATGATATGAATAATGAGCTAATGCCTTTGGGGGCGCCTGGCTTACCTGAAAAGGGTGAGCACAAAATGGACAAATATAAAGATCACCTGGTTAATGGCGCCAAGCTGAACCAGCGGGATCAGCTGTATTTTGAGAAAATGAAAAAAGCATGGAGTTGGTCCAGCAAAATGTTTTCCCCTTCACAAGTGGTGGCCATGCTGCACAATGAATACGGCCACGAAAAAACCCACGCGTATCAGATTTTAAGGGATGCCTACGAGCTTTGGGGAATTGCCTATGATCTGGATAAACGTGGGATTGCTAAAATTTTAATTGAAGCGCTTTACCTTGCTTTAAGTATTGGCCAGCGCGATGCAGATCCGGATGTGATCATGAAAGCGGCCGAACGGATTGCTAAGCTTAGCAAACTGGATGAAGTCGATAATCTAATCCAGCCAGGAGAAGCGATGCCAACCGGCGTACGTGTATACGTAGTCAATGGCGATGTTCATGTACCAGGTAGCCAAGGGAAGGAGGTTATCGATGTCGAAAGTACAGAAGTACGTTGATGATCCCTCGTATATCAAGCTACACCCTAATCCGGCACAGGCCCACTTCCTTTTTAAGGTTCTGGAAAACGAAGCTGATTTTATTGGCAAAGATGGAATTGGATATCAGTCAGGATTTCGGGCCACTTTTAACGGTGGTAGGGGGTGTGGGAAAACTAACGTTTTAATGCGACTGATCGCAGAATCTGCGTTTGAATTGCCACGTGCAAAGATGGGGCTTGCTTCGATGACTTTCCGGCACGTTCAGGATGTCGTACTTTCTCAGAGCCGGAAAGTATTTGCTGAATATGGTCTGCATGAATATGATCCAAAGATCCGGACATGGGGGCATTATGTCATTAACCGCCGTCCGCCCGAAGGCTGGTGGCATCCCTGGGAGGGTGTAAATACGTATGACAACTGCGTTTGCTTCAAAAACGGCTATACCATCGTGTTTCTTTCGGCCGATCGTCCGGACACCGCACGCGGTTTAAACCTGGACCAGCTGGTGATGGATGAGAGTTTTAAGCTGAAAGAATCGTTCTACAATACCGTTTTACGCAAAACCGTCCGTGCCAATAAATACACCTACCGGGATTCCAGGAAAGGTAGAAAAGGATTAAACCATCCCCTTCATTGGCTGATCGCTGACTTTACATCCGCAGCATGGACGCCAGAACAGCAGTGGATTTACAGGACTGAAGAGCTTATGAAAAGTAAGCCTAATCAGTATTTCTTCATGGAATCCACGCCATACGATAACCTGGCCAATTTGCCAGGTAACTGGATCGAGCAGGAAAGAGAGGCGTCTGAATCAGATCTAGCCTTTGATATTGAGGTCATGAACAGACGGGTAGAAAAGATTGAAAACGCTTATTACAGCGCCCTATCCTACAACCGGCACACGTACAGCGATATGTACGAGTACCAGTATGATGATAAATCCAGGCTCTATATCTACAAGCGTAAGGATTACCTGACCACCAAGCCCATTGAAATCAGCCTGGACTTTAACGCAAAGTTTACCTGTCAAGTCATCGCTCAGGAGCACGACAAAGAGCTAAGGTTTATTGATAACCTGTTTGTGAAACGTGCTGATACCAGCCTAGTGGAAGAGCTGGCCCATAAATTCTGTACTAAGTATAAGGACCACATTAAAAAGGTTGTGTACATCTATGGAGACAACAGCGGCAAGAAGGGCGATCCAGGGCGCAACAAGACACACTATCAGCTGTACAAGAAAGTATTGGCTGATCACCATTGGCGAATTGTAGACTGTGTGCAGAACTCTTATCCTCCATACAAGATTCGTTATCGTGTTATCAATACAATTCTTTCAGAGAAACATGCTTCAGCGCCTCGCATTCGGATCAATGAACAGGATTGCAAAAGCCTTTTGATAAGTCTTAAGCACACACCAATAATTGGCGATAACTTCGAAAAGGACAAGTCAAGTGAAGACTCTAAGACGCTCGACCAACAATATGCAACACACCTTTCTGATGCATTCGATTACATTTTATTTAAAAAATATTCTCGAATTGTTCCGATTGCAGCGACTGGATCCGGACCACGCTTTGGAAAATCAGGGTAGCTAAAAACCGCCCGACAGATAACGGAAAAAGCAAATGGCAATTGCCAAACCGATACAGGGTGGGCAACCTTCCATTAGAGTAGCGGAAGACAAAAGGCACTTTCTTCATATAAGCTCCTGTTTATCAAAGCAAAACATATCACAAACACCGGAATGATGTTAATAAATAATATTACATTGGAGATTTTAGATGTTTTATACGGTTTTTAAAAAAAGTTAGTTCTAACTGTTTATCTTACGAAAACCATTCAACATATATGTTCAACCGATTTAGGTTGACTTAATAGTGAATCGAACTAGAAAAACAAAAACTTTCAAACAAATCCTCTCCAGAAGCAAATGAAAATAGAAAGTGTTATTTTAAAGAACGAGCAAACAATAAATTTAGGGAAGATTTCAATTCTTGTAGGAGCAAACAACGTTGGCAAATCCCAAACTCTTAAAGATATTCAACAACGTATGCTTGTTGGTCCAACAAGCAATTTTGTATTGCTCACAGAAATCAAGTTTCACAAGCCAGAAAATATTGAAGAATTATTTGTAAATCTTAAAGTTACAGATAGCCGTAATAATGTTGGAAATAAAAAAATAACTGGTATAAACAATTATTTGACAGGTCAAGATGGTTTTGAAATAAGCCAAGCGTTTTTGGAAGATCGCTTTAAAAATCAAAACGATTTGAATTGGACCTTGGGTAATCTTAGTAAATTAAAAGTCTCATATTTAGACTCTTCTACAAGACTAAATCTAATTCACGCTACGGGTTCCTTTAATCCAGATACTGAAGAACCAGAAAATATTCTTCAAAACCTTTTTTTAAATAAGGATATCGAAGAATTACTTAAAAGTGCATTTTATGAAGCATTTGGAATGGAGATAATGCTTGATTACAGTGGGCTAAAAGACTTTTGCTTAAGAGTTGCCAGAGAGTTTCCTGAAATTCCAGAAGATCCACGCAAGGCATATTTGATTACAAAAGACTTTAACAGAATAGATGACCAAGGCGACGGTTTTAGAAGCTTTGTCGGAATTGTGCTCAGCTTATTATTTTCTCAAGACCGGATAGTTTTATTAGACGAGCCTGAGGCATTTTTGCATCCTGCACAGGCCAGGTACCTAGGTAAATGGATCGCAGATAATTCTGATATAATATCTGGACAGCTAATTATTTCAACACATAATTCAAATTTTTTAAGTGGTTTATTACAGAGCGACAAAAAAGTAGATATTTACAGACTTAACCGAAATGGTAATGATACTACTTTTAGACTGATTCCTCCCGACGCAACTGAAAATCTAGCAAAATCACCAATGCTTTCCAGCCAACGTGTTTTGGAAGCAATATTCCATAAAGCTGTAATTGTATGTGAAGCCGATGCTGATAGAATTGTCTACCAAACTGTATCAACTTTACATCATAATAATCAGGAAGTGTTATTTGTGTACTCTCACAATAAGCAAACATTGAAAGATGTTGCCTCCCTCCTAATAGCCACCCAAATACCAGTCGGTGTTATTGCAGATATTGATTTATTAAATGACGAAACTGACTTTAAAAACTTATATTTAGCTGTAACACAATCAGAAGCGACACCTGCACTCCTTACTGCCCGGGAAGAAATTGCGGATTCCGTTGACAATTCATCCGAACAAGAGGTTCTAGAAAGGCTAAAACAACATATCGCTGAATTTCTTGAACAATTAAATAATTCGGAACATTCTTTTGGTGGCGCAAAAGGGGCATTGAACAGAATTAGGAAAGAAACCTCAAAGTGGGCGATTCCCAAAAAATATGGAATAGATGGTTTTGACCAAGAGACTAGGGCGAAAGTTTTAGAATTAATAAATGAACTTAATGATAAAAATATATTTATAATTCCAGTCGGGGAATTAGAAGGCTGGATGCAATTAGGTACATCTAGGAAGAACAATTGGATTGTATTAGCTCTCAATAAGATATTCTTAAAGGAAACATCTGACCAACTTATTCACTTCGTTAGAATGATTTTAGAGAAGGTAACAAGAAATGCGGCTTAACAAATTTTCGAAGACGAATTGATGTAAAACTTTTGAATGGATGGGCCTGGACGGAAGGCGACTTAACAACAATGTTAAGATTTGCCTTCTGCTCATAGGCAATCCACTTCCCACATTACCAGATCTTCGTTCATCTTTCCCAATTTCCCGTCCTACCCAATCCCCCTTCCACTGACCAGATTTACTTCATGGTCATGAAAATCCACTTAAAAGACGCAATGCGCCAGATCCAGCTCTCTTCTGGATCACAGAGAACCTTTGTCATAACGTATCAGAAAAAAGATGGGACCTATGGCGAAAAAAGCGAATGCCGTAACCGGTCCGGCCATTACAGCAAAGGCAAAGTTGACCTGGCCAGCATCAAACATGAAACCAAACGTGCCGGCAAGGCAATCCTGGAATACCGGACACGTTCCGGAGCCTGGCAGCCCTTTGAAGTTTTCTGGTGTTTGATGCGAAGTTTCGACGGCCGCGAAATTGATCACAGATTTTAATATTTATTAGCCATGTCAAATAAAACAAGACCCAAAATCAGGATGATCCCGTTTTCAAAGTCCGCGTCCGTGGATCCGGATCAGCAGCGCGACATCAACAGTTCGCGCGGTAATGTTCAGCGGACCGTAAAATCCAACGGCAAGGACTTTGAGCTATATCCCTGGGGCGAAAACAACCTTTTGCCCAACGAGCGGATAAAACTTTTAAGAACAAACGGTGATGCTCAAAACCTGATCGAAGCCAGGGCGGATTTTCTGTATGGTGGTGGTTTCGGATGGTTCAAACACGTCAACAAAAACGGGATCATCACCCGCGAACCATTCACCAACAAAGCTACTGAAGAGTATTTGGCAGCCTATGGAATGGATGATCTGGGGAACGTGGTCAATCAAATGTGTACGTCTTTGATTGAAACCGGAAACATCTTTGTAAACCGCTCGCTGGTGGGAAAACTTCCGGTTTACAGCATCAAGGATAGTTTGGTTTGCCGGGCCACCATCGCCCACACCCGGAATGTAGAAACATGGTTATTAAATTCGGATTGGGCCAGCTCTGAAAGTGTAAGCAAGAATACGATCGCTGTTCCTGCTTATAATTTGGCTAATGCCAAGCTGGAAGAAACCATTTTCCAGCTACGACCTTTCCAAACCGGACAACCTTACTACGGCTTTGCCCAGTACTGGGGTGATGAAACTGTTCAGTGGATCGAGGTCATGAACTTTATTGCTAAATCGATCGGCCAGACTGTTAAGCATAATAAGAACATCGCCCACATTTGCCGGGTTGCTACCTCTTATTTTGATCAAATGGTGGCTAATGCTGCAGCGTTTGAGGAAAACCAGAATGACGATAGTTTTGACACCGAAAAAGAAAAGCAAAAGGTCCGCGATGATTTCTATAAAAATGTAGAAAAGATGATCGTCAGCGAAGACGGTCCGCGTGTGATCTTTGACGAATGTGACTTTGGCTCTGATGGAAAACTGGCTGGTATGATTGCCTTTGAAGAGATCAAGCGGTCACTAAATGCCAAAGAATTACAGGAAGCCTACGACACCGCGCTCCGTGCATTTGCCAACGCTTCCAGATTACTTCCTACCCTGGCTGGCGTTTCAGACGGTAAGACGATCGGCGGATCCGGATCTGAATTAAAAGTTTCAGCCAACTATCAGCAATTCTTTCGTACACCCCGTGAACGGCAGCTAATCCTTTCACCTTTCAACCGCGATGTAAAAGCCGCTTTGAAACTTCCGGAGGATGTCCACGCCGGTTTCTTTGACATTTTACTGGTCAGCGATGACAAAAACCCAGCGGGCAAAGAATCAAAAACTAGCCAGGATTCTGGCGCAAAGGATCCTAATTCACAACAAACCCAACAGAACGATGCTGCTTAGAGATATCGAAGATCTTATTTTGTACCTGGGCCGTGCGGTCATGAGCGCTACGACCGATGATTTCATCAAACCCTACATCAATGAAGCCCAGGAAACAATTCTGGAAAGAGCATTAGGACCAGAAATAATTCAGGCGCTGGAAGCATACCGGGACACGCCAACCGGCAATGTTAAAATGGATATCCTTTTAAGAAAAACCCAGCGCGCCCTGGCCTGGTATGCTTACCTGAAATATTTGCCGTTTGCGATCGGTAATGACGGCGATAACGGACTTCAGGAAATGGGCGGGGAAAATAATCAGCCTGTCCGGATTGGTGTACTCGATAAACGGATCCGTGAAACAGAAAGAAACGCAGTCCAGGCCTTAGAAGCTGTGCTGTTATACCTGGAACAAAACCTGTCTGATTTCTTGGACTACAAAAATTCAGAAACAGCCAAAGCTACCAGGGCACTGTTTGTTTCATCTGCTACGATCATGAGCGAATTCCTTCCCATCATTGAAGGCAATTACAGATTGTTTCTAAACATACGCCCTTATTTAAAGCTGGCCGAGCGTGATTTTCTTTTACCAAGGATCGGCCGGGCACAATTCGACCGGTTAAAAACAGCGCTGGTCGCTGGCACGCTGACAGCGGATGAAAAGGAACTTTTGTTTGCCATTCGCCGGGCGCTTTCTCATACGGCCTATTATATGGCGCTGCCTAACATGCAGTTTGTGATGCTGGGCAATGGAAACATACGGGTACTGTCCGACTTTGACGGGATCTACAATGCGAAGGCACCGGACAATGAAACGATTTTGAGCCTGGTGCGTGCGTCGGAAACAGAATCTAAAAAATGGCAGAACGCCCTGCGTACTTATTTGTCACGCAACTTTGAAAAGTTTCCGGACTACGCCCTTAGTCAGGCTGCCATAGAGGTCCCAACGAACAAGCTGCCTGACAATGATCAGTACCACTCAATCTTCCGGATGAAATAATGGATTACTTAGCTACCATGCAGCATCAAAAGCTGCAAATGAGTCGAAACCCTATCGTAGTACTGGTGGATCCTGTTGTTTTATCAGCAGGATCCAGCCGGGTGGATCTGCGTTATTTTTTGGAACTACGGATCCAGAAATCTTTTCAGAATAGTCATTTTGTTAATTTAGCGGTTCAGGAAGCGTCAGAAAAGCCGGTGCCTGACGGCTACACGATCAGCCCCGGCGCTTACTTTGAAGTGCAGACCCGGATTGATGACCAGCTGAGTGCAACCCCGCCTGTTTACGGGGATCACTTCATATCGATTTGTCCGAACCTGACCCGTCAGTATTATTACGTCAGCAAAAGTTACAATGACCAGGCACTGATCCAAACCGATACATCCACTACATTTTGGGCAATCCGTGCACAAATGGCCATGCGCCATTATTCGATGTATAAAGACGTTTTCTTTACCCAGGTGATCGGTGGCCAGCTTAGTAAATTTTTAACCTGGCAGTCCAATGGCAAACTGGTCCGTACCGATCAGCCCGAAAGGCTTTATTTCTTAACGAATTTCACACCTTCCCCGAAGTCTTTAAATCTTCGTGTCCGGGCATTTTACGCCGATCATTCAGCGGATACCTTCACGGCAAAAACGGTGGACAACGTAACGCCGATGACGGTGTATTCTGTTCCGGTAGGATTCTCTGAATTAAAGCTGCAAGCCAGGCCAAAACAGGTAATTTGGTACGAGGTATGGCTATCAAATGAAAACGGTCAGCAGGTTAGCGAAACCCGGTTTTACCGCGTGGACAGGTTCGCCTATGAATCGGTAAAATACATTCTTTTCCAAAATAGCCTGGGCGGCTATGACACAATTCGCTGTGTGGGATCGGCCAGTGAGTCTATTAGTATCAGCCGTCAGCTGCTGGAACGTTTCACCGATTACGACTATTTGCCAACGGTTTCCGAGGCGCTGATCAACAACGTCAACGGCCAGCGGTCGGTAAGCGTCAATATTGGTAACTGGCTGAATTCAGACTACCGGGAATACCTGGAAGATATGGCGTTATCTGAGGAATTTTTCATTGTCGACGGTGAAGAGTTTATCCCGCTAACACCCAATTTTAATGGTTTGGTTACGCAGAGTAATACTGAATGGCCTATCGAAAGAAGCCTGAGCTTCACCTATGCCAATGGTATTGGCGGGTATAGCAAGCTGCCGAAAATCGTGCCGGTAACACGTCAAACGGGCTGGAAACAATGGTCTGTGAGCTGTGAGCTGGATGCCAACGGGATCCGCACCGGAAAACAGCTGGTGAACGAGCTGGTCAAATTTTATCTGGATTCTGGTGAAAACGTCAGGCCCATTACCACAAAATCCAATATTTCCGGAACTGACGGCTATATTCCGCCCTGGGCCACCGGCGCCTGTGAAGCGCTGACGACACCTTTTTTTAATACGGCAATTTCCGGCCCGTCCCTTTTGAAGAAATCCACATGCGCCAATGGTCAGGTGGGTACAACCTGGACAATCGTTCTACCGGCCGGATCTTACGGTTCAGAGCTTAGCCAGGCCGATGCCCAGGCAAAAGCCCAGGCCGCCTGGCTTGCGATGGATACGCAGGAAAATGCCAATCTGAATGGCAGCTGTATCCCTGCTGTCAATATCCGTCTGGGTCTAATTAACAACGCCCTTGGAGATGGAAATGGGCAAATTGGCGGCGCTTACAATCCGATTGCTGCCATACTTATCGATGGTGCAGAAATGATTTCTAATACTGCCTATTCTGGAAGCGGTAGCAGTCGTTACGCTGATAAAACGCTACCGGCTGCAACCCGGAATATAGACGTAAGGATTATCTTTTCAAGTAGCCCGCAGCTATCCTACCGGATCCGGATTCCATCGAAAAACCAGACAAGCCCGGTTTTAAATGGTCCTCAAACCTACCGGTTTGCCAACATCGTAACCAATTGGGGCGATCCTGAACTTATCATTATTGTAGAGCCAGCCTGATGGATATTTTAACGTACAAAAACAAAACCTACCAGGCGCCTGCCAACTGGGCCGAGTGCCAGCCAGAAATGGTTGCCAAGCTGATCGTCTTTTCCAGGTTATCACCCAAGGATATCACAGATGAAATCTTTGAAATGTTAATCCAGATTGCATTTGATATTCCTGCCCGTGCCTGGGCGAACTGGACAATGAACCCAATGGAATGGGAAATGTTGAAAAATCAAGTAAAGTGGATTTTCACCGCACCGGTTGACCGGCCCTTTCTGAGCTTCAAGCATGAGGGCGCCGACTACATTCTTCCGGAAGAAAATTTTGCAGATACCACCACCCTGGAATTGTCGATGGCCTTTATCGCCTACACCGATTTTGCAGATCCGGATGAGCCGGATCCAAAGGCGCTGGACCGCTTGATCTCGACTTTGTGCCGTCCTGCCCGGCCGGATCTGAAAGCGTTCTTAAAATCACCGGACTGGACCGGTGATGACCGTGAACCCTTCAACGAGGCGCGTATGATGAAGCGGTCCGCTGCCCTGGCCAGCCTGGACATGCAAATGAAAATGGTCATCTTATCCTATTTTGAAGTGCAGGCCAAATCATTTTTGGAGCAATACGAGGGCCTATTTGGAGGTGATGCCCAGCCACGTTACGGTGACGGCCGCGGCTGGATCATGCTCATCAAAAATATTGCAAAAGAAGGGCATTTCGGCGACTTTTATAGTGTAGGCAAACAATATGCCCACCTGGTCTACGCTGCTGCCCTGGACGATACAATCACCGCGGAAGAAAACCGCGACAAACAAGACAACGATTATGAGTACTAACACCGGAATGGTGGTGATCACCGATTTGATTACCCTAAAAGAATTCTTCCAGCACGCAGTCCGGAACCTTCCAGGAATTGATATTTCCCGCGCTCTTTCTGGCGGTCCTGACGGGCTGCAGGAAATGGCTAAGCTGTTTGAAAGCGAAGTAAAACCGGACCAATATATCTGTACCTATCAGGTTGCCGAAACCCCGTTAACCGATAACGCAGCTGGCCTAACCTGCGCGACATTTGCCTGTACGGTGATGATCATTAAAAAGATGGGATCCGCAGCCCTCACGCCTGATATGAAACTGGCGGCCAGGAACGAAACCTGGAAAAAAATGCTGCGTTTAGTTGGGCTCATTCGTCTGGCGTCAGAGTGGTACGCGGCCAATATGACCGAAGTGGACGGACAGGATTACGAGGTAATTTTCAATATTTTTCAGGACAAACTTTTACCCGTAGGTAAAATTGCAAACGCGAATGTTCAGGGCTGGCTGGTGGATATCGACGTTACCATACCCGTAAATGGTCTGATGTATGTCTGAGGTTACGCCCGAAATTCAAAAGATCTTTGAAAGCCAGGTCATAGAAGCCTGTGACCGGATTTTTACGGAGGGAGTACGCCGTATGCGAAAGGATATGGAAAGCGCCGGCATTTCTTTGACCGACCAGCTCAAAAATTCACTGTATTCTGAACGGTCCTTTATTACCGACCAGCTGGAAGCTTCATTCCGAATGGGTATGCGCGGGTATGGCCGTTTTAAGGATATGCGCCAGATCAGTTATTCAAAATTCCCGAATGCAGAAATGTTAAAAGAATTTGTGGAAGAACTGGGCGTGGATAAGTTTATTAAAAACGAAACCGTTTCGATCAATGGGAAGGATGTTCAATTGTATGTTCCAGGTTATCATATTGGCCGCAAGCAAAACAAAGAGCTTACGTATGACAGGGCACTTACAAGGGTTGCTTACGGGATGGGGCGGGCAATTATGCAGCAAAACACCATCAAACGGCGTGGTAATAGCTTTTATAATGTCAATAAGGGGGAAGTTTATTCGGAGATATCATTATACCTCATGACTAAACTTCCCCCGGTAATGATGCAGGCGATGAAGGAATATTATGAAAGGCCTTTTTATGATCGGGCGGATTAGATGGTAAGTGACGTTGAATTTCCATCGTCACTTATGAAAATTACTGTTTTTCGTTCTGATCTTCTGAATCAGCAGGAAAAGAAATCCAGTCGGGCGCTTCTGGTTTACTCATCGCTTTGTAGTTTAACTTTGTAGTGTATGCAAGAGCCTGCCCTTCATGTTTTATGGGAATATACTCTTCTTCAATATCCACAAATTTATCATATAACTGTAAAGCCTTTTCCATTGCCGGTTGATTTAATAAAGTAATTCCTACGGGAGCACTTGACATTCGGCAAGCATAGACAACAGGAATTCCCACAACGGTTAATTCACTTCCTGAATTAACCAACGAAACTGTTCCGTAATCAATTCCGATCCCTAATCCGATATCCGATATAAAAACATTGAATGTGGATCTATGCTCGTTATAATGCAAATTAAAAATGTCGTGACATTGTTGTGCCGCCAACAGTGCATGATAAATCAAATCTTTTCCGCTAAAAAAGTCTGGAAAAAAAGCTAGAATTCCATCACCAGTGAATTTATCAAAAATGCCAAAATTTTGTTTAATTACTTCCGAGAGCTTGTTAGTTAAACCTGTAATAAAATTAGCATAAAGTTGTGGAGTTCTTGCTTTTAACATAAGATCTGTTGATCGTCGTATATCAATTGACACAACAACACTCTTAAATTCATTTTTATTTAGGAAACTATCTCTAAACTTTTGAGACTTCAGCAAGGTATCTTTTGCAGCTTCATTAATCCTGGATAAAATATGCTGTAATTCTATTTTATCAGTTAGATCTTTGTTTAGTAATTGAAGATTTTTATAATCTGTCTTTATTTCGCTGTCGGCATCTTCATCTGCTCCATGAGTTATTTTCTCAACTAAGGAAGTTTCCTTTTGTCTCTTCTGTTTTTTAAGATTTAGAATTTCTTCTTCTAATTCCTGAGCTCGTAAATCATTTGATTCTTTTAATATTTTAGAATTTTCAATTAAGTCTCGAAGGTACTCTGGCTTGGCGACAATAGACTTCGACTTAAGATTTGCAATTGTATCAAACAGACCACTATTATTGAATTTAAGCTGTGCTTCCGCCAGAGAGCTTCCTAGCATTGCGAGTGCTTCTCGATTTACGTCAGTTATTTTATTTATTTCACTTATAGGATTAATTAATTCATAAGCTTTTGTAGAAAAAAGATCCGAGTTAAGCTTGTTAGCTAATATAGATGAATAAACAGGCCCACTAAATAAACCTGACAGAGGTTTCGACGTGTACTGTCCAAGAGGCTCTGTAGAATTTATCACTTTTGAGGTATAACCAGAATTAGTATTTTCGATTTCGCTTTTGATAGTTTCGCGAACAGGTATTTTATCTTTTACCACTTTCTCTTTTACTACCTTCTCTTTTGACGAATTAGAATCTTCAATGGAATCCATCTTTATTCTTGCTTTTGACGAATTGGGTTTATCTTCTGACATTTAAAAGATTATTTGTTGGAGTTCTTAAAACTTTGTAAAGTGAGTATATCATTAGTGATTAAATGAATAGCTGAATATACATATAATTCCCGTCCTACTCACAGAAAAAGGTACACTGCAAATTCGTAGTGTACCTTTTTCTGTATAAAATGAATTTAGTTGAAAATTCGGTCTGGAATTTCGATATCAATGGAAAACCGGCCTTAAATGCCCTGGGAGAACTGGAAGCCGAATTGGCCAGAGTAAAGAAATCCCAGGAGGACCTCAAACGCGGGACCAAGGAATGGACCGACTCCAAACAGGAAATTAAAGAACTCGAAGCGGAAATAAAAAAAACCCGGGAAGAGATGGGCAACGCCGGTATGACCGTCAAGCAGTTGGAAGGTTATTCCAGGCAGCTGAATAAGGAAATCAAGGACCTGACGCCCGGAACCGCTGAATACATAGAAAAAACCAAAGAATTAAAAGATGTAAATGACCGTCTGGCCAACGTCAGGCAAGACGTGCGCGGAGTATCAGACGAAGTGAAAGAAAGTCAAAGCGTCTGGACAAATCTGAAAACCTGGATTGCAAGTGCCTTCACGTTTGCTGCCATTCTGGAAGCCGGTCAAATGTTAAAACAATTCTTTTCTGATGGTATTGAAAACTTTAAAAAGTTTGATGCTGCCAGTAAAGAATTAAGCGCCAATACCAATATTGTCGGCAAGGATCTTGAATATTTGAATGACCAGGCCAAAGAGCTGGGACCTCAAATGGGAAAGACAGGCGATGAAATGTTAGCTGCTTACCAGGCCATGGGATCCGCTAAATCTGACCTGACAGAAAACGCTGCTTCCCTGGCAGCTGTTACCAAGGAAGCCATAGTCCTTTCGCAAGCTGGAAAGCTGGACTTAGCACCCGCCACTGAACTTATGGCCGGTGCGCTCAATCAGTTTAATGCGCCGGCTTCAGACGCCGGGCGTTTTATTAATGCGATCGCAGCCGGCGCACAAGTTGGATCCGCTGAAATTGTGGACATGACGGGTGCTTTGAAAGCTTCCGGAACCGTTGCCAGCGCTGCCAGTGTATCGTTCGAGCAGACTAACGGCGCGCTTCAATCCCTTTCCACCATCAATATCAAAGGTGAACAGGCAGGTACCGCTTTCCGGAACATTCTTATCAAAATGATGAGCAGCTCCGAGGATTTGAACCCTCAGATTGTCGGGCTGGACAAAGCCATGGAAAACCTTGGAAAGCGGAACATGTCCACGGCTGAACTGGCAAAAATGTTCGGAACAGAAAACGTGGTAGCCGCCCAGCACCTGGTAACACACCGCGAACAGGTTAAGGAATTTACAGCCGCTTTGACTGGAACGGATGCAGCTTATAAAATGGCTGCAAAAAACAATGAAACGCTGGAATTCAAAGAAAAGCAGATGGCCGCTGCCTATGCCAATACAAGTGCAAGTATTGGAAAAATTCTGGCGCCGGCAATAACCAGTTTTTACAGTGTCTTGATTGATAAAGGGCTTCCAGCGGTTGAATCCACTATTCAAGTATTTGCAGCACTGGTAAAGGGGATCATCGCCATTCCTGGTTTCATCACTGAAAACAAAGAGGCGTTTCTTGCGCTAGGCATAGCACTGGTTTCTTTAAATGGAGCTAATATAGCAGCTGCCGCGTCAGCCATTGGCCTAGCAGCTGCCGAAAAAGGACGGCTGATCTGGACAGAAGCCGGAACGGTGGCACAGTGGGCCATGAATGCAGCCATGACAGCAAACCCGATCGGTTTGGTAGTTGCGGCCATAGCCTTATTTGTGGGCGGCCTTATTACACTTTACAAGAATGTGGAAAGTGTCCGGACTGTAATAGACGGGTTATGGGAAGGCATGAAAAAAGCCGGATCTGCCGTTGCTTCTTTCTTTGGTTTGGTGGGGGAAGAAAATAATAGAAGCCTGGCCCAGCAAAAAGCTGCGAATGACAAGCACCTTACTGACAAAGCTGCTAATGAGAAAAAAACGGCTGCCCAGATCGCAGCTGATGCCAACGCAGCCAAGGCCAATGAATTGGCTACAAAAGAAAAACAGGAAGAAGCCGCGCGCCAGGCAAAGCTAAGCGCTGAAAAAGCAGCAAAAGCCAAAGAACTTGCCGATAAAGCGAAGGAAAATGAAGCCCACCGCAAAAGTGAGGAAGCCAAGGCAAAAGCAGCTGCTGAAAAGGAAGCAGCGGACAAAATAACGGCCAATTCAGCCGCGACGAAGGCGATCGAAAAAATGAACATCGACGCCATGACAGACGAGTTTGCAAGAAAAAAAGCTCAGATGGCTTTTGAACTTAATGAAAAACTGGCTGCCAATACCAAATCCAAAGCGGATGACCTGGTAAAGGTCGACTACGAAATTGCGTTGCGTTCCCAGTACAAAACCGCGGTCGAGAAGTTTGAAGCCGACTACCGGGCTAAACATGTAGCCGAAGAAACCAAGCGGATCAACGACATTGCCAAGCTGGAAGATGCCCAGCGTACTGAGCGCCAGGCAAAAGAAAATGCTACTCAGAAAACGATCCTGGAAACCCAGCTTTCCAATGAAAAACTATCCATAACCCAGCGCCAGGCCCTAAAACTTCAATTGATCGAATTGGAGAAAAAGATGGAGCTGGAGCGCATTGAGGAAGTTGCTGCCAAGGAACGGGCGAAAGTAGCCGAAACCAGTGCCCAGCTCATGAAGCTTGCCGGTGATGATGCTGCCAAGAAAAAGCAGATTGAAACGGACACGGCCGCGGCCCTTCGCGCTATCGACTCACAGCGCGTCGCGCAAACCGAAGCAGCAAACGCTGCCCACCAGACCGCGCTGAAAACCAATGAAGCCCAAAACCTGGAAGAAAGAAAAAACAATCAGCAGGGCTTTTTCAGCGCCATAAGGGCGCTGATGAATGGAGATTTTTCCGGCTTCATGGAGATACTGAATAAAAAACTGGGAAATGAAAAAGCGGCAAATCAGGAAGGTCTGCAAAACTTTACAGCCAAAGGCCAGGAGATGCTTATTGTGGCAAAACAGGGAATGGAGGTTTTGCAAAAGTTATCTGAAGCAAAACTCAAAAAAGACCTGGCTGACATTGCTAGTGAAAAAACGGCACAGCTTAAATCCTGGAAAGAGAAGTATGAAAAGGGGCTGATCAGCAAAGAAGACTATGAATCCGGCATTGAGAAAATCAATAAGGAAGCAATGGAAAAGGAGCACGAGGCCAAGGTAAAAGCCTGGAAACGTGAACAGAAAATGCAGATCGGTATGGCGCTTATCAATGCCGCCATGGCTGCTTTGAAATCGCTGGCCATGATGGGTTTTCCGTTGGGTTTAATTGGTGTGGTGGCGTCAGCTGCCCTGGCCGCTGTACAAATCGGGATAATAAAATCCCAGCAGCCGCCAAGTATGGCAAAGGGTGGATACATCCGCAATGCCGGTGTTCCCCAAGGACCGCAGCATGGTCAAAGTTATGGTCAGTCCGGTATCGCACTTACACGCCGCGACACCGGGGAAGAAGTTGGGGAAATGGAAGGAGACGAACCGATCATGATCTTATCGCGCAATACGTACAAAAACAACCGGGTGATGATCAATGCGCTTTTAGATTCTTCCCTTCATAAAAACGGCGCTCCGATCCATGCAGCCAAAGGAACCGTTTTTGGAAATGATGGAGGTGATTACCGCAGCCTTTTGGAACCACTTCGTAAAGGTGAGTCTTACCTGTTCGGATCCAAAAAGAGAAAAGCCCAGGCAGCTGCTGACGAAGCCGCGGCACAGGCCGAAGCGGATGCCGCAGAAATGCAGGCAGAACTCGATGCCGAACTGGCCGCCGCCAATGCAGGGCTGGGTGATACGGGCGGCTATGATGCTGATATGAATCCTTATGGTGACGTAGAAGGTGGCGACGCAGACGGGACAACAGCATCCACCAATGCAGAAATTGGCCGTTCCCAAGCTATGATGGCAACCATTGGAAAAAATACAGCAGCGACCAAAGACGCCGTACTGGATCTTAAACCACCGTTGGAAAACATATCCGGAAAAATGGATCAGCTGATCGGCGCCATGAATAGAGCCGCAGACGGATCATGGGCAGCTGCCAGCGCCGGCAACCGGGCAGCAGACGCCGCTGCCATGGCCGGACGAAACAATTTGTAAACCAACTCCCCTGGATTCAGGGGAGTTGCCAAAGAAAACTTAGACCGGTCTTGTGATATCAGGATCCAGAACAAAATTTAATTCTGATTATGAAAAAAAGAATTGATATTCTTATCGATGGCACACCACTGGATCTTTTTCCAGGGACAAGCTTCACCCTGGAAAGGTTCAACCCTGTTTTTGACTTTGGAACCGTGCAAGGTTCCAAAGTTTACAGGTTTACCGTGCCCTTTTCCCCTACCAACAACCGCATTTTCAAGTATGCAGCAGATCCGCAAGCAGTCGGGGACCCGCAGAATTATTACACCGAAAAGATTGCAGACGGTGATACGATCGAGCGGGGATTTACCTACCTGGAAAAGGTAACAGCATCCGGATATGAGATCAGTTTCGGCTCCAATCTGGGCGACTTCTTTGGCGATTACCAGGATGTACCTTTGAACCTTTTACCCTTTGGAACTGAAGCGCTTCCTGCCAGTCACGCAAACATTCCGGTTGAAAAAATGGCAGTGGGTACGGGCGGCGTTCCACAGTTGGTTTACGCCCTACCTACCATTTTAAACAGCCAGTTTTATAGCACCAATGCAGTAAGCGGGTTCACCGGAAAAGTGAATGAATATATTTCCGGATCCGGTTATAAAAACGGATCTCCGAAAACGCCCATGTTTTCACTTCACTGGGTGCTTAGAAAACTGGGTGAAATTTGCGGTTTCCGCGTGCAAGGTGAATTCATGGATGATCCGGCTGCCCAGCGTCTACTGCTTTATAATACATTTTCCCTGGATGGCGCGCCAGGATCCCCGGCCACAGTGATGGATTACAGAAATCACATGCCGTCAGATCTTTCGGTCCGGATGTTGTTTCTTGCTTTGAAACTTCCGCCATTCGGGGTGACCAGCTTTTTCGATGTGCAGCGCCGGATCATCACCATGCATTACACCGAAAGCCGCCTGGCCCTGGCAACAAAGCTGGATATCACCGAAAGAACGATACCCTTAATTTTACCAGGCAATATTTTAGACAGACGCCTGGAACTGGACTGGGAGCTGGACACTGACGACGGCTTGATGAAAACCGTGCCGCCAGAGTTTGAAAAGTATACATCCGCACTTCATAACGATGAAACACTTTTCCCGCTTAAGGGGAAATTTTCGACCTTAAAAATGGATGCAACCGGCTTACCGGTCACCGAACAGAATGGAATCACCAGCCTTACCGGCCAAATGGAAAAGAAGTTTAAGCCGCGCCTTTTGTATTGGCATGGCCTGGTTGCAGGCGTTCCTACGGCCAAAAACGAATATGGTACCACCCGCCTTTCTTTTAATGGGCCCAACAATCTTCGAAATAAATTCTGGAAGCGTTATGAAAATTTCAGGGGTAGTACTTTCCCGGCTTCACCTAATGTTCAGCTCAATTCCTCCGAGCTGGCCAGGCTGGATTTTCACCGGCAAGGCGGTAGTGAGATGGCCGTACACATTCGGGGCGTTGACTACTTTGTACAGTCCATAAAAGCCAGTTTGCCCTTATCTAATGTATCAGTGCTGGAAGTGTTTAAGAGGTAAATACCGTCCTACTCAAAACCCTTCACGGATGCCAGATTTGATTTTCAAAACTTAAAATTAAATCTGGTATCCATGAAAAAATTTGTTTCAATCTGGCTGTTGGTCCTGCTTACAAGTATGAGCAGCATAGGCCAGAAAATCAATGTTGACCTTACCCTTCCTGACAGTATTGCCGGAAAACAGTGGGTGATCGATCAGATCCGAAAGGCCGTATCAGGTGAGCAGCCTTCAACAGGTATCAATCCATGTAAAGCCGGACCTGAATTAAAGGGAGTTTTTGCAGTCTCGACAACGGGCTTGAACGGTGAATTTCACGGTGAAAATGTAGTCCGTATCAAATGGGCAATCCTGGACGCGTCAGGGAAAGAAATTCGTTACGGGGACGTTAAGCCGGAAGACTCCAAACCCAGGATCCAGTTTGAAGCATTGCCACCCGGCAGCTATACGCTTACCTTCCGGGGATCTTCATGCAGCTCTAAAATCTTTACGTATCCATTTACCATACCTGGTGAAACCGGATCCGTTTTGAAGGACTGCGAAAAAAAGCCCAGTATAACCAGTATTATACCTGGTCCCGAAGGTGCGACCGTTGTATTTGACGCCAAAAATTTAAAAGCGCTTACCTTAACCTTGCTTTCGGATCCGTCCACTTCTATCACATCGGCAAGCTATAACCCGGAAAGCAATACCCTTTATTTTAAGTATGGTATCCAAAGCCCTGGTGAGTATCTGATCCGTCTTACCCCGGTCAGCTGCAAGTGGGATCCTTTTATCCAACCTTTTACGATAAAGGAAAATGGCACCGGCGTCATAGTCCCACCAGTGACGGATCCACCGGCTGGCGATCCGACTGCTTACAATTACAGCATTGTCACAAAAGGTCATGACAATCATTTGAACCTGACCGTAACAAAGTCAGGTGATGTGAAGCTTTTGAATGACTTATCCCATCCGCCATTGCCAGACGGCTATGAATACCGTTACCTGATCGGGGCCGAACTGATCAAACAATCTACGCCGCTGAAAGACTATATTTTTGCAGGGCACAACCCGCTTCGTGTGATTAAATTCCAGACTAAAAAAGGCCTGGAAACTTTAAATAAATGGTCTGATAAGCCAGAAGAAGGCGGCTATTATGACTACCTGGCAGGACAATCCTTTTATCCAAACGTTACGGCCGGGCTGCAAACCGGTGTTTTTCTGGGACCACAGCAGAAATCCGGCTTTTTAAACCATATCCCGCAGAGCTATAACCCGGATCTGCAAGCCCCGCAATGGGCGGATATCATGCCGGACTTAAAGCTGAGCAAAGGACGCGTTTTCTTTCTGAACCGCGGAGAATGGAGCATGGAGCAGGTGATGAAAAAAGGCATCACCCATATCAGTCATCACCAGATCCCACGGCCGGGCGGTGATGAATCGCTGGCCATGCAGCTGAAAGACCAGGGCATCACCTACAATGATGTGCCTACCATGATTTCCATTTTTGAACTTGGTGACAACGGGGTGGATAAGTGGGTGGACGGCTATAATACCCGCTACTGGCAGAAAGGAGTTCCGACCAAAGAATGGGCAATCCAGCAGGCAAAACGCTATACCTGGGTAGATAACCTTTGGATTGGCGAGACCATGGAAGGAAGCGTCTTCATGCCGGCCGAAAAACCTTTCTGGTTTGATTTCTACAAAACAATTGGCGAACAGCAGTTTGCAAAGTTTGACAGCAAGGGTATAAGATCGTACCGGTGCCATAATTACTTCATGTTTTGGCCGTCTGCCTATCATTTGGGACAAAGCAGCCGCGATGCCCTCAAAGCGCTTTTGCGTAAGGCACCGGCAGATATGCCACGTACCAATTTCAGCCCTGGCGGATCGCTTTCGAGCACCAACCTGATTGTTGAAGCGGTTTATTTATCCGCACCGGATATTCAGAACGGATCCGTTTACGATGCGATTTACAAGCTGAATGTATTTAAAGCCCTGGGCTATGAAGGTGGTATATTTCCTGCTGGTGTCCATGAATGGAAACCGAACAATTATGTTGAATACCGCTATCCGGATGGAAAATGGTATAATAACGAAAAAATTCCGATTGACCCAAATTCACTGATTTCATACGCCTACCTAAGCCAGGTATATGGAAAAGTGTTTGTAGAATGGGGCGGCGGTGCCAAGATCAGCACCAAGGATTTTAGTCAGGATTGGGCAACGGGTGCCTGGTATGCAAATGGGTCAAATACACCTACCGACATACATGGATTCCCGCACAAAACCGGCACCAATTCTTATTATTTTGGCTACAATGCAAGCACCGACCTTTCCCGCTTTGGCTTGCAGCTTTGGGCAGATACCTGGGGAAAGTGTGAAGATGGCGAAACCCAGTACCTGGAATTCAGAATTGACGGCGGCGACTGGGTAAAACCTCAAAATGCTTACGCTGATGACATTGTGGACGCCTATTTTGAAAAAAGAGGCGTCACCTATTCAATCCGCAAAGATGGAAAGATCGCATGGTTTTACCTGAACACTTTCGCAGACAACCGGATGCATACCATTGACGTAGTTTTTCCAAACGGGAAAATAGTTAGTGAAAAAGTGGCTGGGAACGGGATCCACACAAAAATTCAGTATCTATGAAAAAGAACGTTGCCGCGATCATCCTGATTTTGGCTTGCCTGGTTTTAGGTTACTACATTGCTCGGGGCCTTACACATCGAAATACAGGTGGCGGCCAGGACACGCTAATCAACAGTGAAACCGACCGGGAACTGATCAGGGACAGCATATTTCAATACTCCGAACAGGAACAATTACACCGCGATTCAGCCCAATTCTATCATGAAAAAGTCGGCACTTCTTTTCAAAAATATGCTGCTGTTATGGCTGATTCTGCATTGTGGGATAGCCTGCGCGCAAAATACAGCCGAGATCTTAAAGACAAAATTCGATCAGGCAGTACTGGACAGCGCGATCCGGTACGAATACCTTAAACCGGTTGCCTACAACCTTCAACTGGAAAACAAACATCTGATCCAGGAGAACCTGGCGCTAAGGATCCAAAACGATTTGAAAGACAAGGATGCCCAGCTGGCTGCCCGCTCTTTCAAAATCCGGCTGGAAGCAATCAGGCGGAAATCAAACCGAAGGTTCTGGACGGGTGTAGGTGTAGGGACGTTAGGCACATTAATCATTTTAAAACTATGAAAACACTTAATTCGATGTTTGCAAACATCTCTGATAAGCACTTTTTGACCGTTTCCGCCGCGTTCGCTGGCCTTAAAACGGTATTTGACACTTATATTTTTTCGGACTGGCAGTTCGTGTATTTCCTGATCTGTATTATCATCGTGGATACGATCTTGGGTACATACAAAGCCTGGAAACAGAAAAACCTTGAATCCAGGGCCTATGCCAGGCTATTTGAAAAGATTTTGCTGTATGGCGGGATACTGATCATGTCCCATGTTCTAATGAGCTTTCCAATTTCCGGAAGCGCCACCGGCCTATTTGACTGGTTGGACGATGTTCTTTATTGTGCTATGATGGTCCGTGAAGCAATCAGCATCTTTGAAAATGTAGGTGAAATAAAGCCAAATCTTCTTCCTTCCTGGATATTGGCCAGGCTGAAAAAGTTTGACGAATCCGGGCAATTTAAAGATTTGATGTGATGGAAATAGTTATTTCAAGACGCTGGCGCGGTGTAAATAGCACCGTCAGCACCGTTGTAGTCAACGGAAAAGCGCATCAATTCATTCTGGAAGACCGTGACCGCGGGCTAAGATCAGATATGGAACCGGACCAGATCAAAAGCGAAAAGATTTATGGCAGAACTGCCATCCCTTCGGGCCGTTACCAGGTACAAATTACGTATTCCAACAGATTCAAAAGGCTTTTACCTATACTTGTCGGCGTGCCAGGCTTTGCCGGGATCCGTATCCATCCGGGTAACCGCCATAATAATACAGACGGCTGCCTACTGCCTGGTAAAACGTACTGGAAAGAGGAACAGGATTTTGTAGTCGGGACAAGCCGAACCGCATTCGAAGATCTGCAGATCAAAATAACGGATGCTATTAAACGCGGGGAAACGGTTTGGTGTGAAATCGTTAGAGCATATTCTACTGCAATATGAACCGGTTTCTTCACAGCTACGGGTATCATTTTCTGGCGATACTGTTATTGACATTAACGATCGGCATAACGATAGATCTTCTTTGCGGAAACACAATAAAATCCAATGGGATTGTTGTGGAAAAAACCTATAAGGAAGCAAATACGTACGTTACGTTTAGCACTTCGTCGGACGGTAACGGAAATACTTCTAGCTATCCGGTAGTTCATCATGATCCGCCCGAATGGCATTTTCTGGTAAAACATAGTTCTGGTGAAATCGTAACTATTTATACCAAGCCAGATTTATATTACCAGACAAATGAAGGCGACTGGATCCCTTTTTTAACCCGGTATGGAGGGATAACTGGTATCCCGTATTTCAGATCAGCTTTAAAATATTGATAATGAGGAACCCGCCCAAACAGGTCGGGTTTTTCTATTTCCAATACAATTGCGTCCAATTTTTGACGTAAAAAACCTGCTTTTTTTGTTTTTCAATCATCAACAAATCATGAAAAACGAAGCAAATCAACTTAAAACACCTATCACTTATTACGGAGGAAAACAAAACATGGTCAGCCATATTCTTCCAAAATTTCCATCACATCATACGTACATAGAGCCGTTTTTTGGAGGCGGTGCAGTCTTCTTTGCAAAAGAGCCAAGTAAGTCAGAGATTGTGAATGACATCAATCACCGTCTGGTAACATTTTACAAGGTGCTTAAGTATGATTTTGAAGAATTGGAAAAACTTGTAGATGAGTCCTTCCATTCCAGGATGCAGCATTCAGAATCAAGTTTGATTTACAAGTCTCAGAAAGATGAAATTCAAAACCCTATTTCATGTGCATGGTCGGTATGGATGCAAACCAACATGAGCTACACTAGCAAAATTGGGGGCGGTTTCGCTTATGACAAAAAAGGGTCAACAGCATTAAGAACTTTTAATAAGAAAAATGCTTTCACCGAAGCCTACAAGACACGGTTAAAAAAAGTAACAATTGAATGCTACGATGTTTTAAAAGTGATTAAGGCGTATGATTCCCCAGACTCATTTTTTTACCTGGATCCGCCTTACGTCAGCTCTGATCAGGGACATTACGGTGGATACACGCTGGATGACTTCCGAAATTTGTTGGATGCATGTACTAAAATGGAAGGTAAATTTTTACTAAGCAGTTATCCGGAAGAATTATTATTGGAATACCGTCAAAAGCATCAGTGGAAATCTGATGACCACCAGAAAGCTATTGCCATAAACGGCAAAAAGAAGGAAAAAAAAGTAAAAATGGAATGCCTGACATGGAATTTCTAAACAAAAGGGGCCGATTGTTAAACCGGCTCCTTTTGTTTTTCAAAAGCTAGTTCTGGAAAAAGGTCCAAAGCATCTTCGTCCAAAAATAGGCCTAAATCTCTTAAATATTTATCGGTTGTATTAATATCCTTATGCCTACACTGAGCCTGAACAAGTTTAATATCTTTAGTAGCCTGATATAATGCAATCACACCGGTATGTTTCCAGCCATACAGGTCATAATCTTGATCTGTCAGATTTGCCTTTTCCAAAACTTTTCTATTGTGCATATACATATACTTATTTCCAACCGGTTTGGGACCGGGCTTTCCCGACAAAGTGAAAATATAGTAATTAGGCGGGTAACTCCTAAGTTTGTATTTTTCAATGATTGCTTCAAATGGTTTGGGAATTCTAACATGCTCTGTCAAGTTGTTCTTAGCTAATTCACCAGGTACGACAATCGTCTTTTTCAAAATATGCTTTATCTGTAAATTTTGACCTTCTTCTGCTGGCCTAAAAAATCCGTAGTAGATAAAATTAACAAACAACCAAAGCTGTTCATCTCCCAATTTTTCCAAACAAATTTTCTTGTACTGTCTGATTTGCTCAGGTGAATATGGGATATGTTGCCCGGATCTGCCTTTGCGCTTGGTAATTTTCAAAAAAGGATTTACAGCCAAAATCTCACGGGCAGTGAACATAGTCCACATGGTTCGAAGCGTTCCAATGAAGTTTGAATAGGTCTTTTTCGAATACCCAACTTTTTTGGTAGGGTTCCCAGCCTTATCAGTTTTGACTTTGCTATCGAGAAAATCAGAAAACAAATAAACCTGTTTCGTGCCGAATTTTTGTATTTGCGTGTGGTGCAGCCCAACACTTTCAGCCCAATCACCAAAAACTTTCAAATCCTTTACGTATCCTTTGATCGTATTTTCAGAAGCTGTCTGGCGTTTTGCGTTTAAAAAAAATTCAATGGCTTTTTCTATTGTTGTCGTTTTACTCAATTCGGTTTGAGGAACAACAATTTCATCAACAAAGCCCCCAGTTGTTAGCGCTTCGTTTATGATCGCTATAAGCTCCTTAGCCTGTTGATATCTTTCTTTTTTAGTTGGCTGATTAAATTCAGTTCGCTTTCTAACCAGCTGGTTTTTTCTTTCTGACCAGACATAATAATTCACAGTCCAGGTTTTGGATAAATCACCACCCTGATCTGATAAAATTGCTTCTCTGTATGGATATTTTGGCTTCCCTTCGCCCATTATTAAACCATGAATGTCATAAATGTACTGGCGCCAAACTGGCGGCACGGTACTTTCTTGGGCATCAAAAAGCCTGTAAGTGTCTGACTTACAGGCTTTTACATCAGGTGGAGACGGAGGGATTCGAACCGCCTCTATATATCGTTGAAAATCAATTAATTAAACCCATCAATCAACCGCGGTAACCTTTCTTACCCCAGTCAAAATTGTTCGAATTTTGAAAACCTAAATATAAACAATTTTTTAATAAACTGAAGCGAAAGTATCATCTGAAGCACACTACAAGAAATGGAACAATTAAAAAACTCTAGTAATAACTGCAAAAAATTACACCTTTGGTCAAAATACCTATTGGAGAACCTCAAAAGGAATTATAAATCATTGAAAGTGTATAGGTGTTGTATTATTGCTTACTAATCTGGGAACTTCTTAGTTTATAACTTTTTCCCCGCGATCGATCCTAAGGAAAACGTACCTGAGATAAAAATATATCTAGGGTCTTTTTTGGAATTGTTAAAGGCGTTATTGCCAATGTTCAACGCCTTTGAGAATTGAAAAACCGAAGATTTTGAGATAGATCCATCAATACTCCGATCAAACAGTAAAGGATTTAACTTTTTTAGCTTTAAATTCTACTAGTCTAATTTTCTTACACAATCCTTTGAATACATGAAATTGTAAAAAAAACAATTGATATTTCAGGAAAGGTTTGGCAAGACGCTGACCGTAAAGCAAATTTATTAGATCAGTCTGCTCAATTTGATCAGCCAGTAACACAAGATCTTTGATACCAGATTGCATATGGTGTGGATTCAGTAAATATCCTTGGATTCTAGGATACAGAATCCTTCAATCCAAGGATACAATCACGTGAATGTTTTAGCAAAATTTGTTTTTAATAACTCAGATACCAGCAACGATATCAATAATGTACCTATGATAATCTGAACATTTCTATGCGAATCTTGGTAGCAGAAGACCACCGAATATTGTTGGATAGCCTTGCAATGCTGCTAGAAAGTATACCTGGCGTTGTAGTCGTCAACAAATACACAAATGGGCAACAGGTGCTTAATTCCTTGGAGTTAGATGACTCTATTGATTTAGTGGTATCGGATATACAAATGCCAATAATGGGTGGCATAGCGCTCACCCTTCAATTGAGGGAAAAGTTTCCAAATGTAAGGATCTGTTTGCTGACGGTTTCAGATCAACCGGAGGCAATCAAAGAGGCCATTCGTGCAGGTGCGGACGGATATGTGTTAAAAAGCGCAGAACGAAGTGAATTGGAAAAGGCACTCGAACAAATCAATAAAGGAAATAAGTTTTACAGTGAAGAAGTGATGATCCGTTTGGCTAGTGAAAAAGGTATAGAGTTTATCCCAACTGACCTTCAAAAGCCACACAGAATTGCAATTTCGCAAAGAGAATTGGATGTACTCAAGCTAATTGCACAGGAATTTTCGGGTACTCAGATCGCAGATAAATTGTTTATCAGTCCAACAACCGTCGAAACTCACCGAAAACATCTGATGCAAAAACTTGGTGTACAAACGACTATCGGCCTGGTTAAGTATGCGATTAAAAACAACCTAGTTTAATCAAATTCTCACTTTAACCCAAACGCAAATGCCAGATCAAAAGTATGTACACGTGGAAGGCCGCGTGCAGATTACCTATCAAAAAGGTGTACCCTCGTTTCCGGGAATTCCAGCTGAACCCGGCGAGGATGTACTGGTCTTACAGTTTCTTAATGAAGCTTTTGAATTACGAACCGATGTGGATCCTCTCTACTTCTATCTGACTGACAAAGGTAACGAAGATCCAGTAAAATTCAGGAATGTTCATCTCATCGCACGTTTCAACGAAACTGGTTTCAAACGAGCAGAAAGAACACTTAGGATTATCGATCCTACATTAGAACCATGGGAGGAAATTGAACCTGTTACCAAGGATGATCCTGGAATGAACCCTTCGGGACCACCCAAATAGGTATTACCATACGATTTCATGCATTGACATTCCCATTGATGCGAACAGTTTCAATGGGAATTTTTATGCATATTGCAGTGCCCGAATCCTTAGGGCTATGTGCAGTAAATGTCCCCCCAAGAGATTCAAGCCTAGTTTGGATATTTCCTAAACCGGCTCCGCGTTTACCATTTTCAGGCTTCAACCCCACTCCGTCGTCTATCACAGTAAGCTCAACACCAACAATCGTTTTACGTATTGTAATACTAAACCGATTGGCACGCGCGTGCCTAATTGTGTTGTTAATAAGCTCAAATATAATACTATACAAATTAAACTCTATCTCGATGGGTAATCGTTGCTCCAAATCCTGAACAGCCAGTGCAAACACTAGCCCGCTGCTTTGATTTAGTGTTGTCAGTAAATTGTTGAGGGTAACAACGAGGCCATCGCGCTCCAAACCAGCGGGTAAAATGTTGTGAGATATATTTCTTACTTCTGAATAAGCACTTTGAATCATTTGTTTAACATTTTTATAGACAAGTTGTTCGAATTCAGATAAATTATGAGGACTGATACTTTGCATGCTTAGATTGACGGCGCTAAGCAGACTACTAAGATTATCATGCAATTCCAGGGCAACACGTTTCCTTTCAATGGTCTGCCCCTTAAATAAGGCCTCCTTAATTTGTTCGTTTTTATTCAGAAGTTCCTTATTTGCAGAGAGCAGTTCTTCCGTACGTTCTATAACCCTTGATTCTAGAGATTTATTCAATTCAGAAAGTTCCCTTCGCGCTAAATCGACCAAGAAGCGTTGATGATTGATCTCTGCGTTCTTTGCATGCAGTTTTCTATTGTTAGCAAAAAGAAGAACCATCGCAAGCAATGCAGAGAATATGCCAAAAAACAAGCCGTTACGTAGCATAGATAACCGTTGATTCTTGTTTTGCTCATCCATTCGCATTACTTTTTCCGCTTGGAGTTCGTTTGTCTTTTTTACATTGTCATACTGCGCCTGAAGGCTTTCTATTCTATGATCTACCTTTTCCCTGAGAAGACTATCGCGAAGCAGAACAAAACGTTCGTGAGCGCCCAGTGCATCGGCGAACCTACCTGTGGATTTGAAGATCTGATACAATTTTTCTTCTGATTCTGTTACTATACTGCTATTATGTATTCTCCGGGCAATTAAATTCGCGTCTATACAATACCGAAGTGCCATTGTCCAATTGTTACTAATAATATATGTGTCTGATAAATGAAGCAGAATACTACACTCTAAATCAACACTCTCAATATTCTGAGCCAGAAAAAGCGCCTTCCTGTAATATTTCATGGCCGTTTTATTATTTCCTTCTTGTTGGTAAACCCAACCAATGGCGTGTAGACCCTGAGCTTCATACCATTTAACTTTTTCCTGTTTTGCAAGCTGGTACATCTTCATATTAATTACCCGGGCGGCTGCCATATCATTTTGTTCCCGATGTATGGCACCCAAAACATTAAGTAAACCCAAGCTAATATACGCGTCTGGTTCCCGAGCCAAAACGGATAATCCGAGCTGACAATGTGCTGATGCTTTATTATATTCTTTTAAACTATTATATGCATGAGCTAAGCCTCGGTGGGCGGCAGCGACATGTCGGTATTGCCTGAGTTTTTCAGCTGTTGTAAGTGCTTTAAAATAATACCGAATACTTTGATAATAATCGCCTTTTACCTGATGCAGATATCCAGCATATTGATAGGCATAGCTTAATCTTTTTTGCAACTCCGGTTTTTGACAGATTGCAATCAGAAGTGTGTTATAATGCCAGGAGGTATCAATATTGCGGTTAATATATGTTTTCATCAATTCTTCCAATACCCGCTGCCTTAAACTATCGGTATAAATATCAGGATACATGCGAAAGTTGTTTAACTCAATTTTTAAACTGTCCTCCTTTGCTAACTGGGGGTATCCAGAGTGAATTTGCATCAATAATAGCAGTATGTAGGTTTGCATCTTAGGAGGGATTTGTAGGACTATTAAAATTCAACATAAAAATCCTTAAATACTAGGATACCAAATCCTAATACTTGGGGATTTAGTTAACGGTGACAAGTGAGCAATTTTGACTTGTTCAAACGCTTATTTTATTCTGTCATTTTGCCGCAGGGCCTGATATTTATCCTAAAAAACTCGAATTATGTTGCAGACAACCGAATACTTAAATCTTCCGCTTTTAAACGGAATTCAAGGAAATATTCTCAAATCTCATGGCCGTCATCATACGGTTAACCTGTTTATTATTGGAGACGAGAACCAGCAAGATTTGGTTAAAGCCTGGGTCAAAAGTCTAACCCAAGGTCCTAATCCAATTATCAGGTCCTGTGCTGACCAGCTTGCCAGTAATCTCAGCTGGAAAAATGAAAAGAAGGACAGTGGTATGTTTGCTTGCCTGCATATCAGCGCAGCCGGATACCGGTATCTGTTTGGTGACAAGGGGGCAGACAGATTTGAGGAAGAAGTTTTCAAAGCAGGTATGAGTAAATCCAGGCTAAATGATCCACCTCTGGAAAATTGGGAAGAGGGATTTTTAGAGTCTCCTCATTTCATGCTTTTACTCGCCCACGTTTCGGAAGATAAAATAAGGGCGCAGGCTGTTGAAATACAGAAATCAATTATGTTTTTTACAAAGGTGGCTACCGTGGAAAAGGGTCATGCCTTATTTAACAAAATGGGTGCAGGAATCGAGCATTTTGGTTATGTTGATGGAATCTCTCAGCCACTGTTTTTTGAAGATGAGTGGGAGCTTTACAAAAGAGACAATCAGATTCATTCCGAAAATGATATTAAGTTTGATCCTCGTGCAAAACCAGACTTGGTGCTTTTAAAGGATCCATTTATTGATGACGAAAGCGCGATGGGCAGTTATTTTGTGTTCCGTAAACTGGAACAGAATGTCCGCGCTTTCAAGGAGGCCGAGGAAGTATTGGCCAGTCAGTTAGGACTTTTAGGCGAAGAAAAAGAAAGAGCCGGCGCAATGCTGGTCGGCCGGTTTGAAGATGGCACACCTGTCGAAGAAAAGGGTGAGGCTGGTCTTCCAAACAATGCTCAATTCAATAATTTTAGCTACACTCACGGGGAAGCCCGGTGTCCCTTTCACGCACATATTCGCAAGACAAACCCACGATCCGATGCTATTGAAGGAATACAGGATTTCCGGGATCACCGCATGGCGCGCAGAGGAATACCTTTTGGTATTCGTCATGATGATCCTGGTGACGGCCGCATCGACAACAAGCCTGAATTCGGTGTGGGACTTTTGTTTATGAGCTACCAGGCTAGCCTTGCTAAACAATTTGAAACTATTCAAAAAAGCTGGGCAAATGATTTCAACAAGCCTTTTGCCGGCTCGGGAATTGATTTGATAATCGGCCAAGGTGGCCAGAAATATCCAGTAAAGTGGCAGAAGTCTAATGCAAATGCCTTAATGAAATCTGCCTCTTTCGGTCAATATGTACAAATGAAAGGTGGAGAATATTTCTTTGCGCCGAGTATGCGCTTTTTGGAAGAAATTGATGAACTGAACATAGAAGCTTTGCCACACCAAGCAAAAACTTCCTCTGAACGCGATACGCTTTAACCAAATAAGAAGCTAGGAAGGTTACATTTAAAACTGGCTCCTTTGCGAAAGTAATTATCCAACATTAACCTATCTACTGCAATGAAAACATTCTGTTTCATTTGTTTCATATTGGGTGCGGCCGACTGTTTTGGTCAACAAATGCAAGAATTCAATCAGTTGTATTTTGAACAAGAATTCAAGGTAAAAATTCGAACGGCCTTAAATTCCATAAAAGCTCTTCCTGGTGCACGGGCAGCGGCAGCGGCAGCAGTTATTCCCCTAGCCCCAGCAGCACCTGTAGAAAATACCGCGGCGCTCGCCGAAGCGACGGCCCAAGAAAATACCTCGGATGAGAATATAGATAAAGTGAGTGTGTTACCTGGATTCGCGGATATTTTGGGATCAGGGGTGCTATTGCCAAAAATTGAGATCGCCGGTGTGACCAATTTTCACTCTGAGACAGGATTTTATGCTGACATAAGATTATTTACTTCCGCATTATCAGCTAAACAAATTTCTTACAGTAAAGTTTTTTTTCCTGAAACCAGTACATATGGTATATCAATGAGTTTTAATTACTTACCATCCTGGGCTAAATCTATCTACTACAAGGCCAATGGAGATGAAAAGAAAGCCAATTGGTTATGCACTTATTTCAATTTACATTACGGCAGCAAAAATCTTTTTGGAATTAATACCGATAATGCTCCAAGAGACACGGTAAAATTCACAACCAGCCTTAGTCAACTAAAGTTAGGAATTCAAATAATCCCAATAAAAAATATTCTCAGTTTTTACGCTGATGTCAACACGCTATTGGCGCTTGCTGACCGCGGACAGTTAAAAAAATACTCTCCTTCACTTTCGAATGGTTTCACTAATTTTCTAACGGTGGGCACTCGATTTTTTTTAGCGACAACTAAGGATAAGCCCTTAAATCTATTTGTGGATTTTAATGCTGCTGTAATGAGTCATCAATTGAAAAAAATATATCAATCTGATGATAAAATAATTCCTAAAATCAGCATAGGTGGCGCTGCTCGGTTTTAAGCACAAAAAACAATTATTTATCATCTAATCTCAAATCTCTCATGCAAATGAATGTTGCCTTCGACGTTGTTATTGGGCTTGTCTTCATCTATTTGCTTTATAGCCTTTACGCTACGATTCTTATGGAGATCATCTCGTCCATTTTGAATTTGCGTGCTAAAAACCTGCGTTATGCAATTGCCCGGATGCTTATGGATGAATTTCAGTATAAAACACAAAATAACCAAAATGAATTTTGGGGACGTATATTAACCTCCGTAATAAGAGCTTTTGGTTATCCGGGAAATATGAAACACCCTGAGCTCTATGAGCGTTTTTTCGCGCAGCCGTCTATAAAATATCTAAGCAGCGGCGGACTTGGAAACAGCCCCTCCTATCTCTCGGCTGAAAATTTCTCGAAAGGACTCATTGATGCGATTAAGACGGCTGATAGTGAGCTCAACCTATTAGCAAGAGTTGAACAAGGTCTGAAACTGATCCCCGAAAATAGCAATTCTCAAAACCTTTTTGAATACTCCCAGATGCTTATATTCGACCTTAAAGAGATTGCGACTAGTTTGAAGATTTTTACAGTCGACCCAGTCATAATTCCTACAAAGCAGCAACTCGTCGAGCTTGATGAATTATTAAAAAAAAACGAGGTAGCCGCCGCGACTTTTCTTTCTTTGGAAAACAATACTAAAAGTTCAAATGATGCATTAAAAACACATTTAGCAAAAGTTCAAACCTATCGAAAAGAAGTTAGTTCATGGAGTTTGCTTGCAAGGTCCCAAGAGATCAAAAAGCACATTTCAGAGCTTTTAGATCAAGTGTTGATCTCAATTCTACAATTGAAATTACTACCGGAAAGCTTAGAAATTTCTGATACCCGGTTGCAATTGCAATCACTTCTAGATGATTCCAATAATGATTTAGCCAAATTTAAGATGCTCTTGGAAAGATGGTATAACGATACGATGGAGCGAGCATCAGGTTGGTTTAAACAGACTACACAGGTCGTATTGATTATTATAGGAATTTGTCTGACCTGGGCCTTTGATATTAACACGATCGAAATCGTCCAGAAATTGTCAAAAGATGAAGTAGCCCGGGGGCAACTGATTGATATGGCTTTGGATTTCTCCCATAATAGTGCTGCATTACTAAAAAATCCTACCTCAACCTATGATTCTGTACAAAATCAAATACAATTGAAAGCAGCTCTTGACTCACTATTAGAAACAAAGAAAATGGTTCAAAATGACATCAAGCAAGCTAACAGCATCCTATTCTCAGCCCAAGCGCATGTCGATACGTCGGACAAAGATCCACCGAAAAAAGTTTTCCTTGGTTATCTATTAACAATCCTTGCGCTATCACTGGGTGCCCCATTTTGGTTTGACCTCTTGAACAAACTAGTCAAGTTGAGAACCTCCAAAGGAGTTCAGGGCGATGAAAAATCCGCAAATTCTGATATTTCGATTACAAACAAGACATCTTTAAATCGAGTGGGATGAAAGGAATCGTAAACACCGATCTTAACGAGCGTTTGCAACCCAGTGTAAATGCCAAGATATCAAGATTTTACCAAATTGGCGATATTATAAATATTGTTGACGCTGTACTTGGGGATCCCTACGATGGCGATGACCTTTGGTTTCAACTTGATTCCGGTGCTTATGTGTGGAATGCGGCAGTCAATCTGCAGCAGGATTATTCCTTGCTATCGCCTGAAGATAAGGAACAGTATCTGATTTCATACCGAGAAATTCTGGGTGATGGAAGACCGGACATGGCATCAAAGGATACACCCGAAAGTTTGTATTTTATCCCCCTTCGTCTGCCAGCTGTAGAAGAAAGTATTCGAGTGAATCATTTAGTCCCAGAGTTTTTCGCTGACTGTGTGGTAAAGTCTGTGATGAACCTAGAAAACTCTCGTAAACATGTGGTGCTGTATATTCATGGCTTTCAACTTTCGTCTTCTTTAAAACTTGACCTGTTGAACCATTTTGTACGCAATTATATGACGCACCCAAACAATAGTATTGCCAAAGTGCTTTTCATGGTCTGGCCTGCACAGAGCCTCGGACGTAAAACGATTGACGATCGATCTGTCAAAGCTGGCCAGCGTTTTACCAAGAATAATCTTTTTGAAGGTTTTGTTGCCTTATCCAAAAAGCTCAAGGAAAAAGGCAAGTGTCTAGACTTGATTGTTCACTCGTTTGGCCATCAATTGCTTAATGGAATGCTCAACCCCACTCCCGATTTTTTCCCAAATATTCCTACTGATCTTTTTGAAAATGTATTTCTGATGGCACCAGATGTAACACATCAATCGGTAAACCCTGCCGGGATAAAACTTTTTAACTATTTTAAAGACAGCGGTGGGGAAGATTTTCAATACGATTTCTCCAGGCTTCTGACGATGTCCAACAATGTTTATGTTTTTCACAATCGGTATGACTATTTGTTACATTCGAGCACTAAACGCTTCGTCGGAGCAGGTAACCTAAAAAACCCTGCATCGAATGCCGGCATTTCAAAAAACTACCTAAGCCTGGGAAATTTCGGGAGCAAGCAGGTTGACCCTGGCCCTGTGGATCCACGCTTCCACTTTATTGATGTACAACACCTGGTACAAAATGAGCTGCCAACTGACTTGACTAACTTTCCTTTTCGAAACTTGGACAAGACATCTTCGGGTAAAAAAATAGATATGGTACTGGAGCGATCGGACTATGGAGGGATTAATCTTGGGCGTATCGTTACACACATCGGCCTTTTTAGCAATCATCACCGATATCTGTTCACCAGCAGTGCTGTAGTTAACAAGGTAATTAGTCTATTGGCCTAAGTTATAAAATTCTTACAAACCATTCATACGATGAGCTCTTTTTTTGAAAGGATTCTAATACGGATCTTAGGGTCGGTCAGTATCTATGTCCGTCGAGATTTTCTTAACCAAATTCTGGTAAGTGTCTGGACTGTCACCCGGCATGTTTCATTGCTGCTGGTCATTGTGTTACTTTATAATTTTGTATTGTTTTTCAATCCCCAAGGCATTGATATTGTCGAGGAAGTCTTAACCAATAAAAAGTATTGGTCGTGGACCATCTTTGCTTTGATTGCTTTTGGAATCTCATTATGGTTTTGCGCCTTCTTTGTTCTTCAGCTAAAAGAAATCTCAAGAGACTCTCAATTTTTAAAACGAAATGAATATGGACTAAAATTCTGGATTTTAGTCATACCAAAAATACTTGGTGTGCTACCGTTTATTTTACTTTTGTTTAAAACAAGTCTGTACTCAGGTCCAGGCATTTGGTTTTTGCTTATCCTGTTTGCAACCATTTTTATTCTATCTGTTATTCAGGCTGAAATGGTAAGCATTCTGGAAAAGCAATTGATAAATGTGCGGTGGTTTGATGAAATTTCTCCTGAGCAAAAATCACTGAGCTCCTTGCTTTACTTCGGTGGCATCCGGGCCATGTTTTACTGCCTAATACTTTACATATTTATACTTTTTATACTATCGCTAACCTCAGTTGAATCAGGTTTTGCGATTACAGTAGGTCCACTGGCGATCCTGATTTTTGGACTCTCCTTCCTTACACTCATTTTTTCTCTGGTCATGTATTTCAATATTCCTGGAAGAAGGCCGTTTATAATCTACTTTATAGTTTTTATTGTGATTTGCGGCATTTTTAATAATAACACCGCCATTAGAACAATAGCAAGCACTGCAAAAAGACCGACCCTGGAGAAGGATTTTCAGGATTGGGCAGAAGATTTGCTTAATCCTAAAGCGCAGGATAAATCCCAAAATCGGGTAATGCCTGTATCCAGCAAAATCAATCTTTTAAGAGCGAAAATATGCTGTGGAATAATTGATCCAAATGACTCGACGATTACAGGGTTAGAACAAAGAGAGGATACGCTCATTATTCGCCGCAATTATCTGCAAGACACTGCTGCCATTCCAGTCATTTTTGTAGCCACAGAAGGAGGTGGAATCAGGGCATTGACCTGGACAGCACTTGTACTGGAAGGATTAGAAAGGAAAATACCTGGAATTCATAAATATATTTATGCCATCAGCGGTGTGTCTGGCGGTGGTGTCGGAGCAATCTTTTATACATCGTATTTGCGCGACCAGTTGGCGGCCAAACGAGATGTCTCAGCCAACGCAAAAGCACTCCGAAAAGCAGTCCGATCAGACTTTTTGTCGGATTTGCTCGCTGCTTTTCTATTCCAAGATAACCTGCAGAACATAATTCCTGCCGGTATACAAAGCTTCAATAGGACTCGACACTTGGAAGATGCCTGGAGCAAAGCCTTTTCATTTCATACGAACAGCACGACACTTGACCAAGGTTTCCTAACACTTTACAATGACACTACCATACGAATCCCTCGATTGTTTATTAACGGTGTGTTGGCAGAAACAGGGCAAAAATCGATTGTTTCTTTCCCAACGCTTCGTAATGACCAAGCTACAATCCCACAACCGCCAGATGTGATTGGAGATGAACTCGATGTTCTTTCTGCGATCAACCGTGACATTCCAGTCAAAACCGTAGCCTCACTATGCTCCCGTTTTCCCTATATCACTTCAGGAGGTGCCATTTACAGTGCGGGTGGAGCACTCGTTGGAAGTATCGTTGACGGGGGTTATAAAGAGAACACCGGGCTAGAAACGGTATGGCAGCTAATATTGCGTCTCAGGCCTACATTCTACCAAATCCAGAATAACAAAAAACGACATTTTCGATTCAAACCCATCGTGATTTTTATAAAGAACAGTCCGGATTCAGAAACGATGGACAACAATAAAAAGTCTACTAAAGTGCTGAACGAGTTGGCTTTGCCGCTAGCTGCATTTATGAACGCAGCTGATCGAAGAACTCCCACTCTGGTTGCACTTACCGAAAATGTTTTTAAGTATTACAACGGGAAAGATCCAGATTCACTATCCTGTGAGTATATCACCGTAGACCTGGACCGCAAAACGGCTAAAGGCTACCGTCTTCCGCTAGGCTGGTATTTTTCGGAGTCGTCGTTTGCATACATTGACACATTAATTGCCAACCGATTTAAACCTGACGACCAGACATTTGATCAATTAAAAAAGTACAATTTTAAATAAAAAATCATGGAAGGACTTACTTCATTTTTACAAGTCGCCGGTTTAATTATCGTCATGCTGACGATTTATAAAGGGCTGTCAGAGTACGGAAAAAATAATATTTTTCAGAGGGCAAAGATTCTAGAATCGCTTATAGAAAAATTTAAAGATAAAAAGTTGTATATCGCCAAAAGACTACTGGATGATTTTATCGAATTTTACTATGACGGAATCGATTTTGATAAAGTTGACAAGCCTACACCCAAAGGAATATCTGAGGACATCACCGCAGTTCATCGTAACCTGCATACACCCCAACGAGTTTTAAATAAACTTAAAGCGCCGGAAACGGATTCAACTCATTTGGTATCGGCAGAGAGTGAACCCGGCAACTTGCTGAACACCGACCAACGCATTATCAGCATCGTAGAACAAGCGCTTCCCGAAGTTAAAATCTTTACCTTTATCAGTCTTGAGCACTTGTTACGCAACCACAAAGGAAATGCAATCGGCGAGTCGGAAGTATATTTCAGGGACTCATTTGATCAGCTCTTGGATTTTTATACTCTTTTAATTTACTATTTGCGTAACGAAATTATAACGATCCGCGAGGTTCGTGCACATTTCCATTTTCACTTATTGTCTGTAAAGAAGTGCCCGGCCTTACTAAATTATATTCAGATTTATTATGAGGAAGATGACTTTGAATGGTTATTTCGACAGCTGCCTGAGCGGCCCGTTGAAATGGATCTATTCGTAAAGCCAAATGAGAGTAAATCCGAAAAGACAGAATAAATTGTTATAAACTAAAGCAATTAAATGTTTTGAATTACAAATGTGAATGCTAGAAGCGGTAAGTTTTTTACGAAAAACAAAGCGAGACGAGTTTTCCAATTATTGTTAAAATGATCACGTCGCGATTGCCATAATCAATATTGCGATGTGACCGTTTTTGGCTGGATTCTTTGTCGCTCACAGAAAGATAATCTACCAATTTCATACCTAATAAATTAGCCCTTGACCTTGCTACGATTATATAGATGTTGATATTACTGATTACAAGAATCTCTCAATATTCACGATGCAAAGTAAGCAATTTTTGTAAAATTCCATTGAATCAAATCGAAATTTAAAATGAAAACAACTCTTGATACAACCGATTCCAATGAAGTTAACATTGGTCCTTTTTCCCTGAGCAGGAATACATACCGCTTTATTATCCGCTTCGGCGCGCCATTTTTTACGGTCGTTGGATTAGTACTATCCTTGTTTCAAGTTTACCAAGCTAATGAAGATTCCAAAGATAACCAGTTACAGATGAAAGAAATCCTTTCTAAAATGTCGACAAAAAATATCGGAGAGTTTCCATCCAATCTTAATAAAATCAATTTACTGATGGAAAATGCCAAAGACAGCATACATATATTGGCTGATGTACCGGCCTATGGACAATTTTCAAGTCCTGATGATTATTTAAAATACAAAAGATTTTTAGAAGGAATTAACCCTAACTCTGGAAAAAGGGTAAATGTTAAAATGGTCACATATGGTCAACTAAAGCGAGTCCAAAAAATCAAAGAACAATTTTCCTACAATAAAATTAATTATGAAGAATTGCCATTAAATAGCACGTTAAAAAAGAAAATAGACAACTATTTTGAAACGCTATTCATAAAACGGCAGAACGAAAAGTTTGATCTAGTAGATTATAAACTGTATGAATATTTAGAATCGATCAATAACAATCTGGTGAAAACTCTTCAAGAGGAAACAACAATTGACTATTCTGAAGAGAACAGCGAAAATTTCCCTATGTTCATTTGGATTCGAGATGGAGAAGAGGCAATCTTTTCGCTAATAAACTACCCTAGTAATACCACGGAAGTTGCATTTGAAACGATTGATAAATCATTGGTTACGATGTTAGAAAAAATTTTTCAAGGAGCTTATCAGCAAACTAAAAATCAAAAGGCTGGTGTAAAAGTTAGCCCCTAAGACTTTATTGGTGACCTCCCCCCGGCAAGCGAGAAGGTTTAAAACTAAAGATTTTTGGTGGCAAATACAAATCAAAAACGTAATTTGTTACTATGAAAAAATCAAAATTCACCGAGGTTCAAATCGCTTATGCACTCCGGCAGTCCCAGGAAGGAACGCGGGTTGAAGACATCTGTCGGCAGATGGGTGTATCACAGGCAACATTTTTTGCCTGGAAAAAGAAGTATGGCGGGCTTGGAATTACCGGGCTGTGAAAGTTGCGGCAGTTGGAGGAGGAAAATATACAACTAAAAAAATTGGTGGCGGATCTGAGTTTGGACAAACAGATGCTTCAGGACGTTATTAAAAAAAAATTGTGAATCCACCGTATAAGAAGGAAATGCCCAATTGACTTGTGTCAATCCAGAGAGCCTGTCGCTGTGTGAAGATGGTTCGGGCGATGTATTACTATAAGCGCCATCGCCGTGACAACACTTTACCAACAATGAGAATGAAAGAAATCGAAACTACCAGGGTTAGATACGGATTTCGTAGGATTTTTGTACTGTTGAAAAGAGAAGGTTTTAGTGACAATCACAAACGAGCATATCGCATCTACAAAGCTTCTGGGCTTAATTTAAGAACGAAACGCCCCTGGAGGAGCCGTAGTGCAGAGCACCGTCTTGAACGTCTGGACATTCAAGCGATTAACAAGGTATGGAGCATGAATTTTGTTCAGGATGCGCTTTTCAATAGGGAACGATTCAGTGTATTAACTGTAGTCGATAACTGCAGTAAAATCTGCCACGGTTTGCTGGCTGGAAAATCTTTAAAAGGGATTGATCGGGGCGGCCCGTGCCGTCGTAACTGAATTAAGCCGAATTGGCCTGGTCGAAGGATGTTTTCCACAGCGAATTCAATGCGATAACGGTAGTGAATTTTTTTCGAAGTAAATGGACCTATGGGCGTATTCGAATGGCGTAACGCTCGACTTCTCAATACCGGGAAAACCGACGGACAACCCATATGTTGAATCATTTAATGTAAAGTTCAGGGACGAATGCCTTTCGGTTAATTGGTTCTTATCTCTGGACGACGTCAGAAGAAAAATCGAAGACTTTCGGTGGGAATACAACCATTTCAGACCGCACAGTGCGCTGAACGATTTAACCGCAGCCGCGGACGGCTCCGAAAGAATTTGTTAATTTACATGAAAAAACACCGGAAACTCTACTTTCAATCGTCTGAAAACCAAGGGGGACCTCAGGCTTCAATCGGTCTGTGACCTTCCTAGGATCTTACCCTTTCTAGAAATTAACTTACTAACAAAAGCAGTACATATTGATTACTGTTGTGGCTTGCAACCTTTTTTACATCGCAATAGCAATCTGTAAGGTTTTTTTACGCCGAACTATGTTAATTTTAAAGTATTTTTTTATTAATTGAAATGTAAGTGTTATGTAAGTAGTCGGCTATTCCACTTAGTTTTCCAAAAGGTGTAATACAGAGATTATTGGTTGAGCTCCCAGCGGTTTAGAATAATATCCGAGAATTTACCATCGTAATTAGGTTCATTCATTTTACGAAGAATATCCAGCCGCCAATCTTGTGGATTTACTCCATGTTTTTTTACATTTGGCCAAAAGAGAATAGATCATGGCATCATTTTGCGCAGTGCCGTTTGTGCCTGTAAAAAGAAAGTTGCGCCGACCCAGTGCAATGGGTCTGATTGCATTCTCAACCAGATTATTATCTATACGTAAGTCTCCATGAAGCACGTATAATCTTATACTTTCCATCAGCGGAAGAGCGTATCCAATCGCCTTTCCAATAGGGCTTGGAGGTAGTAGTTTAGGATACTCCTGTTGCATCCATTCGTGTAGTTGAGTAAGTATCGGCAAGGCTTGCGTCATCCTTTTTCCATTATGATGTAGCGTTTGCTCTTTGCACTAGTGTTCGCAGCATATCTGTCGATTGTTTTTCGATTTTTGGGTCGATTATTGAAATGTTGGAGATGATGACTACTTGTCAATTCCAGATGATGTGTTAAGAGAGCCAAACTCTAAGGCTGCGTCGTGTGAAGCAGAGCGCTAAGGTACAAGGCTACTTTTGTCGTTCTAAATCATTTTTGTCTCGGCGAAGTCAAAAACTCAATAACTTTTCCCGGTTTTGGGTTGTGTCCTTTGAACACTGCGTGTTTAAAACATTTGACCGTTTTTAACTGCCATATACAGAGTTGAAATGTTGTATATTATCTAAGAGGTTAAACAAGATGTGAATGAACGTTGACTTTCTTTACAGATGTCAGACCATTAAAAACGGTAGGTTATTTAGATTCGTGTTCAAAAACTACGAATATTGAAGATTTTCTCAGGAGTTCATTTGAGGTTTAGCGTTGACTTGCAAACTTCCAATAATCTGGAATATAGTCTGAACTATTACTCGATTTTACTAATTTAGTAGCTGCAACAAAAATACAGATAATGGATCAGGATCGCACAGAAGTATTTGAACAGATTGAAATTTCAAAAAGATTGGAGGCGGCAATAATGAAGTATTATACGCACGTAAATAGCAAGCCACTGATTGTGACACAAGAAGGTCAACAAATTCATTATTTTGACATTTCGGCAGGTGCGGGTTTACTAATTGCTGTAGAGTTTCCTGAGGAAAGTAAAAAATCGTTTAGACTATATTCGATAGTGGCGCCAGATTGGTTTGCACGTTCGCTTAATCCTCAATACAATGGGAATTTGCTTGCAAGTAACATTCAAAGATTGGATGTTACCCCCTTAGGCATTGATCGTTATCTAATTACTCAAATGACTAACCAACTTGGTTCAAGTATTGCACACATTGAAGCAGGGGCAGATAGTTTGATTGGATACGCTCATCAGGTATTGGCTCAAAGACAATTTTAAGACGTATTTCTTCCATCAAGTCGGCCCTTGTTGATGTGAAGGTGCTTTGGTCTGACTTGGAGAGGACGAGGCGAGAGTTAAGTAATTGGAGGACTGTTCGCGACAGTCCTTTTTTATGGCCTTAAATTAGGACTCACAAAAAAGGCCACTCTCGAACCCTTTATAAACCCTAGGAGGGAGACGGGTCTCGAACTTTGCTTGCAATCAACTCATTATGAGTCAATTGCAACCTCCTATTTATACTTACTACACGAATAACGCCGAACTTTTAAATGTATCCCTCAGACTATCAATTTGTTATAAAATTAACTTTGACAGATTTTGGTGATTTTTATTATTTAAATTACATTTAATATTCGTTTACTTATGTAATTTGGTTGTTTTTTAAATTTAAAAATGCCTGTTTTATATCGGCGAAAGCGACTCTTTTGCTTAGTAAAAATAAGAAATTTTGAGGATATTCAAATGCTTTAAAGAAGTAAAATTCATATCTGTCTTAGATATTTTCTAAGTATGTACTTATTCATTTATCTTTTAAACGTATTGATTAATCGGGCCATTTTCAAATATTTTCTGGCCCAATAGCGATCTTCTAAATCATATTGACTTCATGGTCAGATCTATCGTACATTTTCCAAATACTTTATATTTTCTCTAAATCATCCCCTGCATAACGACTAGAATATGGAACATCTTTTTCCAAAGAATGACTGGACAGCCTTCTTGATAAAAAATGGCATACCGGATGAACTAAATAAAAATAAGAAAAATTTATTGCTGGAACTTTTAGATCAATGCCATGAACTGCTAAACACCTCCAAAGTTGGTAAGGCAATTGATAGAATAAGTCTTGGCTTATTGCTAGACAAATCATCATTCCTCTCAAATTTAAAACGCAGTGGATTACTGCGGAATTCGCGATACATAGCTAGTCGAAATCCCATCGTAGGTATTGCAAAACATATTCTATATCATCGCCAATTTTTCCAGATTGATGAAAATGACAAGCAATATTTTGAATCATTGATAAATTTAGAAAAACTATATATCGAAATAAAGCACTTACGTCAAGAACTTTATAGCTATATAAAAAATTATAAGGCCTCAGAAGTTAAGATCAACGGTCACATAGTAGGAAAGAAAAGCATTATCAAAACTCTTCTTAGCATTAACGAATTTGCGTTCCTATCGCGAGAGTATACAAAGTTTGGAAGTCTCCACATTGTTGGAGAATCATCCGTTAACCTTGAGCAACAATCAGAAGCAATCTCGTATTTAGTTTCGTTCATTAGTGAAGTCACGCCTAAAAATGAATTCGGAATTTTTATGGATGACGACCTTCTTAAGAAGGATAGGTATATGAAAATGTTAAATATTGTAAAGCGACTAAAAGAATTTCGAGAGCTAGAAATGCAGATCGAAAATCTAGGGTACATCTGCGTCAGAAATGACGACATGTATAAACTCACGCATCCCAATGTGGAGTTTTTAAAAAGCACTGCTTTGTCGAACATAATGAGCGAAGGACAAAAAGATGCTGACGCATGGCGTGTCCTGAAGCAATTTAAAGAGTACCCAAGCATATTGGAACTTGCTTCGGCTATTCACAATACTTTCCCTAAGGCCATTCACTTTTCCACAATACCGTTTCCGAGATTTAGAATGGAAATTCCACCTCAACTAATTCAAAAAGTTGCTAGCGAACCGATAGGCACGTTCTATGAGGAATATGAAGGTTTACAATATATCCAGAAAGAATTAGGTATATCTAAGGAAATGGTTGAATCTTTTGAGCTAACCAAAGGACTTACATTATTAGATTTCCTAATTATCCATCGAGTTTTTATTGTCCTACAGTACATATACTCTGAACACCTATCAAATAAGCTTACCAACGACAACCACTTTTACATATTAAGTTCATTGTTGGTTATTTTTGATAAAAAAGCCATTGATAATATCTTAAGACCAATAGTAGCCGAAGAAAAAATTTCGCAGTACTTAGCCTTGATGTCATGGGAATACGGCTCAAAGAGCTACTTAGATCTGCAGTACACCCCAGTTATCAAAGCAAATAACTATCACATATTTTGCCTTTCAGTCATGCGACATTCAAGGTCAATCAGAAATGTTATAGCATCATTAGCTAAGCGCGGAAATAATGTAAAATCAAATCAAATGCAGCTTATCAAGCAAATTAGTGATCAATTGATTGAAAGCTTTGAAAACAAAGGATTTACTTGCTTTTCTGAGGTTAAGGTAAAATATAACGGTGTAAATCAGCAAAAAAGTGATATTGATTTTCTTGCTTATAAAGATGGTGTTGTCTTTGTAGGTGAGTGCAAAGACGTATTAGATTCAATAGATTCATTTGAGTATCGTAGAATCAATGACAACTTAATAAAGGCTGTAAGTCAACTAGATTTTATAAATTCTGCACTATCAGATTCTGATTTTAATCGACAACTCGGTAAGCGACTCAACATTGATTTATCAAAAGCCACAAGCATTCATTATGTAATTATCCCTTCATCACGAAAAGCCTGGGGCTACAATATATCCGGATATCCCGTCAGAAATGTTCACGAATTAATTAACTTTTTGGAGCAGGGTACTTGGCAATTTCAACTTCCAGATCAGAAGTTAAATGTCTTTCATTTATGGGATGGAGATTCATTTCATGTTAACGATTTAATAAAGTTTTGTTCTGACCAGGGACCTCATTCTAAGTTATATAGTTCAGTATTTGAGTTCGATACAAATATTGGCCAAAAATATAATCTAGCCAGCTTCGCAATGGACTTGCAAAGTGCAATTAACAGTCTAAGTGATAATTACAAGACAACAATTATTGAACCTACAGATTACTTAAACAATACTCGTTAAAGGTAAACTCATTGACATAGATTAATTTAGTGACGATCAAAGATTAGAAAAATCAGGATGCTACCATTACAAGCCAGGGAATGGAGAATCCTGAAACTGGCTCATATCCGTTATTGTACATATCTTTGGATATAAGATTTCGATTATGCCCGCGATAGACTACTCAACGACAACTCAACTCGAAAAACTCTCAGGTATTGTAATACGCATCACGTTCCATAGTTTGGAAACCGGCTATTCAATACTGAAAGTAGCTAGTGCGCAAAGACCGAACGAGGAGCTTACGGTTGTTGTGCATCAGTCAAAAGTTTTTGCCGGAGCTACAATGGATTTCTACGGCGAATGGGTTACACATCCAAGTTACGGACTCCAGTTCAAAGCCAGTAGAGTTACTGAGCGAAAGCCCGCGACTGCGAACGCTCTTGAAAAATATCTCGGGTCAGGACTGATCAAAGGAGTGGGCCCGGTAACGGCTAAAAGAATTGTGAAGCATTTTGGAGAAAAGACACTGGATGTATTTGAAAACAACATCGAAAGCCTCACACAGGTAGAAGGCATTGCGCTTTTGAAACTGGAAATGATCAGCAAAGCATGGACAGAGCACAAAGAGATACGTAATGTGATGATGTTTTTACAGGCACATAATATCTCAACGCTGTTTGCGGTCAAAATATATAAGGTCTACGGTAATGATGCAATCGGGATTGTCCAGAACAATCCCTACCGGCTGGCTGCCGATATATACGGAATTGGGTTTTTATCTGCTGATCAGGTCGCGCTTAGTTTAGGCCTGGCCCCTGACTCGCCGGAACGTATCAAGGCCGGCATCGAACATGTTCTGCAAAATGCTCGTGAAGAGGGACACTGCTATCTGACCTTGGAGCAGATCCTGCCCGCCGTTACGGAATTATTGTCTTTGACTGACTCCGTCCCCGTTGAAGTGATGCTACATGAACTTCAAAAAAACGAAGAGCTTAAAACCAGACTGCTGCCCGACCAGCAGGGAAAAGTACAACTCTGTTACTATGCGCATTCATTATACTACGATGAGCAGTACATTGCCACCCGGCTTCAACAAATGGTCACTAGGCCCCTTTCAGATCGTGAGAAAAACCTTGAAAAGGAGCTGGCTGGTTTTTGTGAACAACACCAGATTACTTTAAGCGAACAGCAAGGTCAAAGTGTTAAGAAAATAGCCCGTGAACGGGTTTCTGTCCTTACTGGTGGGCCAGGCTGTGGCAAGACCACTACGACAAGAGCTTTGGTTGGTGTACTTCAGATGATGAATAAGGAGGTACTGCTGGCCGCACCTACCGGCCGGGCGGCACAGCGAATGAGTGAGGTCATTGGCCTGGAAGCAAAGACCATACACAGATTGCTGGAAGTAGATCCGGTTAAAGGAGGTTTCAAAAGAAAGGAAGACAACCCGCTTGAAACCGATGTATTGATCGTAGATGAATGTTCGATGCTGGATGTGCATCTGACAGCCGCCTTACTTCGGGCGGTAGCCGATCATACGCAACTTGTGCTGATCGGTGACGCAGACCAGTTGCCGGCTGTTGGGGCGGGCAATGTACTGAAAGATATCATAGCTTCTCAGACCATTCCTTGCCTGAGGCTCACGAAGGTATTTCGGCAGGCGCAGGAATCCTTAATTATTTCTTATGCCCATCAGATCAACAGAGGCGAAGTGCCTCGGATCACCTCTCCGTTTCATATGCCTGGGGTCTGGAAGGAAAAAAAGGATTGCCTATTCATAGATTCCGAAGAAGCTACCACAGAGCAGCTCCGGTTTATTTCCAAGGTAAAGCGTCTGGCTGCTGAAACAGTTAGTAAACCTGGCGCTGAAAATACTGACTTAGACCCCTACCAGCAGGATAATGGTTTGGTTATTCCTGCAAAATTCAGCCACGTGGACCTGGAAGCTTTGATGCAGGCGCGCAGCCAAACGGACGAATTGAAAGAAGTACTGGGCCGTGTTCATCCGTGGTCCTCTTTACGTTATGGATATGCTGCTGTAGATATGGTTGAAAAGCTATATCAGGGAATCATTCCCAAATACTATGGGAACGAAACAGAAATACAAATTCTGTCCCCAATGACCAAAGGGTCCCTTGGGACGGCCAATTTAAACAAGGCAATTCAAGAAAAGATTAATCCGGCTGGCACCGGAAAGGCACAGCTTACCGTCGCAGGACGTATTTTCCGGGATGGAGATCGTGTAATCCAAAAGCGCAATAACTACGATCTGAACGTCTTTAATGGCGATATTGGTGTAATTACCCACGTTGATAATGAGGTGATGGAACTGGGTGTACAGTTCAAGGCCGGCCAACAGGTCAAGGAGGTTATTTATTCGAGGGAAAACCTGCTGGAGCTGGATCTGGCCTATGCCATTACCATCCATAAATCACAGGGCAGTGAGTTTGAAACCGTTATCATTCCTTTGGTCACCCAGCATTTTGGCATGCTGTTCCGGAATCTAGTTTATACCGGAATTACAAGAGCGAAAAAACTGGTCGTTTTTGTTGGTACGAGAAAAGCACTGGCTATGGCGGTCAATAAACAGAATACAGCCGCCAGACAAACTGCACTTGCATATCTGTTATGCCAAACCGGTAAGTAAACAGGGGTAGTCAAACTACTTTCAGTAAATTCTGTACCATTACTTTCTTGCTGGTGGAAGGGTGAAGAATTCGAGAAGCCATACCACCCAATTACGTGGCAAAAAAGGCGATCAACTTTACCGCCTTAATCCTTCGTTAACTCTCTGATAGCAAATGTTATATTGTGGTCAACTGAACCCCAATAGCGTGATCAGCCGAAGCGAATTACGGAGGTCAATAGCTGGTTCATCGTAACTTTTGGTAAAAAATTTAAATTGTTGTACTAGACTATAATACTTAGTATTTTTTGTACACAGATTTGTTATTATGGGTTCGTGAATATCATTTCGAAGTGTTCTACAATTGGAAATGGATCGTAATAGTGGTGTAGCAGATGCTTCCAATCTTTATAGGCGTCAGACTCTCTAAAACCGACTGTGTGGTCTTCAAGCTTATTCCATTCTACGAGCAGTAAGTACTTATTAGATTGTTCAACACATTTTTGTAGACTGTGCCTTATATAGCCAGTTGTCGAACTGATGTGTTTTCCGGCTAACGCAAAGTCTCTTTCAAATTCAATTTCTTGATTCTTTTTAACATGTAAGATCGCTACTTCTAGTATCATAAACAGAATGAAATTGTTCGAACAATATTCTTCTTCAGGTTTAAGCAAAGATATAAAACCGTAATCGATTTATTTTTCACCACAAGCGGCGTAGAACCCAACAGCTATGAATTCTCCACTTAGATGCTGCAAATCAAAACGCGTCAGCAAGATTATCCACGTTATACATTCCTCGGCAATCGTAACAATGTTAGGGTTTATCATTTATAATCTTTAATGCTACAATTGTTCTTTTTCCTCCACAACTGAGACAGTCTAACTGCATTGTAAGACTTTTCACTTGCCGGACAACATCTTGCAACAACAGCGAATGTCACCTCCCACGAGTTTCCTTTCCAGTATCGCATTGACCATTGCGCTGGTGTTAGCCAGCTTGATCCGGCTTCCCGTCACATAATGCCCACCTGCCCAACCCGTATTGACCATATAGAAATTGACCTTCGGTCGTGTACTACCTGCTTCCATACAATGATAAAGTACACTATCATGTACTTTTCTTATTAGATTTGGAATCTTAAGCTTTGACCGTTAGAGAAAGTATATTTTAATGTACTTTTTGGTGAACCTACCGGTAATATTACCGAAGGGCAGCTCGTTCAAAACTAGCATCATAACGTTGTCGGTATCTTAAAACAAAAAGTCCCCTAATCCGGGGACTTTTTGTTTCTATCTAAGATTCTGCTCAATACCACTTCCCAAAATCTCGTTCTCGGGAATGCTCAGCACGTACCGATTGTCGTTGGCCGGCAGCTCCAAAAGCTCTGCAGCCGGTTTTCGGTATAACGTCTTTGCAAACCTGGGATCTTTATTTAGCCGTCTGAGATCGGCCCAACGCACGCCTCTTGAAAAAAGCTGCTTTCTTCTTTCCAACAGGATCAGCTCCAAAAGCTGTAAAGGCCTGGCCTCCGTGATGGGTTTATAAGTGCCTTGTTTGTAGCGGGTGACCAGCAGTTTATTCAGATCACCCAAAGCTTTGCTTTCCTGGCCCAGCCTGGCGGCGCACTCACTTCGGATCAGAAGCATCTCATCGGTGGCAAGCCCTGCAAATAAGGCTGCCGTTCCGGTGTAGGTGCCGATGAACCTTCCGGTACCCTTTTGAAAGAACAGGGATTTTCTTAAATCGTTAGCCTCGAAGGTGCCGGCAAGAACCGTATCCGGATAAATCAGACTGGAACTAAAAAACCCGTATTTAACCAATGTAGCCTGGAAAAGCACCTCCGGATTCGCATTCAGAATTGACCGGGGCATCGGGCGGGCCAACGTAGAATCAACCGTGCTGTAATCCAGCAACTGATTTTTCAGCGCCAGAGCCGAATCTGCATACAGCGCCGCTACCGGGTATTCTTCCATCGTATGATGCACCCGGGCAAGAAGCCCGTAAGCCGCCGGTTTACCCGGCTGCGTGGGAACGGCCGTCTTGACAGGCAGCAGCCTTGCGGCCAGTGCCAGGTCCTGATTTATCCTTTCGTAGGTCTGCTGCAGCGTTCCCCGGGGCGCTTTGGTGTTGATGTCCGCCTGCAGTTTCAACGGAATACCTAAAAGCTTCTCTGCCGTCGCTTGATCGTAAGTTCCTGCAAATCCCTGCGCCAGATGATAAAAAGCCCAGGCCCGAAAAAAAAGCGCGCTGCCTTTCAGCCGGTTCCACTCGGTCTGCTGCGTTTGTTGAGGCGTGATCTTTTCAAGCCCTTCAAGCACCACATTCGCATAGAACACCTGACGGTACGGCGTGGTCCAGTCCGGCGCAAAAGTGGTTCCTTCGTACAGGTCCTTTGCCCAGAAGTACGTATTTCTTTCGATCTGATTGTTCAGCGCATCCAACCCGCTTTTGGGCATGAAGTATTCATCCCCTGCCAGCACACCCAACGCAGGCACATCGTTCATGTAGGCGCTGTTGTTTAAAAGATCATTCATATCGGCCAGTGAGGTGGGCACCACCAGCGCCTTGTCGGGCTTTTGCTGCAGATAGTCCTGGCAGCCCAGGCTCACCAAAGCCATCAGCACAATTAAATACCGTTTTTTCATTTTGATCCTGTCTTTTTGATTAAAAATCTGCTCTTAGTCCAAAGGAAACCGTGCGCGGTGGCGGGTAGCCTGCGTAAGCATAGTCTGGATCAAGGCTGGTTTTTGCCGCCTTCCAGATAAGTCCCAGATTATCTCCATACACGTAAAGCTGCAAGCTTCGAAGGGGCAGTTTGCCCAGCTGCCGCCTGGTGAAATCATAGGAGAGCTGAACGTCTTTCAGACGGATATGGTCCGCTTTCTGCACGAGCGCCTGTGAGAAAAGATAAAAATTATCACGCGCTGTAAGGCCCGTCTGCGGCACCGAAGGGACATGGGTCCTGGTTTCATCGCCCGGCTTCTGCCAGCGCATGCCGTAGTCCCCATGTTGAGAGGCCAGTCCGGAGTTCAGACCATATCGGATCGAATTTCTTCTGAAATAGTATCCTGCACGAAAATTTACCATGGCTGAAAGCGAAAAGCCCTTGTAGCTAAACTGGTTTCGGACCGAACCGAAGAGCGTTGGTCGCGCTGGCCCGTAGTAGACCAGGTCCTCTGGCTTTGTGGTGCTTAAAATGCTGCTGTATGCCTGACTGGCTGCTCCATTTAGAAAACCGACCGGATTACCCTTCTCCGGGTCCAGCCCTTCAAAACGGTAGGCATAGACTGCCATCAGCGGCCGGCCTTCCATCGGAAGTGCGCCCGAAGACATGTTATCGCCACCCTGGGCATACGCCAGCGAAGTAGCCTTAATGTCATAGTGGGTGACGTGATCTTTGGCATGACTTACCAGAAGGTGTGTATCCCATTGAAAGACGCCGGTAATATTCTGGCTGTTCAAGGTCAAGTCAAACCCGCTGCCTTTGGTTCCAGCATTGTTTCCCCTGAACGTACTTACTCCGACCGAAGGCGGAACCTGCGCCGAACCGATCAGATCGATGCCTTTCTTGGAGAAGTATTCCACGCTGCCTGACAGTCTGCGGTTAATACTGGCAAAATCCACACCCACATTGATCATCCGGATCTTCTCCCAGCGAAGCTGCGGATTCGGTGGGTTTACGATTTGCGCATACGGAAGCCCGCTTTCGAAATCAGTATACCCCGACCGGGCTGTCGTGTAAGCCGAGACGGTTTTATCGATGTTGCCATTATAGCCGGCCGTAGCCCGGAGCCTCAGATAAGGCATGGCTGCCCACTGGTAAAATTTCTCCTGACTGATCTCCCAGCCAGCTCCAACCGAGAAAAGCGGTACCCCTTTCTGGTTGGTGGCCACACCAAACAAATTGCTTTTGTCCAGCCTTCCGCTGGCAGAAAGTGTGTAGCGGTTTTTAAAGCTGTATGCGGCATTGCCGTAAAAGGAGACAAAGCGATCAAAGGTCTCAGAGAAGCTGTCCATGTTTGGGATCACGCTGTTAAACCCGTTGATATAATTTGGAAACTGCCGCACGTAATCCACCGGAATAAGCGAGGCATAGTCATCATTGTAGCCGTAGTGCCGAGTGCTGTTTGCTTTACGGGTGCGGCTTCGGATCTCTGAGCCCGCGATCGCATCAATACGGTGATGCTGTTTCCAGCTTTTGGCATAGCTGGCCTGAAGCCGTGCATTGTGGCTGAGTGCTGCCGATTGCCCCTGATCCAAGATATCACCATAGGGAAGGTTTCGGGTTAGACTGCCATCAGCATTGACCTGGGTAAAGCGGTTGACAAGGTCCCGTGCAAAATAGCTCTGCCGGCTTTGCATGTTGCGGCTCGAATTGTTTTCTACCCCGTACTGGTAGAGCCCCTGAAACGTCAGCGCCTGTCCTACCCGGTAGCTCACATCGGCATTCAGCCGGTAATCGGTCAGCGCGCTTCTGTTGTCTGCCAGCTCCAGCTCATCGAGCGGAACATATTCCCAGGGAAGAAGCCCCTGCGCAGATGCCTGCGTGATAACCATACTTCTCACATCCCGGGGTAGTGCCAGTGGTTTTCCGGTTTCATTCGCCAGCCGGGCATACGGATAGATCAGATTATTGTTGAGCGTAAAGCGGTCCGTACCGTTATTGTTTTGGCTGCTATTAGAGTAGTACAATCCGGTAGCGATGCGAAGTCTGTTTTCCAGAAGCTGAAGCGTGTTATTGACCTGAAGAGACGTTCTCTGATAGGCGTTTCCGACTAGCGGATTCAGGTTGCGGTCATGACCCAGCGATAGCAGCAGCTTCTGGTGCTCGGTTCCTGAGCTCAGACTTAGCGCGTACTGCTGGTTCACACTTTTGCGGTAGACATAGCGGCTAAGGTCCCTTCTGAAATCATGCGCCGACAGCGACGCGATCTGACTGGAAAGCTCACTGTCCGAAAACTGCCCGTCCCTGTTTTTGATCAGCAGCTCTACGACCGGTGAAAGCGCTACCTTGTTCACAGAGGTCTCATCGGCTTTAAAATAACCTGACTTGAAAAGACTGGTTTCTATCGCTGTATATTCCGCACCCGACATCAGCGGCTGGTAGTACAGATCAGGTCTTGCGCCAAGCGTCACATTGCTGTTAAAGGAAAGCTGCACCGGCTTTTTAAAGGAGCCTTTTTTGGTGGTGATTACAATCACCCCATTACCGGCCCTGGCTCCCCAGATCGAAGCGGCCGCGGCATCTTTTAATACGGTAATGCTTTCGATGTCATTCGGATTGATCGAATTGATATCGCCTTCATAGGGAAAATTATCGATCACGATCAGAGGGTCCGCCTGTGCAAAAATCGTGCTTTGCCCACGGATCCGTAGAGCGCTGCTTCTTCCCTTGTTGAAAATCACCCCGGGCACTACATCCGAGATCCGGGTCAGTATATCCGGGCTGACCCTTCGGCTCAAAAGCTTGTTGTCTGCGAAGGCAAACGATCCTGTTGCCCTTTCTGCCGGGATCTGCTGGTATCCCGTTGAGACCACCACCTCGCTAAGCTCGGAGGGGTTGGGCTGCAAAGCGATGCTCAGCGGGCCGCTACTCGAAGCTTTCACCTGCCGGGTCAGATAGCCGATATAGGAAATAACCAGGGTAGCAGAGGTATCGGGCACCGTCAATGAGAATTTGCCATTTTCATCACAAACCGTTCCGGATTGTTTATCTTTCACACTGACCACAGCGCCGGCAAGCGGCTGCTCATCGGATGCAGATAGCACGCTGCCTTCCATCCTTATTTGTCCGAAAACATAACCAGTCAGGACGGAAAGCAGTATAGAGAGTAGTATCGTTTTTTTCATCGCCGTCTATGTTAAAGATTATCCGAAATCACCAGCATATCAATTTCGCGCACCTTCTCAGTCAGCGTCAGCCCGTAAGGTTTTAGGGCTCTTTTCAGATCTGCTACGTCCGAAAGATCTGCATCCAGTATCAGGTCCACAGGATCTGTATAGCCCGTTCCATCCACGACCGGATAAGGAGAATCCTGCATCGAGATTACATTGAGCTGCGAGATCAGAAACAGCAGTTTTTTATTTTGGAGTGTGAACTGACCGTATTCAGCGGACATCAGCGGCCTGCCGCCTTTAGAGCGGATGTGGTCAACCGAATCCGTTCTTGTCAGCACCAGGCACGTGCGGCTTCGCCTTTGCATTTTGGCTTTGTACTGGCTGAAAAACCGGGCAAAATCCTGCTGCATGATCGTGTATGCTTCTTTACCCACTGCGGCCGGCACTTTTACCTCGTAACAAAAGGCGTTGCCCTGTTTTTTCCAGTCGGTGTATTTTTGGCCTGTTAAATCCGAGCGTAGACGGCCCGGATCGTTTACTTCGAGAATCATCCGGTTTTTGCCCAGATATCCATTACCCCCGTAGGCCACGCGGAACATTGAGGAAAGCGGCGTATTACGCAGCACGATCCTAAACTCAGCACTGTCTTTTAGAATAGAGTATCCAGCGCTCAGAAGACCTTCGGTGTAACCAGCCAGTACAGAGTGGTAAATTAATTCTTTGCCGTCGCCACCGTTCCCGTTTACCAGAAACGGCTTTTTTACATCGTAGGCAATACCTTTTTCGTCTTTTTTCTGCCGGATATCACCCGCTTTCCCTTCCAGCACTTTCCCAATAGTAGAAGCATTCATTTCTTCCATGCCTGTGAAGGTTAGCACAACGCCTTCGCTGCTGATCCAGACATAATGCGGCAGATAGGTATGTGGAAACAACTGGTGAAGCACGCTGTCTGCCATCACTTCCGGTAACGCCATACGTCGCCCAGTTTTTGCCTGATACTTGCTTAGAAAAGTTTGAACAGTCTTTGCATCCTGGTAGGCTACCGGAAGAATCTGTATTTTACCCTCAAACTGCTTTTGAAGCGAATCCAGACGCGGAAGCATTGACATGCATGCGCCACACCAGCTTGCCCAGAAGTCCAGGATTAACAGCTTGCCTTCAAAATCTGAGATTTTGGCTACCGGACTTTTGTATTGATAAATGTTTCTGATCGTGACATCGGGGATCTTATCGCCGACCTGTAAGGGCTTGTATTGTGAAATGTTCTGTGCAGTAGCCGGTTTCCAGCACCAGAGCAGCAAGTAAAGGAGTGAAAAATAGAATAGATAGGGCAGTATTCTGCCTGGGGAGCAAAAACGTGAGTTCATTGCAACTGGGATTTTATGGAGTGAAAAATGTAATAGAGTCTAGTCCTGGCGTTGTCAAAGACATCGTCAGTTTGGCGAGAAAACTGATCGAACAGAATGTTTTAATGAGAATCTGCCGAACATATGTTATTGAGGTTTTCTAATAACCAGCTGAAAAATGAAATTTGGATAATGATTCATTGCTTAGATCTGCAGTAAGGTTCTTACTAAATGATACTGGACTAAAAAGCTTTGACATGATAATCATGTCGACCTGAAGCGATGTAGAGAAACATTTTAAATGAGACAAATGAAGACGATCGTAAAACAGCAAAAAATTGCTGTTTTAAGTTTGAAGATCTGAATAGCTAAAATGCTAAACTTTTGTTGAAATCATTGCGCATTAAAAAACTACGGACTCTACCAACCGCACTGCAAGGTTCCGACGCCTTTTAGGAACGGAATTACGATAGAGCCCGTAGCAATTCATACAAATTTGCATAAATTAATACTACGGGCATAATCTATCGTCTCGTCCTAAACAATTGTCGGAATTCGCAGTCGAGACTATTAATTAATACCTCCGGTTTTCTGAAGTATGACTTCGTTAAATATTCTAACGTAAATTTTAAAAATGATTAGTGTAAAGATAATTATGTCAACAATTAAATACAAATATTTTGACTAATTTTTAGCGCAATATTTTTCATCCTTTTGAGGATGGAAAAATCGCCCGACCCAAACTATTCCGAAGCTCTTGCCGATAGATTAAGATACATCATGGAAACTATTGGATTAGAACTCCCCGGCTTTGCATTATTCATTGGCAAATCTGAAAGTCACGTTTATTCATTGCTTAGTGGGAGGCGAGGAATCACAAATGATATAGCGAAGGATCTTGGAAGTAAATTAGAGTTTGACGGAAGTAAAATTTTCAAGTTAAATCAACCAATCCCTAGCAGTATTATTAATGGGAAGTATTTGAATAATTTTAAGCAGCAATATATAAATAATCCAGAATACTTTGTTAGTACCAAAATAGATCGAAAACTCTCATACTATGTTCAATTTGAGCTTGTCAACACAGACCTGTTTGACTCTCCAAGATATGTTTGGGAAGTAAATGATGTTTGTCGAAAATTCGGTAAGGTCTTCAAAAGCGACACATTGTCGAAAATATTGAAGCATTTAGTGACTAAGGGTGTATTACAAAGCAAAAAAGAGCCGATAAAACTTCGAAACGGCAGTTATGGATCGAGAAAAGTAGACGTATTCTTTAAACCGGATTCATTTAACTAAGAAAAGGAATATTAATAATCGGTGGCGCAAATTGAACATCCCGAGAGAATAACATAATTGGCATACTCTCTGTGAAGAGAGAACTATATTTCGAAGGATTGCATGAACCTATTAGTCCTGGATTTGAAATATTTACAAGCCTAATATTAAAAGCCCTTCAGCTGACACAGGCAGCAGAAAACACTCTGCTACCTGACTAATACGTGTCGCCAGCTATTTATTTAATCGTTATAAGTCATCAACCAATTCTTAGGCCCTGCTTTTTCTCTTTTTTCACATCCTTGCTCAAATCCTGTTTCAGCTCGCTATGAACGGGTTGTCCCAACCTTTTTTCCAGATTAGCCAAAGAATATTCCCTGCCAATCTGTGATCCCTTGAGTTTCATACCATTTTTTAAATTCATAAACGCGATGCCTCTGCCGAGATAAGTTTTGTAACCCTGTTTTTCAAGCTCTGATTTCAGCTGTTCCATACTCATGACAGCAGGCAGCTGTTGATCGATCATTTCTTTTAGTCGGAGGATCGCTTTGTTGGTTTGTCTGTTTTCCTGTCTATTCTCATCTGTAAGATGCATTTCCGGTGTGATTGACAAGCCCAGTTCCAACTCTATTCTACGACAGAATTTTCCGGTACGAGCATAATTATTGAAATGATCTGCTGTGTTCTTTCCGTTATAATTAATCCGGTTTGCGACCATGTGAAAATGTGCATGCTGCGTGTCTGTATGCCGGAATACCAGCATCTGGTTCTGCTCGAAACCGAAATCTTTAGCAAATTCGGCAGTGATCTGCCTTATCTTATCATCGCCCGGATTCTCACCAGAGGGAAAGCTAAACGATTGGTGCCATACAAACTTATTGAGCTTTGTATTCTTGTCGCGGTTGTCTAAAAATTGCTTGATCAGATTATCAATATCAAATCTTCCATCAGGGAGTTTTTGAAGCGCCAGGTGCTGGATGTAAACCAGCTCCCCGCGAACATCGTCCGGCCCAACCATTTTACGCTGCTGTGATGTGAGGTGTTTGTCGTAGTAGCAATACTCAATGATCCGTTTTGCGTAATTGCCAAGTTTCACTTGCCCGATCATAACCTCCTGTTTTTAATCAGCTCCTCGGCTGCCTGTCTGATCATTTCATGAACTGCTGCTGGCTCGGTGTTTTCTGATCCTTTCCAAATCGGTAAAAGCTCATCCGGCACTTCGACTTTCAGATAATGCGCCTCATACTTTTTCAAAAGTTCACTGCTGGCCTGATAAAGCTGCTGAGTCCTTTCCAGCACACTGGCTTTATTCTCGGTCTGTGGCAAGACCATATCAAGATAACTCTGCAACTGAGATGTCCACTCCTGAATATCAGACAAGGTCTTGCGCATCGATCTAAGCTCAAAGTCCTCAAATGCAAAAAGCATGATCAGTTTAGAAAGCAGTCGAACCTGCTGGCTGCTTTGCTGCCATTGGCGGGAAAGTATATCAGCGCTGGATGCTTTTAACACCGCGAGTGAGAGAATTCCGCTGAGCTTTTCAAGGATCAATATCGTTTCAGCCGTCTTGGCAGGAAGCGACTTTTTCTGAGGTCTTTTAATGGGTGTGTCCAATGCCAGTGTCAAAAAGAACTGGCTGGCTGAAAGCCCGCTTTTTTCGATCAGCACATTGACGCGCTGCTTTTCATCGGCAGTAGCCCATACGGAAAAATGAGACCTTCTGACAACCTTTTCGTTTTTAGGCGGTCTGCCTTTTTGTTTTTTATTTTCCATCATCTTTAAGATTTAAAATGGTCTGTTACAATGAGCTATGAGCCCAAAGGTGAATAGCGAGGGGGTCAAGGGGGCGTAGCCCCTTGCAAGCTCCCGCCGGTCGCCGTTTTTCACGGCGTACCGGCGATAGCTTGTTTTGGTGAAGCCAACGCCTAAGCTCTCAGGGGATTAAAAATGATTAAACCCAGACTTAAATTGATCATAAATGATTCTTCTGACTTTTAATTTCCTCTTTAAGATCCCCAAGGTTTTTAATAGACTTAAATGGATTTAAAAGGATCATTTTAGTTTTCGAAGCGGAACCAGGACTTCTTTTCTTTTTGCATCGAACTCGTAGATCTGACCGTAGGTATTGGATCCGGCATTCTTTGGCTTTAATACCAGGATCTCTTCCCCATTTACAGTTTTAATTTTTCCAGTCTGTACCAGGTTTATATAAGATTCTGAGTTTTCAAACCTGGTTACAAACTGACTGATCTGCTCGTACTTGTCGAAGGTTCTAAGATAAAAAAAGACAAGCATACCAAGCACCAAACCGCAGATGGCATATGGAAGACTTACACCGAGCCCGTAAAGAAAAGACTGCCTTTCAGAGGCGAATTGTACCGATTTTACCGAACCTTTGAAAGTCTCGTGCAGCCGTTTGCTCTCCATTCTGTTTGCATCCAGGTGCCTTTTCACCATATCAAAATGCTCCTTGCTTTCGGCTACATTAACCGCAAACCAGTCGTCCATCTCTATTCCGTATTTCAATTGGTACTGCGCTTTGATGTAATCAAGCATCTGCCTGATGTGGTCTTTTTTTTCACTCATGATTAAAATGCATTTGAAGTTGTCCTCTTAATTTCATCCGAGCACCAGGCTCATAGTCTTTCAGGGCCAATCCCAGTCGGGCCCCATCCAGAATCTTTCCTCCTAGTTCTGAGTTAGGTTCAAAATCACCAAACTTTCGAAATTCAAGATTCAGTTTCCGGCAGTTTGCTTCCAGCTCGTCTGCTAGTTCAGGAAACTTTCGGAATGAAGTTATACTCTTCCAGACAATGATCTTAAAATCAGTGCCTACTGTCTGCATCATCTGAGTCAGATAATTAACAGAAGGCTTATAGGCTGTACCTGCTGCGATGACAACATGAAAGATCATTTCGAAACCCATCTCATCAGCGAACTCTTTCATCGGAAGATCATATTTGATCAATGCCGGAAGCTGAGCGCTCTCAGGAGCCCCCATATCAAAGTAAGCCTGCTCAAAGCGACTTACTGAAATTGCTTCTAGATAACTGATAAGCTGGTCTCGAACCAGTACCTCCATATCATCACTTAGACTGACCATATCAAAATTTTCAGGATCAATAAAGGAAAGCTGGTTTTTACTGGATTCAGTTGAAGAATCCAGGTCTACGAATAGTGTGTCCTTATTATGTCCGTACTTCAATGCGAACAGATACATCAACAGGGATTTGCCTACGCCGCCTTTGGACTGGGCTATGAAATGAAACTTTTTCATGGTTTACTAAATTTTGAGCTTTTAAAAGATCGTTTTCTTAATTCGTCCGGCTCTGACCAGGGCAACTCCTCGTTGACCATTTTGGACATCGTGTCAACAGATGCTTTTCTGATTATTTCCGGATATTTCCATTTAGCGATATGCGACCGGACGTACTTGACGTCGTACAGTCCTACAAAGTCGGCTCCCAAATCCTTATTGATAATCTCGACCGTGAGCCCGGCTGAAAGATGCTCGTCGAAGAGTGGCATGAAATACTCAAAAAGCTTCCTTCTTCGCTTCGGGTCTTTCTTCTCATACATTGCTATTAACAATTCTTTATCCATCATTTCCTCTGGTTTGTGCTTTCCTCATCCTGGCCGGTCAATGCTATACGACTGGCACGTAGTGGATGATAAGAAGGCTGGTAATCAATATGCCCGTAATGTGCCAGCTCCCTAATGCAACTGTGATAGGTGGCTACTGATCGGATTCTGGCAGATCGCATCAGAATTCTTCTGCTAATCCGGATCTGGCTTTGATCTGCCTTGCCGCAGTGATACGCAATGGCGGCATACAGGCAGATATGCACAGCCCGAAGTCTGGGATCATCCCATACTCCTTCTATCAACCCGGCTCCCGCCGGATTGATAAAGTTTTGTTTCGATGCCCGCATGATCTACCGTTTTTTAGAAGGGTCTTTTGCCAGCATGAGCTCAATATCCTGATACTGGTAGTAAAAAATGCCGCCCACTTTGGTGTAACGCAGATGACCGTTGACCCGCAGGTTCAATAGTGTTCCCGGTGATATGTTTAAAAGCGCACGCACCTGGGCGCTTTTAAGCCATTTACCTTGCGGGCCAGGTTTGGCTGAAGTTAGAATGGTTTTTAATTCGGTAAGAAGTTCAGTTTTAAACTGGTGCAAGTCTTCCCTCGTGATCATCTCTACATGCATGACTGCTTTTGTTTAATGGTGAAACATAAACTGTGACAATAGGCTGGGTACCACGGCCCATTATCATCAAAAGTAAACATACGAGGGGAGAGGGTCATAATAATGACCAAAAGATGCTGTTGGTCAAAACAAATTTATCCATTTCGTTTTAAGTGATTGATTTTGAATAGCTTTTGAGATGAATAAATTTCGGTTCCTTTGATAAGTGTTTTATCTTTTTGTGCAGGAAAATAGTTCCGGGCGGTGTTTACAGGGATCTCATTGTTGCCATGAAGGAAGTATTTAGCAATCATTTTATACCAGCCGCTCTGACCAGAGCTGGTCAGAAGCTTATTTCCATCCGGTAGTTCCAGTTCCTGCATCTGTTTAATCAGGTCCAAGAAGGTTGGTAAATAGTTTTCGCGGATCTGGATTTTTTTGCTCGTTTCAAACTCTTTGAGCTGCCTGTTCTCCTCTTCCAGAAAAACAACCCTGGCTTTAAGTGAAGAAATCAACTGGTCTTTTTCTGCGATGACCGATTCAAGCGGCTGATGCACATGCCACTGATCGATCGAGTGAAGAAAAGTTTGAAAGGATTCGAGCTTGGCTATATTGGATTGATATATCTGCTGTTTTGATGAGAACGGGTCTTGCATCTTGTAGTAGCCAATTCTCTCAGCGGTAATCCGGTAAAAGTGTGCAAAGAATTCCTGCTCTTGTAGTGGATTTGATTGCAGAAAGTAATCAAGATGATATTGGTAAAACAAAGGATAATCCGCTACGCTTAGCCCATATACCTTTTTAAATAAATGATTGTAGCTGAAATGGCGGCTTTGGATCAATGGGTTTCCGATCTCAAAACGGTGAGGTGAAAAGTCAAATCTGCCTCTGATTTTAAAGTATGATCTTATCATGCCAAGACGAATTTTTAATTAAGTTACTGACAGATACTAAAAATTCCAATTCGCCGGTGAAATCAAACGGCTGGGAACCAGGCCCGAAAGTATTAAAGCCGCTTGATTTTAATCTTCTGCCAAGCAACCTCCAACTGTCTTCCGACCGTTCTTTTTAATTCAGGAGTCTGAAAAAATTATCAGACTCCTGAAAAACATTTAAATGTCCATAAAAACATGACCGTTGTATTCGGAGTATCCTTCCAGGAATAGGTCCCTTCCAAAGGCTTCGTAGTCAAAATATCTTTCAAGAATTTCAGGTACTCCCGAAAGCATTCCAGTATCCTCTACATATTGATGGGTAAATTCTGTTTTCGGATCTTTAAAAGCTCCTCCATAATATCCCTGATAGGCCTCTTCAAAACCTTCCAGTGTTTCTTCCAGATCATTTCCGTTGGCTGGCCAGGATATAATATCTGAGCAGTAAATCTCAAAAGCTTCCGCTCTGTCATCATCCATTTCGGAAACTACTTCAAAGTATTTGAATGTGTCCTGATGTAAACTGCTTTCAGAGATCAGAAAAGATGGAATATATTCCCAGTCCTGGAACATTAACTCTGGCCGGCAGCCGCTGCTGAGGAACTCATTCCGGTGGTATTCATAGCAATCCATATAAAATTCTTTTGCATCTGAGTAGTCTGAAAGATCAAACCACTTTCCGAAAAGCGATCCGGCATTGTACATCCCGTAAGTGCCTACGTAAATCTTTGGAGTGTTTCTTGAAATTTTCATCAGTGAAAGACATTTGAAGTTGCTAAGCCCGGCATTGTGCCAAAGGGCAATCGCATGTCCCACACGAATGAAAAATGACGGGGTTTATCCCCTTGGGTTCAAGGCCCAGACGGCGGTTTAAGGAGCGGCCTGTTGCCGCGGTAAATAGCCGACTGACGAAGTGAAGGCTTGAAACCGTCATTTTTCACTTCGTAACTTTCGTTTGCACTGACTGGTAAACGTGCGGCTGGTTGACTTTTAGTGGCTGCTAAACATGATAAGTAGCTATATAGCTGAGTTAAATGACTCGAAATTATATTAAAATCGGTTTCAAGAGTGGATTCCCCCAATTCTATTAAATTGCCAATCCCGCTCCGTAATTTACCTAGCTAAATATTAAAAATTAAAATACAGAAATTGCCTAGGGCCAACACCTGCCAAGAAAAAAATACCAATCAGCCAAAAGTCAATAAAAGCAATTTCTTTCCATAAAAGTATCCTATTGGATGATGATTGAGTTATGATGTTAAGGGATAAATTGCTATGATCAATGATTAAGCAAACAAACGAAAAAATCAGCCAATAAAAGCTAAATTGAAACTTTATATTCCCAATCACTCCAAGGCTCACATTCAATAAGCCGTACAGCGTTTGAAGACTATCTGCCCGAAATACAATCCACGTCAAATTAATCCAAAACAGAAATAAAATCCATTGAAATACACCGAGAACAGTTACTAAACCTTTGGATCTTACTTTGAAAAATTTCTCAGCATAGTAGCCTAATAAGTAGTGAAATGCGTGCATACCCCCCCACAGGACAAAAGTCCATTTAAAGCCGTGCCATAGTCCACTTAGACTAAAAATAGAAAGAATAATTAAAGGGAATACTACTTGGTTCTTATTCCCTCCAAAGGGGATGTATAGGTAAGTTCTAAACCAATCCGATAAGGAGATATGCCACCTTTTCCAAAATTCCTTTGTAGTTCTGGCCAAATAAGGGCTATTAAAGTTTCCTTTCATTTGGATTCCAAAAAGTAAGGCTATGCCGATTACAAGATGGCTATAACCGGAAAAATCAAAGTAAAGTTGTATAGAATAACTGAGAGAAGAAATGATCAACTCTGTCATGTTCCAAGGTTTATTGTGATTTATCGTTGTATCAATTATATCCCCTAGTCTGTCTGCAACTACCAGTTTGCAGAACAACCCATAAATGATGTATTTAGAGGCTTTCCATAGTTCAGACAGTTTTAATCTGTATGTCTTGTCAAATTGACTCAAGTACTTGCCTGGCTCGTTAACCGGACCTGCAGTTAACTGAGGAAAGAAAATAGTATATATTAAAAGATGAAAAAAGGATTTTATTACTGATATTTTATCCCAACTCACTTCTATTAAATAAGAAATACTCATCAAACCATAATATGACAATCCTATCCAGTGTATTTGATTAAAATAGCCGTCTTTATGATTTAAGTTGGCAATTATTAAAAGAATGAGTATACCAAGAACACCGCAGCCTAACCAAACCTGACGTTTATAACCCTTGGAATTGGCTATTCTGTTCCCTGTAGTGTATGATATTATCGCTACCAAGAATGCAATACAGACACTTGTCCAATTATACGAGATTATAAAGGCAACACTAATTATAATAAGCCAATAGATTCTTAAAAAATCAGGAATATTATAATAAACGAGTACTTGAAGAGGCAGAATAATGCAAATAAAGTCGGCAGAAAATAAATCCATAATCACTACCTATCTTGTGAAGTCATATTCCGAGGCATCCGGTATATACCGTTCCGTAAACCGAAAACACCTGCAAAATAAATGTACTTGCCATCAGGAGAATAAACGGCATCCCACTCATCGCCTTTCGTATCAGTTAATCTGGTTATAATACCTGTTCTTAAATTAATACTAAAAAGATCCCAATTAGCAGCCAGTTTACCTGAGAATACAATTTCACTTCCATCAGGGGAGAAATTAGGATCCCAAATATCATAATCGTTAAAGGTCAATTGAGATTCAACCCGGCTTTTTAAATTATATAAATAAAGTTTAAATGTGCCTTGTCGCTTTGAAATATAAACTAAGGAGTCACCAAACTGGACAGGACGCCAGCTTTCGTATTTTTCAGAAGTGATAATCCGGCTATCACCATTGTTAAGATCGGTAGTAATAATAACAGGATTGGTCATTTTGCCATCGCTACCCCGGGTCCACTGCGCTGAATTAATATGGTTATCCCTGCTAACCGAAGCAATGGCACCATAGTAATATTTATTCCTGTAGGTCCTGCTACCATTAATCAAATCTATCAATCCAATTTTAGTTGTCCCTTCTTGCTGACTGCCTTCAGTAAAAACAATCTTTGAGTCATTATCCAAAAAGGTAGGATGAATTTCATCAATTTGATTGTATGTAAGCCTGCGTTGCTGACTAAGTTCTTTGTCAGCAGTAAACAATTCCATGTTTCCATCACGAACAGATTGGAAACAAATCGAATTACCATCGCTACTAAAATTAGGATAGCGGTCACCAGCGTTGTTTGTACTTAAGTGTTGAATCCTAATATCGTCTGCTCTCAATAATTTAGATACGGCATTGGCCATCAGCCGATGCCCATTTACGTTCAAATGTTCGTCATACTCAAAAAAGACTTCTGTATCACTTGCACTAAATTCTTCAGTGAGATCAAGATATTTTATTTTATTTTGAACGCATAAGTTCTTACAGAACTTATTGGGAAAATTCATATCGTATTGCTTGATATCCAACTTAAATTCACTTGTCACTTCTTGTAAGTAACGGTAGTATAATTGTTCTTTCGTCGGAATTTGCAATACAATTAATTCGGCCCCTGCGCGGGTGACTTCGTCATTCAACCTAGACAAGAATAGCTTGAAATTTGCCAGATCCTTAGCTTTTGTTTCGGAAGTTTTTTTATAAAAAATATTAAAGTCTTCATTGGCCTTTTCTGTTGGATAAAAAGGCTCAGTCCAACGGCCTAAGGGCAATTGTGCAGGATTTGCAAATTTTACCGGATAAACCAGGTAACGGTATAGGTTTGAGAAATTCATTAAATAATCCGTTGGGTTGCTGGTCCGCTCCTCAACCTTCATAAAGTCATTAAAATTGCAGATCTGAAGAAAAACCTTTTTGGATTTTAGTTTAGCTCCTTCATTCATATAAAAATTATATTCATCTGCAATACCAAACCCACTAATGCCGGCATTGACAATAATTTTATTGGGGAAACTCTCATAGAGTAATGATGTATAAAGTTGCTCATTAGCTACTTGTGCTCCTTGCGTGTATGAATCTCCCAAAAACAACCAATCAGCTGTATTAGTAGCAACAGATGGGTCGTCTTCTGCACCAATGCGGTAACCTTCAGAATTCGTTACATAATCAACAATATACTCCTTGTCAATAAAGCGTTCCTTCAAAAACGGTTTATTGAAGTAATAATGGGTTCTGACATTATATAGATCTCTGATATTATAGTCTTGATATACAAAAGAAAATATGGCCTCAGCCTGAATAAATAAACCAATTAAAAAAATGAAATTAAAGTAGTATGGCAACAACCGTGGGGCTTTATAGTCTACTACCCAAAAAGTTGATAAAACACTGATAACGCAAACCGCCACAAACAATACACTTTTGGACAGTAAAAAAAGAATAACCGGGTTAATCAAAAGTGCTAGAACGAGGAATAAAGCTATGTTTCTATACTTATTCATTTTTCACTTTTGCTGTGCACGAATGCTCAAGCTCATTTTTTTTGAGGTACCAAATACTCCACCACATTGGCTTTTTATTTCACACGTCCCGCATTCCTCCAAATAATTTACTTTCCAGTCTGAGATTGACTTTACTGCAAATTTCCTGATTGAATCGGGTAGTAGACACAGCGGATGATTATAAATAGAAACCTTAATCGCATTACTATTCAAATATTCTATGGCAATTTGCAATTCTTTCATATAGTCAACCGGATCTATCCATAATAATTGATCATTGGCGGGGGTGTACCCCGTATATTCCAACCCCATAAAAGCAACTTGCTCGATAAAAGGAATATTCATAAAAATGAACTTAGCTAAAGCTTCCAGCCGCTTATAGGTTAACTTATGTAGCACAATCCTAAGCTCAATTCTACTATTTAATCTCGCCAGTCTATGCATTCCTAAAACAGTTTGATTAAAAGCATTACGAGATTGTACAATATAATCATGATCTAAATAAAAATCAGAATATAACGGAATACCCAAAACGATGTTTTGAGTATTTACAACCTCAAATCTGTCTATGAAATTTTTCCAGGCAAACGCCCTGCCGTTGGTAAGAATATGAACTAGAGTATCAGGAAGTATGGTATTGATATGACCAATCATATCAAAAAACCTCTCTTGCATGAGTGTAGGCTCTCCGCCTGTTATACCAAGGATTTCTGTTTCCGCGGGAATCAACTTGATTACCTGATGATTTATTTGATAGTGGTACTCTACATCATCAATATTCTTAGGAGGTTGTGAACACATCAAACAATTACTGTTACAGCGGTCCGTTGTAAACAACGAATTATCCATAGAGTGAATTCTAAAAAGAGTTCTGACCATTCCACTCATTTGAACCATAACGATGTCCCCATCCTGCAAATGACTTAATGAAGGTATCGAATGTACAATAGGAACTATGGAAGAAGATACGACCTGATCTGTTAACTTGACCGGAAAATCATTAATCTTCGAGTTTTCAAACTTATCTCCTGTTACCCAAATGGTCGAATGATTTTGTCTATCCCTCTTAATTCTCCCTACAATATTATTACTCAATGCCAGAGGTTTTCCTTTGATAGTCATTGTAATCATAGTTCCCGAAGTTTTGGATTAATCCATGAACGGAAGAATGACTCGGTATGAAGCCCGCCTTGGTCAAGTAATTCAAAAATATGCCTGATAATCTCCATGTTCTTTTTACAGAAGATAGAAAAAGCTCTATTTCCTTCCATGTCGTTCTGGCTGGCATGGTGAACAACCGGATCTGCTCCACAAAAAGGCAAGAAAGCACAATCACGACAGCCAGCCAAGCATTCACTAATGCCAGAATTTAAAAGTCCTTTACTTTTAGAGCTAAAAAACAACTCAGCATAAGGCTGAGATACATGTCCAAGTCGAAACGTGTAGTCATGGGATTCTGCTAACATTCTAGACTCATCAGACGCATAAACATTACCATCATAATTAAAAACTACAACGCTGGTGACAATCCCGGAAGGAGACTGTAAATCAACATAATTGACATTAAAAGGAGACAATATTTTTTGAAGGATAATAGAGGTGTAATCTTCTCTAATAGATACTCCACTTTGATTCAGTTCGAGAATATAATCTAGACCCTGTTTATAAAAATTTAAAAATTCATCTGTTTGATAGTTGTTCTTTTTAAGATTTTTTTTTGCAAATCCGTAGGGGCTAATTGGCCTTAAAAATATATTGTGAAATTCATTTTCAAGGTAATGATCAATAATCTCTTTCGGATACTTTAAGCTAAGTGGTGTCGTAGTCATCAAGGCAGAAACTTTTTCATGTCCAAGTGCTTGTCTTGCCCGCTTTATCCCTTCAACAACCATTTCATGGCTTGCACGTCCCGACTTGAAACGGTTTGCATTGTGAATGAAAGCCGGACCATCTAATGATGTAGAAATGAGAATATTATATGTCTTACAAAACTGAAGAATATCATCACTGAGAATAGTTAAATTCGTACATATGACAAAACTGATATTCCTTTTATAGATTTCGTTAAGCTCTAATGCTCTTTCTACTCCATATTTAACTTTCTCAAAAGCAAGCAACGGTTCGCCACCCTGAAACTCCATTGTCAAATCATGAGATGGAGACAAAAACATGTGATCAATGCCTGCATCAAGATCTGCAAAGGAAATATCAAAAGCACTTTTATTTTCCGTTGCCCGCGAGACCTGACAGTAATGACAGGTATGGTTACATCTTAAGGAAACAACAAAAATATGAAGTGCGGTAAATGTTTGCAAAAAGTGCTTTTTGGTTCTATAGCGACTGGCCAGAACCTCTAACAATTCTGGTATGGGCGTAGGGCTGATAAAAAAGTTAGCAACTAGATCCCGATAAAGATTTGAACTGTAATCGATCTGACGATACGCTATCGACTTCGCAGTACCCGTAGGAACGATAAGATAATCACCAACTTCATTAACAAGCACTTCTTTTTGTTTTGAAATAGAGTGAAACCTAAAGGGAAGTAAATAATAAGTTTCATCTGGATTTGGCGCATAGTCTGATTGACTGACAAATTTTCGTGAGTTTACCAATGAAGCCATAATGCTATAAACCTGGATTAAAACCTATCGGATCACTGATTAGACCTTCTGGGTCTTTGTCAAAAAATTCCTCGCTTGCAAAAGCCTTCGCTATAATCATGTTTCTGATTAAACTAGTCTCTTCATTGATGATATATCTGACCTTAAAATCAATTAAATCTTTTCTAAGACGGTTTTCAACATCTTTTTTAAATTCTTCTGAAAAAACGCCGTGGATGGGTGTAATAGATACCAAAAATATATTTAAGCTTGGCTTCGAAACGTTGAAACAAGCAAGAGGAGTAAGCCAGTATAAAGTTTTGAACAATACAGTTTCATTGTATATAGTTGCATCGATTTGAAATTGCAACAAAATATCAGAGCTTTCAACTTTATCCATGTGCCTCAATTCGTAAGCTTTAAAAGAGATACAGTCTGCGGATTTACAATCCCCAGCACATCTATACCATTATCCCTTTGAAATTGCATAATTGCATCCCGTATAACATTGGTGTACTCTACTTCCTCTGTAATTACTTTGGACCCATCACCTAAAACTAAATACTGTTTTTTTAATAGAATATTGACCACTTCTGTCACGTCAAAACCTTTCATTCCAAGGCGTATGATCCGGTCTCCCAACTTAAATACCTTTGGCTGCGCAAGCATCAGTTCGGGTTGCTGTGCTTGTTTTGGTTTTGGTACTGGGACCGATTGATATAAACCTGACGGTGTACTTGAACTACCTGATGAATAGCTACCCGTAGTAGAACTTCCGGTCGAGGAACCACTACTGTAACCGGATGAAGAACCACTACTTCCTGAATAATGAGAACGGTGGGAACTATGAGATCTATGACTCCTATGAGAAAGATTTACTGCGTGAAACTCATCAAATCTTTTTAGAATGAAAGGCTTAGTGATTTTAGGATTTCCTGATTTAAATTCACGAAATATTTGAATTTTGTGATTAATAGAAACATCACTATCAGTACTTTCCGGAAAAGTATCGGATGACTGAGCAGTGGAAGCTGTTAATCCTGCAAGTGACCCAAGAAAAATTTCCCTTAATATTTTTTGTAAATCTTTGTTCATAACGTTTGAGTACAAGGAAGGTGTAGAAAGCTAGTGACTTTATAAATAAAATCAAAATAATTCTATGTTTATTGAGTATTTGGTTGTAATTCATTAAGTTTTATTTGGTGTATAACATATATAACTTTGAATAAAAACTACCAGAATATGAATCTGAAATCTACCTTATTAAAGTATGTACGGCCCGCAATTTGGAGTATTGCCAGCGACTTGCTTGATTGGGCGCTGCGACTTGGACTGCTTCTCTTCTTTTGGTGGGCTGTTATCTCTGCCGTCCATACGCAATTAGGAACTATTAATCCGAACATTGTTGTCGCAAGTATTGCCGCACTTGTAACAGTGTCTGGATACTTCATCAATAGAAGCTCCGAACGCCGAAAAATCATTGAACAACAAATTCGTGACAAGAAGATCCCCGTCTATGAGGAGTTTATCGCCTTTGTCACCCGATTGCTCGCAAAAGAGCAATTGAGTGAAAAAGAGCTTGCCGAATTCCTTGGTAACTTTAACCAAAGAGCTATTATCTGGATGTCAGATGACAGTCTTGCGATCTACATCCAGTGGATCAAACATCTCAGACAGCAGAGTGCAGGCACAGAAACGGATAATTATGCAACCAGAGAGGGTTTATTAAAATTTGAAGATGTCCTCTTTCAGTTTCGCGAAGACATTGGCCTATCCAATAGAGAGCTAAAGAGCGGAGACCTGTTGTCGATATTCATAAGTGATTTTAACAAAATGAAAAACTGAAAAATCGGAAGAAAAACAGAGATGACTTATACCAGTATTGGTTTTAGTATTGTAATATCTTTGGAGATCTAGAATGTGATGTAAGCAAACCAATTAGTATCCCTTGCTGTGTCGTCGACTGTTTAAAACCGTCACCGGAGAGAGCAATTCAAGTTATTTACTAATTTTTCCGCTGCAAACGGTAAATTATGCTAGCTGCATAAGCTTTTGTTCAAATTATCAAAACTACGAACAATGGGTTGGATTAGCCGAGTTACAAAAGATCGATGCATAACAAAAAGATTTAAAACTGCTCTGGAAAATGCTAAAATAAATGATGAAGTTGCGGAAGTCGCTTCGGAAAGTAACATTGATGGGATTTTGGATCATTTAGGCTGCATAAGATATATCTCATAATCAGTAGGTGCCTGGTTCGATTCCAGGTGGGCCCACTTGAAAATCAAGGACTTAACTCAAAAAGTTAAGTCCTTTTTTATTTGGTTGCAATAATAGTTGCAATAGTTTTTGAAGTCCGGAATAGCTTGCAATGTGTTGAGTCTGTCACTTTAAGAGCACCCACATTTATTGCAAGTGCCCTTAAAGTTTTGAATGTTTATCAATCGATAAAGATAAATCCATTGATTTCGATATAGCTTTCAAGAAATAAATCCCTTCCGAAGGCTTCGTAGTCAAAACATCTTTCAAGAATTTCAAGTGCTTCTGATAGCATTCCGGTATCCTAAACATACTGGTAAGTAAACTCTGTTTTCGGATCTTTGAAAGCTCCTCCATAATATCCCTGATAGGCCTCTTCAAAACTTTCCAGTGTTTCTTTCAGGTCATTTCCGTTGGCTGGCCAGGATACAATATCTGAGCAGTAAATCTCAAATGCTTCCGCTCTGTCATCATCCATTTCAGAAACTGCTTCAAAGTATTTGAATGTGTCCTGATGTAAACTGCTTTCTAAGATCAGAAAAGATGGGATAAACTCCCAGTCCTGGAACGTTAAATCTGGATCAGATTCATTCCGGTGGTACTCATAGCAGTCTTTGTAAAATTCCTGTGCATCTGAATAGTCTGAAAGATCAAACCATTTCCCAAAAAGCGACCCGGAATTGTACATCCCATAAGTGCCTACGTAAATCTTTGGAGCGTTTTTTGAATTTTTCATCAGTGAAAGACATTTGAAGTAGCTAAGCCCGGCTTTGTGCCAAAGGGCAATTGCATGTCCCACACGAATGAAAAATGACGGGGTTTATCCCCTTGGGTTCAAAGCCCGGACGGCGGTTTAAGGAGCGGCCACCAGCCGCAGTAAATAGCCTGCTGACGGAGTGAGGGCTTGAAGCCATCATTTTTCACTTCGTAACTTTCGTTTGCACTGCATTAGACTATTAAGGCATTTCATCAAAATACCGTTCAACAATAATCATATATTAACTAAGCCTTACCCAAGGGTTAAAGTCAGGCTGCTTTTAACTTACAACCGCTGAATTAGCACTTCTCCAGGCCTGACCAAGTGTTGCCGCCATCCTTGGCTTCCGTTATCAAAATCATTGGATTTCTGTCGACAGTTAAGGCTATTGCATGAACCACTTTGAAAACCTTATCTAAATTATCGCTGGTCTTAGCCAAGTAATTACCATTTGGCAATCGATATTCAATGCCAGTTTGCGACGATATTCTCTTTGTGAAGCCAGCAGCCAAAAGCTTGTCGCGCAATATTGTATACTTAGCTGTATCTTCTCTTGTTAGTTGAACTCTTACAATGAATATGGACATCGTTGTGTATTTTATAAATTTAAATTGATACTTATTATTTGCTCATATGAGCCGATGAAATTTTACTTCTCATCTTTGAGTTGATAAATATTTCTTATTTCATTCCACTAATCAGAAAATATTTTAGAAGATTGAAATTACGATAAATCTGTCACATACTTTGATCAGTGGAGCTATAAGCGGTGATCAATATCACCCTGTTATTTATAATAATGGAATTTCATGACTTCGCACAAAACTAGTTTGTCTTTATTCTGGGGCATATAGAAGATGAAACTGAAAGAGGTTTCACCTCGGCTACCGGCCTCTCTGACAAACAATGGATGTGTTTGGTGTTTGGGCGTCTTTCTGAATTTGGGAGAGTACATTTGAAAAATCTATGTTCTTGACAAACATCAAAAGTGCAGCCTTCGAATCGCGCCAAGTTAAGTACCGGTCGAATAACTATGACATAACAGCTTGAAACTCCGATATCCCATGCCAAATCTTGCGTTAGGCGACAAAAAGATTACTGCTATCGTTGGCATAATTTAAAAGGAGATCGGTTTTACCACCTCGGTTAAAGCTTTCACCTGAAGCAGTTGTCCTTATATTTTGTTTCCACCGCAAAAAAGAACTGGTCACGCAGTCCTTCTTCATCTTGGCCCACATAGATTGGCGGCTTGTATTCCCTGCTCTTTCCCGAAGCATAAAATACACATAACACATGGTTGTACGTTTAAATCGCCATAATAGGCTCGGATGAAGACTCCTTCGTCTTGGAGGGCACTGGTTGCGGCACGAGTCTCTTTGTTATGGTACGATGCCATAAAAACCGATTGGGTATTCTGGTTGACATGGACGTTGTTGGACGCAAAGTAATCAATGCCACGCTTTTGAGCAAAGTTATTGGTAATAGCGAGAACTTCTATATCTTGCCACTTGTCTCAAAAGATAATGTATGAACCAGCTTGGCTTCAGAATAATTGCGCTCAGACCTCACGTGGGCTGCAACACCAAATACCTTAAGTCATTGCGGCCAGGGACTTTATATCGATTTATACAAGATTATAAATTTGACATGGTAAATGGCGAGGAAAGGATCCTTTACAAGCAAACAATGCCTGACGGTTTTTTTGGTGAAAGACCCTACATAAGTATCTCAGCTGTGGTAGGAAAGAACGGCTCTGGTAAGAGCACACTGATGGAGCTAATCTACGTCGGATTCTATAACCTATCTAGGTCCCTTAAGCTTTTAGAGAAACGTGATGAAAACGGCAACTACTTTCAATTTGAAAAGGATATTAAGTTTGATTTATATTTTTCAGTGGAGGGAATCAACTACAAGATGTATTTTGACGATATTATTCCTACTGTCTACGAGTTCGAAGAGAATGGCATTGGAGTCAAAAAGGGAATAAGGATAACTGGAAAAAGCCGTCTGACATACTTATTTTATAACATCATCATCAATTACTCACAATACTCCATAAACTCAGAAGAAGTTGGCCCTTGGGTAAACGCAATTTTTCATAAGAACGATGCATATCAAGTACCAATAGTTCTAAACCCATATCGAAAGAAAGGCATCATAGATATCAATAACGAGAGCTATCTAGTTCGCGCACGGATGATGGCTAATATCTTAGTCTATAATTATCAAAACAAGGATATAATACTGCGTCTTTTTAATTACCATGAAGCAACTGAGTTCTCCTTCTCCGTAGATTTGTCGAAATTTCAGCTCAAGCGTAATGGAGAAGTAAATCTGGAGTTTTTCAATGCCTATGCCCACCGGGTATTCCCTACGCTCTTTAAGGCCTTTTTCGATGATGAGTCTTTTACTCCTTCAAGCAACCGTCTATCCATTCTGACTCAGGAGTATATTCTCCAAAAAATGAGAAATATTATCGTGAATTATCCGCACTATTTGCAGTTTCGTTTTTTTTATGGAAGAAGGTCTGAGGCTAGGCTAAGGAAATACATAGATACATTAAAGGAGGATCATAGTCATGTTACATATAAATTGAGACAGGCCCTTAATTTTTTACGTTTTTCGGAATTACAGGAAGCTTGTAACCACTCGACTGTTTCTATCAACATCTTAGCAAATGTGATCCAAAAAATTTTAGGTAGCCAAAAAGATTTGAATGTTATCGAAGTTATACCACCCTCTTTTTTATCGATGGATATTATTTTCAAGAATTCAAATCATACATTCAATACTTTAAGCTCTGGCGAACGTCAAAAAATCTACAGCACTTCGTCCCTTTTATATCATTTGAACAATCTTGAGTCCGCCTATTCGACTAAACGAATCGGCGCCACCTATCACTCAAAAGAGCTTATACAATACAAGTATATTAATATTGTTTTTGACGAAATAGAATTATACTATCACCCAGAATTTCAACGAACATTTATCGAAGAAACGCTGGCATATATCTCTGCTTTAAAACTTCAACACATAGAAGCAATTAATCTTATTTTTATAACACATTCACCGTTTATCTTGTCGGATATCCCTAAACAAGCAGTAATGTTCCTGGAAACGTATAACGGTATAACTGAGCAAGTTGACCCATTCAGCAAAAATACATTTGCCGCGAACATCCACGACCTACTATCTACAAGTTTCTTTCTAACAGACGGATTGATTGGTGAGTTTTCAAAAAGGAAAGTCCAGGATGTAATCAATTGGTGTTTAAGTTCCAGTGATGATCGCATCCATTCTCAAGTTAGGCAAACTATTGAGATGATAGACGATCCGATTATCAAAGTTAAGCTTACTGAAATGTATGCGCGAAAAATTAGCCTTAATGTAGAAGTAGAGCGATTACTCGCCCAACGCGCTTATATCGACAAACGCCTAAAAAACTTAGATAATGATTAAAATATATAGCCGGACGGGACGAAACCTAAATGACTTAGCTGAAAAGCACTTCCAGCAGCTTGAGCCCATCATTAGGACAAGACTTACTTCAGTACCCTTGAAACAGCGCCAGATAAAGTACATCGGAGATAATCTTCGAAAAATAATCACCGCTGAACCTAATGATCTATTATTAATTAATAATGATTATGTGAACCATTGCACTAGGCCAGGGATAACAAGATTAAAAAATGTTAAACAGGGGTTAAAAAAGTTGTTTGATTACGACCATTTTAGTAAAAAAAATACAACCTCTTATGACGGATATGACTTTACTAAGAGTTTGCAGATGAGCACGTGCTCTTATTGTAATAGAGGGTACATTTATACTATCACGAAAGGAAAAGAAAAAATTGTAAGACCCGATATAGATCATTTTTATGCGAAATCGGATTATCCACTACTTGCATTGTCATTTTTCAATCTTGTTCCAAGTTGTTTAGTTTGTAACAGATCCTTAAAAGGAAAAAAAAAGACGTCTACCTGTCTAAACCCATACGTGGATGGATTTGGTGACGCGATGAAATTCAGCTTCATCCCGTTGGATACTTTAAGTAGTATTGGGCAGGGAACAAATTTTCGGGTTTTGTTTTTGAAGGATAGCCTTCAAGTCACAAAGGTAAGAAAATGCGAAAAGAATGTAGATCTATTTCGAATCGAAGATATTTACTCAGAAAGTCACGGTGATGAAATCGCACATTTGATTTCTCTTTTCGAGAAAACCAGCGGCGCGTACTTGAATCAACTTCAACGAATGTTTCCTGCGTTAGGGTCGGCGCATGAGCTCTACAGAATTGCTTTTGGAAACTATTTGTATACAGAAGACCATGAGAAGAAACCTTTGGCTAAATTAACGAAAGACATCGTTGAGCAATTGAACTTCACTATGCCTGGCACTTAGATTTGACACCAATTCGCTAAGCGCAATTGAATATTAGTAGCTCTAGTGGAACCTCCTTCCCAGAATCGTCCGTATGACGGAAAATAAAAGACCCGGAGGGTTCATTGGCATGCTCGAAATAATTAATAAATAATCGATGAGGGCCTAATAAGTAAAAGATTATTCTGATACTTTCTCCGTAGTTAACAAAATACCAACCAACAATAAAAAGCCTAAAGTATGAGCTTCGGGCTAAATTTGCTAAAAGATATTAGCTACTCCTGATGACTATTCATCTCATCAAGTAAATTTTTAGCAAACAACTCCACATGATCATCATAGACGATATTCACCGAAATATTGTCAGATTCCTCCAAAAGTGTGTCGTTGATAAATGTACTAAGATCCCTGTGCTTGTGTGAAATTGAAGCAAGAAAAGTCAAATCGATCTTTTCGTCAGAGGTTTTAATTTCTCTAATCCGGCCTGACCATTTATAAACTTTATCTTTGATACTATCCGAGTGCTTCAAATCAAATGAAAGAGGCTGGTAGCAATGCCAGATCTCATTTTTCCATGCTTTGTCAAAAACGAATGTATCGTGTTGCGTCCCTACTTCGTAATCTGTCAATCTATTGGTTATACCGTATTGATCAAAATATTTTTTGTACTTGTCTTTCCATACATCTGCATCCGAAATTGTTGCTTCTTCCGGATCAATTTGCCACCGATCCACGAATAACCGGAACATTTCGGAAAGACATCTGTCCATATCCAAATCAATACCCTTTTTCACATCAGTCAAGTAAAGCGCACTGTCATCACGGGGAAGTATTTTGTTCGTGATCTCAAACAAATCCTTAGGCAACGGAATTAAACCCTCACCCTCCTTCGCACATCGCTTAATCTCGTTATCAAATTGCTTTAGTGATTTAAGAATACCCTTGCCATCTGCGCCAGCAAAGAAAGCTGTAATGCGGCCATATTTGCTTAAAACCATAGATTTCAAGAAGTTCATATCCGCAGCGTACACTACCACACCCAGGTTGATAAATTCTCCCGTGACGCGATCATGCAAATAACGTATGATTTGATATTGGTAACTTTTCATACTAAAAGCGCGTTTGATAACTCTTTTGCAAATATTGCCCGATTTTCACTAATTAACGTCAAATGGTTTTTTATTGTATTAAAATCCTCAGAAAACCATTGATCCGGCAGGTACATTTTAGCTTTTGACCAAAACGTATCGTCCAGCAAAGTAAACTTCTCTACGAACTCAGAGATATCAATTTTAGAACCTCTAAGTCTACTGTATAAGAAATGCTTTCGCAATAACTCCAATTCCGTGTTTCTTAACTCCCATGGCTTTGGATTTTTATTAAACGAAAATGCCAAAATGAATGAAAAAGCTAATTCATGATCAAAAACATACAAATCAGAATCATGCATAAGCAAATTAGCATTTCCAGCTCCTCTGTCTGCATTATCAATATACATGTCGAATGTAACGACTTGTTCCGCCTGAACTATTTGTGGATTAGTTAACAACTGATTACTAGGAAGTTTTCGGCATCCAGGCATATATCTAGTACCAAAGTTCAGCCCAATACTTTTAATCATGGATGAATAATGTTCATGCCCCCGTATGGATTCTGCAAATTCTGCACTAACATTAATAAGTACAGGCTCAAAAACTTTAAGTCCCAGCTCAATGCCAATCCAAGCACCTAAAAGCTCATTACATATTGCTCCTGAGAACATTCGAGGACTAGAACATGGTTTCAAAACGAAACTATCACGAGTACCCGAATCCTGATCGATTCCCAATATTAACATTGGCTGGGTTGTCCCTGAATCAAGTACCTCACGCCATTCTGTCGCGTGAATATGAGGTAAGCTGTAATTTTCCTGTGTTATCTTTACCACCAATATTTTTCTATTATTCGCAGACTTCACTAGGGCGTATCCTAAATAGTGATAAAGTCTTGCGGTGACGAGGGTTTGGGATGAAATTTAACCCCTAATATTTTTTCGACCAAATTTTACAGCTTAACTCAATAAATAAAGTTTTCTCAACCAGCTATGTAATTCATTGGAGTAGATAAACTTTTTCCTTATAACCTATCGAAGGCACAATTTTACTCATGCTTACGACAAGTACTTTTTCAAATCAACCGAAGCGGGATCATAATAATATTGGCTAATCGTACCATCCTTTATCTTCTCTACCATTTCATCAATAATAAAGATCGGTACCAAAAACCATTCGTGCGCTTGAACGTGGCGTCCAAAACGATCTTTCGTTTCAATATCTAGTTTTGCTGCACCAAAAAATTTATGAATAATCTTCTCAAGTTTTGTCCTGTTAATGTTGGCTAGCTTGTAGGTAGCAATAATTTCTACATCAGCCATGAGAAAAGTGGTATCGATTTTGGCATTACCAATGCGCTTTTTTACGTCTCCGCCTGTTACTCCTATTTTATGGACAATCTCTCTATTTTGCTGAATAGATGGGTGATCAGACAAACTGCGAAGTACGTAAATCGTTCCGCTCTCCAAATCATCTTCCGTGCTTTCTCCTGAGAAAAGAGGGCCATCATTTGACTCTGTAATGAATCTACTAGTCTCATCCTTATACATTGCACGGATAAGTGACCGCAACAAAATATTACTTTCAGTACCATTGGCATAAATAACCCGTAGGCGAGCGTCATCCTCTCCGTTTGGAGCTTTAAATGTCTCTCCTGTCTCAGCTATATATGCCGTTTGGCCTCCGATAATAACAAATTGTCCTGTTTTGAGAGTTGTCTTAGTAAATCCTGCGTCTTTCCTAAAACGTATTACTTTCCTAAATCCAGTATCCAGATCCTTTTTTACTGCTTCAAAAAATGGCTTAAATTCCTCGAAGTCATCACAGCGTGTACGGTTTGCAATTTCTTCCGCTGCCTTTTTTTCGGCTTGCGATCGAACGTGCTTTAGTTCGGTAATGGAGTTTTCTTCTTCCACAGCCACGCCAAGTTCAGCTAGCAGTTGATCATCATCCAGCTCGGCGATAACGTCCATATTAGACTTGTAATCACCACTAAGCAGATTCTGGTGATCTAGCTCAACAATAAGATTTCTGCACTCTTCCTGATTACGTATTTGATCCAGTCGTACCGCATACAATCTCTCAAAAATGTCTCTGTCTTCACCGTGTTCGGGTATACGGCCGCGATCAGTCACAAATTTTTGAATTTCCTCAAAGCCTGCGATAATCCGTTCTTCACGCGCTGTGTACCTGGCAGCCGTTTTTGACTCAATCTCGATGCCGAGTTCAGCCAAAAGCTCATTGTCTTCCTCAGTAAGTGTTTTGTTTTTAGCCATTTCTTTCTTCCGCTTTTAGACGAGCCAGAAAAGCAATTCCCTGCGCCATCCGTTGTTCCCACGGATCTGTCGATTTTATATCTGGCAAGCGACCTCTTTCCTTTTTGAATTTGACAGCCCGCCTGGTCAGATCTCGCGCTTCATCTAGTGATAAACTTAGTTTTTTACCCGAAATAATATCTGCCATCGCCTTCAAACTTTGTTCGGTTATGGCTTTGGATAAAATAGAATAGGCTTCACTAAAGGGATTGATACTATCGATCCAGTCGACATCCAGCTCCCGCACATCCATTGTAAATTTACGGATTCCATCAATCAAAGCTGTGTTGCCGCGGTCATTTATTTCGCTGTCCTGATTGAGAACTTCTTTTGCCTTTTGTGTAAAGTTGAGTGCAGCAATAGCATGTTGTCGAACGGCTTCAATGTCTTCATCCTCCAGATCCGGATACTTCTCTTTGATAATCTTTCCCATCCTTACCTGCGTCAGCTCCTGAGGTACGACTTCTTCGTCAAAAAGACCACGCTCGATTGTTTGTTTATCCTGCACAAATGCAGCAATAACCTCGTTTAGGTCTTCTTTACAGATACGCTGTGCCTGTTCGCTCTGGGGGACAGAAAGACCCTTTATTTCAATATGATATTGGCCGCTTTCCTCATTAAAACCAACATTTACGCTTTCAGGGTCATAACCACCTTCACCGTAACTATATCCAGCAACAGGGCCGCTCTGCGGATTTTTTGGAGCAAAATTGAACCTGGGCGCCAATACTTGCTCCATCAACAGGCTTGCAGAAATTGCTTTCAATGTATCATTAACCGCGTCAGTTACGTTTTCCTGTGATGCATCCACTTCGGCGATCAGATTTGTGAATCGTGCGTGTGTTTTATTCGGGGCATCACGTGTAGCGCGACCGATAATCTGTACTATCTCAGTCAAGCTTGAACGATACCCTACGGTAAGTGCATGTTCACACCATATCCAGTCAAAGCCTTCTTTCGCCATACCAAGCGCGATGATAATATCGACATGATCCCGGTTCTTTTTGACATCTGGTGATCTCAGCGCAGCTTGTACTTTTGGTCGCTTTGACGAATCATTATCGACCAAATCAGCAATTTTTATGATTTTCCCTTCCTGCGTTTTAACAATGTGAAAGCCAGTTATTGGGTCAACACCCTGCCAGCTCCCCAACTCTGTAATGATATGCTCTACCTCCTTAATCTTATCTCCCATACTCTCCCTAGAATTCACGTTTGGAATATGAATGATGGTTTTTTCATTGGGGTTAAGAACCTTTAGAATATCGTCAGCATATGCCGCACTATAAAAATAATAGCCTATGTTAAGCGTCTTAAGATATTCGTATCCATTGAGTTGCTCGTAATATGTATAAGTGACTGTTTCGAATTTGGCTTCATCCTCCGGCATCAAAACGGGGTTCGCATCACCACGAAAATAAGAGCCAGTCATGGCTACAATATGAACCTGGTCGCGTGCTACAAGTTGCCTAAGTTGAGAACCAAGCACATTATCTCCATCTGCACTAACATGGTGAAATTCATCAATAGCAATCAATCGGTTATCAAAACTATCAATTCCTAAGTGCTCTACAGCAAAGCGAAAGGTTGCGTGTGTACAAACCAGCACTTTGTCTTCACTTTCCAGGAACGACCTAACCGAATTAACTTTGCTGCCATCTTCGCCAGGTGCATTGCAAAGATTCCACTTTGGTTGAACCTCCCAGTCATAATAAAAACCAAATCTGGTCAATAGCTCATCGGAAAAGCTCGAACCAATAGACTTTTCTGGCACAGTGATGATCGCTTGTTTGATGCCTTGATTATGAATTTTATCAAGGGCGATGAACATCAACGCTCGACTTTTTCCAGAAGCTGGTGGAGATTTAATGAGCAGATATTGTTCTCCACGTTTCTCATAGGCTCGCTCTTGCATCTCACGCATCCCCAGTTCATTCGATTGGGTTGAACTCCCTGTACTTTTGTAATTGACTGTAACGGAGGGAATAGATTTAGTTTCGTTCATTAGACTTTGCCTTTGGAGGTCATTTGAGTATAAAGTGCAAAAAGTTTTTCAAGCCGTTCGGTATCATTTTTGAAGCGGCGGCCAATGTAGATCCGCTCCAGAACTTCATCGTTTCGATGGTGGGCAAGGCGTAAATCTTCCGGCATTTTTTCGGGATCGTAAAGTTCAGCAATGGAAGCTGGAAAATGCCTCTCCCTGGTTATCAGAATTTGTTCGGCACAGGAAGCCAAGTCCCGTTTATTTTTTTCGGTAAGTTGGGGAGTAGGGAAAGTGTTGTAAACCGTTGTGTTGCCATATCTCGTTCCATTTCCTAATCGGCCGCCAATTGTTTCTGCCCAGGTGTAGTGTAAAGCTGATACTATAATAGAAAACTCCACAAGTTGAACTCCGTAAATAGTAAAGGCAGCATCGCTAGATACAAATCCCTCGGCCCTAAGTGTGGCGGGTACAAATTTCGACGCGTTTCCAATTACTTTGCCAATATTTATAAATGGTAAATTCTGATATGTAGAGTAACAAAACGCATGAGGGCGCTTTGCGGCTTTTCTGGCATCCCGTCCAGCAGTTTCTCTATATATACGACATGCTTCTATCCTTTCTGCAATTAACGGAATTTCTAATGCTTCTTTAACTTGGCTTTCCTCAACCCAAACACACCAGCGATTAACGCCTGAAGTAATTTCATCTGTTCCTCCATATTTTCGAAGAAATTTTTTTGCCCGTATATCGGACTTTTCGATTTTTTTAAATTCTTCTGATGAAACGATCAACCTTTTGCCATCAACGGGGTTACTTCCCATTTTCATTTGGTGGGTGTCGGTAATAGGCTTACTTAGTGGATCACAAATTACACTTGGTCCGGGTACCAAATAGGGCGAAATATTATCACACAATTTTAACTGATCATCAAAAAAAAGTCGCTTTATCTTTTTTTCGGAAGATTCTAAACCAACTATCGTACACCAAACCCCGGCATTATTTGCTGCGGAATTTGCCCATTTAAAAGGACGATATGCAAAATTCAGATTAGCCTTTTGTAAAATTTTAGGCCAAAGTAAAGAGACTTGTTCACCTTGGCAAATAGAGCTAGTTGTAACTAATGCCATTCCACATTTGGTATGTTGAATCAGCTCTAAGCCTTTTACCAAGAATGCACATACATAGTCGAGTAGTTGTGCCTTCCCCAAACCTACTACCTCCATATCCTGAGTTTGTTCAAGGGATTTTTTTTTCGCCCCAAGATAAGGGGGATTACCACAGATGTAATTCTCCCCTCCTTCATTTTCAAATTCTATTTCTGTTGGCGAAGCACTGAACAAATCTTCCTTGAAAATCTTAGCAACTGTACCGTTAGGAGGGCAAATAGAAAGCCAATTCATTCTTAGCGAATTGCCACAAGTTATCCAATTTTCTGCATTTAGGGGGAGAAATTCCGCCAGTGCGAGTTTTTGTCCTCGATGTAGTACATCACACTGATATTCGGCAATTATAAGGGCCAAACGAGCAATTTCTGCAGAGAACCCTCTTAGTTCAATACCTCTAAAATTGGTAAGTGGGATTTCACTCTCCCGGTCCTTCTCACCCCTACGCATATTGATTTTCGCCTCGATTTCTCGCATTTGTTTATAAGCGATAACTAAGAAATTTCCGGATCCACAAGCGGGATCAAAGACACGAATATGGGCAATACGCTTACGCAGATTCATTAACTTTCGAGGATTTTCTCCTGCTTCTTCCAGTTGAGCCTGCAAATCGTCCAAAAAAAGCGGATTCAATACTTTCAGAATATTGGGTACCGAAGTATAGTGCATTCCAAGAGCGCTACGTTCTTCGTCATCGGCTACTGCCTGGATCATCGAGCCAAAAATATCCGGATTGATTTTTTTCCAGTCCAGGTTGCCTACATGTAGCAAATAGGAACGAGCAATTTTGGTAAATTTGGGAACTTCAATCGATCCGGAAAATAATTGTCCGTTGACATAAGGAAACTTTGCAGCCCAGTTTTTAATTTGTTTTTCCGATCGCTCATCCTTTTTGGTATCCATTGCCCGGAAAATTTCCTCAATAATTTCATGGATATTAAGAGGATCTGCAACGCTCATTGTCTGTACCGTATACGTGAACAGGCCGTCCTCTCTAAATATGCCAGTATCTTCAGCAAAAAAACAAAAAATAAGCCTGGCCAGAAAATGGTTGAGATCCTGACGACGCTCTGCGTTAGCCCAATCTGGATTATGGTTCAGCAATTCGATATAAAGTTTGTTCAAGCGACTTGTCGCCTTGATATCGAACGCGTTTTCGCGAATCTGCTTAACGGTACTAATACCTGCCAAAGGCAGAAAAAAGCCAAAATGATCGTGAAAGCTTTGATAGTCACAGGCTACCGTTTCACCGTTGTTAATATCTTCCGCCTGAAACTCCTTACCGTCAGTAGCAAGTACGAATTTTACCTTCCCACGGGTAGTGGCAGGACTTGCTTTTAGTTGTAAAAGTGTTTGTATTACCCGGCCTTCGTCACAAACAGCGATATGAATGTTGTTTTGCTGTAAGACGCCACCTACAACATCCGAATTGTTGCTATTACCCGATTTAAGCCGTTTGATAGTTGTTTCCTTATTTCCGAATGCCTCCAAAAAAGCATATGGGAATTCGGCAGCATCAAAAGGTTGCTCTGCAAGGGACGAGATAGCTTCTTCTATTTCAACAGCATTCATGTTTTACAAATAATATTTTTTCTTTTCTAAAGCCCTCACATTTTTTCACACGGGTTAGAATTGGCGATTATAATACATTTTATTTTTGCTTTCTCTTACCCAATCTTCAATTTCAATCCCCTCATACCTAAGAAATTATAAAGCGTAGCCTTACTTCCAATTTTTAATTGCTGACAAATCTGAATGGTGGTGTATTTTTTGCTTTGATATCAGGTCGCAGCGAGTCTAGCCAGTTCTTTCGATTTCTTGGTCAATACTTTTGGTCTGCTTCCTACTCTTCCCCGCGCTCTCGCTGCCTCCATCCCCGCCAAAGTCCGCTCCATTAATATCTCTCTTTCATTTTCAGCAAAGACTGAACTGAGCACATACCAAAGTCGTCCCATTTTTGTAGAAGTATCAATCCCTTCTGAAATACTCCGAAACGCTAGTCCCATATTTTTCAATTCGACCATGAGCTTTATAGGCTCATAAGTCGTGCGCCCTAAGCGGTCAATTCTCCAAACCACGATAACATCCCCTATCCAAAGCCCCGAAATCATTTTTATATATTCCGGCCTTTGTATTGAAGCGCCGGATAACTTTCATGAAAAATTTCTCATAACCTGCTTTATTTAGGGAATCGAATTGTAGATTTTGATTCTGCCCGGTCTTTGAAACACTTATGTATCCGATCACCATTCTAAATAGTACAGTTTAACGTGTCACTCCGCAATATACAGTCATTTGTTTTGATGTACCATTAAAATGTAATTCCAAACTGGCAAAATCGGGAGTTTTAATAACTAAAAGGGAAGAAAAATTGAAGGGTGCTAGAGTACGATTATACCACCGGTTTATTTCTTAGCGGACACTGATAGACAAAATCTATAAAGTTGGGGTAAGCAACCATTAGCATGATGTCGAGCAGTTTTGTATTTTTATCAACTTGCACTTCAGGCCAATTAGTTCAAGATGAACTTCTAAAAAGTGGTATAGAATCAAGAATGGAGGATTACGAAGTTATTAGAAAAGAATCACATAAAGTGCTGCTCTATAAAGATGGGAAAGGCAAATCAATATCAGCCAGAGAGTTAGGTCCTGAATTTATGCTCAGCGGAGTTTCCAGGACAATAAGGGCAAATGCACGGGCTGAGCAGGACCGGGAATCTATTGCCAAATCGAAAGTGGCTTATGATACGACCATAGCAAAAAGCTTTGCACATCACAAAGGAAGTGCCACCGAATTTTCCAAATATCTGAAAAGTCTACAACCTGATGATATTGAAGAAATTAGCAGGAAGATTGGAAGGGATCAGGGGGTAATTGGGGTCGAGTATGTCCGGAGCCGGCTACAAATCGATATCAACAAAAATGAATTGCAGTTGGCAGGTGACCGGGATAGATTGCGTAAGGAAGGGTACGACGTTGGAAGAAGTTTAGGTAAGAATTTAGGCTTTTAATGATTAGAGAGGAAAACACCTACATCCGTACAAAAATTTTCCATAAATCTGTATAAACTGCTGTAATTAAATGAATTACGAAATATATTGATGATTATTAGGCAAACAGTATTATCTATATATGGGATTCCAAATAGCCAAAAGCTGATAAATAAATATCATAATATATATCAATTTTTGTCGCATAAAATCAAAAACTTCAATAAAGATTTCTAGTAATTTTTGATCAATTTTATCTTGTAAATTATTGTATTTTTTTAATAGATATACTTGAATATTTGTACCATAATGAAGAATAATTAATGACACACTAAAAAAGACCAAGTTGAAAAAATCTTGTGAATTCATTAAAATTTCACTTTCGAAAAAATTAAAATGGATTGTTATTACAATAAGAATTAGCAGATAAAGTGAAAATGCTTTATTGATTTGAATACATTTTTGCAATCTAACGTAGATCAATAAATCAACCATACAGAAAAAAATACTATATAATATGTTTGATATCATTTTGAATTTATTGTAGCGTAATGTTATTGTCAAAGTCTGATTTTTTCACCCGCAATAAAAAGAGCAAAAACCGAAAAATCTAATTCATGGTTTCTGTATTGGGCTAAAAAACAGGACAAAACCCAGAATTGGCATCTTGAGTTTGTATAACCCTTTTTATGTTAACTGACAAAACACAGAGCAAAAGGGTCACTGGCTTTTTGTGAAAGTTCTTCGTTTTGTACAAGGAGAGTGCACTTTGCCCAGATTGTTAGGGATCGCAGCTACATTAGGATGATGTAACGGAATAAAAGTTATATATCAGACAAAAGTCAAAGATTAGGTATACTTGCCATTCGTTTTAACTCATTAATCGTTTCGGCACTATCACAAGTTTCTACTAGTTTTTCGCTTAGAGTTTTTAAGTATGTTTCGGATGATAACCCCTTGTTTGTAATTTCAATATCCTATAATAAATTGCCAATCGTGGAAAAGTCGCTATTTTCTAATATTTGCCCACCTTTATTACGATTTGTACGAGTATAATGATCGCCATCACCTCTATACATTTTATATATTTTTAGCTTCTCAAGAGTAATCATAATTTTATCTCATTTAAGTTGATATGATGTCAAGCCATTTAATCTGAATAAAGCTCACAAAATAAGTAGTTAGTAATCTCATAAATGTCCGTTTCCTGAGACAAGCGCCGGCCGGGATCCAACCGCCTGGAAAAGCCCAAAAAGTGTATCATTTTAGCATCTCACAAATCAAAATATCATTTTGATAGCTGCCATGAGTTAGTGAGACACCGTTTACTTTCCCATTTGTTCCGGATCCGCTGCGCACTAGGTGAAGCGCTTCTTCTTTTCCCTTCTGGCTTACCCCTCCATGGCAGCTTTACCGACGCGGACCCAAACCGCATTTCAATATTTTGCCTTGTCCTGGATTTCTTTTCCCTTCAATTGCCAGTGATAAAGCAGCTCGTTGGTAGCTTTCATTCCGATTGCATCGTCCTATAAAACCTTGCCGTAGTTTAAATTACGGCTCATATATCAACGGAGATGAGTTCTTCCACAAGCTGTGAAACGCTATCCCCGAAGGAGCTCAAATTAAAAGGGAATTATAATACCTTTTTAACAGCAATTTCATGAATTGTAAGAATCAATCCGTCATTTCAGAATTTTATTGCCGCTTTTTTTGTATAACTATTATTGTAAAGTGTATTTCACCCAAAACGGCAGTTTAATTCCCATTTATTTATGGATATAGAAATGCAGCAAAAAGAGAATATTGGAAGGATTATTCAAAAAAGACGTAAATCCAGGCATATCATCCAGGCAGACTTGGCGGATATTGCCGGAATTTCGCCAAGAACCCTTCGAAACATAGAAAAAGGCCTGGCCAATCCTGAACTTGAAACCCTCATGCGCATTTGTAATGTTCTTGGAATGGTCATTAAATTAGAAATAGTTAAGTAATGGGAAGAAAAGCCGAAATCTACAATAACGGAATACTGGCTGGCACTCTTGAGAGAACAGATTCTCAGCAATATGTTTTTACATATTACAAAGCCTACTTCGAGGATTCCAACCAATTCGCTATAAGTCTATCGCTACCAAAAACACAGCAACAATATTATTCTGATGTTCTCTTTCCTTTCTTCTACGGATTGCTTTCCGAAGGGGTCAACAAACAGACTCAATGCCGCTTGCTACGTATCGATGAAAATGACCATTTCGGTCTATTATTAGCAACAGCAAAATCAGATACAATAGGATCAATAACAGTTAACGAAATTTTATCATGAATTGCTCTGGATGTTTTAAAGAGGTAGCCGTTGATGGGTACTGTAAAAAGTGTCTTAAAGAATTATTTGATGGCGAGAAGGTGAGTCACATCCTGACATTTCACTCTCCTTACACGGAAGATTCAGACCTTTTCAACGATTTGACCAAAAAAATGTCGATATCAGGAGTTCAGGTGAAATACTCACTGAAACTAGCAAAAAGCCAACTGATTCTCACGGACACAGGGGGGCAATTTTTACTGAAGCCTATTCCAATAGGTCAGTTTAAAAATCTGGATCAAGCCCCTGCCAATGAGCATTTGACGATGCAACTAGCAAGGCAACTTTTCAGGATCGCAGTCCCGCCCAATGCGATTATTTATTTCAAGGATCGAACACCAGCTTACCTGGTAAAAAGATTTGACGTTAAGCAGGACGGCAGCAAGTTCCAACAAGAAGACTTCGCACAAATTGCCCAAGTCACAGAGATTACACATGGAAGGAATTTCAAATATGATCTTTCCTACGAAGAAATTGGCGCATTAATGAAAATCCACGTTTCATTATATCCGGTAGAAATTGAAAAATTCTTCAGATTGATACTGTTCAACTATATCTTTTCAAACGGTGATGCACACGTCAAAAATTTTTCTGTTATTCAAATTGAAACAGGTGACTACGTGTTAACACCGGCCTACGATTTGCTTTGCACCCGCATACATTCGCCCAGTGAGTCAGACATGGCGCTCATGCTTTTGAAAGATCGCTTTTCGGACGCCTATGATGCCCAAGGCTTTTATACTTACGATGACTTTTTACAGTTTGGGAAGGTCTTAGGAATCAAAGAGAGCCGGATTATTAAAATTATTGCGGAGTTTAACGGAAAAGAAGAAAAAATCGATTCCCTAATTGATAGTTCTTATTTAAACGAACCAATAAAGGCTGAATACAAATCATACTATAAAGACAAAATTAAACGAATTAATATGGAATGGCCGCGGAAATCATGATATGGTAAAAACCCGCGTATGGGGAAATACGATTGGAAGCGACGCGCAAATATATCCTGCCCTTCTTGAGATAGCCATCTCAAGAAGGGGCCAAGAGATTCTCAGCCCCTTCTTCATTTTGCGTCGTTTGTGAGTTTTTTCTTTACTGTTTATATTATGTAATCAATCCGCTAACTGAATCAGAGCATCGAGCTTAATAAAATTGAAATTAGGCCTAATAATTCCTGTTCAGCACACTAATAATCAACTCCTTAACCGTATCCATTTCCTCAGGTTTACTTGCAGCTGCAAAAAGAGTCAGACTTGCAAGCGCTTCATTGCTTATGACCAGGGCTCCGGATTTTGTTTTCAAAATATCATTATTTTCTAAAAAAACAGAAAACAAGCCGCAGCGATTCGCTTATTCCCGTCAACAAATGAATGGTTCTTAATAATCAGATAGAGTAATGTAGCTGCTTTTTCTTCAATTGAAGGATAGAAGTCGATATCTCCAAACCCTTTACTGATTTGTGCCACGGAGCTCTGAAAGCTATCATCCTTTTCCTTACCAAAAATATCAGAATCGAAATCCCTTCTCATAATCTCAATTATACTTCTGTAATCCGATAAATCCGGAAACTCTGCCTGCCGTGTCGTGATGCCCTTCGAATCCAATTTTTCATGATCGTAATCGTCTAGTAACTCAAGACCTTTGGCGAAGTGATCGAGCAATGTCAGATCTGCATGGCCCATTTTTGTTTCAATTGCCCGGCTTAATATCCGGATTCCATCCTTTAAAGTCTGAACCTCTTGGTGCTTTTGACTCAGCCGTTTCTCGTTAATCGCATAACCTTGAATCAGATAATCTTTTAAACGCTGTGTTGCCCATTGCCGAAACTGAGTAGCTTTTGTTGAATTCACCCGGTAACCAACAGATATGATGACATCCAGGTTATACAAATGCATCTTTCTTTTCTTTCCGTCTGCTGCAACCTGTTCCAAAATGGAACAGGTTGCAGCAGGATCTAACTCACCAGATTTGTATATATTATTAATATGTTTTACGACAGCGGGACGTTGAACCGAGAATATCTCGGCCAACGAATGAGCGTCAAGCCATACGGTTTCTTCTCCAAAGTTTACTTCTATTTGAGTTTGTCCGTCCTGGCTTTGATATATTTCTATTTGATTTTCTATTTTCTGATTTATAATTCAAGTTTACAATAAGTTTACAATTCCTCTGGAGCCAGTTGCAGCTGGGGCTGATTGGTCAACACGCTGCGCTTAGAAGTCTTATATTTCAGAGAAAGTCTTCGATTTTTTCTCTGCTGCCTCCCACAGATAAAAAACGGCTCATGAAAGGCATTAAGGTATGAACAGGATATTTGTAATTATAACACCACTTAGGTACCGCAGACATATTAGCGTCGCCTGCGATACCAATTAGTTTTAGGCGTCTCTCAACCTCTCCTTCAGCGCTTTCATATCCTCACTGATTTTCACATCCAGAATTTTGGCATAAATCATCGTCTGTTTCAAAGATCGGTGACCAAACATTTTTGACACTGTCTCAATACGAACTTTGTTACTAAGTGTGACTGTCGTCGCAAAGGTGTGACGGGCGATATGAAAAGTGAGCGTTTTTGAAATCCCGCATAAAGTCGCGATCTCTTTTAGATAAGCATTCATCTTCTGGTTGCTTAAAACCGGAAGCACAACTCCCCGGTTACAGCACAAAGGATCATATTCATATTTCTTCATTATTTCCAAAGCCGTTGGGAGCAGCGGAATTCTGGTGGCCGCATCCGTCTTCTGTCTGGTCGTATCGATCCAAAGATCCCCATCCATTCCGGTAACAATATCGGTGCGCTTCAACTGCTTTACATCAACGTATGCAAGTCCGGTATAACAGCAGAAAAGAAAGATGTCACGGACGATGCTAAGGCGGTCCATTTCAAATTCTTTATCTGTAAGTCGTTTTAGCTCTGCACGAGATAACGGATTTTTTACAACTTCCTTTTTAGTCAGTTTGAATCCCTGAAACGGATCTTTTTTCAACCATTTGTTATTGACACATATCAGCACAATCTTTTTCAGGTTAGACATGTATTTGATGGCTGAATTGTGATTGCAACCGCGTGCGCTGCGAAGCCAGAAGGAAAACTCCGAAATAAATTCAAAATCAAGGTCGCTGATCCGCCGGTCATCTATTTTGTATTTCCACTGGATAAATGAGCGCGTATGCTCAAGGGCAGTTTTGTATCTGCTTAATGTAAGCGGAGCAAACTCTTTTCCTACGAGTGCTGCCATCTGCTCATTGTGGTACTGGAAAACTTCCAGAATGGTTCTTGTATCAGTACTCTTTCCCAGCAGAACATTTTTGAGTGCTTCCGCGGTGACTTTTATGTCATCTTCGATAAGCATCTTTTTAGCTTGATGAACCTTTGCTGCTAGCATGTCCAGATAAGCATTAAGCGTTCTGGTGTCTTCCTTGTTGCAGGTCGCTCTTCCAGCTATGGAATTCCAATGTTTGGTATTCCATAGCTTTTTTGTAGATAGCTCTGCAACTTTTTCCCTGGACTGTAATCCGCAGATACACGTATCTGACATTTCCCTTTTGATTTTTGGCGGGCTTTAAATAAAAAAGCAGGCCGAAACTCTTTTCCAACATAACACAAGCGTTTAAGATGAATAAATATCGAGCCGCTACGCTTGTAAAACAAGATGTTTATTTCTTGAACATCCTACAAATCATTGATTTAACCCCACTTCAGTGAGTCTTTTTTCAAAAATGAGCGAACTACACGAATTACTCACTGAAACATTGGGATTTTTTGCATATTTTGGAATATCCCGGAAAGCAAAAACGCCTGTAAATCATTGATTTACAGGCGTTTTGTTGATTTTAAAAACTTCTAAATGGGGGGACGGACTTCGAACCCTCGACCTCCAGAATGAAATAGCCACATGGATTATGTTTGTTTACTTCCGAGCAGCTCTTTTAATTTATTCATATCATCACTTATTTTCTTATCGACCACCTTGGCATAAAGCTGTGTAGTTTTCAAATCTCTATGACCAAGCATTTTTGAGACGCTTTCAATGGGAACACCATTAGAAAGTGTTATTGTTGTTGCGAAGGTGTGCCTCGCTAAGTGGAAAGTAATGGTTTTTGCGATGCTGCATTGATCTGCAATTTCTTTCAAATAGGAGTTCATTTTCTGGTTAGACAGGACTGGCAGTAATTGCCCCTTGTTCACACATTGCGGATGATCTTCATAACGTTTGAGTAAGTCCATCGCCGTGGGAAGAATTGGTATGCTAGATCGGGACTCTGTTTTTTGCCGTTTAATCTGAAGCCATTTTCCACCGTCAATACCATCAACAATTTCTGACCTTTTTAATTTTTGAACATCTGCGTAAGCAAGTCCAGTGTAGCAGCAAAAAATAAATATGTCTCTTACTTGGTTTAATCGATCCGCTGCAAATTTTTTATTAATAATTTCAGATAACTCTTTCTCAGTTAACGCAGTCCTATCAACCTCATGCTTCTGCATTTTATAGGCGAAGAAAGGATCTTTTTCTAACCAGTCATTCTTTACACAGATCAAGACAATTTTCTTAAAATTAGCAAGGTATTTCATGGTCGAATTGTGACCACATTTGCGAACACTTTTTAAATAAAACTCATAGTCGGTTATGAATTTAAAGTTGAGTTTCTTCAGGTCGATATCCTTCTCTTTGAATTTCCACATCAGAAAATCACGTGTATGCTGTAAAGATGTCTGATATCTCTGAAATGTGCCATAGGCATAATCCTGCCCTACAAGCGTTTCCATTTTATCATTATGCTCCTGAAAAACCTCCATAAGCATTACCGGCTTTTCTGTAATGCCAAACCATCGATCTTTGAAAAGTTCGATCGAAATTGACTTACCTTCTTGAATTATATCCCTATGAATGGCATGAGCCTTTCCTTGTAAGGTATCCAAAAAAGAATTTATGGCCTTTGCCTCAGTGGATGTCCCTTTTACCTTTCCCATAGGTACTGACCACTTTTCCTCCAAAATCAGTTGTTTGGTTGTAAGCTCGCACCGCTGTCCACCGATGGTAACCCGTAAATAAATTGGAACCAAATTTCCCTTAGTAGTCTTTGATTTGCGCGCGTGAAAAATCATACTCATTCTTTTTTCCATAATCTCCACCTTTTTTATTTTAAAACTAAACCTCTTTCAGTGACCTGTCAAGATGTTTACATTGCATACATCTTGCTGATTTACAAAACCTTAAAGCAAATTCGGATACCTGAATTTAGCACTATCTCCGGGTACCCGAATTTCCCCCATAAGGATTGATAATAATTGAATATTTTGGCTGTTGGAGAGAAAAGAAAAAGCCCGTAAATCGTTGATTTACGGGCTTTTAAGTAATTTTGATCTTTCAATCAGTGGAGACGGAGGGATTCGAACCCTCGTCCAGAACAGGGAAACCCTGCGCCTTCTACATGCTTATCCGCGATTAAATTTTCGAGCCAGACAAGGTTCGCGGCGGACCCGCGTCTTGGCCTTAGATACTAGGGTCTCGTTGGATTTCCGTACCACTATTCCAACCAGCACTGATTTGCGACACCCCGGAGCCCAACCATCAGTGCGTAGGTTGGAGGGATGATGGCATTTGCTAAATCCTCCGGATTAGGCAGCCATGGCGTAAGTATTTTCGCCAGTTATTGTTTGAAAGGTATTATTTACGGGAGGTACCCCCAGCTCCCGACATGCTTACACACAGAACTCCAACCCGCTGTCAATTCCAGTCGCCCCCAAAATGGCGCAGAAATTTCCGGTGACTAGTCACACGGTTGGCTGCTGGTAAATTACAAGAATGAAGATCGAATGGTTCATTTTTTTTTAAAAATAGTATTATCAGTCTTCTCTTACGGCTTCACATAGTTAATTAACAAACTCAACATCAACCTTATCCAACATTTTTAATAATTCATCTTTTTTTTTACAAAAAGTCAAATTTCTATATTCATTCACAGCTTGCATTCTTTTTCCTTATATCGTAGCTTTCCTTGTAAATTTCCTATACTATGAAAATTGGTTTCGCCTTCCTGCCGCTTTATTTGTTATTGATTTGTTACACTTCAAAAGTCACGGGGCAGACAACAGCGGCAGATTCTGTATCCGTTAGAAAAATCCTTGATCTTTCCGAAGCTGTTCGGAAGGTATATGCTCCCGACAAGCGGACTGCGATTTTTCAGGTTTTAAAAGACAGCGCAGGAAATCATTTTTTTGAAACAACAGAAACCGAAGCAGCGAAAAAATTAGCAGACACGCTTAATAGTGAAGGAATTAAAATTCCGGTTCCAATAAAAATACTTCCTGCGAAAGAACTTGGTAATAAGCAGTATGCACTGGTCAATGTTTCTGTTGGCAATATTAGGTCCGATCCGCGTAACGCGGCTGAATTAGGGACACAAACACTTCTTGGAACGCCACTTGATATTCTTAAAAAAGAAGGTTATTATTATCTGGTCCGTACGCCGGATGGTTATATTTCCTGGCTTGATGCGGGTGCAATAGCTTCCAAAACATCCGCTGAAATGCAAACCTGGAAGCTTGGTGATAAGGTAGTTTTCATTGCAGATTATGGTCATGCTTTTGAAAAACCCAATCTTAAATCGCAAAGAATATCGGATCTGGTTATGGGTGACGTGCTGATCAAGGCTTCCAGTCAGAGGGATTTTGTGAAAGTAATTTATCCTGATGGAAGGGAGGGTTTTATCCCTCAAAACCAGGTTACAAATTTTAACGAATGGGCGAAGAAGCCGGTACCGAATTCCAGTCAGGTCATTGAAGTTGCCAAAACGATGATCGGCGTCCCCTATTTATGGGGCGGAACTTCCGTTAAAGGAGTCGATTGCAGTGGCTTCACGAAAACAGCTTTTTTTATGAACGGTGTCGTTATTCCTCGGGATGCATCGCAGCAGGTACTCGTCGGCGAGCCGGTAGTTGTCCTAAAAAATGGAGCTTTAGATTTACCCGAAGCACTTAAAAACCTGAAACCGGGCGATCTGATTTTTTTTGCAGGAGGTAAAAACAGACCAGCCAATGCTCGTGTCACTCATGTGGCAATGTATCTCGGCAACGGCGAGTTCATTCATTCAGCCGGACAGGTACGAATCAATAGTATGAACCCTGAGGCCTTTAACTATGACGATTTTGAAACGCGAACCGTTGTTGCAGCGAGACGTTATATCGGGAATATTGGTACGGCGGGAATTACGCCCATTCTCAAACATCCTGCCTATATCCAAAAATAATTCAATCTTAAAATTCCCAGCGATAACTTAAAACAGGAATCAGCCCAAGTTGATCTTTACGGACGATCTGCTTTTGCAAAGTATCGTAATAGCTGTATGCTTCGTTTTTAGTACCCGAAATATTCTGCATATCCAAAGCAAGTGTTCTACTATATTTAGCCCTGCTTTTCTTCCAGTAAATTCTTAAATCCGGACGAAAATAGTCTTTCATTTTTATTGAAAAAGCCTGGTTTTCTATGTAGATCGTTTTGTTTTCAGCGGTAGATGCATCCGCATTTATCGGTGTTTCCCGAAACCCTCCTATCCATAAAATTTTAGTATTTACTCCCCACGTACTTTCTCCTGATTTGAATTCCTTTCCACCCGTAAAACTGAATGTATGCCTTCCGTCGAAGCGGCTTTTTCTCCTGATTCCGTCGGCGCCTACATAGGTGGCATCATATAAAGACCCGGATATCAGATAGTAATACTGCCCCGTCAGCAGTTTCTGAAAAGTGACCTCGACCCCATAATTTCTCCCTTTTCCGATTCCTGACAACTTTTTATTAATAAAAGTTTCAACCAGATTAATCGCTGAAAATGCTCCGTTTGAGGCACTGACCGGAATATTGTACAATTCCTGATCGTAAGCTTCAACTTTTAAATTAGTACTGCCGTTGAAATCTTTCTGATAACCAACCACAAAATGATGCGATTTATTTGGCCCTAAAAATAAATTATAATGAAGAGCAGAATCCTGATTTTTCCCTGAAATATAAACTTGCGGAAGCTGTAACTGGCTATGAAGGCCGTAGGAAAAACTAATTTGCTGCGAACTGTTAACCTGGAAACGCAGAGCTGCGCGCGGCTCAAAAGAATTGCTCTTTGAAGTCGTATAATAAAGATTATGAACGCCTATCTCTGTGTTTAAACGCGACGACAAATTATAATTCCAGCTTACAAAAGGCTGTATTAAAAAACCATCAATTTTGTTCATAACCTCACTATTGATATCAGGCGATGCAATTCCATCTGTTTGCCAGGTCGCATAAAGTCCGGTTTTGAGGTGGCTTTTTTCACTGAACCTATATGTCAGGATACTACTAAAAGATACCCGTCCTTTCGTTTGTTCGTCCCGCTCCATTAAGTTGTTCTCAGCAGTATTTGCAGGATTTACAATAAATCCCGACCGGGACATTTTCAAACCTGATGCAACAATTGTTGAATTTAATGATGATTTGGATCCAAGTGCAACCCGATGCGTCGCTCCGGCAGCACCCATTTTATTTCGGTAGATAATATCTTGCCCGTCTTTTTCAAACTCCCATGTGGTCGTATCCTTATCAGCCTTAAAAGTATTGCTGCTAATTCCTCCTAAACCAAAAAAAGTAAAAGTTCCTGTCTTTGAAGTCGGTACATTAATATTGAACGAAAAATCCTGGAACCGGATATCCTCTCCACCAAAATTTACGCCCATTGCTCCCAATAACCCCGTGAATGAATAGCGATAATTGGCAAGGTAAGACGCTTTCGATTTTTTGGAAAAGGGACCCTCTGCTGCAAGATCAAGTCCAATCAACCCTGCCTGCGCAGTAAATTCAGTTCTTTCATCATTTCCTTTACGCAAATTCATATCCAGCACTCCCGACAATGCGTTGCCATATTGTGCCGGAAAAGCACCTGTCAGAAAGTAAGATGTACCAAGCAATTGTGTGCTCAAAATATTCACTCCCCCACCCGTCTGCGTAGCGCGGTCACTGAACGTTCCGGCATTGGAAAGATGATTGGGATTTACAATTTCAACTCCTTCCAGCCTCCATTGCATACTATTAGGAGAATTTCCGCGAATGACCAAACCATTGGCCTGATCATTAGTCGTCGCCACACCAGCGAAAGAAGTTGTCACCCGTGCGGGGTCCAGATACGTAGCTGCGTATCGGAGTGTTTGCTCTATGGTGATCGCCTGCACGCTGTTGAAAGCTACCGGGCGGGAAGACACGACAATCGCCTCAGCCAGCTGCCCGGTCCGTATACCAAGTTTTAAGTCCTGCACATTTTCCTTTCCGGACTCTAATAATATTTCGGGCACCACAAGTTTCTCATACCCCACAAATGAAACCGTTAAAACATAACGCCCTGATGAAAGATTATCAAAGCGGAAAGCTCCCGAAGCGTCGGTGTTACTACCTGTTTGTATAGGTGATAATTGAACATTTGCTCCAACGAGCGGCACTCCTGTATCTGCATCTTTTATAGTACCACGAATTGTTGAAGTTATATTTTGAGCTTTTGCAGCGAAGGATAATAACAAGAGTAAAAAAAGTAAACGAATATGCATTGCGGCGGATTAAGGTGGATAATTTCCAATATGAATATAAGACGTTTGCTGGTTTGAACTAACCAAAAGGCTAAAAGATATTTTCCTACAAAAGATTCTCCACAATTCAATTAAAATATTTCAATGCAAAATTTGACTATTTAAATTTATGCTCTACATTTGTAGAGTATATTCTAAACTCGTAGAATCATGGAGTTAACAAAAACAGAAGAGCAGCTTATGCATTACTTATGGAAGCTGAGAAAAGCTTTCATGAAGGATCTGATCGATTCGTTTCCTGAGCCTAAACCTGCTACTACAACGGTAGCCACACTATTAAAAAGAATGCAGGATAAAGGTTTCGTTGGGTATACACTTTATGGAAATTCCCGGGAGTATCGCGCGCTGGTAAGTAAAACAGACTATTTCGCAAAACATGTAAACGGGCTCATCAAAAATTTCTTTAATGACTCCGCCTCTCAGTTCGGTTCCTTTTTCGCAAAAGACGCGAACCTTAACGTTGACGAATTGGAAAAACTCAGAAAAATTATAGACGAAGAAATCCAGAGGAAGAAAAATGACTAGCTACATTATAAAGTCAGTGCTTTGCTCCGGCATACTGATGCTCTTTTATCATCTGTTATTTGAAAAGGAAAACACATTCCGATTCAATCGGTTTTACCTGCTTTTCAGTATTTTGTTCAGTTTAACTATCCCACTTATTTCAGTGGAAATGGTTCACAACGTTGAATTGATTTCTGCATATGATCAGACACCCGTTGCAGTTTTTAATAATAAACTAAATATCGAGCCGACTGCACAAAAAAGGGATAGTGACACATTATTTCAAATAGTTTTCATGGGTTATAGCTTCATCTGTCTAGTATTACTTACAAGATTTATTCGAAATCTATATTTCATTTTAGTCAAAAAATACAAGAACGAACTGGTAAGATACCGGGGAGCTTTATTTATTCTGTTGTCTGAAAATGTTGTTACCTACACCTTTCTGAACAATGTCTTTGTGAGTAAAACTGCCTTTTACAATAAAGAAATTGAAGAAGAAGTAATAATTCATGAATTAGCGCATGTTAAACAAAAACACACCCTGGATATTATTTTCATTGAGTTGATCAGCATTTTTTTCTGGTTTAATCCCTTCCTTTTTTTAATCAGAAAAGCGATTATGCTCAACCACGAATTTCTTGCCGATGAAGCTGTTCTGAAAACATGTCAAGATCCGGAAACGTATAAACTCCTTCTTCTTGATAAAATATTATATCGTCGTCAGGTCAGCCTTACCAGTAGTTTTAATTATTCGATAACCAAAAAACGATTAGCTATGATGACTAAAAAAACATCCCAAACAGTTGCTATGTTCAAAAAAATGGCTTTAATCCCGGCTGTGGCAATCTTGACTTTTACATTTATGACCAGAGTAATTGCTCAGAGTTCAGGTATAGAACCTAAGGAAAAGCGCGTGATTACTAATAATAACAAAGGGGTATCTCAAAAACATTTTGATGAGTATCAAAATACCTTAAAAAAGGGTACGCGATTGGGAACATCCAAAAATGGTAAGCCACGTACATTTTATGATCTGGCAATTATCGATATCAAGAGAATGGATATCATTTACCGATCAATGAGTACCAGCCAACAGGCGTTGGCGACAAAAGTGTTTTTTATACCAATGTCCCCTCCGACAGAGCCGGAACCTCCTACGCAGCAACAACTAATTGATTGGGCAGATGGAAAAAAATATGGGGTTTGGATCGATGGAAAAAGAATTAACAATCAAAAACTAGCACAATATGCCGCTGCTGACTTCACGCATTACTCTCTAAGCAAACTGGAAAAAAATGCGATAAATTACGGTAAACACTACTTTCAAATCGATCTCTCTACTCCGGAATATTTCAGTAAATGGCATGAAGATCAGATTCCGTACGAATCAATTCCGGAGTAAGCAAAAAAAGTTTTCTATCGCATAGGGGTATGTCCGACCTGAGTTGTCATGGAACAAAATTATTTGTTGCACCAATTTTTAATCTATGAAAAACTTACTGACACTCGCCTTAATTGTATTCGTATTTTGCATGTCTTGTGATAATGACAAAGACGAAGTAGTTGATGAAACCAGACTTCCAACGATTGCACAGGAATTTGTACAAATCCACTTTCCGGCAGCGAAGGTAAATCAGGTAGTTCGGGACAAGGATAATAATGATGTCGATTATGACGTAATTCTTGACAACGGCACGAGACTGGCCTTCGATAAAGACGGCAATGTGGAAGATATTGAAAGCAGAACCAAGTTACCGGACTCTGTCATTCCTGCAAAAGTTCTGGAATATGTGACCGAAAATTATCCGGACCTTCAAATCATCGAATGGGAAAAAGACAGAACGGATCAGGAAGTTAAGCTATCCAATAATCTGGAATTGAAATTTGATCTGAGTGGGACCTTCCTTCGAATCGATAAATAAAACCAAACAAAAAAACGGAGCAAGTGCTCCGTTTTTTTGTTTCTGGCCGGTCAGCTTTCAAAATTATCGTAATTTTGGCAGGTACAATTTCAGATTTAGAATGAAGGTTGAAGATATAGAATCATTTTTCAAGGATTTACAAGACAGAATTTGTCTGGCGATTGAATCGGCTGACGGTAAAGGCAAATTCAAGGAGGACTTATGGGAGCATCATTCCGGCGGCGGCGGACGGACTCGGCTTATTCAAAATGGAAATGTCATCGAAAAAGGCGGAGTCAATTTTTCCAGTGTGAAAGGCGAAGTTCATCCAAGGCTTCGTCAGCAAATGCAGCTTAATGATACCGACGATTTTCATTTCACGGCGACCGGCGTATCGATTGTCATGCACCCGAAAAATCCACATGTTCCGATCATCCACATGAACGTCCGCTATTTTGAACTCAGCAACGGAACCTGCTGGTTCGGCGGAGGAATCGACCTGACTCCTCACTACGTCATCGAAGAAGACGCTACTGCTTTTCATAAGGTCTTGAAATCAGCCTGCGACAAACATCATGCAGATTTTTACCTGAAATTTAAAACCTGGGCCGACGATTATTTTTTCATACAGCACCGGAATGAAACGCGCGGAATAGGCGGAATCTTTTTTGATTATCTGAAACCGGACGAAGCTGGTTACGGAAGTAATTTATCCAAAGAGGAGTTATTTGCTTTTGTCAAGGAAATCGGAGAAAGTTTTGCGCCGGTTTACACGAACTTAATGACCAAATACAAAGACCATTCTTTCACAGAAGATCAGAAACAGTGGCAATATCTGCGCCGAGGAAGATATGTGGAATTCAATCTGGTCTGGGATCGTGGAACAAAATTCGGACTGGAAACAAACGGCCGGACCGAATCGATTCTGATGAGCTTGCCTCCACAGGCGAATTGGGAATATAATTTTATCCCGGAAGAAAACTCAGTTGAAGCAAAAACGCTGAAATTATTGAAAAAGGGAATTGACTGGGTTAATTAATCAGCTTCATTCCCACGCATCACCAAGTGAAGAAAGATCCCAGTTTTGCTGTTTATCATAAAACAAATAACCGTGATCCGTTTTAAGTGGTGATGCAAAATTATTATGATACAGCTGGCCGGTTCCTAATCCCTGTGGTAATTGATTATCAAAAGACGCCGTAAACTGGGCGATTGCATTTAAGCCAATATTCGATTCCAGCGCAGAGGTCATCCACCAGCCTATCGAAAGCCTGGTTGCAATTTCAATCCACTCTTTGCAATGCTGAAAACCTCCAAGTAACATTGGCTTCAAAATAATGAATGGTGGCTGCGTTTTTTTTAACAGAGCGAACTTCTTGCGATAATCAAAAATCCCGATCAGCTCTTCGTCCAGTGCGATAGGAATTGGCGACGAAGCACAGAGTTCTGCAAGTATTTCTGCCTGTCCCGCACGAATCGGCTGCTCAATCGAATGAAGGTCAAACTGGGATAAACGTTTTAGCTTTTCGTGAACATCTTCTGACTGAAAAGCGCCATTCGCGTCCACACGTAAAGTAATTTCCGAAGCCGAGAATCTTGACCGGACAGATTCCAGAACACGACATTCCTGATCGAAATCGATCGCACCGACCTTCATTTTAAGGGTAGTATATCCTTGTTCCAGCTTATCTTCTATCTGGCTGACCATATGATCATAAGACCCCATCCAGATCAGCCCGTTCATAGAAACTCCTTTTTCGCCTCTCGAAAACGCATTTTTATACTGCTTTTTCTCCCCCCCATTCATATAATCCAGCAATGCCGTTTCAATCCCGAAGCGAACCGACGGCAAATGTTCCGGAACAACCTGTTCCAGAATAATAGATAGATTAAATGGAAAAACTTCCAGATCCAGCTGATTAAAAAGTTCGCAGACCTCGGCAAGCTGTGCTCCAAAATCAGGAATATCATCAACGCTCAGCCCCGGAAGCGGTCCGCATTCACCATAACCGACAACGCCCGGTTGTTCTTCGTCCGTAACTTTAAGAATCCATGAAGTTTTTTGTGTCAGCACCCCGCGTGAAGTACCAGCCTCCATTCGAAAATGAAGTGTATAGGGTTGAAACACAATTCTTAAAGGCATATTTTGCGGTGTCAGTTTTTTTTCGGGGAACAATATTAACCAAAAAATATGTAATTATGCAGATAATATGGCAGAACATAATTGGATAAAATTAATATTAACTCCCTTTTCGTGGGTGTATGGTTTGATAACCCTGCTACGAAATTTCCTCTATGACCAGGGAATTTCATCAGTCGAAAAAGCTCCTCAGTTTACCATATCCGTAGGAAACTTAACCGTTGGCGGGACGGGAAAAACGCCTGTCGTTGAATATCTTACAAAGCTTTTATCCCAGAAATACAAGGTTGCGATTCTAAGTCGGGGATATGGCCGCAAAACCAAAGGACTGGTTTTCGCCACCCCATCTTCCGTAGCCTCAGATATTGGTGATGAACCTCTGCAATATTTTTCAAAATTTGGAAAAAATATTGTTGTTTCAGTCTGTGAAAAACGTATAAACGGAGCTATTGCGATCCATGAAAGCCATCCTGAACGTAATCTTCTGCTACTTGATGACGCATATCAGCACAGGGGAATTCAACGCCAGATCAATATTTTGCTTAACGATTATAACCGGCCTTTTTACAACGATATGCCTTTTCCTGCCGGCCGCCTCAGAGAAACAAGAAGCGGCGCCAAAAGAGCTGATATTGTCATTGTGACGAAAGCACCGAAGGATTTGTCGGAAGTCAGAAAGGGTGAAATCAGGAAATCAATAAGAGCATATAGTAAGGAAGCCGCTCCTGTTTTCTTTTCAACAATCCGATACTCGTCACCGGTTCGTTATGATTCTGCTCCCGTTTTGTTAAAAAATGTTATAATCGCTGCCGGTATAGCCAATCCTCAGCCCTTTACTACATACCTTCGGACTGAGTATCACGTTATTGATGAAATAATTTTTCCGGATCATCATAATTACACAACTACCGATCTGGAACATCTTATTAAGTACATAAAAAACGATACTTTTGTAGTTACAACTGAAAAGGATATGGTGAAATTGAAACCACTTGCTGTCTTGTCAGGAGTTGCAGATCGTTTTGCATATGTACCAATGGAAATGGATTTCGGAACCGATTCCGAAGCTTTTGATCAATGGATTTTGAAAAATACTCCTTGACCTGTCCTTAAATCGGTGGAATTATTGAATTGTTTATGAGAATTATATTTGCTGTTGTTTTTTGGATTTCGTGTAGCTTCCTGCTCTTCCAACATACTGCTATGGCACAAGTCCAACTTCCCGGCGGCGTAAGAATGCCAACAGGTGGCGGAAGTGGCGGCGCGCAGGGTGGAAAAGGCGGAGGAGCCATACTTGACGATAGTACCAAAACTATTTATGGGCCAAAAACCACGCTCCATTTTTTTGAAAGTGATATTATAAACAACCGCGATTCCGTTCGGTATCGTGTGGATACTCTGTTACCGGATTTTAACCGCTGGACGCCTGTTGACAGGTCATATGGGAAATTGGTTGATCTTGGAAACACGGCTACGGCCACGCGTAATCTATTTTTTACCCCACGTCAGGATATTGGTGCACAGCTTGGTATGCATGCTTACGATCCTTATGCCATTCAACAGGATGACGTTCAATATATTGATACCAAATCGCAGTACACGGATTTGACGTTCCGGTCGGGAGGACGAAAGACTACGCTCGGCAGTTTTGGTTATTCTCAAAATGTACATTCCCGTTTTAACTTTGGCATCAGAGGTGCCCGGCTTACTTCCAATAAGCAGTATGGTTCTTATACGGGCGTAGTTTCAGAAGCTTTGCTTGGGCAAAACTGGACATTCCTGGCGCACGGACATTATTTCTCAAAGGATAAAAAATACCTTCTCCTCGCCAATTATCGCTATTTAAACCAGAAAGCAAGAGAACAAGGCGGGGTTATTCCTGACACACTCCCTGACGGAAAAGGCATATGGACGTATGATGGAGCAGCACGAATCAGTGATGATGCCAATTCCTGGGAAAGAAGAAATGCGTTTCACATTTATCAGCAGTATAAGCTGGCTAACGGTTTTCAGGTTTTCGCTCAAACAGACTACCAAAGCACGATCAACAGATATTCAGACTACGACATATCCCGTGGTATAGAAAAGGGAATTTACCCGGCATACCGATATAATGCCGACACCACGAGACAGGATATTTTCTTTAAATTATTTGATAACAAAATCGGGATAAAAGGCACGTTTTCCGGCTTCAATTACCGCGCTTATATACGACAGCGACTGTATGGAATGCGCGTGTTCAGCCAGTCACCCAATACGGTCGGCACGGTAAGTACGGAATACAGAACCGGTGTAAAATTTGATAATATTGTCGGGCTTTGGCTTAGTTATTATTTAAAGGATTCGGTACAGCATCTTACGGCCGAAGGGGAACATATTCTTGGGCGGGATTTCAGATTAAAAGGCGAACTGGATACAAAATGGGCAAAAGTCGGATATCAAACCATTTTCACGTCGCCGGATTTAATCACCCAAAATTACATTGGCAATCATTTCGACTGGCAAAACAATTTTAAGCTGACCGGGACTAATACTATTTACGGTTTCCTGCCACTTCGAACAAAAAATATACTGTTCACACCAGAGATTCAATATAATCTGGTAAACAACTATGTCTATTACGATACTGCCTCACTCCCTCGGCAATTCAGCGGTGCGTTCAGTATCTTGCGGATGGGTGCGACCTTTAATATCCCGCTTGGCAAATGGACTTTTTCAGGAATGGGATATTACACGGCTAATTCGAACAGCGACATTATCAGGATGCCCAAGTATTTTGCCAGTGGCCAGGTCACTTATGATTTCACGTATGCAAAGGTACTTTTCATTCAGGTTGGCCTTTCCGCCATGTATCGGTCTTCGTATTTTGCAGATGCTTACATGCCTATTACACAGCAGTTTCATTTGCAGAATACTTTTATGGTTGACCAATATACCGTTGCTGACGTATTCGCAAATGTCCGAATCAAGCGGATCAGGCTTTCTTTCAAAATGGCACATGTTAACCAGGGCTTTGGAGCGCCGGGATATTATCAGACGCCAGGATATCTTGGACTCAGACGCGCGTTTTCGTTCGGAATCAACTGGCCGCTGTTTGATTAGGCTGTTAGTGAAAAGTGTTAAGTTGAATTAAAAGTTTCTTCATTAAAATTATTTACCTGGGCAAAAGCTTATTTTTGCCAATTGCTAAAAGCCAGTTGCTATTAGCCACCACAGCTCAGCCATGCCTTCATTCTTAAATCAGGTTGCCAATCACATTCTTGAACAAAACGGTACACAACTAGACCGTATACGAATTGTTGTGCCCACGCGCCGGGCTGCATTCTTTCTGATGCAGGAACTGGCAAACAGCACTACGAAGGCGGTTATGAGTCCTGGAATTGAAGCAGTTGATGATTTCGTTGAAGGAATTTGTACGCTCGAAATAGAAGATTCTGTTCATTTGTTTTTTGAGCTTTATGAAACATTCAAGGAAATTGATCCGGATGTCCAGTTTGACCGGTTTATGGGGTGGGCCTCCGTTTTACTGAGCGATCTTGATAAAATTGACCAATATCTTGTCCGTACCGATTATCTTTTTGATTACTTATCCGAAGCAAAAGCGATCAACCGATGGCAGGAAAATCTTCCGGAAGGGAAAACACTGAAAGACAGCTCTGGAACGAAACAGTATTTTACGCTTTTTGAAAATATAAAACAGGTTTACAGCAAATTTCGTGATCGTTTGCTGACAAACGGAAAAGCATACCGCGGTATGGCATACCGGCAGCTCGCAGAAAATGTCGACGAATTATTGCTGCAAAAAAGCGATTATGATAAAATTTATTTTGCCGGCTTCAACGCTTTCACGGAGTCTGAAAAACGGATCATCACGGCGCTGATCAAGGCTGGAAAAGCGGAGGTCTTGTGGGATACGGACCGCTATTACATGTATGAAAATACAGGTATAGAAGCAGGTAAAAGCCTTCGTGAATATCAAAGCCAGAAAATTTTCCGCGACTGGAACTGGACCGATAATAATCTTTTAACAACTAAAAAAGATATAACTATCTACGGAGTTCCCAACGCGACTTTGCAAACCAAAGTTGCCGGACAACTTTATGCTGCGATGAAAGCGGGCGATAATCCCGACGAACCGATCTCGACGGCCATTGTTCTGGCGGATGAAAACCTGCTGCTTCCTATGATCTATTCGCTCGACGAAGGAGTGACGGATTTCAATATCACCATGGGGCTGTCGCTTAGAAATTCGATGCTTTACACGCTTATCGACAGCGTATTTGAATTGCAGCAAAATGTTGTTGAGTTCAAAAACAAGTCAGGCAGGAATGTGCGGATACCAAAGTTTAATCACAAATCGATTAGCAAAGTCCTGAATCATCCGTTTATCCGTCATTATGAACATGCTGTTTTAAGACCTGCAACAACCGAAACCAATACCATTATTCAGGAAACGCTTTGGCAGATTACTGATGGGAACCGCGTGTTTTTAAGTGCCGATGAAATGCGGGAACTGGGGCAGGGAAATCTTCTTTTTGAAACGTTATTCACGCACTGGCCAAAGAACAATTCCAAACGTGTCATCCAGACTTTTTACACGCTCATCGATATTCTGCGGGAGGTTTATAAAGAATATAAAAATGCGCTGGAAACGGAATATTTATATTTGTTTTACACGCTTCTAAAACAATTTGAACAGACACTTGAAGATCGCCCGGAAGTTATCACGCTGAAAACACTCAGGTCCTTCATGTTTGAATTGATTAAACAAACCAGAATTCCATTCAGTGGTGAGCCGATCAGTTCCTTACAGATTCTGGGTATGCTCGAAACGCGCGCCCTTGATTTTGACAGGGTCATTATCCTGTCACTGAATGAAGGTACCCTCCCGCAGGCAAAACGCCAGAATTCACTGATTCCTTTTGACGCAGCGCAAGCAGTGGGCCTGCCGACACACCAGCATCAGGAGGCGGTGATGTCGTATCATTTTTACCGTTTATTACAGCGCGCTTCGGAAATCCATATGCTTTACACAAGCACGAATGATGCACCCGGCGGTGGAGAAAAAAGCCGGTTTATCCAGCAGGTGGAATACGAGCTTTCTTTATATAATCCAGAAATAAAAATTCAGAATAAAACCGTTTCGTTTTCAAAAAAAGCGTCTGAAGAATTAAGCGAAGATGTTCCGAAAGATGCAGCAATGCTGGCAGCCATTCGCAGGTATCTTTCCGGAAAAGGGATTTATCCAACGCACCTGAACGAATTGATACGCTGCTCCATGCAGTTTTATTTGAAACATATCGTCGGCGTAAAAGAAGCAGAGGATGTGGAAGAAGAATTGGGTATGGATAAAATCGGAACATGGATCCACGCTTGCCTGGAACGACTGGACCAGGATTTTTTCCTTCATGAAAAAGATCCAACAGTTGAGCAGATCAAAGTCATCTTAAAAGAAGAATTTGACGACTTATTTAAAGGATATATAACGGATCTCGGTCTTAATAAAATCTATTATCACGTCGGGGAACAGCAAATTCTGGCTTTTACTAAACACCAGATGAGCCAGGAATCCAGACGGAAAATATTGGCCGCAGAACAACCGCTGAGAACCGCTCTGACGATGAATCTTCAAAACGAGGAAACGCTGGTAAACATTGGGGGAAAAATTGACAGGATTGAATTAAGCGGTGAACATACTTTGTATGTCATGGATTATAAAACCGGAAGTGTAGAACTTACCGGAAAACAAAAAGTTTCCGATCCGGAAAGAAAAGAAGAGATCATAAAGACCGACCCGGACAGAAAAGCAGGTTATGTGCGTCAATTATGGCTTTATGAGTATTTGATGTACCGCAAAATGCAGGATGAAAAAGGCCTGACAATTGGCGGAAAAACTTATGAATTTGGCAAATATCTCGTTAAATCAGGTTTTTACTCGTTCCGTGACCCGACGAATCTGATTGCTAATCCTCTGGAATTAACAGAAGGGCTCGATGCCGAACATTTTATCCAGCGGTCGGAAAGATTGTTGTCTGAAATATTAAACGATTTACTTGACCCTCAGATACCATTCCGGAAAACAGAAGATCTGAACGTCTGCACATATTGCGATTTTGTCGGAATTTGTGGAAGATAATATTGTCAGGATGCAGATATGGCCTGGTCATTCAGGTGATATCTCCTTCTGATATCATTGATGAGAAACTTCTTCTGCGCAGTAAAACTTTCGGGATGCATGGTTTGAAAAATCTGCTCCCATTCCAAAAATCTCTCCTGATCTGCTTTTTTGAAAGCAATGCCGTCAATTTTTTTAGAGATCAAATATTCTTCAAATTCCATGCTCTGCCTTGTTTAAAAACTAACCGTTACTTGGCGTTAAAAAAGCCATATTTGAAGATACAGTAAATCGCCCGGACACCGTCTTTCCAGTTGATTTTTTTGCCTTCTGCGTAAGTACGTCCATAATAAGAAATTCCTACCTCGTAAATTCGTAATCCCGGGACACGAGCGATTTTCGCAGTAACCTCCGGTTCAAATCCGAACCTTGTTTCCGTCAGGTTTAATTTCTGTATTACCTTGGTTTGAAATAGCTTATAGCAGGTTTCCATATCAGTCAAATTCAAGTTCGTTGCCATATTCGACAAGAAAGTAAGCACGAATTTGTTTCCGATGGTATGCCAGAAAAATAATATTCTGTGAGGTTTTCCGCCGATAAATCTGGAACCAAAGACAACATCGGCGTGGCCGTCCCAGATTGGCTGTATGAGGATATTATACTCTTCGGGATCATATTCCAGGTCAGCATCCTGAATGATCAGATATTCGCCGGTCGCATGCTGGATACCCGTGTGCAACGCAGCTCCTTTTCCTTTATTTACCTCGTGCTTGAGATATCGGATATTTAATTCAGGATTATTGGCTTTGTAGTTAAGAATCGCCTGTTCTGTACCATCACTTGAAAAATCATTGACAATAATCACTTCCTTTTCAATATTATGATTCAGCTTGACTGCTTTAATCTTATCGAGAATGAAATGAACCGTTCTGGCCTCATTGTAAGCGGGAATAATTATAGAAAGCTTGGTAAAAGAATTGCTGATCATTTGCTAAGGTTAAATTTCATAACGTTTCCGAGATACGAACGAAGATCGTAATTTTGAATGTAAAAGTCATAGAATAAATTCCAGATATTACTTTCTGGCTAACTGCCGGGCATGTAATTCCTATAATGCACGTAAAACTACAACTTCCCGCGGATTTCCCGGGTCATATTTCACCATAATTTTACTTCCCGAATGTAACAAGCTCTTTAAAGAGTTGGGTAAAACCTGTTTAACTTCCGCGACAAAGTTTCTTCCTTTTTCCGGCAAAACCTGCATTTGCAGTTTTACCTGGGGCAAGTCATTGACGAACGTGCCTGTTTCATTCACATTTAAAATGATCGCTTCTGCCAGTGTTCCATTTTTTTCAATTTCCCGCACGGTCATTTTTCTGGGGCCTGCCAACATTTTGACAAGCCTCCAGGCTGCAAAGAACATTAAAATTACTATCGCTCCCTCCAGCAATCCCACAATTTGTATTGCTATCAATTCCATATGATTTGCTTTGACAATACAAAGAAACAGCCGTACGACGCGATGTTCAATAATAATAATTAAACGGCAGGTATTGGGAGAGCCAATGGTACTTTACCGAAAATTCAACTGCTGCTGCACTTCATCTTTCTTCCTCCTTGATATCTCAATCTTTGCTCCGTCTGAAAGTAAAACATACTCATGATCATTGCTCAACCGTACGATATGAGAAGAATTTACGAGATGGGATTTATGCGTCCGTATGAAGCTGAACTCTTCCAGCATTTCTTCGAAATGTTTCAGGGTTTTGCTGGCAACAAAAGGCCGTTTTCCTACGAGATGGATAACCGTATAATTTCGGTCCGCTTCCAAACGAAGTATTTCATCCAGAGTAAAGAAGAAAACACCCTGACTTGATGGCACAGCCAGGCGAAAATCCTTCACTTCTTTTTTGCCGATATTCTGAACCATATTTTCAAACAATTCCTTTTTTTGTCTGGCAGGTTTTTGTTTGTCAATATATCGGTTGATCGCATTCCTCAGCTCATCGGGATCCACCGGCTTCAAGAGATAATCAAGCGCACTGAATCGTATGGCCTGAATGGCATACTGGTTATAAGCAGTAGTAAAAATGATATCAAATGTTGGTTCTTTTAGTGCAAGTAAAAAGTCAAATCCTGTTTTATGCGGCATTTCCACATCGAGAAAAACAATCCCTGGCTGGAAAGTTTTCAGTATTTCCAATGCGGCGTCCACTGAATCCGCCTGCCTTATTTCCGTTATTTCAGGCACCAGGTTCGTCAGATAATGATTCAGAACATTTCTGGCCTTTGCCTCGTCATCAATAATCAGCGTTTTTATCATAATATCCGGGTTAAAGATTTTTTAAATAAGTTGATAATTCAATCTCTACCAAAGTTCCAGTTGCCTGTCCGTCAGCATTATATTTATCTGTAATGGCCAAACTCGCATGATTTCCCTGACGCTGTAACAGATCAATTCTGTCCTTTGAAATCCCCAGCCCTTTTGACTCATGCCGCTTCGATTTGCTGTTTTTCTCTTTCTGCTCAAAAGATTTTTTTCTTCCTATTCCGTTATCCTCGATCCTGCACAGGAAAGTCTCCTCATCAATTCTTTTAAATTCGATCGTAAGTTTTCGTTCACCGTTTTTATGCATCAAACCATGCCAGAGTGCATTTTCAACATAAGGCTGCACGAGCATGGACGGCAGCGAAATCTGGTCTTCTTCCAATGTTTCATCGACATTGATCGTGTAGCAAAAACTGTTTTCAAATCTCATCTGCTCCAATTCAAGATACAATTCCAACACCTCCCGCTCCTCTTCTACTGTCACAAGATTTTTACCGGAATTATTCAGAACCATGCGAAAAAGTTTGGAGAATTTATTCAGGTACTTGCTCGCCTCACCATATTTCTGAGTTACGATGCATTCCTGAATACTGTTCAGACAATTGAAAACGAAGTGTGGGTTCATTTGCGCACGTAAGGCCATCAACTGGCTTTCTGCGAGCATTTTATTGATTTCCAACAACATAATTTCCTTCTCCTGAGCCTGCCCCTCAGCAATGGCTTCTGCAATTTTATTGGCACTGATAGACGCGATCGTAGTTAGTGCTTTGGCATGATCCTCAGTAAAAAAATTTTTCTTACTATGCTCAGAATCAATCACTCCGATCACTTTTCCGTCGTGGAGTATGGGAACTGCAATTTCCGAATATCTTATTTCGTCATCGATAATGTACCGATCGTCCTTTCGGGTATCTCCAATGATCAAAGGCTTTCCCATTACAGCCGCTGCTCCGACTATACCCAAACCGACTTCAATTTCGATCGGGTTTATAATTTCATGCCCCTTTGGATTTTTCGGGCCATAAGCCGCCTTTTGTACCAGCCTGTTTTTCTCTTGGTCCAAAAGGTAGACGACACAATCTTCAAAACGCAGTTGTGAAATACAATTTCTTGCAATGTCCCAGCAGATCTCGTTCACAGAATTTTCTCCATAAACCGAATTAGCAAAATAGTCGATCGTTTTATCGATCCTGCGTTTTTCTTTCCGGAGATTGGCATCTCTGTAAAACATATAAGAAATAAACAGAACAACAGCCAGGCAGATCGCCGTAAACCACCAGGACTGCCACCAGTTTGGTTTTATATTTAGTGTTAAAACCGTAATATTTTTCATCCACTGCCCTTTTTCATCCGTACTACGGACTTTGAAAATATATTTTCCGGGTATAAGATTGGTGTAAGAAGCCGAGATCCGTCGCCCTGCGTTCACCCAGTTTTTATCCACTCCTTCCAGCTTAAAACTGTACTGAAGCCAGGGAATATCACGGTGATTCAAGGACGCATATTGAAAAGTAACGTCATCTTCACTTGGTTCCAGTTCGAGTAAGCCATTATTTTCAAAAGGTATTCGTTCAACATCAAATGCCTTGACGGAGGTAATATGAGGTGGCTTTTTAACCGGCATTCCAGCGAATCGAAAAGGATCGATGACAACGATGTGATCCAGCATAACTGCATATACTTTGCCATTTGCAATGGTCAGATTATTCCAGTAATCCTGCAAAGTTTTTCCAAGATCGATCTCCACCTTGGTCACTGCTTTTGTCTTTGGATTGAAAAACATAAGCCCTTCTCTGCTGGCAGCCCAGACAGCTCCGCGATCATCGATCCCGATACTTGCTATATGATCAAACAGAAGTCCGCTACTCGTATCAATGCTGTCAAGAACAGCACCTTTTTGATTCATTTTCAAAATTCCCCTACCGGCTGCAGAAGCCCAGATATTCCCGTCATGATCTTCCACCAGCTTGCTCACATAAAATTCGTTGGGATTAAATACCGACAGCTCAGAGAATTTTTCTGTGGCATAATCGAACCTTAAAAGCCCTTTTCCATTGACAGCGAAGTATATGGTTTTGTTGCGCAGCTGAACAAAACTCTGACAATTGCTAAATTCAAAAAACCCATGTGCTTCATCTTTGCCATCATAACGGCTGATCTTTTTTGTTTCAGGATTGTATCGATACAGTGCATCATCCATTACTTGAAACCAGACGTTTTTTTTGTGATCAACAAACACGAAATTGGTAAATTTCTTCACCTTATCTTTTCCAGACAAACTGAACTTTTCAAGTCTGGAACTTCCGTTTTTCAGTTGAAATAAACCCTCTTCTCCCGCAAACCACCAAGCATCATTTTGCCGGACCGACATCAAAAAACGATTTCTGACCAACGTAGGAACGATGTATCGCTGATAACTTCCATCCGAAGTATTGTACGCAACAATCCCCTCTTCCTTACTCGCCATAATTGTGTCCCCGGAAATGCTGATATGATTGGCTTGCGCAAAACCTGTTTGCAGAAAAAAGCGAAAACTTGGTAATTGATAAATTGCCAAAAGCGGATAATTATCCTGGCTTTTACTGACTCCGTTAATAGTTCCCAGCCAGATATTTCCCTCTTCATCTTCAATAACTTCCCGGAAATGTCCATATCCAATGGTATACGTTTCGTTCTGACTGTATGGTATTTTCTTGATTGCCTTTCCCGGTTCTTTGATAAAAGCAGAAAAAAGCCAGGTCGAAATCCATAACCGGTCTTTGCTATCAATAAACAGACGGTTGCAGCCCTCATTAATTACGATTCCGTCCAGCTGGAAGTACTTTTCAATAAGGTTTTTCCGCCAATCCCAGAAATTGAGCGATGGATCATCGTCGCACCCATACCAGACATTGCTTTTGCTGTCGACTGCAATGGCATGAACATTATTGACTTTAAGCAGAGGGAAGTGAAGCGGATTGTTATCCTGGTGATAGACTGCCCTTTTTCTAAAATCAATAAAAAATGGCTTGCTCGCCGCAATCCAGAAACCTTGTCGCACAGTGTCATAAACCATGATCGACAGGGAAAAGTCGTGTTTGTTAAAAATTTTTGCCTCCGGATAAACAGCTTCAACTGGTAAAAGTTTACCGTGACTGTAAATAAAAATCTTCGAGGAGGTAAGATATCTCGTGCCGATCCAGATACGCCCGAGGCCATCCTGCTTTATACAGACGATTACGTGCTCTTTCAATTCATAAAAACGGCTATCATCGAAGAACCGTCCCGTTTTCTTATCAAACAAAAATACTCCTTTCCGCGTACCGATCAGCAGGCTATCATCTCCAAAAGGCTCAACGGAATTGATATATAAATTTTTAGCATTTCCACTTTTGTATTGCTTGACAACCGCTCCATCATAGCGATTAAGACCATTTGTTGTGCCGATCCAGAGAAAGCCCTCCTTGTCCTTATGAAGACCACGAACCTGCTTGGCACTTAAACCATCCTGCCATTTAAGATTTTGGAATATGGTTTGAGCTGGCGAGCAGAGAGGAAAAAAACAAAACAATACAATTGTAAAAATCTTCCTGTACATATTGTTGAGTTGGTGAAAATCAGCCATGCCCACTTAGTACCAGCAGATAGTCATTGCTGATAACCAATTCCTCTAACAATTTAACTAAAAATATTTTTATTTATTTAATTAATAATACAATGGACCTATCAATACAATCAGTCAAGTATATAAAAGCAAGATGAAGAAATTAAAACAAGTAAACGAACCGTTAGCTATCTAACATCAGCCGTTTAGCCGATGCACCGATTTGCAACGGTACCTTCAAGGTCCAGCGTTTGTAACGCGCGCAAAAAGACAAAACAACAGGGACAATAATGATAAAAACAACTACTTAACCTCACTTTTCCGCATAGGCATCGCGTCGATCTTCCCGAATAATTCCTGGTGTGAAACAACTTTATCAGACCTGTGTTTCTCTCCGCCATCTCTACCGATCAAGATAAAAGTAAAAGACTTGGAAGAATCAACTTTCCACTTTTTCCATTGCTCCGGATTTTTAGAAAACTCGTATGATTCGATCGTAATATCGCGCTCTTTCACACCGGCCCTGTTCGCATCCAATTCAGCAAACTGCTTATTCCATACCTCCTTGTTATCATTTTTATAAAACAACAAAACTCTTCTAGGCTGGTCTGTCAGGAATAACATCATGGTTATCAGTAGTATTTTCATAATTAAAGTGTTTTCGGAAAATGTTAAATAACTATTCCAAAAGCAAAACGGCCTGATGAAATTTTCACCAGGCCGCTTGTTATTTTATTTAAAAAGTTATTTCTTTTTGAATTCGAGATATTCTTCCTCCGGGGCACTACCACCAGAACTTGTAAACTTGATTGTTACATTGATTTGAGGCGTTCCGGCAGCATTAGAAATTTTCGTCGCAGTTCCTTCAAGTTTCTGAGTTAATGAACCTGTTGTAGTTTGTTCCACATCAACCACTTCATTAATTGTAAAACTGTCGGCCGACGTCACTTTTACGTCTTTCAATTTCCGAATCTGAACAGCAGTCAACGTCGTTCCAGACGTATTAACCTTGATGCTTTTTGTATAATCGATTGCCAGAATATTTTTGTCCGTATTGGTAACAACCCAATCCTGAACGGTTGTCGTATTGCCTACTACTGTTGTGGTAGAATAAGCGCCTGCAAACTCAGGTGCATAATCCGGCTCAGGCGTGGAATCATTGTCTTTATCCTTGCAAGAAGTGAACAAAACAATCAGACACAGAATAAATAATTTTCTCATGTTAAATTTTAAAGTAGTTTGATGACGCAAATTTAATTACACATTAAATATATTCCAGTTATAACGGTAATATTATCAAATATGCATAACTGCGTGCAGAATTTTTTATTATTTCAGATGTGTTAATTTTCGTAAATAACTGACTAAAAAGGCAATTTACCAAGATCCACGTTTCCGCCGGATATGATAACGCCTACTTTTTTCCCTTTAAAAACTTCCTTATTTTTTAATACGGCAGCAAGCACAACAGCTCCCGAAGGCTCAACAACAATTTTCATCCGTTCCCACATAAGGCGCATCGCCGCTATAATTTCATCATCCGAAACCGTTAAAATATCTTTTACATACTTCCGGATTATTTCCAGATTTTTCGGGCCAAGTGGGGTCAGCAATCCATCAGCAATGGTTTTGACATACGGTGCTTTTTCCACTTTGCCACTCTTGAATGAAAGAACAGCATCTGCTGCGCCTTCCGGCTCTCCCGCAAAAACTTCCGTTCCCGGCGAAAAATAATGCGCTGACAAAGAAGTTCCGCTAAGCAACCCGCCACCACCAACCGGTGCGATAATCGCATCCAGGTGAACACCAGTATCTTCAATCAACTCTTTCGCCGTAGTACCCTGTCCGGCTATCACCTCATAATTATTGAAAGGGTGCACAAAAGCAGCACCTTTTTCTTCAATAATTTTATCCACAGCACTTTGTCTGTCCTCTGGCGTGTTGGGGCAAAAAGTGATCTGCGCACCATAGCCTTCTACTGCCTTCACTTTCACCGATGCAGAATTATCCGGCATTACGATATAAGCCTTCGCACCAACTTTGGCTGCCGCGAAGGATATGGCTTGAGCATGATTACCTGAGGAATGTGTTGTTACGCCGTTCTTTAATTGATCTTCTGTTAATGACAAAATAGCATTTAAACCCCCTCTGGCTTTGAAAGCGCCTATTTTCTGAAAATTTTCACATTTGAAAAATAACTCAGCCCCGGCCAGCTGGTTGATATATTCGGACGTTAGGATCGGTGTCCTGTGAATGTATGGCTTAATGAGTTTGTGGGCGGTTTCGATAACCTCTTTGTCCGGAATACTTTCGCTCATGATGTAGTTAATCTTACGTGTTTTCTTTTATTTTTACAATTAAAGTGCGTTATTATTCTAGTTTTCACTTCAATTGAACAGCTGGTTCCAAATTATCGGATTGACCTGAAAGGAAAAAACAATTAGTAGAACCGAGAACTTAAAAGTACCAAAAATATGATTCAAACGCGATTAATTCCCAGAACTCCGTCCGCTTACGATACGCCGTTGCTCATAAAATCCATTCTTGCACAAACGTTGAAATATAACCCTCAAAGGGAAATTATCTATCGGAATCTATTCCGGATGAATTATAATGAATTTAATAAAAGAGTAAGGAGACTTGCCAGTTTATTTAAAAACCTTGGTTTACAGCCAGGAGATGTAGTCGGCGTTATGGATTGGGACAGTCACCGGTATCTCGAAAGTTTTTTTGCGGTACCGTGTTATGGTGCCATTTTGCATACGATCAATGTCAGGCTTTCGCCCGCTCAGATCCTTTATACCATCAATCACGCGGAAGATAAAATTATTCTTGTTCATGAAGATTTCATTCCGATAATTGAAGCGATAAAAGATAAAATTACAACCGTTGAAAAATACGTAATTCTAAGCGATAAGGTTTACGGTGCGCTAAAAGCAGAGATGGAACCCACTACGTTTGAAGTTGCTGGTGAATATGAAGAATTACTTTCCAGAGAAAGTGATGCCTATGAATTTCCGGACTTTGATGAAAACACCTGGGCTACGACGTTTTATACCACCGGCACAACCGGAGAACCTAAGGGCGTTTATTTTTCCCATCGGCAATTATTCATGCACACAATGAGTGTGATGACTTATTTCTGCGGTTATCGCGCACTGCCGTTTACGGATGAAGATGTATACATGCCGCTGACACCCCTATTTCATGTTCATGCTTGGGGATTTCCATTTGTTGCAACCATGTTGAATAACAAACAGGTTTATCCGGGGAGATATGAGCCAGATATGATCGCTGGTTTGCTGGCGGAACATCGGGTGACCCTTTCTCACTGCGTACCAACGGTGATGACAATGGTGATCAATTGCCCCAGGGCCAAACAGACTGACTTGTCTAACTGGAAAGTTTTGATCGGCGGCTCAGCACTGTCGGTCGGACTTTCTAAAGCGGCAAGTTCCATGGGAATAACCGTTTCGGCAGGTTATGGTATGTCTGAAACCGCACCTGTTTTGGCTGTCGCGCATCTTAGTGAAGAACAGAAAAAACTGTCGCCGGAAGAACAGTTAAGTTATACCACCAAAGCCGGAAGAATTTCACCATTTTCAGAACTTCGAATTGTGGATGAAGAAGGGAATTTTTTACCACATGATGGAAAAACAGTGGGAGAAATTGTTGCCCGAAGTCCGTGGATGACGCAGGGATATTTTAAAGATCCGGGAAATTCGGAGAAACTATGGGGTAACGGTTGGTTACATACGGGAGACGTCGGATCCATTGATCAGGAATATTATCTGACAATTTCTGATCGGGTAAAAGATGTCATCAAGACAGGTGGCGAATGGGTTTCTTCTCTTGATATTGAAAATTTGCTATCCCAGATTGAAGGTGTTGCCGAAGTCGCCGTCGTCGGTTTGCCGGATACGCGCTGGGGAGAACGCCCATATGCTCTTGTGGTGTTGAAACCTGATTATCAGGATGCTGTTACGCCCGATTCTTTAAAAGACGAAATGCAGAAACGCGTAACGTCCAGAAAGATTAATAAGTGGTATATCCCTGATCATATCCAACTGGTTAATGAAATTCCAAAAACCAGTGTTGGAAAAATAGATAAGAAAAAAATTCGCAAAGAACTCACCGAAAATGTTTAATGCCCTAAAAAAAGACAGGGCCCAGCGCCGAAAAACAAACCGGCTCAGCCCTGCCTTCTTTCATTTCAGTTAATGTTATTCAATAACAGACTGGTAAACAAGAACCTTGAACTTATCCTGCAACTCTCCCCAGCTGCTATTCGGATACTTCTGCGTCATCAATAAACCAATGATTTTGTTCTTCGGATCGGCCCAATAAGTTGTTCCAAAGATTCCACCCCATTCGAATGTATTTTCCGGAACTGGAATTCTTGCCGCTTCTTTGGCCGATGCTATGGAAAAACCCAATCCGAATTTATTCCTTCCCTGATTCAGATCTCCGATCTGATTTCTTGTCATTAAACTAACAACGGCAGGGCTCAAAATACGTTTTCCATTGTATTCGCCACCGTTTAGTAAGGTTTGTAAAAAAATCGCATAGTCATAAGCAGTAGAAGTCAGACCAGCTCCGCCGGGATAGAATTTTCCATTTTCTTTTGGATAATCATTATTAAATCCGGGACGGTTTTCTGCAATAATCGTTTTCTCGTTATCGTCCTGCGAATAGAGTTTTGTTAAGCGGTTTTTCTTGTTTTCAGGCAAATAAAAATACGTATCCTTCATACCAAGAGGCTCGAAAATACGCTCTTTAAAAAAGTCATTGAGCGATTTCCCGGAAAGCACCTCCACCAGATAACCAAGCACATCCGTATTCATTCCATACGTGAAACGCTCGCCCGGTTCATGTATTAAAGGCATTTTTCCGAGTCTTGTTATCACATCAGCCAGCACGTAATCTGGTGTACCAATGCCGCTCGGAATATCACTTTTTGCATAAATTGCTTTGGCCTCTTTGGAACCAATAAGCGGATAACTTATTCCGGAAGTATGCGTTAAAAGATCACGGATCGTTATTTCACGTTTCGCAGGTTTTGTAGTATAGCTGGAATCCGCTTCGTTAAACTTGTCCAAAATTTTCGGGCCTTTAAAAGAAGGAATGTATTTCGAAATCGGATCGTCCAAAAGAAATTTACCTTCTTCATACAAAATCATTACAGCCGTACTTGTTATCGCTTTCGTCTGAGAAGCAATCCTGAATATGGCATCCTGCTTTAAAGGAGTTTTTGCCAAGACGTCGTCCTGCCCCAATCCTTTGTAATATACGATTTTCCCATTTCTAATAATCAGTGCTACTGCACCGGCAACTTTCTGTTTATCAATGTATTCCTGCAATACATTATCCACTCTTTTCAACCTTTCACTGCTTATTCCGACACTTTCAGGCTTCGCGTCAACCAGAACCTGGGCCTGTAAAAATTGTACAGATAATAGCAAGTTTAAAAGTAAAGTATTGACAACATTCCGTTTTGAAAGGTGTAAAATCGAGTACATAAAAAACGATTGGTTATGTATTGAAAAGAGCAGCAAAATAGTACAAATAATCCAGATCAGGCACAAAAAAACCCGTCAGAAAAATCTGACGGGCCAGTTATTTCAAGATCAGCTAATCCTTATTTACCTGCGTTTGGAGTATACAGATTAAAGAATTGATCCAATTTCGGTGTAATGATAATTTCAGTACGACGGTTCAGGCTGCGGTTTGCAGGTGAATCGTTCGCAACCTTAGGAAGATATTCTCCGCGGCCACCAGCAATCAAACGAACTGGCTCAACACCATATTTCTTTTGAAGTGTACGAGCAACAGACGTAGCACGCAAAACGCTCAAATCCCAGTTATCAGATACTTTATCCGTTGCGATAGGTACATTATCCGTGTGACCCTCGATCAGAATCTCGATTTCTTTGTAGTCATTCAAGATTTTAGCAACTTTCGCCAAAACTGTTTCAGCCTGGTTGTTGATCACAGAACTTCCTGATTTGAAAAGCATTTTATCAGACAGCGATACATAAACCACTCCTTTTTTAACTTCAATCTGAACATCTTCATCGCTGACATCCTGCAATGAACGTTTCAAATTCAATACAAGCGCCATGTTCAAAGAATCTTTACGCTGAATGCTCGCGTTAAGGTCACGGATCTGGCCACCTTGTACGTTCATCATTTCAAGCGACTTCTTAATACTTTCAGAACCTTCTTTGCTGATCACAGAAAGATCAGACATACGGTCAAGCAGGCTGTTGTTGTTTTTCTTCAAAAAGTCCAGCTGATCTTCTAATTCTTTAAGTTTGTTATTTTTAGTAGTAAGCTCGTCATTTTTAAGCTTAATATCATTGTTCAAACTTGCAGTTCTGCTGTCACAGTCGTTCAAATCAGCTCTTGCTTTGTCAAGCTGGATTTGAATTTCATTTGCTTTGTTAACAGCGGCAGTCATTTTCTTTTTGCTTGCACATGAGCCAAGTACAAACAGCATAGCAACAGCTAAAAGCGTTTTTTTCATAGTTATTCAGGGTTATAAAAATAATACAATTTAAAGTTCGACATAGTTTATAGAGAACTTTTGAAGAAAACCGTGCCAGGTCTTCCCAAACTCTCCTTCCCAAAGCGTACAATTATTACTTGCAATGCGAGAAACAGGCCACACAATCTCTCAAAAAAATAAGCATTACCTCCCGTGTCAGACGAGATAATGCTTAGTACAGCAATCTGTTACCTTCACTTTCAGACCGCAAAGGTACAAAAACAAAGATTTAATTCCCTCTTAATAATCTTTTTTTCTTTTGTTAATAAATCTTAATTATTTCCACTTCTACTTAGTAAGGCATCGACCAGAAAAATGCTCGCCGGGCTTTGAAACTATCTTTGACATGGGTCGAAACCAGGGTGTTATATTGCTGCTCATTGATCTTCCTTCCTTTCATTTTCTTCGGCACTTCGATGTCGTCCGTAATAGGCTTCAAATCAATTTTTTTAGCGGTAGTTACCACGATGCCGTCATTGATATCAAGTTCAAGTATCATCCCCGGAAGTCCGCCATACAAATCGGGCCCGACACCAAGCGGAATGTTATCCGCAAACCAGGCAGTTATCTTCTGCTTCTTGACCGTGTCTTCCGTCACTGCCATCATACACATATACCCTCCGATCTCTTTTATTTTGTTCATTATCTTCCACTTAGGAGCTCTTACCGAATCTTCTACGATATAAATCTTCCCCAGCATTTCAATAATGTCGGTGCGTTTTTCAGCCTCCATATCACGATAAATTTTGTACTCTTTGTCATTCCAAGACCACCCGGCGTCGTTGTCCAGATGCTTTGAATTGGTGTAAAAACTCTTCTGACCGCTGAAAAGAAGCCTCATTTCCTGCTTGGATTCGTCGTTGCCCCAGGTCTGTTTGATACGGTCTCTTTCTTCATTGCTCATATAGGTCAGCGTACCATAAAGTTTTGGCCACGCGGTCACCTTTTCGTACGTGATTTCTCCTTCCATTTTCTGTGCAAAAGCAGTTGAAAACGAAATAAACAACATAATAACGAGTAGTCTCATGGGATAATATTTTGGAAATTTCATGGTTGCTGTACCGAATGTTCATGTTAGAAATTGCTGCGTTTTACCGATGCTGACATTCCCCTCATGTTGTAGGTAAAACTCAGCATAAAGTAACGGGATAAAGTTCGCGTTCTGGTCTCCATATAATAATTTGAGGTTGCCGACTGAGATATCCCCAGATTCTTTTTAAACACATCATTTGCCGTCAAACGAACCTCGCCCCTCTTGTTTTTCAGTACAATTTTATAAACTGAAAGATTGAGGATTGGCTGTTTCTGATCAAAACCGAATTGGTTATTGACATAACTATTATAATTAAAACGCGCGTTAAAATATACCTCCTTCGGCATTTTAATATTCATGTCAGCGCCATAGGTCGAGTTAACAACTTTCTGGTTTTGATTGGTATTAATGGAGTACCGTGTATCCGCAATATTCCAGTTTGCATTCGTATACAAGGTGAAAAAATCGCTTGGTGTAATATCCAGACGAACCCCGAAATTATAAGCGTCTGTTTTAGTTTTGTTGATCACATTGTTGATGTATATCGGATTGTCTCTGAAATTAACCCCGGCGTTCACGTTCATCGAAACTTTCGTTTTTTTCAACGGGAAACCAAGATATACATAGGTTCCATAATTTTTTCCACCCGAAATATTCATCGGCTTGGTTGTCGTGATCAGATTTTCATCAATCGTTTTATTGTAAACGATCTGGTCGACATTGTAGCTATAATTCACGTTAACATACAAATTTGTAAAACTCGCCGGGTTGAACATGTTATAACCTGCAAAAACATGATGGTTTGATTGCGGAATAAGATCCGGATTTCCTTCAATAATATTCAATGGATTACTATTGTCAACAACCGGCTGAAGATCGGCAATGGTTGGCTCCTGCACACTTAATCCATATTCCATGAACAGATACCGGTTCTGTTTTAAATCATAATTAAGTGATACATTCGGAGTCACTTTAAAGAACGATCTGTCCACATGCGTGAAATTGGCAGAAGTCTGATCCTGCCCGAATTTACCTTTTAGATCGAATTGCTGAGCGGCCAGACCGAGTGAGAGATTAAGTCCTTTGTTGGAATAACGAACACTTGATCCGACACGATTATAGGTAAAGTCGTTCGTGTAGTATCGGGTCAGAAACTGGTTAGCCTGCAGCTCGTTATCCTTGACATCAAACACATCTCTGTCAACCTCATCTTTTCGCAAACTGAAATTGTAGAAGGTTTCCCAGTAAAACTTTTTAGCAAACGGCTCGATAAACGACAAACTTCCTTTAAATTGATTTCGCTTACTTTCCGTCTCATTCTGCTGATTGATCGAACTATTCCTGGAAGGATCCAGGAAAAATTCGTTGATCGAATTCAACCGTGAGCTTCCATCAGAATTATTAATATTGTATCCGGCACTTGCTGCAAAATTCCTTCCCTTCTTTTTAAATTTATGGCGATATAAAAGCAGGTTCGACATTGCAAAAGAATTATACAAATTGCTGTTATCGATTGTCGACCGGTTCGACAAAGTATCACCGCTACGGAAATATTGCTGGAAACTATCATAATCACTGTCGCCATTATTGATCCTTGAATTACTGATTAGAATAATTGTATTCAAGGAATCCAGCACTTTCTCCAACCGAAAACTTGGACGGTGATTTCCTGTAAAAGCATGTGTTCTGTTTTTATCTGTTGACTTAAAAGTACTGTTATTCAAAAAGTTATCCCGGCTCGACATAACATCGGTAATTGCGTCCGTGGAATTGTAAAAATAACTGGTACTGACTTTTGTCTTTTTGGTATCGTAGTTATAATTGGCACCACCGGCCCAGTTTTTCGTAAACCCCGGCGAACCGCTGCCATAACTTGGAGAGATCGTTATGCCGTCTCCATCCCCTCCGAAATATCGTATTCCACCAGAAAATCCAAAATCTCCGTCATCTCCCCAGTTAAAAGACTGGCTTCCTTTGAAATCCTGGTAATCATTTCTGGCAAGTCCGGATTGATTGGTATTGTTTCCAAAACCGAGCAAAGCAAATTGCTGTTTGTCATCAAACCGGTTATAACTGACCTTGCCTTCCACCCTGGAATCTGTTCCGACACCGGCAACCGCCTTTCCAAAACCACCTTTTTTATGGCTGTCCTTTAATTCCAGATTGACTGTTTTTTCCCGTTTTCCGTCGTCTACTCCGGTCACTTTGGACTGCTCTGTCTTTCCATTGAAAACCTGGACTTTATTGATAGCCTCTGCCGGAAGGTTTTTTGTTGCCATTTTTGGATCGTCGCCAAAAAAACGCTTACCGTCAACCGTCACACGTTTAACTTCTTCTCCTTGTGCTTTGATGTTACCATCGGCATCAACCTGCATACCCGGTAGCTTGCGTATAAGGTCCTCAACCGTCGATCCCGGCGGCACTTTAAACGCTCTCGGGTCATACTCAACGGTATCACCCCGAATACTTAACGGCGCCCGGGCAGTCTTGATTACAACTTCATATAAATCCTGATTCAGAAATTTCATACCTAGCTTCCCGACATTTGTGACGTCGCCATCATTCGGTGTAACATTTTGCTGGTAAGGCAGATAACCGACGTAAGAAACTTTCAGAAGATAAGAAATTCTCCTCAGATTTTTAAATTCAAAAGAACCATCTTTACCTGTTCTGCCGAAATTAACAAGGGAGGAATCCTTGGGAAGGAGAAGCATCACAGTGGCTTCCGGCAGACCAACGCCGGCTGTGTCTCCGACGATTCCTTTCATAGTAAAACGTCCCGTACTCTGGCCATAGGAGGCAAGGCAAATGAGACTACAAAAGAGTAGAAGTAGGAATTTTTTCAAGGCTAATAAAATAAGTTAAGGTGAATAAGTAAAGAGGGAACTTTTATCAATATTGCATTTGACAATATTATAAAATCAAGATGTTATATACAACTATAAATTTAGTTTTTAACACTTTTTGTAACCAATTGATATTTTTTTAACTTTTATTAAGAAAGATAAATTTCACAAATGTACACTTTTGCAACAAATGGTGACATTAAAATTATTAAAATAATAATTACTTAATTTGCGGGACTTTACGACTTACCTATCCTGACTTTCCATCGGGTATTGGCATAGAAGAAGTAAATAGAACCAAAGACCGATAACACAGACCGTTCAAAGACATAAATGACAAGTATAGGATTGCTTTCTGACACACATGGATATCTTGATCCCCGTATTTTTGACTATTTCGCCAACTGTGATGAAGTTTGGCATGCGGGAGATATTGGTTCAGTAGCAATCATTGAGCAGTTGGAAGCATTTAAACCGACCCGGATCGTTTTTGGAAATATTGATGATAAATCTATCCAGATCAGAAGCCAGGAAAATTTATTTTTTGAGCTTGAAGGATTTCGTATCTGGATGACGCATATTGGAGGAGCTCCGCCGCGGTATAATCCTGCGGTAATGCCTACGCTAAAAGAAGACACCCCCGATATCTTCATCTGCGGGCATTCTCATATTCTGCGCGTTATCCGTGACAAGGATTTAAAAAATATGCTTTACATTAATCCAGGAGCTGCCGGCCGTGAAGGCTTTCATAAGATCAGGACACTTTTACGCTTTAATCTGCACGAAGGTTTGATCACACAAATGGAAGTGATAGAGCTGGGAAAACGCGGTGCTATTGAAGTGTAAGTAAACGAGTGATTTTTTTTCTACCAGACTAATAAGAAAGAGGCCAGGTTTGGAAAACCCGATCTCGGATTTTTTTTAAATGCTTCTTTCTTAGTATAAAAACCCTGGATATCAGAAAGTAACCTTAACTACTTTCTTCTCAGTTCCTCTCAGTAGTTCGGCTTCAACCTGCTGACCTTTTTCATGCTCTCCAAGCACTTCCATATAATCATAAATGGTATTGATCGTTTTTCCGGCCAGTTTGGTAATGACATCACCTGCCAAAATTCCGGCAATCTCGGCAGGGCGCGCTTTTGAAACTGCATCAATTTTTAGACCTTTTCCCGAAAAACTGTAATCCGGCATAACACCAAGCGTCACTTTGAAATTGGACGTTGTCGTACCCTGGTGAGGATTACCAGCCGTTAAAAAAGCGGGTTCCGATTGCTCAGCGTCCAGTTTTTCAACAATGTCCGAAATCAGTTTTAAGATCTTTGCTTCCCCTTCTGCATTAATTTTATCCGCGTCATCGCTGATTTTGTGATAATCACTATGCCCGCCCGTGAAGAATTGCAAAACCGGAATATTTTTCAGATAAAACGAAGTATGATCCGAAGCGCCTATGCCCGAAGAATCAATCGTATATTTCATGTTTTGTTTTTTCGCCAGATCCGGAATTATTTTTCCCCAGGCAGGGCTCGTTCCCCATCCAGAAATGATCAGCCCTTTTTCGTCGTTCAACCTTCCAATCATATCCATGTTGATCATCGCTGAAATAGAAGCCAATGGAATCGTCGGCGATTCGGTATAATGCTTGGAACCTAGCAGCCCCAGTTCTTCACCCGAGAAAGCTATAAACAGGAAGTTATGCTTTTCCTTGGCCGGGTTTGAAGAAAAATATTTCGCCAGTTCGATCACACCGGCGGTCCCGGACGCATTATCGTCCGCACCGTTATGGATATAATTTTTACTGTCGGGGGACAAGGATCCGCTTTGGTATCCCTTTCCCAAATGATCATAATGACCGCCTATCACGATCGTTTTTTCAGCACCATTATCCAAAAATCCAACGACATTTCTGGCTGTCATTTTGTGTGAAAAACCATCTACTCCTGCCGTTAATTGAAAAGGCTGAAAATAGGTATTCTCTGTTCCGGCCGGTTTCAGACCTGATTTTTTGAATAAATCAGCGATATAGTTGGCCGCCTTAATTTCGCCCAAAGTCGCGGTTCCTCTTCCCTCAAATTCATCCGAGGCCAGAAGGTCAACATGTTTTTTAATATCAGATGCCGTAATTTTTTGGGCAAGAACTAAGTTATCCGCCGCAATAAATAACGCAATGGAAAGAAGTATTTTTTTCATTTTATCTAATTAAAATAGCTAAACCGGCTTTTCCGGAATTGACAAAGCTTCCCGAAATTCTGCCAGGAATTGTCGCACTCTGGTCAGTCTGTATATCATCAACTGCGATTCTTCTTTTCTTCGGAGTTGCTCGCGGGCTCCTTTTATAGTTCTGCCCTGCTTATCTTTTTGGTGCATTATTTTCCGGATCACTTCAATATCCCGTTCCGTATATCTGCGACGATTTCGCGAATCTCTTTTCGGAGCCAGTTGAGGAAATTTCTTTTCCCAGAAACGGAGAGCAGAAGCTTCGCAACCTACGATTGCGGCAACTTCATTGGTGTCGTAATAAAGTTTTGTGTTGGGTTCCATATCAATCCGGTATGAGCAAATGTACTAACCTATTTTTGTTAATTATAATTATTCTAAACAATAAGTGAAGAATTTATTACATCGGGCTATCTTGTCACTTAGTTAAGAAGCGTTCTGTAACTTGAATAGTTTCCGCGTAACTCTCTAAAATTAGCTATATCTTCTAACATGAAAAATCACTACGTTATTTTATTTCTTCTGATTTCGGCTGTAAATTCTTACAGTCAGTCTTCAAATCGCCTGATTGTCAACTATGGTATCACCAGTCAAATCTTAATTGGGGACCACCTGGACGGTGCCGGCGGTCAAGATGGAAAAGGCGGAAATGTTTTCGGTGTGAGATATATCCGGACTACTACTGGAAAAATTTCGCTGGAAACGGCTCTGGAATATTCCCGGTATCAATTTTCAATATCGCCTGCTTTTCACCCCGGCATTGACATGACCGCCCGAAAAGAAAATGTAGAATTAATCTCCGTTCCACTTTTCGCCAATTATTCTTTTGCAAAATATCTCTTCGTAAACGGAGGTTTAATAGCTGACTTTCAACTTAATAAAAAAACAACCGATGCAGTTGACCGACAATCCGGTGTTGGTTTGGGAATAGGGTTTGGCGGAAAATACGACTTCAGGGCGATCACGCTCTCCATCAATCCATATTTACAACAACACTCGATTATTCCCATTGAGAAATCCAGAAATCAGGAGCGTCTCCTGGAAGCAGGTATTCGATTTGGTGTGGGATATCGTTTTTGAATGTAATTTGCATAATGGAAAGTACTGTTACGATATCCGGCCTGCTGCTCTATTTACTGATCCTGTTGCTGATTGTAAGCTTCTTGTTTATAACTTTCCTTGTTGTAAGATTAAAAACCGAAACACATCAGAAGCGATTTTTTGAGCAGAAACTCAACGACGCAGATTCAAGAAAGGAGAATTTTGAACTCGAAACGATCAAGTCCAAGCTGAATCCGCATTTGTTTAAAAATGTCCTGAATTCCATTCAGTCACATGCTTATCAAAGTTATTACGCACTGGATAAACTTTCCAATGTACTGGATTATATTCTCTACGAAAGCGACTGTGAATATGTTACTTTAAAAGAAGAAACCGATTTCGCGTTGAGTCTGATCGAAATTAACAGACTAAAAGTAAGTCCGTTATTTGATTTAAGAATAAAAAATAAAATGGACCAGCACAGCACGTTGGTCAATACAAAAGTAATTGCGCCGTTAATCACTATTGACCTGATCGAAAATGCGTTTAAACATGCCGACATTCAAAATCCGGACGCATTCATTTCCATCGTTTTTGATCTGAATGAAACAACTTTTTCGTTAATCGTTTCCAATAAAATCAGCGTAAAACCTATACTAAAAAAGGAAAAAAGCGGTTTTGGAAAAGAGAACCTGAGAAAGAGACTTGATTTGGTCTACCGGTCGAACTATACCCTGGAACACACCGTTGAAAATGATGTGTACATTGCTCATCTGAAAATTAATCTGCTTGAACACAAAGCTCAAATGTTTTCTGCTGGATGACGAATTACCTGGATTGACGTATTTGCGAATGCTATGCGAACAAATTCCTGAACTCGAAGTGGTCAAAGCGTTCAACGATCCGTTGAAGCTGATACAAGCCAGCGCTGATCTTGATTTCGATTTATGTATCACGGATATTGAAATGCCCGGATTGAACGGCCTGGAAATCGCGCGATTATTGAAAGGGAAACCTGTGATTTTTATTACGGCTTATAAGGAATTTGCTGCCGAAGCTTTTGATCTGGATGCAGTCGATTATATCAGAAAACCCATTCAGAAGGAGCGTCTTGAAAAAGCTATTTCAAAAGCCGCGAGGCTGATCGAAAAAGGGAAGACGGAAAAACAGTTTATGCAGCTGAACACCAACAAAGGGAAAGCTCTGGTTGCTTTCGATCAGCTGTTACTTATTACTTCCGCAGAAAAAGACAAGCGCGATAAACTTGCATATCTGGAAAATGGTCAGGAAATCACGTTAAAAAATATTTCGTTTGAACAACTATTAACCTTGCTTCCAGCAGAAAGTTTTTGCAGGATCAGCAAAAAAGATATCATCGCATTAAAAGCCGTCCGATTTTTCACACATCAGGAAATTACGACGATTATTTACCCGAAAAATTCAGAAAAAGAACTGATTCTTTCACTCGGAGAAAACTTCCGGAAAGATTTTCTTGATAAAGTTTCAGGATAAAAAAGCGCAGTGTCAGCCGGATTTGACAGGCTGACACTGCGCTTTAATTCTGAAAAATCAAATTTCCTCGCTGATCGGGAAATAAAGTGTAAATCTGGACCCTTTGTCTAACTCCGAGTCAGCGATGATATATCCTTTATGATTTTCCATAATTTTCTTACAAATTGCCAAACCTATACCCGTTCCGGGATATTTGTGGGCTGGATGTAATCTCTGAAATACATCAAAAATTCTCTGCTCGTATTCTTTTTCAAAACCGATTCCGTTATCCACAAAAGAAAGTGCGTAATAGGAATCAAATTTATGTGACTTATCAATTGCAACCTTCTCCTCCGAAACAATATCCACGTCAATCGTGATCATCGGAGAAACATCCTGTTTTGAGAATTTCAGGGCATTGCTAAGCAAATTTACAAATAGCTGATGTATCTGGAATGGAATAACTTTTAGCGTCGGCAGAGGCGAAGCAGCAATCAGGGCATTTTTTTCGTCGATGTTATCGCATAATTCAGCCAGCACCTTTTTAAGCAAAGCATTCAGGTCGGTTTCCTCAAAAACCTTCTCCATGTTACCCGTTTTCGAGTAGGTCAGGATATCTTCTATCAGCAACTGCATTTTTTCAGCCGCAAAGCGCATCCGTTCAACGGAATCTTTCACCTGAACAGACAAGTCAGGATTTTCCCTGTCGAGTACCTTTGACGCAAAAATCTGGATTTTCCTTAGCGGCTCTTTAAGATCGTGCGTGCTGATCCAGTTGAGATTCGCCAGTTCTTTGTTAGCCGCTTTAAGTTCTTCATTCAAAATCCGGTTCTTGTTTTCCTGCGTTTTTACGTAATGAAGATTGATATGTTTTTGTAACGCATATGTAAAGTTGGATGACGAATTCAGCTCAGCCTTTCTCCACTTGGCACTTTTATTTTTTACCTCTTCCATCCACAGGTCAAAGGATTTCCTCGGCGACAAGCGTGATCCACTTCCTTCACCTTCGTTGTGAACTACCGCCTTATGCGGATTCCCAGCCCAATTGATCGTTTCAGGACGCTCAGCCCTTACCCACAAAACCCCATCCGGCGTTCCGGCTGCAAGAGAATGGTAAATTATTCCTGCTGCATATTTTGACAAATTTTCGTATTCCGGAAAAAAGTCAATTAGCTGTTCGGTATGAAATCCGGAATTCGGATATTTTTGTGATAAGGAATTCAACAACGGAATTAAATCTTCATCAGGAGGAACCAAGCCATTTTTGTATAATTTTCCTTGTGAAAAAATAACAAATCCGTGCGCATTCGCCAGATTAAGTAAAGACTCTGCGGTATGTTTTTCGCCGATAAAATCATCATTTTCATGCAGCAGCGTTAAAGATTCCAAAAGCGATTTATCCGAAGCCTGAGCAATCTGAAACTCTTCTGCCACTTCTCTTACCGCAATTTGCGAAGTAAGGAAATGTCCTTGAAGCAGTGCCGCCAGTCTCGTATAATGTGGTAATAATTTTGGTGAATAGTGATGGCAGGCAATCAGCCCCCATAATTTATTATTTTTTAAAAGCGAGACGGTCAGTGTGGCTTCAACGCCCATATTTTTGAGATATTCAATATGGATCGGAGAAACGCTGCGTAAACCTGAAAGGCTCAGATCCAGCGACTTATTACTTTTGTCTCCACTGTCATTCAGCGTAAAAAGAGGCACAGGCTGATAACTTACATCAGCGATCATCCGAAGCGGGCTACGCAAATAAAGTTCTCTGGCCTGGGCAGGAATATCAGTATGCGGATATTTTTGCCGTGCAAAGGAAACCAGATCTTCCCGCTTGTTTTCAGCGATAACCTCTCCGTTATATTCTTCGTCGAACCGATAGATCATCACACGGTCATATCCTGTAATTCTCCTCGTTTCGATGGCGATATCATTACATAATTCAAGAAGCGAATTATGATGTTCCATTAAAAAAACGAAATTTTTTGTCTGGCTGTAAAGATTTGGAAGATCAAAAGTGCCGTCCGGGAATGGTTCGAGTTCAAGTATAATATTGACCCCGCTGACATTGATTGACGTATTATAAGGGATGTCTTCAAAGGTAAAAACGAAAGGTCGCGCCTGATCCGTTTTTTCTTCATTCAGATAAATAACAAAGTTGTCATACTGCGCTTTGCTGAAAATTTCTGTCAAAGATTTCCCCAACAGTTTTTCAGGAGAGAGTTTGATAAACTTCTCGCTGTTAGCGCTGCAAAAATCAATCAGGTGATTTTCAGATTTCAGCCCTAACAAAAATCCATGTGGTTGTATACTTCCAGGAATATGAATCGGCTCACTTTCGCAGTTTGTCAGATTTACTATATCCCTGTTAACGATATCGGTAATATTCATTTTAAAAAATTATGTCTGCTTCGTTTAGCCAATTGTCTATGGTGGTGAATGTCTGGACTGCACTCGCAATAATTTCTTCTTCGCAATTTTCTTCAACCGCATAATTCACCAACGAAGAGATGAATAATTTCCACAGCATCCCGGTTTTCTGACCATATCCCCAAAAATAAGATGCGCCGTTATCTCCGTCAAATCCTAATGTCTGGTTAATGTGTTTGTAAAGAAATTTTCCTCCAAGGGTTGAACCTTCCAGAACATACATAACGCCCAAAGCCGCTGCAATTCCGGACGTGGTAAACTGGAAAACAGGAATATTATCGAGACCAACTCTTGATACTCCGGTATTAGCCAAATCCTTTACAATAAGGCCTGACTTGTAACGCTCTTCTAAATCAGGCATTACAGAGGCGATTTCAGGAAAAATATCGCGTTCGCATGCACGCGTGACACCGTAAAGTTTGGCTATATATGTTTGATAATCTGCCAGCTTGACGGACGGATCCAGGATTGCTTTTGAATATTTATTTTCCTCTAATTGTTTATGACTTTCGCCTGTTTTTTCTCGTAGGTTTTTCAAAAACAGATCCTGTTTCTCCTTAGAAACAACTAATTCATCCATGCTGCTGAACTTCAAATTATGGTATTGAAAAATCCGTACAAAAATTGTTCCAGTTTTGCACGCTGCCCTGTAATGGCGGTTATTTTTGACTTCAAAAAGCAAAATATAAAAACTTTATTTGAAATTTTGCTTTTATAAGGTAATGAAAATTTTAAAGTATTCGATTTTTTCATGATCCGATTGGCTGAAATAATTCACGAACGATTACACCATACGGATACTCCCCTTCACCAGATTTTTCATTACATAATATCTCCCCCTTGTTACATAAATAGCGCATCAGCCTTATTGACGTAACTTACTACTCACTTAATGAGATAAATTTGCACCGACAACGGGATTTGGGGATAATATCCTGCCCTATTTCTAACTTCAAAATTACAGTATGAAGAACATCAGAAATCTACTTTTTTACACCCTTACAATCGGCCTCTTTTCGGGATTAATGTATTTTATTATCGTTCAGGGGGAAACACTTGAAATCGGAAAAGTTACCGTTCAAAAAGCAGCCGAAACCACTTCTTCCTGGCATCAGTTTATAGACACTTACAAGCAGAATATTACCAATCCACTTGCCATTTTACTTTTACAGATCATTACCATTATCGTTGTTGCGCGGGCGTTTGGTTACCTCTGCAAGAAAATTAAACAACCTACGGTTATCGGTGAAATAGCCGCAGGAATATTTCTGGGCCCTTCTTTCATAGGAATGTATTATCCGGAGTTTTCCAGTTTTCTGTTCCCCTTGAAATCCCTGGGAAATCTCCAGTTCCTGAGCCAGATCGGGCTTATACTTTTCATGTTTGTGATTGGAATGGAGCTGGATCTTAAAATATTAAAGAACAAGGCACAGGAAGCTGTTGTCGTCAGTCACGCAAGTATTATTTTTCCTTTTGCATTAGGTATCGGACTTGCATTCATTATTTATGAGCAATTCGCACCAGCCGAAATCAACTTTCTGTCTTTTGCCTTATTTACAGGTATCGCCCTGAGTATCACAGCCTTTCCAGTACTTGCCCGGATCGTACAGGAAAGAGGGCTATCTAAAACAAAACTGGGAACACTGGCGATTACCTGCGCGGCAACCGACGATATCACTGCCTGGTGTTTGCTGGCAGCAGTAATCGCCATTGTTAAAGCCGGATCCGTTCTGAGCTCGATTTACACGATCCTGATGGCGGGAAGTTATGTATTGATCATGTTAAAAGTCGTTCAGCCTTTTTTGAAAAAACTCGGTGACGTTTATTCCTACAAAGAAGGGTTGACAAAACCTGTTGTTGCTGTATTTTTCATTACGCTGCTTGTCTCCTCTTATGCTACGGAAGTTATCGGCATTCATGCGCTTTTTGGTGCATTTATGGCGGGGGTGATCATGCCTGCAAATCAGAATTTCAGAAATATTTTCATTGAAAAAGTGGAAGATGTAGCCTTGGTTCTGTTGCTTCCGCTCTTCTTTGTTTTTACTGGTTTGAGAACACAAATAGGTCTTTTGAACGACCCTTACCTTTGGCAGATCACCGGCCTTATCATCGCAGCGGCGGTCATCGGGAAGTTTGCCGGAAGTACGATTGCAGCAAGATTTGTTGGCCAGGACTGGCGTGACAGCCTCGTCCTCGGCGCGCTGATGAACACAAGAGGCTTGATGGAGCTTGTGGTCCTTAATATTGGCTATGACCTGGGCGTTTTGACTCCCGAAATTTTTGCGATGATGGTAATCATGGCACTGGTCACAACCTGTATGACTGGCCCGGCGCTGGATCTGATTAACCGTTTTTTCCCCGAAAAAAATACAGAACTTCCCGATTCCGTTGTTGAAACCGGCAAATATACAATTCTGGTTTCGTTTGGAAGTCCGCAAAGTGGAAGATCTATGCTGCGTCTGGCACATAGTCTGATCAGAAAGGCTCCTTCGAACGCGAGTATTACCGCCTTGCACTTATCTCCAAGTAACGATCTTAACCAATTCAATTCTGAGGAGTATGAACACGAAAGTTTTGAACCGATCAAACAGGAAGCGCAGCAATTAAACCTTCCAATGATCACCATGTTTAAACCGTCACAAAATATTGACCGTGATATAATAGAAACGGCCAACCTGGGAAATTTCGACTTATTGCTCGTGGGTATCGGCCGTAATGTTTTTGAGGGAACGATTCTCGGAAAGGTGCTAGGTTTTACAACAAAAATAATCAGCCCGGAAAGGCTTTATGATACCATAACGGGAAAAGAAAAGTTCTTTGATTACAGCGTTTTTGACGACCGGACAAAACATATTATTAAATCTGTAAAGGTCCCCGTAGGAATTCTTGTGGAGAAAAATTTAACAAAAATTGAAAATATTTTCATACCGATATTTTCTTTGAGCGACAGTTTTCTCCTTGTTTTTGCTCAGAAACTTATCCATCACAGCGACGCCCGCGTGATCATCCTGGATGCAAGCGGGGTTATCCGTCAGAATCCTGAATTGAAGGAAACTATTTCTGCCATTGAACAAATCGCCCCAAATCATATTGCTTTGTATCACGACAAGAAAATTGAAAAGGAATTTCTTGAACAGCAGGATCTCATGCTGATCAGCCTCGATAGCTGGAAAAAAGCAGTGGAAACACATAGTTTATGGTTGTCGCATTCTCCTTCGGTTTTGATGATCCGGTCCTGATTTTCACAAGTTATCAAAGTCGCAAAATTTAGGTAAATTGAACCGTCATCACTAACCCAAACGAAGCATGGATCAACGAATAATTAATCTTTTTGACGAGTACACGCATAAGCCTCTAAGTCGTGATACATTCCTGAAGCGACTGGCAAATCTGGCAGGAGGAACTTCGGCAGCGCTGGCTCTGCTTCCGCTTCTGGAAGTGAATTACGCAAATGCCGCTACCGTTGCCGAAACTGACGATGATATCATTGCGGAAGATATAAAGTACGAGGGCGACGGAACACCAATGGGCGGTTATCTGGCAAGACCTAAAAAGCCCGGCAAGTATGGTTCCGTTTTAGTTATCCATGAAAATCGTGGTTTAAATCCTCATACAAAGGATATTGCCCGGAGAATTGCAAAAGCCGGCTACGTCGCGCTTGCCGGTGATGCGCTTGCACCTTTTGGAGGAACGCCCGCAAATGAAGATGAAGCCCGTGCACTTTTCGCTAAAATAGATACCACCAAAAACCTGAATAATTTCCTGAAAGGACTGGATTATCTGAAAGGCAGACCAGAAAGTAATGGAAAAACAGCCTGTGTTGGATTTTGCTGGGGAGGTGCCTTATCCAATCAGTTAGCCGTCCATTCTCCAACGCTGAAAACTGCTGTCGCATACTACGGCCGTCAGCCGGAAGCCGCTGATGTACCGAAAATAAAAGCATTTGTTCAGCTGCATTATGGCGGACTGGACGAAAGAATAAATGCCGGAATTCCCGCTTATGAGGAAGCACTTAAAGCTGCCGGAGTGAAGTATGAAGTTTATGTTTACGAAGGAGCTCAACACGCTTTTCTGAATGATTCAGCTCCCACGCGATATAATCCGGAAGCCGCGAAACTGGCTTGGGAAAGGACCTTAAAAGCTTTCAAAGAACACATTTCCTGATTTTTTGGAATCACAAAAAAGCTCTTTTCGTTAGCAGAAAAGAGCTTTTTTCTATTTATAATTTTTCAAGATTCCAATCTTTTCTACCGGCAACGTTTGCCATCCCGAAGGAGTTATCATTTGCGAATCGTCGGGAATAAAGTGTCGGCTGTCCATCATTTTCCAGTTATATGGATAAGTATCCATGACACGATTATTTTCTGACCAGTTATACCAAATATCCTCTCCCTTCCTGGTCGTCGCTACCTTGACGAAAATATTGTTTTCAAAAAATAATCGTTTTGGAATAGATGGATCCTGCTTCCAGTAACCGACCAGCTCCGGATATTTCGTCGCATAAGGCGGCTGATCAAATTTTACCGCCTTTAAGCGTTTATCGATCACGCCATCTTTTGCAAGTGTCGCCTTCGACCAGTTTTGAAATCGGTTGTCGACATGGATTCCAAGAGGGCTGTCTATAAACAAATTATTTTTATAAGAAATGTCCTGACCACCTCCGATCAGCACCGGAATCGTGCCGGCTTTATAGAATATATTGCCAAAAACTTCCATACCGCACGCTCCGTCGTCGTGGTAAATTGCGGAAGTCCGATGATTGTTTCCAAGGTGATGAAAATAGTTAAATCTTAATTTATTACCTCTTTCCGATGGATCGCGGCCATAATAGAAAGCACCCTGATCATCAATTTCCCGGCATACATCATAAATGTTGTTGTATGCCAAAACATGATCATTTCCATGAAGTAAAATAGCCATACTTGGCGCATTGTAAATCTCGCAATTCAAAATACTGTTTCCTACCCCATCAATGCCAATACCCGGGCGGTATGATTTTTCAATCCGGTTAAAATCATGTATCCGGCAGTTTTCAACACTATTTCCCGCTGGTGTAAGGCTTAACCGGTCACCTCCTCCCAGTCTGACACCGCCAGCCCCGATGTAATAAATATGGCAATTTACAATCCGGTTATTGATGCCACCTTCCCGGTTATAAGTCGAATTTTCATACATATGCTGATCTAAACTTCCGATCAACTGCGATGAAACTTTTCCGCTTCCTTCGTGTTTTTGATCTTCAAACGGCATAATGCCCTTGCCTATCGAAACAGCAACAGAACCAAGATTTTTAAAAACGCAGTCTGTTATGACACAACTTTCCGAGCGCTCCATGTAAACTCCCATGCCGCGTGACACTTCAAACGATATACCTTGAAAGGTAATATTTTTTGACCCTTCGATCGAAACCAGCGGTGTTTGAAGAACAGACAAATCCAGTTTCGAGATCAATGACGGCAGGAAGAAAAATAATAACCCTCTGTCTCTGTCCAGGTAATATTCGCCATTTTGATCAATTTCTTCCGGAATGTTGTATGCATACCAGCGGTTCCAGGCTTTGCCGGAAGCGAACCCGTAAATATGCGGCTGAGCTGTTGTAAAAGTGTTGCTAACCGTATCTATACCTGCGATTTTTACCGCATCTTCGGCATAACCGACGTTAAAATATCCTGAAAGCCAGATATCCTTTGATCTTTTCCAACCAGACGGGCGATTCGTCTCATAAGCAAATTTCCCTCCGCGGCTGGACTGATCACCATCGCGCACCACAGATCCTTTATCCAAAACTTTACCCATCAATACGGTCGAGTCGTTGGGCCAGCGGGCAAGGTGTCCAGGATTGTTATTTATAAATAATTCGAGCCATGATGGCGCATAAGGCCGCGCAAAACCCACACTTCGCAGTTGGCCGTAATCAGAAATTCCTAATTCACGAAGATTTATTACACCTATTTTATTTTGTACGGATTCAGGAAATTCATTTTTATAATCCGTACGGTTAAGTCGCATTACTTTGGTAGGATTCACCGAAACTCCGCCCGTGAAAATAACAGATTCACTTTGCCATGGCTTGATTAAAATATTGCTGTCACCTGCGTCAAATAGAAGCGTCTGTTGAAAAATATATGTACCGCCCCTCACATAAATGACGCTCGGTTCTGTTTTTGTCCCGAAGTTCCGGGCTGCCATCTTTGCTCTCAGAATCGTCGCAAACGGATTGTCCCTGGTTCCGGGATTGGTATCACTGCCACTTAATGAAACGAAAAAAGTATCAGCCGCCGAGCTCCCGGAAGTGATCATCAAAAATAAAAAAAGAGCTGCGACATGACTTAAAAACTTGATGATACTTCTGTTCATAAAGGACTTTTTTGTATTAAAACCTTGTTAGAAAATGAGAATGCAGATGTAAAATTCAATCACATCGACCGTTTCTGCAACTTTACAGCGCAGAAAACCAGTGAATGGCTCAAAAATTATAACGTCAGAAAAAGTCAAACAATACCGGTGTTTAAAAATTAATTCAACTTATTTAGATATGTCCAAGCTTTTTTCTCCTCTTGAAATAAAGAGAATTACACTAAAAAACAGAATTACAGTATCTCCCATGTGCCAGTATTCGTCTGTCGACGGGTTTGCCAATGACTGGCACCTCGTTCACCTCGGGAGTCGTGCCGTTGGCGGTGCTGGTCTGATCATTTCAGAAGCCGCCGCAGTTTCGCCGGAAGGCCGGATTTCCCCCCAGGATTTAGGTATCTGGAAAGATGAACATATTGAGAAACTAGCACAGATTACTAACTTCTTGTCTCAACACGGAACGGTTCCAGGCATCCAATTGGCGCATGCCGGCAGGAAAGCGAGCACAGCCACACCATGGCTTGGTCGCGGGAAGGTTAATCCGGAAGATGGAGGTTGGCAACCGGTAGCACCTTCGGCGATCGCTTTTTCAGAAACCTACCCCATGCCGGTCGAACTGGATCAGGAAGGAATCGACAAGGTTATTTTGGATTTTACCAATGCCGCAAAAAGGGCGCTCGACGCTGGTTTCAAGGTAATAGAAATTCACGCGGCTCATGGATATCTGGTCCACCAGTTTCTTTCGCCTTTGAGTAATCATCGTACTGACAGTTATGGCGGAAGCTTCGAAAACAGAATACGCTTTTTATTACAAATCATAGAAAGCGTTAAAAAAGTCTGGCCTTCGGATTTGCCAATTTTCGTAAGAATTTCAGCAACTGACTGGGCCGAGGGCGGCTGGAATATTGAAGAGTCTGTAAAACTAGCTCTACAACTCAAAGAACTGGGAATTGATCTGATTGACGTATCGACAGGCGGCTTGGTAACCCACCAGAAAATTCCTGTCGGCCCCGCTTATCAGCTTCCTTTTGCTTCCAGAATAAAAGAAGAAACCGGAATACTTACCGGAACCGTTGGTATGATTACAAATTCCGTTCAATCGGAAACTATTCTGGTAAATGAGGACGCGGATTTGATTATCATGGCACGCGAAATACTTCGCAATCCCTATTTTCCTTTGCAGGCCGCAAAAGAATTGCACGAGGATATCAAGTGGCCAATTCAATATGAAAGATCTAAACCATAAATATTGATTTTGATGACTTTCAGTCAGCAAATTCATCCGCTGAAAGGGACAAATAATTGTTCCATATGAGCGGATGAATTTGTTTAAGATTAGTCACCCGGCACCCCTCTTAACAGTTGTCGAATCGCCATTACAGCTGTTATTGTTTTGATCGTAGATAACCTTCTGTCTTATGCTCAGCCATCTGTGCTTTTTATTCTTTTTTCCATTCGCCGCATATAAGAAGACAACACACTGATCGCCAGCAGTGAGGAAATAACTAAATCAATGCAGTTTGTTGATACAAAGTTTTACCAGGAATTATTAAAAATATCTATAAAAAAGATCTCAGTTAATCAAACCGCTGGACAAGAAGCTTTTGGGGAATTGCCTGCCCGGAAATAGCAGGAATAATTTTTTAAAATGCTTATTGAAATTATAGTAAAACACTTCATCAACAAATGTTATGGCCGATTTAATCACATTCATGCAGGTTATTGGAAACCTTCTGGTAGCCGCAATTATATTCTCAGCGCTGATTTTTACCACAGTTTACTACATTTTGGGATATATGGTAAAAGAGATAAAATTGACACCCTTAATCAGAAAAGGCATCAATTTTAGAAGAAGATAACAAGCTTCGCTGCTATATAAAAATTCAAAACTCAAATTCAAAGCTTAGATAATAAACTATCAATCAAGATATTAATTTCTGCCTAAGCAAAAATTCCAGTTGATTATTTGCATCAATCAGTTTTTCCAGAAGATCCCGGTTTTTCTCACGCAAGCTGAATATTTCGTACGCATTTTTAATTATAATTCTTAATTGCTGTTCGTCCCAGGGCTTATTCAGGTAATAATAGATGTGCCCCTTATTCACTGCATCAATGACGGCTGTTATATCTGAATATCCGGTCAATAATATACGAATCGGGTCCGTATACTCTTTCAACACCTCTATCAAAAAATCCACACCCGTCATCTCCGGCATTCGTTGGTCGGTGATGATCACGTGAACTTTGTTAGACTTCAAAACTTCTAATCCCTCCTTGCCCGAAGTTACTGTCAGCACATTAAAATCTCTTCTAAACGCCGCTTTAAAAGAATTTAAATTATTTACTTCATCATCCACATAGAGGATACTAATTTTCTCGGGGCTTTCCATTTTTCTGGTTGTAAACTCTGAAATAAACTTATAAATTCATGTTTCTAAAAATACAAGATTATTTTCAAATAAGGTAATATTATTTCTACGGTAATTTTATTGTATCCTTGCAAATATATATGTTTGATTAGAAATTAACATACTATAAAAATAATAGAACAAATCCGCGGTGATATTGTTAATTAAGTAACAGTATCCATACATTAAATCTCATTTCAAGAACACCGATTTCTTTATCAACGGTTACCTTACCGAATGAACTTTGCAATAACTTGGACGCGTAATTATTGTTCTTCTGAAATTATGTTTAGATTGTCAGAGATATGCGACGTTTTATGAAAATTTCCGGAAAATAACCGCTCAACGCAAGCTTAAAGATGTATCAAGATTTAGAATTAAATGAAGTCTATTTACCCGTTTTATTTGACTTGAGTGAAGAGTCTGACAGACAAAAATTCAACGATATTATTTCAGCTAAAACTGATAAAATAGTTCTGGATTTATTTTCTTCCCAGAAAAAAGAACTTTTCAAGATACGGAGCCCTAAACGAAGACTCTCCCCGGCGGATACCGACGTTCTGTACAGCAGCTGGATTGAAAACCGAAATCCCGGGCACGAGGGCGTTTGGGTTTATTATCCCTGGTTGAATAAAATGATTCATATCCTCAGCAAAGAGGAATTTATTGAATTAAGAACCAGCCGCAACCAATTTAAAATTACGCCATCCGAACAGACCAGTCTGTTTAATAAAAAAATCGGAATTATAGGGCTTTCGGTTGGCCACGCCGTAGCTCTGAGTATTGCAACCGAAAGGATTTGCAGTACGCTGAAACTTGCCGATTTTGATACCATAGAACTTAGCAATCTCAACCGGATCAAAACCGGGATACAAAATATAGGACTTAACAAATGTGTAGTCACAGCGCGTGAAATTGCTGAAATTGACCCGTTTATAAAAATTGAATGTTATCAGGAAGGGCTTACCGATGAAAATCTGGAAGCCTTTTTGCTTGAAGGTGGAAAACTAGACATTCTGGTTGACGAATGCGACGGGCTTGAAATGAAAATAGCCAGCCGCCAGATGGCAAAAAAATATCAGATTCCAGTCGTTATGGAAACCAGCGATAAAGGAATGCTCGATGTGGAACGTTTTGACCTGGAAGCGGACAGATCAATTTTACACGGGTTTCTGGATGATATTCCTCCTGAAAGATTAAAGAATATAAGCCCCGAAGATCGGATACCGCTTGTCCTTAAAATAGTGGATGCAAAAAACAGTTCTCTTCGCGGGCAGTTATCGCTGATTGAAGTAGGCCAGTCCATTAGTACCTGGCCGCAGCTCGCGAGTGCGGTGACGCTTGGAGGCGGTGTGGTGACGGATGTCTGCCGCAGGATTCTTCTCGATCAATACAATGAATCCGGACGATATTATGTAGATCTTGAAAAAATAATCGGCAATAAAAAACCTTCGGAGAAATCCTCAGGCGATGGAAATCCTTATGATCCGTTTTCATTGAAAGATGCCATCACGTTGGCTGATTCATTCCCCACTCCTGAGGATTCTTTCAAGCCCGATCTGGAAATCGTTTCTGAAATTGTCGAAGCTGCCGGACTTGCTCCTTCAAATGCAAATGACCAACCCTGGAAATGGCTTTATCGAAACGGCAGGCTATTTCTTTTTCACGACGAGAAGAGATCATTTTCATTTGCTAATTTTTCAGATATTTCAGCACACGTTTCACTCGGAGCGGCATATGAAAATCTTCTGCTTAAAACCAATCAGCACAATCTGAAAGTTAAAAGTGAGCTTTTTCCATTAAAAAATGATAAAAGCCTGGTTGCTATTGTCGACTTTTATAAGGATGATGATGAGCAAAATTTCGAAACCGTTTACTCTCCTGAATCCGTTGCATTTATTGCAAACAGATCTTCCAACCGCAGCCTTTCCCAGCCTGCTGATATGCCTCCTGCCGATTTAGACAGCCTGACAGAATCAGTTGAGAGCGTGCAGGGTGGCAAAATTCACTTTATTACAGATAGAGAAAAAATTCTAAGTCTTGGAAAAATTATTGGAGAGAGCGAACGTATCACACTACTAAATAAATCCGGGCATAAAGATTTTTACGAACGAAATATTCGCTGGACGCCAGACCAGACAGACAAGTCCGGAGACGGAATTGATATTCGGGGAATGGGTATGGTTCCAGCCCAAATTGCTGCACTTTCCATTATTAAAGAGCCAAAAATTGCCGAAGTTTTAAAAACGATCGGAGGAGCGAATGCACTCGTTGACGGCGTTGTGCGAACTGCCAGCCTTGCTTCCGGAATTGGCCTTGTAACTGTTGCAGGAACAAGTTCTTCTGATTATTTTGCTGGTGGAATAGCCTTACAAAGGCTCTGGCTCAAAGCCGAAAAACTTGGATACGCAATTCATCCGCTCAATGCTCCGCTGTATTTATTCGCACGCCTGAGTTCCAACAGTGCGGCAGGACTCGATCAGAGCGAGATCGAATCGATCCGTGAGCTGCGCAGCAAGTTTCTGGATATCATTCCTGTCGGAGAAAATGTCGCAGAAACGTTTCTCTTCAAGATCGCCAAGGCCAACAAGCCTGCCATTAAATCCAAGCGTCTACCCTTATCGGAGATATTGTTTATTGAAAACAAAGCATTATAATGGTAGCCAAAATCAGAGCATTCAAATCTCCGGATGACGTCGAAACCAGTCTGCGTTACGTTGAAGGACATAGAAAAGTTTTAGAGTCATACGGCGTAAAAAAAGTAACATCAGCCAGCGTCGACTGGCTGCATGATCCTCAGACCTATGTCGTTCTTGTAGAATCCGAAGACGGCGAGAAAATCTATGGAGGAGGCCGGATCCAAATCCGTTCGCACGAAATGAAAATGCCGATGGAAGATGCAATCGCTAAAATTGATAAAGGAATTTATCAGTATGTTGACAATATCGGAAGCCAGAGTGTTGCAGAATTTTGTGGACTTTTCAACTCGAAAGAGGTGGCAGGATATGGCATCGGAAGCATTTTTCTGGGCCGGATCGGAGTTGCGATCGCAACGCAGGTGAATGTTCAGTATCTGATGGCTTTGTGTTCTCCCGCAACTTTGAGAAATTGTGCCCGCGTTGGGTTTGAAATTATCAGAGAATTAGGGAATAATGGAACATTTTATTACCCAAAAGAAGGGTTGGTTGCAACTGCACTGATCATTAAAGATATCGTAAATCTTCCCGGCGCGAATTCGGAGGAAAGAGAACGTATTTTTGATCTTCGCGAAACCCCTAATCAGGAGGCAATCGAAAAAGGTCCAAAAGGCGAAATGGATATTATCTATCATACTAAATTGTAATTATTGAAATGATGAATTTCATCAGGTTTGTTTTTTTGCCTATACTCCTTTTGTTTTCTTTTTCTTTAAAAGCTGAGGAAATCGATTTCAACGGAAAAGATATTCTGATTGGAAAATATCTGGAAATGGCGGAAGACACCAATAATAGTTATGAATTTCCTAATTTCCCTACATCAACCAAGTTTGTCCGGAGTGAATTTGAGACGCCAAATCTGGGTTTGAGCAAATCTACATACTGGATAAAATTCACCGTTCGTAACGTAAGCGAGGACCCGAAAATTTTCCTGGAACTTGCCTATCCTATGCTCCATTCCTGTGAGCTATATTCTCTTGATTCAGGAAAAGTAGAAAACAGATCTATTCTCGAAACCTATTCTTTCAGCGAACGGGAAGTAAATCATCAAAGTATTGTTTTCAAACTGCTGATCGGGAAAAATGCGTCCAAAACTTTTTTTCTGAAAATTAAAGGCGGCAGACAAGTCGTACTGCCTTTGATTCTCAGATCAGAAAACGGCTTTTTCCAGTCAGCATTATTAAGTGAAATCATTACTGGAATTTTTGTCGGGATTATCTTGGTAATGATCCTTTATAACTTGTTTATTTATTTTTCTACAAGGGATAAAAGTTACCTTTATTATGTACTCTACATCTTTTTTATCGGTCTCGCGCAAACGACTTTAAACGGATATACTTTTAAATATCTATGGCCGCAGGCGCATTATTTTAACAACTCAGCGATCGTCTGGTTTTCAGCATTGGCAGGGATATTTGCAATATTTTTCATTAAAGAATTCCTTCATATATCGGAACGGGCTCCAATCTGGGGGAAACTGCTATACGTAATCGTAGGGCTGTATGTAATCGCCGTGTTTTTTGCCATTACCGGAAACGGCATGTTAAGTTACCGATTCGTCGATCTGGGTGGGCTTACCGGTGCTATTCTTACCTTCGTTATCGCTTTAAAATTATCACTGATCGGGTATAGACCTGCCAAGTTTTTTCTACTAGCCTGGTCAATCTTCCTCTTGGGTCTCATTTTGTTTGTAATGCGTAATCTTAACTTATTGCAATACAATGTTTTCACAAATTATACCATGCAGTTTGGAACTGCGATTGAAGTAATTCTTCTATCTTTTGCACTTGCTGACAAAATCAACATTCTAAAAAAGGAAAGAGAATTGTCGCAGGAACAGGCGCTCCGCATTTCGCTCGAAAATCAGAAAATTATTAAGGAACAAAATATCGTTCTGGAAAAACGAGTTGATGAAAGAACAGTGGAATTGAGAAAGTCCAACACCGATCTGAACGATACGCTAACGAAACTCAAAGATGCGCAATCACAATTGATCGAATCTGAAAAAATGGCATCTCTTGGTCAATTAACCGCCGGTATTGCCCATGAAATCAATAACCCGATCAACTTCGTCAGCTCGAATATCCGGCCGCTCAGAAGAGACATTGATGATGTAATTGAAATTCTGGACTCATATGATGAAATCCGGCAGATCGATTCACTGGATGGTGTTCACAAAAAAATGGTTGAAATTGAAAAACTGAAATCCGACCTTGATCTGGAATATATCAAGACGGAGCTTGGACAATTGCTGACCGGAATGGAGGATGGTGCCCGCCGTACGGTAGAAATTGTTAAAGGATTAAAAGTTTTTTCAAGAGTCGATGAATCTGATCTTAACTTTGTAAACATTAACGAAGGTATCGAGTCCACACTGGTAATTTTAAATTATCAGATGGGGACAAATCTCCACTTAATCAAGGACTTGGGAAGTATTCCGAATGTGGAGTGTTACGGAGGTAAAATGAATCAGGTATTTATGAATATTCTTACCAATTCTATTTATGCCGTCCAAAAAGAAGAGTTGCCTGACAGAAAACCGACGATCTGGGTGCGTACTTTCCTGAAAGACAGCGAACATATCACAATTTCAATCAAAGACAATGGGATTGGTATGAGTCCGGAGGTAAAAGCCAAGATTTATGACCCATTTTTTACCACTAAAGATGTTGGTGAAGGTACAGGTTTAGGTTTGTCTATTGTTTTTAAAATTATTGAGGTACATTACGGCACAATTGAAGTAATATCCGAGGTCAACAAGGGAACGGAATTTGTAATTACCCTTCCAATAACAAAGAAATTAGCCCTATCGTAGTAAATGAATGACAGCAAAATACGTATTTTATACATAGACGACGAAGAACATAATCTGCAATCGTTCAAGGCATCATTTCGGAGACAATATGATATCACTACAACAGTTTCGGTTGTAGAGGCGGAAGAAATTATGGAAAAGCAGGATTTTCATGTAATACTTGCCGACCAAAGAATGCCTGGTATGACAGGTGTACAATTTTTCGAAAAAATTAGAAGCAAATTCCCCGAATCGATCCGAATTTTAATTACCGGGCATACCGACATAAGTGCTGCAATTGACGCAATCAATAAGGGTGAAGTTTTTAGATTTATCGATAAACCATGGGACTACACCTACGTCGAAAATGCAATCACGCACGCATTTGACATTTACAAAACCCGGGCAGAACTCAAACAAAGAAATCTTGATTTGCAAAAGGCATATGAAGAGCTCGATAAGTTTGTTTATAGCGCGTCACATGACTTACGTGCTCCACTGATGTCTGTTTTGGGAATCGTAAATCTGGCTCTGATGGAAGAGGATGTTCAGTCCCAAAACGAATATCTGGATCTGATCAAACAATCCGTTAAAAAACTGGATACTTTCATTATCAACATCATTGATTACTACAAAAATGCGAGAGGTATTCAGGCAATCACAGAAATTGATTTTAATCAGCTTGTTAATGATGTGACAGAAGCGATAAAATTTCTGCCGGAGTTTGGGAAAATCAACATGATTACCAACATCAACCAAACCGGTGTATTCTATTCAGATGCAATGAAACTGAGAATAATCTTCAATAATTTAATTACGAATGCGGTTAAGTTTCAGGATATAAAAAAAGAAAAGCCGTTTATAAAATTGAATATTGATGCCACTCCCGAGCATACAAAAATCACTTTTGAAGATAATGGACTTGGTATAAAAAAAGACGATTTAGAAAAGATATTCAAAATGTTTTATCGCGCAGGAGCGACAAATAGCGGCTCAGGAATAGGACTTTATATAGTTCATGAGGCCATTACAAAGCTTCAGGGTACAATTAATGTAACTTCTGCTGTCGGTGAGGGGAGTATTTTTGAGATAAATATTCCTTCAGTAAATAAATAGAAACTATGACCAGTCAATTTGATTTTATCTTAATTGATGATAGCGCTTTTGATTTATTTATTTACGAAAAATTAATTTTAAAAAGTGGCATCGGTAATTCTGTGCGTCCGTTCAACTCTGCTCAGGATGCCCTGGAATATCTGACTGGTGAAGGTGAACAACTACCTAAAACAGTTATTTTACTTGATTTGCAGATGCCCGGAATGAATGGATTTGAATTTATCGACCAGTTCGATCTGCTTCCTGAATCATTAAAAAACAAAATCAGGATATACATGCTTTCTTCGACTATCGACACACGTGATATTGAAAAGGCGAAAGCCAGTATTCACATTATTGAGCTGCTATCCAAACCGCTGGAAATAGGAACATTGAAATCTATTCTGGAAGATTAATTCATAAGTTTGCTGCATCTTATATCAAGATAATTATATTTTCTGACCGATTTTCAAACTCCTGTCCTTGAAATATCCAGTTTCGGGCGACTTTTTGATAATTTTCCCAAACTGTATCTTAATTCAACAGTACGGATACTCTTCATATACGTATATAACCTAAATACTACCAGTAAGTATAACAATATCTACTTAAGTTATAAATATTCAACCACAAAGAACTATACTATTCCAACAGGTATATTTTTTATCCTAAACAGCTCTAATCAAATAACCTTAACTACCATAACCCCGCATGAAAACCGACAATAAAATCTTAACAGAAATTCAAAAACTTCACGACCAGTATGTACAGGAGGTAGAATTCAGCGGAATAAAGCCCCTATCCATGGAGATTTACAAATCTCATTCCAAAAATTTCGTCAGATGGATCGGCGGAGACTTCGTGCCAGGAGCAAAATTAAAAAAGCCAGTTCCTGAGCCGATAATTCAACCAACTGATCGTCTGTTGTAGCACTTCGGTTTAAGCTGAGCACCTGAATAACCGGCATCAATACCGAATACAAACACCTTTTTTTAAATAGATAATTTCAATTTCTTTAATTAGCTTTGAGAATAGTTACGATAGCTATTACAGGAAATTTTAATACCAGATCATGATACTCGCATTGCTTAATTTTTTGAAAGGGCGTTTTGATAAAGATTCAATTCAGGCAGCAAAATCCAGCGAAAAACGTATGACTCGCCAGGAAGCATTCCAGCAAATGAGGGAGTTAGCTAAGAAATCAAACAAAAGTAAATAGTAAGTAATGATCAAGGGTTAATGTTTGTATTGAAGCTGGCATTAACCCTTAATTATTAGCCATTACTATTGCCCGTAGTAAGCATCTTTTCCATGTTTTCTGAAAAAGTGTTTGTCTATCAAAGACTGTTTGATAGTTGGACAATCAGGACTTATTTGTAATGTTAAGAACGCCATTTTTGCGATTTCTTCAAGAACAACTGCATTATAAACTGCCTTTGCAGGATCTTTCCCCCATGTAAACGGGCCATGACATGCCACCAGAACCATTTCTACTTCCTCGGGACTTAATCCTTCTTTTATAAAAAGATCAAGAATCTGATTCCCAGTTTCGTGCTCATAATCGTTTAGGATCATTTCGTCTGACATGACATCAGTTACCGGGACAGGAGCTACAAGATGATCCGCATGTGTCGTTCCCAAATTCGGAATCGCACGTTTTGCCTGTGCCCAAGCCACTGCGTATGTTGAATGCGTGTGACATACGCCTCCGATGGTTGGAAAATTTCTATATAAAAGGGTGTGGGTTTTTGTGTCCGAGGAAGGTCGCATGGAGCCTTCTACCAACACATTATCCAGATCAACGATCACGATATCTTCAACCTTTAATTTTCGGTAGGGAACTCCACTGGGTTTTATAGCAATAACTCCCGCAGCCCGGTCGATGCCACTGACATTCCCAAAGGTGACGATAGCCAGCTCTTCTTTGGGAATTTCCATATTGGCCTCATAGACTATTTCTTTCAAATACGTATATGCCATTTGACTTAGTAAACGAAGGTGATTATTTGAAAGAAGCCTCGCTCCACCGCAATTCATTTTTGAACTGGCGAAGGTTTGTATTTTTATCAATCACGACCAACTCCACTCCTACCATTTCAGCAAACGATTCGATGTGGTCTGTCGTAAGATTCTGGCTGTAAACTGTATGGTGTGCTCCTCCTGCATAAATCCAGGCTGCACAGCCTGTTTTCATATCCGGCTGTGGTTTCCAGACAGCTCTGGCAACCGGAAGTTTTGGAAGCGCTTCTTCAACTGCGACAGCTTCAACCTCATTAACCAAAAGCCTGAAACGGTTACCCATATCGATCAGCGAAACATTTATCGCAGGACCCGCAGGTGCATTAAACACCAGACGAACAGGATCTTCTTTTCCTCCAATTCCCAGCGCATGAATTTCACAGGATGGTTTACCTTCTGCGATACTCGGACAAATTTCAAGCATATGCGAACCAAGAACCAGATTGTTGGAAGGGTTAAAATGGTAGGTATAATCTTCCATGAAGGAATTTCCGCCCGGAAGTCCGCTACCCATTACTTTGAGCGCGCGAACCATCGCCGAAGTTTTCCAGTCACCTTCTCCGGCATATCCATATCCGGCAGCCATCATTCGCTGAGAGCCAATGCCAGGTAATTGTTTCATGCCATACAGATCTTCAAACGTGTTAGTGTAGCCTTTAAATCCACCGTCCTGAAGAAAATATTTCATCCCCAACTCGATACGCGCAGCGTCCTGTAATGCTTCAAATCGATCTCCTCCATTTCGCAAAGAAGAAACTAGGCTGTATGTATTTTCGTACTCTTCCGTCAACTGGTTCACGGCCTCATCAGAAACCTGATTTATCACAGAAACGAGATCACCGACAGCATAGGTGTTGACTGAAAAACCAAAGGCCATTTCAGCAGCTACCTTATCGCCGTCGGTCACAGCAACCTGGCGCATGTTATCACCGAAACGTGCGAATTTTGCTCCTTTCAGATCATGTCTTGCGGCAGCCACCCGGGTCCAGTCAGCAATGGACGTAATGACGTCGTCCTGCTGCCAGTGTCCGACGACAACTTTTCTGTTCAATCGCATTCTGGTCATGATAAAACCAAATTCTCTGTCGCCGTGAGCAGATTGGTTCAAATTCATGAAATCCATATCAATATCAGCCCAGGGAATATCACGATTGTACTGAGTATGAAGATGAAGTAAAGGTTTTTGAAGAATTTGAAGACCACGAATCCACATTTTTGCAGGTGAAAAAGTATGCATCCAGGCTATAATCCCAATGCAATTTTCCTTCACGTTTGCATCCTGACAAATCCTGTGAATTTCATCCGAAGATTTGACGACGGGTTTGAATATGACGCGTACCGGTATTTCTGATTTTTCGTCAAAAAACTGACTGATTATTTTTGAATGTTCATCGACCTGCCGAAGCGTTTCTTCGCCGTACAAATCCTGGCTGCCTGTGACAAACCAAATTTCAAATTGCTTTAAATCCAACATCGATAATAACTGATAAATATATAGAAGCTTCCCTTATGCTGTTTTCAAGTCCAAAACTCTTCGTGCTTTCGTTTCATGTTCAATAAAACCGCCCGCTTTTAGGTATTTTTGATAAAGTTTTTCATACACTTTTACAACCTCCGGTCTCGGATGGTATTCGGCATCGAAGCCCGAACTCATAGCTTGCTGAGCGTCCTGCAATGTCGAATGAACGCCAGACGCCACAGCCGCAAACATGGCCGCGCCCAATGCACATGCCTGATCTGACGACGCTACTTTAATTGGCATATTCAAAACGTCCGAGAGCGTTTGCATTACAAACGACGATTTTTTCGCAACGCCTCCAATGGCAATTACCTCGTTGATAGGAACACCTTCACTCCTGAAACGATCTGCTATATTCCTTGAACCATAAGCAGTTGCCTCTACGAGTGCTTTAAAAACACTCGCGCTGTCACTAGCCAGGTTCAAATCCAGAATTGCTCCTTTTAAGGTATGATTTGCATCCGGCGTTCTCCTTCCGTTCCACCAATCGATTGCGATAATATCATTTTCAGTCACAGGCAACAGGCCGGCCTGAATTGCCAGATGCGGAAGAAGTTTTTCTGACAGCTGTTTTGCTGTTTCCTTTCCCAATATCTCGAAAACCGGCTTTGTAATAAGTTTTGCAAACCAGGCATAAATGTCCCCAAACCCGGATTGTCCTGCTTCCATCCCAAGCATCCCCGGAACAATAGATCCATCGACCTGACCACAAATTCCGTTTATCAGCAAATGTCCGATTTCTTCATTCGGTGCTACGAGCATGTCACATGTCGACGTACCGATCACCTTGCAAAGCGAGTACGGTTCGATCAAAGCACCCACAGCACCCATATGGCAGTCGAATGCACCAACACCGATCACAACGTCAGAAGGAATGCCAAGCTTTGCTGCCCAGGAAGCTGAAATCGTTCCCATAGGTTTATCCGATGTTTCCGTTTTACTGAACAACCGGTCTCGCAGTCCGGCCAGGACCGGATCCAGCTTTATAAAAAATTCTTCAGGCGGCAATCCATCATATTCGCTGTGCCATAAGGCCTTATGCCCGGCTGCACAGCGTGAGCGGTGGATCGTCAGAGGGTTTGTATTACCCGTTAATTCAGCCGAAATCCAGTCGCAATGTTCGACCCATGAAAAAGCTTTTTCCCGAACATCTTCGTCAACCCGCAGTGTTTTTAAGATTTTTGACCAGAACCACTCAGAAGAATAAATACCGCCAACATATTTGGTATAATCCGTTTCCAAACTGTGTGCGAGCTCATTAATTTCGTCTGCTTCCGCGTTAGCTGTATGATCCTTCCAAAGAATGAACATGCCATTCGGATTTTCGGCAAATTCCGGCAGAAGCGCTAATGGAGTACCGTTTCTGTCGACAGCCACTGGCGTAGAACCGGTGGTATCAATTGAAATTCCCGTAATATTTAGCCGCACTTCGTCGCTCACATTTTGCAGCGCACCAGCCACGGACGCTTCCAGACCTTCAAGATAATCGAGCGGATGTTGCCTGAAACGTGAAACCGCAGGGTCGCAATATTTTCCTGCCTTCCAACGCGGATATTCGAAAACCGAAGTCCCGGCGGTTTCTCCGGTATTTGCATTCACGACCAGAGCTCTCACGGAATCTGTTCCGTAATCAATTCCAATTACATATTTATTCTTCATATCACGTTAAGGAACACAGAACAGGATTTATACAATGCAAAACTCAAACAATTGATTACCAAAAGTATTGACGAAAATTCGGACCACTGCACCGACTTCAAATATGAAATCTCCGGGCAATTTTATGAATAATCGCCCCGTAAATATAATATATTTTATTTATGGTGTAATATTGACACAATTAAATAACTTATTTTATTACAGGAAATCTTATTAAACGACAATACAAGATCAGTACTGAAATTAACTCTGCGATATTTTCATAGCGTCCGGCATAAAATTCCAGAAGGCGTCAAATTTTTCCTTATATCGAATAGTATCAAGTTTGTACAGAGTCGCCTTTTTTGTAGCGGAATTATTATTTTTAAAGCCAGTATCAATTAAAAGACCTGTTGAAAGAAGTTTCCTGCTGAAATTCCGTCTGTCGAGCGGTGTATTGTAAATTGCTTCGTAAAGTTTTTGCAGCTGCGGAATAGTAAAGTTTTCCGGTAAAAGTTCGAATCCGATTGGATGTAGAGCGGCTTTGTACCGCAAATGTTCAATGGCCCGGTCAACCATCTGATCGTGGTCGAAAATTAGCTGAGGCCGTTTATCCAGGCTTATCCAGGCAGCATTGTGGCTTTTGACAGCTTCTGCATCGTGGTCATCGATCTGGATCAGGGCGAAAAACACAACAGAAACGGTTCGTTCCGCCGGGTCGCGGTTCACTTTTCCAAACACTTCAAGCTGCTCTACATATACGTTTTTCAGCCCGGTAAGGTCATATAGAATACGTCCTGCACCTGCTTCTAAATCTTCCTGTTCTTCAAGAAAACCGCCCATTAAAGACCATTTTCCTTTTTCAGGTTCAAAGTTTCTTTTGACGAGAAGCAGCTTTATATCTTTCCCGTCAAAACCAAAAATGATACAATCTATGGCAAGCAGAATTCTGGAAGAGAGAGGATAACTATACATAAAATACAAAACTTGTGAAGCGAAAAAAGTCCGGGCAAATTAAACAGGAATTAACAGAGTTACGAAATTCAGTAAAAAAATTAAGTTTTGTTAACGGAAAGTTATCGAAAGGAGAGAAATCCCGGGCGGACTTAATATTAAAGTAAAATATAAGAAAAATTTTAGAGTGATTTTTGCCAAAGTTTCCTTTTCTGGTATATCCAGCTTTTTACAATTTTGAATTTTATCTCGTTCGTCCGTATTCTGACGCTTATTATGAAATATTTTTTTTACTTTTTTTTGTTTGGGCTATTTTTCAAAACTACGCTTTTTGCACAAACTCCTCTTCGTTACACTACCGCTCAGGCTCATTCGCATAACGACTATGAGCAAAATATCCCATTCCTGCGTGCATATTATCAGCAATTCGGATCTATCGAAGCTGATATCTTTTTAAGAAATGACAGCATTTTTGTCGCTCATGATCAGAAATATATCACATCAAAAAATACATTTTCCAATCTCTATCTAAAACCGATCCTGGCTCAGATTGAGAAAAATAACGGAAGTATTTATCCGGACAAAACTCTTGGTCTGCAATTACTTGTGGATTTAAAAACACCGGGAAATACAACGATCCCTGCGCTTGTCAAAGAACTTCAACCCTACGCCAATATATTGGCTCCAAAAGGACCGGTTAAAATCGTTTTGAGTGGTGATACTCCGCCGCCATCACAATTCAGCCAATATCCGGATTATATATTTTTTGACGGTCGCCCCGAGATTCAGTACACAAAAGAACAACTTGAACGTGTCGGACTGATCAGCCAGGCTTTTACCCATTATACCAAATGGAATGGTAAAGGAATTTTGGTAAAAAAGGAAAAAGAGGCGCTTGAAGCTGTCATCAAACACGTTCACGGGCAAGGTAAAAAAATACGCTTTTGGGCAACGCCCGATGAGGTGAACGCATGGAAGATGTTAATGAACATGGGTTTGGATTATTTGAATACCGACAAAGTTGAAGAATTAGGTCCATACCTGAGAAACCGCGACAACGCAGAGTATACATCTCCAAAAGCGCACTCGGTTTATAAGCCTTCTTACAAGAACAATGACAAATTGTCCAAAGTCAAAAATATTATTTTACTCATTGGGGACGGTATGGGTTTGGCCCAGATATATTCCGGTTTAACTGCTAATCGTGGTGAGCTTAATCTCTCCCAATTTTTAAATATCGGTTTTTCAAAAACCAGTGCGGCTGATAGCTACATCACTGACTCCGCAGCTGGCGCTACGGCCATGGCGACAGGACAAAAAGCCCGAAACCGTGCAATTGGCGTTGACACTAATAATATCCCATTAAAAAATCTTCCGGACATTATTAAGCCGTTTGGGATCAAAACAGGCTTGATTTCCGCCGGAAATATAACAGATGCGACGCCTGCTGCTTTCTATGCTCATCGACCGGAACGCAGTATGGACAGTACCATCGCACTCGACTTTTTGAAATCGACCGTTGATATTATGATCGGGGGCGGCGCGGGTGTTTTCAATAAACATAAAGTTTCAGATTCACTTCGTGCCAAAGGATTTCAGGTTTCCAATCAATGGAAAGATCTGACGTCTTTAAAAGCACCATTTGTACTTTTAGATGATTCCAAAACGGTTACCATGTTAAAAGGAAGAGGAAATTTTCTCACTGAATCATTTGCCAAAACACAGCAAACTCTTTCTAAATCAGGAAGAGGCTTTTTCATTATGGCCGAAGGAGCGCAAATTGATTATGGCGGACATTCCAATAAAATCCCGTATGTGGTAACGGAAATGCTCGATTTCGATCAGCTTATCGGTGAAGCGCTCCGATTTGCCGATACCAACGGCGAAACTTTAATCATCGTTACAGCAGATCACGAAACGGGCGGTTTAACGTTGCTGGATGGTGATCTGAAAAAGGGTTATGTCGATGGAAGTTTCAGTACCAATGACCATACTGCGGTGATGGTGCCGGTTTTTGCTTACGGTCCGCACGCGCTGGATTTTCGGGGTGTTTATGAGAATACTGAAATCTTCAACAAGATGCTTACAATCTTCAAGAAGTATAACAAGAAATAATATTTTGACCTGATCTGAGAACGTGTCTCTCAATCAAAACAGCATACAGGCATCGAGTAAAGACCCGGAAAATTTTGCTCTTTACTTCGTGTCCAAACTTTTACCAATTTTTACTACTAAATTCTTACTAATGAAAAACGTATTTCTCATTCTGCTGGCTTTAACTATTACAACAGCTGGTTTTGCACAGAAAAAGCCTGAAACGATTACCATTGCTTCTTATAATCTTCGTTACAATAATAAAGGTGACGGAATAAATGCGTGGCCTAACCGCAAGGAAAATGTAAAAGGGCTTATTCGCTTTCATGAATTCGACATTTTTGGTACGCAGGAAGTATTGATCGGGCAGCTTCGCGACGTGGCAGAATTAAATGAATTCGCTTTCCTTGGAAAAGGGCGGGATGATGGAAAAGAAGGCGGAGAACATTCTGCTATTTTTTATAAAAAAGATCGTTTCAAAGTACTCGATTCAGGAAATTTTTGGCTTAGCGAAACGCCTGATAAGCCAGGTTTAGGCTGGGATGCAACGTGCTGCAATCGCATTTGCTCGTGGGCAAAATTTAAAGATGCGAATACGAAAAAAGAATTTTACTTCTTCAATGTCCACTTTGATCACCAGGGTGTCGAAGCGCGTCGTCAGTCAGGCCTTTTGATGGCAAAAAAAATCAAGGAAATAGCGGGAAATTCTCCGGCGATATGCACAGGCGATTTCAATTCTACACCTGAAACTGAGCAGATCAAAACCATGCAGACGGTTTTGAGTGATTCACATGAAGTCAGCGAACAACCGGTTTACGGACCTGAAGGAACTTTCAACAGCTTTAAATTTGATGCTCCGATGGATAAACGAATTGATTATATTTTTGTGAGCAAAGCTATTAAAGTTTTAAAATATGGCGTTTTAACGGACGCAAAAGAGCAGCGTTATCCGTCCGATCATCAGCCCGTGGTGATTAAAGCTGTAATTAATTAATAGAAATTGAATCGCTGATCAGTAGAACAGCCGGTAAAATCCTTGTGTTGATTCAAATATATTTCAATCAACATAAGGATTTTTCATGTTATTACGAAGAGAATTTTTAAAGAAGGTCGTTTTCGGCAGTGCCGCGACCATGTTATCACCCGTGATTTCATCTGCAAAGGTTTCTTCCGGGCCGAATCCTTCTGAAAAAGAAAAAAACGGATATACCTTTCTATTCCAGGGTGATTCCATCACGGATGGAAACCGGACAAGAAATACGGATTGGAACCATGTAATGGGTCATGGCTTTGCTTACCTCATATCCAGCCGGCTTTGGTTTGATAATCCTGAAAAGAAATTCCAATTCTTCAATCGAGGAATCAGTGGAAATAAAATCACTGATCTGGCAGCAAGATGGCTAACCGACGCGATCGATTTAAGGCCGGACCTGATCAATATTTTAGTTGGTGTAAATGATACAGAGGCAGCAGTGAAGGGCAATAAAGAAAACACGCCACAACAATTTGAATCAGATTACCGCGCACTTCTGGAACGGACAATAAAAGAATTACCTGACGTTCAAATTGTCTTAGGGATTCCTTTTTTACTTCCTGTCGGACGGGTGAAGGACAAGCTGGAAATTTATCAGAACGAACTAAGACCAAGACAGGAAATTGTCCGTAAACTGGCAAAAGAATTTAACGCTATTGAAATCGACTTCCAGTCTGAATTTGATCAGGCATTAAAAAAAGCACCGGCTGATTACTGGATCTGGGACGGGATTCACCCAATGCCAGCCGGACATGAATTAATGGCGAGATTTTGGATTAAGGAAGTTCGCAGAAAGATAAAGTTTATAAAATAACCTATCCCAAACACAGAAAGCCGGACAAAATGCCCGGCTTTCTGTGTTTGATATTCTTAATGCGCTTATCTGCTGATCCAGCTGAATTCGTATTGTAATTCAGGAATACGCGTACGATCCGCAATTCTGCGCAAACGTGCCGGCAAAGCCATCAAATAATCACGTGCCTTTTCCGCACTGGAATTAAGATCTCTTATCGTTCCTATCTCCCACTCCAATAAGAGAGATTCAAGAATTTCGATGTAATCCATCGTTGTATATACTCCCAGACGCTGGGCAGCATCAGAAAAATGAGAGAATGTATCACCCATTTTCACACCCGTTTCACGAAGGAAGTGGGCCGGCATCACAATTTTTTTCTTCATCATATCGTCCAAAGCCAATATCAGCTCGGATGGATCAACCGCCAGAATACGACTAACAAAGGCTTTGTAAGCTTTCGCATGGCGCATCTCGTCGGAAGCAATCACTCCACAAATTTTTGAAAGATGCGGATTGCCAAACTGCTTCGAAAGCGTGGCCGTACGACGGTGTGAAACGTTCGTTGCCAGCTCCTGGAAAGAAGTGTAGATAAAGTTACGGTATGGATCACGGTCGGTTCCGATATCGAATCCGTCGGCGATCAAATATTGTGTTGATACTTCCATGGCACGCATGTTCACGCGGCCCGAAAGGTATAAGTACTTGTTGAGCAAGTCCCCATGACGATTTTCTTCTGCCGTCCAGGCTCTAACCCATTTCGACCAGCCGGAAGGATTATCGACCTGATCTACACCAATCACGTCCATCAACCAGGACTCATAAGTTGGAAGTGCTTCTTCAGTGATCGTATCTCCGATCAAAACTGCTATATAATCGTACGGTAAATCCCTGCAACTTTCCTGCAATAGTTTCACTTCGCTGAAAAAGTTATCCTTACTGGCATCAGGCAAAAAATCAGTTGGCTGCCAATTTTGATCGATCGGTTTCAGATATTCTGCCATCAGGGCATCGAGGTCCTTTCCTACATGTTGCATGACTTCTAGTCGTGCTGCTGAAAGTTCGGTTTCCATTGTTGATTCAATTTTAAACTCACATTATAATTTCACAAAGTACGTGAATTTAATGTAAGTTATACATGACAAATCTCATTTCGTGCTTTACAAATTTTCACAATCAGTGTACATTTGGAATATTTTTGTGTAAAAAAGGGAATGAAAAAAATTATAGACTACCTCCTGAGCATTATTTACCTTATCCATTTTGGGCTTACGTTATTGATTTTTCATGCTTTACAAGTTATAGCACTTACTATTTTTGGCAAGAAAGCACATGAAAAAGTAGTTGACTACCTGAATTTTTTTCTTACCTACGGTCTATACCTGACCGGCTCAACGGTTTCCCTGAAAAATAAAACTGTTATCCCCGATGACCGCCCGATTATTTTCGTAGCAAATCACCAGAGTACTTTCGACATCCCGGCGCTGATCTGGTTTTTGAGAAAACGTCATCCTCTGTTTGTTTCAAAAATAGAACTAGCGAAAGGAATTCCGAGCATATCTTATAATCTACGAAAAAGCGGCGCCGCGTTAATCAATCGAAAAGATGGAAAACAGGCAGTCAGTGAAATTTTACGTTTAGGAAATCTGATAAAGGAAACGACTGGTGCAGCGATTATCTTTCCTGAAGGAACCCGTACGGCCAGCGGCATCATGAAGCCGTTTGTAGCTGGCGGTGTCGCGACTTTGCTAAAAAAAGCCCCCAATTCATTAATTATTCCAATCGTAGTGGATGGAACCGGAGCGTTTAACCCTAAGGGAATTTTCCCGTTAAAGTCTTTTTCCAGATTATCATGGACGGCATTGCCGGCTATCGAACCTGCCGGGAGAAAAGTAGAAGAGATTTTGCTTGAGGCGCAGGAAGCGATCCGGGCAGAATTGACATTAGGATAAACATTTTTGTTTGCGCGCATTCCCGATTGTGCTCTTGCCTACATTACTTCACTGTAACCCTGCCCCCCCCCCTTCGTTTTTTTAATCTCAATAAATATCCTGAATTTTTAGTACCAGGTACTGAAGGGACGGTAGTATTAGAGAAATATATGCTATTCATTTACAGGATTATCACCCTACTTCGAAAAAACGCAAAGGTTTTTATTTCGAATATACCGCTCCCATGATCCTGATAATTAACTAATTATCAAAAGTCGAAAATTCCAATTTAATCTTTATTTATTGCCTTAACAATCGTTAACAAACGACCATTAAACCTATGTCAAAAATGCGCCTCTAACCGACGAACTTTAAAAAAAATACTACCATGAAAAAGATACTTTTTGTAGCCGCAATTTTAGCATTTGGTTTTACTAACGCATCCGCACAATATGGTGGATATGACCGTGGACGAGGCGATGTATACCGCAACAGCCCGCGTGAACAACGTGATTTTGGGGTAAATTCTTTGCAAAGAGAAGCACGTCAGCAAATTGCCGCTGGCATTCAGCGCGGATCTTTGAACTCTCGTGAAGCTGCCATTTTGATGAATGAATATGACCGCATTGCAGATCGTGAACGAAGATTCAGTTCTCACGGACGCTTGTCTCCAAAAGAAGCCAGAAAACTAACCAATGACCTTGAAAGATTAATGGCAGAAACACGCCAGATGAGCAACAGACGCGGTAACGACAACTGGGCAAGAAGTCCGAGAGGCAGATATTAAGAACATTAAAGAGCAGTTGAAGGTTTAGGTAATGTAAAAAGCATTTCCCGCTTTGGGAAATGCTTTTTTGATTTTTCAGAAATACCGAACCAGTTTCACATGCGATTTTTTGAAATTTTCCTTTTGATAAAACCGGTGAGCATTTTCCCTGATATTATTTGAAGTAACCTCAATCTGCAATGCCGATTTACTTTTGGCAAAAACAACTAACGCTTCGACCAGTGCCTTGCCAATTTCTTTGGAGCGATATTCTTCCTTTACAAACATTTCCTGAATCTCCGCAACCATACAAACATGATGAAGCAGAGGCTGAACATGGCAGCTTCCCATACCAACCGGAATTCCGTCAAACTCAGCGAGCAGATAACAAATATTTTGTTGCGCGAGATTTTGACCAAAGACAAAATTAAAAGACTCGCGGCTCAGAACTTTATTTTCAAGGTCACAGATCATGTCATAAATAATGTCCTCGTCCTTTTCTGTTGCCTTTCGAATATGAAGTTTTGGTGAAACCATAACTTGAATTTAGTATTGCTGCAGCTCGGCTGAATCGTGGATAAAAGTACCTTTATTAGGAAGCTGAGCGAGTTTTACCATTCCGTTTGCAACTTTGGATGACTCAATAGCTGCATATTTTTTCAATGGCCCGATCATAACCGGATTAAGAATTTTAGATAATACTTCTCCGATTTTTTCGCCCATGCGGGTTTCGCCGCGATCTCCCAGGAGTAAGGAAGGCCTTAAAATATGTAAAGTTTCAAAATGAAGGTCAGTAAGTTCTCTTTCAATTTCACCTTTCACCCGGTTATAGAAAATCATGGATTTTGCGTCGGCGCCCATTGATGAAACAAGCAGATACTTCGTGGAGCCGTTTAATTTCCCGAGCCGGCCAATTTGCAGTGGATACAGAAAATCTACTTTTTTGAAAGATTCTTCTGATCCGGCTTTTTTTATCGTCGTTCCCAGGCAGCAGTAAATGTCATCCGCTTTAACCAGCGACGCATCCGGATTATCGAAGTTGAAGAAAATCTCGTTCAGTTTTTGATGTCGGATTCCGGTGTCGCGTCTTGTCAGAATTTTGACTTCACCATATTCTTCCGAGTTTAATAAATTTTGAAGTACCTGTGTACCGACAAGTCCGGTAGCACCTATTAATAATGCAGTTTTATATCGTGGGTTAGTCATAGCATAACGTTTAAAAAATGCAATTTAAAAAGTATACCGTCAAGTTGACAAGTATATCAAAAAATGTATACTTAAAACGCATACATTTTTAACTGCATATTTAAAATTTAGCTATTTTATTTTTCGGGCCAGAGAACAATTACTTCTCCTGATCCGCTTATCATTTTATTATTGTATTCCTGAATTTCCGTAGCAGATAATTTACTGATATCTATTCGACCACCATCGCACCCATAACTGATACATCCAATGCAGGACATGTAACTAATATAATAATTAAATACCGGCTCACCATTTACTTCGATAAGCTTGACAGTTAGCATTTTATCCTCTTTCCTATCCTTTGCCTCTTCGATCATCTTACGCAGCCACGGCAACTCCTGAACAGGATAATTTACTCCGCAGACAGACGCTTTTACCGCGTTTGCTTTGCCCTTTTCCACATCATCTTTTTTACATGAAAGAGCTAAAAAAATTATCAGAAGAATAGCCGAAGTTTTCATAGATTTTTGATTTTAAATTACATCTATGACACATGAAATTTTCGAAACGTTGGAATAAAAACTGATTCTTAGCAAATTACACAAAAGCACTCTCTCCGGTAATGGCCCTGCCTACGATCAGCGAATTAATTTCCTTGGTCCCCTCATATGAATAAATTGCCTCTGCGTCGGCAACGAAACGAGCGATATCATATTCCAATAGAATGCCATTCCCTCCGAAAAGCTCTCGGGCATGATCCACAATTGAGCGCATTCGCAGTGTACAAAAAACCTTGGCCAGTGAAGCATGTTCATCTGCCAATTGTCCGCCATCCTGTAATTGCGACAGGCGGTATACCATCGTTTGCATCGCCGTCAGATCACCCAGCATGGTCACCAGCAGATCCTGCACCAACTGAAATCCTGCAATAGGACGGCCAAACTGTTTTCTTTCCATTGTATATTTCAGCGCCAGTTCATAAGCGCCGCGTCCGCAACCCACAGCTTGCCACGCAACACCTGCCCGGGTCATTCTTAAAACATTTGCAGTATCTTTAAAAGAATTGGCATTTTGTAGCCGGTCCATTTCCGGCACCTTACAATCTGTTAAAGTAATTAATGCGTTCTGTACTGTTCTCAGCGCCATCTTATCTTCCATCTTTTTCGCTTCGAAACCCGGATTATCTTTTTTGACAATAAATCCTTTCACCTGATTATCATCCAGATTTCTTGCCCAGATAATGGTAATATCTGAAAAAGTTGCGTTTCCTATCCATTTTTTTTGTCCGTTCAAAACCCATTCATCACCTACTTTTTTGCAGGTCGTAGTCAAACCGCCGGCAGCACCTGAGCCCACTTCCGGCTCTGTCAAACCAAAAGCTCCGATGATTTCCATACGCTGCATAATGGGAAGCCAGTATTCCTTTTGCTCTTCTGAACCACACAAATAAATAGAACCCATTGCCAGGCCACTGTGAACGCCAAAAAAAGTAGAAATTGAAGAATCTACGCGTGCCATTTCCATCGCAATGAAACCTTCCAGCAAGGCAGATTTTCCGGCACAACCGTAACCCTGGTAGGTCAATCCGCAAATATTCAATTTTGCCATCAGCGGGATGATATGCATAGGAAAATGCGCTTTATTCCAATATTCATTCGCAATCGGCCTAATTTCGGTATTCATAAATTCTCTTACCCTCAGCTGAATTTCCCGATCTTCTTCTGTAAGTGTTTTATCAAGCTCATAAAAATCTCCATTTACGGGAGGATGCTCTTTCTTTTTTCCTGCGCCCGCCTGCATCATCCTCACCATTTTGGCAAGATCGGCATCGTCCATTTTGGATACCGTTGCCATCAATTTATTCAGGTCAACTCGTTTGGACAATTTGCTTACAGCATTTAAATCTATACTTTTTAAAATTCCGCGTATTTGAGAGAAAGATTCGAAGAAACTCATTAGAATGGATTTAAGGTTGTTAATGATATACTTGAAGAAGCAGAAACTGCAATAAATCTATTCCCTAAATAGTAAAAGAAATCCTCCGCAGCTAACTCTGACGAAGTCAGGACGCTTTCATTACTTATTCTTTCATATCAATCACTTGTTGTGTGAATATGTAGAATTTTATGAACACCAAGGGCCATTTCTGCCCTGCTTTTCATTAGAATACAGTAGGTACAAAATTTGAAACAAACCAGTAAAAACTGATCAAGTCATGAACAAGGAAGACAAAAATAAAAACGTTGAAGGTGGCTCACCTTCCAGATCGGGTCCGGACGATGAGATTATTCAAGAAGATGACAGCAAAAGATCTTCAAAAGAAATAAAAAAAGAGTCCATAGACGAATCTGAATCGGAAAATATGACCGACCAGAGAGGTTACAACGAAACGGATCCCAATGTTCCAGTAAAAAGCACAAAGAAATAACAATTATAATTCGACCATACAACCAGAAAATGACGCCCCTTTGGAGCGTCATTTTTTATTTGCAAAATCCTTTATTTAGAAGAAAGTGCCTCAATGGCAGCAGCAAGATAAACAAATGGTGCATTCCAGTTTATAGCAATTTCGTTGGATGCATAGGAACAATCCGCATCAACAAAAGACTCGTCGGCAAACTTGTTGGGATATCCTTCACATTTATCCTGTTGTCCCGGATTTGGGCCACCGGATAAAAGTCCCGGAACAGGCTCCACAATTCCGTCCGCAATCGACGGACGATGGTGTGGATGCATGACCTGTTTTGATCCATAACCCGTCAAAAACGAATAACCTGTCGCATTTCTACCCAAAATATAATCCAGATTCTCTAAGGCCGCGGTCAGATATTTTTTATCTTTTGTAAGCTTGTAAGCCTGGATCAGAGCAATACCCTGATTGGAAGCCACAGCGCTACTTCCCCAGGCAAAGTCTTTCGCTGTTTTTCCCATAACCGTGTGATACGGTTGTTTCTCAATATCTTTTAATAAAGCATCGGAAAAATCTATAACACTTTTTTTAACCGACCTCAAATATTGCTGATCCACCGGCCCAAGCTGATTTTGATGCCTGATGATCGTATAATATGCCAGCGCTTTTACCTGACTCCACGATGGAAGCGGCATAGGTTTATCCGTTTCAAAGGAAATATTTTTCAAATAATCCTCATTCTTAGTCGTGATATACATTTCAGCCGCCGCCCAGATTCGCTCATCACTTCCGTCCTTATCTTCATAACCGCCGGTAACGACATCCGGATCAAATTTTGCGTTCATTTCATTTTGTTTGTATGGAACGGCAGGATTCTTCTGTGCCCAATCCCACCCGTTTGTTGCAGCTACTTTACAAGAATCGGATAATCCCGGCAATTGTTTTTCAAATGCTTTGAATACACGACTTGCCTGAGCCATTACGGCCATAAAATCCAATGTTGCAATTGTATTTTTTTGGACAACATAACGCGGATTTTTACAAGCCTCGGGCATAATCATACCGTCAAAGCGGGGATTTGTCAGTTTGTGATAAACACCTCCATCCGCAGGATCCTGCATGGTAAACATCCAGCGAAGATTCCATAAAACCTCATCCAGCAGATCGGGAATGGCATTCTGACTTTCAGGAATATTGGTTTTCAGGGATTTAAAATAAACAGGAAAATCTTCGTAAACCGAAAGCAATGTACCCATAGTGATACCGGAATTGACAATATACTTATTATAATCACCTGCATCATACCAACCACCGGGCGAACTGATCGTTGCTCCTGCAGGACGGTCTGACGAAGCAGCGGAAGGATGAATCAAGATTTTATCGTCAGGGTGTCCGGCCGGTCGTGCCCATTTCCCTGCAAACTTTTCGGGCAATGCAACAGACGCTCTTTGATAATAAAATCCCCGGATTGCGGCCGTGGTAACACTTTTATGTATTTCAGGTCTTATTTCAAAAGGATACGAAATTCCCACCGATGGTACCTCAAGAGTATACTTCCCAACTTTACGGACAGAAGAAAAATCAGCCACACGACTTTCCTTTCCCGAGTACGGACTTTTGAGAACCGGACCAAGCTTACCTTTAAAAATGACCTGTTTGGTTTTCACGTCGCGTAGAGAAAACTCCTGTCCTTTTTCTCCAACGACAAATGCTTTTTTCTGAGTATCAGGGTAAAATCCGACCTGGTTCAATCGAATATCATTGGTCGGCTGAGCAAATTGCTTTTCATTTTCCTGAACACGAGCCGAATCAGAGATTTCTGTTCTATTGTAGTCAATACCAAAAGCACTGGTATTTTGAGAATATAGATTGGCCAATAATAAAATGGCAAATGAGATATTTGACGATTTTCCCAAGGATAATAAGATTTGAGTTTCAATAAATTCAGACTGATTTCCGGATAGCACTTACCAACAGTATAGCACTATACTATTGTATACTACTTACAATTATATAGTAATATTAACGATCTTTGTAGTGTCAATTTTGCATTGAGGAAACTCCAATTGCCAGCCTCGAAATAAAGTATGGATGCGATAAACCATACTCAATAAATTGACTTTTAATACTAAACAAATAATCATGAAAAGCAGAGGAATTTTGAAAGTCGTTTTTGCGCAGGTACAGGATATGGGTGAAATCGTTGTAAAACAACCTCTTCCATCCAGCCAGGTAAATTATTTAGATCCTTTTATATTATTGCATCATGCTGAAAATGAGATTCCGGAAGATTTCAATTTGAAATATTCCGGTGTTGCCCCACATCCTCACAGAGGTTTTGCGCCTGTAACTTTCGTGTTCGAAGGCGGGGTTTATCATCAGGATAGTCGTGGAAACAAGGGCACTGTGTTTTCCGGTGGGGTGCAGTGGATGCATGCGGGTATGGGCATAATCCATAGTGAACGACCAGCCGAAAGCGGTCGTCAGGAAATTATTCAGATGTGGATAAACTCTCCTGCAAAAAATAAAATGGACCAGCCAACCTATTTTCCGTTAACGGCTGAAAATACACCTCAGGTTTTAAGTGATGATCAAAAAGTAAGATTATCAATCGTTAGTGGTAATTTGTTAGGAAAAAAAGGTCCGGTTCCAACGTTGACCGATATAAATTCCGCGATGATAAGGGCGGATAAAGGAGGAAACCTTTTTATACCTTTTTCAGAAAAACACAATGCTTTTTTATATGTTTTATCGGGAAAAGTAAAAATTGGTGGTCAGCAGGTTGACTCTCAGCATATGATTGTCTTTGACGACAATGGAGATGGTATTCAGCTCGAAATTCTTGAAAATACCAAGGCTTTGTTTATGAGCGGAGAGCCTATCGGTGAGATGATTATAGCAAAAGGGCCATTCGTAGTAAGCAAGGAAATTGAGATTATGGAAGCTTACCGGGACTACCGAATGGGTAAAATGGGAATTTTGATCGAAGAGTAAAAAATCGGCAGGTTCACTTCCTGCCGATTTTTTATCTTAAACCTTTTTAGGCCCAACAGAATCATAGATGACCACTTTCTCCCAAAGATGCGCATAATTATTGCGGAATTCGTCGTGAATTGGATGCGTCTGATAAAGCTCCTCTTCGATGATGTTATCAAAAAGACACAACCACGAAAATGTATAATCTTTTACAATAACCGAACGGTCTGTCGACGCGGGCTTGCCAATATTCACATATTTGATTTGAGGAACTTTTGCCAGCTTTTTCAACCCTTCCAGAAGTTTTGCTTCATCCTGAGCGTTATTCGGATCTTTTAGATAGAAAAGAACGTGGTGAATAAAAACTTCCTTTGTTTTTTCCGGCTCAGCTGCTAATGGAGAAATGGATACCAGTGAAGCCAATCCGGCGTTTTGTAAAAATTTGCGTCTCGATGAATCTTCCATGATTTGGATGTAGGTCAATTACTTTTTTATAACTAATTATTTTCTCTTGATCTCAAAAAATTATCCGGTGTCAATACCGAAATCTGGCTTAATTTATAATCTTTTACATTTCTGGTTATCAAAACATGAATATCTCCGTAACCGACTGCGGCGAAATTTTCCAGAGAATCTTCAAAATCAGAAAAATCGGAATTCAGAGCTTGAAGTACCGTACTCTTGCCCATTGTAATCACATCAGTTATGTAAAATAGCTGTTTCAATTTGTCGATCACAAAACTGTGGCTAGCTGTTTTTCTTAGCAGATAATAGACATTGCTGTAAATTAGTGGCGTCACGAAACCTTTGATCTTTCCTGACTCCAATAAAGAGAAAATCTTCTCTGCATCGTCCGAAAACGGTTTTCGATCAAAGAAAAAATCAAGAATTACGTCGGTATCAATTAAAACCTTTTTCACCTTTTCATATACTTTTCCGACAAACTATGAATCAGCTCTTCTTTATAATCAAAAGTTTCCGGAGCTTTAAAAGAACCTTTTAGTGATTTAACGATTGGTGTCAATTCAACTTCCTTTTTTTCATGATCACTGACAACCGCTTTCAAATAATTCTCGACGAGATCTGATAAGCTTCGGCCTTCCTGTTTAGCATATTTCTTAGCCCGGTCAATAACGGAGTCGTCGATTGTCAACGTAAGTTTCGTATTCATAGTGACGGGATTTATTTTATGCAAGGTACATTTTACACGTATAAAACAAAAATTAAAAGCACGTGTATTTGATCTTAGTTTTAATCAGCAGCCATCTCCACCAACTCATTTACCGTTTTCCAGTTCCTGGTCGTGGCCGTAACTTTCAGTTTTTTTTCAAAAAAATTATTATTCAATTTCGTTTTCCCATAACCTCCCGGGCAAAATATGTATACCGAGCGTCCCGCTAAAATCCACTCGTCCGGTAAGAATTGAGCTGTTTCTTTTAAATTTTCTGCCAGATCTTTATCCGGTTCTTCGGACAAAAAAGTAACATGGAGTTTGGATTCATCTTCCTTTCTGGCTTTTAGAAATGGATTATTTTGTTGCGTTTTCTTCAATTCCTTTTCATTTAAAACTGTCACCGGAATGTCGAAATCAAACGTTTTTTGAATCGCTTGATGAATCTGCTTTTGCAAATCTTCATCACTTTCCGGCTTCGATTTAAATGCGATGTTTCCACTTTGGATATAGGTTTTTACATCTTGAAAATCCAGAGATTCAAACATTTTTTTGAGATATGCCATTTTGATAAGTTTCTGGCCGCTCACATTTATTCCTCTTAAAATGGCTATGTAAGTCTTCATTGGATTCTGAAATTTTAATGAAACATTCTTTCTTCTATTCAAAAACCTAAAAGAAAAGTATAATTCTTAATACGTTGTCTTCTAAATGTACTTCACAAAAGATAGACAACTATGTTAACCAAAAGAGATATTACCGTTGCAGCCATGACTGCCGGCCTGACCATGACTTTTGTCTTTGCCAATTCCAAAATCAACTCACTCGATTCTTCTATTTTTGATTGGAATGATATAGCTGTCAAAGATACAAAAACGGGATCGGTCCGTACTTTCTTCCGGTCGCCAACGGCTACGCTGGATGAACTGGAATGTCACGTAACGACGCTCAACCCGAATGAAAGCTCTCATCCACCACACAAGCATCAGGAGGAAGAAGTGATTATTATCAAGGAAGGCACACTGGAAGCACTGGTTAACGGAACAATGAAAAGAGTGGGGCCGGGTTCTGTCGTTTTCCAGGCTTCGAATCAAATGCATTCGATCCGAAATGTTGGTACTGTTCCTGCTACGTATCATGTTTTCAGCTGGCACTCTCCCGGAACAATGAAAGCCAAAACGGCAAAATAATTTCTTAAAATCTAAATCCGAAATTGAAGGCAAATTCTCCCGTTACGTCCAATCCGTTTCCATAAATTCCAATCGACGACGTTCTTGTACGATCAAGATAGCGCATACCTAATCCACCGTTCAGTCCAAGATTTATTCTGGAAGTGATTTGAAAATTCAGGTAATTGTTAATCAGCAGACCCAGGCGAAAGTTGTTTACTTTGGCATTATAATAGTATCCTCCACCATTTGGAGAGGGAACATACTGACTATCATTTTTTTTAAGAAATCCCAGCATAACATTAGGCCCAACGGCATAGGTAACTTTTCTCTGGCCAAATGGATAAATTTTCAAACCCGGAGAAACATAAACATTGGTAAAATAGTCACTTGTACTTCCACTGCCATTGTAACGATAGTCCTGTCTGAATATGAATGTCGCGGGAAGCACGAGTCCTACATACTGATTTTCACCTATTAATCTTTCATAACTTAAACCAAGCCCGGCGCCGGAATCCAGAGCTTTAAAAGGTGAAACTAAAATAATGCTGCGTCCATAATCCAGATCAGGACTATGTTTTGAAGGTCCTTTTTTTCGGTTGATAGCGCGTTCATCAATGATAAATGTTTCCCCATTTCCAAATTCAATACGGTCCAGCTCGCCTTTGCGGATAACAAATTTGGCGCTGTTGGGATCGGAGCTTGTCTGGTATCTAATTTCTCTGACTCCAACTTCCGTAACTTTTCCGTTAATAAAACTTCCGTTTCTTTTGATCAGTTTGTCCTGAGCCTTTGATGAAAGCGCAACACTAAGCATGATTGTTAGTGAGAATAGAAAACGATTCATGATTTTTATTTTAAATGGCTAATACAAAATGTAAAGTTATTACAAAACGGTTACATCATAGGTAAAATTTAATGAACGATAAAATTCGTATTGCTGTTATCCGTAGAACCTAAAAAGGTATCGTAATACTATTTCGGCTCTGTTTATACATAAAGCTATACACATGGGCAGCTTAAAACAACCAAATGACATTTCAAGATTTAGACCTCATTGAGCCGATTAAAAAGGCTCTGACAGAAGAAGGATACACCACTCCCACCCCAATCCAGGCAAAAGCGATTCCTATTATATTACAGCATAGAGATTTATTGGGTTGTGCGCAGACAGGTACCGGGAAAACGGCAGCATTTGCAATTCCGATGCTTCAGATACTCGAAGAAAAACAAAAAACCAGACACGATAAAGGACCGATAAGAGCACTTATTTTAACACCAACCCGTGAATTAGCGATTCAGATCGGCGAGAGTTTTGCTGCTTACGGACGTTTTACCAATATTACGCATACTGTAATCTTTGGAGGCGTTGGGCAAAAACCGCAGACAGATGCTCTTAAACGCGGTGTTGATATTTTAATTGCAACACCTGGCCGCCTTCTTGACCTGATCAACCAAGGTTTTGTTCATTTGAAACAACTTGAAATTTTTGTTTTGGATGAAGCAGACCGTATGCTTGATATGGGTTTTGTACATGACGTGAAGAAAATTTTACGCTTGTTGCCTGCAAAACGCCAGTCATTGTTTTTCTCTGCGACTATGCCGCCCGTGATTATGACGCTGGCAGATACAATTCTTTCAAACCCAGCAAAAGTTGAAGTAACACCTGTTTCTTCAACAGCTGATACAATCAAACAATCGGTTTATTTCGTCGATAAATCTGACAAAAACAGTTTGCTTTTGCATATACTGAAAGACGATTCTATCGCGACGGCACTTGTCTTCACCAGAACGAAACACGGTGCGGATAAAGTGGTGAAGGTTTTGCGTAAGGCAGGAGTTACTTCGGAAGCGATTCATGGTAACAAATCACAAAATGCTCGCCAGAACGCTTTGAAAAATTTCAAAAGCCAGACAACACGTGTTTTAGTTGCTACGGATATTGCTGCGAGAGGAATTGATGTGGACGATCTGACGCACGTGATCAATTACGAAATTCCGAATATTCCTGAAACCTATGTTCACCGTATTGGCCGTACCGGGCGCGCCGGAGCAAAGGGAACTGCTTTTTCTTTCTGTGATTTAGACGAAAAAGCATACCTGAAGGATATTCATAAATTGATCGCGAAAAACATTCCGGTGGTTAAGGATCATCCTTATTCAAACGGAAGATAATATTAGTTGAATGGACTTATGTGCAAAAATACATATACCGATATCAACCTTTCTCAGATGAACGAGCTTCGTCGGCAAGCAGATTGTATTGTCGTTGATGTGCGCGAAAACTGGGAATTTGAAGAATTCAATGAAGGCGGAATTAATATTCCGCTTGCAGAAATCCGGCAACAGAGAGATCGGTTGTCGGATTATCAAAATATTATTGTGCTTTGTACAAACGGCGTCAGAAGTAAAGTTGCCGCCCTGGATTTTTGCAGAGTTCCCGAGTGGAATGAAAAGAAAATCTTTCATCTGCACGGCGGAATTCTCGAAGCTGAATAAAAGCCAGCACCGATTTGAAATCGGTGCTTTTTAGTTTCGCATTTGCAACGCGAGGGCCGTATGCCAGCCATGCAAGTTAAGACATAACACCTTAATTCTGTGACAAGAATTTAAGTTATAAACGCTCTGTAAATGTTTTTTGTCTGGCGTTACAAATGCTAAACCAGAAAAACACCGATTGCAAATCGGTGTCAGCGGTTTAAATAGTAACGCTTCCTTCAAAAACCCGAACCGCAGGTCCGATTAAAAAGACATCATCAAATTTGGAATCAGATCTTTCAATATAATCAACCTGTAAAGTTCCTCCCAAAGTTTCCACTTTCACAGGGCCGTTCCATCCTTCACGCAAGTGCGCCGATAAAACACATGCGGTAACACCTGTACCACAAGAATACGTTTCATCTTCTACACCCCGCTCGTACGTTCTGACGCTGATATGATTCTCTCCTAAAAGCTGAACGAAGTTTACATTTGTTCCCCCCACAGGCCCAAAAACCGGACCGTAACGAACATCCTTGCCAATCTCAACAACCTCTGTTTCTTTGATGTCGTCTACATAAGTGACATAATGAGGCGAGCCAGTATTCATAAAATCATATTCCTCATGTCGCTCCACTCCATTTACCGGGCTCATTTTCAAACGAATAATTTCTTCCGAAGCATATCCTTCATGCGGACCATCCACGGCGATAAACGAAGTGGTAGTTTCAAAAAGACCGAGATCATGAGCAAAACGGACAGCACAACGGCCACCATTTCCGCACATACTTCCCTCCCGGCCATCGGCATTAAAATAAACCATACGAAAATCATAACCTTCGGCATTTTCCAAAAGGATAAGCCCGTCCGACCCAATCCCGAAACGGCGATGACAAAGAGATTCGATTAATTCCTGTGAAGACGGGAAAAATCCTGTACGATTATCAATCATTACAAAATCGTTTCCTGTACCCTGATATTTAAAAAAAGGAAGTTCCATAGTACCTGTCGGTGATCGGCTTTCGGCAATCATTTTACGGTTATTCTTAAATCTTAAAAAAAAGAGAAGTTCTTTTTCGACTTTCGCTTTTAAGCAAAACAACAAAACCCTGCAAAGAAAAGATTCTCTTGCAGGGTTTTTAATTTCGTCCGAAGAAATATCTTATGCCTTCGCTACTTTTAGCTCCTTGATACGAGCGGCTTTACCCTGACGGCCACGTAAGAAGAACAAACGAGCACGACGCACCTTACCACGACGAATCAATTCGATTTTCGCGATAGATGGTGAAAGAATTGGGAAAACACGTTCTACGGCAATTCCGTTAGATATTTTACGTACAGTGAAAGTTTCTCCACTTGAACTCAGGTTACGGCGTTGCATAACGGTACCCTGAAACTGCTGGATACGTTCTTTGTTACCTTCTCTGATCTTTACGTGTACGTTGATCGTGTCGCCTGCTTTGAAAACAGGATACTCGGAGGTACGATTTTCAATCGTAGCTTCTACGAGTTTAATTAGTTCGCTCATGACGATGCGTTATATTATATTGATTAAAATAATCGCAGCTAATTCCCAGCGGATGAGGTGACGCCCCTTCATTCAAAACAGCTGTTGCGAAAACGAGTGCAAAGCTAAGATTAATTATTAATATCTGAAAGGGTTACGGTAATTTTATGTAGTAAAAAAGTAACAAAATTGGTAGTGGAATAATATTAGTGGACGTCCCGATTATCAGGATTTAAATTTGACATCGCAACTTGAATAGCCGGTTATGAAAATATTAAATGCAGAGCAGATTCGCGCATTGGACGTACATACCATAAAGAATGAACCCATTTCTTCAATTGATCTGATGGAGAGAGCTTCGCAGGCATTTGTAAACTGGTTTACTAACTGTTTTGATGTCAGCAAATCAATTTCCATTTTTTGTGGAAAAGGCAACAATGGGGGTGATGGGTTGGCCATTGCGAGACTTTTAAACGGCAAAGGTTTCCAAGTCCGCGTCTTTGTGATTGAATACACAGAAAAAGGAAGTGATGATTTCAAACAGAATCTTGAACGTCTGGAAGGAAATTTACAGGTTCAATCCATATATGAATCGCACGCAATGCCTGAATTGAACAACGACCAGATTATTTTTGACGCTTTGTTAGGCTCCGGACTTTCCCGTCAGGTTACAGGCTTACTTGGAGAAGTCATACAACATATTAATGCTGCAACCGGTACAATTATTTCGATCGACATTGCAAGTGGTTTGTATGTAGATAAACCGAATGAAAAAACCGATATCATAGTAAAACCGGATCATACCGTTACATTTCAGCTTCCAAAGCTTGCGTTCATGATGCCGCAAAATGCTGAATTTACCGGCGACTGGCATGTAGTCGATATTGGGTTGGACAAAGATGCTATTGAAGAAACGCTTACTCCTTATTACTATACAGACAAATTTGCAGGACAAGCGCTGGCTAAAAAAAGGGAGAAATTTTCGCACAAAGGTACATTTGGGCACGCTCTGATTTTTGCAGGGAGTTATGGAAAAATGGGAGCCGCAGTTCTTTCATCCAAAGCCTGCCTTCATTCCGGAGCAGGTTTGCTGACTGTGCATATTCCGGAATGCGGCTATGAAATTTTGCAGATCTCACTTCCCGAAGCGATGCTTTCCGTAGATCGCAATCAGCGAAATATTACAGAAGTCCCTGATCTGGAATCTTACTCGGCAATAGGTATCGGGCCAGGCATTGGCCAGGAACCGCTTACCGTCCGAATTTTGGACGAGCTGCTGGAACAAATAAAAGCTCCATTGATCATGGATGCCGATGCGCTGAATATTTTATCAAAACATCCTGACTTATTAGAAAAATTACCAGCTAAAACAATTCTTTCACCTCATCCAAAGGAATTCCAAAGGTTGGCAGGAGAAAGTGAAAATGAATTTGAAAGGCTTGAACTGGCCAGAAATTTTGCAAAAAAACACAATGTAATTATCATTCTTAAAGGTGCTTATACTGCTGTAATACTGACAAACGGAGATGTCCATTTTAATTCAACCGGAAATGCAGGAATGGCAACGGGCGGCAGTGGAGATGTTTTGACGGGAATTTTAACTGCATTACTGGCACAAAAATACTCCCCTGAAGACGCAGCCATTTTTGGAGTGTATCAACACGGATTAGCAGGTGACCGCGCAGCTGAGAGAAAAACAAAAACGGCGATGATCGCTTCGGATATTATTGAAAATCTGGGTTGGTAGTTTTTGTGCGGTATAGCTCTTTGAAATTTAATACCAGTCCAGATTTATTATCATTCCGACGGCAGAAAAAGCCGTTGAAACGGTTCAAGCCACCCTTCTAATGGCTTTTTCGCCATCAGAAGGGTAACAAAACTTGTTAAACTTGGATATATCAGCGAATCAACTCATTATCTGATACACCGCAAAGGCCGAAACATAGGCCAAAACCATCAGATATGCTAATTGAATAAGAGGCCATTTCCAGCCGTGTGTTTCTCGGTAAACAACGGCAATTGTACTCATGCACATCATCGCGAAAACATAAAATATTAATAAAGAATAACAAACTGCCGGAGTATACATCGGACCGCCCTGATCGTTTTTTTCCTGAACAAGTCGCTGCTTAACAGTTAGTACATCTTCTGAATCACCACTGATACTATAAATTGTGGCCATAGTACCTACAAAAACTTCTCTAGCGGCAAAGGAAGCTAACAAGGCAATTCCTATTTTCCAGTCATAACCCAACGGCCGTATAGCAGGCTCAATAAACCGTCCAAAACTTCCCGCATATGAGCTTTCCAGACGAGCAGAAGCAATTGCTGCTCCGACTTCTTCCTCCGGTGCTGACGGCATCGCCGCTACCACTTTCTCCTCTGCAACCTGCATCTTATCGCCCGGTCCGTAGGATGATAAAACCCAAAGAATAATGGATATCGCAAGGATAACCTGACCAGCTTGAAGCACGAATGATTTTACACTGTCATACATCATAAAACCTACATGTCCCCAACGCGGAAGTTTATAGGTCGGCATTTCCAGCATAAAATATCCCGGCTCAGTTCTCTTGATAAATAATGACAATAGCCATGCAGAAACCAACGCACCAGCCAGTCCCAAAAAATATAGTCCAAACAAAACAATTCCCTGCATATTAAAAATACCAAACACTTTGGTTGAAGGAATAATCAACGCAATCAGGATACTATAAATAGGAAGACGCGCGGAACAACTCATGATCGGCGTCACTAAAATTGTCAAAAGTCTTTCGTGGCGGCTACTGATACTTCGTGTGGTCATAATGGCTGGCACTGCACACGCAACACCCGAAATAAGAGGAACAACGCTTCGCCCGTTCAGTCCGAATTTTCGCATCACCTTATCCATGATCACCATAACCCTGGCCATATAGCCGGATTCTTCCAGTATGGACACAAGCCCAAAAAGAATAGCAATCTGCGGAATAAAAATAATAACCCCACCAATTCCGGCCATAATCCCATCCGTAATCAGGTCGTTTAAAACCCCTGCCGGAAGTATTTCTTTTGTCCAGGAAATTAAAGCTGCAGTGTTTTCATCAATCCAGTCCATGGGATAAGATGCAAAAGCAAAAATTGCCTGAAAAATGATCATCAGAATAACGGCGAAAGTTACATATCCCCAGAAAGGATGCAGTAAAACTTTATCCAGTTTACGTGTCCAAAGTGGCTGCTCCGTTGCTCCCTCTGATTTTACAGCTTTGTCAACAATAGGTTTAATTGTTTTGTAACGTGCGATTGTCTCGTCAGCCAGAAAACCGGTCTCGTCGAATTTATATTTCTCGATTAAGGTATCAAGTCTGGCTCTTACCGGCTGAGCCAGAAATGAAAAATTATCATGCTGACAAACATATTGCAAAGCAACATAATCATTATCAAGCTGATGCAGCTCCTTCACTTCTTCGATCAGAGCTGGCTCATTTCCTTTCGGAACATAGAAATATTTTACAGCCGGCTTTTCTTTCTTTTCTATTAAAGTGCTAACCGCTTGCTGCAACACAGGAACTCCTTCACCTGTTCTCGCATTAATTTTCACCACCGGAACATTCAACTGCATGGCAAGCTGTACTGCATTCACAGTCAGCTTCATACTCGTAGCAACATCCAGCATATTCAATGCCAAAACTGTCGGAAGACCAAGATCATTTATTTCAGTAAAGAGGAGAAGGTTTCTTTGAAGATTGGAAGCGTCAACAACAACTATTACGGCGTCGGGATAGTCAGGATGTTTGGGATTTGCAAGAATATCCATCACCACGCCTTCATCGGCGGACTTTGGATAGACACTGTATGTCCCTGGCAAATCAACAACGGTTACATCCCGGTCTGGCTTACCATTCGTACCAGCTAATTTGAAAGTACCTGATTTTTTCTCAACGGTCACGCCGGGAAAATTCCCTGTTTTTTGTCTTAAGCCTGTTAGCGCATTAAATAATGTTGATTTCCCGGCATTCGGGTTTCCTACGAGGGCAATTTTAATATTTTCTTGTTTCAATGTAAAGGCAAAAAAGAACGAAAAACGAATTATTCAATTTCGATAGTTGAAGCTTCATTTAATCGCAAGGATAAGGAATAACAACCACCGACATTTATACAAATTGGATCACCCAATGGAGCGACCGCATCCAGACGTACTTCACAACCTGGCACACATCCCATTTCCAATAATTTCAAAGACATCAGCCGATTGGAGAATGATCTGATGATTGCCTTCTCCCCTTTTTGGAGCTGTGAAACTGTACGAACCGACATATTAGCTTATTTAGATTAAATATACGTAAGTGCAAATTAAGCATTCTCTGCCCGGAATTCAAACAGTTAGGCCGATCATTTAACAAAACCCTGCTATAAATCATGCAAAAACATCCCATTTTTATTATTACGCTCGGGTTTTGTGTCGTACTTTTGCAACGCGAAAAGACGAACGTCCGGAAGCAAGTGCAATGGAAAATAATCACCGCGCCGAAAGCTGACAGCTGACTGCCAATAGCAAAAAGTATTGAACGAGATAAAAACCCTCATTTGGAAAGAAGTGACGCTGGAATGGCGACAAAAATATGCTTTGAGTGGTATGTTACTTTATGTGGTATCCACTGTTTTTGTTTGTTATTTAAGTTTTAACCTACGCCGAGGCCAACTCACTCCTATCGTTTGGAATACGCTTTTCTGGATCATTATTCTGTTTACCGCAGTGAATGCAATTGCAAAAAGTTTTTCGCAGGAACGCTACGGACGATTGATTTACTATTACAATCTATGCAGTCCGCAGGCGATTATTGTTTCAAAAATTATTTACAATTCACTGATCATGCTGCTGCTTGCCGGAATCGGGTTTGGCTTTTATGCATTCGTGATGGGAAATCCGGTTCAGGATGTTGGACTGTATCTGATATGCATTTTGCTTTCCGCAATTGGTTTTGCTTCGGTACTTACTCTGGTAGCCGGAATCGCATCAAAAGCAGAAAATAACGCAACGCTGATGGCAGTTTTGAGTTTTCCGATCATCCTGCCCATGCTTTTAATGACCATCCGCTTGGCAAAAAATGCAATGGACGGGCTGGACTGGAGTGTCAGTATTGACGAAATCACCACACTATTATCAATCGATTTAATTGTTATCACACTGAGTTATCTGCTTTTCCCTTTTTTATGGAGGAGTTAAATATAATTTTTCAATTACCGGAATGAGATTTAGCTAATTTTTGTTATAACTCAGCCAGCTTTTTACCAAAAACAGTACCCTAATAATCAATATCTTATGAAGAAATATTGGTGGAAAATTCTTTGTATACTCATTTTATTCTACGTCATTATCGTAGGATTTATGGGGCCAGTTCCACATCAGCCTATTTTAAACGAAAGTATACGGAATACTTACTTCCACGTTGCCTTGTGGATGTCGATGACGATCATGCTTTTCACATCCATGATTTTTTCATTCAAATATTTACGAAGCGGTTCGCTTGATCATGACGACAAAGCCAGTGAATTTGCTAAAGGAGGCTTGTTCCTCGGGATCTTAGGTTGTTTAACTGGCTCTGTATGGGCGAATTATACCTGGGGCGATCCCTGGCCAAACGATCCAAAATTGAATGGAGCGGCTGTTGGCATGTTGATGTATCTGGCTTATATGTTGCTCAGAAGTTCTTTCGAAGATGAGCAGCGTAAGGCAAGAATATCTTCGGTTTACAATATTCTCGCTTTTGCCGTTTTTATCCCGCTTATCTATATCCTTCCAAGACTGACAGACTCTCTTCACCCTGGAAATGGTGGAAATCCGGCATTCAGCTCTTACGACATGAACAATGAAATGCGTAAGGTATTTTATCCTGCGATTATCGGCTGGACCCTGATGGGCGTATGGCTGATCGAGTTGAGAGTAAGAGTAAAACGGATCAACCGGTTTCTGCGGGAGAATGTTGCGAATGCAAATACAACCGCCAAAGTACATCAATAACAAACAAAGTTTAATTTCGTTAAGGTTATATCATCATGAAAAAAATAATTCTCCTTTTACTAACCCTTGTATCCTTGCCGCAAATCCTTTTTGCCCAGGCTGCCGATCAGGTAGAAATGGCTGACAAATTGAGAGCTGATGGGAAGATATGGGTGGTTGTTGCTGTGGTAGCTATTGTACTTGCAGGTATTGCAATCAATATGTTTCGCGTGGATTCCAAGGTTAGTAAAATAGAAAAAGAGTTAAATATCAAGTAAATAGTATGAAAAAGATCCAGTTATTAGGTCTTATAATTATTGCAGTGGCTATTGGAATTATCGTTTCAACCGCTGGCGATGCGAGTACCTACGTTGATTTCGGGAAAGCAAAAGAAATGGCGGAGGACGGTGATACGCAAAGTATTCACGTAGTTGGAAAATTGCCTAAAAATGCTGCCGGACAGATCGTGGATATGCAATACCACCCGGAGATCGATCCGAATTATTTCGAATTTTCTTTGATTGACAATAAAAATATGGTTCAGAAGGTCGTGTACAGAAGTACAAAACCTCAGGACTTTGACAAATCTGAACAGGTTGTAGTTGTTGGAAAAATGGAGAATGGTACGTTTGCAGCAGAAAAAATTCTGATGAAATGTCCTTCGAAATACGAAAACGGCAAAATGGAAACTACTGAGGCAACCGCAGCAAAATCATGATTCATACTACCATTGGAAGCGCAGGTCACCTGCTGACAATTATCGCATTTGCTTCTGCCCTGCTGGCAGTATTTGCTTATTTTAAAGCAGGACTTGCCGGAACACCGCTGAACGAAGTTACATCCTGGAAAAAATATGCCAGAGTGGTTTTCTCAATTCACGCTCTGGCAGTTATCGGGATTGTTTTCTCGCTATACTGGATTATTGGAAATCATTATTTCGAATACCACTACGCCTGGAAAAACTCGTCACTTTCCTTGCCAACAGGCTATACGATTTCCAGTTTTTGGCAGGATCAGGAAGGTAGTTTCCTTTTATGGATTTTCTGGAACGTTGTTCTTGGATCGGTATTGATATTCTCAAACCGTTCATGGGAAGCACCTGTAATGACCATTTTTGCCTTAGTTCAGGCATTTTTGACTTCTATGATCCTGGGTGTTGTTATTCCTGGTCTGGACTTGAAAATCGGCTCTACACCTTTCCTTTTGATGAAGGAAGTAATGCCTGATCTGCCTGTTTACAAGATGGACCCGAACTTTATCGCTAAAGATGGTAACGGTTTGAATCCACTTTTACAGAACTACTGGATGGTCATTCACCCTCCAACATTATTCCTTGGTTTTGCAACGACATTGATTCCGTTCTCCTTCGCAATTGCAGGTTTGTGGACTAAAAAAATACATGAATGGGTCCGTCCGGCGTTGCCTTGGGCTTTGTTCTCAGCAATGATTTTGGGAATTGGTATCCTGATGGGTGCTTACTGGGCCTACGAAACGCTAAACTTTGGTAGTTACTGGAACTGGGACCCGGTTGAAAACTCTTCTATTGTTCCCTGGTTAATTCTGATTGCTGCGATCCATACGATGATTATTGCAAGAAGAAATGCCACAGCACTAAAAACGTCTTTCATTCTGGCGATTGCAACGTTTATCCTGATCCTTTATTCTACGTTTATGACGCGTAGCGGGGTTTTAGGAAATGCTTCAGTTCACTCATTCACTGATTTAGGCTTATCAGGTCAGTTGCTGATTTATCTTCTGACATTCACCATTGTATCGGTCGCCTTGCTGATTTATCGCTGGAAAGACCTGCCTTCCGATGAAGAAGAAGTATCTACTTATTCTCAGGAATTCTGGATTTTTATTGGTGCTACTCTGCTTTGTCTGTCTGGTTTCCAGATCCTGGCTACTACTTCTATCCCGGTTTATAACAAAATCGCAGAAGCCTTTGGTGGTGTTTTAAATATGGCGCTTCCTGCTGATCAGGTTGCACATTATAATAAATTCCAGCTTTGGTTCTTCTCACTGATTATTGTTCTTACAGGTATAGGTCAGTATTTCTGGTGGAAACGTGTGGGTAAGGACAAATTGCAGATTTTGTACAATCCGTTGCTCATAGCCTTGCTGATCAGTGCGGCTGTTATTACCTATCAAGGTGTTAAAGAAATCCAGTATATTGTTCTTCTGACCACTTCGATTTTCGCGATTGTTTCCAATGGAGCCATTTTGTTCCAGATTGTAAAAGGAAATTACAGCTTGTCAGGTGGTGCGGTAACGCATATTGGTGTGGCATTAATGCTTTTAGGAATTCTGTTTTCTTCTGCTTATACCAAAGTGGTTTCGATAAACAATTCCGGTTTGATGATTTCCCGCAGTGCAGAATTCACAAACAACGACAATAAGGAAAACAAGGAAAATATTACGCTCTGGCTGAACAAGCCTGAAAAAATGGGTGATTATATGTTGACCTGGCGTGATGTGCGCGTGGAGCCACGTCATATCCCTGGCTACATTCCAAAGAGCTGGGTAGATATGATCGAAAATGATTTCCATGCCGTTGCCCTTCGTGATATCGTTGTTAATGATAAAAAATACAATTCAAAAGGTGATACAATAGAAATTTTCCCTGAAAATTTCTATTATGAAATTGAATACCGCGAGCCGTCTGGTCGTGTTTTCAACCTGTTCCCACGTGCACAGATTAACCCGAGAATGGGTCTGGTTTCATCTCCGGATATTCAGCGTGAAGTGGACAAAGATTTGTACACATATGTGTCCATGGTGACAAATCCAACGGCAGAACCTGTTTGGAGCCCAACAGAAAACTTCACGATCAGCATGCGTGACACATTTTTTGTAAACGACTACGTTGCTGTTTTGGACAATGTGGTGCGTACAGAAGAAGTAGAAGGTATTAAACTTGGCGAAGGTGATGCAGCCGTAAAAGCGGTGATTCGTGTTCTTGACAAAGATCAGGAATTTGTAATTACGCCTTCTTTTGTGATCCGTGATCGTCTGGTTGCACGTAAGCCGGAAGTAAATAAAGATCTTGGTTTCCGTGTTCAGTTCCAGGAAATTGATCCTTCAACGGGAAAATTCACCTTTGCGGTAAACACGACACAACGTGATTTCATCGTAATGAAGGCAACCGAAAAACCGTTGATCAATATTCTTTGGCTGGGTACTTTCGTATTGGTCATTGGCTTCGTTATGGCAACGATTCGCCGCTTCAAAGACTTTATCAAAATGCGTGATAAGGAAAATGCAGGTGTTTTAAAACCTAAAAAGAATAGAAAACCAGCTGCGGTTTAAGCAGTTAAGTTCCATAAAAAAAATAACCAGTCCATATCGGCTGGTTATTTTTTTGTTACATCTATTGACTAGTTGGGTTTAACAACTTTATCTTTTTCAGGATCGAAAGCCCTGTATTTCGATTTGTAGTAAATAATTTCGTCTTCGTAAACCTTGAAACTGGTTTCAGGACATTCCTTTTTTACTTCTTCCAGGCGGTGTGTTGCCAGTTTCTCATCCAGCTGCCAGAATAAGTTTTTCGAATAAGAATCAAAATCCTGGTCTAAAACCTTTTGTAAAGTTCGGATGTTCGTGATTCCTTTATCCAGTCCCGGCAACATTTGAACCTGGTCCAGCTGTTTTTCACTGAAACGAAACCGCTGAAATTCATCTTTATCGCTCCTTAATTTATCAGCTTCACGGAAAGTATCAGTTAACAGCGAACAAGGCTGCGCAAAACTGATATTCGAAACCAACATAAAAGCCAGTATGTAACAGGTCTTCATAAATCAAAAGTTGAAATAGATTTTTGTGAAGAAAAACGAACCGTTATTCCCCGCCTGAACCGAATCCCAGGCCCCACCCGATTCTGTGCGGTTAGGCTTTGACATAGTTGGATAAGCATTTAATAAATTACTCCCGCCAATGGCAAAGGAGATTTTATCATTTACTTTTAACCCCAATGTAGCATCAGCCTGGATCATGGATTTGTATGTGTCGACATACTCTTTTTCAGTATAGGCTTTTCCACCCTTGTCGATTTTTCCAAAATTGTGGTTTACCAACTGAATCTCATCAAAGTACGTTCCACGGACCATTAATGTCAGCGGACCAACATTGTAGTCCAGCGTAAGGTTTATTTTCATTGGCGGCGCAGAAGCCAGGATAAAGTAACGTTCGCGCTTGTCCAGATAATTTGCCTGTTTGTTAGCAAGCCTTTCGTTCGTCTTAATAGTATCAATACTCATCGTATTGTAATTGGCAGAAAGTATCGTATTCAACTTTCCCGTTCCCAGGTCAGCCGTATATTTTAAACTAACGTCAACTCCGGCATTAGAGGTTGTCAGCGCATTCGTGAAGAAACGTACCTGGGCAACATTCAGTCTTTTCAGCAACGCTCCCACTTGTTTGTCATTCGCATCGATCGGCCCTGTCAAAATAACACGATTCTGAACTCTGATATAGTAGCCGTCCACCGAAACTGAAAAGTTATTGTCAGGAGCAAAAACGATTCCTGCACTTCCGTTATGTGTGGTTTCCATTTTAAGATCCGGTGCTGCCAGCGCTTTGCTGATCTCACTTCCCGATCTTGTAATGATGTTGGACTGCGGATATTCCAGGTTTGCCTTAGAAGGAATCAGGATATCGTAACTGTAATGCTGCTGAGCCAAAGACGGAGCTCTGAAACCAAGCCCATAGGCACCACGAATACTTAGTGCATCCGTTATTTTATAGCGCAAACCAGCTTTCCCGCTCACAGCACTTCCCAGATCACTGTAATAATCGAAACGACCGGCAGCATTTACGGAAAAGCTTTCATCAAATTTTGCTTCGATATCTACGTAACCTGCCGCATTATTTCTTTTCTGATCAATGGCTTCCGTTTCTCCATATCCTTTAAACCCCTGTGCTCCGCCGAATTTTAATGGATTATAAGTTCGCCAGGAAAGCGGGTTCCCTACGTTGATTTTGTAATTGTCCATTCGATATTCAGCACCAAAAGCCAGGTGAACTCCATCCAGAATATCTTTATAAAAAGTTGTCACATCAAGATTGGTGACATTTTGTGACGTCTGAAAACCGCCCGCTTCATAAGAAGAACGCGTGGTATCCATTCCAAAAGATTTGTTCAGCGAATGCTTAACATCGTAACTAAATTTATTGAAACCGTAGGTATGGCTTAGATCGACATTAAACCCGTTCCAAACTTTTCTGACGCCCAGTGTTACAGACCGGTCATCCACGACCCTGGACACGAGTGGGTCGAAACCTTTGGGATAAAGTTTGATAAAATTGGTAGAGTCCTTTGCCCCGCGCGTCCAGCTATACGTTTCACCCTGACGGTAACTCGCCGTTCCAAAACTATAAATTTCTGTATTTTTATAAATAGGAATCACGGTATTGTAGCTCAGACTACCGTTGTAAATTTTCGGATCGCCGAATTTCCTTCTAAGTAAAGAGTCCGTCTGCGTATCAGCGCGGTTAGTATGGTCTACAAAATTATAATCTGCCGTTACGTTGAAAAAACCAGTTTTAGCAATTTTCGTCCCGTAGTTTACATTTCCATTATAATTCAATCCATCCCAGCTGCTCGAATCCCGGTTATACTTTGCCATACGAATTCCGCCATTTGCATTCGCAGAGAAGCCATTCGTGTTATCCTTCAAAACTATATTAATAACACCTGACACCGCGTCAGAACCATACGGGGCCACAGCACCATCACGTAATATCTCGATCCGGTCAATTGAGGCAACCGGAATGGTACTAAAATCAAAACTATTATTTCCACGTCCCCGTGTTCCAGACAAATTTATCAGGGAAGATTGATGGCGCCTTTTTCCATTGACAAGTATCAACATCTGGTCTGGCCCCATACCATGAATCGAAGATGCGTCGATCAGATCTGTGCCATCCGCACCAAGTTGCCTGTTTGAATTGAAGGAACCGGAAACATATTGGAGCAATTGCGGGAGGTCAAACTGACCGCTCAAACCCGCAATTTTCTTTACGTCAATAATATCTACCGGCGACGATAAGTCAGCTTCGGTCGCGTTAAGATTGCGGGAACCGACCATGCCTTTTTGTCTTGTTTTAGCAACTGAGCTGAGCGTAAAATTTTGCGTACCAATACCGTTAATATCCTTGGTTACTTTGAAATAGCCATCGGCGGTCACAACAAGTGTTGCATTTCCATAGTGTACACGCATTTCGTAAATCCCGTATTGGTTCGTGGTCGCGTTGGAGTTTGTCCCCAATTCCTGAACCAAAACCCCTCCTATTCCTTTTCCTTCTTCGTCTTTAATAATTCCTGCAACTTTGTATTTCTGGGCAATTGCTTGAGAGACAATTAAAACCAAGAAGAAGGAAAAAAATAATTTACTCACTGTATATGAGATTAGTTAAAATGATGAAATGCTGGTGTCGATAAAAAATTATTTCGCAAGTTTAACCTTTGATTTAAAATTCAGGAAAAAAATTTTACATTATTAACGAGAAAGTTTATTCTATTTCATAGAATAAACTCTTTTTTCCCGCAGACTGAGGCATTTATGCTTCTCAACCACTTCCTGAAACCGCTTAAATGTTATCTTTACAATTGAAAGATGCATTTTAATTTACTTCCTTAAATTCATGTTAGCCAATTTACTCAAAACTGCTTTGGGCAGACTACGTTTCGTTGCATTTCTTGAAGGTACCTCATTATTGATTCTCCTGGGTATAGCAATGCCGTTAAAATATTGGGCTGGTTATCCGCAGGCCGTTCGTTTTGTGGGTATGGCTCATGGCGTACTATTTATTCTATATGTTGTACTCTTGATCCAGGTCGTGTTTGAATACAGCTGGGGTTGGAAAAAATTCTTTTTTGGTCTTTTTGCCTCTGTTATACCATTCGGCACTTTCTATGCTGACGCTAAAATTTTTAAAGAACCCAATCAAAATTCCATGTAAATTTTTAATTAATTCATATTCCTACCCATAACGAAAAAGTGCTACCTAAATCCTTGATTAAATTCTTGCTATGCTTTTTTCTAATTGGAAATTGCCTGGCCCAAAAACCCAATGAAAAATTCCAATATCACATTCACCCAGCTCCGTCGCCTATTAGGGTAGATGGAAATCCAGACGACGCTGCCTGGGAATCGGCCGAAACGGCAACCAATTTTTTCATGGTCACTCCCATGGATACCAGTTATTCCCGTGCGCAGACGACGGTAAAAATGTCGTATGACGCGCATAACATGTATATTCTGGTTGTGAATTACAAGACTGTCAAAAATTCCATCATCGTTGAATCATTGAAAAGGGATTTCACTTTTGGAAAAAATGACAACTTTTTACTTTTCATGGACACCTTTGATGACCGTACGAATGGGTTTTCATTCGGGGCAAATGCTGCCGGCGCACCATGGGACGGCCAGATGGGTGACGGCGGAACTGTCGATCTGAGCTGGGATAACCGCTGGGTAAGCGAAGTCAGAAACGATCCGGACAAGTGGGTCTGGGAGGCTTCTATTCCTTTTAAAAGTATTCGGTATAAGTCAGGAATTTCCCGCTGGGGTATCAATTTCAGCCGCCAGGACTTGACGATTTCCGAAAAATCAGCATGGGCACCGGTTCCGAGACAATTTCCATCGGCCGCTCTGGCATATACCGGCGTGCTTGTATGGGATCAGCCACCGCCAAGCCCTGGGCCCAATATTTCCGTCATCCCTTATGCTGCAACCCGGTTGACGAAGGATTTCCAAAACGGACAGTCTAATAAATACAAAACAAATATTGGTGGTGATGTTAAAATCGGACTGTCTCCCTCGATGAACCTGGACCTTACAGTAAACCCGGATTTTTCTCAGGTTGATGTCGACGTCCAGCAAACAAACCTGAACCGTTTTGAATTATTTTTTCCTGAACGAAGGCAGTTTTTTCTGGAAAACGCTGATTTGTTTGCCAACTTCGGGTACGCTACCATTCGCCCGTTTTTCTCCCGGCGCATCGGTTTAGGTGTCCCGATTCAGTTTGGAGCGAGGATGAGCGGGAAACTTAACAAAAACTGGCGTATCGGGGTTTTGGATGTGCAGACAGGTTCGCAAGATACCATACCCAAAAATAATTATGCCGTTTTCGCTTTGCAACGACAGGTTTTCGCCCGCTCCAATGTTCGTTTTATCTTTATAAACCGGGATGCGGTTAATTATTCACTGGAAAAAAATCAGAATACTTTTCGGTATAACAGAAACATCGGGGCGGAATATAATCTTGCGAGCGTCAATAATTTGTGGACAGGAAAAGTGATGTTCCTGAAATCATTCACGCCCGGGAAATCAAGCGATGATTTTGTTCATGCAGCAGATTTGAAGTTCAGCAGAGCGAACTTTTTCTGGCAATGGCAACACGAATATGTCGGTGCAAATTATAACGCCGAAGTGGGTTATGTTCCTAATGCTACGAGAAATGGTTACTACAAAATAAGCCCAACGGTTGGCTATCTGTTTTTCATTAAAAATCCAAAAATTATCAGCCACGGACCAAAGTTCGTGAGCAATATTTACTGGGACAAGCAAATGTCGCTTAGCGACCGTGAGCTGACATTTTCTTATAACCTTAATTTTATCACCCGTGCGACAATTTCTGCTTATGTAACAAGCAACTATACCCGCCTGCTTCGCCCCTTCGATCCGACGAATTTAGGAAAGGAAAGGCTGGCCACAGGAACCGAACACAACTGGACTTCTGCGGGATTTGAAATAATTTCTGGCCCTCAAAAACATTTCACTTATACTTTCGCCGGCCTTTTTGGGGGATATTATAATAATGGAACGCGAACAAATTTGAGAACCGAACTCGGCTATCGTGTGCAGCCTTATGTCGCGATCGCGTTGGCAGGAAACTACAATGACATTCACTTAACTGCTCCCTGGAATCGTACGCAGCTTTGGCTGGTTGGCCCTCGGGTAGATGTCACTTTCCGCAATAATCTTTATTTCACGACCTTTATGCAGTATAATAATCAGGCAGACAATATCAATTTGAATTCACGTTTGCAGTGGCGTTACAAGCCTGCGTCTGATTTGTACATTGTGTATACCGACAATTATTTACCAGAGAATTTTATGGTAAAAAGCCGGGCGATCGTTTTGAAATTTACTTATTGGTGGAATTTATAAGTGAAAAGTGCCAAACCCGGGCTTAACTGGTTTGGCGCTTTTCTTTAATCAATAAAACACCTCCACCTTTTTTTGTTTCAATACACCAAGCTGCTGTTGGTATTTAGTGCCCATATCATCCCTGACAAACGGATTCCCTTGTAAATAAACCTTGTCAAGTTTCTTAATTTCCAGTAATTTCTCGGGAAAAGCAGCAAAATTATTTGATGAAATATCTAACTCTTTCAGGTCTTTCAGAGACGCTACCTCTGCTGGAAAATTCGTAAACCAGTTGAAACCAAGATCCAAAATATTTACTTTGTTCATCCTGGAAACACTTTCAGGTAACGCACTCAACCGGTTATGATGTGCGTAAAAGGTATGCACGTTTTTCAGGCGATTCATCTTGGGAGGCAGTGTCTTAAGCAGATTATAAGAAATTGCCAGGTGTGTTAGTTTTCGCAGTTTCGTTAACGAATTTGGCAGCTTTTCAAACTGGTTATAATACAAATCCAGCACTTCCAGATTCTTCATTTTTTTGATTCCTTTCGGCAACACAGCCAGATCCGATTTGTAGAAATTAAGGTCTCTGATCTGTTTAAGTTTTCTAAAACTCTGGTTTGATAAAGCGGATAAAGAATTTCCTCCAAGCCACAAGCTCGAAAGCTTTTTGCAATTCCTTGCCTCCGACGGAATATCTGTAAATTTATTGTCCCGAAGATTCAGGTTATTGAGCGATTGATTTTCAGTTAATAGCAAGCCCTCATTCGTAAGCGCATTGTTTTGTAAATGCAGCTGTTTCAATTTTGGCAAACGATTAAAATCGATCTTTACTTCGGTGAGTTTATTGGAATTTAAGTATAATTCTTCCGCATTGGGAAAACGATAAATGACTTCGGGCAAATTCGTTAATTCCAGATCGTTGAAAAATATTCTCTTCACTTTCAAAGAGTCTGCAAATGCCACCGCATATGGAATATCGACTACTGAACTGTCTGTTTTCCTAACATTTCGGTAAGCCAGTTTTTTTCCAAAAAACTGGAAAACAGCGATTTGAAAAGGCTTTTCCGGCGCTACTCTCAGCTGCCAATGATCTGCTACGGCAATAAATTTTTCCTTGATTATTTTATTCAATGAATCCTTATTATAACCTTTAATTTGTTCCGCATCAAAGATCAGATAATCTAGTCCTCCCCTGGCATTCATAAAAACTTGCGCAAACACTCCAATTCCCGGATCCGCGTTTTCTGATATGACCTCGCCCAGTGATTCTGTTAGAAAAAATTGCACTTTCTGAACCGAAATCGCGTCTCCCTCTGTGGAATAGGAAACGGGCAGTATATCCGGATGAAATTTTACATCCTGTGCCTCTTCCCTTGTCATAATCTTCACCTGACCAATAACTTCGCAGGCCAGACAGATAAAGATAACTGCTAGTATTATTTTCATGACCGCTATAATTTAAATGAGAATCAAATATAACTAAAAACTTAGTCATAAAAACAAGCACTATGTAATTTTCCTTTATATGATTGATAAAAACTATCCACTTTATTCGTAATAATGCAGATAAAAATTAGCCTCTTGATAACTTTTCAATCTCAATAAGTCTATTTTGCACGTTAGTGATATAGAGATAATTCGAAGTGCTATAAATTAAGTAAGTGCTTTTAATCAATCCGGCTGCCAACTTTACCCAACGCTAATGAATTTGATTTACTACCTTACCGGGAGTGCAGGGCTTTGTCTGCTCTGTATTATTACACTTTTCACAACCATTGCGGGACGTCAAAATATATTACAAAAAATTGACAGTTTATTCTTGGGATTTATTTCAATTTTCCTGATTTTAACCAAGATGGCTTCGTTTGATGCCGGCATGCTCAACATTGACGAAAGCATTATGCTAAGTGGCGGCCGAACTCTGGCCTTTGATCCTCGTGCCTGGATTTCCCTAGATCCGACAACCTCAGGACCATTGAATTTTTTACCCTCAATTGTTTTGATCAAACTTGCGGACTGGGCCTCTTATGGAGAATTGAGATTATTTTATACCGTAATATTTCAGATCCCGACCATTTTTATTTTATTTTTTACATTCAAAAAAGTGGCAACTCCTGTTTTAGCCAGGATAGCATTGATTCCTTTGGTACTCACTTTTGGGTTTTTCTATTTCGTAGATCTGGTCCACGCTTCGAGTGAAAACTTTCCGATGCTCTTTCTTACCATTGTTTTGAGTGCCATAATCCTTCTTTCGTTTGAATATGAAGTAAAAAGATACCATCTGATCCTCGCCGGAATTGCTTGCGCAGCTTCGTTTTACGTAAAACTGCAAGTCACACCTATCTTTTTATACCTGACTGCTGCCAGCTTTGTACTGCTGTTTTTTGTCAAAAAAAATCAAAAAGACGGCTTCATCTTTCTGGTGAGTTTTGTCCTTACACATGCGATTGCATTGTTTGCAATATGGCTCTATGGCGGATTTTATGACTTTGTGCAATCTTACATCATTGGAAACCTCCGCTATACGACCGTCAATAGTTCTACGCCGGAACTGATCAAAACATTTTTAAAATCAAGTATCCGGTCTTTGCTTCCCCTGCTGCTTTTCGGTGTGTTGATGCCTGGAATTATTATGACCATATTAAAAAGACGCCTAAATCCTGTTGAATTACTTTACCATTCCGGTTTTATTCTGACCATCTGTATAACAATTTACTGTATCATAAAGCCAGGGCGATATTTCCTTCATTACACCTTGCTTTTAGTGGTCCCGATGTATAGCTATATGGTTTGGCTTTTGATCAAATATAACTGGACACCTGGAAAGTTATTGATTCCCATTTCCAGTCTGGCTATTGCATTTGTGTTTTACATAAACGCTAAAAGTGCGAACAGGGCTGTTGAAAACGAGACACAACGGCTATCCGATATCATTAACCAGAAGTTGGTAGAGAGACTTTATTCGGGACGGGTACCCGGTGACAGAATGGCAGTTTGGGGCTGGGGATCTTATTATAACCACGCGGCAAGGCTGGTCATGGGAACCAGGGATGTACATTTCGACTTCCAGACAAGCTACAAATCTGATTTAGGAAAATATTACCGCGACCGTTATTTAGCTGATCTCGAAATAAACCAGCCAAAATGGTTTCTGGACCTTTCGCTTCCCGGCGGACTTCTTACTAATGAAGACTGTAAACTAATTCACTTTCCCGCTATTTATGACTTTGTGAAGGCGAATTACCATGAAGTTTACAAAACTAATACGGAAGTTTTGTATCAGAAAAACTCAGATGAACGCGGCAAATGAGCTCCTTTTATTTACTACGTTCAATGGTATATTGTACTAAATGTTCCAGAGCAGTTCTGTGGGATGATTCCGCAAAATCATACAGCAACGCACGCGCTTCTTCCACGTAGCGCTCCATAACTTGCTGAGCATATTTCAAGCCGCCGGAATCTTTAACGAAAGCAATTACTTCCAATACCTTATTCGGCTTATGGCTTTCGTTGCGAATTATGTTAATCATTTTCCGCTTTTCAAGCCATGAAGCTTTGTTCAGCGCATAAATCAGCGGCAGCGTCATTTTCTTTTCCTTGATATCAATTCCAAGCGGTTTGCCGATTTCGTCTTCGCCATAATCGAAAAGGTCATCTTTGATCTGAAACGCGATACCTACTTTTTCTCCAAAAGCGTGCATTTTTTGAATTGTTTCCGCGTTCGACCCAACCGAGCAAGCACCAACTGCACAACAGGACGCAATTAAAGAAGCCGTCTTTTGTCTGATAATTTCATAATAAACATCCTCGTTGATATCAAGTCTGCGTGCCTTTTCAATTTGCAATAATTCTCCTTCGCTAATCTCGCGCATAGCGGTCGAGACGATTTTCAATAATTCGAATTCGTTATGTTCAACCGAAAGCAGAAGTCCTCTTGACAATAAATAATCTCCCACGAGGACAGCAATTTTATTTTTCCATAATGCGTTAACAGAAAAAAATCCGCGGCGGTAATTGGAATCATCTACAACATCGTCGTGAACAAGTGTAGCAGTATGTAAAAGTTCGATAAACGAAGCGCCGCGGTAGGTAGATTCTGTGATCGGGCCACAAACTCCGGCGGACAAAAAAACGAACATTGGCCTGAGCTGTTTCCCTTTACGACGTACGATGTAATTCATGATCTGATCGAGCAGCATTACATCACTTTTCATAAACTGGCGAAATTTGTGCTCGAAAGCCTTCATTTCATCCGCAATAGGAGCTTGAATATCCTTTATTGAAAGGGTCATATTAATTATAGGAAGTCTTACGTTACCTCCGAATATTGAAAGGCAATATGCAGCAGTTTAGTTCAAAAAAACTGGTTTTATCAACTTCTGCACTTTAATCTTCAAATTTGGAATAAAATCTTCTCTTTATACCTATTTTAGAATGAAAATGTTTAAAATTGAAAATATGAAATTCTGAAATCTATGAATCGAGTAGAATAACGTTGAAAAACCGTTATGTACACGGCCAATTATAAAATAAGGAATTTGTTAGTATATAAACCTGAAAGCATCTTATCATCACTAGCTGTAAGCCTGTTGCTGACAGCCGAAAGCAAATATTTATGAAAGCACTCGTGCTTGGAGGCGGTTCCATGAAAGGCGCGTTTCAGGTTGGAGCAATCCAATCGGTTCTGGAAAATGGATTTGAACCTGATATGGTTTACGGAATTTCAGTTGGAGCGCTTAATGCAACATTTTTAGCCAACGAAACCGGACGCCAGTTTGATGAAGAAGGAAAAATTACCTGGCCGGTTGCCGGAAGAAAGTTGCTGGAATTCTGGGTTAAGAATATTACACAGCCTCAGGATATTTCCACGCTCCGGTCGCGCGTTATGTTAGGTATGAATACATTAATGAGCAGGTTTGACGGATTGGTTGACCCTGCGCCTTTACACTTGCTGATACGTAAAAATGTCAGGGACAAACATTTGAAACATACGCCCGTTAAGATCAAGATAGGAGCCGTAAATGTTCAGAGTGGCGAAATAAAGTATGTAACTCCACAAGAGCCGCATTTTCTTGATTTTGTCCGTGCGAGTTCGTCGATTCCGATGTTAATGCCTGCGATCGAAATTGGACATGAAATGTATCTGGACGGCGGTCTGCGGGAAGTGGCTCCAATACGTCAGGCGATTGCGGACGGCGCAACGGAGATCGTTGTTATCGCCTGCCATTCGCCGCATTTGTATCAGCCGGAAGGAATGAATCCAAGGAATTTAATTACACTTGTCGAACGCGTTCGGGATATTACTGTTAATGAATATGCCAACAGTAATATTATCTGGGCAGAGTCTTATGTGGATCGTTCCATTTTACGCGGTGTTCCGATGAAACTGACTGTCATCCGTCCGTCTTCGCCGCTGGTTCTGGATATGCAGCATTTTAATTCGGAAGATATTTCCAGATTGATTATTGAGGGCTACCGGGTTGCGGTCGAGACGCAGAATAAACTGGCAGAAGTAAAAGAATGATCAAAAACCTGATTAAAAAATTCAGCTAATGTTAGCACAACGTTTGAAAAACCCTTACCCTCTCTTATTGCTGTTATTCTTAACATCCTGTGTTCCATCCCGCCAATTCACGTCTGTTACTTATAACTGTAATTTCAGCAAGACCGGAAGTTTAAAAGCACATCTTAAACCATCAAACCGGTTCGTTCCCATGATTATGGCCCACCAGGGCGGAATTGAAGACGGTTATCCCGGAAATTGTATTGCAACTTTCGAAAATACATACCAGAACGTCCCCTGCGTTTTGCTGGAATTTGACATCAGAATGACAGCCGACAGCCAACTTGTTATTTCTCATGACAACGAATTGGACATCCGCACAAACGGAACCGGATTATTAAATCAGCAGCAATGGAAAGATGTCAAGAACCTGCGTTTAAAAGACGACAAAGGACTATTGACAAAAAATAAAATTCCATCTTTTAAGGAAGTACTGGATTGGAGCAAAGACAAAAGCCTGATTCTGATCGTCGATAAAAAGCCGGAAACGGATATTATCAAAACAATTAAAATGTTGAAGGATAACAACGCGATCCACAAATCCGTAGTGATCTGCTATTCGCTGGACGAGGCCAAAAAAGTATATGAACTGGAACCTAACCTGATGCTTGCCGTTGGTTTCAATAGCTGGGATCATATTACGAACGTGGAGAAATCAGGACTGCCGCTGGAAAATCTGGTGGCGTTGACCCCCAGAGAGCTTCAACCCGAAGCTTTTTATATGAAAGTCCATTCCATGAAAATTGTGACCTCACTTGGTACTAACGGAAATATCGATACATTAAATACCGAAATTTCAGCTCCGATGTATAACAAGATCTGGGAAAGCGGAGCGGATATTATTTGTACCGATCAGCCGATATTTGTGCATTCTTTGTTTCAGAAATAATATTATCAGATATAAAAAAATCGCCGTGTCAAGTAATTTGACACGGCGATTTTTTTATATCTGAAATTCAGATCGGGTATTAGTTAAAGATATAACGGATACCGATTTGCGCTTGCCAAACGTCATTGATCGTTTGTGATTTCACGAAAGAATCTTTAACCAAAACAGGAACACCATCCACGTTCTGAGTTCCCATTCTATATGACGGAATGCCTGTCGCTGATACGCTGGCAAAGTTCAATGGACTAACCAAAGTACCATTTGATGCGGTAGCTACATTGGCAACGCCCCATTTATTATTGATCATGTTACCGATATTAAAGACGTCAGCTCTTAAACGGATAATATTCTTTTTGCCTTTTGATCCAACTTTTACATAGAAATCTTGTTCAACAGTCAAATCGAAACGGGTCAACCAAGGATAAGCACCTCCATTACGTTCTGTATACTGGCCTTTTCTTTTTGACAGATAAGAATTGTTATCTATATAATTCTGGAAAGCAGCTGTTTGTTCCTCGGGAGAGAACGTGTAAGTTTTTCCATTAACAGTGGTTGTCAATGTAGTGAAAGTCAACTCGGCAGCACTGTTCGGAACACGTAAAAGGTCATTATTTTGTCCGTCGCCATTAAAATCGGTCGAACTGATATAAGACAATTTAGAACCGCTGGCCGAAACACCACCCAAGGTGATCATTGTTGCTCCACCGAAAGTGCCGCCGTATTCTTTACGATAAGAAACGTAACCAACAAAACGATGACGCAGATCATTACCTGAATATGACATACCCAAATGGTTCAAGCCATTAATACCAGGAACGTTCCCTTCAACTGTGCTGGATACCGAAGCGATATCTCTGGCTTTTCCGTAAGTATAACCCAACATTCCACCAAAGCCTTTTGAGGCAGGTTTTTCCAATTTACCTGTCAATGAATAAGAATATCCTTTGTCAGTATTTGTCAAAACATACACGTTAGAAACCTTTGTGTTAATTAATCTAGCTGAATTTATTGCAGCAGTTCCGGTTACACCCGAAGCAGGAAAACGATCACGTGTGTCAGGACCCGTAAAATCTCCTGTCGCATCTTTAAGGTTTACATCAATATAGCGAAGCGCATTATAATTTTTGTTCAGGATACCTTCAACAGTCGCTACAATACCCCAGCCAATCTGACGGTCAATTCCGATATTGCTTTTCCAAACCTGAGGAAATTTCAAATCTTCATCAGACGCATTCACCTGATAGCCGGAAAGTGACGCGGTCGTGGCAGGAATAAATCGGGTTGGATCCGTTGTGAATGGGAAAGCTGTTGTATTATTTCCAACGATCGTCGCGGAATTCACACCATTGTTACCCAACTGATTTGAAATCAAAACATAAGGAATTCTTGACAAGAAAAGCCCTGTACCTCCACGAACCTGAGTCATTCTGTCGCCCGTTACGTCCCAGTTGAAACCGATTCTTGGTGAGAAATAAACACGACCTTTTGGGACATTACCAGTATTAACTTTATAATCTGCACCGTTGTTATCTTTAAAAGTTAAAGCTGCAACATCTGCATTATAATATTGTTTCGACGTGTTAGGAATCGTAATATAGTCAGCACGAACACCGGCTGTAATTTTCAGGTTTTTCGTAGCCTGGTATTCGTCCTGAACATAAAGACTTGCTGTTTGTGTTTTAAAAACCTGCCAGGGAGCAGCACCACCAGGAAGTAATGAATAACGATAATTAAAACGAACTGCTTCAACTGGTGAAGTTGTAGCAGTTGGATTATCAATAAATGCCTGTGCTGCTGTTTTAAAATCTTCGATAGATTTATAAACATAAACTCCGTTTGAAGTTGGAAAGAACAAGTTATTCGATTTGAAGTGTTCGTAGGAAGCACCCAAAGTCAAAGTATGTCTTCCGGCATAATATGTAAGGTTATCCGTAATATTTAATGTTGCGTAATCCAGACGGTTGTTCGGTGTAAAAGGATCCGAGCCAATCGAAGTGTACGTTGATCCATCTTTCTGAATTTCAATTGTCGGGAAGATAGCTGCCTTGTATTTTCTGTCTTCGATCTGTTTGTTATAAGTTCCAATCAAAACGTTAGAAAACTTGCCACCAAAATTTGAGTTTAATTCAACAACAGCAGAACGGGTATTGTCTTGGATAATATAACCTGTATTCTGAGGAGAAATTGCCAGAAGCGAGTTTGTACGGTTACCAAAACCAGCTGTATTACTACTATTACTCTGGCTGATCAAAACATCGGACTGAGAGTCATGATGTGAATAGCGAACCGTTAGTTTATGGCTATCGTTGATGTTCCAGTCGATACGGCCCAAAAATTTGTTACTCTTGTTTTCGTTGTTGAAACCGTCCAAAGCTCCGATGTCGTAACCAAATTTATCCTTCATGAAAGAACCAAGATCTTCAAGATCTGCGGCTGTGGTACGTGAAACGTTATTGCCTTGCTGTCCACGGTTCAATTGATAATCGAGTGCGGGACTTGAACGTTTAACAAATTCTCCGTTAACAAAGAAGAAAAGTTTGTTTTTTACCAACGGGCCTCCAAGGCGGAAACCGGTTGTTTTTTCATTGAATTCGTTAATGATAAGGTTATTTCCATCCGCTTTGTCTCCTGCAAGACTTTTGTTTTTGAAAAAGTGAAATACTGAACCAGACAATTCATTGGTACCCGAACGCGTCACTGCATTAATACCTGCACCGGCAAAGCCCGATTGGCGCACGTCATATGGAGCAATGTTAATCTGAACTTCTTCAATCGCATCCAGAGAAATTGCTGAAGAACCTGTGCGGCCACCTGCCGCAGCCTCATTTCCCAAACCAAATCCGTTATTGAAAACAGATCCGTCAATTGTAAAGTTGTTATAACGACTATCCTGCCCACCAAAAGATCTACCATTACTGTAAGCGTTATACTTTGTGATGTCATTCAACGTACGCCCAAGTGTTGGTAAACTTGTAATCAATCCCTTGTTGAAAGTTGTAGCCGCACCGGTTCTGTCTGAGCTAAAAATATCACTTCCTGAACCTGTTACGACAACTTCTTCCAGTTGTGTACCGCCGTCTTTCAATACGAAATCAACGTTTGCAACTGTTCCAAGGTTTGCATAGATATTTTCTTTTGTCTGATCACTGAAACCAATAAAGGTTACCGTAACATTGTAAGGGCCTCCTACACGCACGGACGGAATTGTGTAAAAACCTTTTTCGTTCGTGATCGACCCGTAACGCGATCCGGAAGGAACGTGTACTGCAACCACTGTTGCTCCTGGAAGTGTTTCGCCTTTGCTGTCTGTTATCTGCCCGCTGATCGCAGACGACGTTACCTGAGCGTGCACTTGTCCGCTCACAAGAGACAATAAAATTGCGAACAGCGTGCAACACACCGTCCTGAAAAGTAGACTTTTCAAATTCATAAATTTTCGGGGATTTTGGTAATGGAGTTAGATGCATCATTCAGTTTTTTTGAATGAATATTTTTGTAAAATAAAAGTTTTTTTACTTCTAAAACAATGTCATATTTCCTACCAAAATGGTATACTTACGTATACAACCTCCCGAATTATTTAAATAATGACGAATAAAATTTTAATAATTATATAAAAGGCCAAATATATTTCATCAACGTTAATTTTGGATTGAAAATGATTTCAAAAAAATAATGAGAGATTTCTAAAAGAAAAGCCCGCTTCTCTCGAAACGGGCTTTTCTTGTGATTTTCTAATATTGTTAGACTTAGAATGAATAACGCACTCCAAGCTGTGACTGCCAGCGGGAAGTAAAATCGCTTACGAAGTAAGGTCTTCTTGTTCCTTTTATATCGTTCATGTTGTTAATGTTAAATTGCATGCCCGGTTTTGCTGTTGTTGCTGTGTACGCCACGCCATCCTGAGTTTGAGCGCCTGAGTTAACAACCGTAAACAAGTTTACACTTTGGTTACTGGTTGCATAATTTCTGCCCCAGTCTTTGTTAAGCAAGTTTCCGATGTTAAGCACGTCAAAGAATATCTGTAATTTATTTTTGTTCAGAATGAAATCCTGAGAAATTCTCAAATCGAAGTGATGCTCGAAAGGAAGTCTGTCTTCGTTGCGTTTTGAGTTTTTACCTAAATTATCTCCAATGTATTTGTTTGCATTAGCGAAAGCCTGGAAATCTGCCCACTGTTGAGATGCAGTTGCTCCACTTCTGATATCAACAAAATTTGCTTCGGCAGCAGTTGCAGGAAGATATACCAATGTATTTCCAGCTCCTGATGCAGATCCTGCGATATCATCACCTGTGATCGTTCTGCTATACAAATAAGACATTCTCTGTCCGGACTGACCTGTGTAGATCAATGTGAAATTTGTTGCAAGATTTTTAGAATATCTGAATTCTTTGCTGATTGTTCCAACAATACGAGAACCCATATCAAAGTTTGAATTTGCTACATCCAGACGGTTCAAACCGTTGGTTGCATAAGCAAAACGCCAGTTAGAATAAGCTACTGAACTTGTCAAATCTGTAAGCGATTTCGAGCGACCGTACGTATAAGCCACAAATCCAGACCATCCCTTGCTTGCTGGCTTCTGAACCTGAGCTGTCAAGTTGTAACTATAACCTTTATTGGTATTTGTAAGAAGCAACACGTCAGAAAAGTTTGCGCTTGTTCTTTTTGTCCACAATGGACGTGTCGTTGGTCCTAATTGAACAGTTCCTTCACCGTTTTCGCTGATGTTGATATTCTGGTAGTTCGCATTGTTAACTGTTTTTGTGAAAACCCCTTCCAGGCTACCGATCAATCCCCAAACACCTAATTTCTGGTCAACAGCCAAGTTGGCACGGAAAACCTGAGGGAATTTGAAATCTTTATCAATTACGTTGATAACGTTAATTGGCTTAGAAGTTGAACTTGGAATGAAAGCGCCTAAATGCGCATCATTCGGATCGTATTTAAAAGGAATAGTACCAAGTGTTACTGCTGGCGCTGTATAGTTAGTAGCTGCAATACCCGTATTTGACATTTGGTTAGAAATCCATACAAAAGGAATTCTACCTGTGAACAAACCAGCTCCTCCGCGAAGTTGTGTATTCGCATCGCCGTTTACATCCCAGTTAAACCCAACACGCGGAGAGAATAATGGAGTTGCCTTTGGCATTTGCTGTGTTTTTACATCAAACGCTGCAAAAGTCTGATCTTCGTTGAATGCTGCATTTTCAGCAGGTTTTTTGAAGAAAACCGGCAAGTCAATTCTCAAACCGTAAGTAAGTTTGAAATTCGATGCGATCGACCAGATATCCTGTCCGTATACACTGAACTGCGCAGCGCTTAAATCTGCCGGTGCTTTATCATTCGGATCAGTACTGTTAGAGAAACCAACCTGGTATGAAGTTAAACCTCTGTTTGCCCTGAAATTAGCAATATTATTAGAGTTCGTGTTGTTCGCAACACCATAAGCATAGCTACCATAAAAGCCTTGAAGGAACAAGTTTTCACTTTTGAAAAACTCGTTGTTTGTTCCAAAAGTAAGCGTATGCTTTCCTTTGTATAACGTAAAGTTATCTGTAACTGTGAAAATATCCTGGTTCAAACCGTTCACCTGAGAAGAGAAATCCGATCCGATGTTATACTGAATCGTTACCTTTTTGTCAGCGTCATAGTTATTGATTGTCAAACCCGGGAAAGCATTACTTGCTCTGCTATCACGAACTGTATTGTAAGTGAAACGAAGAACGTTCGATGCATTCGAAGAAAAGCTGCTGTTTAATTCTAAAACAGTTGAGTTTGATTTAGTCAGGAACTTATATCCACCGTTTTCAAAAACAACTGAATTAATACCTCTGCTTCTGATGTCATTGCTACCGTCCACATAATTGTGACGCAAAGTCAAAGTATTTTTCTCGTTGATGTTCCAGTCAAGACGGCCGAATAAAGAAGTCGATTTATTTTCATTGTTAATTGCACCATATCCACCCGGATCGTAACCATATGTTTCGGTGATGAAACTTCTAAGTGCCGCCAAAGTATCCGCATTTGCATTTGAACCTGAACCTGCAATTGTTGGGTCGAAAGCTAGTGGAGTCGACTTTACAAATCTTTCAGCATTTGCATAAAAGAACAATTTATTCTTGATGATCGGACCGCTAATACTTGCACCAAATGTTTTGTTGCTGAAATCAGGGTATTTGTTGCGTGTCACTGATTCATTAAAGGCTGGGCTTTTTCCAATAAAACCTTCGTTCTGGAACTGACCGTAAACTGATCCGTGGAATTGATTTGCACCGCTTTTTGTAACAGCGTTGATACCACCGCCTGTAAAACCGCCTTGTGTTACATCATAAGGAGACAACACAATCTGCATTTCCTGAATTGTTTCAATCGAAATCGGGTTAACATTTGCCTGACCTCCGTTTGTACCTGTCGCTCCAAGACCAAAACCGTCTGTAGCATTTGCTCCGTCAATCGTGAATTGGTTGTAACGGTTGTTTTGTCCACCGAAAGAAACACCGCTGCCGGCTGTATTGGCCTGTGGAGTAAGACGAGCAAAATCAGTAACACTTCTGCTGATCGTTGGCACACTTTGCATCAAACGTGAAGAGATGAAAGTAGAAGTACCGTTGCGGGAAGTACTGATAAGATTTCCTTTGCCACCTGAAACAACCACCTCATTTAAATTCTGGGTACCGTCTTCAAGCGCAACGTTAACTGTAACCGGAGTTCCTAAAGTTGTAGTCACATCACTGATCTCTCTGGTGATCAAACCGATGAAAGTCACGGTAATTTTGTAAGGTCCTCCAACACGTAAATTTGGCAGTGTATACTGACCTTTTTCCGAAGAAATTGTTGAGTAAACCGTTCCGGTTGGTTCGTGGAGTGCTTTGATCGTAGCACCCGGTAACGTTTCTCCTTTTGTGTCAGTAATGAATCCACTGATAGTAGATGAAGTAACCTGCGCTTGTACTTTTCCGTTTAGGAAAGACAATGAGAATACGAACAGCATAAGACTTGCTGCTCGGAAAAGTAAACTTTTCCTGTTCATGGAATTGGGGGATTTGATGAGATTTATTAGTAGGTTCACTAAAAAGTGATAGCTGATATTGACCGTAAAATAAAAGTTTTTTTTATTCTTAAACAAGATCAGCAATCCTACTAAAATGCTATACTTGCTCCCGCAACTACCTGATTTGTTGAAAACATGCACGTTAACAACTAAAAATTGAAACATTTCCAATATTAAGATATTGTTAACATTTCCCGACTTTTATTTTTTTCTCTCCAAGAAATCCTGACGATCTTTGCAATACTATTTACATATCGCCTAAAATGTCACATTCGGTTACTAGCCCACAAGTCATTGAATTTAGTATCTTGGGCAAAATTCTTAAAAAATAGATTTTTTTAATTTTTGAAAAAAAATGCAGCTTAATTATAAAAAAATAGGAGAAACAGGAAAACCGCTTATAATACTCCATGGAGTTTTCGGTTTTTTGGACAATTGGCTTACAATCGGTAAGACAATTTCCGAGCAGGGTTTTGTTGTTTATCTGGTTGATCAGAGACATCACGGCCGCTCTCCGCATGAAGGTTCGCTGGAATTCCCTACCCTTGCGGCAGATTTGAAAGAATTTTTAAGTCAGCAAAATCTTGACAATCCGATTTTGCTGGGACATTCGATGGGTGGAAAAACGGTTATGGAATATGCTGTCAATAATCCGGATACTTTCGAAAAGCTGGTGGTTGTTGATATTGCGCCAAAACAATATCCGGTTCATCATACCAAACTTCTGAAAGGTTTGAACGCCTTGCCGGTTGAAGAAATTGAAAACCGCCAGCAGGCTGATGACTTTTTGAGTACTTATGAGCCAATCCTTGCTGTCAGACAATTCCTGCTCAAAAATCTGTACAGAAAAGAAGAAGGTGGTTTCGACTGGCGATTTAATTTGCCTGTACTGACGTCTGATATGGGAAAAGTCGGCGCAGAGATTACAGCCTCGAATCCTGTCGAAACTTCGACACTTTTTATCCGTGGATCTAAATCAGATTACATCCTGGATGAAGACTGGGATACTATTTTGAAAATTTTCCCGAATGCACAATTAGATACTATTGAAAATGCTGGGCATTGGGTTCAGGCAGAACAACCCAAAGCTTTTGTGGAACATTTGTTGAATTTCCTGAATAGCTAATCCTAAAAGTAACCATCGTCCGAAATTCTATGGATTAATACAAATGGGTACTTCACTAAAATCAGAGCATCCGTAATTTGCAATATATTCGCACTTCACGGATGCTCTGATCTTTTGAGAGAATACTTCGTTTCTCAATTCTTTTTATTGCCTGATATACTTATTTCGCGGATTTTGGCATTGGGCGATAATCATTTCACTGCCATTCATTTCAACATCCCAAACCGGACACGGTGCACAGAAAACTGCCGCGCAGTCTACGTTGTAAGAAATCTCGGACTGTGGTTTAATTTCGAAGGTTTTATTATTGATCAATAAACTTTTTGGAGAACAGCAGCTCGCTTTTCCGTCACCGTTTAATATTACCCCGTCGTATCTAAAAATAATATACTCTGGCTGTAACATATTCACAGCCGTCCAGACTTTTTTCCCGTTTACAGTTTGTTCAGTTTCTGTAAGAAGCCATTTCGTATCAGAATTTGGCATAAACGAATCTGCCTGTACAGCGTCTTTATCATCGGCGCAGGCAAGGGCAATTAGTAAAAACAGAGGGATATAAAATAATCGTTTCATAGGTTTCTTTTTCTTAACAGATGCAGTTTCTTTTCGATTGGTTGGAACCTGATTAAAAAAAACAAATCTGAATCATTTTTCTAAGTCCCTAAAAGTCAAAACAATCACGTTATTTTTATAGATATCCGATCGATGGTATCAACCCGTTTCTTAAAATATTCTAATCAAATTTATAACTGTACGGGTAGTTAAACTAAGAAGTTTGTCTTCAAATATGCCGGGGTTTCTCCTCTCGTAAATCCGAAACGACTGAATTAGTAAAAAGTAAAGCCGTCTTTTATAGCTTTGCGTTTTATTTACAGATTCACTCTCCGTATATTATTCAGAAAGGAATCAAAAAAGCAGAAAATGAGTCAGTCAGAAATAACTTTATATTTAATCCCGACCGTTCTTGCGGAAGGAACGAGCGACAATGTATTAAGCCCTCAGATAAAAGATGTCATCTCAAACGTCGATGTCTTTTTCGTTGAAAATATTCGTACAGCCCGCCGGTTTATCAGCAGTTTAAAACTGGGAAAAGTGATCGATAACATTACTTTTTTTGAGTTAACAAAGGACACTCCGCGAGGAGAAACAAGGGATCAGATAAAAAGTTTGACTCAAAATGCCGGAATTATTTCAGAAGCTGGCTGTCCGGGTGTGGCCGATCCTGGCTCTGTCGCTGTTGACTTTGCCCATCAGGTGGGTATCCGGGTTGTGCCGCTGGTGGGCCCGTCATCGATATTGCTGGCGCTAATGGCTTCGGGAATGAGCGGACAATCTTTTGTTTTTCACGGATACCTTCCGATTGACAAAACAGAAAGAAAAAAGGCTGTTAAGCAACTGGAATACGATGTTCTTGAAAAAAATCAGACGCAGATTTTTATGGAAACGCCATTCCGCAATAATTCATTTTTGGACGCTTTACTGGATTCCTGCCAAATCGATACATTGCTCTGCATTGCTGCAAATATCACGTCCGATGAACAATTTATCGAAACACATCCGGTAAAATACTGGAGAAAAAACAAGCCGGATCTTCACAAACAGCCAACGATATTCCTGATCGGTTAATTTTTTATACAAACCCGCTTAGCCTCAGCGTTAAAGAAACCTGAATAAAAAAATCTTCGATCGTTTTTCCAACCAACAGTTTGCATTATGAATCCTGACTAGCGAGAGTTAGTTAATTTTTATTTACCAAAATGCAATTTTGTGCTATGAAAAAGTGGATGATTTTAGGTGGTTTGGCCCTGGCAGTGAGTATGTCCGCCTGTGATGACAACGAGGAAATAATTCGTTCAGGAATTGTTATTGACTCTGATTTCGAACAAAATAACAACAACTGGACCGCAGATCTGGCAGAGTACAGCACGGCAACCGATACGGCAATTATCGAATTCCGGTCAGGCAGAACTTCGCTTCCTGCGCCTCTTGATAAACAGCGTACGGCATTTATGTTGCAAAGCCACAACAGAAGCGACGATATGTTTACGTTTCTGAAAAGAAAGGTAAACGGTTTGAAAGCCAATCAAACTTATACCGTTGTCTTCAACGTTGAACTGGGAACAAACTATCCTGCCAACAGCGTTGGTATAGGTGGTTCGCCCGGAAGTTCGGTTTATTTGAAAGCGGGTGCATCTACCGTCGAGCCAGTGAAAAAATTGGAAGATGGTTTTTATCATTTCAACCTCGACAAAGGATCGCAGTCGCAGGAAGGAAAAGACCTTTTCGTTCTTGGCAACATTTCAAATGGCCTTGATAAAGAAGATTACAAAATTGTTCAGCGCGACAACGCTGCAAAACCTGTTGAAGTGAAAGCGAATGCCAACGGAGAAATCTGGCTATGCGTCGGAACCGATTCAGGATACGAAGGTTTAACAAGACTTTACTACGACAAAATCAGAACTACAATTACTGAAAAGGTAATTAATTAGTCAGTCGTCTCCATAATTCGACTAGTTTTGTCTACTCAAAGAAAATTAATTTGATGAAGAAATATTTGACGTCGGCAAAACTGGTCTTATTGCTAAGCCTGTCAGCCTGCAACAGTGAAGAAAGAAATAATGTCGATCCGGTCAGGACCATGATCTCGGAATTTCAGACAGGTGTGGAAGGATGGACAGGCGATTATGCTTTATACAATCGTGCCGATACTACAAAAGTGGCGTTTGCAATCGAGCGCGACTCATTGCCAAGTGACATCGATTCTTTAAGATGGGGCTTGCGTCTGGAAGGTACAAATGTTGGCGACAGCATTTTTCTATTTCTCAAAAAGGAAATCGCCGGCCTCAATCCGGAAAAAACCTACAATGTTTCCTTTGACATAAATCTTGCTACTAATTTCCCGGATCTTCCCGGTGCGACCGGAAAAAATATAAGCTTGAAAGCGGGTGCATCTGCCACTGAGCCAGTAAAAAAATTATTAAGCGGATATTACAACGTTTCGATAAAAAAGGGACTTTGGAATCAGGACGGAGCCGAAATGTCAATTATCGGTGATGTAGTGAACAATTCTGCAAGAGCGGTTTATCAGCTTGTCAACCGCAACAGCAGTTCAAAAAATATTTCTGTAAAACCTGGCAGCGATGGCAAAATCTGGGTTTGCATTGGGGAAGATACTCGTTTTAAAGGAAGAACCGTTCTTTATTATGATATGATAAAAGTTACAGTTCGAGAACAATAACCCGTTTAAAAGAAGATTGCAAAGCATGAAAAAGTGGATCGCATTAGCAAGTTTGATCATGGCTATTTATTTTGTTGCGTGTAAAAGCGCCACAGATCCGCTGCCTATCACATTTTTTGACAGCACATTTCAGGAAGGCACAGATGACTGGACGGGAGATTTTGCTTTCTACAAATCCGGACAAGATTCTGCGGTCAAATTTAATGTCAGTCTTGCCGATATTCCTTTCAGAACAGATAGCACCTTACGCGGTTTACGGGTTGAAGGAACAAATTCGGGTGACAGCCTTTTCTGGTTTATAAAACGAAAAATTACAGGCCTGGATCCTACCCTGACATACAAGGTTGCTTATCGAATAAATTTATCAACCAGTTATCCGGATACCATCGGCAGCTCGGGAAGAATTACCTACATTAAAGCAGGTGCTTCTACGGAGGAGCCTAAAAAAGTATTAGCTTCCGGCTATTATAATACTTCGATTTTAAAAGGTGCAATCGGGAAAAGCGGAACAGAGATGCTGCTGCTTGGTAACGCAGGAAACAAAATTGATTCTGTCGCATATCGAAGTATTGTGCGGGACAATGCCAATCTTGCCGTGGAAGTAAAGCCTAATGCAGCCGGAGAAATCTGGCTTTGCGTAGGTACCGAAACGACTTATAAAGGAAAAATTCTTTTGTTTTTTGACCGCATCTATGCGGCCGTAAGTGAAAAGCGAGCATACTAAGCGCATTCTGCGCTCCGTTTCGTAACTTAGCACTGGTATTTCGCCGGGGCTTTTCCCCAATTTTACGTTTGAAATAATGATACAGATTAAATCTTTTGTCTTCAATCCCTTCTCAGAGAATACGTATTTGTTGTATGATGAAACCAACGAAGCCATCATTATCGATCCGGGATGTTATGACAAAGCCGAGTATGAACAACTTTATAATTTCATAGAAACTAATTCGCTAAAACCTGTCCGGATCATTAATACACACGCACATATTGATCACGTACTTGGTGTAGCGGCAGTAAAAACAAAATATAATATTCCGTTTTCACTGCATAAAATTGATGAGCAATTGTTAAAAGCTGTAAAAACCTATGCTTCGAATTATGGATTTTCAGGTTTTGATGAACCTGAAATTGATTCCTATTTTGATGAAGGCGATGTGGTAACTTTTGGGAATTCATCCCTTCGTTTGCTTTTCGTACCCGGTCATGCGCCTGGACACGTTGCTTTTGTAAACGATGAACAACAATTTGTAATTGGCGGTGATGTGCTATTCAGACAAAGTATTGGACGGACAGATCTTCCGGGTGGCGATTTCGATACGTTAATTGATAGCATCAAGACCAAACTTTTTACGTTGGGTGATGGTTACACTGTTTACGCGGGACATATGCAGCCGACAACAATTGCATTTGAAAAGAAAAACAATCCATTTTTAAAATAACTTTCTGAAAGTTGTTTCGATTGTCTTTTGATTTAAAGACCCGTACCTCAACCCTGTACTGAAAATTAAAAATGTTTCTTCGACATATACCAAACGTACTTACTTGCCTGAATCTGCTTTGCGGATGTATAGGCGTGGTGGAGGCGTTTCATAATAACATTATTATATCCTGTGGATTAATTGGAATTGCGCTCATTTTCGATTTTTTTGACGGCTTTGCTGCGCGAATCCTGAATGTAAGCTCTCCTATAGGTCGCGATCTCGACTCTTTGGCCGATATGGTGACTTTTGGCCTTTTACCATCGATGATCGTTTATCAATTATTAATGCAGAGTATTCCCGACCTGATGGGAATCTGGAAAGCATATCCTGCTTTTCTGATTGCAATTTTTTCTGCAATCCGGTTGGCCAAATTTAACAACGACCCTCGCCAGAGCGATTCGTTTATCGGCGTTCCGACTCCGGCAAATGCTTTGCTGATCGCCTCTCTCCCAGTGATCGTTCTGACGCAGGATGAATACTGGAAAACACTGATTGTCAATACCAATAATTTATTGATCCTGACGGTGGTGATGTGCTATCTGCTTATTGCCGAGATAAAACTTATCGCATTAAAATTTAAAACTTTTGGCTGGCAGGGGAATGAATTTCGTTATTCATTTCTTGTATTGACTGTCTTGCTTCTTACTCTTTTTAAAATTCTTGCCATTCCACTGATTTTAGTTATCTACATCATTTTATCAGTCACAGCTAATTTTACTAAAAAAACTGCATGAATTGGTAACAAAGACTTTTTGTTGCAAATTTGCGTTGATTTATAAATAATTGATGTTTAGATACCTGATAAGTATTGCCTGAAAGATAGTTGAGTTACCAACTCAACTATTCAAACAAATTGATTCAGTACACAAATAAAATCCCGCATGACTTTTTCGCGCATTACTGGCCTTGGCTATTATGTTCCTGACAACATTGTTACAAATGAAGATCTGACGAAATGGATGGATACATCCGATGAATGGATCCAGGAAAGAACGGGCATAAAGGAGCGCCGGTATTTTGAATACGGAAAAGACACAAATTTCAGTATGGCAGCAGCAGCCTCAAAGCAGGCGCTGGAAAGAGCCGGAATCGAAGGAGACAAAGTCGACGTGATTGTGTACGCGACCATAACACCGGATTATTTTTTCCCCGGTTCAGCCTTTTTGATGCAAAGGGAATTAGGTATGGATGGTATACCGGTGATAGACATCCGGCAGCAATGTTCAGGATTTGTGTACGCATTATCGATTGCGGATCAGTTTATAAAATCAGGAATGTACAAAACGGCGTTGGTCGTCGGTTCAGAGATCCAGTCGTCCTGGATTGATAAAAGTACCGCCGGCAGAAACACTGCTGTAATTTTTGGTGACGGTGCTGGCGCGGCGGTTTTGCAGGCAACCACTGATGAAAGCCACCGGATTTTGTCAACACATTTACACGCAGATGGAAGATTCGCGGAAGATCTTTTTGTGAAAGAACCAGGCAGCAGTCGTCCGGGCAGAACAGCAACAACGGAAATGATTGAGGAAGGTGGATTTAATGTGCATATGAACGGAAATACCGTTTTCAAGCATGCCATTGTCCGGTTCGGAGAAGTGATTAACGAGGCACTGGACGCAAACGGATTTCAATCTTCAGACGTGAATGTCCTCGTGCCGCACCAGGCAAATATTCGCATCAGTGAGTACGTTAGGCAACAGATGGGACTTTCTGAGGAACAGGTAATCAACAATATTCAGCGTTTCGGGAACACAACTGCGGCATCAATTCCCATAGCGCTTGCAGAAGCCTGGGAAGAAGGCAGAATAAAGGAAGGAGATCTTGTCTGTCTGGCCGCATTTGGCAGTGGATTTACCTGGGCATCGGCGTTGATCAAATGGTAAAAAGCCCGCCTTACGATTGATAAGACGAGTTTTTCGTATATTTTAGAAAATAGAAAAATAAAATTATAGTTGAAAAAAGCGTTGCCTCGACAACGCATTTTTCTGCTGTTATGCTCCTGACCGTAATCAATATTGTCCGGTTGTCAGCATCACTAAAGTACATCCTCTGACTGGTATGATATTTTTAGCGACCAAAATGTCTTCAAACTCGCGGTTTTCTGTTCCTGGATTGAAAATAACGCGTTTTGGATTCAGAGAAATGATATATTCGTAATAAGCAGTTTGAATACCCGGATTGATATACAAAGTAACAGTGTCAATATTTTCCCATGGTAAAGGCTGAATATGGATTTCCTGCCCCGCTACAGACCCCTTTCTACGGCCAAGTAGTAAAACAGAATGTCCCTTCGCTTTTAATTTTTGGGCAGCCAGAAAAGAATATCTGGTTGGATTTTCAGACGCGCCGATGATGAGTGTAGGTTTCATTGGTAGTTTTAATTGTAAAAGAAATAAGTAAAACTTTTATTTTTGAAACGTTCATTACTGGTATTAAGTCTCCAACATTGTACTATTACTTGACCATAACAATATTTAAAAAGTTTCCAATTCAATAATCGAATGTCAACCAATGAATGAGCCAACGATAAGCCGGAGTTTTTGGAATGAGAAATGGGCTAAAATCAAATTCGACGAAATCGAAAACGCGCCCCACTATGAAGTGTCTAACTACGGAAGGTTAAAAAGTTTTCAAAACAATCCTAAAGATGGTGCCATTATCAAAGGATCGGTGATCCAGGGGTATCGTTCGTTAAACATTCGTGCGGCAGGCGGTAAGACTATAAACCGGTATGTGCACAAACTTGTTGCGGAGCATTTTGTGGATAAAGCCAGTGATGATCATGGATTTGTTATTCACAGCGATTTTGAGAAACAGAACAACTATTACGAAAATCTGAAATGGGTGACAAAAACGGAGATGATCGATCACAATCGTGAAAATCCTGCTTTTATCAACCGTGTCATTCCACGTAGAACAAAGAATTACAAACTGACTGAAAGCAAAGTGCGCATTATCAAGAAGTTACTAAAAAATGATAATAACCGCTTGAAAATGATCGCAAAACAGTTTGGAATTACGCATACTCAGTTGAACAGAATTCGTTCGGGGGAGAACTGGAAACATGTAACCATTGAGGACTAAAGTAAAATAAATTTTGTGTTATAAATCATTTCTTCTCCAGGGAAGAAACCGTATAACCGCTCCCGTTCATACCCTCTTCGTAATCTACTAGCACGCCAAGGACATACATTAAATGTCGTTTGTCAATGATCACCTTAATACCGTCAATTTTGTAGATTTGATCAGAGTCAGAGGCTGTATCAAAGCCTAAAAGAAATGTTCCGCTGCACCCGCCTCCGCGCAAGCCAACCCGAAGCCCGTAGGTGTCAGGAATTTTATTGGCTTCTAACGTTGTGACAATTTCAAGCTTGGCTTTGTCTGTAATCTGAATAGGGTTCTCCATGAATCACTCTGTAATAATATTTCTTCAAAATTCCGGATTGTCCTGTTCAACAATCTGTGTGCGAAGATAAAACTGAAAATCGGCAGACCTTTATATTCCCTATTAAAACAGCTGGTATGAAGGTTTGCTAGATTCTAACAGCAATTCAGTCATTTGAATTCGTATTTAATTCACTTTCTTCCTTCTAATTTTCGTTTATCTTGTAATTTTGCGTCACATCCGCTACTAAATTACATTTTACCAAGCTATGGAATTTTACTTTTTGCTCAGTATCATCATCGTTGGGGTCATCGTCACGTATGGAGTTTATATGACGATCACCAAAGTTGCTGAAAAAGTTTTTGAAAAACAGAGATTTGACCTGCATAATAAAAATACAGAAATCACATTACCGCTGCGTTTACAGGCATATGAGCGTATGTGCCTTTTCCTAGAACGAATTACTCCCAATAATTTGTTATTAAGAGTAGTTCCGGCGGTATCCAATTCTCTTGAATTACAGCATATTCTTTTAAGTGAGATTCGCGAGGAATTTAATCATAATCTGGCTCAGCAAATTTATATCAGCAACGAAGCTTGGTCACATATTGTCAATGCCATGAATGAAATTGTCTCGGTGATAAACCAGGCTGCTGCAGAAGTAGAATCTGAATCTCCGGCCTCTGAACTTGCAAAAAAGATTTTTGCCCAGGTCATCGGGAAAGAAATTCAACCAACAACGCACGCGCTCACTTTCCTAAAACAGGAAATCCAGGGCGTATTTAAGTAATACAATTCCGGCCGGGCATGATTTAGTCGCCTGAGCCGATCCAAATTCGAAACACAAGAAATGTTATACCCCAATACGATTGAACAAAAGTTAGGTTTCGACAAACTGCGCGAGCTTCTCAAAGAGGCTTGTATAAGTCCTCTTGGGCGTGGTTATGTAGAAAAAATACGCTTTTCAGATAATTTCGGAATGGTTGAAAAGCTTGTCAGCCAGACCGCAGAAATGAAAAAGGTAATGGAAATCGGGGAAGATTTCCCATCACAGAATTATCTGGACGCTACTCCGTTTTTGAAACGTGCCGCGATTGAAGGAATGTTGTTGACACTGGAAGAATTTTCAGATCTTAAAGCTTCTCTTCAAACGATACGCCTATGCCTTCGGTTTTTCGAAAATCAGGAACCCGAATCGTTTCCATTATTAAGTGAATTTGCAAAAACAGTACGTGTCGACAGAGCTATAACTGATTCGATCGATAAAATTATTGACGATCGCGGACAGATACGCGATACGGCGTCTCCCGAACTGGCGCGTATCAGGAGAAAATTAATTTCTGAACAGGCAGGAATCAGGAAAAAACTTGATAACATGCTGCGTTCGGCCAAAAACAGTGGATGGATCAGCGAAGATGTTTCGCTGACCGTTCGTAACGGACGGATGGTTATTCCGCTCGCTGCCGAGCATAAACGCAAATTGAAAGGTTTTATTCATGATGAATCGTCGACCGGACAAACTGTTTTTATTGAACCGACAGATGTTTTTGAATCAAACAACGAAATCCGTGAGCTTGAATATGAAGAGCGCCGTGAGATCAATCGTATTTTGATGCATCTGACTGATCAACTGCGGCCTTTTGTTCCTGACTTACAGAAAGCGTATGCATTTCTGGGATTGATGGATTTCCTTCGGGCGAAAGCTAAAATTGCAATTCAAATGAATGCAACGAATCCGACTTTCGTTAACAAGCAGTTTATTGACTGGAAAGACGCACGGCATCCATTGCTTCATTTATCTTTTCAAAAACAAGGAAAAAAAGTCGTTCCGCTCAACATAGAATTGCAGGATAAACATCGCATATTAATCGTTTCCGGACCAAATGCCGGAGGAAAATCTGTATCGCTAAAAACGGTAGGTTTGATACAGTATATGCATCAATGCGGACTTCTGGTGCCTATGGCTGACGGTTCATCAATCGGTTTTTTCCAAAATATTTTCATTGATATTGGCGACGAACAATCGTTGGAAAATGATTTGAGTACATACAGCTCTCACCTGACCAACATGCGTTATTTCCTGACGCTGGCAAACAAGAGGACGTTGTTTTTGATTGATGAATTCGGAACCGGAACGGAACCCGGACTCGGCGGCGCCATTGCAGAAGCAATTCTTGAAGATCTGACGAAGTCCGGAGCTTATGGTGTCATCAATACGCACTATACCAATTTGAAGGTTCTGGCAGACAAAACCGAGGGATTGGTCAATGGTGCAATGCGATTTGACGGTGAGCACCTTGAACCGATTTATCAGCTTGAAATTGGAAGACCAGGAAGTTCATTTGCTTTTGAAATTGCTTCCAAGATCGGTTTACCAAATACAGTAATTAATCGTGCAAAAGACAAACTGGGAAAACAGCAGGTTAGTTTTGAAAAACTGTTGAAAGAACTGGATATCGAACGGAAAGTTTTTGCAGAAAAAAATATTGAGGTTGGCATCAAGGAAAGAAAACTTGCCCAGCAGCTTTCAGAGTATACAAAGCTAAAATCCAATCTTGAAAACAACGAGAAAAAACTGGTTAACGAAGCAAAGCAAAAGGCTAAAAATCTTCTCGCGGATGCGAATCAGCTGATTGAAAATACGATTCGTGAGATCAAGGAAAATAAAGCTGAGAAGGAAAAAACAAAAACGGTGCGGACGGAGTTAGAGAAATTTGGCAAAAAGAATCTGGCTCTGGAAGAAGTAGAAGAACTGCCATCAGATGACAATATTTTCGAACCAGAAGATGGCGCAATAACAGTTGGAAGTTATGTCAGGATTGCAGGACAAACCGCCATTGGTGAAGTATTGGCATTGAAAGGAAAAGATGCTGAAATACGCATTGGTGACCTGAAATCGAATATCAAACTTAACCGTTTGGAAAAAGTTTCAAACAAAACCTACAAGGCAGCGACCGGCGAAAAGAAACTGAAAACTTCTTCGAAAGGTGTTGACCTGAACGAACGAATGATGAATTTCAGCTTCAATCTGGATATTCGTGGAAAACGTGGAGAAGAGGCTTTAGGCGTTCTCGATTCTTTTATGGATAACGCAATCATGCTTGGCTATGACGAACTGCGTGTCGTGCATGGCAAGGGAGACGGGATTTTAAGAACTTTGGTACGTAATCATTTAAGAGGTTATTCGCACGTTGCCAATATGCAAGATGAACACGCGGATCGTGGAGGAGCGGGAGTCACAATTGTTAAGCTGAAATAAACTTTAAATTACACAGAATAAAAGAGGGCCACAGAGTTAATTCTGTGGCCCTCTTTTGTGACTCCTTTCTCTTGTGTATCAAATATTACAATTGAGGCTGTTGTGCCAGTTGAGCTTCATCCACATGTCCGCCTGATTTTGGATTTCCTTTCCACGCCCAAAGTGCGATGAATGCAACAATTAATATTAGTGGAAATGTTAACATGGTTGACAAAGTCGATTGACCAGCAGCAAGTTCCAGAGCAGATCCTGTAAGACCTTTTGCAGCATTTTCGGCGTGTGCTTCATCAATCCATGAACCGATGAAAGGCTGGAAAATCGAAGTCGATAACATCCCTACTCCACCGATAATGGACATACCCAAAGCACCGCTTAGTGGCACGCGCTGAGCAACAAAACCAATCATAATTGGCCAGTTGAAACATACTCCAAGACCGAAAATCACGGCTGCCAGGTAAGCAATCGGACCTGTTACGGTACTGAACATGTAAATTCCAATCGCAGCAAGAATAGAACCTCCGAACAAAACGCCAGTCTGTCCCAATTGAGCTACAACAGGTCCTGTGAAAAGTCTTCCTAATGTCATTACACCAAACGTCAATGCCAGAACCAGCATAGCATCCGCTCCACTGCTGCTTAAAACAACAGTTACCCACTGGTTAGGACCGAACTCCGTAATGGCAGTCATCGCCATGCAGCAAAATATGAAAAGGTATAGCGGAGTTAACATTGCCTGGAAGTTTTTTGCGATTGAGGTTACACCTTCCACTTTTGGTCTAGGGAAAGCCTGGCCGAAAAACAGGAATGCGTAAACCACTGTCGGGAGCATCAAAACCCAGATCTGAGTTTGCCATGAAAAACCTGCACTGGTCATGAATTTGGAGATTAAACTACCGATCACGATTCCGCCTGGGAACCACATATGGAAGCGTCCCAACATTTTGTTCAGCTTGTTGCTGGTATACATATCAGCAATCATCGGATTACAAGCTGCTTCCGTACATCCGTTTCCAAAGCCGATAAAGAATGTTGAAACCAGTAAACCAGCGTAACCGCCAGCATAAATTGTAAGCAAAATACCCAGCGTGTGAGCCACAACCGCCACCTGCATAATTATTTTAGGCCCAACGGAATGATAAACAATTCCTCCAATGACCATGGAGATGGGGAATCCAAAAAAGAACATTGAATTTATAAAGCCTAATTGCTCGGCTGATAGTCCAAATTCTGTTCCCAGCTGAGGGAGAATACCTGCCCTGATACTAAACGAAAAAGCCGTAGTAATGATGGCAAGACAACTGGCCAGAAATAGCCGGGATGGGTTAACGGTTTGAGACATGTGAGCTAAAGGTTATAATATTTAAGTGAAATTAAGTAATACGACGGATTATAGATTTTGTTTAAGATTTTCACAAAAAAAACAAATAATTGCTAATTCTACTATTCAATCTTCATTTTAAGGCACATTTTTTCTATGTTAAATATATCTTTGTAAGAAGTAAGAGTCAATGATACTACTCTTATTACAGTAAAATATTTTTAGAAACTTTAAACCCAGAGGAATGTCACGAAAGATAAGGATGGGTATGGTGGGTGGAACACTCGACGCTTTTATTGGCGGTGTCCACCGTCGTGCCGCTATCATGGACGGAGAAATTGAACTGGTTTGCGGTGCTTTTAGCTCGTCTCCCGAGAAATCGAAAGAAACTGGAAGAGCCCTTTATTTACCCGAAGACCGCGTTTATGCAAATTTTGAGGAGATGATCCTTAAAGAAAAACAGCTTCCCCAAGGCGAACGTATGGATTTTGTAGCGATTGTTACTCCAAATCACGTTCACGCGGCCCCTACAAAGCTGGCTCTTGAAAATGGTTTTCACGTCGTTTGTGATAAACCCATAACACTAACAGTTGAGGAAGCGGAAGAGATTGTGGGACTGGTTGAAAAAACCGGTCTGGTATTCTGCCTCACCCACAATTATACAGGTTATCCTATGGTAAAAGAAGCAAAAGACATGATTGCTTCCGGAGCCATTGGAAAAGTTCGCAAGGTGATTGTCGAGTATCCGCAGGGATGGCTTTCTACGCTGGTAGAAGTTACCGGCAACAAACAAGCTGCATGGAGAACTGATCCGAGCAAGTCAGGTGCAGGAGGTGGTTTGGGCGACATAGGAACGCATGCTGAGAACCTTGCTGAATACATCACCGGATTAAGAATTACTCAGCTTTGCGCTGACCTAACTATTTTCGTTGAAGGCCGCCAATTGGATGATGACGCCAACGTTTTGCTTCGTTTTGACAACGGTGCAAAAGGTATCCTTCAAAACAGCCAGATTGCGAACGGAGAAGAAAATGACCTCAATATCCGCGTTTATGGCGAAACGGGCGGTTTGCAATGGAAACAAATGGAGCCTAATACGTTAATCCATAAAACTCAGCAAGGCGTTCGACTGATCCGTACTGGTGTCGGAAATTTGTCGAAAGCTGCACAAGTTCATACCCGGATACCTGCCGGCCATCCGGAAGGATATTTCGAAGCGTTTGCCAATCTTTACCGCAATTTCGCAATTCATGTTCGTGCGCACTGGGAAGGTCGCAAAGCTGATCCCGTTTATGATTTCCCTACTGCTCAGGATGGTTTACGCGGAATGAAGTTCGTGCAAACCGTTATTGCTTCTGACAAATCTGACACGAAGTGGACTACTTTTGAGTAGATCTTGAAAGAATCTATATTTGAGGATCGGAACTTGTTCCGGTCTTCTTTTAAATATTACGCATATCCCCATACCTTTAAACATTTTTCACAATCCTTTTACCTTGTTTATGACTAAAATAAAAGTTGGTGTAGTTGGTACCGGTTTTATTGGCCCTGCCCATATCGAAGCGCTAAGACGCCTTCCTAATGTTGAAGTAGCTGCTCTTTGTGAAGTAACTGCGGAGTTGGCCAAAGAAAAAGCTGACGGATTAGGAATCTCCCGTTCTTATACATTTGATGAATTGTTGAAGCAGGACGATATTCAGGCAATCCACATTTGTACACCTAACTTCCTTCACTACTCTCAATCAAAAGCGGCTTTACTGGCTGGCAAACACGTAATTTGTGAAAAGCCGTTGGCAAAGGATCTTGTGGAGGCGGAAGAACTTGTGGAGCTTGCTGCGAAAACAGGTCTTGTTAATGCAGTTCACTTCAATTTGCGTTATTATCCATTGGCACGTCAGATGAAATCGATGCGTGAACGTGGAGAGCTTGGTGAAATATATTCTTTCATCGGTTCTTATCTTCAGGATTGGTTGTTTTACGAAACTGATTACAACTGGCGTCTTGAACCAGACAAATCAGGTGATTCACGTGCAATCGCGGATATCGGTTCTCACTTGATGGATATTCTGGAATATATTACCGGCTTGAAAACCGTGGAAGTTCTTGCAGATTTTAACACAATCCATAAGACTCGTAAGAAGCCTTTAAAAGCGGTGGAAACCTATTCCGGAAAAATGCTTCAGCCGGAAGACTACGCCGATGTACCGATCACAACCGAAGATCACGCAAACGTTCTCCTTCGTTTTGATAACGGAAGCAAAGGTGTAATTACTGTTTCACAGGTTTCTGCTGGCCGTAAAAACCGTATGACTTTGGAAATTTCAGGTTCGAAGAAAACTTTCAACTGGACTTCTGAAGCTCCAAACGAAATGTGGATTGGTAACCGCGACAAGAGCAACGAAATTTTAATGCGCGATCCTTCGCTTGTAAATGATGATGTTCGCTCATTGATCACATTCCCTGGCGGGCACAACGAAGGTTTCCCGGATACATCAAAACAAATGTTCAAAGAAGTCTACGCTGCTATCGCAGAAGGCAAACAACCCGAAAATCCAACTTTCCCAACTTTTGCAGACGGATACCGCGAGCTATTGATTTGTGAAAGAATCCTGGAAAGCAATAAGAAACAGGCTTGGGTGGCTGTATAATTTTGAATGAGTGAACGATAGGAACAAAATGGTAGAATAATCAAATATGCTACCAAAGCAGTTCAAGCCTTTAAGTTCGTACCGCCCATTCTATCATTCACTCGCTCTATCATTCAACATTAAAAATATCTATGAAAACTATAAAAGGACCTGGTATTTTCCTTGCTCAGTTTCTGGGTGACGAAGCTCCGTTTAATACGCTTGACGGTTTAACAACATACATGGCTGATCTTGGCTATAAAGGTGTTCAGTTGCCGATTTGGGATCCAAGAATTATCGATGTAAAGCTTGCTGCTGAATCTCAGACGTATGCGGATGAATTGAAAGGTAAGCTGAAAGATAAAGGTCTGGAAATTACAGAACTTGCGTCCCATATCATCGGACAGCTTGTGGCTTCCCATCCGGTTTACGATGAAATGTATGATGGTTTTGCAGCTCCGGAAGTGCGTAACAATCCAAAGGCAAGAGCAGAATGGGCTACGCAGCAATTGAAATATACTGCCGTTGCAAGTAAAAATCTTGGATTAAAGGCAAGTGCAACTTTTTCCGGTGCCTTGGCTTGGCCATTTTTATATCCGTGGCCACAACGTCCGGCAGGTCTTGTTGAAACTGCTTTTAAAGAGTTAGCTGCCCGTTGGAAACCAATTTTGGACGTTTATGACGAAAACGGTGTAGATCTTTGTTACGAACTTCACCCGGGTGAAGATTTGTTTGATGGTTCTACTTTTGAAATGTTTGTTGATTATCTCGACGGACATACAAGAGCAAATATCAATTACGACCCGAGCCACTTTGTGTTACAACAACTGGATTATTTACAATTCATTGATTTGTACCATGACCGTATCAAAGCATTCCACGTAAAAGATGCCGAATTTAACCCAACCGGGAAACAAGGTGTATATAGTGGATTCGCAGGATGGGCAGACCGCGCAGGACGTTTCCGTTCATTAGGAGACGGACAGGTTGATTTCAAAGGTATTTTCTCAAAACTCTCTCAGTACAATTATGACAGCTGGGCCGTTCTTGAATGGGAATGCTGTATTAAATCACCAGCACAAGGTGCTGCGGAAGGTGCTCCGTTTATTGCAAACCATATCATTGAAGTTACTACAAAAGCTTTCGACGATTTTGCCGGAACAGGTGCAGACGAAGCATTTAACCGCAGATCTCTTGGACTTCAATAAATAATTGTCTTTATAACAAGTATAATAAAAACCTATCGTTCTTATGACTGATAGGTTTTTTTATACAATAACTTGTACCCTTCCTGGAAAACATAGAATAAAAAGTACCAGTTTCCAAACAATCCCTGATCTATTACTGAAACCCAATTAACCAATAATGAAGTATCCTTCTTTTTTTAAACCTATGAAATACCTGAGCGTGCTTTGCCTTGCCTGGTGCGTTTCATTTTCCACCATTGCTCAAAAAGTTACTCCTGAAAAACGAATCCTTGTTTTTTCCAAAACTGTCGGTTTTCGCCATGCCTCCATTCCCGCAGGGCAAACTGCCCTCATTAAACTGGGAAAAGAAACTAATTTCAGTGTTGATACAACTGAAAATTCATCTGCTTTTACTGAAAAAAATCTTAGAAAATACAGCGCCGTTATATTTTTGAATACAACCGGAAATATTCTTAACGACGATCAGCAGGAAGCCTTTGAACATTACATTCAGGCTGGCGGCGGTTATGTCGGAATTCATGCGGCGACAGATACAGAATACGACTGGCAGTGGTATAACAAACTTGCTGGTGCTTATTTTGCAAGCCACCCGGGAAATCCGAACGTTCAGGAAGGCGAGGCTTATGTTGTGAATAAAAATCACCCGTCCATGGAAGGTTTTCCTGATCGTTGGAAAATCAAAGACGAATTTTATGATTTCAAAACCTTCAATCCACAGGTTACGGTTCTCGTAAATATTGATGAGAAGTCATATAAAGATGGAAAGATGGGAGACAAACACCCGATGTCATGGTTTCATGAATATGATGGCGGGAAAGCATTTTATACCAATTTCGGTCACGAAGACGCTACTTTTTTAAATCCTGTATTTTTAAAACACCTGACAGGTGGTTTAAATTATGTCATGGCTTCCTCACTCGACTATTCAAAAGCGCGCCCGGAAGAAAACCGTTTTACTAAAAAAGTGTTGGTTAGTAAACTGGACGAACCAACGGAACTGGTCGTTCTGGATGATCAGCGTGTTTTGGTTGCTGAAAGAAAAGGAAAGCTGAAACTTTATAATCCTAAAACAGGAAAAATGAAGATCGCGGCAGAGATTCCAGTGTATATCAAGCAAGAATACGGTTTAATGGGTTTGAATATTGATCCGAATTTCAAGACGAATAAATTGGTTTATCTATACTATTCTCCACCTTCAAGTGAAGCAGATACTGCACAACATTTATCCCGTTTCAAGTATGACGATATCAAAGACACTTTACTTTTATCAACTGAAGAGAATTTATTGCAAGTACCTGTGAAGCGAACAGATTGCTGCCATACGGGAGGTTCAATCGCCTGGGATGCAAAAGGCAATCTTTATTTATCAACAGGCGACGATGTGAATCCTTTCCAGTCTGACGGATATGGCCCGATTGATGGCCGGCCGGGACGAGAAGGTTGGGATGGTCGCCATTCTTCTTCCAATACAAATTCTTTGAGAGGGAAAATTCTTCGTATCAAACCTCGTTATGGCGACCGTCGTGCAAATATGCCAGGCGGAACAAATCTTTATGATATCCCGGAAGGAAATCTTTTCCCGGTAGGAACAGAAAACGGTGACGACCGCCGAACACGACCGGAAATTTATGTAATGGGAACGCGTAATCCTTACCGTATCTCAGTCGATCAACACACAGGTTATGTATACTGGGGCGATGTGGGACCTGATGCTTCAAACGATAATCCGAAACGTGGACCTCGCGGTTACGACGAAGTAAACCAGGCCAGAAAAGCGGGTTATTTTGGTTATCCGTTATTTATCGCAGATAATAAACCATACATCGAATTCAATTTTGCAGACAGTACTTCGGGAAAACCTTTCGATCCGGCGGCTCCAATTAACGATTCTCCGCATAATACTGGTATCAAAAAATTGCCACCAGCCCAGCCTGCATTCATTTATTACCCTTATGCCGACTCTCCTGACTTTGGCCCTATCGTAGGAAAAGGTGGCCGTAATGCTATGGCAGGGCCCATTTTTTATTCGAATGACTATCAGGACAGCAAAAATAAATTCCCTAATTATTATAACGGAAAATTCTTTGCTTACGATTGGATCCGCGATTACATCAATGTCGTGACCATGGATAAAGAAGGTAACCTGGTAAACATCGAACGTTTTATGCCAAAAGGCAAATTCAGTCATCCGATTGATATGCAGTTTGCAAATGATGGTTCTTTGTACACACTGGAATATGGACCAAACTGGTTTGCCCAGAATGATGAAGCCAGCCTTTCCCGTATCACTTACAACGCAGGAAATCGTGTGCCGGTAGCGGTTGCAAAGGCAACAAATACAACAGGCGCCGCTCCCTTAAAAGTTGCCTTTTCATCAAAAGGATCTATTGATTATGACGGAGATCCCATCAAATATGAATGGTCATTCGGCAAAGGATTGGGAAAAAGCACATTGGCAAATCCTACCTTCACCTATGCAAAAGCCGGCGAGTATACTGCGGTATTAAAGGTCACTGACAGCGCGGGAAATAGCAATACTTCGGAAGTAACGATAAAAGCTGGTAACGCCATTCCTCAGGTTGATGTCGCCATTAAGGGAAATAAAACCTTTTATTGGAACGACAAGCCTGTTAATTATGAAGTTGCGGTGAGCGACAAAGAAGATGGAAGCCTTGTAAAAAAAACAATTCCTGAAGACGAAGTTACGCTAACCATCAACTATCTCGAAGGTTTTGACAAAACAGTTCTTGCCCAGGGACATCAGGCCAATACAGGTTTTGATACAGGAAAACGTTTGATCGAACTAAGCGATTGTAAAGCGTGCCACTCAGTCGACAAAAAATCTATTGGTCCGGCGTATATCGAAGTTGCCAAGCGATATGAAAATGAACGTAATTCATTAAAAACGCTTACAGACAAAGTCATCAAAGGCGGTGGCGGAGTCTGGGGCGAGCAAGCGATGGCAGCCCACCCGCAGCACAAACCTGAAGAGGTGGAAGAAATGGTAAAATATATTTTGTCTCTTGCAAAAAAACAGGTTGTTGAGAAAAAGCCTTTGAAAAGTTCTTATGTAACGGAAACTAAGAAAAAAGATGGCTCGTACATTTTTACTGCCACTTACACCGACAAAGGAAATGGTGCCATGGGACCGCTGACAGGATCGAAAACAGTGGCATTACGTCCTGCAAAAATTCAGGCTAATACATTGGATGAAGGCAAGGGCTTCGTGAAATTTAAAACGCCAACCGGTCCGGAAGTTGTTTTAGGATCTGCAAACGGTAGTTATATTACATTTGACGATATCGATTTGTCCGGAATTTCTGTTTTGTCAGTTGCTGTAATTAGTACTGAACAAACTGCCGGCGGAACTTTGGAGGCGAGACTAGACTCTCCTTCCGGATTGAAGATCGGGGAGGCAAAAGTTGAATCTTCCGGTACCGTTAATCTTACCACTGCGGCTACGGCTGATAACAAAAAACATAAAGTTGTTTTTGTTTATAAAAATCCACAAGCAAATGGAAAACCTCTTTTCGCTATTGATTCAATTGAATTTAAAGAAAGCGCGATGTAGTTTTTGACATTTTGTATTAAAAAGATCCCTGTCAGCGAAACTGACAGGGATTTTTTATGGCTTCATCATTTTGCAAGTCAATATCAGAAAATTCGCAGGCTATTAAATCACTAAAAAAGTGGCAGATTTGACGCTAAAAAATTTTTCCTTCAAATTAAAAACTCTTCCTTCGCGAATCCTTCAATTCCTAAACCAAACAATGCGAAATCGTATAAAACCGGATCGTTTGGATTTAACATGCGTAAGGAAGCCGTCAATTCGGTTGCAGTCCGCCAATCGGTTACCGGTCTTTGAATCAATCCTAATTTTCTGGCAATTCTGTCCACATGAACATCACACGGACAAACTAACTGCGACGGTTTTATAGTATCCCATATCCCGAAATCAACGCCTTTATTATCTTTCCTCACCATCCATCTCAAAAACATATTTAGGCGCTTACAGGATGATTTCCTGACTGGCGTTGCGATATGCTTTCTTGTCCTCGTTGGAAAATTTTCGGAATCGCTGAAAAGGTCATGAAAACCGATTAATCCATTTTCAATCGTAACATCGGATTCTGACATATGACTGCTAAAAGCATATTCCAGCGAGTCATGTTGCTTATAGAAATTTTGAAAAAAGTGCAGAAAATACAGTGTATCTGTTGCGTTGAAAGTGCGATGCTTGAAGCTAAGAAATTTTTCAAGATCGCTGTCCTGGTGATTTTTCACAAAGTCATAAGGAGCATTATCCATTAATTCAGATAATTCCAGACATTTATTAATAATCGTTTTCCGCTGTCCCCAGGCAAGCACAGCCGCCCAGAAACCCATAATTTCTATATCTTGTTTTTTCGAAAAACGGTGTGGGATACTGATGGGATCGTGCGAAATAAAACCGGGCTGATTATATTCTTCAGCTTTTGATTCCAGTAAATCGGTAATAGATTGTGATATGGGAGTTAACTCAACTTCAATGTTCAGCATGGCTTTTTCCTAACACGTAAGCCAAAGCCCTCGAAATCCCGGAAAAGAACATGACGATACAGGAAAAAACAAATGTAAAAACGGCAATGAATGGATACATAAGCGTAAATAAAACGCTCCATGCTTTATATCCGGTAGTTTTTTTCAACGCTGCTCTTTCCTCTTCTCTTTTTGATCTGAACTCGGGTGAATGCTTCATTACGTGTATTTTTCAGAATTTTAATTTGTGATGAGAGATCTATGATTATTAAACCAATCCTGTCTCATTTAAATTTCTCTTTCTTCTTTTAATTACTTTCCAGATAACTGATCACTGCTCTGAAACGCTTGCTGTTTGGCGAAACCTTTTCGAAAGCCCGTGAAGACAATTTAATAATAATATCATCATTTACGCTCGTTTCAGGAATTCTGCCGATAACGCGCACAATAATTTTTTCCTGATTGTATTCATTTAAAACTTCCACCAAAGCACCGATTGGAGCGTTGCGGTGCAATGCAAGAAACTTGCTGGTGCTTTCATCTGTTTCAATCACTTCTGCCAAACCCGATTCCGATTTTCGCTTACCCGTCACAACCTTCGGAGGTGCAACTTCTTCAACCGGTTTCATAACCTTTTCCGGAACTGCCGTTTTCGCACGAACCGAATCTTTTACAACATTTGTCACTACTTTTTTCGGCTCTGCCACGACCACAGGTTTTGCCTTTTCAGCTCCCTTTTCGCTGACAATCAATTCTTGTCCTTCTGTTAAATTATCGTCTTTAAGGTTATTCCATTTACGGATATCGGCCATCAGTACACCATATTTTACCGCAACACGGTAAAGAGTTTGTCCGGCCTCAACTTTGTGAATTCCGTTTGGAGCAACGGAAACTTTGGAGTCCGCCGTCGGCGTTGTTGTTGTAGCCGGAGGTGGTGGCAATGGCTTTGAATCCTTCACAGGTTTTGCTTCTTCTTTTTTCGGCTCTTCCTTTTTAGCTTCTTTTTTACTTACTCGCGGCGTGTAAGGTACGCGCAGCGTTTGTCCTAACTGAACGGCATCACTAATCCCGGGATTTGCATCGCGGAGTGCCTGAATTGTTGTACCATACTGTCTAACGACAGCAAACATTGTCTGACCTTGATTGACCTTATGTAAAACATAAATCTTACCCCCCACTTTTTCAAACCCTATCGAATCCACTGCACTAACACCATTCGCACGGGCATTCACCGCTCCTGTTAAAAAACCTGCCAAAATGGCTAGGTAAACTATGTATTTCATTCAGTCAGAAAATGTTAAACTCGAAAATTCATTATTATTTTTAAGATATACCAAAACGCCATTTTTCAGCAACATGGTCGACTGGCCTACGCCATCCCGCCCTTCGGATAGTTGCTCATGATACACGATTTCTTTTTTATCTGTCACGATAAGAAGATATTGTACTATCTTTTCCTGCTCGTAAATATAATAAGAAAACATCATATAGGGTCTTTCATCAAGATAATCGATACAAATGGGTTTGGAAATACTCACAGTTTCGGATAAAAAAGACGCCAGCCTCTCAAAATAGGGATTCTTTTCCTTGTAACGAACAGGTTGTTTTAAAATTATTTCAGATGAAACTTGTTTCATGTCATCCGAAAGTTGTGATAAACGGGCTGTATCGACATCACAAATCGCATACTGAAATTTATCTCCGCGCTGTGTCGCGACCTCAACTTCCTGCGCCTCTAACGTCCGCACTAATACGTAGTTAGGCAGTGCCCACAACAAATTTCCATCCTTGGCAGAAGCAGCCAGAAGATCTGTGGGCTGCGGTAAATCCGGGTAGCGGTAATTATGTAAAAACAGATGTTGATTTGAAAATGCTGTCAGCGAAGTCCACCAATCTGCTCCTTCTGGCGTAACTTGCCAGCGTAATTCGGGGATAGACAGATCAATTATCGCAAATGATACTTTCTTTTCCGAACTTTCCCGCAATTCGATAGCCCATTCATTGATATCAGGATCCGGGTGAGGAAGTATCCGCCAGATATTTTGTGAAAACGTATGTGAAAAAACTTTTTGCAAATTTTTAGCTTTATTTTGAAACAAAATTTGAAATAATATCATTCAAACTATAAACACGTGCAAATACTAGGTATAATACCAGCGCGCTATGCATCTACCCGTTTCCCTGCCAAAGCATTAGTTGACATAGGAGGGAAATCGATGATTCAGCGTGTATATGAACAATCTTCCAAAGCTACACAACTCAGTCAGGTTATCGTAGCAACCGACGATGAAAGAATTTATGATCACGTCGAAAGTTTTGGAGGGAAAGCGGTTATGACCTCTTCAGATCATCAAAGCGGGACGGACAGATGTTATGAGGCTTTGACAAAATCCGAAGGAAAATTTGACTATGTGATCAATATTCAGGGCGATGAACCTTTTATTAGTCCGGAACCTATAAATAACCTGGCAGAAGAACTTGACGGCTCAATCGAACTGGCCACACTCGTCAAGATTATTGATTCGGAAGATATTCTTTTCAACGTCAATGTTCCGAAAGCCGTGTTAAACAAGCGAAGGGAGGTCTTGTACTTCAGCAGGCAGACTATTCCTTATTTACGAGGTGTCGAAACGGAAAACTGGCTTGGCTCACATACCTTTTATAAACATATTGGTATCTATGCTTACCGTGTGGATGTTCTTGCAGAAATAACAAAACTGGAAGTTTCCTCGCTTGAAAAAGCCGAAGCGCTGGAGCAGCTCCGGTGGCTTGAAAACGGATATTCAATAAAGGCGGTAGTTACCTCCGACGATTCGCATGGTGTGGATACACCGGATGATCTTGACCGCGTGACACGCAGGTTTTTGTCTTGATACGGGCTGGCAGAAAGTCGCAAATTCTCGAATAAAAGTTATATTGAGAATTATCTTTTTAGTCTTAATTTATGTTAAAAGCCTGTTTTTTCGATACCAGATCATCCTTTGGCACGTTAATTTTCTTTGTTTTAACCATTACTAATTGAAAAACTAACCTATGCAATATAACATCCTTTGGGCTGATGATGAAATAGATCTTCTTAAACCACATATCATGTTTTTGACCAATAAGGGGTATAATGTAACACCTGTTAACAGTGGAGCAGATGCCCTTGACCGCATCGAAAATGATCGGTTTGATATTGTTTTTTTAGATGAAATGATGCCGGGTATGACCGGTTTGGAAACCCTCGCACAAATCAAACAAATGCAACCAATGCTTCCGGTTGTAATGATTACCAAAAGTGAGGAAGAACATATTATGGAAGACGCCATCGGTTCAAAAATCGATGATTATCTGATCAAGCCACTGAATCCGAACCAGATTTTACTTTCTGTTAAAAAAATTCTGGATAACAAGCGACTGGTTACTGAAAAAACAACTTTAAGCTACCAGCAGGAATTCAGAAATCTTGCGATGCAATATCAGGATAGAATTGGACATGAGGAATGGGCTGATATTTATAAAAAACTAATTTATTGGGAATTAGAGCTTGAAAATTCTGACGATCAGGGTATGTCGGAGGTTTTCAGTATGCAGAAAAGCGATGCAAATGCTAACTTTTGTAAATTCATTGAGCAGGAATATGAAGGCTGGTTGAACGATCCAAAGGCAGACCGTCCGATTCTGTCACATCAGTTGATGAAACAGAAAGTATTTCCTTATCTGAAACAATCAACTGAGCCTGTTTTCTTTTTATTGATAGATAATTTTCGTTATGACCAGTGGAAAGTTATTCAGCCAATCATTCAGGAGTATTTCAATGTAGAGGAAGAGACTTCTTATTATTCGATTTTGCCAACTACAACCGGATATGCGCGTAATGCTATTTTCTCGGGCATGATGCCAAGTGAAATGGAGCGTAAACATCCGCAGTGGTGGGTGAGCGATGAAAATACACCCGATGGAGAAGAGGGTTTGAATAATCATGAGTTTGATTTCCTTCAAAAACAGCTGGAAACCAATCACTTTAACATTAAGTCTTCGTATAACAAAATTCTTAATACAAACCAGGGAAAATCTTTAATCGATAACTTTAACAATCTGTTAAACAACCAATTAAACGTTGTGGTTTATAATTTTGTTGATATGCTTTCTCACGCACGTACGGACGTGCAAATGATCAAGGAACTAGCTCCTGACGAATCGGCATACCGTTCTATTACGAAATCCTGGCTGATGCATTCTCCGCTCTTAGATTTTATCAAAAAAGTGGCTGAGAAAAAATGCAGGTTAATTTTAACCACTGATCATGGAATGATCCGTGTCCAGAAACCGGTTAAGATTATTGGATATCGTGAAACGAATACGAACTTACGTTACAAACACGGAAAAAATCTTGGATTTGACGATAACCACTTAATGGTTTGTCGTAAGCCGGAACGTATATTCCTGCCTAAACCACACGTTTCGACTTCTTATGTATTTACGAAAGAGGATTATTTCTTTGCATACCCAAATAATTACAATCAATACGTGAACTTATACCGTGACACTTTCCAGCATGGAGGCGTTTCGTTAGAAGAGGTTATTATCCCATTCATTGATCTGACGGCCAAATAATTTTTAAATTGTCGATACAATAAGGGGTTGAAGAAATATTTCTTCAACCCCTTATTGTATCGGTTCAATAGTGTTCTTATCCTTCTGAAACCGTCCCGTTTTCACACTTAATCGTGCGGGCCGGGAATTTTTTAAGGAACTCATAATTATGAGTTGCCATTAAAATAGCTGTTCCTGCATTATTAATCGTTCTGAAAACCTGCATAATCTGGTCTCCTACTTCTGGATCAAGATTTCCCGTAGGCTCATCTGCAATCAAAATTCTCGGTTCGTTAAGCATGGCACGGGCAATTACCACACGCTGCTGCTCACCCCCGGAAAGCTGATGCGGCATTCTCTTCTGGGACGTTCCTAATCCTACCTGCATTAATACCTCCGCAATTCGCTTGGATATTTTTGCCTGCTGATCCCATCCTGTCGCTCTTAAAACAAAGGACAAATTATCCTCTACCGAGCGATCTGACAATAGCTGAAAATCCTGAAAAACGATACCGATCCGGCGGCGTAAAAAAGGGATATCTGCACGTTTGATATTATGCAGTTCATAACCAACCACTTTTGCAGACCCGGTATGAAGCCAAAGATCTCCATAAAGGGTTTTCATCAGAGAACTTTTTCCGCTACCGGTACGTCCGATCAGGTAAACAAACTCACCATTTTTTATCTCAAAATGGACATCATTTAAAACAGGCCGGTCACCCTGATAGATATCTGCCCGTTCCAATCTTACAATAGGCTCTGTTGATTCAGTCATAAATGAAATAATCAGATTTTGAGAAAAGAGGTTAGACATTTAGTTTCCCTAAATACCTAACCTCTCATATGGTTCTATTTCTTGTTAAGCGTTCCCTTTGTTGTAGTCAGCAAGGAATTTTTCAAGTCCGATATCCGTAAGCGGGTGTTTCAACAACGCTTCCATCGCACTCAAAGGTCCTGTCATCACGTCAGCACCAACTTCTGCGCACTGGATAATGTGCATCGGGTGACGAACTGAGGCAGCAAGTACTTGCGTTTCGAAGCCGTAGTTACGATAAATTGTCAGGATTTGCTCGATCAAACCGATACCATCCGTAGAAATATCATCCAGACGACCTACGAAAGGAGAAACATATGTTGCGCCTGCTTTCGCTGCCAATAATGCCTGTCCTGCTGAAAAAATAAGCGTACAATTGGTACGCACGCCTTTAAGCGAAAAATATTTTAATGCTTTAACCCCTTCTTTTGTCATAGGGATCTTCACAACAATTTTATCATCAATCTCGATCAACTCTTCTCCTTCACGGATCATTCCTTCCAGATCCAACGAAATTACTTCTGCACTTACATCTCCGTCCACAATACCACAGATCGCCTTGTAGTGTCTCATGATATTATCCTTACCTGTAATTCCTTCTTTTGCCATAAGCGATGGATTCGTTGTAACGCCATCAAGTACGCCTAGAGCCTGAGCTTCTTTAATTTCTTTTAGATTAGCAGTATCAATAAAAAATTTCATATCAAGAATTGAATAGTTTAATTGTTCCACAAAAGTAGAAAACCCTGACTAAAAGCAAAAAAAAGATGTGGAATGGAACGGAAAGGGCATAAAAAAAGGCAAACCGAGAATCTCACCGCATCAACCACCTACCCTTGCTTCCGTCAGGACCTGGGGGATTCGGAAGGAGCTGGTAGTTCCGATTTGCCGGTGCAAAGATAAAGACATTTATTTGACAAAAAGAAATCATTCGTTTCATCTTTCGTCTTACTTTTGTGCGAAACAACTCTAAACGCGTGATTATGTGCCGTATATTTTTTTTATTTTTTTTACTTTTTCTTAATTCCTGTTCCCAATCCAGTGATGCTTTCCTACAAAAAGGCAAAGATTTGATGCGTGAAGGCAAAAACAAAGAAGCGATCGAATACCTTAATAAAGCTATTGAAAAAAATACTTCCAACGCAGAAGCTCTGAATACCCGCGGGGTTGCTTATTATGAAATGAAGGAGTACGCAAGTGCTCTGATGGATTTTAATCAGGCAATAAAACTTCAGCCGAATTCTTACCGTCCGTATTTCAACCGCGCACTTTTATATACTGCCGATAACCACCTCGACTCCGCGCTTACAGATTATAACCACGCTGCCAGCCTAGCACCGGATACTTCAGATGTATTCCTGAACAGAGGTCAGCTTTATGTTTTACTGGACAAAGCAGAGCCGGCGATTCTGGATTTTGAAAAAGCGACTCAACTAAACCAGGATAACAAGCAAGCCTGGTATAATCTGGGAAACACATATTACCGGGTTAATGATTTCAAAAAGGCTACACTGGCTTTCCGCCAGACTATCAAGCTGGACTCTCAATATGGAAAGGCGTTTTACGGACTTGGACTTTCTCAGTACAACGAGGGAGAAAAGGATCTTGGATGCACAAGTCTCAAACAGGCAGAAAATCTAGGTTACGGGGATGCAACAGCTGCTTTAAGTCAGTTTTGCAAATGACGAAAATTATATGGCTGAAATAGTAATAAAAACCTTAAATCGGCTTTATATTTAACATCAACCCACTAATCCGGAAAAACATGAAATTCTTTAAGATCGTATTTGGACTGCTATTTATGCTTTTTGCATATTTTCAGTTCAATGACCCAGACTCAACAGTTTGGATCTTTACATACAGCGCCGCAGCCCTTGCCTGTTATATGAGCGTCAATAATCTTTGGCCGTCCTGGGTTTTCTACGCTTTGGCAGCCGGCTATCTGGTAGCTGCCGTATTGCAATGGCCTCCAAAATTTGAAGGAATCTTTTTCGGAGAAGCTCAAATGAGAAGCATCAACATTGAAGAAGCCCGTGAGTCTCTTGGTTTATTGATCTGCTGTGTCGTAATGGTAATACTTGGGAAATGGGGAATTCCGAAAATTGAGGACTAATCCCATATCCATTCGATTTCTTTTAGGTCAACTTCTTGAATGTCAATCTGATTAGTAAACCGGATACACAACATTCCGTAGTCGGTTATGCCCGTCACCGTTCCGGAAACAATTTCATTTTTGTAACGAAAGTGGCATAACTGATTATAACCTAATAACTGGTCAAGATATTCACGTCTGATCTCTTCCTTATGGTTTCCTGATTTCAGTTTCAAGTACCAGGCGTCCAGATGATGAATAAGTTTGGAAAACTCTTCGGTCCTGACAAATTCCTGGCCGGTTGTTTTTGCCAGGGAAGTCGCTCGGGAGCTTTCAAAGAATATTTGATTGATATTTAATCCGATACCGACAATAGAACTGGCCAGCCGAGCGCCCTGAATTGAATTTTCAATAAGCGTTCCGCAGATTTTTTTATTGTCAAGATATATATCGTTTGGCCACTTTATCTTAACTTTCTCAGAATAGGTACTCAAATACGCCGATATTCCGAGCGCAACGGTTTGACTTATCAGGAACTGGTCGGATATTGGCAGAAAAACAGGAGTCAGAACGACCGACATTGTGAGATTCATCCGCGGCTGTGTTACCCAAGTTGTCCCTCTTTGTCCACGACCTTTTGTTTGTTCGTCAGTAATGACAATCGCACCTTCCATTCCAGATCCGCTGCGCACTAATTCAGCCGCTATGTCGTTTGTTGAATGACAACTTGGCAGATAAATAACTTTTTTACCTATAATTAAGGTATCGTATATAGACTTGTACAATTTTTTTACTTTACTTTAGGGTTTATAGAAATGGGAATCAACTACGCATGAAACAACGCAAAAATAGAGAACTATCATCAAAAGATTTATCCGAGCTTATTGCTAAAGGGATGTCAGAAAAGAAAGGTGAGGATATCACAATCCTTGATCTTAGGAAAGTAAAAAATTCAATAACAGATTTTTTTGTAATTTGCTCGGGGAATTCCGATACTCAAATAGATGCTTTGGCCAACTCGGTGGAAGACGAAGTTTACAAAATATCCAAAACCGACCCGTGGCAAAAAGAAGGAAAAGCCAATGGAGAGTGGATATTGATTGATTATGTGGATGTAGTGGCTCACATTTTTAATAAAGAACGTCGCAAACACTATGATTTGGAAGAGCTTTGGGGAGATGCGGCTGTGACGCACTTTGAAGATTCCGTCCTGTAAATATCGTAGCGGGTGAACATTCATCGGATGCGAAATGTTGTTTATTAAATTTCCTCTTAATTATTATAAAGAATGTCTGAGAACGATAACAAAAGAGGTCCACTAAATCCTAAAAGTCCGCAAAAGGGATATCAGGGATGGATCATAGCTGCTTTGATTGCTACTATCTTGGGGATAACTTACCTTAACAGGACATCAACGATTCGCGAAACGACTCAAAAACGTTTTGAGAAAATGGTTGCTGATAAGGAGGTTTCTCGTGTTACGATAGTGAACGACAAGTCAGTAGAGGTAACATTGAAGCCAGATGCACTGAAGCTTGATAAATATAAGGTCCTTACATCTGAAAATGGTGGCAATTATTTCGGCGGAGAACCGGTTTCTCATTACCAGTTTCAGGTAACTTCGGCGGAAACTTTTAAAAAGGATCTTGATAAAATTCAGGAAGGAGTGCCTGATGATGACAAAATTGAGCTTGTTGTAGATACAAGGAACGACTGGACGAGCTTCCTGGGAACATGGGGTTTCTTCATCATTATGATTCTGGTCATGTATTTCATCCTTGGCAGAATGTCAGGTGGTGTAGGTCCTGGTGGTCAGATATTTAATATCGGACGTTCACGTGCTACTTTATTTGATGCTGAGAACAAAGTTAAAATTACATTTAACGACGTTGCCGGGCTTGATGAAGCGAAAGAAGAGATTAAAGAGATTGTAGAATATCTTCAATTTCCTGATAAGTTCAAGAAACTAGGTGCCAAAATTCCTAAAGGCGCACTTCTGGTAGGCCCTCCGGGTACTGGTAAAACTTTGCTTGCGAAAGCAGTTGCTGGTGAAGCAGGTGTTCCTTTCTTCTCACTTTCAGGATCTGATTTCGTTGAAATGTTTGTTGGGGTTGGTGCTGCTCGTGTTCGTGACCTTTTTAAACAAGCTAAGGAAAAAGCCCCTTGTATCATCTTTATCGATGAGATTGATGCCGTTGGACGTTCACGTGGACGTGGTGCTATGCCAGGTTCAAATGACGAACGTGAAAATACTCTGAACTCACTTCTTGTTGAAATGGATGGTTTTGCTACCGATTCTGGTATCATTATCGTTGCGGCAACCAACCGTCCCGATGTTTTAGATCCGGCCTTATTGCGTCCGGGACGTTTCGACAGACAGATTTCGATTGACAAGCCAGATGTTATCGGCCGTGAGGCGATCTTCAAGGTGCATTTGAAGCCTTTGAAACTTTCGGTTGACGTAGATATTCAGAAACTATCTTCACAAACTCCTGGTTTTGCTGGTGCAGAAATCGCTAACGTTTGTAACGAAGCAGCCCTTATTGCCGCTCGTCGTGACAGAGAAGAAGTAACGATGCAGGATTTCCAGGATGCGATGGACCGTGTAATTGGTGGTTTGGAAAAGAAAAACAAACTTATCTCGCCTGAAGAAAAACAAATTGTTGCATATCACGAAGCTGGCCACGCTGTGGCAGGCTGGTTCTTGGAACACGCTGATCCATTGGTTAAGGTATCAATTGTACCTCGTGGAGTAGCTGCATTAGGTTATGCACAATATCTGCCAAGAGAGCAGTATTTGTACCGCACAGAGCAACTGTTTGATGAAATGTGTATGACATTGGGCGGACGTGCCGCGGAAGACGTGATTTTCGGTAAAATTTCAACCGGAGCATTGAGTGACCTTGAACGTGTGACAAAAGTTGCATACAGCATGGTAACGATGTATGGTATGAATGACCGTATTGGAAACGTATCTTACTACGATTCAAAACAAAGCGATTACTCTTTTACCAAGCCATACTCAGAATCAACGTCTCAGGCAATTGATGAAGAAGTTCGTAAATTGATTGATCAGGCTTACCAATTTGTAAAAAACATGCTTATCGAAAAACGTGATGCGTTGGAGATATTGGCAAAAGAATTGTTGGAAAAAGAGATTTTATTCCAGAGTGATTTGGAAAAACTGATTGGCAAACGTCCTTACGAAAAGGAAACCAGCTATCAGGCCTACATTAATCGTCGTTCCAACGAAGAAGCAGCGATCCATGAGGAAGCGGTTAAGCAAACTGAAAAGGAAAAAGGAGAAATGGTTGCAGAAGATAAGGACTCTTCGGCAGTTTAATTTCTGAAATAATAGATAATAATTTCGAAAACCGGGCAGTAAAACTGTCCGGTTTTTATTTTTCGAGTACTTTTGCGACAACTCAGACGTCAATCCTAAATCTAATACTTATGTCATTTGAAATACTAAAACAACAATACGGAGAACTGACAGAATATGTCATCCAGGAATCTGCTACTTCAAATCGGTTTGTTGTTGTCCCGGAACTTGGAGGAATTGTCCGGCAGCTATCGTTAAGAAAGGGAGTTACACTTTTCTCACTGCTTAAAACTCCCGCTACGCCAAACGCTCTGTCAGAAGATACGCAAAGTGCCAGCGAGCTTCTTTTTCCATTTGCGAGCCGTATTCCAGACGGAAAATATAAGTTTCTGGGAAAACATTATCAGTTGGCTTTAAATAATGGAGATAATGCGATTCACGGGTTGGTGCGCAAGAATATTTTCAATGTGGTTGAACAGGTTGTGGCTGCTGATCATGCCTATATCAAGCTATCCTATGAAATAAGAGAACCTGAAGGTTATCCATTTTCCGTGGATTTCACAGTGAAATACAAATTAAGTGCAGACGGAATATTTTCCCTTACATACGAAGCCAAAAATATTGGAACAGACCCCTGCCCTACCATGTTTGGCTGGCATCCTTACTTTCAACTGGGAAATGAAATTGTTGATGCATGGAAAATAAATATCCCGTCAGATACCATTGTGGTTTTTGATAACCGGATGAGCCCGGTTGAAACGGCTCCTTTTCCAATACAAGGATCTATGCCGCTATTTAAAAAGGCACTTGACAATGCATTTATAATTAAAAGTAGTGAAGACAGAGCTGTTACGCAATTAATTTCGGAAAACCAGCATGTAACACTTCAGGTTGAACAGGAAGTGGGTGAAGGTAAGTTTAATTATCTGGTGGTATATACTCCTCCTGCACGTGATTGTGTAGGAATTGAACCGCTAACTGCCAATGTAAATTCCTTCAATAGTGGTGAGGGCCTCAACACACTTACACCTGGCAATTCGATCTCAGGGACAATTAAAATTAACCTGATTTAAGGCTGTTTACGATACCAGCGAGCCTTGGGAATAATAAGTCTCCATTCGAGAATATAGGCTATGTGGCTAAACAAAATGGAAAGTTTGTCACTTAGCCTATCTCGGTAAATCATATTAAAGTAAAAAATCTGCCAGGATTTTGTAACTGGTTTAATTCTGGTATTTTCCCAGTGAACGACTACTCTTTCGTAGAATTTTGAAGAAGGATACTGCTTTTCGAGATTTTTCCCACAGTGAATAAGATAATTTTCACCAGTGAAAATGTTTACCAGACCCAGAGATTCAAGCAGTAGATTATGGAAACCTTTTCTCTTCGTTACTGAAATTACATACGACCAATCCATGTCCTTCCCGAATTTTCGAAGGATTCTAACCAGATCAGCCATATATTTTAATTTGTCCCATTGCTCCACACCACCATGATGTATAATCATCATAAGAAGCTGGTTTTCTACCGACGGAACTTCTAATGCGGTATTTGATATCTCAACTGACATCATTTTATTAGTCAGTTCTTTCCAATTGAAAGAATAATGATATCTAGGATAAGTTGTGTTCCATTGTATTTCCAGTGACTTGATCATCTCGTTGCCGGTGGGAGTTAGTGGCAATTGATAATCCGTTTCAAAATATAACTGCGCTACCTTTTCCGTTGCGAGCAGATACTTTCTGTATACATCAGGCTCAAAATTGTGGTCTGCAAGGACCTTAAGACCTGCGCTTATGTGTTCTTTTTGAAGAAAAAAATCGATGTCTCCAAATTCTCTCAGACCTGGACTTTCATATAATAGCCAGGCCCATAATGCACCCTTCATCAAAAAAGAATTCACTTTACTGGCGGCCAGATCGCTGCCAATTGCGATAGACTTTTTTAGAAAGAGCATATTGAACACCGCCTGATTGAGACTTTGTTCTTTTAATTTATCAAAATACTCGGAAGGCGCATTATTTTCCCCAGCGCTGTCCAAATGCTGAAATAACAAAGCGCCGATCTGATGCCACTGGGAAAGGTCATAAAGTGAACCCCAATCTTCAATTATTGTAGAGTTGGGAAATATATTCTCATCAACCTTTCCTCCAAGGCTTGCTTTTGTCAGAAAGTGTAACTGCGAAGAAAGTGTTTTATAAGGCATTCAGAAGTACGTCTGATTGTAGTGAGATACTCTCTTCAACCCATTTTTCCAATAAGTCAAACCCATCTGGCCTTCTTTTCCGCCACATACCTGCCGATTTAGCACAGAGAAAACTCTGCTGAAAATGATCCTGCAAATATTGGCCCTTTAATAAGGATGTCGGCAGAGGGAAATTTTTGAGGGTTTCAATGGGGACTTCCAATGCACTCAGTGCTTGTTGCTCCGGACGATTTTTTGCCTTATGTATGAAAAAAATATTTCCAAGAGCAACCGGCTCTAGACTAAACTCACCTTCGGGCCGAAATGAGAATTTGTTCACCCCTTCACTTACTGGCTGTAAAGAAGCCCTATCGTAGTCAAGCCCGTTAACTGAATTATCCCAAATTTTCAATTGCGGATATCCCGGGATTATAAATGCCTTTCCAGTTTCATCAAATTTTATAGCAGTCAAATCATCACTTAATAACGAACAGCCCGATTTCACAAAGGCAGCCGCAGTGGTTGATTTACCAGCACCCGGAACTCCCATAAAACACCATGCTTCATTACCTACCTTTACCGCACTGGCATGTAGCAAGAAATATCCCCTTTGAAACAAAATCATTGCCAGAGCTTCACTAATAGTAAAAAGACTTAACAAATTACTGTCGTGTGTCAATGGAGATATTATTAATTGATTCCCTTGAACTGCCTTGAATGCGGCGACCTGATCCCAGTGCAATACAAGATTGCCAGCATCATCGATTCCGTGATATGCCTGAATTCCTCTGCGATGAATCGGTGTTTTCTTCAATTCTGGTACAACGATATTTCCAGTAGAAATATAAAGATCAATATCGGTAGTTTTTTCCGCAGAATTAAGTTCTGGCAGCGCAATTTCAGAGGAGATATTTAACCCGTAGGCTTTATAAAATGGCATGTGTGTGATCAATAAAAATTCATTCCCAAACCCATAAACGTTGGTAAAAAACAGATTCGGACCAATCGCCTATGATAACATTTCCATCCTTTTCGACCCAGGCGTGCGCCTCAAAGTCTTTGTTCCTGTTAATTTCAATTCCAATTTCCAGACTTAGAGATGGCACTTTTCTAAGTAAATATTTGGCAGCCAGTGCCCGAGGTAAACAAAGCAATTCAAAAGGTAAAATCGTGGCCAGAGTATTGACTGCATAAACAATCTCATTGATCTCAACGGATGTCAAATCCTCCCTTTGTTCTGATCTGCTGATCTTGTGAAACAATTTCCGGAAGCTTTGAAAAGGTAATAGTGTCAATCCTATTTTGATAATCACAAGTGTAACGGAGGCGTACAAAAAATTAATTTTCGTACTCTCTGGCAATAACCTCCATTTAGACCAATAGTTCGCAATCCTTTTCACCTGGATTATTCGGTTACTTCAACCAACTTTTCAGAAATAAGATCTTTAAGCAACAATTCGATATCTTCCAAACATGTCTGTTTATCGATATCATAGTCCTCCAAAACAGCGCTGCAAAGTGAATCCAGTGTCTGCGGTTGTTCTTCAAGAGAGTTCCAAACCAAGGCGCCAACTTCATCCAGACCGTAATATTCTCCTTTATCATGATTGAGAATAACAATTTCCCCTCCAACATTAGAAGCGATCTGTTGTGATGTCAATTTATATTTCATAAAAAACTTCTTATCCCAAATAAGTGCGTATATAAACTAAGTTAACTACAAAGTTAGAAATAATAATTATTCAATCTCAAATTTTATTCCCTGAGCCAAAGGAAGTGAAGTGCTGTAATTTATCGTAGCTGTTTGCCTTCTCATATAGTTTTTCCATGCATCGGAACCCGATTCCCGACCGCCGCCAGTTTCTTTCTCTCCCCCAAAGGCTCCACCTATCTCTGCTCCTGAGGTTCCTATATTAACATTTGCTATTCCACAGTCAGATCCGGATTGTGATAAAAAGAATTCAGCCTCACGGATATTTAAAGTGAAAATAGAAGAAGACAATCCTTGCGGAACGGCATTCTGGATGTTTATAGCTTCATTTAACGTCCTGTATTTTATCAAATATAAGATTGGCGCAAAAGTTTCGGATTGTACGATCGAATATTCGTTTTCTACCTCTGCTATACACGGCATTACATAACATCCTGACTTATAACCTTCACCTTCCAAAACTTTGGGAGCAATAATAAATCGTCCACCTACTTTTCTAATTTTTTCGATTGCAGCTACGTAATTTCCTACCGCTGCTTTGTCTATAAGAGGACCAACGTGAACATTTTCGTCCAGTGGATTTCCAATTTTAAGTTGGCCATAAGCTTTTATAAGCCGGTTTTTCACCGCGTCATAAATATTCTCCTGAACAATTATTCTGCGCGTAGATGTACACCGCTGACCAGCTGTTCCTACTGCCCCGAAAACAATCCCTGGAATTGCAATATTTAAATCGGCAGATTCTGTAACGATAATCGCGTTATTTCCACCTAGTTCCAGCAGGCTTTTTCCTAAACGTCTGGCAACTGTTTCTCCTACGGATTTCCCCATTCGTGTACTTCCTGTTGCAGATACTAGAGCAATCCGGCTATCTTCTGCCAAATATTGACCAATTTCTCTTCCACCGGTCACAATAGAAGAAATTCCTTCCGGTAAATTATTTTCGATCAAAACAGACTGAATTATATTCTGGCAGGCGATAGCAGTAAGCGGAGTTTTTTCTGATGGTTTCCATATACAAACATCACCGCATATCCAGGCAATCATCGCATTCCAGGACCAAACAGCAACCGGAAAATTAAATGCAGAAATAATTCCGACCAATCCCACGGGATGCCATTGTTCATACATCCGGTGCTGAACCCGTTCACTATGCATGCTAAGACCATATAATTGGCGGGATAACCCAACTGCCAAATCGCATATGTCAATCATTTCCTGCACCTCTCCCAGCCCTTCCTGCAAGCTTTTGCCCATCTCATAACTCACCAGAGTGCCCAGTTCCTGCTTTTTGCTCCGAAGCTGGTCTCCCATTTGCCGAACAATTTCTCCTCTTTTAGGCGCTGGTACCGATCTCCAAATGTTAAACGCCTCTAGTGAGACTTCGACAACCCGGTCATAGTCACTTTTCGAGGCTGAACCGATTTTAGCAATTAAACTACCATCAACAGGAGAAAAAGATTCATGCACCTCACCAGTACCAGGCCAGGATTTCTGGCCAGTACTTATCCCATTATTCTCAGAACTGATTCCCAGTGAATTGAGAATTTCCTTTATGTCAATCATATACCTAAAAAAAGAGTTTGTCAGTAAAACAACTTGCCATTACTTGTTTCTAAAAACAAGTCTAGCTCAATATCTTCCTGTTTAATAAAACCCCTGCTCGGCAAAGTTCCATCAGCAACCATCTCGACAACGGACACAATGGATGCCGCTGTTGTCCAGGAAATCGCCCGCCAATGCTGGCCGTCAATTTCAATCGGGTGGTAAGCTCGATAAAACTCTTCCCTTTCAAGATTATTGCCCTTCCAACCTTCCACCACTGCATATACATAGACAACGTCTTGCTGCACCGGAGGCTTAGCTTCAGTCAATATTTGTTCAACGAGTTCGCGTTTCTCTTTTAAAATCAACTCATAAAGTAAAAACCGCATCAAACTGCAATGACCGGGATATCGGATTGTTTTATAATTCAGGGTATCCAGCTTGCCTTCAAATGTTTCACACATCGTGCCCAATCCGCCGGAAGTACTGAAAGCTTCAAATTCCTGACCTTCAATATTGATCATTTCGATACCTTCCAAAGACGGAACCATTTTCCTCACCCCATTATGAATGACTTCGGCATCGTTAATATATTCGTTGACAACTCCTGCCGGCGACCAGGTGAACGAGTAACCCATTAAACCATTTGGGTAGCGGGGTAACGCCCCAACCCGCAACTCAATATCACGGATTTTTGTAAAACGTTTCGCAAGATCCGCCCCCACGATGCCAATAAATCCAGGTGCCAGTCCACACTGCGGCGCCATAACACCCTTGCTTTCCTTCGCCATCTTACGGATTGCAGCGGTTGTACCGACATCTTCCGTAAGGTCAAAATAGTGTATACCTTTTTTATTGGCAACTTGCGCGATCAATAAATTCAGATTATAGGGCATGCATGAAACCACCGCATCTGCATTGGAAAGAATAGCTTCTAAAAATTCGGTTTGAGAGATATCACCTGATTGAAACGAAAAAGAGACAGGTATTGGCGGCTTTACTTTGTCAACACCAGTGACCTTGAAACGTTTGCTTAGTAAAGTCGCGACAAGCGAACCCACTTTACCCAAGCCTATTACAATTACATTTTCCATAATCCGGTCATTTGTCATGAAGTGTAAAATTTACAGATTAAGTATATCTTTTGAAAGATAGGAAAAGAAATTGCTGTTTTATAAAACTTACTATCCATTTTTGTAGGCTTTTCAACGATTCATAATATGCAAATTGTGATTATAGGCGGCGGTGCTTCTGGCTTTATGGCCGCCATAACCGCCGCAGAAACTTATCCGGATGCCCGGATTATCATTCTGGAAAAAAACAAAACAGTCCTAAACAAAGTCAGAGTTTCCGGAGGAGGGCGCTGTAATGTGACACACAAACCTTCTGATCTGCGCTTTTTTATAAAAAATTATCCTCGTGGTGAAAAATTTTTACGGAAACTTCTTTCAAAATTTGATGCGCAGGATACCGTTGACTGGTTTGAAAAGCGTGGCGTAAAACTTAAAACTGAAGCAGATGGGCGAATGTTTCCTGTTACGGATTCTTCCAATACGATAATCGAATGCCTGACCAGAAGCGCCAGAAATTTGAATGTTGAAGTTCAAACCAGTGTAGGTGTGAAAAGCTTCGCTTGGACGGATCAGGAAAATGTTCCAAAATTTTCTCTTCATCTTGATTCAGAGGAGTCCATTGCTGCTGACAAACTCGTAATCGCCACCGGTGGGCATCCTAAAACGAGCGGATTTTTATGGCTTAGTGCACATCATCATACGATTGTAGAACCCTTTCCTTCGTTGTTTACATTCAATGTGCCTAATGGATATTTGCTCCCTTTATCGGGGGTTGCCGTTCAGGATTCATATGTTAAAATAATTGGCACAAAACATGAGTGGCGCGGACCTGTCATGTTGACACACTGGGGATTTAGCGGACCGGCAATACTTAAATTATCGGCTTGGGGAGCACGGGACCTTGCCGCACTGGATTATCATTTTACATTCAAAATAAATTGGTTACCGGATTTAAATGAGCAACAGGTAAGAGAATTCCTGATCGGGGAAAAAACGAACACACCTAAGCAACAGATCCATTCTCATACCCGGTTTGGTTTACCATCCCGTTTATGGAAAGCATTTACAGAAAAAGCAGAAATCAGTGAAAGTTTACGCTGGTCGGAAGCAACCAATAAAGTCCTGAACCGGATGGCTGAGCTGTTAACAAACAGCCAATTCGATGTGAAAGGCAAAAGTACTTATAAAGAAGAATTCGTGACATGCGGTGGCATTGCCCTCTCTGATATCAACCAGGAAACACTGGAAAGTGAAAAAGTGCCGGGATTGTTTTTTGCCGGCGAAGTTTTAGATGTCGATGGTATTACCGGAGGATTTAACTTCCAGAATGCCTGGACAACAGGTTTTGTTGTTGGCAAAGAAGTTGGTAGAACTGCCTGGTTTTAAACAAAAAATCCCAGCCTTGTTCCTGGCTGGAATTTTTTGTAATTTATTATTACAAGTTTCTGATATTAGTCCTGGTGCGCCATCTTGTCAAAGTAATACCTGACTTTTTTCGCCCTGTCCAAACCGATAAGTGGCGTCAAGGTTTCCAAAGAACTTTCCCGGATCGCCCTGACAGAACCGAAATGTTTTAAAAGTTTTGTCGCTGTAACTTTCCCAACACCTTCTACGCCTTCAAGTTCACTAACCAGACTTCCCTTACTCCGTTTATCGCGGTGAAAGGTGATCGCAAACCGGTGTGCCTCGTCCCGTATCTGCTGAATTAATTTTAGCGATTCCGATCTTTTATCGATGTATAAGGGAAGCGAATCTTCCGGGAAATATATTTCTTCGAGCCGTTTCGCAATACCGATAATCGGAACTTGTCCGTAAATTCCTAAATCCTTCAAGGCGTCGCAGGCTGCACTAAGCTGGCCTTTTCCCCCATCGACCACGATAAGGTCCGGAAGTTGCTCGTTCTCAGCGATTAACCTCAAATAACGCCTACCCACAATCTCATTCATAGATGCGAAGTCATTCGGCCCGATAACCGTCTTAATATTGAAGTGACGGTAATCTTTTTTCGAAGCCTTACCCTCCTTGAAACAGACCATTGATGCCACCGGGTTTGTTCCCTGTATATTTGAGTTATCAAAACATTCGATATGCCTCGGCAACGTTTTTAATTGCAGGTCAGCTTTCAGTTTTATTAAAATCCGGTCCTTTTTAGATGAACTTGCGGAATTCTCGACTTCCCTGCGCTCTGCTTTTTCACGTCGGAAATACATCACATTTTTCATGGACATATCCAGTAACTTTTTCTTATCTCCAATTTGAGGAATTATAAGATCAAGTTTCAATTCAAGATCAGGCTTTAAATTGGTAATCAGTTCCTTGGCCGATGTTCCATATTTTTCCCGCATCTCAACGATCATCATCGCAAGCAGATCCTGGTCTGTTTCATCCAGTTTCTTTTTGACTTCAAATGTCTGCGTTGCGATCATATAACCCTCTGTAATTTTCATAAAATTCAGGTATGCCGATTCTTCATCCGAGACGATGGTCAGTACATCAACATTTCCGATTTTGGGATTGATGACCGTTGCCTTGCTCTGGAAATTGGACAAATGCTCAATTTTAGTTTTCCAGGAATGCGCTTGCTCAAAAGCCATTTGCTCAGCAGCAGAAAGCATTTTCTCTTTGAAATATTGTTGGGGAAGCGTAAGATTTCCTTTGAGCATGTGGTGTATCTGCTCAATTTCTACGTTATAATCGGCCTCTTCCTGCAACCCCTCGCAAGGTCCTTTACAGTTCCCGATATGGTATTCCAGACATACCTTGAATTTTCCGGCTTCCACATTCTCTTTTGATAAATGCAAGTGGCAGGAACGAATTGTGTACAAGGACTTGAACATATCGAGCAGGGTATGCATGGAGCGCAGATTAGCAAAAGGTCCGTAGAAAGTCCCTCTCTTTTTATCCAGCTCTCTCGTTACATATACTCTCGGAAAACGCTCATCAGTAATACAAATGAACGGATACGTTTTATCGTCTTTTAAAAGAATATTAAATTTGGGCTGAAACTGCTTTATCAACTGATTTTCAAGCAATAATGCATCCCATTCTGTATGTACAATAGTATATTCTATCCGGCGAATCTGACTAACAAGACGTTTGGTTTTACGATCATGCTGGTTTGATTTCAGGAAATAACTGGAAACCCTGTTTCGAAGACTTTTTGCTTTTCCGACGTAAATCACCTCCCCTGTCTCATCGAAATACCGGTAGACACCTGGATCAAATGGAATTTTAGAAAGCTCATCTTTGTAATTAAATTCGGGCATGTATTTTCAGTACGTTGTTTTAAGCGAATGCGTAGAAATTGTAAGTGGTCATTTTCGACCTCTATAAAAAAACAACCGGACCAAATGAAAAGTTGCGTTGCGAACAAGTGAATATGCTTCATTCTCCGCATGCTGTAAAGTCATCGGACGATTAAGAACTGAAACTGCGCAGGTTATCCCGGCAGTCTGTGCTTCTTCTGATGTGATCATTAATGTACCGCAAACCACAGCCAGCGGAACATGATTTTTCTGACAAAGATCGGCCAGGCCTTTTACAACCTTTCCACTTAATGTCTGTGTATCAACTTTCCCTTCGCCGGTAATTACCAGATCTGCTTTTTTGATATGATTCTCAATGTTGGCCTGTTCCATAACAATGCTCACTCCTTCCCGAAGCTCAGCATTTAGAAACCATATTGTACCCGCACCAAGACCACCTGCTGCGCCAGTCCCAGGCTTTTCACAGATATCATAACCAAATGTTTGAGCAGCCACTTTGGCAATATTCTTCAATCCAAGGTCCAGATGAGATACCATCGCCTTCGTGGCTCCTTTTTGCGGACCATATACAAATGCTGCTCCTGTTTTGCCATAAAGCGGATTAGTTACATCACAAGCGACCACAAATCGTATCGACTTTAACTTTGGATTCACTTTCTCAGAATGTATAGATTTCACCCGGGAAAGATATTCACCGCCTGGCAAGATTGCTTCCTGATTTTCATTAAAAAATTCATATCCCAGCGCACAAGCCATTCCCATTCCAGCGTCGGTAGTTGCACTTCCACCAATTCCCAAAATAATTTCCTTGACGCCGGCCTCAACTGCGTGGAGAATTAACTCACCCGTGCCGATTGTGTTTGTCAATAACGGGTTTTGCTCCCAGGGCTTCAAAAGATTAAGTCCCGAGGCGGCGGCCATTTCTATAAAGGCCGTATTTCCGTCACCTGACAACCCATATTCCGCTTCAATATATCTTCCTAATGGATCGTGAACTATGGCAGTTACAAATTTACCTTTGGATTGCTCCGTCAAAATCCTGGTCGTTCCTTCGCCTCCATCTGCAAGTGGGATTGTTGCTATTTCTGCCTCAGGATACGCCAGCCGTATTCCTTCCGAAACGGATTGGCAAACTTCCGAAGCTTCAAGCGAACCACGAAATTTATCAGGGGCGACGAGAATATACACGGCGGGAATTTTGAATGACAGGTAAATTTATAATAAAGGTATTAAATAAAATCTCCTGTTCTGTAAATTCCAGGAATTACAAAACAGGAGATTTTTTGCTTTCGCTAACTTAAAATAATACTCCTTCGTCATCCGATCTGGATGGCGGAATGTAAGTATCTGTACTATCCGAAGCAACGCTACCACAATCGAGAACATAATTCTCCGGCTTCACAAACGGCCCTCTTCTATATTGAAGAAGTGTCTCATCTGCATAAACTTTTTTCATATAAATTCCCCAGGCTGGCATCGCAGCACGACCACCCTGTCCCAGTTCGATTGTCCGGAAATGTATCGACATATCTTCGCCTCCAACCCAGATTCCGGAAACCAGATTTTGGGTCATTCCCATAAACCAACTATCTGAATTATTGTTTGTTGTTCCCGTTTTTGCAGCGATTTCATTGCCACTTGTCACACCGTAAGAATGCAACCTACCAGCCGTTCCGCCCGGATCTTCCACTGCACCCCGCATCAGATACAACATATTATAAGCAATCGTCGCGCTAAGTTCCTGATTCTGTTTCTGATGAAAATCCTGTAAAACATTCCCGTCACGATCTTCAATTCTTAAAATTGTCATGGCTTCTGATTTGTATCCGCCGTTTGCAAGTGTACTGTAAGCATTAACCATTTCGTAAACAGAAACCGAACTTACCCCCAAAGCAAGTGACGGATAAGGATCCAGTTTACTTGTAATACCTACCTTATGCGCATATTCAACAACGGTTTCAGGCTTGACCATTTGAATAATCGCTGCACTTACCGAGTTAACTGATTTTCCCAGAGCCTGACGTAATGTCAAAGCCTGGCCGGTATAAGAGCCGTTTGAATTTTTTGGATTATATTCATTTGCCTCAACCGGTGCATCCACAATTTTATCGCACGGAGTCAGAAAATTTTTATCCAAGGCAGCCAGATAAACAAAAGGCTTAAAAGTAGAACCAGGCTGACGCGCACCCTGTTTGACGTGGTCATATTTGAAATATTTGAAATTCACTCCGCCTACCCAAGCCTTGATCTCACCACTTCGAGGATCCATCGACATCATACCCGCGTGCAAAAATCTTTTGTAGTAACGAATCGAATCCATGGGACTCATTGTCATTTCCTTTTCTCCCTCATACGAAAAAACCTTCATCTTATAAGGCCTGCGCATCACTTTCCAGGCTTCTTCTTCTCCAACTTCTCTCTTTAAAACGTTGAAGTAAGGAAGTGCTCTTACCGCTTTTTCTATAAATCCGGGAATTTCTTTGCCATTTTCATCAGCCCATGGATTTCTTCCTTTCCAGTGCGCATCAAATAGTTTTTGCTGTTTTTGCATATGCTCATTCAGCGCTTCTTCCTGGTATTTCTGCAGGCGGGAATCAATGGTGGTGTAAATACGAAGTCCGCTTGTATACAGGTCATAATCTGTTCCGTTATCTTCATTATACCGTTTTACCCAGGCGCGCATATATCCCCGCATTGACTCGCGGAAATAAGGTGCTGGTCCTGTATTATGACCGTCTATCGTAAACTTCAAGCCCAAAGGTTTCTCTTTGTTACTCTCAAACTGATCTTCTGCCAGATAATCGTATTTTTTCATCTGTCCGAGAACAGTATTTCTACGGTTAAGCGCGTTTGTTGGAAATCTCAGGGGGTTATAAAGTGTAGGATTCTGAAGCATCCCCACAAGCAAAGCTGCTTCGTGCACATCCAGATCTGATGGCTCTTTATCAAAATAAGTTTTAGACGCCACTTTGATCCCGAACGAATTATTTCCAAATGAAACGGTATTCAGATACATCATCATAATTTCCCGCTTGGTATACTTACGCTCCAAAGTCACGGAAAGAATCCATTCTTTGGTTTTGGCGATTACAGTTCTGACAAACGGAATTTTACCTAAAAACCCTTCGTACTTTTCTGAACGGGTTTCAAATAAATTTTTCGCAACCTGCTGCGTTAACGTACTTCCACCTCCCGAGCTTGAATTGATTAATAAAATGCCCTTTGCCACCCGAAGCATACTGCGTGGGTCAATACCGGAATGGTTTATGAAACGTGCATCCTCGGTAGCTACCAAAGCGTCCGTCACATTTTTAGAAATCTGGTCAAATTCAACAGGGGTGCGATTTTCGAAAAAATATTTTCCAAGTGATTTTCCATCTTCTGAAAGCAATTCCGACGCAAGTTCACTTTTAGGATTTTCAAGCGTTATCAAATCCGGCATACCTCCGAAAAGCCAGAAAAAATTAAAGCTAACGGCAACAATATACAGGATAAATAGCCCCAGGACTATTGCGGTACCTAACCACACGCGGATAATGCTGCGGCGGTATTTCCCTGGCTGCAGTTCAATCATAAATAAAAAATTTCCTTGGTTATTGAATTAAAACAAAGCTCCTTCATCATCAGAGCGCGAGGGCGGAATGTAGGTATCGGCGCTATCCGAAGGGACGCCTCCACAATCCATGACAAAATTTTCAGGTTTATTAAAGGGTCCTTTCCTGTATTGGACCAAAGTTGGGTCATCATATACTTTTTTCATATACAAACCCCATGCCGGCATGGCAACGTGTCCGCCTTGCCCCAGTTGCATCGTCCGGAAATGTATCGACATATCCTCTCCGCCAACCCAGATTCCGGATACCAAATGTTGTGTCATACCCATGAACCAGCCATCCGAATAATTTTGTGAGGTACCCGTCTTCGCCGCGATTTCATTTCCTTCTGTCACGCCGTACGTTCTCAAACGACTTGCTGTACCACCACCATCTTCTACTGCTCCACGCATCAAATACAACATGCTATATGCCATATTCTCGCTCAATTCCTGATTTTGCTTTTGATAGAATTGTTGCAAAACATTACCATAACGGTCCTCAATCCTCAAAATTGTCATTGCTTCGGTTCTGTGCCCACCATTGGCAAACGCACAATATGCATTCACCATTTCGAAAACCGTGACCGAGCTGATCCCCAGACAAAGTGAGGGTTTAGGATTCAGCGGACTTGTTATACCGAGTTTATGAGCATATTCAACAACTGTGTTAGGTTTCACCATTTTGATGATATTTGCGCTCACTGAGTTGACCGATTTTCCAAGTGCCTGTCGTAGAGAAAGCGGACGGTAGGAGAATTTGTTCCCCGAGTTGTGTGGTGTCCAGCCACCGGGAACGCCATCAGATAAACCAAAATGAACCGGTGCATCCATAATCCGGCTGCAAGGCGTCAAAAAGCTTTTATCCAAAGCAGAAAGGTAAACAAAAGGTTTAAACGTCGAACCAGGCTGACGAGCTCCCTGTTTTACGTGATCGTATTTGAAATATTTGAAATTAACCCCGCCAACCCAGGCTTTGATCTGCCCGTTTCTTGGATCCATCGACATCATTCCCGCATGTAAAAAACGCTTGTAATAACGCAGTGAATCGATCGGGCTCATCACCATTTCCTTCTCGCCATCGTAAGAAAAAACTTTCATCTTGTAAGGTCTCCGCATTACTTTCCAAGCTTCTTTCTCGCCCACTTCTTTTTTCAAGACATTGAAATAAGGAAGTGCCCGAACCGCCTTTTCTATAAATCCGGGAATTTCCTTTCCATCCGGAGTGGCCCACGGATTTCTGTCTTTCCAGTGTGCATCAAATAATTTCTGTTGCGTGCGCATATGCTCGTTCAGTGCATCTTCCTGATAACGTTGCATACGTGAATCGATCGTTGTACAAATCCGAAGCCCGCTGGTATATAAATCAAGATCCATTCCGTTCTCTTCATTATATCTTTTTACCCAGGCCTTCAGATAACCGCGCATCGATTCCCGGAAATATGGAGCCAGACCTGTATTATGCCCATCCACATTGAACTTCATCCCCAGCGATTTGTCTTTCAGAACTTCGAATTTGTTGACAGGTAAATAATTATATTTTACCATTTGCGCCAAAACCGTATTCCTTCGGTTTAAAGCATTTGTTGGAAATCTTAATGGATTGTATAAGGTAGGATTTTGAAGCATTCCGACTAACAACGCCGCTTCGCTCACGGATAGATCCCAGGCATCTTTATCAAAATAGGTTTTGGAAGCAACCTTGATTCCATAGGTATTGTTACCAAACGAAACGGTATTAAGATACATCATCATAATCTCCCGTTTGGTATACTTCCGCTCTAAAACGACAGAAAGAATCCATTCTTTGGTCTTGGCGATCACGGTTCTGATCAGAGGAATTTTACCCAATAATCCTTCATATTTCTCAGAACGGGTTTCAAAAAGATTTTTTGCAACCTGCTGCGTCAATGTACTACCACCTCCTGAACTTGAATTTCCAGAAACAACACCTTTGAAAACACGTGCCAAACTACGTGGATCGATACCCGAATGATTTACAAAACGTGCATCTTCTGTGGCAACAAGTGCTTCGATCAAATTAGGAGAAATCTGATCGAATTCGATTGGCGTGCGGTTTTCAAAAAAATATTTTCCAAGTGATTTTCCATCTTCGGATATCAATTCGGAGGCAAGTTCACTTTTAGGATTTTCAAGGGTTTTAAGATCAGGCATGCCGCCGAATAGCCAGAAAATATTCAGACTGACAGCGACAATGTAAAATATAAAAAGACCCAGGCCAATTGCGGCAAACCGATAAACACGGACAATGCTGCGACGGTATTTCCCTGGCTGCAATTCAATCATATTTGGGGGTATTTTATTGGTGAATCGTATGAAAACGGATCATTCAGATCGACAAAGATACAATTTCCATGAATTATCTTTTCCCTACCGAAATTTCGCGTAATTCCTGCATTTCTTTCAGTCGCGGCAAATACTGACTGTTTGGATACAAACGAACAAATTCATTAATCGCTTGCAGATAGGCCTCTCTCCCGCGGATTTTCCCGACTAAAAAAACACGGAGCAACGCAAATTTATCTTCCAGCATACTTCCTTTATAAGCAGGCAAATCTGCTTCGATGTCTTCAAGTGCTTTGCTATAATTTCCGTCTGCATATAACTTGTAGGCGCTTTCATATGCTTTCACCGGATTATTCCTATCGCCGGCACTTCCGTCACTTGCAGACTTATTGATGAGTCTCGCATAAGTAGAATTAGGAAACTCGGACATTAATTTATCTTTCCAAACATCTCTGTTTTTATCATCCTCAGCAAGCGTCAGATACATCAGGTAAAATATTTCTTCGCGGTATTGCGTTTGCGGATATTCTCCCAAAACACGATTAAAAGCAGCAATGGCACGATCCGATTCTTTCAAATCAAAACGATAAATTTTCCCAAGATTATAAAGAGCATCTTCTTTGCGTTTTTGCGACGATGCAAAACTGGAATCGGTAAGAGGTATATTCTTTTTAAGTGCTTCGTGTTTTGCCTGCCAAATCGGATTTTCTTTCGTCATTGCCATTTCAACCGGCGCAGCAGTACCGACAGAGGTAGAATCAAGTGTATTGGTAGCAGCCAGTGCTTTATTTTGTTTCGAACTTCTTCGCCAGTCATCTTCCAGGACACGACTTCCCCAAATTCGCAGGAATTCAATTTTTCCCTGGTTAATCATTGCGGGATCATACAATTCCCAACGACGATCATTGGATGTAGCCAGCGAAGGAATAGATCCGTTCGAGTTCGTCTGATTCATTGCATTCGCAATAATTTCCTTCCGCTTCTTTTCTTCTTCCAGCCTACGTTTTTCCTGTTCTTCAATTACTGCATCAATTTTATCATCCAATGCTTTCGGATTCATCTTCGCCAAAATCTGAAGACTATCTTCCATTTTCACAATCGTTTGCTGCGCTACGAAATTATCGAGAGCCATTTTACGATCCGATACGATCCGGTATTCAGCCGCATCTTTCGGTAAAATGATTAATGCACTGTCGTAATAAGCTTTGGCAAGTTCGTATTTTTCCATCGCGTCATAGTGGATCCGCGCCAGTTGTAAATATGTGTAGGCTTTCTGAACATTATTTGTACCTGATGCAAGTGAGGCCGATTTTTGTAAATATCCGACTGCTTCAGGCAATTGTTTTTTGTGTTCAGCCAACAAACCCATTGTAAAATAAATCCTGTCACGCAGATCATTATTTTTACGGTCACGCAACATTTTGTCAAAACCGACACTGGAAATATCTGTTTTGGGATTAATGATCACCTGATTTTGCAGGGAATTCATTGAAGAATAAAACCCAAGATCATAGTCAGGCTGGTTTTTTGATACACTCTTGTAATGTTTGTTTGCCAAAGCATACTGACCCAGGCGATCATACATTTGTGCTGACGCAAAATGAAGCCGTGCTGTCTCGATGGATTTACTTAATAAAGGAAACGTTTCTTCCAGAATAGCAACCGAGGTTAGGTACTCCCCGTTTTGCTGATGCAGATAGGCTTTCGTCAGATAAAAATCTTTGGTAGCATCTTTTGTCAAAGGCTGCTGACTTAAATGTTCAGCGACGCCCAGTGCATTGGAAAAATCTTTGCGACTGATATACGCACGCATTAAAACTATCAATGCCTGGTTTTTGTCATTTTCATCTTTTCCGTTCGCATATACATAACGTAATGCCTCAAGCCCATCAGCCCACTGACCCAGATATAAACGCGATTTACCAAGAATTACATAACTGTTGTCAACCCATTTACTGTTCTGATGTTTCTCTGCAACAATGGAAGCTTTCTTAACAGCATCTAGCAATTGCGGTTTTACGGGCAGGGCCAGTACCGAATCCAACGGTAACAGAATCGGAATAAGTTGATTATAATCCTCCTTATACGATGCACGCATTGTGAACTCCGCCTCCTGCATATCCTGCTCTGCGATGAAGTATGCGTTGTAATGTGAAGAAACATTGTGGAAGTTAACCGCAGCAGGGCGTGAACTGTACTGCGAACAGCCAAATATCACACCTCCCAATAGGAAACAAATGGATAATATTTTTAAGGAACGGGTAAGTGTATGAGTCACAAAAAAGACTTTTTGGGGTGATTTTTTCTATTCTTATCGCAAAACTAAAACGGTATTTTGCTTAATAACGTATCGAAGATAATGCCATTTGCAAAATTTGAAGCAACTTTACCTATAAATTCTACAATCGCAGGCATGAAAGAGGATAACAACGACTTACAAAAAGGCAGTTCCAAGCCTTATTCAGCTATTGAAAAGGCCGGAAATACTCCTTCAAATTTTATCCGGTATTCAGGTATGGCCATGCAAATGCTTGGGACAATTCTTGTTTTCACCTATGCCGGCTACAAACTCGACGAATGGCAAATGAATAAAACTCCGGTATGGACACTTGTACTTTCCCTGACTTCCATCGCTGCTTCCCTATATCTGCTCATCCGAAGCATGCCAAAGGTGAAATAATATTTGTCACCATTTTTATACTAATTATTACATTATTAAATAAAGACTTTACTGCCGCATGTTCCGTAGCCTAATTGCCTCTGTAATTTTAGCAATTGTATTATTTCTAGTCCAGCGATTTGCTAATCCCACCTGGATACATCCTTATATATGGTACATCCTTGCGTTCTTCATCATGCTGTCTTTTCTGATTCACCGTCTTATGGAATACGGACTAAGAAACAACAAGGAAAAATTTGTGACCTTTTACCTTTCCACCATCGTCGGACGGCTTATTCTGAGCATTATTTTTATTGGAATATTTTTATATTCAGGGCTAACTGATTCATTTACATTTGTTATCAACTTTTTTGCACTCTATTTATTCTATACATGCTTTGAAATATATGGTTTGTATTGTAACTTGCGCCGCGATTGACAAAGCATAGTATTTCAAGCATTTATGTATACGCCTTTACGACTGTTTATAACCACTGCCCTTGTTGCGGCAACTTGCTTTTTTACCCTTCCGGCTTCGGCCCAGGAATCAGGTCATGATGACCAGAATAAGGTTGCTGAAGGTGTTAATAAAGCCGAGCACGAAATTGAACATAATCTGGAAGAGTCAGAGGAAAAATTCAATATCGGCCAGATGATCATGCACCACATTGCGGATTCTCATGAATGGGAGTTCTCACATGGTGTTGCGATCCCTTTACCCGTTATTTTGTACTCGGAAGATCGTGGTATAGAAGTGTTCTCTTCAAGTAATTTCCACAATGAGCACCATGAATATAATGGTTATCATTTAGTACACGGAGATTCTGAAACGATTGAGCCGGTTGACGAAGCTCGTAAGATTTACGATTTCTCAATCACCAAAAACGTGGCATCGATGATGCTTAGCGCAATCATTCTGGTTCTTATCTTCACAAGTATTGGTAAAGCTTACCAACGCAATGTAGGCAAAGCTCCAAAAGGATTTCAGTCTGCGATGGAAATTGTTATTCTTTTCATTCGCGACGATGTGGTTAAACCAAACGTTGGCCCTAACTACGAAAAGTACCTTCCTTACTTGTTGACCTTGTTTTTCTTTATTCTTGTCAACAACATTTTAGGTCTTCTTCCAGGTGCCGCAAACGTTACGGGTAACATTGCTATCACAATGACGCTTGCTGTGATCACGTTCATTATTGTTCACATCAATGCAAACAAAAACTATTACAAACACCTTGTGAGCCCTCCGGGCGTTCCTGCTCCATTGTTATTGATCATGATCCCTGTTGAAGTTGTGGGTGTGTTCATGAAGCCGTTCTCTCTTATGGTTCGTCTTTTTGCTAACATGACAGCTGGTCACATTATCCTTTTAAGTCTTTTTGGACTGATCTTTATTTTCCAGAGCATGTTTATCGCTCCGGTGATCTCATTATTTGCACTGTTTCTTAACTTCATCGAAATCATGGTGGCGTTTATTCAGGCATTTATTTTTACCCTGTTATCGTCTATGTACATCGGAAGCGCTATTGAAGAACATGGCCATGCCGATCACGGACATTGATTTTTAATCTCTTTTTTTATTAATTATATTTTAAAACAAACACAATTATGTTGCTTCAAATTTTGCTTCAGGCTACAGAACAAGGTGGTGCAGGTCTAGCTGTTTTCGGTGCTGCTATCGGTGCAGGTCTTGCTGCTATCGGTGCTGGTCTTGGTATCGGTAAAATTGGTGGTTCTGCAATGGAAGGTATCGCTCGTCAGCCAGAAGCTGCTGGTGCTATCCAAACTGCAATGCTTATCATTGCTGCTCTTATTGAAGCGGTAGCGCTATTCGCAGCGGTTATCTGTCTGCTTATCTCGTTCAAGCTTTAGTAACGAATTTGAGATTCAGGTCTCATGCTTGACCTCTTTCGCATTAGGCGTAGAGAATTGGCAGAAAAACTTACCGTGGAAGCAATAGGCTTCCACGGATTTTAACAAAAAAGAGAGTGCCAGAAGTATATTCATTTAACAAAATCTACTTCGCATTTAAAGATTTTACAACTCACAAAACTCAGATATTATGTCATTGCTTACTCCAAACCCAGGTCTTATTTTCTGGATGCTGGTGGTATTTTTACTGGTTGTTTTTATCCTTGCGAAATTTGCCTGGAAACCAATCATTAAAGGCTTAAAAGATCGTGAAAACGAAATCCAGGGTGCTCTTGATCTTGCTGAAAGAACAAAAGCTGAAATGGTTAAGTTGAAATCGGATAACGAGAAACTTGTTGCAGAAGCTAACGCAGTTCGTGACAGAATTCTTCGCGATGCGAAAGACGCTTCTGACCGCATGATCGCTGAGTCGAAAGACAGAGCTGCTGTGGAAGGACAGAAAATGATTGACAGTGCTCGTGACACTATCCGTAACGAACAACATGCTGCCATCGCTAAAATGCGTAAGGAAGTTGCTACTTTATCTCTTGAAATTGCTGAGCAGGTATTGCACCGCGAATTGAAAGATAAAGAATCTCAGGAAAAACTGATCTCAGACCTTGCTTCTTCAGCCCGCATGAACTAATTAGTTAGCGAAGCTGTGATGTTCATTCATTCAAAAATTAATTAATTCCCTATGTCAGTAGGTATAGTTGCTGCCAGATACGCGAAATCACTTATCGAACTGGCAAAAGAAAAAAACGTAGTGGAGGCTGTATTTGAGGATATGAAATTATTCAAGGATACTGCTGATAAAAATCGTGGCCTGATGCTGGCACTGAAAAGTCCTGTGGTGCGTCACGAGAAGAAACTGGCTATCCTGAAAGCAATTTTTCAGGATAAGGTAAATCCGGTTTCCTACTCAATCTTTGAAATCATTACAAGAAAAAACCGGGAATCGATCCTTGATGCGATTGCCGATGAATTTATAAAAACTTACGACGAATACCGTGGTATTCAGAAAGCAACTGTAATCACAACAACTCCGTTAACAGAAGATCTTCGCAAGCAATTCAACAAAATTGTTGCAGATGCTACTGGTAAAACAGTAGAGTTGGAAGAGAAAGTAGATCCGGCTTTGATCGGAGGTTATTTACTTCGTGTAAATGATCGTCAAATCGATGCTTCCCTTCGCAGTCGTTTGAACGAACTGAAATTACAACTTGCAAATTAAGATTTTTTTATCTGCATAATGTGGAAAGACCCGGCTGCTATGCGGCCGGGTCTTCTTTTTATATCTATTGAAGTTAAGTAAGTATTACACTTTCCATTTCACAAGATTTCCATAACTGATCGCAATTGATTCCAAAGGAGGTTTTTTGCAAACATCCTGCTCAACGAAGAAATGAGTCATACCAGCTGTTTTTCGGGCTGCGAATATCTTAGCAAAATCAATTGAGCCAGTACCAACCTCTGCAAAGGCCTTATCTTCGCTTTTCTCCATGTCTTTGACGTGCCATAAAGGGAAACGACCCGGATGCTGTTTGAATAGCTCCACAGGATCTAATCCTGCTCTTACAGCCCAGTATAAATCCAGTTCCAGTTTTACCAGAGATGCATCGGTATCTTTCGTGATAATATCATAAGGAAGCGCACCGTCCAGCTTTTGAAATTCAAAGTCGTGGTTATGGTAACCAAACTGAATTCCGGCAGCCTTACAGATCTCTCCCGACTTGTTGAAAAGTACCGCGTACTTTTTATAATCGTCGATCGATTTACGTTCGTCAGGCGTCAGATAAGCACACATCATATATTTCTGGCCAAGCTCAGCTGAGTCATCAACGGCACGCTTCCAGTCATTCGACAAAGTACCTTTTCTGTCCGGTGCCGCAATGCCGGCACCGTAGTGACCGCTCACAGCACTCAGGCCAAGCCCGCTTAATAATGATTTAAATTCCTTAGGAGTTTTACCAAAAAATTTACCGTCAGAATAACCAAATGTTTCAACTTCCTTATATCCTATTTTAGCTACTTGTTTAAGCGTTCCTTCCAGATCTTTGCTCAGCGCGTCTCTCAACGTGTAAAGTTGCAAGCCAATTTTTGAAGGAGCTTTTGCCATCGCAGGAATGCGTGAAAGCAAAGGGATAGAAAGTGCTAATGCACTAGTGCGGAGAAATGATTTCCGCGAGATTTTTTGGTTAAAGTCCATTTGAAGTGGAGACTAGGGATTAATTAAAACGACTACTTTTTTGTTGTTATAACGCCGGAACCAGTCAACGGCGTAAGTAAGGTTGCAGGCAATTTCCAATCCTGGGAAAAATACCCTTCCGCTACGATATTTTTAAAAGATCCTTTAAAAAGCAAAATGTCTTTAAAATCCGGTAAACTTCTCTGCGCAACCGGCACAAAAGGAAGCCCCTGATCTACCGCACCTGTCCACCAGGGTAATCCGGAACTCACAGTTACATAATGGTTTTCAATTGGAAAAACGTACAATAACCCATAATCCGCACCGCCGGGATTTAGATGAACCGGCAATTTGTCTGCATATTTATTAATAACCGAGTTTGTCTCTTTCGTTCCAAACAATATCAGATTACAACTTTCAAAGTCACTCGGCCGAACATCCTTGTCTGCAAGAATCCGTGGAAAGAACATCACTCTTCCTAAAAAAGGACCGCGGTACTCAGACCAGTTCGCGGCTTTGTTCGCAATATCCACGCGTTTATTCAGTTCCTCAGCGGACGGATTGTCTAACGTGCCATAAACGTAAATATGCCGGGACGAGAACGCATCGAAAATAGGCCCTTCTGATCCTTTTTTCTTGTTAGGTGTGCTTATACTTGCAGCTTTTCCAATTTTCCAGACATTGCCAGCTTTGCTAAATGAAATCGTGCTATCTGCCTTACCAGCCAAGGTGGTTCCGTCAATAACAACAGTTAGTGACTGAGCTGTGTTGAACCTGGAATGCCCTTTTAAATTTAGCGTAAAAGATTCAAGATTTTTTGTTTTGATATCAATCGTGTTTGCCTTTTTGAAAGTTGCGTCGATCTCGGCCAAAACACCGCTGACGATGCCATCCAGCTGCACCCAGTATGCCTTGTTATATTTATAAAATCTGCTTGAAAAATTTACTTGATTAGGAAATTTATTTCTAACCTGATTAAACCAGCCAAAAATGAATTCCGCGTCATATGCACTTACCCAGCTATCGTGTTTTACATCAACAAACTCTTTGTAAGTTACTTCGACCCCAATGTTCTGCATTTTCTCTACCCAGTCTCTCGTCCACTGAACGGGAACCACAGGATCTTTATCACCGTGAAAAAAATGAACCGGGAAATTCATTGCATTAGCGGCCAGATCTATTGTTCCGGCAGGGGGAGCAGGACAAACCGGAGCAATTGCAGCCCAGATATCCGGACGGGTCAATCCAATCCATAATGCCCCTCCTCCACCCATGGACAGACCTGTCAGATACGTTCTGTCTTCATCGATATTGAATCGCTTTTTCACATCAGCCAAAACGTCATAAACATCCTGTTCCGGTATACCTTGATATCCTGCTGTTCCTCTTGCATATGGAGAAGCAACAATAAAGTCGACATCATCCCATTCAGGAAAAGATCGGGTGGCCTCTACATCCGTTTCTTCCTCTCCATTGCTTTTCCCGAAGACCCGCCTGAGAGCCAGTCTATGATTTGATCCGGCACCGTGAAGCATCATTACCAAAGGATATTTTTTTGAGGGATCGTAGTTTTTAGGAATATACAAACCGTAGGGTTGCTCAGTATCGTCAGCATTTGAAAAAAAAGTAAGGACTTGCGGTCCCGCTGACAATTTTTGAGCCAGTGAAACTGATAAGATTATCAAATTAATGATCAGTACACACCAAGTAATAAACCCGAATTTTCCTCTCATAATTAATTATTAAAACTTACAAAGGTTAAATATAATCTAAATCATAAAGTTCTCCTTCGGTTTTAGAAAATTGCCAGGCAGATTCCTTGAAGATTACAATTTCGGATACAAAAAAAGAGGCCAAATTTAAAATTTGACCTCCCCAAATATCCCGTTTATTATTTGCGGGTTACATTAATAGCAATTCTGCGGTTTTGCGTTCTCCCCTCTTCGGTATCATTGGTTGCAATCGGATGTTCAATACCATAGCCTTCTGACTGGATTCGAGTAATTTTAATATCGTTTTTAGCAATACCTTTTTTTACCGCATCCGCACGGCTTTTAGATAACATCAAATTTGTTGTAGCGTCGCCCGTGTTATCGGTATAACCTCCGATCTTAATATTAACCATCGGATATGCACGCATGATTTTTGCGATATTTTCTATTTGAGCTTCCGAGTCATCATCAATCTCAGCCAGGTTTGGTTCGAAAGTTATTCTGTCAAAGTCAATCCAATAATTCTTATCCACTACCGTACTGGAATCCTGAATGAAATTAATAAGTTTTGCCTCAGTTCCATTTTCCGGTATTTCCAAAATAATATCTTTTGGGAGTTCTTTCGTAACCAGCTGCCCCGGATTTTTTTCCGCTATGCCGCTCGGTTTACTTTTTACCCCACTGCTATCAATAGGAAAGTCCTCTACGACAACCGTTTCTTCTTCCTTATTCAGTTTCTTATAACCCCAGACCGCAGCTCCAACAAGCAGCAAAGCCAGGATGAGGTATACAATCTTAGTCGTCCCAGAAACCGGTTTATTTTCCAGTTGATGTTCGCTTAACGGATTACGCTGAAGACTTTTATTTAAATCTTCCAACCCTTTAAAATCCCAAACCGTTTTAAGATCTTTCGGCAAGTATTTAATAATGTACTCTTTTTGGCTGACCAGCAACGTGGTCAGTTTCAATGGTTCAATCGATTTTTCCTTAACCTGCTTACCAATGACGCTTAATACAATGGGAGCTGAAATACTCAGAATATTTGAAACAGAGTTCGCTTTCAAACCACTTGATGCTGAGATGGATTCAATCACCGTTTTCAGGTCTACATCCAGCAGCATGGGAAGCATGGAAAGGCCATTAGCTATAAAATCCTTTGATTTGATAGGATCTCCAAGAATCTCAGGAAGATTATTTAATACATAATTCTCATTATTCAGATTCATAAGGCCGATCAACTCATAAACTCCACCTGAGGTAGAAGCTGTATTCATCGTCCCGCCGATCAGACCGGGAAGGGCTCCCAGCAAAGCAACCTGAACATCACTCGCACTTTCTTCGGTCAATATTGATATACTAAGACCTACTTCTTTTGTTATGTACCCCTTTGTTAACTCCAGTAAATTCACAGCCATAATGGTCGGTATTCTGTTCTTTTTTAGTTTTCAAATTAATCTTTATAATTTATCTGGAGGATATGCAAATTAATAATATTCTAATCATATTATTCTTATTAACCAGCGATTAAAATTAATAAGAAAGAATTTAAACAATGACAATAATATAGAAATAATACTATTTCCTATCAAGTAAATTCGGGCCTGACAAAATTTATTTTCTCAATTTGTTTAATATAAGTTACTTAAAAACAAAGAGGCAGAATCTCAAAGATCTGCCTCTTAGTCTTTATCAATTGATGAATTAGCTGCCAATACCTCAATTCGGAACTTCTTCTTCTTTTTTTCTAACGGTAATCGTCAACTCTTCGCTATTTTCAACATGAGTTGCTACCAACACATCACCTTCTCTTAAGTCTCCTTTTAGAATTTCTTCTGCAACAGGATCTTCAAGGTATTTCTGGATTGCCCTGTTTAAAGGACGAGCACCATATTGAGGATCATATCCCTTTTCAGATAAGAAATCCTTCGCTTCTACTGTCAACTCGATTTCGTATCCCAAACCTTTCACGCGGCTAAATAACTTACCAAGTGAGATATCAATGATACGGTGAAGGTCTTCACGCTGAAGTGAATTAAACACGATCACATCATCCAGACGGTTAAGGAACTCAGGTGAGAATGCTTTACGAAGAGCACTTTGAATGGTGCCTTTCATGATCTCATCCTGATTATCTGCCTTAGCTTTCGTTGAGAAACCGATACCAGTTCCGAAATCTTTCAAATCACGTGCTCCAATGTTTGAAGTCATGATGATAATCGTATTACGGAAATCGACACGGCGACCAAGACCATCTGTCAAAATACCATCGTCAAGGACCTGTAACAAGATGTTGAAAACATCAGGGTGAGCCTTTTCGATCTCATCCAAAAGTACTACACTATATGGTTTACGACGAATTTTTTCAGTCAACTGACCTCCTTCTTCATAACCAACATAACCAGGAGGTGCTCCAACCAAGCGAGATACGCTAAATTTCTCCATGTACTCACTCATGTCGATACGCACAAGGGCATCATCTTTATCGAACAAATAAGTCGCAAGAACCTTCGCTAATTCCGTTTTACCTACACCCGTTGGTCCAAGGAAGATGAAAGAACCGATTGGTTTCTTAGGATCTTTCAAACCTACACGTGTACGTTGAATCGCTTTTACCAATTTCTCAATCGGTGGGTTCTGGCCAATTACCTTCGCTTTAAGTTCGTCGGCCATGTTAAGCAATTTCTTTCCTTCGTCCATCGACACGTTCGTCACAGGAATTCCGGTCATCATTGCAACTACCTCAGCAACATTATGCTCCGTAACGGTATATCTTTTTTGCTTGGTTTCTTCTTCCCAAGCCAGTTTTGCGCGGTCAAGCTGATCGATCAATTTCTTTTCACGATCGCGTAACTGAGCTGCTTCTTCGTATTTCTGGCTCTTAACAACTCTGTTTTTCTCCTGTTTGATATTTTCAATTTGTTCTTCCAAATGAAGGATATCCTCAGGAACAGTGATGTTGCTGATATGAACACGTGCACCAACTTCATCCAGAACATCAATCGCTTTGTCTGGAAGGAAACGGTCTGTGATATAACGCTCTGACAACTTCACAGCAGTGCTGATCGATTCCGGTGTGTAGCTCACATGGTGGTGATCTTCATATTTGTCCTTGATATTTTCAAGAATTTGAATTGTTTCTTCAATTGAAGTCGCATCAACCATTACCATTTGGAAACGACGCGCAAGTGCTCCGTCTTTTTCAATGTACTGGCGATATTCGTCCAAAGTCGTAGCTCCAATACATTGAATTTCACCACGTGAAAGCGCCGGCTTGAACATGTTTGAAGCATCCAGCGAACCAGAAGCGCCACCGGCACCAACGATCGTATGAAGCTCATCAATGAAAAGGATTACGTCCGGAGATTTTTCCAATTCATTCATTACCGCTTTCATTCTTTCCTCAAACTGTCCGCGGTATTTAGTACCTGCTACAAGCGATGCGAGATCAAGTGTAACAACTCTCTTACCGAAAAGAACACGAGAAACCTTTTTCTGAACAATTCTTAGCGCGAGACCTTCTGCAATTGCAGTTTTACCTACACCGGGCTCACCAATGAGAATCGGGTTATTCTTTTTACGACGACTTAAAATCTGAGCAACACGCTCAATTTCTTTTTCACGTCCAACGATTGGATCAAGTTTTCCAACCTCAGCCATTTTCGTTAGATCACGTCCAAAGTTATCCAATACAGGAGTACGTGACTTCTCTGCACCTTTTGATTCTTTTCCGGAGGCAGCGCCTCCGCCTCCACCGCCAAACATGCCGCCTCTCGCTTCATCGTCACCGTCTTCGGTTTCCGGACCCATATGGGGTTTTGTTCCTGATGATTGATATTCTAACATCTCTTTAATGACTTCGTAGTTAACATTAAATTTATGTAGGATCTGGGTGCCAACATTGTCTTCATCGCGTAAAATGGACAATAACAAATGTTCAGTTCCGATCAAGGGGCTTTTAAAAATTTTCGCCTCAAGATATGTGATTTTCAACACCTTCTCAGACTGCCTTGTAAGAGGGATGTTCTGCAGATTTTTAACGTTATTAGTTGCCGCACCTTTAGTCGCCTGTTCGATCGTCTGTCGAACATCATCAAGGGATACGCCCAGCTTTTTAAGTAAACCAATAGCAACACCATCACCCTCACGAATCATTCCAAGTAACAGATGTTCGGCACCGATATAATCGTGGCCAAGTCGCAAAGCTTCTTCCCGACTCAGAGAGATTACTTCTTTTACTCTATTTGAAAATTTTGCTTCCATGTGTAGCAATAAAAATGTGTCTTAATATTCTAAACGCTACTTTTTTAATCTTTGTTCAAAGTAGCAGATTTATTGTTGCTTACAAGATCTCAGCAAAATACTTCTCGCTTCGGGCCCCATATTAAATAATAAATCGACAATACTTAAATTACTTACAAAATCATTCCCGAAGGTCTGATAGTACGCAATTGGCTGATAATATTTATTTATATTCCTATTCTTTTTATCATTTATCATTGATAATTCATCAATAATGGCCTTATCGCTTTCTAACGGCACTGACAAATTGTACGTAATCTCTTTTCTTATGCCCAACAATCTAAGACAAATTGTCAATAAATCATAATTTAGGTCTACAAGAAATCCAGGTTTTTTCAAATAAACAGCTTCAAGTTCGTCTGCATAAAATTCAAAATAGGGAGATTTTCCATAAGCAGACCTGAAACATCCCCAGTGACGCCTGATCCAATGTTGACTATAATCTATTTTTATATCTTTTGTTAGAGAATTGTTAGTGTAGGACTGAACCGGAACGGTTAATGTATCAACTTTATTTGTTGTCATTACATCGCAACGATTCCTGTAAGTCTGCTTCACATATCGCTCCTCTATATCTATCCAAACAAAATCGTTACTTAAAATACAAGCAAAATATTCCAGACAAGGAAGATACTGTAATTCAAACCTTAAAACTTTTTCGGGCTGATTATTTATAATAAATTCTGACACTACCAAATATGAGAAAGGCGGATGATATTATCAAAAAAATGATAATATTTATTTAACACCAATTGTTTAATGCAATTCCAACTAAAATAATCACAATTAATCAAATAAAAAGACTGGTATCACCTAATCCTTCTCTTACAATTTCAAACTGATCATTGATCGCAAGCACAATAGTCGACCCGATATTTCCACCATAACCTCCATCAACAACAATATCGACCTGGTGCTGGAATTTTTCAAAAATCAATTCGGGGTCTGTTGAATATTCAATGATTTCGTCATCATCTTTTATGGAGGTGGTCACAATCGGGTTTCCCAGCTCTTTAACGATTAGACGGGGAATCAAATTATCTGGAACACGGATTCCTACCGTTTTCTTATTCGTATTCAGTAATTTTGGAACTTGATTATTAGCATCCAGAATGAAGGTATAAGGCCCTGGAAGCACTTTTTTCATTAATTTAAACGCAGAATTTCCAACTCTCGCATAATCTGCAATGTGGCTCAGATCGTAACAGATAAACGAAAAGTCATTTTTCTGAGGCTTGATACCTTTAATCCTTGCGATCTTTTCAACAGCTCTGGTATTAAAAATATCGCAACCCAAACCGTAAACAGTATCTGTCGGATAAATCACCAGGCCTCCGTCGCGAAGGCAGTCAACGACCTGACGAATTCTTCTTTCATCAGGATTTTCAGGATATATTCGAATTAATTCAGCTGGCATAGTTTGTACTATTTTTCTGAACTAACAATTCAAAAGGCTAAATCCTTCCGGCTGTGCTCCTTTTTTTTGTAAATTATTTAGATAAAACCTATACAAACCGTTGATCGGAAGATGTAAACGACACAGCGCTACAATCATTTCCGTTGCAAAACCTGGATTTTCAATATAGTTGAGCAGCCTTCTGAACCGAACTGCCAGTTCAAATTCTTCTGCATAAAAACACTTTAGGATAAATGTACGAATTCGGGCCGCCAAAAGATCAAACTCTTCTTGGTCGCGATTCAAATCATATGCTTTGTTACACACGATATAACACGTTTCCAGCAAACGATTGCCCTTTTTATAAACCTGTTTGCTTAAAGAATCCGGGACATTTCTTTTCAGCGTAAGTACTTCGTCCAGATAGAAATATTTGTAATGCACAGAAGACCTTACCCAAAAATCAAAATCTTCAAAAAATAACGACTCGTCATAACCTCCCATGTCTGTCAGCATTTGTGTACGCATCATCATGGTTGGAGTGCAGATAAAATAATTTTCCAGCACGCTTTTGTATACATCGCCTGACGGAATCGCTTTTTTAGCTTTTTCCTTGTAGTTGACAGGATAATGAAAATTAAGAAGTTTCCCGTCCGCCTCGATATAACGAGCATTGGTGAAAACTACACCATATTCATCTTCCAGTTTTTCAAAAGCTTCAACTTGCAGTGCGATGCGCTTGGGAAGCATCACATCATCAGCGGCCAGATCTATAATATATTTACCTTTCGCCAGAGCGAGTCCCTGATTAAAAGCGCGGCACAAACCCAGGTTTGTTAGATTTCTGACCAAAAGAAAATCAGATCCTTTTGGAAGTACATTTTCAATTACCGCTATCGTTCCATCAGTACTTGCATTATCTATAACGATCACCTGAACATTAGAATACGTCTGTACGAAAACCGAGCTTAACGTTTCGCCGATGTATTTTTCATGATTATAAGCGGTTAAAACCACAGTCACCAAAGGTTTCTCAATCTCTCTCATTTATAACCCGTTTGTTCACCTTCAACCTTAATTTTTATGACTTTATAGACGTTTCACTTCGTCAAAAGTCACGAAATAAAAATGGATTAAAAAGTATATCGACGGGTACTTAGTTTTCGGTAATTTTAGGCTGGCCTGAGCAGGTATTTTTACGTGCAGACGCGATGCCGGCATTAATTTCAAAACCAAAAATGAGTAGCAGGGCAAGCAGATAGAACCAGATCATAAGCGCGATCATCGTACCGATCGAACCGTAGAGTTTGTTGTAAGAACTGAATCTGGATAAATAAAATGAGAAGCCATAAGTAGCTACCAGGATCAGCACGGAAGCAATAATCGAACCGAGATTCACGAAAGCATAGCGGTGCCCTTTGGAAGGTGCAAAACGATAAATAATGGAAATAGCCAGCATCAGCGCGCCAAAACTGACAAAATAGCGGCTCAAATTCAGGGAAGAAACAATCCAGGTGTCCTTGATAATATGCCAGTTGCTCACAATTCCTTTTACGGCATCGCCAACAATCAGCAAAACTATCAAGAGAAACATTACAGCCACCAAAACGACTGTCAGTAACGTTGCAACGCCTCTTTTTTGTAAAAAACCTCTTGTTTCAGAATCTTCATATACCATGTCGAAAGAGCGCATCAGCGACATCATGCCATTCGTTGAAGCGACCATCGCGAAAATAAAACCAAAAGAAAGTACGCTGTTGCGTGGCCGGCTGAGAATATCTGAAATGGTCAGTTTGGCATCCTGATAAATTCCACGAGGCATCAGCTCTTTCAAAATGCCCATAATCTGGTCGTCCAGATTTTCAATGGGAATATAAGGGACGAGTGTGAACAGGAAAATGATGGCGGGGAAACAGGCAAGCGTCAAACTGAAAGCAACAGCAGACGCGCGCTGGTCGATATCGTATTTGTGGTTATTGCGTTTAATGTTAGCCAGAATGTCATATAAAGAAACGGAACCGCGAAAGAGCATCGTTGTCCGTAGCCATTCTACCAACAGCTTTACCTGATGGTTTTTCAACAGTTTTTCAAGCATGGTATTTCTTTTAAATTACAATGTCTGAAAATAAGGACTCAGTCGTTCTAGAAGCGGCGCCGGCGCGACGCATAATTTGGCAGTATCACGTTTTTGAAAAACCAATGTTGTTTCTCCGACATTCAGTAAAATATCATCCTGATTCCGTATCTCATATTCAAAAAGAACACGTGTTCCGGGCATTTTCTGCATGATGACTTTGATGGTAAGTTCATCGTCATAACGCGCAGGTTTGATGTATCTGGACCGGTTTTCGTAAACCGGCATCATCACCCCCGCATCTTCCATCTCTTTATAACTAAATCCAACACTGCGCAGTGCCTCTACGCGGCCGATTTCATAATACCTTGCATAATTTCCATAATACACGTAGCCCATTTGGTCCGTGTCCGCATATCTCACTCTGATTCCTCTTACTTCGTAGGTAAACATTCTTAACAATTTAGTAGACGTCAATCTGAAATTATTTCATGATTTTCAGTCTGTTCAATTCAGCCTGATACATTCTTGCGTTGTTCAAATGGTCAGGATAGGTTTTGGCAAAGGCATGGTATCCAGACAGATCCGCTTTTGCACACATATATAAATAATCGTGTTTGTTATAATTCAGCACGGCATCCAAAGATTTGAAATCAGCCACACGGATAGGTCCGGGAGGTAACCCGATATTTACATACGTATTATAAGGCGATTTTACTCGAAGCTGCTCGTTCAAAATTCTTTTAATCGCAAAATCCTGTAACGCAAATTTGATAGTCGGATCAGCCTGCAAAGGCATCAAAGCGTTCAGGCGATTGATATACAAACCAGCAACCATTGGTCTTTCATCTACTTTACGTGCTTGTTCTTCCTCTACAATGGATGCAAGAATTGAAACCTGAACAGGTGTCAGACCAATCGACTTTGCCTTTGCCACACGTTCAGCGTTCCAGTATTTTTTATATTCACTATGCATCCGGTCAAGGAATTTCTCAGTTCCGGTTGTCCAGAAAATATCATACGTATTCGGCAAAAACATAGAAACAATGGTTAGCGTATCCAGACCATATTTCTGACATACTTTCGGGTCGTCTAACGCCTCACGGAATTTAGTTTCGCCAAATTCAAAGCGACTGCCGATTCTTTTAATCAGATCTTCTTTCAGGCGAATGTTGTTAAAAGTGAGTTTAACCGCATCCTGATCACCGGAAATAAGTTTTTTAATACCCTTGTAGTTACTGGTTTCGGGCTTGATGACATAACGTCCCGGTTTTACTTTTTCAGCATATTTTAAAAGCTTCGCCAAAAAGCGGAATGAAATATTGTCATTGATAACCTGATGTTTGTCAAGGGAATCCAGAACAGTCTGATAGGTTGCACCCTCCGGAATAAGCAAGGCGAAACTTTCTTTTTTATCAACCTGAAGGTTTGGCGTTTTAAATATTTGCCAGAAATAAAATGTAAAAGTGGTTGTAAGAATTGCAATAACTAAGAACAATCCTACTTTAAAATTGCGAGACATGTTATAATATGAAGTTTTTTTAGTTTCTTAACATTTCAACAACAATTCGTTGCCAACAGTTTATATGTAATTTTTAATCGATTTTTTTTTCGAAAGAAATATTGAAACGTTTTCCCAGTTCGGCCAATGAATCCTGAACAGGTTCCAACAACGAAATACCTTCGACGCTGCGTAGAGCTTCCATTTCGCGTTCCGGATCTCCTGGTATAATTACCTGTTTTCCTTCCACCGCACGAGCCCCGCGAAAAGCGCGGATCCATTTATCCATATCCTTTTTGAAATCATCAGCGGGACGGAAACCATCCACACGCATGGCACCTAAAAAATGTCCGGTTCCCAAACCGACGCCTTCGTTTGCAGACATAAATCCAGCGGTGGCAAAAGGCGGAACCCAGGGACCAAAATTTGCTCCCGAAAGTACGCCAGAGAAAATATCCACGATCGCTCCAAGGCCGTATCCTTTGTGACTGCCATGTTCACGGTCCGAACCTAGCGGCAACAACCCTCCCCCACTTTTTACAGCATTGGAATCAGTTGTAGGATTTCCTTCAGCATCCTGCGCCCAGCCTAACGGAGCGGGTAAACCTTTTCGTTGCAGGATTTCAAATTTACCATAAGCAACGGCCGTAGAAGCAAAATCCGCAACAAATGCAGGCTCTTCAAAGGCGGGAACTGCAACAGCAACCGGATTTGTACCCAGTAACTTATCCAGAGAAAATGTAGGAGCGACCAAAGGCGCCGCGTTGGTCATTGTCCAACCTATCATGTCTTTTTCCAAAGCCAGCATGGCATGGTAACCTGCAATACCGAAATGGTTTGAATTACGGACAGAAACCCAGCCAGAACCTACCTTCTCAGCTTTTTCCATTGCTACTTCCATCGCTTTTGGCGCAACCACCAATCCTAATCCACGGTCTCCATCAACTACGGCAGTACTGGGTGTTTCGTAAACTACTTTCACATCCGGCGTAGGGTTCAGTCTTCCGTTATCGTATAAACGAACATAACCCGCAAGACGGGCAATACCGTGAGAATCAACACCTCTAAGATCAGCACTAATCAAAACCGTGGAAGCCAAAGCTGCCTCTTCGGGCGAGCATCCAATTGCCAGAAAAACCTCTTCGGTGAAATGCTTTAAGTAACCAGCCTGATACATATACGTTTACTAAATGAATTGCTAAAATTTGCTCAAAAAGCCACGAAAGTGAAACTTTGCGGTATTTGAGGTTGCAAATATCCGCATTCATCAACCAGCTTACAAAATTTCCGCACTTCTTCTGGGATTTTACCTAAGAAGTAAGATTAAAAAACGATTATAACAACCGCTACTTTTGAACTTAAAACGACCAAAAACCGTACTTTCAACAGGTATTGAGGAGATTTGGTTTAGGAAAAATAATACAGGTCACTTTGATAAATTTTTAATGGAATTGAAAAATACTTTCCTCAAACGCATACTAAGCTACTTTATTCGTGGCCTTGTTCTGGTTGCTCCACTCTATGTCACAGGAATTATTATCTGGACCGGCGTTGAGTTTCTGGACAACATCATTCCGATTAATATTCCGATATCAAATAATCAAACGGTATATCTGCCCGGCTTGGGTGTGCTGATCATTTTGTCGGGCATTATTATGCTGGGCTTTATTTTTTCCACGATTATCCCACAGTCCTTTTTCCAGATTACGGAAAGTATAATGAGGAGGATTCCGCTGGTTAGTCTGATCTACTATTCAATTAAAGATCTGGTTCTGGCTTTCGTAGGAGACAAAAAGAAATTTAATCAGCCGGTTTTGATTACGATGTATAAGGACACCGGTATCAAGAAAATCGGTTTTATTACGCAAAACGATCTAAGTCATTTACACATTCACGACCATGTGGCAGTGTATATGCCGCTGTCTTATTCACTCTCTGGCGAGCTTTTTATAGTACCTTCTGAGAACGTGACGAAACTGGAAGCAACTACAACGGATGTCATGAAAATGCTCGTATCCGGGGGAGTTTCCGTCAAGGTTCCGCCACATGAAGAAATAACCGAAGAGGGATGATTTCGGTTAAGATTCAGGAACAACAATGCAATCGAATTACCCGTTTAAAGAATGATTCCCTATCTTTGGACCTTTCTATTTTCTTTATGAGACAAGTTCTGACATTATTAGTTTTATTTATTTCAGGGAGTATTCCCGCATGGGCTCAGGACAATTACGACCCAAGAAAAGCACTTACAAGTGAAGAACTGTTTCTCAAACAAGGTAATGATAACCGTGTTGTAGGCGCCCCAGGCCAGAAATATCTTGTTTTAGACGCTTCCCCGACAATCGGGGGATTTCACCGTTACCGTTTTTTTCCTGGCGATAATATCAAATTCAGGATGAAAAATGAGACGATAAAATTTAACGAAACCATCGCTACGATTAGTGATTCATCTTTCGCAATAGCCGTTATTAATGACGCCTTGAATCAGATGACCTATCAGGAGATTCCTTTGACTGAAATCAAGCTTATTAAAACAAGCAGACGAATTCCCTTTGTTTCTCAGGCTGCCCCGTTACTGCCATTAGCCGGATTGATCTATATAGGCGCCGATTTCTTCAATAAAGGCGTTGATAACAAGCGATATACAACCGATGCATCAACATTTGTTGTTGGAGGAGCGTTTGTTGTAGCCGGACTTTTCTGTTATAAAATGACTTTTTCATCCCTGAAAATAAATGGGAAGAATAAATTGAAAGTATTAGAAACTTATTAAAGTTTTGAAGTCAATAAGTTTTTCTGATGCTGGTTCCAAGATATAATTCTGAAATAATTGATACCGTGAAATCCATTTTAGTACATCCACCCCAACAAGCAATCCGTGCCGAAATTAAATTGGCCGCATCAAAAAGTGAATGCAACCGTGCTTTGATTATTAACGCATTGACTGGCTTTCAATGTGACCTGACCAATATTTCCGAAGCGCGTGATTCTCAAACAATGCTTCGTTTGCTGCAATCCGAAGATTCAGTAGCTGATGTGATTGATGCAGGAACTACGATGCGTTTTCTTACGGCTTATTTTACGGTAACAAATCAGCACAAATTGATGACGGGAACGCCTCGCATGTGCGAAAGACCGATTGGGATTTTGGTTGATGCATTGCGTGTTCTGGGTGCTGAAATCGAATACCAGAATGTGGAGGGTTATCCCCCTACTCAGTTGAAGGGATTTAATTATTCAGGAAAAAATGAATTGAATATTCGCGGCGACGTTAGCAGCCAGTATATCTCTGCTTTGCTTCTGATTGCCCCATCTCTTCCCGAGGGTTTGAAGATTAATCTTGCAGGTGAAGTAGGATCGCGTCCGTATATAGAAATGACGTTGAAACAAATGGAACATTTCGGTATTAAGTACTCAGCGGACTGGGAAGCAAATATTTTAAAAGTTGAACCAGGTAATTACCAGCCGCAACCCTATGCAATCGAGTCTGATTGGTCCGGTGCCAGTTACTGGTATAGTATCGTTGCGCTGGCAGACGATGCCGAAGTTGAACTTTTAGGACTTAAACAAAATTCGTTACAAGGCGACAGTGCCATTGTTGACATTATGGCTCAGCTTGGCGTTGACAGTTCTTATACCGACCGCGGTGTCTTGTTGAGAAAAATTCCAGCAGCGGAATCGATCGAGTGGGATTTCACCAACTGTCCGGACCTTGCTCAAACAGTCGCGGTGTGTTGCGCAGTAAAAAATATTCACCTGACTTTAACAGGAATTGAAAGTTTGAAAATTAAGGAAACCGACCGCGTTTTTGCTCTTCAGGAGGAATTGAAAAAACTGGGCGCTGAACTTAACGAAGTTGAGAAAGACAACAAATATGTAGTTGTTCGCAAACCTGATTGGGAACCGGGTTCAACTCCATCGATTTTTACCTACGACGACCACCGTATGGCGCTTGCGTTCGCGCCCGTTGGCATGGTTCGGGATATTATTATAGAAGAACCAGGCGTTGTTGTCAAATCGTATCCGGGCTACTGGAAAGATCTTGCAACAGTAACAACCTGGGAAGAAATGCAACTATCCTGAACTTGAAGGGGTCGTTTGGCTACACCGACGTGTTTAGCTGACGGCCCCGCACCTTTCATCCGCAACACTATTTTCACGATGACTGCCTTAACCTTCCTTTCTTCCATCCCTATCTGGGTTTACATTGTCGTTGCAATTTTGATTTTCGCTCTTCGCGATATTCTTCAAAAAAAGCATACGATCCAGCACAACTTCCCCGTTCTCGGCCATTTCCGTTATATGATTGAGCAAATCGGTCCGGAATTGCGTCAGTATATTGTAGCAAATAACCGCGAAGAATTACCGTTCAACCGCCGTCAGCGTTCGTGGATTTACGCTTCGTCTAAAAAAGAAAATAATTACCAGGGCTTTGGCTCGGATCAGGATATGAATGAAGCAGGTTTTGTTTTTATCAAACCGGCCATGCTTCCCTATCAGCTTCCGCTGGATCATCCGCATCACGCCATCAATGGCAAAAATCCTGATCACTATACTATTCCCTGCGCGAAGGTTATCGGTGCATATCACAAGCGCAGACGTCCTTACCGGCCACATTCTGTTGTCAACATCAGTGCGATGAGTTACGGATCGTTATCGGCCAGAGCAATCGAATCGCTGAACAAAGGTTCTTTACAGTTCGGTAATTATCACAACACCGGAGAGGGCGGACTTTCCCCTTACCATAAATTTGGTGCAGATGTTGTATTCAACATGGGCACTTCCTATTTTGGAGTACGGGATCATGATGGAAATTTCGTTATGGAAAAACTTGTCAAAATGACGAAGGATAATCCATTTGTCCGCATGATTGAATTGAAACTTTCCCAGGGAGCGAAACCGGGAAAAGGCGGAGTTTTACCCGGAAGCAAAATCACGGCGGAAATTTCAGAAATACGTGGAGTCCCGATAGGAAAAGACGTTGTTTCTCCTCCTTACCACAGCGCTTTTTCTGATGTGAAAAGCATGGTAAATTTTATTGAGGAAATGGCAGAAGCAACCGGACTCCCGATTGGGATAAAAGCTGCGATCGGCAAAACCGACATGTGGGATCAACTCGCTGACCTCATGGTAGAAACGGGAAAAGGTCCTGACTTCATAACCGTTGACGGAGGCGAAGGAGGCACAGGAGCTGCACCTCCATCTTTTGCTGATCACGTCGCTTTGCCTTGGGTGTACGGTTTCAGCACCATTTATAAAATATTCCAGAAAAGAAACTTAACCGACAAAATAACCTTCATCGCCTCTGGAAAACTCGGTCTTCCTGCACAGGCGGTTATGGCATTTTGCATGGGAGCCGATGTGATAAACGTTGCACGGGAAGCGATGATGTCCATTGGTTGTATTCAAGCCCAGACATGTCATACAAACCGTTGCCCAACCGGAATTGCAACAAACAATAAATGGCTGGAATCAGGTATTGATCCTACATTAAAAAGTGAACGTTTCCATAATTATATGAAAACGCTCGCTAAGGAAATTATTGAAATCACGAACGCCGCAGGTTACGAACATCCTTGTCAGTTTGGCATGAACGACATTGACATTTCAATGGGCGATAACAACAGAACGCTTGCGCTGGCCGATAACTACGGTTATCTGAAAACGCCGGTCGCCTACAACAATATTCAGGAACTACTCGATTGTTCTAATTTGGGAGGAAAAAACGCTCCGGTAGAAACTATTGCTTAAATTGGGCAACACTTTCTTTTATTTAAACGTATGTTTTGATAAAAGGTGGTGATTGTCAATAAAAAGCTGTGGAAAATGAATATTAAACTTTTACTGGTTGTTTCTTTCTTATGTGTATCCCTGACAAATTTCAGTCAGGCGCAAACCAACCCCAGATATTTAGTTTTATTTAAAGATAAAGCTGCATCGCCATATTCTGTCAGCAGACCTACAGAGTTTCTTTCTGCAAAAGCCATTGCAAGGCGCAGCAGACAAAAAATTGCTGTCACCGAAAATGACTTACCTGTTAATCCGGCATATGTAACCGCTCTGAAGCAAACCGGAGCGACAGTTATCTATTCTTCCAAATGGTTCAACGGAACATTGGTCGAAGCTTCTGCGAGTCAGCTGGCGGCGATTAAAAGTCTTTCTTTCTATAAGGGGATTGAGCAAAATCATGCGCTCGCGAATTTAACAACGCCTTCTCCTGGATTAAGAATGTCATCAACCGAAACAGTTTCCGAAACTGCTGCCGATCTTGATTACGGCCGTATGCGCGAGCAGCTCGCGCTGATGGGTGCAGACCATTTACATCAGGAAGGATTTCAGGGAGAAAATATGCTGGTTGCCGTTTTTGATGCAGGATTTAACCGGGCTAATGAGTTGGATTTTTTGAAACCGCTTTTTACCGAAAACAGGATTGTTGACACGCATGATTTCATTAGTCGAAACAGTAACGTGTATGATGATGATACACATGGCCTTCATGTACTTTCAATCATCGCCGCCAACCAACCGGGCACGATGATCGGAGCGGCGTTCAAGGCAAATTTTGTCTTATACAGAACAGAAAATGTTTTGATGGAAACGCCTTATGAAGAAGTAACCTGGCTTCTTGCCGCCGAGCGTGCTGATAGTATAGGCGTCGATGTAATCAATTCATCGCTGGGTTATAATACTTTTGAAGGGGAATTTAATACGCCCGCTTACAACTATACTTATCAGAATCTTGACGGAAAAACAACCATTATCTCCCGTGCTGCGAGAATCGCGACGAGGAAAGGAATGTTGGTTGTCAATTCTGCCGGCAATGAAGGAAATAAAGCCTGGAAATATATTACTGCGCCTGCTGATGTGGACTCGGTATTGAGCGTTGGCGCAACTACGCTTGATAGAAGCTATGCCGCTTTCAGTTCGGTAGGCCCCAACTCCATTGGTCAGCAAAAGCCAGATGTTTCAGCGGTTGGCTCGGGAACTGTATTTGGCAGTAATGCGGGATCCGGAAATGTCTCAACAGGAAATGGCACCTCTTATTCCTCACCTTTGATTGCGGGTTTGGCTACAATTCTATGGCAGGAATTCCCAAATCTAACAGCACAGGAACTTATCCAGGCCCTGAAAAAATCAGGACATTTAGCATCTTCACCCGATAACTTTTTGGGATATGGAGTTCCAAACGCCGCACTTGCCGAGGAGATAATTAAAAACGGTACTGTCTTGGGCACAGAACCTGACGCACTTGACGATGTTGTACTTTCTCCAAATCCAGTGGAGAAGGATTTAACCCTATCTTTCCCAATTGGGTTATTTGGAAAAAAATCGACGGTCAGCATTATTTCTCAAAGTGGAAAAACACTTTCTTCGAATCAATTGATTTTAAGTAAGACACTTCCAGTTCAAACTAATAACTTGGCTGCCGGTTTATATCTGATTAAAGTTGAAGTACTTAACCGAAGCAGGACCTTGAAGTTTATTAAGCAATAATTGCAAATTCAATAATTGATCCAGCTTCTGGAAAAGCACTCCCAATATCCGAAAAACTGATAGTACTGTAAGAAAAATAATGGTGGCTGTATATCCAACTGCAGAGTCGGGAAATCGCCCTGATACAACCGCATTTACAGGTATTTACTGATTTAATTTTTACCCGGTAGCGTTTTCCTCACCATCCGCATCAGAGATTCTGAATTGTTATGTATTTCAACTTCATTGATCGGGATCCAGCGTACATCTTTTGATTCAATATTAATGACAAGTTCATCCTTTGGGTCGGCTTCAAAAATGAAACGAATATCATAATGGTAGTGCGCAGGATCATTTGAATTCGCTGGAATTAAATGAATGTCCACATCAAAAATTCCATCCTGTGCTAATCTGAAATTCGTAACACCAGTTTCTTCTTCGACTTCCTTAGATGCAACATGCAGTACATCCGGATCTCCGTCGCAATGGCCGCCTGGCTGAAACCAACGGTCCAGTTTCCGATGATGCATAAGCAAAACGTGCTCTTTGTCTGGCGAAACAATCCATCCGGAAGCTGTTATATGCCCGATTTGCAACGTTCTTTCGAAACAATCAGGATTGTCGTTTACAAATTTTTTGATTTCCAGATACATCTCTTGTTCTTCTGAATTCGCCGGTGTGTAGGCATTTAATAGAGAAAATAAATTGCTTCGTTTCATTAATAGGCTATCTGATTATTTCATTCTAATTTCACCACAAGTTTAACAGTTCAATAAACAAACAGCATTATTAAAATGAAAAAGTATTTATTATCCTTCTCGTTTGCAATTCTAGTCGCAACCGCTTCAGTTGCACAGCGTACGCCTCAGGCGAGTCCTGGCGCAAGCATCGTTCAGGCCGTTGGAATTACTGATTTTACTGTTAAATATTCTCGTCCGGGTATCAAAGGAAGAAGTGTTTTTGAAGAGAATTCTCCACTCGCTCCAACCGGAAAAATCTGGCGTACAGGAGCCAATCAGGCAACAACACTGGAATCTTCAACGGATTTTACATTCGGAGATAAAAAAGTACCAGCAGGAAAATATGCACTATATTCCATTCCTGATAAAGCAAAATGGGTTGTGATCCTAAACAAAGATTTGAACAGCAGTTCTGAAAGTTATAAGGAAACGGAAGATGTCGCTCGCGTAGACATTGCACCTTTGGCAGGAGAATTTAAAGAAACATTTGAGTTTACTTTTTCTGGCTTATCCGATAGTACCGTAACGTTGAACATCGAATGGGCAGCGGTAAAAGTGCCTGTGAAAATTTCGGTTGCAACGCACCAGCTTACTTTAACATCGCTCGACAGAGCGGTTCAGGACAAACCGGAAGATATCCAGACGCTTCAAAGTGCAGCTGGCTATTTACTACTAAAAAACCAGGATTTACCAAAAGCTTTGGCTCTGACTGATAAGGCGATTGGCTTGAAAGAAACCTGGACAAATCTCTGGACAAAGGCCCAAATTCTCGATCGTTTAGGAAGAACAGCAGCTGCGGTACCTCTTGCACAAAAGGCATTAACCGTTGGCGCAGCAGCACCCGACGGCGCGTATAATTTTTATAAAACTCAGATTGAAAAAGGAATAACGGATATGCAGGCAAAACTTCCTGCAACTCCTGCAAAAAGTAAAAAGAAGAAGAAATAATAGTAAATACATTAAACGAAACGCTCGATTCCAGAAAGAATCGAGCGTTTCGTTTTACTTGAGATATTAATTCAGGACCGAAAAAATTTCGGTACGGTCCATTCATTTCTTACTGCCAAAATTCTAATCACAATAATAACCAGAGAGGCTATAATAAAAGCGGTGTTTCGTTCTGGCCCCACCTTATCCAAAACCAGGTAACAAACCGCGCCGGCCAGACAAGCCGTTGCATAGACCTCTTTTCTGTAAATGATTGGAATTTCGTTATTCATCATGTCCCGCACAACACCGCCCATGATCGCAGTAAAAACACCCATGATTGCCGCAATTTCCGGCCTTACGCCCAGATGAAGTGCCTTTTCAGTTCCTACAATGGTAAACAATGCGATACCGCAGGTATCAAATAAAAAAAGCGTCCTGCGTAGGCCGATCAAATATTTGTAAAATATAAATGTGGTGATAATTCCTGCCAATATGGCATAAAGAATAGTAATATCGCTAATCCAAACCAACGGATAACTTCCTAACAAAACATCACGCATCGTTCCGCCTCCGATAGAACAAAGAAAAGCTGTAAAACTGGCGCCAAACCAATCCTGATGTTGCTGATCTTTTACAGAAAGAGCGCCGGAAATTGCAAACGCAAAGGTCCCGACGATCTCTAAAATATACTGGATACTCATTTTCCTAATCCGTTAAACGGCAACAGGCGCTTTGATACCTGGCCATGGATTGTAGTTTTCCAAAGAGAAATCCTCAAATTCAAAATCAAAAATGCTCTTAACTCCTGGATTTATGACCATTTGCGGCAACGGACGAGGTTCCCTGCTCAGTTGTAATTCCACCTGTTCCAAGTGATTCACATAGATATGCGTATCGCCGCCGGTCCACACAAAATCACCAAGATCCAAGTCACATTCCTGCGCGATCATCATTGTCAGCAACGCATAACTTGCAATATTAAACGGAACACCCAGGAAAACATCTGCGCTTCTTTGATACAACTGGCACGACAACTTTCCTCTTATTTCTCCCGCTTCCGAATCAGGTGGAGCGACGTAAAACTGAAACAAAGCATGACAAGGTTGAAGCTTCATCTGTGAAAGCTCCGACGGATTCCAGGCAGAAACAATAATTCTGCGAGAATCCGGACTGTTTTTCAACAGGTTAAGAATTTCCTTTAACTGATCAAAGGACTTTCCGTTTGCGCCTTCCCAGCTTCTCCATTGTTTTCCATAAACGGGACCAAGATCTCCTTGCTCGTCCGCCCATTCATCCCAGATCGAAACACCATGATCTTTCAGGTACCTGATGTTGGTATCACCTTTCAGAAACCACAACAGTTCATAAATAATCGATTTTGTATGAACTTTCTTGGTGGTAACTAGCGGAAAACCGTCTTTTAAATTGAAACGCATCTGGTATCCAAACACGCTGATCGTGCCCGTTCCGGTGCGGTCCGTTTTACGAACTCCGTTTTCCAGAATATGACGAAGTAAATCGTGGTATTGCTGCATACTTTTAGTATTGTCAGGAAAAAACTTTACGTTTTTTATCTTTTAATTATACAGTCGCAATTTCAACGCTGTGTGTAATTGTTGCCAACGGTTCAAGCTGTGCAGTTGCAGAGCAATATTTTTCCATCGACAAAGCAATCGCCCGGTCTATTTTTTTCTCATCCAGATCGTTTCCTGCGAATTTGAAAACGAGGTGAATCTTTCTGAACGGACTTCTTTTCGTATCTTCTTCCTGCTCACGGTCACCTTCTGCTGTCACGCGAAAATCCGTTATATCTTGCTTTTGTTTTTTCAGAATCAATACTACATCAATGGCGCTGCAGCTTGCCAATCCCATGAGTAACAACTCCATTGGTCTTACGCCCAGATTATGGCCTCCGATTTCAGGAGACCCATCGGTATGTACTTTTACTTCTGACGATCCTGTGCCTTCAAAATGAAATGCATCATTCACGCGAACCAGTTCTACTTTCATATTTATTTTAATTGATTCTCTGCCGCTTGCTCAGATTATAAAGATCTGACGGATAATACAACTTAAAAGTTCAAATATACTCGATCGCCGCCGAAACGGCTATTTCCTTTAAAAATTTAAAATCATAATTTAAGCTAGTATATTCGTTCACTTAATGATTTTACTACTCATGCATAGAACAAATATTATCCTGCTTTTCGTTTTGCTTTTCTGTTTTAACTGTAAAAGTGATCAAGATCAGACCATACCAGAAGATGATAAAAATCTTATAAACAACGACTTAGCAGGATCTTACGAAGGTTATAAAACTTTAAATAAATCGCTTACTGATTCGGTTGCCGTATTGTTGAAAGTCGACAAAAATTCGGAAACAAAATATACCGTAACGGAAATCACGCCCTTTGCCCATTATTTCAGTATTGATCTTAGCGGTTTGAATTTTACATATGACCGCGGAACCGGTGAAGATGATTGCGGTGCTACGCGTATGACCGGGAATGGTTATTTTAAAGAACGCAATCTATATATTATCGAAACAACCAAGTGCGTTAAGGCAAATTTCCCTGACGAACATGTCGAATACCGGGTTTCGAAAAAATAAAAATTCATCAAATTAAACTACTCAAACCATGTGGAAAGAAGAAGATGATAAATTAAAACGTACTTTCGTTTTTAAAGATTTTAAGTCTGCCTTTGCATTCATGACGAAAGTAGCCGCTGTTGCCGATCGTCTGGATCATCATCCCTGGTGGTCCAATGGGTATAATAAAGTTGAATTTGAACTTTCCACGCACGATGCGGGCGACAAAGTAACGGACAAAGACAAACATCTGGCAGATTCAATTGACGCAATTTACGCAGATATGGCTTAAAGTTTGTTGTACTGATCCTTGATTGCCGGGATGAAACCCATTCCGGCCGTCGAAGTATATAACAAAAATATTAAATGAAACTTTACATAGTACCAACGCCAATTGGCAACCTTGAAGATATTACCCTTCGTGCGATCAACGTTTTAAAAAGTGTTGATGTCGTGTTGGCGGAAGACACCAGAACATCGGGCTCCCTGTTAAAACATCTGGGCATCAGCAAACCTATGCACAGCTATCATATTCATAACGAACATCAGAGTATCACCCGCATTATCGAACGAATGCTCAAAGGAGAAACGATGGCGCTGGTATCTGATGCAGGAACGCCTGCGGTTTCTGATCCGGGTTTTTTACTGGTGAGAGAATGTATCAAATACGGTATTACGATTGAGTGCCTTCCCGGCCCGACTGCCTTTGTTCCTGCTCTGGTGAACTCCGGCTTACCAAGTGACCGGTTTACTTTCGAAGGGTTTTTACCCCATAAAAAAGGAAGACAAACACGTTTGCAAAATCTGGTGAATGAAGACAGGACGATGATTTTCTACGAATCGCCGCACCGCTTGCTAAAAGCATTGCAGCAGTTTTCAGAATATTTCGGACCTGACAGACAAGCTTGTGTTTCCCGTGAACTCACAAAAATTTATGAGGAAAACGTTAGAGGAACAGTTCAGGAAATCATTGCCTATTTTTCAGAAAAAACGGTGAAAGGCGAGATAGTGATCATCGTCGGCGGAAAACCTGACGAAAAGAAAAAATCTTCCGATTATAGTGACGAGAATTAATATGACATATCTGAAACCCTCTTCTAAAGATTTACATCGGATGCTTTTACATTCTGCCTCATCGCTGGTAATAAAAACAGCTTTTTGCTTTGCACTTGTTCTCTCGATCGTTTTTACGAGCCAAAAATCTTTTGCTCAATTTGGTACGCTAAGTCCTCAGGCCAAAGTTAGTCTGGTTACAGTCGGGCCCGGACAAGAATTATATTCCGGTTTTGGCCATAGTGTTTTGTGGATTTACGATCCTGTAACTGGTCTAGATAATGCATATAACTACGGAACTTTCAGTTTTAAAGAAGGAAATTTTTACGTAAAATTTTTGCGTGGAACCCTGCCTTACACGCTTTCCGTTGCCCCTTTAACGCAACAGGCTCCATATTGGCAGGAAGAAAATCGGTCGATTAAAGAACAGGTTTTAAATCTTTCTCCAAGTCAGAAACAAAAATTGTATAATGTCCTGGAAACGAATTATTTGCCCCAGAATAGAAAATATCAATACAAGTTTTTCTATGACAATTGCTCAACCCGGATGGTTGATGTCCTCAAAGCTGCGGTTGGTGACAGCTTACAATTTCCTGGATATACCAAAGACACACTAAGTTTCCGCCAATGGATTGACCGGTATGCATTTAAGCAAAAACCCTGGTCAGATTTCGGAATGGATCTGGCAATTGGTGCACCTTCGGACGACATTGCCACACCTGCACAAGCAACATTTTTGCCGGACAATCTGAGTAGTGCTTTTGACGACTCTAAAATTAAAGTGGGAAATCAGTTATTGCCGCTTGTTTCTTCGACACGAGATCTTTTTGTCGCGGCTCCCGTCACCGAAAAAGAATGGCTGACGCCGATGGTTTTCTTCTGGACGCTGGCCGTCCTGGTTTTGGCTTATACCTATTACCAGACAAAAAAAGAACAGGTCAACTTTACATTCGATAAAATTCTTTTTACTATTGTTGGCCTGGTCGGATGGCTGATTTTATTGCTTTGGTTTGGAACAAATCATGGTGTTACGACCTGGAATTATGATATTCTTTGGGCATTTCCACTTTGGTTACCATTGATATGGTATATTTCAGAAAATAAAAAACCGGCCTGGTTCCAGTTTGTGCTGATCCTTTATGCCATTCTGGTTATGGCTGCTACTGCCAATCTGGTAAAACATAATTTCGTAGTGATCCCGATTTTAGCAATTATCATCATCAGGATCTATTACATGAATAATTCACTTTCTAAAATCCCGCAAAAAGGATAGTATACGCATGGATCTGGAATTGCTCACAAGACAAACCATTGAAATTGTAAAACAGGCCTCTGCATTCATTCAGCGTGAAGCCAAATCTTTTTCCCGAGAAAAAATTGAATACAAAGAATTGAATAACCTGGTTTCCTATGTCGATAAGGAAGCAGAAAAGTTGCTTGTTGCCGGTTTAAGCCAATTATTGCCTGAAGCAAGTTTTATTACAGAAGAAGGAACAACCGGCATGGAACCTGATCCCGAAGCTTTAAACTGGATTATCGATCCATTGGACGGCACAACCAATTTCATCCACGGAATTCCGGTTTATTGCGTAAGTGTAGGGCTTGCCAGAGGCAAACAATTACTTGCCGGCGTGATTCATGAACCAAGCCTGGATGAAATTTTTTACGGCTGGAAAGATGGTGGAGCGTGGTGCAACGGCGTAAGAATGCAGGTATCGAAAGTGCCTTCTTTGCAGGAAAGTTTAATCGCTACGGGTTTTCCCTATTATAAATTTGAAAAACAAAAACGCTACATGTACATTCTCGAATTACTTATGCAAAAAACGCATGGTATAAGAAGAATGGGCGCGGCGGCAGTGGATTTGGCCTATGTTGCAGCGGGACGTTTCGACGGGTTTTACGAGTATAATCTTAATTCCTGGGATATGGCAGCCGGTGTTCTTTTGATCAAAGAAGCAGGCGGAACAGTAACTGATTTTAACGGAGGGGACAATTATCTTTTTGGCGGTGATATTATCGCTGCGTCAGGCGGACATGCGGAGCTGGTCGCTACAATTAAAGAGAATTTCTGAGTTGCATTTTAAACCAAGAGCATCCTTTTATCGCTCTCATAATCTCATAATGACATTCACCATGGAACTTGAACAATTACGCTTTCCTATCGGCAAATTCACACCTCAGGAAAGCTATACACCAGCAGAAATAAAAACCAACATTCAGATTATCAGCGCATTGCCATCAAAATTTATTAATCTTTTGGGTGGTTGGGATAATGATAAATACAATACGCCATACCGGCCGGATGGCTGGACGGTTCGTCAGCTTGTTCATCACGTTGCGGATAGTCACATGAACGCTTACACGAGATTTCGCCTGGCGTTAACAGAAGATAATCCGACAATCAAGCCGTATGAAGAAGCACTTTGGGCAGAATTACCGGATGCCAAAGAAGCACCGGTTGAATTGTCATTACAGTTAATCCGGTACATTCATCTGCGATGGGTTTTGTTATTAAATTCACTAAACGAATCTGATCTTGCACGTACCTATGTACATCCTGCAAATCAAAGCGTTAACCGCCTGGATAAAGTGATAGCAAATTACGCGTGGCACAGTGAACATCATTATCAACACGCTTTTCAGTTAGCGGCGCGGAACAATTGGTCATAAATATCTGTTTTTAAAACATGATACAGCAACTTATTATTTTCGCGCTTTTCCTTGGTTCCGCAGGCTACATAGGATGGAAAATCTGGAAGTCTTTCGATAGCAGCGGAGGATGTGGTAAAGGCTGCGGATGTAGTACGGATAAAAAAATTGCTTAGTAAATGGCAGATTGATTTTGATCAATCTGCCATTTTTATTCTTACAAAGCGCCTGCCTTGATTTCCTCGACTACATTTGGATCAAGAAGCGTTGAAGTATCACCCAAACTTCCCATTTCTCCCTCAGCAACTTTTCTCAAAATACGGCGCATGATTTTGCCTGAGCGTGTTTTTGGCAAACCGGCCACGAACTGGATTTTATCCGGTTTTGCAATCGGCCCAATTAATCTGGAAACCGTCGCAGCTATATCCTTACGCATCATTTCCGGATCATCAGGTTTATTTTCTGTGATGATATATGCATAAATTCCCTGTCCCTTTATATCGTGCGGATATCCAACCACAGCTGATTCAACTACGCCAAGGTGCATATTGATTGCATTCTCAACTTCCGCCGTACCAATCCGGTGCCCGGAAACATTCATCACATCATCCACACGACCTGTGATCCTGTAATTTCCATCTTCGTCGCGCAAACATCCATCTCCGGTAAAATACATACCAGGGTAAGTAGAAAAATAAGTTTGTTTGCAACGCTCGTGGTCTCCGTAAGTTGTTCTGATGATTCCAGGCCATGGAAACTTGATACAAAGATTTCCGCTTACATTGTTGCCTTCAATTATTTCTCCTTTTTCATCGACCAGAACCGGCTGAATTCCCGGCAAAGGCAAAGTCGCATAAGTTGGCTTTTCAGGGGTCACTCCCGCCAGCGATGAAATCATAATCCCGCCGGTTTCGGTCTGCCACCAAGTATCCACCAGAGGACAAATTCCCTTACCAATATTATTTTTAAACCATTGCCACGCCTCTTCATTAATCGGCTCTCCTACTGACCCTAGCTTTTTCAACGATGACAAATCGTTATCTTTTACATAGGAAAGACCAAAACTCATCAGCGACCGAATCGCTGTCGGAGCGGTATATAAAATATTTACTTTGTGTTTTGCGACAATCTGCCAGAAACGGCCTGCATCCGGATAAGTTGGAACACCTTCAAAAATCAGCGAAGTGGCACCGTAACAAAGCGGTCCGTAAACGATATAGCTGTGTCCTGTAATCCAGCCAATATCAGCCGTACAAAAATGAATTTCTCCCGGTTCATACTGGAAAACATTTGCAAAAGTATAGGTTGCGAAAACCATATACCCGCCAATGGTATGCACAACTCCTTTCGGTTTTCCGGTCGAACCGGAAGTATATAATATAAAAAGCGTATCCTCTGCATCCATTGGCTCAGCAGGACAAACAGAATCCACCGTTTTTTCTTCTTCTTCCCACCACAGATCACGGCCTTTCAACATCGAAACAGGCGTACGCGTGCGGGTCATTACAATTACATTTTTCACAGTCTTGCAAAGATCCAGCGCATTATCCACCGTCTCTTTCATGGGTATCACTTTCGGACCGCGATACGCACCATCCGAAGTAATTACCATTTTACACTCTGCATCATTGATACGATCGGCAATGGATTTGGCTGAAAAACCACCAAAAACAACTGAATGAACTGCTCCAACGCGTGCGCAGGCAAGAACCGCTATGGTAAGCTCCGGCACCATAGGAAGATAAATACATATTCTGTCGCCTTTTTTTACACCATGTTTCTTTAAAACATTGGCAAAACGACAAACACGATCGTATAAAACGTGGTACGTTATAGTTACTGACTGATCATCAGGATCATTTGGCTCCCAAATAATAGCAGGCTGGTCTCCTTTTTCTGCAAGATGCCGATCGAGCGCATTTTCGGTTATGTTCAGCTCGCCGCCTTCAAACCATTTAATGCTAGCCTCAGAGTAGTCTCCGCTTAAAACTTTTTTCCATGGTTTGCGCCATTGAAACTGCTGGCCAACTTCGGCCCAATAACCTTCGGGATCGTCCACACTTTGCTGGTAGGCAACCTGATACTCTTCAAAGGTTTTAATTCTCATGATTAAAAAAGGTTAACTTAGGAAATTGCTATAATAACCGACAATTTATAATTTTCATTTGGTTCGTCCAACTTAAAACAAAACTGAATCATTCAACTGAATTGTTTAATTAAACCAATAATCAACATATATCCCTCTGATTCAAAGGAATCTAAGTAAAGTCAACCTTATGAGGAATTTTTATAAATAAAAAAAGAGTACTTTCGGTTCGTAAAACAGGGTTTCAAACCTGTTAATGACAGGCAATAATGAACGAAATTTCATCAAAAGATAACATACCAAATCTTGGTTTCAGCAGAGCCGAACTTGATTTTATACAAAAATACAAGGACGAAGATGTAACCAGACTGGTGTTAAAATCCACTCAGTTTAAAGAACTGGATGTTAAAAAATTAGCCGCTCAGATTCTATCCCGTCAAAAAGCCTCTAAAAAATTACCGGAATGGTCAGCCGTTGAAAAACTGATTTTCCCTCCGGCTTTGTCAGTTGAACAATGTTCCTCCGAGGCAACTGCGAAATACAAATCATCCCTTATTTCTGGCAAAACACTGGTTGATATTACCGGAGGAATGGGTGTCGATTCTTTTTATCTGAGCAAAAATTTTGACCAAACGCATTATTACGAACAACAGGAAGACGTCGCGAAAACAGCGCTTTATAATTTTGATTTACTAAATGCAAAAAACATTTCAGTTCATAATCAGGATTCAATCGCATCGATTTCCAACTCAGACAGCAGCTTTGACTGGATTTACGCAGATCCTGCGCGACGGGATGCTAACCGCCAGAAAGTAGTTCTACTGTCGGATTGTGCGCCGGATGTAAAATTTCATTTGCCTGTATTATTCGGGCATACATCCAATATCCTTTTGAAAACCTCTCCTCTACTTGATATTGATTTAGCCGCACAAGAGTTGAAGTCAGTGAAGGAAATTCACGTGATAGGTTATGAGCAGGAATGTAAAGAGCTGCTTTTTAAAATAGACAAAGCCGTTTCGGACCAAGATTTTTTAATTAAAGCCCAAATTATAGATTCCGCGGGGAACATTACTCATAGTGTTGCTTTCACCAGAACTCAGGAACGTGAGGCAGAAATTGAATTTAGTGAACCTCTCTCCTATTTATATGAGCCCCATACAGCCGTTCTAAAAGCAGGTGCTTTCAAATTTCTTGGAAACGCCTTTGAGGTGAAGAAACTGGCTGTTCATAGTCATTTATATACTTCGGAAACACTGATCAAAAATTTCCCTGGACGTGTTTTTGAAATCCTTGGCGTTTGCAAACCGGATGCAAAAGAAATCAAAACCTACATTACAGATAATAAAGCAAATCTGACGATAAGAAATTTTCCTGCAAAAATTGATGACCTGAGAAAAAAGTGGCGTCTTAAAGAAGGTGGTAAATTTTACCTCTTTGCTACAACGCTTTTCAATCAGAAAAAGGCAGTAGTTGTGACAAAAAAACTATAAATGTCTATTCAATTTTTGATTTAAATTTTTTTAGAAAAATGAAATCCCGAATTCGTTCAATATTGGCTGCTGCCTTACTATTGACCACACTTTCGTTAAAGGCGCAAACTGTTTCCCCTGGCAAACAAACTATTGATAAACTGGAATATTTCGGATTAAATCTTAATAATAATATCGCCGAAAAATACCTCAGCAAATACTGGGAAAGCTATCTTGACAAGTTTGGTAAGGTAAAAAGTAAACGCGGTGTTTACAGCATTGAAAAAGCGGCCATTCCATCTGTATCAAATGCTCCGGTTCAGCTTACCAGCCAAATTAATTCCGGCAAAGATCTTTCCCAGGTTTTCCTGGCACTTTATGTAAACGGACAATACGTTACCAATGCTTCCGACGAAACTTATAAAAATGCAGAAACTATTTTAAAAGACTTTTCTGATTACGCGGGCGTTCGCGAAGAAGCACGTGTTGCCGATGAAATATTTACAACTTCTGAAAAAAACTATCAGAAACAAACAAAGGATAACGACAACACGGCCAAAGAAATAGAAAAAACTGAGAAGAAATTAACAGAAATGCGCGCTGAACTGGAAAAGAAAAAACTGGAAGCTGACAATTCTCTGGTTGACTTACAAAACAAACAGAGAACCCTGGAAGCGGCTAAAAGCCGTGTTAAATAAATTATACTTGACGCCACAGTGATATGAGCCTGTTCCCAGGCTCATCTTTTTAACTAAACTATATTAAATCAAACGCCCTTGCATATTCTGCAAAATCGTAGGATGAGCTTATTGCCAATTTTCGTTTAATATTTTTCCGATGCGCATCTACGGTTGCTGAGGCGATGTGCAGAGTTTCGCCGATTTCAGGAGAACTTTGTCCCAACGCAACCAGCTTCAAAATCTCTTTTTCTCTTTTGCCCAATTTTGAGAACTTCTGATAGTTATTTCTGAGAAAATTATTTTCCTTCAATAACCTCTCAGCCTTTGATGGCATATGCTTCATATCATCAATGGCAGTTGCAGTCGTTATACTGAGATAAGGAGCTCCGTTTTCATCCTGCAAAAAAATCCTGGTTGAACTGATATACCAGGACCAGTCTTCCCGATTGGCATGTTTGACCTGCTGCAGATAGGCCAGATTCTGCTCCATATCATTGTTCATCAGCATCTTTCTGAACTTTGGCCAGTAATCATCCGAATCTTCAATATTAAAGAAACGATGTTGATACTCAGCCTTTATTTCCTGCAATTCCTTCAAAGTCATATCAAGTAATTTCAATCCCTTGGGAGACATATAGACTACTGAAAAATCGATTATTTTATGAATTATGACGATGACGGGCAGTTTATCCGCTATGTCGTCAATTGCTTTTACACGCTCTGCAATAAGACTTTCAAAAGGTTCTTTGAGCGGCATGGTCAGTCAGGTTACAATGAATAGAGCAAAGAAATATAGTACAAATAATACGAAGATTTCCGGCGCCGGAAAATTTTAGGGCAAAAAATTAGCGGACAGCAATTTTGCTGCCCGCTAACGGTATAACTTTATAATTTTCAGTAACCTACAAGAAAATTTCTTCGTACTCCTTCTCTGAAAAACCCAGAGCGACGGCCTTACCGGAGGCATCCTCAACAAGTGGTCTTTTAATCACAGAATTTTTCCCGATCATTAAATCTGTTGCCGATTTTTCATCCTTAACGGCCGCTTTTTCTTCATCAGATAACTGCTTCCAGGTAGTTCCAGCCTTGTTGACCAGCTTTTCCCATGGATAATATTTGAACCAGCTTGTAACTTTTTCAGCGCTTATCCCTTTCTTTTTATAGTCATGAAAGGTGTAAGGAATACCTTTTTCATCCAGCCATGTCCTCGCTTTTTTCACTGTGTTGCAATTCGGAATTCCGTATACGGTAAACATATGTCAATCTTGGCCGTGGCCATTTAATATTATAATTATGCAGCAATAACTTCTTCTTCTACGACCTTATCAGACAAATGCATTTTTTCGTCGTCAAGTTCCCCTTCCCAACGGGCAATTACCGCGGTAGCAAGACAGTTTCCGGTCACGTTTGTGGAAGTACGCGCCATGTCCATAAGCTCGTCGATACCCATTAAAAGTAAGACCGGCCACTCTGGCATACCAAAATTTGCAATCGCTCCAAGCAAAATCACCAAGGTTGCACGCGGAATACCGGCTACTCCTTTACTAGTTAACATCAATAAAAATACCATGGAAAGCTGTTGTCCAATAGACATATCTGTCCCTGTCGCCTGAGCCACGAAAACCGTTGCGAGCGAAAGGTAAAGCGTTGACCCGTCCAGGTTGAAGCTGTAACCCGTTGGCATAACAAAAGAAACGATCTGACGGGGAACCCCGAATTTCTCCATTTTCTCCATCGCCTTAGGTAAGGCTGATTCTGAACTCGTAGTAGCGAAGGCAATTGATACCGGCTCAAAAATATTCTTAACAAATTTGATAATCGGTATACGTGCAAAAAGCATGATCGGAACGAAAACCAGCAATATAAAGGCTGCTAGCGCACAGTAAAGTGTAGCAAGCATCAGTGCAAGATTTTTCAAAACGTCAATTCCCATATGCCCAACGGTTTCTGCGATGGCAGCACCCACGCCGATCGGAGCGAAAAGCATGATAATTTTCGTGAATTTGAACATTACTTCCGCTAACGTTTCAATACCAGCTACAAATTTTTCCTTTTTAACAGCCGGAATAAGAGCAAGACTAATACCAAACAGAACACTGAAAACAACAACCTGAAGAACTTCTCCATGATAAATTGACTTCGCTATATTCTCAGGAAATGAGTGCGTTATGATATCTTGCCAGGTTTGATCAGCCACCTTTGGCAAGGCAGCGTTCAGATTTGCCGGTGGAATAATTCCTTCACCCGGCTTAAACCAGTTTGCAAAAAATAAGCCGATCAGAAGTGCGAAAGTTGTAACAACTTCAAAGTACACTAACGATTTCCATCCCATACGGCCAACCTGCTTCAGATCCGAGTGGCCCGCAATACCGGTAACCAGCGTAGCAAAAAGAAGCGGGGCAATGACCGTTTTGATCATTTGAAGGAAAATCTGTCTCAAAAAATGAAGACTTATTCCCATTTCCGGAAAATCATAACCAATTTCTGTACCGACAACCATCGAAATAAGAATCGATGTTGTCAGATTCTTTTTTATAAACGCAAAAATTATGAGACCAGCCAATGCAGTCCAGCGAAGTCCTACTAATACGTCTGTGGAAATAGAAATAATTTGGTAGGCATTAAGTACTGTGGCAAGCGCAGCAATAGTGATAAGAGCCAGATTTACAATAGTAATTTTGTTCTTCATAAAAGAATTTTGGAGATAACGTAACAGTTTGGAATGGTAAACTTAGCTAAATTCGGATAAACGCTTGCATTAAAGTTGTCTACAAATTCAACCTTTCACGAAATAAATTCTATACATTGGACGATTTAATTGAATATTTGTATTATTTTTTTTAGCTTTCTAAAAATAATCAATTGTTTCTCAACTTGTCAAACTTCAACTATAATGGGTCCCAGACTTATTCTCGAAAACGAATTAGAACCAATTTTTTTAGGCAAATTTCCTCCCTTTCCAGACGATGTTAAAGAATTTTTAGTCAAATACGGCCCTTATTTTATTTTGGTTGCAGCCGTGTTTATGCTATTCGGCCTCCTTGCCGCTTTCGGAATCGGCACCGCCGCCATTGGGATTGGGGTTGTCGCGTATGGCAGTGGTTTCATGATGTACATAGCTTTACTTATTGCAACGATTATCGCAATCATATATCTGATGGCTTTTTCTCCACTTCGTGCACGTAAAAAAGCGGGATGGAATCTTATGTATTACGCTTTAATCCTGAGTTTATTATCCAGTCTGATCCAGTTAGCATTTCTGTCCGTAATCGTTGGCGGAGTACTTGGCTTTTGGGTTTTATTTCAGATAAGAGATAAATATATTTTATAAAAATACCTGTTTCAGAATTGTCAGAGTAAGCGGATTTTCTGCTTACTCTTTCTTTTTTACCACTAATCCGTAAAATTGCACATTTGTCTGTTTCCGTTTTTGTAAACGCTGTGATACTTTGCATCTTTGGAACGCAGATTAAAATAGTCTCGCTATCTTCATCATAAATTGCGTATAATTCGTAGTTCAGGCCATTACCCGACATTAGAATGAATATTATTGAAGTACAAAACATTACGAAGGACTACTCAAATCATCGTGCTCTGGATGATGTTAGTATCAATATTCCAAAAGGCTGCATTTTCGGACTTCTCGGCCCGAACGGGGCAGGCAAAACCTCGCTCATACGGATCATCAACCAAATCACAGGCCCTGATTCCGGTAAAGTTTTCTTTGACGGCGAGCCGTTGGGGCCAAAACATATATCAAAAATCGGTTACCTCCCGGAAGAACGGGGGTTATATAAAAAAATGAAAGTGGGTGAACAACTCCTTTATCTTGCCCAATTGAAAGGCCTTACAAAAAGTGAGGCGATGGAAAAACTTAAAATCTGGTTTGTAAAATTTGATATTAAAACCTGGTGGGACAAAAGTGTTTCAGATCTTTCGAAAGGTATGCAGCAAAAAGTCCAGTTTGTTTCGACCGTGCTCCATGAGCCCGACCTGATCATCCTCGACGAACCATTCTCAGGCTTTGATCCCATTAACGCCAATCTGATCCGCGATGAGATCCTGGAATTGAAACAAAAAGGCAGCACGATTATTTTTTCAACACACCGGATGGAAACGGTTGAAGAACTTTGTGACAATATCGCCTTGATCCACAGAGCGAAAAAAGTACTCGATGGACCAAAACTTTTAATTAAAGAACAGTTCAAAACCAATACTTTTTTTGTTGAATACCGTGGGCACCTTGCTGACTTTGGCCATAAGTATCAGCTGGAAAAAACGACAGCACTGGAAAACGACTTTTTACGGACCAATATCCACCTGCCGGCTTCTGTTTCTTCAAATGAGCTGTTATCAGAGCTTTTGCCACAGGTAGAAATTCGTGCTTTCGGGGAAAATATTCCAACGATGAGCGATATTTTCATGCGGGCGGTTAACGAAATCCCGGAAGCCTAAACTTTCGCCCGCTACTTCAACTACTCTCTAAAAATTATAAAAATGCGGAATATATTACTGGTAATTCAAAGGGAATACATGGTCAGAGTCAAGAAAAAGTCATTTTTAATCATGACTATTCTGGCTCCTGTGCTTTTCGTTGGTGGTTATGCATTAGTAATCTGGATGGCAATCAGTTCAGTGGATAGCAAAATGGTCCAGGTTGTGGACGAAAGCGGACTCTTCACAAATGAATTTAAAGATTCCGAATCATTGAAATTTTCTTATGTAAAAGGTTCAATCGATTCAGCCAAAGCACATTTTAGAGAAGGACAGGCAAATGCACTGGTCTATATTCCTTCAAATGTGATCGCGTCGCCGAAAAGCGTCCGCATCTATGCTCCGAAAAATGTGAGTATGGAGCTGAAATCAGAAATTGAAAAAGTAATTGAAAAACAGATAGAAAATATTAAACTGTCAGAAGCCGGGATAACACATAAAATTCTGGAAGATTCCAGGGTTAATGTAAGTTCTGAAACCATCAGTCTGAGCGAAGAAGGGGAGAAAACGAGCAGTTCAGGGGCTGCAACTATCATCGGTGGAATTTGTGCATTTCTAATTTACATGTCCGTATTTATTTATGGAACGCAGGTAATGCGCGGCGTAACCGAAGAAAAAACAAGCCGGATAGTAGAAGTGATCATTTCCTCGGTCAAACCTTATCAGCTGATGATGGGAAAAATCATCGGCGTGGCACTGGTTGGATTAACTCAATTCGTGCTCTGGATTTTCCTTACCGTCTCATTAACCGCGCTTGCCACTACGGTTTTGAGTTCGAAAATGCCAAAAGATTCGCAGCAGATTCAACAGGAAATGAGTAAGATGCAGAAAGGAATGCCTGCTTCCAACATGCCGGGCGGGAATGTCGATAATCCGGTTGCCGAAGTTCTTGGCGCGGTTAACAGTCTTAATATCCCTCTGATTATTGGATGTTTTTTGTTTTACTATCTGGGTGGATATCTGTTTTACAGCGCTCTTTTCGGAGCTGTTGGGGCGGCCGTGGACAACGACGCAGACACGCAGCAATTTATGCTCCCGATCACACTACCCATTATTTTCTCCTTTGTTTTTGCCCAGTTCGTGCTGCGCGATCCGGATGGGAATCTTGCCTTCTGGACATCCATGATCCCTTTTACTTCTCCTATTATTATGATGGTCAGAATTCCCTTTGGAGTTCCGGCCTGGCAGATTGCACTATCGATGGTATTGCTTGTTCTTGGATTTATAGGAACGATCTGGATAGCTTCCAGAATTTACCGCGTCGGAATTTTGATGTATGGTAAAAAAGTGACCTATAAGGAGCTTGCCAAATGGATCTTTTACAAAGTTTAATAATATTATAATTCTTCCTTTTCGTATGCCTCCGACACTTATCGGCTGCAATTTTGCAGCTAAAAGATGTCGGAGGCAATTCGTTTAACACTTTTTAAGACCGCTTAACCCTTGCCGTTGAGGTTATTTTGCTAATTTTGAGGCACCGATTAAATATGCAGTTATTTTTTGGAGTACTGTGGCCATGTTTATCCGCTTTCACTTCCGAAACTTGCCTGTAAACTTATAACCATAAACTATTATAATGACCCGTTTCAACCGTTCCAACAACCTTACGGGTTGGATTGTTTTCGCGATTGCATTTCTAACATACGCCCTCACCGTTGAACGAACGGCCAGCTTTTGGGATTGCGGCGAATTTATTGCCTGCGCATTTAAGTTACAGGTACCTCACCCTCCGGGAGCTCCTTTTTTCCTATTGATCGGAAGATTATTCTCGATGTTTGCTTTTGGTGATCTTACCAACGTTGCCTACTGGGTCAATATGGTTTCGGTTCTAAGCAGTGCGTTTACAATACTTTTTCTTTTTTGGACAATCACTTTATTATCCCGCAAATTGATTGGTAAAAACGACGAAGAATTAACTCAGGGCGATATTATCCTTCTGATGGGTTCGGGAGTTGTAGGTGCGTTGGCATATACCTGGTCTGATTCATTCTGGTTTTCTGCTGTTGAAGCAGAAGTTTATGGAATGTCCTCATTCTTTACAGCGATTGTAATCTGGGCTGTTTTCAAATGGGAACGGATTGAAGATCCTGCTGCTGAAAACCGCTGGTTAATTTTCACCGCTTATCTGGTAGGGTTGTCTATCGGAGTCCATTTGCTTAACCTTGTTACGATTCCAGCTCTTGCGCTTGTTTATTATTTCAAAAAATATCCCAAACCAACCGCTTTGGGAGGTGTCGTTGCCTTTGTAGGCGGTCTGGTGATATTGGCGATTATCAATTCTGGAATTATTCCTGGTTTGCCGAGTATGGCCGGAAGATTTGAAATTTTCTTCGTCAACACTCTTGGGCTTCCATTTAAATCCGGTGTGATATTCTTTATTATTCTGTTCATTGGTTCATTAATCTGGGGGATTATTTATTCCCAGAAAAAAGCAAAAGTTCTTTTGAACACGGGGCTTCTTTCGCTTGCATTTATTCTCGTTGGTTATGCGTGTTACCTGATGGTTCTGGTACGTGCAGAGTACAACCCGCCAATCAATGAAAATAACCCCAATGACGTACTAAGTTTTGTATCCTATCTTAAAAGAGAGCAGTACGGAAGCCGTCCTTTGTTATATGGTCCGTCATTCGTTTCCCGTCCGATCAACCAAAAACGTGGTGCTCCGATGTATCGTAAACAGGATGGAAAATATACAATCTACGATTACCGCCCGGAATACGAATACGAGCCAGGAAGCAGCATGCTTTTACCTCGTATGTATAGTACCCAGGGAGGACACCCGCAGCTTTATCAACAAATGACAGGTTTGGCAGAAGGCCAAAAACCAACCATGGGTAACAACCTGAATTTTATGTTCTCTTACCAGATTGGGCATATGTACTGGCGTTATTTCCTTTGGAACTTTGTTGGCCGTGAAAGTGATGAAGAAGGTGCCGGAAATCTGCTTCCCTGGGATGCATTTAAGAAATTCCCGTCAATTATTGAAAATAACAAAGCGCATGACAACTTCTTCATGCTGCCTTTCATACTAGGACTTTTCGGGATTGTGGTAATGTATTTCCGTCGCCAGAGGGATCTGCTGGTTCTTGGATTGCTGTTCTTCCTTACCGGAGTCGCACTGGTAATTTACCTTAACTCACCGCCAACAGAACCGCGTGAACGTGATTACATCTACGTAGGATCGTTTTACATTTTCTGTATGTGGATTGGATTTGGCGTTATTGCATTGGCTGACGGTCTGAATAAATTTGTAAAAAGTGCTGCAACACGTGCGGGTGTAGCAACGGGTCTTAGTTTGATCGTGCCGATTATAATGGGTGCGAAAGGTTGGGATAATCACAACAGAAATCACCGTTATCACTCTGTTGATTTTGCAAAAAACCTGCTTAATTCCTGTGCTCCGAATGCCATTCTTTTCACGGGTGGAGATAACGATACATTCCCTCTTTGGTACGTTCAGGAAGTAGAAGGTTTCAGAACCGACGTGCGTGTTTGTAACCTGAGCTTGTTAGGTACTGACTGGTATATTGATCAGATGAAGCGTAAAACGTATTTATCGGAAGCACTTCCAATTTCACTGGACAAAAACAATTATGCTTTTGGTAAAAATGACATTGTTCCTTTCTACGAAATTCCAAGTGTAAAAGACGGAATTAACCTGAAAGAATACATGGGTCTGGTTAAGCAGGAAAACAAAGCGATCCAGGTTCCTTTGACAAGTGGCGATATGACTTCTATCTTGCCTTCCTCTGTCTTGTTCCTGCCTGTTGATACAGAAGCTATCAAAAAGATGAACATCATCAAAAGCGATCTTCTTCCTTATTTAAGTGATTCGATTAGCTGGACGGTTGGCAAAGGCGACTTATACAAATCGGATCTGATGATGTTGGATATGATTGCAACAAACGACTGGAAACGCCCTATCTATTTCTCTTCAACGCTGGGAGGTTCAAGTTATCTGAACCTGAAAGAATATATGCAGCTCGAAGGTTATGCATATCGCCTGCTTCCGGTAAAAGTGCCGGGTGCTACGGATGGCTATGTTAACTCAACCGTAATGTATGACAATCTGATGAACAAGATGTTCTGGAGAGATCTTGACAACCCGGATACTTATTACGACAATACATATCTTGGTTCCCCAATATTCACAGCCCGTATCGCCTTCCTTCGTTTGACTGGTCAGCTGATTGCGGATGGAAAAGTTGAGGAGGCTAAGAAAGCAATGAATAAAGCACTTGCCGTGATGCCTGACAAGAGCATTCCATACGATCAAATTTCTTCTAATTTTATCGGAACATTATTTGATTTGGGAGAAACTAAAAAGGCGCTTGAAATTGCAGAAACCATGGCATCACGTTCGGACGAAAACCTCACCTGGTCAAAAGCTAATCCGACAACAAAACGTCGAGATAGCCAGGTTGATTTGTATATTCTTCAAACGATCGTTCACGAATGCCGTGAAGCGAAACAGGAAGTTGCAGCTAAAAAATATGAAGCAATTTTCCAGAAACACCTCGCCGCTTTTAACATGTATGGCAACGGTGCCCAGTAAAATTAACCGCTGAATAACAAAAGAGGGCTGTAAATCAGCCCTCTTTTGTTATAATCGAAAGTTTTTATATTTTTTGTCTGCAAAAATTATTAATTTTAAGTTCAACGGTATGAGAATCAGTAATCGGTATTTCTTGAAAAAGCTTAATTTTCATACCGACCTATGCACAAAATATTCTCGTTACTCTGTAACTACAACATCATAAGTGAGCGAACGTATGAGGCTGTTCTCTCAAAATTAATCACAACAGAACACTCTGACAGAACGATTTTAATTTCTCCTGATAGGCCACAGGAGATGGTTCATTTCATTGGAGAGGGAATTACCCGCAATTATTACAGCCGCATTGGACAAGAATGGACGAACGGTTTCGATACCGTTGGCGACTGTATTATGACTTCTTCAAATTTCATTTACGACCAACCATCGATCGATTATGTGGAGACTTGCACCAATGTAGTTTTGTATAGTATTTCGAAAAAGAATTTCAGGTCCTTGATCCTGCACTACCCGGATATGGAAAAAGTGTATCAGGAGATTATGGAAAGAAGACTTATTCGGCTGGAAAAAAGGATGCAAGCTCTTTATATGCTTACTGAGGACGAATTGTTCCAGAAGTTTGAAAGGGAATACAGCGATATTCAGAATTTTATAGCCGATCAACATATAGCGAGTTATTTACGCATGAACCTGGCAACCTTTTTAAGAGTTAGAAAAAAAGTGGAGTCTGAGAAACGTTTAAAAGTAATGGCCTGACAACCGGCCACATACTTTTATGTAAATAAAAAAACATCCGGTACAATTTTAACTGGAAATTATATCGCGATCAATAATATAGAATAAATTCTAGTTTACATTTCTATTACTTGTTACTAGCTTTGAGTCCGACTGAAAATCTTACTCTGAAAGTTATGACAGGCCTGAAAAAGGAAAGAATTGTTTTATCTAAACTCTATTGTGTCGTTATGATCGGTTTAGTTTCGCCCACGTTACAATCATGCAGCGAATCCGAGTCAGCAACATCTAACGTTCAATATCTGGTTACGAATAAATCAACAGATAAAATAAATCGTTTGACTGTATTTATCGAAAGCGGAGAAGCCTTATCAAGTAAAATTGTTGACTCTGTTTTCCTGACCAATATCCCGGAAAACCTTGCCGTAAGATTGACCTATGATATCAATAAGAACCCGGCTGCGACAGGTATTTATCGTCTGGTTGCCATCGGTTCGAAAAAGAAATGGAACAAAACTTTCGGCAAATTTAGTGGCAAAAACGACGAAGATGCGGATCACAGCTATAACCTCGAAATAAAGGAGGATTCGGTTATTGTCATTCCATAAAAAAGAGAAGCTCCGCTTCTCTTTTTTATGTTGTTCCTCTTTTACTCGGATATAACTTTTACCCAAACCAGGCGATGGTCTGAACTTGATTCCCTTTTCTCCACTAATTCAGACATCGGCTCTCCTTTTGCAGGCCAAAAAACTCCACTGGATATTACCTTGAAACCTAAACGGGAGGGTAAAACATAATCCGCCCTCATACGCCAGAAAGCCGTATGATTTTTCGCAAATGGGTTATTGGGCGTATGTTCTGCTCCTCCTTTACTTTCGGGAGCGGTATCGCTGTTTACTTTCGGACTGGCCAAAAGCGCTTTAATTCCCTCCGCCACTGCATTTCCTTCGACAGGCGACGCATTCTGATCTCCTAAAATCACAAAAGAAGAGTTGCCGGTCAAGCCACCTTTTTTACCCTTGTCATCATAGATATATTCATTACCTGAATCGCTGATGTAATCTTTCCAGAACCGGATTTCATCATGATTCCTTTTTCCATTGCGATCTTCGGCTCCATCAAATGAAGGAGGAGTTGGATGACTTGCAAGAAAATGGATCGTTCTGTCGCCAACTTTAACAGGAACATCCCAATGTGATTTCGAAGACAATGGAAATTCGGACCAGGCTTCCGGTGTGTACCAGTCGCTTCCGTCCGCCTTAACAGTTTTCAAAGCACCCGGCATATCTTTCCATTTGAAATTTTGGAACGTCCGCACATTGGGCAGATCAATCGGGTATCTTGAAATTAATACCATTGCATATTGACCTGGATATAAACCAAACCCCCAGGCATCGGCGCCTGTTTTGCTTGCCACACCGTTGTTATCAAGATCATAAGGACTAGGCTGGCCCGTATTCACAGTTCCGTAGTAATAATATGGGTATTCAATTCCTTTCGCTCCCTCCTGCCCTTTTTCCAGATATCCTTTGATAAATTGTAAAACTCCTTCTTTCGGATTTCTGATGTAATCAAATTCATTAAGCAAAATCACATCCGGCCTGACCGTTTGAATAATTTTTGCGATATTTTTAATCTGTGCATTATTTCCGGATGCCAGTTCACCAATTAAAACCTTTTCCGAAATTCCAGGGGTACCTTTTTTTACGTAGTTTTCGGCTTCCATACTTACGTTATATGTCGCGAAAGTTAATTCTATCGGTTTTTTCTGTGCTTCCGTCTGCATTCCTGAACAAAGCATCGCGAAACCAATCGCAGCTGCTTTCATTATATTATGAGTCATATTTTTAAATTAAATCTACCAGCAAAGGTAAATCTGTGAAGCGACTAACCTGTCTATTTGACGTTACATTTATATTAAAAATAAAGCGAGCCGGAATCATCGCTGAGCCGGCTCGTTTTTGTATTTATACTTCACACAGATCAATGAAAGAAATCTTTCATTTTATCGAAGAATCCTTTTTCATTCTTACCTGGTTTTGGCTGGAAGTTTGGAGAATTGCGTAGTGATTCAAGTGTTTCGCGCTCGTCAGAAGATAACTGCTGAGGTGTCCAGACACTGATATGAACCAACTGATCGCCTTTTCCGTATCCGTTCAAATCCTTGATACCTTTTCCTTTCAGACGAAGAATTTTGCCTGCCTGCGTTCCGGGATCAATCGTAATTCTTGCTTTTCCATCGATAGTTGGAATTTCCGTAGAAGTTCCTAACGCTGCGTCGACGAAGCTCATATGCATATCAAAAACAACGTTATTTCCGTCGCGTTTCAGATTTGGATCTTCTTCTTCTTCGATTACGATCAAAAGATCTCCGGCAACACCACCTCTTGAAGGCACGTTACCTTTTCCTGACATAGAAAGCTGCATTCCTTCCGCAACACCACCAGGAATATTCAAAGTGATCAGATCATCCTGCAGCAAACGTCCTTCTCCGGCACATGCATCACAGCGTTCGCTGATGATTTTCCCATCGCCGTTACAAGTCGGGCAAGTTGTAGTCGAAACCATCTGGCCTAACATGGTACTTACCACTTTACGTACCTGACCGGTTCCGTTACATCCTGTACAAGTTGTCAGTGCCGTGCCATTTTTAGCGCCGTTTCCTCCGCAAGTATTACAGCTTACGTGACGTTTTACCTTTATTTTTTTCTCAACACCGTTGGCTACTTCTTCAAGGTTAAGTTTTAACTTAATTCTTAAATCAGAACCACGACGCACTCTGCGGCCACCGCCTCCGCCACCTCTTCCAAAAATATCTCCGAAAGGGCTTTCGCCGCCGCCAAAAATATCACCGAATTGCGAGAAGATATCATCCATAGAGAAACCACCTCCGAATCCTCCAGCACCAGCTCCGCCGCTTGCGCCACCTACACCCGCATGACCAAACTGATCATAACGCTGACGTTTGTTTTCGTCGCTCAGGATACTGTAGGCTTCCGCCGCTTCCTTAAATTTATCTTCCGCTGTCGGATCGTCAGGGTTTTTGTCCGGGTGAAACTTAATTGCAAGTTTGCGGTAAGCCTTCTTGATATCGTCAGCAGAAGCGCCACGATCCACGCCAAGAATCTCGTAAAAATCTCTTTTCTTTGCCATTTTAATTTTTCAATGAGTAATGTATGCAGTCTTTACCGCAGTAAAAATTCAATAATGGATGTCCGTTACAGCATACATTACCATTATTATTTGATATGATTACGCGCCTACGATTACTTTGGCGTAGCGAATCACTTTATCATTCAAAAAGTATCCTTTTTCAATTTCGTCGATAACCTTGCCTTTCAGATCTTCCGTAGGAGCAGGAAACTGGGCAATGGATTCATGAAGCTCTGCATCAAAAACTTCGCCTTTTGACTGCATTGGTTTCAGACCTTTTGATTCCAGTGTTTTGTATAATTTGGTATAGATCAAATCAACACCCTCTTTCAAAGCTTCGATTTCGGTTGACGAGTCAAATGAAACTTTTGCACGCTCGAAATCATCGACGATTGGCAAAACGGATTTTATCACATCAGCACTTGCACCTGAAATCATTTCAAGTTTTTCTTTAGCAGTGCGTCTGCGGAAATTTTCAAAATCAGCATACAGACGAAGATATTTGTCTTTCAGCTCTGCAACTTCTGTTTTATGAGCTTCTGCCGGATCAACTTCTTCAATTTCTCCGATCACTTCACCGGCATTGTCCATTGGGAGGCCATTTTCTGCAACTTTTTTTTCTTGGTTTTCCACATTGTCAGTATTTACTGAATTGGCATCCTCATTTATCTGGTTTTCCATGTCCTTTTCTATGTTGTATTCTGTATTTTTCGGCATAGTTTTCCTGCACTTGCATGAATTTTCATGTACCGGAGTATACTAAATTACTTTGCCAGCACTAAAAAAACTGACAAGATGACATTCCGACTGCATTTCGTAACTTTGCATTATGACAACAGAAGATCTCATACGCGGGGAAAGGAGCCAGTTTATTAAATCGAAAGCGGCCAAAATTGGTTTCGATTTTTGCGGTATTTCCAAAGCTGAATTTCTGGAAGAAGAAGCACCCAGGCTGGAAAACTGGCTTAGCCGCAATCATAATGGCGCAATGGGTTATATGGCGAACCATTTTGACAAACGGCTTGACCCAAGAAAACTTGTTGACGGTGCGGAGTGTGTTATTTCTGTCTTACTGAATTATTACCCGTCGGAAAGGCTTCCCGAAGGACCTGATGATCTTAAACTTTCCAAATATGCTTACGGAAAAGATTATCATTTTGTACTGAAAGAAAAACTCCAGTTATTACTGGAAGCCATTCAGGAAGAAATCGGAGAAGTGAACGGACGGATTTTTGTAGACTCTGCGCCGGTTATGGACAAAGCCTGGGCCGCAAAAAGTGGTCTGGGGTGGGTGGGTCGCCATTCCAATTTGCTTAATCGTGATATGGGCAGCTTCTTTTTTATCGGAGAAATTATCTGTGATCTGAAACTTGCTTATGACGGTGCTGTAAAAGATTATTGCGGAACCTGCACCCGCTGCATTGACGCCTGCCCAACCGATGCAATTACAGAACCATATGTTGTCGACGGCAGTAAATGTATCAGTTATTATACCATTGAACTAAAAGACGCCATTCCGGAAGACGCCAAGGGAAAATTTAATAACTGGATTTTCGGCTGCGATATTTGTCAGGATGTTTGCCCCTGGAACCGCTTTTCCCAGCCTACAAAAATTCCGGAGTTCTCTCTGTCTCAGGAATTAGGAGCTTTCAAAAAAAATGACTGGGAGGAAATTACTGAAGAAGTTTTTCGTGAACTATTCAGGCGCTCGCCGCTCAAGCGAACGAAGTATGACGGTTTGAAAAGAAATATTGACTTTCTTAAACCGTTACAATAAGAAGACCTCTGATTTTTGATCCTGTTATCAGTGGCTTTATTTCCTGTTTGATGACTGAATAAAACACTCTGATATGAGAAAACAATCCGTCAATCTTTGGGCTGTGCTGGTTTGTGTGGTAATCGGACAAATCATTCCTGCTTTATGGTATTACATTTTTTCTGAGGAATGGACTGCGTTAAATGGTCTGGGTAAACAACCGATGCCGTCGGCAATGAGCCCGATCCCCTATTTGTCCAGCATTGTTTCGACTTCTTTTATGGCCTATACTGTTGGTTGGGTTTTTACAAAAATTCCTGTCAAATCAGGATATATCGGTTTTTTAATTGGCCTGCTTTTCGGAACCGTTTTTGTGCTGTTCGAAACCGTGGTCAAAGACATGTTTTCGATGCGGCCACTAGAACTTTCACTTATTGATGGAGGTGTGAGTGTGGTAGTATATAGTATAACGGGCTTTATATTAGGCGTCTGGCGTAAATACGAGTGATTTTATGATCAGGATCATATACGTCTGGCATCATTCTTTACGATTTATTAATACGTTATAAGAACTATTACGGTATATTGGACTAAACTAATATACTCCACGAAACCAGACTATTATGAACCGGATACTGATCCCAATTGACTTTTCTGAAAATGCAGAACGCGCCTTGGCCGCGGCAAAAATCATAGCAGATAAAGAAAATACAGAACTTCTTATTTTGCACGCCTACCAGCCTTACATCCCCGATGTCAGTGTTATGCCAGGAAGTGTTTTGCCAGGAATCGGATCGCCGGATTATTCTTACATTGGCGACGATCTTGAAGCCAATTTCCGTCATCAGCTGGATGGTTATGTCACAACAATCATGGAAGAGGGTTATAAAGCGGAAGCTGTATGGTCAGTTGGCGGTGTTCAGTCGGCCGTGGAAGATGCCATCAAAGAATATAAACCTGATTTGGTTGTCACAGGAAGAACAGGAACAGGCGGTTTTCTGGATAAATTAATTGGCAGCTCTGCCACACATATTGCCTTACATTCTCCATGTCCTGTGCTGATTATTCCCCCCCAGGCAGAACCTAAAAGATTCAACAAAGTTGTGTATGCCACCCAGTTTGAATATGCAGAAAATGATATTCTTCGTGAAGTATTTATCCTGATGAATCACCTGGGAAGCAAATTAACTTTATTAAAAGTAAATGCAAATTCTCAGCCGGACATCCAGCCTGACAATCAATACCTTGCCGAAATTAAAGGTGAATTCATTATCGGTGAAGAGGAAGTGGTTTACAGAAATGCAGACAGCGTTCTCGACGGAATCGAAGATTATTGCGATGAAGTAAATGCAGATCTTTTAATTATGTCAACCAGAGAACGTTCGTTTATTGAAGAATTTCTTATAAATCCGAGCGTGACAAAAAAACTGGTCGTCGATACTCACGTTCCCTTATTAATTTATCATCTTCGCGAATAGTTTGGTGAAGACCAAAATCCATTAATCCATCCAGGTAATATCGTCTGATTGTAATCGAATGTCGAAGCGGAAACATCGTCCAAAACGGGAGAATTTATTAACTTCACCAGGTACTTTAACATATATCGGACCTGAAAACGAGTTAAAAACCAAGATTCGGAAAATTCAATACAATGAGAAATTCTATAAGAATGAAGCTGTAACAAGTCTCGCAGAATGTGCAGCTAATCCAAATATAGAACCTCATATTACCTGGCTGGATGTTGATGGAATCCACGAAACGGCTCTCGTCGGTAAAATTGGAAATCTCTACCATCTTCATCCGTTAATTCTTGAAGATATAGTCAATACAGAACATAAACCCAAGCTGGAGGTTTATGATACAGGCTATATTTTTCTAACGCTAAAAATGCTTCATGTCGAGGCAGATGAACCTTTGGAAATTTCCTCTGAACATGTCAGTTTCGTGGCAGGAAAAGATTATTTGATTTCGTTTCAGGAAGAGCGCTCGGACGATATCTTTAATCCGGTTATTGAACGATTAAACGCTTCTGTTGGCAAAACGCGTCGAAACGGGACCGATTATCTTGTTTTCGCACTCATGGACGTGATTGTCGATAACTATTTTCTGGTTCTGGAAAAGTTTGGAGAAAAACTGGATCTCGTCGAAGAAAGCATTATCAGTGGATCTAAAAAACAATCTCTGAATGATCTGTATTCTCTGAAACGGGAACTGACTTTTGTCCGACGGGCGATCTGGCCAGTGCGGGATATGATCAATCAACTGATCCGTGAAGATAATTCGCTGATCAGTAAAGACGTCGTTCCTTACTACCGCGATTTATATGATCATACCATGCAAGCAGTCGATACAATCGATTCGTATCGCGAACTTCTTGCCAGTTTAGCTGACGTCCACCTTTCGACAATCAGTAACCGGATGAATGCTGTTATGAAAACTTTGACTATCTTTTCAGCTATTTTCATGCCGCTGACTTTTATCGTGGGCGTGTATGGAATGAACTTCGAAAATATGCCCGAACTGAAAAATCCGAATGGATATTTTTATACTTGGGGTGTTATGGCGATTGTAACCGTAGGGATGATTTTATATTTTAAAGCAAAAAAGTGGATGTAAAATATCAGAAATACTACCTTGGTTTCTGGCCATTTTAGTTTATACGAAAATACCATACAAAAACATCATTCTTTAATACCTTTGCGCTTTGCAAATTTCATTGGAATGATTCTGACCGAAAATACAACCGTATCCATACAAACCAAGGCGATTTATCTGCTTACCGACAGCCGTCAACTTACTTTCCCTGAAAAAAGTATATTTTTTGCCATCAAAGGCGAACGCCATGACGGTCATCAATTTCTCAAAGAACTTTACCAAAAAGGTGTCAGAGAATTTGTGGTGGAAGAAACTTCTCTGAACGAAACTTTACGCACAGAAATTAATTCATGGGAAGATGCGACGGTCTGGACTGTTTTTTCCAGCATTCGCGCATTGCAAAAAGTCGTTGAAGAGCATCGCAGCCACTTTTCCATTCCTGTTTTGGGAATAGTCGGGAGTAACGGAAAAACGATTGTTAAAGAATGGCTGGCACAATTGACCGCACCTGGTCAACGTGTCGTTGCAAGTCCTAAAAGTTATAATTCTCAAATCGGCGTCCCGCTTTCTGTCTGGAATTTGAAGGAAGAACATACGCTTGCCATATTCGAGGCCGGCGTTTCGCGTGCGCACGAAATGGAATATCTGCAAACGGTGATCCGTCCGACTGTAGGGATTTTTACCAACATCGGTTCCGCGCATGATGACGGATTCCGAAGCAGAAAACAGAAAATCACAGAAAAACTTCGCCTTTTTACCAAAGTAAAAACACTGATTTATTGTAAGGATTATACCGAAGTGGATGAAGAAATTAAACTGATTCTTCGACCGGTTAATCCGTTTTTGAAAACAATAAGTTGGGGAAGCCACACAGACGCGGACGTAAACGTTTTCTACGAATCATATCAAAACAAGACAATAATAAAGCTTAACGGCATTTTTGGAAATCTGCAATTCGAAACGGGTTTTCGCGACGATGCTTCTCTGGAAAACCTGACACATTGTATTATATTTTTGCTAGACTTTGGTCTGGCGGTGCCTGGCATTCAGGAAAGAATATTAACGTTGCGCCCCGTTTCGATGCGGTTGGAGCTGAAGGAAGGCATCAATAATTGTTATGTTATTGACGACACCTACAACAATGACCTTCAAGGCCTTACGATGGCTTTGAACTTTTTGTCGCAACAAGAACAGCGCAGTCACCGAACCGTTATTCTTTCCGATGTTCTGCAATCCGGCCAGGTACCGGCTGAACTATATGGAATCATTGCGCAGCTGCTGCGTGAGAAAAAGATTAACAGACTTGTAGGGATCGGTCCGGAAATGAGCCGGCAGATCAATCAGTTTGATATTGCAGAAACTAATTTCTATAAAGACTCAGAAGCATTTCTAAAAGAATTTCCGTTCAGTTCCCTAACCAATAGCCTGGTTTTGGTAAAAGGAGCACGAGCATTTTCTTTTGAGAAAATTGTTCATCGTCTCCAGCAAAAAGTACATGGAACGGTTCTCGAAATAAATCTGGACGCACTGACTCATAATCTTAATTTTTACCGGACAAAAATCGGTTCGGAAACGAAAATTATGGTGATGGTCAAGGCCTTTGCCTATGGAAGCGGGAGTTCCGAAGTTGCCAGTTTATTGCAGTATCATCGCGTTGATTATCTGGGTGTTGCCTATGCGGATGAAGGAGTATCGCTTCGTCAAAGCGGAATTACATTGCCTGTTATGGTTATGAATTCAACTGCTCCTACGTTTGACACACTTTTGCAATATCATCTGGAGCCTGAAATTTACAGCCGCAGAATGCTGACGGACTGGATTGAATATATAAGTCGCAAGAATATTTCTTCCGAAATCCCCTCGGTTCATTTGAAGCTGGATACGGGCATGCACAGACTGGGCTTTGTTGAAGATGATTACGAATGGTTATGCGATAAGCTTGCCGCCAATCCGTTCATCAAAGTATCTACTATTTTCAGCCATCTGGTTGGCGCTGATGAAGGAATTCATAATAATTTCTCCCATCTTCAATATGAAAGATTTATAAACGGAGCTTCCCGAATTGAAAAAACTTTGGGCTATAAAGTAACCAAACATATCTTAAACTCTGCCGGAATCGTTCGTTTCCCCGACTTCAAGCTGGATATGGTAAGATTAGGCATTGGTTTGTATGGCGTCGAAGCGACCGGTCAACAACAACATTTTTTACAATCTGTGGGAACATTAAAAACGGTTGTTTCTCAAATAAAATATTTAGCGGCCGGCGAAACGGTAGGTTACAGCAGACGTGGGATTGTAGATCATGACTCAGCAATCGCAACGCTCGCAATAGGCTACGCTGATGGATATGACCGTGGTTTGGGAAATGGTGTCGGACAGGTTTATGTCAACGGAACTTTGTGTCCGACAATTGGAAATGTCTGTATGGATATGACGATGGTCGATGTAACCAAAGTGGAGGTTGAAGAAGGTGACGAGGTAATAATTTTTGGCAGTGAAGTACCGATTACTGATTTGGCAAAACGTATCGAAACTATACCTTATGAGTTATTGACCGGTATTGGGGAAAGAGTAAAACGCGTATTTTTCAAAGAATAAGGAAGTAGAAAAGCCGCTGATATATTTCAGCGGCTTTTCTACCTTTTAAAATATATTTTTTACTCGGCAACTTGCTGTTCAGATTCTGCTTCGGCGGATTGTTGCTGTTTTGCTAGGTCTTCTTCTACTGTATCAGCCGGTTTCTGATCCGGCACAAAAAGTTTTACTTTTAAAACATCTTCCAGCGTTATATCGAAAAATGCTTTGTGAATATTCAGTGGTTCTTCATTCGGTTCTTTGCATTTGATATAAGTACCGTCTTCCAGCATTTCATAGGCGTTCACATTGTCCAATAAACTGAAATACAAAATGTGAATAGCTTCCTGTTTTACACGGATATCAACCAGTTTGAAAAGCGATTCGATACGACGGTCAAAACTACGGACCATGGCGTCAGCACTACCTCCATAAACGAGCGGCTCTCCATTTTGATGGAAATAGAAAATTCTCGAATGTTCAAGAAAATCTCCTACCAGGGAACGAACTGAAATATTCTCACTTAATCCTTTTCTTCTCGGGCGCAGACAACACATACCTCGCACAATCAGTCGTACGGGTACTCCCGCCTGCGATGCAGCATACAATTCCTGAATTGTTTCCCTGTCTTCCAGCGAATTTATTTTAATACAAATCCCGCATGGCAAACCCGCTTTCGCATTTTCAGCTTCATTGCGAATCAACTCGATTAACTTATTCCGCATATAACGCGGTGCCGTGATCAGGTTTTGATATTCAGTCGGGCTTGAATGACCTGTGATAACGTTAAAGAATTCAGAAATATCCTGGGTATATTCTTCGTTCGTTGTCAAAAGCCCGGTATCCGTATACAATCTCGAAGTATCCTCGTTGTAGTTTCCGCTCGATAAATGTGCATAACGCAAAACTCGGTTCCCTTCATTACGAACGATGAGTAACAATTTTGTATGCGTTTTCAACTGACCGATACCATAGATTACAAAACAACCTGCTTTCTGCAAACGTTGTGCTTCACGGATGTTATTTTCCTCATCGAATCGCGCTTTTACTTCAAACAAAACCGCTACGTGTTTCCCGTTTTCAGCAGCACGTAATAATGCATCCGTCACACGGGAATTTTTTGCGAGACGATAAATAGTCAGCTTTATCGAAAGTACTTTCGGATCGTCAGCGGCCTGTTCGAGTAATTGAAGTACCGGTTCGAAATTATTGTAAGGATGATGCAAAAGAATATCCCGCTCTTTCATCGCCTCAAAAACATCAGGAATTCTCTCTCTTTCCAAGCCCAACGGCGGAACCGGAGGGTGAGTCGGAGGAATCTGATCTTTGAATTCCGGATGTTTTACAATAGCCCAAAGTGAAGTATAGTCAATGATCCCTTCGACTTTAAAAACGTTGTAATCATCAATTTCCCATCTCTTTTTAATAAGATTAAGAAGATCTGGATTTGTATCCGGTTCAATGGCAACGCTTACAACCCGACCTAGACGACGGTTTTTAATTTTTTGCTTGATCTCGTCGATGAAATCAGATTCCATATCGTCACTTTCTTCCAGAGAAAAATCTCCGTTACGAATGATCCTGAAAAGATTCGTGGAAACGATATCGACGTTGCGGTACAATTTATAGATATGCGCTCTGACAATTTTTTCAATTGGCAGGAAAAGAATTTCTTCCTCACGCTCAATGACATAAAAGCGCGGAAGATTAAGTGGGAGCTGTACGAAAGAAAGTTTACGATCTTCCTCAGAAGTTGTTCCTTTCACCTGAGTGATCACACCTAATACCAGGACTTTTGCCAGCAAAACCGGAAAAGCGTGTGTATAATCAAATAGCATCGGAGTAAGCATCGGATAAACCGTCCGCTCAAAATATTCCTCAATATCAGCAGTTTCGTCTCCAACAACGTCCTCCATTCCAATTACCCGGAAACCGTGTTGCGCGAAGAGGGGCTGAAGTTGCTCGGTATAACACTCATTCTGCAAGCGAACAAATTCGTGCAGTTCTTTCATAAGCATTTTCCGAAACGGAATTTCCCGTAAACCGGAATAATCGACACGCTCTTTTCCGTAGTCCAGATAATTATACAAACTACCTAAACGAATGGACAAAAACTCATCAAGATTCGATGATGTGATTGCCAGAAATTTCAGTCTGTCAAATAAATTTCTTTCCTCATTTTTAGCCTGATCCAATACCCGGTCATTGAATTTTAGCCAGCTTAGATCACGACTGATAAAATCGCTCTGCTGCACCAAAGTGTTTACCTTTTCTGTCGGACTTACAAGTTTTGTTTCGTCCACGGTGGTCTCCTTTGGATTTTTGAAAAATGAAAACAGACTCGAAAGCCGTCCTCTTTTTTCGCTATTGGTTATGGGGTCGGTATGGTCAGGCATAATGTAATAAAATTAAGCAATTCGCGCTATTAGTGTGTCACAAAATGCAACGAATCTAATTATGTATTGTTTTTAGTAAGATGAAGTTTTTGTTAATTCTTTTTCAAAAAAAACGGACGACTGAACATAGGTCAGCCATCCGTTTTTCTTAACTCGCGACGAGAGCTGACTGTTACACGTCTACACGAGCGTATTTAGCATTCTTCTCAATAAAATCGCGCCGCGGCCCCACTTCATCTCCCATTAGCATAGAAAATAAGTGATCTGCCTCTGCTGCTGACTCCACTGATACTTGTTTTAAGCTTCTTCCTTCCGGGTTCATTGTCGTGCTCCACAATTGTTCGGCATTCATTTCACCCAAACCTTTATAACGCTGAATGTTTACCAGGTCTTCTCGGCCGTTACCGATCGCTCTGACAGCTTCCTCACGTTGTTGTTCTGTCCAGCAATATCTTTCCTCTTTTCCTTTTTTCACAAGGTATAGAGGCGGCTGTGCAATGTAGATATAACCGTTATCAATCAATATCTTCATATAACGGAAGAAGAATGTCAGGATCAGGGTACGGATGTGACTACCATCAATATCCGCATCCGTCATGATCACGATTTTATGGTAACGAAGTTTGTCAATATTCAACGCTCTTTCATCACCATCTTTTCCGATCTGCACACCCATTGCGGTGAACATATTTTTTATCTCCTCGTTTTCATAAATTCTGTATTCCTGTGCTTTTTCGACATTAAGAATTTTACCTCTCAACGGCAAAATCGCCTGGAATGCGCGGTTACGGCCTTGTTTTGCCGTTCCTCCCGCAGAGTCCCCTTCGACAAGGTATAATTCACAAACCTCAGGATCTGTTTCCGAACAGTCAGAAAGTTTTCCCGGAAGGCCGGTTCCTGACATAACGTTCTTGCGCTGAACCATCTCACGTGCTTTCTTTGCAGCGATACGAGCTTTTGCAGCAAGAATTACTTTGTCAATGATTGTTCTGGCCTCCTTTGGATGTTCAGCAAGATAGGTATCCAGCATTTCTGCAACCACCTGACTTACCACACTTACTACTTCCGAGTTACCAAGCTTCGTTTTTGTCTGTCCTTCAAACTGAGGCTCAGCCACCTTCACGGAAATTACGGCCGTAAGGCCTTCACGGAAATCATCTCCACTGATCTCAATTTTTTCTTTAGCCAACACCCCTGACTTATCCGCATAGTTTTTAAGCGTTCTTGTCAAAGCAGAGCGGAAACCCTGAACGTGCGTGCCGCCTTCAATTGTGTTAATGTTGTTTACGTAAGAAAAAACATTTTCCCCGTAAGAAGTATTATACATCATGGCAATTTCCACCGGAACTGTTCCTTTGGTATTTTCCATGTATATTGGTTCAGGAATCAAAGCCTGACGCGTTCCTTCAAGATAAAGCACAAACTCATTCAAACCAATTTCTGAATGAAATTCTTCGCCGCGCGGAACACCGTTTTCATCCAGTTCACGCTTATCCTGCAAGGTGATACGAATACCTTTATTCAAAAAGGATAATTCACGAAGACGAGTTGCGACGGTTTCGTATTTATATTCTGTTACGGTAAAAATCGTAGCATCCGGCTTGAAGTGAATAAACGTTCCCGTTTTTTCCGAATCACCGATCACACGAACAGGATACAAAGGTTTTCCTTCACTATATTCCTGTTCGAAAATTTTACCTTCTCTATGAATTTCTACGCGTAAATGGATTGAAAGCGCGTTAACGCAGGAAACCCCAACACCGTGCAAACCACCCGAAACCTTATACGTGTCTTTATCAAACTTACCACCTGCGTGGAGTACTGTCAAAACAACTTCAAGTGCTGATTTTTTTTCTTTCGCCATAAGACCGGTTGGAATACCCCGGCCATTATCCTGCACAGTAATGGAATTATCTTCTTCTATCGTAACGTTGATGGTGTCACAGTAGCCGGCCATCGCTTCGTCAATGGAGTTGTCAACTACTTCCCAAATCAAGTGGTGAACTCCTTTGAAACCAGTATCACCAATGTACATGGCCGGACGCTTACGTACGGCTTCTAAACCTTCAAGAACCTGGATGTTATCGGCTGAATAATTATTTACTTCAATCGCTGTTTCGTTTGCCATATAGTTTGTTTTACTCTACGATAAAAAGTGCCCATTCAGGGGCTTTTTAAACATACAAAGATACGCTTTTTTTGCCTCTTTTCCTACTCGGTCACGAGATACATATATGTACTTTACCCATTTTTTAATTATTTTTTTCGGATCAGTAAACGCATCAGAAATGCGGGCATTTTCATGCGGAAATTTAGATGTTCCAGTTCAGGATTGTGAAACAAGTTAAATACACCAACCAGCTGCCATGGGTACCTGTTTCTACGTTTTACATAAGAAAGGATTAAAATAAGATCGATATTTATTATTAATCTTCAACAATTTGACAAATAGGGCCTTACTTTTCAGAATAGTAATAAAAAAGAGACAAAATCAATTTTACCGCTTTCTTAACCTAACTGCGGATAAGCCGGCGGCCTGGTCATCAAACAAAAACGCGGTTGTCTGAAATAATCAGACAACCGCGTTTTTTGTATAAATCTCATATTTCTACTTTTCCATCGGATGTTCTTTCAGCAATTGATCGGGAGAATAAAAATCCTGTTTGCTTTCGGTTGCAGCTCTCACTTTTTTAACCCTTTCAGGAAGAATAGCGGAACCTTGATTTCCAAATGAATTTCTAACGTAGGTCAATACAGCCGCTATTTCATCGTCATTCAACAAACCGCCAAAAGGAGTCATCGGTACCTGGCCCGGATATTTTTTACCACTTACTTCGATTGGTCCAAGCAGCCCTTTCAGCGCCAGTTTTATCAAACGATCTTCACTGCCCAATACCCACTTATTAGCCGTCAGAGGCGGGAATCCGGAAGCTGTCAAACCTTTTCCGTCGGCCTGATGACATGTGGTGCAGTATCCTTCCTTGCCGTAAATCACTTTTCCTGCATTGAATAATTCCAGCTCTTTGCCTTTCAATAATGATTTGGCTACAACTTCTTTTTCCTTCTTGACAGGAACACCATTCAGATGAGCAACCGCAGTTTCATAGGCATGAATAGACCATTCGTCAAGGGGCTTTTTCTTTGCCTCTGCCAGAATTGGCAAACCTTTTTCTTTTCCAATCCATGATGCCGCAACGATAGCAGCGAGTCTCACTCGACTATTCTCATCTTTCGCCGCCTGCATTAACAATGCTGCCTGGTCAGGGACCTGGTGTCCGGTATAACGGACCACATTTACTGCTGCTGCCCGCGCATGATAATCCTTTGCTTTCAGAACCTGTTTCAGAAGTTTCTGATCAACTTTATCCATACCCCAGCTCACCCACAAGCCTTCGAGTAAATGATGTTCATACCGGGGATCATTTTTATCCAGTTTGGCAACCCATGTATTCAATTTTGACAAAACCTGATTTACATCCCGGCCACGCAGCTCGCGGCGTGTTCTGTATCTTGTACGATATTCGGGAAGTTTCAGATTTTCAAATAATTCCTCAATACTCGCACCGTCAATCTTCGACGGTTTTACTAACGGTCTCGATGGATAAGTAATTCTGTAAACTCTTCCGTGCGAATGGTCTCTCAAAGGATCACGCGCGTTATGCTGCATATGACCAATCAGGATATTATGCCAGTCGATCAGGTAAAGTGAGCCATCCGGTGCAAATTCCATATCGACCGGACGGAAATTTCTGTCTTCACTAACCACAAGATCAGCCCGGTGTTTGCTGGAATAGCCGGTTCCGTCGTCTTTAAGCGTATGCTCTTTCATACCCAGGAAACCAATCGTATTATTGATCAGGAAGTCGCCCTGGATATCATCGGGAAAGTGACGGCTCGACACAAATTCCAAACCGGAAGTCGGGCGGACTCGGTGCGCATCTTCCACAAGCTGAGCCGATTTATGAGTATACTCGCCGTATCTCGGCAACACAGATCCCGGCATCATCCAACGGACATCAGGGCTCGAAGTTTCCGCAAAAAATGGCTGTCCCCAATCGTCAAAAGCAATTCCCCAGGGATTCGGAATGGAAAGTTGTGCTGTCCGTTCCAGCTTTTTCAGCTGTGGTGCGTATCTGTAAAAACCACCGTTTGTTGCGCGCACTGTCCCATAAGAAGTTTCCACATCCGTATGAAGAAAAACACCTTCTCCGGAATAAATCGCACCCGATGGATCAACCGTAAACGCGTGACTGTTGTGGTGCGTATCATGATCATCAAATCCGCTTAGCAGAATTTCACTTTTATCTGCTTTTCCATCGCCATCCGTATCCATCAGAATTTTAAGATTCGTGCCCTGTGATACGTAAACGCCTTCTTTAGCAATTTCAAAACCCAGAGGAAGATGCAGACCATCCGCGAAAACCGTTTGTTTATCCGCTTTCCCATCTCCATTTGTGTCTTCAAAAATGATGATTTTATCATTTGGTTTTGAATCACCCGGCTTGTAGTGCGGATAACTTGGCATGGTCGAAACCCAAAGTCTGCCTTTATTATCAAAAGACATCTGCATAGGTTTTGCCAGATCCGGGAATTGCTCTTCCGACGCAAAAAGTTCGATTTTATAGCCTTCCGGTACTTTCAATTTTTTCAGTGCATCATCGCCATACAGGTATTCCAGACTTCCGTTTTTCTCCGGGTTATAGTTTGTTTTCACCTCCGGCAATGGTGTTGTATTTTTATCCGCAGCTGCAAGATCCAACTTTTCACCTTTCGAAGCGGCCAGCCAGATCGCCTGATCGCGGATGGCAGTCAACTCACGGATTTTATTTATTTCCGCTGGATAGTTGTCCTGCCCGAACGGATTATACCGACGGCCATAAACGTGCACTCCGTTTGGAATCTTATAGTCATTATGCCACATCCAGTTTTTTTCAAGAACCGCTTCATGAACCAATTTTCTATTTGATTCGGCTTTCGGTAATGCTTTTCCAAAAACATCATCAGAAAGCAGTAAAGCCAGTTTTTTATACCCTTCTTCATTTAACTGCGAGCCATCTATCGTCAAATCTTCTTTGCTTTCAGCATACCATTTTTGCGACGGCGTGAAAGCATCTACAAAAAGTATTTTGTTCTGATCCGCAACTTCTTTCATCGCTTTGGTATATAGCGATAAGTTTTCATTTTCCTTTTTTCCGTTCGGAAGGTCAAATTTTGCCGAAAGATCTTCAAAGGCAATCGGAGATACAATCGCCAGCTGCGGAGGCGTTGTGCCGTTATAATTTTGACTTAACGTATGTTTGATAAAGGCATCCAATTCGGCTTTGTAGTTTGCCAGCCCTTCTTTACCCTGAAACGATTCACTATATCCAAAAAAGGCAACGATAACATCCGTTTTTAATCGGGTCAACCACTCGTCCGGCGATTCAAAATGCCCTTCACTATTAGAATTTTTGGCGTATTCTGTCTGAAATTTTTCAGCTCCGGGAAATGCCCACGGTAAATTCCTGCTGGCGTGAGGACGAAATCCCGGTGTATCTCCGCCATCGCACATATTCCGGATGTAAAGCAGACTATCAGGATAACGAACCTGCATTTCTGTTTCGAAATGTCCGTAGTTCATCATTCTTGACCCAAGGTTTCCGCCGAGCAGAATAATACGTGAGTTTTTTTTAAGTTTCAGCGAATCGGATTCACTGAACTGAAAAGCACTGAAAGCAATGACGATCAATCCAAATACAATGAACAATCCATTGATGCCTTTTTTTGCGGGTTTAGTCATTTTAATTTATGATAATTTATCCATGGTGTAGGAACGCACTTTCAACTAAAACTTCATCTGGTCATTCTTTCCGGCTTATTTAGCCTCTCTGTAAGGAACTTCAATATCGATCTTGCCTTTCCAGATTTTAGGAACTTTCTGACCTAATTCCCAGTGAATTGCATTAATGACAAGACGCTGAAAAGGTTCAAGTTTAAAGTCGTCTGGGTGCCCCATGGTTGTCATAAAAACTTTTCCACCAAACGAATTGGTGCCCGTCCAGGCAACCGGATTTTCAACATCCTGTTTGTCAGGATCAACTGACTTACCCATTAGTAACCAGGTTGATCCTTTGGTCGGATAATCCGGAAGAACGCGGTATAGCCAGGAACGGACGTGAAATTTCGGCGATACACCGGTCAGGATAGGATTTTTCGCCTGCTCGGGAATAACCGAAACATCGGTACTGCTCTTGTGTCCATAATGCGTATGCGCCGCCTTTCCACCCCAGCCCGGAGGCGAGTTCAACGCAAATTCCCCGAAAGCATTCCATTTTTCATTCTCGTCGCCCTTTGGATAGTTGAACGCGTGCGTGGTTGTGCGGAAACCCATAACCGGTTTTCCAGATTTCAGATAAGCTTCAATATGAGCCAATTGCTCCTTAGGCAGCTGTCGCCAGCGAAGATAAAAAACGGCCAGGTCAGCATCTTTTAAAGCCTCCAGACCAGGAATATTCTTCTCAGAATTATAATCAGGAGAAGCTTTTAAAACCATGGTACGCATGCCGTAATTTTTTTCAAGTTCGGCTGCAATGAGTGGAAGTGTTTCTTCACCGCTGTATTCGTGATCGCCGGTAACAAAAACCACCAACGGTTTTTTCGACTTGGATACTTGGGCAGAAACGTTTGTTTGTGAAGTTAATATGCAGCAGAATACTGCACACAGGAATAGGAATAGATTAGGTTTTAACATCATTTTTCGATTTGCATCCATTGTCAGCCAATGGAAATCTTATGAAAGAAAAGTTTAAAAGGCTTAGTTTGGTAAGTCGTAAAACAGATCAATCTACCGATTGAAAGTTTGTTTTTAACTTCCGTTACCAAGGTTTCGAAAGTAAGACTAAATTATCCTACTTTTCCCTTACTTTTTCATAAAACAAAACGAATGATGTATTAGAAAAATTTAAGACCAAGTGTCAATTCTACTCTTGATAAATCTTCAAATTTTTCTTTGGAGAGCTTTATAGTTTCTGTAACCCCGCCCATCTCTCTTTTGAATTCATAGGACGTTCCCAGATAACATGCGCCGGAAATATTCAACGCGAAATGGCTGCTGAGTTTCTGTTCCAAACCAATGGATACAGCCCAGCCCATTGCATTTCCTTTGTTCGTAAAATCTTTGCCAACCGAAATTCCATTGTTTTTATAGGACTGATACCCCATAGCAAAACCTGCCAGAACAGAAGTTGTGTTATTTTTGAAAGGATATTGGTAGACGACGGACGGCCCGACAAACTGGATGGAAATATCATCGCCATTCTTCTGGTCATAATCTCCCTGACTTTTGAAAATATTGTATTTCAACCCAATACCAACTTGCTGCCAGAAAAACCGGTGCAGATCAGCACCAATTGAATAACCGGATTTCAAGTTTCGAAGATATTTTGAGTAAGGGGCATTCGTTCGGGCGCCTTTATTTGGTAAACGATAACTATATCCTCCACTTAACCCAAAAGCCCATTTCCTGGCAAAAACAGGTTGAATTTTTATTTTAACTGTATCAATTTGTTTGGTTACGACCACCGCCGAATCAACTGCAATATCCGCAGAATCAGCTTTTAACACACCAGTAGTATCCTGTGCTTTCAAAGAACCTGAAACAACGAAAACCAAAAAGACGACAGCAGCTAAAATTTTATTCATTGATCTTAAAACTCAATTGTATCCGAATCCCTTCGACTAAAACGGAACAATTCCCTATCGAAGTGGATTCAAATATACAACTTATAGTTTACGACGATAAATTAGTCTGCTATGTCTTAAAAGTTCTTTTACTATTTCAATGTTTGTTACTGGCGCTGTTTCCGGTTAATCTGTACGTTAAAACAGGAGCATTATTTACTGCCGTTAATAAAATATTGTTTTTTCCCACAGGAATGCTGACCAAATCGCGAACATCGCCCTTTACAAAAAAACCAGACAATTTTTGAGGCATATAGTCAAATTTCATTCCTCCTTTATTGACAAAAAGCTGCACGAGATTCGCATCACTTTTACCCATTCTCACACGTGTATGACTGACATTGCCACCTAACAAAATATCCGGCTTTCCGTCCTTGTTAATATCCGTGAGCGAGATAGCGTATACCGGCGCGAACTGTGCCTGCAACGGCAACGCATGAAAAACAAAGGTTCCGTTTTTATTTTCCAGAATACCGCTACGCCACTCCGTAGCCGTTAATTTTTGGGCTGCATCCAATTTTTCAGCGGGCAGAATTTCAGATAACGAAGCTTTTGAATAACTTACGTAATTAGTAAATTTCTTTTTCAGCGACGGAATTTGATCCAGTAATTCGTCACGGCTTGCATAAGGAAATTCTTTTCCGTTTTCTGTAACAGCCAGAACCGGAACAATTCTGTCGAGCTTGTCAAAATCCGATGCATATAAACTCAGGCCTTTCGAAGAAGTAATATTCCACTGCCAGTTGCTTCCCATATTCCCAATCACAAAATCCATATCCCCGTCACCATCCAGATCAGCACCCTGAATTGTGTTCCAACAGCCATTCAAACTTGAAGTTCCCCATGCCTTACTACCGTCCGTGAACTTCCCCTTCGAATTCAGATAAACTTTAACAGGCATCCAGTCTGCTGTCAGTATAAGATCCGGAAAACCATTTTTATCCAAATCCTGCCAGGTTGCATCCGTAATCATTCCAGCTTTTTGCAAGTGCGGCGCAAGCGTTTTTGTCTGGTCAGAAAAATTCCCTTTGCCATCATTCACAAGCAAGACACCACCCGGACTTTCAGGAAATCTGCCGGGCGTCACGCGAACTCCTAAAAAGATGTCCAGATCTCCATCCTTATCAAAATCGGCGACAGCAACGGTTGAGGCATTCAGACCAACTTTTGGAAATAGGGCACGTTTAAATTTGCCATTTTCGTTTCGATAAAGTCTGGATTCCAGAAGCTTATCTGCCGAATTTAGCTCATATCCGGCGCTGGTTACCAGCAAATCCTGGTCTCCGTCATTATCAGCGTCAAAAAATTCCATATCGGCGTCCTCATAAGCGGCATCTTCTGCAAAAACTTCCTGATCTGAAAGTATCCATTTGCCGGATTTGTCGCTGAGAAAAATACCTCCGGCCTGACCCCGCGCGCCGCCAATATAAAGATCTTCAATACCGTCGCCGTTCAAATCTTGATGTGCGATATGCGGCCCCTGATAGGAAAGCATTGTTGGAAGCAAAGTCTGTACTCTGAAATCATTTCTTTGATCCTCCTGGTGTTTAAAATCGAGCATTGTCGTTCTTTCCCATATACCACTTTCCAAATCCGTAACAGGTAAAGAAACAGGTTGGGCATCCGCATATTTCAATGTCATTTTTTGGTTTGCCACAACTTTTTTGACAGTCTGAACCTTTCCATCTGCACACGTAATTTTCAGCGAATCCACTTTTCCCGATTTACCCAGGCCAAAATGAATTCCATCCCACTGAGCGGACTGAAAACCACGGACCGGCATGAAACTTTGTGATTGCGTCAATGAATCTCCCGCAAAGATCATTACCGTCGTCCCGGCTAATGAGGCGTATTCAGGAGCTTCCAGCTTAATATGCAAATATTGGTTCCCTATCTTTTGTTCCGCATTATTTCTGTAAACAAAAGCTTTCTGATTTACATTATTGGTAACAAGATCGAGGTCACCGTCATTGTCCAAATCTGCGTAAACAGCTCCGTTTGCCTGATTTTTTTCATCAAAACCCCATTCCTCTGTTTTCTTTGAAAATGTAAGATTTTTTTGGTTTTGGAAAATGTAACTCGGACCATTGATAGGCGGCATCTGTGCAATAATTTCGAGCTGAGAAGGAGCTTTCCCTGACGCACCGATTTTTGCCTGTAAGTCCGTCGAATATTTCAGAAATTCCATATTCGTGTAATCTTTCGCATAGCCATTGGTAACAAAAATGTCTTTCCATCCATCATTGTCAAAATCTGCCATTAGCGCCGACCAGCTCCAGTCTGTATTTGAGATTCCTGAGATTTGCCCGATTTCACTGAAAACCGGTACACCGTTTTCGTCAACACCATTATTGATTTGCAGCATATTCCGCATCGACTGATCATGAAAACCAGCCCGCAGTAATTGCTGATATTTATCGTAATTGTCGTCGCCCGCCGTAAGCTTAATGCGCTCATTCGATTCCGGTAACATATCCAGGGTCACGATATCTGTCAAGCCGTCATTGTTGAGATCTGCTGCGTCAGTTCCCATGGAGTAAAGTGAGACGTGTCCGGTTGCGTCGCGGATCACCTCTTTGAATTTTCCGTTTTTCTCATTCAGATACAGATAATCGTTTTCGTTGTAATCATTCGAAATGTAAATATCCGACCAGCCATCGTTGTTGAAATCATTCACATTAATTCCAAGCCCAAAGCTCAAAACGTTCGAAACGATACCCGAAGAATCAGTTACATTAACGAATTTATTTCCATCATTTCTCAATAATTTATTTCCATAAGCAGGATTTTTCTGATTTCTGTAATCCGCTATCAAATTACTGAACCCCGCATATTTTTGAACAGAGTGGTTCAGTAAAAAACAGTCGGTATCTCCATCTCTGTCATAATCAAAAAATACAGCTTGGGTGGTATAGGAATTATCTTCAAGACCATACTGGGAAGCCTTTTCCGTAAAAGTCGGGATTCCGTCTGCTGTTTTTCCGTTGTTTACATAAAGCACATTCCGGCGCAGGTTAGGATCCTGAGCGCCTGCACGACATACGTAAATATCAATCCAGCCATCGTCATTAATATCAACCAGTGAAACTCCGGTTTTCCAGCCTTCATTCAAATCAACGCCTGCCTTTTGCGAGACATCGTCGAATTCCATTTCTCCCTTATTGAGATATAATTTGTTGGCAACCATATTGCCTGTGAAATACAGATCAACCAAACCGTCGTTGTTAAAATCAGCTGCCGCAACGCCACCGCCATTGTAAAAATATCCGTATTGAAGCACGTTATTGTCGGCGTCCTCATCAATAAAATTATTAAAACTTACGCCCGTTTTGCCGGAATCCAGTAAGGTAAAGAAGGTCTCCTTCTTACGGCAGCCGGAAACCAAAAGACTAAAAAAAAGGAAGTAAAAAAAATGTTTCATTGACATAATTGTTTCGCGGCACGGGAGATTAAGATACAAAAAGGCAGGACATATTGCCTGCCTTTTGCCAACTAAATCAACTTCGCTTTATTAATTTTTATCCCACCATAACGGAGTACTTGCTTTGTCTTCTCCATTCAGCAATTTAACCGCTGCGGTCACAGCCTCTCCGTTTGTTTGTTTTTCGGAAGTCAGGAATGGAATACGCCGGATGAAAGTTCCCTTCGGCAAATCTTCATTTTCGGAATTGACAACCGGATATAATTTAGGGAAACGGGTTCTTCTGAATTCTGCCCAGGCTTCCATACCATCGGGATAAAGACCAATCCATTTTTGAGTACCAATTTGTTCACGTTTCACAGCATCGGAGGCTGACTCATCCCACTTAATCGGAATGTTTGACAACGCGGGAGAATTTTGCTGATCTCCAGGTGCAACGGGCTTGTTCATACTATTCACATAGGCCGTGATAGCCGCAGCATCTGTTATACCCCACTGCGCCATTGATACGGAAATACCTTTTTCGTAAAATTCTTTCGGCGTTCCCGTTCCCATGTTCCAGCCGTTCAGTGCTCCTTCTGCACGAAGAAAATAAGCTTCCGCTGTATGCAGGATGTTCTGAGGTGTCGTATAATTGGTATTCCAGGCAGCTCCGCTTCCTGTTACCCAGCGTGTACCAACATTCGAATTATCATCGTTACCGTTTTTGGCAAGCGCCAGTTCGGAAGGAAGCAAACCGTTACGCAAACCGTCAAAAGTTTTCGTATTGGTTGCAGGCTGATAATAAATCCCAATCCGGGGATCGTCATAACCTTTCAACACAGATTCCATGGAAGCACTCATGCGAAACTCATTCCACACCGCAATCCGGCTTAATCCATTGGCATCATCACCGGCAAGATTTTTAACCATATAGGCATCATCCGTAGCGGGATCTGTCATAACTCCTCCTGCAATAGCTGCTTCGGCTTGTTTTTTCGCTTCTGCAGGGTCGACTTTCGAAATCCGCAAAGCAAGGCGCAAACGCAATGTGTTAGCGAATTTGATCCATTTACTTACGTCACCTTTATAAATTAAATCAAAATCTCCGTAAGGCTTATCAGCCGTTTTAGCCTTCAAAGCTGTTGTTGCGGCGTCCAGTCTTATAAAAAAATCTTTATAGATTTCGCTTTGTGCGTCGTACTTCACAGATCTTGCAGGAACACCAGCATCAAAATAAGGAACTGGCCCGTAATAATCTGTCAGGCGGTGGAACGAGTATACCCACATGATGTTTGCCAAAGCATATTCAGCAGAAGCCGGATCTGTCTGTTCGAACAATGTTTTAAGCTGTGGAACTACCTGCGTGTAAATAGGATTCCAGTGGCCAGTCAGCCAGTCGAAGCGCATGAAAAAGCGGTCGGAAGGAAAATAGGTTGCCGAAGTGGCAAAATATTGGGCATAAAGATCGGCGAACAAATTCTGGGCAATCTGATAGGTACCACTTGCATAGGAAGCCTGCTGTTCCGCTCTCGAAAAAAGAAACGGCAATTCTGCCTCACCCAGCACGGTAAGCTTCGTCTTGCTTGTATTCATCTCCTCGAAATCTCCGGTACACGCCTGCCCCATTCCTATTGATCCTATCATGAGACCAACAGCCGCCATTTTTTTATATTTTTTATGTAGTTTCATTTCTAATAATTCTGAGAAAGTGGTTAATAAATCAGGATTCTGCTTGCTATTAAATTAGAATCCCAGTTTCAGGTTCAACCCCATTGTTCTGGATGATGGCAGGTTACCATACTCAACACCCTGGAAATTGCCAGCACCTAAATTCACATCCGGATCAAACGGCAGTTTTCTTTTCTCAACACCCGGAATGTCCAGTATCGCAGAACCGCGGTAGATGAAGAACAGGTTGCGCGCTACGAAAGAAATACGGGCATTTTTGATAAAGAAATTTGGTCCCGTCGGGATGTTATAACCAACAGAAATTTCTCTTAAACGTACATTTGTAGTTTTGTAAGTAAAAAATTCACCCCATGAATACCGCCCGCCTGATACTGTTGTCCAGAAAGTTTCCGCATTGATCGCCGTGGTATTAGGCTCGCCACTGGAACCTACGCCTGGCAATACCCAACCTCCGTCTCTGTTGTTTGTTGTGTAAGCAGCAGTTCCGTCTGCTGCAAAATTCGCCTCAGTCCCGGAGGTCATCACACCGCCAAAACGACCATCAATCAAGAAACTTAACGTAAACTTCTTATAGCTGAACTGGTTGTTCAAACCCATTGTAAATTTCGGGTTAAAGTTACCTATATACTGATTATCAGTTGTTACAACTGGCTTTCCGCCATTTTTCCCTGAATCATCCGGCATAGTAATCAGATAACGTCCCTGCGTATCCTTTGCCCATTTCTGTGCAACCAGATCTCCGTATGAGCCGCCTTCTTTTACGATCGGGCTGGCCGTACGTCCATAACCACCTGCCAGAGGAGCTTCTTTAATATCCGGGTGAAGTTCTACGATCGTATTTTTATTTCTGGCAAAATTAAGCGTTACATCCCAGGTAAGATCTGTTGCTTTCAGAGGTTTTGCGGTTAAAGAAACTTCAATCCCTTTGTTGTTGATTTTTCCTGCATTGATAAACTGGAACTGGAAACCCGAAGCAGGAGCCAAAGCCAGTTTAAGCAGCTGATTGGATGTATTCGAATTGTAATAAGTAAAGTCCAGACCTAATCTTCCGTCGAAAAAACGAAGGTCAGCACCAAATTCCGTTGAAGAAGAAATTTCCGGTTTCAGGTTTTCAGCAGGTTTCGTATCGTCACGAGAAATAAATCCTCCTGTTCCGCCTTGTGAAAACGAGTACGCCTGAACCAACTGATAAGGATCGGTATCATTACCAACCTGCGCCCACGATCCACGAATTTTCGCAAAACTGATCCATTGCGGCATTTGCATCGCATCCGACAAAATCAGGTTTGCTCCAAATGACGGGTAGAAATACGAATACGGTTTAGGTAAAGTCGACGACCAGTCGTTACGGGCAGCAACGTCAACTGTCAGGAAATCCCGGAAGGAAAGTGAAGCCGTTCCAAACACGTAATGCAATTCTTTCTCTGTAAAAGCCGCTCTTTGCTGTAAAGTTGTAGCAAACGACAAGTCAAATTTGTTAGGAACATTCAAGCCGTTTGCAAAAGCGCCCACCTGAGAATATCTCTTGTAGGTTTGCCCTGCTCCGAAATTGTATGTCAAAGCAAAATCTTTACCGAAGTTATTATTACCGGAAACGATCACATCCAGGTTTCTTTCAGAAATATCATTGGTAAAATCTTCAAAAGATCCGCCCGGTCCGGCAAACAGCAATGTTTTATTTGCCCAGCTTCTGGAAACACGGTCATCATAGCGGTCATAACTGATTCTTCCCTGAACGTTTAACCAGTCTGTCAACTGGTATTTCGCAGACCCCAGCAGAATTGTACGATTTCTTTTTTCTGTATCCTTCGTTTTGTTGGTTGTCCAATAAGGGTTCATATAAATTGACGAAGTTGTCCAGTAAGTCGGGTTTCCGGATGCATCTTCATAGTTTTTATAGGTTTCCAGATCCACGCTGCGAGGAACTTTATAAGCATTCATAACCACAGCACTTTCTTCTCCCGAACGAGGTTTATTATTGATCGTCTGGTTGGTATACGTAATTTTCGCATCCGTCGAGAAACGTTTTGTGATCTGTGAATTGATACGCAGGTTAAAAGTATGGCGCATCAAATCATTATTCGGCAACAAACCCTGATTGTAGTTATTGGTATAAGACATATAAGTCTGAACCTTTTCCGAACCAGCAGAAACGCCAAAAGAATTGTTTGTAGAAATCGCATTTCTGAAAAAATCCTTCACGTTGTCAGGATAGGTTGTCGTCGGCGCGCCCCAGCTTGCACTGGCCTTATCGCCTGATACACCACCATTTCCCTGTCCATAAGTATTCTGGAATTTTGGCAGCAGGAAAGGTTTTTCAACCACAACTCCTGAGTTTATATTTGCACTTACTGTTCCTGCTTTTCCTTTCTTGGTTGTGATCATAATTACCCCGTTTGCAGCACGGCTGCCATAAAGGGCAGATGCCGCAGCACCTTTCAAAATGTTCATCGATTCGATATCGTCCGGGTTAATATTGGAAGCACCGTCGCTGCCGTTAACACCACCAAAATCGCTGGTTACCTGTCCCTGAACCGTGTTGTCCACAGGCACACCATCGATTACGAACAAAGCATTATTATTTCCCGAAATTGAACGGTTACCACGCAACGTAACACGTGCAGCCGAACCAGGACCACTGGCTCCTTGCGTAATGACCATACCAGCAACCTTCCCCGAAAGCGTATTGACAAAGTTGGCATCCCGAACATCTGTCAGTTGTTTTCCGTCAATTTTTTGTGTTGCATAAGTAAGTGATTTTGCGCTTCTCTCAATACCCAAAGCTGTTACCACAACTTCTCCCAGACTTTTTACATCAGGTTCAAGATTAACTGTAACATCAGACATTGAAGGCGATACGGCCACTTCTTTGTTGATAAAACCAACGGATGAGAATACAAGCATTGCTTCTCCTGCCGGAACAGCGATGGTAAAACCGCCGTCACCCGCTGTGTTTGTACCTCTTGTAGTTCCTTTCAATACAACGTTAACGCCAGGCAAACCTGCGCCCGTTTCATCATTCACCTTACCCGTGACTTGTCTGTCCTGGGCATAAATCGGTGAAACAAAAAAGGCTACTCCAATAATTGTGAGCAGCCATGATAGTAAATTCTTTCGCATAGGTTACCAGGTTTAGTTTTAATTTTCATAAATCTAAAAATTTTTGTGAACACTAGTATATTATACGGCTGTTTTTTAATTCAGTTTTAATAAAATTTCATTTATACTGATATAAGGTTTATAATAAATTATATTTCTACTAAATATTAGAATATTATTTGTTAAACTGACACTACTTTTTCAAAACTGGCTTCACGCCTGCTGACTTTATTTTTTCAATAATAAACTCGCCTACTCTCCGCCCCTGTTCCTGACCGTTTTCAATGGCATCACGATAATGAATTCCACCATATAATCTGGAAATTGCCGCCTCGGCAGCTGCCTGGCGGAAAGATTGAAAATCTCGTGTAGGCAAGTCAAAAATAACTTCTGTGTTATCTGTGAATGAAAATTTATCTCCTAGAAAATAGGTAAGTGTTTCTGCGACCGCCGTAGAAATTACACTATGCCCACTTGTATATTCCGGGAATGGCGGTGTTTGCAAAAGGGGCTGCCAACGCGGATCGATGTAGCGGTTGATCACCGTTTCCGGACGAATACGGCTGCTTCTGTATTTTTCGTCCCAACAGCTGATAAATGCATCCATCAAAGTTGCCGCCACGATCGAATGAACCATAATCCCATGGTCCAGGTCTACCTTTGCTTTTGTGGTAGCAATACTCGTTATGTTCATCCAATGCCCACCCGGACTTATTTTTTTAAAACCGATGGCCATATGCCCCGAAGTATTAATAGCAAACGGATTACAGTCCCAGTACGAAGCAATAAAGCGTGTTCCTTCATTCAGTTTTTTTCCCGCATCATATACTTCATAAGCCAGTTTATAAAAATCACTGGTACTGTCTTGACTGAAAACAGTCGGTGGTTTTGGTTTAAATTGGCCGCTCGAATCAATCATCACGGGACGGATGGTTTTCCAATGCGGCTCAATTCCTTCGATATATCCGGGAGGCGTGGGAAACCAATAGGCGTCGCCTTTCAAAGGCCGGTAACGAAGACGGGTACTCAATTTTGAGTAATTGTCTTTACTCGAAAAAGTGATAATTTTCCTGGCAACTTCCTGCGCCACTGCCATGGATTGTTCAATCGTCTGATCTGTATATCCCTCCTTTTTCAGATCTGCCAAAAGTTTTTTCTGATCCTCTTCAAGCATATATCCTGATGGTAAGATGATCCTCCCTGTTTCCAGAATACAATATAAAGCTGCGACTTTGTAGTCGTAAGCCGTTTTTGTATCAATATCAATCTTGCCAAGTTCTTTCATATAGGCAGATGGCGAAACAATTGTTTTATTATTTTGAGCAACAATTTCCTGTGCGCCCAGCAAACAATAGGTATAAAAACGGCTGGCGGCTGGTGGATTTGCAACGTCATGGATCATAACCATCGTCAGGGAAAAAATGGCAGGCTGCAAAAAACGATCCAGCTCCTTTTTTGAATTTTGAGCAGTAACGAAATGACTTAGAAATAAACTTAACAGAAGGATTTTTTTCATTACTTTTTTTCTGATTGATAAAATTGAAGCGGTTTGTTAAAAGCTCCAATTACGAGGTAAGGTTCTTTTTTAATCTTAATTTGGATGACCGATTTTACGTCACCCAATACCGAAAGTCCGGAACGCGGCTGACTGATATATTCAAAATGACCTTTGCCATCTCCCTTCAGATAACAACCGTAATTCGCGTCCATACTTCCCAGCTTTAAACGATTATCCGATTTGTTGCCAAGAAGAATTAAATCCTTTTTCCCGTCGTTGTCAAAATCATGATATGTAATCGATGTTACCGGAGCAAACTGCGCCTGAACTGGTAAAATCTGTTTTTCAAATTTTCCATTTCTATTCATGAAACATACCGAGCGGGCCTCATTAAAAGTGAGCTTTCCTGCCTTACTCAAAACCTCGGGTGCAAAAATCTCAGCCATTCCGGCGTTTGCATAATCTTTATAAAAGGCGAATTTTTTCCGCATGGGATAAATCTGGTCGTTCAGCTCATCGCGGCTGACAAACGGATACGATTTCCCTTGTACATAGAAATTAAAAAATGGATCGATCGAACCGTTGTTGTCAAAATCAGCAAAGTAAAGTTCACCCGGTTCCTTGTGTGAAACTTTGATCTGTGAATTCGTCCCGAAATTTCCGGCAACGATATCTTTTTTCCCATCGCCATCCAGATCTTCTATTAAAAGTGAAGACCAGAAACCAGATTCTTCTTCTGAAAAATATTCAGGCGTTTTATCTACAAAACCTTCTTTTGTATTTGCAAAAACTTTAACCGGCATAAATTCTCCACAAATAATCAAATCTTTTCTCCCGTCGTTATCCAGATCTGCCCACTGCGCATCTGTAACCATTCCTGCCTTTGAAAACGGAGCGGGAGTAATAGCAAATTCTCCTTTTCCATTATTTGTCAGTAAAAACGAAGTCGGAGTTTCGGGATATCTACCAGGAATTACGCGTCCGCCCACAAATAAATCCAGATCTCCGTCGCCATCATAATCGCAGGCACGAACGCAGGATTTACTGCTTGCTTTCGTATTAGGCACCGACAAAACAGCCAGACTTAATTTGCCTTTTCCATCACTCAGATAAATCTCATCCTGTAAAGAAAATGTGTTTGGTTCAAAAAGTGAATAACCACCTTTTGCAATATATAAATCATCGAAACCGTCGCCGTTCGCGTCGAAGAACAAGGCAGCAGAATTGGCAGAAACATTTTCGTCCCCTATGGAAAAACCAGCCATTTCTGCGAAAGCTCCCCTGGAATCCTGCAACCAGATTTTGCCCTGCTTATTCTGGTCACCGCTGATGTAAATATCTTCCAGGCCATCTTTATTCACATCGCCCTTGGCAACAACCGGACCGGTTTGAGAATACATCGAAAGCATCAACGGTTGCCGTTTGAAGTCATTCTCATTGAAACCTTCATGCTGATACGTTACAGGACTTCCGGCTTTGGTCAAAACTGTCCGGACCTTTCTAGTATCCGCTTTCACATTTTTTAATTTCCCCGACTGTTTTTCAACAACAAGTAATTGATTGGCCGAAACATTGGTAAGCCATTGCTCCTTCTGGTCAGGCCATACGATTTTCACCGTATCGACTTGTATGTCATGATCCAGCCCGAAGTGGAGCTTTAAGGGTAAACAAGACAGGTATCCCCGGTTTGGATTCACTTCCTGATATTGTTGTCTGCCTTTTGAAAACAGAAAAACCTTTGCCCCTACCGCATTTTTGTTCCCATCCGGTTGCTTCAATTTTATCTGTAAAAAGCTTCCCTTTGATTGCTCCTGACCCATATTCTGATAGACAAAAGCGGGCTCATTAATATTGCTGACCACAAGATCCAGATCGCCGTCATTATCCAGATCGGTATAAACCGCACCGCTGGAAATAGAGGGATTATTCAATCCCCAGACATCCTGCATTTTTGTAAAAGTCAGGTCTCGGTTATTTTTGAAGATATAATTGGCAAGCTTGGTCGAAGGCATTGCTTTGATAAGATCCATCAATAAAAAAGGTTCCTTATTCACCGCCTGCCGGATTTTGTAGTCACCCCAGTATTTTAAAAAATCTTTATTCGTATAATCTCTTAAATAACCATTGCTGACAAACAAATCCTTATATCCGTCATTATCAAAATCAGCCAGTAGCGGACACCAGCTCCAATCCGTATTAGACACACCTGAAATCTGTGCAATTTCACTAAATGTGCCGTCTCCATTATTTAACTGAAGCATATTCCGCATATACTGACGGTTTAGATTTTGCTTCATCATGAGCTCAAAGGACTCATAATTTTCCTGCAACTGGAGTAATTTCTGGCGCTTGTTATCTTCCGGCAACATATCGAGCGACATGATATCCGGCAATCCGTCGTTGTTAAAATCAGCGATATCCAGCCCCATGGAAAACTGGGCGAGATGTCGAAAACACATTTCAGATTCTTCTCGAAAAGTACCGTCACCGTTATTGATGTAGAGATAATCCGGCTCGTTGTAATCATTCGTAACGTAAATATCCTGCAAGCCATCCAGATTAATATCCGCTATCGCGACACCAAGCCCAAAGGTGAGCGGATACTGATAAATTCCAGCTTTTTTAGTTACCTCAACAAATTTGTTATTCTTGTTTTCAAAAAGTTTATTTCCTGCCAGCTCATCCGTTTCCTTCCTGAACTTGGCCAATTCCATGTTATCAATTTTTTTGACACTATGATTCAGCAGGAACATGTCCAGATCGCCATCATTATCGTAGTCAAAAAAATTTGCCTGTGTGCTGTAACTGATATTATCCAGTCCGTATTCTTTTGCCTGTTCAACAAATTTTACCGTTCCGTTTTGGACACCCTGATTGATAAACAGTTGGTTTTTCCTCGTTTCATCATCAACTTTTCCAGAGTAACAAATATGAATATCAAGCAAGCCGTCGCCATTTACATCCGCCATCGTAACACCTGTTTTCCAGCCGCCTTTGCGTCCTTCCAATCCCTTTCCTGCGGAGCTGGTAATGTCCTTAAATTTTATGGGAGAACCTTTTTCACCGGTCATGTTGAGATATAATTTGTTGGACTTCAAATTCGATGTAAAAAACAAATCATCAAATCCATCATTATTAAGATCTCCGACAGCAACGCCGCCGCCGTTATAAAAATACTCATATGCCATCACGTTCAGACTTTCGTCTTCGTTGATGTCATTCTTAAAATCAATATTCGTTTGCCTGGAAGCTAGTAATTGAAAAAGCGGTTGCTGTGCCTGAGCCATTGAAAAGTTAGCTCCAAGCAATAAAACCAGAAATTTGCACACGCTGTTTTTTCTATTCGTCAACATGAATAAGGAAGTAAAAAATGTAACGAAAGATATATCAATAAAACTAAAAAAACTTCAACAATCTGTTGAAGTTAAGATTAATTGTTTTGAAAAAAGGGAGCGGAAGAATATCCTCCGCTCCCTTCGTAAAGTAATTATTTGTCCCACCATCCGCGAGTCAGGAAGTCGTCAAGACCCTGAACTTCAACAGCAGCTTTATAATTAACAGCATTTTTGGATGCTTCAGATGCCGGATATCTCAAACGACGTGGAATTACACCGCCTGTTGCGTTTCCTGCATAGTTTGTTGGAGTCAAAACTGGATACCCTGTTCTGCGCCAGTTAGCGTATGCCTCGTAAGAATTCAAGAAAGTAGCCGCCCAATATTGCGTGTGAATATCTTCCATTTGTGTCGCAGTACTGGTAGTTCTCAACGGGTGAGCAGCAAGATATGCAGCAATACTGGCATCAGAAATCGTTGCTCCATAAATTGAGAACAGACTCATTGCAGCAGTTACACCTTTATTGTAATGTGTTGCCGCAGCAGCATCTCCCCATCCACGTACAGCCGCCTCTGCCAATAAGTATTCAACTTCTGCATATGACTGGAATACGGTCGGAGCAGTCTGGCTTGCGATGTAATTCAAGTTGGCTTCTGAGTAAGTTGCCAATGAAGCATCATTCCAGCTAGGGATCAGGTTTTTGATCGTTGTTGCGTCATAACCATTAGGTAAGCCTTTCTGAACAGCTGGCGCTGAACTTGTCGGCAATGCATTTCTATCAGCATTTCCTTCCCATAAAGTTGCGATGTACGGCAAGCGAGGATCGTTGTTTGTCTGCAAAAAGTCAACCAGGGTTTTGCTTAGCTTACTATTTGCTTTTCCTTTAAGGTTAGCAGCATCGTATTCCTGCGTTCTCAATGTGTTTGCATCAAGGTTCCAGTTATTATCGTTTGTATTGTAGTGTAACAATCTTGCTACATCCGCATTACTTGTCATAACACCGCCAGCAATTGCCTTCTTAACATAAGTTTGTGCAGCAGCAGCATCAACTTTTGTCAAACGCATACCCAAACGAAGCATCATAGAATAAGCGAATTTTTTCCATTTCGCCACATCACCTGAATAAAGAACATCAGCCGCTCCAAAAGTTGCTTTCGATGCATCCAGTGCCGCAGCAGCTTCGTCCAGCTCTTTCAGCATATCCATATAAATGAACTGCTGAGTATCGTACTTAGGTGCTGTTACGCCAGTGATAAATCCTTTACCCGCTTCCGAGTAAGGTACATCTCCATACAAATCAGTCAGACGGTGGTAAATGAATGTTCTCCAGATACGTGCCATATTATATTTGTTACTCAACGTGGCGTCATCCTTCGTGAGATTAACAATCTGCTCAATCTCTTTTACCTGATTTGCATAAGCTGTTTCGAAATATGCGCTGTAATATTCTACGTTTGACAGATACTTATCACCTGACCAGTACGTATTCAGTGAAGCAAAATGCTGGATCATCGCACCTGCATAAATAAGGTTTCCGCGGTGATTTTCGTATCCTGTTCCACCCGTTTTTACGATATTATAAGTAAAAAGGTTTTCCAGAATCGGTGTTGTTACAGCATTAGGGTTGTTATTTAATTCTACAAATCCCTTATCGCAAGACGTTGTTACCAAACCTGCGGTGAAAATTCCACCCAGAAGAGCAAGTTTTGATTTATTGATATATTTTCTCATTTCTCAGATCAATTTTAGAATTTAACCATAAGGTTTAAGCCATAGCTACGTGTTGGAGGAACCCCGAACATTTCCAAACCTTGCGCATTTCCACTGTTAAATGTAGACTCTGGATCAACATTTGGCGTCTTTTTGTAAAGAATAAAAAGGTTACGCGCTACAAATGAAATGCTTGCTGACTGTACTGGAATTTTACCAAACAGAGATTTTGGCAAACTGTAACCCAGAGTCATCTGACGAAGTTTCACAAAGTCAGATTTGAAGATTGACTCATCTGTGATGGTAGTTGCAATTCCCTGGTAGTATGTCTGTGCTGAAAGAGTTTTTGTAAACTCTGCACCATTCTGATCTACTCCGCTAACTGTGATACCGTTTTCACGAACTCCGTTTTCAGCAGTTTCTTTCAAAAGACCACGGGACATTGCGAAAGCATTTGTAGCAGAATAGATGTATCCACCAAACTTACCGTCAAGCAAAACGCCTAGTGAAAGACTTTTGTAAGAAATCGTGTTTGTTAAACCTAATGTAATAGGAGGAACACCACGTGCCAACATTTCGAAATCGCCTTGTACCGGAATACCCGTTGCACTGTTATAAACCACTTGTCCATTTTCGTTGCGTTTCATTCTTGAACCGGCAATCATACCATATGGCTCACCTTCGAAGTGATAGATATATGCATTACGAGTACGTGATTCGTCGAGAGATAACGTAGGAAGACCTTCGGCAATTCTGACAACTTTGTTGTCGTTGTAAGCCATATTGAAACTTACATTCCATGACAAACCATTTGAAGATTTGAAAGGCGTTCCGGACAATAACAATTCGATACCTTGGTTTCTAACTTCACCAACGTTTAACAATATATCAGAATAAGAGCTCGCAGAAGAAGTCGAAGCCTTAACCGGGTCATTTGTAGTTACACGCTTGTAATAAGTCAGATCAAGATTGATTCTGTTCTGGAATAACTTCGTTTCAAGACCGAATTCAGTAGTTGTTGATGTGTTTGGTTTCAGATTCTGATTAGGAATCGTGTTAGTACCAATGTTCATCAAAGGATAGCTTGAATATGGGTTACCTTGCAGCGAATAAGTAAGATTAAGTGCATAAGGATCAGGATAACCGCCACCCACTTGTGCCCACGATCCGCGAAGTTTTGCGTAAGTCAGCCAGTTTGGTTTTGATTTCAAAGCATCGGACAGGATATAACCAAGTCCAAAAGATGGATAGAAAATATGGTTATTTTCTTTTGCAAGCGTCGAGAACCAGTCCTCGCGACCTGTGAAAGTAAGGAACAAGATATTTCTCCAGCTTACATCCGCTGAGGCAAATAACGAGTTAATTTTAAACGGCTTGTATTCAATATTACGATCGCTGCTGGTAAGGTTACCAAGGAAATAATTGAAAGGAATTACGAAATTACTTCCGCCGATGTACATGTTCTGGTTAACGCGGTACATTTGGTTTCCTCCAAGAATTGCATTGAAACTAAAATCTCCAACTTCCTTATTAAGACCTAAAAGTAATTCTCCGTTTGTTTCGTTGATCTTACGTGCATTTTGTCCCATTGAACCGGCAGTTGCATAAGCGATACCCGTAGGTTCAATACTTACCAGATCAATAGAGTTTAAATCCGTACCCAAACGACCTCTGACATATAGCCAGTCAGCAAGATTATATCTTAAACTGAAAGATCCCAGGAAACGCTTGCGATCATCGCTGTTTTTAACGAAGTCAGTCGCGAAATATGGATTTTGAGAGTAAGTACTTCCGTTCCAAAGCATTTCATAATTTCTGCTGTCTACACCCGGGGCAAGATTTCTGATGTCCACGTTTGTTGCAATCATGTAAGCTGCAAAGTTCGGGTTTTTCGGAGTGTCCGAAAGGAAACTTCTGTTTCTTCCTTCTTCAATGTTATACTGTGCAACGCTTTCAAAAATAAGTTTCTTCGCAAGATTTGCATTGACACTTAAATTGAAAGATTTTCTGTTGAACGACGCATTAGGAACAACGCCTTTTGAATCTGCATTCGATGCTGAAAATCTAAAATTCATTTTTTCATCACCTCCTGAAACTGCCACTGTATTCGAGAAAGTTGTTCCTGTCTGATAGAAGTTTTCTATGTTATTCTTTTGTGCAGAATATGGACGGGCAACACCGTCAAACTGAATCACTGATTTAGAGGGATCTAACTTGGCACCCCAGGAAACAGCTCCGTTTGCGATAGCTTCATCTTTACTTGTAGGGGCAACACCTTGCGCAACACCACCACCCGCAACAGCTGCCTGAGTACCTGATCCGTATAGATACTGCCAGTCAGTCAGGTTACGTACTTTTTCAGCAGTAAATGTCCCGCTGTATTCTACACCAATACCTTTGCTTCCTTTTCCGCTTTTAGTCGTAATAAGGATAACCCCGTTACCAGCTCTTGAACCATAAAGTGCCGCAGCGGTTCCTCCTTTAAGTACAGAAATGGATTCGATATCATCTGGGTTGATACTATTTAAACCATCTCCTGTATCAAAACCTCCCCACATACCCGCGCTTCCAACGTTTGTATTATCAATAGGAACACCGTTTATTACATATAAAGGCTGATTACCACCGCTCAATGATCCATTACCACGGATAAGTACGCGGCTGGATCCGCCAGGACCTGTTGCAGTACTTGTAGCATTAACACCTGCTATTTTACCTGATAATGCGTTACCAAGGTTGATTTCTCTTGCTTGTGTAAAATCACTTCCTTTAACTTCACTCACGGCGTAAGCAAGTCCTTTCTTATCTCTGGAAATACCCAAAGCCGTTACCACAACCTCTTCAAGATTAGCTGCGTCTACTACCATTTTCACTTCAACTTCAGCCTGGTTTCCAACAGTAATTTCCTGGCGTGAATAACCAATTGAAGAAAATACAAGAATTGAATTACTGCTTACACCCGAAACCCGGAATGTTCCGTTGACATCTGTATTTGTTCCGCTGTTGCTCCCCTTAACAGTGACCGAAGCACCCGGCAACCCTGCCCCGTTTTCGTCTAGAACTTTACCAGTTACCGTTTTGTCCTGAGCAGACACAGGCAAAGCGGTAAAGATTATTCCCAGTAACATTAAAATACCGGAAAATAGCTTGGGTAATTTTTCTTTCATAAATAAGTTACTTTTTTAAAATTTAACATAGGTTGCTGTCAGAATTGCAAAATTTTATCACACAATTCTTATAATTCTACAAATATGTTAATATAATTTTAAATTAAATAATTTTAATTAATCGACAACTGATTTATTATAATTTTTTAAAAAGAATATCTAATATAATATTGTAAAAGTTATAACCAAAACAAATATTGTTTTGGCAACTAAATGGTTTTAGCAGTGACAAAAACAGTATATTTGCTAAAAAAAGCGGTTGTCAAAAAAAATGACAACCGCTTCAAAAAATTTCGATTTGTAAACAAGTTTTCTAATTATCCTCCGGGTAAGGCACGAATATAAAACCGGAAAAATCACCGATTAGTGCAAACAGACAACAATACTCGTCCGGGTTTTTATAGTTCTCTTTAAAGAGCAAAACCGACTCTTCTCCGATCAGTTTGCGCTCTACAAACTCGTTCATGTAAGAAGCACGATAGTTGTAGCGGTTCGTCAATTCTGTTGACCCGATAAGCAAAACTCCCAGATCAACTTCTTCGTTTGTGATAACAAAAATCGGATTTTCGGAAAATCCACGTTTTCTGATCTGGTAAGATGCGTCTTTCAATTGATCAGCTACCCGGACAAAATCCTGAGATACCTGCCCCATCAGTTTACGGTTCAACTCTGGCGAGTTGGCGTCGTCCATCAGGGAATTTTCATTACTATTGTTAATCATAATTTAGCTATCGGCAGTCGGCTATCAGCTTTTTGGCATTAGCTCTCAACCTTTATTTTGTTTTTATGTTCGCTCCGTACAATACTCCAAAATTTTATTACTAACAGTCGACCGCCGATTAAAGACGGCCGGACCAGCCTCGACGAAAGTCAGAATTACATTCTTGCCGCGAGCAACAACGTCAGATCTTTGTATCGCATATTAAAGCTTCTCGCGATGTGTGAATTTGTCAGCGTTCCTTTATGACAATATACTCCTTTCATAAACCAACGATTTGCATAAATCATTTCCTCGATACCGCCAATTGTTCCGGTTTGCAGTAAAAAAGGCAAGAATACATTACTCAAAGCCGTACTTGCCGTGTTGGCTACACGTGATGGAATATTGGGTACACAGTAATGAATGACGTCATTAAACTTGAAAGTCGGATTCTTGTGCGTAGTCATTCTTGACGTCTCAAAAGAGCCACCCTGATCAATACTGACATCAATTATTACCGAACCTGGTTTCATTTGAGAAACCATTTCTTTGGTAACCACCATCGGGCTCAGCCCATTTTCGGCACGCATCGTTCCAATGACCACATCGGCCCGGCTGATTGCCTCTGCCAAAGTATCCGAATCGATAATGGAAGTATAAAGATTCTGGCCGATGGAATACTTCAATCTTTGCAAACGATAAATATGTTTATCAAAAATTTTGACGTCAGCCCCAAACCCGATCGCAGCTCTGGTTGCATATTCAGCTACCGTTCCTGCTCCTAAAATCACAATTTTACTTGGGGGCACACCGGTAATTCCACCCAAAATTATTCCTCTTCCGCCGCTTGGATTTGAGAGATATTCCGCTGCAATCAGCAAGACGGTACTTCCAGCAATTTCTCCCATCGCACGGATAATCGGTTTCCCTCCTACCTGATCACCGATCAGCTCATATCCAATTCCGGTTATTTTGGCATTATTAAGTCTTTCGAAATATTTTTTTTCAAGTGTTGGCAAGTTAAGTGCAGAGATCAACGTTGTCCCGGCTTTCAAGTAGTCAAATTCTTCCTCAACCAACGGCTCCACTTTTAATACCAGATTTGCCTGGTAGACTTCTTTTGGGCTTGGAACAATTTTCGCTCCAGCTTCACTATAATCGTGATCTGAAAAATTAGCACCCTTCCCTGCATTTTTTTCTACCCAAACTTCGTGACCATTTCTGACCAGAATACTGACCGCATCCGGTGTAAGCGCAATCCTGTTTTCCTGCAAAGAAACTTCTCGGGGCAAACCAATAAGTAAAGAATTCTGATTTTTTCGTGTTGCCAGTAATGACTCCTGCGGATACAGTGCCGACTGTTTCGCCAATTCTTCAAAACCAGTGATTTGAGGCTGTGCCATGGAATGGGTAAAAATTAAATTACAAATTTAGATGAGTAGTGTTTTATAATAAGATCCGGTTGATTATTTCTCCTCTTGAATTTCCAGCACCCGCCCGCCGTTTTCGTCCAGGTTCAGGTTGAGCAGCATGTGAGGATATGGCCAGAGTGATTCAATTTTTTCAGGCCATTCCACAAAACAAAATCCGCCCGAATCAAAATATTCCTCAACGCCAATGTCCAGCGCTTCAAATTCAGTTTTGATACGATAAAAATCAAAATGATAAACGGGAAGGCCTTTTTCTGTGATATATTCGTTGACGATTGAAAACGTCGGGCTTTGCACGATCGACTTGACGCCCAGCTGTTCACACAGTTTTTTAATTAATGTAGTTTTACCAACTCCCATAGAACCGTTGAATAACCAGACAGGGACATGTTTCCCGATACGTAGCAAAGAGGCCGCAACAGTATCTAATTCGGATAATTCTTGGAAACGGATTGTAGCAGGCAATATATTCATGTTACAAAAATACTACAATTAAAATACACTAATCACAATTTTTGAAAGACAAATCTTTGACCGGCTTTCTCATTTCCTGTCCAATTTCGGAGGACACTCACTGACATATCCGAATATCAAGCCGTGACTCGCGACGATCAGGTTTGTTTTTACCATATTAAATCTTAAAATAATAACTATAATTGCGGGTTGGATCGTCGTTTACTCGTCAAAAACGTAGAAACTTCCCATTCGTTTTCGCTACTAAACCCGTTAATTATGTCACAAGAACTTTCACGCAGAAACTTCCTGATCAATGCTGCGCTTGCAGGAAGCATATTACCCCTGGTATCGGAAAAAGCATTTTCGCGAAAATCATCCATAAATGCAGATGTACCGAAAATCAATATTTTTTCCAAACATCTGCAATTTCTAAACTACAAGGATATGGCCGAAGCAGCGAAAGAAATCGGATTTGACGGCATAGATCTGACGGTACGTCCGAAAGGCCATGTCTTGCCCGAACGCGTAGAAAATGATCTTCCGATGGCGGTTGAAGCGATGAAAAAAGTAGGATTTTCGCCTCTGCTCATGGCGACTGCAGTGGAAGATGCTCAAAATCCTTTGGACAAAAAAGTGCTGGAAACGGCGGCAGCGCAGGGTATAAAATATTACCGGATGAACTGGTATAAGTATAATGATCAGAAAACGATTCCACAGTCATTAATCGAATACCGTGAAAAAATTACAGGATTAAGTCAGCTGAATAAAAAACTTGGCATAACGGGATGTTATCAAAATCATGCAGGGAGAATGGTTGGTGCTTCGCTGTTTGAAATTTGGGAAATTTTACAAAAGGCAGATTTGAATCATATGGGCGCGCAATATGACATTCGGCATGCAACGTTGGAAGGCGGACTTTCCTGGCAAACGGGCTATAATCTGATTGAACCAAGTATTAAAACAATTGTGCTGAAAGATTTCATGTGGGACAAAAGCAGTGGCAAATGGGCGCCGAAAAATGTGCCATTGGGAGAAGGAATGGTTGATTTTATAACTTATTTCAAATTATTGAAAGCTCATAATATACAAGTACCGATTTGTCTGCACCTTGAATACCCACTTGGCGGAGCAGATCAGGGCGCGGATAAAATTACGGTTGCTCCAAAAACCGTTTTTGATGCAATGAAAAGAGATTTACAAAAAGTAAAGGAATTATGGCAACAAGCCTGACATCGATCAAATTTCGTTTGTTCGTCCTAAATTAACCTTGATGATAATCACAGTTCCTTTTCCGGGCTGTGAATCCATAATAAATTGACCCTGAAGATAGTCGTCCACTCTGGCTTTCATATTTTTCAGACCTTCGCCACGTAAGACATTTTCCATCGTAAAACCCTGGCCGTTATCTTCAATGATGACGGTCAGCAGATTTTCTTCCCGTATCAACTGTACATTGATCAACGTCGCGCGGGCGTGTTTCACACAATTATTCAGCGCCTCAATGATCACAATGTATAACGCGCGCTCGGTATCCGCTGGAATTCTTTGATCCATGCCGACAAAATCAAAACGAAACTCCGGCCTGGGAATATGACCGAACATTTGTTCCAAAATAGCCGGAAGTCCCATTTTCTCTAATGAAGAATTTCGCATACGGTCAGCAATTGAACTGATATTTTCGCTCAATATGCTGACAAGATTATGCACCGGCGTCCACCAGCTGGAGTTGGAGTCGGCAAAATATTTATTCTGTAAATATTCAAGGTTTAGCTTAACAGCGGAAATTTGAGACCCGATAATATCATGCAGATCGCCAGCAATCAAAACCCGTTCCTTTTCCTGTGATTTTATCTGAGTTAATAAAATTTCCTTTTGCAGCGTTTTTCGGTGGTCAAAATCAAGTTTAAACCGGAAAGCAAGGCCGCAGGTTAAAGCAAACATTTCAAAAAGTGTTGCGTAATAATAAATTTCATGAATATTCTGAACCGGAATACTATTAAGATCCGAACCGGCTTCAAGCATCACAGCGACTGAAACCGGTGCCGTTCCCAGCAAGAAAAGCCAGGCAGGAACATATCCCTTTTTCAAACTCTGATAGACATAAACCAAAGAAATAGTGCTCAATGCCATCATTGGCGGGTAGAACAGTGCTCTTACATCAAATAACGGAATGCCGATGGATATGAAAAAGAAAAGCATAACCAACTGAGTAGCAACGATCACTTTTGCGATAATTGCTAATCTGGTTTGCTTAAAAGGAGAAATCATCAGATATTTTTCCGCAAACAAAACATATAAGGCAGGAACCAGGGCGGCAATAATTGCATACATATCTTTTGTGATGACGATATGTGGCAGTTTATCAAAAAGCAGAAATGTATAATCGTTGTAAATCAGCATGATCGACAACGAACAAAGCACACAACCCAGATAATAGGCATATAGCCAGTCGCGGAATAATACTACCAATACCACACTGAACAACAGCATAATCCCCATTCCCCCGATGTAAAAACTTTGGAAGAAAGTTTTTCTCTGCAAAAACTGCTTTGCCTCCGATTCTTCATATAATGTAAACGGGGAAGCAGTCAGCCTGTAATTTAAATTTCGGATTCGGGTCCAGACTGTATATTCCTTTCCGGGCAAAACATCAAAGGTCAATGTGAGATAAGGACTGGCATGTTCGCGGTAACGAAGCGGAATGTGGCTGCCGTTGATGGGAAAAGTTTTAACGAGGGAATCTCCAAGGGTAAGAAAGGTTTGAAGCGAATCGATCCCTTTTGTCAGCAAGGTCAGCTTTTTACTTTGATCAGAATTATTTTTTACTGAGAACCGAAGCCAGTGAGGGTAAGGATTTTCGCCAAAATTAGGATTACTTCCCTGAAATGTTTTCCATTCCTGCCTGCCGGAGATTTCAGAAAATTTCAGCGTCTCAGAAGAATCCGGAAAATATTCTATTTGATTTGAAAAAAGAATCGATCTAAAATCGGCAGTTACATCAACTACCTGTTGACTTTGGGATTCTGAGGCAAGAAAAAGTAAAGCAATTATTGTAAAGAATCGTATCATTCAAGTAGAGGTTGAGTTACTTAAAGATACATTTATTAATTAAAAAAATTCATTTCGTAAGCCAATCTTACTAAGTGTGCGGCGTTGCGGGCATTAAACTTCCTGATCAGATTTTGACGATACTCGTTGACAGTATCTTTCTTTAAAGACAAAACTTCCATCATATCCTCAGTGGAAAGTCCATCCGCCAACAATCTTAAAATATCTTTTTCCCGGGGCGTGAGCAAAACTCCGTCTTCCGTAAAGCGGTTTTCATCCTGTCGTTTTTCATTTAAAATCATCTCCACTTCTTTCTGGAAATATTTCTCACCCATTTGAATTTTTGTTATTGCAGATATAAGTTCCTGATAACCTGCACTTTTCAAAACATAACCATCAGCACCCAAAGCGATTGCTTTCTTTATCAGCTCACAATCCCGATGGCTGGAAACGATAAGCTTCCGGATATTTATCGCGTGACTTTTAATAAATTCAAGAATTTCAAAACCTGTCAAACGGAGCGAATGACTGTTTCTGGTCTGCGGCATACTCAGATCAAGCAATAAAACGTCCGCGTTGCTTGCCTGAAGTTTAAAGATCACCTCATGATACGTCTCAGCAAAGCCCGTCACAATAATATCTTCCCGATTTTCGAACAGTTTTTCATAGCCCTGAGCGACTAAAGTGTGGTCTTCGGCGATGAGTATACGGATGGGCATTTTGAATCGAGCTTAATTTAATAATGGCAATACTACAAAACTTCGCAGATAATGCAATCCCCTAAAAATGGGGGTTTGCGGGCAAACTACAACTACGTAACATTGTATGAAACAAGAACATAACCGACCTGACTCAGCACTCTTAATTTCAAAAACTATGGACTCAACCCTGAAAATTTCAAGTTTTGCGAAAACTATTGAATTGTCTAACAAAATTCCACTGAGAAGTAACGGAAGACTCGAATATTTACCAATTGAAAATGTGGAACATATCGAAGCAGCCCGCAACTATTCGATCATCCACGCATTGAACGGCAAAAACTGGGTTAGCTCAAAAACGCTCCAGGCTTTCGACGATCTGTTAAATCCATCTTCCCAGTTTCTTCGCCTGCACCGCTCCCATCTTGTGAATTTATCGCTGATCGTCGATTGTTTTTATGAGAATGATTCTTTCGTTGTATTGTTAAGGAATCAGAAAAAAATCCGGGTGGCGCGCAGGCACATCAAGCGCGTACGATCAACGGTTATGAATATAAATTGCGCTTAAAATAAAATCGAAAATTGCTTCTTATATATTTCATCAACACAGAATTCAGCAAACTATACATACTAGAACGTCGGCCGGAAATGGCCGGCGTTTTTTTATTAGCATGAAAGATTTTTCATTGATTTTGGTGGAAAATAGTGAATTTGTCGTCTTTCATAAAGTAACCTGATTTTTCACATGTGTTTTGAAAATATGGTTATTTCTAATATTTCTTGACTCTCTATGGGTAAAAGTTAACTTTGCAAACTCAATTCCGGCTTCATTTTCGGCCGTTCTAAATTTATCATTTATCTATTCCTTAACATATGTCTTCAAAAATTCTTAACGTTGGTCTTATAGGTTTTGGACTTTCCGGACGTTATTTTCATTCCCCTTTCCTTTCGATAAATCCACGTTTTAAACTAAAAACTGCTGTTGAAAGAAGTAAAAATGAAGCCCAGGAATTCGATCCAACCATCGAAAATGCACGCTCTATTGATGAGCTTCTGGCGGATGAATCCATTGACGTAGTTTTTATCTGTACACCAAACAGTACGCATTTCCAGTATGCTATGGATGCGCTTGAAAATGGAAAGCACGTTGTTATTGAAAAGCCATTTGCAGCCACAGAACAGGAAGCAAAGAAACTTGTTGACCTGGCTAAGGAAAAAGGATTAATACTGACTGCTTACCAAAATCGTCGCTGGGATTCGGATTTTTTAACCATCAAAAAACTCTTGGCAGAAGGCAAACTTGGTGATGTTGTCGAATATGAATGCCGTTACGACCGCTTCCGCCCTGTTGTTCCGACGGAGTCATGGAAAGAGAAAAAGGTGGACGTTGGCGGAAATTTATATAATCTTGGACCGCATTTGCTGGACCAGGCTCTGGTATTATTCGGTGCGCCGGAAACGGTCACGGCCGATGTCAGCTCAGTAAGACCAAACAGTGAAATTGACGATTACTTTGATATCAGATTGAAATATGCAGACAAGCTGGTTGTCTTGAAATCAAGTTTAATGGTTTACGACAACTTCCTGCGCTATACAATTCACGGAACAAATGGCTCCTTCATAAAAGGCGGCCTCGATGTTCAGGAAGAAACCTTACGTAAAAATGTATTGCCAGACCAGCAGCCCTGGGGCGTTGAACCAGAAGATCGCTGGGGAAAACTTTCAAGTCCGGATTATACAGGAATCGTAGAAAGTGAAGCAGGAGATTATATGCCTTTTTATGATAATGTTTATGAAGCAATCGTTGAAGGTGCTGAACTTGCCGTTAAGCCGGAAGAGATTTTAAGAACTTGCCGCGTGATCGACCTTGCTTTCCAAAGCAGTCAGGAGAAAAAAGTTATGGTCTACTAAAAGCAACCGGTTTTCAGCTAAAAATATTTAGTAAATTTTAAGAATCGCCGAAGGAATTAAGTTTCCTTTGGCGATTCTTTGTTTTGTATCCATTTTGTTTCAAAACCTGTCGCTCCATCAGGTAAAGATCAATTATTAGAATAAAATTAGAAATAGTACTTTTCTCCCATTTTAAGAAAAAAGTAACCCGGAGATACAATTCTTTAAATACAATATTTTCTAAATTTGCAATGGTACGAAAATCGGCAGTTGACAATGAACTTAATTGTTGAAAATCGGATTAAAGGACTAGTTAAAATTTAAAACAGATACCAGGAAATAAAGTCTTTGTATTTGTTTGATTGATACCTCTTCTATCATAACATGAGAAAATTATTACTTGTCAGCATATTTGCTGTTCAGGCTTTTAGTGCCTATTCACAAACTTATGACTTTTTAAAAGAGCATAATAACAAAGGAAAAGTGTTCGTATCCTGGGGCTGGAACCAGAGCCGATACACCCATTCCGACATACGTTTCAAAGGAAGCGACTATAACTTTACCCTAAAAAGCGTAGTGGCAAGAGACCGCCAAACCGGGTTTTCTTTACGCTACTTCAATCCTTCGAAAATTACTATTCCGCAGTATAATTTCAGAATTGGATATTTCATTAACTCGAAGTATAGTATTTATTTTGGTTTTGATCATATGAAGTATGTAATGCAACAGGATCAGACCGTTAAAATCAACGGAAAAATCGCTGGTTCCGGCACGGACTATGATGGTATTTACAACAATGAATCTATTAAGCTGACAGGAGATTTTCTAAAATTTGAGCATACGAACGGCCTTAATTATCTCAACCTGGAATTGCGAAGAATGGATAATCTTTTCGACCAGCGCACTTTGAAGATCAAGAATATTGATATCAATGTTATCCAAGGCATCGGTGCCGGATTACTTTATCCAAAATCAGATGTCACCCTTCTTAATTACGATCGAAATGATCAATGGCATGTGGCAGGTTACGGGATGAATCTGGTGGCAGGATTAAATGTAACTTTCTTCAAACATTTCTTTATACAAGGGGAAATGAAGGGTGGCTACATCAACATGCCGGATATTTTAACAACGAATTTTATTGAAGACCGGGCAGCTCAGCACTTTTTCTTCGCACAGGGGAATGTCAATTTTGGAGTAACGATTAAGTTATAACATACCCGATTCTAAAGACAAATCCCTGACCAACCAGATTAAAGCTGATTCGACAGGGATTTATTTTTGAAACATATCAACGTTTCATCAAAGTCAAAAACTCACACGGGCTTTTTCATCATAATATCAGTTTGCTCGTCTTCTCCAAATTTGAATATATGCTTATCAAAGGCAACGAAACCGTTTTTTTCATAAAATCGTATAGCCTTCAGATTTTCTTCCCAGACACCCAGCCACAAATACGTTTTGTTTTGAAGCCTTGCTGTTTCAAGCGCTCTTTCAAACAAAACCTGACCAACCTTTTTGCCTTGATGTGCTTTTTTAACGTAAATCCGTTCAATTTCCAGTGAGATTTCATCTTTCAGCTCAGTCTGAGCTTCGCCCGCATTTACTTTTAAATAGCCTACGGGCATTTCCTCTTCCCAGGCGATAAAAAAATGTGATCCGGGACGATTCATTTCTTCTGCCATCTTATTTTCACCGAAGTTTTCATCCAGATACTTTTTCATATCAGCTTCGGTATTTGCTTCCGCAAATGTTTCAAAGAAGGTTTCTTTTGCAATTGCCTGAAGGTCTTTCAGGTCGTCAAGTGAGGCTTTAAGAACTACCACTATATTTTTTATTTATATCCGAAACCAAATTTAAACATTGGTGAACTTTAAATGAAGACCAATTTTGAAATTGCAGGTAGTCCGCCCGGAAGGATAGTTTACACGCAGATTTTTTCGAATTAGTTAACAAGTTCGTTTGCAGCACGTAAATATCTTATGAGGCAAATTTTTTCTACTTTGCCCCTTCTAAATCGAATAGTGAAATATTTATATGAACTGGATTACGCGAGAAAAACCTAAAATTGACCGAATTGCTTGCCCCTGGCTTATTAGGCGATTTATTGACCCCGATGCGTCCATTTTTTTTGTTCCGGAAAACCAGGTTGCAGAATTGTCAAGAACATTGAACGCTATTCCATTTGATATTCCAGGCGTAGAATATTCCCATCACGAGGATCGCTGCACCTTTGATTATTTTATTGAAAAACATAATTTGACTGACCCTGCTCTCCTCATCATGTCTACAATAATTAGAGGTGCCGATACTGACGACCATTCGTTAGCCGCGCAGTCGTCCGGGCTTTGGGCGATATCAGCCGGGCTAGCTTATAATATTGAGGACGATCAACAACTTCTTAATCAGGGAGTTGTTATTTATGACGCATTGTATAGCTGGGCTAAAAATCTTCAGTCGACAAGACATACCGAAAGCCCGACTGAGCAACTTCTGCTGGCCGTTTTGCATGCCTATATGGATCCAAACAACAAGCGAAAACCACCTGCATGGGTGAAGGAGTTGAAGCTGATGATTCAGGATCAAATCGATATGAACCTGACGCTAAGCCTAACAAATCTGGCAGAGAGCGTTAATATAAATCCGACTTATGTTTCCCGTTCATTTGCCCGCTACTTTGACGATCTTTCATTTGGAGAATACATTCGGAAACAAAGAATTGACAAAGCAGTCCAACTTCTTGAATCCACCAGATATAGTTTAACTGAAATCGCATATCTGACCGGCTTTTCAGACCAAAGCCACTTTACCCGCATCTTTAAAAAGCAGATGGGGCTGCTGCCGTCGGAATTTAGAAAATCCGGTAAAGGTAAAATACGTACCAAAGATTAAAAATCATTCTATTTTCCCAGAAGAAGACGCCGTAATCTTGACACTTAAAATAGTACGGTATGAACTTCAAAACACTTTTCCACATTAAAAATGCTGTCTTACGTTGCAGCATTTGTGTTATTACTGCATTTGCAACAGCGCAGCCCCTGGCAGCACAAACGGCATTAGTTCCATCTTCTACATTTCCGCGAATGACCGCTTATCAGGGAATTTTACATCCGATCGTTACTTTCGATAAGGATCATGTGGAAAGTAACTTCAAAAACTACTATGTGGTCGGATTTCCGATCGGGTTAAATCTTTGGAAAACAAAAAAGCTAGGGTTTTCAGTCGAAATGGTTCCCGTTATTCGTGCTGAAAATGGGAACAGTCGGGTGGCAAATGTGATTTTTCACCCAGGAGTATTAATTAATATGGGTCATGATTTCACTTTTGCGGGTAGAGTTGCATTTGAAACATCCGGCAGGTATGGCATAACGCCGGTTTTCAATAAGATTGTTAAAAAAGGAGCTACCAACAGCTACTTTGTAGCCATTCCGTTACCTGTGCGACTTGGAAATAATCACCCTGTTTCGCTTACAGCCGGATTGCAATTCGGTATAATTTTTTAAATCCTACCAGCAAGGCTCTAACTGGAAAGCAAAAAGGAGATAGCAAGCTATCCCCTTTTTGAAATTTTTATAATTCTGCTGATTACCTCAGCTTAAATTACTTAACCGCAGTTACTAAACGTTTTGTTTCAGTAGCAATTACGAAAGGTTTTTCAGTGATTTCAGTTCCATTGTTTACAATGAAAGTGTAGTTACCATCCAAAAGGTTAGACAGGTCAAATACTTTTGAATAATTTTCAGACTTAGGAATAGCAGAGCTATAAAGCACTGATCCATTTTCGTCTTTAATCGTTACAGAAGATTTTTCTTTAACACTGTCAAGTTTCAGTCTGAAAGTAAGGTTATCAGCAGAAACCAATTCGATTGCAGCAGCGCTTGAGTTGTTAACTTTTTCGCCAGCGAATGAGAAACTTGCAGTTGATACTCCCACCAAAACTGCGATTGCTAAGATTGTTTTTTTCATGATGTCTCTAATGTTTTTATGTTGTTTAAACTTTCTGTTAAGAATTGTACTTTACAGATATTGTTAAATTAAATTCGTAATTCTAAGCTATTCTTCTGAAAGCGCCTTTTTTCTTGATTTCGATATGTCAAAGGTAGGTAACAATCTTAATACAAGTCAATAAGAAAGATTTGATTATGAAAAGTTCATTTCACAGTCCTATGTTAATATTAGAATTATCCTATACTTATAATAAAAGTACAACAAGTAGTTTAAAATTTGACAATAGTATTTTTACTATAAAATCACAACTCATTGTATTATTCTAATAAATAGTACTCTTTTAGACTTTACATAAATATTTCGTGAAAACCGCTCTGAATAACTGATTTCCAATTTGTAATATTAAATCTCCAGAATAGCCTATTTTGAGAAATTGCCAGGGGCAAGCGGATTTTCTATTGTTGGATTTGATAAAAAAATCTTTCTCACAAATACGCTGAAATCAAAGTGTTTACGTCTGCCACGCTACCCAAATATCTAAGACTATCAAAAGGAAACTCTTTCAAATTTATTTATCCTAATTATAAATAGACTACTTTTGAGTACTTATTTAGTATTAGTCTTAATAAGTTCAAAATTATCTTTTTATTGTCCCACTCACCCTTATGAAGTTAAAATACTCATTCTCATTTCTACTCCTATTATGCTATTTCAGCATCTCTGCGCAGCAAACAGGCATCAGTCTGCAGGGAAAAATTAAAACCAGCGCAAACGAGCCTGCTACTTTTGTAAGTCTTCTTATTAAACATTCGCAGCTAGGCGCCGTTACAGACGAAAACGGGAATTATGCAATCAGGAATATTCCGGAAGGAAAGCATACGCTGATCGTCAAAGCGGTTGGATACGACCAGATTGAAAAAGAAATCAAAATCGAAGAGAACGCGACGTTAACAGTAGACCTTACGATTTATTCTTCCGCAACCGAGCTTCAGGCTGTGGAGGTTACCGGGCGCAAGGAACAGACTTACAAAAATTCCTATGCATTTTCAGGGACAAAAACAGAGACGCCGCTACGCTATGTCCCGCAGGCAATTAGCTACGTCACGAAAGAGGTAATGCTTGACAGACAAGCATTTAAAAATAGCGATGTCGTAAAAAATATCAGTGGAGTAAACCAGTCGTCTTACAATAATAACGATTTTGTTCTCCGTGGTTTCCGTGCAAGCAATACGATGGTCAACGGTCTGCGTGTAAGCAGCAGCGGTTGGAACCAGTCGTTGATCCCGCACGTCGAACGCGTTGAAGTAATTAAGGGTCCCGCTTCGGCTTTGTTTGCGAACACAGATCCGGGTGGAACGATCAATATTGTAACGAAAAAACCATTGGATGAAAATCGCAAATCGATCAACTTTACAACGGGAAGCTGGAACACATACCGCCTGGCAACGGATTTCACGGGTCCGATGAACGAGTCGAAAACACTTCTTTACCGTCTGAACTTTGCATATCAGAATGCAGAATCTTTCAGGGTTCTTCAGGGAGGTCAGGATGTGGTCGTTGCCCCTTCGATTTCATTTATTCCTGACGACAAAACACAGATTAATATTGACCTTGTTTTCATGAGTTCCATTGGGAAACTGGACCGTGGCCAGCCCATTTTTGGCGCGACTGCCGGAACAAAACTTAATTCAACGCCGATTTCTTTTGCCCTTGGAAAAAAGAGCGATTATATCAAGGAATTAAATATGTATTCGACACTTTCTTTGACAAGAAAACTGACGGACTGGCTGTCGTTCAACGCTTCATATATGAAGTTTATGTACAATGAAGATCTGATGGAGCATCGCACTTCCAATAGCTACGGAATGGACGCGGACGGAAAATCAATTCCGACACTGATGCAAATGCAAACAATCAGAAGACAGACAAGAAATTATACGGACAACGTCAGTGCCTATTTCATTACGGCCTTCACAACCGGAAAAATCGAACATAAATTATTGGTTGGTTACGATCATATATTGTTTCACACAGCACTTGGAGGCTCGAATTACAATGCCGGCGGATTTATCAATGCTGCCAACAATGGTGTTGTGTTAACAAAAAGCGGTACTCCGGCTGCTTATGATCCAAAAAACAAAGCATTATATCTGATCAAGGATAACATGCCGGTTCCAAATGTTCCTTTCTTCGATCTTGAAAATCCTGATTACAATATCACGGACATTTCTAGATATTACAATATCAGCTCCACCGTTACCCCTTCTAGATATTATGCGGACGGTGTGTATGTTCAGGAACAATTTAAATTCGGAAAGTGGAACGGTTTGATCGGGCTTCGCATGGAACATTATAACGATCTGTTGAATTACACGCTTAAAACCGAGAAAAAGGTAAAACAAAAAGCGCTGATCCCACGAGTTGGTTTAGTTTATACGCCGATGCAATGGATCAGTTTATATGGAACTTATACAGAAGGATATCAGCCACAATCTGCGGGAACAATCGGTGCACCGGAAATTTATGGCGGCCCGTTTGATCCTTTGATCAGCAATATGATTGAAGGTGGTGCTAAAATGGAATATTTCAAAAAACGTCTTGCCGTAAATTTAGCGATCTACCGGATTGAACAAAATAACGTACTTGTAAATGCGGGTGCCGCTGATAACCTGAATCTTCTTCGCCAGATTGGACAGCAACGTGCAACGGGAGTAGAATTTGATGCTTACGGACAGATCACCCCTGAACTGAGCGTGACAGCAAACATCGCGTTCAACAAAGCTGAAATTACAAAAAGTACAAACGAAGCAGAAGTTGGAAAAATCTTTCCCAATGCACCTCGTCAGCAAGGTGGTTTCTGGGCAAAATACAAGCTCCCTCAAAAAGCACTTAGTGGTTTGGCTGTCGGTATCGGAAGTAATTTCGTGACAGAACGTACGACAAATGATACGAAAAACGATTTAAAACTGCCAGGTTATACTTTACTGGATGCCGCAATTTTCTATAACGTTGACAAATTCAGAATATCATTTAACCTGAACAACGTGACAAATAAAACGCACTGGGTTGGTGGATTTGACTATAACAGGTTATTTCCGGGGGCTCCCCGCAATTTCCTGATCGGACTTGGATACTCGTTTTAATTAGCACCTGATCATTAACCAAGAGTTCTCACCATGAAAAAATTATCAGGAGTACTTCATTTGTGGCTCGGTTTGGCATCTGGAATTATTGTCTTCATCGTTTCACTGACCGGATGTATTTTCGTTTTTGAAGAAGATATTTTCAACCTGACGCATAAGGAGCTGATTTACGTCGAAGCTCCCGTTGGGCCAGCCATGCCGTTGTCGACTTTGATGGCGACGGCCCGAAATGTTCTGGGTGAGAAGAAAAAAATCAGCTCGATCGAAGTCACAAACGATCGAAATCGCTCCTATCTTTTCACAGCTTCCAAAGCAGACAAAAATGCGAAAAATGTCTGGACGTATTTTCAGCAGGTCAAATACTATGAGGAAGTTTACGTAAATCCGTATACGGGCGCAGTCCTTGGACAAGTAAACAGGAAATACGAGTTCTTCAATGTGGTCCGTAGAATTCACCAAAATCTGCTGCTTCCCTATGAAACCGGAAGTCTGATTGTAGGAAGTTCCTGCCTGATATTTCTGGTTTTGCTGATAACCGGATTTGTCCTTTGGATACCAAAAACAAAAAGTGGCTGGAAGCAGCGGTTTAGTATCAAATGGAATGCAAAATGGCGGCGGGTAAATTATGATGCCCATAATGTTGGCGGATTTTACGTTTTGCCGGTTGCGATGTTACTGGTTAGTACCGGACTTGTGTGGTCGTTTGACTGGTGGGAAGACGGAATTTACAGGATACTTGGTTCGAAAGAACAGCCGCAATTTACAATTGAACAACCAGCAGCCAATGTTGTAAAAACCCCAGCTTCTGAAAATATTCTGGATAAGGTTTTCTACGCAACACTTGATAAAAAACTTGATTTCTCGATGTTGATTTTCTCAGTTCCTGAAAAAGAAACTGTCCCCTACCGGATGTTTGTGGAAGTGGATAAAGGCACAGGCTGGCGGGAATCGAATTATTATTTTTATCAAAATGCCACGGGAGAACAATATGGTCAGATTTTGCAGGAAGACAAGTCGTTGGGCATGAAATGGAGAAACAGCAATTATGATATTCATACCGGCGGAATCTACGGAATGACAACAAAAATCCTGGCTTTTTTGGCAAGTTTCTTTTGCGCCACTTTGCCCGTTACCGGATTTTATATCTGGTGGGGTAAACGGAACAAAAGTAAAAAATCAAGTTTGAAGCCAGGATCGTCAGCAGCTAACATTAACCGAAAAAAGCCGGACTTCACGAAACCAAAAGTTTCCTCATCTGTGAGTTAAAACCTAAATTAAGATTACGTCTATAATGCATATCCCGGCCGGTGAATTTTCACTGCCGGGATTTTTTTCAATCTGACACTCTGTAACTTATATTAATTTATCAATATATGATACAAAAATGATAATATCCGCAAAGTTTCAAAATGAAAATTGTTTTATTCTTATATTTTTTAATACTTTTGGAAAAATAAAAAAGCTAACTCTTTGATATCAAACTCTACACATACTGAGGATAAAATATTGTGGCAAGCCTTTAAAAAAGGTGATGAAAGCGCGTTTACAATACTTTATCAAAAATATGTTCGTATTCTTTACAGCTATGGAAAAAAACTCATAGCCGATGAAGAGGCTGTTGAAGACCTGATTCAGGATTTGTTTATTGACTTATGGCAAAGCCGTACAAAACTTGCCGACGTCGAGTCTCCAAAATTCTACCTTTTCCGTTCCCTGCGCCGGCGCATTCACAAATCACAGCTAAGTGGCCATCATAACCAAAGCTGGGAAATTGTCGACGATCACATTCTCCCCGTATCACTTCCAAAAGAATACGAAATAATTGAAGCCGAAAATTCTCAAAGGCAAAAAGACGAATTGAACGTCTGGCTAAAAAATTTGCCCGTTCGCCAGTATGAAGTTCTCATGTTAAAATTCTATCAGGATTTCAGCTACGAAGAAATTGCTGAAATGCTGACTATCAACGAACAATCTGTTCGAAATCTAATCCAACGGGCAGTTTTAAAACTACGCCAACTTACTATATCTCTACTTTTTATCAACTTATTTTTATTTTTTTAAAAATATTTCTTTTAAAGTGAGTTAAAACTTAAACTGACATGCTCTTTTTATATAGAAGTCAAGTTTAATTTTTTCTCAGAATAATTCTATCAATATGAGTTACTACCACTACGAGGTAACTGACTTTCTTGAAGATGACCATTTCAGGGAGTGGGTTTACGAACCTACGACTGAAAATGATTTTTTCTGGAAAGAGTTCTTGATACAGTATCCCGAGAAAACAGAAATGATTTCCAGCGCCAGATTCATTTTGCTGGAACTTAAAACAGATTCTGTCAATAACTTTCCTTCTGAGGAAAAAGTTGAAAATCTTTTATCAACAATCCATGAGTTAAAAGGAAAATCCGGATTCTATTCTTCTAAAATACTTTCGAACTGGATGGCAGTTTCTATCGCCTCCGCCGCATTACTGGTTTTATTGATAGGATGGCTGGTCAGGTCTGAAAGTGATGATACATCTATTACATACAGTGAACTGATTTCCTCAATTGATACTCCGTTAATTGAGCGGATGAATACCACATCCCAAGCGATAACCATAGTATTACCGGATTCAAGTACGGTCGTTCTCCAACCAAACACAAGTATCAGTTATAATGAAGATTTCGAAAAAGATGGAAAACGGGAGGTATATCTTTCCGGAGAAGCTTTTTTCACCGTGACTAAAAACCCTGATCTCCCGTTTTTTGTATATGCTAATGAACTGATAACAAAAGTGTTAGGAACCAGTTTCACTGTCAAGGCTTTTGAATGTGAGAAAGAGGTTGAAGTGGCAGTTAAAACTGGCAAAGTCTCTGTTTTTACACGAACGGACGAAGACGCAAAATTAAACCGATCGAACTCAGAACTCGGCGGCGTAATTGTTACACCCAATCAGAAAATACTTTTTTCGAGAGAGGAGATCAGAATAAAAAAGTCATTAGTGGAGTCACCTGAGATCATCGCGTCGGCTGTTTTGCCGGCTCCGCTGTTAAGATTCCAGGATGCCTCGGTTTCTCAAATTTTCACCAATCTGGAACAGACTTACGGAATTGATATTGTTTACGACGAGGAGCTTTTCGGCAGTTGTCTGTTAACAGCTTCATTTTCCAACGAAAATCTTTATGACAAAATCGATTTGATATGTAAAGGCATCGAGGCAAATTTTGAAGTTGTCGATGCACGTGTAGTCATTTCCGGCAGAGGCTGCCATCAGGAATAGAAAAAATTACAGTACCTAATAATTCACCAATTATCAATCAACTTTTCTAAACAACCTGTTCACTATGACCTAGTAACCAATTAAAAAAAAGGTTGATGATGTTTGCACCATCATCAACCCGATCAATTTATCCCCATTACGATTAACATCCGCTCGAAACGGATGGAGGACTTGTTTTGCCCATTTTTTCCATGTAAACAAAACGTAAGTAAAGTTATGAAAAAATTGTATCCTAACTATGCTCATTGGCAGATCATCATGAGATTCAGTTGTACTCAACTCATCATTGCAGCACTTCTGTCGACTATTTCCATGGCTCGTGTAAGCGAGGCCCAGGAAGTTTTGAATAACCGCGTGACGCTTCAGATGCAAAATCAAGACGTTCGCAAGGTGCTGAATACGATAGAAGAACAAGTAAAAGTAAAATTTCTTTACAGTTCAAGTCTGATCAAAGCAGAGCGGAAAATATCTGTCAACCTTCAGCAGCAGCAGCTGGGTGAAGCACTGAAAGTTATTTTAAGCCCATTAAACCTATCTTACGAGGTTTCAGGAAAACAAATTATCCTGAAAAGAATCAAATTACAAACGGAAGATCTTTCGCCTCAAAAATTTAAGAATCAGGCACTTGAAAGATCAATTTCAGGTGTGGTTTCTGATGGCAGCGGAGCTGGTCTTCCGGGAGTTTCTGTGATTGTAAAAGGAAGCTCACGGGGAACAAATACAGATTCGGACGGGTCCTACAAAATTGATGCGCCGGATGGAAATGTAACGTTAACATTCAGCTTTGTTGGCTTCAGCTCGAAGGATGTTGAAGTTTTAGCAAGTCAAACCACTGCAAACGTTACACTCACAACGGATGAAAAATTACTTAGCGAAGTAGTCGTTGTAGGTTATGGAACTGCTAAAAAGAAAGATTTGACTGGTGCAGTTTCGGTAGTTAAAGTTGCTGAGCTTACAGAGCAAGCTAATTCAAACCTTTCTAACCAGTTGCAGGGACGTGCATCCGGTGTGACAGTTCTTACATCCGGTCAGCCAGGCCAGGCACCACAGGTGCGTATCCGCGGTATCAACTCGTTCGGTAACAACACGCCACTATATGTTGTTGATGGAGTTCCGACCCAGGATATCAATAACCTGAACCCGAACGACGTCGCTACGATGCAGGTCCTGAAAGATGCTGGTTCTGCTTCTATTTATGGTTCACGTGCGTCAAACGGTGTTGTTGTTATCACCACCAAACGCGGTACTGGAAAAGTGAAGGTTAGCTATGACATGTATTATGGTACCCAAACAGTTAAGAAAGGAAATGTTTACGACATGCTTTCTTCTCAGGGAATGGCTGATCTGAAATTTCTTGCGCTTAAAAATTCAGGGGTAGCGATCAACGATCCACAATACGGAAACGGTGCGACTCCGGTTTTACCAGATTATATCGTTCCAACAGGAATGAAAGAAGGATCTGTTGATCTTTCCAAATATTATGTGAACTCGAATTACACGGACAAAGCGGACATGGATTCTTTCTACCGAATCGTGAAAGCGAACAAGCAAGGTACTGACTGGTTTCACGAAGTGTTTAAAAACGCTCCGATTCAAAGCCATAATTTATCTGTAAGCGGGGGTGGCGCAGGTGGAAGTTACATGTTTTCGTTCAACCATTTCAACCAGCAGGGAAACCTAATGAACACGTATCTGAAAAGATATACTGTTCGTGCAAACAGCCAGTATAATGTAAGCAAACATATTCGTGTGGGTGAAAACATTGCGTTGTCGCTGGTAAACAACCCAAGATCAAGCATTTTGGAAGAAGGTGGGGCAATTGGTATGGCATATCGTATGCAGCCAATTATTCCTGTCTATGACGTCCAGGGAAATTATGCAGGTTCTTTCGGAAGCGGCTTGGGTAATGCTAAAAACCCGGTTGCCATTCGCGACCGTGCACGGAACAACGTGGGTTTAAATAACAATGTTTTTGGAAACATGTTTGCCGAAGTTGACTTCCTTAAAGATTTTGTAGTTCGTTCAAGTTTTGGTGGTAACTATTATTCAGAAAGAGGAAATTCATTCGCTTATCCTGAATGGGAAAATGCTGAAAACGTAACAACTAACTCGTATACGGAATACACTAATACAGGTTTCAACTGGACATGGACAAACACTTTGTCTTATGAACATACTTTTAATGACATACATTCGATCAAATTGTTGGCTGGAACAGAAGCTTATACAAGCACAGGCCGCGAAGTGGGTGGTACCTCTCAAAACTACTTTTCTTTTGACCCAAACTATACAATTCTGTCGACCGGATCAGGAACTCCAACAAATTACAGTGCTAAATATTCTGACGCATTGTTCTCGTACATCGGCCGGATTGATTACAACTTTAAGGACCGTTATTTGTTAAGTGGAACGATCCGTCGCGATGGATCTTCCCGTTTCACAAACCAGTTTGGTTGGTTCCCTGCTGTTAGTGCCGGCTGGAGAATTAAAGAAGAAAACTTCATGAAAGGCGTTGACTGGATTACAGATCTGAAAATCCGCGGAGGTTATGGTATTATGGGTAACCAGTTCAATGTTAACCCGGCCAATGCTTTCACAACTTATGGATTAAACAGAAGCAATTCTTTTTATGACATTAAAGGAACAGGAAACAGCACAGTTCAAGGATTTCAGAGAACACGTGTAGGGAACCCGAATGCTAAATGGGAAAGTAATATCAACTCAAATATTGGTATTGATGCTACTTTGTTCAATGGCGCGGTTGAACTTACAGTTGATTACTATCAGAAAAATATCAATGACTTATTATTCTCACCTGAACTTGCAGGTACTGTTGGACAAGGAACTGCACCAGCTGTGAACATTGGTAAAATGGCGAACAAAGGTATTGACCTTTCCATTTATGCTGAGAAAAACATAACGAAAGATTTCAAGCTGAATGCAACAGCAACGCTGACAACCTACAATAACGAGATCAAAAAAATCACCGACGGTGCTACGTATTTTGATCAGGAAGGTCGCCGCTTCAACGGTAGTAACATTATCCGTAACGCTGTTGGGCATTCAATCGGACAATTCTTTGGCTATCAGATCGACGGTTTCTGGAATTCTCAGCAGGAAATTGACCAGGCTAATGCAAGCGCAATCGAAAGGACCAAAAATGCCGATGCGGTGTATCAAAATGAAGTTAAAGTGGGTCGCTTCCGTTATGCAGATATCAACGGAGATGGTGTAATAACTTCTGATGACCGTACTTTCCTAGGAAATCCAAGTCCAAAATTCAGCTACGGTCTGAACATCGGAGCAAATTATAAAAACTTCGATTTTGGTATTTTCTTCTACGGTGTGCAGGGTAATGAAATCTGGAACAACGTGAAATGGTGGAATGATTTCTATACCAACTTTCAGGGAGCAAAAAGCAATACTGCTCTTTACGATTCATGGAGACCAGATCACATGAACGCGAAAGCGCCAATCCAGGAAAACACAGGTTCTTTCAGTACCACCAACGTTCCTAACTCTTACTACGTTGAAAAGGGATCTTACCTGCGTGCAAAAAATGCTCAGCTTGGCTACACATTGCCAAAAAGCCTGACACAAAGCCTGAAAATCGAAAGACTTCGTGTTTATGTTCAAACTGCCAATCTGTTTACAATCACAAAATATTCAGGTCCGGATCCGGAAGTTGGACAAAGCCAGGTTGCTGGTTCTACTGCCTTTGGTCTTGATGAAGGTGTTTATCCGAACACACGTCAATTCCTGATCGGTTTAAATCTGACATTCTAATTACTGTATCCTTAAACAGAAAAAAGATGAAAAAATTGAGATTTTCCAAAATAGCGTTAGTTGTTGCTTTCGGATTACTTTCCTATGCCTGCCAGGACAGCTTTTTAGATAAACCTGCGTTAGGTGCGTTGAGTGATGCTCAATTAAGCACGAAAGCGGGTGTGGATGGACTTTTAATTGGTGCATATGCCGCTCTTGATGGTAATGGAGTTGGCGCGGCAAGTGCGTGGGACGCGGCAGCGGATAACTGGATCTATGGCAGCATTGCCGGTGGCGACGCGAAAAAAGGTAGTGACGGTGCCGATCAGCCGGGTATCAACTCGATCATGATTTACAGCGCCGGCCCTAGTAATGGTTTTTTTAACAGTAAATGGAAAGCTGTTTATGAAGGAATTAACCGGGCAAACACCGTTTTGAAATTCGTTCCGCTTGTAACTTCTGGTATCACCGATGCTGAAAAAGCAAGCTTCACTGCACAAGCACGTTTCCTGCGCGGACATTATTATTTCGAATTGAAGAAAATGTTCAACATGGTTCCATGGGTTGATGAAACCACGGTTGATCCCGCGATGGTCAAGAATGATACTGATATATGGCCAAACATCGAAGCTGATTTTAAGTTCGCAATGGACAATCTTCCGGCAACTCAAACGGATGTTGGACGCGTAAATAAATGGGCTGCGGCGGCTTACCTTGGGAAAACTTACCTGTACGAGAAAAAATTTGCTGAGGCAAAAACTGTTTTTGATCAGGTGATAAGTTCAGGGGTAACAAGTAATGGTCTGAAATATGACCTTATGCCAAAATATCAGGACAACTTTGATGCGGCTCAGAAAAACCTGGCTGAATCTGTATTTTCTGTTCAAATGGCGGCGAACGATGGAACGAATACCATTGATAATGCAAATACGGGTGGGATGTTAAATTTCCCTTACAACTCTCCTTTCCGTTGCTGCGGATTTTATCAGCCGAGTCTTGACCTTGCCAATTCTTTCCAGACTGACGCAAACGGACTTCCTTTGGTTGATACTTATAATGGTACCACTTTGAAAAATGATATGGGTGTGAAATCTGACGCGGCTTATACTCCCGATGGTTCAGCACCTTTGGACCCACGTATTGACTGGACGGTTGGCCGTCGCGGAATTCCTTTCCTTGACTGGGGAAATCACCCGGGACAAGCCTGGATTCGTGATCAGGGTTATGCAGGGCCATATTCTCCAAAGAAAAATATGTACTACCAGGCTACGCAGGATAAATATTCTGATCAGCATTCATGGGCGCCAGGAACTGCTATTAACGTGCAAATTATTCGTTTTGCGGATGTTTTGTTGATGGCAGCGGAAGCGGAAGCACAAGCCGGAAGTCTGGAAAAGGCACAGGAATATGTGAATAAGGTTCGTGCTCGTGCGGCGAAACCGGTAAGCTGGGTTTATACTTACGCTGATCCTACAAAACCGATGGGCGGATATACTACAACCCCTGCCGGAAATTATAAGATCGCAGTTTACCCTGCCGGTTCTTTTGCCGGAAAAGGGAAAGACGGAGCTTTAAAAGCAATTTATTTTGAACGCAAAATTGAGCTTGCAATGGAAGGTCACCGTTTCTTCGACTTATCTCGTTGGGGAATCGCCGAACAAACATTGAACGCTTATGTAGCTTTTGAAAGCAAAATCACACCGGATGTAAGTGGCGGAAAATTCATTAAGAGCAGAAATGAATATTTCCCTATTCCACAAACCCAGATTGATTTAAGTACCAGAAATGGTGTTTCGTCTTTGAAACAAAATCCAGGATATCAATAACAAACTATAATCAGCAGGAAGGGGCGGTTTAACGACTGCCTCTTTTTGTTTATACTTGAAAAAATATTTCAGCCAATGCCGCCAAAACAACTGCTTTTATCTTTCCTGACGCTTCTTTTTCCGGTCACAGTTTTCATATGCTGTGATTCCCAAAGCGATGAAAAAAAAAGTAAGTTAACCGGAGAGTTGCTGGAAGGCGAAAAATTGGCAGCAAGATATTGCAGCAGTTGTCACTTGGCTGTAGAACCTGAATTACTTGATAAGTCGACCTGGAATAATCAGGTTTTACCAGCCATGGCAAAACAGCTGGGATTGGAAGTATGGCAGGGAAATAAGTATTTCCAAAACCAAAAATCTGCCATATCACACGGCGACTGGCTAAAAATTGTTGCCTATTATGATTCACTTGCTCCTGAAAAAGTTGAGCAGGTTAAACCTCCTGTTGCAGCTACACATGACTGGGCAGACTTTACCTTAAAAACCCCAAAATCAGATACGTCAAAATTCGCAACAACAACTTTAGTTGCGATTAATAAAGCAGAGCATTCCATATACACGAGCAGTGCAGAAAATCCTGATTTGGTAAAATGGGATCAGGATTTAAAACCTTTCCTTTCAACTAAACTTTCTTCACCAGCTGTCGATATTTCCTTTGAAGAAAATAATCGGATTATCACTCTAATTGGTGAAATGAAAGCTTATGATTCTCCTAACGGTATCTTATATCTCACAGAAAAAAATAAAGCATTAAATAAGTTAATCGCTGCCGGATTCATTCGTCCGATTTCAACAACGAGCGCTGACTTCAACAAAGATGGACTTCGGGATTATGTTGTCTGTGGATTCGGGCATAACACGGGCGGACTTTATCTTGTCCAACAATTGGCAGATAAAACATTTGAAAAAAAATCAATCAGAGAAGTTCCCGGAGCCACACAAGCGATAACGGGCGATTTCAACGAGGATGGCTGGCCGGATATCATGGCTTTATTCGCCCACGCCGACGAAGGGATCTGGCTGTTTTTAAATGACAAAAAAGGAGGATTCAGTACCGAAAATATATTGAGATTTCCACCCGTATATGGTTCCAGCAGTTTCCAACTGGTTGATATAAATAAGGACGGAAAACTGGATATTATTTATACGGCAGGCGATAACAGCGATTATTCAAGAATTTTGAAACCCTATCACGGGCTGTATATATTTATCAATAAAGGAGATTTAAAAGAGGGAAGTCCAAATTTCGAACAGGTTTACTTCTACCCTATTCATGGCGCAACAAAAGTAATTGCAAAAGATTTTGATCAGGACGGAGACATAGACCTGGCTACCATCGCCTTCTTTGCCGATTTTAAAAATAACCCATCCGCAAGTTTTCTCTATTTTGAGCAAAACAGCAAAATCGAATTCCCAAACTTCATCCCACACGCACCTCCGATTAATAGTTCGGGGCGGTGGATTTGTATGGATGCCGAAGATATGGACGGCGATGGAGATACCGATATCGTTTTGGGAAATTATTCCAAAGGATTTCTAAACCAGGAAAGTTTTAAGCCAAACTGGAATCTGTATATTCCCTTTGCCATTTTGGTAAACAATTGAATATTACAAATCTCATTTCCAATCTGCCGGAAGCAAAGTCGAGTAACGGTCATTTCCCAGGTAACCGGCGATTTCAAAACCCATCGGCATTACCACCCAACCTGCTGGCGTGATCACGCAATAACCTTGTGGAAATTTAATTTGAGTGTAAGCATACGGCATGTCTGAATACGGTGAACTGCCTCGTTTTTTAGTATAAAAAACTTCCAGCATCATTTTTGACACAACCAGCCTTTCAGTCATCAATTCTCCTGGCTTGATTAATCTGTTTCCTAAAATCGGCTCAATTCGATTATGTATATTATTTGCGATCGTGTTATAACCATTCACACTTCGCACTGATCTGAACATGCGCATAGAATCCGGAATTTCCTGGTATACTTTAAAACCTTCTTCCTGCAAACTGTCGGCGACCATACTGGCTAATAAATGTTTCAGCGAGCCAGCGTAAGCAATTTTCTGGTTTTCGCGCCATAATTTTTTCTGCGCTTCGTCTTTTGGTTTAAGTAATTCAAAACGTGTGCTTCCACCATATAATACCCTTCCTTCAAAATAATCGAAATCGTCCAGATCCTGATGAATTTTATAACCCAATGCATTATTTTCAATAATCAACGGAGCTGTCGTTTGTGCACTTAGATGTCGGTTATCATCCAGGGATATTCTCAAAACTTCCGGATTTAATATTCGGCATTGTTTTGAAAAAGGAGTTTTCCCCAGCAACTCTCTGGTAATGATTTCCAAATGTTTTTCACGCTTCTTATTTTTTTTGGAATAAATCGTGACTCCTGTAAGCTGCATCCCTTCGATCAGCTTGAACTGAACGGTTTTAACCCCCGGTTGTTCAAATCGTAAAGTCTGCTTTATCGTTTCATAGCCAAGGAAAGAAACGGCCATTTCGATACTTCCAATGGTCAGGCCCGCCAATCTGTAATTTCCATTTTCGTCAGCATTCGTACCGATCGTTGAATTATTGACAAAAACATTCGCAAATGGCAACGGTTTGCCTGTTTTCCCATCTGTTACTTTTCCGGTTAGTACCACCGCTCCCCCCTGCTGCGCAACGGAGATCAGCGTAGTGCAAAAGAAAAAGACGACGATTAAAAAAAATCTTGCAAAAAGCGGCGGATTGCGAAACATTATAAAACGGATAACTAGGGGTTAAAGGCTTTCAGACCCAAAGATAAATGAGGAGTTTGGAATCTTCATCCTGATACCAATAATGTTACAAGTCTGTTGCAAAAGAAAATTCCAATGGGAAACTATTTGTTCCCGCTGGAATTTAAAAACGTTATTTACAAGACCTAAGTACTTTTGGAGCAGCTACATTTTATTTATTTGTTGTTAATGTTGCTGATTTCTGAATCGATGCCAGACCATTCTCTCCAATGATTTCAGCAAAGAAAACGCGGGTCGTCCCCTTGGTTTCCTGCGCTTTTATCGGAACTGCAAGCACATAATTCCGAAGTACTTCATCATATTTCTGCGTTCCGGCAGGAATCGTTGTGACCAAAGTTTGTGCTCCGGTCGAGGTTGCAGCATAATATATTTTAAATTCCTTTACCGGAATTTCGGAGGTGAACTCAATATTGAAATTCGTCGAAGCTCCTGCATCAATAGTCAAACCGGTGACTACCGCACTGCTTGACGACACGGTTCTGGTGGTTCCCAGCCATACTACAGAAACCTGGGCGACTTTGCCGACGCTAGTTGATATTTCACTGATCAGGTCTGGCTCGTCATAACAACTTGTAAGAAAAACACCGGAACAGAGCGTTAAAGCCAGAAAAAGGATATTGATATTTTTTTTCATATTCATTCAATTTTGAAAGTCATCAAGCAAAAACTATTTCGAACTAAACCACATCGGAGTCGCCGGAGTTTTCTGGTTTGCTTCCGCATTGGCAGTGTTCCGGGTTAATTCCGACGATGGGTATTTCATCCGCTGAATTCTTCTGCCCTGCAAGTCAGGATTTATATTCTGTGGAAGAGGAAAGTCCCAGTAATCATACTTTCTCAAATCCGTCCAGATATCTCCGATCAAAAACATTGCCTTGTACTTTTCCCGAAGAATACTTAACAAAGTCAATTGATCTGCTCCGACATTGACAGCCGCTGCTGCCAGATAGGCCACAATATCTGCGTCAGTGACCCCAAGCTTGGACATATTTGAACGGGCAATCGCTAGGTAGGCCGCATAAGCTGCCTCTGTTGTACCCTTCGAAGAAAAAGTCCCGTCGTTAGCTAAAAATCTGGCTTCTGCTTCAATTGCTTTCACCTCGGAATATGTCATCATCAGGATCGGTGATGTGATAGAGGAATGCCATGAACGAATTGTGAAATCAACGGTCGAGCCCAGGTTTGATCCGGGAAATACGCCGTTATATGCGGTTTGTCCGGTTTTTAAAGTCACCACTTTTGTAAGTCGCGGATCCACGACAGTCTGGACTTTTCCATTCATAAGATCCACAAAAGTACTTCCATAGGTGACAGACAAATTCCCGGTACTATTTGCCAGCGCAACACGGCTGTACCACGGACTCAAATTTTTGGTATTGTAGGGCATTTGAAAATCATCTGCGTTGCTCGTCATTCCCTTTTGTACGGCCGCCAGCACAGTTTCAGCCGTTTGTTTCGGATTTTTATTTGAAAGATGAAGAAGATAACGCGCCTTTAACGAATAAGCCAGCTTCGTCCATTTCGTCAAATCGCCGCTGTAAATCAAATCGTCTGTCCCAGGTTTTGTGCCCGAATTTTTAGCTATCTCTACAATCGCCTCATCCAGGAGCCGCTGAATCGTTGTGTAAATTTCCTGTTGCGTATCATACGCGGGCTGGAAATTTTTGGGTTCCTGGTCTGCTTTTGAAAAAGGAACATTTTCCCAGTTGACAGTTGCAATACCGATGTTGTAAGCCAGCAGCGTCTTCGCTATGCCGACATACCCGGAAATATCTTCTGCTTGTCCCTTTCTGATGATCGTATTAAGTTGAGGAATTACGTACAAATAAAGATTCGACCAACCGGTGGGATTTTCGGATTCTGCATAGGTATCTGTTCCGTTTGTACCAAGATTGCTGCTGATTTGCTGGGCATACTGACAGGCAAAATAAGCTTGCTGATAGCTGGCTTCGCTGGAATAAAACTGTGCGGCCGGGAATAGCTCCTGAACCGTCGCATCTGGTTTTAAAGTAGGATCGACATTGACGTCAAGATAATTATCACATCCGGAAAGTAACGTGATCAGCCCGACGATTATCGGTAAAAATGTATTTCTTATCTTATTCATAATCATAAATTTAAGATGATCCGGTTTTTGATCAGGTTTAGAAATTAAGATTTACACCAAACTGATAACTCCGCGTCGATGGATTATTTCTACCAACAAAACCGATGAGATTTGTCCCGGAACCGAACGTGAGCGCCTCCGGATCATATCCTCTGAAAGGAGTGCTGAGGAAAAGATTGGTCCCTGTCAGGCTGAACCTTACCCCACCTTTAAAAAGAGAATTACCCAGTAGTTTTTTCGATAAAGAATAATTCAGCGTAACGGTCCGGATCCGAAACCAGGAAGCATCTTGAATGTTAAGCTGTGACCAACCGTTAAATCGGGTTGAAGTGGAAGGATTATAAAACGTATCGTCCAGATATACGGCTTTGGTATTCGGGGTCAACGAACCATCGCTCTGCTGTACCACACCTTTAAAAATCACTTGCTCATTGCGTCGCTCAGTCAGTTTGATGGATCCGCTTCGCAGCGCATTTCTTTCTCCCAAATCGATAACATCTCCTCCCTGGCGCCATTCCATTAACACAGAAAGTGAAAGTCCTTTATAGTTGAAGGTATTTGTTAAGCCACCGATCCAGTCCGGCTGCGCGTTGCCATATTGTGTGAGTGTTGTGCTGGTTTCTGGAAAACCTGTTGTCGGATTTATCAACATCTGACCGTCTGGGGCCCGTTTATAATCATATCCCCACAAATCTCCAATTTTGCTTCCTTCACGCACTTTCAGCGAGCCGACTGTATTATCATAATACGATATTTCCTGTAAAGCATCAGGCATTTCAATCACTTTCCCCGACAGCTTCGCCCAGTTTACAGCAACGTCCCACGAGAAATTTTTCGCCTGAACCGGTTTTACTGTCACCAATAATTCCACGCCTTTATTTCTGATCAAACCGATGTTTGTATAATAAGTGGAAAAGCCGGAAACATTGGAAACGGGCGCCTGGACGATCTGGTTTTTGCTGTCCATTGTGAAATAAGTTGCATCAACCATAAGCCGGTTTTTGAAGAATCGCAGCTCCGTTCCCACTTCGATCGATGTCGTCCGCTCCGGTTTCAAATCTTGATCAGCCGCCGTTAATCTTCGATTATAGCCCGGTGTTGTATTCCCATATGGAAAATTATCAGTGATATCATAGTAACTGCCGATCAGATAAGGCGTGGTTGCTTTTCCAACCTGAGCCCAGGAAGCGCGAAGTTTTCCGTAAGACAGGAAATTATTTTTCGCCAGATGTTCCGTAAAAACATAACCTGCATTAAATGAGGGGTAAACAAACGATCTGTTTGCTTTAGGCAAAACCGAAACAATGTCATTTCTGACCGTTGCATTCAGGTACAAAATCTCTTTATAGCTAAGTTTTGCGTCTGCGAAAAAGCTGACTATCCTGAATTGGGCTGGTGAATAAAATCTTTGCTGCTGATTCTGATAGCTGGATATATCATTCGTAAAAGGCGCGTTCCAGTTTTCTCCCCGAACATAATAACTATCCGGCCTTTTGCTGTCAACGATGGCATTTCCAACCATCAGCGAGCCCGTCCAGTTTTCGTTAAAATTCTTTTGTGCGGTCAGGAACAAATTGGAATTCAGTTCACGAAAATTCAATTTTTCATTGATCAAAAAGCCTTTGACCTGAATTCCTACATCAAACGTACTATCGACCTGGCGATTTCGGGTTTCGTGATAGGTATCGTAAGTCAGCTGATATTTTGCAGAAAGCCAATCCGTGATTTTATAATTCAAGGTAACGTCTGAAATATACCGGTTGATCTTATCAATACGAGGACTTTTCTCAACCAGATACCTTGGATTGTCCGTAAAACCAGGCAGGATATTCTTTTGCGTCCCGTCCGGGTTCAGGTAATCGTTTACATCGTAGGTATTAGGCCAGTATCCCAAAGCACTGAAAATGGATTTATCACCTGCCGGGGGACGTTTTCCACCCGAGCGAACGTAATTGAAAGAGGCAGAAACATTGAAATTCTTCGTAATGTTATAAGCGCCAGCTACCTTTCCTGAAAAACGGTAGAAATTGGTATTGGGCACAATTCCGCTCTGCGTATTATTTCCCAGCGACACGTAAATATTTCCTTTCTCACTTCCTTTCGTGAGCGTCACATTATTGTTATTCCGGATGCCTGTACGGTAAAAATCACGGAAATTATCATAGATCTTATCTGTCGTATTTAAAGGATCAATAATTGGCCCGAACGATTGGTATGGTGTTCGCCCAGGTCCGAGCGGAATAAACTCACCTAACCTTCCCTGTAAAAAAGTCGTTTGAATATCCGGCGATTTCCCTAGAACATCAACGCCAACGGACGAAGAAACAGAAACGTTTAATTTCCCTGATTTACCTCTTTTCGTCGTGATAATAATGGCTCCGTTTGATGCCCGAAGCCCGTAAAGCGCTGTGGCGGCCGGACCTTTCAGTACGGAAACACTTTCGATATCATCCGGATTGATATCGGCCGCTCGGTTTGTATTAGCAAACTGTTCCGAAGCTCCCGGAGAGTTACTGCCCGCACTAGGAAGCGGATTTCCTGCATTGGTAGAGTTACTGATGATAATACCATCGATGACAAATAAGGGCTGATTATCCGCCCCGCCACTGAGGGAAGTTACTCCGCGAAGCACAATATTGACCCCTGCACCTGGCGCGCCACCGGATCCCGTGATAATTGCGCCGGCAATTTTCCCTTGCAGCGCCCCTACCACATTCGGGTTTCCGGAATTTCTGATTTCTTCCGACTTGACGGATTGAACGGAATATCCGATTGCCCTCCGTTCCTGTGTCTGTCCAAGAGCCGTAACGACAACTTCGTTCAATTCAGAAGCTTCCGATTCCAGCTTTACATTAATGACTTTCTGATTTCCGACGTTGACTTCAATTCTTTTAAAACCGATAAAACTAAAAACCAAAGTTCCACCTGAATTCACTGATAGCGAATACTCTCCATTTTCGTTGGTGGTAGTTCCCTGAGATGTGCCTTTTACATTGACGTTTGCTCCGGGAATATCGGATCCGGTGTCGTCGGTAACTTTTCCCGAAATCATAACGGTCTGAGCCATAAGCCTGCCAATAGATAGAAAAAGAACGAGGGGAAGAATAAGGAATTTGTTGTGAAGTATTTTTTTCATCATAAATCGTAGTTAGGTTTTTAATAACTATGGGTAGAAAAAAATTTTTGTTGTTAATAAATATAACAATTTATTAATGAAGTATAAATAAAGTAACTAATACTATTTATTTGAAAGCCGGATTAAGTTTTTATAACAGCTCACAAATAATTGATAACTTAGGCTAGGCACAAAAAAAGAGCTGCCAAAACTGGCAGCTCCCAATGATTATTTATTCTCGATATTATTTCAATCCCAACTCTTCGCCAATTGATTTTACCTTATCTTTCAATCCTGCGTAAACGCTGTCAAATTCTTCTTTGCCTTCAAGTTCAGCACGGACACCTACGTAGAATTTAATTTTAGGTTCTGTTCCTGACGGCCGGCATGTAAATTTAGTACCATCAACGGTAAAGAATTGAAGCACGTTTGACGACTCAATCCCCATTTCACCAGAAGGAATCGAAGTGGTTGTGCCTGCTGTAAAATCGGTTGTAGTCAATGCCTTGTAGTCGTCCATACGAATAACTTCCGAACCAGCCAACGTTTTTGGCGGATTAGCACGGAAGTCAGCCATCATTTGCTGGATTTCTTCGGCACCGGTTTTGCCTTTTTTAGTCAATGAAATAAGACCTTCGTAATAGAATCCGAATTTCTTATAAATTTCAATCAACATATCAAAAAGACTTAAACCTTTATCTTTCGCATAGGCCGTCAGCTCAGCGATCATCGCACAAGAAGCAATGGCATCCTTATCACGAACAGCATCGCCGATCAGATAACCGTAACTTTCTTCTCCACCTCCGATAAACTGCTCAATGCCTTCTTTTTCACGGATTACCTGAGCGATATATTTGAAACCGGTTAACGTGTTGTAACACTTCACGTCAAACGATTCAGCCATTTTATCTATAAGATCAGTCGTTACGATTGTCTTGCAGACAAACTGAGTTCCGGTCAGTTTACCGGCATCTTTCCATGCGTTCAATAAATAATAAATCAAAACGCTTGCAGTCTGGTTACCATTCAAAAGTTGAATTTCGCCGTGATGGTTTTTCGCCGCTATACCTACTCTGTCTGCATCGGGATCTGTTCCCAAAACTAGGTCAGCATCAATTTCCTTCGCTTTTTCAACAGCTTTGGACATTGCTTCACTCTCTTCAGGGTTTGGATAAACAACGGTCGGAAACTGGCCGTTACCATTCGGCTCAGCCTGTTCTTCGATAACGGTTACCGACTCAAAACCCATTTTTTTCAACAATGGCGGCACCAGTGTAACACCTGTTCCGTGCAAAGGTGTGTAAACAATTTTCAAATCTTTCTGGCGCTCGATAGCGTCTTTCGAGATCGAGAGTGACAAGATATGATCAAGATATTTCTCGTCGATATCAGCTCCTATTTTTATGATTTTTGAAGCATCGCCATCGAACTTGATATCGTCAATTGATTTAATAGCATTTACTTCATCGATTATATTTGAATCATGCGGCGCAACAACCTGCGAGCCGTCATTCCAATATGCCTTGTACCCGTTGTATTCTTTCGGGTTATGGGAAGCCGTCACCACAACACCACTGTGGCAATGAAGCTGACGAATTGCAAAAGATAACTCCGGAGTTGGGCGTAATGCCTCGAAGAGATAAACTGTGATCCCACTTGCAGAAAAAATATCCGCAATGATCTGAGAAAACTCATCCGATTTGATACGGCTGTCGTAAGCAATCGCAACTTTGATTTCCTCATTTGGGAACGCCTTGTTCAAATAATTCGCTAGACCCTGCGTCGCTGTCCCAACTGTGTAACGGTTCATACGATTAGAACCCACACCAATTAATCCACGTAAACCACCTGTTCCAAATTCAAGATCCTTATAAAATGCATCAGTAAGTTCAGTATCATTCTCTTCGTCAATCAATTGCTGAATCGATTGTTTTGTATCGATATCGTAATCGCCGTTAAGCCACGTATTCACTTTGGCCAGAACATTAGGATCTAATTGTGAGGTCATAATTAAATTAAAAGATGGTTTTCTGAAACAGTTAATTTTTAAAAATAAGTCTTTTTACGATCAAAACCCTTACTACTGATTTTGAAAGTAAAAAGACTAAAAATATCGTTCTCGGTTGAGTAATTATTTCATAAAAGTAAAAAATGCCGACATTATTTACTTAGCGGTATTTCTTCTTTTGCCAATTCCTTCATTTTTTCCTGCGAAGTTTTCAAAATAAGTTCGGCAACCAAACCTGTCCAACCTGTCTGGTGACTTGCGCCGCAACCTCTTCCGTTGTCGCCATGGAAATATTCATAGAATAAAATGTGATCGCTGAAATTTGGATCGGTCTGACTTTTTTCGTCGTTTCCATTGAAAGCGCGCCTTCCGTCCGCATCTTTTTTAAAGATATCGATCAAACGATTCGCGATTGCCATTGCTGCATCTTTAATCGTAACCAGGTTTCCTGAATTTGTTGGATATTCGATCTGGAAATCCTCGCCATAATATGCGTGGAATTTCATCAGTGAATCAAAGATCAGATAATTTAACGGGAACCAGATCGGTCCGCGCCAGTTGGAATTTCCACCCATAATATCTGTCAGTGCTTCCGCAGGCGTATAATCTACCTGTAAAACCTCACCGTTGATATAGAACTTATACGGGTTTTCCTTATGATATTTTGAAAGCGCACGAACACCGAAATCAGATAAAAATTCATTTTCGTCCAGCATTCGTTTCATGATCATTTTCATACGGTGACCACGAAGGATTGACAACAATCGGTTTTCTCCTTTTCCAGATTCAAACCAACGTGATATCAAACGAGCCAGGTCAGGTCTGTTTGCGAGCACCCATTCTACGCGACGTTTGAAAATCGGCATTTTGTCAAGATTCTGAGGATCAAGAATTTCAACGGCAAAAAGCGGAATCAGCCCTACGATTGAACGAACTTTCAGCAAGATACTCTGTCCGTTTGGAATATGGATAACGTCGTAGTAAAACTGGTCCTCTTCATCCCAGAGGCTGATCGAAGAATTTTTACCTCCGATCGATTCCATCGCACCGGCAATATGCAGGAAGTGTTCGAAAAACTTGGAAGCCATATCCTGGTAAACCGGATGCACCAACGCAATTTCAACCGAGATCCGAAGCATATTCAGTGTATACATCGCCATCCAACCCGTCGCATCTGCCTGCTGCAATTTCCCCCCGAAAGGCATCGGCGTCGACCGGTCGAAAACTCCGATATTATCAAGTCCAAGGAAACCTCCGCTGAAAATATTATTTCCGGTATCATCTTTCTGATTTACCCACCAGGTAAAGTTCAAAAGTAACTTGTGGAATATTTTTTCAAGGAACTCGATATCACCAACACCATTATTTTGCTCGCGGTCAATTTCGTAAACTTTCCACGTTGCCCAGCCATGAACCGGCGGATTTACATCAGAAAAATTCCACTCGTAAGCCGGGATCTGCCCATTCGGGTGCATATAATACTCACGAAGCAGGATTTCAAGCTGGCGTTTCGCAAAATCTGCATCAACCCGCGCAAGCGGAACGCAGTGAAAAGCAAGATCCCAGGCAGCAAACCAGGGATATTCCCACTTATCCGGCATCGAAATAATGTTGGCTGAATATAAATGTTTCCATCCCGAATTCCTGCCCCACTTTCGTCCTTGATTTGGTTCTGGCTGCGCCGGATCGCCTTTCAGCCATTCATATACATTGTAATAATAAAACTGCTTACTCCACAACATTCCTGCATAGGCCTGGCGCTGAATCGAACGAAGATCTGCATCCGCTACATCTTTCTGGATATCATCATAAAATTCGTCCGCTTCACGAATCCTTTTACTGAAAAGATCTTCAAATCCACCAAAAGGTTCTGAAATAGAATGATTTACATAACGCATCCGCAAGGTGATACTTTCACCGGCTTTAATTGTTCTCGTAAATCTGCCGGAAGCTTTTGTACCTATATTGTTTGGATTAACGGTCGTCGTTTTTCTGCCGCTAACGATGTAATCGTTTATTCCATCTTTCGGATATGCCGTATTATTGGCTGTTCCATAAAGCTTTTTAAGATTCGATTCATTTTCGCAAAACAAAAGCTCATCCGCACCGTCCATATACAGATTATACTTTCCATGTTTCCGGTGCGTCACCTCGATCAAACGGTTTGAAATCCCGTTCATCATCGGTTTGTAATTAAACGCCTCATACCCCCACGACCAGGTATTTCGGAACATGATCGTAGGCAAAACCGTAATCGGAGCATCTTTCGGGCCACGGTTATGAATCGTAACTTTCATCATGATATCTTCCTCATCCGCCTTTGCGTGCTCTATGAAAATATCAAAATACTCGTTGTTATCGAACACACCTGTGTCCATGATTTCATACTCCGGATCCTGTTTTCCACGCTTTCCATTTTCCTGACGAAGTTTGTCGTATGGAAAGGCCTGCTGAGGATATTTGTAAAGCATCTTTGTGTAAGAATGCGTCGGAGTACTATCAAGATAATAATACATTTCCTTCACATCCTCACCATGGTTCGACTCACGGTTCGTTAGCCCAAAAATTCTTTCTTTTAAAAATTTATCTCGATGGTTCCAAAAAGCGAAGGAAAGACAAATGTGTTGTTTGTTATCAGAAAACCCTCCGATACCATCTTCTCCCCAACGGTATGTTTTGGATAAAGCCATCTCGTGGGTTATATAATTCCAGGCATCGCCATTTCCACTGTAATCCTCACGAACAGTTCCCCACTGACGCTCAGACAGATATGGCCCCCATTTTTTCCAACCTTTGTTCTCTTTTTGAAGGCTTAACCGTACTTTTTCTGCGCCGTGTGCCATTGGTAAGTCAAATTATCGGGGTCAAAAAATTCAATTAAAAATTTACAAAATCCTAAAAATACCCTTATTCAGAGCATTGAATTTGTGTAGAAAATGAAATTTACTAAAAAAGAGCTTGAAACAAGCTCTTTTTTATCCTTAAAAATGTGAAATATATTCTTAACCAATTTTAACTACAATCCAGTCTTGAATTAATTCGATGGATTCGATGTCATTAAAAACATGAACCTCATCATCAATTTCACCGGCAAAAAAATCAGTTATTGATTTTGCTTTTTCTGCCGTTTCTGTCAATAGCGGATGCCTGCCTTGTGTTATTAGCCCCTCAACATCAACGATGTATTCCTTAAACATAAATGGATTTGGCAGCTGGTAATATTTACCATCTGTTCCATGAAAAACAGGAACCGGTTTGTAAACGCCTTCCGCATTTAATTTTCCATACGCTTGTCTTGCCAAGGCATAATGTTCATCCGACGCATCGAAAAGAATCCCTTTTAATGGTTTAACGATGGTTTTCGCAGCTGTGATTTTGTCATCCAGACTTTCAAGCAAATGTCTCAGATTCCAGGTATCCTTTCCAAGACGAATTCTTTCCCTGATCGATTGGCGAATAAAATAAGTTAGTGCCTGTGTTACCGTCAATCCAATTTCAGCCATTTGTTTAAAAATGAAAGAAGTTGGCGACATTCCAGGAATTGTGTTTGGATCGTGGAGAAGAATTGTTCCGTCGGGCGTTAAAAAACCATCTATACGCGCACAAACCGTTATGCCCAACTGTTGGAAGACCTCCGCAATTACTTTCTGGATTTGCTGATTTTTTTCGAGAGAAGTATCAACCGGAATTCTCTTGCGACTTGCTCCCGGCTTATATTTGGCATTAAAATCAAAAACCTCAACCATCTTGATTACCTCACTTGGGGGCAATGCCAGCGGTTTGCCGTTATCAAACTGAATACAACCGCATGAAAACTCCTGGCCTTCGATAAATTCTTCAAGAAGAACCTGATCCTCTGCATTTGCACTGCTCAGAACGATAATATCATCCTGAACGACAAACATATTATCAAGCAATTCCAGTAAATCGGCCGGGTGATAAATCGTTTTATCGCCGTTTACGACAAGTGGAAACCCAATCCCTTCGTCAAGGTTGGCGATACGCTGCACATACGTGTGTTTTCCGGCAGCATCCAGCGCTTTCCATGTTTTACTTTCCAATTCAACTTGAAAAAAACACTGGTTGATAGCGGAAACAAACGCTTCCAAAGAATCGTCTTTCACAATTGCCACACCGATCGAAGAACCCTGATGAGGTGCTTTAATAACCAGTGGAAGACCAAGATGTTTTTTGAGAACGGTAAAAAGAATGGAGTACTCGCGTGGAATCCACTGTTCGTAACGCAGCGTCCAGCTTTTCTTTTGCTGATTATTAACCAGCGCGATCATTTCATTTTGAAGAATCTTATCGATTCCTATCGCAGAACCCATCAAGCCAGGTCCGCTGTAAGGAATTTTAAACCATTCCAGCAAACCCTGAATCGCGCCATCCTCACAATCGGGACCGTGCATGGCAAGAAATGCAAACTCGAAATAATCTTTGAACTGGTCAGGCGATAAGAGTAAACCGATCTCCGGTGAAACCGGCTCATTTGCCAAATTTGGGAATGACTCTATATAAGTATTAAAATCACCGGTCTGATTAGTTTTTGCCGGATAAAAATCCCTGATTTCCTTCGAATACATCAAAGAATGTTCAAGTTTTATAAATCGACCGAAGCTGTCGACAAAAATGGGAACCGGCTCAAAAAGTGATTTATCTAAGTATTCGAAAGCGGTTTTCCCACCCGCAAATGAAATTTCCCTTTCGCGGGAGGGACCTCCAAAAAAAACTCCTATGCGCATATTATTGCCTGATTAATGCATTTAAAACGTACCTGCAATATAAGCAGTATTTAAAATGAATCAATTGCAACCTATGAGGCATAGGAAAGATTTATTTCAATTTGACCCGATTCAGGTCATATTGAACCCATTCGTTATTAGCAACGAACGTTTATGCTAATGAAGGCACGTTAGATGCGACAACACGGTTAATATGCGGAACCGCCTTACGGATCGATTCTTCAAGACCGGCACGGAATGTCATTGCACTCATCGGGCAGCTTTGGCATGAGCCCTGCAATTCAAGTCTTACCGTAAGATCGTCTGTTAATTCCACCAACTTCACGTCACCACCGTCTGCATGTAAATACGGACGGACAGTTTCCAACGCCTGCTCAATTAATTCTAATGTTTTTTCTCTTGAATCCATTATTTAAAAAGTCTATTCGGTAATATGCAAGAATTTATTGATAAAGTCAAATCCAGGCTCATATTTAAGCCTGAATCTCTACCATTTGAGTCTTTTCTTTGGTTGCATTTCTAATAGCAACTTGCTGCGCCAGTCCTTCTGCTGCGTTACGGAACGCCTCATTTACAATAGGATTTACATCCATTACGGCAGGACGTCCGCCATCTCCGGCCTCACGAATTCCCTGTACTAAAGGTATTTGACCCAGCAAAGGTACATCAAATTTGTCAGCCAGCGATTGTCCGCCGCCCTGTCCGAAAATATGGTATTTACTATCCGGAAGTTCTTCCGGTGTAAACCATGCCATATTTTCAATCACACCCAGAATCGGGACGTTGATCTGTGGCTGCCTGAACATGGACATTCCCTTCACCGCATCAGCCAAGGCAACTTTTTGAGGCGTGGTAACGATAATCGCTCCTGTAACCGGAACCGTTTGAACCAAAGTCAGGTGAATATCACTCGTTCCCGGAGGAAGATCGATCAAAAGATAATCAAGATCGCCCCAGTCTGTATCGCCGAAAAATTGTTTCAACGCCTGGCTGGCCATAGGTCCGCGCCAGACTACTGCACTATCCGCAGGTGTCAAAAATCCGATGGAAATCATTTTTATTCCATACTGACGGATCGGATTAATATAATTTTTGCCATTTTTCGGGGTGATGGTCGGCTGCATATTTTCTGCGCCAAACATTAAAGGAATCGATGGACCGGAAATATCGGCATCAATAATTCCCACCGAAGCTCCTGAACGGTGCAAGGCCATTGCAAGGTTGGCAGTAACGGTAGATTTCCCTACCCCGCCTTTACCGGACGAAATAGCAATTACATTTTTCACACCCGGAATCAAAGCCGCTCCCAGTGGTCTGATACTGGTTACGTTTGCTGTTAAATTGATGATCACTTCTACATCCGGACTAAGATGTTCATGAATCGCTTCAACGCACATTCTGCGGATCAATTCTTTCAATGGGCAAGCGGGTGTGGTCAACACAACCGTAAATCTTACCTGGTTTACACCAATTTCAATATCCTGAATCATGTTCAACGTTACCAAATCCTGTTTAAGATCCGGCTCCTGAACTGTGCTCAAAGCCTGTAATACTTTTTCTTTATTTATTGTAAATTCGCCCATTGTAGTTATTTCGTCCGGAAATCTCCGAGACGTACTGGATGTGATTTCAGATTGCGCTGGAAACCGTCTAATTCTATTTATTTCGCCTAATACAACTCAACACGATTTCTTTGTAATGAGTTTATCAAATGGCAGGAAATTCGTTAATTCTTCGATTTATTTCTATTAATTCTCCGGATAAATCTACGTTGCCTGATAACTCGCCCAGTCTCTTTTGAAGGGTGTGAAGTAAGGCAAGCTGGCTGGCAGTAAAACCATGTTGCGGGTTGTGGTTTAACATTTTCTGCACACCATCCCATTCCTTCATGAAGTCCAACGCCGGTTTGTCCACAAAAGCGTCCGCAAAAGTACGAAAGATATACTCTTCCGCCACACTGTTTGGATGAATAAGATCAGGTTTATAGTATCGGTAATCCCGCAGTTCATCCACCATTATCTCGTAGGAAGGGAAATAATCAACCTGACGAAATTTCTCAGATAAGCGATGGCAAACCAAACGCAAGGTCGATTTACTTACCTGGTTTAGTGTCAGCGTATCCTTTGTATGCCGAACCGGACTGACGGTAAGAATAATTTTCAAGTCTCTCTTGATCGATTGCAGCTTAAACAGAAGGTGTTCCAGGCCAATATTGATCTGATCCAGATGCAATAATTCCTTTACAAAACGATCGGAAGGAACCTTATGACAATTTCCGACCAGTACGTTGGTAGCCCGGTGTCGGTAAGCGAACGCAGTTCCGAGTGTGATAACAAGTACATCTGCATTTCTTAAAAATTGATTTACCAGATGCTGTTTTTCTTTAAGCTTCTCTTCCAGATCAACACGACTGTCCGACCATAACGACGAGTGAAAATCATGATGAAGCCAGATTTTATCCGCATTCTGATGATAAAGTGCCGGATGCGGTGGCTTTCCGTCTAATGATAAGTCGAGCAGTTTGGCAATAGCCAATGGATTAAAAACGGTTCCGAAAGGATTATTTAAAACCTGAAATTTATTATCGGCAAGCTGACTGCCAAGTACATCGGCAAAACAGGAGCCAATGGTTAGTATTTTTGTATGATGATTTATTTTCCAATCCGAGGGTGTTACGTTGAGTTCTGTGCTGAATTTTAATTGCTTCATTCGATCAGTATTATGGGGCGTGCAAAAATAATAATATTTGATTAGTCCGGCATAAACACGCTGAGAAAGAGGGCATCAATAATAAGATATAAACGTTAAATTTGAAAATATTACACACTCGGGGGGAAATAATGATTGAATTGGTGAATGAGAGAATGATTGAATGTGGGCTTTCCGAAATAGGAACACTACTATCGCCGATGTATAAATCGTTGAATTTATCGCGAGAAAATAAATTATTAAATTCACCTGCGGGAATTTTCTTTGCTTCGCGTTTCGACTTCAATTTGCTGCTTTTGGAGCGTCCCCGTTTCAAGAAAAATATTTAATTCTTAGCCACTACCCTAACTCCATAGCAGTTTCCTTGAAATCTTGGGCGGCTCCTGCGGAGCCAGAAAAGTAAATCTTGATTACGCACCTTTATATAACCGGAAGCTCCATAGAAGCTATTTATTTTGATTATTATTTCACTGTCCGATTTCATCTTAACTTTTTAAGCATTACAAAATTAAAAGAAATAATCCGGTCAAATTAACCGGTGAGCAAATCGTTAATAAGAAACTGGATGAAGCTAATGCAATGCTATGAGAATTGGATCTATCTAAACTTCCCAACAAATGGCCCAAAAAGAAAGCTTAACTAAACAAAAATCTCTTCCCCGAAAATTTTTTCTCCTATCTATCTGTCTGATCGGATTTTCGAATTGTTCTCAATCCCAAACTCCTCGCCCACACCTTCCGCAGGTGAAATACGAGTTTGGGACAACACCAATCTGGCAGGATGAATTTGATTATTCAGGAAAACCAGATGTAAAAAAATGGAGTTACAATTTGGGCGGCGATGGCTGGGGAAATCATGAATTAGAAAACTATACTGACAGACCGGAAAATGCCCGTGTTGAAAATGGAAAGCTGATTATTGAAGCCAGAAATGAAACATCAGGAAAGCAGAATTACAGTTCAGCCCGGTTAGTAACGAAAGGAAAAGGAGATTTTTTGTACGGTAAATTCGAGATTCGTGCAAAACTTCCAAAGGGACGAGGAACGTGGCCGGCGATCTGGATGCTTAATTCAGAAAAAAATTACGGTAATAAAGGTTGGCCGGATAATGGCGAAATTGACATTATGGAGCATGTCGGTTTTGATCAGAATCATATCCATGGAAACATACATACCAAAGCATTCAATCACGTCCTGAAAACAAACAAAGGCGGCGATACCTTACTGACAGACACCTCTGAGCAGTTCCATATCTATACCTGCGAATGGACGCCTGGCTATATCTCAATTGGCATTGATGAAAAAAAATATTTCATGTTTAATAAAGAGCCAGACTATTCATGGGAGCAATGGCCTTATGATAAATCTTTTCACATAATTTTAAATATGGCTGTTGGCGGAGATTGGGGAGGACAGAAAGGCGTGGATGACAGCATTTTCCCTCAAAAAATGGAAGTCGATTATGTCCGGGTCTATCCGTTGGTGGAGAAAAAGTAATTTGAAATTCCGCCGCACGGAGCTAACTTGCACCCATGGATCATTTCGTTGTTTCGGCCAGAAAGTATCGCCCGGTCACTTTCGACTCGGTAGTTGGCCAATCCCATATTACTACTACGCTTAAAAATGCAATTCGTACCAATCACCTGGCGCAGGCTTTTCTGTTTTGCGGTCCGCGTGGTGTTGGGAAAACGACTTGTGCCCGTATTCTTGCCAAAACAATTAACTGCCAGAATCTTGGCGACGACGTAGAAGCGTGCGGCGAATGTGAGTCCTGTATCAGTTTTCAGAATAACGCGTCTTTCAACATCCATGAACTGGATGCTGCTTCCAATAACTCTGTGGAAGATATTCGTAACCTGATCGATCAGGTTCGCTATCCGCCGCAGACCGGAAAATATAAAATCTACATTATTGATGAGGTTCACATGCTTTCTCAGGCTGCTTTTAATGCCTTTTTGAAAACATTGGAAGAACCGCCCGGATATGCAATTTTTATTTTGGCGACAACTGAAAAACATAAGATCCTGCCAACGATCCTATCCCGCTGCCAGATTTTTGATTTCAACCGTATCCAGCCCAAAGACATTGCGTATCACCTTGCTGATATTGCAAAAAAAGAAGGTATTGAAACAGAAAAAGAAGCTCTCGAACTGATCGGTCAAAAAGCGGACGGAGGTTTGCGTGATGCGCTTTCAATGTTTGATTTGAATGTTACTTTTTCGACGGACAATCATCTGACTTATGCAGCAGTTTTGGAAAACCTGCATATTCTTGATTACGATTATTATTTCAAAATAACAGACGCTTTAACCGCTGCAAGTGTAGCGCGTTCACTGGTGTTATTTGATGAGATATTAAGAAAAGGATTTGACGGACACTTGTTTATCGTTGGCTTGCTTGAACATTTCAGAAACCTTCTGGTTTGTAAAGATCCTGCCACGGTTTCTCTTTTACAGGTTTCAGAATCGGCCGAACGAAAATATATTGATCAGTCAAGGAATGCGGATATGAGTTTTTTACTTTCTGCATTAAGCGTCGCCAGTCAATGTGATATTAATTACAAGGCTGCGAAAAATCAGCGGTTGCATGTGGAGTTATGCCTCATGAAACTCGCAAATCTGCCAAATATTCTTCAACTTAATTCTCTTGCAGCCGTTGATGAAACGGCAAAAAAAAAAGTTGAGCCTCAACAGCAGCCTGTAACAATTGACCAAAAAGCTCCGGTTCAGGAAAATTCAGTGAAGGAACAAAGTGGACAATTTGTTCCGAATGGCTCACCTCAAATTGCTCCGGTCGCAGCAAGGCCTGCTTCTAAACTAAGGAGTACGACTCAACTTGTCCCTCCTTCTTTTGCTCAGCAGAATGCAAATGCGCAGGAACAAACGGTTGTAAAAAATGAAGTACCGGCAACTCCGACAGCTCATGTTGCAACGCTTCCACTGACCCTGGAAAATTTGCAGCAGGTTTGGCATGAATTTGCCGAGAACCGGAGAAGAACCAAGGATTCAACGACGGAAGGAATTGCTTTAAACCGGGCGATTGAACTCGTTGATTTTACAATTCAGATTGCCTTGGATAATGATCCTCAAATGGATGCGATCCAGGGAATGCGTTATGAATTATTAGGATTTCTGAAGAGTCGGTTTAATGCACCGAGACTGGAAATTAATCCGCGGGTTGCGCCCCACGAAGTTCAGCGTTTACCCTATACACCAGCGGAAAAATTCAATTACCTGGCAGAGAAGAATCCTTATTTATTGCAGCTTAAACAAGCACTGGGACTGGACGTGGACTTTTGATCTATCCCGAAGATTTTTCCAAAAACAACCGATGCAATTGTAAAACCTGAGGAATCAGTGCAGCATTTTCATCGTTGTCAATCGTAAAATCAGCAATTGCATCGCGTTCTTCGTCTGAAACCTGTCTTTCAATAATCGCCCGGATTTCTTCCTCTGAACGGTTTTTATCACGATTTTTAATACGTTTCAGCCGAAGAGCGACGGGAGCTTTTACCACAATAACAAGATCAAGATTATTGTTCTCTCCTGCCTTATTCATGATCGCCGCTTCCTTTATGACATATGGCGCGTCTGAATGTGTTTTCATCCAATCATCGGTGTCTTTACCAACAGCCGGATGAATAATTCCGTTAAGTTTTTTTAGAAGATCGGGATTTTTGAAAACTTGTGAAGAAACATATGAACGGTTATACTCTCCGTTTTCGGTGTAGGAGCCAGCCCCCAGCAATTCAATAACAGCCTGACGTATCTCAGAATTGTGATTAGTCAGCCATTTTGCTCGCGTATCTGCATCATAAACAGGAATATCCAGACAAGCAAACAACTTGCAGACAATGCTTTTTCCAGAGCCTATACCGCCTGTTACGCCAACGTTCATTTAATATCGGTGGTTAATTTTCAACTGTTACTGCTTAACTTCTCCCAGAACCTGCGCCACTTCGAAGCTTACGTAAACATCCCGGTGGCTGACTTCAACCAGGGGAGTGTTTGGTAGTGGAATTGGCAGACTTTCGTCGAAGTTATTTTGTATTTTTTTCGTAGGAATTCCAATTTTAATCGTGTCTGGATAATCTCTGACGAGCGAAATCGGACCATCAATTGAGATCAGGGACGGCGAGATATTGATAATACTGGAAATGACATAACCTTCCCGGATATCAATTCCCGAACTGTCAATCCGAATTGGAATGATCTTTCTGATCTTCCGTTCAAAACTTAATTCAAAAGTGTCGGAAACGACATAATTCACTTTCACATCAGGAAAAAGTTCAGTGATCTGGTCCGTTAATGAGGTTGAATTTATAAAACTCGCTTTGGTCGGATTCAAAACTTTGTAAACAACCGGAAGCGCATTGAAATTCAGCCAGGATTTTCTCAGCAAATTCCAGCCATCACCCGTCACATTCACGGAAATACGTTTTGGCAGAGGCTGTAACGGAACAAATGCGGCTGCATCATACTCAACAGTTAACGGATAGCTAAGCCTGATGGAGTAATCGTCTTTGTTCAGCACGTTCATCAACCAGAAAAACGTAGCCGCCAAAAGACACCCAATAAAAGTTTTTATCTTATTCCGACCTGATGGAATGTTACTCACAGCTGGTAATTAAAATTGTATATTTTTCAATATACCGTTAATACGTATTATAAAAAAAGCGGTGTCAGGTTTGATGTTAAAACCTTAATATTATCTATAAAGGCCATCCCTGACACCACTCTAAACTATTATCCCGAATAGATAACGATCTTCTGTTATTTATTATTCTGCAACAGTACGGGCAATTGCCGCTTTGTCAACAGTCAATTTTACACCTTTGTCCAGCTCAAGCGTTACCAAAGTTTCCTCAACGTTATAAACTCTTGCATGAATTCCGCCGATTGTAACCACCTGGTCGCCCTTTTTTATGCTGTTAAGAAGCTCCTTCTGCTCCTTCTGTTTCTTTTGCTGAGGACGGATCATAAAGAAATAAAATACCCCTATAATCCCAACCCACATTACGACCTGATAAATCATAGCCTGTGAGCCACCTGCTGCTTGTAATAAAATTGAAAGTGTCATTATTAAATTAGGGTTATTAGATAATTAATTGATATCTGGTATAGTCGAAGAATAAGCAAATACTTATTTGGCCGCCTCCGATTTAGGCGCTGAATTAACAATTCCTTTCAAACGTAATTCTGAATAAGCCGGATCTGTGTTTGCATAAACAGTTACCGTTTTTACCTGAGGGCCTGATTTTCCTTTGCTGTTAAATCGAACTTTAATACTCGAAGAGGCATTAGGAGCAATCGGCTCACGAGGCCATTCCGGCGTTGTACAGCCGCACGACGAAGTAATATTATTCAGGATTAACGGGTATGGACCATCATTTTTGAAATTAAAAGTGTGCTCCACAACTTCCCCTTCCTGAATAGTACCAAAATCATAAGAGGAACTATCCGTCAAAGCAAAAACGGGAAGTTTGATATCTCCCGTTTTCGATTCACTTTTCTTTTCAGATCCCGAACAATTTAAAAGCATTAGTGCAATTCCAGAAAGAATTACGAATGCAGTAAGTTTTTTCATACGTTATTTAAATCAGTTCGTCTGACCTTTTATTTGCGCCATCAGGCGGTCAACATCTTCAAGAAGTTTTTCTGCTTTTTCGCGCGCATCATTTACCACGCGTTCGCCTTCTGCTCTTGCATAGCTGTCTGGCTGGTTTTTCCCTTCAATCAGGTCTTCGATTACGGCTTGCAATTTTTCACGGTATTTTGATAACCTGTATGTAAGCTGCGTACGAAGAACATTACCTTTATCCGGAGCATAAAGAATACCCAAAGCTGCTCCTGTGACACATCCTGTCAAAAATGCTATTAAACTACGGCTGGATTTACTCATGGCTTTATAATTTTAGCGGTTTAGCCGCGACTGTTGGTGGTTAGCTGTTAAATTATTTACAATAAACAAATTTTCGGGTTCCCCCTCTACCCTTCAACCTAAAAATTCTATGCCTATTTATTATCGATCAACCCACGTCCGCTCTTTCTGATTACGCCTTGGGCAGCTAATTTCACGGAAAGTACGTCAAGTACCCCGTTTATAAATTTGCCGCTTTTAGGCGTGCTGTACCTTTTTGCAATTTCAATAAATTCGTTAATAGTCACTTTCACCGGAATTCCAGGGAAGTGAATTAACTCTGCCAGAGCAGTTTTCAAAATGATCATATCCACAAGCGCGATACGGTCGAGCTCCCAGTTTTTCAACTGTTCATCAAGATAAGCATCATACTGATCGCCTTCTTCAATCACAAGTTTGAACAATTCCTCAACAAAGAAACGGTCTTCTTCCCAATCTTTTGTCAGAGGAGATAAAGCGAAAGTTTCGGCGCTATCACCTGATTTAAGTGTTTTGATTGCCAAACCACGAATCAATTCGCTGTGGTCAACCCAGTATAAATCCCGCTGTTCAAGAAATTCCAGAGGTACTTCATGTTTCAGAATTACCTGGCGTAAAATATATTGAACCAGCAGCTGATCTTCTTCCGGCGTATGTTCCGTTTTATTGCAGTATTCCTCATAGGTTGCATCCTTGCGCAATGCTTCACGATAGGTTTTACGTATCATGTTCATGTCATTACTCCAGTTAATGCCATTTCTGATTATTTCTTCCTCCAACGTTTTGTCTTCCTGAAGAACCATGATGACACGGTTTGTATTCAAACCTCCGTTTTTAGAAAATGGCGCTTCCGGATCATCATATTTGCGTTCACGATCCAGTTTTGCCTGATAAGCCAGTTCAAGTAACATCGACAATACCCGGATAAAATCAACGTAAATAGATTCCGTTTCATTTAAAACCCGGCGAACCATCTTTTCCGCATCCGCCTCAGTCTGTCTCTTGTATGCTTTATAAGCACTGTTGGCAACTTTTATTATATCCGAATTAAATTCTTCGTTTTCTTTAAGTTCGCCGCTTTTGATAAGTTCGTCTAACGCTGCTCCTGCTAAATGCTTGTTGTTTGTTAGTTTTTGCTTATCCTGAAATTCCATGGAATTTAAATCAGGTGCAAAAGCTTCTTCAATCTGATCCAGAGCGAGTAACCTGTTGGCATCAGCTGTTAATTTGCGCGCATAAAGAGCTTGAACAGCTTTTGTTCGTAATAATCTTCTATTCAGCATAAGCCGGAACACTAATTGGATAAAAAGGTACAGTAAACCAAAGAACGTATCTGCGTGTTAAGCAAGGTTTTTAATTTGACAATACCCCGCGTTTATATTTAAAATTGACCGCAAAATTAGACTATTTTGTTTAGAAATGGAAAAATCAAACCCAGGCTTTTTAATTTTGCAACGTTTTAAAACATTTGACTGTTGGTATTTAAACACACGCAAATCCGGGAAAAGTCAGAGCACCGACCCCTTTCCCGATTTATTAATTTTAAGCAATTTCTTCATTGCGGATAATCGATGCTGTGTGAAACGGGCAACAGCCAAATAAAACACTGAGGATTAACGTAAAGACCAAATCAACCAGAACAACACGTGAAAGCACTTAAGTACCTCAATAAGTACCTCTTGAAGTATAAATGGTATCTTATTTTAGGAACAATTTTTACCATAATTTCTAATCTTTTTGGAATTATTCCGGCCCAACTGGTTCGTTATGCGCTCGATTTAGTTGGCGAAACACTTGATGTCTATTATTTATTCGCCGGCTCTGCTCTACAATCGGAGCTGTACGACACATTTGCCTTCACCATTCTGCTTTACGGTTTGCTGATTCTGGCGATGGCTCTTTTGAAGGGAATATTCCTTTTTCTGGTCAGACAAACGATCATCGTCATGTCACGTCATATCGAGTATGAATTAAAAAATGACGTATATAACCATTACCAGACTTTACCGACCAGCTTTTTTCGGACACACAATACGGGGGATTTAATGGCCAGGATTTCTGAGGACGTAAGTAATGTCCGGATGTATGTCGGCCCGGCATTGATGTACGGAATCAACCTGATCGTACTTTTTATCCTGGTTATTTCTTACATGATTACAGTCAATGCAAAACTTACTCTTTACGTACTTTTGCCGCTGCCGTTGCTTTCTGTAAGTATTTACATTGTGAACAGTATCATGATGAAACGTTCGCAGGAAATCCAGAAGCAGCTTTCAGCACTTTCAACGTATGTTCAGGAAGCATTTTCAGGTATTCGTGTGATCAAATCTTTTGTTCAGGAAAAACATTCCTTTACCAACTTTAAAGCCGAAGCAGAAGATTTTAAAGACAAATCGCTTCGCCTCGCCAAAGTTGATGCGTTCTTTTATCCGGTGATTGTCCTTTTGATCGGTATCAGTAATATTCTGGTGATTTTTGTAGGCGGGAAAGAAATCATGAATGGAAATCTTACGCCGGGAAATATCACAGAATTTATTTTGTACGTCAACATGCTGACCTGGCCGGTAATGGCTTTGGGATGGACGACAAGCCAGATTCAGCGTGCTGCTTCTTCACAAAACCGTATTAATGAATTTCTGGAAGTGAAAAACACGTTGGTTTCTGACAAGAATGTGGAAAAGCCATTGGACGGAATTATTACTTTTAAAAATGTTGGTTTTATTTATCCTGATTCCGGAATCCAAGCGATTGAAAATTTTGATCTGGAAATAAAACACGGTGAAAGTGTAGCAATTTTAGGAACAACAGGTTCCGGAAAAAGTACGCTGGCGCATTTACTTTGCCGCCTTTACGATCCTACTGAAGGAGAAATTCTTGTTGATGGAATTCCGTTGCGTGATTATAATGTTCATGAATATCGTCGCCAGCTAGGTTACGTCCCACAGGATGTATTCTTGTTCTCTGATTCCATCGCCAACAATGTTCGTTTCGGAAGTGTGGATATGCCTCAGGAAAGAATCGAACGGGCCGTAACAGACGCTGACCTGCTTCGTAATATTCAGGATTTCCCGGAAGGTTTTGATACACGATTGGGAGAACGTGGTATCACATTATCCGGTGGGCAAAAACAAAGACTTTCCATCGCCCGCGCCATTGCCCGCGATCCTAAAATTCTGATCCTGGACGACTGTCTTTCTGCGGTTGACACGAACACGGAAAATATCATCCTGACCAACCTGAAAAGAATTATGGATGAACGTACCTCTGTTATTATTTCTCACCGCGTTTCCTCTGCAAAACTGGCCGATAAAATCGTTGTTCTTGACGAAGGCAAAATCGTTGAACAGGGAACACATACAGATTTGATGGCAAAAAACGGTGCTTATAAAGAATTGTATGAGAAACAGTTGATGGCTGAAGAAGTATAGATACTCCGGAAATCGAAAGAGATAACCTAATAAAACGGGTCGGTGAGAAAATCTCACCGACCCGTTTTATTAGTCTTAAACCTTACTTCACAAGCTTTCTCACCTCCTCTTTCAATTCCTTCATTTCCTGATGCAGATTTTGTAAGCTGACCGTGGTTGAATCGGTTTCCATATCAAAAGTAAGTTTACTATGGACCTGCCAAAGTTCCCGAACCTCACTTCGTTCTATCGGAATCGGGTTATATTCAGGATTAAGTGAAATCAGATTGACGAGCGTTGTTTCATCGTTCTTTTGAATTTTTTTTACCAGAATACTATCAGCAGTCACCACTACATACATGCGGTTGCCCTTGATCGTATCCCAACCTTCCACTGCCTTTCCAACAATCCATTCATCCGATTGTAAAACCGGAGTCATACTATCTCCATCGACCTGAAAGCCTCTGAAAGATGCATTACGAAACTCAGGTAACGGAATACTGAAAGCCGGCAAACTTTCAAACCAATTTGCATCGCCAATATTATGCGGATATCCGGCAGCTGCTTTGGCACTAACCAAAATAATGTTCTCCTTTCCGCTATTATCAACGGTGACAATTTTCGGGCTCATTACAGGCTCGCTGATGCGCAGATACTTTTGCGTACTCTCACCAAACAACCAGAGCGGATTAATATAATGGCGTTTTAAAAGCTCCTTTACAACCTGACCAGGAATCCGCGTACGGCCGCGCTCAATATCAGCGGTCGTGACATTGATCCCAAGTTGCTCTGCGAAAGCCGCTTGCGTCAGATTTAATTCTTCGCGTATTTGTTTAAAACGTCTGCTTTCTTCTTCGATAGGCATATGTCCTGATAAACATGTGGTTAACCATAAATCTTATCAAAGATAGAAATTTTTTGGAATATTTCCATTGTTTATTCAGGATTAAATCCATAATTTTGGAAATAATCCATTAACTAGTAAAAATTCCAAATAGCTATGGAGCGAACTATCCTGCATATGGATCTTGACACATTTTTCGTCTCTGTTGAACGAAAACTCGACAACCGTCTGGAAGGCAAACCTATTCTCGTAGGAGGAATTGGCGACCGTGGCGTCGTTGCTGCATGCAGTTATGAAACTCGTTCGTTCGGCGTACACTCTGGGATGCCCATGAAAATGGCCAGAAACCTGTGTCCGGAAGCTACGGTGATACGCGGAGAGGGAGGAGTTTATTCTAAACATTCCAAAGAGGTCACTGAAATCATCCGGGAGACTGTTCCCGTTTTTGAGAAAGCGAGTATTGATGAATTTTACGCAGATTTATCTGGCATGGACAGATTTCAGGGATCATCTTTCAAGATGGCGCAGGAATTGCGCAAGCGAATCAAAAAAGAAGCAGGACTTCCAATTTCCTTTGGACTTTCGGCCAATAAGCTCGTTTCCAAGGTAGCAACCGGCACTGCCAAGCCTGATAATGAAAGAAAGATCGAATTTGGAACAGAAAAAAGCTTTTTAGCACCAATGCTGGTCAAAAAGATTCCGATGGTTGGTGAAAAAACAAATCAGATTTTATATAATCTCGGCATAAAACATGTAAGGACAATACAAGAAATGCCCGTTGAAATGATGGCAAAAGTGTTGGGTAAAAACGGTGTTGTTTTATGGAATCGTGCCAATGGAATAGATGAAACGCCGATTATTCCATTTCATGAACGCAAGTCAATTTCCAATGAACGGACTTTCGGAAAAGATACAGGCGATGTAAAAAGGATGCGGGAAATGATCAGGGCTATGGCTGAAAACCTGGCCTATCAGCTCAGGAATGGAGAAAAGCTAACATCCTGTATATCTGTTAAAATACGTTATTCTGATTTTAACACATTTTCCAAACAACTAAAAATACCATACACCTCGGCAGATCATCTTCTCATACCACAAGTTGAAAAACTGTTCGAGCAATTGCATAATCGCCGAATGATGGTCAGGCTTGTTGGTGTTACGTTCAGCGATCTCGCAGGTGGAAATTACCAAATCAATATTTTCGATGATTCAGAAGAAAAACTTAATCTATATCAGGCCATGGACTTTTTAAGAAACAGATACGGAACCGACGAAAGAGGAAATTCAATAATCAGCTGGGGAACGACACTCGGAATCGCCAATATTTCAAGTATGGGGAACCCATTCAATGGTGAGCCGCCGATTATTCCCGCGCATAGAAATGCGTAAAAGAGTAATAAGGCAAAGCCTTATTGATATGCAAAGTTTCTATTCTATTTAGTTCATTGAATATTAAATGCTGCTCCTCTTCCAAATCGAAGTCGTCCTGCAAACCAAGCCAGAACTTAGGTGTTGTATCGAAATATTTACTAAAACGCAATGCCGTATCAGCAGTAATTCTTCTACGCCCTTTAATGATTTTACTTACGCGGGTCTGTGGAATAGCAGTGTCTTTGGCTAGTTTGTAAGCCGAGATACCCAAAGGACTTAGAATCCTTTCATCAAAATTTCGCCGGGGTGGATATTATTTAGCTTTTCCATAACAGTTTTATTTATGATAATCCAGAATACTTACGTCAGACGCATTACCATCCTCCAACCATTTAAAAATAATTCGCCACTGATCATTTATTCTTATATTGTAAAAATCCCTCAAATTACCTGACAGTTTTTCAAGACGATTTGAAGGAGGAATACGAAGGTCGTTCAAATTCTGTGAGTTGTTTAACATCCTGAACTTTCTTCTTCCGATAGATTGGATTTCGGGAGGCAGCTCGCTTACCCTTTCTCCAAACCATATTTTCTCAGTGTCTTTTAAAGAAAAACTAATTATCATATCGACTCGCGTTAGTAACGCCAAAAATAAGTATAAAGTCTAATTCCCCCACAACCATGTTACTCAACTGCCACTCTTATTTCAGCCTTCGCTACGGAATGATTCCGGAAGAAGAATTGCTCAAACTGTGTGTGCTAAATAATTATAACTCGATTGCCCTGACTGATATTAACAACACTTCAGGCTGCCTGAATTTTATCCGTACTGCCGCCAAGTATGACGTAAATCCGATTGTCGGTATCGATTTTAGAAATGGTCTGCAGCAGCAATTTATTGGTCTCGCAAAAAACAATATAGGATTTCAGAATCTGAATTCCTTTTTATCAAAACATTCGCATGAAAAACTGGATTTCCCCGATCAGGCCCCGGCTCTCGAAAACGTTGCGTTTATTTATTCTTTCGAACAATTAATCAAAACAAAAAAAACCCAATTTTCGTCTGATGAATATATCGGTCTAACGATCAAGGATTTAAATCGCGTCCGGTTTTCGCCTCTGGCAGATATGGAAGACAGATTTGTCATTTTACATCCGGTAAGTTTTCGTCACAAAAAAGATTTCAGCGCGCACAGGCTTCTTAGATCAATTGATGAAAATACATTACTCAGCAAAATTTCAACTTTCGGAACAGGTGAGGAAACCGAACAAATTTTGCCGTCCGCCACGCTTAAATATCATTTCAAAAATTTTGATTCGATTGTCTACAATACCGAAAAATTGATGGATCAGTGCCATATCAATTTCACTTTTGGGGACGACAAGCAGCATCAAAACTTGAAAATTTATGGAGAAAGCGAAGCCGATGATTATATAAAATTGCGGTCACTAACCTATAATGCACTAGGATATCGCTACGGAACTGCTATCAACGATTCTATTTTTGACAGGATATCGATGGAGCTGGATTTAATCCAGAAACAGAATTTCATCCCGTTTTTCCTTGTCAATCATGATATTGTCAGTTATGCAAAACAGAAGAACTATTATTATGTTGGACGCGGAAGTGGCGCAAATAGCATCGTTGCTTATCTACTCAGCATTACCAACGTCGATCCGATCGAACTTGACCTTTATTTTGAACGCTTCATCAACATACATAGAAAAAATCCTCCTGATTTTGACATTGATTTTTCTTGGAAAGATCGGGAGGATATTACTGATTATATCTTCAAAAAATTTGGTTCCAAAGGCCAGGCAGCACTTTTAGGAACTTACAGTACCTTTCAGCACAGCGCTGCCGTGCGGGAGTTGGGCAAGGTTTTCGGTTTGCCAAATTATGAAATTGAGGCACTCAGCAATGGAAAATATGATCCTAAAAAGCTGGATCAGTTATCAACACTGGTCATCAAATATGCCGGATATTTTCAGGAAAATAACCAGCCGAATCATTTAAGTATTCATGCAGGCGGAATTTTGATTTCAGAGCGGCCGATTAATTATTTTTCAGCGACAGACCTGCCTCCAAAAGGTTTCCCGACTACGCAATTTGATATGGTGATCGCCGAAGATGTGGGCCTGAATAAATATGATATTCTCAGTCAACGCGGTCTGGCAAAGATTAAAGAAACGCTGGAAATTATTAGGTACAATCGCCCGGAAGCACCGGAAATTGATATCGATGATGTTAAAAAATTCAAGCTCGACCCGAAAATAAATAATCTGATCAAGCAGGCGCAATGTATCGGATGTTTTTATGTTGAATCACCGGCAATGCGTATGCTTTTGAAAAAGCTGGAAGTTGACAATTACCTTGGACTGGTAGCGGCGAGTTCGATTATCCGTCCGGGTGTCGCAAAAAGCGGAATGATGCGTGAATACATTTTGCGGCACCAGGATAATGACAGAACAAAAGATGCGCATCCTGTTTTGCTTGACCTTATGCCTGAAACCTACGGAATCATGGTTTATCAGGAAGATGTAATCAAAGTTGCTCACTATTTTGCTGGTCTGACACTGGGCGAGGCCGATGTGATACGGCGAGGTATGAGTGGAAAATTTCGTGGACGCGATGAATTCGAGCACGTCAAAGCAAAGTTTTTTAAAAATTGTAAAGACAAAAAATATGATCCCAAAATAACCGAAGAGATCTGGGCGCAGATTGCAAGTTTTGCCGGATATGCATTTGCAAAAGGGCATTCAGCGTCCTATGCAGTGGAAAGTTACCAGACCTTGTTTCTGAAAGCATATTATCCCTTAGAATTTATGGTTTCCGTTTTGAATAATGGCGGTGGTTTTTACGCGCCCGAGCTGTATGTGCATGAAGCGCGCATGATGGGTGCAACTGTCCTCGCGCCCTGTGTGAATCACAGTTACGCGCAGGCAGTCATCGAAGGAAAAGATATTTATCTGGGCATGCAGTCGTTGAATGAAATTGAAGAGAAAACGATTGCCAAAGTTCTGGAAGCGCGCCAGGCGGAAGGACCATTTACTTCGCTGAATAATTTTCTCGATCGCGTTGCTATTTCAATCGAGCAGCTGACGATCCTGATCCGTATCAATGCTTTTCGTTTTACAAAAATTGACAAAAAAACACTTTTATGGAAAGCTCATTTTCGCATGAACAAGGCGGCAAATAAAATCCCGCAAAAGCAATTGTTCCAGATTGAAATTAAGGATTTTGACTTGCCGGTATTCGAAACCTCTCCTACCGACGAAGCATATGATCAGATTGAATTATTAGGTTTCCCACTGTGCAGTCCGTTCGATTTAGTGAAAAATCCAATGTCGAGAAGTGTAATGTCAAAAGATCTGCATCAGTATATCAATCAGGAAGTGATACAGTATGGCTATTTGGTTGCCGTAAAAAATACAAGAACTTCGAAAGGTGAACGAATGCAGTTTGGTACTTTTTTGGATCAGGAAGGGCAATTTATCGACACCGTACATTTTCCGGATGTAGCTGCAAAATATAATTTCTCAAACAAAGGTGTTTATAAAATATACGGCAAAGTGATCGATGAGTTTGGGTTTTTAAGTATCGAAGTGACTGAAATTGCACGAATGGATCTGGCTCTGCGGTAAACTCTGGTTGATATTCAACTATTTTCATATTGTTTGTGACATTTGCCTCATCAATTCTTACTAACGATAATATAACAAATCAGCAGAGATGGGGTCTGTAAGCAAAAACGATTTTGTCAGTATCGTCCAAGAACATCAGGGAATTATTAACAGCATTTGCCGGCTGTACTATACTGATGACGAAGATATCAAGGATGCCCGCCAGGATATCATTTTACAGCTATGGAAATCCATTCCGACTTTTAGAAACGAATCCAAAATAAGTACCTGGATTTACCGTGTCGCATTAAATACCGTTATTACAAAAGTGAAAAGTGAACGAAAAAGTAACTTAAACGAACCTCTTTCCGACTTTCATTTAAACAGTAACGGCACATTCGATAATGCAGAAAGCGATAATATTCAACAGTTGTTATTTCTGGTCAGCCAACTAGAAGCCACAGATAAGGCGATTATGATTTTGCACTTCGAAGGTTACAGCAACAGAGAAATCGCTGATACATTGCAGCTGACTGCGACGAACGTCAGTACCCGAATGAATAGGATTAAAACCAGACTAAAAGAAACTTTCAAAACAATTTACGATGAAATCTGATAACGTTTATCACAGTTGGGACAAGTTCAAACGAATAAACAACTCGGATGAAATTCCTGAAAACGAAATACTTGGCATTATTGAGTGCGTTGATTATCGTGTTTCTTATTTTACAGAACGTGTTATCCGAAATACGGCGATTTTTTCATTTCTTCTTGCCTTTTGTCAAAACTGTTACGTTTAAATGATGTCCTTCATACTCTGGAACGTCAGATCAACCGTTTTTCCCGGACTGGAAATTCCAAAATGGTATGGTTTATGCTGGGCTCTGGGAATATTTCTGGGGTATCAGGTTATGCTCTTTATCTATAAAAAAGAAGGCAGATCACCTGATCAGCTTGACAGACTTGCAACTTATATAATCTTGGGAACATTAATCGGCGCAAGGCTTGGCCATATAATTTTTTACGATCCCATTTATTACCTGCATCATCCAATTGAAATTTTACCGATACGCCTTTCTCCCCATTTCGAATTTACCGGATTAGCAGGGCTGGCGAGTCACGGAGGTGGAACTGGTATTTTTCTGGCAACCTATTTTTATTCAAGGAAATACCGGGAGAATTACCTTGAAATTCTTGACCGGTTGGCGATCGTTGTTGCCTTGGTCGGTGCCTTCATACGGTTCGGCAATTTGATGAATTCCGAAATGATCGGTATACCATCTGGCGTGCCGTGGGCATTTATATTTTCTGCCGTCGACAATGTTCCGAGACATCCGGCACAACTCTACGAATCAATTTTTTGCATGTTGCTTTTTATGCTGACGTTCTCAATCTGGAAAAGAAAACCAGACAAATTCAAAAACGGATTGCTTCTGGGAATTCTTTTGACACTCCTTTTCAGTTTCCGTTTTTTCGACGAGTTTTTAAAAATAGATCAGGAAGCTTTTGAAGGTAACCTGTTCATTAATATGGGACAAATTTTGAGTATTCCATTTATTTTGATTGGCCTGCTGCTTGTTTTAAGGTCATTTAAAACCGACGATCCTGCACTCTCTGACTTGTAAAACTGAGCAGAAAACTTTCATAACACAGGAAATTATTACCTCATTAACCTGAAAATAAAATTTAGCATAAATAGTACATCTTCAAAATGAATGATAACTTGGTACGTTAATGGTTAACTCAAATTAGTTTTCCAGTTACCAACTCATCAACGAATTTTATGAAAAAAGTACTTCCAGGTCTTCTTTTGATAAATATTCTGCTGTTTTCATGCAGCAAGGAATCTGGCTCAATTTCAGGGAGCTGGACAACATCGATGGAAGATCAGCCACAACATCAACAAGGTTTTACACTTAAAGACGAAGGAACAGCGACTTCGATAAATCTGGCCGATAAAGCCTATGACAAATGGGAGAAATTTGGAGACCGTCTAATTCTTTTCGGAAAAAACAGTAATTCAGATAATGCCGCAAAATTCACCGATACCTTAAAAATTGTCTCGGTAAGCGACAGTGTTCTTGTTTTGAAAGCAGCTGATGGAAAAGAAGTCACCTACAAAAAAACAGTCGCGCCGGACAAGCTGGTCAGCGATTTTGAAAATTACGATTGCTATTCTTACACTGTGAAAAAAGACACGGCATTTCTTCACATCAACACCGCAAACGGAATCGTATCCGGCAATCTTAACTATCAATTCTTTGAGAAAGATCGCAACGAAGGGACTTTAAAAGGCGAAATGATCGGCGATACGCTTGTTGCTGATTATACTTTTTCATCTGAAGGACAAAATTCCGTGCGGCAAATTGTGATGATCAAAAAAGGAAATGACCTGATTGAGGGCTTCGGCGACGTTGAAGAAGGAGACGGAAAGACTAAATTCAAAGATCGTTCAAAACTAAAATTTAAAAACGGACTCACGTTTAAAAAAATAAACTGCCCATGAAAAATTACCAGGTATGATATTTTCAAAGTATTAAGAAATATAAATCTCAACTAATTATGTTAAATCCAAAATTTGGAGCTTCTATTCTATCCTGGATTTCGCCAGTCTGGACGCCGGATGCGGGGCTTCACGCTATAAAAAAAACCGCGGAAACCGGATTTGATATACTTGAAATTCTACTTCCTGTTTCCATGGATTTTGATGCCCCGACTGTGAAAAAGCAGTTAAAAGAGCATAATATTGAAGCGCTATGTTCGATCAATCTGCCTAAAAGCTGCCATATCCCTTTCCATCCTCTTGAAGCAACTACCTTGATAAAAGCTGCTCTGGACAAAACCGCGGAACTTGAAGTTGGCTTTCTGGGCGGCGTTTTGCATTCCGGAATTGGTGTGTTCACCGGTTTACCAAGAACCAAAGAGGAAGAAGTTATCGTATGTCAGGTTTGGACAGAGGTAGCGGCATATGCAAAAAGCCTCGGTGTAAAAATTGGAATCGAGCCTGTTAACCGGTACGAAAGCTATATCTGCACGGCTGCCACTGAAACCCTGACGTTATTGAGAAAGTCGAATGCAGATAATCTGGGTCTGCATCTTGATACGTTCCATATGAACATAGAGGAAGCAAATTTTTACGATCCCGTTGTCCAGGCTGGTGAGAAACTCTTTCATGTTCATATGACCGAAAGTGACCGTGGAATGCTGGGCGAAGGTAACGTACATTGGGATGAATTATTTAAGGGTTTAGCTGAAATTAATTATTCGGGCGCTCTTGTTTTAGAAAATTTCTCCTCTGAAATCAAAGGACTTGTTGGCCCGACTTCTCTGTGGCGTCCTTCAAAATACAATGCCGAAGATCTGGCTAAAGGTAGCCTTGCCTTTATGAAACAAATGGTTGAAAAATATAATTAGCATTATGATTTACTTAGGAGCGGGCAGTAATATGGCTCGCTCCCAGGCTATTTAATCATCAGGCATTCTCTCTTATTTTCAACACTTTTACGACTAAAATATTTTACTGGCGTCTCTTTGCAATCGTAGTTAATAACTATACCTTTAGTTTTTCGTACATTTTATCAACTTTATAGAAGTATAATGAAAAAATCCCTCATGATTTTGTGCGTTTTTGGTATGTGGTCGGCAGCATCGATATCAACATCCGCGCAAAGCCTAAGCACACAAAAAGTTCCGTTAGACCCCTCCGTTAAAACCGGAAAGCTGAAAAATGGTATTACCTATTATATCAAAAAGAACGCTGAGCCTAAAAACAGGGCCGAACTCAGACTGATTGTAAAAGCGGGCTCGGTTCTGGAAACAGATGCACAGCAAGGATTGGCTCACTTTATGGAGCACATGAATTTTAATGGCACCACAAATTTTCCAAAAAATGAACTGGTCAATTTCCTTCAAAAAACCGGTGTTCGTTTCGGCGCTGACCTGAACGCTTACACGGGTTTCGATGAAACCGTATATATGCTTCCGATTCCGACGGATTCGGCCGGATTGCTGGAAAAAGGAATTCAGGTGCTGGACGATTGGGCACACGGCGCACTGCTCGATCCAGCTGAGATCGAGAAAGAAAGAGGTGTGGTTTTGGAAGAATCCCGCATGGGACGTGGGGCGCAGCAGCGTATGCGTGACAAATATTTAAAAATGATCCTGAATAATTCCCGCTATGCAGAGCGTTTGCCAATCGGGAAAGACAGTATTCTAAAATCTTTCAAACCGGAAACTATCAAATCATTTTATAAGGACTGGTATCGCCCTGATCTGATGGCCGTTGTCGCCGTCGGGGATTTTGATGTAACGAAGGTGGAAGCTATGATCGCTGATAAATTTGGTAAGATCCCTGTGACGCCAAATCCTAAAAAACGCGTAGAATATTCGATACCTCTCGATGGAAATACGAATGTCGCGATTGTGACAGATCCTGAATATCCGCAAAACGTCATTCAGCTGATTTACAAACAGCCAAATTCGAAAGAAAAATCTTTGCAGGATGTCCGCAACAATATCGCTCAGGGATTGTATAATGCGATGATGGGGCAGCGTATGCAGGAGCTTACGCAAAAGGCAAATCCGCCATTCCTTTATGGATCAAGCAGTTACGGTGATTTCCTTGGCAATCTTGATTCTTACACCTCAATTGCACTTGCAAAAGATCCTTCGTCGATCGAAACGGCTTTAACAGCTTTGCTGGAAGAAAATGCCCGGGTTCAGAAATTCGGGTTTACGGCACCTGAACTTGACCGTGCCAAAAAGGATTTTATGAATTCTATTGAACAGGCTTTCAAAGAAAAAGATAAAACTAAATCAGCAAATTATGTTGGGCAGTATTTAGAGCATTTTTTGCACCAGAAACCTTACATGGGAATTGAAGCCTATTATGCGTTTTTGCAAAAACATATTGACGGTGTGAAATTGGAAGAAGTGAACGGCTTGGCTAAAAAATACATCACCGATAAAAACCGTGCTGTGGTGATTATGGGACCGGAAAAGTCAAAAGATGCCCTTCCAACAGAAGCCAGAATCCGTACCATGTTGGCAGAAACCGGAAAAAATGTCACCGCCTATGTTGACGACGTTTTAGATTCGCCGCTACTTGCTACAGAGCCAAAAGCTGGTAAAATAACAGCTGAAAAAACGAACGAAAAGTTAGGCGTGACAGAATTGACGCTGTCAAACGGTGTCAGGGTTTTGCTGAAACCAACGGATTTCAAAAATGATGAAATTTTGATTCAGGCTACCGGCAAAGGCGGTTTTTCCTTATTTCCCGGCGAAAGAGAAACAGGGATTTTTACGAGTTATATGATTCAGTCGGGCGGTGTAGGACCCTATAATCAAACGCAGCTTCAAAAATTTCTTGCCGGAAAAACGGTGAGCGGAAGTCCTTTTGTAACTGAATTGAAAGAGGGAGTTGAAGGTAGTACCAGTCCGAAAGATCTGGAAACAACTATGCAGCTCTTATATGCCTATTTTACAGAACCGCGCAAGGATAAGGAAGTTGTAAGCGGGATGCTCAGCAATCAGAAATCATATCTGGAAAATATGCGTAAAACGTTAACACCAGACAAGGTTTACTCTGATTCCTTGAACGCAGTACTGACGAGCAACAATCCTGAACGTCGCCCACTGACTCCGGAGAGTATCGATAAGGTCAATCTGGACCGTGCTGTGGAAATTTATAAAAACCGATTTGCCGATGCGTCTGACTTCGTTTTCACCTTTGTTGGTGCCTTCAAGGTTGACGCAATTAAGCCGCTACTGGAAAAATATATAGGTGGCCTGCCTTCTACTGAGCGCGACGATACTTACAAACATCCAAATATTTTCCCGCCAAAAGGACGTATCGAAAAGACCATTTATAAAGGTCTGGAACCGAAGAGTAAAGTAACCTTGGTGACAAGCGGCGAATACGATTATGGTGCTGAAAATAACATTCAGATCGAGGCTTTGCAGGAAGTTCTCCAAATCAAATTAATTGAAGCACTTCGCGAGGAAGAAAGCGGAGTATATGGCGTTAGAGTTTCGCAAGACGTCGACAAGTATCCATCCGGACATTACAGTTTTATAATAAGCTTCGGCTGCGCGCCTGAAAATGTCGACAAACTGGTTTCCCGCAGTGTTGCTGAAATGAAGAAAATCAAGGAAAATGGAGCGGATCAGAAAGACATCGAGAAATTTGTAGCAGAAACCAGACGCAAAACCGAAGTTGCGCTGAAAACAAATAGTTTCTGGATCAATTATCTTGATGAAACCGTTTTTCTGGATGATGATTTAGAAGAAGTTCTTCAGGAAGATAAGTTGTTAAAGTCCATCACAGTTGCAAGTACGAAAGCTGCTGCGGATAAGTATTTTAAAGATGATAACTTTATCAAAGTGGTTTTGATGCCAGAGAAGAAATAGTGGCTCACCGGGGCTTGGCCAGGTTGCGAGCAGGATGCTGGCTGTTCCGCCCAAAGGCCGAAACGTTGGGTTAGTGATGTACTACTTCTAGTTAAACAAAATACGGGCGAAGGTTGAACCTTTGCCCGTATTTTGTTTAAGCAACCTGTCTCCCGTTTAATTAAAAAATCTGCTTCCCTGTACTTATCTCTTATACATTTTCTTCAAACCATCAATCAAAAACATCAGATCATTTAACCGTATCTCATACATCGTGCTCAAAAGCATACCAAGTTTGCCCGCTGGAAAACCTTCACGTTCAAACCATTCCAGGCAAGAAACGGGCAAGTCTGTTATCAGCCAGTCTTTATATTTTCCGAAAGGCATCCGATATACGATCAATTCTTTTAGAATTTCAGTATTTGGTTGTGGAATTTCGTCGCTCATCTTTCCTGATTTTAATATCACTTCGCTGCTCTTAATTTCACGATCAATTCCGTTTTCATATCAAACAATTCTTTTTCCAGACCGACCGGATACGTATGCGGGTTGACAAACCTTTTAATGCCTTTATGAAAATGTTGCAATTGCTGTTCCACGCGCTCTTTGGTTTCATGAATCGACGGCAAATGGTAAATCAAAACACCTTTTGCAAAAATTGGAACCAGCAAGTCTTCGTATTGGATTGTCTCTGAAAATGATCTTGTTTTTGTGAAATCGTATGGATCAACCATCGTTGATTTTCCAACAAGCGGAGTTTCAATATTGAAGATCATATCAGAGATAAAACCTTTTGAATCCTTAAAACGCCGCACCTGCTGAATTCCCGGCGTTGAAACTTTTATCGCCTGTTCAGATAGTTTCAATTTATAATCCCACTCGTCAGCATCATTTTTAATCGCAGCCAGTTTGAAAACACCTCCAAGTGCCGGCTGATCAAACGCCGTTACCAGTTTGGTTCCGATTCCCCATACATTGATTTTCGCACCCTGAATTTTCAAACTGTCCATAATATATTCGTCCAGATCATTACTGGCCACAATATTGGTTTTCTCAAATCCGGCGTCGTCAAGCAGTTTTCTCGCTTCGATACTTAAATACGCTAAATCACCGGAATCCAGACGAATACCACCCAATTCATATCCCCTTTTGCGAAGCTGCTTTCCGACAATTATTGCATTTTCCACACCCTGGATTGAATCGTATGTATCTACCAGTAAGGTCACATTGTTCGGCATATGTAACGCATATGTCTCAAATGATTCCAGTTCACTGTCGAAAGACATTACCCAACTATGCGCGTGCGTGCCTTTTACGGGAATTCCGTAAAGCTTTCCAGCAAGGACATTTGACGTCGCGTCAAATCCTCCAATATAAGCCGCCCTGCTCGCTGTCATTCCTCCATCCGGCCCTTGCGCGCGCCTTAAGCCAAATTCCAAAAGGGCGTCATCATGCGCAACCAATCGCATCCGGGCTGCTTTTGTTGCAATTAACGATTGGAAATTGATAAGATTTAAAAGAGGTGTTTCCAATAACTGACACTGTAAAACTGGCCCCTGAATTCGCAACAAAGGCTGATTTGGGAAAACAACCGTCCCTTCCGGAATTGCATCAACACTGCATTTGAATTCCATATCGCGCAGATAATCCAAAAATTCCTTCTCGAAAAGTGCTTTGTCATCACTGCCTGTCAACGATCCGATATATTCAAGATCTTCTACATCAATTCGGTATTCGGTCAGATAATCGATTACACTGCTCAACCCGCAAGTAATTGTAAAACCGCCTTGAAAAGGATGTTTTCTAAAATATAAATTAAAAACGGCCTCCTGTTCCGCTTTTCCCGATTTCCAATAGCCATAAGCCATGGTCAACTGGTATAAATCCGTTAATAAACTTAATGAGGTATCATATAGTCTGTTGATCATTTCTACTTTTGTTTTATTAAAACATAAGCCTAATTACTAAAAAATACTGGTTTTAAAACGGAAAGAGAAGCCAAGTTTTCAAAACCGGCTTCTCTTCATTGTTGTAAAAGCGTTCATATACTAATATTCTTTACCTATGGCGACAGCTAATTCACACTTTCCAAAGACGGAAATTGCTGTTTCCACATATCATAATATCTGCCCTTTTTCGAAATAAGCTTTTTATGATTTCCTTCCTCAATTAGTTTTCCTTTTTCCAGAACCACAATTTTATCCGCATTCATGACCGTACTAAGCCTATGTGCAATCAGAATAATTGTTTTATTTTTCTTGCGTAACGATTGGACCGCCAGCTGGATATGACCTTCTGATTTCGAATCCAGAGATGACGTTGCTTCATCAAGAATAAGAATTTCCGGATCGCGGTAAAGTGCCCGGGCAATAGCCAATCGCTGACGTTGTCCGCCAGAAAGACTTGTTCCGTTTTCTCCGATATAAGTATTAAATCCGTTTGGAAGATTCTCGATAAATTTGATAATATCAAGTTCCTGGCAAATGGAAACGATTTTTTTCATGTCAGGCTCAAACTCTCCTACCGCAATGTTATTGATCACATTCCCCGCAAAAAGATGAACATCCTGCGGTACCGCGCTTACCAGCTTTCTCAAACTATCGTTCGTCAAATATTTCAGATCAAATCCACCCAACTGAATATTTCCGGATTCAATAGGATAAATGTTTTGCAATAAAGAAAGCAGAGTTGTTTTGCCCGAACCGCTTTCGCCGACAATAGCAGTAATTTTTCCTTTTGGAATCATCAGATCCAGCCCCTCGAAAACAGTTACGCGGGAACCGTAACGGAAATGAACATTCCTGAAATAAATGTCGCCAATCATATCCGGTGTAAGTTCGGCTTTATTTTCCAGCGACTCCCTTTCAATATCCATGATTTCAAAGAGACGATCCGCCGCTATCGAAGCATCCTGAATGGTTTTATTCATTCCGATCAAACTTGAAACCGGACCGGTGAAATATCCGATAATTGCATAAAACGAAAGTAATTCACCCGGTGTAATGATATTTTCAAGCACAAAAAGCGAGCCTGCCCATAACAGGATAATTGTAAAAGCACTTGAAACAAAACCACTGAAATCGCCGATCCACAAAGAATTAGTATTCGATTCATAAACTGATCGCAGCATACCCACAAACTTTGTTTCTGTTTTTAAATTGGTAAAATCTTCCAGTCCGAATCGCTTGATAGTACTCACCGAATTAATCGATTCTACCAACTGGGATTCCAGCTCGGCTGAACTTTCCATTAATTTACGCTGCGTGGTTTTGTTAACTTTATTGGAAAAATAATAGATCACTGCATACAATGGAACGACTCCAAGCATAATCAGCGCCAGTTTCCAGTAATAGGTAAACATCAGTACAAACGAGAAAATCAGAATAAAGAAATTTACCGAAAACCCTATAAGTACATCATTAATAAACACCCGGATTTTCACAGCGTCGTTAATCCTGGAAATAATTTCTCCGACCCGCATATTATCAAAAAATTGCTGCGGTAATCTTAGCAAGTGCTTATAGTAACCCAGAATAAGCCTCGCATCTATCTGCTGGCCGGTTTTGATTGTTAAAAGGGATTTGGAATGATTGATCACGACCCGAAAAAATAACAGAGCGATCATGATAATCCCCATCAGGTTCAGAAGATTTCTGTTGCCTTCGGGAAGAACATTGTCGACAATTTTTTGCAGGAAAATAGACGTTGAAAGTCCAAGCAGCGTATAAACAATTGCGCCCGTCAAAACCTGTAATAATACAGATTTATGAGGTTGTAACAGAAACCAGAATCTTTTGGAAACAGAAATTTTTTCGTTCCCTTCCATAAAAGTATCTCCCGGCTGGACAAGCAGCAACACGCCTGTCCATATACTTTTAAACTGATCGTAAGTCAAGGCCATAATCTCGCCATATGCGGGATCCATAACCTCGACGGTCGTGTCCGTTACTTTGTATACAACCACATAATGGTGCAGAACATTTTTGATAATGACGTGTGCAATGACCGGGATTGGCACGTGTGGAAGCTGTTCAAATGTGGCTTTCACCCCTTTTGCGTTAAACCCTAATTTATTGGCAGCTTCGATAAGCCCAAGCACATTGGTGCCTTTTTTATCCGTCGACGCATATTGGCGAATCCTTGCGACGGGCACCGTCAGGTTATAATATGCCGCGACTGAAGCGAGACAAGTGGCACCGCAATCCGTTAGGTCATGCTGTTTTATAGCAACGTGCCCAAGTTTACTTTTTGTTGAGAAATAAGGTTTTTTTTCAGCAATGCTGTTCTTAAAGCCGTTTAGTTTAGCCCATAAGTTATGGGATTTAGGTTGGTCCATAACGTGTTATTTTTGAGGTGGTGTGTCTTCGGTTGCAATAAGGTTCGGGTTAAGCCAATCGTCCGCTTTATCGTAAAGAAGCTGAAAAAGTGTGCGCTCTGTAACAAGAAACCTTGCCTGCAGCGTCATCCCCTTTTTTAATTTTCCAACGTATCCATTTCTTAAAGTCAGCGCATCGCTGTCAAGCTGGCAACGGACTTTGAAAAATGGCTGCTGACTCCCATTGGTATAAACATCATTTGATATTGAGATCACTTTCCCCGTAACCAGTCCCCATTGATTGTAGTTATAAGCATCAACCTGTAATCTTGTTACCGTGCCTTTATGCAGCAAACCAATATCTTTTGGCAGTACGTACATTTCAGCAACCATGGAAGCATCCGGCGAAATTTCTGCTAAAAATTCATTTGGAGAAACAGAACTACCAGCCTGCAAACCCTTCAATTGCTGAACAGTTCCGCTGATCGGTGCCTTAATCGTGTAAAAATCTTTTTCTCTTAAATACTGTTCGTTTTTGGAATTCAATTCACGGACCTTCATATTGAGCTGCGTCAGTTCCGATTCCCAGCGAGCCTCCTCTTCTTCCATGATGGTGATTATCTTGCTTTTTGCATTGCTGTGCAGCAAAACTGCGCGGTCATACTCCGCTTCCGAAATTGCTTTGACGTCATGCAGCTTAACACTTCTGGCAAAATCTTTTTCAACCGTAAACAAAGTCGTTTTCGCTTCTGTTATTTTTTGCCAGAACAGCGCAAAATCCTGTTTGTATAACCCGCTTTGAAGACCAGGCTTTTTGCTCCAGTTATTGGTACGGCTCAAATGCAACAGTTTTTGCAGATCCTTAACCTGATTCTCGTAGTCCGTTTGTTGAGCGCGGGTCAATTGATTTTGTTCGGTCAGGATTTCTGCCTGAATAGTCAATAAAGTCTGTCCTTGCTTTACACGCTGGTTTTCGGAGATGTAAACAGAATCGACCCTTCCGCCGACAAGCGCTTTAATTTCATTCTTGTCATTTACCGAACGGATAATCCCGGTGCTCCGAACGCTGACGTCCACCGTGATAATAAACAGTGAAATAAATGCTACAACGATGATCAGGAGCAGCAGCTGATAAACCAGTTGAGATCGCGTGTTATGCTGGTGAAAGTGATAGTCTGCGGTATATTCAAGAATTTCGGGTGGGAAAATTTTATTGTTATCCATACCGTTCGGGTTTATGACATTTTCGCCTGGTAATGAAACAAAGAGGGGGTGACTAAGCCACCCCTCTTATCTGTTTAACTAAAAGCATCTTTTTAGTTGGTAATAGAATTAAAAATTCCACCCAGATCCAGACCTAAACCAAAACTGGTTTTTTCTGACGATCCATCATCATCTATTGATTCATGGCTAAAATTTAATCCCAGTGCCCCAAACAATCCGCCTGAAGAACTTGAATCGTTACTGTTGCCAAGCCCTAAAAGCCCACCATTTATTTCATTCATTTCTGCGAAATTTAATTCCTGAAGTTTCATAATTTCTAGATGTTTAATGAAAAATTTGCTTACTCGTTTGCAGGTTTTCAGCGATCCCTGTTATTATTTTTGGCTTAATGCGATATCGACCTTACTGTGTGATAGAGTTAAAGATTCCACCCAAATCAAGGCCCAAACCAAAATTTGTTTTATCCGATGAGCCATCGTCGTCAATAGATTCGTTGCTGAAATTAATTCCAAGTGCTCCGAACAACCCACCCGACGACGCCGAGTCATTGCTGCTTCCCAATCCTAAAAGACCTCCATTGATTTCATTCATTTCTGCGGCATTCAATTCCTGAAATTTCATAATCTTATAAAAGTTAGTTAACAATCGCTTACTCTTTTTCAGGTTTTCAGCGCCCCCTGTTTGAACTTCGTGTTCAGTGAGTTTTAGTTAAATGACTATGCCAATTCATTTCAATACCCTGATAATCAAACAACTAGAATGAATATTTTACAACTTAAATGAGTAAAATGAACGATCTAAAGGAGTAGAAATGTCGTAAACGCGCATGATCATTATATACTATGAAGCGAAATCTTAATCCTGCGAATCATGATCAGAAAATAATTTAAACCGAATTGAGAGAGAGATACTCCTATATAGAATATTAACAGCAGTGTAGTATAAATTCTAAAAATTTGAAGTGATGTTTTTTTCTACAAACGGAGAAACTAGGTCAACAATCATCAAAATAGTGTAAAAGCAATTTTTGACAAGATTATTCCAATAGGTTTTACATACTTCTCAAATCAGCTTGTCGAATAAATTTAATCCACTGAAAATGAAAGCATTCCCCATTACACAAGGCTAAAAACTGTCAGCCCGGTGACATTTGATTATATTGCGACGTATGAATGAGTCAAACCTTCATTCTGAAAAACCCGACTAGTCAATGGAAATATATAAAAACAAAGTTCGCCAGCTCGATTCCACTATCCTGCATTTGAGTCAATCTTTGAATCAGCTTTCTACGTTTCGGCTGGTCGCCTTTGTCGTTTCAATCGTGCTTATTATTTTCCTGGCTAATGAGCGCTTATTAGCACCCCTGTTTTTTGTAATTCCCATCTGTCTTGTTGGTTTTGGATTGCTGATCAATCGTTACAACCGGCTTTTCAGGGAGAAACAGCATGCTGTATTTTTAAAAGAAATAAATGAAACTGAATTGTTGCGGCTAGAGAACAGACTGGAAAAGCTTCCTGGCGGACAATCTTTCGTTTCGCGCGACCATGCTTATGCCTCGGATTTTGATGTGTTTGGCAGCCATTCCCTTTTTCAACTCATCAACAGAACCACGACAGAATCCGGGCGTCAGCTGCTGGCAGAATGGTTTTCTGAGCCAGCATTAAAATCAGTCATTATGGAAAGACAAGGTGCAATCAAAGAAATTGCTCCGAAATTCGACTGGCGACAGGATTTACAAGCTGCCGGGATGCGCTACGAAAACTCTAAAAGCGATTACAATAAACTTTTGGACTGGATCGAAAAACCTGCTGAACTTTTAGGCAGGGAGTCAAAAAACTGGTTGACGAGCGTTGTCATGGCGATTTTATCAACCGCTTCGGTAGGGTATTTTGTTTATGGTCTTATCTATTTTCTTGAAGTATTTTCGATCAAATTTGCAGTTCCGCTGGTGATTACACTCATTGTGAATTCACGCATTTTAAAAAGAGTAAATTCAGTTACCGAGGCTATAATTGATAACACCCAACGAAATGTTCAGGTTCTTGATGGTTATCATACACTAATCAGCCAGATCGAAAAAGAGAAGTTTGATTCTGAGTATTTAAAAAGAATTCAGTCTACATTCAATGCGAATGGTTACTCAGCAGCAACGGAAATTAATCACCTGAGAAAGATACTCGAATTGTTCCAGAATAGAGGAACGAAAAAATCCATAGGTAAAAACGACTTCTACACGATTTTCAACCACTTGTGGTTATTGGATATTCATGGAATACTTCGGACGGAAAAATGGAAAGCCAAAAATAGTGGCTCGCTCAGATATTGGGCGTCCGCAGTCAGTGAATTCGAAGTGCTTAGCAGTCTGGCCGGCTTTGCCTTTTCGAATCCGTCTTACAGCTTTCCGGAGATAAAGGACGATCCGTATATCATCGACTTTACCCAAATTGGCCATCCGCTAATTGCAGTAGAAAAAAGAATCTGCAACGATTTCAATTTGAGTGGCCGGGGAGAAATTGCCATGATTACGGGCTCAAATATGGCTGGCAAGAGCACATTTTTAAGAACGGTAGGATTAAATCTCGTTTTAGCATTGATGGGCGCACCCTGCTGCGCCAGTGCCGCGCGCGTTTCGCATATGAAAATTTTTACCAGCATGCGCACTCAGGATAATCTGGAAGAGGGAATTTCTTCATTTTACGCAGAGTTGAAAAGAATTGAACAATTATTAAAGCTAATTGAAAGCGGAGAATCAATCTTTTTCCTGTTGGATGAAATGTTTAAAGGGACGAATTCGCAGGATCGTTACAAAGGCGGTGCTTCGCTGATCAAACAACTGAGCGAACTTAACGCATTTGGTATCATCTCGACACATGATTTAGAATTGGCAAATTTGACAGCAAACAATCTGGCAGTGGAGAATTTCAGCTTCAATAGTGAAATAACGGACGATGAAATCCGGTTTAATTATACCCTCACCAAAGGTATATGTACTGACTTCAACGCCAGCGAATTAATGAAAAGAAGTGGTATAAAAATCATTGCTGATATTCATTCCATTTAGAGGAATACTGCTGTTGCATGCAATCTATTTTATGGTCAGGAAACGGTAATAATGGTTTTTTGAAGTTTTCATTACGCAAAGTAATCCGAACAGTATATAAAATCCGTATATAAAAAGGATATGTGATGATGTTTAATTAACCTTTGATACTCTATGAATGTTGCGGTAGAAACGAAAATAAAAACGGTGGCAGCAAATATCAGGAAAGTAAGAGAATACAGAGATTACACCCAGGAATACCTGGCAATGAAACTTGGAATTTCTCAAAATGCGTACAGCAAGATCGAGCTCGCATACACCAGAATAACTTTGGAGAGACTTATCCAGATTGCTGCAATTTTAGAAATTGATGTAATAACCCTCATAAATAGCACAAGCGAAGACCTTTTAAAATTAAATACCTCTGCTGTTTCTAACGGGGAATTGATGAAGAATTGATTGTTTAAAAGATAAGTGGTTGTAATACAGAAAGCAGGAAATTTTCAATGGAAAGTTTCCTGCTTTTTTAATGGATTTTATTCTACCCCTTTTTTCTCCCATTTCATCCAGCTTTTACTACCATTTAAACTTTTTTTCTTTCCTCATGCAACATTCTTTCTTCTATTTGTATCTATCAACAGAAGGCCGGTCACTTGGATTTCCGTTCATATAACAAAACAACCATTTATGTAATCTAAGGTTCTATGTTATACCAAGTACTTATCTTTGCAATGTAGTCGATCTTAAAAGGCCGGAAGAATTTAAAATTTCTGAACGTCGGGATTATATCGCTTGAAAATATAACGATCTATTAGCCATGAAATTCTTTATTAATCTAACAGTAGCATTGCTACTGAGCGCTAGCTTTGTGCTCGCTCAAACTCCGGCAACAAAAGGAAAAGTGTCTGGTGCTATTCTGGACGAGAAATCCCAGCCTTTTCCTTTTGTCAATGTCTTGCTGCTTAAAGCAAAAGACTCTACGCTTTCCAAAGGGCTTGCTGCTGACGAAAATGGAAAATTTCTTTTCGATCAGGTTGATGCAGGGGATTATCTGACTTTGGTATCAATGGTTGGCTATCAGAAATCTTACAGCAAAAGTTTTTCCGTCTCCGACAAAATTGTAAGCCTTCCCTCCTTTATGCTTCAGCCCGAGTCAAAAGCTCTGAACGAAGTAACTGTTACTGCAAAAAAACCGTTCATTGAGCAAGAAATAGACAGAACGGTCATCAATGTTGAAAACAGCATCGTGTCTGCCGGAGCTACGGCACTCGAAGTTCTTGAACGCTCACCGGGTGTGACTGTGGATCAACAAAATGACAGGCTGCAACTTCGCGGAAAAGATGGTGTCATTGTGCAAATCGATGGCAAACAAACCTATCTGACACAGGCCGAACTTGTGAATTTGCTGCGAAATACGCCAAGCGACAATATTGAAAAAATAGAACTGATCACCAACCCATCTGCAAAGTATGATGCAGCGGGAAACTCAGGAATTATTAATATCAAGTTCAAGAAAAATAAGAATTTCGGAACAAACGGTAATTTTTCAATAGGCGGCGGTATTGCTTCACCCGGCTACGGACGCGGAAATGGCTCGCTTGCTTTGAATAACAGAAAAGGAAAAGTTAGTCTTTTCGGTACTGCCAGTGCTTTCGAAGGAGAAGGATTCAATAGACAGGTAATTTATCGTGCCATTCCTTTTGAAGGAAAAACGACGACATTTAATATGGATTCGAAGAGTGACTGGCGTGCAAGAAATTATAACTACCGTGTAGGAATGGATTATTTCGCAACGGATAAAACGACGATCGGTGTCTTGTTTTCAGGATTTTACAATGCCTGGAAAAATCCGATCCGTGCGACCGATGCCGAGATATTAAATGATGACCTGAGCCTTCGTCAAACGTATCATACGGACATGAATGCAAATAATCACATGAATAATATCAGCGCCAATGTTAACCTTAAACATCAGTTTAACGACAAAGGCAAAGAACTGACATTTGATGTGGATTATGTACAATACGACAGCAAAGGATATAATTTCCTTGACACACGATATTTTAATCCGGACGGAACGCCGACAGGAAATCCTGATATCATACGCAATAATATGCCGGCTTTGATCAATATCGGTGTAGCGAAACTGGATTATATGCAACCAATCGGTAAAGGAAAATTCGAAGCAGGTTTGAAATCCAGTTATGTAAAATCTGATAACAACATGATTTTTGAAACTTTTGGAGATGTATGGCAACTGGATCCTTCGCGTACCAATCAGTTTAAATACACAGAAAATATCAATGCCGGATATGCCAACTATAATGGTCAGTTTAATTCAAAAACTAAATTTCAACTTGGTCTACGGGCAGAACATACCCATGCGATTGGCAATTCAGTAACCTTGAACAGTATCAGGGACCGAAATTATCTGAATATTTTTCCAAGTGTTTTTGTATCAAGAAATCTGGACAGCAGCAACGTTTTGAACTTGTCATATAGTTACCGGATCGACCGCCCTAACTATCAGTCACTGAATCCGTTCGAATACTATTTAGATCCGTATACTTTCCAAAAGGGAAATCCAAACCTTCGCCCACAGTATACACATTCATTTCAGTTGGTTCACGTATACAAAAGCTTTTTAAATACGACATTAGCTTACAGCCGTGTGAAGGACATGATCGCGGACGAAGTTCCGATGCTGGTTCCTGAAAAAAACCAGACTTATGTAACGACGGAAAACCTTGATAATCAGAACTATATCAGCCTTACAATATCGGCTCCAATTCCTGTTAAAAAATGGTGGAATATCCAGACAAACATATCAGCTGCCTATAACCACTACCAGACGTTTTACCGGAATGCACCATTTGACATGAAAATTTTCACTTACAATGCATTCGTAAACAACACCTTTACGCTACCTAAGAACTGGACGGCAGAAATTTCTGGATGGTATAACAGTCCAGCTATTTACGGACTATTATCTTCCAAAACGCAGGGTGCTATTAACCTTGGTTTGCAAAAATCGTTGATGGACAAAAAAGCTACGATTCGTCTGAGCGTTCAGGATCCTTTCTGGACAAACAAATTCAGAGGCACGACGAAGTTTGAAGATATCGATCTGAGAGTGAAAAGTACATGGCCAAGCCGTCAGGCGCGTATCACGTTTACATATCGTTTCGGGAACCAGAACGTGAAAACCAGACAACGCAACACGGGTTCTGATGACATCCAGTCACGTGTAAAAAGTGGAAGTTAAAAAGAAAAATACGAGTCAGGTTGTGACTTTATTTATAAATTAGTTAGGTTAATAATACAGACAATCCATTCTTCGATTGAGGAATGGATTTCTTTTTATCAGGCTTTCGGCAGTCGGCTATCGGCTTGAGACTATAAATAATGACTACTCAAAAATTAATCCGTAATGAAACTTAAATTTATACATTCGCAAAAAAAAATTGAGAACCAGGCACCAAGTGTCCAATTCTCAATTCTTCATTTATAATATTAGTTACTCGTCAAACTAATCAAGTTATTGCCGAAACGGCCAACCTGCTTATGCCTGACAGCTCACGGCCAAAAGCCGACTGCCCTATCTTAGCTTTCCAAAGCAGCAACACCTGGCAAAACTTTACCTTCCATATATTCAAGCAAAGCCCCACCACCTGTTGACACATAACTTACGCGGTCGCCGTAACCCGCATTATTCACAGCAGAAGCAGAATCTCCACCACCAATTAGTGAGAAAGCATCGTTTTCTTCTGTCGCGGCAACAACTGCCTCGGCAATTGCATTTGTACCGATTGCGAAATTAGGGAATTCAAAAACACCCATCGGACCGTTCCAAAGAACCGTTTTAGAAGATGCGATGATACCTTTGAACAATTCGATCGTTTTAGGTCCGATATCCAAACCTTCCCATTCTGCCGGAATTTCAGCAGCTGGTACCGTCTGGCGTTCAGCGTCGTTACTGAATTTATCAGCAATAACAGTATCAATTGGCAATACAAGATTTACACCTTTTTGTTTCGCTTTTTCAAGCAATTCAAGTGTCAAATCCAATTTATCTGCTTCAAGTAATGATTTTCCTATATTTCCACCTAATGCTTTTGTAAAAGTATATGACATCCCGCCGCCGATTATCAGGTTATCAACTTTATCTAACAGACGCTCGATGATCAGAATTTTGTCAGAAATTTTCGCGCCGCCCATGATCGCAGTGAAAGGGCGCTCTGAATGCTCAAGCAATCTTTCTGCGTTATCCAATTCAGCCTGCATTACATAGCCGCAAACTTTATCAGCGAAAAACTTACCGATAACCGCCGTAGAAGCGTGCGCACGGTGAGCAGTTCCAAAAGCGTCCATTACCCAAACATCTCCCAGTTTAGACAATTTCTCAGCGAATTCTTCATTTCCTTTTTCTTCTTCTTTGTAAAAACGAAGGTTTTCCAAAAGCAAAACTTCACCAGGCTGTAATGCTGCGGCCAGCTCGGTTGCGCTTGCTCCGATACAATCGTCAGCAAACTTTACTGTTTTACCTAAAATTAACGAAAGAGGGTTAACCAAATGTTTCAATGAATATTTTTCCGTTGGCCCATCTTTCGGACGTCCCAGGTGAGACATCAAAATCACAGATCCTCCTTCACTAAGAATCTTGCTGATGGTAGGTATGGTCGCACGGATACGGGTATCATCCGTGATCTCAAACTTGTCATTAAGCGGTACGTTAAAATCAACGCGAACCAAGGCTTTTTTGCCGGAAAAATTGTACGAATCTAATGTTGTCATGGGCTCTAAAAGTTATTTTCCATTGGAAACAAATGTAATTCAATTCTATATAAAATACTACGTTAATCAAAAATGGGCAATGTTTGTATTGTCAAAATCCTATTTATACTATTTATTTTTCCAAAAAACAGGTCAAATACCATAAAAAGTGTGCCTTAGAATAGTATATTTTAATAAATGAATGGATTAAATTTTGATCTCTGCATAAAAGATGTGTACAGACAAATATTTGAGTGATTGTCTCGTTATATTTGGATAAACTTTGCTGGCAATCAGCCTTAACATACTTCATTAACAACTGTGCAGATTAACGAATTTCCAAAGGATCTTCCACCAAAATATTACCACGATTACTTTGGTTATGTCCTCGACTTCGTACGTAAAATGTATGAGTCCTTACTAAACGAGAACGAACTTGCATTTTTAAATGACTACAATTCGCTTTCAGAAGATGCACAATGTTTATTTATCAGATTCAGTAACAGAAGCAAATCCTTTTTTCGTGTCAATAATTTGTCGTACTCCGAGATTACAGATATTCCGGCTGCGCTGAACGAGTTGCATGATAAGGAATTTATTCAAGCCCTCTGCGAACTCCATGAAGACCGTTTTTCGGAGGTAATGGACCTTTTTACAAAACCGGAACATCTGGCATTCACAAAAATCCTGGAACCGGAAATTATGCCCTCCAAATCAATACGCAAGGCTGATCTGATACGCTGGCTTTTACATGAATACGAGTTTAAAATAATCTGTGAGATCATTCAGGAAACTGAACCAATCGTAAAAGTTAGTTTTGAGGCAGAAGTCATGATGATGAAATTTCTGTTTTTCGGTAACCGCTATGCCGACATGACAGAATTTGTTGTCCGCGATCTGGGACATGTCCGGTTTCAGTCTTTTGATGAGGAGCATCTTGCGATCCAGTTTGACACCCGGAAAGATGTCGATGATACACTGATGATTTCGTTGATGAAGGAGACTTTTGATGTGCTTAAAAATGCGGCGCCACCGGAAGAAATTTTCGACTGGTTTATGAACTGGCAAACGGGTATTTCAGGTAACCTGAGCAAAAAAGCACTTCCCTCCTACCATCTTTTTATCCTTCGGGTCAGCGCCTGGCTGGAAAGAAAGAAAATGTTGTCTCAGGCTTTGACAATCTATCAGTTAACAAACGACGCCCCGGCCCGGGAACGTCGTGTGCGGCTTTTATACAATCTCGGGGAAATTGAAGAAGCTCTGGCACTTTGTGAAGAAATTGCCGAGAGTCCGCAAAATGCTGATGAACGCTATTTTTCTCAGGATTTTCACGAAAGAATAGTTAATAAAAAGAAGCGCGCTGTAAAAAGAACTACACAAGCTTTAAAAGACGCCAGCAGTATCGACATTCCGATTTCCTACCGTTTCAGAGTTGAAAGAGGCGCGATCGATTATTATAAAGAGTTAGGTTCCGAAGCGGTTTTCAGTGAAAATGAACCTTGGCGATCATTATTTGGGCTTTTATTCTGGGACATTATCTACGACACAAACGTGAAGGCAATTCATAATCCTTTGCAACGGGTACCGTCTGATTTCTTTCTGCCTGATTTTTATTACAAAAGGTCTGAACAGCTTCTGACCAGAATGAAGGACGCTGATACAAGGGAAGCAATTTCTGATATTGTAGAAAAAACGTTTCAGGAAAAATTTGGTATAACGAATGTACTGGTCAGCTGGTATCCGGATATGCTTGAAACTGTGCTTCGGTTAATTTCGCTTTTAACGCCTGAACAAATTCATGCAGTGCTGCTGGAAATGGCTTATAATCTTCGTGAAAATACCCGCGGATTCCCTGATTTACTCGTTTGGGATGAAAACGAGTATTCGTTTATTGAAATAAAATCTCCAACGGATCACCTGTCGTCAAGACAACTACACTGGCTGCATTTTTTTGCTAATCAAGATATAAAAAGCAGGGTTGTCCGCGTAAAATGGATTAAGGAAGAATAACAGAAAGGGCTTCACTAATGTAGAGAAGCCCTTTCTGTTATTCATTTGTTGCCGAATTCCTACTTCTTTTGATAAGCTCTTTTAAATATTCCTGCTTTACCTTTCTTCACAGGTGCTGAATAATTGATCTTGTTTTTTCCTTGCGGTAAACCTTCACATTCACCTGCTACGACGGTTTCCACCGAAGTGTAAACGGTAGTTGCCCAGCCTGGTATTTTGATATTTGAAATTTCGCTGTTCAAATCAAGTTTTGAAGCATCGCAATCATCTTTTTTAACGGTTCCTAATAAATGGTACTGAGAAATAGTTTTTGAAACCGTGTCAACCGGGCAAATACAGCCTACGCAAGATGTTGGCGATTTTCCATATTTAACGCGTTTAACTTTAACCTTTTTGTACGCGTAAACTTCCAGAAAGCACTGTTTGAAGCAGCTTGGTACTTTAATTTTAACCGTATCCGGACTTTGAACAGCAAAACCTGTCGTACTTGGTTCGCTGATACAAGATGCACAGCTAGAAATTTGCTGGCTTTGCACAGTTACATAATACTGCCCTTCCACCGGACGGCCCGTTACCGGACTTATGTAAGCAGCCGGCCAAGCCATTTTTGTCTCTTTCTGGCAAACAACCTGCGCGATAACATTGTCCATTCCACCATTCAGCTGATGCAGATGCGCTGTAAAAGTTTCACTTTTCGTGCTGTCCAAAATTGTGCGGCTTTTCCAGCTAATGTTGATACTATCCGCTTTTGAAGAATCCAGTGTACTGAAAATCATACCCTTGACAGACTTTCCGTTAATCATTACTTCCAGATCAGGAGCTTCACAGATCAATGGCGGAGTCGGAGCTTTTGGAACTGGAATATCGCGAACAAAATTGCGGCGGAACGCAAGGCCTGCCGTAAAACCTCCATGTTTACGTTGATAGCTATAAATCGTCGCACCTGGAAAGATATAATTTACTTTTGTTCTGAAACCTGCCGCTTCTACGCCCCAGGACCAGAGGCCTTTTTTACTCGGGAAAAACAAACCGAGCGTAGCCAAAAGTCCGGCATGATATCTTTTGTCAGTCGCCGTAACGGAATATATGTTATTCGAAGTTGCCTCGTCATATACAAAAATAGCAGCAGGCGTTGTTCTGAAAAGACCGCCACGAACTGATGCTTCGATAAAAGGTGATCTGGGTTTATTGCCAAAAGCATAACTAAGAACGGGCCCGACAGCCAGATAATGATCTTCGGAAGACCCTTTTCTGATTACCGCCTTATTTGAACCCGATTCCGCAATAATCTGATCCAGGAAAGTATCAAGATCATTTCTCAAAAAAAACATTTGCAAACCAGCGACAGCACCGACACCAAATTTTAACTGCTTCTTTTTTTTGACATTAAAGAAATAATCCGCATTCAAACCTGCATGAAAACCAATTCCATTGAACAAAGATTTATCTCTGTATTTATCCGAATTGAATGTACTCGACCATTTGCCGCAAAATGCTACCGCAGGACCGATAAATCCACCGACACGCCATGGACTTGCTTTCTGTTCAATGGCAATTGTATCGCATCCGCCTGCCGGATTTGGACAATTTACATTGGCAGCATTTTGCCCAAAAACAAAAGAATGCACAAGCAAGCAGACAGCGAAAGAAAGTAGTTTGAGTAAACCTGTTTTTTTCATAAAGTGGAAAGTAAAAGAGTGAGTAGATTTAAAAAATATTGTCGCTCAGTATATTAGCAGTAATGACGTCAAAATACCCCGATAGTAACAATCCGGATTCACTTTATTTTCATCAACTTATTAACCGTACCAAAAACCTAAAAAATTAATTATGAATGACTTATAATACAATTCCCTAAATCAGAATCTAAACCCGTTAATTCTTGCCATTCATCAAATTGCTGTTTTCCGCTTTGGTTTTTTGTTTATTATTACAAAAACAAATTTTGATCTTTTGATATGAGGCTACGTAAACTATTGTTCGGAGCAGCGATGATGGCTGGTATTGGTATGGCCAATGCTCAGAGTAAACCCGAGGATGTAAAAACATTTACCCTTGCCAACGGTATGAAATTCCTGATACTGGAAGATCATTCCATACCGAACGCAAATATGTATCTATTTTGGAAAGTTGGTTCCAGAAATGAGGTCCACGGGATTACAGGACTGTCTCACTTCTTTGAACACATGATGTTCAACGGATCCAAAAATTATGGTCCAAAACAATTTGACCGCGTTATGGAAGCCAATGGCGGTTCAAATAATGCTTACACAACGGAAAACGTCACGGTATATACGGACTGGTTCCAGAAAGACGCCTTGGAAACGATTTTCAAGTTGGAATCTGACCGGATTTCGGATCTGACAATCGATCCGAAAATGGTGGAAAGTGAGCGCGGTGTTGTACTATCCGAAAGAAGCACTGGTCTGGAAAACAGTAATTATCGACTATTAGGTGAACTCGTACAATCCGTTGCTTATCAGGAACATCCTTATATGTTTCCTGTCATCGGGTTTGAATCGGATATCAAAAGCTGGACGCAGAGCGATCTTGAAAATTATTTCAAAACGTATTATTCCCCTAACAATGCCACAGTGGTGGTGGTCGGCGACATTACGGTCGATCAGGTTCGCAAGCTGGCGGATCAGTATATGGCACCGATTGCAGCAAGAGGCTTGCCGCCTAAAATACGTACGATTGAACCTGAACAAAATGGTGAGCGCCGGGTAACTACGTATAAGGATATTACGACACCAAACGTTCTCTTGTCTTATCACACGCCTCAAACCGGCCACGAGGACTATTACGCACTGGATCTGTTCAGTAGCTTGTTGACTTCCGGAAATTCTTCGAGGCTGGTAAAATCATTGGTGATGGACACGACCATTGCTTCTCAGGTTTACACTTTCATGAGTGAAGATTTTGACCCGGGCTTGTTCAATATATATGCAATCGCCGGGGATAATATCTCTGCCAGTGATCTTGAAAAGTCAATTTTGGAGCAAATTGACAACATTATTAAGAATGGCGTCACGGATAATGAGCTTCAAAAAGTAAAAAACCAAAAACTGATGGAGTTTTACCGGAGTATGGAAACGATTAATGGAAAGGCGAACAGTATGGGAACGTATGAAGTCTTTTTCGGTGATTTTAAAAAAATGTATGACGCGCCGAAATTATACGAAAAAGTAACCATTGAGGATATTAAACGGGTCGCGGCCAAATACTTCACGGAAAGAAACAGAACAGTTGGTTATTTATTACCAGAAAAGAAAGCCTAGACTTTCTTGCCTTAAACCACGATTTTAAAGATCAAGTATGAAAAATATATTATTCACAGTTCTGGTATTTATAACATTTTCCGCTTCTGCGCAGGATAATTTCAAAGTGCCCAAATATGAAAAGTTCAAGCTAAAAAACGGGCTTACAATTTATCTGATGGAACAGCACGAGGTTCCGCTGATCAATGTTTCTGCGGTTTTTGATGCAGGTTCAATTAACGATGGTGATCAATATGGCCTTGCGAATCTGACCGCTGATGCCCTGGTATTTGGCACGCAAAAATATACAAAGCCGCAGATCGAAGAGATAACGGATTTCGTAGGTGCCAATTTAGCAACATCCGCCGGTAAAGAAGGCGCAAGCGTCCGTTCGTCTTTCGCTGTAAAAGATCAGGATAAATTGTTCGACGTCTTGCAGCAGGTAATTATGCATCCCGTTTTTGACGCAACGGAATTTGACAAGCACAAACAACGCACCTTATTGGAATTATCTCAGGCAAAAGAAAGTCCACGCAGTGTAATCGGAAATTATTTCAGTGGCTTTGTTTTCGATAAACATCCCTACGCAACGCCCACAACAGGTACAAAATCAACGGTTGAAAAAACATCAGTTCAAGATGTTAAGAAATTTTACGAAACCAACTATACAACTGGAAAAGGTGCGATTGCAGTTGTTGGAGATTTTAAAACGGCTGATATGAAAAAACGTATCACCGCACTTTTCGGAGGATGGAAAACCGCAGAAGCGAGAATGATAAAACGTGCAGTGCCAGAATTGGATTTTGATAAAAGCCGGGTACTTCTTGTGAACAAGGACGATGCGCGCGAGACAACATTTTTAATCGGTGGAAAAGGAATACCATACAGTTCTCCGGACTATGTTCCGGTTTTGGTAGTAAACACTGTTTTGGGAGGCCGTTTTACTTCCTGGCTCAATGATGCACTTCGTGTGAATTCGGGGCTTACTTATGGTGCAGTCAGTCGTTTCAGCCGTTATAAAATGGCAGGAACTTTTGTGGTGAGTACGTTCACGAAAAATTCGTCCACAATTCCTGCTATTGATATGGCTTTGAGCGTTCTGGACAGTTTACATAAAACAGGAATTGATGAGCAGGTACTTGCATCCGCAAAATCGTATGTAAAAGGTGACTTTCCGCCGAACTACGAGTCTTCCGGCGCCCTTGCAGGATTGTTAACGGATATGTTTCTTTACAATTTCGATGAAAACTTTATAAATACCTTTCAGGCCAAAGTGGATGGTCTGACCACCGCTCAGGCCAAAAGTATTATTGAACAATACTTCCCAAAAAATAACCTGCAATTTGTAATGGTTGGTAAAGCTTCTGAAATAAAAGAACAGGTAAAAAAATACGGAGAAATAACTGAAAAACAGATTAAAGCAGACGGTTATTAAATTTCACTTCGGCTTTCGGTTTGGTCGCTTGATACTCTAAAAGCTGACAGCAGAAGCTTATTATTCGTAAAATACCTCGGTTGGCGACAGTCTCAAAGCCGATCGCCGAATGCCGAGGTATTTTAACTTTAGTTACGATAATCTAATGCAGGTTTTCTGTCTCCCAACAGAGCCTTATACTCAAAGTTCTCCCCTTTTGCTTTTTGCCAATCCGTTTTAGCTTTTTCGATAAGCGCAGGATCTTTAAATAAATCGATTGCAGTTAACGCCAGTGTTTTCGAAGCAACCATCATACCCTTTTTACCGATTTCAGTACCACCGGCAGCAACCGCTTGCCAGCTATGCGCAGGTGTTCCCGGAACCCAGGTTGCTGTTGCCAAACCAACTGTCGGAACTGCCCAGCTTACATCTCCTACATCCGTTGAGCCGCCCATACTTTCCAGTTTTGTCGAAAATGGAGCAACTTGTTCTCCATCCGTATACTTCGGTTTAGTTTCAGACGAAGCGGGAAGGGTGCTAATAATTTTTTCAGAAAAAGCGATTTCTTCCTGAGAATATTTTAATCCGCCAACTGCATCAAGATTTTTGTGCATGACTTTCGCGAGTGATTCAATCGGCAGGAGGTCGTAAGTACCACCGATTATTTCCACTTCCAGTTTGGTACCGGTTCCCATCGCCGCACCTTTAGCAGCTTCCATGATTCTGTCCCAAATTCCTCTTAAAATATCGCGGTTATTATGGCGAGCATAGTAGTAAACTTCTGCAAAAGCCGGAACCACATTGGGAGCTTCACCGCCGCGGGTGATCACATAGTGAATTCGTGTATCCTGAGGAACGTGTTCCCGCATCATATTGACCATATAATCCATTGCTTCCACTCCATCCAATCCCGAACGTCCCCTTTCCGGAGCGCCTGCCGCATGCGCCGCAACGCCGTGAAAACGGAATTTTGCAGAAATATTTGCCAATGCAGAAGCCGGATTGGCAGAATTACGATCGGCAGGATGCCAGTGCAAAACCACATCGGAGTCTTTAAAAACACCTTCACGGACCATATAAACTTTTCCCGAACCGCCTTCTTCCGCCGGACAACCCATCAGTTTAATCGTTCCGGTTTTACCATTTTGTTTAAGCCAATCTTTCACGGCGATCGCAGCTGCAACCGATCCAGTCCCGAACAGATGATGTCCACAAGCATGACCTGCTTTTTGGCCTTCAATAACTTTCCTTTCCGGAATTGCTTCCTGCGCCATTCCCGGCAATGCGTCATATTCAGCCAGAATACTGATCACCGGTTTTCCTTTTCCGTAGGTTGCTACAAAAGCCGTGGGAATTCCCGCCACTCCTTCTTCCATAACAAACCCTTCCTTTTTCAACTCATCTTTTAAAAGCGCCGAACTTTTGACCTCCTTATACCCAACTTCCGCAAAGTCCCAGATCTGTTTTGAAATATCTCCATAATGTTGTTTTTTCTTATCAAGATTGATAATTACTTCTTTCTGATCTTTCGAAAGCGTTGTCTGCGCGTATGTCTGTGCAATACAAACGTTCAACAGGGCGAAAAGCCCGATGATATTTTTTTTCATAGGTACAGGTTTTGGTTCAGATAAATTATGACTGTGTAAAAATGAGACAGGAAGGCAGTTTCCCGCCTTCCTGCAATTTCCTGAAATGATAAATTTTTTCGGTTTATTCCTGAATTAGAAATTCGGATTCATCGTTGCTGCTCCCGTTGAAGGATTCAGCACCGATTCATCAGCCGGAACATCCCAGTAATCCAGGAAATTATAATTGATCGTCGCATTTTTATTAACAACTCCCGCGGATGTCACCACGGTATTTCCATAACTTCCGCCACCGTTTGCGATGTCGTAGGTTCTTCCCCACCTTCTGTTGTCATAGAAAGATAATCCGCGGTAAATCAGCGCAACTCTTCTCTCTTTAACCAGCTCGGTCATCGCTCCTGCAAGTGTCAAACCGGTTCCTGCAACAGGGGCCAGTCCTGCTCCGAGATAGGTTCGGACCAAATCAATTTGTCCAAGACCTACTGCAATATTACCCAGACGAATGTTTGCCTCAGCCATCATCAAGGTATTTTCCTCATAGCTGCCTGCGATGTAAAGTTCGTAAGCACCAACCGACTTGCTTCCATAAACATACACCCCAGCCGCACCGGCGCCCCCGTCAATGATGTTGTAACGCGTCGTGAAAATGAAGTTGTTTTTATAGGTTGTTGCAGTACTGAAATTATTCGTAAAACGCTTATCGTCCGCTTTAAAATTCTGAACAAAACGTTCGCTGATCTTGAAAGTCGAACTGGTATTGACACCCGTTGTCAAAGACGCTGCTGTTCCACCGGTTGCTGAAAAGAAATAATTATTTGCCGTACTTCTTCCGGTAAAAACAACATCACCTTTCTGAATTCCTTTTGAACTAAGTGATAATACAGTGTTCCAATCTGCGGCAGTCATCACAGAAGTTGACGATTTGGTAATTGTTGCTGCGGGATTACCATTTACGAAGGGAGATAATTTATTAACCAGAAGATTACGCGCAAGCATCGTGTTAATATTTCTGATCCACATTTCCTTTGTCGGCACTCCCCCATTTCCAACCTGAGTAAATTCCGGAATCAGTTTGCCCAGAATTTCTTCATAATCACTTGCACTGGTAATGCCGCTAAGTGTTGTCGCAGCAAGATTATAATATTCGTCAGACTTTGCCAGAATAGCATCGTGAAGCACATAATTACTGCTTTTTGCACCGACTTCATCCAGGATCAGGCCCGAATAATACATCGATCCGATTGAGCCGTATGCATAACCTTTCCACCAATAACACCATGCTTTAACCGTAGCTATTTTTGACGCCGCGTCCCCTGAAAACGGAATATTTTCAACAAGGCTTAGAACAGTATTGCAGGCATTATTCATGGCATACATATTGAGCCACTGATAATACGTTGCGTTATTGCCGGCTCCCGTTGCCGCTCTGGTATTGTAAGTTCTGAGAATACTAATGGACGGCGCTTTGTTTGTTTCTTTCGTGCCGTCGTCAAAAATAACATAATCCGGAACCCCGATGGTCGCAACCTGATTATTCGAAGCATCGGCCGAAACGTTGTCTGCCAGAAGTTCATTATATCCCCATGGAAGCGAAAAATAGCTATTTCCCAGCCAGTCATCCCCTTCTTGAAAACCATTAATGTAAACGCCGCCTTGCGCAAGAGAAACCAATCCTGTTTCTGTATTTACATTCGCGTCGATTGTTGGAGCATTTGGATTTCCAACATCAAGCTTGTCTTTACAGCCAAAATTTGTAAGAACAAGTGACGCTGCAAAAACCGTTTGAACAAATATATTTTTATTCCTGATTTTCATATTTTGATATTTTAAAGTTTACAAAAAGAGGCTGGTTTTTCTTTTCCTAACCTCTGATTTATCACTGGATGGTTAACCTTCTGACTAATTAAAACCCAATATTCAGCCCAACCTGATAAGATTTCGTATTTGGTAAAGTACTGTGATCCACACCTCTGTCGAAAGAAGAGTTAGGAGAACCTGAACTAATTTCAGGATCATAACCTGTGTATTTTGTAAACGTCAGGATGTTGCGGCCTGTGAATACCAGCTGGCATTTGTTCAGGTGTTTGATTTTTACAAGTCTTGCAAGATCAAACCCAAGGGAAACATTTCTTAATCTCATGAAAGAAGCATCTTCCAGAAAGTAATCTTTTGTGGCGTTGTTTCCTGCGCCGCTTGGGCTTCCCCAAAGCGCATAGTAGGCGCTGCCGTAGTAGGAAGAAAATGCGCCGGTTTTTCCGTCAATCGTAACCGGCGTTTCGAAGTCGCCATGGATACCGTCGCGATACATCCATTCTTTTGTCTGGTTATACAAATGGCTTTTGTAAACCCAGTCAAACTGAAAATTCAGTGTCAGGAAATCCTTGAAAGTAAAATTGTTGATAAACGAAGCATTGAACTTTGGATTAGGATTTGCCAACGGGTAGGTCTCATCCGTAAACTGGATTTGATAATCCGCTTTCCTTACTACCCGTCCATCCACGAGTTCGTAAAGGCCTTCGTTGCCTTCGCTGATATAACGCTCTCCGTTTTTACGTTTAAAATCAAGACTCGGCAAAGCTTTATAGCCGAAAATCTGACCAATTTGCTGTCCGCCTGTCAAAACCAGGGAAGTTGAACCGGCATTTGAAGTCAGAATTATATCCGCACCACCTTCCACGGCATCAATTTTTGACACCTGATGACCAAAGTTTGTCGTAAAATCCCACTTAAAGTTTTTAGAGCTGTAAACCGGAAGATTCAACGAAAACTGAACACCGTTGGAAGACATATCAATCGCGTTGGTCAGCTGCCCTGTCGAGCCATTCGAAGGCGCCACACTCACAGTATAGATCACATTGGCACTTTTGCGTTTCCAGTAAGTAAACGAACCATTGATATCATTAAACCAGGAACCGCTTTGATTCGTATTGATCGTGAAATCCGTTCCGACTTCAAATTCTTTCGACACTTCAACTTGCAGATCCGCATTATTTGTAGTCGTCGGAATAGTATAAACCAGTGCATCGCCCAGATTTTGCTGACCCAAAACCGGATATCTGTCAAAAGCACCCGGCTGAATACCCGCTTCACCATACGCTGCACGCAATTTGAAATATGGAACAGCATCCGTTAAAGTTGAATTTTTCAGGATTGAAAAGGGCAGGATATGACCGTCGAAGTGAGGAAAAGTAAATGGTTTTGATCCTCCTCCAAATGCTGACGACCAGTCACTCCTGAAACCTGCCGTAATTCCACCATAATCGCCGAAGTCAATTTTTTGATTGATCAGATAACCATACGTGACAAACGGCTCTTTGTAATCACGGCTAACAGCCTGGGAAGACGTTGAAGAAATGTTCGTTGGAGGAGCCAAAGAAAGCCCTACACCGTAGGTATCGTATTCTTTGTACATCTTGTTACGGTAATCAAACGAAACCTGTGTGCTTGTCTGAATAGGTAATTTGATGTTAAAGTCTTTTTCAAAATCTGTTCTGATATAGGCCGTGGCCAGGAAATTCTGAAAAGTTGTGCTGTATTGCCAATCCGCGATTTCACCATTAAAGTCTGGCGCAAAAGTGCTTACATAATTGTCGTAATAAATCGAGTTCAAATTTTCCGACTGGTTTTTATAAGTCCATCTGGCATTTTCCGTCCGGTAGTTAATACCATATTTTGCATCCAGTTCCAGAAATTTATTGACCGTATAATTCGCATCAAAATTCTGGATCACATCGATTTTATGATCAATACTGCTTGCATACTGCTGGCGATAATATGGATTACCCGCATTGATACTTAAAAAGTCGGCGGTCTGATAACCAGGATAATTTCCGTCCGACATTTTGGCTGTCAGGTCAAAAAACGGCGACGTGTTCAGGAAAGAAAAAACACCGCTGTTAGTACCCAGATTATTTCCTTTTCCATAATTCTCTCCGCCTGCACCTCCCAAACCAGGAACCAGATCATTTTTTGTATATACCAATTGCGTGGTTGATCTGATTTTAAACCCTTTGAATAATTCAGTTCCCAGGTTGACAGTCAGATTGCTTCTATCAACAGAACCGTTTTTCATAACCGGGCTAACGGTATGGTTATTCGCAGCTGCAATTGAGAAGTCGCTTTTGTCAGAACCGCCTGAAATACTCAAACTATTGTTGAAAGTACTTCCGGTTTTAAAAACCTGCTTGAAATGGTCGTAGTACTTCAAATTAGCATTATAAGGTTTATTGGCGATATTCTGACTGTTCAAAAGAGCAAGACGGGCAGCGCCGCCGTAGGTATAAGAAATTCCTTCGATCGACCCTACTTCATTATAAGTGAGAATATTTCCTTTCGAATCGACGATGTTATTATTCGCGTCCGTCAAATAAGGATGCAATTTTGCTTTGTGGACGTCACCTGTATTCAGGAATGTATTGGTAGAATATCCCGTTGAAAAATTGATAGCTAACGCGCCTTTTTTACCTTTTTTAGTAAAAATCTGAATTACACCATTGGCCCCCTGTGCGCCATATATCGCCGCAGATGCCGCTCCCTGCACAACTTCAACCCGTTCAACATTACTCAAATCCAGTGAGTTAATATCTGTTGAAGCGATTTGCACACCATCAATCATAATCAGAGGCTTTGTTCCTCCCTGCACGGTATTAATACCCCGAAGGACGATGTTAACCGGATCACCCGGGTTACCGCTGACAGAAGATATCTGTGCACCGGGAATTTTTCCAATCAACGCCTGATCGATTGAAGCAGTTGGTGTCTGCGGGAGGTTTTTCCCGGAAACACTTTCCACCGCGATACCCAGCTTTGCTTTGCTGGTAGCTACACCACTACCTGTTACAACAATTTCGCTTAACATACGCGCATCGGAAACTAGCTTCACGTCAATGACAGAGGCACTTCCGAGTGTTACTTCCTGAGGAAGCATACCAACAAAACTAAAAATGAGCTTTCCTTTGCCTGGAACAGTGATTTTGTACGTACCGTCCATGTCTGTGGTCGTACCGACGTTTGTTCCGCCAACGAGGATGTTCACACCAGGGAGCGGCGACTCGTCATCCGCAGAAGTTACGATTCCTGTTACTTGCCTGTCCTGGGCCCATAGCAATGATGAGCAAGAGCATACGCATAGTATGCTCAGGAGTAAAATTTTCTTCATTCAAAATAGTTAGTTAGGTAGAAATGTTACTGCACTTTGGAACTCAATTTAGAGAAAGAATTAAATAATACAAACTTCGTAAAATATTTAATTAAGCCATATTTAATTTGCCATAACACTATTAATTGCAAAATTTTAACCTTTAAATTGAACATTATACCTTCTATCCTATTTTATATTTCTCAATTAATATAGCAGTAGTACCGACCTCTTTTTTATTTGATATTTATTATTCGCATCAGACAATTCAACCGAGATTAAAATTTCATTAAAACGAATTTTTTTTTCCAGATTTTCAAAAATAATTCTACAAAAGACCTTCTGATAAAACGGTTTAGGATGCGGCAGATATAAGGATTAATGATAAGTGCACCAGGCTATTAACTAATTGTATCAATTAATCCGGATTTATAGCAACGGCTAAATGATCAGTTAGACAGTATTTCCGGCAGCGAAAATTCTTTTATTTCAGCAAAACAAAATCGATAACGATTAATCAACTCATTTATAAACCACATGAATAAAATTTCACAATTTTCTAAAATCCTGATTGCTGCCGCACTTTTGCAGGGAAGTGTTTTTGCGCAGTCGGGTAAGCCGCTGTACACCAAACCAATCGGTGCGCAGGCATATACTTTTAGATCGAGCTTCCCCAAAGGAATTGAGGCGACGCTCGACTCTATTCAGGCTTTCGGCATTACGGAACTTGAAGGCGGACCGCAAAAGGGAATGACCACGGAGGAATTGAGAAAACAACTTGACAAGCGCAATATCAAAATGCCGTCTATCGGAGCAGGATATGAATCTCTGGTCAGCAATCCGCAGGAAACAATTGATAATGCAAAAATTCTGGGTGCGACCTTCGTGATGGTTGCCTGGATTCCTCATGAAAAAGGAAATTTCAATCTGGAAACTGCGAAGAAAGCTGTGACTGACTTCAATAAAGCGGGAAAGATTTTAAAAGAAAACGGGATTACGCTTTGTTATCATAATCATGGTTATGAATTTGTTCCTTATGAAGACGGGACGCTTTTTGATTACATTGTAAAAAATACAAATCCGCAATATGTTTCCTTTGAAATGGATGTATTATGGACCGCTTTTCCAGGACAGGATCCGGTTAAATTATTAAACAAATATGGAAGCCGCTGGAAATTAATGCACCTCAAAGATTTAAGAAAAGGCGTTAAAGGAGATTTATCAGGTGGAACCCCGGTGGAAAATGATGTAGCCTTAGGAACAGGTCAAATTGATATTCCGGGTGTATTAAAAGCCGCGAAAAAAGCAGGCATCCAACACTATTTCATAGAAGACGAAAGTCCATCATTCATGAAACAAGTGCCACAAACCATCGCATACATCAAAAGCCTGAAAGAGTAACCATCAATATTATTTACCATCTAAAACATATAAGAAAAGCTAAGAAACTGTATAAAACAAACTTAAATGAAAAGCTTGAAAGGGTAACCATCAATATTATTTACCATCTAAGACATATAAGAAAAGCTAAGAAACTGTATAAAACAAACCTAGATGAAAAGCTTGAAAGGGTAACCATCAATATTCTTACCATCTAAGACATATAAGAAAAGCTAAGAAACTGTATAAAAACAAACTTAGATGAAAACTTGAAAGAGTAACCATCAATATTCTTACCATCTAACACATATAAGAAAAGCTAAGAAACTGTATAAAAACAAACTTAGATGAAAACTAGAAAGAGTAACCATCAATATGTTCTACCATCTAAAGCATATATGAAAAAGCTAAGGGGCGGTACAAAACAAACTTAGATGAAACCTTATATGTCTTAGATGGTAAGAGAAATAGTGGTCAGATCAAATTTCGGTAAAACTCGTTGACGTATGGTTTTTTGCCGTTCTGGATAATGTTGGTACAGTTGAAATTTATTAAAAGTCCTTTCGGCGTTTCCAACAACTTCATATACGTCAGAAGTTGGGCCTCATGTATGGGCAGGATTGAGTTCACAGACTTGATTTCAATCACCAGACAATTCTCAATAAGCAAATCTACACGCAGAGCCGTGTCTAAATGAAAACCTTTGTAGACGACATCAATGGTATGTTCAGAAGAAAACAGGATGTACCTTAAACGAAGTTCGTGCGCAAGACATTTTTGATAGACACTCTCTAAAAGCCCCGGACCAAGATGCTTGTGCACATCGATGCAGGCGCCTGTAATTTGATATTCTAAATCATCAAGATACTTCTTTGTTACCATGTCGCTACCATTTAAGACACCTAAGTTTTAAATGTTTTAGACTTGCGGTGGTTCTTATAGTAACATATTTACTTGTTCTGCATTTTTACAATTGATCTGTATTTGTAATCTTATCATCCCAGTCCCTGACCAGCTGGTTTACCGTTTTTAACCAATAGCGCTGCCCCTTTACAGTCCAGTGCCCATCTCCAAGATGATACCAATCCGGATGGCTGCGAATAGTATCCTGTATTGAAAGTATGGGCGTTTGAAGCTTTGGGTGCGTTTCTATTCTTGAAATTTGATTGTTATACGGGAAACGATCGTTTTCGCAAACGGTCACTTTGTTAGGTACGAAACAAAAATAGACTTCTTCAAATCCGGCTCCTTTATAATAGTTCCGGATGTTATTCATATTATTTACAACCGTATCGACCGATCCTGACGTGATATTGTAAAATGGAGAAAGACCTATATTTTTGTCTGCCTCAATATTGTAAAATAAATAGTCGTGATTCCTGGAAATGATTGCTCCGGTGTGCGTACGGTCAAACCAGGATAACATAATGCTGGATTTCAGCTCTTTTAATTTGAGAAATGGATCAAAATTGAATAGCAAAAATTCGATACGCTGGTTAATCTGATCTCCGAATTTATCCCACCAAAAAGAAGGCTCTGCTGTAACCTCTTCGGGCACTTCTGGCTTCATTTTTCCTTCTATCTGAAATCCTTTATCAAAATATAATGCCTGGTAATCACTTCGCAGGCGCTCCTGAATTGTTCTTTCAATTACTTCGATGACAAGAATTGACTTTTTGGCCGGGTCAAGTTTTACGGTATCAATATAAGCGCCCAGCCAAATGTGGAAGTTTTTACGGCCAGCATAAAAACTTGTGTCCATCGGTGTAAAACTATCCCCGATCGTATAGAGATCGATATTTTTGGATTTCACCTCCGGTTTGTCAGAAGACAAAAGAGTGGCGTTTTCGTTGTAATCGAGCTCCTTGAATTTCCTAAGATTCGAAGTATTATATAAATCTCCAAAGCGGTATTGATCAGGAATCCACCCTTTCGCAGCAATTTTCCTTTGTAAGGCGGGTGACAAACTAATTACGAAAATAATCCCTGACACTACAAGCGCGACATATCGGATCAAACTATTCATATATCCCATAGCCTAAAATTGAAAATAGATAAACTGGTTGCTGGTGAAAACACCGAACAGATAACAACAAAGGCAAGTCAGTGTGAACAAAACCCAGAACATTCTGGTATCGGGAATGTATTTTGCAAAATACTTATCCTTGATTACCAGCAGAAGCAAAAGACCTAATGAGAAAATAAATTCTCCATTATTCATAGCAATTTCCGGAATTCCATAATCTGAAAAAGTGAAGATCTTTTTGATAATTTCAACCGCTTCTGAAACGCTGTTTGCCCGGAAGAAAATCCATGCAAGAGCTACCAGTAAAAACGTCCAGACAATGTGAAATATCCTGACAGGAAGCGAGCCACCTTTGCCTGCATGATCAGGGCGAAAAATGGCATGTGTATTGAAAATCTGTGCGAGAATTAAGTAAACGCCATGAATACATCCCCAGATTATAAACTTCCAGTCTGCTCCATGCCACAATCCACTTAATAAAAAAACGGTAAGTGTGTTAAAATAGACTCTGCTTTTTGATCGTCTGTTACCGCCTAGAGGAATGTACACGTAGTCGCGGAACCAGGTTGAAAGTGATATATGCCACCTTTTCCAGAATTCCGAAATGGACTCAGCGAAGTATGGCGCGTTAAAGTTTGTCATCAGTTTGAAGCCCATCACTCGCGCTGTTCCGATAGCAATATCTGAATACCCGGAGAAGTCGCAATAGATTTGAAAGCAATAGAAAAAAGTTGCTATCAACAACGCCGCAGGACTTTGATTTTGCACATCACCATAAGCTGCATCGGTAACCAGAGCAAGTCTGTCTGCAATAACTACTTTTTTGAACATCCCCCACGCAATAAGCGTTAGTCCCATTTTGACGTTTTCCCAGTCGTAAGCAAATTTTTCACGAAACTGCCATAACACATTTTGTGGCCTTTCGATCGGTCCTGCTACTAGTTGAGGATAAAATAGAACATATAAAGAATAAATTCCGAAGTTATATTCTGCTTTCTGATTTCCTCTGTAAACTTCTATCGTATAGCTCATTGACTGAAATGTATGAAATGACAGTCCGATCGGAAGTATAAGGGAAGGAAACATTTCTCTTAATGGTGGCATTTCATTTTTCTGCCCGATAAGTTGCAGTGCGTAGGTAATGTTATTATTGAGAAAGTCGAAATATTTAAAAAAAGCGAGAAAACCAACGTTGGCAACCAGACTTAAAATCAGTAAAAAGAGCCGCTTTCGACCTTGGGAATTTTCAATCCAGATTCCTGCAAAATAATCTATAATGATAACAACACCTAGAATTACAAGATAGACCGGAATAAAAGAAGCGTAAAAATAGGCACTTGCTGCTAGCAAAAGTACCCACCGGAATTTGTAAGGAAGGGTATAATAAAAGGTTGTTACAAAAATAAAAAACAGTAAAAAATGTAATGAATTAAAGAGCATTTGCTTTTGAAGTATACGTTGGTGTCCAATCCGGATCCGATTAAATATTGCCAATCCGTGATTAAATCAGGACGTAAATATAGAGCTATCTCACAAATAATCGAATTTCGTTTATTAGTGAATAGCAGAATTTCGACTAACCGTAATAAAATGTGTATACCAGGCATTAAATTAATAATCAACAAACTAAGGTCTTGTCGCGTATGACGGTATTGAATGTTCGAGGAAATTAGTTGCATGAACAACAGATTGTTTTATACTTTGCATAAAAAAGAATTATGGAACCTGCATTATTAGACGAAGTACCGTCGCTGGACCTGGCAGATTTTACCTCAGGTGATGCGCAAAAAAAAGCAAAATTTGTGGCAGACCTTGGCTCTGCATTTACCAATATAGGATTTGTTGCCATTAAGAATCATGGACTTAGCGATGATTTGAGGATAAAACTTTACGATATCGTACAACGTTTCTTTTCTTTTCCGGAAGCAGAAAAAAAGAAATATGAATTTCCGGAATTGTTCGGGCAGCGTGGCTATATTGGTAAAGGAAAGGAAACGGCGAAAGGATTTAAAGTTGCCGATTTAAAGGAATTTTATCACGTTGGCCAGCCAGAACCGATTGGTGATATGGCCAAAAACGTATTCCCCACAGAGCTTCCAGAATTTCAGGAGTATACTGTTGAGGTTTACAAAACATTTGAAAATGCAGGTAAAACGCTGCTTCGCGCAATCGCAATTTATCTGGGTCTTTCCGAGGATTATTTTGAAGACAAAGTAAAAAATGGCGACAGCATCCTCCGTGCCCTGCATTATTTCCCTATCGAAAATCCTGACCTTGTTCCAGATGGTGCAGTAAGAGCAGCGGCTCACGGCGATATCAACCTAATTACGCTGCTTATGGGCGCGAGTGCGGAAGGGCTCGAAGTTTTACGACGTGACGGAAAATGGATTGCCATTACAGCACTTCCAGACCAGATCGTGGTTAATGTCGGTGATATGCTCGACCGCTTAACGAACCATAAATTAAAATCTACAATCCACCGCGTGGTTAATCCTCCGCGCGAAAAAATGGGAACTTCCCGCTTTTCTATCCCCTTTTTCATGCACCCCCGGGCAGACATGAACCTGACCAGCCTTGAAAGTTGCGTGAGCAGCGAATATCCTAAAATGTACGTAAATATGACGGCCGGCGAATTTTTGGATGAGCGTTTACGCGAATTAGGATTAAAAAAATAATTACCAAGACTCTTGAACCATCCGATTCGTCGATTTCGATACATAATATACCTTCTGGACATCCTTTTGCTGTCTTTCACAGCATTTGGAGGTCCGCAGGTTCACCTTATGATGATGATCGAGCGGCTGGTAAAAAAGCGAAGATATATTACAGAAGAGGAATTACTTGAATTACAGGCACTTTGCCAAGTCTTGCCAGGACCAAGTTCTACGCAAACGGTAACAGCCATAGGTTTGAAAATCGGTGGACAGCCTCTCGCCTATCTTTCTCTGCTCGTCTGGTCTTTACCAGCCATGCTTTTGATGACCTTGGCAGCCATTGGTATTCATGTTTTACAACAAAAGGAAATCTCGCTGTCCTTTACCAAATTTGTTGGCCCGATGGCGGTTGCATTTTTGATGCACGGCGGTTATGCAATTGCCAGGAAAGTAATTAATAATGTACAGGGGTGGTCTTTTCTGATTATCTCGACCATTCTTGCCTATCTGTTTCCATCTCCTTATATGACGCCTCTGCTGATTATTTCTGGTGGAGTGGTTGCTTCTTTAAATTTCAGAAAACATGAAAAAATGGAACGCGGCCCGATCCGGATCACCTGGCGACCGCTTATTTTCTGGATTTCTGTTTTAATTGTGGCAGCAGGAATTGGTACGGTCACAAAATCATTGCCCGTCCGTCTATTCGAGAATTTCTATCGTAACGGTAGTCTAGTTTTCGGTGGCGGACAAGTACTTATCCCAATTCTTTATAATGAATTTGTAGAGTTCAAACATTATCTGACGGATCAGGAATTTCTTTCCGGTATGGCTTTAACGCAGGTTGTTCCGGGTCCGGTATTTTCGATCGCAACCTATGTTGGAAGTTTGTCAATGCAGGAATTTGGTATCACGGGGCAGATTATTGGCGGATTTGTAGCTACGGCCGGAATATTCCTTCCCGGAACATTTTTCATATTTTTTGCCTATCCAATCTGGGATCAACTGAAAAAATACCGCGGAATCCGTGCCTCTCTTAATGGAATTCATGCCACGAGCTGCGGACTTACTATTGCTGCGGCGGTATCCATGTTTGAGCCAATGGCCATAAGCTGGCAACCCGTTCTGACGGTTGCAGGTACCTTGCTCGTACTCTTTTTCACAAAAATCCCTTCCTATATTTTAATATTGGCCGGGCTTCTTCTCGGACTTGCCCTCGCCTGATCTCTTTACATTTACCTCTTCCATAAGCCGATCTAAAACTAGTAAGCTTTGTTTAAGTCCGTTTGTTTTCCAAACTTTGGATACTTGATACTATTTCTGTCCCAATTCATGAAAAAAGCTAGAATTTTCTTCGTATTTCAATTTTTGCTATTTACGGTTCAGGCCATTCAGGCACAAACTACTACGCCTCCTCAGTTTTTAAATAAAAATCGTCAATGGGTTGATTCTGTTTTTGCAACGCTGACACCCGACGAACGGATTTCTCAGTTGATTATGGTTGCGGCTGTTTCTGATGTAAAACGCGCTTTGATTGATCCTAAAACAAGTAATCCGGCGGTTCTTGAAAAATTGATCAGGGAAAATAAAATTGGCGGGGTCGTATTTTTTCAGGGCGGACCGGTTCCGCAGGCAAAACTGACGAATTATTATCAATCCATATCGAAAGTGCCACTTTTGGTAGCGATGGATGCGGAATTTGGTTTGGCAATGCGCATTGACAGCACGGTTCGGTATCCTTATCAAATGACCTTGGGAGCGATTCAAGGAAACGATGATCTGATTTACCAAATGGGAAAACAACTGGCTCAGCAAGCCAAACGTTTGGGAATGCACATTAATTTTGCCCCCGTTGCCGACATCAACAATAACCCCAATAATCCGGTTATCAGTTTCCGTTCTTTTGGAGAAAATAAATATAAAGTAGCTGAAAAAGCAGTCGCTTATATGAAAGGAATGCAGGATAACGGATTGTTAACCAGCGCAAAACATTTTCCTGGCCACGGCGATACCGGCGTCGATTCCCACTATGATCTTCCGCTAATCAATCATAATATTACCCGACTTGATACTTTGGAATTATATCCTTTCAAAGTGCTCATGAACAACGGTTTGTCCGGAATGATGATCGCTCATTTGAGCATTCCGGCACTTGATAATACACCGAATTTGCCATCTACACTTTCAAAACCAATCGTTACAGATCTTCTTCGCACCAAGTTAGGATACCAGGGGTTGATTTATTCTGATGCGATGAATATGAAAGGCGTGACTAAATATTTTGCAGACGGAAAAGCGGATGCCATGGGACTGGAAGCCGGAATGGATATTCTGGAATTCACCGAGGACGTTTCCAAAGCGGTGGCGGAGATCAAGAAAAGTATAGCTGAGGGAAGAATTTCCCAGGCTGAGATCGATTTTCGTTGCAAAAAGGTTTTGGAAGCCAAAGCATGGGTTGGGTTAAATCATTACAAGCCTGTCGATCTGACAAATTTATATGAAGACCTGAATCCGAAATCCGCTGAGCTGACTAACCGGCTGCTGACAGAGAAAGCATTGACTGTTTTGAAAAATGACAATAATATACTTCCGTTAAGAGAGCTGGACACTTTGAAAATTGCGTCTGTATCCTTGGGAGCAGATACCATCACAACTTTCCAGAATACCCTTGGATTATATACCAAAGTTGACCATTTTGTCGTACCTGCAAAAGCAACTCCGCAACAAATAGAAGCTGTTCGTGCAAAGCTGAAAGATTACAATTTGTTATTGGTTGGATTGCATTTAAGCAGTATTTCACCCCGCGTAAACTATGGATTGACGGAGCAGATGAGTACGATGTTACAGGAACTTATGGCATCGAAAAAAGCCGTTGTCTCTATTTTCGGGAATCCTTATGTTCTGAATAAAATTACTAAACCGGAAGCTGCAAAAGCGCTTGTTATGTCTTATCAGCTGACAACTTACACGCAGGATCTTTCCGCTCAATTAATTTTCGGCGCGATTCCCGCACTTGGGAAACTTCCGGTTACCGTCAACGCACAATTTCCTTACGCACTTGGTATTCAAACACCGGCATTACAACGTTTAAAATACACTATTCCGGAAGAACTTGGATTGGACTCAAAATTGATAACTTTCAAAATTGACTCCATAGCAAATCTTGCCATTACAGCCAAAGCGACCCCGGGTTGCGTTGTGCAGCTTGCAAAAGACGGAAAAGTATTTTTCCGTAAAGCATATGGAAAACATACTTATGAAGGTCCAGCAACAGTGAAGCTGACAGACCTGTATGACCTTGCTTCGGTTACCAAAATCACCGCCTCGACTTTGGCCTTAATGAGTTTATACGACCAGAAAAAATTCGATCTGGATGCGACGATGAAAGATTATCTGCCTGATTTCAAAAAATCAAATAAAGCTGATCTTACGTGGCGCCGCGTGTTAACGCACAGTGCGCGTTTGAAATCATACATTATGTTTTGGAAGGAAGTGAAAAATCCTGACGGAACGTTGAAAGATAAGGTTTTCAGTACCAAGCAGTCATCAAAATATCCTACGTCTGTCGTTGCTGACAGTCTATTTATTCGTAAGAATTACAGCAAAAAACTTTACAAAGAAATTGCTGATTCTCCGTTGAATCCGGAAGAAGGCTATGTGTACAGTGACTTATCGTTTATTCTCTATCCTCAGATTGTAAAAAGTTTGACAGGGGTAGAGTTTGAAGACTACCTGAAAAATAATTTCTACAAAAAACTTGGGGCAACTTCTCTGACTTTTAACCCAAAACGTTTCTATAAGCTGGATGAGATTGTTCCTTCTGAACGGGATACTTTTTTCCGTCAAACCTTGATTCATGGCCAGGTTCATGATGAAGCTGCGGCAATGCTTGGTGGACTAAGTGGCCATGCAGGGCTTTTCGGAGATGCCAATGACGTGATGAAAGTTTGGCAAATGTATTTGCAAAATGGTTTTTACGGAGGGAAACAGTTATTGAGTAAAGATGCTCTCTTCGAATTTACCAGATATCAATATCCTGAAATGGGCAGTCGTCGTGGTTTAGGATTTGATAAGCCAACTTTTAAATATTCTGGCAATGCGCCGAAATATGCGCATCCAATGAGTTTTGGTCATACCGGTTTCACAGGTATTATGGTATGGGCCGATCCTTCGGTTAATCTGAATTATGTCTTCTTATCGAATCGCGTTTACCCAACAAGAGAAAATCCAAAAATCTCGACGCTGAATATTCGTACGGCAATAATGGATGTTGTTTATGAAGAGTTGAGAAAAATGAAGTAAGGATTTTTAGCAAATAAAACGTCAGGAGGTTCCTCGGGACCTCCTTTTTCTATTTTACCTTTACCAAATAATTACCAAATTCCAATTTTGATGAAATACTTATTTTCGGTACTCATAGTATTATCTATTGCCAAAGTCTCAGCTCAATCGATTGCTCCTTCACCTGAATTTATTTCAAAACATGTACACAAACTTGCTTCCGACAAAATGAAAGGCCGTGGAACAGGAAGCAAGGAGAATGCAAAAGCAGCGAAGTATGTCGAGCAAGAATTTAAAAAATACAAACTTGAACCTTTGGGAACGGATGGATTCAGACAAGAATTTATCGCTAAAGTCAGGCGCGTTATTGTTCCTGACAGTTTGCGGAAAACCCAAAATATAGTCGGCTTTCTGGATAATAAAGCTGAATTCACGATTGTTATAGGCGCACATTTTGACCACCTCGGTTTAGGGAAACAGGGAAGTTCAAAAGATGACCATCCTGAGGGGAAAATACACAACGGTGCAGATGATAATGCGTCCGGCGTTGCAGGATTACTGGAACTGGCACGTTATTTTTCGCGTAATAATATCAAAGAACCTTATAATTTTCTCTTCATCGCTTTCGGTGCGGAGGAACTGGGACTTTTAGGATCGAAACATTTTGTAAACAATCCGACTTTGCCATTAAGCAAAATCAGCTTTATGTGCAATATGGATATGATTGGCAGATATAACCCTGATCGGGGCGTTGGTATTGGTGGTTTTGGTACAAGTGATCAATGGCCGGAAGTTTTTAAACCGGTTAAAAGTGATATAAAATTTTTCACAGATGCAGCCGGAAGTGGCGGATCGGATCATGGTTCGTTTTACGCAAAACAGATTCCGGTTCTGTTTTTCCACACGGGTGGGCACGATGATTATCATAAGCCAACGGATGATGCCGAAAAAGTTGACTTCAAAGCAGAAGCCGGAATTCTGGACATTGAAATTCAGGTTATAGAAAGTGCAATGAAGCTGCCAAAGTTAAATTTTACCGAGGTAAAAAACTGATTATAAAAAGTTTAGAATTGAATTCGATCCGATTAAATTGGTGGTAAAATAGTATATTTACTATATGCTGTCATCAGTTGATTTAAATAAAATGTGAACCTTAAATTCCACAAGATTTGTTCGGATTCATTGCCCCCTCAGTCACATTTGGTCAAGCCCTGACATCTCCTGAAGAGTTGTTTGGCAGCTTTTTTAATGACGTCCAAAATAGCCATATTTTCAAAGATTCAAAGACTTTCGCGGATTGTATACCGCTTGAAGATCCTGTCTTTATTATAGAAAAATACCATCATGAGAAAAACGATCCTGAGTTCGACCTGGACGCTTTTGTGCATACTCATTTCAGAATTCCTGCCGAAATAAAAGTTGAGTATGTGCCAGATCCAAACCTGACCACCGAGCAGCATATTCGTAAGCTCTGGCCTTACCTAACGCGTCAGCCCGAGAACCAGGAACGCGGCGGATCATTAATTCCACTTCCGCACTCCTACGTTGTGCCGGGTGGGCGGTTCCGGGAAATATATTACTGGGACAGTTATTTTACGATGCTTGGATTGAAAGAATGCGGCCGTGTCGATCTGATTGAAAACATGATCAACAATTTCGCTTATCTGATCAATACCTTTGGACATGTTCCGACGGCTAACAGAACCTATTATTTAAGCAGGTCACAGCCACCGTTTTTCTCGCTTATGGTTCGCCTTTACAGTGAAATGGAAGGGAAGAAAATCCTGAAAAAATATCTTCCACAAATGCAGCGGGAGTATGATTATTGGATGGATGAAGGGAATTCGACCAGAGAAGATTATACCGGATATCGCCGCGTAGTCCGTTTGCCAAATGGCGTCGTATTGAACCGTTATTGGGATGACAAATCTACACCAAGACCCGAAGCCTACAAGGAAGACGTAGAATTGGCAGCGGATGCTGTGGACCATCATCAGGTGTCGGCAGAATGTGTTTACCGTCATCTTCGCGCAGCCGCTGAATCGGGATGGGATTTTAGCAGCCGTTGGTTTGCAGACGAAAACGATTTCTCTTCGATCGAAACAACCGATATTCTTCCTGTCGACCTGAATTGCCTGATGCATCATTTGGAAAAAACACTGGCCGAAGCGTACCTTCTCAATGAAGAATATGAGTGTTTTCAACTTTATGAAAACAAAGCCAAACAGAGATGTGAAGCGGTAGAGGCTTATTTTTGGGATGAGAGCCGCAATTATTATATGGATTACAATTTTGTAAAAAAAGATTTTACAAAATCGGTTACCCTTGCCGGAACATTTCCACTTTATTTTAAACTGGCAAGAAAACAGCAATCCCATTATGTAAGAAAATACATTCGTCTGAACTTTATGCGGTCCGGAGGCTTGCTGACAACGGGAGTAAAAACCGGCCAGCAATGGGACGCGCCGAACGGCTGGGCTCCTTTGCAATGGATTACATATAAGGGACTTAGAAATTATAATTTCCATAAAACCGCTAATGAACTGAGCGACGAATGGCTTTCTTTAAATGAAAAAGAATTCAGGCGCACAGGTAAAATGATGGAAAAATATAATGTGTCAGATACCAACCTGGAAGCAGGCGGCGGGGAATATGACATTCAGGAAGGCTTTGGTTGGACAAACGGGGTTTATCTTCGAATGAAAAACAGGAGGAGATAAATTTATTGATCCGGTTAAACAATTCAACAGCAAATCTTCGTTTATCAATCGTTTTCGATAAGATAATGTAGTAGAAAGTGTATTAAGAATAGTGTTTTGATAACCTTACAATAATGTTCTTGAAGATCAGAAAACCGGAATGTTTATCAGATTTTAATAAGATTCTTGAAAAATTCCAGTCACGACTACGTTTTATAGAAGAAAAATTTAATACCTTGGATTAAATTAACACCCTGGCCCAAATTAAATGAAACTGAATATATATCAAATAGACGCATTTACGAACCAGCTATTTTCCGGGAATCCGGCAGCCGTTGTTCCACTAGAGAATTGGTTACCGGATGAAACCTTGCAGAATATTGCGGCGGAAAATAATCTTGCGGAAACTGCATTTTATGTTCCAACTGAAGCTGGCTTCCACATTCGCTGGTTCACTCCTTTTTTGGAGGTTGAACTTTGCGGACATGCAACACTCGCTTCTGCCTATGTCATTTTTAACATTCAGGGTTATGAAGGAGATTTAATTAAATTCGAATCGCTGAGCGGTGAATTGACAGTTCTTTGTAAGGACAACTGGCTGACGTTAAATTTCCCGGTTGACCAATACCATATTGCTGTTCCACCACCTGCCCTGATGGAAGGATTGAGAGATGCAACCATTCTTGAAGTTTACAAAGGGAAAACCGATTATATGGTTGTGCTTGATACAGAGGCGGAAGTTCGTGATTTGATCTTCGATATTATCGTTCTTTCGACCATCCCGGCACGCGGAGTTATTATTACGGCTCCCGGCGACGATGTGGATTTTGTTTCCAGATTCTTCGCACCGCAGTCAGGAGTTGATGAAGATCCTGTTACGGGCTCTGCGCATACTACGTTAATTCCTTATTGGGCGGAAAAACTGGAAAAAATTGATTTGACTGCAAAACAGCTTTCAAAGCGTGGAGGCTTTCTGAAATGTGATCTTGATGGAGATCGTGTCAATATCGGAGGACAGGCCCGTCTTTATTTAAGTGGGCAAATCGAAACGGATTAATAGTAGAACCTATAAAAAACAAGTAGTCATTTGCAGATATTCCAGCCTGCAAGTGACTATTTTTTTGTGCTCGGATTTGCTTTCAATTTTGCTTTTTGCCCAAAGTATAATCCAACAATAACAAACAATGTTCCCGCCACAGTATACAGCGTGACCGGTTCATCCATTAACCACCACGCGAAGAAAAAACCGAACAATGGACAAAGAAATAGCCATAAGGAAGCACGAACTGTATCGATTCTTAAAAGATAAAACCAGCAGATCAGTCCTACTATTGATACTGCCAGGCTTAACCACAACACGGAACCCCAAAACTGAAAATCCCAGACCGTGACGGAAAAGTCTCCAAAAATCAAAGTGAAGGGAAGCAAGAATATTCCGCCGAGCATAACTTGCCAGCCATTTATTAACAAATTTGGCAGTTTCCAATCAATTGTAGCATAATATACGCTAGCTGCCGACACAGCAATCATGCTGACAAGTAAAATTAAAACACCTTCAATTTTGGTCGTCGCTCCGTCCAGAAGAGGATATGTGGCAATCGCTACACCCAGCATCCCCAATATAATTCCCAGCCACTCGCCCAGCGCCGGACGGCGGCTGAGCCACCAGGCAGACAACAAAACGATCATAAGCGGATTAACAGAAACCGCAAGGCTGCCAATACCAGCCGCGGTATATTTCATTGCCAATACATACAAACCTAAATAAAGCGTTGTATTCAGGAATCCGAACAAACCAAGCTGCATAAATTCCTTGCGAGTGGGCAATTTGTAGGACTCCTCTCTGCCGAAAATGTAAGAAAAACCCAGCAGCAATATACCTGCAATAAAAAAACGAACGTTTGCTAATATCAAAGGAGATGCTGACTGGACACCGAATTTGGTCGCGACCGAAGCAGAGGCCCACAAAATGGAGAAAACGAGACCGATAAAAATATTTTTCACCTTAAAAAGTAATTATGTTTCAAAAATACAAGAACCGTTTCGGCTTCAACATCTCTTTTTCATATTTTTGAAGATGATTAGTAAAAAAAATGCAAAGTGGCTTTTTGTTTTTCTTCTTAGCCACTCTTTTTATTCAGTTTTTTCACAAAACCAGTGGACCTACGATTTCAATAATGGCCTGTTGCCGATTGAAAAAGGTGGCCCGGCTTTACATAAATTAGGACAAACCGGTCAGTTCATAAAAGAAAAAGTACCGGGAAGCGGTGAAAATGGCGTTCCTGAAATAATCAGAACTGTCTATCAATTTGAAAAAAATTCAGGATTACAGTTTGACAACAAAGAAGCAAACGGATTTCTTAATAAGTCTTTTACGGTTGAAATTTATTTTAAACTGACCGAGCTGGACAGTTGGAAGCGTGTCCTTGATTTCAAAAACCGAAAAAGTGATTATGGAAGTTATATCTATGACGGCAAACTAAATTTCTACGATTTTGCTATTGGAGAAAAGGCACCAGTCCGGGCTAACCAATATATCCATTATGTTTATTCGAGGGATTTTGAAACCAAGGCTATCAAAATGTATGTGAATGGGTTGTCAAAGGTGGAATTTAAAGATCCAGGCACCGAAGGCGTTCTGGATAACGACCAGGTTTTGAATTTATTCCAGGATGATTTAATTGCTAATCACGAAGCTAGTGCAGGTTCGGTCGCGTTGATACGCGTTTATGATCGCGTGATGACTCCCGTTTTTATCCGTAGAAGTTTTCAGACAATCAGCAAGTTACCGAAAGAAACTGTTGCTGAAACAGAACCTGTAAAGGAAGAACCAAGGTCTGTAGAGCAAGAAACGCCGTCTATCAACACCAGACTTGTTCAGGTGACTGGAAAAGTATTCGAAGGGAAAAATTTAAAGTCCGTTGAAAACGCCGAAGTATCTGTAAGAAAGTCGGTTAATGATTCACTGGTAGCAAAAACCAACGTAAAAAATGGCTCATATACTTTCCAGCTGACACCGCATGAATCGTATAAAATTTCAGTTAACGCACCGGGATATCAGACGAAAAGTATACCGGTTCGAACGGCTGCACGCGCAACTGAGGTCAAGTCGCTGATTGGTCTGGAACCTGAGAAATTTGACAGTCCGTTAGTCACGCTTCTGTTTAACCAAAGTAATGAAACGTTGGAAAGTCACGCGAAATATCAGCTTGACTACATTATTTCCTATTTCAAGACCAGGACTAATTTAAAGATTATACTGAAAGGGCACACGGATAATATTGGCGATTTCGATAAAAATCTTCTGTTATCGACTCAAAGAGTTGCAGTCGTAAAACAATATTTGTTAGAAAGTGGCATTACAGCCGACCGAATCGAAGGCGTCGGATATGGATCAACGAGACCGACACAGAAAAACTTATCTGAAGAACTTAGAAAGCTGAACCGCCGCGTGGAAGTTTGGGCAGAGCCTATAAAAAGATAAAGCCATCTCATAAAGACGGCTTTATACTGACTATTCCTAAACCCTTAACCTTTTCTTATCTTTATTTAACTGAATTACAGACTGATAGTAGATTATTACTGACAAAAACAAACTCAGTTCTAAGTATCAGGTGTTAGACCATTCAGGTCAAAATTATTTCTTTTTTCCAAGTCCCTGGTTAACCTACCAACATTGGACGTCTATTATTTTACAAAGTCACATTCGTATCAATAATACTTCAATTTTTTTGTTTTTACAAAATTGAAAATTATTTATTCAATCTACGATTAAATTCCGATTTCAGATTTATCGAAAATAATTGTGCCTTTTGTTTATTTAATCTTTCGAAACTTCCTAAAATTTTTATTCCCAATATGAATACAAATATAATATATATTTAATTCAGCTTCATGGATTTATTCAATTCTTATTTCGATGTTTCGATATACAAATGTCATCAAAAATTTTGATATTACAAATTATCATAAAAGCATAGAACAGAATATTGTTTGGAATAAACTGAAATAATTTTAATAATATTTACAATTAACAACTGATTATCACCTCCAAATAAAAATAATATTTTACCATAGAGAAAATAACCAAATATATACGAATCTTGAAATATTTATATATTCTTCAAAAAATACAATCATTGGTTGTAATTATTCATCGCATATTGTATCCCCAAAGTGCAAAATGAAATAACCATATCACCAGCTGTGTCCAAAAATATTTGTATTTCTGACATTTCTTCCTTGGAAAACGGTTTTAACACATAATCTACTTGTCTGCCGCGCGGAAAATTATTTCCAATACCAAATCGTAGCCTGGGATACTCAGATGTGCCCAATATTTCCTCAATATTCCTCAATCCGTTGTGTCCACCGTGACTTCCTTTTGGTTTAATACGCAAAGTGCCAAACGGAAGCTGCAATTCATCCACAATCACCAGTAAGTTCTCTTTTGGGATTTTATACTGATCCATGTAATACCGAATTGCCTTTCCACTTAAATTCATGAAAGTGGTCGGTTTGATAAAATAAAACTGGCGGCCTTTATGCTTCCACTCTGCTACAAACGCAAGTTTTTCAAATGAGAACTTAAAATCATTTTGAGCTGCAAGTCTGTCCAGAACCATGAAGCCGATATTGTGCCTCGTAAAAGCATATTCCGGACCGATGTTTCCAAGTCCCGCGATCAGGTATTTCATTCCTACTTATTGAATTGTTAAACGGACCTCAATATTGGCTCGTTTAAGTGAAAAAATCAATGCCCGTATTCGACGTTAATTCAGTCGGACACAAGATTGTTAAATTATAGTCCAAAATTAGATTAAAGCTTTCTAATCATGAAATTAGTTATCAGACGGCATTTTCCTTGCCCCAAGAATTCCACTTATTAGCATGAAAAGTTTTAGATTTCGTAAATGTCAGCTTAATTTAGGCTAAAATTCAGCAAAATAATACCATGTCTATCAAACGACTTATTTTAAGCAGCCCTCTGTTAGAGATCATGACCAGCCGGTTATGTCAGGAAGTTATTGAAAATCACCAGGATTTCGACAATACCGTCATCATGGGATTACAGCCGCGTGGTATTTTCTTTGCAGAACGTGTTGTTGCTGAATTACGCGAGCGTACCGGAAAAGATATCCCGTTGGGCCATCTCGACGCAACTTTTTATCGGGATGATTTTCGCCGCCGCGACTCCCCATTATTGCCCAATAAAACCAACGTTCCATTTTTGATCGAAGGCAAACGTGTTATTTTAATCGATGACGTATTGGCAAGCGGCCGTATGGTTCGTGCTGCGCTGGACGCCATGACGGCTTTCGGCCGACCAAAAATGGTTGAATTAATGGTACTTATCGATCGCCGCTATAACAGGGAATTACCGATTGAGCCGGATTATGTAGGTATGAAAGTCAATACGCTGGAAAGCCAGCGCGTACTTGTTGAATGGAAAGAACAAGGTTTTGAAGCCGACCATATCTGGATGGTAGATTAATTTCTACTAATTGATTTACCTCGGCACACTCATTCCCTCACGATTTTCCGCCTTGTTTATACTTTCGGTTTTGTAGGTCAGTTTGTTTATATAAAAAACGTCTCTGCCCTGTCCGACTGACGATGGGCCGACGCGCTGCATTCCATAAGCAAGAAAATATTGGCCATACCAAGGCGCCAGATATGCATTTTCATTATTCAAAACCTTATCCGATTCTGATTTAGCACTGATCTTGAATTTTTCATTTTCCACGACGACCTTGCTCCGGTTGATAACCTCCGTGTGGATTTGCCCCTCTTGTGGATAAGCCAGAATAAAATAATCGTTAACAGGAGTCAGCTGTACCATTTCCTGAAGCTCAAAACTGGTCAGGTCTTTGATCGGGATACAATTGTCCCATTTAAATTTTCCATTTCGGTCAAATCCGCAAACGATCGCATGTGTGTAACGGTATCCTTCTAGGGAGCGCGCGTAGTATGGGCGGGAAATACCATTCGTTACCATCGGCGATCCAGCGCGTTGATTTGGGTAATAAACCTCAGCAACAAGCACAATCTCATCCTCCGTCTGTATTAGTTCATGGACCAGCAAACGGTATCGGAAACGATTTTCCTTCCCTAAACTTTTCCTTTTCCCAATCCGCTCCATCATGCGCTGACGGCGTTTCGGTTTCATATAATTGAAAAAATTCTGCAATTCGGAAAACTCGATAAATTCTGGTTTTTCAGGCTCATTATCGCTTATATGCGTAATGTAAAGGCCCTGCGAATAAGGAGTACATCCAACAGAATAATTTCCAATCAAATAAGAATCATCCGCATTCAAGGGAACGATCTGACCTGAAATCAAGCTGTTACGAGGATCGCTTAATGCTGTTTTCTTCAAAAATTTCCCTTCGTACGAATATGTTTTTATTTCAAAAACACAATTTTTCTTGCGGTATGCATACGTGATGACATTGATTATCCCATCCTGTTCATTGATATCAACATTATTCAACTCCGTATTTTTCTCGTAAAGTCCGGGTAAAACTTTTGAAGACTGATCGAAAAACGAATGAACGACAACTACGGGCCTTGAGCGGTGATATCCGGCCACGATGGCCTTACTTCCGATTACTTTGAACTGATGCACATCGATCCCGGAAAGTAAATTTCCTTTATAACTTTCGATCGCTCCATCACTAAAATTCATTTGAAGAAAAAGGAAATGGTCTGTATCAGGTTGTGCAAAAAGCCAGTATCCAAAATGTTCGCCCTGATAGGCCATTACCGGAATATACCGGTAATCCAGTTTATAGTTCATCCGCCAAACCGGGTTCAGCGACGTATCATACCGTGTAAATTCCCAACTCTCATTTCTGTTGCCAAAGCTTGCATCACCACGCACGAGGGCAAGAAGCCCACCGTTGCCTAACGTAAATACTTCAAACAATTCGGAGCGGGACGAATTTGTAGGAATTTCCAGCCGATCAGATTGCTCTAATTGTGCATGAACCCGGGAAGGGCCAACGAGGCAAAATTGTATGATCAGACAACTTTGTATCACAAATAGTAAACGGTTCTTCATAACTTCTTGGGGCGGGGTGTAAGTCTGTTCAATATTTACCCTAATTTTGCATCAAAAAGAATAACATAGTCATTAATGTAAAAATATTTTTAATCAAATAAAAACTTAGAGGAATGTTATTTAATTTTTACTTAACACTTCCGAAATTTTATAAAAACAATATTCATGACGATTGAAGCAATACTGAAAGCAGACATTCAAAAAGCGATCCACAAAAACTTTGACATCACTGTTGATGACATCCTGCTGCAACCAACCAAGAAGGAATTTGAAGGATTTTATACTTTTGTTACGTTCGCATTGACCAAAGCAACACGACGCGCTCCGGCAGAAATCGGGCAGGTTATCGGCGCAGATCTTGAAGCAAATTCTTCGGTGGTTGATCGCTGCAATGTTGTTCAGGGATTTTTGAATATCAGTCTTAAAGACACAACCTGGCTGGAGTTATTCAGTAACATTTCTTCCGACGCCGATTTCGGGACGTCTCCGACGAATGGCAGATCTGTGATGGTTGAATTCTCTTCACCAAATACCAACAAGCCGCTTCACCTGGGCCACTTACGAAACAATTTCCTTGGAGATTCTCTTTCAAGGATATTGAAAGCAAACGGATTTGATGTTGTAAAAACCTGTCTGGTTAACGACAGAGGGATTCACATCTGCAAATCAATGCTGGCTTACCGCGAACTGGGCGACGGTGAAACGCCGGAATCTTCCGGAATCAAAGGTGATCACCTGGCCGGTAAATATTATGTAAAATTTGACATTGAATATAAAAAGCAAATTGCTGAACTGGTTGCGACAGGTTTAACGCCGGAAGAGGCGGCTAAAAAAGCACCGTGGATTCTGGAAGCCCAAAAACTACTTTTGCTTTGGGAACAGGGCGACGCGGAAACGGTTGCACTCTGGCAAAAAATGAACAATTGGGTATATGCTGGTTTCAATCAGACTTATAACCAGATTGGTGTAAGTTTCGATAAAACCTATTATGAATCGAATACTTATTTGCTTGGAAAAGATATTATCGAAGAAGGTTTGCAGAAAGGTGTTTTCTTCAAAAAAGAAGATAATTCGGTCTGGATTGACCTGACGGCAGAAGGCCTGGACGAGAAACTTGTACTTCGTGGCGACGGAACGTCGGTCTACATCACGCAGGATTTGGGCACTACCGAGCTTAAATACGGAGATTTCCACAATGACCGCTACTTATGGGTTGTTGGAAATGAGCAGGACTACCATTTTAATGTACTTTTTGCGATTCTAAAACGTCTGGGCCGTCCTTATGCAGAGGGTTGCTACCATATCAGCTATGGAATGGTTGACCTTCCATCAGGAAAAATGAAGTCCCGCGAAGGAACTGTTGTTGATGCTGATGATCTCGTTAAGCAAATGATTGATACGGCGGCGGCACGTACACAGGAACTTGGAAAAATTGACGATTTTGAAAGTGAAGAAGCGACTCAGCTCTACCATACGCTGGCACTTGGTGCTTTGAAGTATTTCCTTTTGAAAGTTGATCCAAAGAAAAGGATGTTGTTCAATCCGGAAGAATCAATTGATTTTCAAGGACATACCGGACCTTTCATTCAATATACCTACACGCGTGTACGATCAATCATGCGAAAAGCAGAACAATCCGGAATTGAAGTGAAATTACCACCGGCTACTTACGAATTGCATCAGGTTGAAAGAGAATTGATTTTTACGTTGTCTCAATTCCCGGTTCGCGTTCACGCAGCAGGTAATGAATTTGCCCCTTCGGTGATCTCGTTTTATATGTATGAACTGGCGAAAGTTTATAACCAGTTTTATGCCGAAGTTTCCATTTTTGCCGATTCTGATCCGGTTGCAGTGAGCTTCCGTGTGGCGCTTTCAAAAGTGGTTGCAGAAACAATTCAGAGAGGTTTGGGGTTGTTAGGAATAAATGTACCGGAAAGAATGTAAAAGCATTTTTTTACGTTAATTTTATACGTGAAAATCAATCGCGTGTAGCCTAATTTTCGTATTTCATATTTTCCACCTATTGCTTAACCAAAACGATTTCTTATGGACTTGTTAAAATCAGTTTTTATTATGATTACATCGCTGATTGCCGGTATTTTTGCTGACAAAAGTGAGATTGCGCAGAAACCAGCCGAGCATATGATTGCAAAACAGACATTGTACGATTTTAAAGTTAAATCCCTTGTAGGCGAAAAAACGGTTGATTTGAGCAAATACAAAGGGAAAAAGGTAGTTATTCTCAATGTTGCCTCAAAATGCGGTTACACAAAACAGTATGCTGACTGGGAAAAATTCAATAAGGAACATGGTGACAAAGTAGTTGTTTTAGGTTTCCCTGCTAACAATTTTGGCGGACAGGAACCAGGTACAAGTGAAGAAATCGCTACATTCTGCTCGAAAACATACGGCGTTTCGTTCCCTATGTTTGAAAAAGTTTCAGTACTTGGCGACGACCAGGCTCCGATTTACAAATGGCTTACGACCAAGGAATTAAACGGGTGGAACGACAAAGCACCAACATGGAATTTCTGCAAATATGTGGTAAATGAAAAAGGCGAACTGACAAATTTCTTCGCTTCGAAAATTTTGCCAACAGATCCTGAATTTTTGACAGCTGTTGGAATTTAAATTCCCGATGCAAAAAAATAATTGCCTGGGTTAAACAAAGAGCTCAGGCTTAATATTGAGTGATAGCAAAATGAAATCTTGGATAGAAGCGGCCCGACCACGTACATTACCTCTGGCGCTTTCCTGTATATTAATGGGTTGCTTTTTAGCAGCATCGACGGGTCAGTTCAGCTGGCCCGTTGCTTTGTTAAGTGTACTGACAACAACACTTTTACAAATACTTTCCAACTTCGCCAATGATTATGGCGATGCCGTAAACGGGAAAGATACCGAACTTCGGGAAGGTCCGCGCAGAGCCGTTCACTCCGGAAGTATCCCGGCTTCGACGATGTTGAAAGCTATTATTCTTTTCTCTGTCTTATCGCTAATTTCCGGCTTATCACTATTGTATATTGCGCTGAAAGATGCTCCTGCGAATACATTTTGGGTGTTTCTGGGAATTGGTGTAGCGTGTATCATCGCCGCCATTACCTATACAGCAGGAAAACGTCCGTATGGATATGTTGGCCTGGGTGATTTGTCGGTTCTAATCTTTTTTGGATGGGTTGGTGTTTTAGGCAGCAGTTATCTTCATACACATATCTGGAACTGGGATTTATTATTACCGGCGACAAGCTGTGGATTATTTGCAGTGGCCGTACTCAATATCAATAATATCCGCGATATCGAGTCCGACAGAGCAACTGGTAAAAATTCAATTCCTGTCCGCCTGGGAAGAGAGAAAGCGATAATGTATCACTGGATCATTCTCTTGATTGGAATGTCCTGTGTTTTACTTTATACGGTACAGAACTTTTCCAGTTATACCAGCCTGATTTTTTTGTTAAGTTTCCCTTTCTTTATCAAAAATGGCCTTGCTGTTTCCCGTTTGAAGAAAGCCAGCGAACTTGATCCTTATCTGAAACAAATGGCACTATCAACTTTGCTGTTTGTAATCCTTTTTGGTATCGGCGTAATATTGTAAGCCAGCATATGAACCGTTTATTTTACAAACGGTTCATATGCTTTTCCTAAAATGGCATATCCTTTTGCATTCGGATGTAAGCCATCAGAAAACAGCGTTTCGTCAATTTTCCCCTCTTTATTGGCTAGCGACAGTCCCGGATCAACAAAGTGTATGTTCATCGAATTTGTCAGCTGTTTTAATTCCGCATTCAACTTCTTCACACGGTCTTCCTGCTGCCTTCGCGGATAAATTCCAACCATCATCAAATCAGCAGTTGGCTGCCTGAACTTAATTGCTTCAATCAGTAATTTCCAACCTTCCAGGATTTCTTCATCCTTATTCCACTGAAGATTATTGGTTCCGATATTTACGAAGATCTTTTTGGCATTATACCCATCCAGTTCTCCATGATACACACGCCAAAGCACATTCTCAATTCTATCCCAGCCGTATCCCATATTGCGGACGCCTGTGGTTCCAAAGGTTTTGTTCCAGGATTCCTCACCTGTTGCGCGCGGGCCTTTTGGCAATCCTCCCCAGAAATGTGTAATCGAATTTCCGATAACAACTGTTTTGGGTTGATCTGATTCATTTAAATTTAATATGTCACGATGACGTATTTCCCAATCATAATTAGCCAGCTCACGAAGTTGTGTACACGGCCTTGTCGTGCTAACTGTACCAGTTGGTTCATGTAATATAGTGCGGATATGTCGTTCATAGGCATCTGCATAACGCATCATTCCTAAATCTGTCGGATGTGTGCCATCCACCGTCGTTTCAATATCCTGTTGAAAATCTTCTTTGGGAATCAGGTATATCTCTTTGATACCTTCTGATTTTAACTGTGCGAAAGCTTCCTTCATTACTGCATTAACTTCCTGATAATTCTTGCGGCTGACCGGATTAATAGCTTCGTCTGTATATCCATCATGCTCTGCCAGTAAAATCGGAGTTGAACTGTGTTTTTGTCTTAAACTATGAACAGTATTTAAGATTCTGGACTTAACCTCATCCAGACCTATGTTTACACTCGCAACAAGATTAGGGAGACAATCCAAAACGAAGATTTTCGCATCGATCTCGGAGATCATATCAACCACTTCTTTTTCAAGACGGCCATTCCCCGAAAAGCCAAGATTGATTAACGGATCATCCAGCTTTCGGGACAAAATTGAAGTCCAGGTCATTCCGGGACGCGACGCACAGGCTCCCTGAGCAATGGAAGTGCCGTAAACAACGACAGGCTTATCCGGACGGACTGGTAAAGCCTCGAACCGGGTTCCTTCGGGAACACCAATTTCCAGCCATTTTACATTATTGTACAACGGCAGAAACAAGCGATATTCCCTGCCCAGCTTATGATTCTGATCGACAGGTTCGAGATTCTTGAAATTGTATGTGATCGTATCTCCAAAAGCATATTTGGCAGCACACCAGCGCCATTCTCCATCATTTGAAATCGCGTATAAATCTACCCCGCTGACGCCGGTTGAAGGCATATGCGGAAGTGCCAGTTTTCCTCCAACCTGATATCTGATTTTAATTTCACTGGAATTAGCCCTGAACCGGATCATCAGCCCAGCCGATTGCGTTGAAAGATTCCAAACCTGTTCTCTTACCAATTTCTCGGCTCGTGCGGGTAATCGGTCATAACCACTTTTTATTTTATCCGGCCAGGCCTGCCCTTCAATAACCGGAACTTTGCTGCTTACCGGGTTCCACCACGAGAACTGGGTAGTTTGGGCATAAGAAAAAGGATTTTTTAAAATCAGGAGAGTAAAAAATAAAAGTCTGGCTTTCATAAAAAATGGACACTTTTTGTAAAATTACAAAAGTGTCCATGGATCTATTTCTTACTTATCGAGCTCCTTTGAAGCATATTTATTTTACCAAAACGCCGTCTGCAATAAACGTCATTTCTTTTTTAGGCTCTGTTATTTTAGCGATTTCCTCATCACTTTTGCCCGCATCCTTTGCATAATGCTGCAAATGTTCAACAGGAACTGTTTTCAATTGTGCATCCCCTTCAAATACCACCGTTTTACCAGCGATGTCTTTAGGAACAAAAAACGCATAATCTCTGAACATCACACGCATCGTTTCCCCATTATCCATTTTTACTTTCATCCAGCAACCTTTCACCTGACAAACAGATTCCACTGTTCCTGTAACTTTCGTCGCCAGCTCCTCTTTGCCAGCCATTTTCTCAGGTAAAATTTTCGCCTCAATTGCTTTTTTATCGTTAATTTCTTTCCCGAAATGTGCGGCATTCTGCGCATAGGAGGCTGAGGAAATAACTAAGGCGAAGATAAATATGATTAACTTTTTCATAGTATAGAGAATAGATTTAAAGACTTTTAGAATAACATTTAAAGCTAAATATTTTGATTCATAAAACATAATCCACTGACAACCAATTACTCTAAAACTTCCAACCATCCCTTACAGTGATTTCCTCCGGGCGTGTCAACAACGTAAAAATAGGTTCCGTTTGTAACACCCTTCCCCCAATCGTCTTTATAGTTTGTTGATTTGAAAACGCTTTTTCCCCAGCGAGTATAAATTTCCAGAGTCGAACCTGAAACGGGAACCACAAAGTTGTCGTTTTTCCCATCTCCGTTTGGCGTGATCACGTTCGCAATAATCAGTGGCGGCTCGGCACTCACTTCTCTGGAAGCAGAAAGTGCGCAACCAGCGGCATTATAGGAAGTCAGTGTTACAATATATTTCCCTGGTGTTTCGTAGGTGTAATCCTCTATATTAGTTGTGCTCAGTCCATTTACACTTCCAAGATCCCATTCGTAACGTTGCGCATTGGAGGTTTTATTCAACATAGAATATTTAACCGGTTTATTGCATTCTCCCCCCGATCTGACAATCTCAAACGCAGGTTCATGCGCCTTATCGATGATTACCGTAATCTGTCTTTTCGGGTGACAGCCATTTCCATAGATACCTTCAATGGTATAAGTAGTCGTTTGGGCTGGTCTTACCGTCACTGATTTCCCGCTGTTTTCGCTCAGTGTCGAATCACCGGTCCAGTTATATTGCGTTGCATCTCCGGAAACAGTTAGCGTTACAGGTGTGCCAGCGCAGGATGTCACGTTTTGCATCGCTACAAAATCTTTATTTTCCTCAACCGTCACATTCACTTTTCTCGTAACAGCACAACCACTTTCAGTGCTGATCTCTACGGTATATTCTGTTGTTTTATCAATCGTCACTTTGGGATTGGCAATAGTCGAATTGTCCAGACCAGCGGCCGGAGACCATTTGTATTTTGTACCTCCGCTGGCAAAAAGGCTGATCGTTTTGTTTTCGCAAACGATTGTATCGCCTATCACTTTGGCATTTACACTTTCTACTCTGATCGTTTTCTCGGCCATATCCATGCGCTTACAACTCAACTTATTGTATGCTTTCAGAGTAACTTTATATTCGCCTGCTTCGGAAAATGTGTAGCTCCCGCCATCTTCTTCCCTCGAAATACCGTTTCCATTTATTTCCCAGAAATATTCCACACCACCTTCACTTGCGTTAAAAAAATCCAGCGTCAGGGGCGCACAACCTTGCAGCACATTTTTAGTTTGTCCCTGATAAACGTCAAAATCTGCTTTTAACAAATCGATATCAATCTTGAAAGCCGCATTATTGCAGTTTGCACTTTTATTCGTTTTAGACCAGGCCTGCGGAGTGACTGGAAAATTACTTCCTCCACAGGAACAGGTTGCATGATAAATCACGCCGTTTTTATCAAACCGGCTCGTTCCGCCGTCGACGTGATCACCTTCAGCCTGGCGGTTGTCACTGCCAAAATACGTGGCATATAACAGCGACCTGGCTCCTTCTTCCAAAATCGCAATGTAAAAGTTATTTCCTGTTGTTACCGTTTGGATAGCGTTTTCGGTCACAGGCAGTCCCGAAGTACTGCTGGCCGTATTATAGGAAGTTTGAATATTTACGTCGCCTCCCCAACCTGCGATATAAATATTACCGCACTCGCTTACCAGAAAAGCTGTCGGAGAAATATCCGGCGTTCCCCTCCCCGACCCGATCGTTGTTGAAAAGATTGATTTAGATAAATTATGATCCAGCGCGTGTATAAACTGATTGCTTTTTGCGTTACTATACAGCCCCTTGGTCACCGGATATTCGCCCGTTGTCAGTCCATAGATGAAGACATTTTCGGTTGGATCAAGGTCCAGTAAATAAGCACCATCCGCCGCGGCCGTACCTAAGTATGAAGCTGCCTTTAATTTCCCATTGGTATAAACCGCTACAAAAGCGTCTTCTGTACCATTAATTTTTGCCTGATACGAAGCGCTGTTAGTGGCAAGATTTGAACTCTGTGTAATTCCAGTAATATAAGCGTCACCATTTTTTGCAGGTTTTATCGAAAAAACCGCATCAAACCCGTTTCCCCCAACATACGTCCCCCAAAGCAAAGAGCTCAGATCTGTTGCAAGTTTTATCAGCACGCCATCCTGAATTCCGGAAAGCTTGCTCTGATCTGCGTTTTGTAGCGGGAAATTTTCTGAATTCGTTGAAGAAACGACAAACACATTATCCTGGTTATCCAGCTCGATTTCACCTCGAAAGCTGTCTCCATAATTTCTGATTTTTACAGGACCAACACTACTGATCCCGTCATTTCCATTTCCGCCAACATAGGTTGAAGCGAGCAATTGCTTTCCGTCAGCACTTAATTTTGAAACAAAAATATCACTGCCGTTAAAAAGTTCGAGTCCTCCAACGGGTTCGATTGGAATACCGCCGGCGAAAGTTTTTTGAAATGCTGTCGCACTGGTTGGAAAATTGGTTGAAGACGTTGTTCCGAAAATGAGCAACTCATTTTTGCTGTTCACAATCAGGCTATTCGGGACGTCTGTATTATTCCCTCCAAGATAAGTAGCATATAAAAGTTCACTGCCATCCGGACTGAATTTTAATATTCCCACGTCCACAAGCGCAGAAAATCTCACCTGATAGGAACCTACGGTTGCCGGAAAACCAACACCAAAAACGGTTCCGCCGGAATATAAATTTCCTTCTTCGTCGTACGTTGCAGTATGTCCCCAGTTATCTGCGGAAGAGCCCGAATAAGTAGAAAAGATCAACTCGGGGTCGATTGTCAAAGTTTCAGATTTGGTATATCCTTTTGGGAAATAAAATTGAATACGATTATTTTCTGTAAGTACAACCTGCGAGGAAATATCCTGTGTTCTCTTATTTATTAATTGAAAAGAATAAGGCTGCGCTTCCTTAAATTGGCCAACCGAAGTTTTTACTATCGTTTGCCCGGATTCATTCACAGTCACACTACTCGCTCCCTCATATTTTAATTTAATCTGAGAAGGATCGGCCTGCGGATGGACAATGAATTCGTATTTTAACGTATTATCATAAATGTAGATACGAAGATCGATTCCCTGATATATGCCTTCATAAACAACTTCCTGAAACGCTCCTACGTCTCCCGTACGAACTGATTCAGTACCAGACAAGAAATAATTAAACCGCGTTTTGACGGGATATTTTGTTGTATACCTAATTTGAGTATTGCAATTTTCAAATTGAACTTCAACGCCATGTGCATTAATTAATCGCGGCTTCGCAGGTAAAAATTTCGCATTTGGCGACGCCACAGATGGTTTTGTGTGAGAGGTTGATACCTGGGAAGCATCGTAAAGTGAATAAACGAGCGATTTATTTTTAAGAAATAAAAAACCTCCCGGAATTTCGGTGCGGAATAAGATATCCGAATCCCATTGACCTTTGTTTTGAATAAAATACATTCCGGCGCCGGACGATTCTGCAATCGACCCTAAAAAAACCAGTACCAAAATCAAAAGACATTGTATAGTTTTTGCCATAATCCGACATTAATCCGTTTCTATTTGAACGCAGAAACTGAAATGATATTTTCGCAAAATTCATATTCCTGCTTCACATTTGAGCCCAACAAAACCAGTTGGTTCTCAGTCGCTTCTGTAACATTGTCAAGATACCAGTTTATACCGGTTACATCCAAATTTGTTGTTGGTTCATCAAGAAAAATAACCGGAACGTCAGACATAAAAGCAAGTCCCAGTTTCACCCGCTGCTTCATTCCGGACGAAAAATGCCGGATCACCTTTCCCCGTGCATGAGACAGGTGGATATAATCTTCAAAATCGGAGCTGGAAATATTGTTTTTAAGCGGCTTGAATTGTTTGTGAAAATCAATCAGTTCTCTCAGCGTGAATTCCTCAATTAATTCAAGATAAGGTGCCGCGATAACCAAATGCTTATACCATTCCTCGACATCAATAATTTTCCCTTCTTTGGTTGTGTATTGTACCGTACCTTCCGTTGCAGGCGTCATGCCTGTGATCAGCTGCAAAAGCGTAGATTTACCACTGCCATTTGGCCCGACAAAAACGTATTTCTGCCCTTCTTCCAACACAAAACTTGCCCGGCGGATAATCCATTCCTGAATGAATTTCTTACCTATATTTTCTACTTTGATTTGCACAATTTACTCAGTGATTGCCGGTTGAATAATAAAACTTCAACCGTTATTTTTTTGCTAAATAATAATCCCAGGCTGCTTTCGATATCTGGGCAATTACGCCATCACGCGTTTTCTCGTCAACAGGCGTATTCGATACAAAAACTACGATTGCCACATGTTCTCCATTCGGAAGCGTCATGATTCCCGCATCATTCGTTGCGGCCAAAATTCCATCTTTTGTATCCGACAAACCTGTTTTATGCGCGACACTTGCATTTTTTGGCAACAAACCTTTAATTTTATTTGGGCCGGAAGTTGTTTCCGTCATGATCTTCCAAAGAAAATCGTTGCTTGTTTTTGACAATGCCTTGCCCTTATAAAAAATTTCCAGCAAACGCAGCATCGCTCTTGGCTTGCACCAGTTTGTAAATTGAGCATTCCAGTCTTTGTGCATTTCCTCTTCCGTTGCCGCTATTGCAATACTTTTTATGCCAAGGCTATGGATATATGCATCTACTTTTTTCGTACCTCCGATCAGACGAAATAAAATATCACAACCATTATTATCACTTTGAGAAACAGTATAGGCCAGAATTTCCGAAAGTTTCAGATCAATATTTCCTTTCGGATATTTTTCCCTTATCGGGCTCCACGTATTAGGCAAGAGATCTTTTGGCGTGATGTGAATTTTTTGGTTCAATGACAATTTCCCCTTATCTACCTGATTCAAAACAGCCATTGCAAGCGGAAACTTGTATACGCTTTGCATGGGATATTTTAATCCTTCGTTAAATAAAAAAGTCTCCCGATCTTCCAAACCCATAATAGCAACACCAACCGTCCCTTTCGCCTGAGGAAGAATTTTTTCGATTTTTTGGCGAAAAATCTCGTGCTGTTTTTGTGCATTTACATTGTTGTTGGTCAGCAAAAATAAGGCGATCATGAACAACGGAAATACTTTAAGCTGAATACGGGAATTCATTGGAGTAATTTATAAGGGTTTATAGGTTAAATTTCATTCGCTTCACTACCTGCCTGAACGCTTCCACTTCTTATTCTTGTGAGTTTGACCAACTCAATGCGCGTATCCTGCATAGAAATAATTTGAAACGAATAAGGCGGCATTTCTATTTCATCATTCACTTCCGGCAAATCTCCGTGCATTTGAATCAGCATCCCGGCCAGCGTATCATAATCCCCTTCAGGAAGCTCCCAGCCATACTTTTCGTTCAAATAATCAACCTCATGACGCGCACTCAGAATGTAGGTATGATCATCCACTTTTCGCTCCGTCCAGTCCTCCGTTGAATCGTATTCATCCTGAATTTCACCAAAAATCTGTTCAACTACATCTTCCACACTTACCAGCCCGGAAGTTCCTCCAAATTCGTCAACCACCAAAGCAAGGCTTCTCCGCTCTTCAAGAAAACGAAGCATCAGATCGCTCGCCGGCATTGCTTCGGGAACAATCAGGATCGGGGTTACAATACTGCTGATTTCCTTTGGCTTGCGAAAAAGTGATAGTGCGTGACAATACCCAAGGATATCGTCAACCGATTCACGGTAGACGATAATCTTCGAATGTCCGCTTGTCAAAAACGTCTTTTTTAAGTCTTCAATGCTATCATTGACGTTTACCGCAGAGATTTCCGTGCGCGGGATCATACAATCACGAATCCTTAAATCCTTGAAATCAAGCGCATTAATAAACATTCTTTCTTCAATACTGTGATCGTCAAAGTCAGGATCATCGGCAGAAGCTGCCTCGTCCCGCAGATAGTATGATAAAGCATGTTCTTTCACAAAAGGCTCTACGAGCCAATAAAGCGGCGTCATAACCCATTCCGCAAAACGGACAGGAAATGCTTTTAAATCGAGGATTTTTGGAAAACTATGCCCGATCCGAACCCACGTTGTATAGCAAAGAATCCATAAAACAGCAAGACATAAAAAAAGAACGGCGAACGTAAAACCTTCCGCCAGGCCAAGATAATCGTGTAAAATTGGAAAGACAAAAGCGACAGCATAAAAACAGCCAAGTGCCACAACGGCAAGCCGAATCATCCGCAATAACCTGCGCCAGTAAAGTGTCTGATAAATTTCGTTTGCGTTTTCATGCCTTAACGAATAGCGGTCAATGGAAACATCGAGTAACACTGCCCTGACCGCCCCGTAATACCCGGCAAGAATGAAAAAGAAAATAGCAAAACCGACTAGCAGAACATTCATTTCTTTATGGTTTTAGTGGCTTTTGCACGTTTGGCATTTTCTTCATCTTCCAGTTTTTTCTTCAATTTCAGAGAAGATTTCAATCGGCTGAATTGAAAAAATAAAAGACAGGTAATACTTAATAATAAGAGCCAGTAACTATCAAATAAAGTGGTGCGGCGAAATTCGAGAACCCATACAATTAAAAAACCGACGGTGCCGGCAAGAAGAATGGTTCGGGTTAATTTTGGAGACATGCAATATTAATTTTGTAACTAAAACGGCGAGTTGATATCGTTCCGTTCTTTAAATCTATTCTTTTTTCAAATATACACAGAATGAATCAAAATGATCATCGCCAGAAATCGTGTTTCTGTGTTATAATATCCTTTACATATCTCGCCCATTTTCTGTAAAATAGTTAACTTGCGGCAATTCCTGTACAATCGGGCCGCAATACCCGAATTGTAAAATTAATTCTTGATAAAATATCTTATTTTACTATGAGCGAAACCACAAAACGCTTTCCTGCCGGTGTGATTACGGGCGAAGGAGTTAGCGAAATTTTCCGTCATGCCAACGAAAATAATTATGCCCTTCCGGCTGTTAACGTTGTAGGCACTAACTCAGTGAATGCAGTTTTAGAAACAGCTGCGGCTGTAAACAGTCCTGTTATTATTCAATTTTCGAATGGTGGCGGAATTTTTTACGCAGGAAAGAGCCTTTCAAATACAAATCAGAAAGCTGCTATTGCAGGAAGTATCTCAGGCGCTCAGCACGTACATCTTATGTCTGAAGCGTATGGCGTTCCTGTAATTTTACATACAGACCATTGCGCGAAAAAACTTCTTCCATGGATCGACGGTCTTTTAGAAGCTGGCGAACGTCATTTCGAACAGTATGGCAAGCCGTTGTACAGCTCCCACATGCTTGATTTGTCGGAAGAACCGATCGAAGAAAACATTGAGATCTGCAGCAAATATTTCGAGCGTATGGCGAAAATCGGAATGACACTTGAAATTGAATTAGGTGTTACAGGTGGAGAAGAAGACGGCGTGGATAACAGCGATGTTGACAGCTCTAAACTGTATACTCAGCCTGACGAAGTTGCTTATGCTTACGAAGAATTGAGCAAAATCTCTCCTAACTTCACGATTGCTGCTGCTTTCGGAAACGTACATGGTGTTTACAAACCAGGCAATGTGAAATTGGAGCCGAAAATTCTTCTTAATTCTCAGAACTTTATCAAAGAGAAATTCGGAACAGGCGACCTTCCTGTAAACTTCGTATTCCATGGCGGATCAGGTTCTTCTCGTGAAGAAATCCGTGAAGCAATCGAGTACGGTGCGATCAAAATGAACATCGATACAGACGTTCAGTGGTCAACTTGGGAAGGAATTCTTAAATATTACAAAGACAAAGAAGGATATCTTCAGTCTCAGTTAGGAAATCCGGAAAGCGCTGATTCTCCTAACAAAAAATATTACGATCCACGTGTTTGGTTACGTAAAGGCGAAGAAAGCATGATCGCTCGTTTGAAAGTTGCTTTCGAAGACTTGAACTGCATCAACCGTTTGGCATAATATACCCCGGTTCGCCGCAATAGTAAAAAGTGAGGTTTCGAATGTGTAAAAACAATCGAAACCTCACTTTTTTTATAAGCAGTTTAGAAGTACCTCAACCTTCTGCTTCCACAGCCTCGGCGACTTCCAATTTTCCCATTACCTGGTTTCTGTGTTTGGTCCCCCATACGCGCAGCACATCGATCAAATCTCTCAAAGAATGTCCATGCTCGGTTAAAGTATATTCCACGACAACAGGTATTGAATCAAAAACAGTACGCTTTACCAATTGATGTGCTTCCAGATCTCTTAATTCCTTTGACAGCATCTTGTCCGTGATGTTAGGAATTTCCTTCGCGATCTGCGTGAAACGCTTGTTTCCAAACATCAGAGAAATAATAATCTGAAGTTTCCACTTTCCGTTCAATGCGTCCAGGGCGTCGCGAACTGGTAGAAGACTTCTTGCACAGTCGCTATGATTTAATCTTTCCTCTAAGAATTCTTGCTTCGATTCCATCCGTTATGCTAATTTATCACTATCCTATTGTATAGTACTTACAAATGTATAGCTTATTTATTTAAGTTTGCATAATCAATTCAAAAAAGAAACTACAATGAATAACCTCATAGAAACTTTAAACTGGCGTTACGCTACCAAGAGAATGAATGGAAATAAAATTCCGTCTGAAAAACTGGACATAATTTTAGAAGCAATCCAGCTTTCTCCTTCCTCTGGCGGTTTACAGCCTTACACCGTTTTCGTCATTGAAGATCAGGAAATTAAGGTAAAGATTCAAAAAGTAGCATATATGCAGCCTCAAATTGTCGAATCTTCTCATCTGATCGTTTTTGCTTCCTGGAAAAAAATCACAGCCGGCCAAGTTGAAAGCTTCATAGATCTTATCGCAGAAACACGCGGCATTGCAGCAGAGTCTCTAAATGGTTTGAAAACATCATTAATCAATAGAATATCAAATCATACGGATGAAGCGAATGCGCAGTGGGCAGCTCGTCAGGCTTATATAGCCCTTGGGCACGCGCTTGTTGCAGCTGCTTCCGAACAAATTGACGCTACACCGATGGAAGGTTTCGATCCCGATGGTCTGGATGAGATTTTGGGGTTAAACGAAAAGGGACTTCGCAGTGTTGTAATCATGACGCTAGGTTACCGAGATGCCGAAAACGACGTTCTGGCCAAGGCTAAAAAAGTAAGAAGATCTCATGAAGAGCTTTTTGTGACTATTTGATTTAGATCATAAACCTTGCTCACCACTAAAATTATAAAACGATGAAAGTTGAGATATGGAGTGATGTAATGTGCCCATGGTGTTACATCGGAAAACGTAAGTTTGAAAAAGCACTGGAACAGTTTCCGCAAAAAGACAGGATTGAAGTGGAGTGGAAAAGTTTCCAGTTAAATCCTGATATGAAAACGGATCCGACCAAAAGTATTGTCGAATATCTGGCTGATGCGAAGGGGTTCACGGTTGACCATGCTACGCAAATGCTTGATCATGTCACGAATATAGCCGCGGAAGTCGGACTGGAATATCATATGGACAAAACGGTTCTGGCCAACTCTTTCGATAGCCACCGGTTTATTCAGTTTGCCAAGAAAAATAAAAAAGGCGATGCGGCTGAGGAGCAATTGTTCCATGCGTACTTTACCGAAGGAAAAAATACAGCGGATCATGACACATTAGTCGATTTGGGCGTAAAAATTGGCCTTGATGCAGAGGAAGTAAAAAATGTGCTGGACAGTAACCAGTTTGCGGAAGATGTCCGCAAGGATGTGTACGAAGCACAGCAAGTTGGTGCAAGAGGCGTTCCGTTTTTTGTTCTGGATAGAAAATATGCCGTTTCAGGCGCACAGCAAACCGAAACTTTTCTCGGCGCTTTGCAAAAATCTTTTCAGGAATGGGAAAAAGAAAATCCAACTCCGATTCAAACGTACGCAGAAGGCGATAGTTGCACGACCGACGGAGTTTGCTAAACCAAACTCAGAAGCAATATAAAAATACAAAGCCCGGGGTATTGCGTTTTGTGCAATCCCCGGGCTTTTCTTACATTGCCTGCTTACATATCAAATGTAGGTCATGGCCATAAATCGTAATTCGTTACGGGGAAAACTTTTCATCATCATTTTCGGAGCAAATACCAGAAAAGGACGCATTTTTGACGTTTTCCTGCTCTGGTTTATTTTGATCAGCATTCTCATCGTTTGCCTGGAAAGTGTTCCCAAAATCCGGAATAATTACGAATCGGTTTTTTTTTATCTGGAAACATTTTTCACAATTGTCTTCACGATTGAATATTTTCTCCGGATTTACAGCCATCCCAAACCGCTCAAATATCTCCTGAGTTTTTATGGAATTATTGATTTATTATCGATCATTCCATTTTATCTCACCTACTTCATGCCCTCAGGACATTATCTGATTACCATCCGGATTTTGCGCTTGCTCCGAGTTTTCAGAATCCTCAAATTAAGCAGTTTTGTCCATCATGCTCAGGTTTTGAAAAGCGCATTGGCAGCCAGTTTACAGAAAATTACCGTCTTCATGTTATTCATCGTCGCTCTGGTTTTGATCATAGGCACGATTATGTATGTAGTAGAAGGAGAAGAAAATGGCTTTACAAGTATTCCACAAAGTATTTATTGGGCAATCGTAACAATCACCACGGTTGGATATGGAGATCTGACGCCTCAGACATCACTCGGACAGATTATTTCGTCTGTTGTGATGATTATGGGTTATGCGATCATCGCTGTACCAACAGGAATTGTAACGGTCGAAATGTCAAGATCCCAGCCGCTTCCAAAAACCGGCGATCTGGTTGAATGTCTTTCTTGTGGAAAACGAATGCCATCGAATGCTAATTTTTGCAGTAACTGCGGCCACTCCCTGAAGGAGTAGCCAAGAATTTGCGTAATGACTTAAAACTGATATCCTGAACCGAACTTTATGCGCTTTCTCTTTTGCTCACTGGTGCTATTTTTTATTATTTCCACTTCAAAAGCAGGAGGAATAAAGGGCCGTATTTCAAATAAGACAGGAGATGCCCTGCCCTACGCCGGAATTGTTGTAAAAGCAACGGGTGACGGAACGATTGCCAACGATGAAGGGTTGTACGAATTTGCTTTACCGCCAGGAACTTACGAGATCATTTTTCAATATCTGGGTTTTAAAACGCTAACAAAGTCGATCGTTGTTAGTAATGATTTTCAGGAATTAAACATCGTTCTGGAAGAGCAGGCGCTGAATTTGAACGAAGTAAAAGTGGATAACAAAAGAGAAGATCCAGCCTATACGATTATGCGAAAGGCAATTGCAAAAGCCCGTTTTCACCAGCTTCAAGTACGGGCGTATACTGCAAAAGTCTATTCGAGAAGTACAGCCCTCCCCACAAAAATACCATATCTGGTTGAACGCAGATTGAAAAAAGAGGGCGTACAGGAAGGAAAAGCAATTATTAATGAAAGTGTAGCAGAAATCCAGTATCGCCGTCCGAATAACTTCAAACAGCACATTATCTCAACCCGTAACAGTTTGGATAATAGCATTCCTTCACCTAACGAATATATTTTAGCCAGTTTATATAGTCCCGAAATCGCAGGAACGATTTCGCCGCTTTCTCCGAAGTCGTTTTCTTATTATAAATTTGAATATGAAGGTTATTTCGAGGATCGCGGACAAATAATCAATAAAATAAAAGTGATACCGCGGGCGTATGGAGAAGGTATTTTTCGTGGCAGTTTATACATCATCGATGAACGTTGGGCAATACACAGTTATGACCTGGAAACTACAACGAGCGGCCTTGACATATCAGCCAAACAAATATTTAATCCAATCCAGAATGTGTGGCTGCCTGTGAACCAGCAGTTCAGGATTAAGGGCAGTTATCTCGGCTTTGCGGGCGAATTCAAATATCTGGTTTCGCTTACCTATCAGAAAATGGATGTTGATCCGGGATTGAAAGAAGAAATTGTTGTCAAAGATCCGAAAGTAGATCCAGAGGTTTCTGAAAAAGTCCGCAAGAAAAATCTTGAAAAGATGATTCAGGAGCAGAAAGATTTTTCTACAAAGAATTTAAGAAAATTTACCAAAGAATATGATAAGGAGCTAAAAAAGGAGCGAAAAAACAAAGGTGAAGACACCCGGATTGTTCGCGAAGATTCGATCGTAGTCGATACGATGGCAAACAAAAGAGATACCACCTATTGGGAAAACCTGCGGCCGATACCGTTGACAAATTCTGAGATTCAGAGTTACGCGATGCAGGATAGTATCAGAGTTATCAAAGAAGCACAAAAAATCAACAGCCGCCCCGACTCTACGAATTTCAAAATTCAGCATATCCTGGTCGGTAATACCTATTCTTTTAAAAAGCAAAATTTCCTACGAATCGAAAGTCCTTTTCTTGCTTTTTACTATAATACGGTTGAAGGCTACGCCTTGAATCTCGCCGCGGAATATCAGAAACGTTGGGGTAAATCGAGCTATTTTACCATTCGCCCTTATGCTCGTTATACATTTGGAAGAGACAAGTTTAATGGTAATATTCAAGCCAATATTGGAAATAAAAATTCAAATTTCCTGATCACCGGTGGAGAAATGGTGAATCAGATTAACCGTGACAATCCGATCACACCTTTTGGAAATACAGTTTCTACGCTGATTTTTGAAAGAAACCGGGCAAAATTATATCAATCCAAATTCCTGAAAACCGAATATTCGGTTCGAAATATTTTTGATGTTCTTAGTTTCAATACTAGTCTGGAATACGAGCAGCGCCAGGAATTATTTGATATGGAGAACATAAAATCCTATATCGATTGGCCTAAACGAACTTTCAATCCGAACAGACCATTAAATGATGAACTTGAAAGCACCGGTTTCCCAAACCACGACGCATTGGTATTTCAGATCGGTGCAGATATTCGTCCTTGGCGACGATATCTGGTCAGAAATGGAGAGAAAAGATATTTGAGAAGCAAGAAACCGGCGTTCAGTGTACTTTACAAAACCGGATTGGGTTTTGCAGGCGATGTAGATTATGATTTTTTACAAGGCGGTATCCGTCAGTCGATCGATCTTGGCCCGAGAAATACCGTTAGTTATTCTGTAAAGGGCGGAGGTTTTTTAAGTAAAAAGGAAATCTATTTCCCGGATTTCAGGCACTTTTTAGGAAATGAATCATTCTTCCGCCTGGGCGATCCGCTGACTCAATTCAGAAGTTTACCTTATTATGAACATAGCACGCAACAATGGTTTATTGAAGGACATGCGCTTTGGTCCATGCAGCGCTTCCTGATCACGCAATTACCTGTTTTTCGATTGAGGGGATTGAAAGAAACCGTTCAGGTACATTATCTTTTCTCTCCAACCTCCCGACATTACGGAGAATTGGTCTATGGGCTGGATCACATTCTACGCTTTTTCAGAATTGAAACAGTTGCGCAGTTTGATAGCTACAAGATCAATAAAATTGAATTTCGTTTGGGAACTACTTTCAGCATTGCAGATTTGAGATAAACATAGGCTATCAGCTGTCAGCTGTTGATTTCATTAAATTCTTTCAGAAATATTGAAAGCTGACAACTGAAAGCCAAAGTTTTATCTAACCTTTTCGCCCTTAAACCTTGGGGCAACTTTTGGCAACGAAGGATACGTATTGTTTTCAAGATTAATATCTGCCATGCGCTGACTTGGATCAATCACAATCCGGTCGACGTCAGTTGATGGTCGGTCAATTATAAAAGTATATTCAGGATAAGTCCAGCCCCAGTCGGACAATAATGTTGTTTTGGAATATAATTTCTCCGTTTTTTCTCCACGCATCAGTTCCAGTGGAATATAGAAATTTTCCTGCGTTCCATCCTTGTAACTAACAACGATATCCAAAGGCATCGGCATCTGTCCGATTCTTTCAATTACGACATCCGTTTTCCCACCATTTGGAACAACTTCTTTAATGCCATAATCGATCGTTTTCGTCGTTCCTACAAAATCTTCCCAGTACCAGTCCAATTCCAGACCAGATTCCTTTTCCATTATCCGTTTCAAATCCGTTGGGTTTGGGTGTTTGTATTTCCACTCATTGAAATAGCGTTTCATGCCCGATTCCAACTTATCCTTTCCAATGATATAACCAAGCTGATTCAGGAACACCGCGCCCTTTGAATAACTGGCAATGCTGTACGCGCGATTAGTATTGTAATGATCCGCATGTGTCGTCAAAGGCTCTTCCATTCCTGATTTCACCAGATTTCTATAACTGTTCGTCGTAGCACGCTGCGGATCAGATTTTGACTGGAACAATTCAGCTATCACTATGTTTTGTGCATAGGTCGTGAAACCTTCATCCATCCATGAATATTTTGATTCGTTGGTGCCCAGCACTCCCTGGAACCAGCTGTGAATGGATTCATGCACAGCAACGCTTACCAGGCCACCCAGGTTTTGATGCCCGGTGATCAGCGTCGCCATTGGATATTCCATACCTCCATCGCCACCCTGAATAATCGAATATTGTTTGTATGGATAACGACCGAATTTCTGGTTCATAATTTTGAATGCCTGAACAGCCAACGGTTCCATTTCTTTCCAGACATTTGCCAGCGTATCCGTTTGGTAGAAAAAATGAAGATCCAGGTTTTCATCCACTTTAACGACATCGTGTTTATAGTCACGGTCAGCAGCCCACATAAAATCATGAACTTCCGATGCTATGAAGTGCCAGGTTAACTTTTCTCCCGCTTTATGTTTTACATCTTTATTGGTATAACCATAGCCAATTTTGTCGGCGTTTTGCAAATAACCAGTGGCAGCAACAACATATGAAGCATCCAGCGTGATTTTTACGTCAAAATCTCCCCAGACTCCATAAAATTCACGGCCGATATAAGGATTCGCATGCCAGCCTTCGTAGTCATATTCACACATTTTAGGATACCACTGCGCAACTGAATAATCAATTCCTTCGCTGTTATTACGTCCATTCCGGCGGATTTGAACCGGTATCTGCACTTCAAATTCCAGATCGAAAGTATGTTGTGTTTTAGGTAGAATTTTTTCGTTCAATGTTACTTCCAAAATTGTCCCAACGACTTCATACTTCAATGGTTTTCCATTATGTTTTAGGGACAGAATTTTTTCGTAACCAATTTCACTTGGAGAAAGCTTGGAAATACGATCTTTCACTCGTGGATCCGGATCACTGATCGTTCTCGAACGAACATCCATTTGACTTCCCGGCTGAAATGCGTTTAAGTAGAGATGGTAAAAAACTTTAGTCAGCGTGTCGGGAGAATTGTTGGTGTAAACCAGTTTTTGTACGCCTTTGTACTGATTGGTAGTCACATCAAAATCGACATTCATTTGATATTTAGCACGTTGCTGCCAACGATCTGACTGTGCAAATGCGGCTGTACAACTCAAACCAGCCAGAATAACAAAAAGCAATTTATTCATTCCTAAAACTAAAATTTCATATTTAATAATACGCAAAATACGGCAAACCGTTCGGTTGACCATATCAATCAAAGAAATAACCTCTAAAATGCAATCTGAAATTCAAATAAGTATATTACTAAAAAAGCACAGTTAGCAGAGGTAACTTTTTATTCCAATATGGAATAATTTGGGAAGCAATCTCTACATAAAATCTACGGTTTACCTCATTATTAGTCCTTTCAAGCATCTGGGCGCTGTATTTCAGCTCAGAATTATCTGGCATATATTTAGTAAGAATGCGATTATACTTTTTAATCAACTAACTATTTGTCAATTATGCTTAGATGGACAGTAATATTTCTGATCGTAGCCATCATTGCCGGAGTACTTGGGTTTGGTGGAATTGCAGCAGGTGCTGCGGGAATTGCTAAAATACTTTTCTTTGTGTTTTTAGTATTATTTGTGTTGAGTTTAATAAGCCGTGGAGTCGGGCGATCCTGACGCAATTATACATTCGACTAAAGATATAAAAGGAAAAGCGAGCTAAACAGCTCGCTTTTCCTTTTATATATGCTACTCAAAGACTACTATTCCCACTCAATTGTTGCCGGTGGTTTTGAAGATATATCATAAACTACGCGGTTAACCCCTTTCACTCTGTTGATAATATCATTCGAAACTTCTGCAAGGAAATCGTAAGGCAAGTGTGCCCAGTCTGCTGTCATACCGTCGATTGAGGTTACAGCTCTTAGGGCTACAACACTTTCATAAGTACGCTCATCACCCATAACACCCACGCTTTTCACGGGTAAAAGCATAACACCCGCCTGCCAAACCTCATGATAAAGATTCCATTTTCTTAATCCGCCGATGAAAATAGCATCAACTTCCTGCAAGATTGCCACTTTTTCAGGTGTGATATCACCCAAAATACGGATTGCTAATCCTGGTCCAGGAAATGGATGACGACCTAAAATAGTCGGATCGATACCCAAAGTTTTACCAACTGCTCGTACTTCATCTTTGAATAAAGTATTCAGCGGTTCAACAACTTTAAGTTTCATAAAATCTGGCAAACCTCCCACGTTGTGATGAGATTTAATCGTCGCTGATGGACCCTTTACAGAAACCGATTCAATTACGTCAGGATAAATTGTTCCCTGACCAAGCCATTTCACATCTTCAATTAAATGTGATTCCTGATCAAAAACATCAATAAATGCTTTTCCGATTGCCTTTCTTTTTGCTTCCGGATCGGTCAACCCTTCCAAAGCGCCGTAGAAAAGATCTTTTGCATCAACTCCTTTAATATTCAATCCCATATGAAGATAAGAATCAAGTACCTGCTGATACTCGTCTTTCCTCAATAGTCCGTTATCTACGAAAATACAGAACAAATTCGCTCCGATCGCCTGATGAACCAAAGTTGCAGCAACAGTTGAATCAACACCACCGGAGAGAGCCATAACCACCCGGTCATTGCCCAATTTTTTACGAAGACTGGAAATGGTTTGTTCTACAAAAGATTCAGAAGTCCAGTCTTGTTTACAGCCACAAATTTTAGCCACAAAGTTGAACATCAACTGCTTGCCTTCCGTTGAGTGCGTCACTTCCGGATGAAACTGGATACCGTAAGTCAGTTCATCTGCAATTTTAAAAGCTGCAACTTTCACTGACTCAGTTGAGGCAATTATTTTGAAGTTTTCCGGAATTGTAACAATGGTATCGCCGTGAGACATCCAAACCTGAGAGGTTGCTGAAAGTCCGGCCAGTAATGAAGAATCTTCATCATCTATTTCCAAACGAGCTCTTCCATATTCCCGATGCTGTGATGCTCTTACCTCGCCACCAAGCTCTTGCGCCATAAACTGGGCTCCGTAGCAAACACCTAAAACAGGAACAACTTTCCTGAATTTTTCAAGATCTACGTAAGGCGCGTCCTCGTCTCTTACAGAACAGGGGCTTCCTGAAAGAATGACACCTTTGATATTCGGAGTGAGCTCCGGGAAGTTATTGTATGGATGGATTTCACAATAAACATTGAGTTCCCGAACCCGACGTGCAATTAATTGCGTGTATTGTGAGCCAAAATCTAGAATAAGAATCTGTTCAGTCATAGAAAATGCGATATAAACCGCAAAGGTACAGTTTTACAATGAGAGAAAGAAAAATATCAAAAAAACTGTTGAAATATTCTGAGTCACTATGGCTTAGCAAAGAAAATACTTCATTATTTTATTATTACCTCTTGTAAATAAGTCACTCTTCTTATTATATTTGTTTAAAATAATTTCAATATAATATTTTTATGAATCAAGGAACGATTAAATTCTTTAACGACGAAAAAGGTTACGGATTTGTTAAAGACGCAGAAACAGGACAAGATTATTTCGTACATATCTCAGGTCTTGTAGACGAAGTTCGCGAAAACGACGAAGTTACTTATGATCTTCAGGAGGGTCGCAAAGGACTAAATGCCGTTAATGTTAAGCTTGCATAATCAGGACTTAATATCAATAAAAAGAGGGTTTTCGCTATCGAAAACCCTCTTTTTGCTTTTATAACTTATCAACCAATCATCAGATCGCTTCAAGAATTCTCTCAATTGAAACTTCATACCCGATTTTCTCTTTCAACGCGCTGATCGCAACACGCTCCTGCTCCATGGAATCGCGGTGACGAATCGTAACTGTATCATCCTCCATAGTCTGATAATCGACTACGACACAGAAAGGAGTTCCGATTAAATCCTGACGGGTATAACGTTTTCCAATGGCAGCGCCGTCATCATAGGTAGTACGGAAGGCAGACTTCAGCGAATTTGTTATCGCCTGAGCTTTTTCAGCCAAACCGTCCTTTTTAACCAATGGCAAAACAGCAACTTTAAACGGAGCCAATGCCGGATGAAGTTTCAGATAAGTACGTTCTTTTTCAGAATCTCCCTCTCCTACTGTTTCCTTAGTATAGGCATTGCAGAATGTTGCAAGGAACAGACGGTCAGCGCCTACCGAAGTTTCGACAACGTAAGGAATATAATTTCCATAAGGTTTCCCATTTTCGTCAAGATCGGCGTCAAAATACTGAAGCTTTTTCCTGGACAATTCCTGGTGATTACGAAGGTCAAAATCAGTACGCGAGTGAATCCCTTCCATTTCACGGAAGCCGAAAGGAAATTTGTATTCGATATCTACGGCCGCGTTTGCATAATGCGCCAGTTTTTCATGATCATGGAATTTCAGACTGTCCGCTGGCAAGCCGATGGCGATATGAAATTTCATACGGGCCTCTTTCCACTTGTTATACCAATCCATTTCAGTGCCAGGGCGGATAAAGAATTGCATTTCCATTTGTTCAAATTCACGCATCCGGAATGTAAACTGACGCGCAACGATCTCATTACGGAAAGCTTTTCCGATCTGTGCGATACCAAAAGGAACTTTCATCCTTCCGCTTTTCTGCACGTTCAGAAAGTTCACAAAAATCCCCTGAGCAGTTTCCGGACGCAGATAGATCAAACTTGAATCTTCCGCTACCGAACCCACCTGCGTACTGAACATCAGGTTAAACTGACGAACTTCTGTCCAGTTGGCCGTGCCTGAAACAGCACATTTTATATTTTCTGCGATGATTAATTCACGAACTGCTTCAAGATCGTCTGCACTCAGCAAACGTCCCATTTCGGCAAGCAGAGCCTGAGCTTTTTCCTGCTGGCCCTCTGCTTCATATTGTTCCGCTTTTGCTTCCAAAAGCTGATCAGCGCGGTAACGTTTTTTGGAATCTTTATTATCAATCATCGGATCGCTGAAACCGTCCACGTGACCCGACGCTTTCCAGGTAAGCGGATGCATGAAAATAGAAGCATCAATACCAACGATATTATCATTAAGCTGTGTCATGGCCTTCCACCACACGGCTTTCAGGTTATTTTTCAATTCCACACCATTCTGACCGTAGTCATAAACGGCTTGCAATCCATCATATATTTCGGAAGAAGGGAACACAAATCCGTATTCTTTGGCATGCCCTACAATGTCTTGTAAAGAGGTAGCAGGTGATTGGCTCATTATTGATTCAGACAATTGATTAATAAACGTAAGGTTTTGAGAGTGTAAATTTTACTGGTTTTTACAATCAGTTGGCAAAATTAGGGAATTTGATGGCAAAGCATAACCATGTGTATAAAATTTGTATATTTGTGTGTATTCAATACCTAAGATTATGAGGACAAATGTGGAAATCGATGATTCATTGATGGCAGAAGCAATGAAACTTACCCAAATCAAAACAAAAAAACAGATCATTGAATCTGCATTGAAAGAATTCATTTCAGCAACTCATCGTAAACAGCTGATGTCTTTACGCGGAAAAGTGGAATGGGAAGGAAATTTAGATGACATGAGAACACAAGATGTACAGAATATTTGACACATCTGTCTGGATCGCCTATTTTAATGGCATCGAAGATTTCAGGACTAATTTTCTTCATTATTCACTGGAATACGATCAGGTTTGTACGATTGGAGTGATTGTACAAGAAGTACTTCAAGGAGTCAAAATTGATTCAAAATATTTTCCTATAGAAAGTCATTTCAAGAATTTACCCTCACTACCCACCCCCACATTCGAATTATATACCGGCGCAGCCCAATTGTATAGACTTTTACGAAAACAAGGAATCACAATTCGCAAACCGAATGATTGCTTGATTGCTCATTATTGTATCCATTTTGATATCGAACTATGTCACAACGACATAGATTTTGATAAAATCGCAACGACCTGTCCACTAAAAATTTGGAAACCAATTTAACTTTTTGACGTCAAAAGCCGGACTACAATTTATGTCCTAAACTTTTGACCCATGTTCCGACGCATACTTGATCAGCTTGAAGATTATTTTGGCATTTCCAGAAAGCAGGCTCGTGCTGGTTTCGTACTTATGCTGTTTTTGTTTATTCTGATCTGGACGCCTTTTATTTTTAGACGCTGGATACTACCCCATTTCCCTGTTTCCTCTGAGCCTGTCAATACTCAAAAACTAGACAGTATTGTTTCACAATTACAAAATGACGTGGCTGCCAGCGAGGCTGAACGAGAAAATAATTATGCAAAAAAGGAATACGATAAAAAGCCAGATCGACCGATCCGATTATTCACCTTTGATTCCAACACTGCATCAATTGATCAACTTCAAGAACTTGGCATACCAAACTTTATCGCCAAACGTATCGATAAATATAGATCGAAAGGTGGAAAATTCAGAAAAAAAGAAGATTTGCTGCATATCTACGATTTCCCATCCGAGGTTTACCAAAAACTGGAATCCTATATAAAACTTCCCGAAAACGGCGGCAAACCATATACTTCGAAGTTCCCTGATAAATCTTACGCAAACAATTCCTTGCCGAAAGAAGTTAAGGTTTTCACCAAGGCTGTTGTTGTTCCTTTTGATATAAATACCACCGATACGTCACAACTTATTAAACTAAAAGGTGTCGGTAGTAAATTATCAGCACGCATTCTGAAATTCCGTGATGGACTTGGCGGTTTTCATTCGAAAAGCCAGTTTTCTGAAATTTTCGGACTGGATTCTTTGGCATTATCGGAGCTTACCAAATATGCGAAAATCCAGAGTGGTGTTAGGAAAATTAATATTAATTTGGCTACAACAGACGAATTAGGACAGCATTCATACCTACGAAATAAGAAAATAAACGCTGTGATCATAAATTACAGAACGCAGCATGGTCCTTACAAATCTGTTGACGATCTGAGAAAAGTGCGGATTTTGGATGAAAAGATGATAGAGAAAATTCGTCCCTATTTAGAGTTTTGAAGTTTCGGTTCTGTCTTTAAAAAATTAAAAAAATGCGAATTAGTATTTGTGGTGTAATTGTACACAGGAACAAAATTCGAAGAAGTAGCCCCTTTGTTATTTTCATACCTAAATTCATTCTAATCGTGACAACAACGAAAAATATAAAATAGACGGCGCTCCAGAAAATGCCATGCAGAGAAATATTATCCAGGGGTGGAAATAAAAACAAATGAATTTCTATGGTTAAATAACAAGCAACAACTGAACCAGCGAATAACATAAATACGTGGTGAAAACCATAAATTACAGGCTCAACTAAACTTTCTTCACTAGCTCTTTCTTTTGAAAACATTGCCAGGCACCAACAAATGAAAGTATAAACTGCGAATGAAAGCATCATAGGGAACTCAAATGCATACCAACCGACAGTGAATGATTTACCATTTTTATTTTGAACGAAGGAAAACAGCTCGCTAACAATATAAATCAGGAAAGCCACTGTTACTCCTAGCGCGATACCTTGATAGATGTCACTTTTGCTACCACATAAGATTTTCCAATTTCTCCTTAGCTCGTAAATGATAAATAGCAGATAAAAGATTATTATCAAAAATTCCATGGTATTGATTAGTTGTTTACTTCAAATCTCTCTTGTAATAAGTTAAATTCCTTTGATAATTATCAAAATCAGATTTAAGCATATAAAAATAGAAGTCAACTTTCTCTAAAAGTTGACTTCTTTGAGACTTCAAAAACTGGCTTTGACTTTATAGCTAAATGCAAACGGCCAATCCCCTATTTTCTTCCCCGAATCCGGCTCAAATGCTCCTGGGAAATACCTAAATAAGAAGCAATCTGTCCAAGTTTCACTCTTTGCAAAATGTCAGGAATTTGAAGCAATAAACGCTCATACCTTTCCTCAGCAGTGCAAAATGCAAAAAGCTTCATTCGTTCGTCGAGCAGAAGATAATTATTTGTGATTAGCAGCCGGCCAAGTCTTTCAACAATGGGATGTTTTTGGAAGACCGGTTCTATTTTATTGTATTGAAGGCTCCAGACTATTGAGTTTTCCAAAATTTCAATATTGTACGAGGAGGCTTGCCCTGTAAATAAACTGTCGATAGCGCTTACAATCTGGTTTTCGGCAGCAAACCATGCGGTCACTTCTTTTCCGTCTTTATAGTAAAAAACGCGGGCTAGCCCTTTCTCTATAAAATGAAATTCCTTGCATACTTCCCCGTTTCTGAGCAGGGAAGTGTGCAAGGAAATTTGTTTATGAACGGTGATATCATTAATTGCCGACGCACTTTCCTGAGTGAGTGGAACAATCTGATTTAAATACTCGATGAAATAATTCATCAAAAGTTTGGCTTCAGTAAGTACTTGGAGTAGAATTCATCGATCACATGTACCACTTCGTCCGGCGTGTCAACGACGCTGATCAGTTTTAGATCTTCCGGATTTATGTTCCCTTCCGTAAGCATCGTGCCTTTAATCCAGTCAAGCAAACCTGACCAATAACTGCTTCCAACCAAAACAATTGGGAAACGTCCGATTTTTTTTGTTTGAATTAGCGTCATGGCTTCAAAAAGTTCGTCCAGAGTTCCGAATCCTCCCGGCATTACAATAAAGCCTTGTGAGTACTTCACAAACATTACCTTACGAACAAAGAAGAAATCAAAGTTGATATTTTTATCGTGATCGATATATGGATTACTATGCTGCTCAAAAGGTAGCTTGATATTCAACCCCACCGATTTCCCACCTTGTTCGTGAGCTCCTTTGTTACCAGCTTCCATAATCCCGGGACCACCTCCGGTAACTACCCCATAACCATGTCTTACCAGTTTTGCTGCAATATCTTCGGTAATTTTATAATAGGGATTATCCGGCTTTGTGCGGGCAGAACCGAAAATAGTAACACATGGACCAATTTTCGCCAGTTTATCAAAACCTTCAACAAACTCGGCCATCACTTTAAATATTACCCAAGAATCTGCACTTTTAATTTCACTCCAATTCCGATCTTCAAAAGCCGCTTTTATTTGTTTTTCATCTTCCGGTACTGCTGCGTTAAGAAGAGAGACATCTATTAATTTAGAATTTTCATTCTTTAATTCATCATTCATATTCTCAAAATTATTTTAGTTCATTGATTTGCTGTTACCTTTGTTTTCCAGTCTAAATAAATCTGGAAAATTTAACAATTCCAAAGACGAAATTGTTATTCACCTGGACACAATTAACAAAAAAGTAATGAAAAAAATTGCTATCGGTTCCGACCATGCCGGTTTCCCTTACAAAGAACCAATTACCACCTGGCTTACCAAAAACGGTTATGAAGTGAAAGATTTCGGAACGTACAGCGCCGATTCTGCCGACTATGCCGATTTCGCACATCCGGTTGCCAGTGGAGTTGAAAATAAGGAATTTGAAAAGGGAATACTTCTTTGTGGAAGCGGTCAGGGGGTGTGCATCACAGCCAACAAACATCAGGGAATTCGTGCTGCTCTGGTATGGGATCTTGAACTTGCAGCTTTGGCCCGCCAGCACAATGATGCCAATGTAATCTGCATTCCTGTGCGTTTTATAACCCTGGAAACAGCAATTGCGAGCATCGAGGCATTTTTAAATACTGAATTTGAAGGAGGAAGACACCAGACACGCGTGAATAAAATCGCTTGCTGATAGCTAAAATAACTGCAAAAAATAAGACCGGCCATGAAATTGACCGGTCCTATTTTTTGACTTCCGCTATATTTTTTGATAAATCCCCTTCCACTGGCTCAGCTTATACTGGCTTTGAAGTGCGGGAACGCGGGACAAAAGTTTCGGCATAATATTGACCTTGTCGATGACATAATCCGGCGGGTCTTTCCGGAAATTATCGTAGACGTGAATTACACTATCAAAGTTGTCCAGATTTTTCAAGTCATAACTTGACAGGTCCCAGTTCAGATAAGGAGTTGCTGAATAATTTTCCATGTATTCCCCAGCATGCTGTCCCAGAACCAGAATCCTTTTATTTTTTATAACAGCCGGTAGGGCAGCCGATTTTGACCGAAGATTTTCAAGCTTTCCCATCGAAACACCTGGTAAAATTCCCCGTGTTCCCTGATATTGAATAAATACAATAATCGCGGTCATTAACAGAAACTGAAACTCATCTCCGAAACTTTTGCGCTTAAAACTCTGGAAATAATGCGTTGCAAAAAAAGCTGCCGGCGGAATGAATATAACGAACTGCATCGGCGCAAGATATTGCATTAAGGGAATCGTAAAAACGGAAACGATGAACCACAATGCCATCACCTGCTGAATTCTGGTTTGATAATTTACGAATCTCAACGTCGTGAAAATTCGCATAAAACCTAAAATCCCGAAACCAAGTGGCAAAAGCAACGAAGCCAGAAGTGATGAAAAATCGGTAAGATTATATTGTTTAACCTGAAAAACGGAAGTCAGCAAATTCCGGTTTAAACTTTCGATTCCGTCATTTATATAAAAGAACAACAATACCATAAGCAAAGGAAAAAGCGAACCAAAAAGCCCTAACAAATGGTGACGGATTGTAGCGCCCGTATAAAAAAGCAATGCTAAAAACGCCCAGATCATAAAAAGTGACGCCGGCAAATAGAATAGTGTAGCTATACCTATATACAAGCCCATCTCGAAAACCTGGTTTGTTGCTTCACGCCGTACGAGAATTTTAACGATCAGACCAAACGCAAAAAGCAGAAACGTGTTCGCCATCAACATCGGCGAAAGTGTTCCTAGGTCGAAGGAAATATTCAGAAATATGGCGTAAAGCGCGCCTGGAATGTAGGTACGTTCAGGAAAAACTTCTCTTGAGTAAATGACGTAATTAAAATACAGAATCTGGATAATTCCGAGTCCTGCCGCGATCAGCTGATATATCCACTGTGATCTTCCAAACACAGAATCGATGAGCCAGTACGTGAGCCCGGAAAATGGGCTGACATTGTCCCAAACGTCGCGGTAAAGCATAAAACCATGGTTCATCTGCTCTCCAACAAGCATCCAGCTCAATTCCGGTATCAACAACGGTATTCCTCCAAAAAAGAACGGCAGCCTCAGCAGTAGGAAAAAAACTACTAAACTGATCATCTGATAAGCCGCATTAACCCGAAAAAAACTAAGCAAGAAACTGGATGGTTAGATAGGACGACATGAATACTTTCACGAAATTACAACCGAGGGGTCTACAAAAACAAAATAAGTATGGATATTTGTATTAAATATAGTAGTTAGCAGAAGTTAAGGAGGATAGCGGAAGGTTTGAAAATTTCACTTGAAGTAAACAAACATCCAAAGTCCGCAATCAGAAAAAGATGGAATCGAAGAGACAACAAAAGGTAGGGAGACAAATCCAGAAGGATTTAGGAGAAATTTTCCAACAAGATGCAAAACATTTGGTAAACGGCTCGTTCGTTACGATCACGGCAGTCCGCGTTTCCCCGGATCTGGGAATTGCACGTGCATACCTGAGCTTTTTACCTGATAAAAATAAAGGTTTTTTACTGGAAACAATTAAGGAAAACACAAAATTCATCAGACAAAAACTGGCGGAACGCGTTCGTCACCAATTGCGGATCGTGCCTCATTTACAGTTTTATATTGATGATACTGCTGAATACGCCGCCAAAATGGATCTTCTTTTTGCAGATTTAGTAATCCCGCCTGCACAACCAGACGACGAAGAAGAAACGAACTGATCCCTAGCGTAACTGACAATGAACCTTTCGTACAGAATTGCCATTCGCTATTTTTTTTCCCGTAACAAACGTAGTTTCATTAGTGTAATCGCACGTATTGCCATGGCCGGCGTTGCAGTTGGTACCATGGCAATGGTTGTTGTACTTTCTGTTTTTAATGGAATGGAAGATTTGAACCGAAAAATGTTCAAAACTTTTGATGCCGACATAACGGTCACGCCTTCGCAAGGTAAACGTTTTCAGGTTTCGGATTCTTTACTAAAAGTAGTTCGGTTGGTTGAAGGCGTACAATTAATCACGCAAGTGATCGAAGACAATGCCCTTGCCCGTTATGGAAATCAGCAGACGATAGTAAAACTGAAAGGCGTTGACAGTACGTTTTCTCAGCGCGGTCAGCTGGATACCGCTTTGATTGAAGGTTCCCTAAAACTTTATGGAGGAAACGGAACACCTTTCGCCGTCGTGTCCGAAGGTGTACGAAATGCGCTTACGATATCGCTTGAAGATATTTTGACGCCGTTGGAATTATGGTATCCGAGAACAGGTACTAAAACGTTAAACCTCACTTCTACAGAAGCATTCAACCAGACAGTTATTCGCCCAGGGGGTGTTTTTTTTATTGAAAGCAGATATGATGATTATGTCATAGCCCCGCTTCCGGTCGTTGATGCACTCTTGCAATACAATGGTCAGCGTTCTTCACTGGAAATAAAAACGGCACCGGGCTTTACAGAAAAACAGGTTGCTGACGAAATAGAAACAAAACTCGGAAGAAAATTTACAGTGCGCGACCGTGATGCCATGAACGCAGATTTACTTCGTGCGATCCGGGTTGAGAAGTTGTTTGTGTCTGTTACTCTTTCATTTATTATTTTAGTAGCGGCAATTAATATATTCTTCTCACTCAGCATGTTAGCAATTGAAAAGAAGAAAGATGTGTCGATGCTGTATGCACTTGGCGCAACTCCGGCACTGATTAGAAAAATATTTCTTGCCGAAGGAGCGATTGTCGCACTTTCTGGCGCGATTGTTGGGATTATCTTTGGCGTGTTGATTTGCTGGCTTCAAATGAGTTATGGAATTGTCTCTATGGGCATGACAACAGCGCTGGTGGATGCATATCCTGTGAAATTAATCTGGCAGGATATATTCTTTACCGGTATCATTATCGTTATCATAACCTTGGCGGTGTCATACATTCCGGCGCGCAGAGCTGCCCTATCCGGTCAGACTTCCGCGGTTTGACACAGTAGCCGATAAATAAATAATTCGACCTAATACCAAAACACTTGACTAAATTCATATTTATGTCCAAACCACAAGCAGAATTGACCGGAAAGAAAATTGACGTATCGATGCGTAACGGTTTCTGCAAATTTTTTGGAATAGCATTTTTGTTTGCCGCTTTTAGCGTAGACGCCAAAGATCATTTTAGTGAAAAAGATACGCTTTACAGAAGAAATCCAGGCGTAGTTTCGAAACAAGGCCCTTATCGTCCTACGCGGACTTTAAAGCATGACCTCATTCATACGCGGCTTGATGTTGAATTTGACTGGTTGCGCCAGCAGGTTCATGGCTCGGCCGTAGTTTCTTTCAAACCCCATTTTTATCCTCAAAACACCATTGAACTGGATGCCAAGGGTTTTGATATCAAGGGAATTTCTCAGCTTGACAACTTCCAGGAATTTGGTGCGGCGGCTCCAAAGGATTTGGTAAAACGTACTGTCAAAAAGCTGGATTACACTTACGACAAGAGAAAAATTACGATTAAGCTCGGTAAAGAGTACACAGCGAAAGATACGCTTTATGTAAAAATCGACTACGTTGCAAAACCTAATGACTTGCCAAAAGATCAGCCGGGCGATAACCCAAATGACAAAGGTTTATATTTCATTAACGCTGACGGACAGGACGAAGGAAAACCTAAACAAATCTGGACGCAGGGCGAAACAGCAGGAAGTTCATGCTGGTTTCCTACCATTGATTCTCCGAATGTAAAGTATACTCAGGACATTTATATTACGGTTGACAGCACTTACAAGACATTGTCAAACGGTTTACTAATCTCTCAGGAACCTGATCAAAGCGGCCAACGCACCGATCACTGGAAACAAACGATTCCTCACGCACCTTACCTGACGATGCTCGCTGTCGGCGAATATGCGATTGCTACCGATATGATGCCAAATGGACTCGAACTTAGCTACTATGTCGAGCCAAAATATGGCGGAGATGCTCACGCGATCTTCGGAAGAACTCCTGAAATGATGGCGTTCTTTTCCAATATTTTCGGTGTTGAATATCCATGGGAAAAGTACGCGCAGATCGTCGTTCGTGACTTCGTTGCAGGCGCAATGGAAAATACGACTGCTACCGTTCATGAAGAAGGTGTTCAGACAGATGCCCGGTCAATCCTTGATGGAAATTCAGATGCGGTGATTGCCCACGAACTGGCACATCACTGGTTTGGAGATTACGTTACGGCAGAAGAATGGGGACAACTTCCATTAAATGAGTCTTTTGCCAACTATTCCGAGTACCTGTGGAGCGAATATTATATCGGTAAAAACGAAGCTGACTGGCAGAATTTACAGGAATTGAAACAGTATCTGACCGAAGCCGAGACTAAACAGGTACCCATGATCCGCTATTTTTACAAGGACGCGGAAAATATGTTTGACAGCCATTCTTATGCAAAAGGAGGACGTATTTTACATATGCTGCGCAAGTATGTCGGAGATGATGCATTTTTCAAATCTCTTCAGCATTACTTAAAATCACATGCACTTGGAACAGCTGAGATTAGCGATCTGCGGATGTCTTTTGAAAAAGTAACGGGAGAAGATTTAAACTGGTTTTTTGATCAGTGGTTTTTACGTCCGGGCCACCCGATCTTAAAAATCAAACAGGATTATTCCGCAGTTACAAATAAAGTTCAGCTCAAAATTACACAGGCTCAGGATACTTTGGCAACTACGGTTTACAGATTGCCTTTGAAAGTGGATGTCTGGACTGGTGGTAAGAAAAATCGTTACGATGTCATAGTTGACAAAGTAAATCAAACGCTGGAATTCCCTGCGTCGAAAAAGCCTGATCTTGTGGTTTTTGATGCAGAATCACAGCTTTTAGCGAATATCGAACAGGATAAAGACCGTCCTGAATTGGTTTATCAATACAATCATGCGGAGCAGTTTTTACCAAAATACGAAGCACTCGCAGCACTTGAAGGAAAATTGCAGGATTCTACGGTAAGAAATGTGCTGGTAAAAGCAATGACTGACCCATTCTGGAAATTACGTCAAATGGCTATTTCAAACTTTGCCGAGTATGATGGTGAAGGTTTTGCGGATATAGAAAAAATTATCCAGAGCCGCGCGCGTACCGATCGCCATCCGCAAGTGAGAGCAGAAGCAATCATTACGCTGGCCTCTTTTGGCGACAATAATAATGATCCGGTTTTCCGCGAAGCGTTGAGCGACAGTTCTTATCAGGTTGTTTCGGTTGCGCTGGACAAATACCTAGTCGGACAACCTTCGGACGCAAACGACGTTGCTGCACAATTTGAAGATTCCTCGAATGACGCGATAGTAGCTTCTGTAGGAAATTACTACGCCGGACTCGCACAACCGGAACGATATGACTGGTTCCTGGAAAAAATGAAGCGCATGAAACCCAGCGAGAAATATAATTTCCTACAGGTTTTTGGCAAATACCTGATTAAATCGAAACAGGATGTTCAGCGCAAAAGTATTCCTGTATTGGAAGGTATGGCAAGAAATAACCCGTCATATTTTGTTCGTTTTGGAGCTTATCAGGCACTTGGGCTACTCACTGATATTCAAGGCGTACCTGCAATAAGAAAAGACATTCGTGCAAAAGAAACTGAGCCAAAACTGAAAGAAATGTATACTCAGTTTGGTGAGTTCTGATCCCAGAAAAGGTTATAAACAAAAGAGGAATCTGATTTTCAGATTCCTCTTTTGTTTATAACAACTTCCTATTGTTCCGGATCAAGATAGTATTCAAGGTTTTCCTGTGTAATAATATCAAGTGGCAAAAATTTAATGGGCGGAATATCTTTTTTGAAAATCAAATGATTTGCCAGCTGATAGATCCCCCAATAACCTTGCCCCAATGGATTTTGGTTAATTAGAAAATCTATAAAACCAAGATTAAGATAGTTCAGGTTTTGAGGAATTAAATCGTAGCCGATCAGTTTTATATGATCAATTTTCTTTTTTTCCAGGTATTGCGCAATTGCAAAAGCTTTGGAATTAGTCACATAAATTGCTCTCAAATCCGTCTCTTTTTGCAGTAACTGATTCATATTTTGCTCAAACTTTTCATTCTCGGCAAAATCCAGCTCTGCGCCAATTACCTTGTATTTATCCGTAAGGCTTTTCTTGACAAAATAATCTTTGAACCCTTTTTCCTTTGTGATCAAGTGTGCAGAATTTGGTAGATCCTCATCAATATGCACAACCAGCATAGAACATTTTTCCGGCAAACCGAAGCTCAAAATCTTAGCTGCCAGAAATCCGCTTTGATATGAATCCTGACCGATATAGCAAAGTGGATTAATGTTAGAAATCTGTGTATTAAACAGTACATAAGGAATCTTCAACTCTTCCCATTCTTCGAAAAATGGTAATACTTCCTTATAAAAAAGAGGAGCTACAAGAAGTCCGTCAGGATGTTCCTTGCTTGCCAATTTTGCTTTTTCAATGAAAGAATTGACATCATGCGGATCAAATGTAAACCGGGTTATTGAAATCCCATACTGTCTTAAATCCTTTTCAGCCTTCGCGATCCCATGTTCCGGTGCTTCCCAATACGGGTCTGTTTTAGGATCCGGAACTAACGCAATAAAGCTGTAAGTCCGCTGTGTTTTTAATGATTGAGCCAGAAAATTTGGCTCGTAATTCATTTCCTTAATGATTTTCAACACTCTTTCACGCACATCTTCCGCAACTCTTCCACGGTTATGTAAAACCCTGTCTACCGTTCCTTTGGATGTTTCTGCCCTTTCGGCTATATCTTTTATTCGTACAATCTTTTTTTTCACTTTGTCAACGCTAACGAACGGGAATATACCCGATTTTCATTTGTATAAAAATAATACAATTAAACTCACATACTTCGAATTTTTATTTAATGGCCTGTTTTTCAATAAAAACAATAAAATTTCAACACATTGTTTAATATTTCTTAGATTTTTAAGAAATCTGCATTAGATTTACAAATCTAACTAGTAAAACCTTAAAACTTCATGTGCTCGAACACATGATAAAAAAAATAGTGCGTGTTCGAACACTTTTCTTAAAAATCACTTGCTTGGTAACAGATTACAAGTAATTTTGCATTAGATAAAAATACAAGTAGAAAATTCGTCAATTAAAACAACAGCCGTTATTTCAATTACGTAGTTTCTAAATGTATGATATTATTCCTAAACCCTTATAAAATTACCTACTAGTTCTAGACTCTTGAACCTGACGTGCAGAAGTTACATTCTGCACGTTTTTTGTTTATATCTACATAATTTCTATCACCACATTTTCATCTTGCGGATAGGCTGTACATGTCAAAATCCATCCCTGGGCAAGATCTCCGTCCGTCAATACGTCATTAATGGTCATATGCACATCCCCCGATCTGCAAATTCCAGCGCAGGTCGCGCAGCTTCCTCCCTTACAACTGTAAGGCAAATGAATCCCGGAATCGAGTGCAGCCTGGAGAATCGTTTTATCACCCGGAACATGCAAATCATATGTGCGACCTTTAAAAATTAAACGCATGTCATGCGGAAGCTCAACTCTCGGTTCAGGCAACGGGTTTCTTATCACAAAATTCTCCCGACGGATCTGATCTTTTTGAAAGTGCATATAGTGGAGCGTAATCTCTGCCGAGCGCATTAGCTCAAAAGGTCCGCAAATAAAAAATTTCGCCTTGCTCCTGTCATGCACGAGTGCCTTGTTGACCATTTGTTCAAGCCGTGTATTATTTATTCTCCCACGGACGCCGTTCCAGTCATCAGACGGCTGGCTGTGAATATGGATAACATGAAACCTATCAGGAAAACGATTTTGCCAGCCAAGAATATCGTTCATGAACAGCGTCGTTCTTTCATTTCGGTTTGCATAAAGCAACGTAATCCGGCTTTTTGGATCAGTTGAAAGCATTTGTTTTAAAATAGAGAACAGAGGCGTGATCCCACTTCCCGCCCCAATCAAGACGACATCCCTTGGCTCTCCGGATTTTTCAAGTATGAAACGCCCGGACGGAGGCAGCACGGTAAAAATATCTCCCTCGTGCACGAAGTCAATCCAGAAGCGAGAAATCTCACCATTGGGAACACGTTTCACTGTAATGGAAGGATATTCGTCCACAGCCGGAGCAGAACTCATAGAATAAGAACGCCGTATTTCATGCCCAAGCATATCAATCAGAAAAGTGAGAAATTGGCCAGCTTCATAATGTAGCATTCCCCCGTCTGTTTTCTCGAAAAAGAAAGTCCTGACATCGCTGGTTTCGACAACGATCTGACGTACGCGAAGCAGAATTGTTGCGTCTATAATCTCGTCCATAAGGTTTCGTATTCCGCCAATAAAGTCCAGTTATGCGCCTCACAAAGCCAGTGCATGTGAAATATCGGATGACTGGAAATCTTGTAAAGTAATTTGTTTTCGTAAGCCGTTAACAAACCAGCAATAAAAAAATAAAATCCTTTGAAATCATCCTTGGTATAGCTTTCCACTGTGATCCTTTCGGTTTTCACCCCCAGACGAATCAGCGAAGTTGAAAGAAGAACACGGTCCATAGGACTTTGTGTTTTTGTCAGTAAATGCTTTGTATCATTAATCAGCTTTTCTCTGATCGATTTCAACTGTTCGGGATTAAAAGCAGCAATCAGCCGGCTTACGTGGTAAATAATAAGCGGCGTTCTTGGGTACTGATGCGCACAGCGAAATGGAACCTCCAGATATCGATTCGTTTCGATAACAGACCGCATATATTCCAAACTATCTTCATCATGCGTGTTTAAAGGCAAATTGTTTTTAAAAATAAAATAAAGCAAGTTGCTCAATACGCAAACATCGAATTCGATATACATATTTTTTCCGAACCAGGTAGAATAGGCTTTCAAACCCTGATATTCCGGATATGTATTCCTGATCCATTGTTTAGTGCCGTTTGCGTGCAATCTGAGTTTTTCATGCAGCCAGACTATTTCGTCCTCTGTCGGATTGCTGGTCAGATATACAAAGGAAGTATCATCTACATCATCAGGAATCCGGAAATGTTCAAAGTGGCGAAAAATATAGCCGTTTGGGAAATGTTCTGAAGGTTTGGTTTTCCAGAAATTGTATGTTTTCAAATCATCTTTATTCTGGAAATCAGGATAATTCTGAATTACTTTTGAACAAATATCTCCAATTTTCTCTGCCGTTTCAACGTTTGCTGCACCTGAAATGGATTGTAACGTGAAAGCGATAATCGTAGAATAAAAAATAGTCGTATCCGGACGGTTATAGCCAATCATCCCATTATCTCGATATGCAGGAAATATACCTTCCGGAAAATATTTATCTCCCTGGGACTGGAGACTTTCAATCTTATTAATAAAATGCGTTAACGTTTTTGTCATCGGTGGAAAGCTAGCAAATTGTCGCAAAAAAAGAAAGCCTTGCCGGCTTCGGCAAGACTTTCTTTGAGCTGTTAGCTAACACGTAAAATATTATACTCCTTCTGCAACAACTTCCTTCACGTCCGGCACCATGCGAGTCAGCAGATTTTCGATTCCTGCCTTCAATGTCAAAGTGGAAGATGGGCAACCGCTGCATGATCCCTGAAGCAAAACTTTAACAGTTCCCGTATCTTCATTAAAAGAATGGAAGTTAATCGCCCCACCGTCAGACTCAACAGCCGGACGAACATACTGATCAAGTGCTGCCTTGATTTTCTGGATAGTATCAGAATCTCTGGAATCAACGATCAAAGTATTTTTCTCTATGGTTTTTTCGAAAAATACAGGATGGTTTTCCTCAAAATATATTTTTATAAACTGCTTGGTATCACGTAAAACTTCTTCCCACGCAACATCCTCGCTTTTTGAGATCGTAATAAAATTACTTGCAATAAAAACTCTTCTCACGTGCGGAAATTGGAATAAATCTCCCGCTAATGGAGAACCGCTACCTTCTTCCAAAGTCGATTCTAATGAGGGGTAATCAAATGAAAGCCCTTCCGGAACCAATTCAAAATTCAAAACGAATTTCATGGAGTTGGGATTCGGGCTTAATTCTGTATATACAAATACGGGACGTTTTAACATGGTATTCAATAATATCTGGTATAGGACAATTCTTTCGATCCTTGCTTAGAACACTGCTTTTTACATTTTGGTTTAAACCAATCCAAATAAAAACAAAAACCCGCTGCATAAATCCAGCGGGTTTCTAAAATCTTACGGAATTAACCGACAATCTTTTGACTATGCTTCAGCAGCAACTTCAACTGCAGCAGCGATAGGTTCAATATGAACGAAAGATTTATTAAGACGTGTTTTACGGAAAACAACGTGTCCTTCAACCAAAGCAAACAAAGTATGGTCACGACCGATACCTACGTTATTACCTGGATTGTGTTTCGTTCCGCGCTGACGAACAAGAATATTTCCTGCTTTCGCGTGCTGACCGCCAAATAATTTAACACCCAGACGCTTGCTTTCTGATTCACGTCCGTTCCTAGAGCTACCTACACCTTTCTTATGTGCCATGATATCTTACTTTTTTGTTTTTTCGATGATTGTGAATAAGCTTTGATTCGTTAAAATCTCAGCCGCAGCGGAATACCGCCTTTAATTAAGCTACGATTTCGTCAATGCTGATCTTAGTCAAATACTGACGGTGACCATTCTTAACTTTGTAACCCTTACGTCTCTTCTTTTTGAAGACGATCACTTTTTCACCTTTAAGGTGTTCAAGCACCGTAACTTTTACAGAAGCACCTGCTACTGTAGGAACACCTACTTGTACTGCGCCTTCGTTATCAACGAGAAGGACTTTGTCAAACACAAGAGCAGCGTTCACGTCACCTTCAAGCCTATGCGTGAAGATTTCGCGACCCTTTTCAACTTTAAATTGCTGACCTGCGATTTCTACGATTGCGTACATGATAATAATTTATGATAAACTGATATTCAAAAACGAGGTGCAAAGATATGCAGATATCCACAGAATCACAATGCTTTAAAGTAAAATTTCATGGTCTGCTGAAAAAATAATTTACTGCTCAGGATCATTTAGAATTACAGCGCTTTGTTAACACGAATAATTAGGTAAATTCGTACGTTCTAGAAGTACTTCGATCAATTGCTAAAACCGAACCGTAAAATCAGGCATTTGAGCACGGAGGTACACTTTTAAAGGCATTAACAAAACTTAACATTTCATTCGGTTACTTTTATATTATCTAACGTCATGAGCATTGAATGAATACTAAATATCTAAAGGTGAAACTCATTTTTTGGATTTCTCTTATTGCCGTCACTGGCGTTGCTTCGGTAGCATCGACTGATCCATATCCTATTAAAGACAATTTAACCGAAATTCAGCAGACCGGCGGTTATCAGGTTGGTGATGCTGTTGGAAATTTTAGCCTAAAAAATGTTGATGGAAGAATGATATCGCTTTCGGATTTCAATTCTTCAAAAGGAATTATCGTGGTTTTTACCAGCCACCACTGCCCATTCGCAAAAGCTTACGAAGACAGAATTATAGCGCTCAACAACAAATATTCGACTCAGGGATTTCCTGTCATTGCGATCAACCCGAGCGATCCCGGTACTCACGTAGATGATTCGTTTGAAAAAATGAAAGAACGGGCTTCTTCAAAAGGCTATAATTATCCATATCTGACTGATGAAACGCAGGCCACCGCAAAAGCTTTTGGTGCAGCACGTACACCGCAGGTTTATGTTTTATCAAAAAACAACGGAAAATTCATCGTTCGGTATATCGGTATGCTTGATGATAATCCACAGGATCCGGCTGGCGCAAGCAAGTTTTATGTGGACGAAGCGGTAAGTAATTTGATTTCCGGAAAGCCGGTCGTAACCATGTCCACCAAGCCTATTGGATGTGCTATCAAATGGAAAAACTAATTTTATTTTTTCGCTAAAAGCCTCATATTACTTAGCTTCCTGCTCATGAAAAACGTTACATATCCCTTATTCGTTACCTTGCTTTTTATAAGCACAATCACTTTTGCACAAACAAGTAAAAAGTTCTCAGCCGAAGGAGAATTCACAGCCAACTGTGAAGGTCCCGCGGTTGATTCTGACGGAAATGTTTATGCGGTAAATTTCGCGAGGGATGGAACAATTGCCCAAATGAACAAGAAAGGGAAATCCGGTTTCTTTGTGACTTTACCAAAAGGAAGTACCGGAAACGGGATTCGTTTTGCTGATAAAAATACATTTTTTGTTGCTGACTTTACCGGTCATAATGTTTTGAAAGTTGACCTGATCACGAAGAACGTAACGGTTTTTGCGAACGAGCCACGAATGAACCAACCCAATGACCTGGCAATTACAAAAAACGGGAATATTTTCTGTTCAGACCCTAATTGGAAAGACGGAACAGGACAAATCTGGCATGTGTCTCCTCAGGGAAAAACCAGGCTTGTTGCTGAGAAAATGGGAACGACAAATGGTATCGATATCAGTCCGGATGAAAAAACGTTATATGTTAATGAAAGCGTTCAACGCAATGTGTGGGCTTTTGATCTGGCAGCGGACGGGACATTATCAAACAAACGCCTGATCCACACCTTCGCGGACGGAGGGATGGACGGTATGCGCTGCGACATTCACGGAAACTTGTATATTGCCCGTCACGGAAAAGGTGAAGTGGCAGTATTGTCACCTGACGGAAAACTTATTCATACCATCACCACAATTGGCAAAAAAGTATCTAATATATGTTTTGGCGGAAAAAATGGTAAAACTTGCTATATCACGTTACAAGACCGCGGTTGCCTCGAAACTTTCAAAGCTCAGACCGCAGGAAGAGAATGGCAAATGATGGAAGAATTTACAGCCAAGAAATAGGTACTTTGCTTGTTATATTGTGAGCCTGTCAGGAAAAATTTCCTGACAGGCTCATTGCTTTTCAGGCTTTATATCAAAATCAGGATCGAAAGTTAGCGACTTGCTCCGAACAAGAATTTGAAAAATAACTTGATAAGATTTGAATTAGTAAACTTTTATATATTTACTTTGTAATTCAAAGTACTTTATATAAACTATGATTTTCGAAACACTACTCCGCTATCTAAAGGGAAATCACAAAATTGCGCTCCTCGCGCTGGTTTCTGCATCATCGTTAATTCTTCTCTTTTTCCGAATTATCAGCACGCGCCATCTTGGTTTTATTTTCCTCTCCTGGAATTTATTTCTAGCCTGGATTCCGCTACTATACATGAAATGGGTCTGGCAAAGAGAATTGACGCAGGCTCAACCAATCTGGCTGCTGGCAATCCATTTGAGTATATGGCTACTGTTTTTCCCAAACGCTCCCTATATTGTTACAGACCTGCTCCATTTAAGAGCGACTCCTGAGCATATGATCTGGTTTGATGCTTTAATGATCTTCACTTTTGCCGTTTCCGGATTTCTTACCGGATTATACTCCATCAGAATAGTCCACCGATTAATAACTCATCGCTGGAATCAACGGGCAGCCTGGTTGTTCATCGCGGCATCTATGTTTCTTAGCGGATTTGGAGTCTTTTTGGGGCGATATGGCCGGTGGAACAGTTGGGATATAATCGCTCAGCCGATGGCATTGGCCCGTGGTATTTTGTATAGCATGAAAGACCCTTTCGCCATAAAACATACCTTCACGTTTTCGTTCGTGCTGATGTTGTTGTACTTTGCGTTCCATATTTTCGCAGAACTTAAAAGAAATGAGTCAACCCATAAATATTCGTAAAGCGCTTAAAAGTTTCCGTTATGCCGGCGTTGGTATCTACGATCTGTTCCGACAAGAAAACAACGCAAAGATCCATTTAATTGCCGCAGCACTTATTTTAATCGCTGGCATCTGGTTCGAACTTTCAACCATTGAATGGTGCATTATCATCATACAAATTGCGCTGGTCTGGTCAGCAGAAGCATTTAACACTGCCATTGAAAAATTAGCAGATACAGTAACGACAGATTATCACCCTTCAATCAAAATTGTGAAAGATGTTGCAGCTGCCGGTGTTTTGATTTTGGCGATCTCAGCGGTTATCGTAGCCGGATTTATCTTTTTGCCCAAGGTCTTGGAGTACCTGAACTAATATTTATTTTCCGAACCCGATTTTAAAATGTCTTCAAATCAGGAATCTTTACATACATTGAATGAAATCCGCGACCTGATGGAGCGGTCTAACAAGTTCTTATCACTCAGCGGATTAAGCGGTGTATTCGCAGGCGTCTTTGCCTTGATCGGTGCTGCTGTGGCATATGTCCGTTTAAAAACAGACTGGTTCACTGAGAGTTTTTCTTCGTATGACAATTCAGATACACTTAGTCAAAGCGAAGTCATTCGCTTCCTGCTTCTTGACGGAATTCTCGTTTTATTCTTTTCCTTAGCCTTTGGCATTTTTCTGACCATTCAAAAAAGCCAGAAAAAAGGATTTCAGGTTTGGAATAAAAATTCTCGCAGACTGGTTGTTAGTATGCTTATTCCGTTGACAACCGGAGGGATATTTTGTCTTGCCATGCTGTCTTACGGATACATCTGGCTTGTTTTGCCTGCAACTTTAATTTTTTACGGTTTGGCTTTGGTTAACGCAAGCCGGTATACCTGGCCCGAAGTATTTTACATGGGTATTCTTGAAATCATTATTGGAAGCCTGGCACTATTTTTCACAGGGTTTTCGCTGCTTTTCTGGGCGATTGGTTTTGGTGTATTACACATTGTATACGGTTTTGCGATGTACAACAAGTATGATCTGGAAGCAGAAACGACTGATAAGCCATCCAAAAAAGGCGGAATTGCCGCGATGGTGCTTTTTCTTTTGACAGCGTCGTTTTGCCAGGCACAAATTTCCGGGCCTACTGCTATTCCAATCGACAGCACGGCCAGAAAATGGTATGATAAAGAAACGATTTACCTCCAAGGCAGCAACAGCTACATTAAAGACAACATGCTTTATAAAGGCCAGAAAGCGATAAAAAGAGAATTTATGATTTCTCCCGGCGGCATGCAGCTATATATCAGTTCGAAAAAAAAGAGAAATATCGCGCTGGTAATTTCGCTTGCGGGCTCGGCAGGATCAATCACCTCATTGATAACAGGAAACCGGGATGCTCTGAAAAAATTTTTCTGGGTTTCCCTCGGAACCGGTCTGGCATCTACAATTATTACTGCGCAGGCCAATAATCAGCGTGATCAGGCTGTATGGCTGAGAAATCGCGACGCACTACTTTTTATGGAAGTCAACAAGTAGTTTAAAAATGACTTCATAACTTGCAGGCAGAATGGAATGGTTAGAGAAATTTAATAAAGTTTTTGAAAGTAAAATCCGTCTGGGACTTATGTCAGTCCTGGTCGTTAATGACGCCGTAAGCTTCAATGAACTGAAAGAATTATTACAACTCACAGACGGAAACCTTGCATCGCACCTGAAAGCTCTGGAAGAAACTGAATATATTCTGGTTCAAAAACAGTTTTTGGGAAGAAAACCAAATACAACCTATAAAGCAACCGAAGCTGGACAAAAAGCTTTTACAGACCATTTGCAGGTTTTGGAAAATATGATCCGATCCAATATGTGATAAACTGAACATAAAAAAAGCAGAACCTCTCAGTTCTGCTTTTCAATATTGTCACTCAATTAAAATTTCAAAGGAACTGAGAATCCAGCTTTATCCCATTGAAAATCAAGTTTAGTATCGGCAACTGTGAAAGTTAATTTCTCCTGAGCAGTGGCATATGTCTTCGCCGGAACAGTTACTTTCAAAACATCATTTGCTTTGATTTCTTCATATTTGTAAGCTCCCCATTGTTTTAATTCGCTGTTAAGGATAAGTGTCCAATCTTTTTCAGTTGGAATGGCAAACAACGTGTAAGTACCCGCTTTAACAGGTTTACCAGCAAAACTACCGTCTTTTTTGAAAGTGATCTCCGTGGCATTGTTCGCTCCTATTCTCCATACTTTACCATATTTCTCTAACCCTTCTGATCCTTCTTTTCCAAACAAAACACGTCCGCGTTTTGATGGCTGTCCGTATGCTACTGAAACGTTTTTGCTTTCTGCTGTAATTCTTGGACTATCAGGTGCTTTTTGTGCTGTTGCAAATGTAAAACCTACTAATGCTAAAAATAATGTGAAAAATGTTGCTTTCATAAATTTGGTTAAGATGATGGTTGTTGTTTTCAGTAACGAAATACGTAATTCAAAAAGTGTTAACCAAGTCATTTAGTTCAAATTTCGTACTTTTGAAAAATGAGTTCCGGAGCACCAATACCAGTACGTACTAATTTTTTCGATACCAAAATCGATTTCCTGAAAGGAGTCGGTCCGCAACGGGCTGCCCTGCTTAATCAGGAACTGGGTATCTTTACCTATGGTGATTTACTTCAGCATTATCCGTTTCGTCATGAAGACAGAACCATCTTTCACCGGATCAGTCAGTTAACGGAATTGATGCCAGCTGCACAAATCAAAGGCAGGCTCAGAGAATGGACAATCATAGGAGAAGGCGGGAAAAAACGTTTGGTCGGACAATTCACCGATGGTACCGGAACGATCGAGCTTGTCTGGTTTCAAAGTATAAATTATTTTGAAAAATATCTGCGTCCAAACGCTGAATATATTGTCTACGGCAAGCCCGTGGCGTTCGGATCAAAATGGAGTATCACGCACCCGGAGGTCGAATTGCTGACGCCGGATAATGAAAAAGGTGGCTATTGGCAGCCAGTCTATCCTTTGACAGAAAAACTTCGCAGGAAATTTATTGACAGTAAGGCGATCAGTAAAATGATTACCGGCCTGCTGGAAATAGCCAGACCGCACATCCGTGAAACGTTACCGGAAAATCTGGTTCAAAAATACCGGATGGTAACAAAGGCTGATGCACTCTGGAATCTTCATAATCCGCAAAGTCAGGCTTGGCTGCACCAGTCCCAAAGACGATTAAAATTTGAAGAATTGTTTTATAATCAGTTCCGGCTGATCAAAAACAAACTTTTACATAAAACCGAATTTCCCGGATTGGTTTTTAGCAAAACGGCGCTGCTACGGGAATTTTACGATAATCATTTGCCTTTCGAATTAACAGGAGCCCAAGTTCGCGTCCTTCATGAAATCCGGGAAGACCTGAAAACCGGGAAACAAATGAACCGTTTATTACAAGGAGATGTCGGCTCAGGGAAAACGATTGTTGCATTCATTACGATGCTTCTGGCACTGGATAATGATGCTCAGGCCTGTCTGATGGCACCAACTGAAATCCTCACGGATCAGCATTACCAGGGATTGAAACAATTTGCCGATTTGTTAGGAGTGAATATTGGAAAACTGACCGGTTCGACAAAAAAGAAGGATCGGGAAATAATTCATGAACAACTTCTTGACGGTTCTATGCAGATCATTGTCGGTACGCATGCACTGATCGAAGATATTGTTCAGTTCAAAAATCTTGGTTTATGCGTGATCGACGAACAGCATCGATTCGGAGTGGCCCAACGCAGCAAATTGTGGGCTAAAAATAAGTCGACCAATCCTCATATGCTGGTTATGACTGCGACACCGATACCGAGAACACTGGCTATGACGCTTTACGGTGATCTTGATATTTCCGCCATCAATGAGCTTCCGGCAGGACGAAAACCGATCAAAACAGTTCATCGGTATGACGCGCACCGCCTTTCTGTTTTTGGTTTTTTAAAAGATGAAATAGCGAAAGGAAGGCAGGTATATATGGTTTATCCGCTGATCGAAGAATCTGAGAAACTGGATTTGAAGGATTTGATGGATGGATATGAGAGCGTTTCCCGGGCGTTTCCCGATGTGCCGTTGAGCATCTTGCATGGAAAAATGAAACCAAAAGATAAGGATTTTGAAATGGCTCGTTTTGTAAAAGGCGAGACAAAGATTATGGTCGCCACTACCGTTATTGAAGTTGGCGTGAACGTCCCGAATGCTTCGGTAATGGTTGTTGAAAATGCTGAGCGTTTCGGATTGTCCCAGCTTCATCAGCTACGCGGACGTGTTGGGCGTGGTGCCGAACAGTCGTACTGTATTTTAATAACCGATTATAAGATAAGCAAGGAAACCAAACTGAGGCTCGAAACCATGTGCAGGACAAACGACGGTTTTGAAATTGCAGAGGTTGATTTACAGCTTCGTGGCCCGGGAGATATTTCAGGAACACAGCAAAGCGGACTTATGGATTTGTTAATTGCAAACCTGGCGCAGGATGGAGAAATTTTAAAAGCAGCCAGAATTTCAGCAGAAGCTATCTTGAATACAGATCCTGATTTACTGACGCCGGAAAACGCTCCGATCCTGAACCATATCAATAACATGCGGAAGGAGGAAACAAACTGGAGCCGGATTAGTTGATTAATCCCTCACAATAGAAAGAGCAAGATTCAGATATACCGAAACTTGCTCTTTTTTATTAAATCGCTATTTTCCTAAGCAACAACTTCCCGGATCTCGCTGTTAAATTCAAACGATTGAGGACGAGTCACATGCAATGCTGCACCTAATGATGTTGCATAAGGTAAGTCGGTCGCATATACCTTATGATCAGGGAAGTTACGGGCAACAAGTTTCGTAAATATCTCATTTTTCGAGAATCCACCGTCAATATAAATTGCCTGAACCTCGTTGATACCGATCAGGTTTAACGAAACGGTAAGCATATCCGTAAGCCCTTTCAATAAATGATGATAAGCTGCTTCGGGCGTTGCAAAAGCGCTAACCTGCCACTCCTTCGTATTTGCTTCTGGGAAAGGTCCGTTTCCTGTCATGCAGGCAGAATAAAATTTAGGCGTATCTGCCTTTAAAATCTCGTCATCAAAGACAACTTTTTTGTAAAAATCTCCGTCAACCTGGAAATATTCAGCGATTCGTTTTACCTGAAAATCATGCTCTCTACCCATGAACAGACGCGACGTAGTCACACCGCTTCCTTCCGGAGTCAGGTAGTTCATACAATCACGGTCAAGCTGCTGGGACGTGAGCGGCTTGGAATAAAATGGATTAAAATTGATACACCACGTTCCGGTTGATAACAAAACAAACGGCTTTTTGACAGCCATACGATAAGGTACCAACGCAGAAGAACTGTCATGCAAACCAAATCCGGATTGAATCGCTTTCTCGCCATTACGATAAATAAAAGAGGAAGATGCGAGTACCGGAGGAAGTTTTTTCTGAATCGCTTCATCTTTAACCCACTCATGATAATCCCACATTTCAAAACTCCAAAGCGCTGTATGACATCCAATTGAAGTATAATCACTCGCTTTTCTTCCTGTTAACAGGAACAAAATATATTGTGGCAAATGCAGTGACGAAACAATTTTAGCATAAACTTCCGGCTTAGTATGTTTCAACCAGTAAAGCTGCATACCGGAATTCAACATACCCATTGGAGGCGAACCTGTCTGCAGAGAAATTCTCGTCGGGTCACCGTGCTGGCTGTAAAATTGATTTAATAAAGCTTCCGGAAGCGGTTTTAAATAAGAATATAAGGGAGTGACAGGCTTATTGCTCGCATCCAAATGAACAAGGCTCGCACCATAAGCGGCAGCATTTACTGCCTGAATTTGATATTTAGGATTATTTTTCAGATCAGTCCAACGCTCCTGAACCCATTTCGTTAGGAGTTCTATATTTTCTGTTGGAAATCCGTCCTCATCCGTCGTTTCTGGAAGTGATTCTGCAACTTCTTCTATAATCTGATACTTTTCATCAAAAAGTACATACTTTTTATTGGTCCTGCCAATGTCAAAAACCGCCGTTACTTTCATTATTTTGAATGCGCTATCACTTTTAATCTACGGAAATCTATTTTTCGGTTAATATAGTGACTTTACTTTAAAAGCTATACCCCTAACCGGACTTTTTAAAATCTTACTTATTCAAAGAAAAGCTTAAAGCATGAAGACAACTTTTCTACTCCGATCTTTCAAGAATCGGTTTTAAAACCGTCACCCAACGGCGATAACCCTCCTCATTCATGTGTAAACTGTCTTTCAAAAATATCGTTCCATCGGGTCTTCCATTCTTGATCATGACCGGCCAAACGTCAATATATTCATGGCGACGATCGCTTTTGATAAAATCCTGAATCAACTTATTCGCCTTTTCAACATCCTGACGTTTATTCCAGCGAGAAGGCGATGGCTTTAAGGAAACGCCGAATATTTTTACATCCGGCTCCTTATCCCTGATTATTTTTGTAAGCGTCACGTAAGCATCACGTACCTGTTCAGGCGATTTTGGTTTGCTTCCAAACATATCATTTTCACAATAAATGACCACCGTTTTGGGATGATATTTAAGAATGGTCTGGTCTGCATAATGGATCACTTCCGGCAAAGTGGAGCCTCCAAAACCTCGATTAATTATCGGAAGCGGTGCTAGATCTTCATCCGCATTGGTCCATTTTGTAAACGTTGAACTTCCCGCCAGCACAATTCCTCCCGGAGCAGGCATCTTTTCAGCATCCTTTTTTTCAAATTCTTTTATAGCATTTTCGGAACGGTCAACAGCATAATCGGGTGTCCAGGGCTGAGCTATGGACGAGAAATTTGGCTTATGGCATGATGCAATAAACAACACGCCTAGCAGAACAAAATATTTTTTCATTGAAGCACAAAAACGATAGATAAACACAGAAGGCGCTTCTATCGTTTTTCTAATACTTCCCGTTTAATTATTTATTACACGCGTTTGATCATTACAAAAAGTAACGAACGCCAAAACCAACAACCGGAAACCGGAACGAAGGAGAAAATTGATAGTTATATGTTTTTTGTCGTGTCGTATAATTATCGGTTTCAACACCGGATTTCAGATCTGTGTAGTTTACACTAGCGAAATCCGATAGAGCGATGCTACCCGTAATCCACCAGTTTTGTGATAGTTTGTAATATAATCCCACACTTAAACCGGCAGAAATTGTTAAAGCATTTATTTGGTTCTCCGCCAAAGCTGAACCATTGCTGGTAGTTTCATAAGTCTTGGAATTATTATAACGGACATTAATATCAGGTCCCGCAAAGATCCCGACCTTCTCATTGAAATGTTTGTAAAATTGCCAAAAACGCCCCACGCCTACTCCAAAACCATTGATACTATTTTTCTCTCTGGTTGTTGGGTTGCCGTTAGTGTAGGTCGTCAAATTTTGCTTACTACCAGATAGTGACGTGCTAAGATTCCAGCCGGAAGCCCTTGTACTGGTTTTAAATTTTCCCAGACCTATGTCGAAATTGTAGCCATAGTTGTTTGAAGATTTTTCCAAATCGGGATCCGTGTTACTAAAATTGACAGACGCGGTTCCGGAAATGAATTTCTGGCCTTCCAATTGCGCCAGCACGGTTTGGGATGAGCTCAGAATGAGCAATGCTATGATGTAATATATATTTTTCATAACAGGATTTTAGTTTTTTTGAAGATACCAGGACGCTCTTACAGAAAAATAATTGGTTAAACTGGTAGTCACGATGGAATTAAAAAACGCATTCTTAGATGTTGGCATGTGATTATAACCTGCCGACAATGACAAGAAATTCAGATCAGTTTCCAAAGCAAACCTTGGCGTTATCCAATAGGAAATACCTGGCGTCAGGTATATGCCAGCAGCATACCCATCTGTTTTTTTCACATCGTCGTTACTCGAATATTTCGAATGTATATAAGACAGACTCACCGAAGAATTCAAAAAGATAGCCCACTTTGGACTAAGCGATTTGTAATGTCTGATATAAGGTGACAGATTGTAAGCAACGCTCGTGCTCTTGGAAATAAAATCCTGCCCGGCATAGGCACTTCTGAGTTTTGAAAAAGCCATGCTTGTTCCAAAGCCAATTCCTATCATTCTGTTCTCCTTTACAAATTTTCCATACTGAAAAGAAGGATTCAAATTAAATACACCATACTTACTTTTATTATTACTGACACTCGGCGTATAATCAATGGCCTGATTGGTACCACTAAAATTAATTGTTGCCGCGACGTATTTTGTGCCGCTTTGAAGCTGAGCTTTGACGGGAAGTGAAAGCCAGAGTAAACTGACAACTCCCAATAGAAGAGTTTTTTTCATGACGCTGAATAGTTGGTTCAATGGACAAGATAATCAACATTATGTAACCGATGTGACTATTTTGTTTTTTTAACAAAAAGTGTAATAAAAAAGAGGCGAACACGACGTCGCCTCTAAATACTACCAGTACCAAAATTCACCTAACTAACTTTCTTCAATTGCTCTTTTAGTAAGCAATCTTGTAATTTCACGTTTATAGTTTCTTCTGTAATTAATATATACCGATCCAGTTACCCTGACGATAAAATTGAAGTAACCGTTGTTTCATCATATATTCATATCTCGCCTGAATGGCGTTAGCTTGTGCTTTTCCAAGATTCGCCTTGGCGAGTGCATATTCAAAAATATTGGCAGTACCGGCGTTCAGTTTACTTTCAACAACCGAGAAACTTGCTGTTAAAGATTCCGATTGCCCTTGCGCCGCAGCAAAGCGGTCGGCTGTACTATTCACATCCAAAACTGCCAGTTCTACGGATTGACGCAGCAACTGTTTTGCTATGTCAAATTGATTTTGTGATTGCCGTTCCTGCACTTTTGCCAGTTCAATGCGGGGACGCGTAACCCAACGCCCCATGATCGGGATATTCAACCCAAGGCTTAATGAACCATTTCTTGTAGCATTCAGCTGATTGAAATAATCAAGATTTCTGTTCGTAGAAGCGTAAAAGGCACCAATGTTTGCGCCAAGTGTAAGCGAAGGATAATTGTCCGCCTTGATCGATTTCACCAGATACGTAAAACTTTTCCGGCTTAACTCCGCAGCTTTAATTTCAGGAAATTGTTTTAAAGCATCCTGATAAACTGCTTCCGCATTTTTTGAATCAGCCGGTAAATCAATTGGATCCAGGGCTGCAAAGTCAATCGAATCGTCTGGTTCGATATTCATTCTCTGAAACAGTGCCAGACGCGCGGTTCTATAATTATTCAAAGCCGTGACCATATCAAATTTATCGTTCGCCAGCTGGGCCTTAATTTCAAATAAGGTACTTTGCGCCGCGACGCCCGCATTCAGTTGTTTTTCAACACGATCCACCTGCTGCAATGATGATTCAACTTGCTGAACATAAGATTCGTATAAAGATTTTGTGGCCAGCACATTTACATATCCCTGCAAAAGAAGTATCGTTTGCGCATTTAGAACCGCAACTCTGTTTTCCATCGCCGACTCTTTCAAAAGCTGATTCTGACGGATCTGATTTTGAATTTTAAATCCCTGAAAAATTGGCATTTGAAAACCTGCACCGATGGAATTATAGTTGTAAAGCTCATCAATATACGCATTGGTATACTGGTCAATACTCCGGCCCAGATTCAGACTATGATTCGCTCCGATATTGATCTGAGGAAAAATCTGAGACCTCGTTTGCCTCAATTGCGCCTGAGCCGCCTCCGCCTGAAGGTTCCCCGCCCGGTATGTCAAATTATTTTTTGACAAAAGGTCAACACACTCAGCCAGCGTTAACACTTTTTGAGCCTGCAATAAACCGGGAAGCAGACAAAGGAATAATAATACTTGTTTCATGACTAATAGATAAATAATAGAGGAGAAGTGACTGAATTATGCAAGCCAGCCATCTTTCAGCCGCACCACACGATTTCCGTATGTAGCGTTAGCTTCCGAATGCGTTACCTGAACAATCGTTACTTTATCCTCCTGATTAAGTTTTTGAAATAGTTCCATGATTTCTACCGCTTGCTCCGAGTGCAGATTCCCCGTTGGTTCGTCAGCAAAAATGACTTTTGGGTTATGAACAATGGCTCGCGCAACACCTACCAACTGCTGCTGTCCTCCTGAAAGCTGATGCGGGAAAAGATCTTTTTTTGCTACCATATTAAAACGGTCAAGCAACTCAGCTACACGGCTTTTCCGTTCAGAGCCTGAAACTCCTTTGTAAAGCAGCGGCGTTTCGATGTTTTCATAAACTGTAAGTTCGTCGATCAGGTGATATGCCTGAAATACGAATCCGATATGATGACGGTGCAATTCCGTACGTTTTTTCTCAGTCAGTTTTTGAACCGGTTCGTCCAGAAATAAATATTCACCCTCGGAAGGTTCTTCCAATAATCCAAGGATATGGAGTAAAGTCGATTTCCCAGATCCGGAAGGGCCCATAATCGAGACAAATTCACCTTCTTTAATATTCAAATCAATGTGGCGCAACACGTATGTTTTACCGAAACCAGCTGGATAGTGCTTAGATATTTTCTCTAATTTGATCATTATGAATTTTGGTTTGAGATTTTTGATTCACAAGAATAAAGACATTTGAACTGTGTTTCTAAACCTCTTTTGTTTATTTAGTTTTCAAAAAGCCTTGCCAGAAATATTTATTTCTGTAAATCAGATAGTTACACATTAATCCAAAATAAAACCGTCCGAAATCGTACAAAAGTGTACGGTTTCGGACGGTATGAATTCCTCTTGTAAATATCTGTCAGATTCTTTGTCTGACGTCAGTTACATCAAGCATAAAATTGTGCAGATCCGTATTTTTCACGAAAGGTTTCAATAATTCACTGCCCGGACCAAACATCGCAAGTTCAACATAATCCCCGGAGTGATCCATGCCCGCCCAGCCTATGGAAGTGTAAGCGGTCTGAATTTGCCCTAATTCCTTGAACGGAAGTTTTTTCGGATTGTAAAGTCCTTCTTCATTCAATGCAGTATAATGTTTTAACAAACTTTCTGCTTCGGCTTTTTTGATTGCATATCCTTGTGCTTCTTCAAGTCTTTCAATAACCTGCGAAGTCGTAGAGTTTTTATTGATACCATTCAAAACCCAGTCGTTGCTGTGTTTGAAATGATGCATATAATCGAAATTTTTCTCAGTCAACGAACCAGAAAACAGCCCAGGATTCGAATTTCCATGGTCCGTCGTGATGATGACAAGCGTCTCCTTATCATGCTCAGCAAAATCAATAACTACTTTAATAGCATCGTCAAAAGCGATCTGATCATAAAGTAATCCCGCAGAATCATTGGAATGGGCAGCCCAATCCACCTTTCCCCCTTCAACCTGCATCACAAAACCTTTTTTATTTTTCTTCAGCTTTTCAATCGCATGTTTTGTCATTTCGGCCAAAGTCGGAACCTGGTCACGCAGCGTTGCATCACTTTGATGATCAACCGAAAATGGCAGGCCATTATCTGCAAAAACACCAAGTAAAGGTTTTGTTTCAGAGGCCGAAAGGTTGAATAATTCCTTCTTGGTTTTTACCGTCACATACCCTGCTTCGTTAAACTTCTTGTAGACGTCGTCCTTATCTTTTCTTTTTGAAGGATCAAAATAATCTTGTCCGCCACCCATCATCACATCAAATTTCAACGGCAAATATTGTAACGCAATATCATTCTGATCTCCGCGTGATTTATTATTGATGCAAAATCCCGCCGGCGTTGCGTGCGTGATGGGCACAGAAGTCACACAACCCACAGATTTTCCTGCTTCTTTAAATTTCTGTAAAATAGGTTTATTAAAACTTCCGTCCGGGTTTGCGTTCAGCGAGCCATTATTAACCCGAACTCCCCCGCCCCAGGCAGAACTCGAAGCCGCAGAATCGGTAACAAAAGAGTTGGCGGAAGCAGTATCCATCAAAGCTCGTTTTGCTTTATTATCAATATACAACTGCATCCAATGACTTTGACGACCCTCTTTTCTTTGCAATAGAAGGCTGGCCATGTTAAGCGTACCAGCACTCATGCCGTCGCTGACCATGAAAATAATATTCTTAGCTGTCGTACCGCTTTTTCTGACAATGCCGGAATTGTCTGCTCCTGCAAAAGCTCCAAATGGTGAAAACAACGAACCGGCTACAACCGTGAGGGAGGAATTTCTGAAAAAATCTCTTCTTTTCATTTCAATATCTGATCTGTTTTAACCGGATTTTACGGTTTTCTCTAAGGGACAAAATACAGATTCAGATGTGATTTGAGGATGAGGTCAGTTTGGTGTTTTCATTAAATTTCAGCACCGATTATTATCAAATTGTGAAAACAAAAATGGGCCTGTAATTTATTTCAACTACGTTCGCCACCCAATTATTTATTTGAATTTTACCATAATTAACACATTTCACTTAACTTCACTTCCGACATATCACCTGAACTCTTCAATGAAAAAAATATTTATTCCCGCCATTGCTTTGCTTGCGGCATTTTCAATTTCTGCAAAACTCACGTTAACTGATAAGAAAAAAACTTCCGATATTGAATGGCCCGAATACCTTGGAGGCGCCGGCAGAAATCATTATTCTTCGCTAGATCAGATCAATACCACCAACGTCGAGCAGCTTACCAAAGCGTGGGAATTTCATTCTCTTGATTCCGGGCAAGTACAGTGTAACCCGATCATTGTAAACGGAACGTTGTATGGAGTAACCGCAACAAATCAGGTTTTTGCGCTTGATGCGGCAACTGGCAAAGAAAAATGGAGATTTAAAGCTGGAAAAGGCGGAGGATTGAATACAAATCGTGGCGTCACGTATTGGAGCGGCGGCAATGAATCAAGGATCATGTACGCCTACGAGTCTTGGCTCTATGCACTAGATGCGCTTACCGGACAGCCAATTAAATCTTTTGGTGAAGATGGCCGCGTGAGTTTGAAAAAAGGCTTAGGACCGACAGCGCAGGATAAATTTGTTATCTCCAATACGCCCGGAGCACTGTATGGCGATTTGATTGTCATGCCGCTTCGTCTTTCAGAAGGTCCTGATGCGGCGCCGGGAAATGTTCAGGCATTTAACGTCATTACCGGAGAACTTGCGTGGGCATTTCATACCATTCCTCATCCGGGTGAATTTGGATATAATACCTGGCCAAAAGACGTTTACAAAAATACAGAAGTAGGTGCTGCGAACAATTGGGCCGGTATGGCTGTCGACAAAAAGCGTGGTATTATTTATGTCCCGACAGGTTCCGCTGGATTTGATTTTTACGGAGGAAACCGGGCCGGACAGAATTTATTTGCCAATAGTTTAGTTGCGTTAAACGCAAAAACGGGTAAAAGGATCTGGCATTTTCAGTTTGTCCATCATGATCTTTGGGACCGGGATATTCCTGCACCACCGAATCTTGTGACAATAAAAAAAGATAACAAAGTTATTGATGTAGTAGCGCAGGTTACCAAGCTTGGCTATGTCTATATTTTTGATCGCGTAACGGGCATGCCCATCTTCCCAATCAAGGAAATTCCGGTTCCAAAAAGTGACGTACCGGGAGAAAAAGCCTGGCCAACACAGCCTATACCGACATTACCAGCTCCATATGCAAGGCAAACCGTTACAGAGGCTGACATTAACCCACATTCAGAGAATCGGGATTCCCTGCTTTCAATACTTCGAAAAGCAAAAAAAGGACTTTACCAACCGTTTGGAGAGATACCAACACTAATCCTTCCCGGCTTTGACGGAGGTGCCGAATGGGGTGGCGCTGCCGTAGACCCGGACGGATTTATGTATGTCAATGCGAATGAAATGCCCTGGATCGCGAGCCTGAGCCCGACTCCAAAAGAAGACGAGCTTTCACATTTGAGTCCCGGTCAACGCGTTTATACCTTAAATTGTATCGTTTGCCATGGTCCGGAACGAAAAGGTAATCCCAAGAGCGGCTACCCATCACTCGTCGATATCGGACAAAGACGTGACCGCGACTATGTTTCAAAATTAATTACCAGTGGAAAAGGAATGATGCCTGGATTTACCAGCATTACCGGCGAGGAAAAACAAGCACTTGTAAATTTTCTTTTCGGAGATGAAAAAGTGGAAGTCGCAGCAACGACGAAAGGGAAAAAGACACCGGTTATGCCCTACAAATTCAATGGTTATAACAAATTTCTCGACAGTAAGGGATATCCGGCCATTAGTCCTCCGTGGGGAACGTTGACTGCGATTGACCTTAATACAGGAAAACACGTCTGGCAGAAAACACTGGGGGAATTCAAAGAATTGACGGCTAAAGGAATTGCACCGACGGGAACCGAAAATTATGGCGGACCGGTTGTAACTGCCGGCGGAATTTTATTTATTGCTGCCACGAAAGACGGTATGTTCCGCGCGTTTGATAAAAAAACAGGAAAACTTTTATGGCAAACGGAATTGCCGGCGGCAGGTTTTGCCACACCAAGTACCTATGAAGTTAACGGAAAACAGTACGTGGTAGTGGCATGTGGCGGAACAAAATTAGGTACAAAAAAGGGTGATAGTTATGTAGCGTTTGCGTTGCCTTGAATTGCAGAATAGATAACACTCTTACAAAATATTATACCCCCTTTACAGGCTGCTCTTTCAGGTTCTTTGCGAATTTTGATAATCATGTTTTCTGTAATATTATTATCCCTTCTCTATTGTTTGCGATTTAAACCGCAACAAATGAGAAGGGACGGCAGTATTGTACAACACATCACTGGAATATCCGTCACTACAACTTTATATAATCGTCAGCCTTTCCCGCTTATATGCTTTTAACTCCCCACTTTCAGGCTCAAGCTCGGTTATCAGATAATTTATTTCATCAAGATTGCAAACTCTTAACCGCTGAACAGAATCAAGCTTTTCCGAAATAGTTAGTATGGCTGTTTCCTTCGATGCTTTCATCATCGCCCGTTTCACCTGTACCGTCTCCATATCAGAGTCCGTAATTCCTTCATTAAAACTTATTCCGTTAGCCCCTAAAACGCACAAATCCGCATGAATATCCGCAAAGCGACTGATCACTTCTCCTCCTGAACTGATTTGCGATGTTTTAGCAATTGTTCCACCAACAAAAATGACAGTAGCTTTTGAATGGTCACAGAGTTGCAAAGCCGTTAACAAACTGACCGTGAAAAAGGTAGCCGTAGTATCCAGAGGAATATGCCGGATCAGTTCACTAACGGTTGTTCCACCACCTATCACCACAAACATATCGTTTTTGATCAATCGAGCAGCTTTTTGTGCAATCACCTGTTTAGCCTGAGAAGCGTAGGCATCGACCGTAGAATAACTAAACTGATATGATTTGGACAAAGCACCTCCATGAACTTTCACAAGCTTTCCGGCATCGGCCAGCTCGTTCAAGTCTCTTCGTATGGTATCCTCAGAAACATTCAGCGTGTTGCTCAGATCAGAAGAAAGTGCACGATTATGCAGGTTTATCTCCTTCATTATGAGCATTTGCCGCTCTTTCTTCATGATCGAGGTCGAAGATTGAATCATAAGTCTTTTCAGAATAAATTCTACAATAGATAGGAATTACAGTTTTATATTTCAGACAAAAGTAATTTTTAAAAATTATCTACGGCATTTTATTGAAATAATATTAATAAAATTCATTAACCCCTATTGATATTTGAAAACCATATGCAGATATTTGTCGGGACTATTGCGTTTTTATGAGCTTTTCTGTCATCCTCTAAAAAATCATTTATGAGAAAAAAGATTTATTTACCCATACACTTCCTCAGGTCTGTGGCCGCGTTGGTAGTGGTAATGCTTCTGACCGCAGAAGTCTTCGCACAATCCTATTCCATAAAAGGAAAGGTTTCGGATGGCAGCGGCCAGGGAGTGCCCGGAGTTTCCGTTTTAATTAAAGGAACTATGGTAGGAACCGTCACCGATGTTGAAGGATCTTATTCCCTAAATTCTGATTTGAAACCGGGAAATTATTCACTGGACTTTTCATCCATCGGCTATGCTCCGGTAAGTCAGGCTGTAACTTTGGGAAACCAAACCTCGGTGGTCGTCGATGCGACTGTCAAGGAAGCAATTGCGCAGCTGGATGAAGTCGTCGTAACAGGCTCGACCATTAAAACGACCAGAAGACAACTGGGTAATGCGATCAATTCCATTAGCTCCAAAGAATTAACCAACTCAGGATCAGCCAATTTATTTTCCGCACTTCAAGGTAAAGTTCCCGGTGCGCAGATCACACAAAACTCGGGCGACCCTTCCGGCGGGATGACGATTCGTTTGCGTGGTATTAAGTCCTTACAAGGAAATTCTGATCCTTTGTACGTAATAGACGGGGTAATTTTAAGTAACGCTTCTATAAATGTTTCGCAGTACGCGCTGTCTGACCAGGTCGGTTCTGCCGTGGTTGGAAGCAACCGTATGTCGGATATAAATCCGGCCGATATTGAATCCATGAACATTATTAACGGAGCTGCGGCGGCTGCTCAATATGGTTCCCGGGCTTCAAACGGTGTAGTTTTGATCACAACAAAACGTGGAAAAAGCGGAGCTCCCCAGATCAATTTTTCGACAAGTGTAAACGTTAACGAACTTCGTAAAAAATTGAAAATCAGCACATATGGAAAACAATTCGGGTTCGAATCCCTACGTCTTGGTACAATAACCGGCTTAACGCCAGCTCAGATTTCAGGAAATCCGGGTGTTACCACAACACCGGTTAACCGGGATGGTGCAACTGCAAACCTTGCAACAAACCTTATTGATGTAAACCGCTACGATTATCAGGACGAGATTTTCAGAACTGGTTACGGAACAGACAATGCGCTATCCATCAGCGGCGGGAATGAGAAGACACAATACTATGCCTCACTTTCTTACATGAAAAATCAGGGAATTGTGGAAGGAACGGATTTCCAACGCTATGGCCTTCGCGTTCGTCTCGAACAAAGACTGGCCAGCTGGGCGAAACTTTCTGCGGGGATTACTTACAACAACAGTTTTTCTAACGAAAAGCCAAACGGAAACGTTTTTTACAGTCCGATAAACTCTATAAATATCACAAACAACATTTACGACATTACCAAACGGGATGCACAAGGCAATTTGTTGGGTGTAGAACCTACCCGTGTCAACCCCTTGACTACGGTGGAGGAAATGAAATTCACCCAAGCTGTGAACAGAACTGTAAATGATATCCAGCTGAATTTAACACCTCTTAAAGGTTTGAACATTGACTGGGTTTTCGGTATCGATGCATTTTCTCAATTGGGAAAAAATCTCATCCCACCATATCCATACGGAACGTCTTCCGGCTTACCTGCTGAACGTTACCCAAAAGGTTTTGCTGCAAATGTGAATGCAAATACTTTTTTATACAACAACGATATTAACATTTCCTACGAACGTGATCTTTCTCCGGATTTCAAGTTAAATGTAGCAGCGGGCACGAGTTACCAGAACAGCAAAACAGATATTTCAGCGTCCAACGGACAAAATCTTGCTCCGTCTTTTGAAACTGTCAATGGTGCGGCAAGTACGACGGTAAAAGCAACCTATGGACTTGATCAGTGGGATTTATTCGGCGTTTTCGGACAGGCAACTTTTGGCTATAAAAACCTTGCATTTATTACCGGAGCTGTGCGAAGCGATCGTTCTTCCAAGTTTTCTTCTTCCGAAGCCAATCAGGTTTATCCTAAATTCAGTGCAAGTTTTATTCCTTCCGACTTAGATTTCTGGGATAAAAATGGAGTCGGTAAAGTGGTCAATTCTGCCAAATTACGCTATTCCTGGGGAAAATCGGGAAACATGACAGGTATCGGTACTTATGACCGTTTCTGGCAATTCAACTCCGTTCCATTCCTTGGTCAGAACACTATTTTGCCAAGTGCGACACTGGCTAACGAACGCGTAAGACCTGAGTTTATGACGGAAAATGAAGGAGGTATTGATTTCACATTCCTGAAAAATAAACTGACGCTGGGACTTACCGCTTATACTCAGAAAATCACGGATCTCGTTGTAAACCGCGTTCTGGCTCCGTCATCAGGCGGAACAAGCATTATCAATAACGTTGGAGAAATGCAGAATAAGGGATATGAAGTGAGCCTGGGCTATACTCCCATTCAAACAAAGGACCTGACCTGGGACGTCAGTGTAATTTACAGCCAAAACCGTAACAAGATCACACAACTTGGAAGTCCGCTGGTAGCTTTAAATTCCGTGACCGGTGCGCCTTCCTATCTTGTTCAGGGCCAGGCTGCCAGCGTTTTCTATGGAACTTTCTTTGCCCGCAACGAAGATGGAACGCAATTCCTAACCGGGCAAGGACTACCGCAATCGCAGAAAGGTGTTCAGTCCGCCACGGATCCGCTGGCATATACTCCTTCGCCAAAAGGAGCAGATGGACAATTCTCAACCAATACAACGGTTAGAAAAGTCATTGGAAATCCTAATCCAAAATGGACAGGTTCATTCGTGAGTAATTTGACTTACAAACGTTTCGGTTTCCGGTTTTTGCTTGATGCTGTTCAAGGTGTGGATGTATTTAACGCAGACCGCAGAACTCGTCAGGGTGTTGGTATCGGCGATTATGCTGAAAGAGAATTGAAAGGAGAATTACAGCGCGGTTATGTCTACTCAATTTACAATACTGAGGAATGGAGAATTGACGACGCTTCTTTCGTAAAGCTTCGGGAGATCAGTTTATCTTATACACTGCCAAACGTGATTAAAAATGTGAGAAACATTAATATTGCACTCTCCGGCCGTAACCTGATTTCATGGGACAATTATGATGGCTTTGATCCTGAGACAAATGCGGGTGGTAACAGCGATTTATTACGTGGTGTGGATTTTGGTAATGTCCCAATTCCCCGTACTTATCAAGTGAAGATATCGGCTAGTTTCTAACCCACTCTATTAAATTTTGACATGAAAAAAACACTAATATATTCGACACTTGCCGCCTGGATGCTGACGGTTTCGTCCTGTGAACAAAAAGAATATCTCAATCCAAGTTCTGCCAGCGAAACTCAGGTTATCACGGACGTCTATGGATTAATTTCACTGGCCAACGGATTGCAATATCGCTATTCGGTAGGCGGTGCCGGCGTGACTTACTCCATGATTTCTGCCAATGGGTTAACCACAAAAGAACTTCTGGTATTAAATGCCGGAAATACGGATCTTGATTTATTGGGAAAAGGATCGGGGAACGTGCAGGGAAACAATGCGATCGTTTCCAATTTGTGGGCGCAGAGTCACCTGACAAAATCAAATGCTGACATTATTCTTAAAAATATTAATGTAGCAGCTGACCCCGCGTTGAAAAGTGGATTAACGGCATACGCTTCTATTTTCCGTGCCCTTGCATTGGGTGCGCTGGGTGAATTCTGGCAGCAAGCACCAATCGGAACCGCAACCAACATCGCTTTCAATACGCGGGAAGAAGTTTTAAAGGAGGCCATAACAACTTTGGAAACGGCAGCAACTGCAATTGCCGCAACAGCACCATCCGCTGATTTTACGACCCGCGTTGTGAACAGCATTGATATGCCAAATACGATTCAGGCTTTGATTGCGCGTTACAGTCTGATGCTGGGCGATTATGATAAAGCACTTGCTGCAGCAAACAAGGTGGATCTGACTAAAAAATCGGCCTTCAATTTTGACGATGTAAGTCAAAACCCGATTTTCTTCAATTCATTTGGAAACCGGAATGTTACCGAACCCGTCAATACTTCCCTGGGTTTGCCAGACGCATTAAAACCGGAAGCCGGAGACAAACGTGTTACATTCTACACGCAGACAGCTGCTCCGACAAGAAACCTTGGCACTGGCTTTTTCACTTCCAATACGGCTCAAATTCCGGTATATCTTCCGGGTGAGGTTACCCTGATCAAAGCGGAAGTGCTGGCAAGAAAAGGAACAATTGATGCGGCGGTTGCGGAACTTGACAAAGTACGTACTAAAACAACAGACGTCTGGGGAATCGGCGCAGCTTTACCTGCCTACGCGGGCGCGAAAGACGCCGCTTCTGTTCTTACCGAAATTTATAAAAATCGCGGAATTGAGTTATTTATGTCTGGTTTGAAACTGGATGACAGCCGCCGCTTCGGCCGTCCGGCAACGGAACGCAACCGCGACTGGTATCCATATCCTACGAACGAACGTCAGAATAATACAAGCACTCCGGCAGATCCGGCTAATTAGGAATCAGTTATTTAATCAAAAAGGCAGAAGCAGGAATTCACTTCCCCTTCTGCCCTTTTTTATTTCCGGCCTGCACCGTTTCTGATTTAAGACGGTTTACTGATTTCTTTTAACCGTTATACCTCAGGTAATTTTATTTTCATGGCTAATAGATAACAGGTTGTCTTTGGTGGAAATCGTGGTCCCGATAATTATCCGGACCACGATTGGATTACCTAGCAACCTATCCAGTATGATTCATAAATGAAATCTAATGGATTTCTAAAACTAAAAAACCAGTGCCAGATTATAAGTATTTGATTTTCAGGTTTCTAAAATAAATAAATATCGAAAAACTGTGCGATACTGAACATTCAGTGTTCGGTTTCGCTTTGGAAAATACACATTCACAAAATTACGTCCTAAACAAAAAATGTGGACTTCACCGACAAACTTGTCAATGAAGTCCACACAATTTTTGAATATAATTTCGCTATAATTTAACTTCTCCCTCATCCATTTCCTGCCAATATTTAATCCTGTCTGCTTTCACTTTGATCATCGCAACGCCGGGAGTATCCAGCCCCTTCTCAAACCATTGTTCAAGCTCTTTGATCCAGTGATCTTCCATTTCTGCCCGGTCTGTTGTAACGGCAGCTTTTCCGGTCACAGAAATGAAAATGTCCTTTTTGCCCTGAAAAGTCAGGTTAACGTGATTATCTTTTTCAATATCTTTCACCGTCCTTGAACCCTTCCATGTGAAAAAATACGAATTCCCGTCGTACTCGACCTGTCCGTTATTACTCATCGGACGAGATCCCAATGCACCGTTCGCGGTTGTTGTGGTCAGCATACAAAGGTCAATGTCCTTCATAATCTTGCTAACGTCCTTTAGTGTTTTATCAGCCATAATGTAGTTTGTCTTTTATAGCACCTTGCAAACAAAACAATGCCAGACTACCAGCGGCTGATCGGAGGAAATATTTACACAAAACGCTGACTTACAGAAATTAAGAAATCGTCCGTTTTAACAAAATCAGGAGCGTAAAGATTTAACAGGATTCATCAGAGCAGCCTTAATCGCCTGAAAACTAACGGTTGCGATTGCGATGATGCTTGCGATTGAACCCGCCAGAGCAAATCCCCACCAGGGAATTTCGATCCTGTATGCGAAGTCCTGAAGCCATCTGTCCATCGCATACCAGGCAACGGGCACTGCGATCAGTATTGCGAAGAAAACCAGTTTTATGAAATCAACTGAAAGCAGGCCGACAATACCGCTTGCAGATGCTCCCATCACCTTACGGATACCCACTTCGCGCGTTCGCTGGGCGATACTGAATGCGGATAAACCTAGCAAACCGAGACAGGAAATAATAATTGCAAATGCGGCAAAACAGATGAAGAGCTTTCCAAACCGCTGTTCATCGCGGTACTGATTATCATACGTTTCATCCGCAAAAAAATATATCAGGGGCATATCAGGCATCAGTAACTTCCAGGATTTTTCAAGATTTGCTATACTTTCAGATACATTTTTTCCTGAGATATTTAATGTCAAATAAGTAAAAAAGCCGGGTGCAATACGCAAAGTCAGCGGTTGCACTTTTTCCTGAAACGACCTGAAATGAAAATCTTTTACCACCCCAATTACAAGTCCATTTACATTTAACTGAGAAAATCGCTTCCCCAAAACATCCTTTGGATCAGAAAATCCAAGACTTCTTACAGCGGTTTCGTTTATAAGAATTGCTTCTTTCAAGTCCGTGCTGAAATCTTTTGAAAACGGCCGGCCGGCCAAGACTGAAATTCCATATTGTTCGATAAAATCGTAATCAACAAAATAGGTATCTGACTGAAATTCCTGCATTTCTTTCGCAACATTTTCGATTTGTGTTGGAAAAAGATGATTGGCACGACCGGGAATACTGGAAGAAATACTGGCCATCGTCACACCGGGAATTCTTGTCAGTTTGTCTTTAACGGATTCCTGATGACTAATAATCTCGTCGTCATACTGAAAATCAATTACTAAGTTATGCTCCTTCCTGAACCCCAGTACCTGATTTTGCATAAAATGGAGCTGCTGATACACGACAATCGTCGCTACAATCAGAATGATAGAAATTGAAAACTGAGCGGTAACGAGCACTTTTCTAATAGCAACTCCTTTCGCAGAAGAGACAAATCCGCCTTTAAGGGTACTAACCGGCTGAAAATGTGACAGAAAAAATGCAGGATAAATACCTGAAAGCAACCCGATAAAAATAGCGGCAGAGAAAAGAATCAGGATGTACTGAATATTTTCAAAAATACCTGAATTCACAACTTTTCCGGTGAGATCATTAAAGAGCGGAATCAGTAAACTGCATACCAAAATGGATGCAAAAAATGCCAGTAAAGTCAGCGATACCGCTTCAACCAAAAATTGAAAAATAAGCAATTTACGCGTCGTCCCAAGTACCTTACGGACACCGATTTCTTTGGCGCGCTGAATCGAAAGTGCCGTTGTCAAATTGATAAAATTGAAACAGGCGATGAACAGAACAAAAGCGGCAACAAAAGAAAATATATACACATGGCTCCGGTTTCCGCTAACAGAAGTTCCCGCCTTTGAGCCTCTCGGTTTCGCATCCAGATAGACGCTTTTAAGTGGTTCAATGCCCAGAGAATATTCTCCCAGCTTTTGATCGATATGCGTTTTTACAAAATCCGGAAACTTGGCTGTAAGCTTTGAGGCCTCGTAGTTTTCTGGCAAAACCAGATAGGTATAGAAGAAAAACCGTTTCGAATTTCGCATCCATTCTTCTCCCAGAGTAGACATAGAAACCAGCATATCAACCCGGAAATGAGAATTTTGAGGAATATCTTTCATAACCCCCGTGACCTGTGCCCGTTCTTTTCCATTAACCAGCAAAATTCCTCCTACCGGGTTTTTGCTCCCAAAATATTTTTTTGCACTCGTTTCTGATAACACAATGGAATACGGAGCTTTCAAAATATTATCAGGATTCCCACTGATCAACGGGAAAGTAAAAACTGAAAATAGTGATGAATCAGCATAGGCAATTTTTTCATCCGCATATTGCTCCTGATCTTTTTGAATAATTAAATGATCCAGGAAAATTCTGGTTGCTGCCTGTACTTCCGGAAAAGCGGCCTGCACTGCGGGGCCCATTGGGGCTGTGGTGCTTAAATAGTCAATACCATTTGGCGTTTTTACATTGGTCACCAAACGATAAATACGGTCCGATTTTTCATGATACCGGTCGTGGCTCAATTCAAAAGAAACAAATGACAAAGCGAAATAACATACGCTCAAACCAACGGTCAGCCCGATGAGATTAATGACGGAAAACCCTTTTTGTTTCCAGAGATACCGGAAAGCTGTGACGAAATAATTCCGGAACATGACGTTTTAGTTAGTTAATAGTATGTCAAAACATATCAGGCAATTTCCTGGCTTCTCACTCCGATTTCAAGGATTTCACAGGATCTTTTAAAGCAGCTGAAAACGACCTATAACCGACGGTTACCGCCGCAATGATCAGCGTAGTCGTTAACGAAAGAAGAAAAACACCCGCACCGAATTCGGCTTTGTATTGAAAATCCTGCAACCAGGTATTCATCACCCACCATGCCAAAGGTGCTGCGACAATAAATGCAACGAGCAGTAAGCGTACAAATTCCTTCCCAAAAATCCATACGATATTTCCAATGCTTGCTCCAAGCACTTTTCTCACACCAATTTCTTTCGTTTTCTGAGAGGCCATAAATGACACCAAACCATATAATCCCAGACATCCTATAAAAATCGCGATGCCGGCAAAAACCTGGATCAATTGCAGCATAAGGTTATCTGTCTGATAAAATTCGGCAATTCGGTCGTCCAGAAATTCGGATTTGTAAACATATTGAGGGAAAGTTTCGCTCCACAATTTTTCGATAGATTCGAGTGTAGGCTTCATATTGCGAGCGTCAATATTAACCGCAAAATTCTGGTAATTTGTATAGTCCGAGACAATGCAAATCGGCATAATACTTTGGCGCAGGGAATAATTGTGAAAGTCCTCGACAACACCGACGATCAAAGCTGAACTTTGTCCGCCATTTACGCTTAGTTTCTTTCCAATAATATCTTGCGGAGATTTCAAATTCAGTTTTTTTACCAACATTTCATTTACCACAAATTCACGGGCAGTATCTGACGGGACAATGTTCCGGCCTGCGATAATTTTCAGGCCAAAAGAATTAATATATTGATCATCCGCAACTTTCATATTGATAGAGAAAAGTTCGTCCTCCGGGCGGGAATCAAATCTCATCTTAACCGTTCTGTTTGAATTTGCGGCCGGTGCAGCAAAACAAAAAGTGTTACTTCCGACACCGGAAACTTGCGAAATCTTAGATCTCAGCGTACTCATTTTAGAAATATCTTTTTCCGGCACCGGCAACATAACGACGGCGTCTTTTTTAAATCCAAGATCCGATTTTTGAGAAAAACGCATTTGGTTTGCAATAACGATTGTGCCAATGATCAGAATCTGAGAAATAGCAAACTGTGCTACAACCAGCCCTCTTCTCAATGTAAAACCGCCGGTATTTTTTTGTGAAAGTTTTCCTTTAAGCGCCATTATAGGTTGAAAGCCTGCCAAAATCAGACCGGGATAAGAACCGGAAAAGAAGGTAACTAGTAGCGTCAAGCCCATTAAAAACGTGAGCAAAGAAATATCGGAAAGGATAGAAATTGAAAGTTGCGCATTGAAAAGTTCATTGACATAAGGCAGAACTAAGTAACACAACGCCAAGGCTAAAATTACTGCCAAACCTGTAATCAGCGCTGTTTCAGCAATAAATTGCCAGAAAAGTTGCGACTTCAAACTTCCTAATACTTTTCTTACGCCAATTTCCTTTAATCGGCTCAGTGCTTGCGCAGTTGCTAGATTAATAAAATTGACACAGGCCGTTACAATTAAAAAAAGGCCGATGAATGATAGGGCCCAGAGGTTTTCCTTCTCCATAGTTCCGCCCAGTTCTGCATTAAAATGGATATCTGAAAGCGGTTGAAGTTTAAACTGAAAAATGACTGCATCTTTCGGGCTGTAATATTTTTTCGAAATTGCCGGAAGTGCCTTTTCAACACTTTCCTGCGTAATACCTTCCTTTAATAATACAAAACTTTGCGAGCCGGAATATACTCCTTCCCAGCTATCGTCTCTGGCCAGCCAGGCATTTTCATCTTTGAGGTTTTGATAAGAAAGATAAATTTCCTGACGACGGTCTGTCGTTACGGGCAAATCCTTCAAAATACCTGTAATCTTGTAGTTGGTACTGTTATTGATCCGGATCGTGTTCCCAATCGCGTTTGATTTTCCAAAGTATTTGATGGCAAGTTTCTCTGTAATGATTGCCGAATTCGGGTTGGCCAAAACAGTGCTTTTGTCACCTTCTAAAAGAGGAAAATTCATAATATCGAAAAACTCCGGCTCGGCGTATGCTAAACCTTCTTTTTCTTCAAATTTGAGATTGTCCTTTGAATTAGGGAGCGAAATAAGTTGCTGATCATATGTAACAACTCTTGCTGTTTTCTCCGCAAAGGCAAAATCGTCACGAAAGGCTTTGCCAAGAGGAGATGGAACGCCATTTTCCTGAAATATCTCTTCCTCGTGAAACTCGGTAATTAACCGGTAAATCCGATTTTCATGTGCGTGAAAATTATCAAAACTCAAATGATACCGGACGAGCATGAAAATCAGAAGGGCGCAGGTTATTCCCAAAGCCAGACCAAACACATTAATGAAAGTATATGACTTGCTACGCTGCAAGTTCCGGTATGCGATTTTGAAATAATTTTTCAGCATCATTTTTATTGGTTTGAATCTTTCCCGGTATCCAATTATTTTTTACTGATTTTGAGATTAGCAAAATCTCCACTAGAATCGGCACCGACCCAGAACCCGATTTTCCCTGTATTTTGATTACTCAATTGCTGAACAACCAAACTCGGCACGGCACTATGATCGACAAAAACCTTAACCTCTTTTCCCGTAATCGTAATCTTTGCGTGAAACCATTCGTCAGGGTCTGGCACAGGGGTTACCGGTTTTTCGTACTGATCAGGAAATTCTTTCCTCAGCTTCGGCCAATCGTTTGCCGGCAATGATATGTATTGTACCGAATGATTTTTTCGCTCCGTTTCCACCGCTTTAAAATTGAATGGCCGGAAATAGACCCCATCGTAAGTTTTGTCATCTTCGCCGTGAAAAGCAATACCGACAAAACTTTTCTGCGGCACATTTCTGCCTTTCAGATCAAATTCAATTGTACCCTCCGAAAACTCAATTCCATCTAACCAGGCGACACCTGCATTTGGTTTTTCATCCAGATGAATAACATTTTTCCTGTCTGCCGACTCTGTTAAAGTGGTTGTTCGGTTATAGGTTTTTATAGAACCCGATGTAAAAAGTTTTGCTAAATCCGGCTCGACAGACGTTTGAGCTCTAACCGTTAATCCGGCAAGCAGGAAAATAAATATTGAGATCCGTTTAACAGAAAGGAAATTCCTCATTTATTCAGATTTTAGAGATTTTACAGGATTCACGAGCGCCGCCTTGATACCTTGAAACATAATGGTGAACAAAGCAATCATGACCGAAATGCCTCCTGCAACGGCAAAAATCCACCATGAAATAGCAATTCGATAGGCGAAATCGCTTAACCATATCTTCATAAAATAATAAGTAACCGGACTCGCAATCAGTATCGCAATGATCACCAATAACAAAAAATCCTTTGATAATAATCCAATGATACTGGCGAATGAGGCTCCAAGCACCTTTCTGATACCAATTTCTTTATTGCGGTTTTCCACTGTGAACGTGGCAAGGCCAAATAATCCCAGACACGCAATCACGATCGCCCAGACCGATGCTGTTGTGAAAATCTGACTGTATTGTTTTTCAGAAACATACTGTTTATTGAAATTCTCGTCGACGAAGAAATATTCAAACGGATTTTCTGCGAAGTAGTTTTTATAGATCGTTTCAAGTTTCGCGATCTTGTCCTGCATCTGATCCGTGGTCAGGTTTACCGTAATGTACTCGCTGCTGTTTTGCGGATAAAAAATCATCGGATCGATCGCCTTTTGCAAGCCAGTATGATGGTAATCTTTCACAACCCCGACAATTTCAAGATAGCGTTCATCCCACTTCATTTTCGTATTGATCGCTTCCTCGGCAGATTCAAACCCCAGTTGTTTCACCGCTTTTTCATTTAGAATAACCTTGTCGTTTTTATTCCATTCGACACTGGTTTCCTGCGGTGTAAAATTCCGTCCAGCCTTTAATTTCAAGTCATAAACACTAAGATACTTGTCGCCGATAATAGCAAAAGAATAAGTTTTCAACTCATCTCCCGGTTTTGATTTTGGTTGTGTGAAACCTGATGTTGAGAAGTTATACCAATTCCCCGGAACACTTCCTGATAAGCAATAATCTTTAACATAACTCTGGCTGCTCAGATCATTCCAGAACGCCGCTTTCCTCATTTTATAAGTACTATCTTTACCAACTTCTGGTCCGCGAACAACCAATAACTGACTTGTTTTCACTCCAAGATTTTGATGCTGCATAAAACGCAGCTGACTGTAAATAACAATCGTAACAAGCATCAAAGCCACAGAAATACTGAACTGCGAAACCACCAGTGATTTCCTCAGAAAAGCGCCTTGCGAAGTTTTGGTAAGTTTGCCTTTAAGAATTTTTACCGGGTTAAAATTCGATAGTGCATAAGCGGTATAAACACCTGAAAGAACAGATCCGAGTAGAAAAATACCCAGGCCAATCGCCCAGATATAGGATGAGCCGAGCGTTTCCAGCGAGAGCTCTTTTCCGATCAGCTGGTTGAACAATGGTTGAAGTAAATAAACGAGCAGCAATGCAAATCCAAAACTTAACACGTTAACAAGACCAGACTCGCCTAAAAATTGTAAGATCAGGTTTCCAGGCGTGGCCCCGATAACTTTTCTGACGCCCACCTCACTAGCCCGTTTCATTGAATTTGCGGTTGAAAGGTTGATATAATTAAACCAGGCTATAAGCAGGATCAAAAATGCAATTCCTCCGAGTGTGTAAACATATTTCACATTACCTGTGGTTTGGTAAGGATCGCTCAGTTTATCTGATAAATGCAAATTTGCAAAAGCTTGTAAACGAAACTTTACACCATCCTTATCCTTCTTTTCTGCATCGCGATATTGGGTCAGTTTATTTTCAAGTCCTTTTATATCAACACCTTTATTTAACAGAAAAAACGTGTTAATATATTGTGATTGAAGATTATCAGGATCTGCCCAGTCATTTCCGTTTAAGTTGGCCGGATTTTCAAGCGTTTTCAGCGAAAAAATCATGTCAGGTTTTATATCCGAATTCCCGGGAGATTCAAAAACACCTTCCACGGAATAAGACAAAGTCCCAAACTGATTGGAAAGCGTCAGAATCTTCCCAATCGGATCTTCCTTGCCAAAATATTTATCGGCGGCCTTTGTTGTAATAAAAACGACTTTTGGTTCATTTAATGCTGTTTTATTTCCTTTAACAACATTAAAAGTGAAAAACTCGAAAAAATTTCCATCGGCATAACCAATATTATTTTCACGAAAAATCTCCGGTGTTCTACCCTCTTTTTTAACGATACCTTTTGCAATATCATCACTGAACCGGCAATACGATTTTATTTCATTGAAATTCTGTTTCACTCTTTGCGCCCAACCCGGCTCAACTTGTCCCCAGGTATTTCCCTTTACATCGAGATTAATAATCCTGTACATATCAGGTAAATCCTTGTGAAACTGGTTGACGCTTTTCTCAAAACTTACATATTCAAGAATCAGCAAAAACGCTGCGATGCCCATGGCAAGTCCGGCAATATTTATAAAGCTGTATACCTTGTTCCGAAACAAATTCCGGAAAGCGATTTTTAAATAATTCCTGATCATGGTCTGTTAGGTTAGGCTGAGAATAGTTCCTTCTTATTCTGATTTCAACGATTTTACCGGATTAGTCAAAGCCGCTTTAATGGCCTGTGAGCTGACGGTTAACAAAGCGATTACTACTGCCAGAACTCCGGCAATCACAAACATCCACCATTCCATGCTGATGCTGTAAGCGAAATCCTGCAACCATTTTGACATAACATACCAGGTCAGTGGCGTTGCGATGACGAGTGAAATCAATACCAGTTTCATAAAATCTCCGGAAAGCAAAGCGACGATACTGGTGACGGAAGCACCCAAAACTTTCCTTACTCCAATTTCCTTAATTCGCTGCTGTGCTGCAAAAGCTGCCAGACCAAACAACCCCAGACATGAAATCAGGATGGAAATAATCGTGAAAGAGTTTACAATCCGCGAGGTTCGGGCATCGGCTGAATAATTGCTCTGGAAATCATCATTAAGAAAAGTATAGGAAAACGGTTCGTCCGGAACTAAAGCTTTCCATTTAGCTTCCATGAATGGTAAAACGTTGCCGACATCCTTGGTACTGACATGCGTGACCATGTAATTAAAATTGTCATTATTCAGAAAAAAAGCGTACGGCTGGATGACTTTATGCAAATCTTCAAAATGGAAATCTTTAACTACACCGATGATTTCCAGCGAGCCGATTTCGTTTTCATTCATATTAAAATTGAGCTTTTGCCCAACGGATTTTTCCAGCGGAATACCGAATTTACGTAGCGTCGCCTCATTCACAACAATTTTCAGATTGGTATCTGCCGGAAAATCGGCTGAAAACATTCTTCCTGCTGCGAGTTTGAAATCCATCGTTTGCATAAAATCTGCTGCTACGCCATTCGTTTTTATCAGGCCGTCATCATTCACACTTTGCCCCGGAAGAAAAACGGACATATCACTTGGATTAAGAATGCCAGGATAATAGGAAGTCCCGGAAGCTGCCGAAATCTGGTTGTTTTGAAGCATTTCGTTGCGTAAAGCCGTGTATGCTTTTCTGGCTTCAGGGCTTCGGAAAGGAATAACAATCTGCTGGTCTTTGGCAAAACCGAGCGGCTGATCTCTCATGAAATTAATTTGTCCCTGGATGACCATAGTCGCCACCACAAGACCGATTGAAATAACAAATTGGAACACGACCAAGCCGCGGCGCAGTGCTGTTGCCGATACCGAATTGACGAATTTGCCTTTGATTACATCCAGAGGGTTAAATACAGACAAATAAAACGCGGGGTAACTTCCTGATAAAAGTCCCGTTATCAGCGCCAGGGCAATGAAAGAAATTGCAATTTCCGGTTTGAATAATTCTGCAACATGAAGTGTTTTATCTGAAAGCTGATTAAAAAAAGGCAGCAATACCAGAACCGAAATAACCGCCAGGATCAGTGCCAGAAATGTCAAAACCATCGATTCTGCCAGAAATTGACCGATTAATCCTCCTTTTCCTGCTCCCATCACCTTGCGAATCCCAACCTCTGCGGCTCTTTTGGCTGAACGTGCTGTGGCAAGATTCATGAAATTGATACAAGCGATCAGTAAAGTGAATATTGCAATGGAGGCCAGTACATACAAATAAGTAGTGCTTGTTGTCGCCCCGACAATTCTATCGATCTGGCTGAAAAGGTGAATATCTTTTACGGCCAGCAGATGCAGTTTTTTGTCAAAACCAGCAATTTTCAAATCTTTCCGGGCATATTTTTCAATGAAAGAAGGCAGTTTAGCACTGAATTTTTCTGCGCTGGTACCGGGTTTCAGCCGCAGATAAGTATAGAACATATTGTTGTTGGTAAAATCAATATCAGATTGCCTCAGATAATCACCAACCCAGCCGGAGTGAATGGAAACAAAATAATTGGCGTCGATATGCGAGCGTGCTGCTTCGTTATGAAATACACCTGTCACTTTAAAATCTTCGTTGTTTCCAGATCTCCCGCCAATTCGGATCGTTTTATTCAAAGCCGATTCATCGCCGAATAACTTATGCGCAACTTCTTCTGACAATACCACGGAATGCGGATCATTCAATGACGTTTTAGCGTCGCCTTCTATAAATCTGTAAGTAAAAACTTCGAAAAAAGTGGAATCAACGTGAATACCTTTTGTTTCATAAAATGATCTTTCCTGTTTTCCTGGCTGAGAGGTTTTCAGCAAGGTTTTATTTTCAAGAAAATTCTGCCAAAGTCTGGTTACCTGAATAACTTCGGGAAATTCTGCCTTTACCGCTTGTGCATAAGGCGCCGGAGCTCGGGGATTATCCATTTTCTCGCCGTTGGACTGGACATTTTCGCTACGCAGGAGGTATAAATCATTAACATGTTCCTGATGTTTATCGAAGGACGTTTCACTTAGGATATACAGTAACAGCAACATGCAGCACGTCATTCCGACCGAAAGGCCAAATACATTGATCGCGGAAAAAAGCTTGCTGGAAAGCAGGTTCCGCCAGGCGATTTTTAAATAGTTTTTGAGCATTTTTCTTTCAGGTTTTTCAGGCTAATTGATTTCCGGGATGGAGAATTTCTTCTTCTTTTTCGATTCTCTGCTATATTTTTTATCAACCCGTACGACGGCGAAAAAGCTGTCGGAAGGTACGCTATTCTGATTTCAGTGATTTTACTGGATTTACAACGGCTGCTTTTATTGATTCATAACCGGCAGTGATTGCGGCTACCATGAATGTAATTGCAACGGCAAGAATCATGATTTCTGCACCTATCGGGATTCGGTATTCATAATCTTCGAGCCAGCCGTGCATTACATACCAGCCCAGAGGCGCGGCGATGACGAAGGCAACCGCTATCAGCAATGAAATTTCCTTGCCGAACAGGCCGATGATATTGATGACACTTGCTCCCAAAACTTTGCGGACGCCAATCTCTTTTGTTTTCTGGGAAGCCATAAATTTTACCAGACCATATAATCCCAGACAGCCAATGAAAATCGCGATGAAAGAAAAGATCCTGATCAGTTTCAGCATCATGTTTTCCAGTGCGTAACTTTTGGCAATACTTTCATCCAGAAATGACTGTTCATAGAGATAATCCGGAAAGTATTCATTCCATAATTTCTCGACGCCTTTCATCGTCTGCTGAAGATTCGCTGTGTTTAATTTAATCGCGCAGGTATAGTTATAATCTTTGTAGCTGAAAATCGCGATCGGATTGATGTCGCTCTTAAACGAAGTATTATTCCAGTTTTTCAAAACTCCATAGATCGGTGCCGTCACACCCCAGACTTTAAGATTTTTACCGATCGCATCGTTTGGATTTTTCAAACCCAGACGTTCGACGGCTCTTTCATTTATTAAAAAACCACGTATGGTATCGCTTTTTGGAATATTTTTCCCGGCGACATATTGAAGACCGAACGTTTCGACATAATTGTCGTCTGCGTTTTTAGTATTCATACTCCACAGTTCATCCTTCTGACGTGTGTCAAATCGTACATTACTGTTATTGTTTGAACTGGTGGTCGGGAGGAACAAGCAAAAAGAAGCATCAGAAATACCTGGAATCGCTAGTAGTCTTTGACGAAAAGTACTCTGGTTTACCTTATCCGGTGTTGGAATCCGAACTTCCGCAATCCCTTTTGTTTCGTACCCGACAGATTTGGAAAGCATATAATCAACTTGGTTATTAACAACGAGCGTGCAGATTAACAAAAGCTGAATTAATACAAACTGAAATACGATCAGTCCGCGGCGCAGAGAAATTCCTCCTATCTGACGGGTCGAAATACTTCCTTTCAAAGCCAGAACCGGTCTGAAACCAGCAAGAATTCCACCCGGGTAAGATCCGGCCAGGAGTACCACCACGATAAAAAGGGACACCATAAAAATCCATAACAACGCATCGCCCCAGTTGATGTTTACCGGCCATGTTCCCGGTTGATCGAGCCAATTGTTGATATGGGGAACGACCAGAAAAGCAAGCGCCAAACCAATGACAAGTGCCGCAAAAGTGATCAATGCAGTTTCAGTCATAAACTGAATGAAAACCTGACTTTTTGTTCCTCCAACTGCTTTCCGGACACCAATTTCTTTCGAGCGCCTTAATGCCTGCGCAGTCGCCATGTTTATAAAATTAAAACATGCAGTCACAATAAGAAAAACTCCGATCACGCTCATAATCCAGATCCATTTCATTGGCATCGCTCCGTTGTATGTTTCCGAATGATGCATTTCTGAATAAGGAATTAAGGGGTGTGCGTAAAATTTGTACTCGTCGCCGTGATACTTTTTGTTTAGTGCCAGCATCTGTTTCTGAACACTTTTCAAGTCTGCATTTTCGGGCAGTAAAAGGAAGCAATACGTATTTGAGTTTACCCCGGACCAGTTATCGAGTCCACTTCCGCCATAATTAAATTTAGGATTGGCAACCAATGTCTGGAACGAGACGAAAAATTCATACGGTAAATCTGTGTTTTCGGCAGGATTGTCAACAATACCGGTAACTTCCAGATTAAGCTCGTTTTCCAGACGAACACTTTTTCCGATCGGGTTTTCTTTACCAAAATATTTCTGAGCCATTTTTTCGCTCAAAACAATCGTGTTTGGTTTCGAAAGAGCATTTTTGGGGTCACCAACCTGCCAGTGAGAATCAAAAATTGTAAAATATTCTGGCTGGACAAATGCCAGTACAGGGCTATCTTCTTTAAATTTTTTGACAGCTTTTCCGCTGTTATCCAAAGCGGCGAGAAAAGATCTGTATTTCTCAAAACACATCGTTGATTTATACTGAGGAAATTCTGCTTGCGTAGCTTTCCACATCGGCGCAGGGACACCGCGGGAATAACCCGTGCCATCCGAGTGAAATTCCGTCGTAATCTGATAGATACGATCAATATTTTTATGTGAATGATCGAACGATGTCTGGAAACGGATAAACCAAAAAACGATCAGCGCGCAAGCAAGACCAATTGATAAACCTGCAACATTCAAAAATGCATACAAGCTGTTGCGAGTCAGGTTCCGCCAGGCGATAGTGAAGTAGTTTTTAAACATAGCTAACAGATTTCTAAGGAGTTAAGGAATCCGGATTGAGATACCTCAGGTTGCTTTACAAGGTAGGTGAGGTAAATTTTATGCCAAAATAATATACTACTGATTATCAGATTATTAGATAGCTACAAAACAACAAAAGTGTCCGATAACGAACACTTTTGTTCAAGGTCGAACGCCTTGCTGAATAAGAGGATTTCGAAGATTTTTTTATTGGTTAATGCTCACAGAACCACCGCTTGCATGCAGATTAACGGGAATTCCACCACCATTCATTTTTCCCAGTACGCGGTCTTTTTCAACCTGACCGTCAAAATTTTTCAAACTTACCGTCACCTTATTTCCTCTAAGGTTAAGGTCCATTCCTTTGTCCATTGGCATATTGACACGTAAACTTCCTGCCGAAGTTGACAGATCTACAAGTTTCCCAATTTGAACAATATCCACTTCCATGCTGCCGCCGCTGGTATGCGCCTTCACACTTCCCGAAACACTGGCAAGACGAACAGAACCTCCTGAAGTCCCTGCATCCAGTGCTCCTTTGATACCGTCCCCTTTAATACTTCCGCCACTTGTATGCGCAGTAATATCACCGTCCAATCCATTTAAAGTAAGGCTTCCACCAGAGGTCTGAAGATTTATTTTTCCATTCAGTTCATTGGCTTTGATACTTCCGCCAGAGGTTTGTAACGTGATATCCTGTTTGCATTTTTCAACATCGATGCTTCCGCCCGAAGTTTGTCCGTTGATTACGCCAACAAGATCCGATACTTTCAGACTTCCTCCGCTGGTTCTGAAAGTCTGTTCACCGGTAAGGGAAGAAATACGGATACTTCCGCCGCTTGTTCTCAAATTTGTTGCAATGCTGCGTGGAGTATAAACTTTGAACGATATAGAAACGCTGTTTTTATCCCAACCTGCTTTGTTTTTGCGCTGCGCTGTCGCTTTTAGGCTGCTTCCCTCGGTACCAATAAAAATATCGAAATCTTCCAGTTTATCTTCGATTTCTTCCTTGCTCAGATTTACCTTTCCGTTCCAGTTATTCGGGCGCACGTACATTTCCACTTTTACACCGCTTGCCTGGGTTCCTGCCACTTCAATGGACCCGCCGGAAGTTTCGACTACAAGATTGGACACCGCTGCCGAGAAATTTTTAGAGACATATGGCTTTTCATCTGAATTCTGCGCGCAAGATGTGAAAGCGATGAACAGAGCAAATAAAAGGGGTAGTAATTGTGTCTTTTTCATGATCTAATAAGTTTCGTTTCGTATAGGATGTTTTTTTTCAAATGGAGGTTGCGTGCAGTTGGGATCATTTTAAATCTTTTTTTACCAACCCTTTATTTTATATCAACTGAAAATGAGTTTTAAAAACTAATTCACTCATTATTAAAAATTTATGTTCCTGTTAAAAACAAAAAAGTGCCCAATCCCGGGCACTTTTTTATGTACTATCTATAACCCTTACTTTCAATTTTTCCTTATCTCGTATATATCGATTTCGTCGTAAGCATTGGTTATACCCCAACCGCATTGCACATCGCGTTTCTTTCCTGTCAGGCTGTAACGAACGTGAACTTTTGTAAATGAATAGCTGCTTTCAATCTTGCCAAGCACTTTTTCAACCTCTTTAAGCGCATCATCACTTGGCAAATAATACAAAGTGGAATCACCCGACGGAAATTCGAAATGCCAGGAGCAGCCGTCCGTTGCAAGCATATTGATCCACTGACCGTCACTTTCAATGACCCCGACCTCCTTTTGAATAACTTTTTCATCCTGGCAGCCAATCCAGGCGAGCAATGCAAATAAAATGATTCCGAATTTCATGACTATTACCGGTCAAGCGTTATGTTATTTACACTCACCTTCTGTATACTTTTTTACGCCGTCGGCGCCAGCATCACATGCATTCCCGTAAGTTTGGCCATTGCAGCCACAAACAGGCATGTATATATCGTAACAAGCAACATCTCTTTTTTCACCGACGCAATCAGCTCCTGGCACATCATCTTTTTCTTTACAACTTCCAAAAGCCAGAAAGAAAAAGCAAACGAATATCTTTTTCATATAAGCACAATGAAACTTTTAGATAAGACTCGCCGGAAAGAAAAAAGGTTGGAAGCCAAGCCATTAATTGATAGAATCCGGAAAAATATTAATTAGTTAGAAACGACGCAAACCACTTCCCGGAATCTTTGACGATTCTTTCCTGAGTTTCATAATTGACGTAAACGAGGCCAAATCTGGGATGATATCCTTCCGCCCATTCAAAATTATCGAGTAGCGACCAGGCAAGATATCCCCCTACTTTCACTCCCTCTTTTTTTGCTTGAAGAATGCTTTTCAGATACTCCTGAAAAAACTCGACTCGTCTGATATCATTCACTTTTCCATCTTCCAGCAAATCTTCAAACGCAGCTCCGTTTTCAGAAATGATAATTTCTTTAACACCAGAATAGTTACTGAATTGTTTGAGGATATCATACATCCCGTCTGGTGCTACTTCCCAGCCCATGGCGGTAAGAGGGACATTTCTCTTTTTTGCGGGAATTTCTTCGAGCCACAAAACTGGTGCGAAATAAGAATGTTTAACAATAATGCGGAAATAGTTTTGCAGACCAATAAAGTCAAAGTCGAAAACCAGTTTTTCTTCATCACCCGGTTTCATAAATTTTTTGATCCCGTTTAAAAACGGGAAAACATCTGTTGGATATCCCAGGCCCAAAGCCGGTTCCAAAAACAAACGATTCATAATCGCATCCGCTCTTTGCGCTGCCCTAATATCTTTCGGCTTGTCAGAATATGCCTGAACATGAGAACAGGAAAGTGCAGTACCGATGTATGCGTTTTTCACCTGATCGCGGATAATTCGCCCTCCTTCCGCATTGCACAGGGCGAGGTGATGTACAACAGGCAGGAAGTTGAATACGCCCTTTTTTCCGGGGGCGTGCATACCGGTTGTATACCCCAAACCAGCAACAGCTGTCGGCTCATTTAATACGATCCAGTTTTTTACCCTGTCGCCAAATTCAGTGCTGCAAAGTGTCACATATTCAGAAAACCAGTTAACAATCTCACGATTTTTCCAACCGCCACGATCTTCCAGTGCCTGCGGCAAATCCCAATGATATAAGGTGATCCAGGGTTCGATTTCCAAATCGAGGCATTTTTCAATAATTCGATTATAAAAATCGATTCCTTTTTGATTGATCTTGCCAGTTCCTTCCGGTAGAATCCGCGACCATGAAAGTGAAAACCTGAATTCTTTAAAACCAAGCTTCTTCACCAGATCGAGATCGCTCTCATATTGATTGTAAAAATCACATGCGATATCGGCATGATGGCCATTTTTAATTTTACCTTTTTGTTTGGTAAAGGTATCCCAAATCGATGGCCCACGCCCATCGTCAGCCACAGCACCCTCGATCTGAAACGCAGCAGTTGCTGTTCCCCATCTGAAATCTTTCCCGAAATCACTGGCCGTAAATCCATCCTTTTTTACATCAGGAATGATCAACTGTTCAGACAGGGTATTTAAATTATCAACATTAAACTCTTTCAAAACTCTCACTAATTACATTCTGTACAGGAAGTTAGCAACGCAAAACTAAACTGAATAATTTCCTGAAAGGTAACAATCTGTTAATGTTATGAAAAACTTAACATTGGAAATGCCCGAATACTCAAAACGAGGTCATTTCCTGAAATCTGTTGAACAAAAAATTCCTTCACCTGTACAGGACAGACGAAGGAATTTGAAACTAATAACGCTATTCAATTATCGTACGACCTGAATTCTTTGTTTGGTAACAAGGCCGCTTATTTGCTTAAAGGTTACGATGTAAGTTCCCTGATCAAGGCTGCTGATATCAATATCATTGCTGCCCGGAACGAAGTCTCTTACTTTTATTCCTCTCACATCGTAGATCTGGATGCTTGCAATTTTCTCAACACCCGATTTCAGTTTCATGAAGTTTGAACTTGGATTCGGGTAAAGTACTGCCGATTCTTCCGTTATGAAATCTTCACTAACAATCCGGCTATAAGCGAAAGTCAGGTCATTATCAATCATTCGCAGACGATAAAGGTTGCTGCCATTTGAAGGATTAGTATGTGTATAGCTGTAAGTCTTGATAACATTGCTTTCACCTTCCGCTGCTACAACACCAAGTATTTCCCACTGCTTCCCGTTCAGGCTATGTTGTACTTCAAATTCTTTGGAGTTTGTCTCCATGGTAGTTTTCCAAACCAGAGAGGCGGCATTTCCTTCTTTCTTCACACCAAACTCTGTAAGCGTTACTGGCAGAGGCGTTCCTCCAATGATTGACAGACAGCCAAGATCGAATATGAAGGTATCGCCATTTGAAACCAACTCCACAGAAACATATCTCGTATTTTGCGGCGCTCTTTCAGCTACTGTATATTTTTGAAGACCTACCGTTGCGGCACTGTAAATTTTTGTAACAGCAGTTTCTTTGATAGAAATCTCCCCGCGGTCAGCATTTAAAAATCTTAATCTAAGTTTTTGACCGTTTACAACGTTAACTCCTGCATAAATTGAGAAAGTAACAGATGATCCCGGATCAGCACTTTTCTCCTGGGCAATTGTAGATTTATTGATCAATTTACCAGACTTCGTTCCACAAACTACGTAATCTTCTGAAGTCTCGAAACTACCTGCAATCTTCGTCCAGTCACCCGTACCGGTTTCAAAACTTGGATTAAGCAATTTGTTATCGTTACATGTTTCACAAACCGGTACCGAAATGGTCAGACAAGCTGCATCAACCTTTAAAAAATCTCCATTAGAGCTTCCGAAAACTCTCACATATTTCGCACCGGCAGGAGCAGTTGCCGTTAAAGTGTATTGGGTCAAACCAGCATTACTTGTTTTAGGGAATGTTTCAACTGACTTATTCAATGTTTTCGAATCACCCTGAACGATCGTAGTTCCGTCTGACATCACAAATTGCAACTTAAATGTTTGAGCGTTCTGGTTGTGATATCCACCCCAGATTGTCAAAGTGGCGCTACTACCTCCGGCGATTCTTACATCTTGCCAGAAACTTCCTGCACCTGAGACAAGTCCGTTTTTGCTTCCGCAGACAGCATATGCGTCATCCCACGTAAAGCTTCCGTTTGTTGACTCCCAACCTGCTGGTACTTTCTTGCTTCCAACCGTTGTGTAATCTTCAAAGCTGCCATTTTTTAACATGTTTGCAGTACAGCATGCCACAGGAGGAACTGTCAGCTGAACACAACCGCCATCTATTTTAAAGTAATCTCCGCTTCCCGAAGTTGCTTCAACACGAACTTTCGTTGTGTTTGCAGGCGCAGTACCATTCAAAGTATATTTTTTCAGGATAGGCTGACCTGATGGAACGATGTCAACATCCCAATCTACATCCACACTTGTGGAAGTCAACAAATTATTTCCGTTATAGAACGAAAGTTTAAATTTCTGCCCTTTTTCCTTGTGGTAACCACCAAACATGGAGAAGTTAACGAAGGTACCCGGATTTACTAAAATGTCTTGATAAATGCTACCAGCACCTGTAAGCACTTGTGCCTTTTCACCGCAAATGTCATAGTACGTGTTTGAATTCCATGTTCCCGTTGTAGTCCAGGATGCTGTATTGCCATCTTCGAAACTAGCATTTTTCAACACATTACCATCGCAGGAACAACTTACAGCAGGAGCTTTAAGCGTCATACAAGCGCCGTCAACTTTAAACCAGTCACCATCGGCCGAAGTGGCTTCTGCACGTACAAAAACTGCGTTTGCAGGAGCTGTACCGGTAAATGAATATTTTTTCAGAATAGGCACGTTAGAAGGAGCTGTATCGACGTTCCAATCCACCGCCTTAGACTGAATAGTGCTTGTGATCACATTTTTATCCGAGTCTAGAAATGACAATTTGAATGTTTGAGATTTCGCTTTGTGATATCCACCCCAGATCGAAAAGGTAACTTCTGTATTTGGGACAACCTGAACATCCTGATAAATCGATCCTTTGTTTTGCAGAACAGCAGCGTCGTCACCACAAACGGCATAGGTACCGTCAATTCCCCAGCCTGTCGATTTCGTCCAACCATTGAAATGATCTTTATCCTCAAAACTTGGATTGATCAGAACGTTTGTTGTACAGGTTGCGCAATCACCTTTTGGTCTTGTGGTCGTCGTTGGAGAAGAACTTAGTGCAGCTTCGTTTTCAATTATCTTTTCAGCTTCGAGGTCGTTGAAAGCTAAGACAGGCTTAACCGATATGCATAGCAAGACTATGCACAAGGCAATTATGGATTTAAAAGTTTTCATGTAGTTGTATAGTTTTAAACAAATGGGAATTGATTAGAAGTAAGATTTTAAGTATTAGACAAAATGGGAAAAATTCTATGTGGCAGTAAACCATATGGAATTACCGGCTTGAAAAAAAATGGTCAGTTGAAAAATTTGCTATGGCCTCAAACTGAACAAATAAACGTTTTAGCAACTTATGTACGTTCCTATTGGAAACGATGAAAATAACATGATTACAGAGGCAAATGTAAAATAATTTCTATTTAAAATTCAAGCCATTTTTTATAATAAAATTTATATTTCAAGGCTCCAAAAAGTACCTCTACCATCAAAAATGAAGTACTTCTACAAAGAAAAACAAAGTACATCTATACTTATTTTACATTATAATTAGTGATTCTGATGTTTAGCAAACAATAATTTATGTTTAGCATGGACGAACACAATTTTCAGCCTGGATTCGTTGCAGATGTTACTTTTCTAATAAACCTGTCTGGTAACATAATGATGAAATTTGCTCAAATTCGCCCTTGAATCTTCCTTTAAAGCATAGTCGGGGAATAAAATATTTGTGGTGTGAAATCATGGAAAATCACTAGATAAATAACGCCAATAAACGTGCTTTCATCATGGAATAATGCAAGGATCCACCTAAATCCTAAGAACTAGGGACGACTAAAATATAGCAACTGAGAAACCAGTGATGCACACCACAACTTATAGGAGTAAATAACTTTTAACTATATACGTCAGTGAAGCCGTCGGGAGGTAACTGATTTGCCAAAGGTACCTTCGTTCATAAGAAAGTTGTTTGATAAAATGCAATTTTAATTTCTGCCCTATAACATCGGGAGTCTTTCAGCACAGATTAAAGGCAAAATTGTTGTTCCGTTATGTCAAAAAATGAATGAAGTATAATGCTTTGTTTCACTTAAAGTTGTAGCGAAATTTATTAGAAGCTCATGTAGAACTGAATGGATTGTTATATACGTCATAACTGGTAAACGTAGTACCAGAAAACAGATTATTATTTGAAATTTTTTTTCGTTTTAATGATCATTTAATACATAATTTCGATATTCTACATGAATAATTATCATAAATTTTCATGATCCTGGTCATATTTAGTTACTGAACCAGAGTTTTCTCCTGGCAAATTTTACCACCAGAATGGAACGCTGATTTTATTTCTCAAACAAAACCAATTAATAACTGAAATATTTATAAATGACACCCGGAAAATCAAAAAGCAAACCTATTGACAGGTTTGCTTGTTTCTTAGTATTAATTATGACAGCTAATTCTACAATAAGAACCAGACCTGAAAAGTTTTCAGGCTGCCACAATAATCTCTTTTACGCCAAAAATATCTCTTAATTCACTCAGGGCTTTTCTGATTCTGGATTTTACGGTGCCAAGCGGTAGGGATAATTTCGCCGAAACTTCCTCATGCGTATACCCCTGAAAATAAACCAGATCGATTAATAAACTTTTCTCAGGTAACAGCCTCTGAACAATTGCCCGTATATCAATTGTTGAAGGTATTGGATTAAATATAACACCCTGCGTCAGGTCTGCTTCCTGTACATGATCCCAGTTAACTGACTTTGCCAGCTTAACATCCAGCCTGAGGCGGTCTATGGCCGTGTTGCGCGCCACGTTTAAAATCCAGGTAAAAAGCGTACCTTTTTCTACATTGTAACCACTAATATTTTTCCAGATTTTTAAAAATGCGTCTTGCATAACGTCAGCCGCCTTTTCCTCATCTTTTACTATTTTTAAGATAATACCATAAAGTGCAGGAGCATAATGATCATACAAATACTCAAACGCATCTCTGTTGTTGTTTTTCAAAGAAGAAATAAGTTCTTTTTCTGTGTAAGTAAATTTCCTTGTCATCTTTTCTGGTATTGTTAACAATCTTGTGGAACGTAAGGTAGTGTCTGCGGACAATCACTTATGTAAAAATTATGTTCCCGAAACAAAGTGTCGAAAAATGGGTAATTATTTCCCACCAATCTGTGGAAGATTTTAAGCTTACAACTGCGAGCTCTAACCATTTCCACAGATAATTGATGAATAAAATACCAGCAAATTAATTGACTTATAGTTACTTTACACTAATGACATCAACAGTATCAAATTACCCGGAACGAATGAAACCCTTATTGAAAGTCCTGACTTTAGTTTTCCTGAGTTTAAATATTTCAGCTCAGCCATTAATGGACAAATCGCTGAAAACCGATAAACATCTGACCAATAAACTGACAGAAGTTTTTGCCGGATTTAAAGGCAACGCGGGTGTATATGTACGAAACCTGAAAACAAACAAAGTTGCCTCAGTTAATTCTGACAGTATTTTTCCCACAGCGAGCATGGTCAAAATTCCTATTATGGTGGGCATTTTTGACAAGATAAGTAAGGGAGAATTAAAGTTTGACCAGGTTCTCACCTATCGTGATTCGCTGAAATATGATGATGGAGTCGTGGGTTCTTTCCGGGACAGCACAAAAATCCCGATGCCCAAAGTAATACATCTTATGATTTCGGAAAGTGATAATACAGGAAGTTTGTGGTTGCAGGCTTTGGCAGGAGGCGGAGCGGCGATTAATCAATGGATGGAAAATAATGGATTTGAACACACACGGGTAAATTCCCGAACGCCCGGCAGGAAGCAAGCACAGGCTACCTTTGGCTGGGGCCAAACGACACCCAGGGAAATGGCTGAATTGATGGTAATGATCCGTCAGGGCAGGGCGATCAGTGCTGATGCCAGCGAGCGAATGTACAGATATCTGGGTATGCAGTTCTGGGACGGAGAAGCGCTTTCTCAGATTCCGTCAAATGTTAAAACCAGTGCGAAAAGCGGGGCTGTCAATCAGGCAAAATCAGAGGTTGTTTTCGTACATGCGCCTCATGGCGACTATGTATTCTGCATTACCACAAAAAATCAACAGGATCAGCGCTGGGAAAGAAGCAATGAGGGTTATGAGTTAATCAGAAAAATATCTGAAACCATCTGGAATCATTTCGAACCGAAAAGCAAATGGAAACCGGTTAAAAATTATGAAAAATGGTGGTTTTAAAACAAAATTCCTGGTTGTCAGTCTGACAACCAGGAAAATAAACTATTAAACCGTATCAAATCAGTGAGATTCACTGGATTCGATACCCAAGATTGTGAGTCGGTAAGGTGTAGCTGAAACTTTGATTTTATTAACTTTTGAAAAATCACTGATATCAATTTTCAATAACTCACCACTTTTGGGCTGGGTTACATATAAATATTTTGACGTCGCTTCGATCTGAGGTTTTTGTGTTTCATCCTTTGCTGTCACCGGAATAATGTTTCCACTTTTGACAACAGCGTTTGTTTTCAGATCATATACTTTAACCTCACCGCTGTGCAAAAGCGCGATCAGTTTATTTCCGGCATAATCTACTTTTACCTGAATTAAATCAGTGCTTTCGATTACCGGAGTCACTTTATCCGTTGCCGGATCTATCAGGTATGCACCGACCGCAGCAGTGTAGCCGACAAATTTACCGGCTCCTTTTGCTTCTAAAATAGACCCGAACCATGCGGTTCCGAACGTTGAAGGATGAGCAATCAAATGCTGTTTCCCAGTTGGTTCCACGGCTAAAATCCCACTGGAAGAGCCGAATAGAGAAATTTTACCGTCACTCGCATTTCCATGAATCCCTTTTGTCTGAACAGTCGATTCGAAAAGAGTTTTCCCTGTTCCGTCAATAATTTTCACACGCTCCGGCAAAGTGCCGGCCACTGAACCATCTTTTACAGTGATTGCGTAGGAGCCATTATCAAATTTTGTCATCGCCCCATGATGGGCAACATTTCCGGCACTTACTGTTTTCATCTTTGACCCACCCACGTGAAAATCAGCCTCTTTGGCAATACTTAACGTTCCGTCGCCATCGTTGAATGTGATTATTTCATCACCTTTACTTTTAAAATGCGTCGGCTTGTTTCCATCGCCTATCAAAGCACCAAACTTCGGAGTACCTTTTACATCCACGTGATCCCCATGGCCTTCGAAACCAGTATCAAATAATTGAACAAAGTTGTTTGCAGTACTTACCACTGCGCCAAAACGTCCCGCCTGAGTTGGATATAAGGCTGCTTTGGGATATTGTGCCTGGAAAGATTCGACAGAAAGTTTTACAGGATCAACCAACGAAAGTTCTTTCGTAACCTCATCATTAACAAGAATACGGACAAACTTGTATTCTGTTTCTTCAACCGGCGCAACCACCTCTTCATCATCTTTCTCGCAGGAAGAAAAAGCTGAAATAATAAAAATGGCTAACAGAGTTTTGAATAAATTCCTTTTCATAAATGAATTTTTAAAATGCAACAATGATGCAAATATATAAACTTGCATCATTGTTGCAACAAAATATCAAAGGAATTTCTGAGTTTGGGTAGTTACAACTATTGCCAGAAATTGTCATTGTACTCAGGCCCAGTCATTTGTAGTCATGTATAGACAAAAAGTGGTCAGGAATTGCTGCCTCGCGACAAACAACCTCCGACCACTTTATGAAAAAATGACCATCTCAGGCAATTTCCCTACGCCATCGCCCTGCTATGCTGCAAAAATCTTCTGCTTTCTTTTTTGACGAAGGTAATGGGGACGTATTCGTCGTTTGGGGCGCCAATATAGTATACTGCCCAATCAGGATCCTGGTGAGCCAGCATTTCGCTGATACAATCCGCCCGGTGACCGGCTGGGTTGGAGCAGTTGTCCCAATAAAAAAGTTCTACACGATAGTGAAGTTGCTCTTTTAAACCATTAACCGTTACCTCAATTTCGATCTCATGTCTTCCTGGAATAGTTGGGATCGGTATAGCTATATGACTCATATAATTGGATGTTTAAATTGTTTTTAGTCTGCTTTAAGTGATTTGACAGGATTCATGAGCGCTGCTTTTACACTTTGGAAACTGATCGTCAGCAACGCGATCACAATGGATATTACGGCGGCAACAGCAAAAATCTCCCAGGAAACAGCAATCCTGTACATGTAATTTTGCAGCCATTTGGTCATGGCATACCACGCCAGCGGCGTCGCTACGGCGATTGCGATAAGTACCAGTTTGAGAAAATCTTTTGACAACAAATTGACCAGCGCAAAAACCGAAGCACCAAGGACTTTCCTTATTCCGATTTCTTTGGTTCGCTGCTCTGCTGTGAATGCGGCAAGGGCAAAAAGACCAAGGCAACCGATAAACAGAGCCAAACCCGTAAAAACACTCAAAACTTTACTGGTTTTTGCTTCGGATAGATAAAGCCGTGAAAATGAAGAATCCAGAAAATCATGCTGGAAAGGTGCATTGGGAACAGCAGCTTTCCATAAGGTCTGGACTTTTTGGATGACAGCTTTTTCCGAGCCTGGCGTCAAACGGACAGCAACGTTTGAATCCCAGGTCTGGTAACTTTTGGAAGATTCATTAAACAAGGCGACGGGCTCAATAGCCAGCTTGACCGAACCATTGTAAAAATTTTTCATGACGCCAACTACCTGAAAACGCTGGTTTCGGTTACCAGGATAGCGCATCCATTTACCCAGTCCGTTTTCCCAACCCATGGCTTTAACCGCAGCTTCATTCAAAATAACGCTGGTAGAATCACTGCCTGTGTTAGATAAAAAATTACGCCCGGCAATAATTTCTATACCCAAAGTTGGTATAAAGTGGACATCAGTCATGAATGAACTGAGCAGAACACTCTTTGCCACCTCATGTTTTTGATCTCCCTGTTCCGGCTCGTAATAATCTCCAAAACTACCCTGAGAGGGTAAATAAGTCGTATAACTTGTGGTTAAAATACCAGGAATCTGCGCCAGTTGCTGTCGAAAAGATTCTTTTGCTGACGCATTTCCCAAATGTCGCGCATTTTCGATGATCAAAACATTTTCCCGTTTAAGGCCAGGAGAAACATTTGTTGCAAATTGAAGTTGCTGGTACACAACGAACGTTCCCAGCATAATGACCATAGAGACCGAAAATTGAAATACGACCAAACCATTCCGGAACAGTGCATGTCTTCCGGTTGCGGCAGAACCCGTAATTTGAGAAATGCCAATACTTTTAGATCTTGAAAAATAAAATGCAGGATATAAGCCGCAGGCGAAACCCGTGATAACAGGCATCAACAGTACAAATGGCAGAATCTGGTAAGAATAAAGATCCGAATTGCTAAGCCGAAGTCCTGTTAATTTATTGAAAAACGGTAAGGCCAGCGAGGTTAATACAAAAGCCAGAAGCATCGCTATGAAACTGAATATCAGCGATTCTGTCAGAAACTGTCCTACTAAAATATTCTTATCCGATCCCAAAGCGCGGCGAATTCCTACTTCCCTGCTTCGTTTCACCGATCTGGCCGTGGACAGATTTATGAAATTCATACACGCTAATAAGAGAATTAACCCACCAACAATTGCGAAAATATTGACCTGCTGCTTATCTCCCAATGTCGTCAATCGTGAATAAAACCCATCAGCATTAAGATGAAGCGCTTTTAAAGGGATAAGTTTCACATCCAGTCTGTCCCCTTTTTCAATCTGTTTCAAAAAATCCTGACCAATGCGTTCATAAGCTGCCGGAGCATACTTCCGTATCATTGATGGAAATTTAGCTTCCAGAGAAGCGAGCGTTTCCTGAGTCGGTTTTGTTTTAAATTTCGCCCAGGTATCAACCTGAAGCCAGATCCAGCTCCACGAAAAATTTTCAACAACATGAAAATCATTCATCGGCAGTAAAAAATCAAACTGAACAGACGAAGTAGAAGGAAGTTTTTTAACGACCCGGAAATTGTAAAAACGCGGCCATTTACTTCAAGTGCCTGGCCTACCGGAGATTTATCCCCAAAATATTTTTTAGCTGAGGTTTCCGTCAAAACAAGGTTTCCGGATGTATTTAAAGCCGAATAACTTCCCTCCTTCATAGGAAAACCAAATAGTTTTAGGAATGAAGAGTCGACGGCCATCGCGGCGGTTTCATTAAATTGTAGTGGTTCATCTCCCGAAATGCTGCGACGAACAATTGTGCTACCCAGATTAAAAGTCCTGGCGGTCAGTTCTATTTCCGGATAATCAGCTGCTAATCTTGGACCTAACGGCGGCGGCGTGTTTGTCGTTTTTCCCTCCTCGCCACCCATTTTAAAATCGAGCGTTACTGAGCATATCCGGTCTGCGTCAGGCAGAAATTCGTCAAAACTTCTTTCATAACAAACATACATGCCAATAAGCCAGCAGGCAGCAAGCCCAACGCCAAGCCCGCTAACATTCACAAGTGAAAAAAAAGTCTGCCGGCGAAAACTTCGAATCGCGACTTTAATATGATTGCTTATCATGCGTTCATCGATTAAGAAGTCAGGGAACTATGGTACCAGTTAATTTCAACTACTCCGATTTCAACGATTTCACCGGATTCATCAATGCTGCTTTTATACTTTGGAAACTTACCGTTATCAATGCAATCAGCACCGCTGCAAGCCCCACAAGGATAAAAATCCATACACTTATTTCTATCCGGTAGGAGTAATTATCCAGCCATTTTTGCATGGCATACCAGGCCAGAGGCGTCGCTATCGCAATCGATAAAACGACCATTTTGACAAAATCCTGAGAAAGTGTGTAAACAATATTGGTGATACTGGCGCCCAGCACTTTACGAACTCCAATTTCCTTTGTGCGCTGTTCTATAACCATTAAGGCAACTGCAAATAAACCAAGGCAGGAAAGCAGAACGGCAATTCCCGACGCCAGGCTAAACATTTGAGAGAATTTTTCTTCGTCTTTATACCAGGCGTTGGTGTTTTCATCCAGAAAAGTGCCCGTAAATTCGGACTGAGGCGCTACCTCTTTCCAGATATTCGAAATTTTATCCATGCTTCCAACAAGACTTGTCGGCGTAACACGAATAAAAATATAGTTAATCGGCTCGTTGTTTGAGAGATACATTGTGACCGGCTTCTTATCATTCTTGGAAGAATAAAGACTAAAATCCGGAACGAGACCGATAATCTGGTATTTGCTGCCTGTCGTATCGGTTTCAAAAAACTTGCCTACGGGATCTTTCTCACCGATCATTTTCGCCATGCTCTGCGTGATGATCACCCGGTTCACAGAATCCGTCTGATAGGCAGGATCAAATTCGCGACCGTCCAATAATTTTATTCCAAGCGTTTTAAGGTAATCATAGTCGATATGAAGCCAATCGGAAGAAATTTCCTGGTCTTTATACGTAAATCCAATAACACTTCTTGACGTGCTTCTATCCTTCCCAACACCCAGATTAACCGTACTTCCGGACAGAGAAACAATCGCCGGATCTCCATTCAGCAAATTTCGCATACGTCTTAAAACCTGCTGCCCATTCACTTTATTCCCAACCGGAATACTGATAACCTGCTCTTTGGTGAATCCTAACGGTTGTGTCCGGAGATGATCAACCTGCTGGATGGCTATAATCGTACAGCAAATCAGCAAACTAGATAATGTAAATTGCGTTACAATCAATGAATTACGCAAAATGCCCGGACGCGTCAAGGTGATCTTGCCTTTCAAAACTTCGACGGCGTTAAATTTTGACATTTGCCACGCGGGGTAACCTCCGGCAATTAACGTTACCAATAAAAACAGCGTGACAATGATGGCCATTCTGTCGGGTTGAAAAATATAAGCCAGGGAAAGTTTACCCTGAAAAGTTGCGTTGAATTGAGGCAAAAGCAGGTAAGCCAAAAGAATACCGACAACAAAACCTCCAAAACAGATCATCGTAGCCTCCCCCCATATCTGCACGAAAAGCTGATTTTTAAGGGCTCCCAGCGATTTACGAACTCCAACTTCGCGTGCTCTGGTAAAAGATCTGGCAACGGTGAGATTTATAAAATTGATACAGGCGATCAAAAGAATAAAAAAAGCGATTCCTAACAGCGCATATACAACCGCGATTGACGAGCCGCTTCCACCGGAAATATCTTTATCAAAATGAAGGTTTTCCAGTTTTTGTAATCTTACCGCAAAAAAGTCACCACGACTATCAGGTTTGGCTCCTTTCTTTTTCAGTTTACTTATATTTTCTGCAAAGTATTTAGTCGCGAAAGATTTTAAACGGTTTTCAAAAGCCAGCTGATCAATATTGGGTTTTAATTTAATAAAAGCGCGATGCGACATGGCATCCCATTGATTTTTTTCCCTGTAATAACCTCCATGATTTTCAATACGAATAAATGCGTCAAACTGCAATGTCGAGTTATCAGGAAAATCTTCAAGAACTCCTGTCACCAAGTAGGCTTTTTTATTTTCATCACCTCCCAGTAAAAGCTGCTTGCCAACCGGATCTTCTTTCCCGAAAATAGCGTTGGCCATATTTTTACTGATAACAATATCGCTCAATCCATTAAGAGCCGAATTTCGGTTACCTTCCAATAATTTGAACGAGAAGACCTTTAAGAAATCTGCATCAACAAGCTGGACTTGTTTATCGAAATATTTTCCATTGTATTCGACAAGACTACTGCCATTCATGAACCGGGTCGCTGCTTCGACTTCCGGGTATTCTGCTTTTAGAGCCGGTGTCAAAGGAATCGGCATTGATCCTGACCTATCCGGTTTACCCGGTTCATTAGAAAACAGATAGGTTTGAAAAATTCTTTCACGGTCTTCATGAAAATTATCAAAAGACAACTGAAAATAAACCGTCATGAAAAGAAAAATACTGATGCAGAACGCAACGGAAAGACCAATAATGTTAATCCCCGCATAACCTTTGCTTTTCCAGATGTTACGGAAAGCGATTTTAAAATAATTACGTATCATGGCTAAATTGGCTTATTGTATGGTCATCAAACCTAATTCTCTTTCCGTTTCTTCGATGATGTGCCTACGCTCGCTTTCCGATTTATTTTTTGCATTGATTGTACGCTCATACTCATATTCCTCTCCATCTTTTTCGTATTTATACCGAAGAAATAATTCTCCACATTCTGAATTATATTTAACCTCTTTCGAGAACGGCTTTTTTTCCGCAGAACGGTGAATTCGATATTGATTATCAGAAGTCGTTACTTCTTCCGGCTCATTCGTGACATCTGGTTTCGGTACTGTGGCAGGCCTCTGTGCTTTTGGATGTTTCGGAGTCTTTGGAACCTTGGGAATGCTGGGTTGCCCGGGTATTTCAGAAACAATGACATCCATTGAATCCAGAATTTTATCCTTAAAAACGAGCTTGGCAATTTTATCAAACGAAGAGATATCGAAGGTATGGTCAAAATCGAAGTCCTCGCCGTCGATACTGCCACTCACATGAATTGACAGCGCATTTCCATCGCTGACAATACTTTTGTGAACTGTTTTTGACTGTCCGAAAGCGCAGGAGTTGCCGACAGCAAGGAAGAGAATTATATATTTTTTCATAACTAAATGGTTATTCAGATTTTAAAGATTTTACCGGGTTCATCATCGCTGCCCTTATACTCTGAAAACCGACAGTGAGTATCGTAAGAAGAAGCGCAAAAACACCAACCAGCGCGAAAACGTACCATTCCAGATCAACATGATACTGATAACTTTGCAGAAAACTTTTAACAAAACCGTGTGCAAGAGGAACTCCAATAGCAATGGCAATTAAGACAAGAATGATAAAGTCACGGGACAAAAGTATGGCAATCCCACTCACACTTGCTCCAAGAACTTTCCGGATTCCGACTTCTTTAAACCGTTGATTTGCAGCCAATGTGATGAGCCCGAAAACGCCTGCAAGTGCGATAACAATCGAAAGAATCGTCACGAAATTTACCATTTTCCATATCCCGTCCAGATCATTATATTGCCGGCTCAACTCTTCAGATAAATAAAAGAATTTGAAAGGTTTCTTGGCCGGGATCTTTCGCATTTTTGATTCCAAAGCCGCCAGCACCGATGCTGCATTTTTACTATCGTCAAATTTAATTGTCAGGTAACTGTTCAAGGCCGTTTTCCCATCATACCAGTGGATGAGCGGTTCAATCTTTTCCTTCAATTCCTGATAATTAAAATCTTTCATCACGCCTACGATCGTATATACTTTTTGATTGCTTTTCGGGCGGAGACGTTTTCCTACCGCTGTTTTCCAACCAAGTGCCCTCATGGCCGATTCATTGATAACGACAGGATTATTTTCCCCGTTCTGATCCAGTTTCTCAGAAAAGTCCCGGCCTTCCAGCATCGTAATGTTGTACGTTGAAGTATATGATGAGCTCGTTCCAGCCTGTCTGAACCTGATTTCTTTGTCAGGCTCCGATTCAGAAAAATAGACATTATAGTTATTCCAGTATTTTGTCGGAACCACACCTGAGGTAGCTACACTTTTAACATGAGGATCTTGCTTCAAATCGTTAAGTATGCCGGTAAACTGTCCGACTGCCTCATTCTCATCTTTATATTGCATATCCGACTGGACAACGACAATATTATCTTTATCAAAACCGACGTGCGCGTCACGCATGAAACCAATCTGCATACGGACGCTGATTGCACCCAAAATGAGAATAATCGTCAGTGCAAACTGGACTACGATCAGACTTTCCCTGGTCCAACTTCTGGATTGTGTTTTTTTGGTCAGTTTTCCTTTTATCGTTTCTCTGATGTCCAGTTTGTTCAAATAGGCCGCCGGGTAAGTGCCTGCTATAAATGCAATAATTCCTATGATCAGCAACAGTGTAAGAATGGTAACTCTATCCTGCTCCCAGTTCAGCATCAGCTGCATACGCCCCTGACGGAATTCGTTGAATTGAGGTATAAGGTAAACTATTGCAAAGAATACCGCCATGGCCAGCGCTGCAACCAGAACTATCCCCGACTCGATCCAGAACTGGGTTAATATCTGTCTCAAATTTGAACCCGTCACTTTTCTAACCGCCACTTCTTTCGCGCGTGTGAAAGCGATTGCCGTATTTAAATTGATAAGATTAATGCTGATAATAAGCAATATGAAACAGGCAATCGTCATTGCTCCGTAAATCATATTCTTAAAAAACGGATTCTGATAATGGATAAAATCCTTGATTGGCGCAATGCGGATTTTTCTTTCCCTGGCACCTTCTGCGAAATGGGTTTTAACAAATTCCGGAAACTTAGCTTCGAGTTTATCGACAGCCATTTCTTTGCCAAGTTTTAGGTAAACCGTTGCGAAGGTGTTATACCAGTCTGCATTTTCCTGAAAATTCCTGTCAGATTCCAAATTTGAAATGGGCAGCAACACGTCAAACTGTATAGAAGAGTTAGCGGGTATATGATCCAATACACCAGTCACAGTGAAATTCAGGGTGTCATTTACCGCAACAATTTGTCCGACAGGATCTTTATCGCCAAAAAGAGATAAGGCGATATCGCTGCTTACAAGAATAGACTGTCTGTTTTTTAAAGCAGTTGCAGCATTCCCATATTTTAGTTTGAAAGAAAAAATATCCAAAAAAGTGGTGTCCACATATTTTGTGTTGCCCTGAATATCCTTGCCCTTATAATTTATCCAGGCATTTCCCCAGCCTTGAACGTGTGTGCCTGTTTCAATTTCCGGATAGGTTTTCAACAGCTGGGCTAAAATTGGATAAACCGTCTGGTTATAACGGCTGTCCTTGTCTTCTGTCTGAACAAAATAAATCTGGTCACTTTCCTGATGAAATGTATCAAAAGTCAACCCTCTTTGAATAAATAAAATCAGTACAACCGCACTTGCCAACCCTAACGAAAGCCCTAGAAGATTAATCCCGGTAAACAACCGGTTTTTCCAGAGCGAACGAAAAGCAATTTTGATGTAATTTTTTAACATGGTTGCAGCTTTTCAAAGGGTTGACTGTCATACTTGGACACGATTTTCAAAAACCGGGATTTTTCCAAATATTCAATATGAAATTATTATACCAATAGTCTATATTCATTATAACATATTAATAATGAGATTATTAGATCATTTAAAAAACAAGAAAGGTGTCCGAAATCGGACACCTTGTTCATTAGCGTACTTTTTAGCAAACCTTTTGCGATACGTTCAATTATCAGTATATTTTGCAAGCGTGTTTCGTTGTCTTTGTAAAGATTGAAATTGATAACATATGAGCGATCTGACAATAATCACCAAACTTGAAACGCTACCTCCGGAATTCAAAGAAGAGGTAAATAACTTTATCGATCTCCTCATCGAAAAATCGGTTAGGACATGCGATGAGCTGGAATTTCAAGCAAAAAGCAATAGTTTTCGTATTCTTCCCATCACATTTATAAATGTGAAAGAATGGTTAAAACTTCCACTTTTTCATAAAGACCCGTTTGATAGAATTATTATTAGCCAGGCAAAGTGTGAAAATTTCACAATTATTAGCTGGGATTTTAATTTTGAAAACTACGAGATTCCCGTCATCTGGCAATAATTCCGTTACTCAGACTTCAAACTCTTCACGGGATCCATCATCGCAGTTTTTACGCTTTGAAATCCAACCGTCAGAATAGCTACTGCGACTGCCAGAACGGCTGATATGGCAAAATACCAGCAGGAAATATCGATTCGATAGGGAAAATTCTGTAACCAGCTATTAACGGCATAGTATGAAATCGGCAATGCAAAAACGATTGCAACCAAAACCAATTTAACAAAATCCAGAGACAGTAAAGTCGTTATATTTGCGACGGAAGCTCCCAAAACTTTTCGGATACCGATTTCCTTTACGCGCGTTTCTGCATTAAAAGTCGCTAACCCGAACAAGCCGATGCAGGAAACGAAGATCGATAAAATAGCAGCAAGCGTGATCATTTCCTTCCATTTTGCCTCCGTTTCATATCGTTTGAAGTTTGTCGTATCTTCAAATTTATATTCAAACGGTGCAAGCGGAACATATCTTCTGAATATCTGTTCAATTTTTTTAAGTGTTTCCGGAATATCCGTTTCGTCAAGCTTAACATAAACAGTACTCAGACCGTAGTTCGGATCTTGTGTCAAAAGCAGCGGTTTTATTTGCTCTTTTAAAGAAGCGAAGTGATAATCCCGGATAACACCAATCACCTTATAACTTTGATTTTTCCATTCGAAATTGATATCCTTGCCGATCGGATCCTTCCAGCCGGCTTCTTTTACAAAAGACTCATTCACAATCACTGACTGGGCAGGATCGGAACCAAAACTTTTCGAAAAATTTCTTCCTTTTAAAACTGGAATTTCCAGAACCTTTAAAAATTCATCGTCAACGCCTATGTAGCCAAAACCGATTTCTCCCTTTTCAATTTTAGCTCCGGTTCCGTTGTAATTTCCATTGAACGCGGCGACCGTCTTGATACCGGCCATTCCTTCAAGTTCGTGCTTTACAGCTGTTAAAATTTCCTTTCGGTTTTCACCTCGTCCAAGACTGAAACTCATCAGATTTTTGTCATTGTAACCCAAATCTTTAGTCGTCAGATATTTGAATTGAGAATAGATCACGAGCGTTCCGATGACCAGACAAACAGATAATGCAAACTGAAAAACGACCAAACCTTTTGTTAAATAATTTTTCTGAGTCAGCCTGGTGCGATTGTACAAAGTATGCACGGGGCTAAAACCTGAAAGTACCAGCGCCGGGTAAAATCCAGCGACCAGACCTGTCAGCAGGAAAAGCGCGACATATCCGGAAACGAGTTTTATATCAAGCAGATAAGAAAGAGCCAACTGTTTGTTTGCCAATTCGTTAAAAGTGGGCAAAACAAACTGAGTTAATAAAATGGCAAAAGAAAAGGCAATGAATGACAGCAAAAACGATTCTCCTAAAAACTGGAATATCAGTTGTTTACGCTGGCTTCCAACCACTTTTCGAATACCGATTTCCCTAGAACGCTTCAAAGATCTGGCGACGGTAAGGTTAATAAAGTTGATACAGGCAATCAGCAGGATGAAAATTGCAATGCCGGAAAGGACGTAGGAATAAATCGGATTACTTCCGTGATCAAGTCCGTTCCTTAAATCACCCGATTCCCGATCAAGATGAATATTCAAAAACGGTTGAAGACCGAAATTTATCTTTTGTTTGAAATTCTTAATCTTGCTGATTTCCTCCGCCGACTTACTTTTAAAGACGCGATTAAGTTTAGGAATGACAGCAGCCGGATTCGAATTTTCGTTTAACAAAACAAAAGTATTCATATAAAATCCCAGCCATTCTTTGTCTGTCCAACCTCTTGATTCCTGAAACTTAAATGAGATAACAGATTCAAACTGAATCGAAGAATTCTGCGGACAATTTTTTGCCACCCCGGAAACGACAAACGGTTCAAAAGCATTATCAATTTTTAAATTTAACGTTTTGCCTATCGCGTCGCCTGTATTGAAATATTTCTTTGCAACATTTTCTGAAATTACGATGGAATGAACATCTGACAATACTGTTCGCGGATCGCCGGATATCAGCGGTAGAGAAAACACCGTAAAGAAATTATCGTCAGCAAACAGGACATTTTCGTTTAGCAGATCGTTGCCCTTTTTACTGACAAAAGAAGTGCTCTGCGCACGGATCACTTCTTCAATCTCAGGAATTTCTTCCTTGAAAGTTGGGCCGTGAATTGCATTCGTACTTCCAATTGTCCGCGTTTCATTTTCGTCTGAAATCGTAGCCTGAATCCTGAAAAGCCTATCCTTATTTTTCTGGAAACGATCAAAACTAATTTCGTCCTTGGTATAAAGGACAATCAACATGCAGCAGGCTAATCCAAGCGACAATCCTGCGATATTAATAATCGAGAAAACCTTGTTCCGTGTAAGGTTTCGAAGCGCGATTTTTAAATAGTTTTTTAACATGGAGAAATGGCTGTTAGCGTTTAGATTTTATCGATTTGCGGACTGTGCAAATTTTATGATGACAAGGCGATGGTTGGTGGGAATTGTCTTGTTTTAGTAAACTGATGAAATGACCAAACTTAAAAAACGCTCAACCCCGCTAATCTCTTAACCGCTAACAAAAAGCCAACTATTCGCTCCTCAGCGACTTTACCGGGTTTTTCAAAGCTGCTTTTATAGACTGGAAACTTACGGTGATCAGTGCTATGGCGACGGCAAGGACTCCTGTCACTCCAAATACCCAGACTGGAATATCGATCCGGTATGCATAATCTTCCAGCCATTTGTTCATAGCAAACCAGGCCAGAGGGGCGGCGATAATGAATGCGACGAGCACCAGTTTTACGAAATCCATCGACAGCAAATTGACAATCTGTGAAACGCTCGCACCCAAAACTTTTCTGACTCCGATTTCTTTAACTCTTTGTTCGACAGAAAATGATGCAAGGCCAAACAAGCCAAGACAGGAAATGAAGATGGCCAGGCCTGCCAGAATACCCACAATCTCACTTACGGTATTATCGGCGCGGTATAGTTCTGCAAAATGCTCATCCAGGAATTCGTACTCGAAATCTTCATCCGGGGCCAAGGTTTTCCAAACCGACTGGATTTCCGAGACAGCTTCTTTTATCTGATCACTGTTAACACGAACCGACATTTCGCTGTAACCCCAATCTTTGTTATAAAAAATACACAATGTTTCGATTTTGTGGTGCAAGGAATTGAAGTTAAAATCTTTGGCAACTCCGACAATTACACCTGCCGAATCCATTCCGCCAAAACCGAAATTTTTCCCTACCAGATAATCCAGTGGCTTTCCAGGCGTATCTTTCAGCAATTCCTTCGCAAGTGTTTGATTTATGATATAAGCTTTCCCGTTGTCTGAATCGTTGTCTTTAGAAAAATTGCGGCCTGCTACCAGTTTGATTTTATATAGGCTCAGATAATCCGGATCGACAACAACCTGCGAGCTGGCCATTTCTCTTACCGGGCCTTCTCCATGATATCTTACACCGCTCTGATGCAAATTATTCCCGAGTTTTTGCTGAGAACCAGTTACGCCTGTAACACTGGATTTGTTCAGCAATTCGTCTTTTATTGCCTGATAAGCTTTTCCTGACTGAACGCCTAACGGAATCGTTACCACTTGTTCTCGATCAAAACCAATATTCGCTTTCTGCATAAAATTCAGCTGGCGAACCGTCAGAACAGTCGCGATCATCAGAAAAATAGCGCCGGCAAACTGACCGATCACGAGAATATTTCTGAACGACATTTTTCGGTTGCCCGTCTGCATCGTTCCTTTTAAAACCGTAGCAGCATTAAATGAAGAAAGATAAAAGGCCGGGTAAAGCCCTGAAATAATGCCGACCAGGATTGTTCCGAAAACTAACGAAAGAAGTAAAACAGGATCAGTAAAAAATGAAAATTCCAGCGCTCGTTGACTTAGATCGTTGACATAGGGCAAAAGTAATTTCACAAAAAGCACAGCCAGTATCAGCGAAAAAAAACACAGCATAACAGATTCTCCTAAAAACTGCATTCCCAACTGAAAACGACCGGAACCGCTGGCTTTTCTTATACCAATCTCCTTTGCCCGACCCGCAGAACGCGCCGTCGAAAGATTCATAAAATTGATACACGCAATAAGAAGAACGATCAGCGCAACGAAAGAAAAAACGTATGTGTAATTTTTATCAAATTTTTGATAGTTAAGATAGTCGTGTGTGATATTCATGGAATTGGCATGGACCTCTTTCAGCGGTTGCAGGAAAAGCTGGTAGAATTTCCAGCCACCTTCTTTCATATGCCGTTTGAGGTAATCCGGAAAGCGTTTCTCCATAGATTCAACATTGGCATTTTTCGACAATTCAAGATATGTCACAAGCCAGTTGCCTCCCCAGTTTTCCATGTAGTTGGGTTTGATGATCGTGTTAAACGAAAATAATCCATCAAACTGCAGGTGGGATGCTTTGGGTGTATTTTCCAAAATTCCGGTGACGGTAAAGCGTGTTGTATCACCACCAAAAACCGTAATTGTTTTACCCAGCGCATCATCACTCCCAAATATTTTCGTCGCACTTTCCTCGGTAAGAACAACGCTGTTAGGTTTTTGCAAAGCTTGGCCTTTATCTCCTTTTGTTAACCTGTAATCAAAAATCTGAAGGAAGGTGGAGTCAACGAAATAGCCAGAAGAAAGGGTTACCCGCTTATCTTCTACACGCAATTTCACCTTATCCATCTTTCGGACACGTGTAAAATTTATAACTTCCGGAAACTCGTTTTTCAGCGTCGGCCCCATCGGAAACATGGACAGAGCCACGTTTTGCGGAGCGACCATACCTTCAAACTTCTGTACTTCATCCAGCCGGTAAACATTTTTGGTATGAATTCCGTCAAAGCTTTTTTCGTAAAACACAAAAAGCATGATGATAATACAGGCAGTCATACCTGTAGCAAGACCAAGGATATTAAGCAGCGAGTAACCCTTATGCTTCCAAAGATTTCGCCAGGCGATTTTGAGATAATTCTTAATCATGGTGGTTTAGCTTTTAGCGATTAGGCGTTAGTGGTAATAAGCTTGTTGCAAAAAATGAAAATAGAAGAGGTTTTTATGTTCTGTTGCTAACCGCCAAAAGTTCACAGCAAATGGCTACTCGCTCTTCAAACATTCCAGCGGGTTAACATTCGCTGCCTTTACAGCCTGCATACCCACGGTCAGCCATGCAATTGCAATCGCGGCCAAACCGGCTCCGAAGAAATACCATATCTTCAGATTGATATGCAGCGCGAAACTGCCGAGCCAGTAATCTGTAATAAGATAACTTACCGGCAGAGCGATCAGGATTGCCACGAAAACGAGTTTGGTAAAATCACTTGACAAGAGGTAAAAAATACTGAAAACACTGGAACCTAATACTTTCCGGATACCAATTTCTTTAAGCCGGCGTTCTGCGGTGAACGCTGCCAACCCAAATAAACCCAGGCAGGAAATAAGGATTGCCAAACCGGCAAAATAGCGTGAAAGAGATGCGACGCGTTGCTCAGCGGCATATTGAGCCTGGTATTCCTGATCAAGAAATTTGTAATCCAGGGAAAATCCGGGATTGTATTTTTTGTAAAGTTCTCCCATTGACGCGAGCACAGGTTTCTCTTTTCCGGCTGCGATTTTCGCCATGATGATATAGGTATCTCCCTGGGATAAACGGAAAAATAAAGGTTTTACATTTTCATGAAGCGATTCAAAATGGAAGTCTTTGGCAACGCCAACAATTTGCATGTCGCCACCCCATAATTTAACCGTTTTTCCAACAGGATCTTTTAATCCCATGAATTTTACAGCGGCCTCGTTAAATATAATTTTAGAACTGTCTGCACTGAAATCTTTTGAAAACAAACGTCCCTCTTTCATCTGAATTCCAAGTGTCTGCATCATTTCATAATTCACGCCGACATTTTCAAACTCCGTTTTATCATCTTCCGGTTTACCTTCCCACCAGATTCCAAAAGTGCCGGAATTATGTCCCGTCATATCATGACCAATACTGGATGCATTCACAATTCCGGGTGTATTTCTTAGTTCAGAAAGAAAAGTTTCCATTTTCGCGTCATCCCCCATTTTACCTTCTCTTGTAAAATAAACAATGTTGTCCTTGTTATATCCAAGATTTTCAGACTGGACAAATTCTACCTGCTTGTACACGACAACTACCGAAACAATCAGGATAACAGAAATCGTAAATTGAAAAACCACGAGCCCTTTTCTTGCCCAAACTTCACCAACAGAGACATTTAATTTTCCTTTTAAAACGGATATCGGATTAAAACCGGAAAGATATAAAGCAGGGTAACTACCTGAAATTAAACCTGTAAAAACTACCACGCCAAGAAGTGTGAATACCAGTTTGGGATCGTAATGAAGTGTCAGATCTTTGCCTGTGATTTCATTAAATTGAGGCAGAACCAATAAAACGAGTAACACAGACAGAAAAAGGGAAAGGAAAGTCATCAGCATGGATTCTCCCAGATATTGATAAATCAGCGTTTCCCTATATGCGCCAATTGCTTTTTTAATACCAACTTCCTTCATTCTGCCCGAAGCTTTGGCCGTTGACAAATTCATGAAATTGATGCATGCAATCACCAATATGAATACTGCAATAATTGAAAACAACCGCACATATTCTATTCTGCCACCAGCCGTTAAGCCGTTTTCATATTTTCCATGCAGATATCCGCTTGAAAAAGGGCGCACAAAAAGCGTTCGGTGTGTGACTTCACCATTACTTTTGACTTTAACCAGATTGGCAACTTTCCTGTTAAACTGATTAACATCAGTCCCGCTTTTCAACAGCACAAATGTATCAGGACCTGAATTTCCCCAATGGGCGCTGTTTGGGTATTTGTCTTTATACAGTTCGTAGGAAACAACAAAATCGAACTGTTCAGAAGAATTCCGGGGAGTACCTTTAAAAATCCCGGAAACGACAAATTGCTTTTCATGCTCAAATCCGACGGATTTTCCGATGATATTTTGTGTGGTATGAAAGAGGCTCTGAGCCAGTTTTTCAGAAATAACTATGGAATTTTTATCGCTTAAAACCTGGTTTGCATCGCCCTGTTCCAGTCCGTAGGAATACATATTAAAAATATCCTTTCCCGCGTATCGTCCCTTACTTCTGAAATCGTTATTTCCCTCCGATAAAGTCGCCACAAACTGCTTTGACGAAATGGCATACTCAACTTCCGGCATATCACTTTTCAGCGTTTCGGCCAAAGATCCCGATGTCGACTGTGCCGTGAGAATGCCCTGAGCCTGCACCCTGTTTTCCATTACCTGAAAAAGCTGGCAGTCTTTTTCGTGAAATTTGTCAATATTTAATTCATCATTTACCCAGAGGAATATCAGCAACGAACAGGCCAATCCGGCGGAAAGTCCTGTTAAATTGATAAAAAAAACGCTTTTGAACCGTTTGAAATTCCGGTATATGACAAGAAGATTATGTCTGAACATCGTTCAAGATTTTTAAGAAGTGACTTCGACTAATGCTTTAATTTTTGAATCAAGGCAATATGATGTCTGGCTAATGGCTTATGAGGTTTAGTATTTCAAAAGCAGATTTCGAAATACTAAACCCTCACTGGAAGAAAACCTATGTTCGAAAGCAATCCGAAACTTGTTACTTTTTGTTTCTCTAAACGTGAATCTTTTCAGTGACCACCTTGCCATCAAACAAGTTGACAATTCTGTGAGCAAAGCCAGCATCGTACGGCGAGTGAGTCACCATGATAATTGTCGTTCCGGCACCATTCAGCTGACTTAATAAAGCCATCACTTCTTCCCCATTTTTGGAGTCAAGGTTACCAGTCGGCTCATCCGCAAGTATTGTTTTCGGCGTGGCAACAACCGCACGGGCGATGGCTGTACGTTGCTGTTGCCCCCCGGAAAGCTGCTGCGGAAAGTGATTGCGTCGGTGCATCATATTCATACGCGTTAATGCTGCTTCCACTTTTTCCTTCCGTTCTGCCGGAGGAGTTTTAAGATATAACAACGGAAGCTCGACGTTTTCATAAACCGTCAGTTCGTCGATCAGGTTAAAGCTCTGAAACACGAACCCGATATTGCCTTTACGAATCTGAGCACGCTGACGTTCAGACATTTTGCCAACCTCGGTGCCATAGAATTCATACGACCCGTCACTTGGGTTATCCAGCAGCCCGAGAATGTTCAAAAGTGTAGACTTCCCGCAACCGGACGGTCCCATGATAGCGACAAATTCACCGTCTTTAATTTCCAGATCGATTCCGTTCAGGGCGGTGGTTTCTACTTCCTCGGTAGAAAAGATTTTCTGTAAGTTGTCAATTTTGATCATATTTTTCTAAGCTGTTGGCTGTTAGCTGTTAGGCTTTTAGCTTGGTTATATGGTAAGGTTCTTTCGTTTTAAAATTTCTGATAATACCTTGATTTTAAGAAAATTAGGTTTCGTTACTAAGAGAAGTCAAATTTTAAAAACTTAACTTCTCCTTCTTTAACGCTCACCTAAAATTCCAGCACCTCATTATCCCCAAAGTTCTCATACGAACTTGTAATTACTTTTTCTCCTGGCTGCAAGCCTTCAAGAACTTCGAAATATTCAGGATTTTTACGTCCTAAGGTAATTTTACGTTTTGCTGCACGTTTTCCATCTGAGCCTAACACATACACCCAGTTCCCCCCCGTTTCAGAGAAAAATCCGCCCACAGGCAACAAGGTTGCTTTCGAAGGTTGTCCCAGTTGAAGTCTGATCGGAGCGGATTGTCCACGTTTAATTAATTCAGGAGCACCACCTTTTTCAAACTCCATATCTACTTCAAATCTACCACTTAATACCTCAGGATATATCTTGATAATTTTCAGATTATATGCTTTTCCATTAAAATCCATGCTTCCCTGCAAACCTGCAAAAATTCTGGAAATATAATGTTCATCGACGCTTACTCGCATTTTGAAACCGTTCAGGTCATCGATTTGTCCAATGTTCTGACCCTGATTGATGTTCGAACCAACTTCCACATTCATCGAAGAAAGCATACCTGAAACCGGTGCTTTCACAACCAGATTGTCAAGTGTTTGTCTCCACAGATCCACGTTTTTCTTTGTGTTCGAAAGTGTTCCTTCCAACTGTGTAATCTGCATTTTTGCATTTTCTTCCTGGTATTTCTGCGATTCGATTTCAATTTCACGCTGTTTTGTCAGACGCTCCAATTCGCGTTTCGTTTTCAGGAAATCGGCATCAGGAATAACTTTGTCTTTGTATAATTTGATGTTACGATCGTGTGCATCTTTCGCCTGATCGATTTGAAAATCCAGTTCACTAAGACTTTTCTGCAATGTAAAACGCTCAACTCTCAAACGTTGACGTGTATTTTGAAGATCGTTTACCAGTCGGCTCGCCTCCGTTTCTGATTGAAGGAAACTCAATTTCAAACTCTGGTTTTCCAGTTTAAGCAGGACGTCACCTTGCTTCACCATGTTACCGCCTTCGATCAGTTTTTGCGTTACATAACCACCTTCGATGGCATCCAGCTGGATCGTTTTTAGCGGCTGAACAACCCCGGTAACCACGATAAATTCGTCAAATTCGCCTTGTTTCACGGTAGAAATCGTAAGCTTGTCCTGCTGGACATTCAACTTACTCCTTTTATCGGCGAAGAAAAACTGATATACCAAAAAGCTAACCAACAAAACGCTGCCCGCAATAATGCCTATACGACGACTGTTCCAGAATTTCTTTGGTTTCTGTTTGTCCATTGTTGAACCTCCTGTAAAATTAGATCCATTACTTCCGGAAACTGGTGTTTTAACTTCCATTATATTGTCAGGCTATTTTTTATCTTGAATTTCTAGTTTCCATATTTATATCCAATCCTTGTGCCAGCACCCACAAAACATCACAACTACTTGATAATCAATAAAAATAAAACTTAGAATAGAAGCAGACCTGTTCGTTATCGGACACTTTTGTTCGGCTTCGGACAAGCTTAAAAAGCGGTATTAGCTACGGTTTTAGGCCGATCTGCCGTTAATATTATGTGTATTCCTATGAATTGGCGTAAGACACTTTCTTTCCATAATCAGAAAGCCGCATCCACAAGCTAAGACCATTAAGAAAGTTTCTATCTAAAATTGCCTGGAAAGATTATAATTCCTGCCCTCTTAACTTAAAATTTACACAAAAAATAGGCAATATTGCTTAATGATTTAATTATCATTGCGATTTTACTGCAAAACCATTAGCCATACCTATTTAGCCAAGCCCATTTAATATGCTCCTCTCCGAAGCCAAAATCCTGATAATTGACGACGATGTTGACGTACTCAGTGCTGCAAAACTCCTTTTAAAACGTCATGCAAAACTGGTGGATATTGAAAAAAATCCGCAGAAACTTCCTTTTCTGGTAACCAACGGAACATATGACCTTATACTTCTGGACATGAATTTCACACGCGACGTGAACAGCGGCCGCGAAGGTTTTCATTGGCTGGACAGGATTCTCGACATCAATCCGAACATCAAAGTGATCATGATCACAGCATACGGGGATATTGAAATGGCCATTCGTGCGATAAAATCCGGAGCGACTGATTTTGTTTTGAAGCCATGGGAAAATGATAAATTAGTGGCTACAATCGAGGATGTTTTAAAAGAGAAAAAGGGTGAAAAATTAGCTTCTGCGACAGAAGAAAAAACAGATAGTAAAAAAGAAAAATCTTCATCTGATGCCATTATTGGACAAAGTGAAGCAATGCAGCACGTTCTGAAAACTTCTGAACGCGTTGCTGCAACGGACGCCAATGTGTTAATTCTTGGCGAAAACGGTACCGGAAAAACACAATTAGCCCGCTACCTCCACCAACATTCGCAGCGTTCTGAAAAACCATTTGTTGTTGTGGATTTAGGTGCGTTAAGTGATTCACTTTTCGAAAGCGAGCTTTTTGGACATGTAAAAGGCGCCTTTACGGATGCCAAAGAAGATCGCGCCGGTCGGTTTGAAGAGGCCAAGGGGGGAACTATATTTCTGGATGAAATCGGAAACCTGACTCTTTCGCTTCAAGCCAAATTATTAACCGTTCTGCAAGAAAGAAAAGTAACCCGCGTCGGCTCAAATAAATCGATCCCTCTGGATGTGCGCCTTATTTGTGCTACCAATATGAATATTGAAAGTATGGTGGGAGATAAATCTTTCCGCCAGGATTTATTTTACAGGATCAATACGATTGAACTTGATCTTCCCCCGCTTCGTGAACGTCCGGAAGATATCGCGCCCCTTGCCGAATTTTATCTGAAACAATTCAGAAAAAAATATAACCGCCCTGTTTCCGATATCAGCAGTGCATTAATTAAAAAAATGCAGCAATATAACTGGCCGGGAAATATCCGTGAATTGCAGCATGCGATTGAAAGAGCTGTGATCCTTTCACAGGAAAAAACGTTGCAGCCGGACGACTTATTCCTGAAAAATTCAGGTGGACAACCGACCACAGCCACAGGTTTTGACCTGGAAGATATGGAGAAAAACATGATCGTTCAGGCGCTGAAACGCTTCAACGGAAATATTACCGATGCGGCCAGAGAACTGGGATTGAGCAGAGCGGCCTTATATCGGCGGATGGAAAAATACGGTCTGTAATAGTTGGCAATTTGAACGGCAGTAAAACATTTTAAGGAAAAGTTGAACAGGAAATATCCGGCTGCCGAAAGCCCCTCTGGCATATTTTTTTGACCTTTTTCCGTTTTGATGTTAGAACTTCTCATTTCAATCCATAACTAATGATAAAGTATTGCCAGCTGATTCTTCTTCTATTTATAACGCAAATTAGTATTGCCCAAAATAATTCAATCCAACCGGTACCTTTAAAAAACGTCAAACTTAGTCAGGGTTTCTGGCATGAAAGACTTGAAACAGGGCGCAACGTTATGCTTCCACATGTCTTTCATCAATGCGAAGAAACAGGACGTATCGACAATTTCGCCGTAGCCGGAGGCCTAAAAAAAGGAGTTTTCCAAGGTACACGATTTGATGATTCTGATGTTTTCAAAGTTGTAGAAGGTGCTGCCTATTCTTTGCAAAACCATTATGATCCAAAACTGGACAAATATCTGGATAGTCTGATCACTCTTTTCGCCGCTGCTCAGGAACCAGACGGATATATGTACACCATCCGGACCATCAACAAGGACACGACCGGCTCATACGACTGGATTGCCGGCCCTACCCGTTATTCTTTTGAAAATGGAAGCCACGAGCTCTACAATGTGGGGCATCTTTATGAAGCAGCCGTTGCCCATTATCTGGCAACCGGAAAAAGGTCATTATTAGACGTAGCAACCAAAAATGCTGACCATTTGGTTAGAACGATTGGTCCGAAACCTGGACAAATGATCGTTGTTCCGGGCCATGAGGAAATTGAAATTGCCTTAATCAAATTATACCGCACCACGAATAAAAAAGAATATCTTGACCTTGCCCATTTCTTTGTTGATATGCGTGGAAGATCGGATAAGCGGCCATTGTTTTTAGATGAGCACCGTCTCGGCCCATCCTATTTCCAGGATCAGAAACCAGTTGTGAAACAAAGTGAAGCGGTCGGCCACGCAGTTCGTGCGCAATACTTATACGCAGCGATTACCGATATGCTCACCATTGAAGACAACCCTGCATATAGCAACGCGGTCCACAAAATCTGGGATGACGCGACGACTAAAAAACAATATGTGACCGGAGGGGTTGGAGCGAGAGAAGACGGTGAGGCGTTTGATGCTGCCTATGTTTTGCCAAATGACAACGCATATGCAGAAACCTGCGCCGCAGTTGCCAATCTCATCTGGAACCATAAAATGTTTCTTTACACCGGCGAATCGAAATATATGGATGTTTTCGAGCGTGTACTTTATAATGGATTTCTGGGAGGAATGTCTGTTTCAGGAAATCAATTTTTCTATGTAAACCCGATGGCTTCCAACGGAGTAAACGACTTCGGACGAGGAACCGGCGCGACCCGTCATGAATGGTTTGGATGCGCTTGTTGTCCAACCAACGTCACAAGATTTTTACCATCACTGCCGGGTTATGTTTATGCTACAAAGGCGAATGAACTGTTTGTTAACCTTTTTATGGACAGCCAATCGGAGCTGAAACTTGATAATGCATCGGTAAAACTTAATCAGAAAACGAATTATCCATGGGATGGAAACGTAAAAATCACTGTGACACCGTCCAAAACTTCGGCATTTCCATTGTCAATACGAATTCCGGGCTGGGCAAATGCAAAGGCAATTCCAGGTGATTTATATACGTATCAAAATAAAGAAACCAAGGCAATTCAAGTTACTATCAATGGGAAAAATACTCCGGCAACCGTAGAAAACGGCTATCTGAGATTATTGCGAACTTGGAAAGCCGGAGATGTTGTAACGGTTGCGTTAGATATGCCGGTCAGGAAAGTACTTGCGAATCAAAACATCAAGAACAATAACGGCAAAGTTGCAATCGAACGCGGACCCGTTTTATACTGCGCAGAAGGAAGCGACAATAATGGAAAAGCACTGTCCATTGCAATCAGCAACGATCAGACATTCAGTGCTGAATACCAGAAAGATTTCCTTGGTGGATTAACCGTTTTAAAATCAGCTGGAAATAAATCAGCAACGCTCATTCCTTATTATGCCTGGGCAAATCGGGGAGCTAATGAGATGACGATCTGGTTTGAGAATAAATGATAGAATTCTGAGTAAGTGAATGATAGAAATTAAAAGTCCACAGGGTTTTGACTCTGTGGACTTTCCTTTTTATTTATCTATATTATCTTTTAATTTTTCCAGATCTTTCAATTCTCCTTCCATAATCATATCCATTTCACTGTTTCGCATCATTTCGTTTTCTGAAACGACTTTACATTTGAAACGCATTTTAAACGGCAGACTTTTTCCTTTAAATACAAGCTGTCCCGCCGTTTTTAAAGTTTTCCCCATATCCACCTCAACAGGTATTTCATAAATTTCTGTACTTTTTGCTCTCACTTTTGTTGTTCCTTTTACGGAACCTTTGGCCAAACCTTCCTGACTTCCTAAATCAAAAACATACGACGGATTTTGAAACTCAACGGAAAATGCGTTTGGGTTGATCAGTTTCACCCGTATAACAACTTCCGATTTTGTAAGCCTGAATTTTTCCATATCAAAATCTTCCATTTCAACTTTCGGCAAGCGAATTAGCGGAAGTCTTTTGTCAATATCGAAATGCACTGTGTCCTTTCCGAGAAATGGTTTTTCGAGATTGAGTGCCGCTGTGAAGTGATAATCAGCACTGTCTGCGCCAGCATCTCCTTTATTTTTACTTACTTCTGCAAGTTTTTTGATATTTATCCGGGTTGGTAAATCTACAACGGTGCTATCGTTCGCCTTTATTTCCAGTCGATCAGCATAATCACTTTCAATGATTCTTACACTATCCAAATCTACCGTATAACTAAAATTTTTTGCAGTTATTCCAACCGGCAATGGATTATGTATCAGCAACTTCATGGACATATCCATCTTATCATCCGTGATATGTGTGATCTTCGAAATTGCAAATTCGATCCGCGGTTTCAGGCCCGATACCGGATTTTCTTTTTTTGATTTATAAAAGTAGAACCCTATTCCTCCCAGAATTGCAATGGCCAGGAAAATCAAAATTAATGTTGGTGTCTTTGAGCGTTTCGCCATCCGATGACTTTATATAGTTGATATAGTTTCCGCCACTCAAAAATTATTCCTTTTCTAAACATCTAAACATTCTGCGTCTGAGTCTCAGAACGTGGGTAAATTACAGGTGAATTTTCAGGGATGTCGCGCTTTTCCGTCCACTGAAAATGAAATTGGGGATATATGTCTTCATTAAAATTTCAAAAAACCGTCTCCCTGAAATAATTGGCTTCTGGTATGAATATTTAGATTCGTACCATACAATTGAACACTTCAACTACTTACAATAAACTCGTTATTAAACAATTACACTTATGGCAACTGCAAAAAGTAAAACCACGAAAGCAATCAATGAAGCAGATCAGGAAAAACTGACAGAACTTTTTGTTGACGGATTAAAAGATATCTATTGGGCCGAAAAACATCTGGCGAAGGCATTGCCAAAAATGGCAAAAGCTGCGACGTCAGATGAATTGAAAGCTGCATTTGAAGCACATGCTACTGAAACAGAAGAACACGCAAGTCGTCTTGAAGAAATTTTCGGACTAATCGGAGAAAAAGCGCAAGCTAAGAAATGTGCTGCGATGGAAGGATTGCTTGAAGAAAGTGATGAAATCGCAAAAAGTACGGACAAAGGTACCATGGTTCGCGATTGCGGTTTGATCATGGCAGCTCAAAAAGTTGAGCATTATGAAATTGCATCTTATGGAACGCTTCGCAATATCGCCAGAACACTTGGTCATGAAGAGGTTGCGACGATTCTACAAACAACCCTTGACGAGGAAGGCGCAACAGATCATAAATTGACAGATTTGGCCGAAGCGTACGTAAATGAGGAAGCAAGTCAGGAGTAAAAAATCGTTTAAGGTAATAAAAAAGTCCGCCGTCGTAAAATTTACGACGGCGGACTTTTTTATTACAGGTTGTCAGTTTCCTTAAATTAAATCGGCAGTAAGATATTTCTGTTTGAATATTTCACCGCCGATTTTAGATTATTTATTGCATTGGTATATAGTATAACCCTATGCTAAATTTAACTTCCCGTGATCTCCCGGATCTCCTTGATGACCCGTTACAGCGGCTTTCACCATTGAAAAGAAAACCACCATTTTTGATGAAGGACTATCCCAATATGCTGCTTCCTCGGTAGTTATTTTTAGAACAACCAGATCCGGATCGTTTTTTCCTTCGGGAAACCAAGCTTTTGAAAGCGGACTCCATAATTCTTCTTTTTTTGCTTCGTCGTGCACGATCGAAGCAGTCCCGGAAACGCTTAGATAAGTATTATCACCTGGGTGAGAATAAATCAGCGTAACAGATTCTCCATTGTCTGTTTCACTGCCGATTTCTGTTTGACGGCTTGTAAAAAACCATGCGTTACCTTCGCTGTCAACGTCCAGCGTTGTCATCGGACGAGATTCGATTTTTCCATTTTCGCAGGTAGTATACATGCAGAAACGAATATCTTCAACGAGTGATTTTAGTTTTTTTATAGCGTCTTTACTTTCAAGATCCTTTTCCATGATTATTTCAATTTTAGTCTGTTATGAATAGTAATTGACTAACCAGTTTAAAATAACCGTTCCAAAAGTGATATGGATCTATCTGAGAATCCTGTCCGTAAAGTTTCCGATTAAATATCTACTTAAACTTCCCAGGTTTCCAGCCGGTATGCGCTGTCCCAGAATACATACTCCAATCGAGAGGCTGTGATATAGGCTTCGGTCATTTTTTGCTTCGTTGTTTCAGAAGCCTGCTCCGCCAGTGCGTTGCAGATGTCGAGAGCTTTATTCACAGAAACTGCAAATTCTTCCCCGGCATAAGCGTCAATCCAGTTTTGATACGGGTTTGGTGTCGTTTGGTTTGCATAGATATGATCTCCAACTTTTTTATAAATCCAAAAGCAGGGAAGAAGTGCAGCCACGGCAACTTCGAATGATTCGTAAGCGCTCGCGGTTAATAAATAATTTGTATAAGCAAAACATCCCGGTGCTTTTCCACTTTGATAATCAATGGTATATTCCTGAAAATAACTTTCGTGAAGCACGCGCTCAACAAGGATCGCATTTTGGGCAAAAAGCAAAAATTCGAGCAATTGCTGACTGGTATTGGCCTTTGTTCCCGCAGTTGCCAGGGCCCTTGCAAAATCCGCCAGATAGAGCGAATCCTGATAAATATAAAATTTGAATTTTTCAACCGGCAAGATCCCCAGCATTATTTCCTGGTTGAAAGGGTGTGCAATAATTTTATCGTAAACCGGCAAAGCGGCGTTCCAAAGATGGTCTGTAAATTTCATGAAATCTGTTAAGGAAAATAATGGATCATAAGGATATGATTTTCATCGGCTGTGGAGAAAAAGAGTGATTTAGAGGACCGGAACCTGAACCGGTTCTAACACTTTTTCCCGCTTCAATCGCTTCTGCAACATATTGCTTAGCCAATTGAATTGATTCAGAGAGCGAATTTCCAAGTGCGGCATAGGTAGCAATTGCAGAAGAAAGTGTACATCCGGTTCCGTGGACGTTTTTACTTTCGATATAGTCACTTTCAAAAATCTCAGGCTGTCTGTCCTTTTGCATGAACACATCAAAAAGTTTTGGTGCTATCAGGTGGCCGCCCTTCAACAAAATACCTTGACAACCTCGGTTGATCATTTTTCCGGCAGCCTTGACCATTTCCTCTACGTTTGTGATTTCATAACCCACTAAAATCTGGGCCTCGTCCAGATTGGGCGTAATCAACGTGGCGCGCGGAAATAATTCCTTCCAAAGCACATCGATGGTCTCATCCTGAATTAATTTTGCACCACTGGTTGAAACCATAACAGGGTCGAAGACGACAAACTCAGGCTGAAATTTGTCAAGAATTTGTGCGATAATCTGCGCCGCTTCTATGGTATTGATCATACCGATTTTTACGGCATCAACCTTAATATCTTCAAAAACTGCTTCCAACTGACTTTTTAAAAAAGAGGCAGGAACAGGATGAATCCCTCGCACTCCCTGGGTATTCTGGGCGGTAAGTGCTGTTATTGCCGAAGTGCCATAAGCACCGAGTGCAGCTATCGTTTTCAAATCTGCCTGAATTCCGGCTCCGCCACCACTATCAGATCCGGCAATGGTCAGCACGGTTGGATATCTTTGCATTTACCTTATGATTAAAGATTTCAAATATTTTGCTGCTGCAAAGGGGGATTCGGCACTGCAAATGGCGGAAATCACAGCGATTCCGTCTGCGCCGTTTTCTATTGCTTCTTTCGTATTTGTCGCATTGAGACCACCTATGACGACAATTGGATGTTTGCTATTTGCTTTCACCCATTTCAAACCATCCATACCCCAGGGTAATGAATGATCAGTTTTTGAAGGTGTTGCAAACAAAGGACTTACGGCCAGATACGTTAAATTCATCGTCTCTGCTTCGATTACATCTTCTTTCTTTTCCGCAGAAAGCCCAATTATTTTATTGGGCGGCAGTAAAGTTTTAAGCATCGCATAAGGCATATCACTCTGCCCGACGTGAACGCCGTCTGCATCGCTGGCAAGCGCTACGTCGACACGGTCATTGATTATTAACGGAACATTATAAGGAACCAGCAGTTCTTTCATGCGTTTGGCCCGATCGATAAAAGCTCTGGTTCCCAGCGCTTTTTCACGAAGCTGCACCATGGTAACACCGCCCTTTACCGCTTCTTCAACAACCTGGAAAATATCTCTTCCCAGGCAGGCTGATTCGTCCGTTACGAGGTACAGTTGCATTTTTTTAAATTCAATCATTTAACAATCGCCAGACGCTCCAATTCCTCCGGCGTAATTTCAGCCAACGCATCTAAAAATGCTATCTGGAATGATCCCGGTAACTGTGCTTTTTCAAATGCCTTTTCACCGCAAACCCCCATAGTAACGGCCGCAGAAATCGCTGCTTCAAACGCATCGGGGTGAATGGCACAAAATGCACCGGCAATCGCGGAAGCCGAACATCCCATTCCCGTAACGCGTGTCATCAATGAAACACCGTTTTCAACATAAGCAACCTGATCTCCGCTGACAATAACATCCGTAGCGCCGGATACGCTGACGACACATCCAAATTGCTCACTTAATAATTTTGCAGCCTGTAAACTGTCCGTTGAATTTGCCGTACTATCTACGCCTTTCGTCTGAATATTTGCACCAGCCAAAGCAAGGATTTCCGAACCATTTCCACGGATCAGCGTTGGCGATGCACAATTTAACAATTCGGATAAAACAGAATTTCTATAAGGCGTCGCCCCTGCCCCGACCGGGTCCAGAACAATTGGCTTTCCCGATACTTTGGCAGCTAGCATTGCCTTTTTCATCCCTTCCACCCATGGCGGAGAAAGTGTTCCAATGTTCACAACCAACGCACCGGCAATCGATACCATATCTTCAACTTCTTCGACGGCGTGCGCCATTACCGGCGACGCGCCTATTGCAAGCAGTGCATTGGCCGTGTAATTCATCACAACAAAATTCGTGATGTTATGCACGAGAGGCGATTTCGCTCTAAGTTCTGTAAGATTTGCTGCTATATTAAATTTCATCTTATCGGGATTTGAAATGAAAACAAACCGAATTGGCGCCAGGCAGCGGTTCCCGAAAAGAGATAACAGAAAGAAGAATTCTGTATAAACGCTTTTTCCTACGACAGTATTAACTGTTTCAGGTTCAAAGGGTATTTCTCAGTCCAAATTGGGACACCCCTAAAGCCATTCTTAACTGCGAATGTAGTAGTTTTGGTTATTATTAAAAACAGAAAGTATTTTTATTAGCTGCTTTCTTCACTCTTACTAACTCACATTTTAAAATTTGTCTTTTCCTAAAATGATTAAAGCGGCAATATTTGACATGGATGGATTGCTTATTGATTCAGAACCGATCTGGACGGAAGCAGCCACAGAAGTGATGCAAAAGGTAAACTTCAAACTGACCCATGATCTAAAACTTCAAACCACAGGCTTATCCATAAAATTGTTTCTCGAATTCTGTTACCGCATTCAACCGTGGAACACACCGGATCGTGACGAACTTGAACATGATATATTGACAATCGCGACCCGAAATATTATTGCGCACTCCAAGCCGATGCCCGGCGCAATCGCTCTGGTGAAAAACCTTTACGAGGAAAAAATAAAACTCGCTGTGGCTTCCGCTTCTCATATGGAGCTGATCGAAGCCGTTTTGAAACGTCTTGATATAATTGATTATTTCGATACCTGGCATTCAGGCGAATTGGAAGAACATACAAAACCACATCCCGCCGTCTACATTTCTACGGCTGCCAAACTTGGTATTCCGGTACATGAATGCATCGCTTTTGAAGATTCTTTCACCGGCTTACGTGCTGCGCATGCTGCTAAAATGATTACGATCTGCGTTCCGAATCCGGAAGTTTACGATGATCCGAAATTCGATCTCGCACATTATAAACTCAGATCGCTGGAAGAATTTGATATTCTGGCTGTTGGTGTTTAAGAATAAATACGATATTAGCCTTTGAGGAGATCGGCAAAAATGATCTCCTCAAAATTAACTTCTTCAAACCTTCCAAAAATGACCGGTTTACGCCATTTCAGTATCATGATCGCCGTGAGGATAACTGTGATTATCCTGACAATTATTGGTCTGTTCTGGCTCACGAACTACCATACAAACGTTGGTTTGATCTGTATTCTTGGCTCCATTATTGTCTTCGTCCAGGCTGCGTCTTTATATAATTACGTCACCAAGGTTAACCGGAAACTGATTTATTTTCTGGAGTCCGTGCGCTATTCTGACTTCACGATCAACTTTCGTGCAGATAACACCATGGGGGCAACTTTCCGGGAACTCAATCAACAGTTCAACGAAGTCTTGCAGGCTTTCCGGCAGGCAAGAGCAGAAAAAGAAGCCAGTTTACAATATCTGAATACGATCGTTCAGCATATTGGAACGGGGCTAATCACGTTCGACGGCTCAGGACAGGTGAATATTATCAACAGTGCAGCTCTAAGAATGCTGGGGATTTATCGTCTTCATAATTTGAGTGAACTGGAAGATAAACATCCAAGATTGTACGAATTGCTGGCTGATCTGAATTCAGGAGTGCGCGAATTATACCGCACGCCGTCCGATCAGCCGCTTGCTTTGCAAGGTGCCGCCATTCAGATGCATGGAAAATGGGTTCGAATCGTGGTTTTACAAAATATTCAGACCGAACTGCAACAGCAGGAAGTGGAATCCTGGCAAAATCTTACGCGCGTTTTGCGCCATGAGATCATGAATTCTATGACGCCGATCGTTTCCCTTGTAGGAACTATGCGATTGATTGTCAATGAGGATATCGAAAAAAGCACAACTAATCAGGAGGCAGTTGGAGATTTAAAGGAAGCGCTGCAAACGCTGGAAAAACGCAGCAAAGGCATGATGCAGTTTGTCAATGCTTACCGTGATTTTACAACACTGCCCAAGCCAAATTTTGCAAGTCTAAACGTAAAGGAATTATTGCATGAAGTAATCCAGCTGATGCAAACCGACTTGACAGCCGTGGGTGTTTTGTGGCAGGTGAACGTCAAACCGGAAACTTTGACTGTGAAAGCAGACAGCAGCCAGATTCAGCAGGTACTGATCAACCTGATTAAAAATGCTTCGGAATCTTTTTCGGCACAAACGAACCGAATGATTTCGATCAATGCTTATGTGACGGATAGTCTTACCATTATTGAGGTAGAAGACAATGGTGACGGTATCGAGCCGGAAGCGCTCGACAATATTTTCATTCCTTTTTATACTACTAAAAAAACGGGCTCAGGCATCGGTTTGAGCCTTTCCCGACAAATTCTCCAACAGCATGGAGGACAACTTAATGTCCGCTCTGATGTAGGAAAAGGGACTGTTTTTTCTTTGGTGATTTAAAATTTAAGCAGCAAATAATATGCTGTTTTCGACCCTTCCCAGACCGCTTTCCGCATAACTAGTCAATTATCCTCTTTGCCTGACTCCCTAATTCATTTTATAACGCTTAAAATCTTACGCCGGCTCAATCGTCAGGGAATTGAACGTCGTAAGTTTAATAGAAAAGTTGGCCAACTCTGGCTGGATTTTTCTATTTTGTTAACATTATTTAAATAAAAAATAGCGTTTAAATATGCTATTTTAAATGTCTAATTGGGGAAAATTCAATGGGACTGAAAATTTTACAACCATCTTTATCACTTGTGAGTCTTGTATTAAAACCTGTATGCGATGAAACAATTGTACTTTATACTGTTTGCAAGCCTAACTATTCTGGCTTGCCAAAAATCGTCGGTTGATAAAAAAGACGAAGGAATTCTTCGTTACAAGGAATCGGTTGCTATCAACGACATTCCGAGAGCAACGCTTACTTTTTTTGATGTAGCAGACAGTCGCTGTCCGGAAGGTTTACAATGTTTTGTGGCAGGAAATGCCCGTGTGGATCTAACGCTGGATGGGGTAACTACTGAAGGCAGAATCACGAAACATGTTAAAATGTGTCTCGGAGATTGTTCCAGCTTCCTGGCCGATACGGTTAACGAAGAATTCGCAGGATCGAAATATCAGTTCATTTTAAAGTCTGTAAGTCCGTTGCCGAAAAAAGACGTTCAAGCCGTAAAAACAGAATACAACATTTCGCTTGATATCAAAAAAAAATAAAAATCAGGATTTCCAAATTGCCATATTTCCATCCCGCAATCAGTTGTCTCGCCTCCTGCAAGACAGACAAAATCTTTTTGAAAGAAGGCAACAGGGTTCTTTAACATAAGCAACCTGATTTGTTGGATTCACGATAAAAATCCTCCAAAAATAGACGATTATGAAGTTTCCATACAAATAGATAAACTATAAAAAAAGGCGTTGTAAATGCCATAAGCACTAACAACGCCTGAAATGATATTCTGAATTTCTAATCAATCCTCATCGCCGGCAAGTTTACTTTTGCGATATCCATAACTGAAATAAATTACCAGTCCGATGGCCAGCCAGATCACAAAAATAAACCAGTTGGATGCTCCAAGTTCTGTCATCAAGTAGAGATTGGTGAGGATACCAGCTACCGGAAGAATCGAGAAGTTGTATTTAAAACTCATAAACGACAATACTATCCAGGAAATCCAGAAAATAATGGTCAAAAGTTTATGTTCAAAAATCTCGGCAATTGTTAGCGCTTTCCATTCGTCAATGATGCCTTGTCCGTAAAAACCAAGACCCAGAACGGCAACCAAAAGCCCAAATCCTACCAAAAATTTACCGTTGACATAAGGTACCTTAAACTTTGATCTTTCTGAAATTCCTGAATGATCAAGATATAAAACCCCGCCACAAACCAGAATAAAGGCAAAAAAAGTACCCACGCTTGTTAAATCCACAAAGAAATCCATCTTGAAAAACAAGGCGGGAATACCAACAACCAGACCTGTTACAACGGTTGCGAAAGAAGGCGTATGGTATTTCGGATGGATTTTCGAAAACTTTTTCCACAACAAACCGTCACGACTCATCGTCATCCAGATTCTTGGCTGTCCAAGCTGGTACACCAACAGCGCACTCGTAATGGCAATTACCGAACTTACCGAAATTAGACCAGCCATGAAATCCAGCCCAATATTCTGGAATACAAAAGCCAGCGGATCGCTTACATTCAGTTCTTTATAATTAACCATTCCGGTTAAAACCAGTGTGATTAATACATACAAAACGGTACAGATCATCAGGCAATAAATCATCGCTTTCGGCATATCTCGCTGCGGATCCTTACATTCTTCTGCGGTGGTAGAAATCGAGTCAAAACCGATAAACGCAAAGAAAACAGCCGCAACTCCGCTCAAAACGCCTTTTACACCATTGGGAGCAAACGGTGTCCAGTTTTCCGGTTTTACATAAAATGCACCGGCAAAAATAACCAGCAAAACAACACTGATTTTCAGGATAACCATAATATTACTTGCTGTTCTTGACTCCCGGATTCCGATATATACCAGACTGGTTACCAAAGCAGTAATAAGTCCGGCAGGAAGATCCAGGATCAAATGGACGCCGCCAATAACCGGAGCAATTTCATAAGCATGTGCGGCTAATTTTTCGGCAGCACTCAAAGAAGCGATTCCACTGGTCTGAAGTTTGGCAAATGCCTCGGCAGCCGACCCAGGATCAATCGTGAGATAACCGGGAATGACAATGCCAAAACCTTCCAGCATACTGACAAAATATTTTGACCAGGAAATGGCGACCACCATGTTGGAAACCGCATATTCGAGAATCAGCGCCCAGCCAATAATCCAGGCAAATAATTCTCCAAAAGCGACGTACGCATAAGTATAGGCACTACCTGAAACTGGAACTGTGCTGGCAAATTGTGCATAAGAAAGTGCGGTAAAAACGCATGCAATTGCTGTAAAAACAAATAAAAGCGATACGGCTGGTCCGCCGTTAAAACTTGCCAAACCGATTGTACTGAAAATCCCGGCTCCTACAATTGCCGCGATTCCTAAGGAGACCAGGTCGCGTACGCCCAATATTTTGGCTAAACCGCCACTTTCATTCGCATGTGCATCTATCAGGATCTGATCAACTGTTTTTTTACGAAATAGTGAAGCGTTTTTTTTCATTCGGTTATTGGGATTATGGCGAGTTTTTTAGTTCGTGAGAGCGAAAATAAGGATATTCCCATATCATCAGGTTATATACCCAAAATTTGTTGATTTAATCATCCAATTTCCAGGGATAATTCTTTGTTTTTACAATTCCGCCAATCAAAACATGCCTGTTTCTTACCAATTCTTCATTAAAGCTTTAATTCCGGGCATTTTCCTGTTCTCTTAATCACATTTTACCTTTATATTTACGCATACTACTTTCTAGCCCTGATGATGTAATCGTTATGAAATGTGCTCTGATTTCGCCCATTGTGTTTTCAATGTTTCTCCACAGTACGCTGGCACAGACCGTTGAGTCTTATTCGACCGCGCAGGCACATTCACATAATGACAGCAGACAGCTGCGACCATTTACAGAAGCTTATGACCAGCAATTCGGGTCTATTGAAACTGATGTTTTTGTAAAAAACGGAACACTTTATGCCGTTAACCATGAAGTGGATGCAACTGCTGAACGAACGTTGGCAAAGTTGTACCTTCAACCAATTTCCCAGCAGCTTGAAAAGAACAACGGTATGATCTACGTTCAGAATGACGTATATCTTCAACTGGTTTTCGATCTGATCACTCCCGCTTCCGAATCTATGCCGTTGCTGGTGAAAGAACTGGAAAAATATAAGAATCTGACGGAATCAAATTGTACGGTTAAAATCGTGATAACCGGTAAAATCCCTGCGCCGGAATTATTCGATAAATATCCTGATTATATCCAATTTGAAGGCAGCCCGGATGTTGACTATACACCAAAACAGCTTGAACGTGTAGCGCTTATCGGACAATCATTACAAAAATATACTAGTTGGAACGGTGAAGGTCCTTTGTCAAAAAACGACAAAAAATCGATCTCAAAAGTAGTTCAGAAAGCACATGAACTTGGGAAAAAAATTCGGTTTCGTGACGCTCCTGACAACATCAATACCTGGAAAACGATGATGGCTCTTCAGGTCGATTATCTGGACACCGGAAAAGTAATTCAAATGGGAGATTATCTGCGTACCGCACCACGCTAATAAATTAAATCCTGCCGCAATAGACTGATTAAAGATTTTGCCCGTACTATTCAAAATTCTACCTAACTCATTCTTGCATGTCTACAGACCAGGTTGTTGCTCTCAAAAAAGTTTTAAAGCCCATACATCTTTGGGCAATTGCAGTGGGGCTGGTTATTTCCGGTGAATATTTTGGGTGGAATTACGGCTGGGGTGTATCCGGCACTGTAGGATTTTTGATTGCCACCCTGCTTGTGACCGTGATGTATGTGACTTTTATTTTCAGTTTCACCGAACTGACCACTTCCATTCCACAAGCAGGCGGCCCTTTTGCCTATGCACACCGGGCCTTCGGCTGGTGGGGCGGATTGATCGCCGGTTACGCAACGCTTGTTGAATTTCTGATTGCTCCTCCTGCCATTGCTTTTGCTCTGGGAAGTTATACCCATTTTCTGTATCCTTCCATCACTGTTCTGGAAACAGCATTTGCATGCTATGTTATTTTTATTGGTATTAATATGCTGGGGATTAAGGAGTCTGCGACTTTTTCACTTATTGTAACTTTGCTTGCGGTTGGGGAATTACTGCTCTATGTCGGAATTATCGCTCCGAGTTTTTCTTATGAAACTTTCGTCACCGATCCAATGCCATTTGGCTGGTCCGGTGTTTTTGCTGCACTGCCTTTTGCAATATGGTTTTATCTGGCTATTGAAGGAGTGGCGATGGTTGCAGAAGAAGTGGAAGATCCCAAACGGACGATTTCCAAAGGATATATTCTGGGAATTCTGACCTTGGTTATTCTTGCCCTGGCGGTCATGATATTTACTGGGGGCATTGCGCACTGGAAAGTTTTAAGCACGATCGACTATCCGCTTCCAGCCGCGTTGGGTATTGTTTTGGGACGAGATAATAGCTGGACCCAACTTTTTGCAAGCTTGGGTTTGTTTGGATTAATCGCTTCTTTTCACGGAACGATCATTGGATATTCCAGACAAATTTTTGCCCTTTCCCGAAGCGGTTATCTTCCATCATTTCTAGGTCAGGTGAATTCTCGTTTTCAGACACCGCATTGGGCTTTACTGACAGGAGGATTTATTGGTTGCCTCGCTTTAAGCCTTGGAACAACAGATCAGGTTATTATAATCGCAGCACTTGGAGCAGTTGTGATGTATATCATCAGTATGGCTGCCCTTTTTGTTTTACGCAAAAAAGAACCAGATCTCGAACGGCCCTTTATCGTTCCGGCTTATCCCTATTTTCCCTTCGTCGCTTTACTGCTATCAATCGTATGCCTGATCGCTATCGTATGGTATAATCTTCTGCTAAGTCTGTGGTTTTTCGCGGGGCTGTTAATATTAATCGGTATCTTTGTTCTAAGTGGAAAACATAAAATTTTAAATTAATAATATTAATTTTTAAATAAAACACTTCCGACTCCGTAGCTCAGCTGGTAGAGCAAATGACTCTTAATCATTGGGTCGAGAGTTCGATCCTCTCCGGGGTCACAACGGATTGAATCAGGAAACAACTGGTTCAATCTTTTTTTTAATATAAATCCCAACACTAAACTATTTCTTAATCCTGAACTTGTTTTCACGTCCTGCGGAATCTGTTCCGGCTGTGCTTTCTACAAAACCATTATTTGTCTACCACACAAGCGATTGATAAACCGTAACATGGCTTATTTTCTTGTTATTGTTACGCAATGCTAGATACAGATTGCCAGCGCCGGTATATTCCTAGATCAATTTTACTTAAACCTGCATTAATCTTCAAAATTTGAGAACTAAACTTCTGAAAACCAACAAAAGTAGAAGTCATAAAATAGCTTCCGCCTTTCACGTTTGTAAATATAAACCCACCGTCTGCATCACTTAGTCCAGCCTGAATCAGGGTACTGTCAGGTGAAGAAAAAAGAGCGACGGTTGCAAATTCAACCGGCTTTCCTTCTGAATTATTTAGCTTCCCACAAACCGAGAATTGAGCCAAAACGCCTTTGTTTCCCAGACAAATAAGACAAAGTAATGCCAGCAAAAAGGAGTTAACCTTCATGTGAAAAAATGTTTAAGATTTTAATCAGCTTAAAATGATTGTATGATCAGAGGGGAAGAACATTAGTTAACGGTGCAAATTCTACTTTTTAGATTTACTCTTTTTCTTGCGTTTTCCCCACCAAATATAGAATCCGGTGATGGGTAAAGTGCCGCATATAAGGCTTGCGAAGAAAAATAACCATTTGGTAAATAAGCCTCCAAAAGAGCCGACATGTAGCGAAAGATTAGAGCGCCTCATCCAGTTGGCAGCAGTATCATCGTCAATTTTAGCATGTGACGTGGACAGCAGTGCCAGCGTATTCACGTCAAAATACAATTCGCGCCAAGTTCCCTTGTACATATCCGTACATGCGTAGATAGACGTGCCATCCTCTTTAGGAAAATGTATGCTGATCTGATCCTTTTCGAACTCACCCATTTCAGTCGTTACCATTTTCCAGACAAGGTCCACTTTTCCTTCCATAGTAGCGGGTACTTCATTTGGGCCTGACTGAATAACAGTCACTTCCTTGCTTCGCTCTTTTCCACCGAGCATTTTCTGCATCGATTGGTTAACGAATCTAAAACTCATGATCAGTCCCGTCAACGACATGATCAGTGCCAGCGATAAGGAATAAAAGCCTAGCACATTATGCAGGTCATAATTCACACGTTTAAATTTGGCAGTCCATTTGATGGTAAACGCTTGTTTCATCTCACGGAGATTCCATTTTTTAGGCCACCAAAGCACAACTCCCGTAATGGTTATTATTAAAAAAATGGCCGTACTCCAACCTACAATCTGCTTGCCGATTTCCCGGGGAAACCACAAATACCGATGACCATCGTTAATGAACTCGAATATGTTTTCATGATCCTCCGATAAAATAATCTTACCTGTGTAAGGATTGGCAAAAATCAGCGAATCCGAATTATCGGGTGAAATTCTAACGGGTTTGCCTTCCCCATAATACCATAACCGACGAATTTTCATGTCCGGCATTTGTTCCAGCACTTTCGAACGGATGACGGATGGCGGGAGCTGTTCACTATGCGCTGGCACTTCCACATGCCACCAGGAACGGCGGGTTATTTCTCCGATTTCACGTTCAAAAACCAGTATACAGCCAGTCAGACTGATTATGATCACCGGTATACCTGCTGCAATACCAATCCATAAATGAAACCAGTCATTGAACCTTCTTAGCCAGAACGGCTTTGATTTGGCTGCAACCGCTCGTTTTTCGTTAAGGATTATGGGGTTTTCCATGATTTTTCAGTTTTAACTGCAATAGTGATGGCAAGGCACAGATCTGCTTCCCGATAGATAAGAAAACAGATCTGTGAAAAATCCGGGTGATTAATTCAATTTATCCAAACGTGTAAAACTCGAATAACCGCCGTCTATTTCAAGTCCTTTTGTCACCGTGTCCGTTTGGGAATCATAGATCCAGATGTTGTCTTTTGCAGTATCAGAATTTATGGCTATGTAAGCTTTTCCATCTCCCACACAGACATTTCTTTCTCCTGAACGATCGCCAGGAAGTTCGGTCAGTTTTCTGTGTAATTTCCCCGTTGCAAGATCAATAACTGCATATTTGGTTTTGTAGTCTCCTGTAACGCTGGCATCTGCATATTTCATGATCGCTTTCCCATTGCCTGCATTCATAAACAGTCCTGATGCCTCATATCCAAGTACTGCTTTCGTATCAATGATGTAATCAGGATCAAGACCAGACGCTCCGTTTTTTATTCTGTAAGCCATGATCGGCGAGTAAGTTGTACCTTTCCAGGCCGGGTTCCAGCTTACCAGAAAGTATACATCGTTGTTTTCCGTTTTGAACGAAGTGCCGTAATAACCGGAAGTACTTCCCACACCCGCAGTTCTTGTATCCTTCGAAACCGTTCCAACTTCAAAGCTTGGATACTTCACTTCCAACACCGTCATTTCGGGATATATCTCGTATCCGGCAGGCATGAACCCTACTGACATAAAGAATTTTCCGTTCACAAACTGAATATCTCCACCAACCAGAAGTCTGGTATAACCTGCAGGTATCGCAGGCACATTGGCGATTTGTCCGTTGGTTATTTTCATGGTAGTAACGTCGATCAAAGAATAGTTGATCTTGGTACTGCTTGCATCTAGGCCGACCAGAATCAGCGTGTTATCATCCACCCAGGTATGTCCTGTCATGCTCAACAGGTGGGTATAGGGCACCTGAGAAATCGTTTGAAACTGATCATTCTTAAACTGAAACTTACTGAATTTTCCCTCTTTCGTATTGTAGAAATAATACAGACCATTCCGTGAAATTATCGCACTGCTTACTGAGGTTGTTACATCCGCCCCCTGCCCTGCCAGACTGGCTGTACCGGTAGTAAGATTATCAAATCCCAGCACAAAATAGGATACATTAGGCCAGCTGCCAACCGTCGGCCACAATGCAAAATTGTATGTTCCTGCTTCCTTTTCTGGTTCCGCCACTTTTTCCCCGTCGCTGCTGCATGCTCCTAAACCTGCCGTTAAACCAAGGAAAAGAGCGAAAAGTTTTATTTTCTTCATGTCAAAATTGAAAAATGTTACTAAGATTTATTTTAAGAAAAGTCTGAATTTGGCATAGACAGCTCTGCCTGGTTTCTGAAGCCTGAAATTGTCGTATAAAAGTTCATTCGTCAAATTTTTGCATTCCAGCGAAAAATTGTATTTCCCATCCTGCATTGAATAGGACACAGAAGCCTGATGCACGAGTTGTTTCGGTATCGTCAACTGATATTTTTTATTGCCAAATGCCTCCCAGGTACGATAGTACCAATGTGTGTATTGTGTACTCCAATTAAATTGAATCCGGCTGTTTTTTCGAAAAAGGTCATTTTTGCCTATACCAAAATCCGCGTTTCCAAAAAACCAGGGCTGATTTGGAATCTTGTTTTTGTAAGTGGCAGAAGTGGAAGTTGATCCGGATGAGTTCAACGTATATTTCGTATTGTCGATCGCGCTCTGATAGCTCACGTTCACCGAAGCGTTGATCAGCTTACTGTAATTGTAACGAACTTCGGCTTCCAGACCTTTGACCAGTACCTTGGAAACATTCTGGTATTGAAAGCGGTTAGTGGCGTATTCGATTGCATAAATAAAATCACGGGTGTTTCTGTAAAAAGCAGAGCCTTCCACAAATATGGAGTTTCTGCCCGCCTTGAATCCATAGAATCCGCCCAGATTAATATTATCTCCCGATTCGGGTTTTAAAGCAAGGTTGTTATCTATCGTAAATCCATCGCCGAATACCTCGTTGATATCCTGAACGCGGTAAGTATATTCATACGAACCCTTCAAACCCGCATTTGAACCCAGCTTATATACCGAGGCGAGGCCATATCCCAGGTAACCTTTGAAATTTCGCAAGTTGCTATACTCCTGTGTAAGAGAAGTATACTGACGCTTATCAAGCCCGATACCGTAGTATTTTGCAAAAAATGTGTTACTCCATTTCTGACTGAAAAGGTTCTGCTGAAAAGCGACACCCGCAATGTGTTTGGTAATTTTTCCAGGCACGTCATCTTCTTCATAAATCCGTGCATCATAGGTTTCACTAAGCACTCGGTCCAATGTATAATTGACATTGATGGATTGATTCTCATTGATCACATAGTTGATATTCGCTCTCGAAAAGAACCGCGGACGATCCACGTGAGTAAGTCTTCTGCTACCCGTTTCTGCATTACCTGCATCTATATACGTACCATCCCAGTAGTACTTTCTCGTCAGGGTATCCGCAATCACGTAGCTGTCTTTCGAAACAGAACTGTACAGATTTAGTCCCAGTCCTTTCAAGAATAAATTGTCCTTTTTGTATCGTAGGGAAAAATTGTAAGCATCCCCGATTTTGGTTGCCGAGCCATAAACGACTTCCTGCCGGATACCTGTCTGCAATTGTTTGTCCGACCGCGAGTAAGAAGCTCCAACAAAAAACACATCCGCCCACTTCTTGTTGATCACTCCAAGTTCCAGCTGTCCCATGGCTGCCTTGTAACGATCATGGAAGCGCGGCAGATCTTTGTATACATATTCGTTTTTCTGCTGATCCCAAATTTCCACTCCGCGCATTAAATAATTGTTGTCAGCAAAGTTGTAGAAAGCACTGGCTTTTGCAATAAATCCGGTTGGGCGATGGGTATACTGACCGGATATCGCGGCCTGGTGCGTATTGAAAGACCCGTAACTATAACTGGCATCCAGATAGCTCGTAACACCCTGATTGGTAACAATATTAACGGAACCTCCCAACGCATCTGCTCCAAGAGAAACAGGAACTACACCTTTGTACACTTCAATTCGCTCGGCGAGGTTTACGGGAATGTTGTTCAACGACATCGTACTTCCCATGATTTCCAATGGGATACCATCAATGAAAAACTTAACCGCTTTACCCGAAAGGCCGTTAATAGAAAAGTTAAAATCAGAACCAACGCCTCCTTGTTCCCGTACTTTAATACCGGCACTGCGATTCAGTACCTGATTCAGATCGGCGGTACTGTTGGCAAATTGTCTGGTTTCAATCGCATTAACATTAAAGGCCTGTTCCTTAATTTGTTGAGATTCGCTTTTCCCATGAACTGTCACCTCGCTCATCTCTTTTACATTCGATTTCAATATAAAGGTGACATTCGTTTCTTGTCCCGCTTTTACCTGAACCACCTTCGACTGACTCATAAAACCCACCGCAGAAACTTCCAGGGTATAAGAACCTGACTTTTTTATATCCATTTTAAAAAATCCATTTTCATCCGCCACAGTGCCTTCGGAAGTCCCCCTGATCACAACACTGGCTCCCGGTAAATCTGAATCGTTCTCTTCCTTTATTTTACCGGTCAGTAATGTTTTTCCCTGGCCGTATGTGCAAATTGACCAAATAGATAATAGCAGGGAAGGCAGGCTTTTTTGTAAAATTTTGGTGAGGTACATTGTGTTATCAGCGCATAAATAGATAAAGGACGTGACATCAGAAATGTCGCATCCCTAACAAGTTGCACAACACAATATTTTCGGAAGTTAATATTCAAAAAAATCTAAACTTTTTTTGAATATTTTAGTAAATAGTTAAAAATCAAAGCTTTCAATCATACAATTTCTCCATTCGAAAAATATAATCCACCTCTCCTTCCAGCTTTAAACCTTTTTTCAGAGACTTATTTTTCGGATTATACATCCAGATATAATTCCCTTCTGCGTCAGAATTAATGGAAATATAAACCAGATCCTTTTCGACTAATACGCATGTCCGCGAAGTACCTTTATCCAATGGAAGATCCAGTTTATGAACTGCTTTGGTAATAAGGTCAACTTCGTAAAACTCCATGTGAGGATTGGTATAATGATCCTGAAAAGTTTTAAAAAGCTCTTTCCGTTCACTTCTAATAATGGCTTTATTGTTACCTATGTACCACATTCCATAAGCATGGTTGGCTATGGGAGAGGCCGATATATTAAAGAAATAACTGCTATCCGGCTCACTGTCATCTGCTTTAATCCTGTAAATTGCCGTGGGTTGATCGGGGCGCCCACCTCGTGCAAAACCCGGGCACGACAGGTAATAAAAATCATTTTTCTCGTCGCGGAAAGTGCTCTGTTCCGCTGTATTCACACTTCCGGGATAAGTAGATCTTCCGTCACTGAACACTTTATCCAATGTCAGGGAAGGATAGCCGAGGCTTGCTACATGAACGGTGTCGCTTGATCTAAATCCCTTTTCATTGCTGAAATGATAAGAATAACCCACCCAGAGCTGGCTGTTACGAAATACAGAAAATCCGACAATCATGTTGTTGAATGGCGGGACCGGAGGCGGAAGCGGCAGAACACCAGTGCTGGCCTTCATCGTTTCGGTGTTGACACGGGCATATCGAGACGACTTCATTTTTCCAGGATAGGAAATAATCAACAGCGAGTCTGGTCCGTACCAGTTATAGTTTTCAAGATCACCCATACCAGCCAGGTAGATGGAATCAATCGGCGTAAAACGATTATCTATCACACGATTACGGATAAAATAATCCGTTTTGCGGTTGATAAAAAAGTAATTCCCGTTTTTTACCAACATGTAAAACCAAATTCTGGGCGGCGAAACAAGCGGGGCCCCGCTCTTTATTGGATTGACAATGCCTCTGTCCAGTGTATCCGTCTGAATAATATACTGAATATGATCTTTTGACATAACCAGTATGCTATACTTTTTTTGATTCTCCGAAGTCCGTCCGGAACATCCGGCAAGTATAACTATTGATACGAATACAACACCGATTGGCAGGGAAATCCTGGAAATAATTTTATATATCAAACTGCTCCGAAAGTTCGTATTTAAGTAATGGCGGTAATTCAAAAATAAGATTTTCATTCATGATCACAACCTGATCCGATTCCTGATTTTTGTAATTCATGGCAAAATAAGTCTGGCCTTTTTTGAAATCCATTCCCTTGGATGCCACCCCACCATCAGAACATATATCACTGAATGACAAGGAAATATCTCGTTTAGGGCTAATCTTAATGGCACCGCAAAAATCCACAAGCTTTTTATCAGAACTAAAACTTGCTCTGCTCTTCTCACCCAATACAATATCAAAATCCTCGGTCAATATTTCCTGCTGGGCTCCCCGTTGCGCTTTCGTATGTGGTTTTACGAGACTGATCTGATTTTGTTTGTCCTTTTTGAAACTGTAAAGAAAAGTTGCCGAAATTATAAACAATATGGAAACCGAAGCGGCAATTGTTAACCATCTGAACTGCTGTGAGGATAATTTCAATATTGATGTCCTGGTCCTGGAAGGCAACACTTCTGAAACCTCACTCCAAATCTCTGCCTTAATCTGCCTTTCCGATTCTTCGGAAATCTCAATCTCATCGTCGTCGTCATTCAATAGCCAGTCTTCAACGGCCCTAATTTCCGAAGCACTACATTGCCCCTGATAATACTTTTCAATCAGTTCCGTGGTAACTTTCATTTGATAAGAGTCTTGGAAACAAATTTAGCAGAAATTACAGTAATCCAACGTAAAATCAAAACGAAAATCCCTCTAAGCGCAGTCTCAAAAAACTAACAGCCTTTGCGATGTGCTGTCCTACCGCTCTTTCGGAAATAAGTAATTTGGAAGCAATTTCTTTGTTGGAAAGCTCGTTTTCCCTGCTCATTTTAAAAACTTCCCTGCATTTTGGCGGCAGCGATTCTATCAGAGGCGATATTGTATCGCGCAGATTGCTCTGGATAATCTCATTTTCGGTATCGTTGTAAACAGCCGTTTGTTTTAACGCGATTACCTCATGATGCTTTGATCTGATACTTTTATTACGCAGATATTCCAGCGTTTTGAGTTTTGCCGAACGGATCAGATAATGATCGATTTGCTGAATCACATCGATACTTTCCCTTCTTTCCCAAAGTGACTTAAATACCTCCTGTACAATACCTTTAGCCAGATCTGGATCATTCAGTTTGGCCATAGAAATGCTGTAAACCCTTTTCCAGTAAATGTTATAAATTTCTGTAAAACTGGCTTCGTCTATTTTAACCAAAGACTTGTCTGAACCTATTTTTGGCATAGCATATCTCGAATGAGACGCAAAAGTAGCACTTAGTAGAAATAGTCCAAATAAGATTTAGATTTATTTATTAAATAAGAAAAAAATTTATACATCGCCAAAAAAATCACTTTCAACAAATTAATGTCCTGAAATTCAGAATATTAAAATAAAAACTACTCAACGATCCTCTAAATAGCATTTCTCAGACAACAATTTTGAAGTCCTTCGTCTTTAAAAAATTCAAATCTTTTGATAATTAATCACTTAAATAAGTTTTAGTAAAAAATGCATGTTTCCACTCTTAGTATGCGAACTACAATGCGTATTATAGAGGTGTGGATTTTCGGATTCTGCAAAGAAAACTTACCCTCAATACTTACCTAACCTGACACTGACATGGGAACAGAGAAAACCATATATCTTGTGGATGATGACGAAGATGATCTTCTTCTTTTAAGACAGGCACTTGAAAGTGTCGTTCCCGGCGTCTGTATTACAGAAATTACAGACGGCAGGCAGCTGTTGGATCTGATTGAAAAACAGGAGGAAAAACTTAATCCTTCACTGATTTTACTCGACATGAACATGCAGCGCATGGGCGGGATCGAAGCTGTTTCCAATTTGAAGGCAAACCCAAAAACACACAATATTCCCGTTGTGATGGTTTCTACCTCCAATGATGAACATCTAATCCGGGGAGCTTATGACGAGGGAGTCAGTGCTTTTATAACGAAACCGTTGTCTCAGTCAGAGTATAAAAAAATGGCGGAAGCCATTAACGTTTGCTTTTTAAACAGCTTTTCCGGCCAGGAGGAAATTCCGGCCTTAGACAACTTTCAGAATAAGAGCATTCTGGTCGTTGAATGCGATAACAGCAAATGGGAATCCATGAACGTCGCTCTCAGTAGCTTTGTGAAAAACCTGAATGTTATCAGGACTTGTAACAGACTGGATACATTAAATTTTTTAACCGAAGAATGGTTTAGCCTTGCCAAGCCGCCAGAGCTGATCATTTTTGATCTTTACTTGCCAACCCGTCAGGAAGGCCTTGGCCTGCTTGATTCCATACGGTATTTTTTCCTGTTCCATAGCCTCCCCGCTGTGCCAATTATAATTCTTAGCAACTCTGCTCATACGGATGATATCAAAGCATGTTATGAGCATAACGCTAACGCTTATCTGACTAAATCACAGGACTTTAACGAGTCAATATCTTACTTTAAAAAACTTTGTCATTTTTGGTGTAACATGATTTCTGTTCCCAAATCAATCTAGCTCAACAAAAAAATAACAATTATTTTGGGATCGTTACGAACTTTTCGTAGAATTACGAAAAGTTCGTAACGATGGAGAAATTAACACAACAGGAAGAAGATGCAATGCTTGCCGTCTGGAAAACAGGAGAAGGTAACATCAAATCTTTTATGACCGCTTTTACCGGCGAAGCGCCGCCTTACACCACGCTGGCTTCAACGATCAAGAATCTTGAAAAAAAAGGATTTGTACAAAGCCGGATGATTGGCAGTTTCTATGTGTATGTTCCTGCCATTACGGAAGAAGCTTATAAACAGAAGTTTATGGGAAATGTCGTAAAGGATTATTTCGAAAACTCTTATAAGGAACTCGTGAGTTTCTTTGTCTCGAAAAATAAAATTTCAGCCTGTGAATTGAAGGAAATAATTGATTTGATCGAAAACAAAAACGACAACCAATAACCTGTAAAGTTATGTCTCCCTGGATCGATTACCTGCTCAAATTATCTGTCAGCCTTTCGGCAGTCGCACTGTTCTATCATTTTATACTTCGCCCTCACACCTTTTATAACTGGAACCGATGGTATCTGCTGATTTACTCGATAATGTCGTTTTTTCTGCCGTGTATTGATATCAGCACAACAATTCAGAAACAGGAAATTGCTACCAACCAGCTGGTTTCTTCGATTCCGGTGGTGAATGCGTCGGGGTTGAAAAATATTATCCCTGCTAAACTGCACGATGCGGAAAACAGATTTTCAGTTACCGACTTAGTCTTGCTGACCGTTCTTGCCGGTGTAGTTATAATGATGATTCGATTGATTTTACAGTTTGCTGCCTACCTTAAAATCAAAAAACAGGCTGAATTATTATCCAGTGAGGAAGGTGTTAATATCTATAAAATCCAAAATGATGCTATGCCATTTTCGTTCGGCAATTCTGTTTTTGTTAATCCGGACCTGCACAAAGAGGAAGATTTAAGAAAAATTATTCTTCATGAATATATTCATGTAAAGCAAAAACACAGCATTGATAATGTCTGGTGTGAGATACTATGTGCGCTTAACTGGTACAATCCCTTTGCGTGGCTGATACGCTATGCTATCCGGCAAAATCTGGAATATATCGCAGACCGGAGTGTGATCGAAAATGGTGTCAACCCGAAACAATACCAGTATTTGCTGCTGAAAGTGATTGGAGTACCGGAATTCAGGATCGCCAATCAGTTCAGTTTTTCCTCGCTTAAACAGCGTATCATTATGATGAACAAAGCAAAAACGGCAAGAGTCCATTTGATAAGATTTCTTTTTGTGATACCCGTGCTCGTGTTTGTTGTCTTCACTTTCAGGAAGAACATTGCCTCGATGGAAGCTGTCAAACAACTTACAAAAATAACATTTTCGCTATTTCCATATAACCAAATAGAAGAAAATTCGAAGATCGCAGGACTTATCCTCGACGGTGCGACCGGAGAAGCCATTGCTAATTATCCGATCGATCTTTATATACAAATTCCAGGTCTGGAGGATTTGCGTGAAAAATACGTAACCACGCTGAAAACTGATAAAGACGGATTCTATTTTTATGAGGACTCACTGAGTGGTAAGAGCAAGGAGTATTATATGTACAGCCTGTCGTCCAAAGATGAAATATTCAAGCAATTTAGTCACGGCTCTACTAATATTTCTTTTGAACAGAAATTCCTTAATTACTTTTACGCAGTTACTTTCACCGGAAAACGAGGAACAAATGTGAAAGTTAAATCCTACAATTTAAAGGTATCAGACCTTCAGAAAGATGCTGAATCCTCTGAGGTTCGCAACGAGATTATTGCTCAGCTCGCCGACATTAAACACGATTACAATCTGGGTGCAGGTTTTAGAAATAAGTATCCGTATCTCGTACCCGAGAAGATGATTACAAAATTCGGAGACGCTTATTTTGACCAGAAAAAGGAGATGATCGGTTATGTTTCTCAAATGGAATTTTACCTGGACGGCAAGGAAGTCGATTTTGAAAAGATCAACGAAGTTTTCAGTAAAATTCCCGTGGAAGTAAAAAATATGCAGACAGAAGGCGAGAGTAAATACCACAGCCCATTTTCCGCGAAAAAAATCCGGCTTTACTACTTTACTTTTCCATACAGCATGGCCCCGCCACCAAAACCATTATTAAGCAATAATAATGTGGAATGGAAAAGAATAAAGGATTTGGATTTGACAAAACTTGAAAATGAAGCATATTTTCTGGATGGCTTTCGCCAGGCAAACGGTATGGGAAGTAATCTGAAACCTGATAAACAAGATGTCCGCAGAGTGGCATTGTTCAAAGGCGATCTGGCCAAATATTATGACAAACAAGCAGACCAAGTCTGGTGGATCGAAACCCGGCCGGCTGAGCAAGTTTTTGAAAGACCGTTATTTTAGACAGATCACGGCGTAAGACAATAAAAAGGGTTACCGAAAAATTAACTGGCAACCCTTTTTATGACTTCTACACTATTATTTTACTTTCAATTCAGTAACTACCGGAAGGTGATCGGAGGCATATTTTTCATCGATTACCCTTGTTAACAAACTTTCAAAGGTTCCATCAGATTTGTACATAACAAAATCGATGGTCCGGTTTGGCACTTCCACAGGGATCGTAAATGCACATTCCTGACAACTTCGCGTAAAATTTTTGTCGAGATACTGAATAACCTTGCTGTCTGGAAGTGCATTAAAATCACCTCCGAGTATCATCGGCAGATTCGATTTTTCAAAATGTCTTACGATAAGTTCTGCCTGCGTTAAGCGGTTTTGCTCTTTTAAATCCAGATGCGTGCTGGCAAAAATGATCTTCTTCCCTTTTGAAATTTCCACAGTGATAGCCGCTATCGTTCTCGTTTCTCCTTTGATCACCGGGTCAATTGGCAAAATAAATCTTGTTGAATCAAGAATCGGAAATCTGGAAAGTACAGCAACGCCATAATCTCCACCCTGATGATCGATCGCCTTTGAAAAAAAGTAGTTCATACCTGTTAGCCGGGCCAGCTCTTTTGCCTGATTTATTCCTTTGCCGGAGCGTTCCGTATTGACATCCACTTCCTGCAAAGCCACTAAATCGGGTTTTTCACTTTTGATCACTTTGGCGATCGCAGCCACATCAATTTTATCTCCCTCAGATGGTGGATTGCAATGGTGGATGTTATAGGTCATTACTTTCAGATTTTTGACTTTACGATCCGAAGGTATTTGTGACTCTTTCCCTATCGCAAAAGCGGCAATGCTCCAACAAAAAAATACAACTTGAATTATTATTAATTTCATCATCTCCGATTTGTCATGGTTTATTTAATTTCTTGTCTTTTTTGCCAGTTGAAATTTCCCCACAACTTCGCCGTCATCCCGGATCATTTTGAGATTGAGCTCTTTTTTCGTGGCGCGTACTTTAATCAAAGTCCGGTTTCCTTCGATAGGTCCGCCGCCAATCACGATCGGATAATTGTGCGTCGCATCAGCCTCATGGGTCATATAACGGTGCGTATGCCCGGAAATTTGAATATCAATTTTCGCCTTATTCAGGATTGGACCGAAGACTTTCTGACAATGCAGCGTTCCATGCCAGTCGCCGGAATGGTATGGTGAGATATGAATAAGCACAACCCGGAAATCTGCCTTTTTGAATTCGTCACTTACCACCTCCTTTTCAAGCCATTTGGCCTGAATTTCCCGGTAACGGTCAAAAGCCGCGAGTCCTCCATATTCTACACTATCGTCCGTCTTGTCTTCCCCCGAATCCAGAATTACAAACCTGACCGGGCCACGCGTAAAAGCATAGTAAAATTTGTTTTCGGGATAAGCGAAATATTCAGGAATATGTCTTGAAAAACTTCCACGGCATTCGTGATTTCCCTGCGTGAGAATAAAAGGGAATTCATTTGAAAATAGATCGGTCGTTGGCTTGATCAGGTGATCGATCAACTGCTGCTCTTCGGTGACCCAGTCGAAACAATCTCCATTAAAAACCACAAAATCATAGTCCCGGATATTTCCCGTATAACCATGACGATACAATAACTGGGGAATAATCTGCGGGCGGTCATGGATATCATTAAAAACAACAAACTTCACTTCTTCTTCATTGGCAGCCGGCGTTTTAAAACCTAGCATTGTGCTGGTAATTGTTTCACCAAACTCCACTTTGGAACCTTTAAAGCCTGTTATTTCTGTTGAAACAATTTTGTATTTATGGCTCAATCCCGGTTTCAGATTCGGAAGTGTGATTTTGTGAATGCGGTTATTGGCTTCAATCAGACCATTATTATAAGCAAAGGCTTTATTGATTGCATAATTGCCTTCCCCATATTCCACCCAGCTGAAACAATTTTTACTGGTAACCCACATGACCGTGACTTCATCGGAGCCCATGTTCTGAAGGTAGGGGCCGGCCATAAAATGATTTTTTCCTTCTGCATCCGCAGCCAAAGCCGAAGCGCCAGGCAATAAACTAAGCGCCCCGATCTGAGACATTTTTTCCAGAAATGATCGTCTGTCTGAAAGCATTATGTTATGGGTTTAGGAATAGCTGTTCTAGATAATTAAAAGCAGGAAGGATCAGATTTCTTTTATTTTAAATGCCTGAATTACATATTTCACAAATCCAGGCATTCAATTATCTGACCTTACCAATTAGGATTTTGGATCAATTTTGTATTCAATAAAAGCTCCTGTGTCGGGATTGGGTACAAATAATCCCTGGCTTCATTAAACTTCTTATTGATGTGGCCGTTGACGACAATACTTCCTCCTTTATTTCCATTTTCCAGTAAAATCTCACTTCCCAGTTTCAGGATTTGTGCACCGGTTGCTGCGGGCTTTTCTCCCTCGTAGATAATCAGATCCACCTTTCCGTTCCGGTCAAGATCGTAACTTCCCGGACCCGGAAAGTACATTCCTTTATAAGTTTTGGTCAAAAGCTGTCCTTCTTTCCAGCGGATGACATCATCCCAGCGGAAGAAATTTTCCATAACAAGTTCCACCCGTCTCTCACGGCGAATTTCGAGAATCACACCCACGTTACTGCCGGTCAACTGTGAATATTGCTGCGCCTGATAGGGATCCGGATTTTTGTTTGCTTCCACTATATTAATATTCGGCATCCCAACACGGTCGCGGATTAATTTAATGGATTTATCAAGATCATCCTGCGTTAAAGTTCCTTTTTCTGCTTTTGCCTCTGCATAGTTCAGCAACACTTCAGCATAGCGAAAAATCGGCATATCGGTAATGTCCTTATTGAAAGTGTCCCATTTGGAAGTTGAAACAAATTTGATCAGCTGATAACCTGTCACTGTCGCCCCAAACTCCGGAACAAGCTGTGCTGTTTCGCCAATGCGTGTATAACCCGGCGTCCGGATCGTTTGAGTTAAACGTGGGTCACGATTTTGGACTTCATCAAAAAACTGCATGGTTTCGTACCCTTTAACATCTGTAAAGCGCGAACCGTCAGCCATCAGATAACTGTTTACCAGTTTTTTTTCCAAACCCGGTTTTCCGTAAGAAGCGGTCATCGTATAATAGTTCAGGTTGTGATAAACCTGCAATTCATCGCTGAAATCTCTGGCCAGGATTACTTCATCCGCAATCGCATTATCCGAAGAAAAGAATTTCAGATAAGCTGTTGACGGTGTAGCTTTATAAATGGTATAGCCACTGTTTTTCATCAAATCTTCTGATGCGGAAATGGCAGCATCCAAAAATTTATCTGAGCCGGAAAGCTTGAATTCAGGATGATATTTTCTGAAAGTGCCCTCATATAACGCGATTCTGGATTTCAGTGCGAGCGCAGTCCATTTTGTGATCATGCTCACCTGACGAGTTCCGTCGAGATTGGCAATAGCATAATCCAGATCAGCCATAACGGAATCCATCACCATCGAACGCGGATCGCGCGCTTTGGTCAGCGACTCCCCGTCTTTTTCTTCTATGTGCTGTGAATACCAGGGAACATCGCCAAAGCGCTTAACCATACCAAAATAAAAATAGGCACGGAAGAAACGGGCAAGTCCATTGTACTTTGCAACTACTTTTGGATCAGGGCATTTTCCTGAATTCGCCAGAAAATAGTTAATGTTCCGCAAAGTCGACCAGCTCCATCCACCTCCGCTTGTAGGTACCACGCGGGTTCCCTGCAACTCATCGCGAAGACTGTTTTTTACAACATTGTCAACGTCTTCGTTGTAGATATCCTCAGCCGACGGCAGTGCATTGTAGAAAGAATTTGTATAAAGCAACAGGTCGTTTTCTGTGTTAAAAAAAGTTTCCGGAGAAATCGCGTCCAAAGGCAACTGATCGAGATCACACGAAACCAGGCCGAAGGTTACGGCAAGGATTACTATTATTTTTTTCATAACTATATCTTGTTAATTCCCGATTTAGAAATTGAGGTTCAGACCAACGGAGAAAGTTTTCGATAGCGGATAGGTTCTGCCGTTCGTTCCGTCGCCATCAAATTGTTCCGGATCGATGTATTTTGATCTTAGCGGTGTATAGGTCAATAAATTTTCTCCGCTTACATAAATTCTAGCCTTCGGTATTTTCACTTTTCTAGTCAATGCTTCGGGAAAAGTATAACCGATCACCACATTTTTCAAACGCAGGTAACCTACATTTTGCACATACTTATCGTTAGGAGCATTTAAATCGCCGCCGCCGTTAAGCGCTGTATATCCCCTGAGCACAGGAAAATATGCATCCGGATTTTCGGCCGTCCAGACATCTTTTTCAAAATCTTTCGGAATGAAAGAATAATAAGGACGAGAATAGGGTCCCCAGAATTTGTCCGCATTATTTCCCGGATACCAGTTTCTGCGAAGAATTCCCTGTGTCAGTGTCGACAAATCGAAGCCATTCCATGACGCTCCCAAATTCAATCCGTAGCGAAAGCGTGCTCTATTATTACCAATAATTTTCAAATCTCCGTGATCTGAAAGTGTATTCGCTCCCTGATCAATTTTCCCGTTGCCGTCAGAATCCACAAATTTGATATCACCAGCCTGTAATTTACTCCAGTCACCCGGGGCACTCAGGCGTTGTTTATTGACAAGAGATTGATCCACAGTATAAGCCTGTGCTTCTTCGTTTGTTTTAAAATATCCGTCCAACGAATATCCCCACATATCTCCGATTGTCTGTCCTTCATAATAGCTGGACAAAATCTTGTTCGGGTTATCATATTTGGTAATCTTCGATTTGGTATCGGAGACAATGAAGGAAGCGTTATAAGCCAAAGCTTTCCCGCCAAGTTTCACCTGATCATGCCAGGCGATGGAAAGCTCAAAACCTCTTGTCTGCAAGTCACCAGCGTTTTGCGTTGGAACCGGAGCTCCGTAAACGGCCGGGAAAACTTTTCCCGGAATCAGCATATCAGTCGTTTTACGGATATAGCCGTCAAATGCTACATTCAATCTGTTTTTCAACAAATCAATATCCAGACCAATATTCGAGGTCGTTGCTTTCTCCCAGGTCAGATTTGGGGATATAGGATTCGGATTATTTACATAGGAAAGTTTTTGTCCGTTATTGATCCAGTTCGACTGAGCGGTTGGCATAATCGATATGTACGGATAAAAACTGGCTGAGTTATTGTTGGAAGGCAACTGATTTCCCAGCGTTCCGTAAGAGGCACGAATTTTCAAATTGTTAACAACATCGCGGATTGGTTCGAAAAATTTTTCCTCACTGACGCGCCATCCTGCCGAAATGGACGGAAAGAAACCGTAACGTCTTCCCGCGCCGAATCTGGAAGTTCCGTCATAGCGGCCATTAACCTCCAAAAGGTATTTGCCAAGATAATCATAATTCAGGCGGAAGAAGGCGCCAAATAATTCATACTGATAAGAATCACCCGTTGCCAATTGCTCACCCGTCCCAAGGTCAAGGTCATTAAGGCTTTCAGAAAGGAGATTTTTCCGCGCACCAAATAGTCGCTGATGCTTCTTGGTTTCATAATTCAAACCGGCAGTCGCTCCAATATAATGTTTACCCAAAGTGTGATTAAACGAAGAAAATACGTTAACTACATGGGTCGGATCAAACCAGAAGGTTTTTTTAAGCTGGTCTGTGTTATAATTTGGAACCGTCGTCAATATGCCGGGTTGAATGGAATATTGGGCAACCGCAGAACGGTACCAATCGTCGGCGATGTAAAAGGAATAGGAATGATTCGCTACCAGATTCCAGCTTTTTGAAAAATCAATAGTCAACGAATTGATCGTTGTCAGCTCGTGCACTTTCTTTTCGCCGCCTGCAACGCCTTTCAAAAGATTGGCAAACAATCCATCCCCGATCGAGTAGTTATTTTTCAGCGTATTGTAAGTAGCAGTACCATCCGGATTACGTGGTGCGTAAATAGGAAGTGCATGAACCGTAACGCCAACAAAGTTTTCGTTAGCGCCACCTTCAATACCCGGATACTTATATTTTGAATCGAAATACTGTGTATTGTTACTAACTTTTAACCAGGGAGTTAGCTGCGCATTGACTTTCGTCCGCAAGGTATAGGAGTTGAATTTATCCGTATTGATCTTCATAATCCCGTCTTTCGAAAAGGCTGATCCGGAAAGAAAATAATTGATTTTTTCAGTTCCGCCCGACAAGTTCAGGTTATGCTGCTGAGACGGTTCCGTCATCGTAAACATAGTATCCCACCAATCATAACTTCCGTAGTAGTTGTAAATATCCTTTCCGTTGACATTTTTAACCACCGTCCACGGGCGCGCAGGATTTTCAGTTTTATCGTATCGGCGGGCTTCCAATTCTTTGTAATCTTCATCGGAATAACGGGTATAGGTGTTTCCAGTCGCTCTTTTAAAAGCTTCATCATTCAGCATCGTATAATCATAGCCATTGGTAAGAAAATCCGTGCTTACCGTAGGCGTAGACCAGCCAAAATTATTGCTGTATGAAATACTGGTCTTACCGCTTTTCGCTGTTTTTGTCGTAACGAGAATTACCCCGAAAGCACCCCGCGCTCCGTAAATTGCAGACGCCGCTGCATCTTTTAAAACAGAAACGGACTCCACATCGCCCGGATTAATGCGGTTGATATCTCCCGGAATACCATCGATCAAAACCAGTGGCCCGCCCCCGTTAATCGATGTTTCTCCACGCACATTCAAATTTCCACCCTGCCCCGGACGACCCGTAGAAAAAGTGATATTCAGGTTCGGAATCATTCCCTGGAGAATCTGGGACATATTATTCAATGGCCTGTTTTCAAGATCTTTCGCCTGAATCTGACTCACGGCTCCGGTCAGATTGACTTTTTTCTGTACACCATAACCTACCACAACAAGCTCATTGAGCGCCTTGGTGTCCGGAGCCAGAGTCACATCCACAACTGATCTGCTGCCGACGGTTACTTCCTGGGATATATATCCTACAAAACTGAAAACCAAAACGCTCTCTGTGGTTGGGACAGAAAGCTCGAAACCGCCATTATTATCGGTTGTCGTACCGCTTGCACCGCCTTTGACAATGACGCTCACGCCTGGCAACGTTCCATTGTCATCGGAAGCTTTTACCGTTCCCCTGATTCTGATTTCCCGGTTGGTCATATACACCTGCAACTTGTTTTCCAGAGATTCGATCACCGTTTCTTCCTTTTGTGACCGTTCTCTGGCGAGGACAATTTGCTCGTTAATCACTTTATAATGAATCCCTCGAGGCATCAGCAGCTGATCCAAAACTTTGGAAAGCTTCTGATTTTTTACGTCAATCGTCACAAATTCTCTCAGCGAAACCCGGCTGCTATACACAAATTTCGTGTTTGTCTTCGCCTGGATCTGTTCCAGCGCCTCATTCAGCCTGACATTACTGATCCGAAGCGTTACGTCTTTACTTAATACCGATTGCGCCGAAAGCTCACTCGCATAACTAATGCTTGCAAGTAAAACGGCCAATATCCATTGTAGCAATCCGATGCGCATTATTTTTTGCCAGTTAATGGGCTTGTTACGTACTGAATTTTGCATAATTTTGATTTGTCTTGATAGTTTAAGCACTGTTTGGATACATGAGCCTTTTGTTTCGGTGGTACGATTCAACATAGGCCATAAGCTTGCTCCGGGGGTGGTGGTACACTCCCGGTTTTTTGTTTTTTCAGGGTGGGATATGGTAGCGGTCTTTCATAGATTGAATTGAGGTTAACTATTCATTTATCACTCGTTACACGGCAAGCCGTCAATCGTTATTATTTTTCCGGACATTGTGTACTTTGCTTCAAGGGTGGTACAAAGCATTTCCATGATTTCCGGCAAAGGTTGTTTTTCAAAATCTCCGCTGACCCGGCAAGAAGATATGCCCGGATTTGCCAGCTTTATTTTTATATCAAAACGCTTTTCAAGTTGTTCAACAACCTGGTTTAAGGGAGTTTGGTCAAATACGACAGTAATCGGTTCGTAAATTTCTTTTTTGATTTGCGGCGGGATGGCAGAGAAGACCAGCCGCTTGGTCCCGGTCTCGAAAAAGGCCTCCTGTTTTGGCGTCAAAATTACGAGTTGCTGTTTCTGTTCTTTATCAGGAGCTGACACTTCAACTCTTCCTGTAACGACTGAAATCTGAAAGACTTTTTGTTCCGACGGCGCTTTTACATTGAAACTTGTCCCAAGAACCTTAATCACCATTTCGCCGCTTTGAATAGAAAAAGGACGGGATTTATCTTTACTGATATCAAAAAAACCTTCTCCCGTAAACGTCACCAAACGCTTGTCCAGATCAAATTCTCTCGGATATCGAATGGCTGACTTTGTGTGCATCCATACCAAACTGCCGTCCGGAAGCTGATGTTTGACAACCCGCGGCTCGTGATTTATGAATTCAATGATATTCTCCACGCCTTTCCGCTCAATTTGTCTGGCAATCGAAACGTCCTGTTTACTGTTAAGATTATATGTAAAATAAATCCCAAGCACTAAAAAAACAGATGCGGCCAGCCAGGAAATCCAGCCCAACGGGAATTTCCTTACTTCTGGCTCATTACCCAGATCCAGCCGATTTTGAATATTAGAAAACGTTTCCTTTTGTAATTCAACCTGCTCATCTTCCGGCAAAGAATCCAGAAAATCAGGTTTTCCGTTGAGTGAAGCAAACCAGTTTTCGACCAGTTCGCGCTCTTCATCCGTGCACTGATTGTTAAGATATTTGTCAAGAAGTTGGGGTGAGATATTATTCGGCGTCATGTCTTAGTGAATGTTACAATTCCTAAGTCGCACGCCAAGAGGACAACCCTTAGTCGGTACTAAAAAAAATTAAAAAAGACTGATCAGAATGAGCGCATAAGCAAAATGCTCTCTCAAATATTCCTTTAAAACCCTGAGCGCCTTTGTGATATGCTGCTCAACCGTTTTTTCAGAGATTGATAATTCCTGTGCTATTTCTTTATTGGTATGCCCCTTTCTGCTGAGAATAAAAACTTCCCTGCATTTTGGAGGCAGCAGATGAAGTCCTTGTTCATAGCGAATTTGCAGATCGGACGTAAGAACATCCTGATCGGTCAGAGCGACCGAACATTCGCTTTGCACTTCCCAGCGGTCATAGTGAAACTTCCGGGTATACTCTTTTCTGTAATAGGAAATAATCAGGTTTTTAACCGAAGAAAATAAATAAGACCGGCAGGAATTGACGGTATTTCTATGACGTTGCTGCCAGATGCTGACAAACAGTTCCTGAACAATTTCCTGCGCTGCAAACTGGTCGTTTACTTTGCTGTATGTATAATTAAATAGAATCCGAAAATAACGATCGTACAGCATAGTGAAAGCTGACTCATCGTTATTCTCCTGAATGAGCGTAAGAATGTGTTCGTCGGAATAGGTAAAATCTACTGTTCTCATAACCTGAATTCCTGAGTCCTTTGAGTTACTATACTTTTTTTTCGCAAAGTTCGGTCAATATTGTTGCTGACCATCAGTTTTCAGATTAAGTAATTTTTCTCTTTTTTTTACTTTCTTAACATAAATTTAATATAGATTTTAAAAATAAAAATATCTTAAAAATAGCTCTGAGAGTTCAAAAACGTAGGTTTATGAGAAAGTTACTGTGGAATCGTTATTTCCCATAATAACCCTGGCAGCCAGCTTTATAAATAAGCCATGCTCGACAACGCCGGCGATTTGGCTAAGCCTTGCTGCCAGATAGGCCGGATCAGCAATTAACCCAAAATCGGCATCGATAATATAGTTTCCTTCTTCCGTCAAAAGCGGTTCACCTTCAACAAGCCGGATTTCTCCTTTACCTCCAAGCAAAACAATTTGGCTTGACACATATTTTGATGCATACTTGATCACTTCCACCGGAATTGTAAATTTCCCAAGAAGCTCCACTTTTTTGGATGAGTCGGCAATAATAATTTCCTCTTTCGTCAGCGACGCAACAACTTTCTCTTTCAAAAGCGCGGCTCCCCCTCCTTTGATCAAATTCAGGTCTGACGTAAACTCATCTGCTCCGTCAATGGTCACGTCAATCGAACTTACAGAAGAAATATCAACCGTTGGAATCCCAAGTGATTTAGCCAGTTCCTCTGATTTCGAAGACGTTGACACACCGGTTATTTTCAAGCCCTTTTTAACAAGTTCTCCAATTTCCAGGATTGCGTGTGTCGCAGAAGACCCCGATCCTAAGCCAACAATCTGATTATCTTTCAGATATTTAACAGCCTCTTTCGCTGCCAGTTTTTTTTCGTTATCTAAATCTTTCATTTTCAATTTTACATAAAATGAGGCTCGTAAAGATGGGGAATTAAAAAATGAAGATGAAACTATTATGAATAATAATAATTCCACCTTCAGGATAGTATCAGGGTGACTTTTTATGAAGTTCCAACCGGTCACTTTTATTAACCAATTACTATATACGCATAGCAGAACGACCTGTCAGGCTTCGCTTTTGATGAATTGGCGTAACATATATTGAAGAATACCTCCATTGCGGTAATAGTCGATTTCCATTCTGCTTTCCAGTCTGCATCGAACACTGAATGTTTTAAAGGTCCCATCGGAATGCAAGGCAGAAACCACCAGATGCTGGTTGGGTTTGATCGAGTCGTTGAAGCCTTTGATCGTAAATATTTCCGTTCCGTCCAGACCAATACTCTGTGCGTTTTCACCATCAAAAAATTGAAGCGGCACGACGCCCATGCCGACCAGATTACTCCTGTGAATCCGTTCAAAACTTTCTGCAACTACGGCCTTTATACCAAGCAAATACGTGCCTTTTGCCGCCCAGTCTCTCGAAGAGCCGCTTCCATATTCCTTTCCGGCGATAACAATCAGTTGCGTTTCATTGGCTTTATATTCCAGCGAAGCATCGTAAACCGTCGTTTCCTCACCTGTCGGAAAATAAGTTGTAAATCCTCCTTCCTTTGAGGCAAGCCTGTTTTTAATACGCACGTTAGCAAATGTTCCGCGCACCATCACCTCGTCATTTCCTCTTCTGGATCCATACGAATTAAATTCTTCATACGGGATACCGCGGCCCAGAAGATATTTTCCGGCAGGCGATATTTTACTGAATGAGCCTGCGGGAGAAATGTGGTCCGTCGTTACCGAATCTCCCAACATCAGCAACACTCTTGCGTTGGAAATAGGCTGGATAATTTCAGGTTCCGCGGAGATATTTACAAAAAACGGTGCTTCCTTGACGTAAGTCGACTCAGGATCCCAGCGATATGCCTTGTCCAAAGGCACCGATAATTTTTTCCAGAGATCGTTGCCATCGAAAATTTCACCATAACTCTTCTGGTAAAATTCCTTTTTGACAACGCGGTCAACAACCTCAGCAATTTCTTCCTGCGAAGGCCAGACATCTTTCAAATATACAGGCTCTCCGTCTGGGTCCAGTCCCAAAGGCTCTTCCTCCATATCAATGTCCATTCTGCCCGTTATAGCATAGGCAATCACCAGCAGGGGCGACATCAAAAAATTCATTTTGATCTGGGGATGAATCCGTGCTTCAAAATTCCGGTTGCCTGAAAGCGCGGCAGCCACGATCAGATCGTTGTCGACAACGGCGTTGGATATCGGATCGGGCAGTGGGCCGGAATTACCGATGCAAGAAGTACAGCCATATCCAACCACATTAAATTTCATTTTTTCCAGACTGTCCAGCAATCCGGATTCCTGAAGATAATCGGTCACTACTTTTGATCCCGGCGCAAGACTTGTTTTCACCCAAGGTTTAACATTCAGCCCTCGTGCCAGTGCCTTCTGTGCCAGCAAACCTGCACCAATCATTACATCAGGATTGGACGTATTGGTACAACTTGTGATGGCAGCCACAACTACGTGACCATCGCTCAGCAGAAATTTTTCTCCGTTGTAAATTACCTCGGCAGTACGCATTTCTGCCTGATCATTTTCAACAACCTGGGCAGGTTCAACATTGCCGCCTTCATCGGCCCATGTACTTAATGGCCGATCCACAAACTGGATATATTTTCTGGAATATTTCTTTTCCAGAATATCGGTTACCACATCTTTTGCTTCAGATAACAAAATTTTATCCTGCGGCCTGCTGGGTCCGGAAATCGTCGGAACGATCGAATTCAGATCCAGCTCAACAACCTGACTATATTGTATAGCGTCTTCGTTTTCCCGCCAAAGCAAATTTTCCTTTGCATATAGTTCAGTAAGTTCAATCACTTCTCTGGGACGATTGCTTTTTTCAAGATACTGGATCGTTTTTTCATCAATTGGAAAAAATGTGATTGTGCAGCCAAATTCAGGTGACATATTCCCGATAGTGGCCCGATCCGGAACGGATAACGACGCGAGGCCGTCTCCAAAAACCTCTACAAATTTCCCTACCACTTTCGTTCTTCTGAGCAATTCGGTTATAGTCAAAACCATGTCCGTGGCTGTCGTCCCGACCGGAAGTTTGCCAGACAGTTTTAGTCCAATCACTTCGGGAACCGCGAAAAACTGGGGCTGACCAAGCATTGCGGCTTCGGCCTCAATTCCTCCAACTCCATAAGCAACAATTCCAAGACCATTAACCATCGGCGTATGCGAATCGGTGCCAACGAGCGAATCCGGAAAAGCCAAACCATCCCGCTCAACCACACATTGTGACAAATATTCAAGATTTACCTGATGGCATATTCCCATTCCAGGCGGTACGACCGAAAAATTATCAAAAGCCTTTTGTGCCCATTTAAGAAAACGGTAACGTTCGCTGTTCCGCTCATATTCTTTTTCAACATTTTTCTCATAAGCCTCTTTGTTTCCAAAGTAATCAACCTGAACCGAGTGGTCGATCACCAGATCGACTGGAATTAACGGATTAATCCGTGAAGAATCTTTTCCCTGTCTTTCCATTTCTGCCCGCAGCGAGGCTATGTCGACAATGGCCGGAACGCCGGTAAAATCCTGCATCAAAACCCTGGCTGGCATAAACGGAACTTCCTTATCGTCGGGCTCAGGCTTCCAGTTCATCAAGGTTTCCACATGGCTCTTTGTGATAACATTGCCGTCAAAATTTCGAAGCACATTTTCAAGCAAAACACGTATGCAAAAAGGCAAGGCCGAGACATTCGTTCCTTTTTGTTCCAAAGCCTTCAAACTGTAAAAATTGAGACACTTGTCTTTTAAGTTGAGTGATCTTTTTATATCCAGAAAATCCTGACGCATGGTGAATTAAGTTTAATTATGCCAAAACAGATGTTGACTCAATAACTATACCATTACGGTATGTCAAGCTCATTTGTCTGCACTGCAAAATACAAAAAGCTGCATCCGGAATCAATGTATATTTGCACGATAAAAAGGTCAAAACGACGGTATAAACCTCTAATGTTAATTGTGATCCTTTTTATTTTTCTTAAATTGTAAATATGAAAACTGGTGCCGACATCAAAAATCTCTATACACCTGTTCAGCCGTCACTAAAAAAATCGGTTGAACAGGTGACGTACCAGGAGTTTTTACCGGCTGAAAGATTACAAAACCTTGTCTATTGCTATTGGGAATTGAAGAGTAATCTACCGCTTTCCAGGTCGTTTCATTACACGGTCGTAGCGGATGGATGTATTGACATTTTCTTTGAGCTCACCAATCCACAAGAGAATTTTGTAATGGGATTTTCAAAAAAATTCACTGAGTTTCCGCTCGGAAGTTCATTTAACTATTTCGGAATACGTTTCTTACCTGCTGCATTTCCGCAGTTATTTAAAGTCGACGCATCGGAGTTAAGCGATCGTTTTGAAAATCTGGATCTCGTTTTGCCAGGTACTTCACTTTTTATAGAGGAAAATTTTCATCCGTCAAGTGATCCACTGGATATCAAAAATCGCCTGGACCAGCATTTTCTCAAAATTCTGGACAAAAACAAATTACTGGCAGACCCAAGGCTTTTGCACGCAATTGATATTATAATCAAAAATTCAGGAGTGCTGAATATCGAAAAAGATCTTGATACGGGTTTAAGTCCGCGCCAGCTACGGCGACTTTTCGAGTTTTACATTGGTGATTCAGCCAAAACTTTCAGCAAGATCGTCCGTTTCCAAGGTCTATTGAATACCCGCCCAACGGCTCAGATCATGCGCAGGGAAAAATTATTTTTCGATATGGGCTATTTCGATCAGGCACATTTCATCAAGGACTTCAAAACTTTTTACGGAATTACACCAGGCCAGGCATTCGCGAAATAACTTGTCCGATTTTTACAATGCCGGATATGTTTAAAATGAGAATTTTGTTTCGTTAAATTAATCAATATGAAGCAGATACTCATCGCTGGATTATGCCTTTGTATAGCTGCAAACGCATTTGCACAAACAGATTCCATCACTAAAAATCGAAACAAAATGAAATTAAACGCTGGTGTTATCACGGATAAACTTAAAGAAAGTAAAGCTTTTTATACCGGGATTTTAAATTTCGGTATAACATTCGAGAACGACTTCTATCTGCTCCTGCACACGCCAAATCGCGAATCAGAGATCAGTTTTCTAGTACCAGACCATCCTTCACAGCAGGATTTTTTCCATAAACCGTTTGAAGGGCAGGGAATGTATCTTACAATCGAAGTAGACGAGGTTGACAAGATGTATGCAGATATTAAAAAGAAGGGCATTGAAATTAAAATCGACATTCGGGACGAACCTTGGGGCGACCGCCATTTTGCCATCTCAGATCCTAACGGTATTGGTATTGACATCGTCAAATATTCGCCGCGGTAAAGAATGCGGTTGTCGGCAATCCTCCAAAAAAGCTTTGATTCTTTCAAAAATCAAAGCTTTTCAATCCTGTAACTTTACTGAAACTTGATAAAAATCACTGCCCAAGCCAATTTTTGAAAGGCTGCATTTTTTCACGGCTAATCAGAATATCGTTGTCGGCACACTGATCCAATTGGATTTTCAGACGGCTATTTGAATATGTAAAAACCGCTTTGATCGCGTCAACTGAACTGATGTATTTTCTGTTTAATCTAAAAAATCTTTCAGGATTTAACATGGTTTCCACTTCGTCAAGTGTGTAATCAACGATATACTTTTTGCCATTTTTTGTCATCAAAAAAGTAACTTTATCTTCACTGTAAAAATAGCAGGCTTCTTCGATGGCAATAGTTTGTATCCGTTCACCGATTTTGACCAAAAAGCGGTTTTTATAAACTTTCTGAACAGGCTGAAGCAAGGTTTTGATCTGGTCAAGCGTTATTTCCGGCACTTTTCTTCCTGACTGAAACTTGCCCAAAGCATTTTTTAACTCCTCCGGATCTACTGGTTTTAATAAATAGTCGATACTGTTGAGTTTGAACGCTTTAATGGCATACTGATCGAAAGCGGTACAGAAAATGATGGGCGATGAAACTTTTACATGCTCAAAAATCTCAAAGCTTATCCCGTCAGCCAGTTGAATATCCAGAAAAATCAGGTCTGGCTGTGGATTTGTATTCAACCATTCAACCGCGGACGTAATCGTATCCAGATTCCCAAAAATTTCACATCCCGGCAAAATTTCTTCAACCAATTTTATCAGTCGTTTCGCCGCAAGATTTTCATCTTCGACGATAAGTATTTTCGTCATAACAGAATTAAAATTTACAGTTCCCGGGCATTTAATAAAGGTAATTTCACAACAAAGGAAGCATGTGATTCTTCTATCTCAATCGGCTCGCTGCTAAGCAATTCATACCTTTTTCGAATATTTGACAAGCCTATTCCTGTTGATTCTTCCGATACGCTGCTCTTTAACTGAAGGTTATTTTTTACGATCAACTTATTTTCTTCAATCCATATATCAATTATCAAGGGATTTGCTTTTGAAGCTACATTATGTTTTATCGCGTTTTCCAAAAGCATTTGAAGAGAAAGCGGCGGCAGGGAAAAATCCAATGCCTGAACAGTATGTATTTGATACTTCAATCCTTCTTCAAAACGTATTTTTTGAAGCGAAAGATAATTTTCCGCAAATTCCAGCTCACTGGAAAGTTTTACAAGTTTTTCTTGCTGCACCTCTAAAACATACCGGTAAATTCTGGAAAGCTGACGAATAAATTTTGCTGCCGTATCCGGATTATCGTAGACCAGATTACTCAAAACATTTAATGAATTAAACAAAAAATGTGGATTCAACTGGTCTTTCAAAGTCTGATATTGCTGGGCGTACTGCTCCGTTTTCAACTGTTCCGCTTCAATCGCCGACTTTCGCCATTCCAGCAAAAAGGAACGGCTGATCAGAATAAAAGAAATCACGACAGAAATTTGCAATGGTAAAATTGTGTCGGCGACCAGGTCATCCCAGCGAATATTTTGCAGGTCGACAGAACGGTAGACCAGGGCACCGATTAGAAAAGAAAGTATCAGGCTGGTAACAAAAACATATAACAAGTAGCCAGAGGTCTCCAGAATCAGCCGTTGTACAGGATATTTAATCCAGGGCATTCTTCGGTCAAAATGATACTCAAACAGAAAACCGCCGTAACTTAAAACACATGAAACAATAAAAGAGGTAGCAAAATTATCAATCGAACGTATCAACCCTTCCTTGCTAAAAAGACAAGACGGACAGAAAAAAAAGGTAATGGCCGCTGCTATAACGAGATTGACTCCAAAAAAAGAGGGTGAAAAATTCCAGAATTTTTTTGAGCCTTTTGTAGAAGGTGGCATACGGTCCGTCTGTTTCTTAAAGAATGTAATTTTGGATGTTAATTCCAATTATAACTTCTATCTGACTTACTGGTCTGAGAAATCACTGACAAACTCTTGACAATTTATCTGCTAAATTTTTGCCCCATGTCGGCATCAAAGCTGCTTTCAAAGCTTCTTCATTTTGTGTGGCAAAGGTAACCTGACTTTGCTTAACAAGTACGCAAGCTTTTTCTGTCCCGGAATGGAAAAACCTGGCCATACCAAATTCCATTTGTGCCATCAATATTGCGGCTCTGGGATTTTTAGAATCTATTTTCAAGGCTTTTCCAAAATGATTCAATACCGTTCCTGACAAACTTTGCCCCCTGCTTCCGGGATCTGCACTTACCTCAGCCATTACTTTAAAGCCTTCCAAAGTAATTATCTCGGAATTATCAGGCGAAATCGCCTCCGCTTTTTTAATTAATTCTTCTGCTTTTGCAAGCGCTGCATCTTTTTTCAGTAATGGTACAGAACTGTCCAGTCCCTGATAAATGTACGCCAAAGCACCATAGTAATACGGTTGCCATTCCTTTGGATTCAGCTGGCTGATCCTCGAAAAAGCATTAGCGGATTGCTGAAACTTTGGCAGAGAATCTGCCTGATCAAGCTTTACAATTTCACTTTTCATTACTTTTTGATAAGGTGTTTCCTGAGCCAGTGCGGATACAAGGACTGAAAAAACAAGCGCGATAGTTAAAAGTGATTTTTTCATGATTTTGAAGAAAAAAGTTATTGAAATGAAAGTATCGTGAATCAGAGATTATTGAGTTGGTTGGCATTTTTGTCTTTGGAAAGCGTGATAAACAGACCCGCAAAAATCATTCGGGTTGCCCCTTGCCCTACCGGAATTCTGGAAAAAGAACCTGTTTCATCTGACTGACTGGCATATTTGTAACCAAACACATTGTTTCTTCCTAAAATGTTAGAGCACGCTATATGCAGGATCATATTCGGTCTTGGCAGATAACTCCAGCTGATACTCAGATCGCTATACGCCTTTGTTTTACTCTGCATTTCCCCTGCAAGATTGGGGTTATTGAAAGTGTAACCACTGTTCCACGACCAGGAGGTTCCAAACTGTGATTTCAAACGGCTCACAAAATGTTTTACGACCACTGATCCATTGTGTTTAGGAGCGAAAGAAGGTTGTATTTTGGTTTCATAAATAGAATATTTTCGCTTGCTATCTACAAAACTATACGTCACCCAGAAGTCAGTATTCCTGAACGTTTTTTTATCACGGTAAAAAATATCCGCTCCTCTCGCATAACCGGAACCTTGCTGTGAAATGTTAACCGAAGCCTGATCTGTACCTGCATACGTAGCCAGATTTTCATATGTTTTATAAAAAGCTTCTGCACGTAAAGTCCTGTTGTTGTTGACTACGAAATAATTAAAAATGTAGTGGCTCGCCTCTGCATTTTTTAAATCACTTTGCAGTACTCTCAACTTTTCATCAGGAAGCTGATGAAATTTGCCCGCGGCAATTGAAAACTGCCCCTGGTTATCCAGTTTATAAGCGAGTGATGCCCGAGGATCAAGCCAATATTGTTTTGCGGCCGTACTGTAACCGCTTCTGAGTCCACCTCTGAAAATCAATTTGTTGCTGAAATAATAATCCGCTTCTAAAAAATGATTGAATTGATTGTCAAGTAAACTGCGTTTTAATTTATCATCAACGAGCTCTTCCGAATATGATTTCAGATACCATTCAACGCCATTTTTTAAAGAAAACTGCGGACTAAAATCTTTTACGGCAACCAGCTTTGTATGGCCCACCCGATTAATCTGGCGAATCGGTTCATAATTTAAATTAATAGCATCCCGATTATTAGAATAGGCAAGTCCGCCGTAAAATGACCAGTCATGTTTTCCTGTCTGACGAAATGAAAGATTTCCATAAGAATAACGATTATTGATATGCACTCGATCTCCTCTTTCAGACCCACCCGGCACGGGTTGCCAAATCGTCATAGAAGTTCCTTCGGTATGTGCGTATGCTTTAATAAATCCCGTTTTGCCCCATTTTTGTTTTAAAGATACTTCCGTATCCCAACTTGCCGGGCTTTTCTCCCAGTCAAATTTTTGATTTACCAGGGACTGATATGGTGCAAGGTTATAGTAATTGGCTGATGCCGTAAGCGCATTTTTCTTTCCAACAAGTGTGTGTGTGTAGCCACCACCCAACGACATAATACTCAGATCACCCTGATTTCGTAGCGGCATATCCAGCGTATTCAGTGCAAGCGCAGAAGAAAGCGCCTGACCATATTCCGCGGAATAACCGCCCGTACTGAAAAACGAGCCTTTGAATAAATTCGGGCTGAAACGGTTTCGTGTAGGAACATTTGCTGCTGTACTGCCATAAGCATTTCCAACCTGGAGCCCGTCAATAAAAATGGATGTTTCGGAAGCATCCCCACCTCTGACAAACAGCCGACCGTCATTTCCAACTGTCGAAGTTCCGGGAAGCGTGAGCAAAGCAGCCGTGATATCTCCCATGGCTCCGGAGGTTGTCACAATATCAAGAGGCTTCAAAACAACAGCCTTTTTAACGTCGCTGGCCTCCATGGCGCCGGCTGTAATCGTTACTGCGGTAAGAACATTTATACTTTCCGACAATGTAATTTGCAACGTAACAGGCTTACCTGAACACATAATTTCTTTTTCCTGAACTTTAAAACCCAATGCCTGAGAGGTCACAGTCTGCTTGCCAGCTTCGGTCGTTTCAAATCTGAAGCTCCCGTTTTCATCGGTTGATATTCCGTCGTAAGTACCTTTAATAAAAACATTCGCGCCGGGAATTCCAGCTCCTTTCTGATCTGAAATTTTGCCTATAATTACTGTCTGGCCAAATACGGAACAATATGTAAAAAGTAGAGATAGCGAAACAAATAGCGTTTTCATTCTGACCGTCGGTTTTAGATGATGGTCAAAATTGAAGATTATGCAGAAGTAGAAAAATTACGTTTAACCGAAGTCTAGAATTGAGTAGATCAAGTTGAGAAATCAATTACTGAACTGTTTTAATAACTTAAAACGACTCCGAAAATCATCCGCAATTATCATGGAATAATATTTTTAGTGTTTTCCATCAATAAATACTTCATCTTGTCAAACACTTCAAAACGAACGAACTATGAAAAAGTCCAGATTGATCTTAAGTGCTGTTTTATTTGCCCTGCCGTTATTCACATTTGCTCAAAGCAATGATTCTTATCGGAGAAGAACTTCAAAAAGAACAACGGTCATGGACACATCGAAACGAGTTGACTTGCAAAAAGATCCTGTAATTAAAGAGAACGCACCTGTTTTAAACGATAACGGAAACGTCAATTCTAACGGGTCCGTAGATGGTAGCAGAAGCAGTACCGGCAGGCCAGGGATAGATTCAACAACGAGCTACACTAGGAAAAGAAAAAGAACAATAACCACCGGAGGAGTTGTATATCCGGATACTGCGAAAAAAAATCCAAAGCCATGAGCCCGGATATAATTTCGAATGAGAAAATCGGTACGGTTATGTGATAGAAAATACAAATAAAATTAATTCTACAATCGTATTCTTAAATAATTCAATACAAGAATAAAAGAAAAGCGATACTGGCTCGAATTAATTTAGTTAACGGTTTGTAACCGGGAATAGAAAATCCTAATCTTGTGTCACCATTAGGCAACATCAGTACACACATTACCTGGATCATAGTATACACCCGCTGATTTTAACCGATAATACCGGAATACCTATAACCTAACTTTGGAGAATTACCTCTACAATATTTGTTAATGATGAAAGAGTCACAGGAAAATCAATCTGTGTTCGACGGAAAAAGTAGATTTATTGTTTCTTTATTTGGATTATTAGTTTTGCTTATAATACTATATAACATTCTGGAATACGTATGGTGGTAGGTTAATCAAAACAAAAACAGTCGCAATTGCTCATTCCCGTCCATTTCTGCGATGTAATGCAGGAATAAAAAACATTTCGCTCAGTTTTTAGTCCCGGCAAGCGCTTCCTTGCTGAATTAGAATAATTCTGTAAAAATTTTCGGTAAAATTTCTGGATTTATAGTATTCTTACTATAAACGTTGCTTTTATTTGCAGTTCTCAACGTAATTTCAAACAAATGCCGTCAAGAAAACGTAAAAATTCCAAACTAAAAAAAGTAGCCATTGAATGGCTTAAATGGATTAGTGCAATTGTTCCTGTTATAGCATTTATTTATATTTTATATCATTACAACCAGCTTGATTTCTTGAAAAAAGATAAAAAAGTTGGTTCCGTCACGACGGTATTGGATGAAAAGGATTCGGTAAAACTGGCACAGGTGATTCAAAAACCTAAATTCCAGGAGGACTTTAAAGTGATTGAAAATGAGTGGCATCTCGTTGGTGGAATTGCAATTCATAACATGGAAATTGAAAACAAAACGACTCGTGCAGCGAAAAGTATTGACGTAGAATTTAAATATTTATCGGATACTCAAGAAGCACTGACTACCAAAACGATTACAATTAAAAAGGACTTTCCGCCAGGAAAATCTACGAAAATCACGAATGTAAGTGTCGGTTTTGTAAATAACGCAGCAGTTGGCTGTGATCCGAAAGTTCTTACTGCAAAGTTTTAACTTATTCTGAAAAACTACCTGTTAAGAGCTCTTCCCGTTGATTTAATCATTTGATTATCAACCTAAAAATTACAAATTCAAAACTTTTAAGAATATTTTTCAGGGCGGATCGATCTAATCGATCCGCCCTAAACGTATATTAGTCGGAGGGACTCAATTCCTTTCTGAGAATTATATGATATTAGTCTTTAAGCCGCGATAAGGCTGTTTAAGGATATTTATCTAACCTCGTTGAGTATAAGTCAAACAACCCTGAGACGGTGCCTCAGGGTTGTTTCGTGTTGTAACAAATTTCAATAATTACCTACTGATACAGAAGGTATTTTTTGCGCATGTTTTTATAATCCGTCAAACCAGGCTCCCAGCTTTTTCGGATTTCTTCTTCTGAAACTCCTGCAATTATCTGTTTCTTCAAATTCTCTGTTCCCGCCAACTTATCAAAATTTCCCATTTGTTTACTTTGGGACATATCGAAAAATTTCGCTTTATCAGGATAGGCTTTATACATCTCCATAAGCCATTTCAAATTAATTTGTTTACTTTTTCTTAGCGAAGAAACATCATATTTCCGCAAGTCGAGGCCGTAGCATTCCTGATTTTGGTGTAAGGGTGTTTCACTCATACCCTGAATACTTTTAGGAACAAAGGAAAATGGATACTTCCCTTTCAGCAAAGGCGCTCCCAAAACCGAAAAAGGCATATAAGTACCTCTTCCCTGACTTACAATCGTCCCTTCAAATGGACAAATGCTAGGATAAAGCACGATAGACTGCTGACTATTAAGATTGGGGGATGGAAATACCGGCAGATCGTAAGGCGTATCATGCGTGTAGTTAGCAACTTTGATAATTTTTAATTTACATTGTAACTGTCCCGGAAGCCATTTTTCTCCATTCAGCATCTGAGCAAACTCACCCATCGTCATCCCGTGTGTGATCGGAATTTTATGCATACCGATACCCGAATGAAGATGATCTTCCAGAATCGGGCCATCAACAACGTAACCATTCGGGTTTGGGCGATCAAGAATCATCAACTCTTTATTATTCTCCGCACAAGATTCCATCACATGGTCCAATGTATTGATATAGGTGTAAAATCGACAGCCAACATCCTGAATATCAAAGATTACCAAATCAATATCTGCTAAGTGTTCTTTGCTTGGTTTCTTCAACTTTCCATAAAGTGAAATCACCGGAATTCCGGTTTTGGGATCTTTTTCATCACTCACTTTTGCACCGTTGCTGGCGTTTCCACGAAAACCATGTTCGGGACCAAAGATTTTTACGATGTTTACTCCTAATGCCATTAAGCTATCAACACTTGGTGTTTTGCCGATAATTGATGTCTGGTTTACCACCATAGCGACGCGCTTACCTTTCAGATATTTCAGGTACTCAGAAGTCTGATCAGCTCCGGTAATTATGCTTTTGGCAGCGGGTTGTGTATTGTTCTCCAGCGAATCAGAAGTTGCCAGGAATGGACTTTTGCTTCCTGAAGAGCTGGCGCAACTACTGGAGATGACACCAACACAGGCAAAAAAGCTTAAAGCCAGAATAGTTTTTTTCATGGTAAAACAGGTTTAGAAATTATTTGGTACGACAAATAACTGTTTTTCAGAACAATTTCATTTGTCCACCTTTTATAAATAGTGACGTGTCCAGCTCGGTTCGTTCTTTGTCGCTAAAATATTTGCGACATGCCAGCGCGTGCAATTGCCGGATATGCTCGGCATACTTTCCTTCACCACTCATGCGAAGTCCGTAACGAGAATCATTCACTTGTCCGCCGTGGCACTCTTTAATCTGATTTAAAACTTTCGCCGCTTTATCCGGAAAATGATGGTTCACCCACTCATTAAAAATTTCTCCTATCGAACCATTCAGCCTCACAACCGTATAACCAGCCCAGACTGCCCCGGCTTCGGCTGCTGCCTGAATAATGGACGGAATTTCATGATCATTTAAACCGGGAATAATCGGTGCCGTCATGACACCCATTTCAACTCCAACTTCATGAAGTGCTTTTATGACCTGCAAACGGCGTTTTCCGGTAACTGTTCTAGGTTCTAATTTTCCCCGCAAATCTTCGTTCAATGAGGTTATTGAAACAGCGCCATGAACAAGATTTAACTTCGCGAGCTTTTCAAGAATATCGAGATCACGGAGAATGAGCGCGTTTTTTGTAAGTATGCTGACAGGATTTCGATATTTCAGGCAAATTTCCAGCATTTGTCTTGTCAGCTGATAGATCTTTTCCGCCGGCTGGTAACAATCTGTATTTCCTGAAAAGAAAATAGTTTGAGGTTCCCAGCTTTTTGAGTTCAATAGTTTTTCTAAAAGCTGCGGTGCATTTTTCTTGACAACAATTTTAGTTTCAAAATCCAGCCCGGCTGAGAAGCCCCAGTATTCATGAGAATTTCTGGCATAGCAGTAAATGCAGCCATGTTCGCAACCCCGATAAGGATTTATTGAATTGAAATGCCTCAGATCCGGACTATCTGATTTGCTAAGAATTGATTTAGAAATTTCCTCGATAAAAAGAGTTTTGGGATTTGCAGCAGGCTCTTCCCATTGCATCCAGTCCTCCGAAGTATATTCAATTTCCTGTTTCCGAAATTTATTATCCGTGTTGATTCCCGCGCCTCTGCCTCTCGCCCTGTTGTCCATATGATGAAGTGTTTTTGGGCATGGAAAAGATTTTTCCATGCCCAATTCAATATCTTTTTTCTACTTGATATACCTGAAATCTTCGTTCCCTTTTAGAGAAAGAAGCACATCGTACATAAGCTGAATCACGTTTTGAACGTCATCCTTATGTACCATTTCGACCGTTGTATGCATGTATTTTAAAGGAAGAGAAATCAGTGCAGATGCAATTCCTTCGGTAGAATATGCAAAAGCATCCGTATCCGTCCCGGTTGAACGGCTCACCGCCTGGCGCTGGAAAGGAATATTCTTTTCCTCTGCAACATTGATCAATAGATCACGCACATTGTTCTGAACAGCCGGTCCGTAACAAATCACAGGCCCGTTTCCGCATTTCAAATCACCCTGTTCTTTTTTATTATACATCGGAGACTGCGTATCGTGCGTCACATCCGTACAAATTGCAAGATCCGGCTTCAATCTGCGGGAGATCATTTCAGCCCCGCGCAAACCAATTTCTTCCTGTACTGCGTTTACGATGTAAAGTGTGAACGGCAGATTAACATTATTCTCATGAAGCATCCTGGCCACTTCAGCAATCATAAAACCGCCCATACGGTTATCCAGCGCACGGCCAACGTAGAATTTTTCATTTAATTCATCCAGCCCGTCGACAAACGTCACAACGGTACCAACATGAATCCCCATTTCCAGCACTTCGTCTTTTTTAGCAGCGCCCACGTCGATAAAAAGTTCATGCACCTTCGGAACCTGATCCTTCGCAGTATCACGCACGTGGATGGCCGGCCAGCCAAAAACACCTTTTACAATACCTTTTGCAGTATGTAAATTGACACGCATCGAAGGTGCGATGGCGGCGTCAGAACCTCCATTACGACGCACATGAATGTATCCGTCGTCAGAAATATAATTTACAAACCAGGAAATTTCGTCTGAATGTGCTTCAATAACAACCTTGTAATCCTGTCCACCGCCAATAACGCCGACAGCCGTTCCATAGACGTCTATAATTTGTTCATCGATATAAGGTTTGATATAATCCAGCCAGATCTGCTGTCCGGACACCTCAAATCCTGTTGGGGAAGCGTTGTTTAAATACTTGTATAAAAACGATTTACTTTCTTCGGTCATACTGTTTTATTTGAATTGTGTAATCACTCTGTAACTGGAATTTTATTCTTATAAATATTTTAGGAACCCCCAGAATTTTCGGTTCTCAAGATATTCAAAATCGCGTTCATTTGCATAGGCTTCGCGCTCAAAAGAAATATTTAAATAAGCTTGATGATGTTTCCTGTATTGAATCAGCCGGATCAGATATTCTATGAAATACCAGATGTAAAATGGCAGTAAACCAAGTTCAAGCTGTTGTCGCAAATGGATCGTTTCATGATATATCAGCACTTTTCCCGGTGTTTTATTTTTTGAAAATACAAAAGGAAAAATTGCCATCCCTTCCACCCAAAGGAATGATAATGTGAATAAATATCCCTTGAATTTCATTTCTGCTTTTCTTTATACAACCCAATGTTAAACAAAAAATGTTGAATTGCGTCATGAAAAATCATGTAGCAATCCAACATTTTTTTATCCGGTTTTCTCTGAATTTCGACAGGCAAAAACCTTGTACTTTACAGCCTATTCACTAAATCTGCTGATATCCAGAACTTCAAATTCCATCAAACCGGCAGGCACTTTAATCTCCGCAGTTTCTCCTAATTTCTTGCCTAAAAGTCCTTTCCCGATCGGTGAACCTATCGAAATTTTACCGGCCTTCAAATCTGCCTCTTCTTCTGAAACAAGCGTATAGGTTACTTCCATCCCGTTTTTACGGTTTTTGATCTTCACTTTGGAAAGGATCGCCACCTGCGAATTATCGATCGACGATTCATCAATAACACGGGCATTTGACATGATTTCCTCCAATTTTGCAATCTTCATTTCATGCATTCCCTGCGCATCTTTGGCAGCATCATATTCAGCATTTTCACTAAGATCACCTTTATCCCGAGCCTCTGCAATCTGGGCAGCAATAGCAGTACGGCCCTTGGTTTTCATATCATTCAACTCGTTTTTTAACTTATTTAATCCCTCTTCGGTATAGTATGAAATTTTAGCCATTGCTTAATTATGTTTAATATTTTCGATGTTTAAAACTGGTGCCTGGGCAAAAAAAAAAGAACGGTTCCAAGACCGTTCTACAAGAGTTCGTTTCAACCCGTAGTAGAAGACTAGAAAACCTCAGATTTTCGACAGCAATATCTTTTTATCTTTTCCATTGTTTTTTAATATGAACGACAAAAATAGCAATATTTGTAAATGGTAACAAGCCAAATAGTCAAAAGCAGATACAATCCATGCCTGAAAAATTAAGAATCATTTTTATGGGAACACCAGAATTTGCTGTCCCAAGTTTAAGAAGTCTGGTAGAGAGCAATTCTAATGTAATTGCTGTAATTACCGTGCCAGATAAACCCGCCGGCCGTGGCCAAAAGCAAATGTCTTCCCCCGTAAAAATATATGCAGAAGAACAGGGAATCCCGGTTCTTCAACCAGAAAAACTCAAAAATCCTGAGTTTATTGCCCAATTAAAAGCTTTAAATGCAGATTTGCAAGTCGTGGTTGCATTTAGAATGCTGCCAGAAATTGTATGGAGTATGCCAAAATACGGCACATTCAATCTGCACGGTTCGCTCTTGCCGCAATACAGAGGCGCGGCACCAATTAACTGGGCAGTTATCAACGGTGAAACAGAATCGGGTGTCACGACTTTTTTTATTGAGAAGGAAATTGATACCGGAAAAATTATTTTTCAGGAAAGAGATCCGATCGCTCCGGAAGATGACGCCGGCTCGGTTTATGAACGGTTAATGGAAATTGGCGGAAAACTGGTTTTGAAAACTGTTCAGGCGATTGAAGAAGGAAATTATCCACAGGAAGTGCAGGATGAATCGAAAGAAATTAAACTGGCGCCAAAAATTTTCCGTGAAACCTGTGAGATCAACTGGACAAAACCGGCAGAGAGAATTCACAATTTTGTCAGAGGTCTTTCTCCTTATCCAGCTGCCTGGACGACGTTGAACGGGCTTTCCTGCAAAATATTCAAAACAAGTATCACCAAGGATTCGAGTGCCGGAGAACCAGGAGAATTCAGAACTGACAACAAAACATTTTTACAATTCCGCGCAGAAGATTTTTGGCTTTCCGTAGAAGTTTTGCAATTAGAAGGCAAAAAGAAAATGGTTGCCGGAGATTTTTTGCGAGGAGCGAAATTGTAGACAATCGTTTAGCTTGCCGAATTACTTAGGGTAGATAATATTTCGGTGAGCTTCACCTTGATAATCATGAAATAAGATGGTTCTCTACAAATATTCTGGTGCGCTGCACCATTAATCCGAAAGTGTCATACGCACGAATATTTGCAGAAAAAACAATTCGGACAGCCCGAAAACAAGGTGCAGAGCACCGAAATATTGTAAAAAAAATATCGACAAACCCGTATACCAAGCGCAGAGTACCGAAATTCTCTATAACTCTGGTTTACTAAAAGACTTTAAACAATACTAAATGCTACTTTCCATTATTGTCGCCGTATCAGAAAACGGCATTATAGGTTTAGATAACCAATTAATCTGGCGTTTGCCGGATGATTTAAAACGTTTTAAAAAACTCACCCTCGGTCATCCGATGATTATGGGGCGAAAAACTTTTGAATCCATTGGGAAACCGCTTCCGGGAAGACAATCCATCATCATTACCCGCGACGAAGATTTCTCTTTTGAAGGTACAATTGTCGTCCATTCGGTGCAGGAAGCAATCGAAGTAGCAAAAAAGATCGAAACAGAGGAAGCTTTTATAATTGGCGGAGGTGATATTTACCGCCAGGTTCAGGGGAATTGTGACAGATTATACATCACAGAAGTGCATACCCAAACCCAAGGAGACACTTTTTTCCAGATAGAAAAGCCTGAGTTGTGGCAGGAAACTGAGCGGACTCATCATGACACGGACGAGAACCACGCATTCTCTTTTGATTTCGTCAATTTAAGCAGGAAATAAATTTAATAGAGTGTCATGATTTTATCATTCCATATAACTTGGTCAAGAAATGATGGTGAATGATTGTTAAACTCTTCATTCTGTTACCATTCGTTACAAAATTCTTGTAAATTTACACCTCATATCGACCCCAGTGTTATTTAGAGAATGCTTAAAGAATTAGATAAGTTACAAGAGACGCTTACCATAACGTTAACAACATCCGACTCAGACAATCGTCCTATATTTATTACTGGAAATTTTTGTAAGTGGCTGCCGGATCTTCCTCATTATCAGATGAAGAAGATCTCAGCTGGTGTTTACAGTTTTCAGTTTCCAACAGACTTCGGGTTTCCTTTCCCTCTTGAATACAAATATACAAGAGGGGGTTGGGATCAGGTAGAGCTTGATCGGTACGGACAGCCTTATGGCAACCGGTATATTGATCAAAATACTGGAAATATCAATGATTTTGTGACACGCTGGCAGCTTGACAAGTCCACGAAACTGGATTTAATGCCAATTGTTGAGATATTGTCGGAGACTTTCGAAATTCCGCAGTTGAAAAAAGAACGCAAGGTTTATGTTCTTTTACCTCATGATTACTACGCCCAACCTGATCGTCACTATCCGGTTCTTTACATGACGGATGCCCAAAATCTTTTCGGTGATGGTTCTCGCTATGGAAGTTGGGAAATCGATCGCAGCCTCGCTTTTTTGGCGGGTGAAGATAAGGCCAATGTTATAATTGTTGCAATCGATCATGGCGACGATGAACGCGTTCAGGAATTTTCGCCTTACGACAATCCAAATCTGGGAAAAGGCCTGGGTAATCTGTTTCTGAAATTCGTTACAGAAACGCTGAAAAAACATGTTGATACAACATACAGGACGCTTCCGGATCGTTTGAATACAGGAATGGGCGGCAGTTCGGTCGGCGGTTTGCTAAGTATGTATGCAGCTTTGATGTATCCCAATATTTTTGGACGTCTGATGATCTTTTCGCCTTCCTTGTGGATATCGCGCAAAATATACTTCGACGCAATCCACTTTTTTGAACCCTTCGAAACGCGTATTTATTTATACGGCGGCGGACAGGAAGGTTCTGAAATGATTCCTAATATTGAGAAATTACAGGAAACGTTGAAAAACCAGGGATTTGGATACAGTCGCGTGAAAATTAAAGCTTCCCTGAATCCGAAGGGAACACATTCCGAAGAATGCTGGGGAAACGAATTTCCGAAAGCTTTGAAGTGGTTATACTCAGGAGAATAATATTCCTTAATATTAAAAAATCCCTAACCCGACGCTGTCGTCTGATTAGGGATTTTTTATTTGTAACAGAATTTTACAGAATAAACTGGCTTAAATCTCTGTTTTTAATCAGATGTGCTAATTTCTCGTTAACAAGATCTGCGGTTACAACAATATTTGAATCAGGTCCGATCACGTCAGGAATATCAAACATGAAGTCGTTGAGCAGCAAGCTCATAACCGTTTGCAAACGACGTGCCCCGATGTTCTCAACTTCACTGTTTACCTCAAAAGCAATACGTGCCATTTCACGCAGTGCCCCATCCTCAAATTGAAGTTCAACACCTTCCGCTTCCATCATCGCTTCGTATTGTTTTGTCAAAGCATTTTTCGGTGTTTTCAAAATTTGATAGAAATCACTTTCTGTCAAACTATTCAGCTCAACACGAATTGGAAAACGTCCTTGCAATTCCGGTATCAGGTCAGACGGTTTCGCTACATGGAAAGCGCCGGCTGCGATAAACAGAATATGATCTGTGTTGATCACGCCATGTTTTGTGTTCACGGCACTTCCTTCCACAATCGGAAGCAAATCACGCTGTACACCTTCTCGGCTTACATCAGGTCCGCTCCCGCCAGAACGGCTTGAAGCAACTTTATCAATTTCATCGATGAAAATAATACCAAGATTTTCTGCTTTCTGAATGGCTTCCAGTTTTACTTCATCCATATCGATCAGCTTGCCTGCTTCCTCATCCAGCAAAAGTTTTTTGGCTTCGCCCACCGTTACCTTCCGTTTTTTACCACGGCGAGGAACCATGTTGCCGATCATTTCCTGAATATTCATCATCGAAATATCGTCCATAGCACCACCGATCATACCAACACTTGGCGACTGGTTTTGCTGAACTTCAATTTCAATTTTTCGGTCATCAAGGTCACCATTTCTGATTTTTTCACGGAAACGTTCACGTGTGCGCTGGTTCAGCTCGTTGTCATCTTCCGGGATTGCTCCGTTTGATTCTCCGTTTTCAGGACGAGGTTTCACAGCGCTGCTTCCATGGATCGGAGGAATAAGCGCGTCCAGAATAATATCTTCAACAGCCTGTTCAGCCTTGATTTTTACTTCTTCTTTCTTTTGGGTACGCACCATACCAACGGCTTGTTCGACCAGGTCACGTACCATACTTTCGACGTCGCGCCCGACATAACCTACCTCTGTAAACTTGGAAGCTTCAACTTTTACAAAAGGTGCATCAGCGATTTTTGCCAGACGGCGGGCAATTTCAGTTTTACCAACACCGGTCGCCCCGATCATCAGGATATTGTTGGGGATAATTTCTTTTTGAATATCCTCAGGACTATTCATCCGCCTCCACCTGTTCCGCAAAGCGATGGCAACGTTACGCTTTGCGTCATTTTGTCCGATTATATACTGATCCAGTTCAAAGACAATTTGTCGTGGAGTAAGGCGATTTAAGTGTTCGGTCATAATGGAATTATCAAGGTACTTTAAACTATAAATTTCTAAATATCTGCTTGGAACGACGGAAAAAGCATTTTCTTGCTAAAATATTCAATATAAGATTAAACATTTCTGTTTAATTCTCAGCTTCTGTAAATCATTCCTGAATTATAAATCCTTCTACCCTACGTTTAAAAAAATGATACCAACAGGAAATAATTCCTGACGATGATTGCGAGTAAATCTTTTTAGTAAATTGCCGTCCGAAAAAGGCAGTCTGCAATAAAATGGTCCTGTGAATTCATCCTTTAAGGAACACTAAAAGGATTTAGCCTCGATTTATATAAACTTGTTTCCCTGCTACCATAAACTCAAAAAGGATTACCCCTTGACATGAAAAAAATTATCTCCTGTATCGCTTTTTTTACCCTGTTGACAAATGCCTGTGTGTTTGCCCAAACGGTGCCAACGACCACCAATCTGGTTGATTTCGTCAATCCGCTGATGGGAACGCAATCCAAATTCAGTTTATCATCGGGAAACACCTACCCTGCCATTGCTCTGCCCTGGGGGATGAATTTCTGGATGCCGCAAACCGGAAAAATGGGAGACGGATGGAGTTATATGTACGACGCCGAAAAAATCCGCGGCTTTAAACAAACCCACCAGCCAAGTCCGTGGATCAATGATTATGGTCAGTTTTCAATCATGCCGATGACCAGTTTGAAAATTGAAGAAAATGCCCGTGCGAGCTGGTTTTCTCACAAAGCAGAAGTTGTGAAGCCGAACTATTATAAAGTTTATCTGGCTGATTATGACGTGACTACTGAAATTGCACCGACTGAACGTGCTGCCCAATTCCGTTTCACGTTCCCGAAATCAGACAGTTCTTATGTTTTGCTGGATGCTTTCGACAGAGGTTCGTATGTAAAAGTGATTCCTTCGGAACGTAAAATTATTGGTTATACCACCAAAAACAGCGGCGGTGTTCCTGCCAACTTCAAGAATTATTTCGTCCTGGTTTTTGATAAAGCGTTCAAGTTCTCCTCTGCGTGGAGCAAGTACAAGATCACAAAAGATACGCTGGAAATTAAGGCAAATCACGTAGGTGCTGTGGTTCGTTTTGAAACAAAAACAGGTGAAAAAATCGGTCTGAAAGTAGCATCTTCTTTCATAAGTTATGAGCAAGCTGAAAGAAATCTGACTACTGAACTTGGCAAAGACACATTTGATGAAACGCAGGAAAAGGGTCGTAAAATCTGGAATGAGGAACTGTCAAGAATTACCGTTGAGGGCGATAACATCGACGAGATCCGTACCTTCTATTCTTGCCTTTACCGCGTGTTGTTATTCCCAAGAAAATTCTACGAATATGACGCCAAAGGCAAAGTAGTACATTATAGTCCTTACAACGGCGAAGTTCGTCCGGGATATATGTTTACGGATAATGGCTTCTGGGACACGTTCCGGGCGGTTTTCCCATACTTTACTTTGATGTACCCGACGCTCAACGCCCATATTATGGAAGGTTTGGCAAATGCATATGACGAAAGCGGATTTTTACCGGAATGGGCAAGTCCGGGTCACCGCGATTGTATGATCGGTTCTAATTCTGCTTCCCTGATCACGGATTCTTATGTAAAAGGTATCCGCGGTTATGATATTGAAAAGCTATACTCGGCCATTATCAAAAATACAGAAAATGCTGGCCCTGTGAGTTCTGTTGGTCGTTTTGGACATGATTATTATAACAAATTAGGTTATGTTCCCTATGATGTAAAAATCAATGAAAATGCAGCCCGTACGCTGGAATATGCTTATGCTGATTTTTGTATTTCCCAATTGGCCAAAGAATTGAAAAAACCGCAGACTGAAATTGATCTTTACCTTAAAAGAAGTCAGAATTACCGCAATCTTTTTGATCCGCAGACAAAATGGATGCGTGGAAAAAATCAAGACGGAAAATTCCAGTCTCCTTTCAATCCGTTCAAATGGGGTGATGCATTTACAGAAGGAAACAGCATTCACTATACCTGGTCCGTGTTTCAGGACGTGAAAGGATTGGTAGGCTTGATGGGTGGCAGAGAAGCTTTTGTTCAGAAACTGGATTCTGTTTTCACGATGCCGCCAATCTTTGACGACAGCTATTATGGTTTCCCAATTCACGAAATCCGGGAAATGCAGATCATGAATATGGGTAATTATGCACACGGGAACCAGCCGATCCAGCATATGATTTATCTGTATAACTATGCCGGAGCACCTTCAAAAGCTCAATATTGGTTGCGCCAGGTAATGAAGAAATTATATCAGCCAACTCCTGACGGGTATTGCGGCGATGAAGATAACGGACAAACTTCTGCCTGGTATGTGTTCTCTTCTTTGGGTTTCTATCCTGTTACGCCTGGAACGACACAGTACGTTATTGGCTCTCCGCTTTTCAAGAAAGCAACGATCACGTTGGAAGATGGAAAGAAATTCACAATCGAATCGCCAAAAACAAGCGCTGCAAACATGTACGTAGACGGTGCGACAATGAATGGAAAAGCTTACCAGAACGTTTATCTTGAACATAAGGATATCCAGAACGGTGGAACGCTTCAATTCAATATGACCGACAAGCCGTCAAAAGCCTGGGGTCTGAAGCCGGAAGTTGCACCATTTTCGCTAACGAAATAATTTTTAAGGTATAATAGGTTACACAGAGAACCACAGAGTTAACAAGAGCGGACGCCGCTTCATTTTCTCTGTGGTTCTTTGTGTAATCTACCTAACGGTGGAATAGTTGTTTTAGAACGATATTAAAACGAAAACCTAATTTTTATGCTTTATCGAAAACTTGGACATTCTGATCTTGAAATTTCAGTAGTAACCTTTGGCGCCTGGGCAGCTGGCGGATGGATGTGGGGCGGTACGGAGCGCAGCGAAGCGGTAAAAGCAATTCGCTCTTCGTATGACGTGGGCGTAACTTCGATCGATACGGCTCCTGTTTACGGACAAGGATTAAGTGAGGAAATTGTCGGCGAAGCGATTAAGGATATTCCCCGCGACAAAGTACAGATCCTGACTAAATACGGAATGCGCTGGGATCTGGCGAAGGGGGATCTGGCCATGCACAGCAAAGACAATAACGGAAATGATATTGACATTTATAAGTACGCCGCGAAAGACAGTATTATTAAGGAATGCGAAGATAGCCTCAAACGCCTGGGAACGGATTATATTGACTTATACCAGATTCACTGGCATGATAAAACAACGCCGATTGAAGAAACGATGGAAGCCGTTTCTCAGCTGATCAAACAGGGGAAAGTCCGTCATGCGGGTGTTTGTAATTATGATGCAAATCTGATGCGCGAAGCGTCTAACCACCTCGATCTGGTTTCTGATCAGGTTCCTTACAGCATGGTGAAGCGTGACATCGAAAAAGAAGTTGTTCCTTATTGTCTGGAACATGACAAATCCATCTTGGCATATAGTCCATTGGAGCGTGGTTTGTTAACGGGCAAAATGAAGCCGGGATATAAGTTTGGCGCAGATGACCATCGCGCTGATATCTATTTTTACAAAGACGAAAACCTGAAACGCGTCAACGAATTTCTTAACAAAATCAAACCTTTGGCTGATGAAAAACATGCAACTCTGGGTCAGTTAGTCATTCGCTGGACAGTTTCACAGCCAGGAATCACGGTCGCACTTGTCGGTGCGCGTGATGCTGAACAAGCCGTTCAAAATGCAAAAGCGATGGATATTGAAATAACAAAAGAAGAACTGACATTTATTTCAACCGAGCTTGACGCACTCGAACTGGTTAAATAAAAATCAGTTTTGATACCTGGAAGTAGAAAACGGAAGTCGGAAGATTTTAACAACGATCCGGTTTCCGTTTTTTAGCGTCAAAACTAACCTGATATGCTTATCTTTGATCAATATCCATCCCAAAAATTATCACTCATCCTGAACTTATGAAAAAGAATTTTTTATCATTAAAAAAGAATGTCCCGCTGGCGTTGGGAAGTATGTTATTACTTGCTTCGCTGGGTTTCACGAGCTATAATTACCCAAAAGCCAATGACGACAAAAAAATCGGATTTGCAGAATCTGATCTGAAAGTGGATACCGTTGCCTCCGGTTTGACCATGCCCTGGGCGACTGCTTTTTTACCGGGAGGCGAGCTTTTGGTCACTGAGCGTGGTGGTAAATTGCGTTTGGTCAAGAATGGAGTTTTGGATCCAACACCAATTTCAGGTGTTCCGGAAGTATATTACAAAGGACAAGGCGGTTTGCTTGATGTTGCGCTTCATCCGGACTATGCAAAAAACGGCTGGATTTATATCAGTTATTCTTCGCCAAAACAGGCAGGTGAAGAAGGCGATGACAATGGTGCGAACACGGCACTATTTCGTGCAAAACTGAAAGATCACGCTTTGACAGAGGTTCAGCCATTATTCAAGGCGATACCAAACGTGAAGGCAAATGTTCACTTTGGAGGACGCATTGTTTTTGATAAAAAAGGATATGTATTCCTATCCCTTGGCGAACGCGGCCAGAAAGAAAATTCCCAAAACCTGAGCAAAGATCAGGGAAAAGTAGTGCGTCTGCATGAAGATGGAAAAATCCCGACGGACAATCCGTTTGTGAAAACAGAAGGTGCAAGACCTGAAATCTGGTCATATGGACATCGCAATCCGCAAGGAATGGTGATTCATCCGACAACAGGCGTTATCTGGGAGCACGAGCATGGTCCGCAAGGCGGCGATGAGTTGAATATTGTTGAAAAAGGGAAAAATTATGGCTGGCCGTTGATCACTTTCGGTATCGATTATGACAACAGTATTATTTCAAAGGACACTGCACGGGCAGGTCTGGAACAACCGGTAATTTATTGGCGTCCATCAATTGCACCTTGCGGAATGACTTTCGTGACAAACCCGAAATTCAAGGATTGGAACGGCGATCTGATCGTTGGCTCTCTGAAATTTGCTTATCTGCAACACCTGAAAGTAAAAGGAAATAAAGTTTTAAGCAGAGAAATAATTTTCGAAAAACTTGGTCGTGTTCGTGACGTTCGCCAGGGACCGGATGGAAATATTTATGTAGTTCTGGAAAACTCAGGCAAGATCGTTCGTATTAGTCCAAAAGCATAACATATCATTCAACAGGCTTTATCAAATGTTGATAAAGCCTGTTGAATGATTATTAAGGCAATTATTCACCATGAAATCAATAATACTGCTCTTATCCGGAGTTATTTTTTGCTCAGCCATTTTTCCTCAGCAGGACGATGAGCTGGAAAAAAGCATTGCAAGAGGCAAGGGAATTTACGCTGAAAACTGTATCACCTGCCATATGGGCGCTGGTGAAGGCGTTGCGGAAACTTTCCCACCGCTTGCAAAAGCCGACTATCTGACCAAGACGCCGGAAAAGGCAATTCATGCAATCAAGTTTGGTTTGCAAGGAAAAATCATAGTAAACGGCGTTGCGTTCGATAATCAAATGCCATCGCCGGGGCTTGATAATGATGAAATAGCAGACGTAATGAATTACATTTCAAATTCGTGGGGTAATTCGTCAGAAAAGAAAATAGTCACTGAAAAGATGGTTGAAGCGATTAAAGAAAAGTAACGAAATTTTAAAAATCTGATAACAGCAAAAAGTCCGGACGGTTGTCTGGACTTTTTGCTGTTTATCGCTTTATCTAGTCTAGCAAAGCAATATTAAAAAGTGTATTTTCTGAATCAAAAAGCAACTCAATGCCTAAATCCATCAAGATACCTTTACGTTTTACATGAAGAAAAAGAAATCCCCGGTGATTCCGATTTCGACTATTTCCAGGGGTATCGTTAATCCTGAAACCGGCGAAAGTTTTCACTCCATTCTTTATTTTCAACTTATCTCCTATCTTAAAACTATTTCCTTTCGAATCTCCGATGCTCATTGAAGCATCAACAAGATCAAAAATCCGAAGAACGCCTTTGTCAAAGTACAGCTCATTTTTGCCGTATTTATATAACTGTAAAGTATCCTCTTCAATTTCAGAATAAAAAGCTTCTATGGACGTCGGCTTCCCGAATAGTTTAACACATTCTGTGCTCGTACTTTGTCCCCATTTCAGACCTTTTGAGGGAGTACCCGTTTTAAATAAGACAATATTATTTAAATCAAAAACCTGAGCAAATCCCGGCTGATTGAGAAAAAATAAATTCAACAACGTAGCGAAAAAATATATTGCAGTGCGTTTCTTACCACTTTTTGCATCGATTTTTCTGTAAATCATAATGTTGGTTTTCAAATTTCACAGGGATGCAAAATCAGCCATTTTTCTCTTCAAACCTAATACGTTGAATATTTATTTTTAAACATTCTAAATAAATACTTGCGCCTTAGGGAAACCGTTTCTACTTTTGCCGCTACTTACATTCAGTCTAAATAACAACATGCTGACTTATTTACAGTTAAAGGAAAATCCTGCCTGGCTACTAGTATTTTTTCAAAGGCAAGTATATGAGCTGAATTTGTAAAAAGTCCCAAGTGCACACCTATTATTATTATAAACCCTTAACAGTGAATTATTTGAATAAAAATTTTACAATCAAATTAGTTAACTAACTCAAAAAATGAAGAGAATTTATTTCATCGTGTGTTTTATGCTGCTGGCGTTCGGCGTTACGTTCGCACAAAGCGGAAGCATAAAAGGGCAAATTACCTCATCGGATGGTAAACCGGCGCAACACGTTTCGATTGGAATCAAAGGCCTGAAAATCGGTGCAATTTCAAACGAAGACGGAAACTTTTCGATCAACAAAGTAAAGAAGGGAACCTATACTATTCTGGTAAGCTATGTTGGACTTGAAACTTTACAAAAAGAAGTGGAGGTAATTGAAGGACAAGCAACTATGGTTAACTTCACATTATCTGAAACGGCCAATCAGTTGTCGGAAGTCGTCATTAAAGACGCCAGTCAATACAAAACAAACGAGGTTTCTTCCAGCCTTCGCCTGATGACGCCGATTCAGGAAACACCACAAAATATTCAGGTTGTAACTTCAAAAATACTGTCTGATCAACAGGTTATCAGTATGAGCGATGGCTTGATCCGCAACGTCAGCGGTGCTGCAAGATTAGAGCACTGGGGAGATTTGTATGCCAACATTACCATGCGCGGCTCACAAATTCAGGCATTTAGGAACGGTTTCAACGTCGTTAGCTCTTATTGGGGACCACTTACCGAGGACATGAGTTTTGTAGACCACATTGAATTTGTGAAAGGCCCGGCGGGATTTATGCTCGCAAACGGGGATCCGAGTGGTCTTTATAATGTGGTAACTAAAAAACCTACCGGAGAAACAAAAGGGGAAGCTGCTTTTACGATGGGAAGTTATGGTTTGTTCCGTACAACGCTGGATCTTGACGGAAAACTGGACAAAAGCGGCAAACTTTTATATCGCTTAAACCTGGCCGGCCAAAACAAAAATTCACATCGTCCGTATGAGTATAATGACCGTTACAGCGTTGCTCCGGTTATCTCCTATCAGATCGATGATAAAACCAAACTGACGGCCGAGTATACTATGCAGTATGCAAAAATGACTGACGTTGGTTCGTACTATATTTTCTCTCCAAAAGGTTATGCGACGTTACCGAGAGACTTTACGACCATGCCTCCGGGACTGGAACCGACAAAAATCAAGGATCAAAGTTTGTTTTTGAATTTGCAGCATCAATTGAATGATGACTGGAAGGTGACTGTACAAGCTGCATACTTAAACTACCAGCAAAGAGGTTCGAGCATGTGGCCGTCAATCGTTAACCCTGACGGAACCATGATCCGTTCGGTAGGGATCTGGGATGCGCAAAGCGAAATGACTTTGGCTCAGGCGTTTGTGAATGGCAATGTAACAACGGGTGCTGTAACACACCGCATTTTAGGAGGACTTGACATTGGTTCGAAAGACTATATAGCGGACTGGGGACAGTCTCATGAACTGGATTCTACAGGTGCTGAATTCAATCCGGCTGCGCCGTATTACGGAAGCCCAGTAAACGGTTTTCCATCGTTCGACCGCACGACCAGTCTTGAAGCCAGAGCTGTATTGGCTGGTGGATCGATGGATCAAAAGTATACAGGAATTTACTTGCAAGACGAACTCGCTTTCCTTGATAATAGAATCAGATTGACACTAGCGGGACGTTATACGTATGTAAGCCAGTCGGCGTGGGGTGGCTCACCGGAAACGGCAAAACACTTTACACCGCGTATCGGATTAAGTGCTTCGATCGATAAGCAAACTTCGATTTATGCACTTTACGATCAGGCTTTTCTGCCTCAATCAGGAAAACTATCGAGCGGAAGTGTAAAACCGATAACAGGGAATAATACAGAATTCGGTATCAAGAAAGAATGGGCAGATGGTGCGTGGAATACCACTGTTTCTTTCTACCGGATTTTGAAAAATAATGAATTGACTGCTGATCCGAATGCTCCTGTGAATTCAGGACTGAGTATTGTTCTAGGTCAGAAAAGAGCGCAGGGAATTGAATTCGATTTAAGAGGGACAATTTTCAGAGGTTTAAATCTTACTGCAAATTACGCTTATACGGACTCAAAAATAACAAAAGTTACGGAAGGTGTTACGGATTACAAAAAAGGCGACGTAATTCCTGGCTTCGCGAAACATACTGTAAATAGCTGGCTGAGCTATAAAGTGCAGAAAGGCGCCTTGCAGGGAACTGGAATTTCCGGAGGTTTTACGTATCTGGTTGACAGAGCTATGTCGAACTGGAGTTCAACTAATACGGAAACAAATCTGCCGGATTACTTCAAGCTGGACGGCGGGGTTTTCTGGGAAAAAGACAAAATCAAACTTACACTCAATGTATTCAATATTCTGGATAAATATCTGTACAGCGGTGGTTATTACACCTATCTGAACGCTTATAACTGGCAGACCGAAGCGCCGAGAAATTACCGGCTAAGTCTTGCCTATAAATTTTAAATCAATCAGGATCGTGTTATCGACTTGTTTCACGGTCCTGAACTGATTCCATTGTAAACTCCTATTTAAAACTACCCCACTTTTAATTTTGATCAAACCCACTTTTATGCGTTTTTTATCACTATTTGACGTTTCCTACAAAAAAAGTTCTTTTGACATTTCAATGCTTATCCTTCGCCTTGGTTTTGGTATCTTAATGATCCCTCATGGGTACGCAAAATATGTTTCCTTCGGTGAAAAACAGGATACCTTTATGGATTTTTTGGGACTTGGTCCTGCCACATCCCTCACCCTGGCGATTTTTGCCGAAATGATCTGTTCTGCGTTACTGGTACTTGGCCTTTTCACCCGTGCCGCTACGATTCCTCTGATCGTGACAGCAATCGTGATCACTTTCATGGCTCATGACGGAGACGTTTTTGGTAAAGGTTACGGCGGCTTTTCTTACTTATTGGTATACATCGTTTTGCTTTTAGTTGGTCCGGGGAAGCTCAGTCTTGACGCAGCTATTTCATCCAGACAAAGATTTTAATCTTGCCCGCTCGTAATCTGGCTGGCCGATTTTATCCTTAGCGCAGGAGTAAAGCGCAAAACTAGTTACTCATTTCTCATATAAACGTGGCGGCGCACCGCACATTCAACACAATGAAACGTAATATCCTTTTAATCGTTATCGCATTTTTTCTTCACACAAGCAGTCTTTTCGCTCACGCGTTATGGATCGAAACAAGCACTGTTGGTAAATCCGGACAAAAACAAGCGATCAAAATAGTTTACTCTGAACCGAATGATAAACCGGAAAAAATTGCTGACTGGTATTCCGATGTACCAGAATTTACTTTATGGCTAACAGGCCCGGACAAGCAAAAAATAAAACTTCCGACAACGGCTGCGGCAGACCATTTCACGTCTGAGTTTACACCAGAAAAAGATGGCGTATATACATTGACAGTTAGTCATACAGCAAAAGAACTGGGTGGAAAAACAAAATACCAGTTCAACGCAAGTGCGATTGTTTCTGTTGGAAAATCTCTTGCTGGAAACGATCCTGCTTTAAATACAAATGATATCAGCGTTTACTCAGATGCAAGCAAAGCAATCAAGGTTAACAAACCTTTCCAATTGACTGGTTTCTTCAAAGAAAAACCATCTGACAAATTAAGCGTAGCCGTACATTCTCCAAGTGGCTGGAATAAAGAAATCAGCACAAATGCGCAGGGAGTGGCTGAATTCACGCCAATCTGGGCTGGGAAATACAGCATCGAAGCTTCAAAAAGCGAAAAAGAGGAAGGCGAACACAATGGGAAAAACTATACTTCCGTATGGCGTTGCGCGACTCTTTTAGTAGACGTAAAATAATAAGTTAGCTCCTTCATCAATGAATAAGCGGCCCGGATTTTTCTTAAAAAAGGGCCGCTTAACCTTTCCTGTCCGATTTTCATTCCGGTCTCAAACTCCATCTTACTGAGAACATTTTTACTTTTTTCTTAAAGAAAACATATGTTACGTCATATCTTTTGTTCACTCTTATTGCTTGCAATAAGCACGGCGCTTTTTGCCCAGCAAACACAAAAAACACATTTAAAAGGTCAGATTCAGACAAGTGACGGCCAGGAAGCTCCGTTTGTAACAGTCGTCATAAAGGATTCCAGATTGGGAACAGTAACGGATACCAAAGGGCAATTTCAGTTAAGGAACATTCCCTCAGGAAACCACATTCTTCAGATTCGGATTGTCGGCTACCAGCCCCAGGAATTTCCTTTTGAAGCTGCGGAAGGACAGACTGTAATCCTTCCTTTAATAAAAATCAATGAAGACGCGCAGGCTTTGAACGAAGTTTTGATTAAAGGAAATCTTAATAAATTTGATGCAAAAGAAACCGATTACGTCGCCCGAATGCCACTGGCAAATCTGGAAAACCCGCAGGTTTACAGCTCTGTGTCTAAAGAATTATTGAGCGATCAGGTTGTTATTGATTACAAAGATGCGTTAAGAAATGTAGCAGGCATTGCTCCAAACAATAATCCTGCGGGCGGAACTGGTGGGACAATCCGAGGATTCAATGCGACGACAACGGTTCAAAATGGTATGGCCGTTCAGGTTTACCAGCAGGATATGATCAATCTGGAACGCATCGAAGTGATCAAGGGACCTTCCGGAACATTATTCGGATCCAGTATCGTTGGTTTCGGCGGATTGATCAATCAGGTTACCAAAAAACCTTTTGAAAATTTCAAGGGCGAAGTTTCCTATACGGGCGGAAGTTATGAATTGAGCCGGTTTACTGTTGATATCAATACACCGATCAATGATGACAAAACGGTTTTGGTTCGGGTAAATGCGGCTGCGCATAATGAGGGAACGTTTCAGACTTTCGGCCACACGAGAATGTATACTTTCGCTCCAAGCCTTTCTTATAAAGTTGACGACAAATTATCTTTTATTTTTGACGCGGCATTAAACACCACCAACCGGTCAACAGTTGCCTATTATCAAAATCTGAACAAAACCAGTTTCAGAAATTTCAAGGATATTCCAGTCGATTTCAAAACAAACCTGGGTGGTGAAAATATTGATGCGCAACTGACTTCATCCAATTATTTTACGCAGGCAAAATATAAAATATCAAAAAACTGGACATCTCTAACCAATATTGCCTTGGGAAGTAACAGAATCGAACATAGCAACCAGATTTATCCTCAATGGCTTACTGATACGACGTTTAACAGAACAATTTCCAACTACGGACCCCGTATTTTCACTTCCGTAAATATCCAGCAGAATTTCACCGGAGAATTCAAGATCGGGCAGCTTAAAAACAGACTTTTAGCAGGTGTGGATTATTATCAATTCCGCAGTCAGCTGAGATATACCAATGTTGGAACATACGACGTGGTCAATATCAAAAAACCGATTCCGGCTATTAATCTTGAAAAAGTAAACGCACTGGTTGCTGCTGCGGCTAACAGCAATAATGAGACAAAGCTTATGACTTATAGTGCATACATTTCGGACGTTATAAACCTGACGCACAAACTTATAGCAATGTTGAGTCTGCGAATTGACCGGTTTGTGAATAAGCCAACGGTCACCAACGGAGTTGCCGCAACGAACGATTACAAGCAAACAGCATATTCTCCTAAACTTGGATTGGTATATCAGGTCGTTAAAGATCAGGTTTCTATTTTTGGAAATTACATGAATGGTTTTCAAAATGTTGCACCCGTTGTTCAGCCGGATGGTACTACTTCCGTTTTCAAACCAATGCAGGCTAATCAGTGGGAAGCCGGAATTAAAGCAGAAACTTTGGGTGGAAAAATCAGCGGTACTTTGAGTTATTATGACATCGACATGAAAAATGCGACTTATATTGAAGAAGGCCGCACGGTGCAATCCGGCTCTCAGGAAAGTAAAGGTTTTGAATTTGAACTGGTAGCGAATCCCGTTACAGGTTTAAATCTTATTGCTGGTTATGCGAAAAATGATGCGAATATCGCCAAATCTACGCCGGAACTGACAGGAAAAAAAATATCGGCAAACCCGGGAGAATACTTTAATTTCTGGGCGAGCTATAAATTTTCAGGAAAAATCCTGAAAAATCTTGGGTTGGGTATTGGCGGAAATTACGTTGCGGATTCTTACTTCGACGTAGCCAATACCATTACAATTCCATCGTACACAGCTATCAACGCGTCTCTATTTTACGACCAGCCAAAATGGAGATTCACAATCAAAGGAAACAATTTAGGCAACGAACAGTATTGGTCAAATTACGGCATTGCCCAATCGATGAGACAGTTTTCCGGAAATGTGATCTTTAAATTCTAGTGAAGTTAATAGTCCGCAATCAGCAGACAGCTATCAAAAATTTCCTATTAAGTCTACTATACCAAAAGAGAAAACCGGACCTGAAATTCAGGTCCGGTTTATTTATATTAAAATCAAAATTTCAAGAACCACTACTAAAAGCTACCAACAACGCTAAAAGCTACCCATCAATTCCCGCATTAATCAAAACTCCTTCCACAGAGGCATAAAACTTTTTATATACTTCTTCATACTGTTTGTGCACTTCTTTTTTGGGTTCAAAAATGGTACTCACCGGAGTAAAATAATCCAGGTCAGATAATTCCTTCGCAAAACCCAAAGCTTTCAAGCCCATCATAGCCGCGCCCACCGTTCCTGTATCAACGGTATCATTCAGAGCAACCGGGGTTCCGAAAATATCAGCCAGCATTTGGACCCAAACCTGGCTTTGCGCAAAACCTCCATTCGCGAAAATTCTTTTTACCTTTTGCGTTTCAAGCAGGATTTTCCCAATACTGTAAAGATTCAGATGGATACCTTCCATAACCGCCCTGGCAAAATGAGACTTGGAATGCTGAATATCCAATCCTAAAAATCCTCCTCTTACCGCGGAGCTCCAAAGCGGCGCTCTTTCTCCCAGCAAGTAAGGAAAAAACAAAAGTCCGTCAGAACCCGCATCGATTTTTGAGGCGGCTTCAAATATTTCATTGTAATCGCTTTCCGGGAAAAATGTATTTTTCATCCATTCAAATACTACCGCTCCATTGTTGGATGGCCCTCCCAAAACGTAAGTTTCCTCGTCAAGAATGTAGCAAAATGTGCGCATATTTCCGTCCAGATAAGGCACATCCGAACATATCCGTGCTGCTCCGCTCGTCCCGATTGTTATGGCCATGGTTCCTTTCAAAATAGCCCCGCTACCTAAATTCGCAAGACAGCCATCGCTGGCGCCCATGATAAGCGGCGTGCCTGCGGGTACTTTAAAATCATTACTTGCAGGAAGTTTTTCGATGTGGTATGGAGAAACTGCTTTCGACAGTTTACTGTCGTCAAGGCCAATTTTCTTCAACGTCCATTCGTCCCACTTTTTTTCCGTGATATTGAACAATCCCGTAGCAGAGGCTATGGAATAATCAACGACAAACTGACCGGTTAGCCTGAAAATAATGTATTCCTTGATGCCAACAAATTTGTCAGTTTTATCAAAAATATCTTTCTGATTTTCTTTCAGCCAGATCAGCTTGCAGGACGGCGTCATCGCGTGAATCGGCGTCCCATTGTTCTGATACATTTTTTTACCGGCAGCAGATGCTTTCAATTTCTCTGCAATGTCCGCGCTTCGGTTATCAGCCCATATAATAAGGTTAGATAAGTTTTTTCCGTTTTTGTCAATACACAAAATGCTGTGCATTGCCGAACTGAAACAAATTCCGATCGGCTTCCCCTGGGGTTTACAGCTCTCGCAGACTTTCTGAATGGAGTTACAAACCGCTTTATAAATCTCGTCCGGATCCTGCTCGCTCCAATCGGGATTGGGATGAAGCATTTCATATCCCTCACTGTGAGATGTAAGAATTCCTGCTGAATCAGAGTCGAAAGCAGTGGTTTTAACATTCGTAGTACCTATATCACAACCGATTATAAAAGACATTTCGAAGGGGCATGAATTGAACTTTATTATCTGACAAATGTATCATATTATGTCTTTACACACTATTAAATATTCATCACAATCCTGATCTTACTCTTTTCAAACTGAGATAAATAATGGAAAATCGCGAAAAAACAGATGCTTCTTAATCCAATACCTACTTCCATTCGTTATTTTTTATTATTTTCGCATCAGTAAAAAAATACTATCAAAATTTCCATTGAACCATGACTGACGACGTACACGTACATAGCAAACCAGAAGGAGCTTCCGTTGGAGTTTCTATCGCCATATTTATATTTTTGGTAATTATCCTTGCGGTATTTGGAGATCTTTTCGTATTTATTCTTGGACTTATCGGTCTGGTTGTAACTTTTGCTGCATTTTATACAGATCACTCAGCGGACGGTCATTGATATTTTTTTGTCAATACAATCCTTGAAAAAATAGAATTAACGAACGGCCAATTCGGGCAGGACATGTTTAATGTTCCAATCGAGTTGGCCGTTTTGTTTGTTTACAGTCCATTCTTCTTCAAAAACACAGGTATCTTCCAGATCCCGGTATTCGGCTTTTAATTTTCCGTCGATTAATTTCAACATTACAAATCCGTTATATCCCAAAAGGTGGCCGGAAAGTTCCAGACGGACTCTTCTGTCATACAGGTGAATTTTTTCAAGATCGGCGGTGCTGTCAGGCATTTGTAATTCCACTGGTAAACCTCCATGTCCAAGACAACGGCCATAGGCTTCCGGCCCTTTTCCATTCACCGCTTTGTTATAGACAACTAGGCGGTGATCATGCCCCCAAAACCAGATTACTGGCCGGTCTGATTCTCCCAGTATTTCACGGATCTGTTCGCCAGGCCGTGTATATTCTTCGCGGAAGGCAGAAATGTAAGGATGATGACTGATGAAAACCAGTCCTCTTTTATCAGCAGGATCACCCAGTTTTACCACATCGCGTAGCCAATCAACCTGTTCCTTTCGAAGATGACAATCAGGGGGTGAAATGATTTCGAGAAGTGGCCGGCTTACGGATGTGTAACCTGTGTCAATCCCGATGATGCGCCAATCTTCATTTTCAAGACAGAAAAATCCGGCCTGCTGCGTTTTTCTTGTTTCGCCAACCTGGGCATACATGGCCGGCAACAAATGCTGAAAGTAAGCATTTCCATTCGAGTACATTTCATGATTTCCCGATAAAGCCAAACTTCCGGAAGCTCCATAATACCAGGATGAATATGGTGCTGTAAAGTTTTCTTCAACTTCCTTGGGAGTACCTACGAAATAAATATCACCCATATGAATCGTATAGTCAGGTGCATATCGGGCTGTCAAATGAGCCACTTTATCAGATTCTTCGGTATCGCTCGCCCAGTCAGACAAGAGTGCGAGCGAAATTTCTTCACGGCTCGGAACGGATGATTGAAGCGGATAGATACCAGTGTCACCATTTCGCGGATACGCTTGATATGGATGTCTTTTCCCAAAACGGCTTTTCAAATAATGCCAGGCAAACCCGATCAGATTTCTTTTAAAAAATTCAGAGATTACCCGAGTGACTGACGATTTATCCTGAACATGTTTTTCATAAAGTTCGAGTTGTGTTTTTGCGTGATTCTCGGCTTCGCTATGCCCTAACTCCAGATATTTTTTTGCGCGCTCTTCAGCTGATTCATTCATGTATATTGAAATTCTTTAAATATCACTTAAATGGTAACCTGTCAAAACATTATACGTTAACAGTTGCAAAGTTCACTTTCCGATGGATAAATAAGTAATCATAAGTTTGAAATCGATGATAGTAAATCGTAATTTTCAATTCACAACCACCATTAAACCGTTCCAGGGATGAGAAAATTACTACTTTCCGCAATGATGTTGCTGACAACACATGCGCTGTTCGCTCAGGTTACTACTGCCAAAATGATCGCAGACTGGGAAAGAGCAAAAATCTATACCAAAGCCTATCTTGATGTGATGCCGGAAGATGGCTACGCTTACAAGCCAAACCCGGAAATCCGCTCTTTTGCACAGCAAATGGGTCACTTGGCTGATGTAAATTATGCCTTCGCATCCGCGGCAACAGGCAAAACCAGTCCGTCCACTGCTTCTATTGAAAAAATGGCCGACCAATCGAAGGCTGCAATAAGCAAAGTAACCATGGAAAGTTACGATTTCGTTATAAATTCCCTGAAAGCCATCAGCGATGCAGATCTTTCAAAGTCTGTTAAAGTTTTCGGCAAAGATATGACAGAAGGCACTGCATTTGAAAAAGCCTTTGAGCATCAGACACATCACCGCGGACAGACGACTGTTTATATCCGTATGAAAGGTGTGAAACCGCCACAGGAAATGTTGTTCTAAACAATTTCAGAACAACAAAAACAACTCCATCATGTTCAATCATGGTGGAGTTGTTTTATTTTTGAGCATTGTAAGTCAGCAATGTTCTAAAATTTTCTGCGTGAAGGATCAGCCAAAGTCAGATAAAAAGCCGTTATACCGCATCCCTGATATTTTTGCCGGTATACCTAATTTAGTTTCAGGAGAAAGCACACGTCACGGCGGAGTCAGCGTTTCCCCCTACAATTCATTGAACCTTGGTGGTTCCACAAAAGATAATCCTGAAAATGTTACTGAAAATAACAGACGTTTTTTTGAATCACTCGGAATTAATCTAGATCAGGTTGCCAAATCTCATCAGGTACATGAAGCAGAAATTCTGATCGTTACAGAGCCCGGACGATTTGAAGGGTATGACGCCATGATCACGAATATTCCGGATGTGCAATTATCTGTAACTATTGCAGACTGTACTCCAATTTTAATTTACGATCCTGTAAAAATGGCCGTTGCTGCAATTCATGCCGGATGGCGTGGAACGGTTCAGCAAATTGTTGCAAAAACGGCGGAGAAATTAAAAAAAGAATACGGTACGAATCCGGTAGATTGTCTGGCTTTTGTTGGGACGTGCATTGATGAATGTTCATTTGAAGTTGGGGAAGACGTAGCAGATAATTTTCAATCTGTATACAAACGGTGGGATGATCAGAAAAATAAATTCTTTGTCGACCTGAAATCTGCCAACCGCGACCAGCTCATTGAAGCGGGTTTGAAACCAGAAAATATTGAAATTTCCCCCTACTCTACTGTTATCCACAATGAAGATTATTTTTCTTATCGAAAGGAAAACGGATTGACGGGACGCTTGCTGGCAACGATCGGCCTGGCTTCTTAACCTGAAAATTCACTTTTTCACGACGACAACTTTTAATTTAAACTGTTTGGTTTGTCCATTCGCATTAAATATATCGATTAGAATCAGGTAATATCCGGTAGCTGCGAGGATACCGTTTTCATCGGTACCGTCCCACCGGATTTCGCCAGTTGTTCCGATAAGCTGGTTCCTGAGAAGATTTTTAATCAAACGACCGGTAATATCATAAATTCTGACTGTTGCAATTTCGCCTGCTGCCTGCGTCTTGTAAATAATTTTTGCAAAATCATCCACACCATTATTATTCGGGCTAAATGCTTCGGGTTTAACCGTGAAAATATCCTCGTCCGTTTGAGGTTTGATCTGAGAATTTGCGTAACCCGGTGACGCATTTCCTGTTGTCGGGGAAGCGGAATGCCAGTTATCGGAAAGCTGAGAAGATATAAGAAAATCTGATTTTTCTAAAGATACGCCTTTGGGATTACTGATAAGAGGATCATGCATAGTTTCCGAGTAGTCAAACCTGTCCAGAATTTTACCCGATTCGTCTTTCAAAATTACCCCGCCCGACGTATTTGGAAAAGACGGCATAGCCTCAACCTGGAATAAAAATACTGGCCTATCCGAAGGATAATTTTGTTTCGTGACGTCCGTATCGGTAGTAAGCGCGAGATAAGTAAATGGAGCAAGAATTAAATTTTCGGTGGTCAATGTTCTGAAAACATCTGGAAGTCCATTTTTTATATTTCCAACAGACCAGTTTCTCAAACTTATAAATTTATTCGAGGTGTTATAAATCTCAACAAAATCAACTCCATTTTCAGGAGGATTAAATAATATTTCATTCAACACAACCTCGCCTGAGTCAGCTTTACTTGGAAGTGCAATTTTAAAATCGCTTTCTCTCAGAAGATTACCGGAGCAATCAGCCATGTTTTTAATTGAAATCAAATAAACTTCACCTTGCAATAAAGGCGAGTCCAGTGATAGGACTATATTTTTGAAGCCCGGAGATTCCAGTTTTTTGTTGATAATAGTTTTTCCTTTCACATCAATCTGTGCTCCCGAGACAGCATTCAGACTGTCCAATTTTTCGTTGGAAATTATTCGAAGCTCGCGTCCGGAAAGTATATCGACCCGTTCAATTTCGGGTGGGATATTGTCAACATTTTTACCTGATATACTATTTTTATTTCCCGGAGTTCCACCACGTTCGTCAATCGAAGTTGCCCAGTTACGATTTTCACAAGGATTCTGAAGGTCTATCATTTCAACAGCATAACCTCCATTTCGTTTATCAGAATTCCACCATTTCAAGTTATAAGTAATAGAAAAAACTAACTTTTTACTCCGACTGAAAAGCGACAGTGTACTTGTCTCATTTGGCAATTGAAAAGTATTCAGAGGAATAACATTGCCGAAAAATTTTAAGCTATTATAACTTGCCTGACCGCAAATGATAGCATATCCGCCGGGAGCGATGACAGAGTCCGGAAATGTCGAAGATCTGGTGCCTGCAACAAAAGTCCAGCTTTTCAGATTGACCGGCTCCATAGATCGGTTAAATAATTCAATATATTCTGCGTCCGGCAAGCCAACAACCGGAGTCGGGTCAGCCATAATTTCGCTGATTACTATGTCGTTGTAATTTTGCCCAAAACATTGTTTTCCTAATAATAGAAAAACGAAAATATACACAGCAAGAAAAATTTGGCGACCATAATACTTTACCGGATTATCAACTGTAATACGGAAAAAGCTGCTTTCGGTAACCAGCCAATTAGGTATCTGAGGAGGTAATAAACAAAAAAATTCAACCCTTATCAGAGTTGAATTCATATCTTGACTTATTAAATCCGGATTACGGCATTATTTGCTTTCTTCCGTTTTTTCAGGATTCTCAACAATCGCTTTCGGTGCTGCTGCCGCTGGTTTAGCAGGAGTTTTTGGTGCCGGAGCTGATTTTGGTGCTGCTGTTTTTACGGGAGGAGTCGCTGCCGGTTTTGAAGCTGCTGATGCCACAAGCGTTGCCAGTTTAGCATTTTTGTCAGCTTGTTTTTTTTCCTTTTTTGATTCCTTTTTAGGTGACTTTACTTTTTTCTCCGCATTCTTAGCCTCTTTTACTTTTCTTTTCTCTTCGTCCTTTACGAATTTAGAAACTTTTTTTGCCAGTTTGGCAGCAGCTTTCTCAATCGATTTTTTTATTTTTTTTGAATCAGCTGATACTGAGTCAAGCTTTACAACTAATGTTTCTGCGATTTCAGAACTAAGTTTTTTTGTTGCGGATTTCATAAGATGAAAATTATTTAAATAATTAAGATAAGAAGAATCTAACAGCTAATTTTCTTGATTCCAGCTCTTTATTGAACAAAATACGTTCTTATCTATCAACCTGCAAATACCGTCTATTAATTTCACAAGAACAAATAAATTGTGTTATTTTTATGTTAAATTTTTACTTACAAATTCCCACAATACAATTCCCGCCGAAACCGATACATTGAAGGAATGCTTCGTGCCAAATTGGGGAATTTCCAGACATCCGTCCGATGCAGCAATAACATCGTCTGCAACACCTTCTACCTCATTACCAAAAATGAAGGCATAAGGTACATTTTTTTCAGGCTCGAAATTTTGCAGTAACGTGCTTCCCTCCGCCTGTTCTACAGACAAAATTTTATACCCTTCGCGTTTCAATTTTTCAACAGCAGCCAGTGTATTCTCCTCTTTTTCCCAGATGACCGAATTTTCAGCACCAAGGGCACTTTTTGTAATTTCGCGATGCGGCGGGTTTTGCGTATAACCACATAGGATCAACTTCCTGGCGCGAAATGCATCTGCTGTCCTGAAAAAAGACCCTATGTTATTGAGACTTCTTATATTGTCCAGCACAATCACAAACGGAAATTTTTCCGACTCTTTGAACTCGTCTACCGACAACCGGTTCATTTCTTCTATAATAAGTTTACGCATTGATATTTGTATTATTTCCTGTTAGTATCTATTGACAAACCTACGATGAATTAATAAAACTTGTCAACTATTTTTCTTTATTAGAAAGTCCTAAACAGTGCCTTAAGGAATTAATTAGATTACGGCTTTTCTAAAATGCGAATTAGTTTTAATAATAACTATAATTATTACTACATTTATAATAGAATTTAAAGCATTCAAATAGAATTTTTTAGTTATCCTGTTATCTGTTTATTATTCCCATGTCCAGGTTATGATACTTAGCAGTGGAAAAAGTCTCTTAGCCATACGCCGTGAAAAATCTGATATATCTTGTCATTAGTTATTTGCTTTTTTCGTGTGTTATTACGGCCTCCGGACAGCAGCAAGGCGACGGTGAACAGAAATTTTCTATTTCGCATTACACAGAGGATAACGGACTTCCCCAAAATACTGTAAAGAACATCAGTTCAGACTCAGAAGGCTTCCTATGGATTGTGACGGAAACTGGGCTTGTCCGTTTTGACGGCCATAACTTTTTCGTTTTCAATAAATCCAATCTTCCTGTTTCGAACAATCGTTTTTCCATGCTTCAACCGGACATTTCGGGAACCGGAGGAAGAAGAAAAATCTACGCCATTGCAGAGAACTACGAGTTTGTAAAAATTGAATCCGGCAAAGCTGAACCGGATTCTGTTTACTTCAAAAAGAACATTTCGAAGATTCCGTTTATGCGGGATACTGATGCGTCAAAAATCCTTTCTAACGGGGCACCTAATTATCTAAAAGACCTGGGAGATCCCGAAAATTTCATCATCGCTACTTCTTCTGGACAAGGCAATTTCTATATATGCCATAGCCAGTCAGTGGAGTACTACAATAACTGGAAAAAAAAATACGAATTACCTTTTCCAAATTTTAAGTTTTGGGACTGCTTTACAATTGGAAAAGATCTTTTTCATGTTTCGCTTGAAGGCAGTTTCGTTGAGATCAGAGAAACCGGCCTATCAAATTTTCTACTTATCGGCGATATTCTGAAAGACAAAGGATATGTCTCCGGCAAAAAAGAATTTGAAATTTACTGGAATAACATTTCTGATCAGGCTTTTATTTATTTGAATAAAAATCTTTATCAATTAAATAAAACATCTGGCAACCAGCTTAATACATCCTTGCTTCTGGAGAACTTTGATTTCACAAAGAATAATATATCCTCTATTCATTACGAAGCGCAAAATCAACGTATTTTTTTAGGAAGCATAACGAATGGATTGTTCGTTTTAAAACGAAAAGATTTTGTCACGTTGCGAACCAAAGGCACTAATCTGGACAATGTTTTTTATGGGCAAACGCCTTATGATTCAAATAAAATTCTAACTCCTCGGGGTTTTGTTCTGGGCAGAAACCGGCTTGACACTGAAATCACAAGTGAGAAGGTTTCCGTAATTAGCGCAGAGAAAAATTCTTCTGACAGCTATGGAATATTAACAGATAAGAATGGAAATGTCTGGAGAAAATCCGAAGGTAACCTCTATTGTTACTGGATAAAAGAGAATAAATTGATTGACCGCTGGAACATCGGGGTTGAAATCAATCATTTGTACGAAGGTCATGACGGCGTTATCTGGATCGGAACCCGGGAAGCAGGTCTTTATAAAATTGACCCAAAAGATTTAAAACCGGAACCGAAATTGTTTGCCAAAGGTGCTTTGAGCAGGATTACTTTTATTTTGGAAAAAAATGAAAACGCTCTTGTTGTCGGAACAAGCCATGGAGCCTTTCTGCTCGATTTGTATTCCAGAAAGACAACTATTATAAAAGGGACGGATAAGCTTTATGTGCGCAGTGTTCATATAGATCAGCCAACGCCCGATCAACCTGAAACAAATATTTGGATGTCGACGTATGAAGATGGTTTATTTCTGTACAGAAAAAACGATTTGACGCATTTCCCTTCCGACAATAATAATTATCTGAGCGGGGCACACTGCATTTTTGCGGACGACAAAGATTTCTTCTGGATCACAACCAATAAAGGCTTGTTTAAAGTAGCCAAAAAAGACCTTCTCAATTACGCACAGCAAGCAAAATTGGGAAAAAAATCAGATATTTTTTATTTAAGATACACCAAAGAGCAAGGATTTTATACCAATGAATTTAATGGAGGCTGTCAGCCATGTGCGGTTAGATTGGCAAATAGGTATGTTTCGCTTCCATCGCTGGATGGATTAGTTTGGTATGTTCCCGAGGAAGCAAGTCAGGAATTACCATCAGGACGAGTTCTGTTTGACCGATACGAAGTCCGCGGCAGAAGTACCTTAATAGCAAAAGACACAATTGAATTTCCGCTTGATCCTCAGCAAATTAAAATACAACTGGCAATTGCCTATTTCGGAGACCTTTCCAATCTTGACATTTCATATGCTATTCTGAAAAATACGGAGAAAGGCCCAACAGATGCAGACTGGATAAATCTTGACGGTAATAAAACAACTATTTCCATCGGGGCTCTTGGGTATGGAAGTTACACCTTGTTCGTAAAAAAGACCAATGGTTTTGGAGCAGGAAATTACACAATCAGGAAAATTTCGATTATTGTTCCGCCGTCCTGGTACGAGACCCTGTGGTTTCGATTGATCTGCCTGATACTCGCCATTTTGGGAGTGTACTTATTTCTAAAAATAAGGCTTCGGATCATTCAAAAGGAAAACCGGTTGTTGGAAATAAAAATTGCCAGAAGGACAAGAAAATTAGAGCATACGCTGGGAGCTCTCGAAAAATCGGAGCAAGAATTGCAGCGGCAAATGCATATCCAGACAAGGCTGATTGCATCCATGTCTCATGATATAAAAACGCCGTTGAAATTTGTATCAAAATCAGCCGGGCGCATAGATTCCATGGTGAAGAATGAACGATTCGATTCCGTTTCAGAATTGGGAAAGACGATAGAATTCACGGCCGACCATATGCATCATTTGCTGGATAATCTCATCGGTTATGTCAAAACCCAGGTATACGGAAGTAATATTTTATTTGAAGAAACGAACCTTAAACAATCGCTAAGCGAAAATCTGGAAATATTTAAGGGAGTTTTACAGGAACAGTCCAATCAATTTCATAATGAAGTGAGCAACGGGCTGACTGTGAATACCAACCCGCAATTGTTAGGAATAATAGTACATAATTTAGTAGACAACGCTAATAAAGTTTGCCACGGCGGTGTAATAAAAATGCTAACCGAAGTCAGAGGAAAAAGCAAGCATTTGATTATTACCGATTCCGGGCCCGGCATGCCTACTGACATTATCCAATGGCTTAATAATGAGTCAAAACTGGATTCTTTTGAAAAATCCAAGATACTGTCGAAGTCTTACAGCGGACTTGGCTTAACGATTGTCAAGGAAATTTCGCTGATGCTGAGAATACGTATTTTTGTTGAAAAGGTCGATGGAACCCACATTCATCTTATTTTCAAGGATGACAAATAATCATTGCTCCAACTCTTCCGTTTTATATAATTCAAGTTTTCTGAACATTTCAATGACGTTACTCACCTCCATTTTTTCAAAAATCCTGGATTTGTAAGTACTCACGGTTGTCTCCTTCAAATTAAGAAATGTCGCAATTTCCTTGGTCCATTTACCCTGAGCTAATAGGTACATCACTTCAAGCTCACGTTTAGAAAGGTCTTCAAGCGGATTATGGCTCATGTTCTTACTGTCAAGAATATTCCGGACCATCAGCCTCTGCACCTTGGGACTGACATATTTTCCTTCATTCAAAACAGACATAATTGCACTTTTATAGTCATCCTCGGAAGCTCCTTTGGACAAATAACCATTTGCACCGGCGTTGAGATAATGCAGGGCATAAATTTCCTCTTCAAGTCCTGAAAAAATTAAAACCTTAACAGCAGGCTGTATTTTTCGAATGATTGAAATCATCCGGTTATTTTCACCACCAGGAATGTTAATATCCAGTAATACCATATCAAATATGGATTTTGAAAGAATATCAAGAGTTTCTTTGAAGGTAGAGGCCTGTTGAACATCAACTGTGGTAAACATATCTGTTATCAGGAACTCAATGCCCATTCGAACAATCGCATGATCTTCAACAACTAAAATTTTTTTCATTTTCGTGGTGATAAAAACCGGAAGGAGGCCAAAATTACAGAATAATAAGTAAGGTTTATCTAAAAAAATTTCTACAATCTTTTAGAACTAAATCTACAAAAATTTTTGCGGCTAAAAATATGATTAAAAAAAAACAGATGTCGGTAAACCCGACATCTGTTTTTTAGATTCCAATAATGAAATATTAGCTATCGATAAGCTTTATTTTGGTAATCAACTCTACAATATTTTTAACGCCCATTTTTTCAAAAATACGTGCTTTATATGTGCTGACCGTTGATAATTGTAAACTAAGTTTTTCTGCAATTTTCGCAGTTCCAAACCCTTCCTTCAAAAGATTCATAACATCCTTTTCCCTTGGAGAAAGACTTACGATCGGATCCGGAAGAAACTCTTTGGGATTAATGAGTCTGTTGATATTAATCTGCTGCATATCAGCACTCATATATTTCTTGTTATCGAGCACACTCAAGACTGCAGTTTTAAATTCATCCTCTGCTGCATCTTTCGATAGATAGCCATCTGCACCAGCCTGAAGATATAACAATCCGTATAATTGTTCGTCGTAACTAGAAAACATAAGTATTCGAATATCAGGACGTTTGATCCGGATTGTCTCAATCATTTTCGTGTTATTCCCGCCGGGAATATTGATATCTAAAATAAGCAGATCGAAATTTTGACTACTTAATTCCAGAAGCACTTTCTGAAATGTGTCGACACCCGTAATTTGTGATTCCGGTATCAGAGATTTTAGGAGGTGTTTTGTTCCGATTCTTACAACTGCGTGATCCTCGGCAATAAGTATGTGCTTCATGAAAAGTTTATATACTAGATGACACTAGAAATAGTATTACTCCAAAGTTAGAATTAATTACGAACCAAAACACGAAATTGTCATCATAATTCTAATTACTTGGTAAATAGATGTAATAACTTCCCTAATAGATGGTGAAAAGATAATTAAATTGTAATAAAATAACCTTGAATTTTAGATTTTGCGTGCCGTAATCTGGCAAAATATTTCCTTATCCAATGAATAAACCCGCGTCATTTTATATTAGAGGTACAAGTTAGATATTTTAGTTAAAAAACAGCTTATTAAATCCACTGTTATTCGTTTTTTGCCTAAAAATATTATTTTCAACTATCAAATTACAAAGATAATTCGATAAAAAAAATCTTCCAACTCCTACAAAAATTTGAAGTTCAATCTACAAATAGGTAGAAAGAATCATCACAAAAACGTGAACTTGTTTTAAACAACTATATTACAAGCATTTAACACGAAATATTAATAGTAATCCAACTATTTAAAATAAGAAATATTTAATATTTTCAGCGAATTATACGAAGGCGAAGTTTGTCAGTCCAGGCAAATATTATCAAACGGTATATAAAAAGTTTGTGATATATCCCTGAGATTTAAACAACTAGTTACACACAATTTTAGAAAAATTTGGAATACCTTAACTTCACATGGCCAAGCAGATCGCTTGAAGTAAAACAATTTTCGCTCGATTTACTTCCTGATGAACACAGTAGCTTTAAAGGCAACCTCTTCGACAGAATAAAACATCTGAGAACACAAGGACACAGACCAATTATATCATTTTTGCTATACAGGCATCCATCTTCTCAAATTTTAGCGTCTGTTCATTTTAGCAAAAAAACAGAAGAACCGGATTTTCAGTCACCCCCGCATGCTCCTTTTGGAGGGATCAGCTGTACGGCGGACTGCTCTATTGAGGAACTGGATTTTCTTTTATCCTGTGTAGCAAAAACGGCAGGAAATGAAAAATTAATACGAATAATTATTACCACACCACCATCGTGTTACAACAACAGACTCCATAATTTACTTGACGAAGCCTACATCGGGAATGGTTATGTGCACATCGAGAAATATCTCAATCTGCATATTGAAATTGATGCAAGACCTTTCATCCAAACGATTTCACCACAGGAGGTCAGAAGGTACAGAAAATGCAAAAAAGCCGGTTTTGAAGCAAAACGTGAGGGGATTTTATCGGTTAATACCGTTTATACTTTCATCAAAGATTCGTTTCATGAAAAGAATTATTTACTTTCCATCACTGAAAGCCAGCTAGAGAATTTATTCTTTCAATTCCTGGACGATTTTTTGTTGTTTACAGTCAGAAATAATGGTCAATTAGTCGCAGTAAGCGTCGCTGTGAGGGTGAACAAAAAGGTGCTATACAACTTTTTAATAGCAGATTTGTTATCTTACCGCAGTTTTAGTCCAAGTGTGATGCTTTATGAAAAGCTATATTCGTATTGTCAATCAGAAGGAATAGAAATTCTTGATCAGGGAATTTCTATTGACCACAACGGGGTTGAAAAACCAAATCTTATCCGCTTCAAAAAAAATATGGGGGGCAAGGAATCTTTTAAAATTACCTACCAAAAACAGTTGTAGAATTTAAATTCCAAGGCAATTCCCGTCTTTGTAAAAAACGGTAGAACAACTTTCATGCCCGACAATCGGTAACATCCCACGAAAATCAATGCTCCTATACCCTTTACTTGTCATAAAATCTTTCGCTGGCTGATACCATTCACGTTCCGAATTGTCAAGAATTAAAACACCATCTTCCGTCAGGTAGTCAGCAGCAAATGCAGTACATTTTACACGGTTGCGGCCATCTACTACAATGATGTTATATTTTTTGCCTTCGTTTTTAACAGCTTCTACGTAAGAATCTCCTTGCGGACGAGAGAAAACCGTTGAGTTTGCGGGAAGTTTCGGTTTGATGATTTCAATCCATTGCGCGTCGTGTTCCACTGCTGCGATGTGTTTTACACGGGCACCGTACCAACGCGTAGAATTTCCTGATCCATATTCAAAAACTTCGAAATGCGGCTTGATTCTTGGTTCAAGAAAAAAGATAAAGGAATAAGTGTACCAGGGAAGCGGATTGCCGGCAGCGTCAACCGATTGTTTGGAATGGAAACTCCTGAACCAACCGTATTCTTTCAGGGCACTCTTCAAATAAAGTTGAACCGCGCCGCCGAAACCAACTGAATTTAGAATTCCCCACCCCTGCTTTTTAAAAAACTTAACCATTTTATCCGCTTATTCCGAAAGATATTTGTGACAAATTTGACCCTGAAATATTCCGATTTCCAGTATTGCTCCGAAACTCCAATTTTGCATAGGGGGTGCAAATATACTACATTAGCACTCAATTTTAATATTTGTATTGATAGCGGGAATAATTTCAAAATCCCTCAGTTTTAGAATGAAATTAAAAACGATAAAGACGGTTCTGGGACACCCTTTAAACAAAGACAGAAAGGTAAAAGCATTGATGACGCTCTTCAAAAGGGGCCTGGTCATTCGCTTACACAAACATCCGATGGTCTACCCGTTTGTTGAGCATGTTTCGCTGGTTGTGGATAAAGGCATGTCGAGCGCAGAACTGCAAATCTATACCGGCTTATACGATACAAATGAGATGCTTTTTGTGATGCATTACCTGCGTCCGGAGGATACATTTGTGGATGTAGGCGCTAATATCGGCGTTTATTCCGTTTTGGCATCCGGCATTACCGGCGCAAAATCTTTATCGTTTGAGCCGATTCCTTCAACGTTTGCGAACCTGAAACGCAATATCAATTACAATAATTTACAAGACCGTTCGGAGCTTTATAATCTGGGTGTCGGTGATAAGGAGGAAACGCTGATTTTTTCAAATTCCCTGGATGCGATCAACCATGTGATCAACGATAATACTTTCGGCGGTCCGGTTACAGAAGTTCCGGTAAATTCGCTGGATAATTTATTGGTGGATAAAAACATCAATTTACTAAAAATCGATGTGGAAGGTTTTGAAGCCAATGTCATAAACGGTGCCTCAAAAATATTGGAAAGACCAGAGCTAAAAATCATTATCATGGAAACCAACGGACTTTCTGATCAATATGAATTCGGGCAGAATTACATCCATGACAAGCTTCTGAGCCTGGGTTTTGTGCCGTATAATTATTTCCCTTCTGAAAGAAAACTTACCAAGATTACTGCAACAAATCCTGAAAACACGATTTATATCCGTGATCTGGCTTTTGTTGAAAATCGTGTTAAAACGGCCCGGAAAATTAGATTGGGGGAGAAATTAATTTAGGAATTTCAGCAATCAGCTTTCAGTTTAATGTGGAAAACGACATTTCGGCTGAAAGCTGCATACTGTATATAATAATCTTTTGACTAGGATTATTTCTTCAAAAATCTGGTCTGTAAACCGCTAACCAAATCGTTGATTTCTTCGGAAATCTTAAACCTGACGATTAAAAGAATGAAAAGGGCTAGAATGATGGAAGAACGCAGCGCCATCATCACCATGGCCGACAAAATGGTTTTATGATATTCCGGCGTCAATAATGTCAGCACGTACAACACGGCAAGTATCACCGCCACCTGAACTGTTTTACTTGTAAAGGGAAGCACACCAAATTTTCTCCATACAAACGTCATTCTTGCCATTGAATACGCAAAAGTTGTTAAAGCAGTAGCTATCGCCGCACCAAGAATTCCATAGATCGGAATTAACCAGATGTTTAGTAAAAGTCCGAGAATGGCTGATGCTACAATAAACAAGGTTGAAAATTTGAAGAACTTTGAATACATGATAATTTCTGTATTCAAACCCGTGGCGATGTCAAAAACCTTAACCATAGACAGAAAAAGCACTACGTATTTTCCTGCACCATACGTTGCTCCTTTTGGTATCAGAAAGAAAATATCATCAATATTTGACCAAATAAGCAAAAACACCACTCCACCAGCAATAAGCTGATTCAAAGCCGATTTTTGGTTCATTGTGCGAACGTGCGTATGATCGCCTTGTACGAGTGCAGCAGCAATCAGCGGAATGGAAATTTGGGCAATTGCCTTTCTGGGAATTTCAATAATCCCGGCCAGATAGGTGGCAATAATAAAAATTCCGGCACTGACCAGACCTCTTTCACCAGCAACCATTGTCCGGTCTATGAAGAGCATTAAACTTACGCCAAGTCCGCCCAAAAGTGTAAAACTACCATATCCAAGCATTTGGCGAACCAAGTTTTTGGTCAATATTTTCCTGTTAGGAAAACGCCAATAAAGCTTTCCGATCTGTTTGATATAGCCAAAAAGAATAATAATTGCCAGTCCGTAAGAAGCAACGTATAAGTAGAGCATCACTTCAAAACTCAGCCAGCCAAATCCAAACATCAGAATTAGCAGAACATTTGCTATTTTGAGGTAAACCTCACGAATAAAATTGGGAACGGCGATTCTTGAATTATTTCGGCAATATGCTTCCAGAACGGTTATATAAATCCAAAATGTGGTTAGTGGAATTACCAGGAAATGGTACTTTAACAGCATCGGCGAGTTTTCTGCAAAATATGCATGGATCGCAGGTGTGAAAATCAGGTAAAAAATCCCGAAAATGATTCCTCCGATGAAGGGAAGAAAAAGCAGAAAAGGAAGAATACCGTTATGTCCTTCTTCATCATCACGAAAAAGACTAAAAAATTTATCCGCAATAAACGGGGTTCCTAAATGAGCAAAAGCCGCAAACAGTAAACTATTTTCTAATAGCAAACGGGAAAGTCCGAGCTGCTCAACGGATAAAAATTTTGTAGAAACGTACATCTGATTGATTATACCAATCCCTACCCCAATGTACGATCCAAGACCTGCTTTAAGACTCTGACGAACAACGATTCCCACTCTGAAAGTCTAGTTAGCGTATTTTTGTATCAATATTTCTGCGATACGTTCAGCGGCATGTCCATCCCAAAATGGAGGAATAACCCCTTTTTTCATTCTTCCTGCCAGAATATCCTGTACTTTTTCAGCAACAGAAACCGGATCAAGATCACTTAGCAAAATATTGGTTCCCAATTCCACAGTTACCGGGCGTTCTGTACTCGCACGGAAAGTCAGACAAGGCACTTGCAGATAAGTAGTTTCTTCCTGAATTCCTCCTGAATCGGTAATGATCAAAGCAGCATTTTCCATCAAATGTAAAAATTCAAGATAACCTTGCGGTTCCATTAAAATCACATTTTCAAGACTTTGCAATTCATCCAGCAAACCCCAGGTTTCCATATTTTTCAATGTTCTTGGATGAACTGGGAAAAGTACGGTTTTACTTTTTGAAGTTTCTATGACGATTTTCAAAATATTGGTCAATCCTTCCTGAAAATCCACATTGCTCGGACGGTGCATCGTCATCAAAACATACGATTTTGGCTCTAATCCTAGATCGCGTACCAGTGTTAACGTCGAGGCTTTCTGGCGATAATACACCAGTGAATCGATCATCACATTTCCGACAAAATGCACTTTTTCATCCGGAATGCTTTCTCTTTTTAGATTATCAATACCCGCTTGTTCTGTCACAAAAAGATCGTCAGCGATACAATCCGTCATGATCCGGTTGATTTCTTCCGGCATTCCACGGTCGCCGCTTCTCAATCCTGCTTCCACATGAACGACAGGGATATGTTCTTTCACAGCGACCATCGCACAGGCAATCGTGGAATTTACATCCCCAACGACCAACACAACATCCGGCTTTTCCGCCAGCATAACCTGCTCAAATTCGATCATAATTTTGGCAGTTTGCTGCGTATGCGAACCGCCACCGATACCGAGGAAATAATCCGGTTTCGGCAATTCAAGCTGATTAAAAAAAACATCCGACATACGGGCATCGTAATGCTGACCAGTATGAATGATTTTAGAATCGATTTCAGCATGCTGTAAAAAAGCTCGGTGCAACGGAGCCACTTTCATGAAGTTTGGACGGGCACCAACAATACTCAGGATTTTCATTTTTTAATCAACCAGAATTTAAACAGATCAGTGTGCCAGAACATAATGGAAGGCAACCATGTATTCTTTCAACACACTGTGTATATTGATTTCTTCTTTAATTATGCGCAACGAATTTGCACCAAAGGTGCTGATTTTTTCGGGATCCTGAAGCAACGTTTTCATTTTCAGGTTCAGACTTTCCTGATTCCCATTTTCAAAATAAAAACCATTGTAACCTTCTCTTACCAGACGTCTTTCCGTTCCATCCGCAACAGAACAAATAACCGGTTTGGCAAAACACATGGCATCATTAATAGACAGTCCACCCATTCCGCCCAACAAGTAAATTGACGAGACATGCAGATATTTACCCAGCGTGAGCGCGTCATAAACTCCGCCGACAAACTTTACATTGTCAGTAACACCAAGTTTTTCAGCCAGTTTTTTAAGATTTTCCTCCTCCGGACCAAAGCCTACAACAACCAGTTCAATATCCGGGAAAAACCGTTTCAAATCTTTAACCGACTGTATCAGCATATCCACGCGTTTCCACTTCACCAATCTTCCAACGTGAATAACACGGTGCGGATTCGCGGGCAAAATGTCTGGCTGTTTTAAAACTTCTTCATAAGCGGCTAGCAATTCGTCGGTATCCGGAGAATTTGCGGCGATGAATATTTTCTCTTTTGGCACTCCATAACTTCCGATGATATCACGGCCTTCATCATAATAGTTAATATGTGCATCGGCCAGTGGGAGATACAATTTCCGAAGCCAGGTTATCGCCCGGAAATAAAGTGCGCCTTTCCAGTTCTTTTTATTTGCGTCAAGATCTTCGGTAATGTTTTGTCCGGAATAATAATACTCCTGACTTTTCCCCCAATAAGCCGTATTAAAGGGTATATCCCGGCAAATTAATTTCGCACCGATTTTTTTCAGTTTGAAATAAAAAGGAGGATTTAGTACCAGTTGAAGAAAATAAGGCCAGGACGACATTACGATAATATCCGGTTTTATTTCCTGTAAGGTCGGGATAAGATTTTCGAAAAAAGACTTTCCGTACCAGGTAGTAAACTCGGGAAGCTCCACCAACCGGAAATTTGCCGCCGATTTATCTTCCTTCACGCCAGCACCAAGAGCTTTGCTTTGTTGAGTCGGTTTGACAAGAATAACTTCGATTCCGTAGTCGGAAACCATTTTATTCAGTATCAATGCAAAATAATGCGGCAGCCCCGCCATAACAAAACAAACACGCATGCGTCAAAAATCTTGTGGTAATTCCTGCAAAAGTACACATTCGCAGACAATTTTAAGAGGGGAAGAAATGTTTCGCTTACTTAAATGCAATTGAAATACTATCGAAGGCGAAAATTGGAAAATAATGGAGAAGAAAAACCGGAATCAGATATAAACAGATTCCGGTTTTTTGATAATTTTTATAGTCTCGAATCAACCGAATCTTTTGGCAAAGTTGATTTCAAATCAAAAAGAACTGAGTTCGTATTGGTGAAATCTGTCAGATCTAATTCTTTAAAAGTATCGTGCGCAACAGCCAAAACAACGGCTTCGTATTTTCCATTTGGTTTATCTGCCAGGGCAATGTCATATTCATGTTTAACCTCTTCCGCCGAAGCCCAGGAATCAAACACATCGACTTCCATACCAAAATCCTTTAATTCCTTATAAACATCAACAACGCGCGTATTCCGAATATCCGGGCAGTTTTCTTTGAACGTGATACCTAAAATCAAAACACGGCTGCCTTCAATTTTATGTCCTTTTTTAATCAACAGTTTGACCAGTTTGTTAGCCACAAAAACGCCCATCGTATCATTTACACGGCGTCCGGAAAGAATAACCTGGGGATAATAACCCAAAGATTCAGCTTTGTAGGCCAGATAATACGGATCGACCCCAATGCAATGCCCGCCTACCAAACCTGGTTTATATTTCAGGAAATTCCACTTTGTTCCGGCAGCTTCCAGAACTTCGGTTGTATCAATTCCCATCCGGTCAAAGATCAATGCAAGCTCATTAACAAAGGAAATATTTACATCGCGCTGAGCATTTTCGATTGCTTTGGAAGCTTCGGCAACTTTGATACTCGATGCCAGATGCGTTCCGGCTGTTATAATGGTTCCGTAAAGAGTATTGACCAATTCACCGATTTCCGGCGTTGAACCCGAGGTTACTTTTTTAATTTTGGTTAACGTATTAACCTTGTCGCCGGGATTGATACGTTCCGGAGAATATCCACAGAAAAAATCAATGTTGAATTTCAACCCGCTTACTCTTTCAAGAACCGGAACACAATCTTCTTCGGTACAACCCGGATAAACTGTGGATTCATAAATAACGATATCACCCTTTTTTAAAACTTTCCCAACGGTATCACTCGCTTTTAAAAGTGGGCCCAGATCCGGTTTTTTGTAATTATCAATTGGCGTGGGAACCGTTACGATAAATATATTGCAAGTCGCCAAGGCCGACAGTTCATCCGAAAATTGCAGATCCTGAACACGTTGTAAATCCTCCGAAGAAATCTCCTGCGTTCGGTCGTAGCCACGCTTCAATTCAGCGACGCGCTCCTTGTTAATATCAAAACCAAGCACTGAATATTTCCGGCTGAATTCCACCGCCAGCGGCAGACCAACATAACCAAGACCAATAATTGCAATTTTACTTGCAGCAATTTCTGACAACATTCTGGTAAAATTTATAACGAGGACATAAAACTAGCCATATTAATTATGATCAGAAAATTTTGGGGGAATCTTGTTCCGGTATGCCTTAGGTATATTTGGATATAGAAAATGTATTACCACCCTATCACAAAGCGTTCCTGACGGAACACCTTACATAAAAACATATTCTATTTCTACCAACAAAATGTACCTCTGGTACATGTGGACATGTCTTTCGATTCTTTCAAATCATAACTCAGAAGATTTATAATTATGCCGTAGGCATATCTCGATGGTAGAAATAGATAAACACTTCGTTTATGAAACGTTCCGTTGGAACGCCTTGTGACAGATTTCCTAACGACTTTATGTATGTAGTTACCAGAGTGAAATATAATTCTCTAAGGTCACAAATTTTAACCTTAGAGAATGGTAAAGGAGAACACAGCAAATATTTACCTTATTAAAGAGCAAGGTGTTGCAATGCTTTCAATCATACTGAAAAGTCAAAAAGCACTGCAAGTAAACATCACCATTACGCATGCATTTGTCATGATCCAGCAATACTATTCGGATTCAAAAGAATTGAAAACAACGCATTGAAAGTTTGGAAAATGAGATGCAGGTAAAATTAAAAGACATTTATGAAGCTCTGAATTTTCTACACAATCCACCACACCCCGAAAGAAAAGCAATAGGATTTAAAAATAGCCACAAATAACAGTTCAATCTTGAGGTCACAGTTTGTGACCTCAAGATTGAAACAAAACGTCAATTAAATTTCCCCTCTTACATATTTTTAAAGGCATCTTAATTCTGAAATTGTAACTTTGGTGTTTCTGCAAAGTTTCGAATAAGCATAATCTGTTTTTTAACTATATGAATGGCCTGACGGATAAAGAATTTTGGTTGAATTATTGGGAAAGTAAGACCGGACTCGTTTTTAGCATCCCTGATAATTATCCGTTCTTGTCTCTTTTAAAAAAACTGGTAACGACAAATCAGGTAAAAAGTCTACTTGAAATCGGTGGATTTCCGGGTTACTATTCCGTTTGGGCGTACAAGAATTTAAAGATTAGAACGGATCTGCTGGATTTCGTCATTCATCCGAAAATTCTGCATGATCTTGAAAAAGCGAATCAAATATCTGAAGGTTCCATCGGGACGATTGAAGCGGATTTATTCAATTATACTCCTGTTGGCAAATATGATTTGGTCATGTCAAACGGTTTGATTGAGCATTTTCAGGATACCAAGGAAATCATTGAAAAACACACCCAGTTTCTTTCTGAAAATGGAATACTTTTTATCTCACTACCAAACTTTCAGGGGTTAAACGGTTGGTTTCAAAAGACATTTGACCGCGACAATTACGACAAGCACTATATTGAAAGTATGGATCTTGTTTATCTTCGGAATATTTGCCAAAATCTCGGATTGAAGAATATTGAAGTTTACTATTCCGGTCGTTTCATGCTTTGGCTGGAAAATGAAAATAAACAGCCTGCCTGGGTGCGGGCTTTCCGCAAATCGACCTGGTTTACTCTTAAAGTTTTCTCCAAGTTTTTTCCATTTGAAACAAAGGCATTGTCACCCTATATCGTTATAACGGCCCGTGCATGAACGTAGTTTTTATCAATACCAGCGACAGTAGCGGCGGCGCAGCCATAGCCTGCTCCCGACTGCAAAAGGCTTTGGAAAAACATTCGTCCATCAAAGGAGATATATTGGTTCAGGAAAAAAAAACAGAAAATCCGACCGTTACAACAATTGCCAATACTTCATTAAAAAAACAATTTGTCTGGGCGAGATTTATTGCTGAACGACTTCTGTTTTTACCCTACGAACGCTCAAAAGAGATTCGTTTTCTCTTCAATCGTGGTATTGTCGGGGTGGATATCAGCAAACATCCGCTTGTTCAAAATGCCGATATCATTCATTTGCACTGGGTTAACTTTGGCTTTTTATCAACCGGCTCAATAAAAAAATTACTGTCGCTGGGAAAGCCTGTCGTATGGACTTTCCATGATATGTGGCCTTTCACGGGCGGCTGCCATCATAGCGGTGAATGCGAAAACTACCAGATTGAATGCGGAAACTGTAAGTTTTTAAAAAATCCGGGTGGAAATGATATTTCCAGAAAAGACTGGTTTTCCAAAAAGTCGGCTTATCAACCGAATCATTTTACAGCAGTTGGTTGCAGTCAATGGTTATCAAAAAGAGCCAGCAACAGCAGTTTGCTTAATGGATTTAAAATTGAATCAATTCCAAATCCAATTGATATCACCGTTTTTACACCGATCTCAAAAACGGAGGCGAGGCGTCAATTAAATTTACCAACTGACAAACATTTAATTCTTTTCGCAGCCATGCGTGTCAATGCGTTGATGAAAGGATTTTCTTATTTCCAGGAGGCATTATATCTGCTTAAAAATCAACATTCAGGGCTCTCTGAAAATATTGAGCTTCTTGTTTTCGGCCAGGCGGAAGCCGAAGTCCTTAATCAATTACCATTTAAGACACATATACTTGGACATTTGTCCGATGTAAAACAGATAGTTCTGGCCTACAATGCTGCTTCTGTTTTTGTAACGCCTTCCCTGGAAGAAAATTTACCGAATACCATTATGGAATCCTTCGCATGCGGAACACCTGCCGTCGGATTTAGCATCGGCGGTATTCCTGAAATGATTGATCATCAACAAAACGGATATCTTTCAGAATATAGATCTGTCGAGTCGTTAGCAACCGGGATTCAATGGGTTTTGGAAAATAATGAGGACGGAGAAATTTCTACAAAAGCGCGGGAAAAAGTGCTGACCAGTTATGCTGAAAATGTTGTAGCAGAGCAGTATAACAAACTTTACCAATCACTGCTATGATCCCTTTACTAACAATCATCACCATTACATACAACGCGGAACGTTACTTACCCCGAACGCTGAAAAGTGCTGAGAATGCACTGGCAAAACTGGCGGATAAAACCGGGATTGAATACCTGATTATTGACGGAGGGTCAGAGGACGAGACTTTAACAATTGCCAGTCAATTCGATTTTATTTCAAAAGTAGTTTCTGAACCGGACCGCGGACTTTATGATGCGATGAACAAAGGTTTAAATCTCGCAACAGGTAAGTATTTATGGTTTTTGAACGCCGGGGATGAAGTCCGGGATGAGAATATTTTAAGTAAGTTAATTTCTGCTTTTGAAACAAACGCTGATGTCTATTACAGCGATGCCTTACTCGTACGTGAAGATGGCAGCGAAGTAGGATTAAGAAGCAAATTTACTCCACACGACTTGCCTAAAAACCTGACCTGGAAAGATTTTGCGCTCGGAATGAAAGTTTGCCATCAATCTTTCATTGCAAAAAAGGCAATTGCCCCTGCTTATGATTACACCAATCTTAGCGCTGACATTGACTGGGAAATTTCTTGTCTGAAGAGCTCAAAAAGGACACAATATCTGGATTTTGTTCTTTGCCGGTATTTAATGGGCGGGTTGTCAATACAAAATCACCGCCGCTCATTATTAGATCGTTATAATGTTTTGAAAAAGCATTTTGGCCTGATTCCTTCGCTTTGGAATCATGGATTAATTTTCTGGCGGGGATTCTGGTTTGCGCGTAAAAACGGGAAATACTGGTAGAAGAATCTTGTAGCAGATATTTAGTAATGCGAAGATTATCCTTTACATTCCAAAGGAATTAAAGGTCATATAACAGAAAAGATCTTTTGGATTTCAAAAGACCTTTTCTGTTTCGCTTAAATAATAATTATTTTATCCAGTTAATCCAGCCTCTACCATCTTTCGCACTCACCATATCGTAAGCATTATCAGACAACTGAATAATATAAAAACCATTCGTGTCATACAGATAATTTTTTGAGTCCACCGCTGGGCCGCTTGTTGGATATGCATCACCTAGTATGCCACTAGGTGCAAAAATAATACGTCCGTCGGTAGCGAATGTCGGTGTTCTCGTTGCATCCGCATAATAAAGTGAAAGTGCATTATCAGTTACAAATGCCGGCCCATAAGCATCATAACCAGAGCCGAACTGAGGCCAATAAAAATAGTAGTAATATGGGGATGTACCATTGTAATTCAATGTATTAACCTTGAAGGCATCGTCAACGCCATTTACGTGAAAACCATCCCAGGAAAACCAGTAACCACCCTCATCGGCTGCCGTCTGATACCAACGTCTTGCAGCGGCGACGTCAACTTTCAAAGGTTTCGCAGCTTCAACGACCGTTACCTTTGCTCCTGCGGCAGTTAACCCAAGAGATAATCTCGACTCGTCCCAGGTTAAATCAGTAAATCCGTTGATCGTTTGCGAACCATTTACAAAAGGTGTAATAAAAGAAACCCCTGTGGAACTGTAATAATAATCGGTAGTGAAGGAATTGACAGTAGTGCCGACAAGCCAGTTCAAAGTGACAGTTCTTGCCGACTGGTTCACTGCAATTTCATATACAACGCCACCAATAGTAACCCTTTTGAAATAGGTCAGATATTTTGAAATATTACTAAAAAGAAGACTTTTTGCCAGTCCGCCATTTCCATAGGCAGTGGCTTCTTCCTGCGTTGCTTTTATAAGTATCAGCTTGCTTTGGTTTTTGGTTCCGGTAAGCGTGATATTCTCGGTATTTAACGTATCGTTATTGAATGAAAATTCATAGTCAGATCTTAAACCATCACCGTAAGAGCCTCCATTTACACTGCCATCCGGGTCGGCCAACACATGCAAATACGAATACGTATCAAAGATCAGTGAAGGCGTTTGCATGGCTTTAAGCCTGTAACTACTTTCCTTCGAAGTTGTTGCAGATTCAGCAGCGAAATCAGAATACATGACTACCCTGTTCTGATCGTTGAATTTGAAATAAAAACTATATGCTCCGCCGCTGGCAGGATAAATGATGGCTTTCCACCCGTACTGCGCTGCCAGCAACTCCTGTTGATAAGCAGCAACCTTCTCATTAATCCGCTGATCTGCTGTCTGTTCGAAGACGTCATTATCACCACTGCAAGACCACAGTCCCGCAATGAAAATGAATAACAGATAGGAAAGAAATTTATTTTTCATCGTGATTTTCTTTGAACAAACAGTTGATTATAACAAGGGAACCAGTGCAGCCCGGGTTTTCTTTTGCAGGGCGTAAAAATCAATATTCCATGCAGTTTTATAGTAGCTAACTACCAAGGCCTCTTTCCGTCTCAACTTAGCCTGAGCATCCGCCTGACTTGTCCCGTTGCTACTGAAACCTGCCGGAATAGAATTAATCATTTTATCCCATCCTGGTTTTCCTTCAACCAGGAGCATTGCGATTGTCTCTACAAAATCTTCGTCAAAAGCCGAGCTGGCGTAAGATGTTATAAAACCATCTCTGCGCGCTTCCGCATCGGATACGTTAATCCAGTTTTGTCCCTGATACAATCCTTTACAAATCGTTTTAAATTCAACCGGATACAAGATCGTCTGATGCAAAATATGGCCGAACTCATGTTGCAGCGTATGCGTAGATTGTTTTACATTCGCAGAGTCCCGGGCTGGCAAATAACCGCTCATTCCCCTGACACGAAAATTATTTACATCAAATAGTACGATTTTTCTCCCTCCTTCTGCCTGACCTAAAATCACTGATCCGTCTGAAAGATACTGCACACTTCCCGACATTATAAAAGTTTTGGGCGAGTATTTATTAAAGAATACCTTTCCCGCCTGCGCTATATACGGATTAATCCAGGTGCTCAAAACAGCTCTTGTTACCGGAATTATCTGCTCTTCTTTGGGAGGTACGAGCGTTTTGGTTACATCTCCGAATTCGAACTGATCCCACCTGTATTTCATGATGATATTATACGGCGTTGTCAGGCTGTCTGTAATATATTTATCTATGGCAGTCGGAGGTATCACTTCACCACCCAATCCGGAAATTTCCTCCACGTTGTCTAACTTGTCTTCCTTGCATGATCCTAATAGCAAGGACATTGCAAAAATTGCAACCAAGTTCCTGATTGTTATTTTAATCTTCATTTTCTTAATAGTTAAGATTATTTTCATATGCGCGAAGCTTTAAATACTTCAATAAAAATTTATCTCGGATTTAATTGAATACCCGACTGAACAACAGACTGTGGCAATTGCAGCAATCTTTTAGGATCGTCGGTATCCACCGTAATTACTTGTCCGCCACGGGTCGCATGTGTAACACCAATTCCATAACGAAGCATGTCAAACCAGCGCATACCTTCCTGCGCAAACTCAATCCGGCGCAAATCCGCAATGGAGATTAATAATCCAAGAGAATTATTTTGAGTCGTATTGGTCAGACCATAATAGCTGCGAATTTTGGGAAGCGTAACAACCTGTGTGCCGGCATTGTAATTTCTCAGACGCTTGCTCATAAATAAGTTGATATCTGCTAATGTAGCAGTTCCGTTTCCCAGATATAAATTTGCTTCGGCACGGTTGAAAAGGACTTCCTCCGCCGTAAACAAAGGAACCATTACATATGGATCCCCGATTTCAGCATTCACCGATTGTTTAACAAAATATTCTGTCAGTTTCGGAATAAGCAAATTCCCTTCACCTTGGGTATAAACCGGATACGCCCAGCTGGCATTTGTGCCGGTCAACCCGGAAACCTCACTGATCTCGTTCCATTTCGCATTGGTCAGACCGTAGCGATATTGTGCAACATAACGACCATATACCGAGCTCGTCTCCACAAGTAATAAATTGGCCGGTTCACTGGCTCTTGTATATCTCTTGAATAGGGCATCATAACTTAAAGGCAGATATTCGGTATTCCATGGTCTTAAATTTCCTGCTAAATCACCTGATGGAAAAACTGCATTTGCATACGAAAGCGTTTTTGCATAATCACGTTTCACCAAATAAAACCGCGATGCAAAAGCGTTGGCAGCGGCAATATTAAAGTGGTATTTCGGAACTGTGTAGGATACATCTTTTATCAATGGTAATCCTTCTACCAAATCCTTCTCGATCATTTCATAAACATATGCAACTGTTTTTCGCTCATATTGTTTGATAACCACATCCTCCGGAACTGTTACATAGGGGATCCCCGGATCTGTCCCAGCCGTTGCAGGATCATAAAATTTTGAAAAGAAACTCACCAGCATAAAATGCGCATAGGCTCTTGCAACCAAAGCTTCTCCTTTTTGTGCAGAAAAAAGAGAAGGATCCGCAGCTTCGCTGATCACCTGTAAAGCCAGGTTTGCAGCAGCAATCGCTTTATATGCCTTCGCCCAGTACATATCAGGCGAATCTTCAATATTCACAGGAGCATCCACCACTTCAAAAAGGTAAGATCCACGATTCACACGGTCGTCCTGCCCTACTCCTTTGTCATCGGAATTATCACTCATTGCCTCGCTAAAAGCCACATAACCTCCCTGTGGATAGGCTGTAGTAAGCAATTGGGAAACTTGTTCCGGAGTTTTGAGCGTCGCGCGCGTACTGTCAGGTTCGGTCGACAAAAAGTCGTTGCAGCCAAGCAGGGCGAGCAACGGAGTCAATAACAAAATTCGAGTTATATATTTCGTTTTCATATCCAATTTCTTCGATTATAAAGTGAATTTAAGCGCTACCGTAAACTGCTTCTGAATCGGCTGCGCCACCCCACCGGTATTAAAGAATTCCGGATCTTGTCCTTTCAGCTTTTTGTCTGCATAAATAAGCCATGGATTAATCGCTGAAATCTGAATAGACGCGGCAGTCATACCCAATTTCTGAATTGTAGTCAAAGGAAAACGGTAAGCCAGAGAAACTGATTTCAAACGAACAAAGTTACCGCTCGCAACACGCTGACTGGAATAATTATAAGTCGTATAAGGATAAATTCCGGCCAGATACTGGTTTTGTAAAATATCCGGGATGGATGGAATATTTGTAATTTTTTCATCGCCCGGCATTTCCCAACGATCATTAAACTCTTTCGGAGATGCATCAAGATCACTGAAAGACGGGCGCGAATTATCTGTTCCCTTGTAAAGAGGATTAAGACGAATTTTGTTTCCTGCCTGTCCTGTTAAAAATACATTTAGTGTAAAATCACGATACGTAAATGTGTTGTTTAAACCACCAGTTAAAGGAGGATCCACAGGTCCTTCGTATTTAAGGTACGCAGTATTCAAATCCTGTAGATAGACATCAGAACTAACTTCTCCCTTTTCATTTAAAAAGGCCGGAACTCCGGTATCCCTGTTCAGTCCTCGGTAATCAACAGAAAACAAACTTCTTACAGGGTGTCCCTGAATATTTGCGCCTTCTGCTTTTACCATATCAAAAATTGTGGGAAGGTTGTCCACGCTGGTAATTTTTGTATGTGCATAGCCAGCCGTAAAACGCGATCTCCAAGACCAGTCTTTTGATTTAAAAATGACAGCCTCCAAAGAAAGGTCAATTCCTTTTGACTGCATATCAGCGTAGTTAGCGATCTTGTAAGTTTGTCCACCGATACCGGAAGTTTTAATTCTGTCAATCAGGTCGAAACTGTTTCGAAGGTATACGTCGGCTGTGATATTGAACCGGTTTCCTAAAAGTCCCAGATCAAGTCCGATGTTTCCGCTATACAATTTTTCCCAGGTAAGTTCAAGATTAGCCAGCGACGCAAGATCAATCGCCGATTCTTTTTCGTCTGTATAAGGGCGATTCGTTACTAAACTTTTGAGTAAAACCGCTGAATTTGTAGCCGGACCGGTACTTGCCGTCAGACCATAACTTCCTCTCAGTTTAGCATAACTGATCCATGACAAATTCTTGATAAATTCCTCACGATCAAGATTCCAGGAACCTGCAACCGTCCATGTTGGCAGCCAGCGTCCGATTGCCGACTTACCGAAACGGTTAGATCCGTCGTAACGGGCGTAAGCCGTAAAGTTATATTTGTCGTCCAGAGTATAACCCAAACTCGCATAGAAAGCCGCAAATCGGTCAAAGCTTTTTTGCATGCCAAAATATTGAAAATTGCTTTCAATGGTTTGTTTCAAAATTCTATAATCTACAAATGGAGCACCACCCTGGTCATACTGATAACCATAACCTGTGTTATTCGCGTTTTGTCTGTTCGTAAACTTTACCTCCTGACCAATTAGGGCGTTTACCGCATGTCTTTCCGAAAACGTCCTGTTATAACGCAAGTTATTTCTGACATTGTAAAAACTCATTTCATCTTCATTGCGGTTGTAAAAACCTCCTCGTGGCAAAACAACAACCGGATAAGCGTCGGGATCGTCAGGATCTCTGTATAAAAATTTATTTTTAAGTGCAATCGTCGAGTTTCCGGCAGCGCGGTAAGCGTTGGCCATATTGGAATTTTCAGTGATTTGATGTTCCTGTCCCGTTTTTATATACCGGAGAGCACCAACAAAGTCGTAAGAAATGTGTGGAGTAATTTTGTAGGAAACGTCGCCCTGCAATCTTATATCAACCAGATTAAGATCAATATAATTATTTTCAAGTTCCGAAAGGATGTTAAACGGAGCGAAATTTCTTCTAAAAAATTCCCGGTTGCCGTTCTCATCAAATGCAGTCAGCGTCCTGCTTGTGTTCAGAGCATAGCTGAATGGATTGATATCAAAGTCGCGTCCGTACGTCCCGTCTACCGGATTGGCCTGGCGTGTCAACGAGCCCGGAGCACGCTGACGACGAACAGAAGATAATGTGGAAAAGCCCAGCGTAAGTTTATCTGAAAGCTTATAAGTATTCCTGAAATTCAGCGTATAACGTTTGACTTTATCTACAACCGTCCAGCCGTTATCATTAAGAAAGCTGGTGGAAAAATAGGATTGTGATTTATCCGTACCAAAAGAAACACTCAAAGAATGCTCCTGAACAAAATTATTTTTGAACAACACATCAAACCAGTCCGTGTTGGCACCGGCATAGCGGAGCAGGAAATCTTTTTTTGCCTGCGGCGTGTTTGGGATACCGAAAGAGCCGTCATTATTTGCATTCAGAAGGCTGTAATATTTCCCGTAAACACCGTAGTCCGGATTATCAAGAACATTGGAATTCAAATACCCTTTTCTTTCCAATTCACCCAAAACAGACATCTGCTCGGCAGAATTCATGATATTGAAATTGCGGTAGGAAGGTTTTAGCTGCGTACTGAAGTTACCTGAATAACTGATAACCGGTTTTCCCGACTTTCCTTTTTTCGTGGTAATTACAATTACACCATTCATTGCGCGCGCGCCATACAAAGCAGCCGCTGCGGCATCTTTTAGAATATCAAAAGTCTCGATATCATTAGGGTTAAGCCCTGCAACGGCAGAACCGAGCAAAGTTGTAGGATCACCGCTGGAAAGCTGGTCATTGGAAATATTTACAATATCTTCCAAAACAACTCCGTCAACAACCCAAAGTGGCTTATTGTCTCCATTCAAAGAAGTTGCCCCACGAATACGGATCTTAGGCGCCGCACCGAATGTTCCGGAAACGTTCTGGATAGAAACCCCTGCAGCCCGGCCTTCCAGCATACGGCTAACGTCCGGCAGACCGTCGATACGAATATCGTCTGTTTTCAGCGTCACAGCTGATCCGGTAAATTTATTTTTGTCAATTTGCTGAAAACCAGTAACAACCACATCCTGAAGGCCGACGGCATCCTCGGACAATTCAATGGAAACTACTTTCGCAGCGGGGACTTCCGATGGAAGAAATCCAATCATGGTTATAACGAGCGTGGCACCTTCATTGACATCAGGCAGCACAAATTCGCCTCTCTCATTACTCACCGTTCCTTTCGCCACACCTTTGACGCGGATCGTAGCGCCAATCAGCAATTCGCCGGTCTTGCTCTTTACTACTCCACGTACTTCGATATTTGCAGCTGATACCTGCGTTGAAAAAATCGTAAAAACGGCACAAAAAAAAGTACTTAATAAGAACGCAAAGAATGGCCGGAAGCCATTTATCCGATAAAAAATCCTCATACGTGAATGAAAGTAAAGTTCTTTATTAAATAGGTCTTGACTTTAATGAATCCAATTATACAACTAAACAAAATAATAAACGAGATTTTTTTCGGCAGAGTATCTTTTAGCCGACAATATAATTTTGGCCAATAATATTTTCATTATCAGTCAAAATACCAAATTTGTAATAAATAAAGGACTTATCTATACAAGTTCAGAATGTGTAGGGGATGAATATTTAAATTTACAGAAAATATTGCCATTTGCAACAAATGAAAACTTAATTTATTTCGGTGACTTAGACTTTCTGACGATCTCTTAAAGCCATTCCTATCAATTCAGCAGTGTTTTTAACATTTGCCTTCCGCATAATACTGGCCCGTTGATTGGCGACGGTGTTTGAACTGATTGCAAAATGTTCAGCAATATCTTTACTGCTCATGCCTTCTGTGAGACATTGTAAAATTTGCTGTTCGCGAGGAGTCATTTTATTCCAGACCGAAGGCCCACCGGAAATTGCTCTGATTTCGGGATCCTCCTCTTCCTTTTGGGAAAGTATAAGGTTTCGAATAATGATGGAAGATGCATTAGGGGGATAATACAATTCGCCTGCGGCGACGCTGCGAACTGCTCGTAGAATTTCGTCACGACCGGTATCTTTAAGCAAATAACCTGCTGCTCCACTTTTCACGGCAGAAATAATATAGTCAGGATTGTTGTGCATACTGAACACAAGAATTTTGACATTTGGATAAACAGGTACCAATGTTTTGATAGCATCAAGGCCCGACATTCGCGGCATCGTCAGATCCAGTAAAACAACATCCGGGCTGTAAGTTTTTACACTTCCAAGCACCTCATCACCATCGGAAGCTTCACCTACAATAAGAATATCTTCTTCATCTTCCAGCAAAGTGATAATCCCTTGCCTAACAACTGAATGATCATCAACGATCAGTATACGTATTGCCATCTCGCCAGTTTATGAGTTACACATGAAGATTTATGACCAGTTTGGTACCAGAATCGACGTTAGATATGATTTTCATTTCACCGTTGAGCAATTGTGTACGCGTTCGGATATTTTCAATTCCGTTTTGTGATAAAAAAGGTCTGCTTTTGTTTTTCAAATTACTAATTAAAAATCCTTTCCCATCATCCTCAATCTCCAAAAGAATATGATTCTCCTTTTGTTCTAATTTTATCTTTATATTATCCGATTCCGAGTGCTTAATTGCGTTATTTAAAGCTTCCTGCGCAATCCGGTAAAGACCGATTTCAACGGGTCTGCTCAAAATAATACGATTTTTTGCGCCTTCGTATCTAACCTTAACACCGGACAATTCTGCTGTTTGTTCGCATAAAAGATTAAGTGCGGCGCTCAGTCCGAAGTCGCTCAAAACGGACGGCATAAGATTATATGAAACCTGTCTCGTCGTCTGAATTGTGTCCTGAATCAATGAAACCAATTTATCAAACCTCAATCTCTGCTTTTCATCCGCAAATTGCACTTGTTTTAATTTTTCGGCATGGAGCTTCAAGCCCGTCAGCATTTGTCCGATACCATCATGCAATTCCAGAGCAAATCGTTTCCGCTCTTCTTCCTGACCTTCTATTAATGCGGATGCTCGAACTCTGTCCTCAGCCAATTGCAGCTGATACTTTTCTTCCTCACTTCTTACCAGATCGTCCTGCGCTCGTAATAACTGCACATTTGTTACCTTCAATTTATCGTTCGCCAGCTTCACGGCATCCTCAGATTCGGCAAGCAAACGAACAACCCGGCGTGTTGTGTTAACGACCGGACGAAAGATCAGGATGCCTTCCGCCAATAGAACCAGAAGTGTAATGATATCCAGTATCCACTCAATCTGTTCAAGGATTTTTATGCGTTTAAAACTTTCGGAATCAAACTGAAAAACGATCGTTTCCATTTGGCTGAGAAAAGCCGGTTCTGTCTTCAAAACAATACCAAGCGCTTCTTTCTTTTCTGAATCCGAAGATTTCGTGTTCCCGATAATAAGCAGATTTTTATAAATCGTTTGGAAAACCGGTTCCAGATTCCGGTACATTTCTTTGATAGAATCACTTTTCAGAACCACGAATTCACTTTCCATCTTGATTCGTCCGCGAAGCAATTGCTCATGACTGGTTTTCCAGATATTCAGTAACGAGTCTATCTTCACAGAGTCGTCTGTCGGAATTCCCTCGGTATGCAAAATAGCAAGTTTGGTAAGTCGCTGGCTTAACATGCGCTGGCGACCGGCCACATTCACGACACGGCTGTCATGGTTGAGATTATTGATTGTTCTCCGTATTAAAAAAAGTCCGCTGACTGTCAGCACGGCGACTAATGTCAGCGCGACGATATAATAACGGGTCAAACGATCCGCAACCTGACTTTCGAGTTTTTGCATTATTTACAAACCGATGTAAACCTGATTTTCTTTCACGATAACAGGAAAGGTATTGATTTTATAATCTTCATCAGTCAAACAGGCACCGCTTTTTAGAGAAAATGTCTTTTTATGAAACGGACAGGCCACTTTTGGCTCTTCTCCCTGGCTTCCGATCATGCCGCGCCCGATCGCCATTTGCTGGCGGTGCGGGCATTCATTATCGGTTGCATACCACTCGCCTCTTCGGGCAAAGTTGAAAATTGCAATTTGTTTTCCTTCGATTAATGCGCAGCCGCCGCCGTCTTCGGGAATATCGTTGACGTTGCAGGCAAGGTGCCAGGTTATTCTGTCTTTTGTGTTATGTGTTGGTTCCATGATGATTTTGAATGTCTTTGGATGATTGAATGGCATTGTCTCCTCACGTGGGATCCGGGCCGAATGTTATTCACACCCCGGTTCCATCGGGCGTTGCCCGATGCCAGGATATGTCGGCCTTTCAGGCCTAATCGGTCAGACCCATTCTTTAGCTCGTTTTTGGGTGCGCATTTCCTCGAATGTTATGGTTGGATCTTTGTCCGGGACATTTACGAAATGGTTGTAGCGTTTTCTCAGCTCGGGGCTATCCACCACTTCTTTCCATTCGCATTTGTAGTTGTTGATCAAAGTCTGCATTTCCTCTTCAAATGCGGCGGCCAATCCTAATAAATCATCTACTACAACGGCTTTCAAATACGACATTCCACCTTCCATCTTATTCAGCCAGGTCGCTGTTCTTGTCAAAGGGTCTGCCGTTTTTATATAAAACATCAGAAATCTGTCGATCAGTTTTACACAGGTTTCCTTGTCTACATCGGAAGCTAATAATTGAGCATGCTGAGGTTTTGAACCGCCATTCCCACAGACATATAAATTCCATCCTTTTTCCGTCGCGATGATACCGAAATCCTTACTTTGTGCTTCTGCACATTCACGGATACACCCGGAAACTGCCGATTTAAATTTATGCGGTGCACGAATTCCTTTATACCTATCTTCAATTTCGATCGCAAAAGAAACAGAATCCTGAACTCCAAAACGGCACCAGGTTGACCCAACACAACTTTTTACCGTTCTTAACGCTTTTCCATAGGCATGCCCGCTTTCAAAACCAGCATCAATCAATTCTTCCCATATCAATGGAAGATCATTGACATGCGCCCCGAAAAGGTCAATCCTTTGCCCGCCGGTAATTTTAGTATACAGATTATATTTTTTGGCAACCTGACCGATCACAATCAGTTTATCCGGTGTAATTTCTCCGCCCGGAATTCTCGGAACAACAGAATAGGTACCTCCTTTTTGAATATTTGCCAGGTAGCGGTCATTTGAATCCTGAATCGGCGCACGGTCTTTCGTCAAAACATTTTCATTCCAAAGACTGGCAAGAACAGAGGCAACAAGCGGCTTACAGACTTCACAGCCATCTCCATGTCCAAATTCATTCAATACGTCACCATAGGTTTTCAATCCGTTCATTTTCACCAGATCAAGCAATTCCTGACGGGAATGTTCAAAATGTTCGCAAATAACCGTTTTGATATACTGGCCATTTTGCTTCATTACACCCTGAATAATATCCTTTACCAACGGCACGCAACCTCCACATCCGGTTCCGGCTTTACAGGATTTTTTAAGCAGATCGATCGTATTATTTCCCTTCTCGCCCACTTCCTGACAAAGCATTCCTTTGGTAATAGCTTCACAGGAGCAGATCAAAGCATCATCCGGCAAACTCATCACGCCCACACCTGCTTCTTCTCCGCCTCTAGAACCCAAAATCAGATCTTCGGAATCAGGAGGCAGAATTGTTTTATTCTTGCAGGTTTGCAGAAGCATATTGTACTGTTCCGCATCACCTACCAAAATTCCACCCAGAAGCTCTTTCCCATCTGGTGAAACGTTGATTCGTTTATAAATTCCTTTTGCTTTATTTTCATATCGAATCGTTTTACAAGCCGGTTCTTCAATGAATGGATCTCCAAAACTCGCAACATCGGTTCCGATCAGTTTCAGTTTCGTCGACATATCATAAGGCAAAAACTCCTTATCAACACCCGTCAATGCACTGGCAACTACGTCCGCCATTTCGTACCCAGGTGCGATCAAACCATATATCATGTGATGCGCCAAAGCACATTCTCCAATGGCAAAAATGTAGGGATCAGAAGTTCTTAACGCATTATCGACAATAATTCCTCCACGGGGATGTATTTCCAATCCTGCAATTTTCGCCAATTCATCGCGCGGACGGATACCGGCAGAAATGACTAGCATATCCACATCAAGGAAAGAATTGTCGTTAAACTGCATTCCTTTAATACAAGCATCACCAACAATTTCCTGCGTACTTTTCGCCAGATGAATATTCAAACCCAGAGATTCCAGCTGGTTTTGCAGGATTTTGGAACCAGCGTCATCAATCTGTCTGGGCATTAAACGGGATGCAAATTCAACCACATGCGCTTCTTCAAGACCTAGATCAAGAAGCGCCTTCGCGGCTTCAAGACCAAGCAAACCTCCTCCGAGAACTGCCCCCCTTTTTGCCTTGCGGGCATAGGTCTGGATTAGCTCTAAATCTTCAATAGTACGATAAACAAAAACACCATCTTTTTCCACGCCTGGAATGGACGGCACAAACGCGCCAGAACCCGTCGCCATGATCAGATAGTCGTAATGCACTACATGACCATGGTGAGAACGAACCAGTTTTTCTTCAGTATCGATATCAACAACAGGGTCGGAAAGAAATAGTCTGATATTATTTTCTTCATACCATTCCTTACTCGCCATCGTAAGATCGTCCGCAGTCTTACCAGCAAAATACTCACTCAAATGGACGCGATCATATGCCACACGAGGTTCTTCCCCAAAAACCGTCAGCATGAATTCATGATCATTTTTTTTCTTGGCCAGCAATTTCTCGCAGAACTTGTAGCCAACCATACCATTGCCAATGACAACAATATGCGTGTTTGTGTTTGGTTTCATAGTTATAAGTAACTATTAATTTTGAATAACCCTGTTGTTTTGTTGTATTATTCTGATAATTACTATATTTTATTATCTCATAGTACATGTCAAAATTAAAACGTGTTTTTGTCAATTCCTAACTTTTAATTCTAATTTAAGTTAAAAATCATACTTAATTTTTGGCAAAAGTGTTGTTTTATAAAATATTGATGCTAATTTTGATCCAACAAATAGATATAGTTAAGTTTTACTATACATAGTACATTTCCAATATTCACCAGAACATATATATAAGAAATGGAGCCGAAACTTACACTCGTGGGAGCAGGTCCGGGAAACGGAGAGCTGATTACTTTAAAGGGAATTAAAGCATTGAAAACAGCGGATGCAGTTTTATATGATGAGCTTGTCAGCACCGAAATTCTTGACTTCGCACCGGAATCTGCATTGAAGATATATGTTGGAAAAAAAGCAGGAGCCGCCTCTTTTTCTCAGGATGAAATAAATGGTTTGATTGTGAGACTTGCCCGTAAGCGCGGACACGTTGTACGGTTGAAAGGCGGCGACTCTTTCGTGTTCGGACGCGGTCATGAAGAAATGGAATTCGCCCGCGATTTCGATATTGCCTGCGAAGTAGTACCAGGCGTTTCGAGCTGCATCGCTGTTCCTGCATCTTTGGAAATTCCGGTTACCCGTCGTGGCGTAAGCGAAAGTTTCTGGGTAATCACCGGCACCACCAGAAACGGTGAATTATCGGATGATATGCGCCTGGCCGCTCAGTCGAAAGCCACGATTGTGGTTTTGATGGGGATGAATAAGTTAAATGAAATTTGTGACCTGTATAAATATTTTGGCCGCGGACATTTACCAATGGCCGTGATCCAGAACGGAACCCGCCCGGACGAAAAAAGTGTGATCGGCCAGGTTTGGGAAATGCCGCAATTAGTGAAGGAAAATAAACTGGGCACGCCGGCAATCATTGTGCTTGGGGAGGTTGTTGGATTGCACCCGTCCTATGCGATGGAGTATTTGCAGAGCGCGAATCTGTCCTCTTAAAATAAAAGCCGATCCGGTGTGGGGACACCAAAATCGGCTCATGTATTATCCCAACAGGGCTATTCAAACCAAGGGATATTGTTTATGTATCACACAAACGCTTCAAATAAAATGGAAAAAAGAACGTAAAGCAAATTCCTGAATATCCGGAGCGCGCGGAGCTACCTCTGGGATCTAATTCTGTCACACCGTGACTTCAGTATCTTTTTTCATTTTATCAACGATTCAAATGAAAACAATTCGCTACCTCCTGATTGCGGGAGTTGTGCTGGTTATGTCCTTTCTTGTTCCATCCAAAAGTTTGGCTCAATTAAGTATTTCCGGTCAGCTTCGCACACGCTCGGAGCTTCTTCACGGTCAGGGTTCTCCCCTTTCCAAAGGAAGTAAGCCAGCATTTTTCACTTCACAACGCACACGTTTAAATGTTGGATATAAAGGATATCGCACACAATTCTACATTTCAGCTCAGGATGTAAGAGTCTGGGGACAAGATGCTTCCACAAACAATCGCGTTGTAAATGCAAATTTGAACGGTTTTATGTTGCACGAAGCCTGGGGAGAAATCAGTTTGCTTGACACTAATTATACAAAACTTGGAAAGGAATTTTCAATAAAAATCGGTCGCCAGGAATTACTTTATGACGACAGCCGGTTATTGGGAAATCTTGATTGGTTACAGCAAGCAAGACGTCACGACGCGGCATTAATCAAGTATAGCGACAAAGGTTTTACAGCACATCTTGGTTTTGCGTATAACCAGAACAGTGAGCTAAAAACCGGTACTTTATACAATGGAGTTCCTAACGGATATGCGGCTGGAACGAATGGAATCGGAACCATGTATAAGTCGATGCAGTTCGGATATTTTGGTAAAAAGCTGAGCCAGGGAAATGTTTCTTTCCTGATCCTAAAAGACGATTATCAAAAATATAGCCTGACACAGACAGGAGCCAAAACATCTGAAAAAGGCGTGAATAGCCGTGTTACCCTGGGTCCGTTCATTCAAACGAAACTGGGAAAAAGCGTAATTCTCACGGCGAGTGCCTACCTGCAAAAAGGAAAAGATAAAGACGGGCAGAGCTTATCCGCTTACATGTATTCTATAAAAGGAATTTACGATGTGAATAGATTTATTTCGATCGGGCCGGGCTTTGATTATACCTCAGGAAGCGGTTCAGGCAGCACAAAAAACAGAAGTTTCGACCCGCTATACGGAACGCCGCATAAGTTTTGGGGACAAATGGATTACTTCTACGCGGCAAACGGATTCGGAAAAGGTGGATTGTCCGACTTGTTTTTAAGCAGTATAATCAGAGCATCTTCCAAACTTTCTATCCAGGCTGATCTGCACCAATTTTCCAGTGCAGCGCAAATCATGAACGCGAAAGATGAAAAGCTAAGCAGCAATTTTGGAGAAGAGCTCGACATTATTGCGACTTATAATTTAACCAAAACGATAAGTTTTCAGGGAGGATACTGCACATTTTTACCAACCAATTCACTTGCTCAGGCCAAAGCGGTAACCGATCCGCAAAAAATGGCCAACTGGGCTTATCTGATGATCAGCATCAAACCAGATTTCCTGAAATAATCACAATACTATCGATTTCAAATTCTATATCACTCTTATTATCAAAAGTTTAAAACGTATTGAACTATGGAAATGTCGAATAAACCGTTACAGAAATTAAATATTTTCAGCGCAAAAGGTGTTCAGATGCGAACTTTCCACCTTACCTGGATGGCATTTTTCCTCTGCTTTTTTGGCTGGTTCGGATTGGCACCACTGATGACTGTTGTTAAAACGGATTTAGGTTTAACGAAAGGACAAATTGGAAATATCATCATCGCTTCCGTAGCGGCAACCGTTATCGCCCGTATCGCTGTCGGAAAACTTTGCGATTCCTGGGGACCAAGAAAAACCTATACCGCGCTTCTTGGAATTTGTTCCATACCCGTCATGACCGTCGGTCTGGTTCATTCTTATGAAGGCTTTTTACTTTTCAGATTGGCCATCGGCGTTATCGGCGCCTCGTTTGTGGTTACGCAATATCACACGTCCGTGATGTTTGACAAGAAAATTGTAGGTACTGCCAATGCTGTTGCTGGCGGATGGGGAAATCTGGGTGGCGGTGTTACTAACATGGTTATGCCTTTGATATTCGCAGGTTTCATCGGCGCAGGTTATTTACCTGAATCAGCCTGGCGTTTGGCTATGATCGTACCGGGCGTTGCTTTGCTAGTTTTCGCTTTTATCTATTATTTTTTCACTAAGGATACACCCGCAGGAAACTTTGACGAGCTGCCGGAATTCAGCCAAAATTCAACTGTTAAAGTAAAAGGAACCATGACAATGGCCATGAAAGATCCTCGTACCTGGGCGCTCTTCCTTGCTTACGGAGCGTGTTTCGGTATAGAAATTACTTTCGATAACATCGCCGCTTTATACTTTTTCGAAAACTTTGATACAACACTGGCAGTAGCCGGAATACTTGCCGGAACATTTGGTTTCATGAATTTATTCGCCCGTGCTTTGGGTGGCATTGTCGCTGATAAAGTAGGATTGAAATATGGAATGTTGGGAAAGGGCCGCTTGCTGGCACTTTTTCTGGCGATGGAAGGAATTGGTATCGCGCTTTTTGCCCAAAGTTCCACATTGACAATTGCCGTAGTCAGTATGTTATGCTTCGCAATGTTTTTGAAAATGGCGAATGGTGTCACTTATGCGATCGTTCCTTTTGTGAATCAAAAAGCGATTGGATCAGTAAGTGGAATTGTAGGTGCGGGCGGAAATGTGGGGGCCGTGCTGGCAGGTTTTCTATTCAAATCCAGTTCCATATCTTATTCTCAGGCATTTGTCTACATCGGCGTCGCAATCGCCTGCGTCGCTGCGGTTGTCGCTCTGGTGAATTTTGATAAAATGCGCTCCACAGTTACCGAACCGGCTACACTTGAAACTGCAAATTCATAATCAGTAATTAATTTCTTTTGCTATGAAAACTTCGCCTGATACTTATAAATCAACTTGTTGCTATTGCGGCGTGGGTTGCGGCGTGGTTGTAACAAAGGAAAATAACGGTCGGTTAAGTCTGGAAGGGGATAAAGATCACCCTTCCAGCAAAGGTATGCTTTGTTCAAAAGGAATGAATTTGCATTACACGGTGATGGATCAGTCGGACCGGTTGCTTTATCCGCAAATGCGACTGAACCGTTCGATGCCTCTGCAACGTGTTACCTGGGACGAAGCGCTGGACAGGACCGCTGCTGTTTTTAAAACACTGATAAAAAAATTCGGTCCGGATTCGGTTGCTTTTTATGTCTCCGGGCAATGTTTGACGGAAGAATATTACCTGGTTAACAAGCTGATCAAAGGTTTTATCGGCTCCAATAATATTGATACCAATTCCCGGCTTTGCATGAGTTCTGCCGTGGTTGGCTACAAGCTTTCACTGGGCGAAGATTGTGTTCCGGTTTGTTATGATGACATCGAAGAAGCGGATGTTTTTTATGTAACGGGCGCAAATCCAGCCTGGTGCCATCCGATTTTATGGCGACGGATCGAAGCGCATAAAACAGCAAATCCACACGTTAAAATTATCTGTGCAGATCCGCGAAAAACCGATACAGCGCGTTCATCGGATCTGCATTTAGGAATAGTACCAGGTACTGATATTGTTTTAAATAACGCAATCGGACGCTTACTGATTGAAAAAAATTACATCAATGAAGATTTCATAGAAAACCACACAGACGGATTTTCTCTTTTCCAGGAAAAAGTTTTTGAGAGAACAATTAACGAAGCCGCTGAAATTTGCGGGATTGATGCAAAGGATATTTACCAGGCCGCAGAATGGATTGGCGAATCGAAAGGATTTCTTTCTCTTTGGACAATGGGCTTGAATCAATCCGTTATCGGCGTAAATAAAAATCTCTCCCTGATCAATCTGCATTTGATTACCGGAAAAATAGGAATGCCTGGCAACGGTCCATTTTCCCTTACCGGGCAACCCAATGCAATGGGTGGCCGTGAAACAGGTGGACTTGCCAATATTCTTCCCGCACATCGCGATGTGACCAATGCTATACACCGGGAAGAAATGGAAACATTTTGGGATAGTCCTGTAAAAATCGCGCACAAACCAGGATTTACCGCGACAGAGATGTTCGAAGCGCTTGCTGATGATCGTTTGAAAGCGATCTGGATTATTAATACCAATCCGTTGGTAAGTATGCCGGATATCAACATGGCAGAAAAAGCGTTGACAAATTCCCGGTTCGTTGTGGTACAGGATATTTCCAATTTGGCGGATACAGTTCATTTTGCGGACGTTGTTCTTCCCGCGGCTGCATGGTTGGAAAAAGAAGGAACGATGACCAATGCGGAAAGACGGATTACCTATCTTCCAAAAGCACTGGAAGCACCGGGAGAAGCTTTACCAGATTCAGAAATCATCTGGAAGTTTGCTCAAAAAATGGGATTTGCAGATGCTTTTAATTATAAAAACACATCTGAGGTTTACGATGAATATGTCAAAATCACCGCCGATACAAATATTGACGTTTCGGGAGTTAATTATGAATTACTGAAAACTAAACGCAGTGTTCAGTGGCCTCTGGCCGCAAAAGAACTAACGAGTAATAAGACGATACCAACAAACGAAGGTCAGGATTTATTGCCATCCTCAGCAGTTGGAACGAAACGACTTTTTACAGATCACAACTTTTACACCCCTAACAAAAGAGCTCAGATTTTCGCGATTGCTGATGAAAATACATCCGAACCAACGGATGAAGATTTCCCGTTAGTGCTGACAACCGGGCGCATCCGCGATCAATGGCACACGATGACCAAAACCGGCAGGGTCACAAAATTGAAACAGCATATACCGCAGCCCTTTTTACAGATTCATCCGGTTGATGCGGAGGTAAGAAATATAACAGAAGGAAAACTTCTCGTCGTGAAAGGGCGTCGCGGAGAGGTTCGTGTGAAAGCGCAATTGAGTGAAGATGTTCGTCAGGGATTATGTTTTTTACCCATGCACTGGGGAAAAATCCTTGGCAGTAATTTGGGACGGGCTAATAATCTTACCAATTCGCTGGTTGATCCTCGTTCGAAAGAGCCGGATTTTAAATTTTCGGCGGTTGAGGTTTCATTATATAAAAAACCTTTTGAAAAAATTATCGTTATCGGTGCAGGCTCGGCAGGGTTGGGTTTTGTCAATACTTACCGGACGCTCAATCAGGACGACGAAATTCATGTTTTTTCGAAAGAAATTTATCCGTTTTATAACCGCGTTCTCCTTCCGGACTACATCAGCGGCGAACAAAGCTGGGAGCAGCTTGTAAAATTGCGAGAAGAACAATTTTCAGACGCTAATATTATTGTCCATAAAGGAATCAGTATCGTCCACATTGACCGGAAAAATAAAATTCTGACCGATAGTGAAGGCAACGAACACACTTACGACAAACTGATTCTGGGCATGGGCAGCAGGTCTTTCAAACCAAAGGGAGTTCCTGAATTACCCGGTATTTTTAACATGCGTTCAAGAATGGATGCAGATAGCCTTTTGCCCTTTGTTCTTGAGACTAATGCTCATGCCGTAATTGTCGGCGGTGGAATTTTGGGTTTGGAACTGGCTGCATCTTTCCGCAAAATGAATGTCCGGGTAACCGTTATTCAACGCAGCGGACGATTGATGGAAAGGCAACTGGATCCGCTGGCGAGCGAATTGCTTTATCAGGATTTAACGGATCGCGGTATTGAAATTTTCTTTAATGACGAAGTTTCAACCTATAAAGGAACCGATAAAGTTGAAGGAATACTATTGAAATCGGGACGAAAAATAGCTTGTCAGGTTGTTGTACTGGCAATTGGAACAGTTCCGACAATTGAACTGGCTCGCGAGGCAGGAATTGAAAACAAGCGTGGAATTTTGGTCAATGACTACATGCAAACTTCGGATCAATCCATTTTTACAGCCGGAGAAATTGCCGAGTGGCGTGGACAAATGTGGGGAATAACTCTGGCGGCAGAACAACAGGCAGAGGTCGCAGCTCATTTCATAGCAGGTGATATTTCTCAGCCTTACCAAGGCAGTGTTTCCATGAACATTTTAAAAATGGAAGGTCTGCACATGAGTAGCATCGGAATGACCGAAGCACCAGCCAACGACCCGGCTTATGAAGAGATTGTCTTCATTGACAAATCGAAAAGATATTATAAAAAATGCATCGTTCATCAGGACAGGTTGGTCGGCGCCATTTTAATTGGTGATAAAAATGAGTTTCTGGAATTCCGCGATCTCATCGCAAAAGGTACTGAACTATCAGAGAAACGGCTTCAATTATTAAGAGCGAGTCAAAAGGCTGAACCGATGTATGGAAAACTGGTTTGTTCATGCAATAATGTTGGTCAGGGAAATCTGGAAAAAGCGATTCATGAAGGTTGTACTGATTTTCAAAAGCTTTGTCAGAAAACAGGCGCGGGAACGGGTTGCGGCTCATGCCGGCCGGAGGTTCGGGCGATTTTGGAGAGGATGGAAATGGAGACGGTTTCATAAAATGATTCGATAATAAATCCGATGACGCAAACGCCCAAATCCAAATGTTGCGAACACCCAAATCCGATGGGCGATGCCCACCGCTAAGGTATGACGCCCTTTCAGGGCTAAGATGATCTAAATTTCCTAGCCCTGACAGGGCGCGATATTTTAGGATGGGGCAACGCCCTATTGAACCGGACCCATCGCACCGGGCCCATCGCAAATCCGGAATTGGTATTACCGATTACAAATAATAAATGAACAAATTACAACACCCATGCGCGATTATTACACCATAAAAATAAACCTCTCCGGAGGCATCGTATCGCCTGGATATCTCAAAGAAATCCTGACGATCGCCTGGTCATCCGGTATTCGCAAAGTCCGGTTTGGAGCGCGCCAGCAATTATTGCTGACCGTTCATTACGAAGTGGTTCGTTTTATTGAAAAAGACCTTCAAAAACTCAATATTAATTACGAGCTTAATACGGAAAAATACCCAAATATCATTAGCTCCTATTGCGGCGAAGAGGTTTTCAGAACAGGACAATGGCTTGGTAGCAATGAATATCATTCCGTGCTGGATAGTTTCGATTTTCAGCCTGAATTAAAAATCAACATTTCAGATTCTAATCAAAGTTTCACACCTTTTTTTACTGGAAATTTAAATTTCGTTTCCTCACCAGAACCGCATTACTGGTATCTCTATATAAGACTAAAACAAAGCAATACACTTTTCCGGTGGCCGGAATTAATCTATACCAATGAAATCGGAAGACTTTCAAAAGTTTTAGAAAACGGCATGCTTCATCAAACGTGCGAAAGCGCTGAAAATCTTTTTGAATCAATAAGAAACACCACAAACTATATTTCAATTCCAGCGAGCCAGGAACTGGAATTACCTTCCTTTTCACTTCCTTATTACGAAGGATTCAACCGATATGAATCAAGGACCTGGCTGGGATTGTATCGCCGGGATGAATTATTTTCCGTTGAATTTCTGATCGACTTGTGCCTGCTTTGTCTTAAAACACGTGTCGGAGAAATATGCGTCACACCTTGGAGATCGTTGATTATTAAAGGAATCGAAGACATTCACCGTTCCTCATGGAGTAATATTCTTGGTAAACATAATATTAATGTGCGTCACGCTGCAAATGAACTCGCGTGGCAAACAGAAGATCATACCGAAGATGGGACTCGTCTGAAAGATTATCTGGTACGGTATATAGAAAAAAATGACACACGGACTTTCGGACTTTCTTTTGGAATACAAACACGCGCAAAGTCAGAAGTTTTTGGCTCTATTTTAATCCGAAAAAGGCCGCTAATTCAAATCGCCCAACTTTCACTTTTTAGTGTTTACGATTTGTATTACACTGAAAATTTTAATCCTAATAACAGAAAACATATTCTGTTCGAAAGAGGATTGTTTAAAATCCACCTGCCGTGGCAGCTTGAAAAATTATGCAAAAAATTCAATAATCGCCGCTCGCTGGAAAACACGGAGACTTTCCATATTGAGGAAGAACTAAAAGAAATAACTACCTCACTATCAACTGTTCACCAATGTCCAAACTGCCTGACGATTTATCATCCCGAATATGGCGACAAGCTTAATAATATTTCACCGGGGACGACTTTTGACTCCTTACCTGTGGATTATTGCTGTGCAACCTGTGGCACCGAAAAGGATGAACTGATTGAAATTCAATTACCTCCTGCTGTTTTATTTTAAATCATAATCAAAATGAAAACTGAAACCATTACTCCTTTTTTCTTTGATTTTGAAAGTGATTTTGTGGAATCACTTCGCTGCATTCCAATGATCGTGCGCTATAAACTGGATAGTAGTGGCATCAAATTAAAATTGCCTGAATGGGTAAAAATCAGTGCTGAAGAAAAACAGCAGCTTGCATTTTTGCCTTGTTATCTGGGTTCAGATGTTGCATTGTACGGTGAATTTGTGAAAAAGCTGGTTTGGAAGTATGCCAATCACGAAGCAAGTTTATTGGCTTCGGTTGATGATTGCTGGAATATTCTGATCGAAGTTCCGGAAGAAGTACAGATAAAATCAACAGAGTATAATTGCCCTGTTTTATCACAAAAACAATGGATCGAACTGGATACGCTTCAACGTTTTGCCCTGGTAAAATTAAGCAGATCAGGACATGAAGGGAAAAATTTCCCACGGGCAATGCGGGAGTTTGGGCTTATTCCTTAACCTCCGACTTCTCTACCAGCACCGAAGTAATCCGATTCAACTCATCCACCTTATAAGCAAAATCTCCTTTCAACATATCCCTGACCGCTTTCAACTGCTCCATAGCCGTTTCCAGATTATCAGGTAGTGCTTCATTCAAAACTTCTTTAAGCCGTTTTGCCATCGTTGGCGACATTCCGTTTGTTGAAATCGCCACCTTCAAATTACCTTTTCTAACGACAGAAGAGAGATAAAAATCACATAGCGGCGGCGTATCAGCTACATTGCAAAGTATATGTTTTGCCCGGGCGACTGATTTAATTCTCTTATTTTCTTCCTTGTCGTTCGTTGCGACAATAACAAGATCTTTTTCTGCTAAGTCACCATCTTCAAATACTCGTTCGATTAAAGAAAGCCTTTCATTACCAGCCGCAACTTCACGAATCTCCTGCCGTATTTCCGGCGAAACCAGTGTTACCGTGGCTTCGGGAGAATTATCCAAAACAGCCGTAATTTTTTCCAAACCAACATATCCACCACCTACAATAAGCGTATGAAGGTTTTCAAGTTTCAGAAATATGGGAAATAGGTTATTCAAAATCTGGGTGCTTAATAATTAGAAGGTATAACAAATTTACAAGATTAATGTCATATTTTGGATTAACTATTTGATTTTATAACTATTCCAACAAGTTGCATTTTCACAATCTCTATCTTATCCGTACCTTTGCGGCATGATCGCGATTACGAACCTCAGTTATTATCTTGGCGACCGCGCACTTTACGATGGCGCGTCGCTTCATATTAAGCCAAAAATGAAAATTGGCCTTATCGGTCTGAACGGAACAGGAAAATCCACCCTGCTTCGGATGATCGATGGGGAATACCAGCCGGACGAAGGGCGCATCTCTAAATCAGGAGATTGCACGATTGGCTTCCTGAACCAGGATTTGCTCTCATACCAAAGTGACGAGTCTATTTTGGCTGTTGCGATGCAGGCTTTTGAACGCCAAAATCAGCTTCAGGTTCAGATTGATAAAATTCTCCACGAAATGGAGCATAACTACCGCGACGAACTCGTGGATAAACTTGCAAAAGTTCAGGATGAATTTGATGCATTGGACGGTTATACGATCCAGTCAAAAGCAGAAGCAATTCTTGAAGGTCTTGGTTTTGTAACCGACGATTTGCACAGACCGCTAAGATTATTCTCAGGGGGATGGAGAATGCGGGTGATGCTTGCAAAATTACTTTTGCAAAAACCTTCACTTTTGATGCTCGATGAACCTACCAACCACTTGGACTTACCTTCTATTCAGTGGGTGGAAAAATATGTTCAGAGTTATGAAGGCGCTGTGATCGTGGTTTCTCACGATAGAGCATTTCTTGACAATACGGTTGATACAATTGTTGAAGTTTCGGGTGGAAAATTGAATTTGTACTCCGGAAATTATTCTTATTATTTAGAAGAAAAAGCGCTGCGTAACGATATCCAACGCGGAGCTTTTGAAAACCAGCAAGCTAAAATTAAGCAGACCGAACGTTTTATTGAACGTTTTAAGGCCAAAGCAACAAAATCCAAACAAGTACAGAGCCGGGTTAAGGCACTCGATAAAATGGAAGTTGTGGATGCGGTTGTAGACGAAAATGCCAAAGTTCATTTCCGTTTCCAATTTACAACCCAGCCTGGCCGTCACGTTTTTCAGTTGGAAGATGCATCGAAAGCTTATGGCGATAAAGTAATTTTGGACCATACCAGTATTACGATGGAACGTGGTGATAAAATTGCGTTGATCGGTGCGAACGGACGCGGTAAATCTACGGCTTTACGTGTTGTTGCCGGTACTGAACCGATTGAAGGAAAAAGAAGATTGGGCCATAATGTAATGTTTACGTTCTACGCCCAGCATCAGCTGGAATCCCTGAATATAAACCACAATCTTTTAGAGGAACTTAAGTACGCGAATTCAACAAAAACTGAAACGGAATTACGTACAGTTCTGGGCTGTTTCCTTTTCTCGGGGGATGATGTATTTAAGAAGATCAAAGTACTTTCAGGAGGTGAAAAATCTCGTGTAGCTTTGGCAAAAGTTTTGCTGTCACAAGCGAATTTCTTGTTACTCGATGAGCCTACCAACCACTTGGACATGCAGTCAGTGAACATTCTTATCCAGGCTTTGCAGCAATACGAAGGAAGTTATATCGTCGTGTCTCACGACAGGTATTTCGTTGAATCGATTGCAAATAAAATCTGGTATATTGAAGATCATCAGATCAAGGAATATCCTGGTACCTATGTTGAGTACGAAAGATGGATTGAAGAGCGCGGATTGCAGTCAGCTGTAAGTGAAAAAGCAACCGTGAGCAGTGCGCCGCCACAAGTTAAAAATAATCAGGCCACAAATAATAATGGAAACGCGCAGAAAAATACAAATAAAGCGACTTCTGCCGAAGATGTTCAGAAATTGAAAAAAGCGAAGAAACAGGTAGAAGAACTTGAAGCAACTATCAATAACCTGGAATCCAAGAAATCCGAAACCGAAGCAAAACTGGCCCAGCCGGAGGTGTATAACGATTCTGCAAAACTTGCCGAATTAAATCGTTTTTATGCTGACGTGAAGAAAAAGCTTGACCAGGCAACGGAATCATGGGAAACTGCTATGATGGAGGTGGAAGAATTGGGTTGATAAATTCTTTTTGTTGAAATAAAAAAATGGTCATTTTCAGTTTTATGCTGAAAATGACCATTTTTTTATCAGTTAATGATCCTCAGGTAATTATTGAAATTTGATTCTTTTAACCGGCATCGCGTTCGATATCAGGATACTCAATCTCTCTGAATAATATTTTCCGGTTGTAGTTAACCTAAAGTTTATGTTCTAAACTAAAATAGTTAATTATGTTAAAAAACATCGTCGCCATTCATACGTTGTCTTTGTTTGACTGTTACATTTTTGCAATAAAATAATTTATGCGCTCTATACTTTTTACTCTTTTAAGTTTATCATTTTTTCTATGCCGGGCTCAGAATCCAGATATCCGCTTAGAGGATTATATCTATACGGACGATATAAAAACCGTGTTACTTTATCCTGGCATTGAAGATAAAGAGAACCCGACGCGACTTATATCTCCTCCGATCATTCCTATTCAGAATAGCCTGCCCCTTGTTCTAGAATTTGACGATATGACTACGAGCATGACAGGACTTCGTGCCAAAATTATTCACTGCAATGCCGACTGGACCAAATCCAACCTGAATGATATAGAATTTACTTTCGAATACAACGATTATCCGCTGACGAATTACGAGCAATCTTTCAGTACTAAAGTTGCCTATACACATTACCGGTTTGAGGTACCTAAATTGAAACTTTCAGGAAATTATGTTATTGTTGTCTCATCCGATCGGGGCAGAAGAACTTTATTAACCAGACGGTTTATGATCTATGAGACGCGAGTAGCTATAAAGGCAGAAGCCCGTTTTTCGCAAGGAATCAAACAACAGTTTTCAGATCAGCAGATCGATTTCAGTATAGACTACAAAGGCTATAACCTCATCTCGCCACAGCAGGATCTTAAAGTCGTGCTTCGGAAAAATTTCAGGTTTGATCAGGCAAAATCGAATTTTAAACCAACCAATGTCCGGCCCTTTGATTCGATTTTGGAATACACATTTTTCGATCTGGAAAATACTTTTCCGGGCGGAAATGAATTTCGATATTTCGACAGCAGAACTTTATCGGGACGCGGTTATGGTGTTTACGCACTGGAACGTTCAGGCGAAAATACAAGCCTGACAATCACGCCAGACCGATCCCGTGCAGATAATGGCTATATTCAGATAGAAGATCTGAACGGCCAGTATATCGTTGATCAGAAAGAGTCAGGTCGCGGAAGTGTTGAAGCGGATTATACTCCTACCCTTTTTACCCTTAAAATCCCTGAGGATCCGGATGCAACCGTCTATGTAAACGGAGCATTTAATTTATGGCAGCTCAATGACCGGAACCGGATGGAATTTAATCAGGATACAAAGGCTTATCAGGCCGATATATTAATCAAACAGGGTGTGATAAATTATGAATATACTGTAGTAAAAGGTAATCCGCCAAAAGTTGATGACGGCTATGTGGAAGGAAATTATGCAACGACTGAAAATGATTACGATATTCTTATTTACCACCGTCCGCCAACGAGCCGTTCTGACCTTTTGATTGGTTATAAAACGATCGAATGGAACAGAAGAAGATAGGTCTGGCTTGATTTTTGTAGAAATAGTTTTATATTCGAATAGTAGATTAGCCAGATTGCAAACTAAAAGCGGAACGTATGAAAGAATTTACGTCTGATTGGGCACTGACACCCAACCTGTTTCTTACCAAAAATGAAGTTGAAATTATTGATTGTCTGGTAGATCATCGTGAAATGCCGGCCAAATTTGAAGAAAATCACGTAATATCCTTTTACAATGGCCAGGATTTTCACCTGGTACTATACTTTTCGGAATTGCAGGACAGAGGATTTCACATGTATGTTGTCAGAGACTTCTCTGTAAATGTTGAAGATTTAATTTTGTTACACCAGCTGTTTGGGAAACTGATCAGCGATGGCCTCAGTATCCACATTTTGAGTAAAGCTCAAAATCAGATTGATGATATCATTTTCATGACAGACACGTTCCGCGCCATGATTCATAATGACGAGCCGAACTTTTTTGAGTAACAGGATCAGCATAAAAAGGGCTGCCTTTCTTAACCGAAAAGCAGCCCTTTTTTATGTAAAATATCATCTAAACGTTGAAACGGAAGTGCATAATATCACCATCCACTACAACATATTCCTTTCCTTCCACAGCCATTTTACCAACCTCTTTCACACCGGCTTCCGATTTGTATTGTTCGTAATCCGCAAGCTTGATAACCTCCGCACGAATAAATCCTTTTTCAAAGTCACTATGTATAACTCCGGCAGCTTGTGGTGCTTTCCAGCCTTTCACGATTGTCCAGGCACGAACTTCTTTAACACCGGCTGTAAAATAAGTGATAAGATTCAATAGCGCATAAGAAGCTTTGATAAGCTTGCTCAATCCGGATTCTTTCAGACCGTATTCGCCAAGGAACATTTCATGCTCTTCTTCGTCTTCAATTTCAGAAATTTGAGATTCGATAGCAGCGCAAAGAACAATAACATCAGCTCCTTCATGTGCAACAGCTTCTCTCAACTTTTCAGAATACTCATTACCCGTAAGCATTGAACCTTCATCAACGTTTGCTACGTAAAGTACTGGTTTATCAGTAAGCAATTTCAAATCACCAACCGCAGCTTCTTTCAAATCAGCATCAGAAACGACAAGACTCCGGGCATTTTTTCCCTCTTCCAGAGTCTCTTTATATTTTTTTAAAAGTTCGAGTTCAGCTTTTGCTTTAGCATCACCTGCTCTCGCGCCTTTTTCCGTTTTTTGCATTTTTTTCTCGATAGATTCCAAATCTTTCAATTGCAATTCTATATCGATAATTTCTTTATCAAACACCGGATCAACCCTTCCTTCAACGTGCACAACGTTTTCATCCTGAAAACAACGAACCACGTGAACGATCGCATCTACTTCACGGATATTGGCAAGAAATTTATTTCCCAGACCAGCGCCCTGACTCGCGCCTTTTACCAGACCTGCGATATCAACGAATTCCATGATCGTTGGTATCACTTTCTGAGGCTTAACCAATCCGATCAATACATCAATACGCTCATCAGGCACAGTTACGACGCCGACATTTGGTTCGATAGTACAAAAAGGATAGTTGGCTGCTTCGGCTTTACCGGTAGAAATAGCATTAAATAAAGTGGATTTCCCAACGTTCGGTAATCCAACAATTCCACATTGAAGGCTCATAAAAACTAAGACAAATGAGATGGGAAGGCATATTCAGCCGATGTCCTCATCATATTAAAATGGTAAATGGCCATACTTAAATAGCAAGCCCGGATAATTTTATGCAAAATTACCAATTACCTGACAGAAAAACTAAAAGCCTCCGTCAATGATTGCGAAGGCTCTTCTTAAAAACGTAAAGTTTTTTTATTCCCACTTCAAATCTGACTCACCAATTGCGTCTACTTCATCCGCTTTGGCCTCATACTGAGAAAAATCAACTTCTGGCATTAATTCCGTTTTCACGTGATCTACCGCATCCTTCAAAGCCTCTACAAACTTATCAAAGTCTTCTTTGTACAAAAACATTTTATGTTTCTCATACGTAAAGCCTTCTCCTTGCGGATGACGGCGACTTTCGGTAATGGTTAGGTAATAATCGTTGGATCGCGTAGAGCGAACATCGAAGAAGTAAGTCCGTTTTCCCGCCCTGACCCTTTTGGAGTAGATTTGCTCTCTGTCTTCCACTATGTTTAGTTTTTAATAGGTTTGCAAACGCTAAAATAGAAAGTTTATTGCTGCGAACAAAAAAACCGGCATATATTAGCAAATACCTTGCCACCAAAAATTAAAACTTTCGGGATTTATGTTGCACTTTATCAACATGACGCATGTATTTCTATGTTTATTCCGTTACATTTGAATAATATGCGGGAATGTGGCTCTGCCCTACGCCGTAATTATGGTAAAAGATAAGGCTCTTTGAGCCTTGTTTATGTTCCACCTAAACGCTCAGATATGACTTATCATCGGATTCTGATTCTATTATTTTTGTCCCTGGCGGCACTCCCTGATGCAGAAGCACAGATAAGCCTTGGCAAAACAGAAGTTGGTCGCGCTTCATTTTATTCATCACGCTTTCACGGGCGAAAAACCTCCTCGGGAGAAATTCACAAGAGTACGGAACTTTCCGCTGCGCACCGCACATTACCGCTTAACACCATGCTGGAAATCACAAATCTGGCTACGAATCAAAGAGTTATAGTTCGAGTAAATGATCGCGGCCCTTATTCCAAAAACAGGATGGTCGATGTTAGTAAAGAAGCTGCCCGCTTAATCGGAATCATTTCCAATGGTGTTGCCAGCGTTTCCATGCGGATAGTTGGTATGGAAGGTATGGTAATGCTGGACTCCAATGAAGAAGTTGATCACAAGGCAGGTAAAATTATTTCCATGCGTACAAAAGATTAATTTGTTTTTTTCTGTATGAATAACAGGCAACTGGATTTAGCAAAAATTAGAGAATTTGGAAACCTGGAATTTCTGGCAAAACAGCTGGTAGAAGGTTTTATTACCGGACTACACAAATCTCCTTTCCACGGTTTCTCTGTGGAATTTGCTGAACACCAGTTGTACAATACCGGCGAATCAACAAGAAATATTGATTGGAAAGTTTTTGCCAAATCAGACAGATTGTATGTAAAACGTTACGAAGAAGAAACCAATCTTCGGTGTCATATCTTGTTGGATACTTCTTCGTCTATGTATTATCCGGAAGAAAATTATGGCAAAATGACATTCAGCCTGATGGCTGCCGCAAGTTTGACTTATTTGCTGCAAAGACAGAAAGACGCTGTTAGTTTATGCACTTTCTCGGACGCCATTGAAGTTCAGACGCCGGTAAAATCCACTCCTTCGCATGTCCATAAGATTATGCAGGAATTAAACGGGCTTTTGCAGAAAACGCGTCCTCAACAAAAAACGTCTGTCGCTTCGGTTCTTCACCAGTTGGCAGAAAAAATCCACAAACGTTCGCTTGTTGTTATATTCAGCGATATGTTTGAGAATATTGAAGAAGCAGAGCTCATTTTTGCTGCGCTTCAGCATTTGAAACATAATCTTCACGAAGTTCTTCTTTTTCATGTCACGGATAAAAAAACAGAGGAAACATTTTCTTTTGAAAATCGTCCTTATGAATTCATAGATCTTGAATCAGGAGAAAAAATTAAGGTTCAGCCTGATCAGGTCAGAGAATTTTACCAGAAATTCGTCGGTGATTTTTATCAAAAACTTAAACTCAAATGCGGACAATATAAAATCGATTTTATTGAAGCCGATATTGCCAAAGGTTTCGATCCGGTTTTAATGGCCTATTTGGTGAAGCATTCGAAAATGAAGTAATTTTTATAGAAATTTGTTATGCGAATCTCCTCATCCGATTTGCATAACAATTTTATGAATAAACTTTCCTCTCTATATTTTCTTATTATTTGTCTTATCGTCGCAGGCGGTTGTCATTCCGCTAAAAAATCCCTCAGACGACGAGATTTCGATGATTCCGTTTTACGTGCTGCTGATAAGTTACGCAGTAATCCCACGCATAGTACTTCACTGGATATCTTAAAGCAAGCCTTTCCAAGCGCGGTGGCACAGCATCTTGACGACATTAAGAATAATGAGTCAGCACCCGATTTGCCAAAATGGGAGCAGTTGTTCGCTTCATATCAAAAACTGAATCAGCTTTATGATGCAGTAAAAACTTGTTCGGTTTGTATGAAAGTTGTGGAGGCAAGAAATTATTATGAAGAAGAAAGAAACAGTAGAAAAAAAACGATCGAAGCACATTATTCCGAAGGGATGAAAGTGCTGGAAATCGGCGATCGTCAAAACGCCAGAATTGCTTATGAACATTTTGAGCGGGTCAACGATCTTTCGCCGGATTACAATGATATCCAACATAAACTGGAAAGTTCGTATAACATTGCTTCCTTCAAGGTGGTCGTTGAACAGGTTTTAGTGACGTCAAAAGTTTACCAACTAAGCAATGCTTACTTTCAGGACCGGATCAACGAATTTCTGCAAACCAATCAGCGGATTAATAAATTTGTCAGATTTTACACACCCGATGAAGCAACAAGAAATAAGTTAAAACCTGACCACATTATCACGCTTCAATTCGACGATTTTGTTGTAGGACAAACACTTATTGAGAAAAATACAGAGACAGTAGTTAGTAAGGATAGTGTAAAAATTGGTGAAAAGACCGTCAATAGAAGAAAAGTCGAATTTTATGACAAGGTGACTGCAAAGCTCACAAAAAATCGTAAAACCATACATTCAAGCGGCTTGCTGGATATGCGAATTATGGATTTTAAAACAAGCCAGCAAATAAATCAGGAAAAGTTTGGCGGAGAATATAACTGGGTTTGTGAATGGGCCAATTTCAACGGCGATGAGCGCGCACTGACATCGGCACAATTAAGAATGTGCAAAAGTCAGGAGCTGTTACCTCCCGACCCTCAACAGCTTTTTGTAGAATTCAGTAAACCGATTTATGATCGACTGACGGATAGGTTAAAGAATTTCTATTCTCAGTATTGAGCTTCTTTAACGTTAAGCGCTGAATAACCTTATTTTTTATCCATCTGAGGGATATTATTACAGAAGAAATTACACTTTGCTTTTGATAATTGCGCCATAAAAGCCAATTCCATTTCAACGACCGCCACTTATTAAGATTTTTAGAGCCGGCATGAACACGGTATAAGGCAAGAGGTTCCTCGATTGCGTAGACGGTCTCTGCATTTTCGAACATATCCAGCCACATTTTATAATCCTCGTGTATTCGTATTTTTTCATTGAAACGATAATTTTGGAATATTTCACGGTTGTACATCACTGTAAGACACCCAATTTCATTTCCGTAATTTAACAGTTTATTGTAGTTTACAGCCTCAGGTGCTTTTCGAAATTCTAATACCTTTCCTTCATGATTAATTACATAGTAGGAACTGAATGAAAAAGGCATATTTCTGTTTTCCATCAGGGAAATCTGCTTATTTAATTTTTCAGGGAGCCAAAGATCGTCACTATCTAAAAACGCAATGTGCTTATACTGCGCGTTGTCAATTCCAATATTTCTGGCAACAGCAGCACTGCTATTTTTTTCCAAATGAAATACCTTTATTCGAGAATCCCGTTTCGAAAAATCATCAATTATATCTCTGGTTCTATCAGTCGATGCATCATTAACAATCAATAGTTCCCATTCAGTAACGGACTGTGCTAAAACCGATTCTATACTGGAAGAAATATATTTCTGGGAATTATAACAAGGCATTATAATTGAAACCATAGTAACATGTGTTAATCTTAAATGCGGTTTTATGTGTGTTTAAAACCTATATTCAAATTGATTCAATTTTTACCTACATATAATAAACCTCAATTGTAATTGTTACAAATAAAATTTATACACCATCCGCCCTAGATGTATACGTAAGTTAACTAGTGCAATATACTACAATTTAACAATCAAGCCAACTATTTCTACGTTATGTAATACAATGACCAACTAATATTTGTCAGAACTTCCTAAATGCCTGTTTATCAATGTAGAATTTATAGTTAATTGGCAAAGATTAATAAAAAAATATTCGTTAAAGTTGTATACGAAAAACTTTACAATTTGTTTCAGACAATTATTACTTATTTAAAAACAATTCCATAAAAAGCTGATCTAAATGTGCTACGGTCACAACTTCTATTTTAGATTCTTTAAAATCCAGACCCTTACCATTATACTTTGATATGTAAATCTTTTTAAAACCAAGTTTTGCAGCTTCCGAAATCCGGCTTTCTATTCTGTTTACAGCCCTGACCTCGCCTCCCAAACCTACTTCTGCCGCAAAACATACTGAAGGCGGAATAAAAGAATCTTCATAAGATGAAACAATGGAGGCTACTACCGAAAGATCGATTGCGGGATCCTCTACACGTAAACCACCGGCAACATTTAAAAATACATCCTGGACACCAAGCCTGAAACCTCCGCGCTTTTCTAGAACAGCCAAAAGCATTTGCAGTCTTTTAGCATCAAATCCGGTTCCACTCCGCTGAGGAGTACCATAGGTTGAAACACTTACCAATGACTGAATCTCAATCAAAAGCGGACGGTTTCCTTCCATCATCGAACCGATTGAAATTCCGCTAATAGGCTCATCGCGTTGAGAAATAAGTATTTCAGAGGGATTGCTCACTTGTCTCAATCCGGCCGAGTGCATTTCATAAATTCCTAACTCGGAAGTACTTCCAAAACGGTTTTTTACGGTTCTCAAAATACGGTAGGTCGTATGGCGGTCTCCCTCAAATTGCAACACCGTATCCACCATATGTTCCAAAACCTTCGGTCCGGCTAGTGAGCCGTCTTTTGTAATATGGCCAATTAAAAAGACCGGAACGCCGGTTTCCTTGGCATACTTCATAAATTCCGCTGTACATTCCCTCACTTGCGAAACACTTCCAGCACCGGATTCTATGTAAGCAGACTGCATGGTCTGAATAGAATCAATGATCAAAATCTCCGGTTGAAAATCTTCTATCTGCCTGAAAATATTTGTCGTATGCGTTTCTGTAAGAATAAAACAATTCTCGCTTTTTGAAGACATTCTTTCTGCGCGCATTTTGATCTGCTGCTCCGATTCTTCTCCCGAAACATAAAGAACTTTTTTCTTGGTTAGCGTCAACGCGATCTGAAGCATCAAAGTAGATTTCCCAATCCCTGGCTCTCCCCCGATCAAAACCAGTGAACCCTTTACAATTCCACCACCAAGAACACGGTTCAATTCTCCATCATCGGTGACGATTCTCGGCTCATTTGCATATTCAATTTCTGCTATTGCCTTTGGTCGGCTGGCCAGATTTATCGCCTTCCAGGAAACCGTCGTTTTTTTATCCTCTTTTTCAATTACTTCTTGCACCATGGTGTTCCACTCTCCGCAAGAAGGACATCTGCCAACCCATTTGGGTGAATTATATCCGCATTCCTGACAAAAATATGCTGTTTTGGCTTTGGCCATAGGGGATCTTTCTTAGTTTGTTGTCGTATATGATCTTACAAAACGTTTTTAAAATTCGTCAAATATGCAACCGTTTTTCCCGTTAAATCAAAAAACAGTAGGTTTGCGTACCGTTTTTTACATCCTGACGTTATCAATCGGTTTTAGTCATCAACAATTTTCGGTATGAACGTAATTAAGACAACAATTTATACAAGCCTTTTATTCCTGACAACCATTATTTCTGCTCAGGCGCAGACGAAAGGTTTCGCGATTGGTTTGAAAGGGGGCGTAAATTTATCGCGACTGACAATGGGTAATGTTTTTACAACCCGTTACGATGACAACGGCAACGCATATTTAAAATATGACGGCTCCGAAGTGAAGGACAATATCAAGCAGAGTTTTGACACAAAAACCGGCTGGGTTGGAGGAGTTTACATGCGTTTCGGAAGAACCATATTCGTGCAACCGGAAGTGTTGGTTTCTACCAAAGGGGGAACATTCCAGATAATTCCCGACGGTTCAACAACGGCACAAAACGTTAAGATCAAATACAGCAATATCGACGTTCCTATTTTAATAGGTTTGAAAGGCGGTCCGATCAGAATTTTAGCGGGCCCATTATTTTCTTTCCGTGTGGGAGATAATCAGAAGCTAAGCGATGCTTTTAAACAATATTCTTCTAACCGTGACAATTCACTGTCGAATGCGGTGGTTGGATATCAGTTTGGAGCCGGACTTGATCTGGGAAGTTTCAGTCTGGATGTACGTAAGGAAGGAACATTTACAGATCTGGCAACTTTTAAATTAAATGGCAAGCCAATAGAAGGCAACAACGCAACGGTTCGCCAGAAAATCACTTCCTGGCAAGTCACGCTGGGCCTGAAATTATTCTAGGAACTCGGGTATACAACAAAACATGCAGCCGTCGATCTGGCGATGGCTGCTGTCCTTATGAATAACCCACTAATTTTATACCTAGTAAATTTTTTCCGATAATTATCCTGTTATGCGCTGATGCGACGGTTCGTGTGATTTAGAATACCACTGATTTCTTTAATTTTTCTTCTGGAAACAATCACCTCTTTTCCGCAGGACATTTTCAGCATGCGGTCGTCTTCCATGCGTTCAACTACGTAGTCCGAATTAACCAGATAAGATTTGTGAACACGAATGAAATTGCTGGCAAGAATTTCAGCAAGCGATTTTAATGTTTTGGAAACCAGAAATCTTTTACCTGCATTGGTATAGATAAAAGTATAGTTTCCTTCACCCTCCAAGAATGTAATAATGTCAGGGGTAAGAAAAATAGTTCTGCCCATGGATTGAACAGAGATGTTAACAGTTCTGTCGGTAGAAGAATTGTCCGACAAGCTTTGATGAGTAAAAGTTCCTAATGTTTTCATAATGCTTGGGGCTGGTTTTTCTGACGTTGTTTATGATTCAAATTTAAGTTGAATATTCCGACAAGTAAAGTACCCACAAATAGGTATTTTTCATTAAATTATTGCTAATCAATACCTTAACAATACCCCTCCAAGTGAAAAGACGTAACTGAACTTATCAAAACACGTAATTTTACTTAGTACCCAAATGAGCTATTTCAGGCTCTTTTAGAGGATAAATTTTCTCCACTTTAAAAATCCCCTCCTACGCCTCGTAACTTTATCTATCTTTGCAGCAGATTTCGACACGGAACCAACCTGCTTGGCAGCCCGTTTAGAATAAATAGAAAATACTGGAATACGGCAGTTGGCAGCCAGCAATCTGGATTCCGATTACGTTTCTTTACAACCAATAAAATTTATGATTACTGATCGGGTAAAGGAATTACTCCAAGAAATTGAAATAAGCCAGGTTGAAAATAAGGAGCAACTTGAAGCATTTCGTTTACGGTATATAAGCAAGAAGGGCGTAGTTACCGAATTGTTTGAAGGACTGAAAAATATTCCACAGGAAGATCGCCGTGCCGTTGGACAGGAATTAAATACCTTAAAAAATCTTGCTCAGACTCGTTTTCAGGATTTTACTGCAAACCTTGAAAGTGCTTCCGAAAGTAATGAAGGAAGTCAGATCGATTTGACACTTCCGGTTGCGCCAAACCTTCAGGGGAGTATTCATCCGCTAACGATCGTTCGTCGAAGGATCATCGAAATTTTTGAACGTATGGGATTCAATGTTTCTTACGGACCAGAAATCGAGACGGACTGGTACAATTTCGGAGCTTTGAATTTTGCTGATAATCACCCTGCGCGTGAAATGCAGGATACTTTCTTTATTTCAAAAGGAGAAGGTGCCGTTAAAGATGACGTATTGTTAAGAACACACACCTCAAACGTTCAGATTCGTTTGATGGAAAGACAAAAACCGCCGATCCGCTCAATTATGCCTGGACGCGTATTTCGTAACGAAGCTATTTCAGCGCGTGCACATTGCGTGTTCCATCAGGTGGAAGGTCTGTATATTGATCGTAATGTGAGTTTCAAAGATTTAAAAGATACTTTGCTTCACTTCTCAAAAGAAATGTTTGGCAAAGATTCTCAGATTCGTCTGCGTCCGTCATATTTCCCGTTTACTGAACCAAGTGCTGAGATCGACGTAACCTGTTTTATCTGTAAAGGTATAGGCTGTAATATTTGTAAACATACCGGATGGGTGGAAATCGCCGGTTCAGGGATGGTTGATCCGGCTGTGCTGGAAAATGCCGGAATTGACAGTGAAGAATTTACAGGATTTGCTTTCGGTATGGGCATCGAGCGTATCACGATGTTACGTTACGGGATCAGTGACCTAAGATTATTCACCGAGAATGACGTTCGTTTCCTGCGACAGTTTGAAGGTGCCTGATCAGGACTAATAAATTTTGCTTAGAGAAATTCCGATTTTCATGTTGTAAAACCCCAGATCATCCGGGCAACATGAAAATCGGAATTGTTATTAAAAACGAGTTTCAAGATAATAAGGCAGCATTCTCTTCCACGTCCACCATTCGTGCGGAATGTCTTCACCCCAGATATCAAGTTCATGAGGCACATTTTTAGCTGCTAAAATCGAGGAAATCTGACGCGAACATTCAGGATGCTCGTAAGCGCCCGAACCTGTTACGAAATGGATATGCCTGCTCTCTCGATACAACGACAATTGCCACTCCGCTTTCAACTGCGAGAGGTAGTGAATAGGCGAATTAAAATAGACGTTATCATCATAATAACCGTTGGTATATTCCGTCAGATCGTAACATCCGCTCATGCCGATTACGCCATGGATAAAATCAGGATAGCGAAAAAACAAATTTGCAGCATGAAAGGCTCCAAGTGATGCACCTCCGGTAATAATTTCGTTTTTCTGACTTGTAGTATCTTTTATGAATGGTACAACTTCCTTTATTACATAATCATTGAAATGTTGATGACGAACTGCTTTGTCATACCCGTGCATGTGTGGATTTAACCAGCTTTCGCCGTTGATACTATTAATGCAATACACTTTAACCTTGCCTGAATTGATGTAGGGCGCTATACTTTCTATCAATCCATTCTGTTCATATTCCAGATAATCCGATGCAGCTGTGGGAATTAATAATAATGCAAATCCATAGTGGCCGTATACGGCGATATCCATTTGTTTATTCAGCGACGGACTATACCAGCCGGTTATTTCACGTTGCATTTCGTTTCCATTTAAGTTGATAGAGTTTTTAGAAACATATCCTGTTATGAGGCCAACGTTAAAAAATTAATGCCAGTGCCCGGAAAACCGACACTGGCATTAATTTCTTTAAAATTCTTTCCTAAAAACTTTTTATTCTCAACTTAGTACAATACCCAGGTATCTTTACCGCCACCGCCTTGTGAAGAATTCACAACAAGTGATCCTTTTCTTAACGCCACGCGTGTCAGACCGCCTGGTATAACGCTAATGTCATCTCCATATAAAATATAAGGGCGCAAATCGACATGCCGTCCCTCCGCGTGTCCATCAACCATACAAGGAACTCTTGACAACGAAATCGTCGGCTGGGCAACATAGTTACGTGGATTGTCCCGTATTTTTTGTCTGAAAATTTCGTGTTCTTCCTCCGTAGCTTTCGGACCAATCATCATACCATATCCACCTGCTTCGTTCGCTTCTTTGACAACGAGATCATGAATATTGGCCAGAACGTATTCAAAATCATCCGGTTCGCGGCAGATATACGTTTTCACATTCGGAATAATAGCTTCCTCTTTCAGATAATATTCAATAATCCGGGGGACATAGGCATATACAACCTTATCATCCGCAACACCTGTTCCCGGTGCGTTCGCAAGTGCTACACGTCCTTTTTTATAAACTTCGAAAATTCCGGGAATACCAATCAACGAATCAAGGTTAAACGCTTCCGGATCCAGGAATGTATCATCAATACGGCGGTAAATCACGTCAACAATTTGAAGTCCGCTTGTCGTACGCATTTTTACATAACCATCAGAAACCACAAGATCGCGTGCATCAACCAGCTCCACTCCCATTTGCTGGGCAAGATAAGAGTGTTCAAAATAAGCCGAATTATAAATTCCCGGCGTCAGAACGGCCACCGTCGGATTCGGACGATCTGCTAAATGTTGTAACATCTGCAAAAGTCTTGTTGGATAGTCCGAAACGGGACGCACTCCGGTACGCGCCAGAACATCAGGGAAAATCTGCTTAGACAACTCCCTGTTTTCAATCATATAAGAAACTCCGGACGGACAGCGCAGGTTATCTTCCAGGACCATAAAAGTCCCGTCATCTCCCTTAATTAAATCTGTCCCTGTAATATGGCACCAGATCCCTTTCGGAGGATTCAGACCGATACATGGTTTCAGAAAACATTTACTCGACTCGATAAGATCTCTCGGAACAACGCCGTCGTTTAATATATTCTGTTCATTATAAACGTCATGTATAAACATATTCAGCGCTTTGATACGCTGCTTTAATCCTTTTTCCAGCCATTCCCATTCTGCATTTGGTAACACGCGCGGGATAATATCGATCGGCATAATCCGCTCTGTGCCTTCACCTTCCGAATATACATTGAACGTTATACCCATCGAAAGAAGTGCACGTTCAGTAGCTAACTGCCTGTTGGTAAGATCCTCGTTTGTTAAATTTTCAAATTTATTTTTTAAATGTTCATATCCCGGACGGATTTGTCCATCGGGAGTAAACATCTCATCGAAGAAATCCTCGCATTGATAATCAGAGAATGAAAAATTCATACAATACAAAATTTGAATAAGTATACTTCTAATATTAACAGAACAATATATGGCATATGTTTCAATTTGCAAAACATTTACATAACACCAGGAATTCCCGACAAATAATTCCACTTCTAAAATACAACTTTTAAGCCGGCAATAGTTTAGTTCTTAAATGCTTACAAAAAAGAAAAGTACAATTTTCCGGATAATAAGATTTATGTGTTATTCGATATATTCATAAATAGTTGTTATCTTCTATCCACTCAGACATTATTATTCCTCCTTTGAATAAACAAACATTGTATGTCAGTTCACTTCATGTTTTATTTGTGCCGGGAATAATGAAAACATAAGGTTTCCCGTTTTAACCACATGCCTAAACACTTGTTGCTTATTGGAGGAATATTACTGGGAATCACGAATAGCGCTATATCACAGCACCTTCAGGGCATTGCGATGGGCAACTATTCCGGTACACAGGCTTTATACCATAATCCCGCTTTCGTTGCAGATTCGCGTTACAGCGTTTACGTCAATTTCGTCGGATCTCAACTTTATACGGCTAATAGCGGTGTCCGCTATAATGCTCCGTATTCCTTTCTTAGTTTAATAACAAACCAGGTATCAAACGAATACCGTAGTGAAAAGGGAGCCGTATTGTTTCCAAGAGCTTACCTCAAAGAACGGTTGAACGGACGTGATAAATGGTTGAATGCCGGCGGTGATACCCGGCTTCCTTCCATTATGTTTGGGTTGTTTAAAAATAAAATTGGCGTCGGGCTTTCCACCAGGGTACGATACTATGTAAATGGTTCGGGAATTACAGAGCCCCTCGCCCGTCTGTTGAGTAAAACAACCAGAGAGACCGATTTGCAGGGACAAACTTTTACGGATCAGTCCGGAAAACTAAATGTAAATGCGCTGGCAGAGGTCGCCATGACCGTCGGCGGTGTTGTAATTGACAATGAAACCGAATTTTTAAAAGTAGGCGTTACAATAAAAAGACTTGTCGGCTTATATAATGCACACGCTGAGGTAAAAAACTCATCTTATTCGATACAGCCGGATCCTGCCTGGGCTAACAGACGCTATCTGATCGATGCCGGGAATATTGATGTTAAATACGGAATTACAAAAGATGAAGCTTTTCAGGATTTCAGACCAAGTGTCTCCTGGCTTTTGGGTAATACCCCGGCGGGTAGCGGCTGGGGTTTAGATCTTGGTGCAGTATACGAATACCGGCCCGACATTAACAAATATTCATATACTGAAAAAGGCGTCAGAATGCACGATGCCAGTAAGAACAAATATTTATACCGCATTGCAGTATCGCTGACTGACCTGGGAAGGGTTCATTTTAAAAACCCTAACTATCTCTTGCAACAGGAAGTAAAAACTACCGGCGGTATTTTACGATATGATGATTTTCAAAATCTGCAAGGATCAGAGGGGGCGTTTATGGCGATAAATCGAGCCTTGGGTGTTTCTGGTACCCAAACGGCAGATTTTCATTCCGTATTGCCAATGGCCTTTCAGGCAAGTGTCGATTATAACATCCAGCCCAAAATTTATGTCAATGCATTATGGGTTCAAAACCTGATTCCGCAAAGTGCATTTGGTATGAAAAGCGAGTCCATGCTCTCCGTAACGCCTCGTTATGAACATAAATGGTATGAAATTTCGGTACCGGTTTCAATTATGAATCGATATAGCTCGCCTGCAATCGGGCTTGCCATGCGCGCCGGCCCTTTATGGTTCGGAACCGACCATCTTACCGGATTATTAAATATCGGAAATCCAAAATCGTTCAATTTATATTTCGGTTTGTCGGCGGGTATTTTCCGTCGCCCGCCAGGAATGGCAAATAAATGCTGGCCGGCGGAAAAATCGTGGCTCAGACGAATTTTCAGCAGACGCGATTCGTTCTAATAGTAGGGTCGGTTAAGATAAGTACAGTTATTTTATTTAAATTAACCGGTACTTCAACTTCAAATAGAAAACAATGAGAGAGATAGCAAAATCAGAAGAAGAGTGGCAAAAAGAATTGACTGGAATGCAGTGTTTTGTTTTGCGTGAAAAAGGAACAGAAAGGCCATTTACAAGTCCGTTGAATGATAATAAAGAGGAAGGGATTTATGTATGTGCGGCTTGTGATACCCCTTTGTTCAGCTCCGAAACTAAATATGAATCGGGATCAGGCTGGCCAAGTTTTTTCACACCAATCGGCGAACAAAGTGTGGAAGAGATTGTTGACAATAGTCACGGCATGGTTCGCACAGAAGTTGTTTGCCGCACTTGCGGAGGTCACCTTGGCCATGTTTTTAATGATGGCCCAAAGCCCACGGGATTACGATATTGTATGAACGGTGTGGCACTTAAATTTATTAAAGCGGCGTAGTATGAGCCACAGATAAAGCCGGACATACCGAGATATGTCCGGCTTTTCTTATCTTTGACACCCTTATGAACCTTAACGTTTGATGGAAGTTATCAAAACCTTCTACAATAAAATCAAAGCCCTGTTTCAATTCATTGGAACACAGCTAAAAAGACTAATCAAAAGCATCATCTACAAACTTTCCGCCTTCTTTGTCGGTAAAGCAAAAACGGATCGATACTTCGATTCAGTACGCCAGAAACGCGCTGCTTACCATGCCTGGTGGGATAGAAGAATGGACAAACACTCTGCTTTTTACAAGCCGGTGATGTTCATCTGGAAATTATTTCTGTACGGATTTCTTGGGTTTTTCTTTTATATATTTTGTGTAGAAACCAACTTTCTATGGCTGATGGGAAGTATGCCAAGTGTTGAAGATCTGCAAGACCCGAAAGTTTCCCAATCTTCCGAAATTTACACATCTGACGGATTGATGATTGGGAAGTTTTATACAGAAAACAGGACGCCCGTCCCTTACGAAAAAATTTCACCAAATCTTGTCAAAGCACTGATTGCCACGGAAGATGTTCGCTTTTATGAACACTCCGGTATAGATTACCGCGCGATGGCTGGTGTCGCCCTTGGTATTGCAAGCGGAGAAACGGATCGTGGAGGTGGAAGTACCGTTACGCAGCAGCTGGCAAAAAAACTTTTTAAAACCAGAAAAAGAGACGCACGTGGACTGTTGGGTTATGTTCCTGGCCTTAGCACACTGATTTACAAAACCAAAGAGTGGCTGACAGCCATTAAGCTGGAAAGAAATTTCACGAAGCAGGAAATCCTTACCATGTATTTTAATACCGTTGATTATGGTAACAATACATATGGTATTAATACAGCTGCAAAATCTTATTTCAGCAAAACGCCGGACAGCTTGAACGTTCAGGAAGCGGCCGTTTTGGTTGGTTTGCAAAAAGCTACAACAACCTACAACCCGGTAAGAAATATTAAACGCTCTACTGAACGCAGAAATGTGGTAATCAGTCAAATGGCGAAATATGGGTATATCACAGCCAAACAAGCGGATTCGATAAGCGCCTTGCCGATTGAGTTGAAAACAAAATTCGAAACACCGTACGATGGAAATGCCAATTATTTCAAAAACGCTGTCGTTGATTATGTCAAAAAATGGGGTGATGAAAATGGATATGACCTTTATACAGATGGTTTAAAAATCTACACGACCATTGATTCCCGCATGCAGGAAAAAGCGGAAGAAGCAATGACTCAGCGGATGAAACAATTACAGCGCGTTTTTGAAGACCACTGGGGGAAACAGAATCCGTGGATTGACGAAACCGGTAAAGAAATTCCAAATTTTCTTGAAACCGTAGTGAAGAGAACCAGCCGCTATAAGGCATTGGTTACTAAATTCCCAAACAATCCCGACAGCGTTTCTTACTATCTGGCAAAGAAAGATACGATGACGGTTTATGATTGGAAAACGAGCGGCCAAATCAAAAAATATTGGAGTTCGATGGATTCGCTTGACTATTATAAACGCATTTTACGTGCGGGGATGATGGCAATGGATCCGCATAACGGACAAATTAAAGCATGGGTTGGCGGACTGGATTATAATTTCTTTAAATATGATCACGTCAAACAAGGTCGCCGCCAGCCTGGGTCTACTTTTAAACCCTTCGTTTATACAACAGCAATCGACGACTCGACCTTTAATATGACTCCTTGTGATCAGATCGAGGACAAGCCTTTCCAGAAAACGTACATGGAAGATGGTGTTGAAAAAGAATGGAAACCTAAAAATTCGACCGGTTATTTTACCTATTCAAACATGACGCTTCGCCGTGCTTTGGCACAATCTGTCAATTCTGTAACGGCACAGTTAACCGAAGATGTTGGCGCAGCAGACGTGGTTCGTTACGCTAAAAAAATGGGAATTACGACACCTTTAAAGCCTGTTCCTTCCATTGGACTTGGACCTTTTGACGTTTCGTTATACGATATGGTAGCAGCTTACAGTGTGTTTGTAAATAATGGAAATTATACTCAGCCGATTCTGGTAACGAAAATTGAAGACCGGAATGGCAAAATTATCGAAGAATTTGTATCGGAATCCCGCCGTGCGATTAGTGAAGAATCTGCATTTTTGATGGTTCATATGCTTAAAGGCGGTGTGGAAGAATCAGGCGGTACTTCGAGCTCGATCAAATGGCGATATGACGTAGCAAAAAATAATAACGAGATTGGCGGTAAAACCGGGACAACTTCAAACAACTCTGATGGTTGGTTTATGTGTATCACACGTGATCTTGTGATTGGAGCCTGGGTTGGCGGAGACGACAGAAGTATCCACTTCCGGACAACGAATCTGGGAGAAGGTGCGAAGACAGCCTTACCGATTGTAGGAAGTTTTCTTGAAAAAGTTTATCGGGACAAATCGATTGGTATTGAACCCGGCCCCTTCCCGAAACCGAGTTTCAAGATCAACAAAGAATATAATTGTCCAACCTACTACGAACCGAGCCGAAGCGATTCTCTGGATATAGAAGGTGACAGTTCAGGCACAAGAAAAGTCGACGATGACTTCCTGATTGGCCCTCCTCCGATTCCTCTGGATACGGGCGGTAGAAGAAATTAAACTAAAACAAGCGAGGCGAAAAGAAAAATCTTTTCGCCTCGCTTGTTTTGCAGATACCAGATACTGATTTTATAAAATTATTGTTTCCAAACCTGTCGTTACGATTTTATTTTAGGCAGAAAAACAGAGACTAATTCCCTAAGAAAACCAAGAGTTACTAATTAGTTAAACTGTAAAAGTACGATTCCTATTTCACGTACGCATGGTGGCATGAATTATGTTAATCACTTTTTCTACGATAATGTTTAAAATAAATCATCGCCAGTAAGACGAACAAAATCCCGCCAGTAGATAAATAAAACAGATACATTTTTTCATTCGTTTCTTCGGGCGATTTGAAATTCAGAAAAGCCATCCAGAATTGTAAGATGGCAATCGTTATAATACCAATATTGCGTTGTAAGAATTTCATTCTTTTATCCTGACGTTAATAGAGCACCCTAAGTGGAATCTTACTCAAAAGATTGTATTTCAAAAGAGTTTATTCAAACTTTGATTATAAGATTTAAAACAATTACGGTGAGAAGGAAATCCTTTATGCAGTAATTGTTTTAAAGAAATAATGTGAATTATAACCCTTCGTAGCTGGATCTCAGAAGTTACAAATGAAATTCCTATCGAATGAAAACATGTATAGGATAGAAGTTGATTAAAATCTGTAAAAGGATTAATTAACCCACTGATTATTAATATCATAAAAATGAAGAATAACACAAGGATAAAATCCATTTGTTTAACGATCCACATTATTAGAATATATTTTAGTTGCTAAATTTCAATAAACCGACATACATAATTGTCTCAATGAGATACAACTCTCCCATTGAGACAATGACACGTTGAAACATAGAAGCAATTTTAAACAAAAGATTCTATCACTAAAAAGGTTTATTCAAACTTCGATTAAAATAATACGACACAAAAAAGCCAGCTAATTCTATGAATCGCTGGCTTTTTTGTACTTTAAATAATTTCCTTGTGATGACTAAGAATGTTATCCAATCTTTAAAACCTCCTTATACTGCATCCGGTACAGATTCGCATAAAAACCCTCTTTTACAAGTAGTTGCTCATGCGTCCCTTCCTCCTTTATTTCACCTTTGTCGACAACAATAATTTTATTTGCTTCCTGAATAGTTGACAAACGGTGAGCAATAACGATCGCTGTTCTTCCTTTCATCAACTTTTCGATCGCTTTCTGGATAAGCTCTTCTGTTTCGCTATCAACGGACGAAGTGGCTTCATCCAAAACAATGATTTTCGGATCATGAACCATCGCTCGCACAAACGAGATTAATTGGCGCTGGCCAACCGACAAAGTTGCGCCACGTTCCATTACATTGTAAGTATATCCACCAGGTAATCTTTCAATAAAATCGTGAACACCGACCAGCTTGGCGGCTTCGACAATTTTCTCATGAGTAATGGTATCATCGCCCAAGCGGATATTATTTTCAATCGTATCTGAAAAAAGAAAGACATCCTGTAAAACAACACCTATATTTCTCCTTAATGAGGTCAATTCAAATTCATGAACCTCCCGTCCATCAATGAATATTTTTCCTTTATTGATATCATAAAACCGGCTCAGCAAATTGATAATGGAAGATTTTCCTGCACCAGTCGCTCCCACAAAAGCAATAGTTTCACCTTCATTCACTTTGAAATTAATATTTTTCAAAACATAATCTTCATCATTATAAGCAAACCAAACGTCTTTGAATTCCACTTCACCGCGAAGTTTGTCCGGAACATATGTGCCGTCATTCGCAGTATATTCATCGCTGTCCAGAAGTGTAAGAATCCGGTCAGTACTCACTATTCCCATCTGAAGGGTATTGAAACGGTCTGCAAGCTGACGTATTGGTCTGAAAAACAGATTAATAAACATAACAAATGCCGTAACGGTACCAAAAGTAACCTCTGCATTGAGAATTTGTTTCGAACCATACCAAACGACCAGACCTGTACCCGCAGCAGATATCACGTCTGCAACAGGAAAGTAAATCGAGTAATACAGAATCGAACGGATATTTGCGTCCCGATGCACTTTATTTATTTCTTCAAACTTCTTATATTCAATATCTTCGCTGCTAAAAATCTGTACGATGCTCATACCCGTAATATGCTCCTGAACAAATGAATTCAAATTGGAAACCGCAGCGCGCACTTCATTAAAAGCATCTTTGATTTTTTCCTTGAAGACATAAGTACAAAATAACATCAGCGGAATCATCGAAAGACTGATGACCGACAATTTCCAATCGGTATAAAACATCACACCGATAATCAGAACAAGTTGGAGGATATCACCGGCAATGGCGGCCATACCGTCACTAAACACATTCGACAGCGTTTCAACATCAGAAATTGTTCTGGTAACCAGACGGCCGATTGGTGTGTTATCAAAAAATTTCAATCTCAGCCCAATGATTTTTTCATACAGCTGAACACGAATATCACGAATAATATACTGTCCGAGCCAGCCCGCCATGTAGGTATTCCAAAACTGGACCACACCCTGAACAATCAAAACAACGACCATCACAACCAGCATCAAGGCAAGTTGGTTATAGTTTCCTTCTGCAATGGGTTTGTCAATGGTATATTTTATCAGAAGCGGAGTTAACGGCGCAAGCACCGCGTTGATCATAATGATCGCGATCAGCAAATAAAACTGTTTTTGATAAGGCCGAACGAACGTATATAAACGTTTCAGCGTGGGAAGGTCAAATATCTGGCCGCTCTTGGTTTCCTGATTCACAGACTGGTGGTTGTTTTCTAATTTCTTTCTCCGTCGGATTAACTATTTCCGCAGGCTCTTTCTATATCTATTGATCAACAACGAAAAAGTAAAATTCGTCACCAAAGAAACGAAGAATTCATTTTTTTGTCTAACTTTCTTATCTGCCGATACTTAAATCACATAGCTAAACCACTAGCAGTCATGGAAATATTTCTTAGTATTTGTCTTGGATTAGGGTTGAGCGCCAGTAGCGGGTTCCGCGTTTTTCTTCCAATGCTGGTGGCAAACATTGCTGCTATGAGCGGTTGGGTAACACCGGGCGAAAGTTTTGCGTGGCTGGCAAGCTGGCCCGCCTTTTTTCTTTTACTGACTGCGACGATTGCCGAAATCGGCGGTTATTACATTCCTTTTATCGATAATCTTCTGGATACTATCGCAACTCCCGCTGCGGTTATTGCCGGCACTTTGTTATCCACTTCATTTATACAGATCGACAATCCGGTTTTACATTGGGGTTTGGGCCTTATTGTAGGCGGCGGAACTGCCGGGCTCGTCCAGGTCGGTACGGGTCTTTTGCGTTTACTGTCGTCCAAAACAACAGCAGGATTAGGAAATCCGGTCGTGTCTACCGCTGAGAATATCGCTTCGTTCAGTTTGTCCGGTCTGGCTATTTTCTTACCATTAATTGCGATGGCTTTGGTAGTTCTGCTCGTTTTGTGGCTTTTCAAAAGAATAGCCAATTTAAGAAAATCAAAATAGCGCACTTTCATGTCTGATGCAATACCCGTTCATTCGCTTCCAAAGTCGCAAAGCCAGGTTCCGGCACTAAAAATTTACAGGTTTAAAAATAGCGGAATTCCATCGCAAACACCTGATACATTGCCGATAACACCGCTTCCAACCGATACTCCGCATCGCCATACCTATTACGAAATTTTATTTATTGAAGAAGGACAGGGCTTTCATGAAATCGATTTTCATTCCTATCCTATGCAAGGAACCGGAATGCATTTTATTACACCCGGGCAAGTTCATCTCCTTACTTTTGCTGCTCCTTGCCAGGGCTTTATTGTCGCTTTTTCCGAAGATTTTTATACCTTTTACAATCCGGGCAGCCCGTCTTTATCCCACTTTCCTTTTTTCCAGAATACTAAACGCCAACCGGTTTTACGGTTATCCCCATCCGAACGTCACTATTTTCATAATATCCTTGAAAATATGGTAGAAGATCATTTAAGTAGTGAACCGGATCAAAATATGCTTGGACAGTATTTAGGTTTACTATTACAGAAATGTGCCATCATTAACCAGAAAGTTTCGTATTCTCATTCAAAATCAGCCGCTTCCATACCAGAAATGGTTGGTCGTTTTCAGGAATTGGTAGAAAAAAATTTCAGGGAAATGCATGAGGTTCAACAATATGCAACCATCCTGAATGTTTCTCCTGACTATTTAAGTAAGATTATAAAAAGATTCCTGGGTGTTCAAACGCAGGAATATATTCTGGATAAATTGCTTTTAGAAGCAAAAAGACTCCTTGTGTTCACAAACCTCAGCAGTAAGGAAATTGCCTACCATATCCATATGGATGACCCCTCCTATTTTGGAAGAATCTTCAAACGCAAGTCAGGTCTGACTCCTAATGAGTATCGTGAACATGTTCGGAAAAGTACCATTTAATAGCAAAAATGTACCTTGTTGGCATTCCATTGAAAATATATCTTTGTATTATCCTAAAATAAAAAGGCTAAATAATACTTTGATATTATCCCATGGAGATTCGCAACGACCTGACCGCAGCTTCGCTTCAACCAAAAATTGACCGTCTTTGGCAACTTTCAGCCGAAAAAATTAATCTGATTTCAAAAGAATACGATACCGCAAAAGGCTCTCCTGTTTTCACTATAAATGGGAAATATACGACGCGTGGATGGACCGAATGGACACAGGGTTTCCAGTATGGCGCGGAGGTTTTGCAATTCGATGCCACCCGCGACGAATCTTTTTTGGCAATAGCGAAAAAAAATACTGTGGACTATATGTCTTCGCATGTAGATCATTTTGGTGTACACGACCATGGATTTAATAATGTAAGCACATATGGAAACTTGCTGCGTTTGATGAACGAAGGCAGGATTGAAGAAAATAAATGGGAGCGTGATTTTTACGAACTGGCGCTAAAAATTTCCGGATCTGTTCAGGCAAAACGCTGGACTAAAACCAAAGACGGACAGGGGTATATCCATTCATTCAATGGCCCTCATTCACTGTTCGTTGACACCATTCGTTCGGTTCGGGCACTGATGGTTTCTCATTTGATGGGGCACGGGTTGATGGGTGAAAATGATGTAAAAACAAGTTTGCTGGAACGAGGCACTTATCATTCATTGGCTACGGCTAAATATTCCGTTTTTTATGGGGAAGGCCGTGACAGCTATGATTTATGGGGACGCACGGCGCACGAAAGTCTATTTAATACGAACGACGGTAATTTCCGTTGTCCAAATTCACAGCAGGGTTTTTCAGGATTTACAACCTGGACACGTGGACTTGCGTGGGGTATGGCCGGTTTTGCCGAGCAGCTCGAATCGTTGCCATCTTTTTCAGACGAAGAACTGGCACCACTCGGTGGTCGTGAAACGATCGAAAACATTTATCTGAAAGCAGCAAAAGCAACCTGCGACTTTTATATCGCAAATACGGCGTCTGACGGAATTCCGTACTGGGACACCGGAGCTCCAGAGCTTTATAAATTAGGCGATTATACTACCCGCGTTTCTGATCCTTACAACGACTTCGAACCAATCGACAGCTCAGCTGCCGCTATCGGAGCACAGGGATTATTGCGGTTGGGCAAATATTTAAATAAAAAAAATCAGACTGAACAAGGCAATCGCTACTGGCAAGCTGGATTAACTACATTAAATACTTTGTTTGATGAGCCTTATTTGTCAGTAGACCCGACGCATCAAGGATTGATTTTACACTCGGTTTATCATCGTCCAAATGGCTGGGATAATATTCCGGCCGGTCAAAAAGTACCAAACGGTGAATCGAGTATGTGGGGAGATTATCACGCGAGAGAAGTAGCACTTTACCTGCACCGGATTAATAAGACTTTGCCTTATTATACGTATCTCGGAGCGGTGAAAAGTAATGATTAATATTTGTCTCACCACATTAACAATTAAAAATGATATCCCTCGATCGCTGTTGCATTCACACGATTACCACAAAACCCTGGGCACTTCCCGAGGCGGTTGAAAAATATGCAGCTGCGGGTGTAAAAGGAATTAGTGTCTGGCAAAACGCTACGGAAGGTATAGGTCCGAAACGTGCCGGAGAAATTATCAGGAGTGCCGGACTGGAAATTGTTTCTTATGTAAGAGGAGGATTTTTCCCGCATACCAGCAGCGCGGGAAGAGCACAGGCGATTGATCATAACAAAAAATTGCTCGAGGAAGCCGCAACTTTGGGAGCTCCGATGATCGTGTTGGTATGCGGTGCCTCGCCTGACCAGTCTCTTGACATTTCCAGAAAGCAGATCCGTGAAGGAATAGAAGCTATTTTGCCGCTTGCAGAAAAGCTGAACGTAAAATTAGCCATCGAGCCCTTACATCCGATGTATGCGGCGGATCGTTCCGCAATCAACACGCTCGGACAGGCAAACGATATGGCTGAGCTATTTAAATCTGCCCATGTTGGTGTCGCCGTTGATGTTTACCATTTATGGTGGGATCAGGATCTTGAAAGGGAAATCTCCCGATGCGGCGCGAATAACAATCTTTTTGCTTACCACGTCTGTGATTGGAAAGTAAATACGATTGATCTTTTAAATGACCGTGGACTTATGGGAGAAGGATGTATAGACCTTAAAAAAATCAGAGGCTGGGTCGAAGCGACCGGATTTGATGGCTTTTGTGAGGTCGAGATTTTCTCCAATATCCACTGGGCCAAGGATCAGGATATTTTTCTCAAAGAAATTACAGACGCTTTCATACAACATGTTTAAGGTCAGGGAAAAGTAATTCAACCCGAAATTTCCAAAAACCAAAATTCAGCCAACAGCTAATCGCTAAACCTATTTTAGAAATGAAGACTCACACCATTGGCATCATCATGAACGGCGTAACGGGCCGTATGGGAACAAATCAACATTTATTACGCTCGATCAAAGCGATAATTGAACAAGGCGGTGTGAAAATTTCAGCCGATGAGATCATTATGCCAGATCCTATTCTGGTGGGAAGAAATGAATCAAAGCTGGAAGCACTTGGCAAACAATCAGGTATTACCAAATTTACAACAGACCTGGATTCCGTTTTAGCTGATCCACATTTCCAGATCTATTTTGATGCACAAGTTACCGGTCGCCGTGCGCCTGCTGTGAAAAAAGCAATCCTGGCAGGAAAACATATTTATTGTGAAAAACCAACCGGAACAACTACCGAAGAGGCACTGGAACTTTATGAACTGGCCACTGCTGCCGGACTTAAAAATGGTGTTGTTCAGGATAAACTTTGGCTTCCGGGTATGCTGAAATTGAAGCGGCTGATGGAAAACGGCTTCTTTGGAAAAATCCTTTCTGTTCGTGGAGAATTTGGATACTGGGTTTTTGAAGGTCATACCGTTCCTGCACAACGCCCTTCGTGGAATTACCGCAAAGAAGACGACGGCGGTATTATTGTCGATATGCTTTGCCACTGGCGGTATGTTCTGGATAATCTTTTCGGTAAAGTGAAAGCAGTTTCCTGCCTCGGTGCTACCCATATTCCTGAAAGAATTGATGAAAACGGAAAACCCTATCACTGCACTGCGGACGACGCCTGTTACGCAACTTTTGAACTGGAAGACGACGTGATTGCACAATTCAACTCTTCCTGGACGGTTCGTGTTCGTCGCGATGATCTGCTTACTTTGCAGGTAGACGGAACGAAAGGTTCGGCGGTTGCCGGTCTGCGCGAGTGTTACACGCAGCATTACGGAAACACGCCAAAACCTGTCTGGAACCCGGACATCCCACAGCCGATTCCATTTTTTGAAGGATGGGCAAAGGTACCCGAACAGGAAAATTTCGATAATGCCTTTAAAACGCAATGGGAATTGTTCCTGAAACATGTTGTGCTCGACACGCCTTTCCCATGGGATTTGAAAGCAGGCGCCCGTGGTGTTCAACTGGCTGAAAAAGGCATCGAAAGCTGGGAGAAACGTCAGTGGGTAACGATTGAAGATTTATAGAGTCTTTTTCCTAATCGGATAAATTAATTTTATGAAAAAGACAGCATTAATAACTGGCGGAAGTCGCGGAATTGGCTTTGGAATTGCGAAATCTCTTGCAAAAGAGGGTTACAATCTGGCAATAAACGGCGTTCGTGACGAAGAATTTGTCACAGAAGCATTGAATGAACTTCGCGAGCTTGGCGCAGAAGTGCTCTACTGTCAGGGAAGTATTGCCGTTGCCGAAGACAGGGAGTCAATCATTGAAAAAGCTTATAGCGTATTTGGACAGATCAATCTGTTGGTAAATAATGCAGGAATCGCACCCCGCGTTCGTCTGGATCTCCTGGAAACGACGCTTGAAAATTACCAGGAAATTCTGACAACGAATTTGGAAGGCCCTTTCTTTTTCACCCAAAGTGTTGCAAAAAAAATGGCACATGCAAAGCAGAATAATCATGCTTTTGAAGCGACCATCATTTTTGTTACATCTATTTCAGCAACCGTTGTATCCATTAATCGTGGAGAATATTGCGTTTCCAAAGCAGGTTTAGCCATGACCAGCGCTTTATTCGCCGTGCGGCTTGCAGAATATAATATCCCGGTTTTCGAAATTCGCCCGGGAGTAATTGCTACGGATATGACGTCCAAAGTACAGGAGAAATACAATACACTTTTTGAAAACGGTATGGCACTCCAGCCTCGCTGGGGAACTCCGGAAGATGTCGGAAAAGCTGTCGCATCACTTACAAGAGGAGATTTCCCCTACTCAACCGGCCAGGTCATCGGCGTTGATGGCGGAATGCTGATTGACAGACTTTGACTAAGCTGTTGGCTACTAGCGGTTAGCTATTGGCTGTTTACCTGTCAAAATACTTTTGGAAATATCAGATCATTTTATCAATGTTTTTGAAACCAAATATTCCGTTGATTGAAGCTAAAAGCTAATGCCCAAACGCTAAATTCTAAAACGCCATGTCCGTCATTCCACAATCCCGTCCTTCTTTACTATCGCAGCTCATGCAGGTTCCGGTTATCGTTGCTGCACTTGGTTATCTGGTGGATATGTATGATCTTTTTCTGTTCAGCGTCGTTCGGGTTCCCAGTTTGAAAGCGTTGAATGTCACCGATGACCAGCTTTTAACTCAAGGCATAAAGTTACTGAATTACCAGATGGCTGGCATGCTGATCGGTGGTGTATTATGGGGAATTATTGCTGATAAAAAAGGGCGGCTTTCTGTACTTTTCGGATCGATTATCATGTATTCTCTTGCCAACATTGGCAACGGATTTGTTACGTCGGTTGATCAATATGCCTTTCTTCGTTTTGTCGCAGGTGTCGGTTTAGCTGGCGAACTTGGTGCGGGAATCACACTTGTTACCGAAGTTTTACCAAAAGAAGTACGCGGGTATGGTACGACACTGGTTGCAACACTAGGCGTTCTTGGAGCCATTCTTGCCTATTTTGTCGCCGATCTTTTTGCATGGCGGATATCCTATTTCGTTGGCGGCGGAATGGGATTACTGCTTCTCGTGCTCCGATTTAATGTTTTTGAGTCGGGAATGTTTGAAAAAATCAAAGAAAAAAGTGTCGACAAAGGGAACATCATGCTTATTCTGGGCAATGGGAAACGCTTCGGGAAATATCTGATGGCTATACTTGTCGGATTGCCAATCTGGTTTGTCGTAGGTATTCTGATTACTTTTTCTCCTGAATTTGGCAGTGCGAAAGGTGTTGTCGGGATCAATGCCGGGAAAGCCGTAATGCTTGCATTTTCAGGACAGGTGTTTGGCGATATTGCCAGCGGTTTATTGAGTCAATATTTACAAAGCAGGAAAAAGGTAATTGGATTATTTATTCTTATGTCTGTCTGCATGATGGCCGTATATCTGTTAATACCTTTAAAAGATGCATTCTCATTTTACATCGTATGCGCATTTCTTGGCTTTTGCAATGGATACTGGACGTTATTCATAACCATCGCAGCCGAACTTTTTGGTACCAATTTACGGGCGACAGTTGCCACCACCGTTCCAAATTTTGTACGCGGCGCCACGATTCCGCTTGCGGCTTTATTTGTTCAGTTCAAACCTGATCTCGGCGTTATCAACAGTGGACTTACCTTGGGCATCGCTACCAGCATCGTTGCCTTGATTGCCTTGTATTTTTTAGAAGAAACTTTTACAAAGGATATGAATTTTGTTGAAAAAGACTAAGTGAATATTTCATTTAAATAACATAAAAAAGCAATTTTCAAATACTTGAAAATTGCTTTTTTTACATACAATATGATTCACTTTCAGTTACTTATAAAATAATCTTTTACCGTTTAATTGCTCGTAAAGTTTTAAGACCACTTATCCTGATCATACGTCCGTCAATGCATTTTGGCTAACACGCTCTGATTGCGTCAATTATTTTTGTCATGTCCTTTAAGCAAAGGATTTAACAGAAGCAAAAATATATAGCCATGAAAAATTCAATCAAAACAATTGTTTGTGCTTTGGCACTTATCACTTCTTCATCATTCGCTGCAAACGCGGAAGATAAAGAAAACAAAAAAACGTCAGGCTTTGGAACTGGGATTTACGCATCCAGAGAAGGTAAAATTAACGTTTTTGTAGACAAACAAAGTGCAAACTCCCCTACAACTTTACTTGTAAGAAGCAATCAGGGAGATATCATTTACCGTGAAACGATTGAAAAAGAAAACACAAAGTTCGGTAGGTTGCTAAACGTTTCGGATCTTGAACCTGGTCGATATGAGATCAAAATTAGCAGTGATAACGAAACGCAAACCAAAGCTTTCGAATTATCCGCACCAACAACCGAGCGTGTCTTGAAAATTCAGTAACAATCTAAAAATGAAAACAGAGAGCTTCCGAAAACGGAAGCTTTTTTTGTTTGTCCTAACCATTTGATTTCTTCAAGATCGTATAAAATGTCTGCCCAAATATATTTTTTTTAAAAAACGGAGACTTACGTGCAACGTTTTTTCTGAATTCGACATCTGTTAGATAGCTTTCAAAACAAGCATTTTCCGGTCCATTTTTATTCATTTAATCCCTTTGCCACTTATCACCAAAAAGCATCCATTCGTGTACTTTGTATTACATAGTACCTGTCATCACCTTACCTTTGATATGTACTTTAAGATTAACAGTTAACAACAACACAAAATATATATAGCCATGAGAACTTCATTCAAAAACATCGCATACGCATTAGCCTTAGTTACTTCTTTCTCTTTCGCTGCTTCTGCAAAAGAAACTGAAACAAAAAAAACTTCAAGTTTTGGAACAGGTATCTACGTCAACAAGGAAGGTAAAATCAACGTGCTGGTCGATAAACAAGATGCAAAAGCCAACACAACGCTTCTTATCAAAAATGAAAAAGGAGATGTTGTTTACAGAGAAATCATTCAGAAAGACAACCAGAAATTCGGTCGCCTACTGGACGTTGAAAAACTGGAAGCCGGTCAGTATGAGATCAGTGTTGTAAGCAAAGACGAAACACAGACCAAGTCGTTCCAGTTGTCTGAACAAAAAACAGAACGTAACATCCTTATCAAATAACAACCGTTTTCAAGTCAAATATTAGCCATAAATATAAAATATAAATAGTCATGAAAAATTCAATCAAAACCTTCATCTGTGCCTTTGCACTTGTTACATCTTTCGCTTTTACTGCTTCGGCAGAAGATAAAGAAACCAAAAAATCAACCGGATTCGGTACCGGGATTTACAGCAGTAAAACAGGTAAAATCAATGTGATGGTGGATAAAGTAAGCGCCGACGCGAATACGGTTTTACTTTTGAAAAATGAAAAAGGTGATGTGGTATACCGCGAAGTGATCGAAAAAAGCAACCAGAAATTCGGTCGCGTTCTAAACGTCGACGAACTGGAAGCTGGAAATTACGAGATCAAAGTGACCAGTAAAGGTGAGTCGCAATCAAAAACTTTCAAATTGCTTGAACAAAAAACAGAACGCGTTTTGACCATTAACTAAAAACAGTTCCGCTTTTTCAGAATTAATCTATTAGCCAAATGAATATAGAAAGGGCTCCCGGTTTCGGGAGCCCTTTCGCCGTTTGAACGCTAAAAAATAAATAAAATCGATGATTTGAAGAAGAATGTTTCCACCAACACAGAAAGTCACGACTAACGGAATGAAGCTTCAAAAAAATCATTAATTAATTATTTAACAGCCAGTTAATCTAAAATAGCTCATGAAAACTTCAATACAATTTATCCTTTGTGCCTTGGCATTAATCATTCCTTTATCGTCTGCGGCAGTAGATAAGAATGGAAGCAAAAAATCGACCCGATTTGGTACCGGTATATATTCTACGAAAAAAGGAAAAATTAATGTTTACGTCGACAAGGCTGGAACTGATTTTTCGACCACAATACTTTTGAAAAATGAAACCGGCGACGTGATCTATCGCGAAATCGTGGATAAAAATAATCAGAAATTCGGCCGGCAATTGAATATCGATGCGCTTGCTCCGGGCACCTATGAAATTAAAGTGATCGTAAAAGATGCTATGCAAACAAGCTTGTTCAAATTGACAGAACAGAAACGGGAGCGATTAGTAACACTTGAATAATATTTTTTAGCCATGTTTTCAAAAAAACGGCTTCCTGAATTCAGGAAGCCGTTTAACAAGTCTCACAATACTAATTATTTACTCTCAGCTACAATCGCAGGCAACTCAGCTTCAATTTTTTCTCTTCTTGGTTCAAACCACTCTGGTAATTTCAACGAAGACCCCAGCTCTGCGACATTTTCGTCCACGGAGAATCCGGGAGGATTTGTAGCAATTTCGAATAATATTCCACCTGGTTCACGGTAATAAATACTATGAAAATAATTCCGGTCGAGCACTTCTGTTGGATTATAACTTCCTGACAAAAGTTTTTCACGAATTTCCAGCTGCGTTTCATCGCTTTCTGTTGCAAAAGCAAGGTGATGTACAGAACCTGCACCTTGTAAAGCACGAATATCTTTCGGCGATTCGAGCACGTCCACATAAGAACCAGGCCCGCCTGCCCCACTTTCAAATCTATATATTCCCGATTCTTCGGCTACTAATTTATGTTGCATCACATCCGTTAACAAAGAAACTGTGCGATCAATTTTAAACTCATTTAACGAAACGGTATAGGTGCCGCGAATGGAAAATTCTTTTGGAATTTTCCCATTGTCCCAACCCGGACGTTTGTCGAGATCATTGGCAACCAGTTCCACCCCCATTCCGTCAAAATCTTCAAACCGAAGATAGGTTTCATTAAATCGTCTGTATGGCCCTGCATGAGGAATGCCAAATTGTACCAGACGATCCATCCAGTAACTCAACGACGCCGTTGGAATCGAAAACGCAGAATAAGTAAGCTGGCCTCCTCCTTTGCGTCCACGCACCAGACCGGCATAAGGAAAAAATGTAACAATAGAGCCCGGCGTACCGGTTTCGTCTCCATAATATAAATGATATACATCCGGTGCATCAAAATTTACCGTTTTTTTCACCATCCTCAACCCTAAAATCCCTACATAAAAGTCCACATTTCTTTGTGCGTCGCTGGCAAGAGCGGTGATATGGTGTAAGCCGTTGATTAGATTATTCATGATTTCTAAATTTATATGTTGTTACATTTAATGTATATACATGCAATTTAAAGATTTGGTTCAAAGTGATGAAAGAAAAATGAAAAATATAGTAGAAAAACATTCATAACGATCTATAAGGAGATCACCCGGGCACACTACTTTTATGGTAAGTCACTGATTTAATATATTTTACTATACTTCACCAATCTTTGTCGTATGAATTCTCGCCGTGATTTTCTTCAAAAAGTTTCCCTGGGTTTAGGAGTGACAGCACTATCCGGCCTTCCTACCACCGCAAACACAATCGCAGAGCCCTTTGTACGTCCTGAAAAACAGCTCCGTGTAGCACTCATGGGCCTTGGCGGTTATGCAAGCATCGTGGCAGAAGCGATGCAAAACTGTAAGATGGCAACGCTTGTCGGGTTGGTTTCAGGAACTCCGTCCAAGATTGACACCTGGAAACAGAAATATAATATTCCGGATAAAAACATATACAATTATGAAAATGTCGGCGATATAAAAAATAATCCTGACATTGATATTGTATACATTACCACTCCGAATTCACTTCATCACAAACATGTTTTACAAATTGCAGCTGCCGGGAAACACGTGCTCTGTGAGAAACCTGTTGCCGATAATGCAAAACAAACCCGTGAAATGATTGCGGCTTGTGAAAAAGCCGGTGTCAAATTTTACATTGGCTACCGGATGCACTTTGAACCGCACACACGCGAACTTATCCGTATGCGGGAAGCGGGCGAGCTGGGAAAAATCATGCATGTTAACAATTATATGGGCTTTAAAAGTGGTGATCCAAACCAGTGGAGGCTTAAAAAAGCATTGGCTGGTGGTGGTGCCATGATGGATGTCGGCGTATATGCCCTGAATGGCGCACGTTATGCAACGGGTGAAGAACCGATTTGGGTAACGGCGCAGGAAAGCAAAACAGATCCTGTAAAATTTAAAGAAGTGGACGAAACCATCACATTCCAGCTGGGTTTCCCAAGCGGTGTGATCGCGAACTGCGGCACTACTTATGCATTCAATAATTTCGAAAGGTTATATGTCATTGGTGATAAAGGTTTTGTAGAACTTAGTCCGGCTTTCGGTTATGGCCCAATCAAAGGAAGAACGCATCTGGGACCGATGAACCAGCCGGTCGTGAAACACCAGACTTTACAAATGGATGGAATTGCCGATATTATTTTAAATAACAAGCCTGATCCTAACGTCACGGGACAGGAAGGCTTGAAAGACATGATCGTTGTTGATGCCGTTTACGAGTCAATTCGAAAGGGAGGTCAAAAAGTTTTTATCAATAAAGCATAAAAGTAAATATGCCTGATCCGTGAGATCAGGCATATTTTTTTGCGTTTTTTTATCATGTCAAACTAAACCATAGAAATCATGAAAACTCCTGACTATTATCTTCCAATCATGCCCTATCTGATCATCGATGGAGCAAATGATTTTCTGGATTTTTTGAAAGCTGTTTTTAATGCAAAAGAAGAAATGCTGGTTCACAATGAAGATGGCAGCATTATGCACGGCGAAGTCAGTATTGGAAAAGCAGTTGTCATGATCGCGCAATCGCAGCAAGCCTACAAACCACTTCCTTCCGGTATGTTCATGGAGATTAAAGATATTGATAAAATTTACAAAAACGCGATCGAAAAAGGAGCAATTTCTTTACAGGAACCTGACAACCGGGAATATGGATATAGCGCGGGTTTTCAAGATCCCTTCGGCAATCAGTGGTGGATTACCAATATGGATTAACTATTCGCCAGGGTTGTAAAATCACTTAAACATATGATAGGAACCTCTGATGACTTACCTTTGCGGATTATTCAGGAATCGTAAAAGTTATATTCAATTTGACCTATGTCCGATCATATCAATAAATTACAATTGGCAATCGAGCCGCTCAGACAGCAAATCATCAATCACAAAGTTTATTCTGCCATTACAGAACTGGAAGATCTTCGCGTATTTATGCAATTTCACATCTTCGCAGTTTGGGATTTCATGTCACTTCTGAAAGCTTTGCAAAATAACCTGACTTGTACGACCGTACCCTGGTTTCCAAAAGGTTCGGCGGTAACGAGACATTTAATTAATGAAATCGTACTTGGCGAGGAGTCTGACGTGGATGAAAACGGTGACCTAAAAAGTCACTTCGAACTATATCTGGAAGCGATGACCCAAAGCGGTGCCGATGTTACACAAATCGAGAAATTTATTTCTGCTTTGCAGTCAAATGGTGATTTAAACGCATCTTTTGAAATTTCAGAAGCTCCGAAAGCCACACAGGATTTTGTGAATTTCACTTTTGATATTATAAACAGCAAGAAAGATTATTTACAGGCTGCCACTTTTACGTTCGGCCGCGAAGATCTGATCCCGAATATGTTCCACTCGATCGTGAGCGATATCAGTAAAACTTTTCCGAATGAAGTGTCTATTTTCAAGTATTACCTGGAAAGACATATCGAAGTTGATGGCGATCATCACAGCAACCTGGCTTTGCAGATGACTTCAAATCTTTGCGGGGACGATGAAACGATCTGGAAAGAGGCTGAGCAGGCTACCATTCAGTCTTTGCAAAAAAGAATTGATCTTTGGGATGCAGTGTATGACCAGATCGAAAGCAGAAAATCAGTTTTACAATAATCTGAAATTTCATTGGCGCAAAAACCTAAGAAAATCCATACCGAAAAGACCAGTCTTCATGAGCGAAACCTGCATCGTGAGCGGTATGATTTCAAACAGTTGATCCAAGATTTGCCGGAACTTTCGAGATTTGTTTCCGTTAATCCTTATGGAGACGAATCGATTGATTTTGCCAATCCGGATGCTGTAAGAATGCTCAACAAAGCGCTTCTCAAACATTTTTACGGAGTTTCCTATTGGGATATCCCGGCAAATTATCTCTGTCCGCCCATCCCGGGACGGGCAGATTATATTCATTATCTCGCTGATTTACTAAGCATTGGAAACGATGAAAAATTTCCGGTAGGGAGATCTGTCAGGGTTTTGGATATCGGGACTGGCGCCAATTGCGTTTACCCAATCATTGGCCATCGGGAATATGGATGGAGTTTTGTTGCTTCTGATATTGACCCGGTTTCCATTAATTCTGCACAAAAAATAGTTGATCACAATCCTTCGCTGCAGGGTGCCATTGAATGCAGGCTGCAACCTTCTCCCAAACATATTTTCCAGGGCATTATCAGAAAAGACGAGCGGTATGATTTGACGATGTGCAATCCGCCATTTCACGCATCAGCGGCAGAAGCTCAAGCCGGAACCCTAAGAAAAATCAATAATCTTGGTTTAAAGAAAAATGGTAGCCCAACGCTTAATTTCGGAGGACAAAACGCCGAGTTATGGTGTGAAGGCGGTGAAGAAGACTTCGTAAAACGAATGATTTCTGAAAGTGTCCTATTTCACGATCACTGTCTTTGGTTCACTTCCCTGATTTCCAAAAAGGCAACTTTACCCGGCGTTTATACGGCACTAAAAAATGCGAAAGTTCTTGATGTGAAAACGATTGAAATGTCGCAGGGCCAGAAAGTAAGCAGATTTGTCGCCTGGACATTTCTGGATAAGCAGCGGCATACAGAATGGAAAAAATAACGTTTTGACCGTTAACAGTATTCAATAAACTATTTCCGGAAACATTAAATTTTCCGGATTCTCAGCTTATGTACATATTCCAAAATCATTTGGTATAAAAATTTACAACCGATTCCATGAAACGACTCACTTTTTTAAACTTAGCCACTACGGCTACTTTTTCAATTTTATTTTCAATTACAGTTTCTGCTCAAATCATGGATAAAAACTCAATTGCTGCGGCAGGAGCCCAGGTCGAAAAACTGGGTGATGGCTATAAATTTACAGAAGGTCCGGTTGCTGATACCAAAGGGAATGTATTTTTCACAGATCAGCCTAATAATAAAATCATTCGCTGGGATGCTGAAACAGGAGAATTCAGCACCTTTTCGGATAAAGCAGGACGTGCTAACGGGATGTATTTTGACAAAAAAGGAAATCTTGTCGCCTGCTCTGACGAAGATAATCAGGTTTGGTCTTTTGATAAAAAAGGAAATCCGACAGTTTTGGTCAAAGACTATGACGGGAAACTTCTGAACGGGCCTAACGATCTATGGATAGATCCAAAGGGTGGTATCTATTTGACTGATCCGCTTTATGAGAGAGATTACTGGAAACGCGACCCGAAAATGCAGCAGGACGGCCAGCATGTTTATTACCTATCGCCAGACGGGAAAAAATTGGTTCGTGTCGATGAAAAACTCAAAAAACCGAACGGAATTATAGGAACTGCTGACGGCAAAAAACTTTATGTTGCAGACATCGGTGCGGACAAAACCTATGTTTATGATATTGACAAAGATGGGTCTTTGAGCAACAAGGCACTTTTTGTATCAAAAGGTTCAGACGGTATGATCCTGGACGAAGACGGAAATCTTTACCTTACCGGCGACGGCGTCACGGTTTTTGATAAATTGGGTGAAAAAATCGCGCATTTCCCAGTCAGTAAAGGCTGGACTGCAAATCTTTGTTTTGCAGGCAAAAATCGTGATTTGCTATTTATTACTTCTGAAACCGCCGTTTATGGAATAAAAATGAGTGTGAAAGGTGTTAAGTAATAAACACATCCAGTTACATTTTGATTTAGCATTCTTATGATTTCACAAAGACAAGAAAACGGATTGACATCAACTGATATCAATCCGTTTTTTCTAGAATATACAACACCTTTCCAGGTTCCGCCTTTCGATAAAATCAAAACGGAACATTTTCTGCCGGCTGTCGAAGAGGGAATGAAACAGCAGGAAAAAGCAATTGAAGCGATTTGTTCGGAAAAGGACGCCCCTACTTTTGAAAATACGATCGAAGCATTGGAATCAAGCGGCGACTTGCTGACGAGCGTTTGTTCGGTCTTTTTCAACCTTGCATCTGCGAATACCTCTCCGGAAATTGAGAAACTTTCACAGATTATCGCGCCAAAATTATCAGGACACGGAGATGATATTTATTTGAATGCAGATCTGTTTGAAAAAATAAAAACAATCAACGAACAGCATGAAAGCCTGAATTTATCACATGAGCAAAAGCGTTTGCTGGAAAAAACCTACAAGGCTTTTGTCAGAAGCGGCGCGAATCTGGATGCAGGGCAGCAGGTAAAAATGCGTGAGATCAATAAGGAACTTTCGGTCTTGACCGTTCAGTTTGGACAAAATCTTCTGGCCGAAACGAATCTTTTTGAGCTGATCATTGAAGATGAAAAAGATTTGGCAGGTTTGCCATCTTCGATTATCGCTTCTGCATCAAACGCAGCGAACGATTCGGGATATGATGGGAAATGGAAATTCACATTGCAGAATCCAAGTGTGATGCCGTTCCTGCAATATGCCGAAAACCGTACACTTCGTGAGAAGATGTTCAAAGGCTATACCAATCGCTGCAACAACGGTGACGAACGCGATAATAAGGAAATTGTTTCCCGCATAGCAACGTTGCGTTCTGAACGGGCACAGCTTCTTGGATATAAAACACACGCCGATTTCGTGCTTGAAGAAAGTATGGCAAAAACGCCAGATCAGGCTTACGACTTATTAAATCGTCTTTGGAAAGCAGCGTTGCCAGTTGCCAAACTGGAAGCAGAAGAAATGCAGAAGGTGATGGACAAAGAAGGAGAAGGCGGCCAGTTAGAAGGTTGGGATTGGTCCTACTATGCAGATAAAGTGCGCAAGGAAAAATACAACTACGACGCAGAAGAGCTTCGTCCTTATTTCAAACTGGAAAATGTCAGAGACGGGATTTTCCAGGTCGCGCAGAAACTTTATGGCCTGACTTTCAAGGAGATTAAAGATATTCCAAAGTATCATCCGGACGTAATCGCGTATGAAGTGAATGAAGCGGATGGAACGCATACTGGAATTTTCTATATGGATTTTCATTCCCGAACTTCTAAAAGAGGCGGTGCCTGGATGACTTCCTATCGCAAACAGTCTGTGAAAAATGATCAGCAGATCTCTCCTATCGTGGCGAATGTCTGCAATTTTGCCAAGCCTGCCGGTGGTCAGCCTGCGTTGCTTACAGCTGATGAAGTGGAAACATTTTTTCATGAATTCGGTCATGCGTTACATGGACTTCTTTCAAAAGTTCATTACGAAACGTTGTCCGGGACTTCTGTTCCACGTGATTTTGTAGAACTTCCTTCACAGGTTATGGAGCATTGGGCATTCGAACCGGAAGTTTTGAATTTTTATGCAAAACATTACGAAACTGGCGAAGTAATACCAACGGAACTGGTTGAAAAAATGAAAAATGCTTCGAAATTTAATCAGGGATTTGGGACGGTAGAATATCTGGCGGCGTCCTTTCTGGATCTGAGCTATCATACGATCTCACCGGCACAAAAAGTTGATACCACCATTTTTGAAAATGAAAAGATGGAGGCTTTGGGACTGATCAGTCAAATTCCGCCGAGGTATAAAAGCACTTATTTTCAGCATATTTTTTCGGGTGGATATTCAGCTGGTTATTATAGCTATATCTGGTCGGAAGTGCTGGATAGTGACGCTTTCGCCGCGTTTAAAGAAGCCGGGAATATTTTTGATCCTTCTATCTCCAAATCTTTCAGAACGAATATTCTGGCAAAAGGAGGAACGGAAGAACCGATGACATTGTATAAAGCTTTCCGCGGAAGAGAACCCGAAGTGAAATATTTGCTCGAAAACAGAGGTCTGGATAAAGCGGTTTAAGTTCTTCCGGTTACAAAATATCGCAAAGTAGTTGTTGGTAAAAGCCGGCAACTACTTTTTTATATCAAATGGTACACCAGAAAAAGTTATTTTATTTCAGAAATTTATGTTCCAGAATATCAGGAGATTTTATCCAACGAGAATCCATTCCCGCTAAAAGTAATTTTAGATATTTCCTTGCCACATCCGACAGACTTTCACGTACGTTAGTATTATACTATATTCATCGTTAAGACGTTACAAAAGTCAACCATTACATTAACTATGCGTGCAATCTTTACTCTTCTTCTTTTAGTATCTTCTCTCATAGTTAATGCACAGGAACGTATAACCATCAGCGGATTTGTCCGTGAAAAAGGAAGCCAGGAACAACTGCCCGGCGTTAATGTCTACATTCCGGATACTCCTTATGGCGCTGTTACCAATACGTACGGCTTTTATTCTCTCACATTACCAGCCATGGATTCTGCTTTGGTCGTTTATTCTTTCGTGGGTTACGAAACGGCGCAGCGAAAAATCACTTTAAGTAAAAATACAGAGCTCGATATTTTATTAACAACCATCAATCAGCTTGATGAAGTTACCGTTACTTCGCGGCGGCAGGAAGAGTATGTCAGCCGGTCAGCCCAGATGAGCCAGGTTGAAATTCCAATTTCGCAGATCAAAAAAATACCGGCATTTTTTGGAGAAAAGGACGTCCTGAAAGTTTTGCAGCTTATGCCTGGTGTACAAAAAGGAACAGAAGGACAAACCGGTTTGTATGTCCGGGGTGGCGGGCCGGATCAAAACCTGATCATCCTCGATGATGCCGTGGTATACAATGCCAATCACCTTTTCGGTTTTTTCTCGATTTTTAACAGTGACGCGCTAAAAAGTGTGGAGTTAACAAAAGGAGGATTTCCGGCCAGATACGGCGGACGACTTTCTTCTGTACTTGAAATGAATATGAAAGAAGGGAATAAAGAGGCTTTGCACGGCGAAGGCGGCATCGGAATTATCTCATCCCGGCTTACTCTGGAAGGACCAATTTCAAAAGGAAAATCCTCGTTTCTTGTTTCAGCAAGACGAACTTATATTGATATTCTGGCGGCTCCACTTATTGCGAGAGATCAACGCGATGCTGTCGAACAGGTAAAACCGGGATATTATTTTTATGATATAAATGCTAAAATAAACTATGACCTTGGATCAAAAGACAAGGTATATCTGAGCGGCTATTTTGGTCATGACAATTTTTATGCAAATGAAACCAGTCCAACACATGAATCCAGAGCCGGACTTGACTGGGGAAATAAGACAGCGACCTTGCGTTGGAACCACTTGCTCAATCAAAAGCTTTTCGTCAACACTTCTTTCGTTTACAGCAATTTCGACTTTGGCGTGACCAATTACAATAAGGATATCAATAGCGACGCAACTGTTCGGGACGAATTCAGTTTGAAGTATAGTTCTCAAATCCGCGACTGGGGTGTGAAGACCGATCTTGATTTTTATCCTTCTCCAAAACATGCAGTAAAGTTTGGGGCACAAGCCACTTTCCATCGATTCGTTCCTTCCGCCTTGGCGCTTCAGGGTTCCCTGATCGATGAATCTATCGAGCGGTCTGTCACACCGATTAATACCATGGAAGGCGGAATTTATATTGAAGATACCTGGCAACCTTTTGATGCCTTGAAAATGAACGCAGGATTCAGGTTAAGTACTTTTCAAACTGAATCGAAAACCTATTTCCGGCCCGAACCACGTTTCTCGGCTGCTTTACGACTGGCTCAGGATTTTTCTTTTAAAGCGTCTTATGCTCAAATGAATCAGTACGTTCATTTATTATCCAATACCGGACTTGGCCTTCCAACCGATCTGTGGGTTCCGACGACAGACAAAGTTGCTCCTCAGCAATCGAAACAGGTAGCGATCGGATTGGCAAAAGATCTTGAAAAACCCGCATTGACACTAACCCTGGAAGGTTACTACAAGAAAATGGGGAATATTTTGAATTATAAAGAAGGTGCTTCATTTTTAAGTATAAGTGGCGAAAATGCCAATGAGCTAAGCTGGGAGGATAATGTCACAGCTGGAAAAGGCTGGTCCTACGGAGCCGAATTTTTAGTGCACAAAAAAACAGGACGCTTTTCAGGATGGGTCGGATATACACTTTCCTGGACCAAATGGCAATTTCCTGAACTGAATTTCGGGCGAACGTTTTATCCTCGCTACGACCGACGCCATGATTTGTCTGTGGTTGGAATTTATGAATTGAACAAACGAATTACGGTTTCTGCAACCTGGGTTTACGGAACAGGAAATGCACTGACGTTACCAAGAGCAAGTTTCACAGGCGTTACGGATAATTTTTTCACCCGTTTCTCTTCCAGTGGAAGCCGATCTGCCACGACGTGGAGTGGCAATCAGGTAACGGAATATGGAGATAAAAATAGTTTCCGGGCAGAGCCCTTCCATAGGCTGGATCTGGCAATTCAATTGCATAAAAAGAAAAAGAGGTATGAACGAACGTGGGAAATCGGATTATACAACGCCTATAACCGGAGAAACCCGTTTTTCTATGATATCTCCGAGGAAAAACTGGCGAACGGCAATACCAAGACAACATTAAAACGTTATTCTCTCTTCCCTGTTTTACCCTCGGTCAGCTATAATTTCAAGTTTTAGTTATGAAAAACATCATTATTTTTCTTCTTACGCTCGCCGGGCTTTCGTCCTGTGATACGCTTGTGACGGAAATTTCGCCGGATAATCTCCCGGGCGCTTCCTCAAAACTTGTTGTACAATCCTTTATTTCCCCACAAGCTGCACGTATCAATGTGGTTGTCACCGAATCAATTCCTCTTTTTGGAGAATCCAGTTCCGGAAATTCTGTTGTCAAAAATGCAATTGTTAAAATTTCCGGTGGAGGAAAAGAAGCGATTATACCATTCGATTCCGCCAGCCAGCTTTACAGTATCGAAAAGGCAAAATTTACGATAGTAGCTTCCGAAACATACAAGTTGTCTGTTTCGGACGGACAGCGTTCTGTTACGGCAAGCTGCACGGTACCAACAAATCAGGTTACAATTAGCTCGTATGTAATAGACACGGCCTATATTAATCGCAGAAACGGACTAGACACTGCTTTAACAGTTCGCATGAAATGGCAGGATATCCCGGGAGAGAGCAATTTTTACCGGGTTAGAGCCAATATGGATGTCGAATTTTCCGTACTCGAAGGTGATACGCCTGATACTTTTGTTGAAAAACGTGTGCGAACCCGATTCAGTTTTCGCTGGGACGACGATAACGGGCTGAGTGATTTTCAAAACGACATAAATCTCGATGGGACATCGTTTACTTCTCCTTTGGGTAGGGGATTTTTACCTTCCTCGCTCATGTATATTGCAAGTGATGGTACCAGATATTATGCGAAACAAAAACCAAAATTAATTGCTTTGGTCATTGAGGTCAACAACACGGAAAAATCCTATTACGATTATCATAAGACGTTGGAACAAAACGATGATGACAATCCATTCGCAGAACCTGTTTTGGTATACAATAACGTTGAAGGAGGTCTGGGATGTTTCGCGGCTTATAATAACCGGCAGATTATCTACCGTCCGTAAATTGATTATGAATTTGACAAAGTTTATTCGTTAATTTATATCCAACTCAAAATAGACAAGTCTGTTTGTTTAACCCAAATTTTGCTGTGCTATGAAACATCACCCGGTTGTACCCAAAGAACGTATTTTAGAAGCAGCTCTTCGTTTATTTCACGAACAAGGTTACCATACAACCGGTATCAATCAGATTATCAGCGATGCAGGGGTTGCGAAGGCAAGTTTATATCTTCACTATAAATCCAAGGAAGAACTGGGTATCGAGTATCTCAATGCACGTCAGGATGTTTGGTTCTCTCAACTAAAACTATTCACAGATGAGTCTAAAAAGCCGAAAAAAAGAATTCTGGCAGCATTTGATTTTCTGTCTTTCATTAATGAAAAAGAAGATTTCCGTGGTTGCAGTTTTCTGAATATGCTTTCTGAAATACCATCTGACTCCACCCGATTACTGGCTTCTATTCAACAGCATAAACAACAGTTAAGAGATTTTTTCAAGGAAATTCTTGCAGAAGAAAAGGCAGATCATACAGATGTTATTTATCTGTTGTTCGAAAGCGCAATGACCGAAAGCCAGCTTTTTAAAAACCAGTGGCCCGTTGAAAAAGCAAAACAGGCCGTCGCGGATTTATTTAAGCTGAAATATATCAAATAACTTTCCAATAGGCCTGTACTGCAAAACTTTCGGATTGAGGTCTTAGCACCTCACACTGCATGGCTTGCCCAATTCCCATCTTCGCGTTATTTATTTTAATATCCTTATTCAAAAAACTGCACTTCAATGATTTAAAAAATCAGTGTATCAAATTTACCATTTCCCGATTTCCACATTTCAGGAAAAACATGCGGGATTTTTAGACGGCACAGTTTTTTAATTTCTGGTAACAAGAAAGAAAATTTCAAACTTACAGTACGAAATTTTAAACAGGAAAGCCATGGAATTGCAAGCAACTGGTATAAGGAACACAGTGGGAACGAACCCGGGAGGCGGAGAAATTAGTGAACCGTACACGCTTATTGAAACACTTGATGATTTACAAGCTAAAGGCTTCACCTGTCATTTCAATTTGACAGCATCTGGCTTGGAAGCACATGATGCGAATGGTATTTCCTTATCACTTGGGCCAGACGATTTCAATATTGTGGAGGTCTTTCGATTTGAAGGAATCAGCAATCCATCAGATACTTCCGTTTTGTATGCGATTGAGTCGACTAATGGTCTTAAAGGTACATTGGTCAGCAGCTGTGGTGTATATGCGGATGCGCTGTCTGCCGAGATGATAAAAAAACTGGATACGCGGTCATCTGCCTCGTCATATCCGGAAAAACAATATAATTAATACCTTAGAAAACTACACTTCATCATATAGACACGGATGTTACCCATCGAAAGACAGGTAACGTCCTTTTTTTATTAATCAGTTTTAATAGTTTTTGTGGGCTTAAGCATATTTTTTGTGGGACAAACGCTTTAAAGCATAACGGTTGATTTAGAAAAACCGAAACCCCGCGAATTAAACAATACGTTATGAAAAAAATCCTTACTTCTACGCTCAACTTAGTAAGACATTCTGTTGGTTTGTCAGCTTTATCTGCCATCTTCCTTTTAGGTTGCAGTCAAAATTCAGAAGATGAAAATCCGAAACTCACAGGCAAATTCGTCAACGAAACATTTCTTAAACAAGTATCCGATTCAATCCCTGGCCTGATTCCCGTTTATTGCTACCAGCTTGATTTTGATGGTACAGACAGTGTCGATATTCTTTATGGATTCGAACAGGCCAAACTTGCATACCAGAAATCGGGAAATAAATATAAGCTGATTAAAGCGCTGCAAGACAAGGATATGACGTTTACTTTAAACGATGACAATACGATAACGTTGGTAGACAGCACGTGGAACGGAACTGACAAAAATTCAAAATTTAAGGAATCCACTACAAACTTTGTAACTTCTCTCAATCAGCAAATGATCGCTGGCGAATATGAACTTTACAAAGACGGAAAACAGACATCGCAAAAAGTAATTTTCAACGCGGATGGAAACGTTAGCGGTCTTGAAAAATTTACAAATTATACGCTTTGTTACAGTGGGGATTGCGTAGGTGAGATTTACCCGATCTCAACCAGTATAACGTTTAGCAATGCAAAAACCGAGACTGTCATGTATGCTTTCAAGATCGACAAGAATAGAAAAACACTAGGAATTTATCATATTGAAGCTCCGGTAAAGGATATTAAGGGAGAAAGGGCAGTTAAAGACATTGCTTTTGATCTGAGAAAGTAAAAACAAATACCAGATACTGTTCACGGAAAAATCCATGAAAGAAATATTTGAATGGGAGCGGATGCTTCTGAATGAACTGCCGGGAATATTTCTCGTCGAGGTAATATTCCGGTCGACTGTCATGTTTGTCGTTCTGCTGCTTGTCTTGCGAATTGCGGGAAAGAGAGGTGTAAAACAGTTATCCATTTTTGAAACAGTGATCATTATTTCGTTGGGCTCAGCGGCCGGCGATCCGATGTTTTATGAAGATGTTGGCCTGTTTCCGGCAATCACCGTTTTTATTACTATTATACTACTATATCGTCTGGTAACCTGGCTGACGGGAAAATATAAGAAATTTGAGACTTTTCTTGAGGGAGAAACAGTTTGTCTGATCAATGAAGGAACATTTTCGATAACACAGTTCAAAAAGGAAAGTCTGGCTCAGGACGAGTTTTTCTCTGAGCTCAGACTGAAAAGTGTTGAACATCTGGGGCAAATTCGAAATGCATATCTGGAATCGTCCGGCGAAGTCAGTATATTTTATTATGAAGACGACGAGGTAAAACCTGGCTTGCCGATCTTACCCGAGCGTTTTAAGCTCAAAAGCAAAACGATTAAAGAAGCAGGTTTGCATTCCTGTTCATTTTGTGGAAATACGATTGAACAAAAACCAGGTGTTGCGGTATGTTATAATTGTGGAAAGGAAGAATGGGTACCGTCAATCAAAACTATCCGAAAAACATAAACGTCATTTAAACAAAAAGCCACTTCGACAAGTGGCTTTTTGTTTAAATTCTAAACCCAGTTTATTTCTATATCGCTGAATCAACCAGGCTGACAATACTTCCCAAAGACTTGCTCGAAGCTGTTGCAGCTAATTTTCCTGCAACACCTTTTTTGTTCAGAGCGCCAAGGGATTTTGTCGCCTCTCCGATTAATCCTCCTAATTTACTTTGGGAATCAGAACCAAGAACGGACGAACCTGATTTGATCAGACCGAGATTGCTTGTCAGGCTTGACGCATTTCCCAATAATCCGGATTCACCTTTACCTAATAAACTGCTAATCCTGTTAGCTCCAACCAGCATTTTTACTGCACTGACAGCTTTACCCAAAACGCCCGATTGAAGTTTTCCTCCCGAAGCAAGCGGGATCAACGATTTTAAATCACCGGCTTTACTTAATAATTTATCCTTCAAACTTCCGCTTGAACCTTGTGCTTCACTTTCCAATGCTTCCGCTCCCTGTGTTAAAGCCTCAGCCGTAGCGGTTGTATCGCCCTTTTCTGATAACGATACCGCCTTATCCAGCAAACCTTCCACGGACATATCCTGAGCATAAGATAAGTGAGCCATTACTACCAGGCATAAAGTAGCGGCTAAGGTTAAGATGAAATTCTTCATAACTTGTGTTTTTAATGTGATGCTGTATTGACGTGAAAACATGTAAAAAGCCACTTTCAGAGAAAATTTTGATCAGAAACCATAAACCGCTTGTCCACAGAGACAGACTAACGTATTTCATATTTTCGATCATAACCATAGTACTCGGACTTTTTTCGAGAAAAATGGCAGATCAACTTCCGAATTTAGTCAATTTATATCTCGGCGATGCACTATGGGCGCTGTTGATTTTTCTTATCATGGGATTCATTTTCAATAAGCTTGCCTCATTCCGTTTAACAATTTTCGCCCTCTTATTTTGCTATCTTACTGAAATCAGCCAGTTATACCATGCGTCCTGGATTGACGAAATACGTTCCACCACAATCGGCGGTCTGGTATTAGGTTTTGGTTTTTTATGGAGTGATATTCTCGCCTATTGTATCGGCGTTTCAGCGGGTTACTTAATAGAAAAAACGTTTTTAAGAGCAGCCGATTACGATCAGTAAACGGCTGCTTTTTACATACCTATTTCAATAATCTTTTTCTTAATTCTTCCAGGTGATCATCGTTAAAATCGTGGTGTGTAACAAAGCGAACCAGATTTTTCCCAAATGTCACAGCCAAAATTCCATCTTCGGCCAATTGTCGCACATAGTCCGGAGAGGAAATTTCTGATGAAATACGGATGATAACGATGTTCGTATCAACAGGATAAATTTCTTCCACTTCGGATTTTTTCAGAAAGATATCACCAATCACACGTGCACGTTTATGGTCTTCTTTTAGCCGTTCCACATGATTATCCAAAGCATAAATACCTGCTGCCGCCAAAAAACCAGCTTGCCGCCAGCCGCCACCCATCACTTTGCGGAAACGTTTAGCTTTTGTAACTAATTCTTTTGTACCCACTAACAAAGAACCTACCGGACAACCCAAACCTTTTGATAAACAGATACTTATACTATCAAAAACTTCACCGTACTGTTTTGCCGTTTCTCCCGTTTCTACCAACGCATTAAAAAGCCGGGCTCCGTCCAGGTGAAACGCAAGATTATTTTGATCACAAATTTTTCTGATTTCCTGAATCTCGCTAAAATCATAATAACTTCCACCGCCTTTATTCATCGTATTTTCCAGAGAAACCATCCGGCTGACGGTCGCGTGAATATCGCCTTCGGGACTTATGGCATCGGCAACCTGCGCGGCATTGATCCTTCCCCGATCCCCTTCCAGCAACTTTACAGAAGAAAAAGAATTCAACATAATCCCTCCGCCTTCGTACAGATATATATGTGAGTTCTTATCACAGATCACGTCGCTTCCCGGCTGCGTATGGACCCGAATTGCTAGTTGGTTGGTCATCGTTCCCGAAGGACAAAACAACGCTGCTTCCATACCAAATAAACCTGCTGCTTTTTCCTGCAACGCATTTACTGTCGGATCATCACCCATCACATCATCACCAACGGGTGCAGCCCACATGGCTTCCTGCATTTCTTTCGTCGGCCTGGTAACGGTATCACTTCGAAGATCTATTATCATTGAAAATAAATATTAAAAAAAGATTTAGTATTAAAATTGCCAAAACTTTCAGTGAATTGATAAGCCCCTTCCGGCAAGTTTTAAAGTTAGCATAGTCGGAATGAAAAGAGAGAATATTATGGGAAAGAAATAAGTTCTAAAAGCTTTTACAATAATTATTATTCATCATACAAGAGATACCTTTCGAAACGCTGCCAAGAAGTAGCTTTGTGGGAACATTAACTTTCATAAATCATACAACCTGAATTATCAACGTAAATTTTTAGCTAAACGAAATGAAAAAAATATTTATCCTGACCGTTTTATTACTTTGTTTTTTATCATCCTATGCGCAGCAAGGAACTATTAAAGAAAGCCTGAAAGTCAAAAGTAAACTGATGGGCAAAGAAATTAAATACAGTATTTACCTGCCAGCTGATTATGAAAAAACGAACCGAAGCTATCCGGTTTTGTATCTTCTTCACGGATATTCGGACGATGAGACTGGCTGGACGCAATTTGGACAAGCCCAGGAAATTGCCGACAAAACGATCAATAACGGAGATGCACCCGCAATGATCATCGTTATGCCGGATGCGGAAGTGACTTGGTATATGAATACTTTTGACAATAAGGGCAGATATGAAGATTTTTTCACGGATGAATTTATCCCATATATTGATGCGAATTATCGAACAAGGGCAAAAAAGGAATTTCGTGCCGTTGCAGGTCTTTCGATGGGTGGTTTTGGAACTTTGCTTTACGCTACAAAACATCCGGAATTATTTACGGCAGCTTCTGCTTTAAGCGCCGCTGTCAGAACTGATGAAGAAATGATGACAATGCCCGACGAGCGTTGGGAAAATCGGTATGCAACCATTTATGGCCCCAATCTTAAAGGCAAAGCAAGACTTACTGATTTTTATTACAAAAATTCAATTTTAAAACTTGTAGAAACCATCAGTCCTGAAAAACTAAAAACGGTTCGTTATTATATCGATTGCGGCGATGATGACGCCTTGGTCACCGGAAATATGGTATTGCATGCGGATTTGATTAAAAAAGGGATTCCGCACGAATTTCGTGTGAGAGACGGGGCACATACCTGGACGTACTGGCGTACGGCGCTGCCCGAAGTTTTGAAATTTACGGGACAGAGTTTCCGTCGATAACTTGCTTAAAACTAAAATTCCGGATACCATTCTTTAAAAAACAGTGTCCGGAATTTTTAAAATATTTTGTAATGAATTTGCTGGTTAACTTAATGTTTTAAAGAAATTAATAATATCGCTCGCTAACAATTCCGGTTGCTCAGCCGCAGCAAAATGACCGCCAACGGGCATTTCAGTCCATCGTTTTATATTAAATCCTTTTTCAACATAAGACCTGGGCGGTGTTGGTAATTCTTTCGGAAATTTGGCAAAGGCAACCGGCACGTTAACAAAATCACCTTTTTGAAAGACTAATGGCTTCGTACTGTTTTCGTTATACATGCGAATTGATGAATGAATAGTTTGCGTGACCCAGTATAAAGTAACATTTGCAAGCAATTCGTCTTTGCTGAAAGTGTTTTCAACATCTCCATTGTTATCGCTCCACCCGTTGAATTTTTCGATAATCCATGCACAAAGACCAACCGGAGAATCATTCAAACCATAAGCCGCCGTTAATGGTTTTGTACTGTGCATATAGGCGTAAGCTCCCTCTCTCGCAGACCAGGAAGCGGCAAATTTCTGATACTCCAAAACTTCGTCAGAAACCTCCTCTCCTTCCTCTAAAAAAGGTTTATATGAACCCGCAATATAGTTAAGATGCAGACCGCAAACGTGCTCAGGATATTTTAAAGAAAGCCAGCTGCTTATTCCGGAACCGATGTCTCCTCCCTGGGCTCCATATTTTTCATAGCCTAATGCCACCATCAACTTATGCCAAAGATCTGCAACGTAGGCACTGTTGCATCCTGTATTCACTATTTTTCCTGAAAACCCGAAACCCGGAATCGACGGAATAACGAGGTCAAAAGAAAACTCCGGATCGCTGGTCAGCAATGGAATTAATTTTAACATTTCCAGAAACGAGCCCGGCCAGCCATGTGTGATAATTAAAGGAATCGTTTTTTTTCCTTTACCTTTTATATGTAAAAAATGGATACTATGCCCGTCGATCGAGGCAGTAAAATTCGGATAAGAATTTATTTCCGCCTCTATTTTCTGCCAGTCAAATTCATTGATCCAGTATTTGGTAAGTTCCTTCATATAAGAAAGATTAGAACCAAATTCCCAGCCGGAATCTATGATCTCATCCGGCCATCTTGTGTTCCTTAATCTAACTTTAAGATCATCAAGGACTGACTGCGGAATATTGGCAAAAAATGGCTCGATCATATTCGTTTCGGTAATTCACTCTAATGTTCAATGAACTGATATGGCAAAAACTTCAGGTTATTAGTTTAGGTTATCCGAACGCCAGACGGAGAGATTTGGCACTACAATTAAGCCAAAGCTCCCCGTTTGAGGTATGCTGATTATTACAAAGTTTCTTTCAACCAGCTAAAAAATTCACGTTGCCAAACCATTGCATTTTGAGCGTTCAAAACCCAGTGATTTTCGTCCGGAAGATAAAGCAACTTGCTTTTTATACCTTTTAATTGCGCAGCCTGAAACGCCTGCAAACCCTGTTCAATCGGAACGCGGTAATCTTTTCCACCCTGAATAATGAAAATGGGTGTATTCCATTTATCCACAAAATTGCTTGGAGACTGACTGAAAGATCGTTGAGCAGCGGCATTCTTTTTATCCCAGTAAGGACCGCCTTTTTCCCAGTTTTCAAAAAAAACTTCATCCGTTGTTCCATACATACTTCTGAAATCGAAAATCCCGTCGTGTGAAATGAAGGTTTTAAATCTTCCCTGATGTTCGCCTTCAAGAGCAAATACAGAAAATCCGCCAAAGCTTGCTCCTACACAACCCAGTCTGCTTTTATCAACATAAGATTCTTTCGAAACCGCATCAATCGCACTCAGATAATCCTTGATTACTTGTCCGCCCCAATCTTTACTAACCTGCTCGTTCCACTGTGTCCCATGCCCCGGCATACCGCGACGGTTTGGCGCCACAATGATATATCCCTGAGAAGCCATCAACTGAAAATTCCAGCGATAAGAATAAAACTGCGTTAAAGCTGCCTGCGGGCCGCCCTGGCAATAAAGCAATGTGGGGTATTTTTTTGCAGGATCGAAATTCGGCGGGTATACCACCCAAACTAGCATTTTTTTGTTATCTGTTGTGGTTACAAATCTGCGCTCGGTTTTACACTTTGCCAACGTATTGTTCACGTCGTCATTCACATGTGTCAACGGCTTCATCGTCCCATCATTAATGTCAACTGTAAATAATTCCGCCGCGTTGTTCATATCATTTCTTGAAACGACCAGCGTATTTCCGACTTGTCCAACTACGCCGGTTATGTCAAAATCTCCTTTGGTTATCTGAATAATATTAACGGCTATTTTAGTCAGTCCCGGATAATTCACTTTAAATAACTGAACGGTCCCGTCGATAGGTGCCCAGAAGAAAATCGTGCGGTCATCTTCTCCCCACTTAAATCCATCCACATGAATATCGTCACGCTGCCCTGTCAGATTTATCTTAAAATTTCCATTTGAAACAACGATATCCTGCTTGTCTGACTCATAGCCATCCCTTTTCATCTGCAACCACGCAAGCTGGCCTTTGGTATTATACGCAGGCGCCACATCGTAACCTTTATTGTCTTCGGTCAGGTTTTTGGTCGTGCCTTTTTCTATATCGTATTCGAAAAGGTCGGTGTTGGTGCTGACCGCATAATCGGTTCCAAACTTCTTTTTTGTTACATATAAAACGCGTTTACCGTCAGGGTTCCAGATAAAATCCTCATCGCCGCCAAACGGTTTTTGAGGACAATCAAATGCTTCTCCGGGCATGATATCTTTCCCGGCACCTGCTTTTCCGTTAACTAACGGTGATACAAAAACATGATCAAACTTTCCGTCTTCCCAGGTATCCCAATGGCGGTAATTCAGCGAGGTAAAAACGTAAGCGTTTGATTTTTTAAGGTCCGGGTATTTATCAGAGCCAACGATATCCTTTATTTTGACAGCATCACTGGTCAGGATATATTTTCCATCAGTTGAAATCCTATCGTTCACCAACACATCGTCAGTACTTGTAATTTCGGTCGCCGAACCGCCAGTTACCGGGATGATGTATAGCTTTCTTACACTTTTATTTTCTTCAACATTTGGGGTGCTGACAGAATATATAACGTTTTTTTTGTCTTTTGATAATCCCATACCGGAAACGCGACCCAGTTTCCAAAGTTGCTCGGCGGATAGTAAATTCTGAGCCTGGGATCCAAATGAAATCAACACCAAACCAGCCGCATACCAAATTTTCTTCATGTTTTTATTGATGATTTTTATCGAAGGAGAAATTTTCATTGCTCTTTCTGGGGATAAATTAAAACGTGAAATTAGGTGTTCGGTCGGGGAAATCAAAAAAACGTAAAAATCGGGGTTATATGACAATTGGATAACATAAACACCCCGGATGTCACAAAACCCGGATATAACAAAACCCCGGATATAATAAAACCCGGATATAACAAAACCCGGATATAACAAAACCCGGATATAACAAAACCCCGGGCGTTGCCCGGGGCTAAGATAATAACCCTTTCAGGGTGAGTTTTTGGTTAGCCTCGCATTTCCTCCATTAATTTCTGGATTATGCCGACGGTTTTTTCGGTTTGTTCTTTGCTTGGTGTGGTATCCCAGTTGCCGACGATACCGTTGCTTCCAATATAAATTCCGTCTTTTCTGGAAATAAAATTGGCGCCTTGGGTGTACAATTTGTAGTTGATATCACTCTGCGGAATCAGGCAGGAAAGCTGTCCGGAAACCGGTGTCAATTCCTGGTCGTTGAAGACCGGCTTTGCTCCTAAACCCATACAATTCACCACTACTTTTTCAGGCAATGCGTCAATATCTTCCAGGGATTTGATTTCCTGGATTTTTATTTTTCCGCCAAACATTACAAAATCAGTTAGCTGGTGACGTAAATAAGATGGAATATTAAACATGAGATTTGTGCGTCTCGTCACATGATCCGCATTGAACGGATGTTCTTTTGAGGTCAATTTAACGCGTTCCGGTATCAATCCGTGAATTTCAAAATCTTCCCCGCCTGCTCCCGGCACGTAAACCGGCTCTGTCTTGAAAACGCCGTATTCTTCTGCCCAGCAAGCGATATCATTCATACCTAGCAGAAATTGAAAGCGTCGGAATGAGAAACGCGTTGCATCTTCCCAGATCGCTTTAAATTCTGGTTTCGCGACTTTCACATCACAAACCCGTGACGCCGGCGACCAGGTTCCTGTTGCCAGATTACTGGTAATATTGGGGGGAACATCTTTCGTATAAATCGTTACTTCACAACCACTTTCCTGTAATAACCGGGCCGTAGCAATGCCAACGGTTCCACAGCCCAGCATCGCAACTTTCTTCTCGTTAGTTGCCAGTACCAGTTTTCTTGCCATATTTCCAGTTCCCCACGATAACGACCAGCCACTTCCACCATGTCCATAGTTGTGCACAATCGTTTTGCTTCCTAATTGCTCCGTTTCAATACGCGGTCCGGATGGGCGAAAAGGTCGCAAACCCACTGTCTCCTTCACAATGCGATCCATTGAAAGACGCAGTTTAGGAATCTCATGATATCCGCGACTAATATGGAAATGTTTGTCGGGATAAGTTAGTTGGGTTTTGGGTGCGCAGGAAGTGGCAACAGCGCCAAGTGCCAGACTGGCCGGAACAGCTTTTTGAAAAAAGTTTCTACGATTCATTTGAAAGGGAGTAATAGGACGTTTCAAACGAAAATTAGTCAACACTCCACTCTATTACAAATTTAATATCGCACAAAAAGGATATTTCAGAATTTTAATTAAATACAATTTTATTTAATACAAGAATAACATTGCATAATACCAGTAATGCAATATTTTTATAATACATTATTCATAATTGTTATTTTGTCAGAGAAGGTGGTGCGTCGCTCGGTGCAGTTCCCCATTTTTCATTTGGTTTTGTTCCCATTTCCAAAATCAGTTCTCCGCCGTCCGTTATTTCCTGATGTGATAAATAAGTTTTTGTAAAAACTTTACCATTCAATTTCGCAGACTGGATATACTGCGCCTGCTCAGAAACGCCGTTTGCTTTAATTTTAAAATTTTTACTTTTTGATAACTGGAAAGAAACTTCTTCGAAAATCGGAGTACCAAGAACATAATAGGGCGTTCCGGGCGTCACAGGATACAAGCCGGCCATACTGAAAGCAAGCCATGCTGACATTTGTCCGCCATCTTCATTACCGCTCAGCCCACCTGGCGTGATATCATATTCCTCACGAATAATCTTTCGCACCTGCCTTTGCGTTTTCCAGGGCTGCCCAACGTAATTGTATAAATAAGAAATCTGATGGTTTGGCTCATTCCCATGCCAGTAATAGCCTTGCTGAAAAAGTGTATCCAGCTTACTGATAAATGCCTTTTCCCCTCCAACAGCTTTTTTCAAACCTGCAATATCCTGTGGGACAAACCAGGTATACTGTGCAGGCGACCCTTCGGTGATAAAACTTGAACGTTTTTCGAAAGGATCGAACGATTTTATCCAGCTTCCGTTTTCATACCGCCCACGCGCATAACCGGTGTTCGGATCGATCACATTTTGATAATTCAGCGAACGTTTTCTCAGAGCAGCCGCGTCATCATTATGGCCTAATTCTTCCGCCAGAACAAAAAGACAAAAATCATCATAAGCGTATTCAAGCGTACGGGAAACCTGTTCGCGCTTATGAAAAGCCTGCCAGACGCTGTCTTCCAAAGGAATATAGTTATATTTCAAATAAGAACTCAGTGCTCTCCTCCCTTTTCCGGCTTCGTAACTTTTCGGATCGCTATTAACATCGAAAGCATTTTTGCGCAAATATTCATACCCCGATTTCACATCAAAGTTTCTCACATTTTTAACATATGCATCTGCCATAACGGACATAACGTGATCACCAACCATAGCAGCCGTGTAACTGTTCCAGCAGGGAAAAATCGGCATCCAGCCCCCTTGCTCCGCCTTTTTTACAAGTGATTGCATCATGTCTCCTGATTTTTTCGGTTCTAAAAGAACATTCAAAGGCATCGATGCGCGGAACGTATCCCACATACTGTAATCGCAATAATAATCAAAGCCATCTGCTTTTTGTAAAGGCGTTCCACCGGCAAAGGAAGGATACTGGCCATCAATATCAGAGTATAATCTGGGAGATAACTTTGTCCGGTATAGTGCGCTGTAAAATAAAGTCTTATCATTCTCACTGCCCGTTACTTTTACTTTACCCAAAGCTACGTTCCATTGTTTTTCGGTCGAGCGTCGTATAGCATCGAAACTTTTTCCAGCCTGCTCTTTTTTAAGATTCGCTCTTGCGCCTTCCAAACTTGTAAAAGACGTCCCGATTTGTACTATCACAGTCCTTTCTTTGGTACCAAAGCCTACATAAGCACCCAGCTTTTCACGTTTTCCTTTACCTGCTCTTGTCCTTCCCATCGGCACAATCGTATCCGATTCCCACACACCATATTGTGTAAACGGCGTGTCAAATTTTAAAACAAAATATCCGCTGAAACCTGCGGGCTGTCCTGATCCCTGGTAAATTCGATGTACCGGATTATAACCCACAATTTCTCCTCTTTCCGGAAACACTTCGACAAAGCCTTCACCTTCATCGCTATTTGGCTCAACGACAATAAAATTTTCTTTTCCTGCCTGATAAGTAAACCGTAGCATTGCTGAACGGGCCAAAGACGTCACTTCCGCGTTGATTTGATAATCATCTAATGTAACGCTGTAATAAGCGGGAGTTGCAACTTCCGTTTCGTGCCGGAAACTGGATGCACGCTTTTCAGGATTAACGATAAGTTCTCCCGAAAGCGGCATGACGGTCAGTGTTCCATAATCCTGGACACAAGAACCATTCAGCCAGTGTGTTCCCCGAAAACCCTGAAAATGAGTGTCCGCATAATAATACGGAGCGATACATTTTGTTTCGGTTGATTTTGTCTGCGGTGTCCACTGCGTCATTCCATACGGTGTACCTACCGCTGGCATTGTCTGGCCTTTTAATTCACTTCCTGCTTCACTATGCATTTTGGCACTTTCAGTCGCAGCGGGGGCAGTTCCAATTCTTGTTTCTACATACTGAACCGGTAGTTTCTGAGCGTTGGAAAAATGAAAAATCATTATAAATCCTGTCAGGAAACACCCCGATGATTTCAGAAAACGGGAATAAGAGTACATATTAAATTTCAAATGTTTGATATTAGCCGGGTTATTGTCAGTTAATTTAGAACGGGAAGCCGAAATTATTAACTTCTCCATTAATAACTAACTTTACGTTCAAAGCTACTTGTTAGACGAATAAATATATTGTTGCCCTTATGACTCTTCATACGATCGATACCGGTTATTTTAAACTTGACGGCGGCGCCATGTTTGGGGTGGTTCCAAAAACATTATGGAACCGGCATAACCCGGCTGATGACAAAAATCTTTGCAGCTGGGCCATGCGGTGTTTACTGATCGAAGATGGCGCTAAACTGATCCTCGTCGATACGGGGCTGGGCAATAAACAGGATGAAAAATTCTTTGGTTTTTATGATCTGCATGGCGACGCAACCCTGATCAAATCGATAAACAGCGCTGGCTTCAAGCCGGAAGATATTACCGACGTTTTATTAACTCATTTGCATTTTGATCATGTTGGCGGCGCAGTAAAATACAATACAGACAGATCTGTTCTTTTACCTACGTTCTCAAATGCCACCTACTGGTCAAACGAATCGCATTGGGAATGGGCGACAAACCCGAATCCTCGTGAAAAGGCTTCTTTTTTGAAGGAAAACATTCTTCCTATCAGAGAATCAGGTCAGCTCAAATTTATTGAGAAGGGGATTTCTCCGTTCGAAAATCTTGAATTTATTCACGTGGATGGGCATACGGAACAAATGATGCTCCCGGTTATTTCCTATAAAAACCAAAAGATCATTTACGCAGCCGACTTGATACCCTCTTCTTTTCACCTTCCGCTTCCCTGGGTTATGAGCTACGATGTACGACCCTTATTGACGATGCAGGAGAAAGAGAATGTATTGAAAATGGCCATCGAAGAAAAGTGTATTTTACTGTTTGAACACGATCCGACATACCAGGCAGCGACTGTCGAACAGACCGAGAAAGGGATCAGAATTCTGGAAAGAGGGGATTTGGTGAATTTTCTCTAGTACTCAAAACAAAAACTCTGAAAAAAAAACCTTAACTCTGTGTTTAAACAAAATGAAGAAAATTGCACTAGTCTTATCAGGTGGCGGCGCACGCGGGATTTCCCACATCGGTGCGATCAAGGCACTTGAAGAATACGGCGTCAAACCAGATATCATCAGCGGGACCAGTGCCGGCGCATTTGTAGGTGCACTTATCGCCTATGGATATACCTCCGATGAAATATTTGAAATGATCCTAAAAACAAGATTCAGTTCCTATTTAAGATTCGGATTCAGCTCGGGAGGCCTTCTGAAAATTGACAGAGTCGAAGAAATAATAAAAAAATACATTCCTGAAAATTCTTTTGAAGCATTAAAAACTCCTTTGATCGTAACCGCAACAGATCTGCATGCAGGCGAAGAAGTAACGTTTCGGAAAGGAGAATTAGGAAAGGTAGTTCTGGCTTCCTGCTGCCTGCCCGGCATTTTCAAACCGCTGCATTGGCAAGGCCGTGACTTAATTGACGGAGCAATTTTCAATAACCTGCCCGTCGCGCCGGTTGAAAATGAAGCGGATTACATAATTGGTATCCATTGCAATCCTCTGCTTTTTTCAAAACCGTCGTCACATATGCATCAGATCACGTACAAAAGTATCAAGATGGCAATGCGACATAAAGCCAAGGCAAGCCTCGACCGTTGTGATCTCCTTATCGAAGCTCCGGAATTAAGTACATTCAATACCTTCGATTTCCGGAAAGCGCAAAAATTATATGACATCGGATATAACCATACCCGGAAACTATTGGCTGAAAAAAAAGTAGCTTTCTAGGTAGTTGGCTTTTGGCCATCGGCTTTCAGTTGTTGAATTTTGTTAATGATGGCCTATAAATTTATCTTATAATTACCGATGTGCAGTTTCCTTACCCAACACTGGCGGCTGACTTCCTACAGCCGATAGTCGCTTAACTACCCAATTTCCCACATTTTTACCTTGCGTCCAGCCATTTTCTACGGCGTCCATAAAGTGAATTCCCCCATAAAATCTTGATAAACCAGATTCTTTTGCGGCATCATTAAAGGATTTGAATTTTCTGGCCTTTAATCCAAATCGCTCTTCAACTGTGTCAGTATACGCAAAATTGTCGCCAAAATAATGGGTCAGAATTACTGCGGCGGTGGATGAAACCACCGAATGTCCACTCAAATATTCCGGAAACGGTGGTGTCTGTAAAAATGGTTTCCAATTTGGATCAATGTATTTCCGGATGACCGTTTCAGGCCGAATCCGGTTGCTTCTGTATTTTTCGTCCCAGCAGGCCATAAATCCATCCATTAATCCAATCGCAACCGACGTCGTGACTAATAATGTCTTTGAAAAATCAGCCTTTGCCTGTCTGCAGGCAATATCTGTGATACCGATCCAATGTGCGCCGGGAGATATTTTTTTCATCCCAACCAACAAATGACCTTTGTTTTCCAATGCAAACGGATTACAATCCCAAAATGCCGCCGTGATCTTTGCTTCACCTTCTGGTTTTACCTGATAATTGGCAAGCATCATTTTATAAAATTCAGAATTTTTATCTTCTGAAAATGGCGCAGGAGCGGCCGGTTTGAATTGTGAAGAGGAATCGAGTGTAAAAGGACGCACCGTTTTGAAATAAGGCTCCACAGGAGGAAAATAACCCGGAGGTGTCGGATACCAGCTGCCTTTTGCTTCCTTCGGAGCATAACGTGGAAAATTACTTATCCGGTTATATTTATCCGCTTTTGCATACTTCAAAATCTGCTTGCTTATACCTAACCCGTAAGCGGCTGAACCGGCAATTACTTCATCACTGAAACCCAATGTTTTGCAGGAATCCAGCAACCGGTCCTGATATTTTTGCAGCATCATACCACCCGAAGGCTGCATTTTTTTTGCGGTTTCCACCATCGCCAAAACGGCGCTCAGTTGATACGAATATTGAGTCAAGCCCTCTGGTTTTGTGATTTCCGGAAATTCATTCAAGATTCCGTGCATCGTTTTATATGCAGAATCATTTTGAGCAACTACTTCATATCCGGCAAGACAAGCGTAGGAATAAAATCTTGCGCCCAGCGGCGGATTGGTAACATCATGAACCATTACATCCGTCATTTGACTCGTAACCTCACCAATAATCGAACCATCCACCTCAGGATTTTTTTCGTCTTTTTTGTTACAACTTACTAAAAAAGCTATGATTAATATTGGCAGGTAAAATTGAATTTTCATTTCTTATTAACTTTATAAGCTTTGAGCTCTTGCTGATTGATTCCGAACAACAGTGTATTTCCTATCGGCAAAACACTGCGAACGTCGCCTTTCAATGCAAAACCCGACTTGTTTTGTGTTACATAATTAAAATTTCCTTTCCCATCCCCTTTCAGTAAAACACCATAATTTGCATCATACTTTCCAAACCGGAGCCGGGCCCTGTTGCTGTTTCCACAGAATAATAAATCCTTCTTTCCATCCTGATTAAAATCGTATGCCGTGATGGTGTAAACGGGCGACGACTGAACTTCAAGCGGCAATTGTTTTTCTTTTAATTTACCCGCTGCGTTACTTTCAAAATAGGCCGTTTTCAAGAAATTTGACTTCAAATGCGAAGCGCCTTCCAATTCCTCTTTTGTAAAAATATCGGTTAAAGTCGCCTCTGCATAACTTTTATAATCCTGAAAACGGGTTCTCATAATGCTCATCTGGTCCAGCATTTCATCACGTGTCACATAAGGATAACTCTTTCCCTGAATGTAAAAAGACAAGATCGGGTCGATAGAACCATTGTCGTCAAAATCCTTATAAACCATCTCCACAGGCTCTGCATCGCTGGCTTTACATTGTGTATTCAGCCCGATATTTCCGGCTACAATATCCGGTTTTCCATCGCCGTTGATATCGTCCACCAGAATTTTATTCCACCAGCCACTGTATGACTTGTCAAAATAATCAGTGGTTTTGTTTGTCAATTTCCCTCCGTTATTTACCAGAACAGTGATCGGCATCCATTCTCCTGCCAGAACCAGATCGGGCTTTTTATCGCCATTCATATCCACCCAGGCAGCGTCTGTAACCATACCGATTTTTTCAAGTTCCGGGCAAATTGAAGCCGTCTGATCGGTAAACTTTCCTTTTCCGTTATTAATCAGAATATAACTTTTCGGCGTTTCAGGATATCTTCCCGGAATAACTCGTCCGCCAACGAACAAATCTGGTTTTCCATCCCCGTTGATATCCGCAACCCGAACACAGCTTTTACTGAAAAGCATTTTTGGCAGAGCGTCCGGCGCTTTCGTGAAATTTCCTTTTCCATCATTGATATATAACCTGTCTTGCAATAAGGGATCTTCGGGAAGAAAATTGGCGTATCCTCCGCTTGCTACATACAAATCCATAAAACCGTCGCCGTTGGCATCAAAAAATGCAGCATCTGTATCTTCACTTTGTTTATCCGCTTCAAAAACTGCGACAGGTTTAGGAACAAAAGAGCCATTTTTCTGCTGTAAAAATAATTTTCCCGCTTCTCCATAACCGCCTCCAATGTAAACGTCATCCAGCCTATCACCATTTACATCGCCTTTCGTCAAGTTAGGATTTGAAAACGAAACCGCATTTACCATTAACGGCTGGCGCTTAAAGTCATTGATTTTATTTGCCGGGTTTTTATATGCAATGGGTGAAGAAACCAGATTAACCAACTGCACTTGCGGTGAAGGAATCACAAGGTTTCCAGTCGCATTTTTTTCGGACAAAGTCAGTAACTGATCTGCTTTTGGCGTATTTATTTTCTCCTGTTTTCCACCTGGCCAGACAATTTTCAGAGAATCAATCGATGCCGAATTACCTAAGCCAAAATGAAGAATCGGGGAAACACTCGACTGATACCCACGCGTTGGCATTTGTTCCAGATATTGTTTTTCTCCTTTTTGATAAATAGTGATCTTCGCTCCCGTTCCAATTGTATTTTTGCCTTCTCCCTGTAATTTCAGTTTCAGGTAATGATTTTTCAGCTGTTTGCTTCCTTCGTTCTGATAAATAAATGCCGGCAGATTGATATTGTTGACAATCAGATCAAGATCGCCGTCATTATCCAAATCTGCATATGCAGCACCTCCGCTGTTGGAAACCTGTCCCAAACCCCAGTTTGTCGCTACATTTTTAAATGTCAGGTCCTTATTATTTCTGAATAAATAATTGGTCATATTGGAAGACGGCATTTGATAGACCAGTTCCAGAATATCTTCCCGGCGCACCTGACCCTCTTTCCGCTTCAAATGATCTCCCATATATTTCACAAAATCCATATTTGTAAAATCACGCAAATTCCCGTTTGTGATAAAAAGATCTTTCCATCCGTCGTTATCATAATCAGCAAACAACGGCGCCCAGCTCCAATCTGTATTGGAAATACCTGACAACTGCCCTATTTCAGAAAACATAGGTGTCACGGATTTGCCTGCTGAACCGCCTGTCACTCCTTCATTCAGTTGCAGCATATTACGCATATACTGATGATGAAAACCCATTTTTACATTGAAATCAAAGAGCTCGTAATTGTCTAATCCAACCAGAAGTTTTTGTCTTCTGTTATCTTCCGGCAACATATCCAGTGTGAAAATATCCGGCAGACCATCGTTATTAAAATCAGCGATTTCATTGCCCATGGACGAGTGTGAAGTGTGTCCGATACCAGCTTCTGTTACATCGGTAAATGTTCCGTTTTTATTATTGATATATAAAAAATCAGGTACAGAATAATCGTTTGAAATATACAGATCCGGCCATCCATCCATATTAATATCCGACACGCCGATACCTAATCCGTAACTCAAAGCCGAACTATGAATTCCTGCTTTAGTGGTCACGTCCTCAAAAACAGGCTCCTTATTTCCCGTCATATTATTACGAAAAAGCCGTGCACCTGCCGAAGAATCTTCCTTTTTAAGAAATTCTGCGGTTGATGATTCATCTAAAATTGGTAAGGCTTTGGGATTATGATTTAACAAAAACATGTCGAGATCACCGTCTCTGTCATAATCGAAAAAAGCCGCCTGTGTGCTAGTGGAAGAATTTGCCAGTCCGTATAGCTCCGCTTTTTCTTCAAATTGCGGAACACCTGAACCGTTTGGTCCTCTATTAATAAAAAGCTGATTTTTTAATTTATCTGGAGAAACACTTCCCGAGTAGCAAACATAAATATCAAGTAATCCGTCGCCATTGACATCTGCCATCGTAACTCCGGTTTTCCACGGACCTTCCCGGCCAGCTGCGCCGGAAACTGCCGTAATATCTTCAAACTGCATATTTCCTTTGTTCAGGTATAGCTTGTTTGAAACCATGTTTCCTGTAAAATAGATATCATCAAGGCCATCACCGTTCAAATCACCGACCGCTACACCGCCGCCGTTGTAAAAATATTCATACATCAACACATTGGTATTTAAACCTTCTGTCAGTGTATTATTAAAATCAATTTTGGTCTTTTCCGCTGAAAGCAGGGTAAAAAGCTGCGGTCCGGTTTCAGCTGTTTTTTTCTCATCAGAATTTTCTGATTTGCTGCAACCTAGAAATGTAATAATAACGAAAAGGAAAGAGGCCGGGTAAAAGCCATTTTTTAGTTTCATGAGCGAAACAGAAAATAGTTGGAATGTGTAAAAAAAAGAAACTATGCCTGCATAAAAGGCAGGCATAGTTTAAGGTTACTCTTTTATAAGAATCAAGATTAGTAATTCTTAGTATCCAGGATTTTGAACAAGCGAGCTATTTCTGTTCATTTCATCTTGATTGAAAGGACGGAAATACATTTTATCCAGCCACTGGCGATTTTCATGTTCTTTGTTTTCAACCGGCGTGTAGGTATAAGAATAAACTGATTCATCATACTTATAAGGTTCACGCATCGACTGACCAGCTTTGAATTTACCCGAAACTGTAATGAAAGTTAAAGGTCTTCCAAGCGTAGCTTTTGCGATCATCCAACGTCTTGCATCGTAATAACGCTGCTCTTCGTAAGCCATTTCAATTCTTTTTTCATGACGATATGCTTCTTTCAAAGCAGCACCCGTAGCTGTTAATGCAGGCATACCGGCACGGAAACGGATTTTATTCAGCCATTGAAGTGCGGTTGCATCTTCGCCTAATTCGATAAGAGCTTCGATGTAGTTAAACACAACTTCTGTGTGACGGAAGAAAGGCCAAGGAATATTCTGGCGATCTGTGTTATCTACCAAATCAGGATTTGGATCAATAAATTTACGCATGTAATATCCGGTACGGCTACCGTTCCAGTCTTCGATCGTACTGCTTCTTGTATCCAAACCTTTTCTGTTGATCAACGCACCTTTGTCATCCAAAAGGTCATAAGAACCAGTTTGGATCTGGTTAGCCGGATCAACATTTCCAGAGATTTTGTTACGTGGTTTCCAGTCAGATCCATCGTACATGATACTTGCATAAAAACGAGGATCACGGTTTTTGTAAGGAGCGGCTGCATGTGTAGGATTAGTCCATCTGAATGGTGTTCCGTCCATCATTTCGTAATCATCAACCAATAAACCGATTGGTGTATTACCTGCCCAGTTGTGGTATCCGTTAGGTCCGTTGTTCAAACCTGTCTGACGGGCTCCTTCACTTTTACCAGGAACAAAATAACGCGCAAGAATCAAATCACTTGCCGCCGTAGCATCCAAAGTTTTGTCACCGCTTCCACCACCCATAGAAAGGGAGATATAGTTGATTCTACCCTGTTCAGCGGTAACGGGTGCGGTAAGATTCAATTTATAACCACCGCCTGCATCGATAACTGCTTTCGCAGCAACTCTTGCAGCTTCCCAGCGCGCCTTACGGTCGCCACTTACATAACCTAAAAGCTCAGGTTTAGCAAAAGCAGCTAATACACTGGAATTTGCTTTTGCAGTCGGAACATCGTATAAATCACTTGCTGCATAAAGCAAAACACGTGATTTCAATGCCTGTGCAGCCAATTTAGATGCACGGCCGGCTTCCATCGTTTTCCCGGTCAACAAAATAGCAGAACTATCGCAATCCTTCACAATGAAATTCACACATTCCTGGTATGTATTACGGGGTACTTTGTAATCTTCACCCAAGCCGTAAACTTTTGTTACCAGAGGAACCGCTCCGTAGATACGCACAAGCTGCTGGTAAAAATAAGCTCTCATGAAATAAATCTCACCTTTCAAACGGTCTTTCAAAGTCTGATCCTGGAAAGAAGTTGGCAAAGAAAGATTTGACAAAGCAAGGTTACAGGCACGGATACGTGTGTACATCGGGCTCCATTTGTAAGTATCATCTTCCCATCCTGTTGCGGATGGACTTAGGCTACCTTCGTTAATGGTGTTGATGTTTCTACCTGTATGCGTAAAAGTAGCTTCATCGGTAAGAGAAGCAAGCATTTGTTCTGAAAATCCGCCTTGTTGAAAACCGTTGTAAATTTCGTTTACAAAAGCAGTAGATAAAGCAGGATCTTTCCACACAAGGTCTGCCTGGATTTCAGTTAGCGGCTCCTGGTCCAAAAAGTCTGTTTTACAGGAAACGATACCGCCACCGGCCAGTAATGCCAGAAGTACTATATTTTTATAATTGAATTTCATGCTTTATAATCTTTAAAATGACACGCGTACACCCATGTTAATAATTTTCGACTGTGGATAGTATTGTCCGCTGTTGTTAGTGGACTCCGGATCCCAGACTTTGATTTTATCCCAAGTGAACAGGTTCAAACCATTTGCATAGATACGGAACGATCCGATACCCAATTTCTTACCGATTTCTGATGGCAGGTTATAACCAAGTTCGATGTTTTTCAAACGCAGGTAATTGTTGCTTTTCAGGAAGTAAGTATTTGCAGCCGCCCCACCGTTGTTAAAGTCTGTATTTGTGTAATAAGTATTATTACGGTTAGCCAAACGAGGATAGTCACTGTTAGGATTATCAATTGTCCAACGACGATCGTAAGCATATTTCAAATAGTTTCCAATGTCACCCGATTCTGTCAAACCAACATACTGCAAACCACCTGTTGCTCCCTGGAACAAAACAGAAAGATCAAAGGCTTTGTAACCAAGGTTAATTGTTGCTCCACCAGTAAACGTAGGACGTTGTGTTTTGTCCTGACGAACTCTGTCGAACGAAGTAATCTTACCGTCACCGTCAACGTCTTTGAACTTCATATCACCCGGGCGAAGATTAGCTGTTAAAGCTGAGTAGTCAATACTGTTTGCATCGATAGCCGCCTGATCTTTAAAAACTCCGTCAAACTCGTATGCAAGGAACGCCTGATATTGTTTTCCAGTTGTTCTCTGGTAATCTCTCACGCCTGGTGTTTCGTCCCAGAAAGTGATCTGGTTTTTCGCATATCCGCCATTTACACTGAACGAGTAAGTAAGATCGTTATGGCTTCCGTCATAACTCACTTTAAATTCATACCCGCTGTTTTTCATTTTACCCAAGTTCACAGGAGGAAGTTTACCGTCCATACCCGCACTTGCAGGTGTTGAACCTGTTTGCTGAATAAGGATTTTAGAACGAACGTTGTAGAAATAATCAAATTCGAAACTGATCTTGTCGTTCAACAATGTACCTTCAATACCGAAGTTACTGTTGTTTGCAACTTCCCATGTAAAGTTGTTATTCTGAACACGCGCTTCGTAAAGTGACTTCGCAACCTGGTTGTTCAGGATATAAGAACTGAAAGACATCGTTGGAAGGTATTGGTATTCAGCCAATCTTGAACTGTTTGGCAAATAAGCTTCCGCTCCCATTTGTCCCCATGATCCACGCAATTTAACGTTGTTGACAAACTTGATATTGTTTTTCCAGAAATCTTCTTCTGATACGCGCCATCCCGCAGAAACCCCTGGGAAGAAACCGAAACGGCCATTTTTAGGAAAAATGTACGATCCATCCACACGCCACAAAAACTCAGCAAGATATTTTTCTTTGTAGTTATAACCTGCACGACCGAAGTAGCTCAAACGTGCACGCTGGTAAAGATCCGTGTTGTTATACGTTACACCGTTAACAGTCTCAGTTCCTGAGTTACCGATATTCTGCTCTAAGTCACCACCCGCATAAAGCTGATCAGCAACTGGCGAGATGAAGTAACGACGGTAAGCGAAGAAACCATCTGCATCCACTTTTTCACGCTGAACACCCGCCATTACGTTGAATGCGTGCGCTCCAAAAGATTTGTCGTAGTTAACTTGTCCTGTAAGCAAAACAGATAATTCCTGAGAAGATGTTTCTGTTAATCTTGGATCACTGAATGTAGAACGAACAGAACCTGTCAAGACTGGCGAACCATCTGCCTCGTAAGATTTTTTATCCCAATAGTAAAGCGTCCAAGGTTTTGCGAAAGATTTCTGGCGACGCATCAATTTATCAATCGCAGCAGAACCTGTTACTTTCAATCCTTTTACGCCAGGAATCAAAATTTCAACCGATCCGTTTGTCTGAACAAAATCCTTTTTATCGTTATTATAACCCGTCTGGTTGGTTGTAATGATAGCCGGGTTTTGACCATTTTCAATATCAGGGCCTGGCAAACCATTTGGCCATAAAGCAATTTCAGTCGGCTTTCCACGCATCAGCATACGGAAAATATCACCCGCACCACCACCGTTCGGGAAGAATCTGAATTCCTCTCTCGCAGCGATACCTAATTTCGCAGTAACATATTTATTAATCTGTGCATCAAGGTTGATACGCAGGTTATATTGTTTGTAACCCGTTGCTGAATTTTTATAGATACCGTCCTGGTTGATATAACCCAAAGAAGCAAGGTATTTTACATTTTCACTACCACCAATTAATTGAAGGTTGTGACGTTGCTGCGGAGACCATGCCTTGATAACTTCTTTGTACCAATCTGTATTTGGGTGAAGAAGCGGGTCGGATCCGTTTCCAAATTTCTGAATATCGTCTGGTGTAAAAATTGCATTTACAACTTCTTTGTTGTCTGTTCTTGTATAAGATCCAGTAGTGTTAAAACCCTGGAAAGCTCCTTGCCACTGACCAACAGGAAGATCGTCGTAAATTTTCAGCTCGTTACGAATCGTAGCATATTCTGCCGCAGTAGACATTTTTGGCGTACGTGTAGGGCGAGCCAAACCGAAGTTGTAATCGTAAGAAATCTGAGGCTTGCCTGATTTACCACGTTTTGTTGTGATAAGGATAACCCCGTTACCTGCGCGTGATCCGTAAATCGCAGCTGCGGCATCTTTCAAAACAGAAACACTTTCGATATCCGCCGGGTTGATACGATCCAAACCACCACTACGGTTAGGAACACCATCCACAACGATCAAGGCATCACTGTTACCCAATGAGTTGGTACCACGGATACGGATCGCCGATCCGTCATATCCTGGCTCACCGCTCGATTGAACCGCAGAAACACCCGGAAGACGACCACCCAGTGAGTTGGAAAGGTTGGCAGAAGGTGCTTTTTCAAGTTCTGTACCTTTAACCGCAACAACCGAACCGGTCACCGTTGCTTTTTTTGCTGTACCATAACCTACAACAATTACTTCATTCAGCGACTTAATATCAGTGCCGAGCGTAACGTCTAAAACAGATTTGTTGTTAAGGGGAAGTTCTTGTGTTAAATAACCGATAAAAGAAAATACAAGCGTGCCATTTGCATCAGGTACACTAACGGTGTAATTTCCATCAATATCAGTAACAGTTCCGGCAGTCGTTCCTTTAACGACCACACTAACACCCGGCAGACCCTGGCCCGTGTCATCTTTAACTTTACCCTTCACGTTGGACTGAGCAAATGCTCCAAGCGCCACGCCAAAGGCAAGAAAGAGAGAAAGAACATATCGTCCGGAAAGACGATACTTACATTGAGTATTAATTCTCATAGATTAATTGGTAAGTAATAAAATAGATTGCGTAAAAACGTGCATATTTTCTCCTTAGGCGGAGATCAGAAGACTAAAAACGTCTACAAAAACCTGGTGTCTGGATTACACAATTTTGCAGCCGTAAAAAAAGTAATGTTATTGCATTTGTTAAGGTTTAAATGTGAGAAAAAAAGTAAATATAAAATTGTACTTTGAGGGGAATGTGAACAACAAATCAGTATCCTACATTAATATATTAAATAAGTACCGGAAAATCTTTTCTACTCATCTTGATGTACAAAAAGATATCAAATAGTTTACAAATAAAAACGTTCTTGCTTTTTACATATGCATTCTTAAAAAATAACAATAAATAAGGATGAATTTTTGCTTGAATTTGATGATTTACCCAATAATTGATCAAATAAATCTTACATCTTTGTCAGCAAGCATAGATACACAAGTAGTTACTTTTTAGTATAAAATGTAATTCGGTATACCTGACAATAACTTTGAAAATTCTAATGTTAAATATATTTATTCATGGATTCGATAACCCATAATTTGTATTTCTTACCTATATTCGTAAACTGAAATTCTTTTGTCGGTTTATAATCCAATCACATCTTAAGAGTTCATTTACCCTGATATAAGTTTACAATTTCCATAATGAGATTTACACAATTCAGCATATTGATCCTGTCCTCTGTCTTCTATTTGTCATGTCAGAAGGCGTCATCCCCGGAAGAGTATAATGCGAAAGCAGCCGATCCTAAACTTTTCCACGAAACAACCACACAGTTAACGGACGTAATTATCCATGACATTTTTAAGCCTCCTGTAGCAAGCAGAATTTACAGTTATTCATTCCTGGCTGCCTACGAGGCATTAGTACCGGGCTATAAGGATTATCAATCACTTGCCGGGCAAATCAACAAATTCTCTGCTCCGCCAAAACCAAAGCCAGGTGTCGAATATTGTTTTCCGCTTGCCAGTATAAAAGCATTTACGGTTGTAGGAAGAACACTTACTTTTTCGGGCAACTTATGGGATGATTATGAAAAAGAATTATATACAAAGTATGAAAAAATGGGCATACCCGAAGACGTTTATGAACGTTCGGTTGCCTTTGGAGATACCGTTGCGAAACATGTTCTAGCTCATGCTTCAAAGGACCATTATAAGGAAATCCGCGGGTTCCGATATACCGTGACGAACGAGCCGGGGACATGGGTCCCTACCCCTCCTGCCTATGCAGATGCCTGTGAACCGATGTGGAACACGGTCAGAACTTTTTCTCTTGACTCGGTAAAACAGTTCAGATGCCCGCCTCCTGCAAAATATGATTTAAACAAGAATAGCCCGTTCATGAAACTGGCTATGGAAGTGTATGATACGGGTAAAAATCTTACGGAAGATCAGAAAGCAACGGCCTACTTTTGGGATGATAATGCATTCGTTACCAATGTTGTCGGCCATGCTATGTTTGCAAATAAAAAGATGACTCCGGCCGGCCACTGGCTTGCGATTATCAAAAATGTAACGTCTGATAAAAAACTGAATTTGATGGAGGTCAACGAGGCCTATACGCTGGGAGCATTATCACTGTTTGATGCCTTTGTATCCTGCTGGGATGAAAAATATCGCAGTGTCAGAATTCGTCCCGAAACGGTAATTAATAATAACTGGGATCCAAACTGGCGTCCATTCCTCGAAACGCCTGCTTTTCCTGAGTATGTAAGTGGGCATAGCACCATTTCCGCCGCCTGTGGAACCGTGTTAACAAAGCTGATTGGTGAGAATATCGCGTTTACAGACACTACTGAAAAAAAATATGGACATGGGGTCAAATCGTTCAAATCTTTCAAGGAAGCTTACTGGGATGCCTCAATAAGTCGTGTTTATGGCGGGATTCATTACCGGGATGGTGTAGAAGAAGGAACGCATCTGGGAGAGAAAATTGGGGCTAATATTTTGAAAAAAGTGGTTACGAGAAAGGATAAAAAAACTGTCACTGCCACATCAAAGTAGCGAATACAGAACGCGAAGTCGCTCGCTAACTCTGGAAATATCAGGTATAGAAAAAACCCACGGTTTCGACCTGGGTTTTTTCTATTTTACTGAAAGAAAATCTACATCTTCACATGATCCGCATTAAAATGTAATCCAATATTCTCTCGTCTTGCCATTGCCATTTTAATGATCAGGTAAGAAACAGAAATCATATTCCTAAGCTCACAAATTGCAACAGATACCTTCGACTGGCGGTATAATTCCTCATGCTCATCATGCAGCAATTCCAAACGGTCATAAGCACGCTTCATACGGCGGTCTGTACGTACAATACCCACATAATTTGACATAATACTATTCAATTCTCGGGTCATTTCGGTCACCAAAACATTCTCTTCAGGATGCGTCGTACCTGAATCATCCCACTCAGGAATATTGTCAGGAATGACAGCCTTATCGAAACTTTCCAGCGTACTTTCGTAGGCCCGGTGGCCAAAAACCACAGCTTCCAACAGCGAATTTGAAGCCAGACGATTTGCTCCGTGCAAACCAGTGCAAGCACATTCGCCTACTGCATACAGGAAATTAATATTCGTTTTTCCCCACTCACTCACCCGAATTCCGCCACACATATAATGCTGCGCCGGAACGACCGGTATCATTTGTGTTCTGACATCGATACCGGCATCAAGACAATACTGAGTAATGTTCGGAAAATGTTCGAGGAATTTTTCATAGTCACAGTGACGTACGTCCAGATAGACATGATCGACACCGTTTTTCTTCATTTCCGAGTCAATTGCACGTGCAACAATATCACGCGGGGCAAGAGAAAGCCGGTCATCGTATAACTCCATGAAAGTACTTCCGTCAGCACGTTTCAAAATCCCGCCAAAACCGCGCACGGCTTCTGAAATAAGAAATGAAGGTTTTATTCCGGGAAGATAAAAGCTGGTAGGATGAAACTGGATGAACTCCATGTTATCACAAATTCCTTTGGCGCGGTATGCCATCGCAATTCCGTCACCGGTAGCGATTGTCGGATTGGTCGTACTTTGATAAATATTTCCTATCCCACCAGTTGCCAGCATCGTCGTTTTTGCCAAAAACTTCTCGACCTTACCGGAACGACGATTTAGAACATAAGCACCAAAGCACTTGATATCTTCACGATAACGATATACAGTTTCGCCCAGATGATGTTGCGTGATCAGTTCAACCGCATAGTAATGCGTGAAAACCTCAATATTTTTATGACGTTTTACTTCTTCTAAAAGCGCACGTTCAATTTCCGCTCCGGTTATATCCTTAAAGTGCAAAATCCGGTTGTCCGAATGACCGCCTTCTTTGGCAAGATCATAATTACCTTCCGGCTCTTTATCAAAACGGGTTCCGTAATCAATTAACTCCTGGATACGTTCCGGCGCTTCTTTTACAACAATTTCAACAATATTTGGTTTATTAACCCCGTCGCCAGCATCCATCGTGTCATGGATATGCTTTTCAAATGAATCCGATTCTGCCCAGACTACGGCAATTCCGCCCTGAGCATATTTGGTATTCGTTTCATCGGCTTGCACCTTGGTAATTACTGCAATAGAAACATGTTCCTGAGTATTTTCAAAGTGTCGTGCCAATTTTGCAGCATAACTAAGTCCGGCAATACCGGAACCAATGATCAGGAAATCGAACTGGGGCATAGGCTAAATATAAACGTGTATCATTCAATAAATGACAAGTTATGAGATTTTAAAAAGCGGCTGCTCCGCGTTCAAAAATCTCATATGTCAGTGCTATAAGTCAAAAATCAGATTCCCTTACTCAATTCAAGCATTCTGGCCACGGATTCGTAAGCTTTCAAACGGATATCTTCCGGAACAAAAATTTCTGGCTGTTCGTAATAAAGCGCGTTATAAACTTTCTCCAAAGTGTTCATTTTCATATATGGACACTCTGAACATGCGCAGGTATTGTTATCAGATCCAGGAGCAGGTATCAGTTTTTTGTGCGGAACAGCCTGCTTCATTTTATGTAAAATTCCTGCTTCGGTTGCTACAATAAATTTATCATGGTCAGATTCCTGAACAAATTTTAAAAGCCCGGTTGTTGAACTCACGAAATCTGATTGCAGCAAAATATCTTCCTTACATTCAGGGTGCGCGATCAATAAAGCATCCGGATTTTCTTCGCGAAGCTGTTTCAGTTTTTCACGGGAAATATCAATGTGAACGATGCAGGCCCCGTCCCACAAAACCATATCCCGGCCTGTCTTTTGAGAAACGTATCTTCCCAGATTTGCATCAGGTGCAAAAATAATTTTCTGGTCTTTGGGCAAACTGTTTACGATTTGCAAAGCATTCGACGAAGTACAAACGATATCTGTCAAAGCTTTTATTTCGGCTGAACAGTTGATATAACTGATCACGATATGGTCCGGATACTGCGCTTTGAACGCAGCAAATTTATCAGCAGGAGCGGAATCGGCCAGTGAACATCCGGCATTAAGGTCCGGAATGACCACTTTTTTGTTCGGACTTAAAATCTTGGCTGTTTCACCCATGAAATGCACGCCGCAGAAAATAATCATATCTGCTTCGGTGGCGGCTGCCTGCTGTGATAGCCCTAAACTGTCTCCTATATAATCGGCTAAATCCTGAATTTCTGCATCTACATAATAGTGTGCTAAAATGACTGCATTCTTTTCCTTTTTCAATCGGTTTATTTCAGCAATCAAATCAATATCTTCTGCGATCGTTTCAGTCACATAACCGTAACGCGCTACTTGCTCTTCAATGGTTGTCATTATGGTGAATAATTGGCTATTTGTTGATTGTTAAAAATCAAGCCGAATTACGAGAATATACTTTTCAAAACCAAAGAATCCCCTTTGCGGGACGATCATCCTGAAATATTATATGTAAATGGCCTTTATATCTTCGACTGTGAAACATCTTTTTAGCTGATCTGGTTTATTTATAAACAAAAAACTTCCTCCCGAAGCCAGGAAGAAGTTGAGAACAAACTTTAAGAAAGAACTATTTAGAGACAGTTTCCAATAACGTCGAAAGTTCATCGGGAACGGTGATCATCGCATCATGTCCGGTGTTTAAAGAATAGTGCTTCCAGTTTTTATTTGTCTTCACACGGTCTGAAAATGTTTTCAAAACAGGCATTTGAGGATTTGTACAGGCAATGTAAATTAATGGCAGGTGATTCCCATATGGGTTTTTCAAAATTAATTTCTGGGTAAATGTTTTATAAGGTTGAGGTGTCAAACGGGCACTGACCCATTTGATATCCTCCGGATTTGTTACTCCGAAAGCTTCAACCGGAAATGGCGGTATACTCAAACCACCGTCCTTCTTGGAAGCATTTTCAGAAGACTCCTGTGCCTCCTCAGGATGGACGGAAAGCGCACTTTCTCCATTTTCAACGATCATCGCATCCAGATAAATGAGTTTTTTCAGTCGTCCCGGTATCCGGTCTGCAACGCCGGCAATGACAGTACCCGCATAACTGTGACCCACAAGAATGACATTTTGAAGGTCTTCAATTTCGATAAGGTTGACAATATCTTCGATATGGGTATCGAGATTGATTTCCTTGTTCAGCGTATTTTTATGTTCACCCAATCCGCTAAGTGTCGGTGTGTAAACATTCGCTCCGTCTGCCCGTAACTTTGCCGCTACTTTTTGCCAGCACCAGCCTCCATGCCACGCGCCATGAACAAGAACATAAACAGGTGGCTTCTCTGCGGACTGAGCATAAGCAGTGCCAATATTCAATAAAAAGGAGAAAAGAACTATTTGAAGAAAAACTGACTTAATTACTTTTGATTTCATCATGATTTATTTTTTTCACAAAGTTCAGTCACGATGAACAAGGCATCAATAACTCACCCGAAAGTGAGTTTCAAAAACCAACGAATTATGGCTAGCGAAATAAAAGAAAATTCGACGAACGCATACAATTTAAAGATATTGGCTTCATCCTGTGAAGTGAATGAAATCCTGACTACGATCAGTCCAAGATGGAAGATGCAGATCTTGTATAGTATTTCAAAGGGAGTATATCAATTCAGTAAATTAAAGGAAGCCTTTCCTTCCCTCTCTGATCAGGTTTTGGGTAAGAGACTTGGCGAATTAGCAGATGAAAATCTGGTCAGTAAAACGATATTAACTGATAAAATACCAACGCAAATTGTATATCAGGTCACAGAAAAAGGAAAAGAGCTACTCGCAATAATTCTGGACCTTCACTTATGGGGACAAAAATACTCGGCGATTGAAAATACAACTGCCTGCTCACTTTCAAATTCGTAATCGCCACAAAACGAAGAAACCGCCTTGTGAAGATACACAAGACGGTTTGAGTATATTTTCCGGTATGGTATTTAAAATTTTAACCAACCAAAGTAATTGCTAAAAGCTAACGGTCAAAAACCATCAAAGTATCCACCGGAAGAAAGCGTACAATGTACCTGACAAGAACATCGTTACGGGCAAAGTCAACACCCACGCTATAACAATATTACGGATCGTACCAGCCTGTAAGTTTTTAACCCCTTTACTCGCCACCATCGAACCGGCAATACCGGAAGAAAGCACGTGGGTTGTACTTACCGGAAGCCCCAGATAAGAAGAAACGCCAATGGTACTTGCGGCAACTAATTCAGCAGATGCCCCTTGTGCATAAGTCAAATGTTGTTTACCGATTTTCTCACCGATCGTTACCACAATTCTTTTCCAGCCTACCATTGTTCCCAAACCAAGAGAAAGTGAAATCATCAAAATAACCCAGTCAGGTGCGTAATCTGTAAATCTTCTGATCCCCTTTTCTCCACCTGCCTGACCTTTTAAAAACGCAGTATCAGCAGAATTAAGGTTTGCGTCTCCATTTTCAAGAATCGTTTTTGTATTACGGCTGATCAGAAGCAAGGATTTTCTTGCGTTCATACGCACTTCTTTCGGCAACTTATTATCAACCAAAGGTTTATTCAACTGAATAGTCAGCAAGGCGATTTCTTCTTTAATGGTATGCCAATGCTCACGATCTGATGCAGATAATCCAAGTGTATCAATGCGTCCGATTGTCTCGTCTATTCTCACAAGTTCCGTTTTCATTTCAACCGGATTAATACTGTTATCCAAAGCAAAATGCGCAGGAACAATTCCGATCAAAATTAACATCACAAGGCCCACTCCCTTTTGCCCGTCATTCGAACCGTGGAAGAAGCTTACCAACGTACAAGTCGTCACCAGAATAACGCGGATCCAGATTGGCGGCGGCGTATTTTTTTGCGGCTCGCTAAACACAACATCGCGAAGCGGTTTTGAAAGTGCACGACGCAGGATAAACATGATAATAATCGCAAGTGCAAAACCGAAGATCGGGGACGTAAGCAGGGAAGTAAAAAGTTCCTGTGCCTTTGACCAGTTCACACCAGCGCCATGAGTATTTTCCGGCATAAACGTAAATGCCAGGCCGACTCCAAGAATAGATCCGATCAATGTATGTGAACTAGAACTCGGAAGCCCAAACCACCAGGTTCCAAGATTCCAGATAATAGCACTAAAAAGCAGCGAAAAGACCATCGCTACACTATGATAAACGTTCTGGTCGATAAGTAATTCAACTGGCAGCAGGTTTACAATTCCCATTGCAACTGCGATTCCACCAAAAAATACACCTAGGAAATTACAGAAACCAGACCACATTACGGCGATATTCGGTTTCAGGGAATTCGTATAAATTACGGTAGCAACGGCATTGGCCGTATCGTGAAAACCGTTTACAAATTCAAATGCACAAGCCGCTAAAAGACTAAAAGCGAGAAGGAGAAAAATGTCGGTTTCAAGACCAAACATAAGTAGCGTATAAGTTTACTTTATAAAACTCACTTTAATGGTAGTTGCAGAATTAATAAGTTTCGGCAAGCCTTCCGGTTAGGTAAGAACAAGATTTCGAGGCAAAACTACTGATTCTTTATAGATGCAATGTTAAGAAATTGTTAAGTAAATTCATATTGACATTAATAAAGGGCTTCTTTTCAGCCAATGTTTAAACATGTAACAAACACTGGCTGAGGAAATCAGATTTTACCGGGAAAAAGTTTAATGATTAGTTACCTTCCTTGTTGGCAAGCTGGCCGCAGGCTGCATCAATATCTTTACCACGGCTTCTGCGGACATGGACAGAAACGCCTCTGTCTTCCAGGAAGGCAGCAAATTTATCCAGGCGATCTGCGCCGGTATTTGTAAAATCTGCTTCAGCAATCGGGTTGTACTCAATAATATTTACCCGTGCAGGAACACGTTTGGTAAACTCCCAAAGTTCTTTTGCATCCTGCAAAGTATCGTTGAAATTATTGAAAACAATATATTCGAAAGTAATGCGGTTACCCGTTTTCTTGTAAAAATAATTAAGTGCTTCTGCCAGGTTGTCCAGTGAATTGGATTCGTTGATTGGCATAATACGGTTACGCTTTTCATCATTTGCAGCGTGCAAAGAAAGTGCAAGACGGAAACGAACTTCATCGTCACCCAGTTTTTTGATCATCTTGGCAATACCGGCCGTCGAAACGGTGATACGCTTTGGCGACATATTCAGGCCTTCCGGAGAAGTGATATGTTCAATTGATTTAAGAACAGCCGCATAATTCAACAACGGCTCCCCCATTCCCATATACACAATGTTAGTAAGCGGAGCTTTAAAACTCGCTTCTGCCTGCCGCGCGATCGCCACGACCTGGTCATAAATTTCAGCCGCATCCAGATTTCTTTTGCGCTCCATGTAGCCCGTCGCACAAAATTTGCATGTCAGCGAGCAACCAACCTGGCTACTCACACAGGCAGTCATACGGTCAGCAGCCGGAATTAAAACGCCTTCCACCAAATGACCGTCAAATAATTTAAAAGCGGATTTTACGGTACCGTCATTGCTTTGCTGTTGTTTGGCAACAGTCATAGCATTGATCACGAAATGTTCATCGATCAACTGTCGGGTTGCAAGCGAAAGGTTTGTCATTTCGGCAAAAGACGAAGCCGATTTTTTCCAGATCCATTCGTAAATCTGCTTCGCACGGAAAGCTTTTTCTCCATGCTCAGCCATCCAGCCTTTCAACTGATCAACACTTAACTTCCTTATATCCTGCTTTTCTTGTACTTCAACCATTATTTCTATAACTATTTGTCACCTTTATTTTCAACGGCAACCTTATTTGGCGCAAAGGTACTGAATATCAATCACTAAAAGAATTATCCGACGACAGATTGATTCCTGTAAGCCGGTTTGTTAATTTTATAAAAAAATAAAATCAGAGAGGTTATTCGCATGAAAAAAGTAAACAACGTTTCCTGAAAAATCATTCGTTTTTACGTTTTAACTTTTCTTTTTTATTGACTGGCTCTTGTTCTTCATCCTCAGAATATTCGTCGTCTGCAGCCTTATCATTTTTATCCTTGTCAAGATATTCAGATTTCCAGTCCCTGATCAGTTCGCTGCCCTCCGGCATTAAGGTCAATGCCTTTGTAATAACATTAGGTGCGACAGGAATTACAAGTGGATAAAGCCAGGTATCGTTCGTACGGTGTTCCGGAATTTTTACACCGATCGTATTAACGAGCCAGAAAAATACGCTGATTCCGAAAACCCATGTGAAGATTCCCACCATAGCGCCGGCAAAACTATCGAAAGTCCCTAAAATCGAATAGCGCAGCGATCGCCGGATTCGGTAGCCAAATTGATTTAATAAAAATATTGTAGGAAAAAATACAGCCGAGAAACCTATGTAAGGAAGGATTTTTCTGGCGGTACCGTCACTGAAATAAGGCGTGAGAACTTCCATTCCCAAGCCAAGAAATTTAAAACCGAGGATCATGGCTACCACAAGTCCTGCTATGCCGATAATTTCGATAAGCAAACCCTTACGATAACCATGCAATGCCCCCCAAAGTAATGGAATCAGGATAAGAATATCCAATAACTTCATGCGAGCAAACTCTTTACTAATGTTGAAACAACACGACCGTCAGCTTGTCCGGCCAGTTCTTTCGTTGCTGCGCCCATCACTTTGCCCATATCAGACGGACCGGTTGCACCAACGCGGGTAATGATTTCCTTTAATTTAGCCGTAACTTCTTCTTCCGTTAGCTGTTTTGGCAAAAACTGCTCAATGATAGCAAGTTCCGCCTCCTCTTTTTCCAGCAGGTCAGGACGGTTTTGTGTTTTGTAAATATCAGCTGATTCTCTGCGTTGTTTTGCAGCTTTTGTTAACAGTTTAAGTTCGTCGTCGGCGGTCAGTTCGCCTGATGCGCCGCCTTTGGTTTCTTCCAGCAAAATCAATGATTTGATTGCACGCAAAGCGCGCAAAGTATCCTGATCTTTTGCTCTCATGGCATCTTTAATACCTGATTCAACCTGAGTTTTTAGTGACATTATTTATAATTAAAATGAATGAATGAGTATATTTAGAATGTGCAAATGCTAAATTTGCCATTAAAGTGACAAAGTTACATGAATGATGGAATGAATTAAAGAATTTTGAATGCGTGAATGATGGAATAAATAATAAATGTATTATTTCAAATCCTATCAGGCAATCACTCAAAATTCTACAATGCTATCATTCAGAATTCAATCACTCAAAATTCTACCATTTTAAAATTTCACCATGACTCGTCTCAGCGTCAACATTAACAAAATAGCTACACTTCGGAACTCTCGCGGGGGAGATAACCCAAACGTTCTTAAAGTGGCCCTGGATTGTGAGCGTTTTGGCGCACAAGGAATTACTGTGCACCCACGCCCTGATGAACGTCATATCCGCTACCAGGATGTCTATGATCTGAAGGAAGTTGTAACCACAGAATTCAATATTGAAGGAAACCCATCCGAACGAAAATTTATCGATCTGGTTCTTGCCACAAAACCTGACCAGGTTACGCTCGTTCCGGATGCTTTGGGCGCGATAACATCAAATGCAGGCTGGGATACGATCGCAAACCGGAATCTTTTGACCGAGCTGATCCAGGAATTTAAAAAAGAAAATATCCGGGTTTCCGTTTTTGTAGATCCTGATCCAAACATGGTTGAAGGTGCAAAAATCTGCGGCGCCGACCGGGTTGAATTATATACAGAACCGTACGCAGCTCATTATTTCGAAAATAGACAAAAAGCGGTCATTCCATTTGTTCAAGCTGCTGAAAGGGCGAAAGAAGTGGGGTTAGGATTAAATGCAGGGCACGATCTCAGTTTGGATAACCTTCGTTTCCTTAAACAATGTATCCCCTGGATGGACGAGGTGTCGATTGGTCACGCGCTGATTTCAGATGCGCTATATCTTGGACTTGAAAATACGATCCAGCTGTATCTCCGCGAACTGGAATTATGATTTAGTGTAATTGTAATAAATCAAAAAGTCTGGTTTCCAGGAACATTCCAATGGAAACCAGACTTTTTAATTTTCGAACCTAACAATTCAGAAAGAATTACTTACCGCCAAATGTCTCGGCAATTTTCATGGCTACTCCCATATCGCCATCGATTTTCAACTTGCCAGTCATTAAAGCCATCATCGCATTAAGATCTCCATCCATTAGTTTCAATGCATTTTTTGCTGAAATCTCCAGCGTGCAGTCTGCATCCAGGTCATCATTGGTAACCGTGTTTGGAACCACTTTACTATTAATAAACACGCTTCCTTCGTCAGTTTTGAATTTAACTGTTGCGTCAAGGCCGCTATCCGTACCCAGCATGCTGGTAACGCGTTCAGTCAGAATTTGTAGGCTCATAGTTTATCAGGCTCCCGTTTGATGTAAAAATTACTTTTTTGAAATTAAAATTGTAAAAGTATGTTCCCTTATAAGAATATTCAAATGCTTTTGGTGTTTTCATCGAAATCGACAAATTTTACACCCGGTTTTTGACAGCTGTCATTACGTACCTTTTATTATTGCTAATGAATCCTTCATCCCCACGCCCCACAGTGCTTACTGTGCTTTGCATGCTTACCTTTTTAAGTTCAATTTCCGGTTTATGGACACAATCTGAACGCCTTTGGAATCCGGGAGTCGTGGCCGACAAAACCCGTGAGCTTTTCCAAAGTGCCCGTGAAAAAATTGATGAACAGCCTAATCAGGATGATACCAAAACGGTTGACCGTTTATTAGAATCCGTAATTAATCGCACCACGCCGGATATGATCAAAAGGAGTGCTATCATTATGCTTATTTTTGAATCACTTACGTTATACGCTGCCTATTTAATGTGGAATTTGAGAAAGCTTGGTTTCTACCTGTATCTGGGTGGAATAGCGGTTGCTTTTTTTGGTTCCATGCTGGTCATTGGTGGCTGGCTAGGTATTGTAACCGGAATTGCAGGAATATTTTTCAGCTCAATCATGTGCATAATTTATGCCTTCAATTTGAAGTATTTAGAATAAAATAGTGTAAATACAACAAAAATTTCGGTGATTCGTTTGCGAATATCAATTATCAATTATAAATCCCCCTTGCATTCCACGCAGAAAAGATTTTATTTTGCGGGTCTAATTCAAAAATAGAAATGGCTTTAATTAACAAAATCAGAGAGAAATCCGGAGTTGCTGTCACAGTAATCGCAATCAGTTTGATCTTATTTATGGTGGGTGGTGACCTTTTAGGCCCTAACTCTATTTTAGGAGGAAACAGCAACCAAACAGTTGGTGAGATTGCTGGTAAAGAAATCAATATCAAAGACTTTCAGAGCAGGGTCGATGGATTTCGTCAGAACTACGAGGCGCAGTCGGGCCGCAGTTTGAATGAAAATGAACTAGCTTCATTACGCGACCAGGCATGGAATCAATTCATTGTTGACATTGCTTACAAAAAACAATTTGATAAACTTGGACTTGCAGTAACAGACGACGAATTAGTTGATATGGTTCAGGGAAACCACATCAGCCCTTCAATTCTTCAGGCGTTTTCTGATCCGACATCAGGTCGTTTTGACAAATCAGCGGTTGTTAACTATCTGAAAAATTTAAAGACATTACCAGTAGAGCAGCAAAAATCCTGGACTAATTTCGAAACCAGTCTTCGTGAAGAACGCATCCGCAGCAAATACGAAAACCTATTGAAGCTTTCAACTTACATTCCTAAGGCGCAAGCTGAAAAAGAATATATTGCTCAGAATACAAAAGCAACAACACGTTACTTATATGTTCCTTACTTCTCGATTGTAGATACTACTATCAAAGTAACGGATTCTCAACTTGAAAGCTATTTGAGCGCTCACCGCTCTGAATATAAAGGAACAGATACACGTTCAATTGAATATGTTAGTTTCCCGGTTCAGCCAGCGAAAGATGACAGTACAGCACTTTATAACGAAATTAAAGAATTGGCCCGCGGCCTTGCTACGGCACAGAGCGATTCTTCTTACGCAAAAATGAATTCAGATATCCCGTTGCCAATGAACATGTCATTAGCAAACATGTCTGACCAATTGAAAGAAGCTGTAAAATCATTCGTTCCTGGTGGTGTTTATGGACCATACCGTGAAGGAAATACTTATTTCATCTACAAATATGATGGAACTCGTACTGATACAGTTTCTTCTGCAAAAGCAAGCCACATACTGATAAGAGCCGAAAATCAGTCTGATTCTGCAAAAGCTTCTGCCCGTGTTCGTGCAGAAGGTATCCTTGCTCAAATCCGTGCAGGTGCCAATTTTGAAGCTCTAGCTGCAACATCCAGCGCAGATCCGGGTTCAGCTCAACGTGGTGGTGATCTTGGTTATTTCCAGAATAATGGTGCAATGGTTAAACCATTCGAAGAAGCAGTTTTCTCTGCAAGTGCTCCTGGTTTAATCCCAAGATTGATTGAAAGCCAGTTTGGTTTCCACATCATCAAAGTTACCGCAACTAAAAACAACACATTGTACCGTATTGCTGCCATTGGAAAAACAATTGCTCCAAGTCAGGCTACACGTGACGAAGCATACCGCAAAGCAGACGAATTTGCTAATTCTGTAAAAACAAAAGAACAGTTTGATGCAGCCGTTAAAAAGGACAAAGGTCTTGTTGTTGCAACAGCAAACCGTATTCCGGAAAGCGCAACAAATATCAATGCAATTCAGAATGGCCGCGAAATCGTTCGCTGGGCATTTAAAGAAGATTCGAAGATCAACAACGTTTCTCAGGTTTTTGAAACAGAAGAACAATACATCGTTGCAGTTCTTACAGGAAAATCTGATCAGGACAATGTGAAAGTTGACGATTTCCGTGACGAACTTACAACCAAGGTTCGTAACGAATTGAAAGCAGAACAAATCACTGCTAAACTTAAAGGTGCAACAGGTGACCTTGAAACAATCGCCAAAAAATATGGTGCCGGTGCTTTGATCGAATCTGCAAACGATATTTCTCTTGCAACAGGCTTCTTAACAAGCGCAGGGTTTGATCCAATCGCGTTAGGAAAAGTATTCGGTTTGAAAGCTGGTCAGAAAACAGGTGTATTCACCGGCGAAAACGGTGTGTTCATAATGGAACTGATTAACAAGACAGATGCTCCTAAAATTGCAGATTTCACCCAGAACAAGACACAGCTTACCCAATCTTTGGAAAGCCGTTCTTCTTACCTGGTGAACGAGGCCATTCGTGAAAATGCCAAAATTGTAGATCGTCGCGCTAAATTCTTCTAAAAGAAATAGCCGTTAAAAATACTCTGAAAGGGTTGCGAAAATATTTCGCAACCCTTTTTTCATTATGCTTTCAATTTTTTCAAAAAAAAGTCATAGTATTGCAGTAAAAATTGTCAATAGTACACTTAATAAAAAAAGAGTCAGTAAAAGTATTAACGGGAGAGCAGTAGCTTTACAATCTGTGATCTGTAACACCATTTACCTGGACCTTACCATTAAAAAAAACCATTAACAAAAACCGCAATGAGCATACTACTTGGAGAAGAGGAGTATTTTAAAGGAATTGGGAAAATCGCATATGAAGGACCTGAATCAACAAACCCATTAGCATACCGCTGGTATGACGAAAATCGTATCATTGCCGGCAAAAGCATGAAAGATCATCTTCGTTTTGCTATTGCTTACTGGCACACGTTCTGTGGCAATGGCGGTGATCCTTTCGGAGGACAGACCTTGTTTTATCCATGGGACAAAAAAGCAGATGCTGTTGACCGCGCAAAAGACAAAGCAGATGCTGCATTTGAATTGATCACAAAACTAGGATTGCCTTACTATTGTTTCCATGATGTTGACGTTGTGGATTATACCGACGACGTTCGCAGCAACGAACAACGCCTTCAGACTTTAACACAATATCTTGCCCAGAAGCAAAAAGATTCAGGTGTTAAATTACTTTGGGGAACTGCCAACTTGTTCAGTCACCACCGTTACATGAACGGCGCTTCAACCAACCCTGATTTTGATGTAGTTTCTCACGCAGCAGCGCAGATCAAAATTGCACTGGATGCAACGATTGCTTTGGGCGGAGAAAATTACGTATTCTGGGGAGGTCGTGAAGGTTACATGACGCTTCTTAATACGGACATGAAACGCGAGCAGGAACACTTTGCTCAAATTCTTAAATTGTCTGTTGCCTATGCGCGCAGCAAAGGTTTCAAAGGTAAGTTCTTCATTGAACCAAAACCTTGCGAGCCAACAAAACACCAGTATGACTATGATGCTGCAACTGTAATCGGATTCCTTCGCCAGCATGACCTTCTTGCAGATTTCTCATTGAACCTGGAAGTGAACCATGCTACGCTGGCGGGACATACATTCGAACATGAATTGCAGGTTGCTGCCGATGCAGGAATTTTGGGTTCAATCGATGCAAACCGTGGAGATTATCAAAACGGATGGGATACAGATCAGTTCCCTAACGATATCGCAGAATGGACAAAGGCGTTGCTTGTCATTTTACAAGCTGGCGGATTGCAGGGCGGTGGTATCAACTTCGATGCCAAACGCCGTCGTAATTCAACGGATGTTGCTGATGTTTTCCATGCGCACATTGGTGGTATTGACGTGGTTGCAAGAGCTTTGGTTATTGCGGACAAGATCATTCAAAACGGCGAGTATGACAAAATCCGCACGGATCGTTATGCAAGCTTTGACTCTGGGAAAGGTGCTGAGTTTGAGTCAGGAAAATTAGCTCTTACAGATCTTTTTGAACTGGCAGCAACCAAAGGCGAACCGGCTACAATCTCAGGAAGACAGGAATATCTTGAAAACCTGATCAACCGTTTTATCTAGAAAATAGATTCTGGTAGAAATATAAAACAAGAAAGCCATTGATCAGATCAATGGCTTTCTTGTTAATGAGCGAAAATTAATAACCCGTATTCTGTTTCAGATTCGTGTTATTTCTAACTTCAATGGTTGGTAAAGGGAACAAAAGTTCTCTCTGGGTAATCACAGGACCATAAGAAAATTTGTGACCGACGTAGTCGTCAAATTTTTTGGTTGTAACATTGAACGCTTTGCGAAGACGAACCATATCAAACCAGGTAATATTTTCGAAACACAATTCATACCATCTTTCTTTCCAGACAGCTTCCCTGAATTGATCTTTTGACAATCCTGCAAGATTTGGTAATTGAGCTCTTGTTCTGGTCGCATTCGCTGCATCATATGCTTTTGCAGTTGGACCGCTTACTTCGTTGGACGCTTCCGCATATATCAGCAAAACATCTGCATACCGTATTACCGGCCAATTCAAATCGCTGTTTGCAGTGCTTGTTTGCGCTACATTATCAAAATGTTTATAAATAAAATATCCACCAAGATCAACTTCCAGATTCCGGTTGGATTCGTTTGTGAATTTTGTGAAAAAGAATTGTTTTTCCTTAGCACGCAAATCCGCCGGATCATATGATTTTACAAAATCTGCGGTGGAATAAATCCCACCCGTTTCATCCGAATATTGGGAAATGTTTTTGTTATACGGAATAATTGATACCTGCCAGCCAGAGGGAAGAATCTGTGTTCTGAACTGGATCATGAAGATATTCTCATCGACATTTTTCTTTGCAGGATTATGCAGGTCATCATAGGTCGTAAATAACTTGAACTGTTTAGAGTCAATTACTTCCTCCGCTTTTTTAGCAGCTAAGGTATAATACTCTGCACCTTTTTGAAGCGGAAAACCAGCCATGGTAAGATATACCTTTGCAAGCAAAGACTTTGCCGCTCCCATACTTACCTTCCCCGTAGCGTCCGTCCAGGGTAACCCAGCAACTTCTGCCAATTTCAGGTCTTCAACGATCAGTTTGTAAATTTCCTCTACCGGTGCAGCCGAAGGGCGCAATTGTTCAGATTGAAGCGTTGTCGGTTCCGTTATCAACGGGATATTTCCAAACATCTGAACCAGGTTGAAATAGTAAAATGCCCGTAAGAAATACGCCTCTCCCATCAGCTTTTTTGCTTCAACTGCATCCATTGAAATTGTGGGAATTTTTGAAATAGACAAGTTTGCATTTCCTATCCCCTTGTAATAAAACTCCCAATAACTTTGTCCGTAACCGTTGTCGGAAGTGTTTTTAAGATCTTTGATAAAATAGCTGTTTACTGCCTGTCCAAGATCCGTATTTGCTAAACCCGTGGCAAACTCTGTCATCATCCAGGCACCGCCACCAAATCCACTATTTAGCGGAACCCGCATATTGGCATAAATCGCATTGACAGAACTTCTGGCATGTTCAGGTTTAGTAAAGTAATTTTCAACCGTAAAATTGCTGGGATCCGATTCGTTAAGAAAATCTGAGCAGCCTGTCAACCATAACGTTCCGGCAATTATTGCCAGCATCTTATATTTTTTTGTTATTCCAGTCATTGTTTCTTCGGTAAAAGAGTTCGCAATAAATTATAACCCAATGTTTAGCCCCAACATGAAAACCCGTGGTTTAGGATAGTCATACAATCCCAGGCCCTGATCAAACGGCGAACCTGAATTGGAAACTTCCGGGTCATAGCCATGATATTTAGTTGCCACAAAGAAATTCTGCACCGACCCGTAGACACGCAGACGATCAAGTTTTAATTTGGAAGTGACCGTTGAAGGGAACGTATAAGCAAGAAGCAAGTTACGTCCGCGAATGAAAGACGCGTCAGTTACTTTATGGCTATCATTGTTGGTTGTGTAATAGGCACTAATAGGACGAATCTGGGCGATTGGCGTGTTCTGGTTTGTTTCGGTCCATGCATTCAAAACCGTTTTGTAACTGTTCGCTATACCTTGTCTGTCTTCGGCAGAGTGTATACTTCTATCCAATACGTCATTTCCATACATGTATTGAAGATCCACCGTCAGCGACCAACCCTTAAACTGAAATGTATTCAGGAATGTACCGAAACCGTCCGGAATACCCTGACCGATGATCGTTCTGTCATTATCATTGATCGTTCCGTCATTATTGAGATCCAGATATTTCACGTCACCTGGCAACATATTATATTTTTTCGCCTGCTCAGCTTCATTGCTTCCCCAGGTCCCCAAATGTTTCCTTCCAAAGAACGACCCCACAGGCGCGCCAACGCGGATAACGCCATTACCGGAATAAATATCACTGCCGCCCGATAAAGCGAGAACCTCGTTTTTATTTACGGAAATATTAAACGTCGTATTCCATGAGAAATCGCCGATTTTCAAGTTTGTGGAATTGATTGCAAATTCAATCCCTTTATTCTGCATACTTCCGATATTAGAATAAATACTGCGGTATCCACTGGAAAGCGGAAGCGGCGCGTCAAGCAACATGTCGTTTACTTTTCTACGGTAAAGATCAAGCTCGAAGCTTATCCGGTTAGAGAATAATCCAAGTTCAACCCCAAAATCAACTTGTTGTGTTTTCTCCCATTGCAAGTTAGGATTTGCCATCCTGCTGATACCAGTTCCAATATTCCGGGCTCCGTTAAAGATTACGCTGTAATCAACCTGTCCTGAAATATTATTCGCCATTCCGGCCAAGGCACGGTAAGCAGGGATTTCCGAGTTACCCGTTGCACCATAACTTGCCCGGATTTTCAGGTTTGAAATCGCTGGAATATCTTGCATAAACTGCTCTTCAGTCACGCGCCAGGCGACGGCAGCTGAAGGGAAAAATGCGAAACGATTCGCCTCACCAAATTTTGAAGAACCATCAAGACGCCCGGTAAAGGTGATCAGATATTTATTCATCAAACCGTAATTCAAGCGGGCGAAGTAAGAATTTAATCCATAGGCGGTTCCAAGGGAAGACGGAGCCTGCGGACTCGCACCGGCGCCAAGGTTATTGAACTGAAAGTATGTATCATCAAACCCCTGCGTGGTGGCGATGTTCTCAAAACGATCCACGTGCTGCCATGATAAACCGGCCATGGCGTTTAAAGAATGTATAGTTTTAAATTCTTTGTGATAAGTCAGGTAATTCTCGAACTGCCAGGAATTGTATCGATTATTGACGACGGAAGCATCACCGTTATTTGAAATATATTGTAGACCTTTCGCTGCGAAATAATCCCTTCTCTGGTTGATTACATTGGTACCAATGGTCGACTTCAATTCCAGACCTTCGGCCAGACGAATTGTTGCGTACATATTTCCAAGCATGGTTTGTGTCCTCAGATAAAATAATCTTTCAGCTGCCACACGCAATGGGCTGTCGCCACCTTCCATACCAGGATAATCCCGGTTACTGGCCCAGTTTCCATTTGCATAACGAACCGGAATAATCGGCAAAGCTTCCAGAACCTGGCGCATAACAGTAATACCACCACCATCCAACTGATCAATTTGCTTTTCATTTTGATCCGTATACCCAAGCGAACCGCCAACTTTCAACCAGCTTTTTATTTGTGTATCGAATACAAAACGTCCTGAGTATCTTTTTTGCCATGAATCTTTGATAATCCCGTTTTCATTTCGATAATTTACAAAAGCGCCATAACTGCCTTTCTCATTACCACCAGTAAAGCCTAGCTGGTGATTTTGCGTAAAAGCTTTTTGAAAAGTTTCTTCCTGCCAATCTGTATCATACAAAGGATTTCCTTGTGCATCGAATAAATTGGGATTGGTCCTTTTGGTTTTTGGATTTACATATTTTGTACCCGTTGCCCAACCAACAGGATCGTATTTAGCCGCATTTGCATAAGCAAGATCTTCAACCGCAAGAAACTCTTTTGAGTTAAGCACTGCCAGTTTTTTGGGAGCTATACCGATACTAAAATCAGTATCATATGTCACTCTGCCGCCGTCCGAAGTTCCGCGTTTTGTTGTTACTAGAATAACACCATTCGCTCCGCGTGCACCATAAATTGCGGTGGAAGAAGCGTCTTTCAGAACTTCAATGGATGCAATATCATTCGGGTTAATATAATCAATCGGGGTACTTCCGTTTTGAAGATCTACCGAATTTAAAATAACACCGTCAATTACGTAAAGTGGATTGTTGGAAACACTGATCGAACTGGCTCCCCTGATCCGGATATTTGCCCTGCCACCCGGTCTACCCGAGTTCGAAGAAACATTAACACCTGTTATTCTTCCTGACAATCCCTGATTCAGCGACGCTGCGGGACGTTCCTGTAAAACTTCCGCTTTCACAGTACCGACCGCGCCTGTCAAATCCGATTTTTTCACAGATCCATAACCGACAACGACAACTTCTTCCAGCGCATTTTCATCAGGTAAAAGCTTAACAGACAGTTTTGACTGACCTCCAACGTTAAGTTCCTGCGTTTTATATCCAACAAAACTGAATACCAAAACTGCATTATCATCAGGGATATCTATTTGAAAATCTCCTTCTCCGTTTGTAGACGTACCCCGTTGTGTTCCCTTCACAACGACACTAACTCCGGGCAGGCCAGAACCTGCCTCATCCGTTACCTTTCCGTTAATTGCTTTGTCCACAGTAACCATGTGTATATCTGACACATTGTTACTTACAGTTGCATTATTTTCTGGTAATGTCCCCGATTCTAATTTTTCGCTGGGAAAGACAACACTCGTTTTTACCGACTCTTTTCCTTCAATTATCACGTAAGTATTCTTGCGCGTTTTCTTATATTTCAAACCATTTTGATTGAGAATCAGGTCGAGATTTTTCTCTAATGGCTTATTAAGATCAATTGATCCGGAAATAATATTTAACGGGCCGACGATACGATCCTCAAAAACAATCTCCACACCATAGTGGCGTTGCAGATCCAGCAGCGCATTTTTCAACTTCATTTCCTGCCTGACCGAATGCGGCTGACGTTCAAGCTTGGAGACAAATGCAATAGTCTGGGATTGGGTAGCCTGCGAAAATTGTGTTGCAAAGGCAAGTCCAATTCCCACCCAGTGCTTACGTGATAGTGTTAATTGCATAAATGAAAGGGAGTTTAGAAATAGTTAGTTATCTTTTATTAAAATGGAATCACCTTTATTTTCGATATCCAGATCCAGGACTTCTGAAACCGTTTTAAGTAGTTCTTCTGCATTTTCCGTTTTGAAGTTTCCCGTGATCGTCCGACTGGCGATTTTATCATTGGAAATCCTGATTTTTTTACCAAAATTCTCTTCAATCAAACTACTTATTTCAAGAAGTGAAGTCGCGTTGAAGACAAATCGCTGTTCTTTCCAGGCGCTTAAACTTTTGGTATCGACATTGTTCACTAGCTTAACAGCACCTGTTTTTTGAAGTGTTGCCAGATCGCCAGGTTTCATCATCAAATGTTGATGGCTTTCCCCCTGTGAATAATCAAGGCGTATTTTCCCATGACTCAACGCAACTTTGGTTCCTCGGGGACGGGCAAAAACTGAAAACTGGGTTCCTAAAACTTCCACTTGAAAAGTATCGGACGTTTTTACAACAAACCGTTTATGATCAATGGTATGGCTTACTGAAAACTCCGCTTCCCCATCCAGACAAACCGTTCTTACATCGCCAAAAAAACCAAAACGAGGAATTTTCAGTCTTGAATTTGAGTTCAAAGCAACCCTGCTGCCGTCTTCCAGATACAGCCTGGTTGTTTGCCCGTAAGCCGTTTCGAAAGTTTTATATTGAATAGCATCTCTGGAAAACCAGCTGCAACAAACCAGAAGAATGACGGAAGCTGCGATGAGCCAATACTTGCCCGTCAGAAACGAGTTCCGCGAACTGCTAAGGAAAATCTCCTGCTCAACTTCATCATTAACTGGATTTTCGTTATTTATCCTGCTCATCAGCCGGGTCATCGCCTGATCCTGGTTTGGAATAAATTGAGGAGATCGTGTCTCCCACTCCAAAAGCCATTGATGGAAAGTTTCTCCATTTTCGTCCTTTTGTATCCAGTCTTCGATGAGTTGCCTTTCCAGAGGATTTGCCCTCCCGGACAAATATTCGAAAAGGATATTTTTTAATATTGGTGCTTCCATTTTCTTGTCGATTGCAACTAATTAAGAGATGGGGTTTACGTCAGATCTCGAAAGCATTCACCAGCAGTATAAAACACGGCACCATCCATTCTCCGTGCAGCGTAGTCCGAAGATGTTTAAGTGCCTTGGAGATATGTACCTCCACTGTTTTGGGAGAAATATTGAGCTCATCCGCGATCTCGTGGTATTTTTTACTTTCAAAGCGGCTCATCAGAAAAACCCTGCGGCATTGTGTGGGCAATTCGCCGATGACTTCGTTAACTTTTAAAAAAAGATGATTGTAGTGAATTTCAGCGTCCGGTTGTTGTTGATGTAATGATATCGCGTTTTCGGTCGTTGTTTCGATCGCGTCATTCTTACCAAATTCTTTGCGCAGGTATGTGAAACATTCATTACGAACAGCCCGGAAAAGATAGCTCGTGTAAGAGGAATTGATATTCTGATAAGACTTCGTCCGGTAGAATTGAAAGAACACCTCACTTACGAGATCTTCCGCAATCTGTTTCGAATAAACAAAGCGAACGGCATGGCTGCATAACGGATTATAAAATCTCCGAAAAAGGAGTTCAAGGCCTTTTGAAGGGTTTTCCTCAAAAGTCGTTTTCAAAAAAAATGCAGAATCAACCTCCTGAGAGCGAGGTTTGTTTTCCTTCGAAGGTGACAGAAAAGGACTTCCTGTCTTGGGTTCTTCATGTAGCAAAGGATCGCGCATTGAGTCTTTTCGTTATGTAATAATTAAAAGACTTTATTGTACTCTTATTCCCTTAGTCCGATTATAAAATAATTGGAAAAATTTATATTAAAGCAGGAAAAATTCGTTTAATGGAGAGAAATAAATTCTGTTAGCCGTGACTTTTTGTTTTCTGAAAGTCTAATTCTAAATTTTAACCAGAATTTCGATATGAAACTTAAAAATAAAGTTGGCTTATTGATCGCCGGAACAATATTGTTACTGGCAGGATTAAATCTTATTATCGATTCCGCTTCAACGAAGAATGCCGGCGCATTAATGGCGCTGACTGGTGTTTCAACAGATATTATTATTTTGTTACTTTTTATAAAACAGGAAAAGTGGTTATCTAAAATTTAGGTAATATAAAATAAAAAAAGGAAGTCAGGTTTTGAAAACCTGACTTCCTTGTAAATCCTTAGATATTAACCTCTACAAATTCTTAGCTTTCATTTGTTTTACTGCATAATCCACCGACCGTGCAGAAAAAGCCATATAAGTCAACGACGGGTTTTGTGTCGAGGTTGATGTCATCGAAGCTCCGTCTGTAACAAATACATTCTTTGCCGCATGCATCTGGTTCCATTTGTTCAGGATCGAAGTTTTTGGATCTTTACCCATACGGACACCGCCCATTTCGTGAATATCGTTTCCAGGATTACGGTGCCCGTCATGCGCACGGATGTTTTTAAATCCAGCGTTTGTAAACATTTCCGACACCTGCTCGATATAATCCTTGATCATCTTTTCATCATTATCGTCATAGCCGACATTGATTTTCAAAAGTGGCATTCCAAACGCATCTTTCAATTCCTTATCGAGCGCAACGTAGCTGCTTTCTTTCGGAATCGTCTCTCCCATCATGTGGGAACCAACACTCCAGTTGCCATACTTGGTATCCAGCAAGCTTGCCTTTAAAGATTCTCCAATATCACCGCGATCAGAATATGTCATGCGGTTTGCACCAAAGCCTGCTGCATATCCCCGTAAGAAATCGGTCTCTTGCTTGTAAACATTTCTAAAACGAGGGATATAACCGCTATTAGGACGTTTCCCATCGGTAGTCGAATCCAGAAATCCTTCGTACTCACCAGAGATAGATGCACGATAGTTATGGAATGCGACATATTTTCCAAGCACACCACTATCATTTCCCAAACCATTCGGGAAACGCGAGGAAATGGAATTCATCAAAATAAGATTGGTATTCAATGCCGCTGCATTGACAAAGATAATGTTGGCATAAAATTCCATCATTTCTTTCGTGTTAGCATCAATGACACGAACACCGGTCACCTTTTGTTTTTTGTCGTCGTAAATGACTGAATGAACTACCGAATGTGGCCTAAGCGTCATATTTCCGGTTTTCATCGCCCAGGGAATTGTCGAAGCATTACTGCTGAAATATCCTCCAAACGGACAGCCTCTTTCACAAATTACACGGTGCTGACATTTCGCACGGCCCTGATCCAGGTGAATTTGTTGCGGATCCGTAAGGTGAGCGGCGCGACCAATAATGATATGACGGTCTTTATATTGTTTGGCAACCTGCTCTTTAAAATATTTTTCCACACAGTTCAGATCGTGCGGCTTCAAAAATTCACCGTCGGGCAATGTGTCGATACCGTCTTTATTTCCGGTAATACCCGCGAATTTTTCAACATGACTATACCAGGGAGCAATATCTTTATATCCAATTGGCCATTCCACGGCAAACTTGTCACGCGCAGGACCATCAAAATCGAACTGGCTCCAGCGTTGCGTCTGTCTTGCCCAAAGCAATGATTTACCTCCAACCTGATAACCACGAAGCCAGTCAAACGGCTTTTCCTGCACGTATGGATGCTCGTTGTCTTTTACAAAAAAATGCTGTGACGACTCTTTAAAATTATAACATCTGCTTGCAATAGGATTGGCATCCGTTATTTCCTTTGGTAATCTTTCTCTGTGATCAAACTCCCAAGGCTGCATATTTGTGGTCGGGTAATCCGTAATATGCTGTACGTCACGTCCACGTTCCAGTACCAAAGTTTTCAATCCTCTCTCGGTCAACTCTTTTGCCGACCATCCTCCGCTAATTCCTGAGCCAATAACGATGGCGTCATAGGTACGGGCTTTCTCACTATCAATATTAAAATTCGCCATTTTGGGTATTTTCTATTTCAATTTCTTCTTTTCAAGCCAAAGCCTGAGCTATTAATTATCAGTACTCATTCCTTTTTTAACAGGAACGCAGCCATGATATCTTGCTGGTATAAATTCAAAATGTGTCAGGTTTGTCATTACATATTCTGACGACATATAACCTTGAATTGTCAGGTTTTTCACCATTCCAAAAAAGCCCTTTTGATCCGGATCATTGCTTTTTTCGATCTCTTTCAAAATCTGTAATTGCTGCTCTTTGCTTGCATCTGCGAAAGACTTTGAGAAACTTTTAGTGCTTTGCGCCTCAACAGCATCGATTCCTTTTGAGAAAGTTTCCTGCGCTTTTTTATCGTAGCAATCAGTCACCATTCTTTGCACAAAAGTGGCTACACCGAGCTCTCCTGCTCCTGGTGTATCTGTTTTAGGAATAATTGATTCCACAATAGCTTTCAAAACCTCCGCCTGACCCACCGTGGCATACTGAACCTTTCCCAGTGAAGAATTACTCCATCCTGAGGCCCACGTTGGCAAACTTACCATCGCTCCCATGACCGCAGCCATGTTTTTAAGCGCTACCCGTCTTTCCATTTTATTATTTTTCAACGATTAATATTATTCTATAAGTTATTGTTGATCAGCTTTCTACTCTTCCAGAAAATCCAGATCCCGTCCGTGCGTTTCCGGAATTGTCAGAATTGAATAGAACCCGATCACGAAACAGATCAATCCAACAAGCGCGCCTGAATCGATGACCGTAAAAGAGTCTTTGAAGCTGGCGAACAGCGTTGTCATCAGTACCACCATGCCCCGCACCATATTGGGAACCGTAGTCGCTGCCGTCGCGCGAAGGTTTGTCCCAAATTGCTCTGCCCCAATAGTTACAAACATGGCCCAGTATCCGATCCCGAATCCAAGTAAAGTTGCGACGATATATAACGCTGACGCCGTTTTGATTCCGGTATACAAATAAATTCCGCTGCATACTAACGTAAAAGCCATCATAATAAATACAGCCTTCTTGCGTGATTCCAACAAGTGACTTAAAAATCCGCTCAAAAAATCACCCACGGAAAGCCCAACATAACACCACATGATCGAAAGGCCGGGTCTGATCGGTTCTTCAATGCCAAGCGCTTTTCCAAACTCATTACTGAACGTCGCCAAAATACCGATAACAAACCATGTAGGAAGCCCGATTCCAATACATTTCAGATATCTGAATAATCTGTCCTTGCTGGTAAACAATGCAAAAAAGTTGCCTTTTGTAACATGTTTCTGGTTTTTTACACCTTCAAAAATTCCGGATTCGAAAACTCCGATTCGAAGTAAAAGCAGGGAAATCCCTAAACCTCCGCCGATAAAATAGGCATTCCTCCAATCAAAAAATTCCACTGTGAAATAACCGACAATGGCTCCAAGTAAGCCAATACCGGCTACCAGTGAAGTTCCTATTGCTCGTAAATGTTTTGGTAAAATTTCCGAAACCAGGGTAATTCCAGCTCCGAGTTCTCCCGCCAGACCAACACCGGCAACAAAACGTAATATTTTATAAGTTGTAGGATCCTGAACAAAACCACAGGCAATATTGGCCAGGGAATAAGTGATAATGGAACCGAAAAGAACAGATAACCTTCCTTTTTTATCACCCAAAATACCCCATAAAATCCCTCCCAGTAATAACCCTGTCATTTGCCAGTTCAGTATGCTTGCTCCGGTTAAAGAAATTTCGCTTTCGGACAAGCCTAACGATGCAAGACTTGGCAAACGAACAATCCCGAAAAGAAGTAAATCGTATATGTCAACAAAGTATCCGAGTGCTGCGACAATAACCGGTGCGCTGAAAAGATGTGAAAAATTTGAACGCGGTGTAACCAGGGTATCCATTCTGTTATTTAAAGATTTTCAGGATTATATGCAATATTATATAAAATAGCCGGACTATTATCCGGCTATATAGACTAAAATTAATACAAAAGTAAAGTTAGAATCAGGTTTTGATAAATAAGCATTACTTTTTATTACAACGGCGCCTTTGCGGCTTATTATCTTCTCTACTTCTACAATTCCAGGCGCTGTTTGTCTTTCAGCAATTGCTCTTTCAATTTGTCATAACTCACTTCCTGAACACTTACTTTCCTGTCAATCGCCTGTACAGCCGCCGAGGCAGCACTTTGTCCCAGGATCATGAAAACCGGCTCCATCCGAATCGAACCATATGCGATATGCGAGCTTGACAGACATACCGGCACCAGGAGATTTTGGCAATCTTCTTTTTTAGGAATGATCGAAGAATAAGAAATGCTATATGGTGTTTTAGGATGGACTCCGATATCACCTTCGTTCTGCACAAAGCCGTCTGCTTTTACATAACGCTGCGCATTGTGTGCATCCAGCGAATAAGAACCCATTCCCACCGACTCAGACACGGCTTTTTTTCCTAATGTTTCATTTTCAGTCATTACACTTTGTCCAATCATACGACGGGCTTCACGGACATATATCTGATGAGGCCAGCCTCCGTTATCCTTAAATTCATCTTTTGGCAAACCGAATTTTTGCATTTCTTTTCGTACATCTTCCGGAACATTGGCGTCGTTTGAAAGATAATACATCAACCCTTTTTGATAAAGTTCATGATCCTTTATGATCTCTTTTCTTCTTTCGTATGTCGCCTCCGGATAGTCATAATTCATCCCGATGTAATCCGTACTGAATGGTCCATGATTATTAGTATCCGTTTTTTTGTTTGGGATCGGATCATATTTATTAAATGTTTCAGTCCACCCCGCTTTGTAAACTCTCGCTAACAATTCATATTTTGAAGGATCGTAACCAGCCGGTTTTTGAAAAGGAACGCGGTTGTCGGGATTTGCAGATAAACACATCCGGAAACAATAAGCCTGAATTTTATTATCGCCGTCACCATTTTTACCTATTTTTTCATCCGTTACGTAAGGGAGCAATCCACTTTTTGGGTCGCCTTCGATTTTGTAAGGACTTACATTTTTCATGAAATAATGTCCATGCTGAAAAACTTCCGCCTGAATACCATTCCATTCTTCCTTATACAGGCTATTTGCTTCACGACCGACATGAAATTTTACTCCGGCTGCTGCCATTAAATCTCCTTCATAGGTGGCATCAATGAACATTTTACCACTGAATATCTTCCCTGAAAGTGTTTTTATGGAAATAATTTTGCCGTCTTTTTTGACTAATCCTTTTTCCCGGTCCAGCCACTCATCTCTGTAAATTTTAACCTTATTTTCTTTGACAAAATCCTCAAAGATTTTCTCAGCAACATGGGGTTCAAAAATCCACATAGTCCGGTCCGCTCCGTCCATCGCTGGTGTTCCCTGACCTTTATTTCCATACTCGTCTTTTTTCTGCCATTGCCATGCTTCCGGCTTGTCGTAATGCATGAAAACACGATGGTAAAACTCGCGGGCTAAACCACCGATTACCGATTTATCTCCTGTATCTGTAAAACCCAAACCCCCAGAAGAAAGGCCACCCAGGTGTTTATCAGGCGACACAACCAGAACAGTTTTCCCTTCTTTGATTACCTGCACAGCAGCCGTAATGGCACCGGAAGTTCCTCCATAGACAATAACATCAGCACTGTACGAATTTTTAGTCTGCGCGGTGGAAAAAGTACTTTGCAAAACCGAACCCGCTATCAGGCCGTAAAGGATAAATTTATGCGTCAATTCTTTTAAAAACATATCTTACTTTAATTAGGGTGATGGAATAGACTTAGTATGTTAATAATCAAGTAATTTCTTCAGATAACCGGGATAACTTTTGCCATCAACTCCCCCGCCGCCATTGGTAATACTGTCTCCGAAACATACCAATCTGTTATACGGCACATGAGTACGAATTAATGCTTCGTAAATAGCGACTGCCATGGTCCGGTAACCGTCCGGTGTTGGGTGAACGCCATCTGTTTTCTGACTATTCAAAGTGTTCTGAAGCAAACTGCTACTCTCTTCGCTGATATTCCCAACTTTGTCAAATACTCTGTGCATATCTAAAAAGTGAAGTTTATAGTCGTCAGCTACTCTTTTAATTACTTCATTCACTTTTTCCTTACGCCCCTTATGCCCTTCTTCACCATAGAAACTTTTTTCATGACGAGTATACAAATGCGGTTCATAAACAGGAAGAATTGTCATCAGCATAATCTGGCTCCCAACACCAAGAATCATCCCGACAATTTTCCTCAGGTTTTCTCCATACTCCGGAAGCGGAATATATTTCTTACTATTCATGTCATTGGTACCAATCATCAAAATTGTGAAGTCTGGCTTATGGCTCAGGCAATCCTTATCGATACGCGCCAACAGATCAATGGTGGTATTTCCACCGACTCCTGCATTTATAATCACTGGTTTTTCCTGAACCTGCTTCCCGGAAACATTATTTTCCGGGAAGGCAAGTGAAGTGACCGCTAAGCTGGTTTGCAAAAATTGTCTTCTTTGCATGTAATCTTATAGTTTAGAAATCTGAAGCTAAATCAGAACTGAGGATTTTGCGTGAGATTTGGATTTACGTCGCGCTCTGTCTGCGGAATTGGGAATACATAATTTTTTTCCGACACAACAATCGTAGGGTTTTGAGCTTTCATAGCGCTTACCAGTCTTTTAGTGCGAACGAGATCATACCAGCGATGGCCTTCGAAAGCCAATTCCAGTCTTCTTTCCAGAAGAATGGCGTCTCTGAATTCTGCCTGGCTTAACGATGTCGGCAATTCGGTCAGTCCGGCACGCGTCCTGATTCTGTTTACCGCTTTAAAAGCCTCTGTATTTCCGGCAGCTTGTTCGTTCAAAGCTTCTGCATACATAAGCAAAACATCTGCGTAACGAATGATTGGAAAATTATTACTTCCTTCTCCGTTTGCAGTGGCGGAAAGGTCAAGATATTTGTAAACATAACCTGGAAAATCAACACTGGCAGGTGCAGCTGGCGTACTGGTTGCAGAGTAAAGTCTGATGTTGACATTTCGGCGTTTATCAGTCGCTGAATATGTGTCGTACAAATTTTTAGTAACAGGATCATCTCCAAAACCTGCGATGTTATTTACCCGGTCAAAGTTTGGTCGCATATAACCCTGCATCCAGCTTCCCTCGTTGAAACCTCCACCCAACGCCTGCATTTCAAAAACTGCTTCCTTTCCGTTTTTATTCGCAATAGAAAAAGCCTCAGAATAAGTCGCCCATAAATCATAAACACCTGAGTCGATCACTTCCTTTGCTTTTTGAGAAGCCTTTGCCCATTCCTGTCTTGTCAAATAAACCTTTGCTAAAAAAGCAGTTGCGGCACCTTTTGTAGCCCGACCTTTGTCTGCGCCGCTATAACTTGCAGGAAGTATCGATTCTGCTTCTGAAAAATCTTTTATCACCTGCGCATAAACTTCTTCCGCCGGAGCTCTCGGCGCCTGCAAATCATTCAGCGAAGTAGTTTCCTTTAAAATAAGAGGAACATCACCGAAAAGTCTGACAAGCGTGAAATAGTAAAATGCGCGCATAAATTTAGTTTCGGCTAATAAACGCGACTGCAATGAAGCGTCCATAGTAATTCCCGGAACACGCTCGATCACCGTATTGGCCCGGTTGATCGCTTTATAAGCGTTGGACCAGGCTGACTGAAAAGTACTGGTAGCAGGTGTGAAAGTATATTTATCCAAATCATTTTTTGCCTGATTCGCCGTAGATCTTCCTCCACCCCATTCCGAATCATCCGTTGCCTGATCCTGGATAATCCACATCACCTGATTGTACATGTCAGGAGAATTCATCGGATCATAAACCGAATTTACCGCGGCCAGCGCATCGTCTACATTCTTATAAAAGTTATCTGGCGTAAAATTGGATTGCGGCACCTGATCGAGTACATCGCAGGAACTTGCCCAAAATAAGACGAAGAAGAAAGGTATTATCTTTTTCATTATCTGAATATTTATACCGGCTTGTTGAAAGGCATAAGCCAAAACAATCGGATGAGTGTATCAATTAGTTTTATTGGATTGTATAAGTGATAAGGGATTGTCTTAAAAACTTACGTTTAAACCAAAAATCAGAGTTTTAGCGGCTGGATAACTTGCATAATCAAAACCCTGACTGCGGCTATCCTGTCCGAAACGGTTAACCTCCGGATCATATCCTGAATATTTTGTCCAGGTAACGTAATTCTGCGCAGTTACATAAAAACGGATTCCTTGTACATGGATCGATTTTGTGACAGACGAAGGGAGATTGTAGGCAAGCTGAATGTTTTTCAAACGCAGGTAAGAACCATCTTCAATCTGGCGTGTCGAAATCCGGTTAGCCGGCCGTGTTGTAGAGGCGCGGGGTATATCGGTGTTTGTGTTGGCAGGCGTCCAACGATTCAGCATATCGCGATCCTGATTTGTTGTTCCGTTCAGATATTCAAGTTCGAAACGGTTGGCATTCAGTATTTTATTACCATAAACACCTTGAAAGAAAACAGTCAGATCCAACCCTTTGTAAGAAAAAGTATTACTGATACCACCAATAAACTTCGGTTGAGCACGGCCGATAATTGTCCGGTCATTATCATCAATTTTTTTATCGCCGTTCAAATCTTTATAGCGACGATCGCCTGGTTTTCTTGCGCTGGCATCGGTCAGGGCTGCTAATTCATCGGTTGACTGATATAAGCCATCTGTCACATATCCGTAAAAGGATCCTAGTGGCTCTCCCACACGAATGATTCCTGAACTTACGTTCTGTGCGATATTCGCGACATCGCCCGCAAAAATCTGAGGAGCGCCACCAATATCCAGTACTTTGTTGCGGTTTATTGCATAGTTAAAGTCCGTGTTCCATTTGAAAGCACCATCGATGTTATGAGACGAAATGCTCAATTCGATACCTTTATTTTCAACCTTACCAAGGTTTTTAATAGCGCTTGAAAAACCAGACGAACTTGGAATGGTTACGTTCAACAATAAATCCTTCGTTCTTTTCAAATAGGCGTCAGCAGTAACAGTGATTCGATTTCCAAAAAGGCCCAGGTCGACTCCAACGTCCGATTGTGTGGTTGTTTCCCAAGACAAGTCCGGGTTTGCGATTTGGAAAGGTCCAATACCAGTTGAAACAATATTTCCTAACACATAATTTTGTGTCGAAAGCAGGGAATATGCAGGATAATTCCCGATACCATCCTGATTACCAGTCGTTCCAATTGTCGCACGAATTTTAAGATCACTGATCGATTTGACATGTTTGATGAAATTTTCCTCTGATGCTCTCCACGCCAAAGCCATGGAAGGGAAAAATCCATATCTCTTATTCCCCCCGAAACGGGAAGAACCATCTGCGCGGAAGGAAGCAGTTAATAAATATTTATCATTAAGGCCATAGTTAATCCGTCCCAGATATGACTCTAAACCCCATGTTCCAATTCCGGACGTAGGAACTAACGCAACAGATCCTGCACCCAGGTTCCCTGTCCCAAGGTTATCATTTACGAAATTCCGGGAAGCTGCATAATTATTTTCAGTATGATTAACCTGCTGAGTATAACCAACCAAAGCAGTCAGGTTGTGAATTTTGTTGAATGTTTTCGTATAAGTCAGCAGGTTTTCATTCAGCCAGGTGACCGACTGATTATTATTGATACTACCAAGACCGCCCTGAGACAAACCACTGGAAACACTTCTTGGCAAATAATTATCCTGTTTTTGAATGATCCCGTCAATACCTAAAACAACTTTCAGCGACAGTCCCTCGATAATCTGATATTCTCCAAAGACGTTCCCAAAAACCCTATAGGCGGTATTTTTGCTTTTGTTTTCCTTTACAAGAGCTACCGGATTATCTGCCGTGAAATTCAAAGCAGGATTGTTCATCAGATAAGTACCATCAGGATTGTACACGGGCAGAATTGATGGAAACTGCAACGCCGCCATCGTTACCTGACCTGCACTGCCAAGATTTCCATTCGTTGGCGACTGATTTGTAAGCGTCCTGTTTACGGTCAGGCTGTTACCAACTTTAATTTTGTTAGTAAGTTTTCTATCCAGGTTTACGCGGAACGAATAACGATCAAAATCAGATTGTTTAACGATTCCTTTCTGTTTATAATATCCTCCTGAAATTGCATACTGAGTTTTTTCATCTCCTCCGCTCATCGAAAGTTGATAATTGTACATTGGAGCGGTGCGGAAAATTTCGTCCTGCCAATCCGTACCTTCACCAAAAGCTTCAACTTGCTGCGGAGTATAAACCGGATTTCTGCCTTCATTCGTGTTTGCATCATTAACAAACGCAGCGTATTCGCGCGCATTCATGACCGGGTATTTTCTACGAACTTCCTGGACACCATAATAAGCATCAAGATTGATTGTCGATTTACCAGATTTGCCTCGTTTCGTCGTAATAATTACCACTCCATTGGCACCTCTGGAACCATAGATCGCAGTTGACGACGCATCCTTGAGAATCGCCATCGACTCAATATCACTTGGGTTTAAAGTACTTAATACATTGAAACTGGACCCACTGTTTGAAGATTCATTCTTAAAAGGGATACCGTCAATTACATAAAGCGGTTCGTTATCTCCCTGTATCGAGTTTCCTCCACGGATACGGATGGTCGTGGCGCCACCCGGTGCACCTGAATTTTGCGTGATCTGCACACCCGCCGCACGTCCCTGCAAAGCCTGATCCATCGAAGTAACCGCAACTTTTTTAATTTCGTCAACCGCGATGGTTGTCACTGAGCCAGTTAAGTCCGATTTACGAACCTGTCCGTAGCCCACAACAACAACCTCCTGCAAAGATTTATCTTCCGGTGCCATTGTAATTGTAAGCACATTTTGATTCCCTATCGGAACCTCCTGTGTTGTATAACCTACAAAGCTGAATATCAAAACCGGCGTGGCGTTATCCGGAAAATCGAGCTTGAATTCTCCATCGGTATTCGTTGTTGTTCCGGTTTGTGTACCCTTTACCACCACGCTCACGCCTGGTAAACCTGCACCGGTTTCATCTAAAACCTTACCTGACAGGTTTTTTTTGGGGCCATCGCTTTTCCCTTGCGGAACAACTTCCGGGATATTTTCCAGTCTTTTCAGAATAATTATTTTCCCTGAAATCTCGTATTGCAGTCCCAAAGGTGTGAGAATGTCGTCCAGAACTTCATAAAGAGGTTTATTTTGTGCTGAAACATTAACTTTTCGCCCAGATTGAATGAGTTTTGAACTGAAAACAAAGCGGACATCCACTTGTTTTTCAAGTTGGTTCAAAACCTTTTTCACTTCGCTGCCATTAGCGTTGATAGAAATTTTATGGCTCAGCAACGATTGTCCATAGCTTTCATGGGCATAACCGTAACCGATAAACATCAGAGCAAAAATGAGTTGTGTAGCCGTTATTCGCATAGTCCAAAGTAATACCTGCTGGTATTGTACGGGTTTTTTCATAGATTTGATTGTTTTGTTTAAGCTTGAAAATTTTGGCAAAACGATCCCCGCCTCCGTTTTCGGAGGTTCATTGGCGATAACCTTGGGGGATTCATTCAGAGTCGGTAATGCGGGAACATTACCGGCTCTTTTATTTTATTGGGTGGTTCGTTTAAATGATCTCAAATAATATAAGTTTAGGGTTAAAGTATTCTATCAAATGATTTTCTGTTTCAACTATTCATTCCTGCATCCTTTGCCGTGAATAACAATCTGCCCATCAAGGATTTCGTAATTGGCTTCTATCGCCTTACAGATAATAGTTAACTTTTCATGTAACGTCTGGTTTTCCAAAATTGCAGTTAGCGGGCAGCCTTTCAGAAGTTCTTCATCATACAAAATATCAATTCCGTAGGCGGCACCTATCGAATCAAAAGCTTCGGTAACGGGCGCATCTTCAAAAATAAATTGTGGAATTTTCGCCTTTGAAATAATGATTTCCGGCTTTTCTACGAGCGTTTTAACCATTCGAACCTGGTCTCGCGCATAGATTATTTTCTGGTTTGGCGAAAGCACAATCCCTTCGAGTTCGTGCGTATTAACCTTTGATTTCAAATCAGGATCGGTTTGTGTAAAAACAGAAACTCGCCCCGTCTTGACTTCCACCGTAACTTCCTTAGCAGTTTTATATGCTTTTATTGTAAAGCTGGTACCCAAAACTTTGGTTACCAATTCGTTGGCATAAACAAAGAAAGGACGGTTTGCATCTTTGCTGATATCAAAAAAAGCCTCTCCGGTCAGGTATACCTCTCGCCTGTCTCCAAGAAAATTTTCAGGATACTGAAGTTTACTTTCAGGAGCAAGTGTGATTTTACTGCCATCTTCCAGTGTCACTAACAAAGGAGCGTTTGTATTGTTTGCCTTTTGAACAAGCAATTCGTTATACACTGACGAAGCTTCCGAATTATCAGAATTTCGGGACAGTTCCGGACGTTGCAAGCGTGATTTGGCAAGCAATCCAACGAAGATTATAATCGTTAGCGAAGCAGCAATTTTGAACCAGATTTTTTTATAAAATGGCGTAAAATAAAGATTGTGAGATTCAGCAGATTCCGGATTTCCAGTTCTCGTTTTGGCAATGGTATTGTTTACAATTTGAGATATTTCCTGATCTGATATGTTCGGCTCACTTACTTTTAGCGAATTGACAATCGCTTTTGCCTGATTTACCTTATCTGCCATTTCAGGGTTTTCAGCCAGCCAATTTTTCCAGACAATGTCATTTTCCCGAGTTGGTGCAAGCACCCACTGACGGAAAAATGCATCCCAGACAAAATCCTCTATCCCGTATTTTTTATAATGGTTCATATAATTTTCATGCTTCTATCATACGATAGACAGAAACATGAAGCAGATACCATTAAATTTTAAAATATTTCTGGAAAAATTTACAGACTAAGTAGAGGCAAGAGATTTCATAATCTTTTACGCAGGATTTTCGGGATTTCAGCTCCTATGTTTTTAACAAAGTCATTACTTTGCGAATCGCTTATGAAGAGGTTTTGCAGACAAACTTGTTGGGTGGGTTCGTGTTACTGTCAAATACTTATCATTCAAATAAAAAAATGCACGAACAAAAGCGTCAAAAACTCCACTCTCCAATAGCGCTTGAGCTGCTTTATTGCGATTTGAAGAAGATTTGAAACCGTTTGCGGTGAGATATTCATAATCTCGGAAATTTGCCCACGATCCATTTCCTGAAAAAATTTCAGGTAAATCACTTCCTTCTGTCTCTCAGGAAGTTCATCTAAAAGTTTTTTTAGTTTTTGGGTAATACCCCGGCTTGATTCATTTTCAATATATTCGTCTTCGACAGAAAATTCAATGTCAAAATTTCCATTATGCTCCTCGAAAGGAAAATCTGAAACCAACGGCTTCGACTTTGAATTACGGTGCATCAGGCGACGAAGCGATGCCATCATGTATGGCCTGACGACTATATCACTGCTGAGATTCTGCCGTCTCTCCCACAAATTCAGAAACAAGTCCTGAATATTGTCCTTTACAAATTCTTTGTCTTTGGAAAATTTGCTACCGTAATGAAACAATGTACGAAAATGAAGTGTCATCAGGCGCTCAAAGGCGTCCGCTTCACCGGCAAGAAAACGTTGCCAAATGACTTTATCATCAGGAATTTCTTGTAAATGAGGGAGTGAACGCATGGGTTTTTAGAAATATAGACTTCAAATTAACACAATGCACCCTACAAATCACAATAGAATTTATAAATTTATTTCTACTAACTAATCACTACTCAACTAGAAATCGAAGAAATCCAGCATTTCCATTTTGAATGAAGGAAAGAATATAGAAGCCACCAGCCATTGGCTGAGACGGATGTACTTCAATTATTTTATCCGTTTCACTGAACGAAAACGGAATCTCCTGCCCGCTTATATTATGGATTTTCAATAATTCCAAATTCAGCCCGGGGTTGCAGATCCTGATAAGATTTGGCAAAGATGGATTGGGTAATACAAATGCTCTGTTTTCAATATCTGATATAAAAACGGATTCCTTAGAATCGATTAAATTTCCAGATCTGTCAAAGTGATCGACCTTATAATAAGAGGTACCGATAAAAGTTGCTGGGTCATAAATTGAATACGTCTTATCATCTCTTGTCGCAGCTTGGATCGTGTCTATAATTTCAAACAAAATCTTGTCTTTACTTTTCCTGACAATAAAAAAATCAGTAACGTTCTGCAACTCTGTTTTCCAGGAAATCAGAGCTTTTTGTTCATCTTTTTTCACGTTCAGGTAAATCAAATGCAACGGGAGAATTCCGGTAACATCCCGAATTCTGAGACTACCAAAACGAACTCTCCCGACACCCGTCCAGAACCTTATTTCAAAATTTGAAAGTTTATTTACCGAGTATGCAGAAGATCCCGGATAAGCATCTGCATCATCGACCAGCAATGTCTCGTTAACCCATAAATCATATTTTCGCGGCATTACCTTGTAATCAGGATTCGCGGAACTCTCAGGTTTCCGATAGATATGTCCGTCAGAAGAATTGTTGAGCACCCAAGCGATCGTCACAGGCGTTTTCAGTGGCAGCGGGTTACTTTTTTTATTGGTCTGAATGTCATGAACTACAAAAGAAGAAGCCAAAAAATCAATCGTAAATCGGCTGAACAGATTTGCGTTGGGAGGAAATGTACTATTGGTTCCTGAAAAATTTTCTCCTGAATAAAAGTATAGCGCATTCAAATCTGCCACACCTATTTCCTCAACACTGAAAGTAAGCTGAATATACAGAGTTTCTGGATTTGGAGAAAACGGAACAGCTCTGACCGCACGAACAAGCCCGCCATTTGTAGCGACCAGTCTGGTCATATCCATGTAGCCGGGTCCAAATTCAAACTTGGATGCTGCTTCATTTGTCGTAACTAAATGACTAAACTGGCCGGCATCCGGATTTGAACTAACAAAGGGACCGCCACCGGAGAAATTTTGCTCCATATAATTGGTTTGGGCTAGAACCGCATAGTTCAGTAAACCCAAAATCTGGCAAATAAACAAAAATCGAAAAGAGTAATTTTTAATCATAATCAGGATGTTATGATTAAAGAGCCTTTTAGTATGACGACAATACAAACGCTCGTCACAACTATATTCAAATTATTCTTAAACAAAAATCCCTTTCCGAGTTGCGTCGAAAAGGGATTAATAAAAACAAATTCTCACTATTATTCGTGCATAACCTTGAATACTCTTACCAAACCGTCATCCTGCTCAAGGTGGATGAAATAGACTCCATGCACGTAAGACTTCATATCAAGTTTTATAGAGACGGAAGTGATTTCCCGATCATACAAAACTCTTCCAAAAGAATCGATCAGGCGAATTTTCCGAACTCTTTTATTACTCAAAACTACATTTAACACATCATTAACCGGGTTGGGAAACAATTTGGCCCAGGAAAATTCCGGAAAGTTGACGGACTTGATATTACTATAAGCAAAGGTCCCGTCACGGTCAATCATTTTTAGCCGGTAGTAATTCAAACCGGATTCAGGATTTTCATCCGTGAAGTCGTAACTGTTTTTTACAGTACTTTCAAATGCTGCCAAAACTTCCCCGAGTTTGTTCCAAGACTTGGCATCTGAGCTTCGCTCGATCTCGAACCGGTCACTATTCGTTTCCATTGAGGTTGCCCAGGTAAGGTAGGAAGTCAACTCCTTTTTTACCGCGTTAAAGCTTATAAGTTTTACCGGCAAGGCCGTTGCAGACAAATCAATAGTAACGGTTGCGGCATTTGTTACCTGGCCGTTTTTATCACTGACCGAATAAGTAAAATGGTCCGTACCTTCATAATCCCGGTCAGGCTTAAACAAAAACTTGCCATCTTTTTTAAACACTACACCATGAGCAGCAATACTCTTTATAACCATACTAGTGGTGTCAAGGTCTGCGCATAGTGACTGGTCATTTTGCAAAACATCCAAAAGCAGCAGCTCATTCGTTTTCCCCGAGATATGGTCATTTACGGCAGTGGGCACATTGTAAGTCAGCTGAATGGCGATAGAGATTGTCGAACTGCACCCGTCTGCATTTAATGCAAAAACTGTATAACTCCCCTCTTCCGACACAGCCAATTCTTTACCAGTTTGCCCGGTTAACAGTTCTCCGTTTTTATGCCATTCATAGCTGGCCGCGCCAGATGCCTCAGCTTTCAGCCGTAACGATGTTCCCTTACATATAGAAACCGGTTTTGCTCCGCCCTGGGCAAAAGCCAGGGCGTGCAAAACGAGCATAAAGATTATATTTAAGGTTACGAATTTCATGTAATGTTTTAAAAAATATTCTTCATGAATTATCAAAACAGAAGATATAATTAGAAGGCAGATTAGTTAAGAACAAGAGACGGCACGCTTGGTAAAGCAAGGTTATTGCTAATCGTCTTAGTTGCACCTGTAACCGCGCCCAGGATTTTTGTTGCAGCAGGCACGATTGCGTTCGTTATTACATCAGTACCTGTAAGAACAGAGTATTCAGCGTTAACAGTGTAGTCACCAGCCGCGTTGATAGCCAAAGTACTACCAGTTCCAGTTTTAGGCCCAGTCCATGATGGAGAAAGCACAATGTTGAAAGAAGATTTAAGAGCAGCCAGATCAACATTAGCTTTCAGTGTCAATTCTGTACTGAACGCACCAACGCAAAAATTATCTTTATCACCAGTAGTCGTAATACTTAACGTTACTTTCGGAAGCACAACAATTGTATGCTCAACAACTTCTGAAATACAAGTTGATAATTCTTCTATCACCCCAAGCGTTAATTTGTGGGTTGCAGGAACAAGATTATTATTACTTGGCAAATTAAATGTTCTTGTAAACTTACCCACCTTATCTGTAAGAACAGGTAGAGCAACACCGTCTACTGTCCACAGGATCGAAGAAAAAAGACTATTTCCAACCTGAGGTAATAAATTAAACTCTTGTCCATCCAATACGTAGTAGGTTGCAGCTTTTGAAGGCATAGCGGCAAAAATTAGCATAAAGCCAAGGCAAAGAGAAGTAATGATCTTTTTCATAAAAGATTGCGTTGAAATTTGTTTAAGATTTTTTGATTTGAATTTTAACTTTTTTGTTCTGGCATTTAGCGGACATACCTCTCCCGGAACCGGCTTGGGCTCAACAGTAAAACAGCACATACACTTCGCGTCCTGACTAATTTGTCAAAACGATGTCCGGCAGATCAGGACAAATTGGATTCTGATTGGTTATCATAACGTTTTACACTGATTAATTAGAGGAATTATTAATTTATTAGGGTTTTCTAACGTATTGGAAGCTTTAACTTTTCAAAAACTCATCATGAACGATAATGAATAAACGTTGAGTAAAACAGACATCCTTATTTGATGATAATTTTCTTCTGATAAAAATCCGGGACATACTTATCCCAGCTCTGCTTTCCAAAATCACGTTCATTTCAGAAGCAGAAAATTTCATTTGAAAATATTCCGAGCACAACTTTTGCTCAATGTTAGTTCTGGGATTTTGCTGCATTCACTTCAAACTTCTTGTTTGCGAATGACATTGCAGGCTCACTTAGGAATCAGTTGGAGAGTACATTTTTTTCATAGAGGTAAATTTAAGTTGTGAGAAATATTTAGTAAAGTATTGATAGTCAAAATAATAATATTTAATTACGGTACTAATGCAATCGGTGGCGTGACAGGCGCATTAATGGTATTAACAGTAACCTTTGTCCTTCCTGATGGCACTGAACATCCTGTTTTAGTTATATCAACGTAATAATTTGATTGTCCGACCGATGTAAGGCCCGTGATCAAAGGACTACTTCCGACCAATGTATTGAGTAAAGTTCCTCCGCGCAGTGCATTATACCACTTATAAGTAAAAGTCGTCACACTTTGCTGAACTGTCGAAGCAAGTACCGTTACTGTACCGATGTTTGTACAAGCTGTGGGATTCGTTCCTGAAGGAATGTCAGGTACCCGCCTGATATCAAGTATATTAAGACCATTGCTTCCCAAACCTACACCGAGAAGTCCTATATCAAGCTCTACAACAACCCGATCAAAAGCCACAGAAATGTTGGCACTGTTTTTGGGTGCCATATACGTTGTGACATATGGAGCACTTGACTGTCCCAGCAATCCGAGTAGGTCAGCATCCAAAAGCGCAAATAATGTTTGCGACTCCCCTACCTTATTAGCTCCTTTGTAGGCAGTTACGGTAATACTTTTAGCCAAATCCACTGCCACGAGTGATGGGCTTCGGGAAAAGACAATCCTTACGGCGTCTGCTGAATTGGAAATTCCGTTAAAGTAAAAGCTCTGAGCTATTTTACCCGTCAATAAAGTCAATCCATTCGCATAAAATGATGACATTGTAGTCGTTTCGTTCTGATCGATCGCCGCTCCCGGATTACTTACCCCAAATGAGCCAACAGTAAGTCCCGAAGTACTAAATGTCGTATAATTTGGTGATCCACAATCAGCTACATTAGGTGAAAAAGGATAGGACTCATTCGCCGGATCGGATCCATAGAAGGCATAAAAAATATCCAGAGTTATATTACCGCCCAATACTGCATTCGATGTCGCCGTGATCTTAAGTGATTGTAAAACAGCTGTCGGCTTTATCGAAAAATAGATATTCCCATCCCCGGTATAATAAGTCTTGTAATCCGAAGCACTAACAGAAACAGTCGCATTTGAGCCATTAATGTATGAAATACTTACTCCCCCGCCCGCTAAAAGTAATGACATTGCACTCAATGTTGTCTTAACAAAAATCGTAGAATTTGCAGGAACAGCCGTCGGAAATGTCAGCTGGACAAAAGCAGTAGCCGTCGCTGTTGCATTATTTTGCGCATACAGTCTTGTAAAGTCTGTCAAAGAACTTTGGTTAACCGCATTCAAAGGACCGGTGATGGAATAATCTCCGGTAGGTGTCCCTAACACACGATCAAAAGTTCCGCCACTTGTAGCACCGTTTGCATAGATCAAGCCTATCGGCTGACTGTAACCAATACTACAAAGTGAAAATAAGACAGGTAAAACAAACAAGTAAAAAATTCTTTTCATACGCACTTTCAAGAGGAAGAGATTGTAGAACTATTTCTAGTACGATACAATATTATAGAATATTTACTACACTACAAATTATTTTAAAAAAATTTTTTTTCACTCATTATTTTTGAATTCATTGAGAGAGAATTATTGATAATAAAACCACGTAATTTTACGCATTCCAATCATTCTTACTGATATATGACCAAACACAAACTTTTAAAATGAAATTGTGCAAAATATGTTTATATTCTATTGAACACAAAATCTTTAAATAGCTAGAATGTATATTTCAAAATATCAGAAACGCTTAAATAAAAACTAAAATATACTACGTTGTCCAGATTTAATAGATTTTTTATACTAGAAAACCTTCTATAAAAAGCATAAGGACAATATATGTAAAAATTAATTTATTGTAGAACTATTTCTAAATAATTTCTAATAAAAAAAACCACAATCTTTCGATTGCGGTTTTTGCATATCACTTCTTCCTGATTAGCGGCTTCCCCCTGCGTCCTTTATCTTTGCCAGCTCTTCGGCCATTAACTTTATTTTAGCCGGATATTGTGAAGCTACATTATTTCTTTCACCAAGATCTTTACTTAAATCATATAACTGTGGCTTTGGATCATTTCCAAGTTCGGTTCCCGTTAATTTATTGAAAGGCTGGTTGGTATTTGGCTCAATGTATTTCCAATTGCCTTTTGTGTAAGATAAAGCGCCTCCCTGTTTTACAATACTTTCTCGTCCAATTTTAGTTTTCCCAATCAATGCATCCATAATCGCAAAACTATCCGTAGCATCCGTATCTTCTATCTTCTGCTGAAAAAACTGGGCAAAGGACGACAATAGATCAATCTGGCAAACCAAGGCATTGGAAACAGTTGCCGGCTTGATCGTTCCTGTCCATCGAACCAACCAGGGGACGCGGCTTCCGCCTTCAAAAGCACTATATTTCCCTCCGCGTAAAACGCCGGCGGGTTTATGCCCTTCTGCCAATTCAACCGCTCTGTCTGCATAACCATCATCCAAAACCGGGCCGTTGTCGCTTGAAAAAATGATCAAAGTACTTTCCTCCAAACCTAATGCTTCCAGTTTTTTAAGAATTTCGCCTACTGTCCAATCCATTTGCAGAATCACATCACCACGAAGCCCCATTTTACTTTTTCCTTTGAACTCCGTACTAGGCATCCGGGGAACGTGTATATCATTCAACGAAAAATAAAGAAAAAACGGGTTCTTCCGGTTTTCTTCAATGAACTGCTCAGCCTTGCTCAGAAATACGTGCGCGATTTCTTCATCCGCCCAACGCGTACGTTTTCCGCCGCTTATCCAGCCAATCCGTCCGATACCGTTGACGATTGTATTATTATGCCCATGATCCGGCGAAGCCTGCAATTTCAACAACTCAGGATTCTCTTTTCCAGTAGGTTCGTTTCCTATTTTTTCAACATAATTAACTTCAATCGGATCTTCTTTTTCGTACCCTACAATGTCATGATTTTCGATAAAAACGGTTGGAACACGATCTGAAGTGGCAGGAAAAAAGTAGGCATAATCGAAACCAACTTCATTCGGACCTACTTTTAACGGTTTGTTCCAGTTAATATCCTTTCCAGGACTTCCCAAGCCCAGATGCCATTTTCCAACAGCGCCGGTTTTGTAGCCTGCGTTTTGAAAAACCATCGGCAACGTGATCTTATCAGTCGGAATAATCAATGATGCATTTCCGGGCAATACTCCCGTTCCTTTTTTCCGCCAGGGATAATTTCCGGTCATTAAAGCATAACGAGAAGGCGTGCAAGTTCCGGAAGTTGCATGCGCATTCGTGAATTTCAAACCTTCTTTTGCCAGCCGGTCTATATTAGGAGTGCTGATTTTTGTTGCGCCATAAGCGCTTAAATCTCCGTAACCCAGATCATCTGCATAGATGAAAATGACATTTGGTTTTAGTCCCTTTTTTTGTCCAAGTGCAAAGTGTGAAGCGCAAGACAGGACAAGAATTATTAAAAATGATTTTGAGGTTTTTGTGAAGGTTTTGATTGTCTGGTGACTCATAAATTCCGGATTATTTTCTGCTAACTGGTTCAGGAAATGTACTTTTTTAATATCTCTTCAAATATAATAGTAAACTGTTTGAGAATATCGTTGGATTGACATACAAAAAATCCCGGAACAGTCGTGAAACTATTCCGGGATTGCATATTATATCAAGCCGACTATTTACGAGCAGTCAAATTTTTGATCAGATCAACTTCTGCTTTTTTGTAAGGCGTTCCGTCTTTTCTGAAAATATCGTGAAACCAAAGCGGCGGCTCACCCGTGTAAGTTTTCTTCCAGCTGTCCCAGGGATAAATTGTTTGTGATTTTCCATCCACTAAACCCCAGTTAATAGCACCGACATTATATTTTTTCGCGATCGGTAAAGAACCTTCAAAAAAGCTTCCGTTTCCACGCGACATATATTCGGTACAAATCAGCGGACGATCGTATTGCTGTAATTGTTTAATACGTTTTTCAAATTCCTGCGCGCTGTCATAATTGTGGAACGTAATTACATCAGATTCGTCAATACTAGCCTTTTCGATTGGTTTCAACGTTTCGTGCGAAGTCCAGTCACCCGCCCAGATACCAGCCGTCAAAGGTTGCTCAGGATTTTCTGTTCTTGCCCAGGCAAACGCTTTTTTCATCAAGGGCAAAACGTAATCCACTTTATTGGGAAGTTCCACTTTTCCATATGAACTATTATTGGTATTGTCCGGCTCATTCCAGATATCCCAGGCAAGCACGCGGTCATCATCAGCAAATTTACCTACAACACCTTTTACATATTGCTCCAAACGTGGATATTGTGTACTGTCTTTCAAGGCATTAAATCCCGGACTTTGTACCCAGCCGGAGTTATGAACGCCCGGTTTCGGTGCACGTTGTGTTCCCAATTTAGGAAACGGATCCCAGCAGGAATCAAAAAGTACAAGAACCGGTCTGATTTTATGTTTGTCAGCAATAGAAAGGAAAGTGTCCAGTCGCTTCAAAAATCCGGTAGAATCCTGCTGCCATAGTAAGTCGTGCAGGTAAACACGCATCGTATTCATCCCGATTCCTTCGGCCCAGCCTAATTCCTTATTGATAGTAGCGGTATCAAACGAAGCTTCCTGAAACATTTCAAGCTGGTTGATAGCGGTGCTTGGTAAAAAATCGGCTCCCACAATCCATTCTTGTTTTCCATACCAGTCTTTCGCCTGCTCTTTCGTCCAGATTTCCCTGGCTGCTGATTTTTCTTCTTTGTTTGTTTCTTCCTTTTTGTCCTCCGCTTTTTTGGCGCAGTTCTGGAAGGAAAGGCCAATAAGTAATGCCCAGACTGTTGTTCTTAAAAATTTCATTTACAATTTGTTATAGTTAAGATTTAAGACTTTATTTAAAAAAAGGAGCTTCCTGCTCATCCATACTTGGTTCTGCGTTCAAAATTTCCGGCCATCCCTCTTTCCAGGAAATTTTATCAAGCATCAAAAACCGGCGATTTGCACCAGTAGATACCCTAGGATTATTGACATCCATGGCGTGATATAACATCCAGTCATTCCCTTTTGAATCCGTGATCAGTCTGGAATTGTGTCCCGGTCCGGCAATTTTTTCAGTACGCTGAACGAGGACAGTGCCAACACCACGTTCCTTTAAATCTTTCCCCTCTTTATCCAGATAAGGCCCGAATAGATTTTTTGATCTTCCCACACGAACATTATACTTACTTTTCGCACCTTCACAGCAGCTTTCCTTCGATCCCAGGAAATAATAAAATCCATCCCTTTTATGGATCATCACCGCTTCAAAATCTCCGGCTGCCACTTTTATTTTCTTGGTAAGGTCAGGAATAGATTTTCCGTCATTTGACAATGCTACGCCATACGTTCCCTGCGTGGCTGCGTTACTGAAACTTCCCCAAAAGAGATATTTCCTGCCCTGATCTTCAATATAAAACGGATCGATCGAGTTGGGCACATTTACTTCCTGGCTCAAAAGTAATTTCCCCTGATCCGTAAACGGTCCCGACGGCGAATCTGCAATGGCCAGCCCAATACCCGGATTCGGATCTCCCCAGGTCGAAAACGCATAGTACATATAATACTTGCCATTTACCCTGACGACATCCGGCGCCCAGATTCCGCCTTTCTCTTTCCAGCTTGGCTTGGTAAGAAATGCATCTTTTACATATGTCCAGTTCACAAGATTTTTAGAACGCACAATGGCAACCAAATGAGCAGGATTTCCATCGCCCCAATTGTCCTGGGTTCCGTAGGCATAAAACCAGCCATCGTCCGCTTTCACAACGGTGGGATCCGCCAGTATCGGCTCGAAAACCGGATTGTGATACCTGGCAGAACTTGTTTTAGACTTCAGGCTCTTTTCCTGTACCTCGACGGTCTGTGCAAAAGCATTTACCGAAAAGAGCGTTAAAAAAGTAAATAGCGTTATTTGTAATTTCCTCATATACAGTTAATTCCAATGTGTTATTCCAACCAGATAATTTGTGAAAATGCTCCATTTGCAGCCACGTCCCAAACTTCTACACGAACCCATTTTCTATTTTTGAGATTTTGAGAAAAATGGAAAGTTTTTTGGCCGAATGCCTGCGTGTCATGCAAATTGACCACTTCACGAAAAACATCTTTTCCGTCTCCCGAAATTATTTCGGCCTTGTTTAACGGGAAAGTCCAGCTCGTTTCCAACGTTATATCAGCTATACCTTTTGCATCAAGTTTCGCCGTTTCTCCCGATTTTTTATCATTTACTTTGAAAGTCGGAATAAGAATTTCTCCGGTTGTTGAAAAAAACTTTCCGGTTTCCATAGCGGTCAACACCGATTGCCAGCCTTTTTTAAATTCCGGCATTTCGTCGAGCTGCAAATAATTGACATTCAAATGACCGTAAAGTTCATACTCAGGTTCAATCCGGAACAAATCTGCCTCAGCGATGACGTATTTTTTCTGTCCCCAATTTGCCATATCGTCCATCAAATCAAGCGCCCGTTTTCCTAGTTTATCCTGCGAAAGATCCGCAGGCAATGCTTTCCAGGCTGAACCTAAAAAACGACCGGATTTATAAAAGGCTTCATCTTTATATTTATCAGGAAAACCGGTTGAACCTTTTGTCCTCGCGTGTGCCGTCCAGGCAAGGCCTTTCTCAACTTCCAGTAATTTGAGCATATCTTCCTTACTTCCAACCCTGTACAATTTTCCATATGTCGGATGATCTTCTACAAACGGTTCGTCTTTTCCTCTTGCCATAATCCAGTAAACTGGTTTTGGGAAAATATTCATCCAATGTCCGCCAAAAAAATTGTTTGGTTCTTCGCCTGGCAATAACAGAAAATTACCACCGGAAAGTCTGGCGCATTCTTCAAACAACGTTTTTTGTTCCGTCCATCTTTTTACTTCCGGCCCTTTCGGACTTCCCGGTCCGTGAAATTCACCCAAGTGAACTATATTGACACCGGTATTTCTAAACGCTTTTATAAAACCCGGCATTTCCGGCATTGGCTTGTGAGTCAAAACATCATCTACGTGCTCCTGATGAAAATGGCTCGCCATGGTGTAGTAACCTTCCACAGGTTTATAGATATCATTATGCGTAAAAGCTTTTACTTTTTCCAGGACCTTCCCATCTTTTTCTGCGCTGATCAGACAGAAAAAATTCAGATGTTGTTCGGTGCCGGGAGGTGCGTTGAACCACGGAACCCAGCGTCTGTCGCCAAGCATATCATTCCGAATTCCAATTCCATAACCGGGAATCAGTTTTCTGTAATTGTTACCAAACCAGGTATGATTTAAATTGTAGCAATTGTCCAGCGGATAAAAATACTGATGCGGCGCAGGAAAAACGGCCATACTTCCCTCCTTGCTCTGACCGATAATCGTTCTGTATTTCACTTCAAGTTCCTGCCCTTCTTCTTTGCCATCCAGTTTTTTATCCTGAACATATTGCTGCGTATCCGACCAGAATATTTTTTCCCAGGGTGACTGCTGACTTACTAATCCTGCATCATAAATTATGGCTACCGAGTCTCGCTGGGTTGTCAAAGAAGCAGAAACATTCAACAATGGGCTACCATTATATATAGTAACATCGATCGAGCCAGAAAATGGCCCGGCCGTTGCGCCTTCAACCCTTATCTTTGTATGCGTTCCTGACGAAATTACTTTTACACCGCTTTTTACCAATTTCACCGTATAGGTTTCATAGGGCAGGTAAGCCGTTTTATCAAAGAAAATATTCCATCCGTTTTGAGAAACAAGATCACGCTTACCAACATTGACGATAAACGCCGGATCCAGATCTTTCGAAACCGTATGAGAAATATTATTTTCAACCACTTGAATGGTGCTCAAAAGAGATTTTTCACTCCTCAGATCAAATGCGATTTTCCCTTTTTCTGTTGTTCCGGTTGGCCAGCTGACGTTAAGCATGTTGTCTTTTACCTCGACCTGAACATTGCTTTTTTTATCAAAACTTTTAAGATCAACAGATACCTGGGCTAAGGCAGCGTTACAAACGGTGATCAACAAAAGAAGGATCAGGTTTTTCATGGCTAATAGGTTTTAGAAAATCTTTTAAATTTTTGTTGACATCTTGATGTGTCACTTATTACTGAAAGGCAGGATTTACGAAAAAATACGCTTGTAAAATTCAAGTCCTTCCGATGCGAGTTCATCCGCACTGTTTGCCAGCGGCCGCCAGATACATGCTGCTCTCGCTAATTCTTTGGAAGGCTGTCCAAATGTTTCGATCACCACAGCTCCGTCATAACCTATTTCTTTTAAAGCTTCACTGATTCCATCCCATTCCAAATGTCCGGTTCCGGGAGTTCCGCGGTCGCTTTCGTTGCCTTGTACATGACAAAGCAAATCTTTCCCGATTTTCCTGATCGAAGCCGGAATATCTTTTTCTTCAATGTTCGAATGAAAAGTATCCAGCACGATTTTAAGATTTGAACTGGAAACTTCATTGACAATTGATAACGCCTGATCGACAGTGTTGACCATGTCGGTTTCAAACCGGTTCAACGGCTCCAAACCGACAATGACACCATAGTCTGCCGCAATGGTTCCAATTTCTTTTAAGGTCTCCACACACCAGGCTCGTTCCTGTTTTTTCTGTTCATCCGAAACCAGTCTTGTTTTCCCAACAGCCGAATAAACAGGTCCACCGAAGATCGGACTTCCCACATTGGCTGCAATTTTGATACAATCCGTAATATATTCCTTCCCCAGTTTCCGGTATTCCGGCTCGGTGCTCGAAATATCACGCTCCATACCAAATGCGCCGCTGATTGTGATTTTCAAGTCAAGATCCCGGGCTGCGTCTTTTATTATTTCCCAATTGATCAGACTGGTATCTTCCACGGCTATTTCAATAATGTCATAGCCCATATTTTTTACTTTGGTGAGCAGATCAACGTTTTCTGTTGAAAATGGAGATACCCATATAAATGTACTTGCTCCGAATAACATGGTTTTTTTTTGGGGATTGACATGATATATAAATAACCATGGGCGGTGCCCATGGCTAAGGTATTTGAGCCCGTTGGGGCTTATGCCGTGAATTCACACTACCACAAAATTTACAGATTTGGCAGGATGAATTCTCTGTCGGCTTTTACTCGAAAGTTGGAACGTTCACACGGATACCACCATTCATAGCAGATTCATGTGCGCAAATTCCGGCACAGGTATAGTTCGCTGCCAGTGCTGCGTCAACTGCCGAATCTCTTCCTTCAATAATTGCTGCTACAAATTCCTGAACTAAGTGCGGATGTGAACCGCCATGACCAGCTCCCTGCAAGAATGAAACGTGGTTCGGATCATCGATTTTTTCGCGTTTTGTAAAATGTTTGATCGGCTCGATCAATAATTCGTCAGTATCCGGCACATCAATGCGGGAAGCGTTTTCACCGCCGTCAAAAATCACATGGCTCTCATCCTGCAACTGTTCCCATTCGAAAGACATTTTCGTACCATATACATCATAGCTTTCGCGGTACTGACGAACAACATCGAATAAAGATCGCGTTGCCTCTGCTACAACATCCGAATTCTTTAAAGTAAAAGTGGCCGTTTCTACTGCAAAAGGAGAACCATAACGACTCGCCAAATCTTCGGACAGACGGCCAGATCCGTGGCATACTACGGTTTCGGCCTTGGTATTGTTTATTTTTAAAAGCGGTGAAATTGCATGTGTTCCGTTCAACATCGGCGGATATCCTTTCCAGTATTCTCCCCACCCTTCCATACTCATATCCTGAATGTGCGAACCGCGAACGAACTGAATTCTACCTAAATCGCCGTTTTCTGCCAGTTTTAATCCGTATAAAAATTCACGGGTATATAATGCTGTTTCCATCATCATATACACTTTGTTGGCTTTCCGTTTTGCTTCGACAATGGCTGTGCAATCTTCCACCGTCATTGCCATTGGAATGGTGCATGCAGTATGCTTTCCTGCATTTAATGATTCCAGCGTCATTTTTGCATGTTCCGGTACGGGTGTTACAATGTGGATCGCATCCACGTCTTCTCTTTTGGGAATGTCTTCGAAATGTTCGAAAACCAGATTTTTGTCCAGATTAAATTTAGCAGTCAGCTCATCACGGGTTTCTTTGCTGCGTGTGCAAATACCGACAGCTTTTATGTTCGGGTGACTTTGATAAATAGGAATAAATTCTTTTCCAAAACCCATTCCTACGATAACGACTGTGATTTGCTTCTGACTCATAGTTTGCATTTTTTATAGTTGATAATCGATGGGCGGTGCCATCGTTGAAATATGGTGCCCTTTCAGGGCTTTTGAACTTTTGCTTTATTATTTACCGGCGACCCATTTTACAGAGTTCCGCAGGATTGTTTTGTAGGGTTCGATGGTGTGTGATTCGGCATCGTGGCCCAAAGCAATTCCTACGATTCTTCCTTTTGGATATTTGACGATGAAAATACTTGGGAATACTTTTTCAGAATCTGCTGCCTTGGCTGTTGCCAAGACTTCGATAGGTGTAGCTTCCGGCGCGGCGATGTAATAATATAATTCGTCTTTCAAGCCGAAAGTCGTTGGAACACCTTTCATTACCGGATGTTTTTTATTGGTAATTGTTACATCGAACGGACCATATTTATTATGCCCTTTCGAACCTCCGCCCACAAGTTGCTGATTGTATTCCGGCCAGTCGTTCCAGTTATACCATAAGGCGGGATGGGCAAGCACCAGGCCTTTGCCTGAGTCAACAAAATCAAAAATCGCTTTCCGTGTTGCCGGATCGCTTATGGGTTGATTATTGCTCAGATATAATACATCGATATTCGGCAATTTTGACAGAATAGTCGACGGGTCGCTGGTATATTCCACGGCTGCGAATCCATCTTTTTGTAATGTTTCAACATCCTCCTGTTTATACCAGCGGTCGAAATCATGGGAGGCGCCTCCGCCAACCAGAAGTAACCGGATTGCCTTCTTTTTTGCTGGTGTTGCTGCATAATTTTTTGTAACTCCTAACCCAAAAAAGATCAGCAGCAAAAGAGTCAGACTGGTTTTTAAAATTGAATTGGTCATTTGTGTTATATTGAATTGAAAAATGGATAGCTCAGTTATTTAGTCACCCGCATGATTCCGTTCATCCCTCGCCAGTGGCCGGGGAATGTACAGGCATATGGGTAATCACCCGGTTCATTGGGTACCGTAAATTCAAGAGTCGCAGTTTCACCGGTGTTGACAAGTTTGGTTGAAAATAAAACCTCAGGAATTTTTGGAACGTACTGCTTTTCTGCCGCCTTCGGATCAGACAACATTTCGTCTGCTGCTTTCCCGACTTTTTGTAATGTTCCCGGTTTCAGAATTAACATATTATGCTGCATACCATCCGGATTTTCCAAATTAATAATCACTTTCTGGCCGGCTTTTACAGTGATCAGCTTTTTATCATATTGCATAATTTCCTTTTCAACTTTCAGGTCAATGACAACTGCATTTCCTGATTTTGAGCTGGAAGCAGTTTTAGCCGTTTTCACCTCATCTGCTTTGTTTAGATCCGGATTACTTAATTCCAGACTTGCTTTCTGAAAATTACCTTCGAAGCCAAAACGTCCATCATAGCTTCCAATCTTGTCATCGCCTTCACCATCTTCTCCTGTTCTTACCGTACCTGAAAGAGGAGCTCCGAACAGCATATGTGCTTTTCCCTCGGCCGCAAGTTTTCCATCTATTTCAATCGTAATCTTTCCTGTCCGAGTCAAACTTGCAACAACATCGAATTTTTCCGGAAGCGGTTCGGTGGTTGCAGCCTGGCTTACTGAACCATGCTGTTTAACAGCCATGATCAATTTTCCATTCTGAATATATAATGCATATCCACCGTCTTTTCCTCCTTGTCCTGAAATAAAACCTTTTAATTCACGGTCTTTTGATTTCGTAACACTGGCGCGGATACTAATTTCTTTGCCCGTCACATCAGGTGGAAACTGCATCGTATTTCTTCGTCCCAAAGGATAAACTTCTTTACGCAAAGCCTCCACGATCTGATCCGAAAATGTCGATTTTTCCGACTGTTTTTCAGCGGCAGTCCGAAATCCCTTTTCATGAATAATAGCCGCAGCAAGAATTGCCTTGGATAACCAGCCGTCTTTCGCATTTTGTTCATCGAGAGATGCCTGATATAACGATGCTCCAATTCTTTCGGAAGCAGGAAATTCTAACAATACCGCAAATGCGGTCAGGCGCGTATTCAGATTCGGGTCTTTCATCAATTTTTCGATCGATTCAAAACTCTGTTCGTTTCTTGGCAAAACATTAGCCGCTGCTTTTCTTACACCAGCCGCTGGATGAGTAAGCGCTTTTCTGGCCACTTGCAAAGCTTCTGCATCAGCACCATTCAACAACCCCAAACCATGCAAAGTCCACAGCGCGTGCACCGCAGGACTGTTCAATCCAATTTCGTCAACTTTTTGATTGCGGATAATTCTATATAATTCCGGAGCAACAGATCCATTTTTTGATTCTACCAATAAACGCTGCGCCGTCATGCGCCAGAACATGTTATCATTTTCCAGCGCAGATACCAATCCGGGCAAATCCTTTTTCGAAAGTTTTAAAGCAGAAGATTTTTCCCCGTTTTTGTACACAACTCTATACACGCGACCATGATTTAAATCCCGCATCGGACTGCTGAATGCATTACCAGGACCGTGAGGTTGTTCTTTGAAAGGCATAATAAATTCCGCAGGAGACTGAGCCGGAACGAAGACGTTATGCTGAATAATGAAATTATACCAGTCTGCAATCCAAACCGCTCCATCCGGACCAACTTCTGCCTGCACAGGCCCAAACCATTCGTCGGAACTAGCCATAAGATTCCAGCCATCTTTTTCCTTAAAACCGGCTCCATCAGGTTCAATAATGGCATTATGTACCAAACGAATTGTGGGCTCAGAAACAAAAGCTACGCGGTTCCAATATTCTTTCGGGTAATTTCTTGCCGTGTAAAAGTGGTGACCAGCCGCAGAAGTAAAACCGCCGACAACATCCACTTGCCTCAAATTCGGTGTCATCGAGTGGGCGTCATAGTGACCATCTATTTTCTGGACAGCCAAAATTGCCGGTTCTTCGGTTGCGATGGAACGCTGGAGATATTTTGCCGGCATCGAATAAAACGCACTATGTGTATTATTCGCAGTGGAAAGGAATACGTTGGCATCCTCGGAAAAACCTAAACCCCAGGTGTTATTGTTACTAGCGCCCAGATAGGCAAAATCTTTCCCATCCGGTTTGAAATGATAAACTCCTTGTGAAAAATTTAATTTTTCTCCGTTAATCGTTCCCCTGAAACCTGAATAACCATTGACTCCCCAGATTTTATTATCAAAACCATACTGCAAATTGGAAGGTCCGGCGTGCGTATCATTTTTCCCCCAGCCTGTCATGATGACTTCACGAATATCGGCGACATCGTCTCCATTGGTATCTTTCATAAAAACAAAATCAGGAGCCATGGAAACAATGATCCCGTCATTTGAGAAAACCATACTGGTTGGGATATTAAGTTTGTCTGCAAAAACGGTGAACTTATCCGCCTTTCCATCACCATCGGTATCTTCACAAATTTTAATCCGGTCATTTGCCGCACCGTCCGTTTCTTTAAAAGTATTCGGATAATCAACCGACTCGACAACCCAAAGCCTCCCGCGCTCATCCCAGGCCATTGCGATTGGATTAGTAATATCCGGTTCCTGTGCAAAAAGCTGAATTTCAAAATCGGCCGGAACCTGTGTCAACTTATTCGATTCAGCCGGTGACAACGCATCCTGCATTTTGGGAACAACATGCCGTTTTGTATACTTTGAAATTGTATCTGCATTATAAATATCCGGATTTGGGATATGCAGCGCTGCAATCTGATCATTAACTTGCTCGCCAACAGCCCATAGTACGCCATTTCTTACAAGATCGAGAAATCCTTTGTTTGTCCAGGTGGCATCGTCGTGACCATAGGCTGTATAAAACACACGCCCTTTCCCCTGATTTCTAACCCAGGTATATGGTTCATGGTGATCGCCCTCCACTCTTTCACCCAAAACAATTTTGTCAGGATTCAGATTTTTGTGAACATAAGTTTCATCAAATGTTTCAAAATCTGTAATTCCTTTCATGACCGGATGATCAGGTTTCAGGATTGTATTTTTAAAAGTGCCCGTTTTATGAGAAGCAAATTGTCCTCCGATGGTTTTTATATACCAGGAAGAATTTTTAAAACAGCCTGTCGCCGAATGCAGCGGAATCAAACCTTTACCTCCTTCAACAAAAGCCTTCATTGCACTTTCCTGGGACGGAGATAAGGAGTCATGGTTTGCATAAATGATCAATCCGTCATATTTATTTAAATTCTCCGGATTTAAATCTTTGGTATCAACCGTGTAAGTCATATTGACACCACTTTGAAAAAGTTTTATGGCAAGCCAGGGAGCATATTTCCCGGAATCATGATGTTTGCTCGTGTGCCCAAGAAAAAGTACTTCGGCGCGTCTTCCTTTACTTTTCACGCTTCCGGTTTTTGTACTGACGGAAGTCGTTCTATTGTGCGCGCAGCCAAGACATACTAAACCAATAAAAATCTTTAAAAATACATTCTTCATTACGTCAATTATTTAAGAAAAGGCAGCAACAGATCACCCGCCAAAATAAATTTTGCCGGACGGTCAGGATGCGTAATTGTACATTACGCATCCGTAGTTTTATTTTAAAGCTGGACTTTTACAATTGGAGAAAACAATAAGTCCTCAACGCCGGCAATTTTTACTCCGATTCTTGCGAAGACATAATTCTGTGTCGGCATAAAATCAGGGATAACTGCTGTCAAATTAACCGCGTTGAGATCTTTAATTGTGGCGCCGTCCATATCTGTTACTACAATATTATTTGCCCCGGAAACGAAATCAGTTTTGTTTACATACAGCGAAACACGTTCAATTTTTTTCGCATTTGCATCCGTAATCACTTTTTCCAAAGATAAGCTCCCGGTCACTTTTCGTTCACTTGCCGAGAACTTAGGAGTTCTTATCATGTAAAAAGGCAACACCTCGACATCCAATTGTTTGTCGCCATTAACTTCGACAAACAAAGTATCTTTTGCTGCTCCGTCTTTCACAATCGTCATAAAAGGCCCTTGCCCAACGGGAAAAACCATTTTATAATTTCCGTTGAAAAGCATTGCTGAATACGAAGCATCCTGCGCAACTTCCACATCAATCGGTGCAAGTTTCCCCCAGCCGGGTTGCCATAACTGAAGCCTTACCTGATTATATTCCACCCCAATCGGTTCGCCTTTATAAACCACTTTTCCACTTAAAAGTGCTTTGGGTTCATCGTAATTATCTTCTTTACAAGACGAAAAAAAGGCGATCGCTGTGATGAAAAACAAAGCATGAAATTTCATTTTCATAATATCAAATCGTTTGAAGATGATGACCTAGTGATTTGGATTTCTTACAATTTTTGGGTTATTGTTCACGATATCGTCGAAGATCTGTGAATAATAATTTCCCATCTGGAACCTGTCGGCTCCCGTCACACGACTAAGTTTTACAACTTTATAAATCCACTTCCCATTATTTGCCGAACCCGGATCGTAGATTTTATAAGACCACAGTCCAAGTGGCTGAGTATTCCGCTTGGTCGCTTTTCCCAGATCTGTTGAAATGTTGGCAAGAGAAATTTCGTTGCCATCCATAATCAAATGTGCAATTCGCCAGCGTTTGATATCGTAGTGATAATGGCCTTCAAACGAGAGTTCAACTCTACGTTCGTGAGCAATTCTGTCAAACGTAATTTCTGCCGGTGTTAAAGGTTTTGTCAGTCCCGCACGAGCACGAACCTGATTCATATATCCAGCGGCAACCGTTGGATCTCCAAGTTCAAAAGAAGCCTCAGCTGCGTTTAAAAGTACTTCTGCATATCGGTACCTTATAAACCAAACTTCACTTTGAACGCCTCGCTGCCCTGAACCAACCACAGGATCGAGATACTTTCGCAAGTAAAATCCTGTCTGTGCTGTAAATTCAAAACCATCAATCGGTCCGTCAAAACCTACCACCTGTTCTGCAACTGTTTTACCCGGCAATGTTTTCTGTGCACCGCGGTCATCCCCACTAATTATTGATCCGTTACCCAACTGGAAACCAGCCCAGATATCAACAGCACGGCCTTTGAAAGCAGTCCCTGGCAACATAACCGTTCCTCCCAGACGCGCGTCACGATCAGCGAAAATGTCAATTTGATTCGTGTAGTATTTTGTAGCGCCGGCAGCATCTGTTGCAGGAATCGGAGCGAAAGTATTATCCAGTTTTTCAAAAGCTTCAACCAGATTTAACGAAGGATTAATTCGTCCGCCTTCTTCTTCCTCAGCTCCATAACGAGGTTGATTTACGATGGTAAAATTGTGTACTTTTCCGCTTTGCAGTTTATAATCCTCTGCAAAAATCACCTCAGGATTGTTGGCTTTATCGTAAAAAATACTGGCGAAATTTTCTGACAGATCCGGCTTCTTGGTATACAATGAATAAGCTCCTGCGCTACCTGAAATTAATTCTTTGGCTGCTGCCAAAGCCTTTGTATAGTAACCACTTGCCATGCTGGCAGGAATACCTACTTCCCCGCCCGGCAAGGAGACAAGAGGTGTATTTACACCATATTTTGCGATAGAAGCTGCATAAAGTGCTGCACGGGATTGCATCGCCAGAGCAGCGCCTTTCGTAACCCTGGATTTTTCTGCTGCATTTACCGGAAGAATTGACTTGATCTCTTCGGCTTCCTTAATTACAAAATCATATATCTCAGATTCTTTGGCCCTTGCATGTTGAAGATAAGAGGGATCTCCGCTGAAATCGTACGTCATCGGTTCGAGAATTAAAGGAACTCCTCCCATTCTTTTTACAAGTTCGAAATAATAAGATGCACGTAAAAATCTCGCCTCTGCCAGAAAACGTTCTCTTACCGGCGCATCCAATTTGTCAGCCGCAGTACATTTCTGGATAAATAAATTGATTTCCCGGATATAGCCATAATCCCAGGTTGACCAGTAATTAAAATCCCAACCACTGTTTTGAAAAGTATTATATTGACCTGCTTCGGAGAAAAATGCTTCGTTAAAATCAGCCATTCTTGTCCAGCCCGGAATGGTATTCAAACCGTTTGTTCTTGGAAAATCCTTGAAGTTGGAAATATCGACGTATCTGTTGTAAAGGTTTCCCAAAACAGAAAGTACCTGCCCCTGATCTGCCCAAATCTGGTCTTCCGTCAAAATATTTGTTGGTGGACGGTCCAGGAAACTATCATCATTGCAACCCCAGCTTGTAAAAAGCACCAAACCCAGTGCCATATAGAATATCTTTTTCATCCTGCTATAATTAAGAGTTAGATAGAAAGGCGAACACCAACGTTAACAAACTTATTTTGAGGATATTGCAACCCATTACCGTCCGCAATCTCCGGATCGATGCCGAATTCTTTCATATTATCGATCGAGAACAAATTGTATCCATTGATGTAAACTCTTGCCTTCTGCAATTTCAATTTTTCCAGTACAGACTTCGGTAAAGTATAACCCAGCTCTATGGTTCTGGCGCGAATGTATTTCACATTATGCAGCCAAAAGGTCGAGTTTTTATTGTAGTTACTATGGTCACCGTTGTTGTAACGCAATGCCGGATATTTTCCGGGAATCCATTCACTATTAAGATCGAAAGGATCTTTACGATGCCATCTGTCCAACAAAATACTGTTCAAAGCTCCTTCATTCTGATAGGGATTTCTTTGTTCGTATTCTTGATTCCAGGAATACATGGCCCCACCAGAAAAGTCGGCACTGAATGAAATTCCTTTCCATGAAACTGCAAGATTCAATCCAAAATTGATGTTTGGCTGCCCGGAAACAGTATACCCGATTGGCCTCTCATCCTTGGAATCAATTTTACCATCGTTATTGATATCCTTGTAAATGATATCCCCCGGAAGCAAAGTACGGTTTCCCTGTCCGTCAATATTGACAGGATATTCATTGATCTGCTGTACTGACTGGAATTGCCCGATGCTCTCATATCCCCAGAAAATATTACTGTAACGGTCTTCTGACGAGTTACGGAAATGATCTAATGAGTTGTTAAACACCGGCTTGTAAGATGAGACAAACTTGCTTCTTGCAAACGAAACATTTCCGCCGACTGAGTAGTTAAAATCGCCAGATTTACCATTATAACTCAAAGCACCCTCCCAACCAAACTGGGCATCACTGTTTACGTTTTCGTCGGGAAGCGAATAACCCAGTTCACTTGGTACCAAAACATCATATTTCCGTCCCAACAAGCCTGTTCTTAAACGATAGAAATAATCCACGGAACCCGAAATCTGCGTTCCGAATAAAGAAAAATCAGCGCCAATGTCTGTAATCTTACTTTTGAACCAGGAAATATTATTGATAATTTGTCCTTTATCCCGTGAGGTTACGACAGCAGTTCCACTGAGAATTGCGTTTCCCTGATTATAATTATATCCAGGAAGGTACGCATATGGGCTCAGCGGCTGATTTGGATCGTTATTGAACAAGATATTATCATCACCCAGAATACCGTAAGATGCTCTTAGTTTCAAGTCGTCCAGGATACTGTGACTTTCTAATAAAGACTTCATAAAACCTTCCTCCGTAATTCTCCAACCAATGGAAGTGGATGGAAAATAACCTACACGCCTGTCTGGCGCAAACTTCCACGACGCATCGCGGCGGGCGGCAGCTTCGAAATAATACTTGTTCGAATAGTTGTAAGTAACCCTACCGATGTAGCCTATACGTGCCTCCTGATTATCCTTGTCATCGTACGTGTCAACGGTCGGATAATAAATAAGCGGCAGTACATTTGTTTTAGGCACAGAGTGGACCCATTGCTCCTGATCACGCATATCCTGCCTCTCCGCAGCGAAGGTTCCGCCGACAGAATGTTTACCAAAAGTATTATTGTAGGTCAATTGCCCCTGATACACATTCCTCATGATTTTTTGCGTACGTCTCTCACGCCAGGGATTAGTACTACCGCCTGTTACCTTGTACGTATCATCTGAAGGGTTGTAAGTATATGCCTGATAAGTATACTCGTGTCCATTAAGAGTCCGATCCGCGATATAGTAGGAATACATTCCTTTCGCCGTCAATCCTTTTATTCCGGGAATTTGATATTCACCGGTGAAATTGGTTTGTAAAACTCTGTAAATGTCTGTCTGATAACCACCTAATTTTTTATTATTATACGCCCAGTTGGTTTCATTATGTTTGATATCATTCAGATAAGCAGGATTGTCATTCGCATAGGGACGTTCAAACGGGCGGTTCCGAAGGATAGCGAAACGTGGGAGCCAGTAATCGTCACCGCCTGGAATACCTGGGTTATCGCGGGTTTCTATTCTCCCGTTGATTTGTACGCCAACCTTCAGTCGGTCTGTTATTTTCGCATCTACATTGCTCTGGATATTGTTTCGTTTAAAGGTAAATTCCCTACCTAAAACCGAGTTCTGATCTAAACGTGTTGCTGAAATGTAGTAGGATATTTTATCCGAACCACCTGTCATATTCAGGTTAATGGACGTAAGCGGTGCGTTTTTTTTGACAATAAAATCTTTCCAGTTGAAAGTTTTATAAGCCATTTCTGTACCGGCCTTATACTTTTCAAGTTCATCCTGTGTAATGGCCGTTTTTCCAAACTGATTCATATCCGCATCCGCCTTTCCCAGCATCCATTGGTAAGAATCATTAACAACCTTGGGAAAACGGGACCAATTCTGCCAGCCCGTATAAGCATCCAGATTGATTGTATTTTTGCTTCCATTTTTTCCCCTTTTCGTCGTGACAACCACAACACCGTTTGCAGCTCGTACTCCATAAATAGCAGCCGAAGCATCTTTTAAAACGGTTATACTTTCAACATCATTAGGTGACAAATTATTAAATTGTCCCGCATCCTGCTGGATACCGTCAATGACGAAGAGCGGATTTCCCATGTTCCGGATCTGGACCGTTGCACTGGCCCCCGGGCGACCATCAGGCATACGAAATGTAACCCCCGGGATTTTACCAGCCAAGCCGGAACTCACCGTTGATCCACCATGTACCCGATCAAGATCTTTGCTCGTCACTGTTGAAATTGCACCGGTTAAAGACTCTTTCTTTTGTGTGCCATAACCAACAACCACTACTTCTTCCAGCGCTTTATCATCAACTTTAAGTGTAACATTTACAACACTTTGACTCACAAGAGGAACCTCCTGGGACAGGTAACCAACAAATGAAAAAATCAATATCGCAGTATCGTCAAATACTTTCAGCGTATACTTTCCATTCTCATCGGAACTAGTACCAATTTGCGTTCCCTTAACAACGATACTTACACCTGGCAATCCTAAACCTGTATCATCGGTAACCGTTCCCGTAATGGTTTTATCAAAAACTCCCGATTCAGACATTACCGTTGGATCTTCTGTTAAGCCTGACAGCTTTTCCGATTTTATGGGTTTGATTACTATAAGGTCGCCGCTCACTTTATAAGTAAGATTCAGCGGACGCAATAATTCATCCAAGGCTTCGGAAAGCGTTTGGTTACGGACTTTTAGCGAAACTTTCCGCTCAGACTGTATTATCTTAGAACTAAAAACAAACTTTGCATTGGTCTGTTTTTCAAGTTGGTTCAATACTTTCTTGATATCCTGTTGTTCAATGCTCAGAGTTACCTTCTGGTTCAGTGCAGATTGCGCACTGGTTTCATAAGCCAGAGAAACACCCACGAACATGCAGGCTAAAAAACATTGAATGACTGTTATACGCATGAGTGTAAAAAGTAAGTCATCAATCGGTCGATTTTTTTTCATATTTTTGATCAGATTTGTTGGTTAACGAGATTTATTCAACATAATCCTCCCCTGTTATCCATTTCAAGAAATGGATAGATTTTGCCTGCGAAGCGATTTATTCGGGGGAGTAATCTGAGATCAGTCGTGCGTCAACATGGCTGATCTTTTTTCTTCAGTAATCTTTTATGCCATAGATAATTGTTAGGTGTAACAAGCGTGAACGATATAAGTCGCATCCCGGTAATCCAACTTATATTCTCCATTTAACTATTTGCATCCCTGTCCTGTGATAGTCACAAGGTTGTCTTTAATTTCAAACTCTGCATCTAATGCATTGCAAATGACCGACAGCTTTTCAAAAATCGGTTGCCCGACCAGGGTTGCGTTCAGCGGACAGCTTCCCATCTTTTCCTTATTGTACAAAATCCTGACATTATAAGCATTTTCCAAAGCGAGAAAAACCTCCGAAACAGGCGTTTCATCGAACACAAAGGTTTGTCTGGAAATGTCATTTTCTTTCGTCTTCTCATCCTCGCTTACGACCGTTTTAATAAATTTTCCATCTTCACGCGAGAAAGCGATTTTTTCTGCCGGGTTTAAAATAAAACCTTTTAGCTCTGTTGAGTTTGTTACATTTCCGCTCGTTTGGGAATCATCCAGTGAAAAAACAGAAACCTTACCCGTTGTTACTTCTACTTTTATTTCCTTACCTTTTTCAGGCGCGTCAATTAGAAAACTGGTGCCCAAAACTTTCGTTGCCAGGCCAAATGTGTATACCAGAAAAGGTTTCTCAGGATTTTTAACAATTTCGAAAAATGCCCTGCCTTTCAAAGTTACCTCCCGCGTTTTTGCATTGACTGTGTTAACATAACTCAAACTGCTTCCCGGGTGCAGAACTACGGAACTTCCATCTGGCAGCAACACCATCATGGGTTTATTGGTATCGTTGTTTTTTTTAACCAAATTTTCGATGGATCGCTCATTTGCATACAAACTGAAGTGATCGCCATGCCCAACCTGATTTGTGTAATACCAATAACTGAAAGATGCCATTCCGGCAATGAGCGCCGTAGACGCCGCAATCCGGATCCATCTCCACCCCGATGTAATTCTTCCGGGCTCAGGCTCGATTTCTTCTTCATTTTCTTCCTGCTCGCCTACCAATTCGCCACGCAAATGTTTTTCTACTGCTTTCCACATCTTTTCGCTTTGCTCAGATGTTGGCTGCGCTTTTCCGGTATCTTCTCCCATGAAAATAATGTAACGCCTGGCAGATTCGACGGTTTGCTTTTTCTTCGGATGTTTAAGAAGAAATTGCCGCCAGCGTGCATCATTCATTTCATCGGGCTGTCTGACCCAGGCAATAAAGTCATCGTTCCGGATCAGTTCCGTCAGCGAGTAAGGGTCATGCTTCATAGTGAACAGAATTCAGTCAATTGCTCTTTCAAATATAAAGAGTGACGAATTTTAAAAATGACCTCTTTAAAATGTAATTATTTTGAAAAAAAATTCTACAAAACAACTAACAAGCAGAAAATCAGGACTGAAATAAGAAAATTTTGTGGAGATTGGCGAAAGGAAGTTATGGCTTTGTAAATAAGATTACGGACTGATTTCTCATTGATACCCATAATCCCTGCAATTTCTTCCACGCTGAAATCATCGAAATATCGCAGCGTGATTACTTCCAGCTGCCTTTCCGGAAGTTGTGTAAGCATTTCCTTTACTTTTCGCGAAATCATGGAATTCGACTCGCTTTGGATCAGGATTGTTTCAGAATTGGAATATGTCGAAGGAATTTCCTGATCCGGCAGCATCGTCAATTCTTCTGTGACAGGAAACTTGTCAGTAGCAACGTGAATTCTTCTGCGAAGTGCGCGGTATAGATAAAATTTTACAGAAGTGACGTTTTCAGTAAGATTTGCCCGGAGACGCCAGACGTCAATAAATACTTCCTGGACTGCATCTTCCACAATCGCAGAATTCCCGGATAACTTGCTTCCGTAATTATATAAAGTCCGGTGATAACGATCAAAAAGTCTGGTATAAGCCTGCTCATTTCCATACCGGATACCTGACCAGAGTTGCTGGTCTGTTGGCTCCAAAATGATAGTATCGGAAGTGATCACTGCGCTGGCTATTTTCTAAGAAAGTATAAAGCTAATTATTTATACTTAAAATCATATTTCAATGATGAAATTATTATGTGTCTTTGTGGTAACACAGACAAGCAATTTTGGAAAGACGGTTTTGAATTCAATCTGATAACTAATCCGTTGCGAAAAAAATGGATGTATGCCTCGCCAGCCAAGAACGAGCAACTTTCGAAAAATATCGAAAAATTGACAGACCAATTCTCATTTCTTTTTTTGTAAAATTCTGAAAAGCCTCATGGCGAAGCCTTTCAGAATTTTTCCTAAACTATTAAAATCTACAATACCAATTCCCAGCCTTCCCGATATTCCCTTTTCACAAACTGATTAGCTAAATCGTAATTGGTAACTTTCATATTCGCAGCGTCCCATTCCAGTTTTTTTCGCCCGTTATACCGATCAACAACTTTCTGCGCGGTTGGATTATCTCTTAACATCCAGCTTCTGAGTGCCAGATTCCCGATCAAAATACTTTCTGTGAAAGGTCCGGCATATTCGAACGGCGAGCTCGTTTCACCTTTACCATATCCAGCAATGCAGGCATCGACCCAGTTCAGGTAATGATCTTCGTTAGGCACCCGTTTGATCGTCTCCTTTACTTTCAGATTTTCGTTTTTCTTTAATGGTAATAATCTTGGATTTGCTCCATAGCAATCGGCCATCAATTTTCCTTTTTTACCGATAAAAAGAACTCCTCCATCGGAGTTCCCGAACATTTCTCCCGGCTGTAATTCCGAAGGAAGTTCCGGCAAAATACCGCCATCATACCAGCTCACTTTGATATTTCCTTTTCCGTCATTCCTCGGATAATCGAGGTGGATGGACGTCGAAAAAGGTGTCCAATCCGGATTGTTGTCTTTTTCCCGTAAGGTAAAAGTCCAGGTATTAGCTACACTGCACTCCACCGAAACAGGATATAAAATCGGCAGGATTCTATAAACCGGATCCATAATATGACAGGCCATATCTCCGAGCGCGCCTGTTCCGTATGGCCACCAGCCCCGCCAATTCCAGGGAAGATATGCTTTGTTGTAACCGACTTTCGGCGAAGGCCCAAGCCACAGATCAAAGTCAAGCTCTTTTGGGATCGGGTCAACATTATCGGTCGGAACTGCTTGCGGCCAAACCGGCCGGTTTGTCCAGCAGATAACCCGATCAACCTTGCCAATGGCACCAGAATCATAAATTTCTTTCATCCGGCGCACTCCATTTCCAGATCCGCCCTGATTTCCCATCTGGGTGATTACCTTATATTTTTTCGCAGCCTGACCTAAAATCCGGGCTTCATAAATATCATGTGTCAGCGGTTTTTGTGTGTAAACGTGTTTTCCCATTTGCATTGCGGCCAAGGTCGCTACCGCATGCGTATTATCCGGTGTGGAAATCGAAACGGCGTCGATGCTTTTATCTTCCTTTTTCAGCATATCCCGAAAATCCTTGTAGTATTTGGCATTGGGAAAATTGGTTCGGGAAGCAACCGCCTGACGATCATCAACGTCACAGAGCGCAACAATATTTACATTCGGGCTTTTCGCAAAATTCGCCAGATCACTTTTCCCTTTTCCACCGACACCAATACCGGCTATGTTCAGTTTGTCACTGGGGGCAACGAAACCTTTTCCCAAAACATGCCTTGGAACAATAAAAAAGGCAGAGGCTGCCAATGAAGATGTTTTAATAAATTCCCTTCGCGAGGAACCGTCAGTCTTTTTTTGCTGATCTTTCATCATGTGAACAGTAACGTTTTGGTTGAAGACAGAATGATATGACCTTTTTTATACTGGAAATCAGACCAATAGTACTATTTGATTTATATTAAAATAAAAAAGCACGAAACCTGACTGGCTTCGTGCTCTCATAAAAATATAAAACTTTTTACAGTGTTTTCAATTCGTGAATCAACGATTGAACCTGCTCCAGCGAAGTAGCCGGGAAATTGGCGATACGCAATTGTGAAGCCTTGTATTTACCGTAACCGCTGCCGATAACCATTCCTTTTTCTTTAATGGCTTTGATGATATCTGCCGATGGAGCTTCTGTATCAGCAACCACAACAGTTTGTGAGCGGTATTTTTTCTCAGCAACAAATGGAGAGAATCCACTGGTACTTTCGATGAATTTATAGATAAGATCTGCTTTCTGCTCCGTTTCCTTACGCATCGCTTTAACGCCGATCTTGTTAAAATCTTCCGCCACTTTTCCTAACAAATAAATGCCCATAACGTTTGGCGTTGCAGGAGTTTCGTTGTTTAGCGCATTTTTCCAAAGCGTAGGTAAGTCATTATGCGCACCGATAGAATATTGATTACGGATATATTCTGCTTTCTGAAGACATTTTTCATTTACGATCCAGACTCCGAGACCAGCCGGAAGACCAAATGCTTTTTGAACTGAAAAGAAAGCAGTATCAATCAGATTAAAGTCCAGCTCAGGATAAGGTGCAGACGACACAATATCAACGCCAATAAATTTGTCAGGATATTTCTGTTTCAATTTATGGATTTCAGAAACCGGCATTTGAACACCTGAACTAGTTTCGTTATGCGTGACAGCAATTAACTCTGCATATTCCGGCACAACAATCTCAGAAGCACTGAAGCCCTCTCCCATCGGCTTTTCCTGCAAATGTGCGTATTTGCAAAGACCCTGAGAATAATCATGGAATTTTTTAGAAAAAGAACCGTTCACCAGGTGAAAACTTTCCAGTTCTACACAACTGAACAATATGCGCTCCCACGCTTCTGATGCGGAGCCAAGGAAAAGAACCTGGTGCGTTTCGGGAACGTTCAAAAGCGTACGAATCTGTTGAACTGTAAATTTATGCAGATCTCGATATTGCTGACTACGATGCGAAATTGAACCCAACTGTTCGCTTACGAAAGTCTGCAGATGTTTTTCAAATGTCGGATAAAGCTGTGCAGGGCCCGGCGTAAAAAAGGTTAATGACATTTTTATATAGCTATAAATGGGGACAATGGATCTTGACAGGATGTCGGGGATGGTCATTGGTAGTCTAGTGTTGTCAGCGATTGTCATTTATAGCCAATTCCCGACTATAAATGACAATTTCTGACCATGTCCTGACTAACATGGACAATCCTGACAATTCCCTAGTACAACATTCTAAAACGAATCGTACCTTCTACTTCTTTTACCTCCTGAATAAATTCCTCTGTATATCCTTTTGCGATATCAACGATTACGTAACCGATTTTCTCGCTCGTTTTCAAATACTGGCCTGTGATATTGATGTTATTTTTTGCAAAAATATTGTTCAGTTTTGCAAGAACACCCGGAACGTTTGCGTGAATATGAAGCAAACGATGAGAGTCTTTCAGTTTTGGCAATTGCACCTCAGGGAAATTAACGCTTCCATATGAGCTACCATTGTTCATGAATTCCAATAATTTGGAAGGAACGAAATGACCAATATTTTCCTGCGCTTCTTCCGTACTTCCACCGATATGCGGAGTAAGGATTACGTTAGGCAAACCGCGTAATGCGCTCTCAAAAGATTCGTCATTTGTCTTGGGCTCTTTCGGGAAAACGTCCACACTTGCACCGGCCACTTTTCCGCTTTTTACAGCATCTGCCAGCGCTTGGATATCGATAACATGCCCGCGGGAGAGGTTCATAAAAATCACACCGTCTTTCATCAGATCAAACTCACGTTTTCCGATCAGATTTGTGTTTTCCTTACGGCCATCCACGTGCATACTGATCACATCTGCGATCGATAAAAGTTCTTCCAAAGAATTCACTTTACGTGCATTTCCCAATGAAAGTTTTTCGATACCATCATAGAAATATACTTCCATACCCAGAGCCTCAGCTACCACAGAAAGCTGGGTTCCGATACTTCCGTAACCTACCATACCCAGTTTTTTTCCACGAACTTCAAAACTTCCGTTCGCAGATTTATCCCAGATTCCCTGGTGCATTTGGTTGCTCTTCGTAACGATGTTACGGATCAGCACGATCATCTCCCCAATAGCAAGTTCTACAACAGAACGCGTATTACTGTAAGGCGCATTAAAAACAGCGATTCCGCGTTCCGCAGCCGCTTCCAGATCGATCTGGTTTGTTCCGATACAGAAAGCACCGATCGCCATCAGACGATTTGCATTTTCCAGAACGCGTTTGGTGATGTTGGTTTTTGAACGGATACCAATAATAGATACGTCCTTGATACGCTCACAAAGCTCGTCTTCGTCAAGCGCACCTTTTACAAATTCAACATTAAAACCTTGTTCTTCAAAAGCCCGCAAAGCTACCGGGTGAACATTTTCCAATAGCAAAACTTTGATTCTGCTTTTTGGATATGACTGGCTTCTGCTTAATTTATTATCATATAAAAAGTCGTCGAAAGACGTAGCAATATGATCTGCCACAGCAACAACTTTCGGACGCTCAACATTTTCTGTAAACGCATAGAAACGATTTGCAAAACCAGCTTCTTTAATTTGGTAATCTGTGTACCCGTCGCCAATTGCATAAACCTCACCTTCCAGTTTCAGAGAAGAAAGTAATTTAATTTTTCCGCCATCGGTCGATAAAACATTTTCTTCATCAATACCGATGATATTTCCTTCCTCATCGAAACGAAACTCATTCGCATAAACATGATCAGCACGAAGACCAAATTCAGTAACAACGGGAACGATAAATTCTTTAAACCCGCTGGAAACGATAAAGATATAGTCTGCATTCTCAGTCAAAAACTGTTTGTTGCGCTTGAAAGAATCCGAGACCTTCGTTTTCAAAAAAGAAATCAATTCTTCAATATTAGCACGACTGGCTTTCAAAAGATCAATACGCTGGCGGAGTCCTTCTGCAAAAGACATTTCGCCATTCATTCCCTTATTCGTCAGGTCAACTATTTCCTGAACAATTTTTTCGCGTTGCGGATGCCCTGTTAAAGCAATGGCAGCCAGTTCGTCAAGTCCTTCTACTTTCGTAAATGTACTATCGAAATCGATAATGATATGCGGGGGATTGAGTGTTAATGTCGGCATGAAGCGGGAGATAACTGAATAAGTATCAAATTAAAATGTAAACGATCAGACGGTATATTTTGGTTGAATTCCCAATTTTTGCACAAAATTACGAATCTGTTTTCTATGACCCTAAAAAAATGTGTGTCTGACGCTTTTTAATATTTTTTACAATGTATTTTCATTCGCGAAAAACTAAAAATATGTCCGAAAACGCACTGCAAATATCGGAATAAAAAGTCTTTTCAAGGCTATAAAACCACCACTTTATAAACCTGCATAGACATATAATTAATTCAATGACAATTAATTATATGTAAGAAATTTCAGAGCGCGGGATTCAGACCAATAAACACCACCAGCCGAAACAGCTGGTCGAAAACCGCAGTGCCCGCCGGATGAAGTTATTTCTAAAAATACCCGGTCAAGTTTTTCAATTGTTTCTATCGGCAAACTTGTGACTGGAACAATCGGATCGTTTGCGGCATTTACAATCAACGTCGGGATAGCAATATCTTTTACAAAAAACATCGAGCTGCAGGATTCATAATAATGATCAGCACTATGAAATCCGTGTAACGGAGCAGTAAACAGATGATCAAAATCGTACAAAGTATTAACGAATTTAAAATCAGCAGCATTAATATCCATAGGAAAATGGATAGCTTTCCGGTCTACTTTTGGCTTTAAGGTTTTCAAAAACCGGGATTGGTAAATTCTGTTTTCAGGTTTGATTATCGCCAGACTACATGCTTTCAAGTTCATTGGCACGCTGAAAACGACGGATTTTTTGATTTTCGGATCAATAGAATTACCTCGCTCTCCGAGATATTTAAGCGTAAGATTACCGCCCAGACTAAATCCTAAAAGCTGAATATCATCGTATCCTTTAAGTATTGCTTGCTGCACGACCATATCCAGATCCTCCGTAGCGCCACTGTGGTAAAACCTGGCTGTTTTGTTCATCTCACCACCACAGCTCCGAAAATTCCAGGCGAGGCAATCGTAACCTTTCGCATTTAACAGCCGGACCATACCTAATATATATTGCCGCGAACTATCGCCTTCGAGCCCATGCGAGAGAATAACCAGTTTATCATTTTTCTGACCTTCTCTTTTCTCCGCCGTAAATGACCAGTCCATATCCAGAAAATCATGATCGGGGGTTACAATGCGCTCGCGGAGGTACTTCACCTCCTTGATTACTCTAAAAAGTGCGGGGTAGATGGTTTGCAAATGTCCATTAGGGAGCCAGAACGGAGGATTATGAGAATAACTTTTTAAAACAGGCATGCACTTCATCGATAGCTTAACAGGAAAACAAAGAAACAGAAGAAATGTTTGCTTTTATGTAAAAAAAATTCAGTAGCGAGAATTCTTGCTAAATGCATGTTTAAGGATACTTGAAGCCCGTTTTGACAACTCTATAAATTCTATGGGCTTTAATTAATTTTTACTTTTTCTAAATAATTAAAATCTTTTCTCTTGCATATCCAAAAGACGTTCGTATATTTGGTCTTCAAAATATATAAGAACAATACTAATGGCAGAAGGTACAGTAAAATTTTTCAATGATTCCAAAGGATTTGGTTTCATTTCTCCATCTAATGGAGACCAAGACATTTTCGTTCACGTTTCAGGTCTTCAAGACGATATCCGTGAAAATGACAAAGTGTCTTACGAAGTAGAAAATGGCAAAAAAGGTCTAAACGCAGTTAACGTTAAAGTTATCTAAGTTTAATCATAATATCATTTGGAAAGCCTGTTACCGAGTAGCAGGCTTTTTTTGTGGCTTAATTTTTCTTTTTACTGCGTTCTTCAAAAGCATTTTGAATTTCAGGATTAGCTGGTTCACTTTGCATCAACTTTTTTCTTAAAACCACATCCGGAATCCATCTGTAAATCCAGGAAAAACCAGCTTTCCCGTGATAATAAAGTTGAGATTTGTAAACCGGATCGCTTACAGCTTCATCCAGGTTGATAAACTGGTATTCTTTGTTCTTTAATTTATCGACGATTTTAGCAAGATAATCAGCATTCAATCTGTTGTCGTGACAGAGATAGATTTGTTTAATCGGCCGGTCATAAAGCTTGATTGAAAGACTATCGAAATATGAGAATAGCCTAAGTGTAAAATCAACATATTGGTTTCCAATCCATTCCGCCCGTTTATTGTCCTGTGCCGCCAACGCGTCGTCATACAATATGGCATGCAGCCAATCTTCACTTTCGACTGTGAATGGTGTCGATATGTAATTATTAGCCGCGAGAAAAGTTAACGCAACGGCTTGTTCTGTACTATCATTTCCTACACCATTATATGGAAACCGAAAATATTTTGATTCCTTATGAAGTTCTTTCACAAACTGTTTGGTTAAAACTTCACCTTTTATCACATCTTGCTTATATGCCTCAAAACCAACTTCCGTATAATTTTTATGTGCATAACCATGATTTCCAACGGTAACGTTAGACTTAGCTATCCAACTTTTAAGTAAATTTTTATTCTTGTCCGATTCTTTTGTCTGTTCCAGATTTCCTTCATTGATAAAGATAGCAACCGGAATCCGGAGTGAATCCAGTTTTTGCTGAAGTATGGATTTAAAATTTTGCTGCTGATAAAGTTTTGTATTCGGTACGTCGTCGATGGTAATAGAAACCATACGTTGCGCGAACGATGAATTTGCCAGAAATAACAAGGCGCAAAAAATGGATGTATTTTTCATAAAATGGCTAATTTTTAACTATTCGTGAATATAAATCAATTATACTTTGATCTTGTGTTCAGATCTTAATCTTAACAAAAAAGCGGATAAGATCCCAAATGAATCCTATCCGCTTGAATGCCTTACTTTTGGTCACTTACCTCGCAACTTCAATTTTAAACTTCTTTCCTTTCATTTTCTCTTCCGAAATCAGTCCAAGCATTGATTTTACCTTATTTTTTCTTACTGCTGCAAAGGAAATATTATCTTTCACCTCGATCAGACCAAGATCCTGCTTTTCAAGTTTTCCCTTCTGTAAAAGGAAACCGACAATATCCATTTTGTTCAATTTATTCTTTTTACCTCCGCTGATATAAATTGTTGTCCATTCCGATGGAGCCGGCAATGTTAATTTAGCAGGAAGATCAAGAACGGGCGGTTTTCTGTCGATATAATTAGGTAAAACTTCATCAGAATTTAACAAAATATAAGCCGTTCCTTCTGATAACATTCTTGCCGTTCTGCCATTTCGATGTGTAAACTCGTCACCTCGCATCGGCAGTTCAAAATGTATAACGTGCTTCATATCAGGAATATCCAGTCCTCTCGCAGCAAGATCTGTTGCGGCAAGATATAACACTGAACCATTCCGGAAGCGAATCAATGTGCGTTCTCTTTCTTCCTGTTCCAGTTTTCCATGGAAGTATGCGCAGTCGATCCCTTCTTCTTTCAAAATTGCACTTATCTTCTCAACACTTTCTCGCTGATTACAGAAAATCAAAGTAGATTCCGATCCGAGAAAGCTCAGCAACTGGATCAATTTCTCGGTTTTGTCCTTTTTTTCTGACAAAACAAGTTTAACCGACAATCCGCTGTTTCCTTTTTTATTCTCTATAAAATCAAGCTCAACCGGATTTTTAACACGTGTAAAAACGGGTACTTTTGTCCCTGCCGTGGCAGAAACGAGGATCGTCTTTTTGAGGCCACGAAGGTTGCCCATGATTTCGGTCATTTCATCCTGAAAACCAAGTTCGAGGGACTTATCAAATTCGTCGAGGATCAGGGTAGCGATTTTGCGCGTTGTAAAAGTTTTACGGAAAATGTGATCCATAAGTCTGCCTGGCGTTCCGATAATCAGAGCCGGAGCCTCACTCAAGCTTCTGATCTCCGTTTGCATATCGTGCCCGCCGTAACAGCAGGTCACTTTAAATCCGGTTGACATCTTACGCCAGACTGTTTCAATCTGAAGTGCAAGTTCACGCGTTGGAACAATGACAATAGCTTGTACATCAAGCACGTCCTTTTGTAAAATTGACAGGAGAGGCAATAAAAATGCAAGCGTTTTACCTGAACCTGTTGGCGATAATAAAAGTATTTCCGAGTTCTCCTGAATCGCTGTATTTGCTTCCTGCTGCATTTCATTTAACGCAGCTATTCCCAGCGCTGAAAGCGTGGTTTCTAAATTTTCGTGATTTGACATAAACAAAGGTACTCGGTTCTGCGGCCAAAACCGTATGGCAGAAATTATTTGATTTTAATCGTGCCTTTAAACGATTCAGAAGCACTATGTAAGGTTAATCCTAAAAACCTCCATTCATGTATTCCATCAGCTTCATAATGCTTTAATCCATCCTTACTAAAAACCTTTGTTCGCGTAGGAAACCATTCGTGGCCGATCACAAAACCAGATTTTATGGTCGTTGCATAGGTGTCATCACTATTTAAAGTATCTCTTCCGTGAGCATAAAGAAGATCTAAATTGAAGAACATTTTATTATCTAAATTTTCCATTGAAATAGCCTGATTCTTTTCATCAGAATCCCTGACCAATTCGGATTGCTTATTTGAAACCGACGCCTTGATAAATGATAAGCAACAAATCACAAAAATCACCACTGACAAGGTCCCCAAATTTTCACGAATCGATTTTAAAACACTGAATGAGATAAAAAGAAACCATACAAGTGCTCCAAGATTCAAAAGCGACCATAAAAAGTAAATCATTATTAACTCTGATTAGGTAGTGATAAAAAGAAAAGCAGCCAGATTTCCAGCTGCTTTTACTTTCAAAATTTTATAAATTTATTGCGGAATCCGGTCTCTTCCCTGACGTTCAAACATCCACTGCGGATATTCAGTATTCAGTAAACTGATCTCATAAAGCTGAGCCAGATCTGATTGTGACAGAGAAACCGTCGTAGCGGCGATATTGTCTTTTAACTGCTCAGGCTTTTTGGCACCAATTATTACGCTTGTAACACTCTTCTGACTTAACAGCCAAGCCAAAGCAATTTGCGCAACAGATACTCCATGGGCCTCCGCTATCGGCTGGATCACCTCGACGATATCGTAAGCTTTTTCTTTATCAATAGGTGGAAAATCAAAACTGTCGCGACGATTATCGCCCGACGTTTCATTGTTCCGTGTATATTTTCCTGATAAAAAACCACCTGCTAACGGACTCCAAGGCATTAAAGCCAGGTTCTGATCTTCCATCATCGGAATTAATTCACGTTCCAGATCTCGGCCGGCGATTGAATAATAGTGCTGACATGCAACAAATTTGGTCCAGCCATTTTTTTCAGCAATACCGTTTGCTTTCATGATTTGCCAGGCCGCATGATTACTCACGCCGAGATAACGGACCTTTCCCGAACGAACAATATCCTCCAAACCCCGCATCGTTTCTTCAAGCGACGTGTAGGCGTCCACACCATGGACATAAAATAAATCAATATGATCGGTTCCTAAACGACGCAGGCTATCCTCAACAGAATCCATAATATGAAGTCTGGAAAGGCCGATCTGATTAGCACCAGGAGCCATTCTACCTCTGGCTTTTGTAGCTACCACAACCTCACTCCTGCTGATACCCAAATCTTTAAACGCCTTCCCAAGTATCTCCTCTGATTTACCGTATGAATAAACATTCGCTGTGTCAAAGAAATTTATTCCGCTGTCAAAAGCCGTTTTCACTAATGCATTTCCGTCTTCCTGCTGAAGCTTACCGATTGCTTCCCAATATCCATCTCCGCCGAAAGTCATTGTCCCAAAACAGAGTTCTGAAACCAGGACGCCGGTATTTCCTAAAAACTTATACTTCATAAAATAGTTTGTTTTTGAATGAATACTATAATCGTCCTTAAATTTAAGGTTTATTTCAGCAGACGGAAATTATTATTCAAACAAATCTTCGGAGCGGTCAAGCATCAAAATCGAACCCTGGGGAACGATCACATATTTTTCACCATCATACTCCAGGTCGATAGCATTGCGTTGAAGGTATATGGCTATATCTCCCTCCTTTGCCTGTAAAGGCATGTATTTCAATTTTTCTTCTGTTTCTCGCCAGGACTCATCTTCTGAGGCAGAAGGGATTGGGTAGCCAGGTCCAACTTTGATGACATAACCACTTTGGACCTGTTCTTTTTCGGTAACTGTTGGCGGCAAATATAACCCGCTGTTCGTGCGGTCAGTAGGACTTTTTGGCTTAATCAAAACTCGGTCTCCTACAATGATCAATCTTCTTAATCGGTTGTCAGCTGTAACTTCGTACATATATAAATCTGTCGCAGGGCGACTTTATGGTTAATTTGATAAAACCTGGTCTAAAAAATAATACTCGCAGATTTTTCTGTCACGTTGGCAGAAATTAACGAATAGAAGAATCTTTCTCCTGAAATATTTTTGAATATCTGGCAGATGTCACCGAAAATCAAAACTGGAAATAGATAAACTGATTTGTTATGAACACGCCCAGGAAGTAAGTAGCAAATGAAAGCGTGACAAAAAGAATAAAAAATGCCGCCGTATTTTTCGTGGGGATATTTTGATAATAGCGTTCCTTGATCAATAAAAATAAAATCAAAAACACGCAAAACCACATCTCAACATGATTGAAAGGCGTATTGATTTTATCACTAAATGATACGGTCATAATTTTCTTCAGAATTGTGACCGACTTGGTAATATTATTCCTGAAAAACACCCATGCGAGTGTTACCAAACTGAAAGTGGCCAGCATATTAAATGCACGGACTATTGCATTATCTGGTATAGAAATCCCAGCATTTTTCATCCATTTATCACGTAAGGAAGCTGTTACCTGATAAGTCCCGTGAAGACCGCCCCAAACGACGAATTGCCAAAATGCCCCATGCCATAACCCGCTGACCAGAAAGACAATGAATTGATTTCGATACTTTTTGAGTTCGCCATGACGATTTCCGCCCAACGGAATATACAGATAGTCCCGAAACCAGGTTGATAGTGAAATGTGCCACCGACCCCAGAATTCTGCCACGGATTTTGATTCGTAAGGCGACCGAAAGTTATCCATCAGGGTGAAACCCATCACCCGGGCTGCTCCGATGGCAATGTCAGAATAACCCGAGAAATCACAATAAATCTGAAATGAATAAAAGACCATGGCAGTTACCAGAGTCAGTCCATTTTGATCTGAAGGTGCCAGGTAGGCATGATCCACTACTTGAGAAAGACGGTCAGCGATAACGATTTTCTTAAAAAAACCGAAGGCCATTTGCATCAACCCGGACTTCACCAGCTCAAAATCATACTTGAAATAAGAATGAAATTGGTACAGCATATTTTGCGGACGTTCAATCGGACCCGCAACGAGCTGAGGATAAAACATCACATATAACGCATAAATTCCGAAATGCCTTTCCGGTTTCTGATTACCACGATATACTTCAATTGTATAACTCATGGCCTGAAATGTATGAAAGGACAAACCGATCGGCAATAAAACATGGTTTGCGTTGTCAACCATCCAGGCTAAGATCGGTTGTGGAATCACTCTCTCCAGATGCGGAATCATGGGCCTGAAACCAATACTTTGGAGGACGTGATTTACAGAATCTTCAAGAAAATTGTAGTACTTAAAGAAGCAAAGAATTCCAATGTTGGAGATCAGACTGATGATCAGTAAGAGTTTTTTCCTTTTCTGATCCTGTGTCTGAGCGATCCAGATTCCGGCGTAATAATCGATGACAATCGTTCCAAACAGGATCAGGATGAAGACCGGCTTGAAAACCATGTAAAAATAACAGCTTGCTGCAAGCAAAAGAATCCATCGCCCACGCCAGGACAGGCTGAAATAAGCCAGCGTGACGACAATAAAAAAGACAAGAAACTGTATCGAATTAAAAAGCATCAGTAACGAACGCGCATAGTGTTATTGAATAATTACTTTCTGGTCGGTTTTGAAAATCCGGGTACCGTTTTTTGATACATTCCAAACCCCGACCTCATATTCTCCGGCGCGGATTGTGCCTTTCGGGCCGATAGCGCCAGAGTTGTTCAACGGAAATGAAAAAAGATACAGATTATCTTTTGATTCCAGAATCGCATAATTTCTTTCCCCCGAAACGGTTGGTACTTCCTGCGTTATGCTCAAAACGTCGGGTGACAATTCATTTACTATGACCTTTGTTAAACCTGTCACAGAAGGATTTTTTAGAGTTAACTTATCTTCATCCGGATGGATCAGAGGCCTTGGCAATGAATAAATTCTCATTTTATCTACTTTCAATAAAGTAGTTGCCAGCATCGTTTCAAAAGGATTATTTTTTGTTGCACCTAATCCGATTCCGTTTCGTTTTTGATTAAAGGCAAAAGCGGTTCTGGCAACAGAAGTCTCCTTCACAATTGGAATGTAATTAACGAGCGTAGACGCCCAGACTCCGATCGAAACTGCCAAAGTCACACCGAAAATGATAAGTTTAATTCTTCCGTTGAATGACTGAACAACCAAAATATAGATCACCGAAGTCATCACAGCAGGATACATTTTGTATGTGCTCCATAAAATAATATGCGGATCGAAACGCGTCCGGAAAACAACAACCAGTATCATACTGATCAAAACATAAACCAATGTCCCCAGCCAGAAAGCGTTCCAGCGGTTATTGTCGTTTTGAACTTTTGGTAAATGATGGAATCGCTTTACCAGATTTTCAGGTATCCAGTTGCTCCAAAACGGAGAAGTTGACAAAATTCCGATCAGCCAGATTACAAAAACAATAAATAAACCTAAACCCGCGAGTGTAGGAATGATCATTCGTTTTGAAAAAGTAGAGTTGGCAATGACATCAAAATCGCCGCCAAGCATCGTGAAAAATGCGATGAATGTTCGGAAAGGATATTGCAAAATATAATCAAAGGCTTTGTCATTTCCCTGAACAAAATCAAAGCCATGGAAATACAAATAGATAGCCGCTGCACCGGAAACGGCCCATAAAACGGAATCTCGCCAACGTGCCTGAAATAATAAAAGTACCAATCCCGAAGGCCAGACCATCATCCCGTTCCCCATACTGAACGTGTCGACGTAGGCCAGGAAAATGGCTAGAAAAAATGGCCAGGCTCTTTTTTTGGCAAGAAAATATAAGCTTGCGACAGACAACAAAATCACCATCTGATACTGTAATGACATGATCGTCATGAAAGTACCTGCGTAAGACTGAAAGTTGAAAATAAAAAAAGCGATCGGGACAGTCAGAAACCATTTCCCGCCTTGGCGCAGATAAGTATATGTGATGAACCCAAATAAAACGAAGACACTCAGGTTTCCACAAAATGCCAGATTCTTAAAATCCAGTTTATTGGTGATGAGATATTGACCTAAAACAATCAGACGTGCAGCAAGAACGCGGTGTTCATTATTCGGAAAAATGATCGTCTGCCATTTTTCAATCAGCGACGGCGCTTCAATCCAGTTGACCAGGAAATAAGGAATATTTTCAATATCATCAAACCACGGAATATTGATACTGTATTTTACACAGAGATAGTAAAATATCACGATTACGCCAAGCGGCAGCAAACCGAGAAGATACCTGACCGGAAGCGGAATTTCTTTATCGAGACTGTTATTCATGTTTATCAACCATAATTATAGCCTCTTTCCCAAAATAGCCCGCCATACATTTGTTCCACAAAAACTGTTTATTTTCCTGAATATCATCAAAATAAAGTGATAAAGGCCTTGTTTTGATAGGCGGCAAATATACAACAGCCTCTTTCGAATTCTTTATTAAAGCATAACGCTCTTCGGTTTCTCTACTGAAAGCTGCGGCTCTTCCTTTGAATAAATCGCTGTAAATCATTTTCACATTTGTGCTTCGGAAGAATGAAAACGCGATGGAAACGACCAGTAAAGAATACAAAACGCCATAACGAAGGAACGACAAGGGAAACTGGCCTGTATATCTTTTGTTGCAATAATGAAAAATCACGCCTACCACATAGAACCAGCCAATCAGGAAAAACAGATAAACGCAGTTAACCGCTCTCGACGATGGATCAATTCCGATACCATAATACGATGGAAAAATCTGAGCGGACAAAACGCCGATATAAAGCAAAATGGCAAACCAGACCGGCATGGAAAAATACTTTCGCGCACCGACGGATATCTTGGAAAGCACGATCAGCCAGGCTAGGGAGAAGATCAAAAGCGGTGTTTTGAAAATCCAGCTGAAACTTGAAACTGCCAGATATTTGAAAGAGGAAATGAGAGAGAAAGTAATATTCCGGCTTAACGGATTCCCATCAAGACGTGCCTGATTCCCGGGAGCTGTAAAAAAGAAATAACAGGAAATGGCGGCCACGACGAGCATACTGATCATGAGGCTATCAATTTTCTTATTAAAAACCAACCGGTAAAACCATAACGCGGCGACCAAAACGATCATAATCAACAAGTTGGTTTCACTACATCCGATAACAGCAAAGACAAAGAAGTTTGCCAAAACAGCAAGCACCGTTTTTTTAGTATCCTGACGGTACCAATCTAAAACCACTGAAACCCACAGAAGAGTGAAAATATTGGGAACGGTATAGGTCACAAAGGACGCCATCCAGTAGAATCCTTCTACGATGCTCGCCATTTTCAGGATGTACAAAAAGAAGACAATTCCTGCAAAACCCAGATGCGCGGCGCGGGACAATGTGGGCGTGAGATGTCTGAATAAATTATATAAAGCGAAAATCAGTCCGGCAAATAACACGACCGGCAACACTTTAAATCCGATTACAGAATGAAATAAAAGCGGATTGGAATGATTTAGAAAAATTCCGAAATAACGCCCTGTCCAACCTGAATAGTAAAAATTCATGGCTTCCAGCCAGCTGTATTTAAAAACAGTATCAATGTAACAGTAATCGTCGGCGGGCGAAGGATGGTTGAAGTAGGAAAGCGCCAGCAACGGCAAAAGCACGCTTAATAAAAGCAGCATATTTATAGAATTGCCAACGGTGCGGTATTTCTTATAAAATCTATTCATTAACTGTCTTTTCAATAATATAACGTGGACGGCCTTTTACCTCTTCGTAAATTTTACCGATATACTCGCCGATCAATCCCAGCGCCATCATATTGGAGCCACTGAAAAAAGTAAGAGGAAGCATCGTCGACGTCCAACCAGGAACTGTATGTCCGATTAAAAATGAAAAAAATATATAGGCCACAATCACCATCGCGACCATAAAATTGAAAAAGCCAAAATAAAGCACCAGTCGCATAGGAAAGGTTGAAAAGGAAGTAATTCCATTCCACGCAAAAAGCAGCATTTTGCTTAAAGGATATTTCGTTTCCCCGGCCACGCGTTCCAGGCGATTATAAATAACCTTGTCGTTACGAAAGCCGACCAGAGGCACAATGCCGCGTAAAAACATATTGATCTCTCTGAAATTGCCCAGTTCCTGAAGAACGCGGCGATCCATAAGACGAAAATCGGCGTGATTAAAGACAACCGGGACACCCATTTTCTGCATCAACACATAAAACCCTTCGGCAGAAAAACGCTTGAACCAACTATCAGAACTTCTGTCGCCGCGGACGCCATATACTACCATCGCACCTTCACGGTGTTTTTCGATCATGGAAGTTATCGCATTGATATCATCCTGTAAATCCGCGTCGATGGTGATGAAGCAATCAAAATTATCTATATGTTTTTCAAGGCCGGCCATAATTGCACTCTGATGACCAAAATTTCTTGAAAGTTTTACTCCAATAATCGTGTCGTCCTGCCGGCATAAATCTTCAATAATGTCCCAGGTTTTATCCCGGCTTCCATCATTTACAAAACAGATTTTGCTGTCCGCAGCAATAAGTCCCCGTTCTTTAATACCAGCATAATAGGTTTTAAGCGTTGAATAGGTAAGATTCAAAATCGCTTCCTCATTGTAACATGGCACTACTAAAAGCAGACGAAATGGATTCATGTTAAGTGGTTTGTTGACGCGACAAAAATAGTCGTAATATGTTAATTAAATAGTTTCCGGCCATTTTTGAGAATTCTTTCTGTATTTCTCCGGCTAAAATTTAGTATGCGGAACGCGTCAGCGCGGCAATGTCTTGTAAAGTAATAACCCTATAAAAGAAAAAACCATATTGGGCAGCCATACTGCGAAAAGCGTACTAACCGTCCCGGCTTCTGCGACTCCTTTTGACAACAGGAAAAACAGGATATAGATAAATGCCAGCATAAATCCGAGCGCAATCTGCCAGCCTACGCCACGTCTGCTTTTTCTGGCAGACACAATTACTCCGATCGAAGTCAGGATTAAAATGGCAAAGGGCTGCGTAAAACGAACGTATTTTTCGATCAGATAAACTTCAAGTCCATCAGCTCCCCTGCTCTTCAAGAGGTCGATATACGCGTTCAGTTCGGGAAGCGTAAAAGTCTCGTAAAGGTTATAGTTACTTTCAAAATCTTTCGGGAACAAGTTGATCGTTGTGTCGATATCCTTCGGATAGCTTAACTTTTCACTCAAACTGTCAATGGTTCTGACCTGAATGTTCTGCAAAGTCCATTTCTGTTTTTTCGGCTGCCAGACGATTTTGTCTGCGGAAAGTTTCTGGGTAAGCTGATTACCCTTAATTGTTTCCATTGTGAATTTATTCCCTGTTTTTGTCGCGTTGTTATAACTTTCCAGATAGGCGTAAACGTCCGGTGCGATCGTTATATGCACATTTCGTCCGCTGAACGTAAATTCATTTTTGACATACGTTTTTTCAAAAGTATTCCTGATTTTATTCGCTTTCGGCAAAATCCACCCAACCTGAAGAAATGTAACGCCACCAAGTATGGTCGCGCCTACAAGGTAAGGAAGCAATATCCTGCCAAAACTTATCCCGCTGCTCAACATTGCTACGATCTCAGTTCTCGCCGCGATTCTTGATGTGAAGAAAACGGTTGCAATAAATACCATCAGCGGACTGATGTAATTAATCCAGTAAGGAATCAGATTGAGATAGTAATCAACGAGAACTTCGTTGATCGGCGCCTTTTTTTCAAGAAAGTCGTCAACCTTTTCTGTATAGTCGATCATACAAATGATCAGCACGATCACAAAGGCAACGAAAAAATAAGTAATCAGGAAATTCTTGATCAGGTAACGATCCAATATTTTCAATCTCATGGCTTGGCAAGTCTCATCGGCGTTGTACTAATAAATTTTTGGAAACCTCAAGACTTATAAACAACGTATGGTTTTCATTAATCTGTACAGATGCAGACTTATCATATTCGTTAATTTCTCTTATTTCTATTACAGAACCGAGCGTGATCCCCGCCCTGTCCAAATGCTGAAGAAACGACGGGGCATGATCCAGCACTCCCATCATTCTCACTTTTTCACCAATTTGTACATCCGTTAAAACCAGATAATCCGGTTCAGTTAAATTCCCTTTCGCATCCGGAATCGGATCTCCATGCGGGTCAAAACGAGGATGTCCCAGGAATGCATCAAGGCGTTCCACCAGATGGTCAGAAGGGATATGTTCCAGTTCTTCTGCAATATCATGTACTTCATCCCAGCCAAAACCCAGTTTTTCAACAAGAAATACTTCCCACAGTCTATGTTTCCGGATCACATTGATCGCTACTTTCTCGCCAGCTTCCGTCAATCTTACACCCTGATACTTTTTATAATGTATCAATCCCTTTTCTGCCAGCTTTCGCAACATGTCTGTAACAGACGCAGCGCGTGTGGAAGTACTTTCTGCCAAAGCATTTGTACTCACTTCTAGCCCCTCACGCCCTGAAAGAGCATGAATAATCTTTAAATAATTTTCTTCTGTGAAGGAGTTCTGCATCATCAATTTATTCCAAAACCTCAATATGTCAGCAAAAGTACAATTTACTAATCGGATTTAAAAAAATTTAGATTAACCTAAAAATTATTTAAAGTTTTTCATATCTTTGTTTTCAATAAACCAAATTGTTTATTTTAGACATTCAAAAAATGTTTGACAATTTAATAGCGAAAGATTCCTTGCTCAAAAATATAACGGACGATACCGATAAACTTGCTTCTTTGTCGGAAGTTCACTCTTCTATAAACGTGCCAGAGAACGCTGGCTTCTGGAAAAAATTATTGGCTTTTACCGGTCCGGGACTGATGGTTGCCGTCGGATATATTGATCCGGGCAACTGGGCAACCGATATCGAAGGAGGCTCGCGCTTCGGCTATACGCTCCTTTCAGTCATTCTGATCTCGAATTTATTTGCTATGTTATTGCAGCATTTATCGCTGAAACTTGGAATTGCATCGGGTCGGGATTTAGCCCAGGCATGTCGTGATTATTATTCCAGGCCGGTTTCAATAGTACTCTGGATATTGTCAGAAATTGCCATTGCTGCGACAGATCTGGCAGAAGTTATCGGATCGGCAATCGCTTTAAATTTATTATTTGGATTGCCTTTACCCGTTGGAATTTTATTTACAGCACTTGACGTATTACTGGTTTTATATTTTCAGAAACGAGGATTCCGGATCATAGAAAGTATCGTAGGAGGTTTAATGGGTATTATTTTGATCAGCTTCATGTATGAGATGATCGTTTCGCAGCCCTCGGTTGCAGGGATAGTTGGCGGATTACTGCCGAAAATGGAAATCGTAACAAATCCCGGGATGTTATATATTGCCATCGGTATATTGGGAGCAACGGTAATGCCTCATAACCTGTACCTTCATTCCAGTATTGTCCAGACCCGTAACTTCAAACGCGACGAAGAAGGCAAAAGAAGTGCGATAAAATTTGCGACGATTGACTCAACCGTTTCGCTTGGATTAGCTTTTTTTATTAACGGATCGATCTTGATTCTCGCAGCAGCTGCATTTCATCATAACGGACACCGCGAAGTTGCCGATATTACAGATGCTTACCATTTGCTTGACCCGGTTCTAGGTGTAAGCCTTGCCGGCGTTTTCTTTGCGCTGGCATTGCTGGCTTCCGGACAAAGTTCGACGTTAACAGGAACGCTTGCCGGGCAAATCGTCATGGAAGGATTTCTTAATATCCGTTTGAAGCCATGGCTTCGCAGACTTATTACACGCGGTATCGCTATTGTGCCCGCACTGATTGTAGCATCACTTTATGGAGAAAAAGGAACTGCGGAGCTACTGGTTTTCAGTCAGGTCATTTTGTCTCTGCAATTGAGTTTTGCGGTGGTCCCGTTAGTGCTTTTTACGGCAAATAAATCCATCATGGGAAAATTTGCTAACTCCAAAGCAGTCACCATATTAAGCTGGTTCGTCACGCTAATTATCATATTATTAAACGGTTATCTTCTTTTCAGAACGCTTTTCTAAACATACGTAACTGCTGTTAAATTAAATTTTTGATAGACAAGTACCTACTTTGCCTGCGGTTTCCTAACTTTCGTCGATTTTAAGAAAAGAAATGAATGGAATCCAAACACAATTTTGACAAAATCTCTGCTGCAGGTGTCCTTATTGCATTCGGTATTATTTATGGAGACATAGGTACATCGCCGCTCTATGTAATGCAGGCAATCATCGGCAAAGAGGTTATTACCGAAGAAATTATCTACGGTGCGCTCTCCTGTATCGTATGGACACTCACACTTCAAACGACAGTTAAGTACGTAATCTTGATCCTGAGAGCCGATAACCGGGGTGAAGGAGGGATTTTTGCTTTATATGCACTGGTACGGAAACATGCACGCTGGTTGACAGTCCCCGCAATTATTGGTGGAAGTACGCTGCTCGCTGATGGTATTATTACCCCGCCTATCTCCGTTTCCTCTGCGATTGAAGGACTTCGGATTTTGTATCCTAATATTCAAACCATACCAATTGTTATCGGTATTCTGACGCTGATCTTTATGATTCAGGCGTTTGGTACCAAAATTGTCGGACGTGCTTTCGGGCCGATCATGATTACCTGGTTTGTGATGCTGGGCGTCTTGGGTTTAAATCAAGTATTGCTTCATCCCGAAATTTTCAAGGCATTTAATCCTATATATGGATATGATTTAATTACAAAACATCCGGGCGGTTTCTGGATGTTGGGCGCTGTTTTTCTTTGTACAACGGGCGCAGAAGCACTTTACTCTGACTTAGGACACTGCGGTCGTGAAAATATTCGTATCAGCTGGGTTTTTGTTAAAATATGTCTGATCCTGAACTACTTCGGACAAGGAGCATGGTTACTTTCACAGGTTGGTAATTTGCTGGATGGCCGCAAGCCTTTCTACTCTATTATGCCAGACTGGTGGTTGCTTCCAGGCGTTACCATTGCAACTTTCGCCGCAATTATTGCCAGCCAGGCGGTTATTACCGGATCTTTTACATTGATTTCAGAGGCGATCCGTTTGAATTTCTGGCCAAAAGTAAGACTTGTTTATCCGAGTGATCAGAAAGGACAATTGTACGTTCCAAGTATTAACTGGTTGTTATTTTTGGGCTGTACGGGCGTAGTTCTTTATTTCAAAGAATCTTCCAATATGGAAGCTGCCTATGGCTTGGCTATCACGCTGACAATGATCATGACCACAATTCTGATGTCCTATTACCTTTATTTGAAACGGGTAAATCTCTGGATTGTCGTTGTATTTATGCTTTTATACTTATTTATAGAAGGTCTTTTCCTGGGAGCAAACTTGTTGAAATTTACGCACGGAGGCTGGTTTACCATACTTGTCGGTGCATTAGTGGCTGGTTTGATGACGGTTTGGTTAAGAGCTTTCTATATCAAATTACGTTTGACAGAATATACGAAACTGGAATCTTACCTGCCGGCTTTAAAAGAACTGAGCCGCGATATCAGTATTCCCAAATATACTACGCACCTGGTTTTCATGACAAATGCCTCCCGGGTTTCAGAAATTGAAACGAAAGTAGTGTATTCCATTTTCCAGAAAAGACCGAAACGCGCAGATATTTATTGGTTTATCCACGTAGACACAACCGATGATCCGTACACAATGGAATATAAGGTGAACACGATCGATGACGATGAAACGGTTATCAAAGTGAACTTCAAACTAGGTTTCCGAGTCGAACAACGTATCAACCTATTTTTTAGAAAAGTAGTTGAAGATATGGTTTTGAACAAAGAAGTGGATATCACCAGTCGTTACGAATCATTAAGTCGCCAGAATGTGACAGGGGATTTCCGTTTCGTAGTACTTGAACGCTTCCTGTCTTTCGAAAATGATCTGCCTTTTATTGAACAAATGATCATGAAAGCATATTTCTTCGTGAAAGATTTTACGACGCCGGAAGATAAATGGTTTGGACTGGACAGCAGTTCGGTGAAAATCGAAAAGGTCCCGCTGATCATTCGTCCGGTTGAAAATGTCAAACTGAGAAGAGTTTACAGCTAGATTTCAAATTAAGTATATAATGGAAGGATCAATAACGCCAGGTAAAAACGCGATTATTGATCCTTTTATCTTTTCATCTGTTTTTCTCTATTAATTTTAATTGTTGTGCATAAAAAACTTCTCTACTCCCTCCTTTTTTCTTCTATGGGAATCGGATCCTTCGCTCAAAACTCGCCCGTTATTATTCCGATAGAAACAAGCCAGAATGCGTTGGTACTACAAACCGACAGCGAAAATCATCTTGGAATAATTTATTTTGGAAAGAAATTAAGTCAGTCTGCCGAATACAAATCCATCCCCTCCCAAAGTCGCCAGCGGGATAGTAATGCCGGAATTTACAATTCTGCTTACACGCCTTCCGGGACTTGGAGCGTCTCGGAACCTGCATTGCAGCTAACACATGGAGATGGTAACAAGTCTCTGGACCTGGTTTATGTAAGTCATGCTACGACGAAGCAGGATGGTAATGTAAGTCTTACAAGTATCGTTTTAAAAGATCCGGTTTATCCTGTTGAGGTTACGCTTTTTTACAAAATTTACGCATCAGAAAATGTTGTTGAACAATGGAGCGTCATTAAAAGCCAGGAGAAAAACCCTGTTTTACTACAAAAATACGCTTCTGCAAATCTGTATTTTGTTGCCAAAGATTATTATCTGACGCATTATAACGGAAGCTGGGCAAAAGAAATGAACCCGGAAGAAGAACTGCTAACAGCAGGAATTCGTGTGCTCGACTCAAAATTAGGAACGCGTGCAAATCTGTTCCAGCCACCAAGCTTCTCTTTGTCATTTGACAAACCTTCTACTGAAACCGAAGGGAAAGTTTTATTGGGGACACTGGCCTGGTCGGGAAATTTCCGTATGGATTTCGAGGTAGATTCGCACCATAACCTACGACTTATCGCGGGAATTAATTCATATGCATCCGAATATCCGCTGGCTTCAAAACAAGAGTTTAAAACGCCGTCTTTCATTTATACTTTCTCTGAAAATGGAAAAGGAGAAGCAAGCAGAAATCTGCATAACTGGGCTAGAAAATACAGAATCCTGGATGGAGAAGGTTCAAGATTAACGTTATTAAATAATTGGGAAGCCACTTATTTTGACTTCAACGAAGAAAAACTTTCCGAACTTTTTAAAGATGGGAAAAAGCTCGGTGTGGATTTATTCTTATTGGACGATGGCTGGTTTGCCAACAAATATCCGCGAAACAATGATAAAACCGGCTTGGGCGACTGGCAGGAAAATATTAAGAAACTTCCTCACGGAATTGGATATTTAGTGAAAGAAGCACAAAAAACCGGAATCAAGTTTGGAATTTGGGTTGAACCGGAAATGGTTAGTCCAAAGAGCGAACTCTATGAAAAACATCCGGATTGGGTCATCAAACAACCGCAGCGGCCAGAACACTATATGCGTAACCAGCTTCCGTTGGATCTTTCAAATCCGAAAGTACAGGATTTTGTTTATGGAGTTCTTGATAAACTGTTTACTGAAAATCCTGATATCGCCTACATCAAATGGGACTGTAACGCGATCACTTTCAACGCCTATTCGGCACATCTTGAAAAAAGTAAACAGAAACAGTCGCAGCTTTATGTTGATTATGTTAAAGGACTATACAAGGTATTGGAAAAAATGCGGGCAAAATATCCGAAAGTTCCGATGATGCTTTGTTCAGGTGGCGGTGGCCGTGTGGATTATGAGGCTCTGAAATATTTCACTGAATTCTGGCCAAGTGATAATACCGATCCAATGGAAAGAATTTTTATGCAATGGGAATATTCTTACTTTTTCCCGGCAATCACGCAAAGTGCTCACGTGACGGACTGGGGAAAACAGCCTTTAAAATTCCGCACAGACGTTGCGATGATGGGCAAATTAGGCTATGATATTGTAGTTAGACATCTGAATGACAAGGATTTAAAATTCAGTCAACAGTCAGTTGCCACGTATAATTCCATCAAGGATGTGGTTTGGCACGGAGACTTATACCGCTTGGTCGATCCAAAGAAAAATGAATATTGCGCACTGATGTTCAGTACAAAAAATAAGAGCAAGGCAGTTCTTTTCTCATATCTGGTCAGTAACAGGTATGGTGCAGGTTCAGACACACCATTCAGATTACAAGGGCTGGACCCGGCGAAAAAATACAAGGTAAAAGAATTAAATCTGTATCCTGAAACCAAAACTTCGCTGAACGAAGAGCAGATTTATTCAGGAGAATATCTGATGACTATTGGTTTTAATCCGGTGGTGAACGCGAGAAGAACGAGTGTGATTATTGAGATTAATGTTGTGGAGTAAAATAATTTGCAGCATACTTAGCCTGAATGCTCAGTATGCTGCAAATTATATATTCTGTTTTTAATGCTACTTTAAATAAACCCCTTCATCTGAACTGCGGCTTAAAATTACCTCCACACGCTCGCTGATTGTGGTGCTTAAAGAATACCCCACATAATCAGCCGATATTGGAAATTTGTGATGTTCGCGGTCAACAATTACGGCAACCTGTACTTTTTTCATCTGCACTTTAAGAAATGGTTCAAGCGCAAAAGCCAGCGTACGGCCTGTATTTAAAACGTCATCAACCACAACGACAACCTGGTTTTCAACCTGCACCGTCTCATCGTCAAAATGAATTTCACTTTGCTGATTGATCGTTTTGTCAAATCGCAATTCAATAAGTTTAACATCTAACGGAGAAATCGATTTTAATTCCTGCGTCAACACTTTGGCAAACTCATACCCTTCCCCAACGATCCCAGCCAGAATGATCACTTCCTCTTCGAAATTCTGTTCGTATATTTCAAATGCGATCCTACGGATTTTCTGCCGCGTTTGCAGTGAAGTCAATATTTGGCGGTGTGTGGTTACGCTGTTATTTATCATATGACTGTGGGTTCAAAACTTAATCTTTTGTAAAAATCCTATAATCTTGGATGACAACAAAAAAAATCAGAATGTTTTGCCATTATTTATTTGCCTGAACAAAATTAACGATCCACTGCGCGATACTTTTCTCAGCGGTCGGCAGTTCCAGACTCATGATACCGAACTCAACCTTACGTTCTCCTATTCTTTCAATACGCAATTCCATTAATGCTTTATTATATTTTTTTGGAAACTCCGGGTGCGCCTGGATACCAAGCATCTTCTTCCCTACCCTGAACATAGCAACCGGACAATCCGGTGTTTGCGCTAACAGCGTACTGTCCGGTGGAAGTGCAAGAACCTGATCCTGACACATCATCAAAAGATTAAAGTCCGATAAAGGAGGATTCATCCAGTTTTCAAAAGCAAGCATTTCAAAAGGATGCACACCGACACACCAGCCAACACCGGATTTCTGAACTTTTCCTCCAAGCGCGTCTCCCAACATCTGATGCCCAAAACAAACACCTACAAAGGATTTATCCGCCGCATATAAATCCCTCAAAAACGCCTTTAGCTGATGAATCCAGGATTCGTCATCGTAAACTGACGACTTTGATCCTGTGCATATATAAGCGTCGCATGTATTAACCGAAGATGGGAAATCGCCATTGCAAACATCAAAAAACTCAAACTCCCAGTCCGGCGCCACGGAAGCAAACAAAGCCGGAAACATTTGTCGGTAATCGCCCGCGATTGAAAGTAATTCCTCGCGAACATGATCGCACTCTAAAAGGCCAATTTTCATTTAACTCTTATTTCTGAATGGATTTATCGCCGCACTTTTTAGCGGTAATATTTTGTTAAAATTAAGAATAAAGGAAAAACAATTAACACGCGTGGACCTGGTTTTAATGCGCTTTGAGAAAACTGACGTTTTGACGTATACTGATGTTAAAATCAGAAAAAACACGACATAATTTCCGATTTACTTTTCGGGCACACTGTTTGACGAAGATATATATGTTATCAAAAATCAACTAAATACCGCCATGAACTTTAATCAATACACCATCAAGGCGCAGGAAATTATACAACATGCCGCACAAATGGCTCAGGGCAACCAGCAGCAGGCCATCGAAACAGGACACGTTGTAAAATCCATTTTGGAGGAAGATCCAAATACGTCGCAGTTTATTCTTAATCAATTAAATATAAGTGCAGATATTTTAAATAACCGTCTGCAAAAAATACTTGACAGCTATCCGAAAGTTACGGGAACGAGCCAGTCCTTTCTTGGAAATGATTTGGCATCCGCAACTGCAAAAGCACAGAATTATTTAAAAGAATTTGGAGATGAATTTATCAGTATCGAGCTTCTTTTATTGGGGATTTTGAGTGGAAAAGATTCCACAGCCACCATGTTGAAGGAAGTCGGTTTTAAGGAAAAAGATCTCATTAACGCCATTAAAGAACTTAGAGGAAAAAATAATCCCGTGAAAGATCAAAACGCAGAAGCAAAATATCGTTCTCTCGAACGTTACAGCAAAAACTTGAATGAGCTTGCTAAAGCAGGAAAAATAGATCCTGTTATAGGCAGGGACGAAGAAATCAGGCGGGTTTTACAGATATTAAGTCGCCGGACAAAAAACAATCCGATTCTTCTTGGAGAACCCGGAGTTGGTAAAACAGCCATTGTGGAAGGACTTGCCCAACGAATTGTTCAGGGTGATGTCCCCGAAAACCTGAAATCAAAAATCATTGCTTCCCTTGATATGGGTTTGCTGATTGCAGGTGCAAAATACAAAGGTGAATTCGAAGAACGTCTGAAAGCTGTCATCAAAGAAGTGACGGATTCGGAAGGTGAGATCGTCTTGTTCATTGACGAAATCCATACCTTGATTGGTGCTGGCGGTGGCGGAGAAGGCGCAATGGATGCAGCAAACTTGCTGAAACCGGCATTGGCCCGTGGCGAATTGCACGCGATCGGGGCGACAACTTTGAAGGAATATCAGAAATACATGGAAAAGGATAAAGCGCTGGAACGTCGTTTCCAGGCTGTTATGGTCGATGAACCAACCATTCCTGACGCCATCAGTATTTTGCGCGGTATCAAAGAGAAATATGAATTGCACCACGGTGTGAGAATTCAGGATGATGCGGTAATTGCTGCGGTTGAACTTTCAACTCGTTACATAAGCGACCGTTTTTTACCTGATAAAGCAATTGACTTAATGGATGAGGCAGCATCAAAACTTCGTCTGGAAATGGATAGTGTTCCGGAAGAACTTGACGAACTGAACCGTAAAGTGATGCAGCTGGAAATTGAACGCGAAGCAATTCGCCGGGAAAATAACAAGGAAAAAGAAACCGTTCTGAACAAAGAAATTGCCGATCTGAGCGAAAGACGAAACAGTCTGAAAGCGCTTTGGGAAAATGAAAAAGGCAAAGTAAACGAAGTGCGTTCTTTAAAAGAACAAACAGAACAATTACGTCTGGAAGCAGAACAAGCGGAACGTACGGGGGATTTCGGAAAAGTTGCTGAAATCAGATATGGCCGTATTCCGGAAGTGAACAAGCGCCTGGAAGAGTTACAGGCTTCGGAAAATGCAGAGAGCCTGATGCAAGAGGAAGTAACGCCGGAAGAAATTGCCGAAGTTGTAGCAAAATGGACAGGAATTCCTGTAAGCAAAATGTTGCAAAGTGATAAGGAAAAACTGCTCAATCTGGAAAGCCACTTACACCAACGTGTTGCTGGTCAGGAAGAAGCGATAACTTTGGTATCGGATGCCGTTCGTCGGAGCCGGGCCGGCTTGCAGGATTCGAAACGTCCGCTTGGTAGTTTCTTATTCCTTGGCCCGACAGGGGTTGGTAAGACTGAGCTGGCAAAAACCCTGGCTGAATATTTATTCAACGACGAAAATTCGATGGTCCGGATTGATATGAGCGAATATCAGGAACGTCATGCAGTAAGTCGTTTGGTTGGAGCCCCTCCGGGTTATGTGGGTTATGACGAAGGTGGACAATTAACCGAAGCAGTTCGCCGGAAACCATATAGTGTGATTCTTTTGGATGAAATTGAAAAAGCGCATCCGGATGTTTGGAACATACTTTTGCAAGTGTTGGATGAAGGTCGGTTAACGGATAATAAAGGACGTGTTGCCAATTTTAAAAACACGATTATTATCATGACTTCAAATATCGGAAGTCATATCATTCAGGAAAAATTTGCCGAAGACGAAGGCTGGAATCACGCGTTGATCGTGGAAGAGGCGAAAAAAGAAGTCCTCGATTTGTTAAAAGCTTCGGTTCGTCCTGAATTCTTAAACAGGATTGATGAGATTGTATTATTTGAACCACTTTCAATGAAGAATATCCGGAAAATTGTGGATATCCAGTTTAAAGGAATTCAGAAAATGTTGATGGAGCAGGGAGTAACTCTGGATTCTACGGATGAGGCGTTAACAAAACTCGGTGAAGATGGATTTGATCCAGCGTTCGGAGCTCGCCCATTGAAACGTGTATTGCAGAGAAAAATACTTAATGAGCTTTCCAAAGGCATATTAAGCGGCCAGGTTGCAAAAGATTCTGTGATTATGATGGAATTAAATTCTGACGGCGATCTGATTTTTGAAAATGTTGGAAGTGTCGAGATTTAATCGATAAAGCAAAAATAATTTTAAGGGGTAGGCGGAAAATTTCCACCTACCCCTTTCTTTTACCATGATTAATTTGTAATTTAACAATAAAAAAGCCACGAACTGTTGTAGTTCTCCCACCTCGGTAAATTTATATTTCAGCCCTTTTCTGATCAGTCACCTGTTGGCATATTTTTTGTGCTTATAATTTTTATTAAAAAATATCCAGTTATAATTCAAAATAATCCACATATGGACTCGACATCAAATGTAATGAAGGTTGCTATTTTAGTAGCGGACGGATTTGAGCAGGTAGAAATGACTTGCCCTCGTGAGAAACTGAATCATAATGGTGCGACCACCCATATCATTTCTCCCAATAAAGACGCCGTTAAAGGTTGGAACCACGTCGACTGGGGGGCGACACATAAAGTAGATGTGCCGTTGGATAATGCGAGAGCGGATTATTATGACGCACTGTTTTTACCAGGCGGAGTGATGAATCTGGATGCGCTGAGGACTAACCCCAAAGCTGTACAGTTCGTCCGTTCGTTTTTTAAAAACCATAAACCCGTCGCGGCAATTTGCCATGGGCCTCAGATCTTAATTGATGCAGATGTTGTCCTGGGGAGAACCCTGACTTCGAATGCTGCCATAAAACTGGATCTGGAAAATGCTGGCGCAATCTGGGTTGATCAGGACGTCGTCACGGATAATGGTTTAATTACAAGTAGAAAAACGGACGATCTGCCATCTTTTATCAGTCAGATGATAAAAGAATTTAATCTTGAACTTCATCAATAAAATTAATAACCGGCAAACGTTTTGCCGCCTCGCCTGAAATTCACGCAAAGTTGAATTTCAGGCGTTTTTTTATCCTTAAATCATCTTTCGATTCCCGCCAAACTTCACAATCTTTGTCGCATCTAAAATGTAACCAGCGATTTATCCTGGTTTTGAATAATGATTGGCGTAATGATATGACTCAGATAACACTTGAAGATGTTTTTGTAAGGAAATATGATACAACCGTTTTAAGCGGTATTAACTGGAAAATAAACACAGGAGAGCACTGGGCAATTGTTGGCCCGAACGGATCCGGGAAAACAACGCTACTGGATATCGTTGCCGGAAAGTGGCCGGTTTGGAAAGGGAAACTGCATTATGGTTTTGATATACCGGTTCGTGAAGCAGTGGAATTTGTCCCAAACGACTATTCCTTTAACAGAATTGTAAGCGCCGGTGCAGAGTACTATCAACAGCGTTTTCATTCTTACGAAGCAGAACGTGCTCCTAGCGTGCGCGCGATTTTAACAGATCAGTTAAAGCCGGTTGGAACGGTGAATGAAAATTCCGTCCATCTTGAACCTTCGAAAGTTGACAATGCACAGCTTGAAAAAGTAAGCGAATTGTTATCCATTACCTATTTGCTCGATCATCCCTTTGTGACGCTGTCAAATGGAGAAACAAGAAGGATGCTGTTGGCGAAATCGCTGTTGAAACATCCCAAAATATTGCTTTTGGACAATCCTTTTGCAGGTTTGGATGTTCATTCTCGTGAAGTTTTGAGAAACGCTTTATCTGAACTTGCTCAGTCGGGAGTAACCATTATTATAGCGACCATCGCAACTGAAATTCCTCCTTGCATTACTCATGTGCTGGAAATGAACCATGGCAGCCTTGAAAAACAGTCTCCAATCAGTTCTTTTGAGGTGATAACTGAAAATTCCGGAGCCTTTCCTCAGCCAGATCCCGAAAAACTTGAAAGCTTTGGGATACCAAATTTTGTAGATTTTGAGACTGCTATCGATCTTAGGAACATCAAAGTAAAATACTATGAAGACCAGATCTTAAAGGGAATTAGCTGGACGATCAGAAAAGGTGAAAAATGGGCCTTGTCGGGTGCTAACGGTTCCGGAAAGTCAACTTTGCTGAGTATTATTACCGCGGACAACCCACAGCGTTTTGCAAATGACTTCGATCTGTTTGATAAAAAACGCGGCGGCACAGGAGCTTCAATCTGGGATATAAAACAGAAAATCGGACATGTATCGCCTGAACTGCATTTATATTTCCCAAAAAATACTACTGTTTTTAAAACCATCGCGTCAGGATTTTTTGACGCTACCGGGATATTTTTCAAGAAGCTGACAGATATACAGGTGGAGCGCGTGCATGAAGTGGCTGAGTTGCTGCATGTTCATCCGCTTATCGAAAAAGATTTTTCACAGCTTTCCAAAGGCGAGCAGCGTCTTGTTTTATTGGCCCGAGCTTTGGTCAAAAACCCGCCGCTGTTGATACTCGACGAGCCGTGCCAGGGTTTAGACTCTGTTTCAATTGAATATTTCAAATCGGTTGTTGATGCCGTTTGCAAAACGCAGGAGCGAACGCTGATCTATGTTTCGCATTACCTAAATGAAATCCCTTCCTGCGTGACCAAGTTTTTGAAATTGGAAAAAGGTGAGGTCTTGGAAAATCGGGGATGATTCCATAGTAGAGTTTAACTTTTCCTAAATTGGTGACATCAGGTTCTGAAACATTCCGGATGAATAAACTGGAAGCATAAACAGATTAAAAAATCCGGCTTTGTCAAATGCATAAAGCAAAGCGTCTTTATGCATTTGGCGCTGTTTAAAGATGAAGTCAAAGTTTAATCCCACTATTTCCCATCCGTCAACCCGCCCATAAAATCAATCACCTGTTCAATTTCCTGTTGCGATAAATTTAGTTTATCAGACGAAAGTGTTTGATTAGGAACGTCTAATCCGAGGCCCGCGCCGCCTCCTTGGTTGTAAAACTCCATAACTTCCTGCAAGCTTGCAAAAACTCCATTATGCATATATGGTGCTGTTTTAGCAATATTTCGCAGGGAACTGGTTTTAAAAGCATTTTTCCATTGCGGAAACTGATCGTGGGTTCCCCTGCCCTTATCGTCATCAAGTTTAGGATGTTTCCAATCCGTATTTACAGTTATCCCTAATACCTCTGATTCTGTTTTTTGGTAACCCGGAGGCACTGTACCATTGAATAACGGCATAAAGTGGCAGCTCCCGCAACGCGCCTTTCCCATAAAAACATTAAAACCAGCTACCTGATTATCCGTTAAAGCTTTTTTATCGCCTCGCATATACTGATCAAATGGAGAAGAAAATGGGCTTAAAGAACGCACGAAAGTGGCTAAAGCATTTTGGATATAAACAGGCTGAATACTATCCAGTTCCGGATATGCTTTTTTAAACAAACGCTGATAATCCTTATCAGATCCAACAAGTTTCGATACCGATTTTAGCGAGCCGTGCATTTCATCTTTATTATGAATCACATCCACCGCCTGATCTTCCAGAGACGGCGATCTCAAATCATAAAAAAATGACTGTTGTAATGCTGCATACGTAATGGTGGGAGCATTCCTGGTAATCGATTTCTGAATACCCCGACTTGTTTTCAGCCCATCCGTATAAGCGAGCGCTGGCTGATGGCAACTTCCACAATTGGTTTTTCCATTGCCTGAAATCCGGCTGTCATAAAAAAGCTTTTGCCCTAATACAACCCTGTCCGCGGTCGAGTTAAAATCGGTATTGGATAAAAGTGCATCCGCATCATAAGCATTGGTGTCAAACAAAGTCTCAAGATTTGATTTCAACAATCTTCTGTCATTTATATAAGGAATCGCCGCAAGATCCTGATTTTCCTTTAATGCTTTTGTTAATGGATTTATATAATCGACGATAAAAGATGCCCGGTCAAACGCATTGAAATCTTTGTTTTTTCTGATAAAAACAATAGCTGATTCAGCACCATTATACAACGAAGCATATTCCGGCAACAGCGGTTTGTAGACTTTTATATAATGCTGAAAAGAAATCAAGACCTCTTCACTTTCCGCTAACGCATTACCAGAGCCGGGCGTATCAAATCCTGAAATACCCAACGTGATCATTCGGAATAATTCCAGACGTAAGGCATCAAAAACATGCGAATCCGTTATTTCAATATCCGTCCAGAGTGAAAGAATACGCTTGGTATTCATCTGCATTTTGCGAATTTGCCGTACCAATTCTTCTTCTTCAATTTTTTCGTCTGTATAAATCAATTCTTCAATAACCTGCAATCCGCCGGGTTCGAAAACAGCATTTTCCTCTTCTTCAATCTCATCCAGCGGCGCACCATTAACAAGCCTTACGGTGGTTGGCGTGAAATATTCTGCAAACGCCTCCGTTTTTTTAAATTGTAATCGCAACGCCAAAAATTCCTTCTGCAAAACCTCTTTACCATTTTTCTCTTTTACAGACTTCAAAAAATGGTCATTCAGCTTGACCAATTCTTCAACATCAGTTTTGAAAAATTGATATACTTTTTCTGTCGGAGTTTTCTCAGGTTGACAGGAAAAAATAATTGCAGAAAAGGACAGGATGATAACGAAAGAAAATATTCTGTTCATAGTAATATAAAAAAGTGTAGAAGGCTTCACAAAAGCCTTCTACACATCCATTTCCAATAAAAATTATTGCTTGATACCTCTCACGATTACGGTTTGTCCACCTTCTTTGTTTGAAGAAAGTCCGCTTCCGTCTGCACTCAGGTACTTGTTATCCTGCCATGTGTGCGGGTGAAGGTTAATCATAAACGTTTCAGGAATACCTACCACATCAGAAATATCGATCATCGCACCATATTCCCAGGTACTCAGTGAATTATTATTTACAGAATTATATTTCGCATTGAAAGCAGGTTCTGATCTGCGGTGATTCATTTGAAGCATCGCTTTACTTTCCTTCGTCACGATATTATATTGCCAGATCGTGCCGTCGTGATCATTCATTTTATAGAACGAATCGCCGTCTTCCTGCACATAAACATAGTCTTTTGTTACACAAATGTTGTCAGGATTTACGATGAAATTTCCCGGACGATCTTCGCCATCCATAACAATCTGTAACTTTCCTTTCAATGGATCGGCCGCGTCGAACTTCAACTGATAAACGCGTCCCCACATGTTTTTTCCAGTAACCGGCGTCACTTTATCCGCCTCACTTACGCCTGTTGCTGTGAAATATATTTCTCTGCCTGCTCCATTCCCTCCTTTACGATAATCGATATCCTCAACGCGGGCAAACTGGATCATTTTCTTTGCAACCGTCTGCGCCTGTAATTGAGCGCCCGTGCTTGTTTTCACGTCATCAAAAGGTACAAATTCAACATCGTAAATATTCCCTTTTGTCATATCTGTTTCTACCGCACTTGGGTTGTTACCTGCACGACGAAGTGCATATAACTTACCAGTCAGCAAATCTCCAACCGTTTCCGTAACATACGCCACCAGCTGTCCATTTGTATCATCTTCTCCGATAATGATCACCGTTTTTCCAGGAAATGCATCTTTTGGAAGTGGTACTGCATTTTCGGCACTCCATTTCCCGAAAGCGCTAACCGTTCTGGATTTATTCTTTTTGTCGGCAGGTGCAAGAATGTCGATTGCATGCGTCATCGATTCTGCACCACTTTCGCCCGCAGTCAAAAACAACGGACCAAATCCATGCTCCTCTGGTGTAGCCAACGTTGCAGAACACAAACGCCACTGTCCACCTTCATAATCGACAATATATTCCCCTTTCACAGGCTTGATATCCTTGTCAAGATACACACGTGAAACCGCCTGATGGATTTCATGGTTGTTGATCATAATAAAACCTTCGCCATTCGGGTTTTTCAGGAAAGCTCCACCATCGGGCTGTGCGCCATAAATGAAACCAGGTGATTCAGGAAGAACGTCATCCGAACTGATCAGGGTTGTGATTTTTAAATCCTCAAACCCCGGAAGCGCTTTAAGAAGTGATGGATTGACAGATCTGTCAACTAATTTTGCAGTGTTATCCGGCTCCTGGTTATGGTCGGTACACCCATTGAGCGCCATAGCGCCGCTTAGAAAAACAGCCAGAGCTGCTTTTCTGTTGAAAAGGTAATTGTTGTTCATGGTGAGTAGTTTTTTGAACAAAACTACCCCATTGCCATTATGCCATCTTTACCTGTATATTAAGCAATTGTGAACAAGACTATTGATAATCAATCTATTCTAGTATGAACCGAAAAGTCATTTTATACATCGCAACGAGCCTTGACGGATATATTGCCACGAAGAATGAAAACCTTGATTTCCTATCGTTGGTCGAGCAGGAAGGAGAAGATTATGGTTATGCAGACTTTATTAAAACAGTCGATACCGTAATTGTCGGACGAAAATCATATGATAAAGTTTTGTCAATGGGATTCGATTTCCCTCATGCAGATAAAAAAAGTTATATCATCACCCGGACACCAAAACCTCCCATAGGAAATATTCAATTTTACACCGAAAACCTGGAAGCGCTTATTCTGAAACTTAAAGAAAAGGATGGTCAGAATATCTTTGTCGACGGCGGCGCAGAAATTGTTAATCTGATGATGAAAGATAATCTGATCGACGTATTCTGTGTATCAATTATTCCGGTTTTACTGGGAGACGGGATCAGGCTTTTTCAGGATAACCGACCTGAATTACAGCTAAAATTTGTCAGATCGGAAACTTTTAAATCCGGTCTGGTTCAGATTTGGTATCAAAAACGGTAGTATTTTAATCTGATTTTTTTAAATTCATGACAAGAGAAAGCGAGCTACTTCCGAAGCCGGGTGTATATTGAGCCCGGCCATAACTGATCTCAAACCGTTTTACGCGCAGCCACGCACCGAACGAAAATCCGGCAAGTCCGCCCGCGTTATTAAGCCTTAACTCCTGCCGGCGAAGATGATCATACCCTAAAAGTATCCGGAAGTTTTTATGAAGCAATAATTCCGCGCCGAGTGAGATATGACGAGCCAGCTTTTCAGCTACTCCGACCTTCCGGGGAATTCTGGTTCCATTAATATCGTAGGTAAAAAACAGATTCGGATCGTTATATACCATATCGAAACGGTTCAAATGATGAATTGTCCCGGAAAACCGGATCGGCATATATTTAGGTTTGAATGTTAATCCAACGCGTAGATCAAGCGGCAAAACCGGAGTGTTCGCGCCAGTAAAATTTTGTTTCAAAAAACCAAAATTCCTGGCAACAAAGCCGACGGTAAAATCCTCACGAGGATGTTTAAACACACCTCCCCAGTCAAACGCCAGTCCCAATACATGGTAAGACTCGATCGAAGAACCAACAAATTTGACCGATCCACCCAGCGTAAATGCGCCGATCGTCTGCCCATACCCTGCTGACAACCCGTAATCTGCCGCTCTGAATTCCCCAACAATATTTCCGGCCGCATCCGTTTCGGTTATATTTCCATAGTTGAGATATTGTAAACCAACGGCCCAGGTACCGCCTGTTCGATTTATGGCATTGGCATATGCAAGATTTAAAAACTTCGTATCTGCCAGATAAGGCATCAAATTCAAAGAAACCTGATCTTCCTTTGTAGAGTCCAGTAAAGCAGGATTTTGCAAAAATAAGGCGGGATCATTGCCCGAAATCGTCATATGATTTGCTCCAAGGGCCGTGCTTTTCGCCTGTGCCGGAAGTTGCAGAAAGTTGAGTCCACTTCTTCCCCCGGTCGTTTGTGCTTTGATTTCTCCTCTAAATAGAAAAAGAAACACAATCAAAAAAATAAAGCCCGTACCATTCTGCCTCATAGAAATGCAAAAATTTCCTGAATCTGTTAAAATGACATTATATTTAGGAATCATTTCAAAAACAAATGTAACCATATCGTCCGTATTACATGGAATCAAGATTCGTCGCGACTTCGAAAAAAGACCTTTTAGATAAAAAAAATGCAGAAGCTGACCTTGGAGGCGGAGAAAAGAGGATTAAAACCCAACATGCAAAGGGCAAACTCACGGCGCGGGAAAGGGTTTCCATTTTACTGGATGAAGGTTCTTTTGAAGAAATTGGTAAATTTGTAATGCACCGCAGCCGCGACTTCGGTCTGGATAAAGAACACTATCTGGGCGATGGTGTAGTGACGGGATATGGTACGGTAAATGGCAGACTGGTTTACGTTTTTGCTCAGGATTTCACCATTTTCGGTGGCTCTCTTTCAGAAACGCATGCTGAAAAAATATGCAAGATCATGGATCTTGCTATGAAAAATGGAGCTCCGGTAATTGGGTTGAATGATTCGGGCGGTGCAAGAATTCAGGAAGGTGTACTTTCCCTGGCAGGATATGCCGATATATTTTATAAAAATACCTTGGCATCCGGTGTCATTCCGCAAATTTCTGCGATTATGGGACCATGCGCGGGCGGCGCTGTTTATTCGCCTGCAATCACCGATTTTATCCTGATGGTGGAAAACAGCAGCTATATGTTTGTTACCGGGCCGAATGTTGTCAAAACTGTGACGCATGAAGACGTGACTTCCGAAGAATTGGGAGGTGCAATGACACATGCAACCAAATCCGGTGTAACACATTTTGTTGCTGCAAACGAGGTCGAGTGTATTCTGTATATTAAAAACTTACTGAGTTATCTTCCCCAGAATTGTGAAGACGACGCGCCACGGCTTCCTTATCAGCCAGCGAATGAATCCCGGCCGGTTTTGAATACGATTATTCCTGAAAATCCAAATCAGCCGTATGACATTCGTCATATTGTTGAAGAGCTCACGGATACTGAAACTTTTTTTGAAGTACATAAAAATTTTGCTGAAAATATTGTCATTGGTTTTGCAAGACTCGCCGGACGAAGTATTGGCATTGTAGCGAATCAGCCTGCGGTGCTGGCTGGTGTGCTGGACATCAACGCAAGCCAGAAAGCAGCTCGGTTTGTTCGCTTCTGTGATTGCTTTAACATTCCCTTACTTGTGCTTGAAGATGTTCCAGGATTTTTACCAGGAACGGATCAGGAATGGAATGGAATTATCACAAATGGCGCAAAACTGCTATATGCATTTTGCGAAGCAACCGTTCCGCGCGTAACCGTCATTACCCGAAAAGCATACGGCGGCGCTTATGATGTAATGAACTCGAAACACATTGGCGCGGACATGAATTTCGCCTGGCCAACTGCGGAAATCGCAGTTATGGGTGCTAGCGGCGCAGCGGAAATTATCTTTAAAAGAGAGATCGCGGAGGCAGAAAACCCGGAAGAAAAACTGGCTGAAAAGATCGAGGAGTATACTAAAAAATTTGCAAATCCTTACCGTGCTGCCCATCGCGGTTACATTGATGAGGTAATTTATCCTGAGCAGACACGCGAAAAACTAATCCGGGCTTTTGGTATGCTTGAAAATAAAGTGGCAACACTTCCGAGAAAGAAACACGGCAACATTCCGCTTTAAGAGCCTGAGTTATAAATTTTCTAAAAAGTTATTTAAGTCAGCTTCGTCTTAAATAACTTTTTTGCTTCAAATCGCTTCCAAAGTCCATCTCTGTAACCGTTAACTAAAAACCGGTGATCATTTAATCCATAATTATTGACTGTTAGCAACATAGCTGCTAGCTTTGAAGTCAATAGTTAACATTTTCCCCACTGATATCACCTACCCGGACAGTTCCGCATCTGACACGGGTGCACTTTCACTATGCCTGATTATTCACGTGTAATTTTGTTGATATGTTTAGTAAGATTATTAAATGGACAGGAATCGTCGTAGGGAGTTTGGCCCTGATTTTGTCCGTCGTTTATGCCTGCATTTATTACAACACCGAATCGCGCGCTTCCAAAATTTATGATGTAAAACTTCATTCACTGGCTGTTCTTAACGATAGCATCTCAATCGCCAAAGGAAAACATATTGCAGAAATCCGAGGATGTATTGGCTGCCACGGGGCAGATTTGTCAGGCGGTATGGCCTTTGCAGACGAAGAATCTCCCATCGGAACTTTGTACAGCTCCAACATTACCTCAGGCAAAGGAGGGATAAATTACACCGATCAGGATTGGATTCGTGCACTTCGTCATGGTTTGGGAAAAGATGGACGATCACTTTGGTTTATGCCTTCACATGAAGTTTACCTCATTACGAATCAGGATATGGCATCACTCATCAGTTTTGTGAAATCGCGTCCTCCGGTTGATAAATCCAATCATCAAAAATCTTTGAAGCCACTTGGCCGCCTATTAACATTCCTTGACGAATTCCCATTATTTCCAGCGGAGAAAATTGATCATAACGCGGTTTATGTAGACGATATAAAGCCTTCTGTCACGCCTGAATACGGGAAATATCTGGCGATTACCTGCACGGGTTGTCACAGCGAAACGCTTAAAGGTGCCGCTGCGCATGGTCCTGACGGGCCTCCTGTTCCAGATATCAGCTCAACCGGGAATCTTGGAAAATGGACTTACGAAGGATTCGCTGCAACTATTAAAACGGGAAAAACTCCGGACGGGAAACAGTTGAGCGATGCGATGCCGTGGAAAGATCTGACCTATACGGATCAGGAGCTGAGCGCTATTTATTCTTACCTGCACGGACTCCCATAACCGTATAATAACAATATCAGATATTTCTAAAATACAATACTATTGTTAAGTAATATCGCATAATAATCTCCATATCAACATCGTATAAAATTCAACATTATGAAAACATCATTTCTATTAAGATTTGCCCTTCTATTATTGATTTTTGCTGCTGGTTGCGTGGACCACGATATCATCGAGGATCCTCAGAGTTTTAAATCAGAAGAATTTGCCAGCGGGCTTCTCGCTCCGATCGGCATTACACAGGCTTCAAACGGCTATTTGTGGGTGACGGAACAGGGAGACGGAAACGGGAATACCGGCAGAGTTTCAGTGATCACACCGGATGGAAAAGTTTGGCCTGCGATTACAGGATTTTTATCTGTGATCAGTCCTGAAAATACTCCCAGCGGACTTACTCACTTGACCTATAAAGACGGAAAACTTTATATTTTGCACGGTGTACTAGGAAAATTGTATGTCGCCGATGTATCAAATTTTAAAGCGGGCACAACTCCGGTGATGGATGCTTCAAGTTTGCCTAATGAAACAATTAATTTATTCGTTCTCGGTTCCAATTTCAAAATTCACAAGCACGAATCCAATATATACAACCTGACCTGGGGACCCAATGACGATCTATATATTACCGACGCTGCTGCGAATGCTATCGTTAGAAGAAATCCGAATAAGGCACTTAGTATTTTTGCAGAATTACCTCCGTATACCGGACAAAATGGCCCTATCGATTTTGTACCGACAGGTATTGTTTACGACGGAAATAAATTTCTCGTATCATCTCTGAGTGGGTTTCCATTTATTGAAGGAATTTCAACCATTCAACAGATTGATAAATCAGGAAATATTTCATTGTACAAAGGCGGTTTCACAACAATTGTTGACATCGTTTTGACTGCTGCCTATCAGCCATTAGTTGTATCTTTTGCGAAATTTGCACTTCCTGATGGTTTTAAACCCTTTAGTGGTAAAATTTCAAACGCAAGCGGCGGAACAGTTCTGGATGGTCTGATGATGCCGACAGATCTGGAACGAATCGGAGATAAATCCTACGTTGCTGTTTCGATGGCGCTTGGTAAGGTCTACAAACTTTCTTACTAGACAATCAGAATATCATCAAATACGAAAAGCGGAGCCTCTTAGGTTCCGCTTTTCATTTTTCATACTACGTATATACCATTTAGTTTAATCTGTTTGTTAACTTATTTCGTCAGCTCGTAAAATCTTACAACCCACTGTTATCACTCACTATCAACTTCCCGACTAAGTATACAACGATAATTACCGTTAACTAAGATGATATTAAATAACTGATATATAAGTTTTTATATCGTTAAATTCGGTAATCGTCCCCTGTAACTTATTATTTCCACGCTAAACAATGACAAGATGGAAAGTACAACTACTGTCGAGACTATAAATGCGGCTGCTTCTCCCGCGCCCGTTTCTGAAACCGACCGGATACAGTCGATTGATGTTTTGAGAGGCATTGCGCTTCTAGGGATTTTGCTCATGAATATTCCCAGCTTTTCCATGCCGAACTATTTTTCCGAAGCTTTTAGAAGCAATCCCGCCGATATTAATTTTTGGGTAAGAACTGTGATCATTATCTTTTTCGAAGGTAAAATGAGAGCACTATTCTCTATGGTTTTTGGAGCAGGAATCCTCCTTTTTATTTTAAAAAAAGAAAAAACCGGAACATCCGCTACCTGGCTATTTTACAGAAGAATGGCGTGGCTGGTCGTGTTTGGGCTAATTCACGCACATATTATTCTTTGGAGCGGCGATATTCTCTATTCATATGGCCTGATTGGCATGATCGCATTTCTTTTCAGGAAAGCGGCGCCAAAATATCTCGTCTGGGGTGTACCGATTGTCGCGGTCATCGGCTTTTTTACCAGTACTCAGTTTTACCAGGAAATAAGAACAAAGCGGCTGGATTATCTCAAAGTTGCAGCGGATAAAAATGCAGGAAAAATCCTGACCGTTGCGCAGCAAAAAATCCTGACGGAATGGCGGGAAATAGAAAAAGAATTTTTCCCCAATAAGCAAGATGCCGCGGAAAATACCCGGATCATGAAATCGGATTATAAAACTATTGCAGCCAAAATTAGAAAAGAAGCATGGAAAGGCCAGACAACTTATTTTTTATACCAGATATCCGATCCGCTAGCCCTCATGCTCTTAGGCATCGCTCTATTCAAATGGGGATTTTTGACATGTAAATGGTCACGAAAACAGTACTTAAAAGTTGCACTGATCGGATACGGAATCGGGCTGCCGCTCGTGCTGTATGACTCTTATTACGCGTTTTATAATTTCCCAACCATGGCCGCAAGTCTGGCACATATGGATAGTCACCCGATTGTCTGGATTGACCTGATATACCCCGCGCAACGGATTTTTTTAGTCATGGCCCATGTTTCAGTTATTCTGATTTTATACAAATCCGGAATATTCCAGCGCTTTCTGAACAGATTAGCCGCTGTCGGTCAAATGGCTTTCACGAATTACATCTCACATTCTGTAGTCTGCACGCTGATCTTTTACGGTTATGGTTTAAATAAATTCGCCACATTTGAATACTATCAGATATTTTTTGTCGTGTTCGCAATCTGGATTTTCCAGTTGATTATCAGCCCGATATGGTTACGTAATTTTTATTTCGGACCACTGGAATGGTTATGGAGAAGCCTGACTTACTGGAAACTACAACCAATGAAAAAGCCGGCTTGACCGGCTCCTGCTATCCATAAATGACAAATCCGGAGGGCGGAATGGTGAGGCGAACGGCTTTGCCATTCCTGACTTCAACATTTACCTCGACCGGACTTGGAGCCGACGCATACAAACATTTCATTCTGGAATCGATAGCGTGCAGCGTGCTGTCGATGGTCACATAAGCAATCGTTTCATTCTCCGTATCGGTATTAAAAGCACAGAGAATTTCCTCGTCATTGAAAATTCTTGACCAGGCAACTATCGAATTCATCCTATCTCCAAACATAACGGGAAAACCGAAATCAGTACCATTTCCGGAAATTTGTCTCAGATACTGCCGGCCTCTCCTCAACGGAACCTGCTGGTTTCGAACGTCAATAATCCTGGCTATTTCGGGATACCATTTATTATTTTCCTGGAAAAAATGAGCATTCTTACTCCGAAAACCCCCGAAAACACCGCCAAACATGGTTTCTCGAATATACCGGTCATTCCCGCCTTTCCCATCAAAAGCTTGTTCGGTGCCGTAGTACAAACATGGAATTCCAAGCGAGGTAAGGTTAAGCCCAATCACCGCAATCAGAGAATCTGCGCCGGAATCATTGGCACAATAACGCGCTTTGTTACTTCCCTTCCTTACCTGGTCATGATCGTCGAAAAGAGTAACCACCTTATTCCGAAACCAGATATGCGACTCTTTATGAACCAGCTCTGAATTCCTGAACAAACTAAAATATTCAGCCGGGTTCCGGTATCCCTTTACCATATATTCCATCTTGTCCGGAATGTCATCAATACCGAGGGCGGCATCTAAACCTGTTATTTCCAACGTATCAAAAGCCCGTGATCTTCCGCCGGTTATTTCACCTATCAGGTAAAAATTTTCCTTGCCAACAGCCATTGTAAATTCTTTGATCACGGAAGCAAAATAACGTGTTGCGCCGGTTTCCATGTGTTTGACGGTATCAATCCTGAACCCGTCAATATCGGCAGCTGCGATCCAATATTTGTAAGCTTTTGTCAGTGCGATCAAGGCCGCGGAAGGATGAAAATTATCGGTGCTGCCGTTGCCATGATGAATATCTTTCAAAGATTCAAAATCACCTTCGAGAAATTCCGGACTGTCGTCCCAGTGAATTATTTTTCCTTTTCTTGTAAACGTTTCCGCTGACTGAAGTTCTGCCGGCCATATACCCGCATCTGGAAATTTGTTTTCATCCATTGCAGAAAGTGGAAGATTCGCAGAACCATCGGCATCTCGAAAACCTTCAACTGGAAATAATTTTCCATTCTGATAGTCGGGCTGACCATTTTCATAGCCAAAAACATCCCCGGAATGGTTTAAAATTATATCCAGAATCACATAAATTTCATTGTCATGCGCAGTTTTCACAACATCGATCAAATCCTGTGTGGTACCAAACCGCGGCTCGATTTCAAGAAAATCCTGAATCCCGTACCCGTGAAAAGTTTCCTGAGATTTAACCTGTTTGAAAACCGGACTGATCCAGATTGCAGAAATACCCAAACGTTTCAGATATCCGATTTTCTTCTGCAAACCCTTTAAGGTCCCGCCAACAAATTTATTTCCGGCCTCATTCCAGGCTTTCGCTTCTTCCGTTGTTTTGATCGCGTTTTCAAAATCTTCTGACAGAAACAATGGTGTCGTTCCTGATGAAAAAACATTGCCATCGTTGTCTGTAAAATCTTTTTCCTTTCCGTCTGAAAAACGGTCTACCAGCAAGAAATAAAGTACCTGATCTTCCCAGGCCTGGGGTGAAGGAAAATAAGCTGGCTTCAATATATTTTTGAAATCAATTTCCTGTAACGATTTAAAGTTTCCCATGGTGCTGTAACTTTTTTAGTGCAGTCATATAGTCGTTAAAAAAGGAAAAAAAGAAAACAAATGAGTACTTTCGGATTCTAGATCCAAAGTTGATCATACCGTCGGAGTACACTATTTAACATTTTGTATTTCAATTAATTATATCTAAGATAGAAGAAAAATAAGAAAAGTTTTAGCCAGAAAAATCATGATAAAAACATTACTCTCCTTCTCGCTCTCCTGCATTGTTGCAGCAAACTGTTTTTCACAATTGCCAGTACCGACTGATTACCTGAGCAAAGATTTTCATAAAGGTCGCAGGGAAGCATTGAGACAGATGTTGCCGCCTAATTCGGTCATTGCCATTTTTGCCTTTCCAACCAGGAATTTTTCCAATGACGTTGATTACAAATACCATGCAAATCCGGATCTTTATTATTTCAGCGGCTATACCGAACCGAGTGCTGTCCTGCTGATTTTTAAAGATGCACAAAAAGATTCGGCCAATCAGGCTTATAACGAGTTGTTTTTTGTTCAGAAAAAGAATCCGGAGCGTGAACAATGGACTGGCAAAAGACTGGGTATTGAAGGCGTAAAGGCGATGGGATTTTCTCACGTATATAACTCTGGGGACTTTGAGCGGTACGCGCCGGATCTTTCAAAATTCGCCAAAATTATTTTTGAATTCCCAAAAGAGATTTCAGATAAAATCACACAAACAGATGACGCATATGACCTTTTAAAGATTTTCCGCAAAAAATCTGCGCTGCCGGAAGATTTTGACGGAGAAGTAATGGCTGATATTATGTCGATTTCGCAATTTCCAATGTTACTTAATTCGATTCCGCGATTAACTCAATATTACAAGAATCTGGCGGATAACAGTGAGCAATACAGGAATAATACATTCATAAAAAAAATCATTAATCTCAAAGATTCGACAGAATCAAAGGCACTTCTGAAAGAAATGGACGCTTCTAAATGGGATCCCGCACTTTATAGCCTGTATACCAACCAGTTGAGGCAAATAAAGACACCTGAGGAGCTGGCGCTTATGCGTAAATCCATCACGATTTCTGCGCTGGCTCATAATGAGGCGATGAAAGCAGTCAAGCCGGGTATGTCTGAACTGGAATTGCAGGGGGTTCAGGAATTTATTCATAAGAAACTGGGCGCTGAATATGTCGGATACCCATCCATTGTCGGCGCGGGTGCGAATGCCTGCGTGCTTCACTACATTGAAAATAACGCAACAAATCTTGGCAATAAAATGGTCTTGATGGACGTCGGCGCTGAATACCACGGCTATTCTGCCGACGTGACCAGAACATTTCCTGCGAATGGAAAATTTACGCCTGAGCAAAAACAGATCTACGATATCGTTTATGAGGCACAAGAAGCTGTTTTCAAAATTTGCAAGGAAGGGACCACTTTTCAGGAAATTGAAAAAACCGCACGTGATGTAGTCACGAAAGGATTGGTGAGACTTGGAATTTTGAAAGACGAAAAACAGAATCGCTTATATTATCCACATGGCTGCTCTCATTTTCTTGGTTTAGATGTACACGACAAAGGAATTTACCATAAGCTTTTTGAGAATATGATTATTACGGTCGAGCCGGGAATTTACATCCCTGAAAACAGTGATTGCGACAAAAAATGGTGGGGAATCGCAGTTAGAATTGAAGATGATGTTTTAATCAAAAAAGATGGTTTCGAAAATTTATCTATACAGGCACCCCGAAAATCAGAAGATGTTGAGAAAATGTCAGCCCGGAAGAGTTTTATTGATGAATTAAAGATTGATTTGGTAAAATGACATTTTGTTTATGAATAAAAAGTGATAAAAGCTGCAATCCTAACCGGTTGCAGCTTTTATAATATACTGCTGAACCGAAACTTCAATGCGATGAAAATTACCGTATAAATAATTATACAAAATAATTGTCGGATTAGCTGTTGAATTGAAATATTATAGCGAATCGCGCTTCCGTCTTTGCTCCATTCTAAATAATGTCATAATTTCACGCGTATTTAATAAATTTATTTACGATCCTATACTTTTCCATTTCCTAAATTATCCCTTAACTAATGAAAGAAAAGAAAGGCACCTCTTCGTCCAGGCGGAACTTCATCAAAGGTTCGCTGGCGACGCTCGCCACATTTTCCATCGTACCCCGTCATGTATTAGGTAAAGGCTTTATCGCTCCAAGTGACCAGCTTACAAAAGCAATCGTCGGCGTTGGTTCGATGGGCCGTGGACATATTCCCTATGCAGGAACCAAGGTTGTAGCACTTTGTGATGTTGATAAAACCCATTTGGAAAAAGCCGCCGGAATGGTCGAAAAAGGCGTAAAAACTTTTTCTGATTACCGCGAATTAATCCAATTGCCGGAAGTTGATATCGTACACGTTGCAACTCCGCCTCACTGGCATGGAATCATTGCAGCAGACGCAGCGCGCGCCGGGAAAGATGTTTGGTGTGAAAAACCGATGACACGTACGATTGGCGAAGGAAAACGTCTGGTGGAAGCGGTTCAGCAACACGGAAGAATATTCCGACTGAATACCTGGTTCCGTTTTGAGGATAATTTTTACGGTATGAAAACAACCGTGAAACCGATAAAGAAATTAGTTCAGAGTGGTATGCTGGGCTGGCCTTTGAAGGTTACCGTTAGCAAGCATACCGGTTTCGACTGGAAATTTTACTGGGTTGGAAAAACTGTTAACGAGCCTCAGCCTGTGCCTGCCGAACTTGACTACGAAATGTGGCTTGGGCCGGCGCCTTACAAACCCTACAGCGCTCACCGCGTTCACCAGACTTTCCGTGGTTATTGGGATTATGATGGCGGCGGATTAGGTGATATGGGGCAACATTATATTGACCCGATCCAGTATTTCCTTGGAAAAGACGATACAAGTCCTGTAAGTGTGGAAGTGGACGCACCGCAGCAGCATACGGAAGCAGTAGGAACGTGGAGACGCATTACATATACCTATGCAGATGGGTGCCAGATCGTGCTTGACGGCGAAGCGAAAGATGAGAATGTAGCTTATATCGAAGGACCAAAAGGCAAATTATATCCTAATTTCCGTTCAGATATTCCTGATCTTGAAAAGAAACTGGCTGCTTTCCCGGATCCTGAACCACAGGTTACTGACTTTGTTGAAGCGGTAAAAAGTCGTCAGAAATTTGCGTTGAATGAAGAAAACGGACACCGTTCATGTACGCTCGTAAATATGGGCTTGATTGCACTTCGTTTGGGCCGTTCGTTGAAATTTGATCCTGTAAAACAGGAATTTATCGATGACGAAGGTGCGAACCGTTTGATCGACCAGCCTATGCGCGGACCTTGGACTATGTAACTATTCAGATGTAATGATCTCAAAAAGAGAAAGCTACACCGTTTCATTCATTTAAAATAAATCATGAAAAAAATTATATATGCGCTGCTTGCGACCGGTATGCTGAATACAGGTGCAATGGCTCAGTTGGATAAAAACAGAACAACATCAACCCGGATCGCTGATTTATTGGCTCAGCTTCCGGCTGATAATGCCACACAATTAAAGAAAAGCATGGACGAACTGGCTGAACTTGGAAAACCAGGTTTGGTCCAGATCGCAACGATGCTTGCCGCGCCGGGAAAAGGCGACGACAGCAAAGTACAGTATGCCTTGGGTGGTTTTACATATTATTCTGCCCAGGCTGGAAAAGAAGCCTGGCGCAAGACCGCAGCCGAGGCTTACATAGAAGCACTGGCGAAAGTCGAAGCGCCGGAAAGCAAACAATTTTTGATCTACCAATTGCAAACTATCGGCAAAGACGAAGCGGTTCCAGCACTGGCGACTTTTCTTACCGATGAAAAATTATCAGGACCGGCAGCAAGGACATTGGCGAGGATCGGATCGGAAGCAGCTGGAAAAGCTTTGCTGCAAGGTTTAGCGAGTGCAAAAGGAAATCCTCAGATCTTCATTACGGAAGCGTTAGGTGGAAGCCGCTATAAAGAAGCTGCGTCAGCTATCGAAAAAACGGCTGTTAGCGACGATTTGAATCTTCGAAAAGTAAGTTTGTTTGCACTTTCTGAAATCGGTGTTCCATCTTCGGAGGCGATTTTGGCAGCAGCGGCTAAAAAAGCAAACTATTTGTATGACGAAGCAAATTCAACCGCAGCGTATTTGAATTACCTGTCACGTTTATCATGGACGGGCAACGCGCCAATCGCTGAAAAAGCTGCTTTATCGCTTACTACTACCCTGGTTGATGCAAAACAAACGGATACACGTTCTTCGGCTCTGAAAATCTATGCAGACAGCAAGAAACGTGAAAGTGTCCCGGCTTTGGTAAAGGCCTTGGAAAGCACTGATCCTGAATACCGCGCTGCGGCTCTGAAACTTGGTCAGAAATATACGATGGCGGATGGGACAACGCCCTGGCTTAACGCTTTGAAAAAAGCAAAACCAGAAGTTCAGGCAGAGATTATTTATATGCTGGGTCGTGCTGAATCAAAAGATGCGTTGTCGACAATTACCAAATCACTTGCTTCAAAAGATGCAAAAGTAAAATTGTCTTCGATTTGGGCAGCCGGAAAAATTGGCGGAGAGAGCAGCTTACCTGCTTTACTTACGATTTTGAAAAAAGGCAATGCGGATGAAATCAGAGCAGTTAAAAATACGCTTCTTACTTTGAAGGGAAATTCTGTTGTCGACCAGCTTGCAACGGCACTGCCAGGCCTCCCGGTTTCAGCGCAGCCAGCGGTAGTTGATGTATTGGCTGCGAGAGCGGCAAGTTCAAAAATGAGCACAGTATCTGCTTTGCTAAAGAGTACTAATTCTGAGGTAAAAGCAGCTGCATTCAATGCATTAAAATCGCTTGCAACTTCGAATGATCTGCCACAATTATTTACACTTCTAAATTCAGTTGACAGCCCGGAAGAGATTTCGGCTGTGCAGAAGGCCGTTATTACCGGTGTTAAAGGATCAGGAAACGCAGTAGCGCAAAGTGATCTTATTCTGAAACAAATCACCGCTTCCCCAGCTGACAAACAATCGCGTTATCTGGCAGTTCTGGCAAGTATTGGCGGAAATAAAGCGCTAAGTTCTGTGGTTTCCTCCTATAATTCAGGTGATGCTGTTTCGAAGAAAGCGGCGATTGCTGCACTTTCAAACTGGACTGATGCGAGTGCGGCTAATGAACTTTTAGCTATTGCTAAAAAATCAGTTGATTCGGAAGACTTCAATCTGGCGCTAACAGGTTATGTAGCAGGAATTTCAAAATCGACTAAAACACCGGTCAACAAAGTTTTAATGCTTCATAATGCGATTGACCTCGCAAAAACGGATGCTCATAAAGAACTGATTCTGAAAGAGCTTGTGAAATATAAAACTTTCAACGCGTTGCTTTTGGCTGGAAAATATCTCGACGAAGCAGGCGCTGTTCAGCAGGCATCAGCCCAGGCGGTCATGAATATCGCTTTGGCGAACAAGAATTTTACCGGTGAAGAAGTTCGTTCGTTATTGACAAAAACATCGTCAGTATTGAAGGGTCAGGATGCTGAATATCAGAAAGAATCTATCCGAAAGCACCTGTCGGAAATGCCGGCGGGTGAAGGTTTTGTTTCGCTATTTAATGGAAAAGACTTAACGGGCTGGAAAGGTTTGGTAGAAAATCCGATCGCTCGTTCGAAAATGAATGCTGATTCACTGGCCTACAAACAGAAAAAAGCAGATGAAATAATGAAGTCGGGCTGGTCTGCCAAAAACGGTGAACTGGTATTTTCGGGCCATGGAGATAACCTTTGCACCATAAAACAGTATGGCGATTTTGAAATGTATGTAGACTGGAAAATCGAGTCAAAAGGTGATGCGGGAATTTATCTTCGTGGTACACCTCAGGTTCAAATCTGGGATACTTCTCGTGTAGAAGTTGGTGCACAGGTTGGTTCCGGCGGTTTATATAACAACGCGAAAAACCCTAAAAACCCAACTAAGCTGGCTGACAACGCGATTGGTGATTGGAATAATTTCCATATCACCATGATCGGCGACAGAGTAACTGTTGATTTGAATGGCGAACGCGTCGTTGACAATGTAATTCTGGAAAATTACTGGGATCGTAAATTACCGATTTTCGTAAAAGAACAACTGGAATTGCAGGCGCACGGAAATATCATTTATTACCGTGATATTTTTGTACGGGAAATCCCTCGTCCCGAACCTTTTGTTCTCTCAGATGAAGAGAAAAAAGAAGGATATAAAGTCCTGTTCGACGGCACTAATATGCACGAATGGACCGGAAATACAACTGACTACACCAGTCAAAACGGTGAAATGGTATTGGATCCAAAGGGCGGAGGAAAAGGTAATCTGTATTCAAAAGATCAATATAGCGATTTTGTTTTCCGTTTTGAATTCCAACTTACCCCGGGCGCTAATAACGGGCTGGGAATTCGAACACCGATGGAAGGCGATGCTGCTTATGTGGGAACTGAAATTCAAATCCTGGACAACGACGCAGACATTTATAAGGATTTGAAAGAATATCAATACCACGGTTCGGCTTACGGAATCATACCTGCGAAACGCGGTTATCTTAAACCACTTGGCGAATGGAATTATGAGGAAGTTTATCTGAAAGGTTCCAAAATCAAGGTGACTTTGAACGGAACAGTGATTACCGAAGGCGACCTGGCAGAAGCCAGCAAAAACGGAACTGCTGATCATCGTGATCACCCGGGCTTGAAAAATACATCAGGATATATTGGATTCCTGGGTCATGGTTCTCCATTAAAATTCAGAAATATCCGTATCAAGGATTTATCTAAAACGATGGAAGAGCCGGTCCAAGGCAAGAAAAAGGCAAAAAAGAAAAAGTAATATCATTTTGCAGAAAATTTAAAAAAGTCCGGTCGCTTCTGGCCGGACTTTTTTCATGTTTTTTTATTTAGTTTTGGTATAACAATTTTATGAATAGTTCTTATCAAATAATTTATTCAACTAAAAGCTAATTCAACACGAGCGTATGAAAACCAAAAACATTCTTTTCGCAGCGTTATTATCTGCCACTGCATTATCAACTCAGGCGCAAAACACATTAACAGAAATCTGGGCAACGGAAGCAACGATTCCGGTACCTGAATCGGTTTTTTACAGCGCGACTGACAAAATGTTGTATGTGGCGCAAATAGACGGAAAACCTGGTGAGAAAGATGGGAAAGGCGCGATCGGGAAAGTAGGACTTGACGGGAAAATTGTTAATCTGAATTGGGTAACAGGCCTTAATGCGCCAAAAGGTATGGGCAAAATCGGCTCTAAGCTTTATGTTGCCGACGTGACTGACATTGTGGAAATTGATTTTAAAACCGGCAAAATTTTAAAAAAATACCCGGTTGAAGGATCGAAATTCCTGAATGACCTGACGATTGATTCAAAAGGAAATATTTATGTTTCAGACTCCGATATGCACAAAGTGCATTTGCTGAAAGACGGTACGGTTTCTACATATTACGAAACTCTGACACGTCCAAACGGCTTACTGGCAGTCGGCTCAGATTTGTTGATTCTGGATAGCGGTGCATTGATCAGATTAGACGCAACTAAAAAACCGACGACCCTTGTGGAAGGATTGGATAAAAGTACGGATGGAATTGAGCAGGTAAAACCGGGAGAATACATTGTTTCCTGCTGGGCTGGTGCGGTTTATTATGTGAAGGAAGGATCAAAGGAATTGATTCTTGACACAAGACCTCAAACAAGCAATACAGCGGATATCGGATATGATCCGGTTAAAAAGATTGTATATGTACCAACATTTTTCAAAAATAGTGTAGTAGCATATCAGTTAAAATAAATATATTTAACAGAACAAAACAAAATTTAAAAAACAGGCATTTCTATGGACATTTTTGTTGGGAGTCTTTCTTTTAAGTTAAAGGAAAGCGAGTTGCGTGAAGCTTTTGAGAAATTTGGTGAAGTAAGCTCCGCAAAAATTATTATTGACAAAATTACACGTCAAAGCAAGGGGTTTGGGTTTGTAGAAATGCCTGATGAAGAACAGGCTAAACTAGCCATAAGTGAGTTGAACGGGGTCGAAATGTACGGTAGACCATTAGTTGTTAACGAATCGCAGAAAAAAGAAAGAACTCCGGGAGATCAGCCAAGAACGAACAGCGGCGGAGGAGACAGAAGTTCAAGCTTTGGAAGAAATAAACCTGCCGGCGGTGGTTACAGCGGCGGAGGTGGAGGATATAGTGGCGGTGGAAACAGCGGCGGCGGATATGGTGGCAGTGGTGGTGGTTACGGCGGCGGAAGCGGCGGATATGGTGGAAAACCTAAATCGGATTATGGCCGCGGCGGAAGAGACGGAGATTACAAAAAAGGCGGTGGATCAAAAAGAGGTGATTCCAGAGACAGAGATGATTGGTGAGAATTAATTATCCGAATTCTTAAAATATAAACTGAAAAAGGTCGCGAAACTGTTACGCGGCCTTTTTCAGTTTATATTTACAATTTTTCTATTCAAGTAAATTTGAATATTGGATTTATGGTTCAATTAGGCCCTCTGAAATGTGCCTTAAATCTGTATTGATAAGCTAAGGCAGGCGACCCTTGGAGTCGAAAACGGGGCTAATATTGGTTTCTGGAAACAAGTGATAGCTCTGCCATTAATAATTTACTCAGAACCACATTATTATAACAATAAAGACCGCGAAGTTATCTCCGCGGTCTTTATTATTATTGGCACGAAAACCGGAGTTCTAAGCTTCCGCCTTCACTTTATTATCTTTAAAGAACAACACAAAAAGTACAAGTACTAAGGCTGCGATACCTGCCGGAACCATCCAGATACTCGTCCAGTTCTTAACGCCATTCACAGTATATTCATCAGCAACAATACCAGCAATCCAGGATCCGATTCCCATACCGATACCGTAAGTAGCGATCGTGATGAGTCCTTGTGCTGACGAACGATATTTTTCACCTGCCTTGCTGTCCGTGTAAATTTGTCCTGTAACAAAGAAGAAATCGTAACAAACACCGTGGAGAACAATTGCCATGTAAAGTAGCCACTCGCTGCTTGCGTCGCCATAACCAAATCCTATGAAACGTACGATCCAGGCGATAAGCCCTACGATCAATATCCATTTAACACCAAATTTGCGGAAAGCCAAGGGAATAAGCAACATGAAAACTACTTCTGAAACTTGTCCAAGCGACATTTTATTTTCAACGTTTGTCATTCCTGAATCAGTCAGAGAAGGGTTCGCCATAGCATAATAAAATGACAATGGAATACAGATCAACAAAGATGAAACAAAGAAAATAGCAAAAGAACGGTCTTTGAAAAGCTTGAACGCATCCAAACCTAAGATATCAGAAAACGAAGTGCTTGTATTAGGTTTTGGAGGTGTATTTGGAAGGAAAAAAGAATAAACGCCAAGTACTGCGGCCGCCACCATCGAGATTTTAAAAATCATTACGCTGTCTCCAAATCCATAGTAACCAATGATATTCGAAACGACGATCCACGCCACAGTTCCCATTACACGAATCGTTGGAAAATCTCTTTCAGTGTCCTTCACATGCTGCATAGCAATTGAAGTTGTCAAAGCCATAGTCGGAGCGAACGTAATACAATATGCCAGAATTACCCAAAAGAAAGTATCTGCATCTTTAATTCCTGTGATGACATACAATAACGCAGCGCCTGCCAAACTCAAAACACCTAACACTTTCTGTGCTGCAAAATAACGGTCAGCGATCATGCCGACAAAAAATGGTGCGATGATCATCGCAATCGAAAAAGCGGCATAAGCTCCACCCACTTGCACACCCGTTGCACCCAACTCATTAAACATGTACTTACTCATCTGGCCATACCACGAGCCCCATATGAAGTAGAGGAGGAACATCATGGCCATCAACTGATAACGCGTCAAATTTTTCATAAAAAAGATTAGGAGTTATTAAATAAAAAGGTTGCAGCTCGCGCTGCCGGTACTATTTTTTCTGAATCATTTTTTGAAATTCATTTAATTTCAAAAGTGCTTCAATAGGTGATAACGTATTTACATCAATCAGGGATAAGCTTTCTTTTAACTGTTCAAGCCTAGGATCTGCCGGCTCAAAAATGCTGAGCTGGAAATTATTTTTCGGCATTTCCTTGATCTTTTTCGTGTGCTTTTCGGCCACATGATCTTTTTCCAGGTGATGCATAATTTCGCTTGCTCTTAACACGATCGGCTGGGGCATTCCGGCAATTTGTGCGACGTGAATACCAAAGCTGTGTGCGCTTCCGCCAGGCTTTAATTTCCTCAGGAAAATAACTTTGTTGTCAACTTCCTTTACGGCAACATTAAAGTTTTTGATGCGTGGAAAGTCCTCGGCAAGCTGATTTAGTTCGTGATAATGCGTTGCGAAAAGCGTTTTAGGCTTAACAAGCGGCTGGTTATGCAGATATTCCGTAATCGCCCATGCTATCGAAACGCCATCGTATGTACTTGTCCCGCGCCCGATTTCGTCCATAAGCACTAGACTCCGGTCGCTTAAATTGTTAAGGATACTGGCCGTCTCAGTCATCTCGACCATAAACGTACTTTCTCCACGGCTCAGGTTATCGCTCGCTCCTACCCTTGTAAATATTTTGTCAACAATTCCAATCGTTGCGGCCTTTGCAGGGACATAGCAGCCCATTTGCGCCATCAAAACAATTAAAGCCGTTTGCCGGAGCAAAGCAGATTTACCCGCCATGTTGGGACCTGTAATAATGATAATCTGCTGTGTTTCATTATCCAGATAGACGTCGTTCGGAACATAACTTTCACCCAAAGGCAATTGCTGTTCGATCACGGCATGGCGACCGTCTTTGATATCCAGAATTTTTTCATCGTTAATAACCGGCTTGACATAGTTATTTTTCTTCGCAATTGAAGCAAAAGAACCCAGCGCGTCAAGTGACGAAATGATGATTGCGTTTTGCTGAATAGTTCCAACATATTCAGCGGCGGTTAAGATCAATGCCGAGAAAATCCGAAATTCGATGGCTGAAATTTTGTCCTCAGCATTAAGGATTTTTTCTTCATATTCTTTTAATTCCGGCGTGATATATCGTTCGCAGTTAACCAGCGTTTGTTTGCGAATCCACTCTTCCGGAACCTTATTTTTATGGGAATTGGTGACTTCAAGGTAATAGCCAAAAACACGGTTGTATGCGATTTTCAGAGACGGGATACCGGTACGTTCCATTTCTTCATTTTGCAGTTTCAAAAGAAACCCTTTTCCCTCGCGGGAAATCGCATGTAGTTCGTCCAGTTCAGCATCGATACCATCTTTGATCATTCCACCCTGATTAATCAAAAGCGGCGCATCTTCTCTTAGTTCATTTTCAATTTTATCAATTAGAAATGTGCAAAGATTAAGCTGATCTGCATATTTACTTAAAACAGCGTAACTGGTATGTGTCGAAGCGATTTTGCCAAGTATTTCCTTAATCGGTCCGATTTGTTTCAATGACTTTTTCAACTGTACCATTTCACGCGGACTGATCCTGCGAACCGCCACCTTTGAAATCAATCGTTCCAGATCGCCGATCTGTTTCAGATGCTGCGTTATGGATTCATGCAATTCATCGTTTTGAAGAAAAAACTCAACGGTATTCAATCGTTCTTCAATAGGCGACTTTTCCTTTAACGGCAAAACGACCCAACGTCTCAATAACCTGGCACCCATCGGTGTTACAGTCTGATCCAGAATCTGGATTAATGGAACGCCCCCCTCCTGCTGAGGGAAAACAAGTTCAAGATTTCTGACCGTAAAACGATCCAGCCAAACATATTTCTCTTCTTCAAGCCTGGTTACCCGGCTGATATGACTTACTTCCTTATGTTCTGTTTCTTTTAAATAGTGAAGAATTACGCCTGCTGCGATGATACCTAACGTTAGGTTTTCAATACCAAAACCTTTTAGCGTTGTCGTATTGAAATGTTTGGTCAACTGCTCATAACCGTAATCGTAACCAAAACACCAGTCTTCCAATTGGAAAGTATGAAATTTACCTCCAAAAAGCTGATTAAATTCCTGTTTATGTTTTTTGCAAAAAAGTACTTCTGACGGCGTAAAACCTTGAAGCATTTTGTCCACATAGGCAGCGTTGCCCTGTGCAGTCATAAATTCTCCCGTGGAAATATCGAGAAACGCAATTCCATACGAATCGTCAGAACCGACATGAACGGCGGCAAGATAATTATTCCTGCGCGTATCGAGCACGTTATCGTTCATAGAAACGCCAGGAGTTACCAGTTCAGTAACGCCGCGTTTCACAATTCCTTTTGCTGTGGATGGGTCCTCTAACTGATCACAAATCGCAACACGCTCACCGGCACGAACCAGTTTAGGCAGATAGTTATCCAAAGAATGGTGTGGAAAACCAGCTAGCTCCTCATGCGATCCGCCATTGTTTCGACGCGTCAATACAATACCAAGAATTTTGGATGCACGTATCGCGTCTTCTCCGAATGTTTCGTAAAAATCGCCAACCCGAAACAGAAGTAATGCGCCGGGGTACTTGGCTTTTATCTGATTATACTGTTTATTAAGCGGAGTTTCTTTTTGTTCCTTTGCCAACTAATAATTATTTTGAAAACAGGATAACTACAAAATTAACCCTTCTATCCGGTTTGGCAAGTCCAAATAGTTGTTTTATCAAGTAAGTTTTAAACTTAAACTGTAAGCCTCCGAACTTCTTTTTCCCTAACTTCCCATACGTCCCCCGGTTTAGCTCCACCGCCATCGAAATCTGCCAGCGAAATTTTTCCAATCGCCCACCTTACAAGACGTAACGTTGGAAATCCAACAGCAGCAGTCATGCGTCGTACCTGCCGGTTTTTTCCTTCATGAATTGTTATAGATACCCAGGAAGTCGGGATATTTTTCCTGAAACGAATGGGCGGGTTTCTTTGTGGCAAAGTCGGTTCGTCGAGCAACAAAGCAGATGCCGGCAAAGTCAGGTAAGATTTCCCGTTGATCGATATTTTCACGCCGTCTTCTAATTGCAGACAAGCGTCGTCGGTTATTTCGCCTTCAACCTGAACATAATAAGTCCGCTTATGACGGTTTTTGGGTTCGAGCAGTTTTGTTTTTAAATAATTATCATTGGTCAGCAAAAGCAAACCTTCACTATCTGCATCCAGACGACCTACCGGATAAATGTCTTTGGGGAAAATAAAATCCAGATCCGCTAATGTAGCATGCCCGCCCTCTCGACTAAACTGAGAAAGCATTCCGAATGGCTTGTAAATGAGGAAGTAACGAAACAAATTTGATTTTAATTATGGACGACTTTAAGTCCAAATTTTAATTAATAAATGATTCCAGATCAAGTACAAATCCGGGAAGTATAGAGTCTCCTGATAGTTTTACTTTCAGAGAGTGTACTATTGAAACCGGCTTGTTTGCTCTATAAATATAAACTTTATCATCAAAACGGTCAATTAACCATGCTAGGTGCGTCCCATTTTCAATGTACTCAGTCATCTTCGCCTGCAGATATTTTATCTCGTCAGATTTCGCACGGATTTCTACAACGAAGTCGGGACAAATCGGAGCGAATTTTTCCTTTTGCTCATTAGTCAACAAATTCCACCTTTCATTTCTTATCCACGATGCGTCCGGAGAACGTATTGCTCCATTTGGTAGAGTAAAACCAGTGGACGACTCAAAAGCTATTCCCAGATTTGAATTTTCATTCCAGACAAATAGATTACCTAATACCCGAAAATTAAAACTTCCGGTAAACGAGCCAGTTGGTGACATAAGTATAATATTTCCATGCGAGTCTCTCTCGAACTCTAGTGTGTCATTCATTTGGCAAAACTGAAAGAAGTCTTCATCACTCATCAGTTCTCCCATTTTTAAAGTTACAGGCATGGAGATATTCATAACTTACTCAGGTTTTGCGTCTTTCTCAAAAATACAAAATATTTGCATACAGTCAGACCTCTTCTTAGCTCTTACTCGCTCACTCAATTTCCAGCCAAACCGGACAATGATCCGAATGCACTGCATCATTAAACTGCCGGCTTCCTACAATCCTGTCTTTTAATGTATCAGCCACAGAAATATAGTCGATACGCCAGCCTTTGTTATTAGCTCTTGCACCGGAGCGGTAAGTCCACCAGGAATATTCTTTCAGATCTGGATTTTTAAAACGGAAGGCGTCAGTATAACCGCTGCCAAACCATTTTGTCATCCATTCTCTTTCTTCCGGTAAAAATCCCGAAGATTTTTTATTTCCCTTCGGGTCATGAATATCGTTTTCGGTATGGGCAATATTATAGTCGCCACAAATAATCAGGTTTGGCCGTGCGATCCGCAGCATATCAACCCAATTATTAAAATCTTCGAGAAAGCTCATTTTTACACTTTGCCGGATTTCTCCGCTAGTGCCGGATGGAAAGTAGCAGTTCAGCAAGGTGATATTTCCAAAATCTGCACGGATAATCCTCCCTTCGCTATCGTAAACGGGCAAATTAAATCCAAGCGAAACGAAGTCAGGCTTGATTTTAGAAAATATCGCGACGCCGCTATATCCTTTTTTTTCAGCAGCATGCCAACCGATCAGCTCATAACCCAGCTCAGCAAATCCGGAAAGATCTACGACATCCGGCGTAGCCTTGACTTCCTGAAAACAAAGTATATCAAACGGCTTGTCTTTCAACCATTCCAATAAGCCATTCTTTAAAGCCGCCCGAATTCCGTTGAGGTTATAAGTGAGGATTTGCATACTGTTTTTACAATTATTTATTGATTCCTAAAATCATATCACTTGTGATATCCTGATCGAACGTCAGATAGCCAGGATAGTTGATTTGCTTTCCGGCAAGATCCAAAGTTGGTTTCACTTTCACTGTGAATTTCGTCGGCTTAGAACCTGATTTGCCTGACAACGCCAAAACCATGTTGATAAACTCATCTCTGGTCGCGTCATTTGTTAATAACTTATAAACATTAGCACTCAGTTTCACAGGCACACGAGTACTTCCACTACCCGGATATACTTCAATTTTCTCATTCAGAAACCCGTTAAAAATCTCTGTATTTGTCAGTAAAACTTTGTATTCCAACTGGTTAATAGCTGCTTTTTTACGGGTTGGATTATTAATATCCAAATTTACACGTAAATCAAGCGGAACATCTTTCCTCAAAAGCGCAAGTCCTAACCGTGGATATCTGGCCAAATCCAGATCACCCATACTTTTGATATTTCTAAATTCGCGAACGTCAATTCCTGCGAGATAAATGCTGTCGGCAGAAGCGATTTTATATTTACAATCTCCGAAAGCTTTCGCCTCCGAAACCTGACGACTTACACCACAGCTCGTGAACAGTCCAACCGTAGCTAAAATCGCGATAACCCAAATTTGTTTTTTCATTGTGTGTTTTAAAATTTTTTGCAAGATAAACAGTAGCTACTACAACGCGCATACCTGTTCAGCATTATTCTTTTGTTACGACTTTTTTGATTAAATGCTTAATTTCTGCTTTTCTGGTTCAGAAAATCGAAGAAGTGTTAAAAATTGAGATCATCGTTTACACCGAGTATCCTTTCCTTACCCGTCTGATGGCGAAAAAGCCATCAGACGGGGCAACTCCGTCCGACGGTTTTTTTCACCGTCGGACGGATAAGAAACCATACCTCAAAAGAAAAATCTTGTTGCATGCCTTAGTTCCAGAACATACCTTTGCAAACTTTTACAACCACTTAATTCAAAAACAGACTACAATGGCAAGCTGGTATTTAGGAAAAATACGTTACCAAAAGGAAGACGAGGCAGGAAGTCTTAAAACGATCAATGAAACATACCTGGTAGATGCAATTTCCTACACAGAATCGGAAGCAAGGCTCTACAAACAAATCGTTACCGGTGCGAGTGATTTTAGTGTAATGGCAATTTCGAAAATGCGTCTGGCCGATTTGTTTTCTTATGAAGACGGAGAAAAGTGGTTTAAAGCCAAAGTGGTTTACTTTTCAGTGGACGAGAAAAGCGGAAAAGAGAAAAAAGTTGTCAATTATATGCTGGTAAATGCGGATGGAATAGATCAGGCATTACAGCGTATCACCGAAAGCTTACGTACGATGCTTATCCCTTACGAAACAACTGATATCAATCTGACACCAATTCTTGATGTATTCCCTTATTCTGCGGAAGAAGAAGAAGTTGAAATTCCTGCAAATTTACGCCCTCTTTCCGAAGTAATGGCGGAAAGAGAAGCGGTACAATAATTTTTTGATGAGCCTAATCCGCCACTTTTACTTCCGGATATCCGCGTGTAATGGCCAAAAACGGATTAGGCTCATAACTTTTTAGTTTAAGCACAGTATCCTTGGCATTCATTTCAGTCAACAACTGGTGATTACCGAAAATGTAAGTGTAATCAAAAGAAACCGGCAGACTTGCTACATTTTCGATCAGCTCAAAACCATATAGGGGGTAAATTCCAAAGGGCGTCGTCGTCAGCCACAACTTATCTTTTTCCTCTGACCTTGCATAGGACAATTCATATTCTGTGCTCTCCCAACCAAAATCTTTTCTTTTGTTTCCTGTCGGCAGACAGTATGTATTGAAATCTTCTTTCTGCTGTTTAAGCGTCTCGGCATCTGGCTTCACCTCCTCCACCTTTTCCGTAATTTTCATCTTCTTCCCCGCTTCATCACTTCCGCAATAGATATATTTTCCATCTTGAAATGCGATAATAAAATCGAAAGTTTTACCCGTTTCTCCGTAGCTGTTTTCTTTTTTGAAACACATCGTGCCGGTAACCGGATCGACGTAAACCACAACTTCACCCTTTTTCTTGTCAGCTTTATTTTCAAACTCATACGTCAGCGCGTGAGTGAAATAGTACTGACCTTTCTCAGGCTTCCATTGTGTTGCTCTGGAAAGTACTGGTTTTTTAGGAGCTTGTGCCATCACAACGCTACCCGTGGATAAAAAAGCGAGAATCAGATAACAGGATATTTTTCTAAGCATAACAATAATTATTAATGCCTGCAATCTAAAAAGAGACAACCGAAAAACATAATCCCTTTACATTTTGACAAACTCAACCCGACGGTTATTCGCCTTTCCCTCGGCGGTAGTATTGGCCGAAGCGGGCTCACTTTCACCTTTTCCATCTGTTTCCAAACGTGATTTATCAATTCCAAAATCTTTCGATAACGCTTCCTTTACTGATTCCGATCGTTTTTTAGATAAGGCCAGATTGTTGCCGTCATCACCATCCGCATCTGTGTGCCCAATGATCTTCACCTTCACTGCGGCATTTTCAGTCAGTACATTGGCAATATCTTTTAATACACCGAAAGACTCCGGTTTGATTGTGGCGGAATTGACATCAAATAAAATACCGGTCGTTGAAAATTTCCCTTCGGTAATCAATTTGCTGCGCGTGTCCGGTGCGCCGACTGCAAGTCGCAAATTGGATACAAAGTACCGGTTGGCTTCCTGATGATATCCCTGATTACTGAATGCGATAAAATTATAGTTTGTAGCAGGATTAAAAGCTTTTGGCAAATCCCACACTTTATAATCGTCGACATACAATCTAAGTCGTGATTTCTGACGCCAGATGGAAACTTTGACAAGGTTATGTTCAGGGACATGAAATGCAGGAAAACTTTTTGCATTTTTCATGATAGACTCTCCTGTATTTTCAAAAACATTGAACGTCGCAGCACCCTGTTTTCCACCTGCGTCATTCGGATGGAGACCGAGTTCAAGCCCTTTGTTTTTTTCTCCGTCAAACCATTTCCAGTGAGAAAAATTTTTATCCGGGTTAGCTACCTCTGCAATCACTGTTCGAAGAGCGCCAGAATAAAAACTAAACTCAGAAGTCGTAGCGAGGTTGAATTCCAAAGTGAAATTTTCCGGCAGTCTGGTAACAAATTCAGGATAAAAAACTCCGTCAGGGCCTAGCATAAGCCATTTACCTTGTGTTCCGTCAATCGTCACAACTTCTCCTGATGAATTAGTATTCCATTTTGCGGGAAAATCTCCAACGGCGTCCTGCGAAAAATCTTCCACCGCAACCACCTTTTCACCTGGAATAAAATCAAATTTGCTATATGATTTCAACGTCGGCTTTCCAACTGGTGCTGCATTTCCCTCGGATTCAGAGTTATTATTTATACTTCCATTCTTTTGAGCATCACCGGAAGGCTCACTCTTTTGAGAATTTGTTTCTTCTTTTGCTTTTTTGTCTTTTTTCTTGAAAAGACTTCCTATCCCTTCTTCAACTTTATCGAATCCTCTGTCAACAGCCTGGTCTACTTTCCGGTTCGCACGGTTTTCTGCTTGTCTTTCAACGACCTTGGATGGTTCATTGATACGAATCTGTGATTTTGATATCAATGCACAACAACTCAGAACAATTACGAATGATATTTTTTTATACATGATAATCAACCGATTAAAGTGTGAACGCTGAACCCTGCTCTTATAAAATTACAAAATATCATTCTTTAATTCTATACGAATTGAGTTATCGGTACATACACATTCGTCGCTGTCAGTCATGTCGTTTACGCGGAAGATTGTAAATTGCAGCGCATTTGTAAACATCGCATGAATTTTAATTTCGAAACCAAATCTGTATCCCTGCGCGAAGGATGTCGTGTTTATTTTTCTTCTGATTTTCACCTGGGCGTGCCTTCTGTTGAAAAGAGCAGAGACCGTGAAAGATTGATCGTAACATGGCTTGAATCCATTGAGCATGATGCACAGATTATTTTTCTCGTTGGTGACATCTTCGACTTCTGGTTTGAATATGGGCACGTAATTCCAAAGGGGTTCACCAGACTTCTGGGGAAACTTGCTCAATTAGCAGATCGTGGAATTGAGCTGGTCCTTTTTACCGGAAATCACGATATGTGGATGTTTGGATATCTGAAAAATGAAATTGGCGCAACCATTTATCGCAATCCTGTCAATTTTGAATTTACGGACAGCACTGGAAATCAAAAGTCAATTCTGGTTGGACATGGAGATGGTTTGGGACCTGGTGATGGCGTATACAAAATACTGAAACGGATTTTCGAGAATAAGTTTTTTCAGGGCGTTTTCAGGTTTGTTCATCCTGATGTTGGGATGTGGATTGCTTCTGAATGGTCAAAACGAAGCAGAATTGCGAATATCAATAAAGGGGAGGAAAAGTTTATGGGCGACGATCATGAATGGCTGCTGATTTATTGTAAAGAAGTTGAAAAAGAACAACATCATGATTTTTACATTTTCGGACATCGTCATCTCATGCTGGACCTCGCTGTAAATGAGCGGAGCAGATATATTAACCTGGGAGAGTGGGTAACAAAACAGGCAGATCAGGCTTATGCCGCTTTTGATGGAAAAACGCTGGAATTAAATCAATTTAAATAAGTCTTTTTATTAAGGCTTTACGAACGCATCATTTTTGAACACATCCTGTTTGTTAATGCTTTCCACCGGAGAGTCATTAAGTTCTTTTCGCCATTCTTTTGGTTTTAAATCACCATTTTTGACCGACTTGATGAATTTTGCCCAGGCAAAAGGATTCAGGAACTGAAAGGTCGGCGCAAAGTTTTTCCCAGCAGCCGATTCACGGCCAAACAGCTGCTGGTCCATCGTATACCGGTAATTGGTCTGTGCATTATTCGGGACCTGCGCAGCCAGTTTTTTAATATATTCGGCATCTGTACTTTTTGCTAATGCATCCCGATCTGCCTGATCCGGCAATTTCATGGCCAAAAGTGCTCTCTTAAAATCTTCCTCTGAGGAATAAGGATAAATTTTAACCTCTGAAAGCATCACGACATCTTCATACAGCGAAACAATGGCAGAATAGGTTCCGGCATTGTAGTTTCTTGGAATTACCTGATATTGCTTTTTATACCCAACGTGACTGTACACGATACTATCGCCAGGAAATACATTGATTGTAAAAGAACCGTCACTTCCAGCCAATTTGCCTGTTCCGGCTTTGGGAATGTATATATAAGCTCCCGGCAGGCGGACTGTCGTTTTACCTCCAACAACAACGCCCGTAAAAATAATTGCCTTCTGCTCTCCCTGCGCATACAGATTGTGGACACCTGTAACACAGACAAAAATCATGAAATATTTAAAAACTGCATGTTTCATATTTTTTCTGTTCACTGTATGGATGTGACTTACGACAGTCAGGACTTTTCTTCAAACTTAATCAATCTAGGTTTGAAAAACTTGAAACAAGAAAATCCAGACCTTGCGGTACTGGATTTTAAGTTTTTTTAACAAATTTCTGAATTATTTATTCTCCTTGTTCGGATTTTCAAATTCCTCGTTTTTCTTTAAAATATCTTGGCGGGTGATACTTTCCCTTGGCGCATTATTCAATTCTTTACGCCATTCTTTTTGCTTTAAATCCCCTTTTTTAACCGACTTGATAAAGTTGGCCCAGGCAAATGGATTCAGGAATGGAAAAGTCGTCGCAAAACCTTTTCCCGCAGCTGACTCGCGTCCAAAAAGTTGCTGATCCATGGTATAACGATAATTCGTCTGTGCGTTATTAGGCACCTGAGCCGCCATTCTATTAATATAATCGGGGTCAGTACTACGCGCCAACGCATCACGATCGGCTTGATCTGGCAATTTCAACGCTAAAAAAGCTTTCTTGAAATCTTCCTCCGTTGCATAGGGGTAGATTTTTACTTCGGAAAGCATTGTCACATCCTCCTGCATGGCCACGATAGCTGAATAAGTATCAGCATTATAATTTCTTGGAATTACATGAAACTGTTTCTTATAACCAACATAGCTATACACAATACTATCACCCGGAAAAACCGGTATGGTAAAATTACCTCTGCTGTCTGCCAAGGTACCTTTTCCTGCTTTTGGAATAAAAATATAAGCTCCGGGTAAACGATCAGTACTTTTTCCACCTACAACTACACCGCTAAAAATAATCGCCTTCTGCTCTCCTTGTGCAAAAATCTCCTGTCCAAAAACAATGCTTGCCAGTATTACAAAATATATTAAAAATCTTTTCTTCATTCTTTCAGATCGTTAGCCAGCATTAAATTCAAACTCAAAATGCTGCAAAGGGTTAGTATTGATTAAATCGACTTTAATATATATTTATAAATGTCTTTCAACAAAATCTCTAAAAAAGCATACCTCTTATTCAAAAACGTCAGGAACCGGTAAGCATTGCCCCAACTAAAATTAAATCCCCGGGTTAGGAAAACAATTTCAGAAACGTCACGATAAACGGTGCTGAAAGCAGTAATCCGTCAAAACGATCCAGGAATCCGCCATGTCCGGGAATGCTGTTTCCTGAATCCTTGATGGCAATACTACGCTTAAAAAGTGACTCAACCAGGTCACCATAAGTACCAACTACCACGATAATAGCTCCGATACAATACCACTTCCATGGTTCGAAGGTACGGAAATAATGCCCCAGCACAAAAGCGATGATCGCTGCAAAAGCCGCACTTCCCATCGCGCCTTCCCATGATTTTTTAGGCGAAATCCGCTCGAAAAGTTTCCTTTTTCCAAATTTAGTACCGGCAAAATAACCGCCAATATCAGATGCCCAAAGCAAAAGCAAACTTCCTAAAACGATCTCATAGTTGTAAACACCACCACGCATTGCCATTACAATGATCAAAGAAAAAGGCAGCGCTACATAGATTATCCCCAGGAAAGTAAAACCAATGTTGGTAAAAGGTTTCAGATCATTCTTTTTGTAAAGCTTTATAAAAAAGATCATCGACAGCAAAGGACTGATAATGAAATAGTTCTCAAACGAAACAAGGTCCTGTTCTATAAGGTACGCCAATAACATCATAACTGTGCCACAAAAGGTACCATAATATGTCAAAGGCTGATTCCCGTCGAGTCCTAATAACTTGTAAAATTCAAGTTGAGTCAGCGAGCTGATCGTGCAAAACAATAATAAAAAACTCCATTCGCTGTAAAGAATACAGCCAAGAATTATTACAAATCCAATGAGTCCGGTGATTGTCCGCTGTTGTAAATTACTCAGATTCTGTAAGGGAGTCTTCATTTGATAAGATGGTTTGAGCCTGAACAAAATCTGTCATTGGAACATGCACCTCGCACATTCCGAAAATCGGATAGCTGCTATCCTGTTTGTTAACAATCACAGCCGCAATCCCATTCTGCTCCAATATTTCTCTGGCAATTTCCGCCCGAATCATCTGTTTGGTATTATATACCTTTCCCCAATTTTCGTCCATAGAGTTTTTCCCTGCAAGTTCTGTGCCTTCGCCTGAGTGTTATTTATTGTTTTTTATAATTTCCTAAACCAAAGATTTTTCCTTGGTTCCTGATTTTCTGATTTCGAACAAAATAGCTGCCGTCAGAACAATTGAAGCCAAAATTACCGTTAAAGGCATTATTTTAACTTCTTCAATATTAGTGTCCAGCACCTTGATGTTATAAAGGAACATCATGATGAGGACAAATCCGTTATTTACAAAATGAGCCAGAATTGCTACGGAAAGACGCCCTGACCAATAATACAGATACCCAAAAAGGGCTCCAAGAATCATCCGTGGCAAAAATCCGTAAAACTGAAAGTGTATAGCGCTGAAAATGGCAGCCGAAACCCAGATTGCAATATGCACGTTAGCCCAATGTTGTGCAAGTTTACGCTGTATAATCCCACGAAACAACACCTCTTCCCCTAAAGCCGGAAGAAGCACCACAACGGTAAGTGCAATAATGAGTTGACCAATTTGCTGATAATTGGTCATAAACTGTGTCAGCATTGCATTCTGATCTTCCTTTTCACGCATCCATTTTTCTAGCCACGACCAGGATTCAGGAAATACCATATTAGAATTCCATTGGATAAACTGGCTGTTGACCGGTATAAAAACCAGCACAACAATGGCAGCAAGAAACCATACGGTTAGCGCCGGTTTTCTTCGGAAATTAAAATCGTGCAGATCCTTTTTTTCCATATAAAACCAATACAGAAGCGAAGGAAGGAGATAAGAAAAGAAGTGAACGGTTCCCTGCAGGATCATCATTGAAATCCAGCCATTGGGAACACTTTCAGGGTCAGCGAACAAAGTTGTTAATAAACCGGTAATACTATCTGCATCAGAACCAGATAACAAAGCGAGGATCAGAATTGCCAGTACATTACCGACAGCCATTCCAATAAGCACAAAACCAATCAACACCAATAAACCTCCCAACGTACCGGGCACTCGTGTATGTACCAAATTTGAATAACTTTTTTGCATAATTGGTGTAAATTTACAGCTAATTATGAATTTAAAAATAACGAGTGACTGTTGAGAGATAAGAATCGTTTAATAAAAGCGTTAAAAATTCTGTTCCCAATTGAATCTTGACCCATAATAAATGGTAAAAATAGGCAAAATAGAACTTGGCGATTTCCCGCTGTTGCTTGCTCCGATGGAGGATGTAAGCGATCCGCCATTTCGGGCTGTGTGTAAGGAAAATGGCGCGGACCTGATGTATACCGAATTTGTTTCTTCCGAGGGGTTGATTCGTGATGCGGCTAAAAGTGTTCAGAAACTGGATATTTTTGAATATGAAAGGCCGGTCGGAATCCAGCTTTTTGGCAGTGATATTGAAACAATGGGCTCTTGTTCTGAAATTGCGTCAAGAGTGAATCCTGATCTGATCGATATAAATTATGGCTGTCCTGTCAAACAGGTAGCTTGCCGGGGTGCCGGAGCAGCTTTGCTTCAGGACATTCCGAAAATGGTCCGGATGACGGATGCGGTTGTCAAATCAACACATCTTCCAGTGACCGTAAAAACACGTCTTGGCTGGGATGAAAGCACAAAAAATGTTCAGGAAGTAGCGGAAAGATTACAGGATATCGGAATCCAGGCACTTTCTGTACATGGCAGAACGCGTGTCCAAATGTATAAAGGTGAAGCAGATTGGACTTTAATTGCCAAAATAAAAGATAATCCAAGGATCACGATCCCGATTTTTGGAAACGGCGATGTGGATACTCCTGAAAAAGCGGTGGAATATAAAAACCGTTTTGGTGTGGATGGAATTATGATCGGCAGAGCAACGATCGGAAATCCATGGATATTTAATGAAATAAAACATTTTGTTAAGACCGGTGAAAAACTGGCACCTCCTACCCTTGCTGAACGGGTTGCCGTATGCCGTCGCCATTTGGAGTTTTCGATTCGTTGGAAAGGCCCGATCGCCGGTGTTTTCGAAATGAGACGCCACTATACCAATTATTTTAAGGGACTGGAACATTTTAAACCATTCCGTATGCGCCTGGTTCAGGGTATGACTTTTGAAGAATTAGATCAGATACTAAATGAAGTTGTACATGAATTCAGCGAAGTTGTATGCTAAAAGTTAAAGTAGGCGGCCAGACCGGCGAAGAAGGAATAACGGACGGAGTTTCTTTTGAAGTAAAACAACAAGATGATCAGTGGCTGATCGGAGAAAATATTTTTGACGGCGATGTCGTCAGGATTAGTGAAAAGGTATATCACATAATCTGGAAAAACCGCTCATTCAATGTTGAAGTCGCCGAGTCAAATGTTGCTGAAAAAACTTTTAAACTGCTGATCAACGGACGCCCATATGAAACTTCGGTAAAAGATCAATTTGATCTCTTGCTCGAAGGTCTTGGTATGCAGGCGGCGGCTGTAAAAAAAATAAATAATCTTAAAGCGCCAATGCCCGGACTTATTCAGTCAATTGCCGTGGCACCCGGCCAGGAAGTTCAAAAGGGCGATACGCTGCTGGTATTGGTAGCGATGAAAATGGAAAATATTATCAAGTCTTCCGGCATCGGGGTTGTAAAAACTTTGAAGATCATACCCGGAGAAATTGTTGAAAAAAATCAGGTATTGATAGAGTTTCAATAAAATCCTTGGTAATCTGAGCTGCCTACGCTTATTTTTACAGAAAAAACACCAACAAACAAATCATGCCCGAACCAAAATACAAACGTATCCTTCTCAAACTTAGCGGAGAAGCACTCAACGGTGGAGATAAAACTCAGGTTATCGACTTCAACATCCTTGACAGTTATTCTAGTGAGATCCGAAAAATTGCTGATGCAGGTGTGCAAATAGCGATTGTTATTGGAGGAGGAAATATTTTCCGTGGGGCATCAGTTGAAAAATCCGGTATCGATAGAGTTCAAGGCGACCATATGGGCATGTTGGCCACTGTAATCAACGGGATGGCTATTCAAAGTTCTCTTGAAAAACATGGCATGCGTACGAGATTGATGTCGGCAATCAAAATGGAGCAGGTTTGTGAACCTCTGATCCGTCGCCGTGCAGTTCGTCACCTTGAAAAAGGCCGTATCGTAATTTTTGGAGCAGGAACAGGTAACCCCTATTTCACAACGGATACAACAGCCGGACTTCGTGCGATCGAATCAGAATCAGAGGTTGTCTTGAAAGGAACACGCGTAGATGGCGTTTACACAGCTGATCCGGAAAAAGATCCTTTGGCGACAAAGTATACTCAACTGAGTTTTGATGAAGCTCTTTCAAAAAATCTTAAGATCATGGACCTTACGGCCTTTACACTTTGTAAAGAAAACAATGTTCCGATTATCGTTTTTGATATGAACAAGCCCGGTAATCTTTATGATCTTGTCATGGGTGGACAAGTTGGGACTTTGATATCGAATTAATTGAAAAACAATACCACCAAGTAATCATGGAAGAAATAGAATTATATCTGGACGACGCCAAAGACACAATGGAAGGTGCGATCAAGCACTTGATTATTGAATTAGGAAAAATACGCGCCGGAAAAGCATCTCCTCAAATGCTGGACGGTCTCCAGATTGAATACTACGGTTCAATGACGCCTTTGTCAAATGTGGCTACAATCAATACGCCGGATGCAAGGACAATCGCAATCAGACCGTTTGAGAAAAAAACGATTAATGATATTGAAAAAGCGATCCGTAACGGAAACCTGGGATTTGCGCCATCTAACGATGGTGAAATGATCCGTATCTCCGTTCCGCCTCTTAATGAAGAACGTCGCCGTGAGCTTGCAAAACGTGCGAAAAACGAGGTTGAAACTGCAAAGATCAACATCCGTAACATTCGTCAGGATGCGAACAATGCGCTTCGGAAATTAACAAAAGAAGGCGTTGCTGAGGATTTGGTAAAAGTGAGTGAAGACCGCGTTCAGCAGCTTACAAACAGCTACGTTTCGAAAGTAGAACAAATTCTTTCTGCTAAGGAAAAAGAAATTATGGAGGTATAGATTCGGCAATCAGCCGTCATATTTTTGATTGTTTTAACAAAAATCCCGTAGAAATTTCTACGGGATTTTTGTTATTCCAGATAGGTTATATTGATTCTATGCCTGGCCGACAGCTGATTGCCGATTGCTTCAATCTAATCTTCCTTCTTAAACGTTTCGAAACCACGGTGGTTTGATTCTTCATATAATCTTTCCTTAGGCAGGTTACGGAAATAATCATATGTAATTCTTAAACCTTCTTCACGGGAAACTTTCGGTTCCCATCCAAGAATTTCTTTTGCCTTTGTAATATCCGGCTGACGCTGTTTCGGATCATCTTGTGGGAGATCTTTGTAGACAACTTTCTGATCTGTTCCGGTCAATGCGATAATTTCTTCTGCAAATTCCTTAATCGTTATTTCCGAAGGATTTCCGATGTTAACAGGTAAAGTATAGTCACTTAATAATAAGCGGTAAATACCTTCAACAAGATCATCAACATAGCAGAACGCACGAGTCTGAGAACCGTCTCCAAAGATTGTAATATCTTCTCCACGTAATGCCTGGCCGATAAATGCCGGCAATACACGTCCGTCGTTCAATCGCATCCTAGGTCCGTATGTATTAAAAATACGAACAATACGCGTTTCAACCTCATGGTAACGGTGATAAGCCATAGTAATCGCTTCCTGGTAACGTTTCGCCTCATCGTAGCAACCTCTTGGCCCGATCGGGTTTACGTGGCCCCAATATTCTTCTGTTTGTGGATGAACTAATGGATCTCCATAAACTTCGGAAGTCGAAGCAATGATAAAACGTGCTTTTTTAGCCAGGGCAAGTCCTAACAAATTATGTGTTCCCATCGCACCAACTTTCAAAGTCTGGATAGGGATTTTTAAATAATCAATAGGGCTGGCTGGCGAAGCAAAGTGCATGATATAATCCAACTCTCCTGGAATATGCACGTACTTTGTAACATCGTGATGATTAAACTCGAAATTTGGATTAGGCATCAAATGCTCGATGTTACGCAAATCTCCTGTGATCAGGTTATCCATCGCGATAACATACATACCTTCCTTTAAGAATCGCTCACAAAGATGCGACCCCAAAAAACCTGCCGCTCCGGTTATTAATACACGCTTCATGAATTATATTATTAGATTTTGAGATTAAACTGAGAGATTCGAGATATTAAAAAATTGAGATTCCTGAATCAAATTATGTATCAAACATAACCTAATTCATGGAATCTCTATCTCAAAATCTTAAATTATGATACTTTTTCTCTACCAATACTGAAATAAGTATAACCCATTTCGCGCATCGTGCTTAGTTCGTAAAGATTACGTCCGTCGAAAATTACTTTGTTTTTCAACAATTTTCCCATCTTCTCAAATTCAGGTGTACGGAACTGCGGCCATTCTGTAAAGATCATCAACGCATCTGCATCATCCAAAGCCGCATAAGGCGTATGGCAGAAAGTAACTTTATCACCTAAAATTCCTTTTACATTTTCCATCGCTTCCGGATCGTAAACAGTAACCGTTGCGCCTGCTTCAAGCAAAGCTTCGATGTTTTCCAAAGCCGGAGCTTCACGGATATCATCTGTATATGGTTTGAAGGCCAAGCCCCAAACTGCGATTGTTTTTCCTTTCAGATCATTCTTGAAGAAGTTATTCACCATCGGTAATAGCTTTTTCTTCTGATCATAGTTTACATCCATAACCGACTTCAAAATTCTGAAATCATAATCGTAGTCCGCAGATGTTTTTGCCAAAGCCTGAACATCCTTCGGGAAACAGCTTCCTCCGTAACCGATACCCGCAAAAAGAAAACGTTTTCCAATGCGGCTGTCTGTTCCGATACCACGGCGGATGTCATCAACATTCGCTCCAACCTTTTCGCAAAGGTTTGCGATCTCGTTCATGAATGTGATTTTCATGGCAAGGAAAGAATTCGCTGCATACTTTGTCATTTCCGCAGAACGCTCGTCCATGAAAATAACCGGATTTCCCTGACGTACCAACGGCGCATACAGTTTTTCCATTACCTTTTTAGCTTTCTCAGAAGTTGTTCCAACCACAACGCGGTCTGGCTTCATGAAATCTTCAACGGCAACACCTTCGCGTAAAAACTCAGGATTTGAAACTACATCGAATTCAACTTTTGCATTTTTAGCAATCGCTGCATATACCTTCTCAGCAGTTCCAACCGGAACAGTACTTTTATCAATAATTACGGCATATTTGTCTAAAATGTGGCCCAAATCATCAGCCACTTTAAGGATATATTTCAAATCAGCAGACCCGTCTTCACCAGGAGGTGTTGGAAGCGCCAGGAAAATTACCTCTGCATCTTTGATACCTTCTGCAAGATTGGTTGTAAATTGTAAACGGCCTTCGGCTACATTACGGTCAAAAAGTACGTCCAGTCCTGGTTCGTAAATTGGAATGTCGCCGTTTAGCATACGCTCAACTTTCTTGGCGTCAATATCCACACAAAATACCTGATTACCTGTTTCGGCAAAACAAGTTCCTGTTACTAAACCTACGTAACCGGTTCCTACTACTGCTATTTTCATAAAAATTTAATAATAATATAGCTGTGATGAAAAAATTTTAATAAGCTTAAAATTGCACTTTATTAAGCCGGCAAAATCCCGACAAGAACAAAAGTAATTTTTTTAAATGAATCACACTTCTTCTTAATAGCATTTGTTTTCAATCGGCCTGAGAAATATTAGCATTTCTTCTTATAATTGAATAAATCAAATTTTTCATCAACAACAATTGTCATGAACACACCTAAAATCATCGAAGACTCGACTTCCGATATGCGTTCCCTTATAGAACAATCCGTACGTGATTTTACAGGGAGGGAAATAAAGCCATATATCAGCCGCTGGGACGAAGAACAATTTTTCCCAAAAGACCTTTTTACCAAACTGGGAGCACTCGGTCTGATGGGCATGCTGGTACCCGAAGAATACGGAGGCTCAGGCCTGGGCTATGATGAATATGTTACCGCAATCATTGAACTGTCAAAGGTCGACCCGTCCATTGGATTATCCATGGCCGCACACAACTCGCTTTGTACAAATCATATTTTAATGTTTGGCAATGATGACCAGAAAAATGAGTATCTGCCGAAACTAGCCACCGGAGAATGGCTTGGCGCCTGGGGATTAACCGAGCCAAATACTGGTTCCGATGCCGGAAATATGAGGACCATTGCAGTCATTGATGGTGATGGCTGGAAAATCAACGGCTCCAAAAATTTCATTACTAACGGAAAAAGCGGAGATGTAACCGTACTGATCGCGAGGACGGGCGAACCGGGTGATAAACATGGAGCAACTGCTTTTATCATCCCACAGGGAACTCCTGGTTTTACGGCAGGCCGAAAAGAAAACAAACTTGGTATGCGTGCCTCTGAAACCGTCGAATTAATTTTCGAGGATTGTTACATTTCAGATAGTCATCGCATTGGCGATGTGGGCGATGGTTTTATTCAATCCTTGAAAGTATTAGATGGAGGAAGAATTTCAATAGCTGCCTTGGGTGTCGGAACGGCCGTTGGCGCCTATGAAGCAGCGCTCGCTTATTCAAAAGAGCGAAAACAATTTGGTAAGTCAATCTCAGATTTCCAGGCGATTGCTTTCAAATTAGCCGATATGTATACCGACATTCAAGCTTCTTCATTACTAACCTATCACGCAGCATCGCTCAAAGACCGGGGAGAAAAGGTAACCCTGGCCAGTTCGGTTGCAAAATATCACTCTTCGGAAACAGCGGTTCGCGTTTCTAACGAAGCGGTCCAAATCTTTGGCGGATATGGTTTCGTCAAAGATTATCCGGTTGAAAAATTCTATCGCGACAGCAAGCTTTGTACGATCGGTGAAGGAACCAGTGAAATACAAAAAATGGTCATTTCGAAAGAAATTCTGCGCGATTGATTCATGCCATCCATCACGTAAAATTGCCGGCCGACTTGTCTTTTGTTCGTTGGTAATACATCGTTAGGAATCAGGTAGTCACAACATTAATTTCGTATTTAATCAAAACCACAAACCGATATGACTCCACTATTAGTACTGCTGGTCCTTGTTGTGCTCACCATTCTGATGACGGTAAAAGTCGTACCGCAGCAGACTGCATACGTACTCGAACGATTAGGTAAATTTTATGGAGTCTTACAGCCGGGCATTAATTTCATTATCCCGTTCTTCGACAGGATCGCTTATAAATACACGCTTAAAGAATCTGCCATAGATATTCCTGAACAGATTTGCATTACCCGTGATAACGTTCAGGTCCGGATGGATGGTGTGATTTTCATTCAGGTAATTGATCCTAAAAAAGCAGCTTATGGCATTGCAGATTATACTTTTGCTGTGATTCAGTTGGCACAAACTACTATGCGTAGTGAGATCGGTAAACTTGACCTTGACAAAACTTTTGAAGAACGTATGACCATCAACCGCGCTGTTGTTCAGTCTATTGACGACGCGGCCATAGGTTGGGGCGTAAAAGTTCTTCGTTATGAAATTAAAAATATCACGCCGCCGCAAAGTGTATTGATTGCAATGGAAAAACAGATGCAGGCCGAGCGCGAGCGCCGGGCAGTCATTTTGCAGTCGGATGGTGAAAAGCAGGCAGCAATTAACGTTGCAGAAGGACAAAAACAAAAAGCAGTTTTGGAATCGGAAGGTTTGCGTTTGCGTCAGATCAATGAAGCCGAAGGTGAGGCTTCTGCTTTGAAATCAGTCGCTGAGGCCACTGCGGAAAGTATCCGGTTAGTTGCAGCAGCCATACAAACCGAAGGCGGAATGGAAGCGGTCCAACTTAAAGTGGCAGATAATTTCGTTGAGCAATTCGGAAAGCTGGCAAAAGCTGGCAACACTTTGATTCTTCCGGCCAACTTTGCCGATATGGGCTCGATGATCGCTTCGGCCATGACTATTGTTAAATCGTCCGAACCAAAGAAATAATTATGGAGTTGTCGTTGCCGCAAATATGGATGATTATCGGACTGCTGATGCTGGTCGCTGAATTAGTTAGCGTTGCTCTGGTCTTCGTGTTTTTTGCTGTCGGAGGTTTGCTGACAGCTTTATTTGCCGCAATTGGTTTATTACCCGGTTTAGAATATCAAATAATCGCCTTTTCCCTGATCTCAATTACGAGTCTCATCGTATTCCGAAGACATGCGCAAAAATTGATGGAACTCAGACGTGAGAAGCATCAGGAGTACACTGAATTTGTTGGCGAAACAGCCATGGTCATACGGGACATTCCATCTAACGGGTCCGGTAAGATTTATTATCGCGGTGCCGAATGGAGCGCGACTTCTGTAAATCATAGCCCGATCGAAGCCGGAAGCAAGGTTATAATTCAACGAACGGAGGGGATTACTTTGGTGGTTGAAGAATCCTAGATGCTGATAAAAAAATGGCTTACAGAAACATATTCCTGTAAGCCATTTTTTTGCTTTATTTTCAAATTACTTCTTCAAAGCCTCTTCTACCGGATTTCCAATATTTCCACTTGGCGGTAAAATATGCAGTAAGGATGAAATTGTTGGTGCTATATCCGAAACGGAAGTACGTCTCAAAGTCTCTCCTTTATTGATTCCCCAGCCAAACATAACGAATGGGACCTGTGTATCGTAGTTATAGGGCGTTCCGTGAGAAGTTCCTGTCGCGCTGCCGTAAAACCATCCTGGCTGTGTAATAATCTGAATATCGCCGCTTCTTTTGGCATTTACGTTATTCTTGTAAAGTTCAAGCTGATAAGTATTCAATGGTGCTCTTCCCATGTCTGTCAGGTTAAGTACGTCAGCAATCCCGTCAACTGGTAAAAGAGATTCTCTAACGACATCAAAAACCTGAGAGACCGTTATTTTCTTCTTTTTAAGCAACGCATGATTCAGATATAACTGGTTGTTTTCAGTACTGGCGATATAGACGCCTTCACCGAAAGTTTCTGTTAAATTCTTTTTAACAATGTCACCTAAAATAGTTCTGCTGGCAAGTCCTGCCGGCAATTTATGTTCTTTTGCAAAACCTGGCACATCCACAACACCGTGATCCGCTGTCAGAAAAACGGTGTAATTTCCTTTCCCAGTCCAGCTATCCAAAAACGAAAATAATTCCGCAAATTCTCTGTCTAATTTTAAATAATCATCTTCCTGCTCAACGGAATTTGGTCCGGCCATATGTCCAATTTTATCCGGAGAGGAAAAACTGACAACCAGGAAATCTGTATCCGTACCTTTTCCTAATTTCTCTCCTTTTACGGCTTCAATAGCCATTTCCTTAGTGATGGTATTTCCCCAGGGCGTGCTTGTCACTGTTCCAAATGCATCGCCAGCAAAACCTGCAAGTTCAAACGGAAAAACAGGTTTTTTGGCACCCGGCAATTTTCCTTCCCAAGCCACATCGTCCGGTGTACTTTGTGTATAAGTTTCAATAGGATTCAAGGTCTGCCATCCTTTTTTCATATACTCCGAAGGCATTTTTTTTGCATTATAATCCTTCGCCCATTGCGGTAACTTGTCCATGTAAAAAGTACTTGTTACCCAGTTTCCTGTATTTGAATCAAACCAATAAGATCCATTGGCAGTATGTCCGGCCGGCAAAATAGATCCCCGGTCCTTGATAGCCACACCAATCGTTTTTGAACGGAAATTCGTCGCAATTCGTAATTGATCTGTAACCGTACTGGTCAAAAGATTGCGGGGCGACATTTTCCCCACACTTACGTTATTGCTCCCAACCGTCTTAACCGTACTATCTTCCACACAATAAACGCCTTTTGAAGAATTCTGATCGTACCATTCATTCCCGATTATTCCGTTAATGGCAGGAACAGAGCCGGTATAAATCGAAGCATGGCCCGCGGCCGTAACGGTTAATGCATAACTGTAATGATTGTTCCTGCAATTGAATCCTTCATTTAAAAAGCGCTTGATTCCGCCTTCCACATATTTATCATAGTAGCGATATAAATAATCATAACGCATTTGATCGACCACAATACCTACAACCAATTTCGGTCTTGCAAGCGTTTTTGGATTTGCAACGGTTGTTTTTTTAGGCGTCTGGGCAGCAACAGAGAACGTTGCGAGAACCCCCATAACCCAGAAAGATAATTTTCTCACGTTTCAGGAATATTTATTAATTGATGTCAAAAGTATATTAAAATTCAAAAAAGGGCATGTTTTTAATTGTATTTTAAGATCTCAATTTTTCTTCAAAGCCTCCTCAACAGGGTTTCCAACATTACCGCTTGGTGGTAAAATATGAAGTAAAGACGAAATCGTTGGAGCAATATCTGCTATCGTCGTACGACGTAAGGTTTCACCTTTGTTCACGCCCCAGCCATAAAGAAGAAAGGGAACATGCGTGTCATAATTATAAGGCGTTCCATGATCTGTACCCGTTCCTGCGCCAGCAAACCAACCCGACTGCGCAATGATCTGCAGATCTCCGCTTCTTTTCGCATTCACATTATTTTTATATAGTTCCAGCTGATAAGTATTCAACGGCGCCTTACCCATATCATTCAGATTAATGACATCCGCAATTCCCTGGATCGGAAGAAGCGCAGTTCTTACTACTTCGACAGCATCAGCCATAGAAATTTTCTTTTCTTTCAACAATTTACGATTAAGATACCACTGGTAATTTTCATTACTTAAAACATATTCTCCGGCACCAAAAGCATCCGACAAAGATTTCTTTATCGTATCGTCAACCAGTGTGGCATTCAATAACCCGGCTGGCAATTTGTGCTCCTGCCAATATGCCGGAACGTCTACCCCACCATGATCGGCAGTCAGGAAAACCGTATAGTTTCCTTTTCCAGCCCAGCCGTCAAAAAACGTGAACATATCAGCAAATTCCTGATCCAGACGTAAATAGTTATCCTCCTGCTCAATTGAAGTTGGCCCAAATGCGTGGCCGATCCGGTCAGGTGAAGAAAAACTTATGGTAAGGAAATCAGTATCAGTACCCTTTCCTAGATTTTCACCTTTCACGGCAGCAATCGCCATATCTTTGGTCATCGTATTTCCCCAGGGCGTTGTTGTCACCACTCCAAAAGCATCACCAGCCAAACCTGCCAGTTCATAAGGAAATACGGGCTTTACGACGCCCGGCAGTTTTCCTTCCCAAGGTTCATCATCAGGCGTACTTTCTACATATTGATCAATGGGTAAGAGTGTTTGCCACCCACGTTTCAAATATTCGGAAGGCATTTTCTTCGCATTATAATCCTGAACCCATTTTGGCAGCTCCTTGGTGTAAAACGTACTTGTTACCCAAATACCTGTTTTAGAATCGAACCAGTAAGCACCATTGGCTGAATGTCCCGCAGGAAGAATGGAAGCTCTGTCTTTTATGGCAACTCCAATTGTCTTGGACCGAAAATTAGTTGCTATGCGAAGCTGGTCTGTAACGGTGCTTGTCAAAAGATTTTTAGGAGACATTTTCCCAACCGTAACGTTGGTACTACCAACCGTAGTTACGTCACGATCATCTGTACAATACACTTTTTCGCCCGTTTGTCTGTCAAACCAGTCATTCCCGACTATTCCGTTGATCGCAGGCAACGAGCCCGTATACACGGCGGAATGTCCGGCGGCAGTCACCGTCAGTGCGTAATGATAGTGATTATTACGGCAGTTGAAGCCGTCATTGATAAGTCTTTTAAAACCCCCTTCGCCGTATTTGTTATAGTAGCGGTACAAGTAATCATAACGCATTTGATCGACGACTATGCCAATAACTAATTTTGGCCTTGCCAGTTTCGTTGCGACTGGTTTTTGCGTATTTTGGGCATGAGCCAGAGAAGTCAAAAAACAGATCGTTAATAAAAAACGTCCGGATAATTTTGATAAAGAAGTCATAAGTGGTTCAGGAAAGGCAGTCGGGATTTAGAAAGTTACCATTTGGTCACAAAAAAAAATGAAAATGTATAATCCTTCACCAAAGATATACTCCTCAAAGATTTTTTCAGACTAATTTTTCTTTAACAAATAGTTACGTTCTCCTGTCAAAAGCAAAAACCAGTATTGTTTACTTTCAGACAAAAAAATTTAAGCTTAAACCACTGCGAATTCCTTTTTAATATTTTGCCACGGTCAGGGTATACTCCGCCGTATATATTATTTGAAAGCAAACCGCTATCTTCATTTAATTTTAAACCGATGGGAATTCAAAAATAAGATTCTCAGTTTTGTTATTATGACCAAAAATACTTTAACAACTCCCCGCGCGAAAGTAAGCCTGATTTTATTTCTTTTTGCCGGATTTCTTGTCTCATGCAGTTCAGGGATTCCAATTTCAACGAGCAAGAAATATCCAATTGAAGTGTTGTATGAAAATGAATCGCTCGATCGCCCCTACTCTGAAATCGGTTGGGTGGAAATCAGCAGTGAAGATTCTCTGACGCCCCGACAGACACAAAACAAAAAGATGATGTATCGCGGAAATGACGCGGATACAAAAGAGCTCCTGGCGGCACGACTTGTGATGAAAGCACAGAAAATCGGAGCAAATGCGCTTATCAATGTCCAATACAAATACTACACGTCCGTGAAAAAGGAAGGGTATATTATGAAAGGTTTGGCCGTTAGATACCGGGGCGAATAAGAAAGTCAGGGCGCCTTTTATTTGTAAACTTTAATTATCTCAGCTATGCTTTTTACTGCCGACCTCGCTAATATGCCCGTTGAAGCAGAATCGCGTGTCATTGTTCGTTTTCAGGATTGCGATCCGCTGATGCACCTGAACAACTCAAAATATTTCGAATATTTTTTTAATGCCCGCGAAGATCAGGTTTCCAAACTTTATGGTTTCAGTTTTGAAGCGATGTTTCGGGAGCTAAAGACTAGCTGGGTCGTATATCAGCATCAGATCGCTTATGTTCGCCCGGCTTTAATCAGCGAATGGACGCGTATTACTTCCCGAGTCATTTACTACAATGAAGATACGATGGTAACGGAATATTTCATGACAAACGATCAGCGCACGGAATTGAAAACCATGCTTTGGACGACTTCCAAACATATCAGTATTGTAAATGGAAAACGCGTTCCACATCATAAGGAAGTGATGGATTACTTAGCAGCGACTTGTGTGCCCAATATCGATTTTTCTAATCTAGAATTTAACGACAGGATTCATCAGATTAAGTATGAGCTTTCGGCTGGAACTAACGCATAAGCTCTTTACGCGAAATTAACTTATTGTCGCTGGTATCTTTTTCGGTGGAATCCGGAACAGGGATAACATAAGGAACTTGCAGTTCAACCGGTTTTGGCATGGCTTTAAATCGGTTGAAACTATGCGTAAACTGCATACTTACTCCGCCTGTTGTCAGCGTACTGTTTAAATATAGAGAGTTTTGTATATTTCTGTTGTACGCCTTCGCCCGAACAGACCCTGTTGGCGTCAGCCAATATTCAAGTGTCCATTCTCCCAAAATACTTGTGGCATCATACTGGTTTGCACCCGTGACACCAGAACTTATTCGTCCATCCCTTGTGATACGGAAGCGGTCGTTAAGGAAGCGATATGAAAACCGCAACTGTAAATTATTCAACGCATTCTGGTCAAGCGAAAGTCCACTGACACCTACTTCCAGGTTTTCATTGATCGTCGAAGCCCAGCGGCTTATCTGGTTTGAAACAAGTTCACTGATGCTGTTTCCAACAAAATTCTGGTTCGTCGTTACATTTGCTTCCGGCAACAACTGATTGACAACCAGCAAGCTACTGACCTGTCTACTTAATTCTTGCTCATCCGATTTTAATTTAGCCTGGAAAGCTTCCAGCTGTCCGCGTAAATTACTAAGTGATGGATTATCCAGAATTTGCAAGTCGTACTTAATCTGCGGAGACATAAGCCGGTCAGATAAAGCGATGGTAACCTCCACCGGATAACGGCGGGATAAGGTTGCAGCTTCCGAATTGTTCAGACTTGAAGTATTTGGAAGTACGCCAGCAAGAGAAACCAATTGTTTATAACCGGTTTTTACATCCAGCTGCGCTCCATAAGGATCGCCCGACCATACAATCCGGCTACCGGGCTTGATCGTAAACTTTTTGTTAATGATATTTTGCAGCGTAAAATTGTAGTCTCCTTTATCAATTTCATAAGTACCGACCATCGTAAAATCGCCTTTGGTATCGATATTCAAATTCAGACGTCCACTGCCGTTCGCACGGATAATGTCACCAGTCTGTCGATCAAATATGATTTCACAAGTCGCGTCCGGTGTCAGGTTAAAGTTGAAATTCATTTTAATTCCACCCGCCACTTTACTTTGCTGCGAATCTTTTTCAGACGACGCGCTATCCTGTTTTGATATCTGGCTTACAAACTGAATATAATCCTGAGTAGCAACTTCAGTTGCGCCGTCAAGCGGAATATGAATCCTCGTGTTTTTATTACTTGTTACGTTTGCCTCAACGTTCATGTTGTCAATCGGTCCGTAGATATTGACAGGCCCTGTAACATAGGCCGTTCCATAAAACATATCATTGTCTTTGGAAGCGGTATTTAGAATTTTAAAATTTCTCAAATCCGCATTGAAACCTAAGCTGAAATATTTAAAGCCATCATGAAAAACTCCACCCCTGAGCGAAGCGGTATTGCCATCAGGATCGGTAAGCGTGATGTTATTTACCGTTATTTCACTTTCACTAAAATTAATTTTATCGCTGAAAGTGAAAACAGATTGCAAATAATCAAACTTCATCCTGCCCTTTTCCACCATTATTGAACCATCCAAAATAGGCGCATTCAATGAACCCTTAATCAAAACCGTCCCCTGCGCTTTTCCACTTACATCGGAAACGAGCTCTTCTGAAAAAGGCTCCAGCGCTTTGAAATCCATATCATTAAAAATGGCTTTCAGGTTTAAAGTGTTGGCTTTAAGCTTCGGACGGTAAGACCCAACGAGACTGAAAATCCTTTTTGCATCTTTATTTAGCTCTGCATCCACTTGCAACTGGCTATCCATCTGATCCCATTCCCCGGTTCCTGAGAAATTTCCAAACTCATAATTCGCATAGCCAAGGCTTTCAATATTGAAGTTTGCGTCCAGTACGAAACTGTTGTAGGCATCCCGCATCTTGGCGGAGCCGTCCATAATACCGGCAAGTTTTGTGTTAAAAACAGGATTTAAAGTCCCGAGTTTAAAGTTTTTTATATCAAAAAGTAAGATTTGATCCGGATTGGAAGACAATGTTCCGTTCACAAACAAACGCTGTTTGCCGTTGATCAGGCCGAGGTTATTGAAAGTAACATCCTTTCCAACGATCGAAATAAGGCTGTTTGCAGGCATATTCCATTCTTCATCCAGCAGATAAAGCTTTGAATTTTTAAATCCAATATCCAGACCGGCTGGCAAAAATCTGATTTCGCCGGCAAGATTTGCCCGGTTAGTACTGCTTACTTGTCTGAGCCCTCCGTTGAAATCGATATGATCCACATCCCAGGTACCTTCCAGTTCAAGTTTTTCCGTAGGCACAAGTGTGCTCATTTGTTGTTTGTCGGAAGTGATTAATGCGGAAGCAAGAACTTCTGCGCTGTTAACAAATTTTGATGTCGTAACATCTACTTCTGAATTTACAAATTGATTACTCCCGTAACGCGCGGTATCGGCTTTTGCATTTAAGGAAAGAAAAGCCGTGTTGTCCATCTTAAATTTCCCTTCTGCTTTCGAGCCATGAGAAACATAAACATCAGGACTTAAAAATGCCAGAAAACGGGTGATATTTTTCGTTTCCACCTCATAATCAATCTCATACTTCCGAAGAATTGCTTTCTTTTCTTTTTTCGTGTAGTAAATATTTCTATCCAACTCATTTTCAAAGAAATAGAGCTGATACTCAGACAAAACCTGATTAATATCTTTCCATGCCTGTGTCGGTACAAAATCGCCTTCCACTTTCGCAGTCAAAAATTCACTTTCCAGATTAAGACTTCGTTTATCCGGTGTTTGACGCGATGAAAAAAGAAGCGTATCCATGACAAGGTTTCTTTCCTTGCTCGACGTTATCAGAAAAGTATTTAAAAGTTTTGCGTCCCCGACAAGCTCATCGACTGTGTTACCTGAAACTTTCACATCCAATTCGGTTCGAAGTGTGATCGCTTCTTTTGTAAAACCTAATGGAAGAAGATTTGCTTTTTCGATAATACCCTGCAAGTCAAAAGAATTTTTTGGCTTCGACAAGTCAAATTCGCCTTCAAGGTTTACAACCAGATTGGAGTCTTTTGAGCTTACCAATCCATTAAAATACTGATTCTGCAAATTTCCTTTCAGACCGATATTCCGGTAATCGTAATTTTTAAAACCAATTCTGGTAACGACCGCGTCCATGTTGGTCGACGCATAAGCAAGGTCTAAACCTTTACCGTGAATATTTCCGGAAAAATCCAGTCGTTGCCAGGTTTCCGGTTGATCCAGCAACTTACCAATCTCAAAATCAACAGTTTCGATATCACCAGAATAGGTTGTCGTTTTTTCGTCTGAAATATGAAAAACCAGATCGCCGGCCACTTTTCCGAGTTCGGAAGAAGCAGATGCTTTAACATCAAAATCTTCAATGGTTCCCTTAAAAGAGCCGTCCAGTAATGTCGTTCCGAATTTTTGCAAAGTTTCATGCGATTTCCATTCGGGATAATACTGAACCAGATCGAGAGGCAGAATTTTGGATATTGATAACTTGATATTCATTACCGGACCATCATCCGGCAGCCCCTTAAATCCCAAATCTCCTAATAAACGGCTACCCTGACCAAACCGGATGTCCGCACTTGAAAGCGCAAAATCATCAACACGACCATCAAAATTTCCCGAAACTTTCCACGTTTCATTGAGCCTGTCCACGTATTCGGAAAATAAGCCGAGATCGGCCGAGTGGATTTTCGTATCAACAAAATGCCCCCGGAGAAAAACCTTATGATTAAAATCCCCAAGATCTCCCGAGCGGTTGTAGTGAAAGGTGATATTGTCGCTGATATAAGAATTTCCAATTTCTGCGCTCAGTTCTTTCAGTTCCATCTTTTTCTGGCAGAACAAAAACCGGGTATCCAGATCGTGCATTTTCAAGCCAGTCTGTCTATCAACCGTTTTCATGTTGCTGGCAAGAAAGGAAATCGTATCACCCTGAGCCAGGAAGTCTTTCAGGTCAGCGTTGAGTTTATTGAGTTCAAAATGCGAATAATCAAAAACCCTTGGGCTTTTATAACGCGGTCTTCTCGGATCATCATAGCGAAAAGTCCCGTCTACAATCTTCGATTTTCCGATCGTAAACGGTGTATTATTTTCAGGGGCATTGGCCGGGCGCGGCGTGTTCGAAGAGGTTAATTCAACGATACGATTAATAAATCCATCAATATTTAAGTCGCCTGTTTCAGGCGCGACAACCAGATGTACATCAGGTTGATACAACGTGACTTCATCGAGATGAACTTCTTTGGCCGAATTTTGAATAATATTCTGCATATTCAGATTCACGTCGATACGCCCAACGTCAATCATTTCCTGCTGGCTCGTATCTTTTACCGAAACGCCTTCCAGAGAAACTACATCAAACCATTTAATATTAACCCGTGTTATCTGAATGGGATAACCCATTTTCTCGGAAACTCTGGCAGTAGCTGTTTTTACCAGAAAAGTTTGAACTGAAGGAAACTGTACGGCAACTGTAATGATCCCTAACGCCAAAAGCGCAAAAATCATCAGCACAACCAGTACATTGATAACAACCTTCAGGGATTTTAACATATATAGCTTCGCAGCATATTCCTGCGTATCTTATCGTTAATTGCTTATTTTTGCGAATATTATTCAAAATTCATGAACATCCTCGCGATAGAATCGTCTTGTGACGAAACCTCGGCCGCTGTTTTATCTAACGGCAAAATTTACTCCAATGTTGTTGCGACGCAACTCATTCACACACAATATGGCGGTGTTGTTCCCGAATTAGCATCAAGAGCGCATCAGCAACATATTCTGCCTGTGGTAGATAAAGCATTGAGTGATGCAAAAGTAACAAAAAAAGACCTGCATGCCATCGCTTTTACTAAAGGCCCCGGATTATTAGGAGCTTTATTGGTGGGTACTTCCTTTGCCAAATCCATGGCTCTGGGGCTTGGCTTGCCACTTATTGAAGTGAATCATATGCAAGCGCACGTGCTTGCTCATTTTATACAAGATCCAAAACCTGAGTTTCCATTTTTATGCCTTACCGTAAGCGGTGGTCATACTCAGATTGTTAAGATCAATAGCCCGCTGGATATGGAGATTATAGGACAGACCAGAGATGATGCTGTCGGCGAAGCTTTTGATAAAACGGCCAAACTTTTGGATTTACCATATCCGGGCGGTCCGCTTATTGATAAGTACGCAAAAACCGGAAATCCTCTCGCATATGGTTTCCCTTTGCCGGAAATGCCTGAACTTGATTTTTCTTTCTCCGGAATCAAAACTTCGTTTATGTATTTTTTACAAAAACAGGTCAGGGAAAATCCGAATTTTATTCAGGAAAATATTGCAGACATTTGCGCCAGCATTCAATACACCCTGGTCAATATTCTTTTAAAAAAGTTAAAAAAAGCTGCCAAGGAAACAGGAATAAAAGAAATTGCTATCGCAGGAGGTGTTTCCGCAAATTCAGGATTACGCATTTCACTTCTTGAATTGGGAGAAAAACTAGGCTGGAAAGTTTATATTCCTGAATTTGAATATTGCACGGATAATGCAGCCATGATCGCCATGGCTGCCCATTACAAATTTCTCGAAAATGATTTCTGTGATCAGACGGTAAGTCCGATGGCCAGAATGGAGTTCTAAAAACCGTAATTAACTTATCAAATGATTCTTTCAGAAATCTGGATTTATCCGGTAAAATCTTTGGCAGGCATTCGTCTTACAGAAGCGCAGGTTCAGGAGAAAGGTCTGCAATATGATCGTCGCTGGATGATTACGGATCCTTTCGGCCGTTTTATTACGCAACGAGAATTCCCGAAAATGGTAATGCTGGAAGTGAGTGTACAAGAAAATTCGCTGCTGATATCAAATAAACTTGTACCTGAAAAACGTATCACCGTTCCTTTTGAACCAATTAGTGCAAATCCAGTTTCGGTGACGGTTTGGGATGATACAGTTGATGCTGTTACAGTCAGCGACGATGTTGATAAATGGCTTAGTGAAGAACTGGAACTCGACGTTCGGTTGGTGGTTATGCCTGAAAAAACAGAAAGAAAGGCTGATCCAAAATATGCTAAAAACAACGAAAACGTTAGTTTCGCCGACGGTTTCCCGTTTCTACTGATCTCACAGGCATCTTTGGATGATCTGAATTCACGTTTGGAAGAACCGATCGTCATGCAGCGTTTTCGCCCAAACTTTGTAGTAACCGGCACAAGCGCCTTTGCCGAAGATTATTGGAAATCGTTTCAGATCGGAGACTTATCGTTTGATGTCGTAAAGCCATGCGCACGTTGTATCCTGACCACGATCGATCCTGAAACTGCAATCAAAGGAAAAGAACCGCTAAAAACGCTGGCAACTTATCGCAGAGTAAATAATAAAATTCTTTTTGGACAAAATGTAGTAACCAAAAACCAAGGCCTTGTAAAACAGGGAGACGAAATCTTATTGACCGAATAAACGCTTTTTGTGAAAGGAAATTTACTCAACTTCATCATCAATACAATCCGAAAATTTAGCCTCAGCCACATACACTGGCTTGGCTTTGATTTAGCAGCCGGCGCTGTCATTTCACAAATTGCCTTTACTAAAATACCTGTTGGAAAGGCCACCTTAAACACCAGAATGGCCGTCGTCCTGGCACTAGGAGTTTTCTTCATATCTTCTTTAAACAATCTTTTGGATCACAGGAAACCTGCCAAAACAGAATCGAAGAAATATTTAACCAATCAGAAAGAACGAATCTCTTTTCTAAAAATCTTGATCGGAGTTCTGGTTATTGCCAGTATGTTTGCATTTTTTCTACCTGAAATAATTGGGAAAGTAGCCCTTGGCCTTACGGTTTTTTCAGCAGCCGGGATTTTTCTTTTTTCTAAATTACCGGAAAGAAGTCCGCTCCATGTTTTGCGTGAACCAATGTCTGCAATCATTTTGGCTACCGCTATTCTTGGAAATACATTCTTTCAGAATCAGGAATTGGTAAGGGAAAACAAATACGCAGGCGTTCTTTTCCTGCTAATCATTATTCAGAATTTTTTATTGTCTTCCTATTTCACAGCGATCGAATTCCCGAATACGTCTAATCTTGCAACACGGCTAAGTGCGTCACTATCGAAGCAGATCTTACATGGAATTACGTTACTGGTTATTACCGGATGTTTCATTATTTGTCTTAAAACAGAATACAGATACACCCAGAGATTGATTGTCATACTTCTGGGAATGTCTGTTTTCCAGTCACTTATTCTTCAAAAAGGGCAGTATATAAATTCCAAAAAATATAAAAAACTTCTGGTTACCCTGATATTAGCACTTCCTTTTTTAGTCCTGTGAAAAGAAAAAAGGCTTATCCTTCCAATGAAAGATAAGCCTTGGGTTTTATTTTATATTCCTTACTATGCCTGCGATTCAGGATCTCCTGCACCGTAGGTCTGGAAAGGACTTTTCATAATTCCTCTTTCTGAGTTACGAATGAAATTCACAACTTCGTCGCGTTCGTTTGAAGGCGGCAATTCCAGTTCTATTTTCTGCAAAGCCTCAGCATTGTTAAGGCCTCTCATATAGATGTATCGGTAAATATTCTGGATCTCAATAATTTTCTCATTGCTATATCCACGGCGGCGCAAGCCAACCGAATTGATACCTGCATAGGAAATTGGTTCACGAGCTGCTTTTGTAAAAGGAGGTACATCTTTGCGAACTAAAGAAGCACCGGATACGAATGAATGCGCTCCGATTTTAACAAACTGGTGAACAGCGCTCATCGCACTTACAATCGCCCAATCGTCAACATGAACGTGTCCCGCCATTTGCACATTGTTTCCAATAATGCAGTTATTTCCAACGCGGCAATCATGCGCTACGTGGGCATAAGCCATGATCAGGCAACCCGATCCTACCACTGTTTTCCAATGTTCTTCGGTACCACGACTGATCGTCGCATATTCCCGAACCGTTGTATTGTCGCCAATGATCGTTAGTGTGTATTCATTATTGTATTTAAGATCCTGAGGCGTCGAAGAAATAACGGCACCTGAGAAAATACGACAATTTTTACCGATACGCGCTCCTGCATTGATAACTGCATGCGAGCCGATCCAAGTCCCTTCACCAATTTCTACATCTGCATGTATCATAGCGAACGGTTCAATTTCTACATTCGGAGCGATCTTCGCGTCAGAATGGATATATGCTAACTGTTGTGTCATTTTTTCTTTACTAGACTTGCGATCATATCTGCTTCACACACCAGCTGCCCGGACACATATCCCCGACCGCTCATTTTTACTATTCCACGTTTCATAGGTGAAGTAAAAACACATTTGAAAATAACAGTATCGCCAGGAAAAACATTTTTACGGAAACGGCAGGCGTCGATACCGATCAGGTACGGCCAGTAGTTATCAGGATCCGGTACACTGCTTAAAACAAGTATACCACCCGTTTGCGCCATTGCTTCCAGCTGTAAAACACCAGGCATTACCGGGTTGCCGGGAAAGTGTCCTACAAAATATTCCTCGTTGATTGTCACATTCTTAATCCCTACTACACTATTTTCATCCAGCGCAATGATTTTATCAATCATCTGGAAAGGATAGCGGTGTGAAAGCAGTTGCCCGATTTGGTTAATATCCAAAACAGGTGCCTTATTTGGGTCATACTGGGGTATATCTCCCTTACCCGATTTAATGAGTTTTTTGATTTTTTTAGCAAGCGCAACATTCGCTGCATGGCCCGGGCGGGCAGCAAGGATCTGAGCTTTTATAGGTCTCCCGATTAAAGCCAAATCGCCGATCAGGTCAAGAAGCTTATGTCTTGCCATCTCGTTAGGATAATGCAGATCAACGTTATTGAGAATACCGTTTGACTTATCGACGCTAACTTTTGGCTGATTTAGCAGCTGAGAAAGATGATCCAGCTCTCCGTCTTCAACCTCGCGGTCAACGATCACAATCGCATTCGTCAAATCACCGCCTTTAATCAGATTTTGTTTGAATAAAGATTCCAGTTCATGAAGGAAAACGAATGTGCGGCATTTAGCGATATCATCCTTAAACAGCGTGATGTCATTAAGAGAAGCATGCTGGCTGCTGATTACTTTTGAATTGTAATCAACCATAACCGTCAGGCGATAATCGGATAATGGCAAGGCAGCCATTTCGATATCGTTTTCCTTGTTTTTATAATGAACATATTCCGGAACTTCGAAATAGTTACGGTAGGCATTTTGTTCTTCAATTCCTGCATCAATCAATGCGTCGATAAATTTGATAGAACTGCCATCCATAATCGGGGGTTCCGGCCCATCCAACTGGATCAAAACGTTGTCGATCTGCAATCCAACTAGCGCAGCCAAAGTATGCTCAACTGTGTGAATGCGGGCTCCGTTTTGCTCAATGGTTGTACCACGCGACAGATCCACCACGTTGTCTACATCCGCGTCAACGATTGGCTGATTTGGCAAATCAACACGTTGAAACTTGTAGCCGTGATTGGCCGCAGCAGGAACGAATGTCATCGTTGCTACCACTCCTGTGTGTAAACCTACTCCCGTAACTGAGACGGATTTTTTTATGGTTTGTTGTTTTTCGTTCATTATATTCTCCTAATCTACTAAACGGCTGCGGGGCGTCGCATTTTCGCCAAAATTATGAGCTTTTTCATTTGCTCAACTTATATAATTCCCTTCTTTTTAATGTTCAGAAACTTCACGCTTGCGTTCCAATTCTTTCAAACGCTCTTCCAGTTCAGGCAACCTTCTTGTCAGGGCCATAGATCTTAAATGCTCTGTAAGATCTCTCGCTGGCGAACCAGAAAGTGATAATCCTTCTTTTTTGATTGATTTCCCAATACCTGATTGCGCGCCAATCTTCGTATTATTTGCCAAAGTAATATGGCCGACAAGACCAACCTGACCGCCGATAATACATCTTTCCCCCACACGTGTGGATCCCGAGATACCTGCTTGCGCTGCAATTACGGTATTTTTTCCAATCTCTACATTATGCGCAATCTGTACAAGGTTATCAATTTTAGCTCCTTTACGGATTATCGTTGATCCCATTGTTGCACAGTCGATCGTCGTATTTGATCCTATGCTTACATCATCTTCAATAACCACATTGCCTAGCTGAGGAATCGTTTTGTAAGATCCATCCGTTTGCGGAGCAAAGCCAAAGCCATCACTTCCGATCACTGTGTTAGCAAATATGCAACAGTTTTTTCCTATGACGGTGTTATCGTAAATTCTTACTCCGGGATGGATGACTGTATTATCTCCAATCTCCACAAAATCTCCCAGGTATGTATTTGGATATATTTTCACCCCGTTTCCAATCTTACAATTCTGACCAATGTATGAGAAAGCACCCCTGTATCCATTCTCACCCATCTGGCTGTTTTCACCAATAAAACTAGGCTGCTCAATTCCACTTTTCCCTGTTGCAATACGTTTCTGATATTCTTCAAGAAGTATCGTAAAGGCAGTATAGGCATTTTCTACATAGATTAATGTAGCACTGATATTTTGTTTAGGAGTGAAGTCCTTATTAACAATAACTGCCGAAGACTGTGTAGTATAGATATAGGGTTCATATTTACTATTGGCCAGGAAAGATATACAACCAGGCCGCCCCTCTTCAATTTTTGCAGCCGAATCAATTGTAACTGTGTCATCACCAACGGTAGTTCCATCAAGCATCTTTGCAATCTCGCTGACAGTAAATTTCATATTTCGGCTAATTTCTGGTAACGTCTTAGTAAATAATAAAGCAAATTATAAAAAAGGCTTCTTTTGCTGGTGAAAGAATTGACATCCTATCTAACCACGCAAAGATACATTTTTACCCCAACATACATAATACTTGCGGACAATCTTCGTGAGCGCTTCGATTGTCGGAATGTCAGAAGCATCTGCAATATCCAGTAAAGCCCCATCTTTCATTTTGACCTTTATGGGATCCTGTTCCTTTTCGTATGCCCAATTGGTTGTTTCTCCGGTTACTAAAAAGTATGACAACTCACTTTCCCTTATCCCTTCCGATAAAAGTTTTTCTTTTATCGGATTTAAAATTTCTTCTCCCGGCACCGTATCAAAAAAACTGATTTTGAATAAATTCCTTTCGAGCAGATCATTACAAAGAGTGGAAAGCACAGGATCGGTATGCTTTGTCCACCCCTTGACAGAAGCCCATACGTCGTTATCGTCCAGATTGTTGAAAGATTGCAGCAAAACGGGGTTCTGTTCAAAATCGGAAAGAGAAAATTTATTTTTCAAAAACAATGAAAAGTCCGGCGTGGCGAATAAATTTTCTCCCTGAGCCGATAATTCCCTTGCGCGCTTTAAAATCTGCGTAAGCATGGCCTGTGCACTCAGTAAGGTTTTATGCAGATAAACCTGCCAGTACATCAGTCTGCGTGCGTGCAGGAAATTTTCAATACTCAGCAACCCCTTTTCTTCAATCACAAGCTGGTCCTGACTGATCTCAAACATTTTTATCAACCGGTCGGCACCGATTGAGCCTTCGATCACGCCTGTGTAGAAACTATCCCGGTTCAGATAATCCATCCGATCCATATCCAGCTGACTGGATATCATCTGATGAAAAAATCTGCGTGGGTAAACACCTTCGAACATTTGAATGGCAATATCAAGCCGACCGTCCATTTCACGGTTTAACTGCTTCATCATTTCCAGTGTGATTGATTCATGAGCCACACCCGGCATCAACTCCTTTTCCAAAACATGAGAAAAAGGACCGTGCCCCAGATCGTGCAAAAGAATAGCAGCTTGAGCGGCTTCCATTTCCGGTTCCCATATCAAATGTCCTTTTTCCTGTAATGTCCGCAAAGCCTGGCTCATAAGGTGCATAGCGCCCAACGCATGATGAAAACGGGTATGAAGTGCACCGGGATATACCAAATCAGCCAGTCCAAGCTGTTTGATTCGTCTTAAACGTTGAAAATAGGGATGTTCAACCAGATCAAAAAGCAGATCCGAAGAGATGGTAATGAATCCGTAGACGGGGTCGTTAATTATTTTTCTTTTGTTCAAAGCGTACTTTTTTTTGCAAAAATAATAAACTACGAACGCAGAAAAGAATGAAATCTTATGATAATCATTTGGAGAATTAATCTCTTTGACTAATTTTGCACTCCAAACTCTTTTATAGAGCCGGGCCTATAGCTCATTCGGTTAGAGCAACTGACTCATAATCAGTAGGTGCCTGGTTCGATTCCAGGTGGGCCCACAATATATTGAAAACCCTTCATACTGCATGCATGAAGGGTTTTTCAATATATAATCACTTAAGAATCGGAAATCTCCGCCAATTCCTATGGATTACTTCCAAATCTCTTGAAAACAGTTCTTAATAATTTATTGGATAGTTCTGCTTCAGTTTATAGTAATACTCTAAATGCCAACCGAATAAATTATCCCAGTACATCGATCAAACCAAAATCACTTCACTCGGCACCACTTCTCCTTCACTCGTTTGCGCTTCATATTCCAGGGACAGCTTTTTGCCGCTTGCGTCTGCCTCTTCCAAAAGCTCAAAAACTTTTCTCTCTCCCAGCATCAGAAGTGCCTGAAATAGCACACAAGAATAATTATATTCTTCACTTCCAACTCCTTTTTCTTTACCTAAATCGTTGTATTTCCCGAATAAATCCTTGCCTTTTCCCATAACATTAAGATTGTCTCTGCTAAGTTTTAGTTGAAATTTATGAATGTGAATTGCGTATAACATATTGCACGATCTAATTTTTGAAAAAATCTCACATTCATTCTCTTAGAAATATGAATTTTCATTAAAAATATCAGACCAAAAACCGGATGTCAGAAAAATTTAGATTACATAAATATCCAAAAATTTCTTACAATCTACATAAATTATTCAATTTTAATTTTCAAAAATTTGACTGCTGTTTTAAAACATCAAAAGCAGATTATTTAAAAATCCGGCTTCTCACCCCATTAATAAATTTTAATTTACTTCAACAAGACAAGAAAGGAGTTGACAATTATCGTTCTTTGATAAAACTTAAACCTGCGTTAAGGCTTTCGTTAAAATCTCCGATGGTAGCAGTGTGAAGCGTTACTTTAATTTTCTCGCGGATACTTTTAAATTCAGAATGCAAGGGACAGGGCTTCGTTTCTGAACAATTTTTTAGCCCAAGACCACAACCTGTAAATAATTTATCACCGTCAATTGCAGTGACAACGTCCGCAAGAGTTTTTTTTCGCGAGTCTTTGTCGATGTAGAAGCCACCCGTTGGGCCCTTTGAAGATTGAACGATTTCTCTTTTACTCAGATCCTGTAAAATTTTGGCAATAAAATGCACAGGCGAATCTATACCGGCAGAAATTTCCCTGATACCCACCTTTGTACCATCTTCCGATTTTTGGGCAATATAGATCACTGCCCTTATCGCATACTCACACGTTTTAGAAAAAACCATTTTGCATTTTATTAAGACGCAAAATTAGTCATTTCACTGTTTAAATAAAAGAGTTTTTTATCCCTTACCGACTAGCTGAAATGAGGATAAACTTTTAACGTCCACCTGCTTATACCCCAAATTGAGTCAAATGATGATCAAGGTGTTTGTAAAACATATTATTCCATTCCGTACAGCTAAGCTTTCCGAACGAATGAGATTCTTTGCCTTTGAAATGCATTTTCCCCAATTCCTGCGTTTTCCAGATATATCCGATCAGCCTTTGTTTTTCATTTTGAAAATCCCGCTCGTCGGTGATTATAAAATCAGGTGCAGTTCTTCCATTTTTAGAGTACGGTTTTTCACTTACAACTTTGTCTTTCACCAACATTTTAAGAATAAGCTTCATCACAGGTCCCGGTGGCTTGTGTTTGTCTTCGTAAACATACTCATACGAAACGCAGCAGTGAGCAAGCATTTGCGCCACAGTCATTTTCCCCCAAAGTGGTTGCTTCTGACTGTCAAGTTTCTCAATCCGGTTTATCACTTCGCGGGACACTGCCTTGCAGAAAATATCAGGGAGAGGCATAGTTTTGTCTGATTATGTTGAAAAAACAATTTAGTCAAAAAATATTGCTAAAAAATAATCGATATCAACTTAACCAAAAATAACTTATTTTTCTTGTTTGATCAATTGGAAACAGTGTATTTCAGGTGTTGTTTCCATTAAAATCTGCCTGAACTCTTCTTCATTTTTAAATTTTAATTGTGTAAGCGTTCGCGACTCATAATGTAGTTCAAACCGGTTTGTTTCAAACGGCCATGGATTTACCGTCAGAATATTTTCTTTTGGTGCGTGAAGCTGATAACATAGATCATCAGGTCCCTTACTGATTTCTATTTTACGATTTTCTGGCTGGATGAATTGTTGGCAGATCAAAAGTGAAAACGCGTCGCACCATTCAATGATCGCATATGCCTTCGCGATTTCCTCTTCCGTGATATCAATATCACTACGCCATACCTTTTCCTGATTTTTTAAATTTTTACAATATTTTGCAGCCTCTTTATCTTCGGAATTTGCATGCAAAAAATGGATATGGTGAGCGATAAGCAAAGCGATATAGCGGCTTTTTGATAAAGCCTGACGCAACAATCGATCGCATTTTTCTTTTTCAAAAGCCCGCATTTTAAAATTTACGGGACCGCCATTTTCATTGAGAACTATTTCACCGTCTTCAAATTCATTAAACACATCATCATGCTCAGTCGCGGCGATGATAGTGTCGAACCATCTTTTTGAAAGCGACTTTTTCTTCCAGTTAGAACAGATCTCACCGGCTAGCAATCCATGCGCCCTTTGAGAAATAATTTGCCAGCCATCTTCTTTGTAATTAACGATCATGTTGTGAAGGAATTTAAAATCAGAACACTCCTGATCAAAAAGTGTGCCCTGTTAATCTGAATGTGACGTCCGGGGATATGATCTTGAAAATGAATTTGATATTCAGTGCAAATTACAGTGACGTGGCACAGTTTTTAATTAGAATGGTCATCCTTGCGGTATGTGAAAAGCCGCATTTCATTTAATTGTTCATATAAAGATGGTACAAACTTCTCTGGAAGAAACCGCCGATGTTGATCAAATTTCGGCTTCTGCGTTATTTAATACCATACCACCTGCACCTCATCTGAAAGTATCGGTCATTCTTCCGGTGAGGAATGAACTTGAAAATCTGCCTAAGACACTGGACGCGCTGCGCAGACAATACGATAACGCCGGCAAGCAAATTCCTTACGGACATTATGAAGTTTTGCTTCTTGCTAATAATTGCACTGACGCCTCGGCTGGCTATGCCCGAAAATATAAAAAACGGTATCCTGATTTTTGCCTGCATGTCGAGGACATAAAACTTGCCCGCGATGTTGCGCATATCGGAACTGTACGAAGACTTTTAATGGATTCTGCTTACAACCGTTTTGAACAACTTGGAAAACCCGACGGCATTATCGCCAGCACAGACGGTGATACCGAAGTAGACAAAAACTGGGTATTTAATACCATTGAAGAAATAAAAAAAGGAAACGATGTGGTGGGTGGAAGAATCTTAACCCGGCCGGAAAATAGTGTTGCGAGAGTATACTATCTTCGGGATGTTACCTACAAACATCTGGTTTCGCGAATTGAGACACTTCTCGATCCTATGGAAAACGATCCCTGGCCACGACATTACCAATGTTTCGGTGCAAGTTTTGCTGTCACTTGCGCTATTTACGATCTTTCCGGCAGACTTCCGGTAGTTCCATTTCTTGAAGACATGGCGTTTCATAAAGCATTAAAATGCATAGATGCCAGGATTCGTCTGAGTCCATTGGTTAAAGTAATTACATCCACCCGAATTCAGGGGCGTGTAGATTTTGGATTTTCCATACAGTTGAAACAGTGGGGAGAAATGAATGAAGCGCATGATCCCGTTCTGGTAGAACCAGCGGAAGCATTGTTTAAAAAACTGGAAGCACGGAGACTTTTGCGCCAGTACTGGTCGCTCGATCAGGAACAAAAAAGCTCTTCTAATCTCATTTGGCAGGCAGCACAAATACTGGATATGAATGAAAACTGGCTGGCAGATCAGGCAGTAGAAACGAACTATTTTGGGATGTTTTGGGAAAATATAGAAGAAGAATTATCAAACGGAGCTTGGTCTGAAAACTGGCGAAAAGTGGACGTCGTTGATGTAATTCCGCAGTTAAAAGCCAAGGTTCTGGAATTCCAGAACCGTTAGGTTATTTATCTCTTTTCAAATAAATCCAGGCGATACTGGCTTTCCGACTTTCCATGAAGGTGTTTCAGCATACCCTGCGGACCGGCTGATTCCATAAACAAATCATGAACCTCATCGCCCGTGAGTGGAAACTCTTCCACGAAGGGCGTCCAATGCACGATTAGCAAATGCCCGTTCGGTAAAATTGCCTCAATCATTTTATCCCTGGTGGTAATTAAATCTTCCATACTAAGAAAATAACCGACTTCGGAAAAGAGGATTAAGTCAAATTTTTCATCCGGAAAATTTTCAGGAACTGTCATTTCCCGTACTTCCACAAAATCATAATGTGCCAGACGCTCTTGTGCATTTCGGACTGCAATCGAACTGGCGTCAACGGCAAGCAGATGCTCACTAAACTTCGCAAGTTTCTCACTCAAAACACCGTTTGAACAGCCAATTTCAAACACATTTTTATATTTTCCATTTGGAATAGTATCCAAGGTTGCCTGATATTTCTCACGTTCATACGGACTATTCTCAAAATCCCAGGGATCCTGATTTTGCTCATACATTTTATTGAAGAAATCGGCGTCGAGAGATTTTCCTGACTTTCCCATAATGATTAGTTTGCAGATTCAAAAAAAACTTCTGTTGGGATATTAAAATGTGCGATAACTTCCGGAGATAACATAAAACCTTCCGGGTCGTCGTCAATCATTCGTGTAACCTGAGAAACGTGGGCCGTCAACGCCTGATTTTTTATCTGAAGTGTCTGCTCAATATTAACCGCAAACTTTTTCATCTGATCCAGCAGCTCCACATCTTCCGGGTTTCCAAGTTCCCAAAGCCATATCGGATACTCCAAAATCCTCGGTTTCGATTCCAGCCGCTTCCAGACTTCTGACATAATTTCCCATGTCGCCTGATGATCGCAGTGAGGATCCTTCTGCCATGGAATGAAAATCGTTTCTGGCTGTATGGCCTTGATACTCCTGGCAATCCTCTCTACCGTTTCTTCAAAATCAGCATCAGTCCGATGAGGAACTTTAGTATCTTTTATTCTCAAAAATTCCATACATTTTTTATCCCCGCCAAGTACTAAAACAGCATTTTCAGCCTCAGTTTCCCGCAGCTTTCTTAGCTTTCGTTCAGGGAATTTTTTTGAGTTTGGATGAGACATTGTTCCATCACTCACAAAAATAAAATGTACTGGGATATGAAGTTTTCTCAACAGTGCCACAGTTCCGCCGCAACCCAAAGTTTCATCGTCGGGATGCGGCGCAATGATCATACTGACACCTAAACTTTGTACCGGAATAGTTTCAAGCTCTCCAAGTTGATTATGAAGTTGGGTTATTTCAGTTATCATTTAATTCGCGATTTGTGGAATTTCATTTAAAATTTCATTTGGTAAAAAATATTTCTGATTTCTCGACTCACTGATTACAGAATTCACCAAATCCTGACATTCCAGTAAAGCCTTCGCAGAAGGCTCATGCAAAATTCGGCTGTTCAACCCCACAGACGGGTCCATATCCCACAGACCCGGGTTATGCCAGTCATCGATATTATCCCAATTCGGCCGGTCAATAATCGGATAAAAACACACGCCCCAAAATGGGATATCTTCCTGAATCACTTTCATGATCTCCGTACTGACGTATTTAATCCAAATAGGTCTGTCTTCCTTGGGATGACTTGTTTCCGTCAGTAAAATGGGACGGTGATAGCGTTCGTAAGCCTCTTTTAAAAGACTCGACAATAATCTTAAATTCTGATGAGGTACCGGGTCATTCCACCCGAGCATCTGGCGTGGATGATGGATCCATTGGTTGTTGTAGTAATAATTAAAACCCAGCATATCGAGATATTCCGGCTTTCCTCCTAATTCCGGACAGATTCGACCACACAACATATCAATGGACTGATATTGAAGTTCATGGTTATACTTGGCAGTCTCAATTTCTTCCGGGGTTGGATTGAGGTTCGGCGACATATTGATTAATGGCTCCGTAGTCAAAATTCTAACATTCGGATCAACTTCCTTCATCGCCTGAATTCCCGCAATGTAAGCGCGCATGTAGGCGTATTTCACTTCCCAGCCGTTATTCCTGCAATATGGAGATGTCCCGGCGGCGTCTCCGCCAAGCCAGGACATAAAACTTACTTCATTTATCGGGGTAACGATCAAAGGCAGATCAAAACCAAAGCTTTTGTAATATGTGGCAAATGCTTTACAAAGCGCTGCAAATCTTCTGGTGAAATGCGGATGTACCGGGCTTAGATCATCAGGAAAACCAAAATGGCACACGTCCCAAATTTGCTGGATTCCATGTTTCTGCCCGGCCAGTAACATTTTTTTCAGTATATTAAAATCATAAACATAAGGCTGCGTTTCGACCTGGCTCCACCGCAAACCTTCGCGTACTGTATGAAAATTGAATTTCTTCAATCGCTCGTAGTCTTCATGCAGCAGATCAAGATGCGAGGTGATATTGATGAAATCTACCCTGTCGCCGTGAATATTCAACTGGTCGCTACACTCAAATCCTGCCATCCAAAACGATTTGAATGGATTTTCGATAATCTCATTATTCATTTCAAACATCTGATACGTTTTACTGATCCGTTCCAATTATTCGCTCACAACAGACACCGCCGCATTTCTGTTTTTCATTGTGTTTTCCATCAACTCCATCATCGAATGAAAAGTATTATCCCATGAGCAGTCTGCCAGGAAATTATCTACCTGTGTCAGCCATGCACCATAATTAGGGTTTTGAAGTAGTTCCTCAATAGCTATTACGAAATCTTCCGCATCTGCACCGATGGAAACCAGCTTATTTTTAGCATACGGATTTATTACATCTTTGATTGCAGATGAAACAACCGGTTTTCCACCAGCCAGATATTCCGGCGTTTTGGTCGGGCTGATAAACCTTGTCGATTCGTTCAGCAGAAAAGGAACAAGCGCGACATCCCATCCTGATAAGTACAACGGTAATTCTTCGTATTTTTTCGATCCCAGATAATGTATGTTTTCATTTTTCGGCAATGTTGCAGGATCAATTTTTACGACTGGTCCAATCAAAATTATCTGCCAATCCGGATGAGCATCTGCAATTCCCCTGATCAGATCGATATCAAAGCGCTCATCTATCACGCCATAAAAGCCAAGTTTAACACCTTGTATTAATGCCTGGTCGGCCGGCTCAGATTTCCTGCATCTGGCTTTTTCAAAGTGCATTTTATCAATACTGCTTTGAAAAGGATGAATGTTGTAGTGCTGATGCTTTTTTGCTTCGTACAACGATTGCCCACCCGTGAAAACAATGTCAGCCTTGTTGAAAAGACGTTTTTCAAGATCTTTCAATTCTTCCGGAGCGAACTTGAACGCAGACAGCTCGTCCATACAATCATACACAGTCAAACCCGGTACGAACTTGAAAGAAAATTCCAGAGCCATTGGCGTATAATACCAGAAGGCAAAATCCTGTGTGTCTTTGTTAATAAAAAAGATGTTAAGCAGCGATTTAAGCTGTTTGTTAATCTCCATTTTACTCAATCCATGCGGCAAATGCGGTACGCAAACCCAGAGATTCGGCAGCCTTTGCGAGAACGTGAGGAAAGCATTATCGATTTCACCAAATATGGGTTCTTCCAGATAGTATACCGCAGAAAACTCAGAAAAACGAGTCATCAGATGTTGCGGACGTTGGTATACGAAGTCCCACCGTAAGTGCGAAAAGCACAATAAATTTTTAGGTAGTTGAATCATAATGTTACTCATTCAAGCAGTTAATGATACAGTTTTAAGTTATTGATGACAGAAAAAAAAATTGTAAAACACATGTAAAGCACTTCATCACAGACAGAATAAATTCAAATCTGCATGCAATATTTTTTAGATTTTCGGCATAAGAAATTTCTAGAAATTGAGGCCAAAATCTTTTAAAATCATTCCGTAAATTATTTAAGAATCAGGGCAATGGCTTCTCATCTGAAACCATTAAGGTAATGAAACGATATGCTCTGATATAAACAACTGTGCCAGATACAAGAAGGTCAATCCAGCGCGATTAAAGCATACTAATTTCAGGAACTGACCACAAAACAATAATCTGGGGAAATCCATGTGGATTGCTTTACTCAGCAAATTTCAATCCGGTGTGCAAGGCTTTAACAACGAAGATTTTTACCGGGAAAAAGTCAGAAAGTTTTCTGCTATTTCGTTTGACTGTTTTTGATATTGATAAGGGGAAAAACCGGAAAATTCTTTGAAAGCGCGGATGAAGTGTGATTGATCCGCATATTCATTCTCGAAAGCGATATCTGATAGTTTTGCGTAATCATTCGATCGCAACAAATCCAGAGAAGCCTGAAATTTACAGATTCTGGCAAACAGTTTCGGAGATATACCAACCCATTGTTTGAATCTCCGTTCAAAAGTTCTTTCAGAAAGCTGTAAGTAATTAAGCAAACTCTTCATTTCAATATGTCCTTTTGATTCTATGATCCTGGAAAGGGCATACGTAATTGACCTATCGTTGCCGGTCTTAGATTTATTTGTTATCGAGAAAAGAGAAGCGGAAAGAAGAGTGCTCTGTTCAGAAAGAGATTGGGCGCTCGCTAACAATTCAAGAAAAGGACTGGCATGTGTATTGAGTAAACTGTCAAACTCAGCACAAGAATTTGTAAGTTCATCTGCATCTAAACCGAAAACAAATTTCAGGGCATTGGGTTGAAAAACAGCGCCAAACGTCTTGAAGTTACCTTCCGTGTTAATTTCAACCGGTTTCGTAGTCTGTCCATAAATAAAAATTCCAGGTAGCTTTTTACCAAATTGAACCATACTTCCACTCTCAGACTGATGGAACATGATTCCCGGGCATCCATCTGCAAGTGGCTTAAAAGTCGTTGCTGAGAGATCGGAACCTGTTTTCTCCAAGCTCCAAAAATATCTGACTTTGTCTCTTAAATGTACAGGCGGAGCAACTTGCTGGTACTTCATAACGGATTGCTGATCAGTTTCGCAATCAAAGTTACATTTTGGATTTAAACTTCTGTAACTTATATGATGAACCTGTTCTTCGGCCGGATATACTGTGAATTATCGTAGATAAATCACAAGTTCCTGCCTGAGAAAAGCCATGACACGCGAGATCTGTGCTTCAACGGTTTTGATCGATATCCCGAGTTCTTCTGATATTTTGTTGTAGGTTAAACCTTTCTCGCGATTAAGAAAATAAGCTTCGGTTGCTTTTTCCGGCAATTTCGCAAGTGCTTTCTTATAGGCGTGCAGCAGTTCTGCATGTTCAAGATTTTCAACGAGATTATTATCTGAAACATCGCAATCCGTCAGTTCGTAGTTCGAAACCAGTTCCAGTTTTTTCTTTTTTGTATACTGTTTAATTGCATGATTTCGCGCGATTACGATAAAGTATGCTTTAAAATTTCCAATGGCTTCAATATCCAGACTTTTCCTGCATTCCCACAATTTCACATAGATTTCCTGAACCCAATCTTTCACCTGTTCAGGATCCTGCGAAAATCGCATTAGTACACGGACAATAGTATTGTAATATTGATCAAACAATATCTTGAATGCTTCCGTATTGTCTTCAGCGACAAGCCTTAACAGCTCCTCATCTGAAAAAATTGGTTTATTCATATTTTTTATTCTTGAAATAAAAATACTAGCGAAATATTGTTCTGCTAAAATGATATTTATAAATATAATAGATTGTCATTCATAAATTACACAATAATTTATTTTATTTTCATCAGTTATATAAATTGTTAAATTTCTTCAATTTTCGTAAAAAACAAAAAAGGAGAAGCCTCTTCGTGCTCCTCCTTTCCAATTACAGTTATCTAGTTTTTTTATTATATCTCTGTCTATAATCGGTTACTTATCACCTGATTTCAGTCGGTCAAAATTCAAGTACTCGCCATTTTTTACTACGCCTTCAACATTTAAAGCGTCCTTAATATTGAGTAAGGGATCTCCGTTAATCATTACAATATCTGCAAGCTTACCGACTTCGATGGTTCCCAGATCTTTTTCCACACCAATTTCCTGAGCACACCATAATGTCGCCGCCCTGAGTGTTTCGAACGGTGAAATACCTGCTTTCACCCAACTTTGTAATTCTGCATGAAAACTGAAACCCGAAGGAATAATCGGAGAATCTGTGCCGGGAGTAACGCGGGCACCAGATTTGATCAGACTCAATGTCGTTTTTTCAACATTGACATACGTCGACTCGCTCATTCTGGTCGCAGATCCTAAAAGTTCTGCTTTTAATTTTTCAGAATAAAAGTTTTTGAATTGCCAGTGATCGAAAAAATCCGGATCGTTTTTGGCCAGCGACATAAATCCTCCATGCAGAGAAATGGTGGGCGTAATGTACATTCCTGATTTGGCAATAAGCTGCACAACATCCTGATAGGTATTATTCATCGCTGTCAATTTTGGAGAATAACCTCTCCGGCTTGTCGCACCCATATGTTCCACACCATCCACACCATAACCAACCGCCGGATAAATTTCATGAGATGCGACAGGAATTCCATTGGCATGGGCAAATTCAATAACACGTTTTTGCAGATTATCGGAAAGTCCAACATAGGTTTTAATCATATCGTAGCCCAGTTTGACAGCGCGATTTAGTTCAAGGTCCAATTGCGCTCCACCCACATTGCTTGTGTTCCGGTTATAATAAATCCGGTTTCCTTCCATATGTCCGCCTGTGAAAAATGTGCGGGGTCCCAGGCGTTTTCCACTTGTCCATGACTCTTTTCTTTCCAAAGCATCATAAGGGTCTGTTCCTGGTTCCCGAATTGACGTGATTCCGTAAGCCAGCCAAAGTCTACCGCCTCTTTCGCCGTGCTGCGCGTTCTGATGCGTATGCATTTCGAACATTCCGGGTATTACTGTCTGCCTGGAAGCATCGATAACTTTTGCATTTCCGTAAGCGACCGCACGGTGGGGTGTAATTTTCCTGATGCGATTTCCTTCGATCAGTATATCCACATTTTCAAGGTATTTTTCGGAACGGCCGTTAAAAAGTTTACCCGCATGAACAACCAATTGTCCCGCCGGCTGTTTTATCTGCCAGGTAAAATTCATCTTTATCGGTTCAACTTTGCCATCGATCACCGATACTTCTTTTAGTATATCTGTTGCCAGAAACACAACGGTTTTCGAATCCGCAGTCCAGCTCGGATCTTCCGCCAGCTCATTTGTTAATCGTTTAGGCGGACCGATAATATTGCATTCTCTATCAACCGGAACAACCCATAAGGTATTGTCCAGAATATATGCAATCATACTTCCATCCGGTGAGACGACCGGGCCATTTTTTCCTCTGGTTGCCAAGGAACGTTCAGGAACAGGAGACACAAATTTTGCCGGCGATTTGTCAAGCGGTATTACCAGGAATTTACTCAATCCTTCACGAAACCTTGTCGAGTAAGCATCGAGCGAAGAAATTACGATATACTGCCCATCAGGCGTCCAGCTTGGCTGAGAACCTTCGAAAAGAGAACCGTAAGCTGTTGTTGTCTTATTTGATTTTATGTCCAGAATATTCAAAACATTCCGGCTATATGCTTTTGGGTCAGCCTGATAAAACGCAATTTTCGATCCATCCGGAGACCAGGATGGAAATTTCAAATTATCCGGAGCATCCAGCAAACACGTATCTTTTCCAGTTGCAAGGTCTTTCACATAAAGATCCATATTTCCATTTTTGTCGCTGGTATAAGCAATTTTTTTCCCGTCGGGCGACCAAACCGGATCTACGTCTACAAAGACATCATTGGTTAGCTGAATCGGTTTTTCAGTTCCTTTTTTAAAAATCCACAAATCTCCGAGCGCTGTAAAAACCACGCTTTTTCCATCAGGCGAAATGATCGGGCTACGGATTCCCTGAACCGGCAGCGCCTTTTTCGAATCAAAGTCACGAATCTTTGTAAGGTACTTTTTACGGTCTAAATTAACCTCGGCCTGAAATGGGATACTCGTCGTTTTATTTTGGCCTAAAATTCCATGTTTAATCTGACCGTCAGCTGTATAGAGAAAATCAGATTCAGAAAGCCAGCTTACTTTAAAAGGAAAAACATCCTCTGATTTTTCAGACAAAGTTTGCCAATCGCCACCACCAGCATTAACAAATTCAAGCTGACTTGCACCGGGCAGAAGCGTATTAAAAGTCACCTGCTTTCCACCTGGATGCCAAACAGGCGAAAATAATTTTTCTTTGCTATGGACTAGTAATTTGGGTTCGCCATCAGTTTCTAGCAAATAAAGTCCGGCAGCAGTATTCCGTTCCGAAACATAAGCAAGCTTGGATCCGTCGGACGAATAAGCGGGAAAATAATCATTTCCGGCATCTTTGGTTAACTGTATCAGATTTCCCTTATCAAGTTTAATTTTCCATATATCATAATTTCCACTCCTATCCGATGAAAACACGATCTCATTTCCGTCGGGTGACCAATGCGGCTCGCGGTCGTGATAAACGCCAAAAGTCAACTGGGTTAATCCGCTGCCGTCTTTATTGACTTTCCAGATATGAAAATTGCCATCACGGTACGATTGAAACGCAATCTGGTTTCCATCAGCTGACCAGGTTGGCTGACGGCAATCGCCCAGTGCGTCGGTTAGTGCTTTCGCTTTTCCACCAGCAACCGGCATCAGCCAGATTGTCCCCTGAATGTCCATGGCTATACTTTTCTTATCCGGAGAAAGTGCAATCGCCATATTGGTACCTTCGGTCATTGTTACCTTAACGGAATCTGCTGTCATAGCCCGCGATTCAGAACATAATAACAGAGCAAGAAAAATAATCAGCAGGTTAAATTTTTTATTCATTTTTAATTCAATTAGAATTTTAAAACCGTCAGATCTTAAAATATATCTTCAAAATTTACCAGCAACATCCCAAAAAGGAGTTTTCTATTTATAGAAAGTCATAAATGGCTTTCAATCCATACATCAAATCGGTGTTGTTAAAATAGACAAACATGTTTTAATTCCCATTCTCAAATTTCCTAACCGAAGATTTTCATTTGGACTGTGCTGATTATTATCCATGTTAACCAACGGAACAATAACGGCCGGCACTCCCAGCGTCTGAATAAACGGCACGACCGGAACTGAGCCGCCCATAATCCTGATCACAATCGGATCTTGTTTAAAATTTTCGGTGACCGATTTCCTCAACCAGTTTCCAATCGGAGAATTGACTTCCGTACGAAAAGCCGGACTTCCCGGTCCACCGCCATTCATGAAAACCAGTTTTTTATTTGCCAGACGTTCCGCTTTTGTCGGAACATGATCAAAAACCTTATACCCTTGTTTTTCAATATGCGCTTTCACAAGATTCGTCATTCTTGTTCCTTCTGTTTCAGGTACCAGACGAATTCCAAATTCTGCAAGTGCTTCTTCCGGAATGATCGAACCACCTCCTTTTCCAACAACCGCCGCCTTCAATCCTCTAATATTCAACGAGGGATATTGCATAGATTCCTGGTAATTTTTACCCACTTTTTCCTCCTCGGCAATCTGTAAACGATCATTAATTTCTTTCATATTATCCGGAACAGCCGCCATAATTTTTTCTGCTTCCGCATCGAACTTTATTCCATCATAGAATCCGTCAATCAAAACTCTTCCATCATCATCCTTCATTGTAGCAATAATTTTTGAAAGAATGAAAGTCGGATCGGGAGAGTAATTTCCAAAATGTCCACTATGCTGCTGCGTAATCGCGCCATACGTCGTAAGTCCGAAACCAGTTCCTCCGCGGCATCCAAAGGTTAATGTTGGAATGTTGGAAGAATGCATCGGTCCATCCATTACAATCAGATAATCAGCCATCAGCTCTTTTTTGTATTGAGCGAGAGACGCTTTCAAGCCCGGAGATCCTTTTTCCTCTTCGCAATCGAGTACCACTTTTACGTTAAATGGCGGTTGCTGGATTTGGCCTGCCAGAATATCCAATGCTTGTAAAAGCATCACAATCGGCCCTTTGTCATCCGAAGTGGAACGGGCAAAAATGCGCCATTCATCATTGATTTTTTCATTTTTCAAAAGCTCCCAATCAATTTCTTTGAAAGTGCCATCGGTGCCTTTTTCTTTTAATACCGTCATATACGGATCTTTCTGAAACCATTCATTTGGTCTCACTGCCTGTCCGTCTAAATGGAAATAAAACAAAACCGTTTTTGTATTTTTCGGATAGGTTTTTTCGGCAGAAAATAAGGGCATTTTACCTGTTTTCAGAATCGCCGTTTTGAAACCGCGTTTCGCAAAAGCCTTTTCCGACCACACAAGGTTTTTCTCAATATCCTCAGCGATCAACGCATCATTTGGAATAGCGACATATTCTTTCAGTTCTTCCAAAGCCGGATACATCGCTTTCGAAATCAGTGCATCACTTTTTTCTGTTGGAATTTTCTGGGCACTTAGTTGTGCCGAAGCAGTTACGGCGAATGCAAAAAGCATCGCCATAACCGTTTTTGATTTTCTATTTGTTCTTAAAACCATGAGTATCGGATTGAGAATTAATTAAGGCTTTTTCAAAAGCTCGTCGATTGAGAAAAGGATACCGTTTTTCATTACCTGTTTTACATTCCAGGCGTCTTCAATTTTCACCAGCGGATCACCATCAACGATTACGAGATCTGCAAGTTTTCCTTTTTCCAGCGTTCCCAGATCTTTGCTCACGCCCACCGCTTCAGCCGACCACAAAGTCGCAGAACGTAAAGTTTCAAATGGAGTAATTCCACCATCCACCCAGCATTGCAGCTCAGAATGCAAGCTCATCGCATAAGGAATAAATGGGCTATCGGTTCCGGCAGTAACACGCGCGCCGCTGGCAAGAAGATTCTTTACCGTCTTTTGAATCGTACCAAAATTGGCAGTGTATCCCGGAAACATTTTTTCAATTTGTGAAGCACCTTCCTTCAAAGCCGTTCTGAATTCCTCGGAGTAAAAAGCCTTGAATTGTTTGTTTTCGTAGTAGTTGGGATCTTTTCCGGCCATCACATAAAAACCTCCCTGCAAAGAAGCCGTTGGCGTGATATTCATTTTTGACTTAACCAGAAGATCAGTCACATCCTGATAGGTAAAATTCATAGCAGAAATTTTTGGGGAATAACCGCGACGGCTAGTTCCACCGATATGTTCAACGGCATCGACACCATAACGCATCGCTGGGAAAATCTCATGAGATGAAACCGGAACTCCGATTTTATGCGCATAATTAGTAATACGCTGCTGCAAAATATCCGGCATACGAACGTAGGTTTTGATCATATCATAACCCAGCCTTGATGCCCGTTCAAGTTCCAGATCAAGCTGCGCCGTGGAATGGATACTATTCGCAAGACCATAATAAATCCGGCTTCCGTCTGTCAGTCCACCTGTGAAAAATTCACGCGGGCCGGTTAAAGTACCGGCATCCCATGATTCTTTTCTTTCCAAAGCGTCATAAGGATCTGCGCCTGTTTCTCTCAATGAGGTAATTCCATATGAAAGCCATAAGCGACCTAGTTTTTCACCAGTCATGGCATGCTGGTGCGTGTGCATTTCAAAAAGTCCGGGAATAACGGTTTTATCAGAAGCATCAACCAATTTTCCCGCACGACCTGCCTTATGCGGAACGATTTCCTTGATCCGGTTTCCTTCAACAATGATGTCTACATTTTTGATATATTCTTTATTTCTACCGTCAAAAACTTTTCCGGCATGAATTACAACGGTTTCTTTTGGCTGCTTGTAATCCCATTTAAAAGTCATGGGAATGGATACAATTTTACCATCAGAAACAGTAATTTGTTTGATGGTATCCGTTGCCATATAAACCAGCGTTTTTGAATCCGCCGTCCAGCTTGGCACTTCTGACAATTCATGCGTTAATCCTCTTGGCGGCCCGACAATCGTTCCCGAAGGATCCACGGCAATAATCCAAAGCAGACCATCTTGTACATAAGCCATTGTTTTCCCGTCTGGAGACCAGGCCGGGCCATTTTTTGCACGCATACCCAGCGAACGTTCAGCGACCGGCGATACAAAACGATCCGGTTTTTTATCGAGAGAAATCAACAAGATTTTGTTAATACCTTCACGATAACGCGTGGAATATACATCCAGACCGGAAACTGCAATTGTTCTTCCGTCAGGAGACCAGCTCGGCTGACTGGGCACAAATAATGACTCATGGATTTTTTCAACTTTTCTTGTTTTTACTTCGACTGTTTGAAGTGTCCCTCTTCCCCATGAATTCCTTGGATCAGCCTGGTAAAAAGCAATTTTGGAACCATCAGGAGACCAGGCTGGATAATTGATATCATAATCCAGCTTAACGAGTTCTGATTGTTTTCCGGTTTTCACATCATGAATCCAAAGATTCATAGCGCCTGAGCGGTCGGTCAGGAATGCAATTGTATTTCCATCCGGCGACCATGTCGGATCGGCATCCAGATTTGCATCTTTCGTGATCGGTTTTGGAACGGTTGCTCCTTTATCCAAAATCCAGAGATCTCCCAAGGCGGAAAAGACGAAACGTTTTCCATCAGGAGAGACATTTAGTCCTTTAATTCCTTTTACCGTTTTTGGTTTTCCGCTGTTAAAATCATAGGTTTTTCTGGTGTAAACAGGCGTTGTAACTGTCGCAATAGCCTTGAAAGCGATTGCTTGTCCTATTTTTTCACCTAACTTAACCCGCTTTATTTTTCCATCAGCACTGTATAAATATTCCTGTGGGGAAATCCAGCTTGCCCGGAATGGAAAAACATCTTCTGACGGTTGGGTCAATGCTTTTGCTGTTCCCGTTGCAATATCAACTTCTTCCAGATCGCTGAATGCGCCTGTGAACGAATTGAAATAAATATGAGTTCCGGCCGGATTGAAAGCCGGTGCAGACAGTTTCGCTGCATTTTTAACTACTAATTTCTGAGAACCGTCGTTCGTCAAAATATAAATCCCGGGAGCAGACGTGCGTTCGGAAACGAAGGTGATTTTACTGCCGTCACTTGCATAAGCCGGACAGTAATCATTTCCAGGATCAGTGGTCAGCTGCGTGAATTTTCTTGATGCAAGTTCCATTTTCCAGATATCATAATTCCCTCCGCGATCTGAGGAAAAAACCAGGAATTTCCCATCTGGCGACCATTCCGGTTCACGTTCGTCGAAGACGCCAAACGTTAATTGAGTCAAACCTGAACCATCCTTATTTACTGCCCAGATATGGTAATACCCATCCCGAAAAGACTGAAAAGCAACACGGCTTCCATCTGGTGACCAACGCGGCTGACGGTCATCGCCCATTCCATCCGTCAACGGTTTTGCGTCTCCGCCGGCGATCGGAATGCTCCATATGGTTCCCTGAATATCAACTGCAATTGACTTTTTATCGGGAGATAAATCTGTGGCCATGTTCGTGCCCTCAGTCATGATGACTTTTGTAGAATCAGCTATTCCGGCCTGAACAGGATTGCCGGAAAACACAAAAGCGCCGGATAGCGCAGTTAGTGCAAAAACACGGTTGATGTGAATATTCTTCGAAAAAGACCTAAGTAACCGGGTTGCTTTTATCATTTTAAACGTACTTTAATATTGAATTTTGATTTTGGTATATATTTAAATTCATTTGAGAATTTAAACTTGGGTGTTGTCCGTGGTTGTAGGACCACCGAAAATCACGAAATAGGCCTCAGGTGCAGAGCACCGAAATCCTTAATCAATTCGCCTTTTTTAATAAATCATCAATCCCGAAAATTTCACCATTTCTAATCACCGTATTTACATTCAAAACATCTTTGATATTTTTCAACGGATCGCCGTCAACAATGACAAGATCGGCAAGTTTCCCATTTTCCAGCGTGCCAATATCTTTGCTTACCCCAAGCGCTTCGGCAGAAAATAAAGTGGCAGAACGTAGTGTTTCAAAAGGAGAAATTCCGCCATCCACCCACGACTGTAATTCAGCATGATAACTAAGGCCAGGCTGGATAATCGGAGAATCGGTACCAGGCGTAACATGCCCGCCCTGATCGATCATCGCCTTTACCGTTTTTTGTATGTTACCAAAGGAAGATAAGAAAGCAGGATTGTTTTTGAGACGAAGCGACGTCATATTTTTCAATTCACCAATGGCGTCTTCGGTATAAAAAGCTTTGAATTGTTTATTGGCAAAGAAATCAGGATCTTTTGCCACCAACATCGGCAGTCCGCCTTGAAGTGACGCTGTCGGTGTAATATTCATTCCTGATTTCACCAGCAATTCCACAACATCCTGATACGAATTATTCAACGCAGATAGTTTTGGAGAATAACCGCGGCGGCTTGTTGCTCCCATATGTTCAACCGCATCCACACCATATTTCATGGCGGGATATATTTCATGCGACGAAACCGGAATTCCCAGATTATGCGCAAAAATGGTAACGCGTTTTTGCATTGCATCCGGCATGCGAACGTACGTTTTCATCATATCATAACCCAGACGTTTTGCTTTTTCAAGTTCTAGATCAAGCTGCGCGCCGGCTACGTTTCCGACATTCATACCATAATAGATGCGACTTCCATCCAGAATTCCGCCGGTGTAAAAATTACGGGGACCGGCTCTGCGGCCACTTGCCCAGGATTCTTTTCTTTCAATAACATCATACGGATCTCCACCCGGTTCGCGGATGGTAGTAATTCCATACCCCAGCCAAAGACGGCCTAACTGCTCACCGGCAGCGGCGGTTTGATGGGTATGCATTTCTATAAGCCCGGGAATAACCGTTTGTTTCGAAGCATCGATCAGTTTTCCGGCTCTTCCGGCTTTGTGCGGTTCAATTTTCTGAATTCTGTTTCCAACGATAATAACATCAACATTGGTCAGATATTCTTTTGAACGACCATTGAAAAGTTTTCCGGCATGCACTACAACCTGTCCCGTTGGCTGTTTGATTTTGTAAGTTAAATCGATCGGAATTGTTGTGACCGAGCCATCAGCAAGCGAAATTTTCTTGATTATATCCGTCGCCATATAAACGATACTTTTCGAATCGCCTGTCCAGCTTGGGTTTTCCGCCAGTTCGTTTGTCAGTCTTCTTGGTGCATTTAATAAATTCCCTTCTTTGTCAACAGCGACCGTCCATAAAACACCGTCCATCGAAAACGCAAATTTCGTTCCGTCCGGCGACCAGTAAGGTCCGTTTTTCCCTCTTGTTGAAAGTGTTTTTTCGTTGATCGGCGTAATGAATTTAAAAGTTTTATCAACGGTTGATATCACTAAAAATTTACTGACACCTTCGCGGTAACGGGAAGAATAAGGCTGCAAAGCAGAAATCACGACAAACTTTCCGTCCGCTGACCAGCTTGGCTGCGATCCGTCAAACAATGGCGCATACAAAACGGTTTCCTTATTCGAGGCAAGCTCGACCATCTTTAAAGAATAGCGTCCAAAAGCCGCAGGATCTCTTTGATAATAAGCAATCTTTGATCCGTCAGCAGAAAAAGCCGGGAATGTTATATTGTCTGTTGCGTTTAAAACCAGCTTTTCTACTCCGGTTGCGATATCTCTCACATACAAATCCATATTGCCTTTCTTGTCGGAAACATAAGCAAGCTGTTTCCCGTCAGATGACCATGCCGGATCAATTTCTATGAAAGAATCATTGGTCAATTGCACCGGTTTGTCAGAACCTTTTTTCAAAAGCCACATATCCCCCAAAGCGGTAAAAGCGACACTATTTCCATCGGGAGAAACCACAGGGCCACGAATTCCCTTTACTTTATTGGCAGCAACAGAATTGAAATCATGAACTTTTAATTTGTATTTATCATGCGATAAGGTCATTTCCACTTCAAACGGAATGGTACTGACTGCTTTATCGCCCAACTTTCTTTTTTTGATCAGGCCGTCTGACGTATACAAATATTCAGTTTCAGATATCCAGGCAACTTTAAAAGGGAAAACATCTTCTGTATTTTCAGATAAAGTTTCCCAGTCGCCGCCACCAACTTCGGCTATATCCAGCAAACTTTTTCCCTCATCGAAATTATTAAATACGATCTTCGCTTCTTTTGGATGCCAAACAGGCGATGAAAGTTTACCCTTGCCCGATAAGAACAGTTTTTCCTTTCCTTTCGAATCCATGATATAAATTCCCGGCCCCGAAGTTCTTTCTGAAACATAGGCGATTTGAGAACCGTCGGCTGAATAGGAAGGGAAAAAATCATTGCCGGCATCCTTTGTCAGTTGCTTTAATTCACCCGACGCAAGATCCAGTTCCCAAACATCATAATTCCCGCTTCGGTCAGAAGAGAAAATCATCTTTTTCCCGTCGGGAGAAAAACTAGGTTCGCGGTCATCAAAAACTCCTGATGTGATCTGAACGGGATTTCCGCCATTCAAGCCAACCGTATAAATATGAAAGTTGCCATCCCAGAAAGCCTGAAAAGCAACTTTTGATCCATCAGGTGAAAAAACAGGCTGACGGCAATCGCCCATCGGATCGGTCAATGGTTTGGCAAGTCCTCCTGCGAAAGGGATACTGTAAATCGTTCCCTGCAAATCCATGACGATCGTCTTTTTATCCGGCGATAATGTCAGGGCAATATTGGTACCTTCCGTTAATTTAACTTTTACAGAATCTGCCGCAAAAGCTGGTCTTGTACCAAAAGTATTAGTACCAGCCAAAGCAGCATTCAACGGTAAAACAGAAAGAATGAATGGTATGGTTTTGAAATATTTTTTTGAAAAGGAATGGAGCACATTGAAGGAATAGGAATTGAATTTGTTCATCATAAGCGCTGTTCAGTTGTTAACAAAATATAGCCTGTCCGGATGAACAGGCTATTAAAATTTCATTTCGCATTTACTGCTGTTTTGACAAAAACACCTGGTACCGGATTTGGCGCGCTTGTGTTGGAATTAACTTCCGCTTCGCTGTAAATCATCCTTTCCGGTAACGTCGCGCCTGCGCTTGGTGTTAATTTCACGCCAACTGTTTCACTTCTGGTACGGCGCAAATCATTAAAGCCAATAATTTGTCCGTTGAAAGTGATGTAACGCTCCATCAAAATTTCCTTCAATAAAGCCTGATCTGCTGTCAATCCGGTTTTATTTAAAATTCCGCCAGAAGCAAAATCGTCCGCTGTATAAGGTTCGTATTTATACTTGAAAGTTCCTGTTTTATACGTTGCGTCAAGGTCGCCGCCCGTATTCAGGTATGCGCGATAAACATTCAATTTTGCCAAACCTGCTGCAAATCCAGTCGTGCGGGCCAGCGCTTCTGCCGATGTCAAAACATTTTCAGAATAAGTTGCCAAAGGATAAGGAGCCGACTGACCAAACAAACCGCGGGAAGTGGCAGAGCTGTTTGTATTTGGCGAAACCGGAATCGCTACGCCGGTGGTACTTACGGTAATGAAATGATGATTAAAACGAGCAGTTTCGTCCGTTTTCGCATTTCCTCTGTATGTCGCACTTGCCGGATTTAACAAGGCAGGTGCCAAAGCAAGTGACGAATTTATATCCCCAACTCTACTACGGGCGATGAACGCATACATCAGATTTTCATTCACGTTCAAGGTTGTTCCATGAACCATCACAAGGGATCTAGCTGCACTTGAAATACCTTTTTCAGCGGCTGTTGCAGCCAAGGCATATTCTTTTGTTTCTAAATAAAACCGTGATTTCAACGTATAAGCTGCATCTTCCCATTTTGTCGCGTCTCCCGCAAAGTGGATATCGGCTGCTCCCGGCGAAGTTCCGAGACCCGATTCCAGATCAGCGATCGCTGCATCCAGTAAAGTCTGGAGTTTTCCGTAAACCTGAATCTGAGGCTCAAAAGCCGGGTTTGGAAAATTCGTAATATCAGATGCTTCTGAAAAAGGGATATCGCCAAAACAGGCTGCGGCAGTTCCCAATGCATTTGCCTGGACGACCTTTGCAATTCCTTGTACCAGACGGTTATTCGTCGCTTCCGATTTCTGGATCACAAGTTTTGTCTGTTCAACAACACCTTGATACGTAAATTTCCAAACATCGTTGAACGAAGCTCCGGTAACGTTATAGCTGTAAATATCCTTATACTGACGATCTGTTCCTGTAAAATATCCCGACCACATTGCAGCGACGCGGGCAAGGTGACCTTCCTGAACCGAAATATTTCCTAACTGAGCTCCAGTAAGTATTAGTGTTGCGGATGCGTCCGTTGGGTTGTTCAAATCCGTGTTAAGATTATCCACCATGGATTCGCAGGAAAGCATCCCGGCCATGAGGAAAAGTCCTGCCATCCTGATTAGTTTAGCTCTTTTCATTTTATTTTTTGTTTAATGATTTGGGTCATTTGAATCAATGAATCGTCAGGATCAATAATTAATTTTCAGAGAGAAAATATATGATCTTGTACCTGGTGAGTTGAAATAGTCCATATTACGACCCGCAGGCGTTCCTGACAAATTGGTATCAGGATCAATTCCTACCACCTTTGTCCACAAGATCAGGTTACGACCTGTTGCCGAAAATTCAATCGACTGAAGCTTCGTCACTTTTCTGAATTTCTCTGAATCCAGGCGGTAAGAAAGTGAAAGCTGACGAAGGCGCGTCCAGCTGCCGTCTTCAACAAATTGTTCTTTCAAAGACCCAAATCCACTTCCCAAAGTTGTATACCAGCTTTCGTCCATCAACACCGGACCCGCTCCGAAATCTTTCAAATTACCACGAACTGTGCTTCCTGCTGTTAATGTTTTTCCAGCATAATTTTTAGTATCCTGAGTCAACGTCACTTCGTTACCCGTGTCTCCATGCGTTCCGAAGTTGTACATCACCCCTTTCGTTCCGCTGAAATAATCACCGCCCTGAGAAGTTTCAAACAATACGTCCAATGAGAATTTCTTGTAAGACAAGCTTGTTCCAAAACCACCAATCCAGTCCGGATTAGGATCACCTACAACACCTGTTACAGGATCAGCCGTCGGGAATCCGTTCGCATCCAGTTTTTTAGTACCGTTATCATTCAAGGCATACTTGCTGCTCCAGAACACTCCGGTTGGCTGACCCACTACTGCACGGGCATCCAGGAAGTTTTCAATCCCGCCGACAAGATATAGCGATTGAGTTCCTGCCAGATCCAGCACCTTGCTTCTGTTACGTGTAAAGTTTCCGCGAAGCGACCAGGTCAAATCTCCTTTTTTGATTACATCGTAAGTAAGATCAGCCTCGAAACCTTTGTTTTGAAGTTCAGCAGCATTGGTATATTTTGTTGCAAAACCGGTACTTGGCGCCAACGTTACCGGTACCAGAACGTCTCTGATTTTGTTGTTGTAATAGGTTAAACCAGTACGTAATCTGCTGTTGAAAAAGCGAAGGTCTGCTCCGATTTCATATTCTGTTTTACGTTCCGGTTTCAGGTATTGATCGCCCAACGAAGCTCCCTGACTGTATGCGCCATTTCCAAATTGCGAGCCGACCAGGTTATCTCCCCATGGATTTGCAGAATAAACCGTTGACGAGAAAATTGTGTTCGAACGATAAGGAAGAGGCTGTACACCCACAACACCATAAGAAGCACGCAGTTTACCAAAGTTAAGCACGCGATTGTCTTCAATAAATTTCAATCTTGTAAACAACCAGGCTACATCCGCAGAAGGATAATAGAAAGTTTTTTCAGATAAAGCACCAAATGAGGATGCTGATTCTGCTGCTGCGGAAAGGTTAAGGAATAAGGCGTCGTAAGCTGCAAAACTTGCAGTTGCATAGGTACGGATCGTCCTAACTTCTGTTTTTAAGTTAACCGGTGTCCTGTTTAAAGAAGTCGCATTTGCAAAGTTGGCAGGCGCGTCAGCAACCAGGAAGTTGTTGATCGTTACGCCCATGTTATTATATTTCCTGTTGTTGATATTAAAACCAAGAACGTAGGAAGACGTAAAATTCGAGCCAAAATCCTTTGTTGCACGCGCAAGTAAATCGCCATTCACCTGAGCTTCTCTCGTTGTCTGCTCCTGATATTGTCCGGTACCTGCGCCGGTTATATCATTGACAGGAAAGTAATTGATCTGCTCATCGGTATAGGTATCAAGTCCGGCTCTTGCAATAATGTCCAGCCATTTCGCAGGTTTTATCCCCAATTCAGCGCTGTTCATAAAACGGTTTACATCCGTTGAATTTTGTTGTTCATACAAAGACCAAAGCGCATTGTTGTTGGCAGGATTAATTACCGCTCCCAGATAACTTCTGTAACCGCGCTGTCTTCCCAGAATCGGCGAGGCAGTCGGGCTTGAATAGTAACTTCCTTTATAATCTGAAATATCAAAATCGGCAGGGTTACGGGCAAGTCCAACCATCGCACCGGCAAGGTTATTACCACGCTGGATTCTGTCTGAGTAACTTTTTGTATAAGCGGAACTGATTGCCAGACGAACAATATCATTGAATTTTCTTTCCGCATTAAAACGTAAAGTCGTTCTGTTATACGTACTGTTTCCACGCTGAACACCTTTTTGACGAACGTCACCTATACTGAAAAAGAACGTTGTCTTCTGATCTCCGCCGCTAAGGCTTAAAGCATTGTCATAGTAACTTCCTGTGCGGAAAACTTTATCATAATTGGATTGGTTGTATGTTTCTTTTGAATTTTTCTTGATGATAGGATAGTATTTCGTTCCGTCCTGCGCCTCGAAATATTGACCCGATGTATTTATGTCATCGGCCCCTCCTGCTCTTGCATCAATTTTATCGCCCCAGGCGTTTGCTCCATTCGGATTATAAAGCCCAGCCGAACCTTGGCCAAATTTATCCTGGAATGGATGATAACCATTAATTTGGTCAGCCGAATAAGTTGAAGTGAAAGAAATGTTCATCTTGTTTCCTTCGGCTCCTTTTTTGGTCGTAATTAGGATTACTCCATTTGCAGCACGTGATCCCCAAAGTGCCGCCGCAGAAGCTCCTTTCAGGATTTGCATCGAAGCAATATCATTAGGATTGATATCATTCAAACGTGATTGAGGAACAACGCCGCCCGAACTTCCGCCTTCTGTGGTACTGCTGATTGGAATACCATCCACAACAACCAGCGGCTGCGTATTTCCTGTCAGCGTATTTTGTCCACGGATCTGAATGAATGAGGCCGCACCCGGATCAGCGGCTGCACGGGAAATCTGCACGCCGGCCGCTTTTCCTGATAACCCGTTAATCAAGCTTGTCTCACCCGATTTCGTAATTGCGTCTCCACTTACTTTACTGCTTGTAGAACCCAACCGATCGGCAGCCTCTTTAAAACCCAAAGCCGTAACAACAACTTCGGAAAGCGCCTGAACATTTTCGTTTAAAATAACATCAATAACCGATTTATTAGCAATCGGAATTTCCTGTGTAACAAAACCTATATAGGAGTAAACCAGCGTTCCGTCGGTTGTCGGGACATCCAGTTTATAACCTCCGTCCACATCCGTCGTTGTTCCGATATTTGATCCTTTTAGAAGGATATTAACACCTGGAATTGCCGCTCCGTTGACTTTATCAACAACTTTTCCTGTTATTCCGAATGCTTTGTTTTGATACGACTCGGTCGCATCCGCTTTTAATAAAGCAGACGGATCGATGGTGTTGCGCGCCTGTTTGTTCGACGAATTTCCTTCTTTATATAACACATAAAATCCTTCCCTGGATTTCTGGTAAGTGATCTTTAAATCTTTTAATATTTTATCAAGCCGCTTTTCAATTGTAGCATCTTTTTCAATTGAATTAATCACTTTCGTATCAATTTCGACGTTTTCCAACAGCTCTGTCTGGTATGCGATCGATACATTGAATTTTGTTTCCAGGTCTCTCAAACAATCCTTAAGAAGAACGTGACTTGGCCGCTTCTGGTGAGCATCAAGAAGAACATTTGTGGTTTTGGGAAACGAAGCCATAATCCCCGCCTCGACGGGCGATTGGATACAGATAAGTCCCAAAATCGGATAACACAGCATTTTAGAAGTGATCTTCATAAGGAATAACTGGGTGAAAATGATTAACGATAATGCATACACGTACGAACGATACCTGACGGATTATTGCGGAATAATCCATGTCGGTTTGCGGCAGAAATCGCATAGGATTTCCTTTAACTTGGCGGTCTGAAAATTCTGTAAAAAAGGGGTTTGTCTCAAAACCTATCCAGTTTGCGGCTCAGGATAGCATTTTTCCCCGTTGTATGTCTGGCCAAATTTACTCAGCCAGGATCAGTTTGTTATTTTTCTTTACCAACTGCAACTCAAATAACTGAGCTATATCTTCGATCAAGAGGGCCGGATTGTTATCGGATAACGGGATAGAGCCCGAAAGCCGTTTTTTAAAAAGTTTGTCGTCTGCTACCTCGACGTACACGCCATAATTTTCTTGCACATGCACAAGCATTTCTTCAAGTGATGTCCCGTCCAGCGACCATTTGCCTTTTGTCCAGGAATAATAAGTCTCCGGATTTACTCTGGCTTTCTTTATTTCGCCATGTTTAACGGCAGCTTCGTCTGTTTCTACCAGATCTCCCGGTTTCAGGTAAATTTCTTTTTCGCTGCCTTTTTTATCCGGCAAACTCAGTTTGATACTTCCTGATTTTAAAACCACACAATCGCGTTTTTCGCGGTTGATCACATTAAACTCAGTTCCTAAAACTTCAATCTTTTTTCCGCTGGACAAATGCACCGTAAACCCAGCGTTGTTTTTCATATGTGTTACACTAAAAAATGCTTCTCCGTCCAGCCAGATCTCTCTGGGATTTTTATCCCAGGATCTTTGATATTTCATTTTACTGTTTCCATTTAAAACAACCTTCGAACTATCTGGCAAAGTGATATGCCGAATCTGTCCGAAACCCGTCGCAATTTCTACGGATTTATTTTTTGAGTAAAGGAAAAAACAAAATGCAACAATGGTTATCCCGATCAGAACCGCAGCCAAACTCGTCCAGTTGAAATTGATGGATCTAGGCTTGGTGCTGTCTTCATTTTTTAAAGTCTCCTCGTCTTTAAGGTTATTGATTTCCTGAAATGTATTATTCCAGATATCGTTTTTTGAAATGGCCAGGTCAACCAGTAATTCTTCATTTTCTTCGTCAAGTTCCATCAACCATTGATCAGCCAGTTCACCATGATATGGATTTTCACTCATCCAGACTTCCACCATGGCTTCCTCCGCAGTTGTGCACTTTCCCCGAAAATATAGCATTACCAATTCCTTAGTCACTTTCATAATCTTGCTCTCAGGTAAGAAAGATACTTCCAATAACTTATTTGGCAGTTCTATATGTATAGAGCTTATTTCTTTGGCAACACCCTATCATAAGTTTTAAAATATTTCAAAATGCTTAAAATAACATCATTTCAGCATTAGAATGAACCCACCATTTCTGATTTGATCAGTAGCTAATTCAGTGCATCTGCTTTAAATTTCTACTTTTAAAGAAATTTATATTCTGCATTATCATGAAATACAAAGCTATCATTCAGCTTACTTCCTCTGAATCAAAAGTTTACCAAAGTACGATCCGCCAGATATTCAACTTATTGGATCACTTAAATGATCAGGTAGAAATTAAGATAGTTTGTCACGGAGCGTCCGGCCAGTTTTGCAGGGAAAAGGATAATATCCACCTTGAAGAAATAAATGCACTTCTCGCAAAAGAAGTGCAAATCGATGTATGCCGGAATATGCTGGTCTCAAACCATATTGAACCAACCGAACTGATAACAGGACTAAAAATAATTCCGTCAGGAATTGCTGAGCTCGTGATCAGGCAACAGGAAGGCTGGAGTTATATAAAAGCTGGATTTTAATTATTTCGCCTTTACGACGCTTCGGCCATATCCTTTCGTTTGTCTGATTTTTAATTGATCGCCAACAATTTCCACTCTTTTGAATTCTTTGAAAGCTCCTTCCTTGTCAAGAAAACCGATTACGCAGGTCAGTTCCTCCTCCCCTTTTTTCAGTTTAACTTTCGGTTGTATACCAAAATTCGGAATAGTCAGATTGTCTTCGGCTTCCAGTTCTTTGTATTTTATTTTTACAAGGTATTTAAAAGTTTCTTCCGTTTCGAAGACATCGACCGCAAATTTCCAGTCGTTCAGATTATCCTTATCCTTCACCTTTTCACTGTAACTTGCCACTGCAACATCGCTCACAACTTTCCGTGTTGTCGGAATGGTATCGTTCAAAACGGTCATCGACGAATCTTTTGTTTCGTCCGTTTCGTTTTTTTTGCTGCAGGAAAATAAGAATGCGAAGGCAAGAAGGTAATAATACTTTTTCATAGGTAAAAAATTCAAGGCTGTTTGTGTGAGAAGTTGGAAGATAGGAAATGAATGTTAAAAATCATTCCAATATGCTATTAAGATTAAGTTATCTTCAAAATTTGAATAATTTTTGTGTCATTTCAAATGAGTCTACCACACAACATTCTGCAATTACTGGTTTCTCAGGAATTTAATTTATTTTCGAACTTATAATTATTCCCGACCCGCAGTCCGTTTTTCTTTTTGATAAACTTCTACCTCATCAAATGGCCCTTAATTACATTTTCATTGCCTTTTTCGTCATTGCTTTTATCGTTTCCCTGTTCAAGTTTATTTTATTCGGAGATACCGAAACTTTAAAACTGGTTGTTGAAGGAATTCTGAATTCCTCAAAAGTTGCTGTGATGGATATTGCGTTACCGCTCGCCGGCGTTATGACCTTCTTTTTGGGTATACTGAATGTGGGTGAAAAAGCTGGTGCTATTAATATTCTTGCACGGATTATCGGACCATTTTTTAGCAAGCTTTTTCCGGAAGTACCTAAAAATCACCCGGCCAACGGTCAGATGATCATGAATTTCGGTGCCAATATGCTGGGACTGGATAATGCAGCAACGCCTTTTGGATTGAAAGCCATGCAAAGTCTGCAGGAACTTAATCCCAGTAAAGACACGGCTTCCAACGCCCAGATCATGTTTCTGGTTTTGCATACTTCCGGCCTTCAGATTATTCCATTGAGTATTATTGCGCAAAGGGCAATTCTGGGTGCCGCTGACCCTTCGGACGTTTTTATTCCCTGTATGATCGGAACTTACGTAACGACCGTGATCAGTTTGATTATAACCGCAGCCTGGCAGAAAATAAATCTTTTTAACAAAACCATCGTATTCGGACTTGGCGGAGTTACAGCGGTCCTTGGAGTGTTGCTTTGGTATTTAACAAGTTTGCCAAAAGAACAGATTGAAACTATTTCCATCGTTGTAGGAAATTCGCTTCTGTTGTTTATTATCACTTCCTTTTTACTGGGCGCTCTTTACAAGAAGATAAACGTCTTTGATGTATTTATCGAAGGAGCAAAACTGGGATTTAAGACATCTGTAAAAGTGATGCCTTATCTGGTTGGAATGTTGGTAGCGATCAGTGCGTTCCGGACATGCGGAGCAATGGATTATGTACTGAACGGACTTCGGTATGTTATCATCAGTTCTGGTATCAACAGTGATTTCACAGACGCATTACCGGTTGCTTTGATGAAGCCGCTGAGCGGCAGCGGGGCCCGCGCTTTAATGATTGAGGGTATGACAAAATTCGGTCCGGATTCATTCGTTGGCCGTCTGGGTTGCATTTTTAATGGATCATCCGATACAACACTTTATATCGTAGCACTTTACTTTGGATCTGTGGGAATTAAAAATTCACGTTATGCCATTGTTGTAGGCCTTATTGCCGATTTAATCGGTGTACTTGCCGGTATCTGGCTTGGATATTTATTTTTCCATTAATTTAATTTATTGTAAAATACCCATTTACCTACTTATGCAACCGTCCGTACTAAATGGATGGTTGTTTTTTGTAGCATCATGTAATATTGAACATCTAACACAGTATCAGCATATGATAAAATCGTTACAAAAATCTGCACTTATCGCTCTGGCGCTTTGCGGACTTGTTGCATTTCCATCGGCTTACGGACAAACGAATGTTCCCAAAAAAGCAGATAACACCTACACGCTTGAAGAATGCATCAAGATCGCACTGGAAACAAATCCGCAGGTGAAACAGTCGGAAATCCAGGTAGAACGCGATAATAATATTCATGCGCAGTCACGCTGGCAGCGCTGGCCAAGTTTGAGTTTCAATGCCGCACAAGGTTTTAATTCCGGTCGTAACATTGACCCTTTTACCAACCAGTTTGTGCAGCAGAACATCAGTCAGAACCAATTTCAGCTGGGTTCAAGTGTCATTCTTTTCAGCGGATTTCAATTAAAGAATACGGTTAAGAGAAACGAAATAAATGTTCAGGCAAGTCAGAAAGATCTGGATGCTGCAAGAAATGATATCATGCTGAACGTTGCCTTGTCTTATTTGCAGGTGATCAGCAATGAAGAATTGATAATCGTCGCACAACGTCAGGTGGATGCTTCGGTATTACAGGTTGAACGTACGACCAAACTCGTAGAAGCCGGGACTTTGGCGGAAAGCAATGTGCTTGATTTGAGAGCGCAGCTTGCCAATGACGAACTGACTTTGGTCAATGCCGAGAATAATCTGGAAACAGCAAAACTGAATCTGAAACAGCTGATGAATATGCCGGGAAGTGATCCGATTAATCTGGTAAAAATTCCGGTAGCCGATCCAAACCTGACTGCATATGACGCGACGATCCAGCAGATCTACGAGACGGCATTGGGAAATCTTCCTCAAATGAAAGCCGCTGAATTGCGTACCGAAGCTGCCAAAAGAAATATCGAAATAATCAGAGGCGCCGCGATGCCGACTTTATCCTTGAATGGTGGAATTAATACTGCTTTTTCAAGTGTTGCTCCAAAAGAACGATTTGTTTCTGACGGAAGTCCCGGACAAACAACCGTGGTTACTTCTCCGACAGATTATATTATTGTGAATGATCAGCAATTGCCAATTGTGCAAACGGTAACTACGCCAGGTGGTTCTCTTCGACACTTTGGATATCTGGATCAGCTTAACTTTAACCGTAACTCGTCGGTAAACCTGAGTTTACGTATTCCGATTTTCACCAATTTCCAGGTTAGATATAATGTAGCAAATGCCAAGTTGCAGCAACGCACTACTGAATATCAGGCACAGCAAGTTCAGCTTACGATCCGAAAAAATGTTGAACAATCATATATTGATATGACCAACGCTGCCAAACGCTATTCGGCGACAGCAAATCAGGTCAGAGCTTTGACCGAAGCTTTCCGTGTGGCTCAGGTTCGTTTTGATGTGGGCGCTATCAATTCAGTTGAATACAATATCGCCAAAGCAAATCTGGACCGCGCAAACGGAAATCTTATCCAGACAAAATATGACTACGTGTTCCGTACTAAAATCCTTGATTTTTACATGAACCGTCCTCTGTCAGATTTCTAAAATAACATTCATTTTCAGCCTGAAAAATAAAACTACCGTAAACCAACAACAAATTATGGCGCGTAAATCTTCAAATAAAATATGGTGGATTCTGGGAGGCGTTATCGTCCTTATCGTTGCCGGGTTATACGTGGCAAAGGAAGCCAAATGGATTGGCCAGCCGAAACCTACGGAAGTTGAATTTTCGAAGGTGAAAAAGAATGACATTATTGAACGTGTCAGTGCATCCGGGAAAGTTCAGCCGGAAGTGGAAGTCAAGCTAAGTCCAGACGTATCAGGTGAAATCACGAATTTATATGTGGCCGAAGGTGATTCGGTTGCGAAAGGACAGCTCCTTTTAAAAATTCGCCCTGACAATTATGAGTCATTAATGGCAAGAGCGCAAGCGGCTGTCAATTCGAGCAAAGCAAGTCATGAACAAACGAAGGCTCTGGTTTTACAGGCAGAAGCACGACTGGTACAGACTAAACTTGTTTATGACCGGAATAAAAAATTATTTACGGACAAGGTGATATCTGCATCTGATTTTGAACAATTTGCTTCCAACTACGATGTCGCAAAACAGGATGTAGAATCTGCAAAAGCAAATGTATCAGCTGCTTTGTATAATATAAAAAGTGCCGAGGCGAGTATGCGTGATGCAGCCGAAAACTTGCGTAAAACAACAATTTTCGCTCCGGTAAGCGGAATTATCTCCTTATTGAATGTTGAAGTTGGAGAACGTGTGGTAGGGACTTCGCAAATGGCGGGAACTGAAATGATGCGTATTGCCAATTTGAGTAATATGGAAGTACGTGTAAACGTAAATGAAAATGATATTGTACGAGTGACTCTCGGAGATACCGCTGAAATTGACGTCGATGCTTACAGTGCTTCCGGCCGTAAATTCAAGGGAATTGTGAAGGAAATCGCAAACACCGCTGCCGGGCTTGCTTCTTCTACGGCCAGTACCTCCGCTGCTAGCAGCGCGTCTACTGACGCAGTTACGGAATTTGAGGTAAAGGTGAAAATCCTGAACGAGTCGTTCAGCGACTTGCTGGCTTCAAGAAATAAAAAGTCATATCCTTTCAAACCAGGGATGACAGCGTCGGTGGAAATTGTTACGGAGCGAAAAGACAAAGTTATTTCGGTCCCAATCGCTTCGGTGACGACCCGAAATAATAAGACAAACCCGGATGATAAGGACAAAAAGCCTGAGGAAAATACGGAAGCCGAAAAACCGAAAAATCAGAAAGAAGAGGCTATTAAAGAAGTTGTTTTTGTCAGCGTAAACGGAAAGGCAGAGATGCGCGAAGTGAAAACGGGAATTAGTGATTTTGAAAATATCGAAATTTTATCCGGACTTAAAGAAGGTGACGAAATCATTTCAGGACCCTATATTGTAGTATCCAAAACACTTAAAAATGGTGACTTAGTGGAGAAAAAGAAAGAAGATGTAAAAAAAGACGAAAAAAAATCAAATGAAAACTAGAACGGTTACGTTACAAATATGTAATAAGTTCGATTTAGTTTAGGTTAAAAAGAAATCCTTGCGGCTTTGCTGCAAGGATTTTTTATTTGATCATGAAGAACAACCTACACTAACAACTGATTTTCAATGAATTACACATATTTCCAAAGTTCTACAACGGCGTAGCCAATCATTACAAGACATAGAATTACTTTAATTACTATCCCGGTTAAAAATCCGACAAAAGAACCAAATGCGGATTTTAGTGCACTGCTAAATTTTGATCCGCCGATCAACTCCCCCAGCAAAGCACCAAGAAATGTTCCGATAAACATACCAATTGCAGGAATAAAGAAAAATCCTATCAGTAATCCAACCGTCGCCCCGATCGCTCCATATTTTGTCCCGCCGAATTTTGTCGTCCCCCATATTGGAATGTAATAATCGAGCACAGCAATTACTACCGTTACAAAACCGAGGGTGTAAAGTACAGTATCGCCGAATTCTGCGAATTTGCTAATGTGCAATAAAATGAGTCCTGCGAAACTTAACGGAGGCCCGGGCAATGGTAATACTGCTCCGGCCAATCCCGTAAGTAAGCATGCGACCCCGGCAATTAATAGTAAAATATCCATGGCAGCGGTGTTAATTTAACGATGAATTAACAAAAAAACATTTGGTCGTCCTATCTTTGCGGTTGAAAAGGCGATTGGTTTCAAATCGTATGCATTTATATAAACTCATCTGAAACTTATCGTTGGAAATTTGTCAAAACGTTGTGGCCGGGCACTAAATTTTTAAGAAGTGTTTGCATTACAGCGGATTTACATATTCAATATTCACCCAATTATTCATTTAAATAAAAACATGTCCAAAGTTCTTATTATTGGTGCCGGCGGCGTCGGAAGTGTGGTGGCGCATAAATGTGCATTGAACAGCCATGTATTTACGAGCATTATGCTAGCCAGCCGTACAAAATCAAAGTGCGACAAAATAGCTGGTGAAATCAAAGAAATGCATGGAGTCGACATCGAAACAGCTCAGGTTGATGCTGATATCGTTGCCGAAACTGTAATGCTTATCAAGCGCTTCCAGCCAAAATTGTTAATCAATGTTGCGCTTCCTTACCAGGACCTTACGATCATGGAAGCTTGTCTTGCAACCGGTGTACATTATTTGGATACTGCCAATTATGAACCAAAAGATGTTGCCAAGTTTGAATACAGCTGGCAATGGGCATACCAACAGCGTTTTAAAGAAGCAGGTTTAATGGCATTGCTTGGATGTGGTTTTGACCCGGGCGTAACGCAGGTATTTACCTCTTATGCTAACAAACACTACTTCGACGAAATGCATTACCTGGATATCATCGACTGCAACGCGGGTGATCATGGTAAAGCATTCGCCACAAACTTCAATCCTGAAATCAACATTCGCGAGATTACTCAGCCAGGACGTTATTGGGAAAATGGGGAATGGGTTGAAATCGAAGCGATGTCTATTCATAAACCAATCGAATATCCGGGAATCGGACCAAAAGAAAGTTACGTTCTTTATCATGAAGAACTCGAATCATTGGTAAAAAACTTCCCTACTTTGAAACGTGCACGTTTCTGGATGACGTTTGGACAGGCTTACATAACGCACTTAAACGTGTTGGAAAACGTAGGAATGACAAGCATCAAGCCAATCAAGTTTAATGGCGTCGACATCGTTCCATTGGAATTCCTGAAAGCGGTACTTCCAGCTCCTGATTCTTTGGGAGAAAATTATTCAGGACAGACATCAATCGGCTGCCAGATTAAAGGAACAAAAGACGGCGAAGAAACTACCTATTATGTCTGGAATAATTGTGATCATGCAGAGTGTTACAGAGAAGTAAGAGCACAGGCGGTAAGTTATACAACGGGTGTTCCGGCGATGATCGGTGCGATGCTGATGCTGACTAACGAAGAATGGATGAAGCCAGGTGTATGGAACTGCGAAGAATTGAATCCGGATCCATTCATGGAACATCTAAATACACAAGGCCTGCCGTGGAACGAAAGAATTAATATTCCACTTCCACACGAATATCCTGCATAAGGAAAAAAGAGTTTAAAAGTAAAGCGCGGGCAACTTTAAGTTGCCCGCGCTTTTTATATTTCAGATGTAAAATATTTTTCTCTAAAATCTTTAGTCAGGAATTATTACCCCTCCATCGTAATCGTTGCCCGCGTGCAAACACCTCCTATTGGCGGATTAAATTTCGAGACTCTAACAGTTACTTTTTGAACATCCGGATAATGCTCCCTGACACTTGCAATTACCTTAAACCCAATATGCTCCAACAACTTGGCAGGTTCCTGCATTACTTTGGCCGCAATTTGATATAGGGTTTCGTAATTGACTGTAGCACTCAGTTTGTCTTTCACGGCTGCTTCGATAAAATCTGTATTAATGGTGATATCAAGCGCATATTTATTACCAATCCTTTGCTCTTCGGGATAATAACCGTGATAGGCAAAAAACTCTAATCCTTCTAGTGAGATCGTACCCAATGTCAATTATATTTGGTCAAAGAATGATCCGCCCGTACTTTTTGGCACAGCAGGTTCCTGAGGTTTTTCTCTAAATGTATTTGCCGCTTCTCTGGCAGGTTGTGGCTCGCGTGATTTGCGCATTTCTTCAACCATTTCAAGTGCCTGTCCTGCCGGGCTCAAATCTTTTTCACGCACTACCGGCACTGGCGTCTCTTCCACTTCGTCAATAACCGGCTCAACCGACGTTTTCGTGATCACTTCTTCCGGTTCCGCAACTTCCAATACAGGCTGCTCCTCGATTATCGCTTCCGGTTCAGAGATTACTTCAAACGGCACTTCCGGAGTTTCGTCGACAAGGGCAGCAGGCTCTTCCTCCTCAACTATTTCCGAAGCGTTGTATTGCGTTATTGGCACTGCCTTTTTAGGAATTTCAATTTCAGCAACGTGCTGTTTGATTTCCTCCATTTTGTTCAGTACTGATTCTTTGTCGTATTTATTTTCAAAACGTTCAACCGTCTCGATTGTATTGTTGGCAAGTGAAGCAAGTTGCACAACAAGATTATCTCTGAAATTTTCGATCGCACGGAAATCACGTTCCTGATTTTTAATTTCAAGCGCAAAATCCTCTTTGAATTTTTTCAGTCGGTTTTCAGTTTCCTCAATAATCTGGTTAGTCCGCTGTTCTGCTTCTTCAACGAGATTATTTGCCTGAACTTTCGATTCTTCAACTCTTTTCTCCGCCGATTCAATCGCCTCTTTCTCAATCTGCCTGCTGGCATCTTCAGCCGATTTTAACGTCCTGAAAAGTGTTGACTCTATATCTTTTAACTTACTAAGTTCTTTTTCTGCATATTCCAACTGCATTTTCAGCATGCTGTTTTCACTGGAAAAACGCTCCCATTCCTGCGACAATGAGTTTAGAAATGCATCAACCTCATCGGGGTTGTAGCCTCTGAAAATTTTTTCAAACGTATGTTTACGTATGTCTATTGCCGAAATTTTCATGATGGATATATGCTTTAAATTTTAATTCGTAACAGTCGTCTAAGATAAAGACATATCCTGTACATTTCAAAGTATTTGGTACAATTACACTTTTAAGCCATATTATATGGCTATCTCCCAGACAGAAATCATCCTGTCGTCACTGCAAGACACAAGCTGGTTTTCAAAGCCCGTCCACAACAATTTATTTACCGAAGTGGCATGACCAGCCAATCTTGACCGGTCAATAATTTTTTTCAGCCTGAATGTTTCTGCGTCCCACAACTTGATAGACTTATCCATGCTGCAGGTTGCGAAAAACTTCCCGTCCGGACTGAATGTAATATGATTAACCGCATACATATGCGCGGCAACGTCCGTAATAGCCTCGTAGCGGTTATTTACATCCCATATTTTCAAATGTGCATCGCGTCCCGTAGTGAAAAGAAACTTTCCGTCCGGAGAATATTGAACGGAAAAAACGGAATTTGTGTGTGCAGAAATTGTCTTTTTTAATTTAAAACCTTCAAAATCGAAAATATGAACATTGAAATCACTGTCTCCAACGGCAAATTCTCCTGTAATTTCATTGACCGAAATTGATCTGACGCTGTTGTTTGCAACTTTGATATGCTTCTGTATGGCGAGCGTTGGAACGTCCATAACAGCGATCACACCGTCTCCCAAAGCGAGCAATGCTTTATTTTCCCAAATCTTTATATCAAAAATAGCGGACGCTGTTACTTTTGCAGAATACTCAATTTTATTATTAAGGGTATCAAGAATCTGAATTCCTTCAAAGTTCTGGCCGATCCACAGAAATTTGCTGGCCTGATCAAAACAGAGGGAATAAACAGAAATTCCCGCGCGCGCTACGAGTTTTCCCATGTCAGGTTTTTTCAAATCCCATTCAATCACAAAACCATCGCCGCCGGCAGAATAAAATCCGTGGGACGAATTGTTAGAAATAATTGTATAAACACTGTCACGATGACCGGAAAAAGTATCTACTTTGCGAATTATCATTTTTTCAAGCTTTTAGCCGTGAGCTATTAGCAGTTAGTATTAAAGACAGAAAACTGCCTTTGTAAATTTATATAAAAATTAAGTCGTCTTTTGTAAAATTAAACGGTTACGAATCACTGACTTTCAGTATGACACCGATTGAGTCGAACTAAAAGCTAGATGCTAACGGCTAAACGCTCGATCTAAACACAATAATTATGCCCCTCGTTCATTCCGAAAAGATTGAAGAGACTAGTACCTTACTACTCTGGAAGTTGACAGAAACCGAAGAAGAACTGCACCGAAGTCTAGGCTCTTCCTACAATTCGGATGACTTTGATACCATTTCCCATCCACAAAAAAAACGTGAATGGCTGGCAAGCCGCATTTTAATCAGAATTCTGGTTGAACAATTTGGCCTCAACTATGAAGGAACACACAAAGATGAACACGGGAAAGCATTTTTAGTAAATAATGCTTCTCATATTTCTATTACGCATACTTTTGATTATGTAGCTGCCGTCATAAATCCTTCGGCTCCCGTAGGGATTGATATGGAGAAAGCAGACCCGAAGCTTCAGAGAACTTCAAAAAAATATCTTTCCGAGCCGGAATATGAACATGCAGAAAATGAACTTTCCATTCTCTGCATGTACTGGTGTGCTAAGGAAGCAATCTATAAATTGTACGGAAAAAAGAAAATCAGCTTCAAAAACTCAATTTATATTAAACCTTTTAATCATTTCCAGACACTGGTTCAAGGCGAATTAACGGACGATGATGATCATCTTAAAATATATTCGCCTATTCATGTGCGATGGTTTGAAGATTATTGTCTCGCTGTTTCCATTTAGATATTATCATCATCAAAAGTTTCCAGCGTTGACCGAAGGATATCCTCGATCTCCTTGATTTTTTCCTGCTCCCCTGTCTTTTCGTATGACAAAATCAGGTTGCGAAGGACGCGCTGAATAATTTCCAGATTTGTACAGGGATGGTAGAAAATATCTTTTGGCTTGATATTCAGCTGAGCGATATAATGATCAATATCCGTTTTGGAAAAAATAATTCCCCGGTTGAATACATTGATATAAAACTGCGTATTCTGGCTTTTGTAAGTTAATACAAACAAATTCGGAAGGTTAACACCATACACTGGAAGTCCCAGTTTTCTAGCGATTAACAAATAAATCACGCATAAAGTGATAGGATTCCCCCGGCGGTTTTCAAGCACAACATTGATCATCGAGTTTGACGGCGAGTGAAAACTCTTCGTATTGGCCGCAAAATTCATCGTACCAAAGAAAATGCTGTTTATCCGTTTGATCTGATCAATCGGGTTCATTTCTTCCTGAAACTGTATCCATATATCATAGTACAGCTGCTCAACCGTAGTTTTCAGGTTTTCCAGCGAAAGTTCAGGATAATGATACGTCGACAAAATCCACATTCCTTCCAGTAAATCAAGACCACCGCCATTTTTCCAGGCCTGCAATCGTTCGTTCATGATGCTTAATTGCAGTTCATGAATTAATTCTTCCAGCTTCCGTTGGAGGATTGGATTAAAGCTTTCTTCCCATTCTGTTTCCAAAAACGGAATGACGTTTCCACCTAATGATAAGATCTTCCCCTCAACGTGCTGAATTACTTCATGATCCTCGTCATCAAGTAAAGATATCAGCGCTTTTATTTCTCTCTTGTTCATTTTCTGTCGAATCTGCTTTTAACAACCAACGGATAAATAAAAACATTTTTTTTTTATGGACGTCAAATTTTCTACTTTTGCCCGGAAAAAAATTGTATTTTGAATAGGTCATTTTTGTTAAATATTTATTCAAATTACAGTTTTAGGAGTGCTAAATGAATCTTTACAGTACAACTTTCATACTTACCACCTATTCTATTTAAGATCATTCCTATGAAAATTCTTGTTACCGGCGGAGCCGGTTTTATAGGTTCACACACTGTCGTAGAGCTCCACGAAGCTGGATTCGAGCCAGTTATTCTTGATAATCTCTACAATTCTAATCGCGAAGTACTCAACGGAATTAAAGGCATTACGGGAAAAGAATTCCCCTTTTACGAAATCGATTGCAATGATATTGAAAAAGTAAGGGCTGTTTTTGAAAAAGAAAAATTTGACGGAGTCATTCACTTTGCAGCTTATAAAGCTGTTGGCGAATCGGTTGAAAAACCACTCGATTATTACGAAAACAATGTTCTTTCGCTTCTCGTTTTACTAAAAGTAATGAAGGAATATAACGTTGACAAATTTGTATTCTCATCTTCTTGTACTGTCTACGGGCAACCTGACGCTCTGCCAGTTACAGAAAGCACACCACGCAAACCCGCCACTTCTCCCTACGGAAACACAAAGGCTATTGCTGAGGATATTATCAGAGACCACGTCCACTCCGCGCCTGGAATCAAGGCAATTTCGCTGCGCTATTTTAATCCGATCGGCGCACATAAAACTGCGTTAATTGGCGAATTGCCAAATGGAGTTCCGAGTAATCTCGTTCCTTTTATTACACAAACCGCAGCAGGGCTCCGTAAGTCACTGACTGTGTTTGGAAATGATTATGATACGCCGGACGGGACTTGTGTCCGTGATTTTATTCACGTAGTAGATCTTGCGAAAGCGCATTTAAAGGCGCTTCTCCTTTTGGATGAAGAAACTGAAAAAAATTATTACAATGTATTTAATGTAGGAACTGGACAGGGTTATACTGTTTTAGAACTTATTAACACCTTTGAGAAAGTAACGGGCGAGAAATTGAATTATTCAATCGGGCCCCGCCGCGAAGGTGATGTGGAAAAAATTTACGCACAATCAGATAAAGTTAATTCCATTATGAAATGGAATGCAGAAAAAACCATGGCAGATGCACTTCTTGATGCGTGGAACTGGCAATTAAAAATTACACCAAAAAAATGAAAAAAATATTAATTACAGGCGGTGCCGGTTTCATAGGTTCACACGTAGTTCGCAGATTCGTTGTTCACCATCCTGAATATCACATTTATAACCTGGATGCCCTGACATATGCAGGGAACCTTGAAAATCTTCGAGATGTAGAAAACGCTTCTAATTACACTTTTGTAAAGGGTGATATTGTTGATGCTGAATTCATTGACAAATTAATTTCGGAGAACGATTTTCATGGAATAATCCACCTTGCGGCTGAAAGCCATGTGGATCGCTCCATTTCAGATCCGATGTCGTTTGTAATGACCAATGTGGTCGGAACAGTTAATTTGCTGAATTCAGCCAAAAAAGCGTGGAAAGATAACCTTTCAGATCATAGATTCTACCATGTCTCGACGGACGAAGTATATGGTGAATTGCATGATCCGGGTACATTCTTCACGGAAACAACAAGTTATGACCCACGGTCGCCGTATTCTGCTTCAAAGGCGTCCTCTGACCATTTTGTAAGAGCGTATCACAATACTTACAATCTTCCGGTTGTAATCTCAAACTGCTCAAATAATTACGGCCCAAATCATTTCCCGGAAAAACTTATTCCGTTAATGATCCACAATATTTTGCAAAGTAAACCGCTTCCTGTTTACGGTAAGGGTGAAAATGTTCGTGACTGGCTTTTTGTAGAAGATCATGCGATCGCAATCGATACTATTTTCCATAGCGGTAAGAACGGTGAAACTTATAACATCGGCGGCCATAATGAATGGAAAAATCTGGATCTGGTCCTTTTGCTGTGCCGTGTTATGGACAAAAAGCTTAATCGTGCAGAAGGTGAAACAGAAAAATTGATCACCTATGTAACAGACCGTGCAGGCCACGATTTACGTTACGCCATCGATGCTACTAAACTTTCAGAAGAATTGGGATGGAAACCATCGCTTCAATTTGAAGAAGGTTTGGAAAGAACTGTAACCTGGTATCTGGACAATCAGGAATGGCTGAACAACGTTACCTCAGGTGAGTATCAGAAATATTACGAAGGCATGTACTCCACAAGATAGTTTGTAAGTTTGAAGTCATTAGTTATACCGGTTCAAGTCTTTGACCGGTATAATCAAGAAGTCATCCGGACAATAACTATACAAACATTGAAAGTAAAAAAATGAAAGGAATTATTTTAGCCGGAGGATCCGGCACAAGACTTCATCCGCTTACTTTGGCCGTTAGTAAACAGCTTATGCCCGTTTACGACAAGCCAATGATTTATTACCCTTTGTCTATTTTAATGCTGGCCGGAATCCGTGAGATTTTGATCATTTCAACACCACACGACCTGCCTCATTTTGAAAAACTTTTGGGTGATGGAAGCCGTCTTGGCTGCTCGATCAGTTATGCAGTGCAGCCAAGTCCGGACGGGCTTGCGCAGGCATTCATTATCGGTGAAGAATTTATCGGAAATGAAAAGGTAGCGTTGATTCTTGGGGATAATATTTTCTACGGATCAGGACTGTCTCAATTGCTGCAATCGAACAATGATCCGGATGGAGGTGTAATTTTCGCATACCAGGTTCATGATCCTGAACGTTACGGTGTGGTTGAATTTGATAAAGATTTCAACGCGCTTTCCATCGAAGAAAAACCGGAAACTCCAAAATCAAACTATGCTGTTCCGGGTTTATATTTTTATGATAATGATGTTGTAGAAATCGCGAAAAGCATTCCGCCATCACCAAGAGGTGAACTGGAAATTACGGATGTGAACCGCGTTTATCTTGAAAAGGGCAAGTTAAAAGTAGGTGTATTGAATCGTGGAACTGCTTGGCTCGATACCGGTACTTTTGAGTCTTTAATGCAAGCCGGACAATTCGTTCAGGTTATTGAAGAACGCCAGGGATTAAAAATCGGATGTATTGAAGAAATTGCCTACCGTATGGGCTTTATCAATGTTGAGCAATTGAAAGAAATTGCTAAGCCATTGGTTAAGAGCGGATACGGAAAATATCTTCAGGGCCTTGTTGCTCATTTATAAGTCATAAGGAATAAGCAGTTGGCTGTTTGAAGAGTAAAAACTTCAAGGCCAGCTGCTTTTACAATTCATAATACTTAAAAACTCATTCAATAAATGAAGTTTCTGGCGGAGGAAATAGAAGCGTATTCCGAAACTCATACTGAGAATGAAAACGAATTGCTTAAATCTCTGAACAGGGAGACACACGCGAACGTACTCAATCCACGTATGCTTTCCGGGCATCTGCAAGGACGTTTTTTATCCATGATTTCCCGGATGATACGCCCAAAAAAAATCCTCGAAATTGGCACTTACACCGGGTACTCGGCACTTTGTCTTTGTGAAGGTTTACAAAATGATGGCAAACTGACTACCATCGACATTAACGAAGAGTTGGAAACATTAACACGCCGCTACTTTGATAAGTCTGATTTCGCTGGTCAAATCGATTATGTTATTGGAAACGCGATCGATATTATCCCAACTTTGGACGATACTTTTGATCTGGTGTTTATGGATGCCGATAAAATTAACTACATTTCCTACTTCAATCTTTGTCTTGACAAAGTAAAGCCGGGCGGATTTATTCTTGCTGACAATGTGCTATGGAGCGGTAAGGTATTCGATAAAGAATTGAAAAAAATTGACAAGGATACCCAGGCGTTAATGGATTTCAACAGATTGGTACAGGAAGACATTCGTGTATCCAATATTTTATTACCTATCCGCGATGGACTAATGATTCTTCAAAAACTGTAATTCACAACATCAAACAAGCCAAGCTTTCACTATTTATGAACAGAATTCCCAGCGCATACTTTAAACTGACCACACTAATACTCTTGATTTTTGTTCAGGTGAATCTGGCAAAAGCGCAAAGTCCTGAAATTCCTGCAAGCGTTTTGTTTGGTGGCATTACTGTCAAATTTGACCGCAATGCTCAAAATCTGATCGAAGAGGATATCAGGAGCCTAATGTCAAATAAAAAATTCTGGGAAGAAAAACTCGACAGGGCAATTTTATATTTCCCTATTGTTGAAAGTATATTGATGGACGAAGAAGTCCCCATCGATTTTAAATATCTGGCTGTTCAGGAAAGCTCATTCAAACCAGATGTTGTTTCAAGTTCAAACGCTGTTGGATTCTGGCAATTCAAACCGGAGACAGCAATTGAATTAAATTTGAGAGTTGATAAAGATATTGACGAAAGAAAAAATATCAGTTCATCAACACACGCTGCGGCATGGTATCTGAAAAAAAATAATCAACAGCTTAACAACTGGGTATCAGCCCTGTATTCTTATTATCAGGGAGTTGGGGGCGTAAAAAAACTGGTGCCCGCCAACTGGGCTTATGCACGTGAAGTTGTCTTGACGGGAAAAACGGATCGCTATATGCTTCGTTTTTTCGCACACAAAATTGCTCTTGAAGCGGGGCTCGACAAATACCGCACAAGCAACAATATGGTGCTTATTGAGTCGGAATATGGAAAAGGAAAGACGTTCGCGGAAATTGCGAAATATCTTGAAATTTCAGAAGGTGATTTGAAAAGTTATAATCGTTGGGTAAGCGATAACCGAATTCCAACGGACAGAGAATATTTATTAACGGTTCCGGTTACAACAAATCAGGTGGCATTTGTTCGGTCAAAATTGTCACTGCCAGAGCAAACGCAAACTGCTGAAACGGCACCAACACTTGCGTCAGCGGGTTCTGCTTCCGATGCCACCGGATTTCCAAGTCTGAAAAAATCCGGAGCACCTTCCAATGATAAAGGTGGATATTCATTTTTTGAGATAAACGGTCTTCCTGGTATCGAAGCACGCCCCGGCGATACGGATAAATCTCTTGCCAGTGCCGGCAAACTCAGACCTGCAAAATTTAGAAGATTTAATGATTTGACCATTGATATGCCTGTGATTCCAGGCAATATCTACTACCTGGCAAAGAAAAATAAAAAGGCTGCGACGCCATTCCACACCGCAAAAACCGGCGATTCGTGGCAGAGCATTTCGCAGCAATATGGTTTGCGTTTGGTAAATCTTTTAAAATATAACCGTACAATCAGTAAAACGTATCCAATACAAACGGGTCAGGTAGTTTGGTTGAACAAAAAACGTCCGAAAAACCAGCCGATCGAAATCATCAAGCCGAAACCTGAAGATAAAGTTACCGAACCGGCGATTGCTTCTGCGCCTGCGAAAACACAACCATCTGCAACAAATGATATTCCTGCAAACGCGGCCGGTCGTAAGAAATATACGCCTGTATTGGTTGATAAAAGTCAGAGTAGTATTGCAAAAGAAAATCAGGCATTTCAGCCAGGCGTTACCCCGGCTGCCCCTGCTTCCAGTACACCAGTTTCAACAGTTGATGTTCCTGTCGTGGCTTCCACGCCATCATCGAACACAAATGACCGTGTAGTTATTATTACTCAGGATGGAAATGATGGCTCTTTCAAACCTGCCGATGAACCAAAAGCGCCGACCGCAAAAACTGCTGTAAAACCAGCTCAAAAACCTGTTGCGAGAAGATCTGCTGATGCGGATTTATTCTCTACTCCGTCAGAGAATGCTTCAAGAATACCTGCTAATACACAGCCGGCAGCATTCGATAACCCATTACCTCCTGTCAAAGAAAAACCTGCTGTCTCTTCGACAAGGGAAACCAATGTATTTCATACCGTTGAACAGGGACAAACGTTTTACAGTATATCAAGGATGAATAACCTGACGGTTAAGGAGCTGCTTGCGCTTAACAATCTTGATGATATAGTAAAATTGAGCGTAGGGCAAAAACTGATCGTTAAGAAGGGATCTGGTATGGCTTCAAGTTCGAAATCTAATGCTGAAGTAGAAAAGCCGGCAAAAACATCCGGCCCCAGAACGCATACAGTTGCCGCCGGCGAAACGCTTTTCCGTATCTCACAAAATTATCAGGTGAGTGTGGATGAACTTCAAAAATTGAACAAACTTTCTGGCAACACTGTTAAAGTTGGACAGAAGCTCAAAATACCATAATAACAAAAAAATTCACTGTGATACTTATTGATAATACATGCATCAGCGATGATATAGAAGACCAGCTTTTTGTCTGTAATATAGACAAATGCAAGGGTGCATGCTGTGTGGAAGGAGATTCCGGCGCTCCGCTGGATCCCGAGGAGTTGGAAATTCTTGACCGGATTTACAGCCAGGTTGAACCTTATCTTACGGAGGCGGGAAAAAAAGTTATCGCAGCGGAAGGTACTTACACGACAGACTTCGACGGGGACTATGTAACTCCGGTAATCGATGGCAGAGAGTGCGTTTACGCTATCTATGATGAGCGAAATATTCTAAAATGTGGAATTGAGCAAGCTTATAATGATGGAAAAATTGATTACAAAAAACCAATTTCCTGTCATTTGTATCCGATACGTGTTACGAAATACGAACAATATCACGCCCTGAATTATGATCGCTGGGAGATTTGCAGCCCTGCATGCAGTTTCGGACAAGAATTGGGCGTTCCTCTTTATCAATTTCTTAAAGAACCATTACTTCGTGCTTACGGAGTCAAATGGTATAATGAGTTAACAAGAGAAATAGATGAGCGCAAAGAAGCCAGAAAAAATTCAGGAGCCAAACCCTAAGAATGACTTTTTTGACAATGTCTACGACGTGGTAAGGCTGATTCCACCGGGGCGCGTGACGTCCTATGGAGCAATTGCTGCTTACCTGGGTTCCAAAAGAGGTGCCAGAATGGTTGGCTGGGCGATGGGAAACAGCTACACCCAGCATAATGTACCGGCTCACCGCGTTGTTAACCGAAACGGATTGTTAAGTGCAAAACATCTTTTCGAAACACCGACGGCGATGCAGGAAAGATTGGAAAGCGAGGGAGTAACGGTGAAAGATGATGTTGTCCAGAATTGGCAAAAAACGTTTTGGGATCCGGAAAAGGAATTACTTTAAACGACTAATTATAAACGAAACGGCGCTGTCAAAAATCTTACAGCGCCGTTTTTTTGTTCAGGTGAATAACTTTTATAAAACCACAATTTTAGTGCTTGTCGATGAGATTTCTACGGTTTTAGTAATTTTCGTATTTTTCCCCATCATTATGAAGTAGTAGGTTCCTTCCTCCATACCTTCCAGATCAAATACTCTGCGATAAAGACCATCGCTATTTTTTCTCAGGACTTCGTGATAGATAACTTTTCCGAAATTGTCCCGCAAAATAATGTTCACGTTTGCATCTGGAATTTTATCGATCGCAAGTTTTACCTTACTGGTGTTGGCAACTTTGTAAATCGATGCATCGAAAGCAGCGGCCGCTTTTGTTTCCTTTTTTTCTGTTCCTTCTTCTTTTTCTGTTCCTTCTTCTTTTGCATAAGTGAAAGATAATGTTGACAAAGCTAATGTCAGGGAAAGAACGATTTTTGAGATTGATGTAATTTTCATGGCTAATTATTTTTAGTGATTTATCATGCCATATTGCATGGTTGATAGAGTACTAAAAATACCTATGCCAAATTTAATTTCGTCATGCCAAACGAAAAGAAACCATTTATAATTACTTATTTATCAATCAATTAAATCAAATTTAGATCTTATTTCAATTGTCAGCTTTCAGAAAATAATTGTTCATAACCGAACAAAATTTTTCGATAACGAACATTTTACGTTTCGAAGTGAATATCAGATTTTGTTCTTACCTCTGCTCTCGTTTGCAATTTTCTGAATCATAGGTAATCTGCTGGCCGGGATCAGATTTTTATAATCCCAAAAGGCAGAAACACAGACGATTTTCCATTGTCCGTCAATTTTCTCCATGAGCCTCACTTCCTTGCTATGATGAAAGTTCTTTTCAGGTTTGTCGCTGTTGAATTGGTCCCAGGTGAGATAAGCTACATTATCGCCATAAAATTTATACATCATATTTTTCCGTTCCACTTTGGGATGGCTTGAAAGCGGTTCGGGGTTTTCGGTGATATATTTTCCGATTTGTTTATTGATGTCTGTCCAACCTACATTAGAATCGAAAGTACCGTCATCGTTGCTCCATGCCTGAAAGGCATAATCCGTTTGTGCATAATTAGATTTCCAGGCTTCATAATCTCTTGCAAAAAAAGATTTCGTTTCTTTTTCGATAGTCGCGTTGATCGCTTTTTTTTCGTTTTCAAGATTTGCAGCTGTTGCAGCTTCATCCTCCTTAGGGTTTTTAGCGCAGGAAATATAGAATAAGCTGCCAATTAGAACTAATGATATTGCTTTCATAGTCTTGAAATTTAAATTGTTAATTTTTTTTGAGCTACGGTTCTCTGATATGCGTCATTGATGTTCAAAATTTATTAGTTTCTACTAAAATAAATCACCGATTAGAGAAAGAAAGTTACAATAAAAATAGAATTAAAACAATATAAAAAATGCTTATTTTAATTTAAAAGCAATATTTTAAACAGAAAATGGAGTAGGAAAATTGGGCGGAATCATCTGTCATGTGATCAAATTATACCAAAGCCATTTCCAAATAGATTGTAAGGATGGCTATTTACTTAGCAGGCTTTTCAGTCTGTCGTAAAAACCTGTATCGTGGAAGGTGAATTTTTTGTGCAGGATATAATTACTGGTGAAACTGATACCCATACAAGCGAGCTGACTGAATAATTTATTGATATCCACCAACTTTATTGAAAATGGAATTCTTACTTTATATTGGCCAATTGTCAGAAGTGTCAGCTGATACAACGCGTCCGAGCCGTAAACAGTAATACAGAAAGAAAGTACAGTTACCAAAGAAAACTTCACCATTTCACGATGGCTTTTTGATTTGTTTTTGGTATTGAACGCAAAAATTTTGGTAAGGAAAAAACCAGCTACTGAAGCAACCAGATAACCCAGTGTAAGGGATTGAACATAACTAATGGCAAACCAGTCTTGTGCAAGTGTGCCGATAATGAGCTGGATTAAAGCACCTGTCGCTGCCACCAGGAAGTAGGCAAAAATGTCCCTTGTATTCAGTAATTTATTTTCCATCAGGCTAATTTAAATGCTCCTGTCAGTTTTGGAGACGAATATTTCAGACTGTATTTGCTCTGAATTATGAATCAGAGCAAATACAGTTCGCTAGTTAAGCGATACGTTTCGACTTTGAATCTGTAAGCAGCCAAAGTCCGATAAAAGTGATCAGACCATTAATGATTAATCTTTCGAATCCGAATTTATAGCCATTGAACCACTCTTCCGAGTGCTCGTTAATGTAATACGTGAGGACTGGTGCAATGATACAAACCAAGGGTACCCAACGGTCTATAACCGGCCGTTTCAGGAATAGGCCAAAAGTGAAAAGCCCAAGCAACGGCCCGTATGTATAACCTGCCAGGTCAAAAATAGCCGTGATGACTTCTTTGTTATTCATCCGGTTGAAAATAAGGATCACGATGTAAAACAAAACAGAAAATCCGATATGTACCCAGAATTTAATACTGGAACGTTTTCCTTCCGGTTTTTTTTCAATTTCCATAAAATCGATACAGAAAGCAGTTGTCAGTGCCGTCAGCGCCGAGTCTGAACTTGCGTAAGTCGCGGCAGTAATCCCCAGTAAAAACGTGATCCCAACAGCTAATCCCAAATGGTTCAAAGCGAGCATAGGATAAAATTCATCAGTTCTCGCCGTTACTGGAATTCCTTTCGCTGAAGCATATACGTAGAGTAACGCACCAAGAGACAAAAACAGGAAATTTACGATAACCAGAACGACCGTGAACCAGAACATATTTTTTTGTGCTTCACCAATATTCTTACAAGTCAGATTCTTCTGCATTAAGTCCTGGTCCATTCCCGTCATGACGATCGCAATGAAAACTCCGGCAAAAAACTGCTTCCAGAAATTCTTTGAATCGTTAATATCCCAATAAAAAATCTTCGAGTAACCACTGTCCTGAACAGTATTCCATACATCGGAAATCCCATGAAGATCCAATTCTTGGGAAACCAAAACAATGGTCAGGATAACAGCGGTGATCAGGAAAAACGTTTGCAGTGTATCCGTCACAATAATCGTTTTAACACCACCTTTAAATGTATAAATCCAGATCAGCAAAATCGTTATAGCAACCGCAACTTCGAAAGGGACGCCCAGCGGTTTAAACAAAGCCAATTGCAGGACCTGAGCGGCTACATATAAACGAACGGCAGAACCAACAGTACGGGACAAAAGGAAAAACGCCGATCCGGTTTTATAGGACCAAAAGCCAAAACGCTGTTCCAGATATGAATAAATAGAGATCAGGTTAAGTCTGTAATACAGTGGCATAAGCACAGTACCAATAATCAGGTAGCCTAAAATGTAACCGATAACCACTTGAAAATACGAAAACTGTATATTCGCCACCGCGCCGGGAACCGAGATAAAGGTAACACCAGACAACGAGGTCCCGATCATACCGAAAGCTACTAAGTACCAAGGGGACTGACGATTAGCAGTAAAAAATGTATTGGTATCCGCGCCGCGTGAGGTGTAAACAGACACCGTAATGAGCATTGCAAAGTAGACAACAAGAATTATTAGAGAGACATAGGGATTCATTCACCAGCAGGTTTTAAGAAAACTTGAATATTAAAAGAGGTAATAAAAGGCTTCGAATAATCTCCACTTTTGATTAGATTTGCTAAACAAACAGAAATTTGGTTGTTATGCAAGTGCTTATAGATACAGAAACGGAAATTCTGGAAAAAACGGTAGAAACCGATATAAAGAAACTGGTTGTTTATAACGATGATGTTAACACATTTGACTGGGTTATAGATACTTTAATAGAAGTTTGCAAACATACAAGTGAGCAGGCGGAACAATGTACGCTGATAATTCATTATAAAGGTAAATGCTCCGTAAAAGAGGGCGAATTTGATGAACTGACGGGTATGAGGAATGAAATTTGCAGGAGAGGTATTTCAGCAGAAATTCATTAATTACAAACCGCCGGTTACTTACTTTATTTCTACACATGAATTATCCGTCCCGTCTTATTGAGGATGCAGTCAGTGAAATTTCCCGACTTCCCGGAATCGGTAAGAAAACAGCGTTACGTTTAGCTTTACATCTGCTCAAACGTGATGAACAACAAACCCGCGGACTTTCTGAAGCGCTTTTAAAAATGCGCACGCAGACTTGTTATTGTGTAAAATGCCACAATATCTCCGATGAAGCTCTGTGCAATATCTGTAAAAATCCCAAAAGAGATCCTTCTATTATTTGCGTGGTCGTTGACACACGCGATGTTCTGGCTATCGAAGCGACAAGTCAATTTAAGGGTTTGTACCATGTTTTAGGAGGTATTATCTCTCCTCTTGAAGGGATTGGTCCATCGGATCTGAATATTGATTCACTGCTGAAAAGAATTGAAGAAGCTCCTTCGGATGAGCGCGTTCAGGAAATAATTCTGGCGTTGAGTCCAACAATGGAAGGTGACACGACTGCATTTTATTTACAGAAAAAATTAAGACCAAGCGAAGTCAAGGTTAGTACAATCGCCCGGGGAATCCCGATTGGCGGAGATCTTGAATATGCCGATGAAATAACACTTGGACGCAGTATCGTCAGCCGGGTGGCTTACGATTGATTGTTTATTTAAAAATCATATGAATTATGAATAGAACAGATTTTTTGCGCACCTTGGCCGGAAGTACTTTGGCTGTTGGTGCAATTGCTGATTATGCATTTGCGGAAACTTCATCAGGAATATTACTTGAAACTGCTCCTTTTAAACAGGCTCCCCTACCGTATGATTTTGGAGCATTGGAACCAAGCATCGATAAACTTACAATGGAAATTCACTACGGCAAACACCATGCTGCATATGTGAAAAATCTGAATGACGCTGTTAAGGGAACGGAATACGAAAAAAAATCACTTGAAGAAATAGTTAAAGTTGCAGGGAAAGCTCCTGCTGCCATCCGTAATAACGCAGGCGGGCACTGGAACCACACTTTCTTCTGGGAAGTGTTAGGCGCAGGAAAAGGCGCAGCTCCAAAAGGTGCGGTTGCGGATGCAATAAATGCACAGTTCGGTTCTTTTGATAAATTTAAAGAGGCATTTGGAAAAGCGGCAACAACACGTTTCGGTTCTGGATGGGCTTGGTTAACTGCTAAAGGTGGTAAGCTGGAAATAAGCTCAACTCCAAACCAGGATAACCCATTGATGGATATTGCTGAAATTAAAGGAACACCGGTTCTGGGTTTGGACGTGTGGGAACATGCCTATTACCTGCACTACCAGAATAAACGCCCGGACTACATTGCAGCATTCTGGAATGTAGTAAACTGGGATAAAGTAGCAGACAATTTGAAAAAGGCATAATAAAAATTAAGGGTTGAGAATGAATAACATGCCCATTTTCAACCCTTAATCACTTCTGATTTTGCTTAATTGCAATATGTACTTATCACCTTATAAGAAGGCATATATCCAAGTTCGCCGGATTTGCTCAGATCTAAACAGCCTTCGTTTACTTCTCCCAGACTGTGCTTGATAATTCCTCTGAGATAAAATGCTTCAGGGAAATTTGTCTTTAATTTAATAGAACTGCTGAAATCCAACACTGCACCCATCTGATCTCCGATCGAAGATTTTATCAGTCCGCGTGAAAAATAAGCGTCAGCATAAGTCGGATTTAATTCTACCGCTGTACTTATATCAAGCAATGCGCCTTTGCTGTCTCCGCTTTTTGACTTGCTGATCCCACGTATGAAATAGGCTTCCGCACGCTCGGTGGTCAAATCGTCGATTTTAACATGTTCCTTAACCTGATTCCTTAATTCGTCCAAAATGGTCTTGTTGATCGGCCCGGCATACTGGATCTTCTTGGGATCCGCCACATAAGTATTTTTCAGTTCAATCGCTTTTGTTAAATCCAGGATTGCTCCTTTTTGGTCATTCAATTTATTCTTAGAATAACCTCTTCCATAATATGCCTGGTAATTTTCAGGTTCAAGCTGTAAAGTTTTGTCATAATCAGAAATCGCCCCTTTATAATCCTCTGTTTTATTTTTAGCAAAACCTCGCTTATCATAATAATTAGCTTCGTTTGGGCTTAATTCTATTGCTCTGGTAAAGTCTGCGGCAGCGCCCTGGAAGTCATTTAATTCAATTTTTGCTGAACCTCTTCCCGCATATGCGCCTGCACGTTTCGGGCTAATTTCAATCACCTTTGAAAAATCAGCCAAACTTCCGGCATACTCGTGTAAATGTTGTTTGCAATTTCCCCGCGCGTAATACGCCGCCACATCACCCGGGTCCAAGGTCAGAGCTTTGTCCAAATCCGCCATCGCACTGCGGTGATTATCAAGTTTTGCATAACTTACACCCCGGTTATAATAAGATTTTGAATCATCCGGATTTAATTCGATCCCTCGTGTATAGTCTTGAATCGCAGCACGATAATCTTCCTGCATACTTTTACTTACACCGCGGCTCTGATAATAAAGTGCTTCTTTCGGATTAATTTCAATGGCGCGGTCATAGTCCAGAATAGCTCCGCGATGATCTTTTAGATTTGCTTTGGCAAGACCACGGTTGAAAAAACTTGGTGCATGATCGGGATTGATTGAAATTACGACGCTGTAAGATTGTAATGCGCCCGCAAAATCGCTGGCTCTGGCTTTTGTGTTTCCTTCTTCAAAATATTCTGCGGCGGAGCGTTGTCCAAAACTGATAAGAGGTAAGAAAAAAATAACAATTAAGAGTGAAATAGGTAAAAGTCTAAGTTTCATGAATGTATAGTTTTTTCAATATAAAGGATTTGAGTTATCAATATTCGTATAAAAGTATTCAAATTCCCATTGAGCATAACAAATGGGCACAGTATTTTTTAGACAACATTATGTAGAATTAGTATCTGTTATAATATTCTTACTTTTACATATAGCGTTTTTTCTAACGCTCGCTATTTTAAACTATTACAACCATTCACTATGGGTAGTACACCAAAAAAATTATTAGTTTTCGGATTGTCGATACTGGCTTTTATCGCCATTTACTTTGCCTTATTTGCTCCAAAAGACGAATTGCCGGCTGAGACAGGAAATCCGGTTAAGGACGAACTGAACGATACTTCTGTATACCTCACATCACTTACTGATCTGAAAGGGAATCCGGTTTCAATGGATAAGAACAAACTTGTTTTCCTGAACGTCTGGGCAACTTGGTGCGGGCCATGTAATATGGAAATGCCCGGTATTCAAAAATTATATAACCAATATAAAAACAATAAGAAAATTGACTTTTATATCGTGTCGGATGAGGATGCCGAAACTGTAAATCCATTCATCGCACGTAAAGGTTATGAGCTTCCTTTCTACCAATATGCGGGTCCATATCCAGCAGCGTTAGACGGGAATGCTATCCCAAGGACTTATATTATCTACAACGGAAAAGTTCTTGCGCAGGAAATTGGAGCTTCGCAATGGGATCGTCCGGAAGTAATCGATTTAATCGAAAAACAATTGGCCGACATTTAACTAATGCTTTTAAGACATAAAAAAACGAGGTTCGGAAAATCCCGACCTCGTTTTTTACTATACTGCTATAAGGACTATTCTACGATGAAAGTGCCTTTCATCAAAGCGTAGTGACCTGGGAAGCTACAAATGTATGTATATGTTCCTTTTTTCGGAGCAGTGAATTCAATAGTATCGCTTTCGCCACCGCCAACTAATTTTGTATGAGCGATGATGCTAGCTTCTTCCGACTTAGGAATATATTCAGTTTCTCTTGCGGCAGCGGCTTTTGAAGCAAATGCAGCAATATCAGTTCCTGTTTTTAGCAATACGAAGTTATGACCCATAGCAGCTTTGGCAAGTTTACCAGAGTGTGTCAAAGTAAGTTTAACTTTTTGTCCTGCTTTTACCTTAATTTCCTTCACATCAAACTGCATTGCATCGCTACCTTTAATAACGATAGCTTTTGCCTGCTTAACATCGCGTACTTCCGAAGTACCAAGTGATTTTGCCTGTAACGGGCTAACAGAAACCGCTCCGAAAGCCATAACTGCGGCAAGAAGCAATACGCTGGACTTAATCATTTTCATATTAGGATATGGATAAACTTTATTGTTGAAAATTAACTGGTGCAAGTTAGTATATGGAACAATAAAAAAACAATCCATTAACAATTGTTTGAATATAAAATGTCAGAAAAGGATTTTGTACTGGTCCCTGACTGCTTTTCCTACACAAATGATCGCTAAAACGACGATATAATGGTTAAGATCGAGCGGGTGCATCGGAAGAGGAATGTTTTGTGACTTAGCGGCAATAGCCAGAAGCGTCATCGCAAACACGACCCAAAGCGCACTTTTGTAACGGTAAGCTAACCCCAGGCACGAAGTACATAAAGTTACGATGATACAAAAAGGCTGAATAATCAGAGCAACGTATTCTACTTTGTAAAAAAGAATGCTGGCAAAAAGGGTAAGACCGATTAAAACAGTAGAAATTAATACCAGGTTACTAATCGGATAACGCATAATCAAGCTGTATGAAGCGACGACCAGACAAATTGCACCCAAAGTCATTTCTGCGGCTTGTGTAATCGAATGAAGAAGTTCCAGCTTCTTCCAACCTGCAAACACAAATAATTCTACACCGGCATTGACGGATATACTTAATAAAAAGACGCCCCATAACAACCGGCTGTTTAAAGACTGCGACTTGAAATATTTCAAAAAGACAAAGGCGGCTGCTATACTTAAAACCAGGTTGGAAAAGATATGGGAATTCGTCAGTATATTCATGGGCAATTTTAAATATTATCGATAAAGCAATTTACAAATTATAGTTTCATTTTGCTACTTCGTCCTTTTCGAGCTACTTTTACCAAAAAAACTGATTTACCAACATGAGCGTTTTAGTTAATAAAAATTCTAAGATTATAGTTCAGGGATTTACGGGTTCTGAGGGTTCTTTTCATGCCCAGCAAATGATCGAGTACGGAACTAATGTAGTTGGCGGTGTAACGCCAGGCAAAGGAGGACTTTTCCACCTTGACAGACCTGTGTTCAATACAGTAGAACAGTCTGTTCGTTCTACAGGCGCTGACGTGGCAATCATTTTCGTGCCGCCGGCTTTTGCCGCTGATGCTATTATGGAAGCTGCTGACGCAGGTATTGGCGTAATCGTTTGTATAACTGAAGGTATTCCTACAAAGGATATGATGCAGGCGAAACAGTATATCCAAGGTAAAAATGTCCGTTTGATTGGTCCTAACTGCCCGGGTGTTATTACTGCAGAAGAATGTAAAGTGGGTATCATGCCAGGCTTTATCTTCAAAAAAGGAACTGTCGGTATCGTTTCTAAATCCGGAACGTTAACTTATGAAGCCGTAGATCAGCTAACACGCGCAGGTCTTGGACAAACAACAGCAATTGGTATCGGTGGTGACCCAATTATTGGAACTACGACCAAAGAAGCTGTTGAATTACTTATGAATGATCCTGAAACAGAGGCTATTGTAATGATTGGTGAAATCGGTGGAAGCATGGAAGCTGACGCTGCAAATTATATCAAATCAACTGGTAACCTTAAACCTGTTGTAGGATTTATTGCTGGTAAAACTGCTCCGAAAGGACGTCGTATGGGCCACGCCGGTGCGATCATCGGTGGAGCTGACGATACTGCCGAAGCCAAAATCCGTATCATGGAAGAATCCGGTATCTTTGTTGCAGAATCACCTGCACTTATCGGTGAAACTATGCTTCTGGCATTAGGAAGAAAATAATAACAGTATCACAATATAATTTTTTATGAAAGGGCTGGGGAAACCCCGCCCTTTCTTGTAGCAATGAAGTCAATTCATTCACTGCTTTTTCTTGTCGTCGTTGCGGCATTACTTTTCGCCGGCACAGTTGCCCGGGGAGCAGAGAAGGCTTTGCCACCCGAGCAGTTTTTCCCTGTTTATAATTATCAGAATGACTGGCTCGTTTACAGTAACCAGTATAAAAACTATGTCCCTTTCTCCAAGGGCATTAATGAAGGCACGAGATCTGTCAGTTTATACGTCGATCTCCTAAAAAACCGCAGGTATTTTCTGCTTGTCAAGGCTGAGAGTGAAAGTTATCTATTTCTGGAAGGCTCCCTTCAGAAAAAACTGATCAAGGATCAATGGCTTGAATTAAACATTGACAGTCTTTTTCGTATCTACAAAAAAGAAGAATTGCTACTTTCCATCTACGGGAATGCCGGTATTGATGATAAAAGTGTATTACTATGCAATAAGAAACAACAGAATTACATCGGCACACTGGAAAAGACTGCTTCCACGCTGATTAACATAAAGCCAATAAATTTTTCTCCATTTAGTAATTTTTCGGTATTGGCCATGTTGATCATTCTTATCCTCAATGTTTGGATTTTCAACCTGAATCCGATGGCCTTTTCACGGGTAATCAATCCACTGGAATTTTTCAATAATGACCCCAGAGAGCAACTTTCAAAATTGAATAAACCATACAGCAACAATGTCATCTTTCTTGTCATTACGGTATCTATGCTGATGGGTTTTGTGCTTATGTTTTTTTCTCACAATAAACTGAATCTCTTCTCGGTCTCAACGATTTTATCAGAAGAAACCAATACTGTTCAGTATCTGGTAGATTTTTTAATGCTTTCCCTGATCTTTTTTTTACTTACTTACGGGAAATTTATTTTTATGGTTTTGGTGGGGCAAATGCTGAATCTTGACAAACTTGTCGACACCCTGTTCCTAAAAATAATACAATCCTCATACTACTTTTATATTGCGCTGTTTCTTCTTGTTTTTATGCTAAGCATAGACAACGCACGGTGGCTCGTTCCACTGCGCCCTTATATCATGTTACCGTTCCTGATTTTCTACGGAATTCGGTTTATCACGCTATATATCGTAACCAAGCCTCCAACTTCATTTATTAATCTCTATTTATTTTCGTACCTTTGCGTCATCGAAATAATCCCGTTGATTATCGGCATAAAGTTCGCTATGTAAGTTTCAGGGATCATTTTGAAATTAAACTAATGAGAATTATACATGAGTGAGACCATCAAATTTGATCAGGATCGGCTCAAAAAGGTTACCAGCATTCTGGTAAGCCAATCAAGGCCGGCCGACGAAAATTCCCCTTATTTTGAAATAGCTAAGAAGTATGGTATCAAAGTGGATTTTCGGCCATTTATCCAGATAGACGGAATCTCTTATAAAGAGTTTCGTAAGCAAAAGATTAATATCCTGGATCACACGGCAGTGATTTTCACCAGTCGTAATGCTATTGACCATTTCTTCAGAATTTGTGCTGAGGGACGAGTAGAGGTTCCTGCTACTATGAAATATTTCTGCATATCGGAACAGACAGCGAACTATCTGCAGAAGTATATTGTAATCAGGAAACGCAAAATTTTTGCAGGTACCAAAACAGCGGTTGAGCTTATTGAGCTGATCCGTAAACACAAGAAGGAAAAATTCTTGTACCCATGTTCTGACGTACGTAAAAATGAAATTCCGGAATTTGCAGATACAGAAGAGTTTCAGTTTACAGAAGCAACAATGTATCAGACAGTTTCATCCGATCTTTCTGATCTGGAAGATGTTTACTACGATATTATCGCATTCTTCAGTCCATCCGGAATCAAGTCTTTGTTTGACAACTTCCCGGACTTCAAGCAGAATGTCACACGTATTGCTGCTTTCGGACCAACTACTGCCAAAGCCGTTGAGGACGCCGGTTTAATTCTTGATATTCAAGCGCCTTTACCAAACGCACCGTCAATGACCGGCGCTTTGGAATTGTACATTCGTAAAGCGAATAATATATAACATATTTTACGTCGTGAAAAGGCCGGGAAATTTTCCCGGCCTTTTTTATTATTTTGTCAATTTTTTTCCTGAATATGCGTTATTGAAATAAACCTCTGAAGCACTCAAGTGTTCTTTAAACAAAATCTATACGCATGACCTTAACGTTTATCTACCGTAACATACAATGGGGCTGTTTAGTAGGTATAATATTACTTATATCTCCTGGTGCATTTGCTCAAAAAGATGCCCAGTTCAGTTTATTTTCGTTAAATCAGCTTTATCTTAATCCTGCCGCCGCTGGTGCTGACGGGCTTACTAAGTTCAGCCTGACGCATCGCTCACAATATGCAGGCTATCAGGCCACAAATGAAGATGATGGTGGCGCTCTTTCGACACAAATGTTTTCGTTCAGCATGCCAATCAAAAATTTTGGTATCGGCTTTTACGCGTTGAATGACAAAAGTGGCCCGCGTAACGACCAGGATTTCAAACTTTCAGCATCTTATCACTTCCCGCTTGCCGGTGGAAATTTGCATATTGGCGCAAGTGCCGGACTTTTTCGTCAGTCGCTTGACTACGGAAAATTAAGAGCCCGTGACCCCGACGATCCTTTAATACAGACAGGTACAGTTTCCGAAATAAATCCGGATTTTGCAGTGGGTGCCCGTTATGTCAGCGATGCATTTTATGTGGGTGCTTCCTTAAACCATTTGTTAGAGCCAAAATATAAGCTTGGATCAGAAAACGCGACAAATCCTTTGCCTAAAACCGTATATTTAAATGCGGGCGTAAATATAGAAGTTGGATATTTACTAGACGTTCAACCCATCGTTTTGGTCAAATCAGACATTACTACTGTTTCCGTTGAGGGCGGAGCAACTGTTACATTTAACAAAAGATATTGGGCTGGCGCAACTTACAGACAACAGGATACGTATTTTATAATTATGGGAGGAGTTTACCTGTTGCCGGATCAATCTTTACGATTATCCGGTGCATATGACATGGTTATTGGTGGAAATAAAGTAAAATCTCCATCTTCTTTCGAAGTAATGCTATCTTATGCTCTTCCTTCCCCACAGTTTGGAAAGAAAACCATTATCAGAACTCCACGCTTCAGATTTTAACCAAAACAATGAATTGTACACTTAATAGAGAATCCGTATAATATCCAATCAAAAAGCAAAACATTCCAATTTGATTAAAAAACTGGTTTTTATTTTATCAGTTATTTAAAAATACGGTCAGATACATGTCGTTCAGTTTGCAAAACTTTGATTTATATTTGTAAAATTTTTGAGTGTTATACCAACAACTGGCATTCTTACGTTAAGTCGAATAAAATGAATGATGTAATCTCAGATGTATATGGAAGCGCATCCGCCTCCATCAGAATTCGTTTGGAATGCCCGTTACTTTTGTTTTTATTTTAAGTATACTATATATTAATCGATTGACGTTTTTAGGCTAACATTTATTCTTTCAAATATCAAAACCACTATGAATGTTAAAGTGATCTATCGGGATGGAGTCAAAAGTTTGCTTTTGATAGCTGCTCTTATGCTGATGCAGAGTTGCGGATTTATCAAAAATAAATTTGGCAAGGGAGGAAAAGAAGACGTCGGTATTTCGAACGGGGAAATTACGGCGACCGCGCGTAAAGGCTTTAAACAAACAACACCTGCCGGAATGGTAATGATCCCTTCGGGCTCGTTTACAATGGGACAGGCTGATGAAGATATTGCTTCATCAATGAACAACATGAACAGACGCGTGACTATCAGTTCTTTCTTTATGGACGACACCGAGATCACAAACAATGAATATCGTCAATTCGTCAATGCGCTTCTGGTAGACTCAGTTTCTGTATTGGGTGAAGAAGAAATCATGACTAAGTATTATCCCGATACTACTGCATGGAAAAAAGATTTTGCTTATTCTAACGGAGATCCATTTGTAGAATATTACTATCAGCATCCAGGATTTGATACTTACCCTGTTGTAGGTGTAAGCTGGTTAGGCGCTCAATACTTTGCTAAATGGCGTACAAATCTTTACCATGATTTCCAGAACAAAGAAGGGATGTTTAACTCAACCGGCTTCCGTCTTCCTAGTGAAGCAGAATGGGAATGGGCAGCTCGCGGCGGTCGTGCGGTAGCTAAATATCCATGGGGTAATCCATATACAATGAACACAAAAGGTTGCTTCCTTGCAAATTTCAAACCACAGCGTGGAAATTATGACGCTGACGGATATCCTTACACTGGTCCTGCAAATGCTTACAACCCGAATGATTTTGGTTTGTACAATATGGCCGGAAACGTTGCAGAGTGGACGCTGGATGCTTTCACCGATAACGCGACTGCTATTGTGTGGGATATGAATCCAAGATATGACAATCCGGACGAGCCTCGTAAGGTAGTAAAAGGAGGATCATGGAAAGACGTTGCATACTTCTTACAAACAGGTACACGTACATATGAGTACGAAACAGAACGCAGAGCATTTATCGGCTTCCGTTGTGTGATGGATAATGTAAATGGCCGTGCGGGCGGACGTGCACGTCGCTAGAAAATCTTACGCAAAGAAGTTGCAGCTGATTTAGGCTGCGCTTTCTTTGCGTCATCGTTTTAACAATTCAACAAATTTCAATAATCACTATTCACTATAACCGATTTCAATTCGTATGGCTAAGAGTAACGGATCTAGTTTTTTATGGGATAAACTAGTACCAACAATATACAGCGCGGGTGCTGCAGTTGTTATTTTAGGAGCTTTATTTAAAATCCAACACTGGGATGGAGGTAGTGAAATGCTTACGCTGGGTTTAGGAACAGAAGTTGGTATCTTCTTATTATACGCACTACAAACTCTAACACAATCAACTAACTCAGATCCTGATTGGACACGTGTTTACCCGGAACTTGCTGATGACTACAATGGTCCTGCGATTACTCGCGGAACTACGGCAACAGGAAGCGGCATCACTGCGAAGTTGGACAACATGCTTGATAATGCGAAAATATCTCCTGATGTATTTGACAGCTTAGGAAAGGGATTTAGAAATCTTTCAGAAACAGTTGGTAAAATCACAGATTTGACTGACGCAACAGTAGCTACAAATGATTATGCTAAAAACGTAAAATCAGCTTCTCTTGCGATGAATGATATGAACAAGTCTTACGGCGTTGCGATTACAGCAATGACTTCTATGGCTGATGCTACAAAAGATGCGCAATCATACCGTGACCAGTTTCAGCAGATCACAAAAAATATGGGTGCTTTGAACGCTGTTTATGAGCTTGAACTTCAGGACACAACCAAACACCTCAAAGCGATGAATGCATTCTATGGCAACCTGACTGCTGCAATGGAAAATATGGCCGATGCTACCAAAGAATCACAAGTGTTTAAAAATGAGATGTCAAAATTGACTACAAACATCTCTTCTCTAAACAGTATCTACGGTAATATGCTGACTGCTATGCGCGGTAATGCATAATATTCATCCAGGCAAACTGAGTTGTAAACCAAAAGGCACTTCTTGTTTGTTATCTAAACTATTTAATCACTGATAACTGATTACTGAACAATATGGCAGGTGGAAAAGAAACACCCCGTCAGAAGATGATTGGAATGATGTATCTGGTTCTTACAGCGATGCTCGCATTGCAGGTAAGTTCAGCCATTATAGAAAAATTCATGCTACTGAACAATTCTTTGGAACTTTCTTCCGGAGCAGCCAATAAAATAAACCAGGAAACCGTACTTAAAATCAAGGCAGCAGTTGAGAAAGCAGGAAATCGCGGAGCTGATGTTGCTGTTTTGAAACAAGCTGATGAAGTACGGAAAAATTCGGCTAATATAATTAATGAAATAAACAGTCTTAAACAGGAGATCATTACCAATGCTGGTGGAGGATTGAATGAACAAGGCGGTATTAAAAATCCACAGGAAGAAGGCAAGGTTGCGGAATTGATGATCGGTGGACAAAAAAATGGAAAAGCTTACAAACTGAAACAAAGTCTGGATAACTACACTGGTCAATTAAGCCAGTTGACTCCGACAAAATTCCAGTCGCTTGCTTTAGATGGTAAAGACGATCCTATTACCAAGACAAGTGTTGATCAGAAAAACAAAGATTTTGCTGAATTGAACTTTGCTCAAACGCCGGTTGCTGCTGCTTTGGCCGTATTAAGTCAGAAACAAACGGACATTCGTAGAATGGAAAGTGAAGTTCTGAGCTTTCTTGCTAGTAAAGTTGGAGCTGCTGACATTAAGTTTGACCGGGTTTTGGCCATGATCAGTGCTGACGCGAAAACAGTTGTTGCTGGTACCAAATTTAAAGGAGATATGTTTATCGCTGCTTCGGCTAGTGGTATAACACCTCGCATGAGTTTGAACGGTGCAGGCGTTAAAGTTGAAAATGGCGTTGGTAAAATTGAGTTCACTGCGCAAGGTGGTGGATACAATGCGGAAGGTATTGCCCGTCGTGAATTGTCAGGATCGATCTCTTTCCCTACTCCATCCGGACGTGATACTACTGTAAATCTGAAACAAGAATATTTTGTAGTTAAGCCTACGTATCAAATTGAAACAGGTACTTTGCCTCCATTGTATCTTGGTTGCGCGAATAAGCTTAGTATTCAAAGCCCTGCATTAGGTGCCCTTTGGGCTCCAAGTTTCTCAACGGATGGTGGAGAAATTATCAATAGCGGGCAGAAAGGTAAATTTACAATTGTACCGAACAGAGCTCAACTGAACCTGACAGTAAGCAATCAAGGAAATGTTCTTGGAACAGAGCCATTCAGGGTAAGACTGGTGCCAAAACCAACTATTGAGATTCGTGTTAATGGAAGCCCCATTGATGAGCGTCGCGGAATAGCTGCAAGCGCAGCACGTAGCGTTCAGGTTGTAGCATTAGCTGATGAGAGCTTCAAAACTTTCTCTCCTGAGGATGCTCGTTTCCGCGTTTCTTCAATTCAGATTTCATTGGCAAGAGGAGCTAGACGTATCGGAAGTCCGATCAGTTTAAGTGGTGGAGGATCAATTTCTTCTTTGGCACAACAAGCTGAACCTGGTGATCGTTATGTGATTGAAGTACTAAAAGTAGAACGTCAAAATTTCAAAGGAAATGTTAGTGAAGTTGAAATGGGTCAGGTAATCAGATCTGTATCACTTAACTAATCACATACAATTGCTGATTGGATAAGATAAAAATATAAGCAATGAGAAGAATGAACGGAAAAACAATTGCATGGTCAATATTATCCCTCACAATGGGATCTACCATGGTATTTGCTCAGGAGAAGGAAGACTCTACCGCGAATCAATTTTCGTCACATCCAATCAGTGATGGTGACGTAATGATGAAAAGAACATTATGGAGAAGAGTTGATCTTAAGGAAAAACAAAACTCTTCTATGTTCTCTAAAAACAATGAGATTACGAGATATTTGCTGGAAGCAGCAAAAGCCGGCCTTATTGACGCCTATACAAACGATTCTTGCACAACTAAGTTATCAAGTGATCTTATCCATAAAAAACTGCTTATTCCAAATCAGACAGCAGGTTTGTCTGCCGAGGAAATTGCTGCAGGTTTTGGAAAACCGGCAGCTGATGGCGGTGGATGGGATGATAAACCAAAAGTAGACGCTAAACCTACTGAAAAAGCTGTTGCAGCTGACGACGGATGGGGAGCACCTGCTAAAAAGGCTGCTGTTGAAGACGATGGTTGGGGAGCACCTAAGCCGAAGAAAAAAGGCGCAAAAGGGAAGGCAATAAAAGAAGAGCCACCTGTTGTTGCAGCCGCACCGGTTGATACTTTCCAGGTAGCTGCAACGATGGCAACGGAGGAAGAATTTTTTCCTGATCAAATCAATTTGATGGAGGTTAAGGAAGACTGGACTTTTGACAAAAAACGTTCTCGTTTGTATATGGATATTCAGGCACTTACACTTCTGATTCCTTCCGATATGAATGCGGCAACGGGTCTAGAATTACCAATTGCCTCATTCCGTTATAAGGATGTTGAACGTCTTTTCAGAAGTGATCCTAAGAAATACATCTGGTATAACAACAAGAATACTGCACAAAACAAAAATCTTGCAGATGCCTTTGACTTGCGTTTGTTCTATGGACGTATTACCAAATACTCTAACGCCGCTGACAAATCGTTTATCGATATTTATAAAGGAGATAAAGAAGCACTTATTAAGTCTCTTAATTACGAACAGGAGTTAATGGAACTTGAACATGGTCTTTGGGAATATTAATTATTTTCAATTCTCTAAAACAACGAAAACGGAGATGCCAAAAGCATCTCCGTTTTCGTTGTTTTAAACAGATTTATATTCCTATTCAGAAGTCAATTTAAATTGGTCACAGCACCTAAAGTGACCAGTACTGAAAACAAACAAGTGTTGGCAGGAACCATGCATGACACAAAAAAACCAGTATCTGACAATAAAAAGTCCCGATCATTTAGACCGGGACTTTAAAATTTCAATTACAAAAGTATTACTTCTTTTTGTATAGAGTTGTTTTCTTAGCATTACTATCATTCAAGCCAAGTGCTAATATTGTCTCATCATAACTTTTCCAATTTACATCAGCAGAAAGTCGCGCTCCACTTGAAGCAGGAACCAAGACTATTCTGATATCATCAAAACTTCTTGTAGGCGCTGTGTCCGTATCCTCAGACCAGCCAGTGGTCAAGATATCCAGAAAAAAAGTAGCCTGATCCACTCCGTGAACAAATGTAAAATTGCTAACCGCCTGTCCTGTAAATTGAACAATTCCCGGAAGTGGCCACCATACACCTAGTGATTTACCGTAAACCATAACCACAACGCTACTGTCGTAAAAAGCCTCTGATTCAGCATCAAGCTGATCATCAATTACAAACGACAAATCTCCGTCAGTTCCCGTTCCCGTTACAGCGCCGGTTGTAAGTATAATTGCGGAAGCTCCTGCTCCACCACTACCTGCTGGCCCGGTGGCTCCTGTCGCACCTGTTTCACCTTTCTCACCCTGCGGTCCTACTGCCCCATCATCACCTTTACAACCTGCCAGAAATGCCATGAAGCATACGCATACAACCAGTAATAATTTTTTGTACATAAAAGTAAAAATTTAAGAATGAGTAATAGTTATAAAGTAAAGATTGAATTTATTTAGGTATACGCTACAAAACGGTAAAGTGATGAATTTGTAACGTAATATTTTATCAAACCCTAATTTCAGCGATCAGACTTCTTATTTAAAGAATCTATTCCGGCGTCAATGGGTTTATATGCAGTATATTCATCCAGAAGGTCCTTATTAGCTTCAGGCAACTGCATATCAATTTTCCAGTTCATTGTTGCGGCAAGTTGAAACATCATAAGCTGAACCTGGTTTGTAGCAATACGTGGGAGGTCACTTTGCAAAGCCTTTTCGTTCATTGTTTGTTTGGCTTCATTCAAGATGGATGTGTAGTCATCACTTTGAAACCGGTTAAGCCAACCTTGCTCAATATCATAAAACTTATAATCCGTATCCATGGAAAGAACTTCCGGTTCCGGGAAATAGTCAATTACCATTTTCTTTTCCAAACCTTCAATATGGTAACGAAGTTTTCCAAAGTCATATCCAACCAAGACTTTTGCTTTTGCAATAATCAGTGCTTTTTTCTTATCCTTTATTAAGTTCCAGATATTTTTGTCGTGCTGATAATTATAAATTTCTGTAAAGTATCCCTCTGCCATAACCACTTTGAATACTTTCTCTATTCTTTCTAATAAAACTGTGGCTTCCTTTTGCGGTTCAGAGTTAGCCAGATGTCGTCGCGACCAAAAGTAGTAGGCACCAGCACCAAGGCTTCCTCCTAACATAACGGATAAAATAAAAAAAAGTAGTGTGCTCATTTCCATGATGTGTATTTTTGTGTTTACTAAAATCACATAAAAAGTCCAGAATGCCAAACAGCCAGGCAAAATACCTGATTACCATTGCAGGTCCCACCGCGGTAGGAAAAACCGAACTTTCGATCAGGCTCGCAAGGGCATTAAATACAGAAATCATTTCGGCTGATTCACGGCAGATATTCCGGGAATTATCCATAGGCACTGCCAAGCCAAACAAAAATGAGTTGGAAGCAGCGCCACATCATTTTATAAATTCCCATTCCATTACAGAATCATACAGCGCGGGTGATTTTGAGCGTGATGCACTCGCATTGCTTGATGACCTTTTTCTCAGTCATGATGTCGTGATTATGACCGGCGGTTCAGGCTTATACATCAGGGCGGTTTCTGAGGGATTGGACGCTCTGCCGGCACCATCTGAGGGTCTTCGTGAAGCTTTTACGGCACGGCTGTCAAACGAAGGATTAGAGGTTTTACAGGAAGAAATCAAGTTAATTGATCCCGCTTTTGCTGCCACAAAAGAAATACACAATCCTCAACGGGTTGTGCGCGCACTGGAAGTTTTCAAAACCAGCGGAATTCCCATTTCTCAATATCAGCAAAAAAATATCCAGCACCGTCCGTTCAAACAAATTCTGATCGCTCTTGACCGGGACCGAAAGGAGCTATATGAAAGGATAGATTTGAGAATGGATATCATGTTGAAAGAGGGTTTAGTTGAAGAAGCAAAAAGTGTAATGTCCCTTCGATCCTGTCATGCCTTGCAAACGGTTGGTTATAAGGAAGTATATGCGCACCTGGACGGCTTGTATGATGAGAAAGAAATGGTCCGCCTCTTAAAACAAAATTCCCGAAGGTATGCTAAAAGACAATTAACCTGGTTTAGGCATCAGGGTGACTTTACATGGTTTCGCCCGGATCAATTTGACGAAATATTGAGTTATGTAAAAGAAAAAGCCGGTTTAATCTAGGTCTTGCAAAAGACTTTGGATTAAACCGGCTTTTCAGGAAAGTTGGCTACGCTTCTTCCTCCAATTCTCTGTAGGCAAGAATTCCACCCAACACGTTGCGAACGTTTGTGAAACCTTGTGATTCCAAATATTTTGCGGCCTTACCACTTCTTGCTCCTGAACGGCAATGGATAATTATTTCAGAATCTTTAAGCGGTTCAAGTTCAGCTACATGATCAGGTAATTCTGCCAAAGGAATCAAAATTGCTCCCAGGTTATCTTCTTCAAATTCATGTTCTTCACGCACGTCGTAGAAATTCAATTCTTCACCGTTATCCAGACGTTCTTTTAATTCCTCTACTGTGATATCCATAATAATTACGTTATAATACTTCTTTTAAATCTATTTTACTATCAACATTTTTTGCACAAAGGATCGTTTCCCATCCGAAGCTTTAAATATATACATGCCTTCTGCTAGCCCGCTTATGTTCACAGACTGTGACCCGTTTTCGGGCACAATATTCTGAATCACAGACCCTGTTATAGAAAAAACTTCTATTTTCTTAATCTGTTTATTTTTCCAGCTTATCTCGCCTTTACCTGGATTTGGAAAAAAATAAGCATCTTTTTCGAATTCTTCATTTCCCGTTACGACACCCGCTGCCTTACCGCCCATATAAGGTCGTAAAATAATACTTCCTTTTAATCCAGTATCTTTTACCCATTCGGTACCCAGATTAAAAAAGACATCATTCCTCCCCAATAAAGAATTCCTGTCAAATCCTATACTCAAAGGCTCTTCATTAATTTGCAGCCAGCCCACATAAAAAGTATCAGCAACAGCAACAGGATTGTCAAATGCAAACTGGATTAAACTATCCCTTTCCGCAGGGTATCGGGCTGCAACTGCCTTCTGCACGATTAACTGATCCGGCTTCCCGTTTTTATTACTCCATACCTGCAGTGTAAAGGACTGACCTGAAATGTCTTTGTTAAAAGGTACAATAGACATGCGTACACCAGCCAGAGTATCCGGTTTTGAAAGTGCAAATCTGACAACAGCACGCGCAAGCCTCTGATTAATCTGAACACCATATTCAGCACTCCCATCATCATAAGCATAATAATCGCTCAAATCTGCACGCGCGCTGATCGTATCATTTCGACGAAGGTTAATAGAAGGAATCGTTGGATTTTGATCGTCTGTTGTTATCAAATTGAACTTATACCGAAGCTTTAATGACTTTACGGATTTATCTTCTGCAATTGTGTTGAGCGCAATCGACTTATTTTGTGTTTGACTGCCTCCTATAAATACAGATGCCGAGCCATTATAATTCTGAAACTGCTTACCAGTCAGTTCGTCTCTAACTGTGAATGTATACGTTGTAAAATTGAAATTATTAAACAGGTTCAAAATATCAGTTGCAACAGAATCTGCCGTTGCAAGCCTCGGGTTAACCCAGTATTGCTTCAACGGCATGGATGTATATTTCTTCAAAAACGGTGTTAACGGTTTCCGAACAGCAATGTCTTTAATAAAACGGTCATTTATAGACCTGCCTTTATTCAGATACAAATAATCCAGATGCCAGGTATCGTAAGCACCGGAAAGCCGGCCATATGCACGAAAGCGAAACTGAAAATCCGCGTGTAAAAAGACGGAATTTGTTACCGCTATAAATTCTTGTTTGAATAGAGAATCATAAACCATTCCGTTTTGCTGCCAGACTGATACCCACTGTTTGTTCTGATTCAGAAATTCCAAACGCAGTGTGTCATTCTCATCAGGAAATTCTCCGAGACCTTTGGCAAGCCAGTAGAAACTCAAATAAACGGAGTCTCGCGGAGTTAATCCTGCCAGGTTGATGGGGACAGATGTCAAAGTATCGGTGTTTCCCTGTGAAAGCTGGTTGATGTAATTGTAAGGAACGCCTCCAGCGTTTAGTCCGTCGAAAGTGGCCATATTGACGGATGGCTGTGTTATCGCAAGCGTGTTATTAATATAAACACCGCTCCCCGACATCCAGAAAGCGGGATCCGGATGGGAAGAAGCGGTTGTTGAAAAATCGTCAAAAAAAGGCAGATTCATAGAAGCCTGTGCCCTGGCTGATTTCTGCGCCGAAGGCTCGATACCAGGATTTTCTCCAATCGGAACAAGCTTTAATTGCCCGTACACAAGATCGTACTGAACGGTAGCCAGCATCAAAAATGTGATGATACAAAATTTTAAATTCCTTTCGAATGTTCTTTTATAGTTGTGTGCTTTCTCCATTTGTGGCATTTGGTTCCGCGCCTGCCGGAATTACCCAGAGGTCTATTACATCGCCGATTCGAACTTTGCCCCCGCCCTCAGGATTTTGCTTTACCACCGTACCCGGAACCTGGCCTTCTTCCGCCGCAATTTCCATGACCTGGCCAACTTTCAATCCTGCCCCGACGATCTGGACTTTGGCTTCATCCAGTGGCATTCCAATAACCGATGGCAATTCAAACTGTGCTGAGCCCAAGCCTTCACCCAATTCAAGATCAATTTTCGATCCTTTGGCAATCGGCTGTCCCGGCAAAATTTCAACACCCTTGTACATTTGTCTTAAAACCGCATTTTGCGCCATATCCGGGACATAAGAAATTGTTCCTTCTTCCAGTCCCAAACTTTTCAGCTGCATTTGCGCGCTTCGGTGTGTCATATCGGTCAGCTTCGGCATTTTAATAAGCGGAGCTGTCAAAGCGACAACGGTAATATATATTTTTCTTCCTTCCTTAACTTTCGCTCCGGGTTTTGGATATTGTTGAATGACAGTCAACGGTGGAATATTGGCAACATAAGTTGAGTCTACTTCGTAACGAAGGTCACGGCTATCCAGAAAATCCTCAATTTCACTCAGATTTTTCTTACGCAGATCCGGTACGGTAATCGCTTCTCCGTGATTCGTCGTGAAAGGTAAATAAATAAAGAAAAAGCCTAGAAAAAATACCAGTATGAGTGATACTACAATTCCAATATGTATGAAAAGATCCTTGCGGGATTGTGTGCTAATTTTTGCCATGGAAAAACATGATGCGGTAACTTTCTAAAAACGGTAAAAATAGAAGGAAAATTTCAAGATGCAAACAGCCTAAACCGTATATGAACCAAGAATTCGTTTGATATATTTTCCAAGAATATCAAATTCAAGATTAACCGTGTCTCCTTCCTGCAATTGGTGAAAATTGGTAAAAGAATAGGTATATGGAATAATCGCAACACGAAAGGAATTTGACTCGGAATTAAAAACAGTAAGACTGACACCATTGATGCAAATTGATCCTTTTTCTACCGTCATATTACCCAGCGCCGCGTCATATTCAAAATCAAAAAGCCAGCTCCCGTCCCGTTCTTCCACACGCTTGCAAATAGCCGTTTGGTCTACGTGGCCCTGAACAATATGTCCGTCGAAACGACCGTTTGCGGGCATACACCTTTCGAGATTTGCCTTGCTTCCCTCTCTTAACTGGCCAAGATTCGTTTTATTCAAAGTCTCTTCAATAGCCGTCACCTGATATGTATCTTCTTTAATAGACACCACCGTAAGACAAACCCCGTTGTGATTCAGGCTCTGATCAATTTTTAATTCAGGAGTCAAGGTTGAACGTAATGTGAAAGTTTTGTTAGTGCCTTCCGTTTCAACTTTTAGAACCTCTCCTATGGTTTCAACAATTCCTGTAAACATTCTTAAAAAATGAATTAATTTCTAACGTAAATGTACAACTTCTTTGGAGACCTTTTTGTCGCAAGCCATCCGAATACTATTATTTACTTCCTATATATCTTTTCAATCTGGTATAGTTTACGAACTTTGTGGTGGTTAACAGGCAGCGGCCTTTTTCCTATACCCCATTTGTATCAAACAGTTTGAGCCTTAGTATCCTAATTTAATGAAAAAAGTACTATTTATTGATCGCGACGGAACGATCATCGTCGAGCCACCAACAGATTTCCAGGTTGATTCTCTTGAAAAACTGGAATTTTTGCCAAAAGCAATTTCCAATCTTCGTAAAATCGCAGAAGAAACCGATTATGAGTTGGTTATGGTTACCAACCAGGATGGACTTGGAACAAGTTCTTTCCCGGAAGACACGTTTTGGCCGGCGCAGAATAAAATGCTTCAGACGTTAAAAGGCGAAAATATTGACTTTGCTGCAATACATGTCGACAGAAGTTTTCCGGAAGACAACCTCCCTACCCGAAAGCCAGGAACCGGATTGCTGACTTCTTATTTTTCGGAAGAATACGATCTTGCAAAGAGTTATGTTATCGGCGACCGTCTTACGGATGTACAATTAGCCGTTAATTTAGGTTCAAAAGCGATATTGATTGGCTCAGAGCTTGCCAAAGAAGGAGTTTCTGCTGAAATGAAGTCGGCAGTTTCTTTTATTTCAACGGATTGGGATGCTATTTACGAACATTTGAAATTACCTTCGAGAACGGCTTCGGTACAAAGAAATACAAAGGAAACGCAGATTTACATTGACTTGAATCTTGACGGAAGCGGAAGATCTGAAATTCATACCGGACTTGGATTTTTTGACCATATGCTTGATCAATTGGCAAGACATTCTGGTGCGGATCTAAAAATTCATGTGGAAGGTGATCTTCATATCGACGAACATCATACGATAGAAGATACGGCTTTGGCTTTAGGCGAAGCATACAGAATTGCAATAGGCGATAAACGCGGGATCAGCCGCTACGGTTTTTTATTGCCCATGGACGAAGCTCTGGCACAGGTTGCGATCGATTTTTCAGGGCGCCCATGGATTGTCTGGGATGCAGAATTTAAGAGAGAAAAAATTGGTGAAATGCCGACAGAGATGTTCTTCCACTTCTTCAAATCATTTTCTGATACTTCTTTATCAAATCTGAATATCAAAGTAGAAGGCCAAAATGAGCATCACAAAATCGAATCGATTTTTAAGGGTTTTGCGAAAGCAATTAAAATGGCTGTTCGCCGCGACCTTAAAGCGCTTGATTTTATGCCCTCTACCAAAGGAGTTTTATAATTTTTTAGACGGGCCAGGTCAGGCATTTGCTTTTTTTCTTTAATTTTGTTCATATTCAATTACGCCTAATCAGATATTATTATGTTCATGACGATTATAATGATAGTTTTTTATGTGGTTCTTTTAAGTTCAGCCTTTCTGGTTGGCCGCTGGTTAGAGAATCATGAAAAAAGCTACAAGCCTTGATATAAAGGGAGTTTAGAAAACTCCCTTTTTTTATTTCGAATGTTCAAAAATTTTGTAAAAAAATATCAATTCTATAATTTTGATATACCAATAGAACACTTCGAACGTTTTAGCGGTAATCTCTGTTGATTTCTTTAACCATCATTATCTATACGTTGTGTTTAAAACACTCTGCCTGATATTGCTAACGACCTTCCTCATCTGTAAAGCCACAGATGTTGCAAGTCTTCTGTTGGCTAAGGATAAGGCGAAAGTGGTTTGTGATTCCGGCACTTGCGATAATGAAAATACTGAGGAAGCAGAAAAAATGATAGATGATCAGCTTTTCGTTGACCATCGTTTTTCTGTACATCATACTACGTTTGCAGTTGTCTTGAAAACTGTTTTTTCGTATACCGTTGGTTGCGAAAATGAGATTTACAGAAATCTCTTATCTCCCCCACCCGAATTAATCTAAGTTTCTTATCGATTTAATGTGCTGATATTACAAATATATCAGGCAGGATTATGTCTATTCCTAAGAATCGGCATCAGTCTACTTTTTCAGCTATATGCTGTTTTTTCAAAAGATAAATAATTAAGAAAATTATGATTAATTCATATAATCAGCTGTTCACAAACAATAAAAGGTGGGTGGAGAATACAACCAAACAGAACCCTGATTTCTTCCATCGCCTTGCAGCAGGACAATCACCTCAATTTTTATGGATAGGCTGTTCTGACAGCCGTGTTCCGGCTAACGAAATTACGGGAATGGTTCCAGGCGATATATTCGTACACAGAAACATTGCTAACATGGTGATTCATACCGATATAAGCATGTTAAGTGTGTTGGATTATGCTGTTAATGTTCTGCAAGTGAAACATATTATTGTTTGTGGTCATTATGGTTGTGGCGGCGTAAATGCAGCAATGGGACATAAACAAGTTGGTTTGATTGACAACTGGCTGCGTCATATTAAGGACGTTTATCGTCTGCATAAGGATGAACTTAACGCCATCGAAGACCTCGCTACAAGGTGTGACCGGCTGGTTGAGTTGAATGTTCAGGAACAGGTATATGATTTAACCAAAACTTCTATTGTTCAGAATGCCTGGGCGAACGGAAAATCGCTTCAAGTACACGGTCTTGTCTACGACGTGAAAGATGGTATTCTGACAGACCTTGGTTTAACGATTGAAAACAATCAGGATATTGAAGATGTCTACAAGCTTGAAACCGCTATTCTGCAATAAAAAGTCCTTAACGTAACCGTAATTTATTCTTTGAATAATCCCTATGTCAGCTAATAAGAATAATCTTTTTTCGAACCTTAAATACGATTTCCCGGCAGGATTGGTCGTTTATCTGGTCGCCTTACCATTATGTCTTGGTGTTGCTCTGGCATCAACCGGACGACCTGATCTATTGTTTTCCGGGATTATTTCCGGGGTCATCGGAGGAATCGTTATTGGTAGTTTGAGCGGCTCGTCGCTTGGAGTATCAGGCCCGGCAGCCGGACTTGTCGTAATTGTATTAACTGCAATCGAAACACTTGGCAGTTTTGAGGCTTTTCTGCTTGCTGTTGTATTAGCAGGCGCAATACAGCTTGTGGCCGGGTTTTTAAACGCCGGAATTATAGGTTATTATTTCCCTTCCTCTGTCATAAAAGGAATGCTGGCAGCTATTGGTATCACGCTGATTTTGAAGGAAATTCCACATGCGTTCGGTTATGACGCAGACTTCATGGGCGATGAAGCCTTCAGTCAGAAAGATGGCCAGAATACCTTCACTGAAGTATATAACGCTATCCGGTATAGCAGCACAGGTGCCATCATTATCTCGGCCATTTCACTAGGACTCCTCCTCCTATTTGACAAACCGTTCATGAAAAGAATTCAGCTCTTCAAGTTTTTACCTGGCGCGCTGTTTGTTGTTCTGATCGGTATCGTTTTAAATGCAGTGTTTATTAATTTCTTTCCTGCGATTGCTCTTGGTGGCGAACATTTGGTTCAGCTTCCGGTAGCTTCAAGCGCATCCGAGTTTATCAGCTTCTTTAAATCTCCGGATTTTAGCGCGATCAGTAAAGTTGAAGTGTATACTGTGGCTTTTACGTTAGCCATTGTAGCAAGTCTGGAGACTTTGCTTTCTGTTGAAGCGACAGACAAACTTGATCCATATAAAAGAAATACGCCAACCAACCGTGAGTTGAAGGCACAGGGAATTGGTAATATGGTTTCCGGTCTGGTTGGAGGTTTACCAATAACTCAGGTAATCGTTCGTAGTTCTGCCAATATCGAATCAGGGGCAAGGACAAAAATGGGAACAATAACACATGGCTCCATTTTACTTCTTTCGGCTATTTTTATACCAAAATATCTGAATTATATCCCTCTGGCATCTCTGGCAGCTGTTTTATTGCTGGTAGGTTATAAATTATCCAAAGTCCAGCTGTACAGTGGAATGTACAAGTTGGGCAAGGAACAGTTTATTCCTTTCATTGTAACAATCATTGCCATCTTAAGTACTGACTTGTTGAAAGGAATTGCAATTGGAATGGTCGTTGCGATATACTTTATTTTGAGAAAGAATTACAAACATTCTTATCATTACAAGAAAGAAGAATACAAAGACGGAGACATCATCACGATAGTTCTTTCCGAAGAAGTTACATTTCTGAATAAGGGAAGTATCGGTCACACATTGGATCATCTGCCGGAAAATTCAAAGGTGATTATTGACGGATCCAAGTCAATGAGTATAGACTATGACGTTCTGGAAATTATTCAGGAGTTCAGAAAACATGGGGCTCCGGCGAAAAATATAGTTGTGGAAACCAGAGGTATTGAGTCTGTTGCTTCGGTTGGCGGACACTAAATCGAGAACTTCGTTACAAACTAAAAATCCCCGCAAAAGACTAGTCGATTGCGGGGATTATTTTTTAGAAACTTTATTCGTTTGGCTTTTGCTCTTTCCTTTGTTTCAGGCGCTGAATAAGCATGTCGTTAAATGTTCGTTCGGCTTTATATAATTCAATAATCTGACTTGCAGAAATAACCTTTAAAAATCGATTTTGGTATTCCTTTTCAAGATCCAGTTCCTTTTGTTTCAGCTCCTGAACTTCCTTAAGATTATTCAAAACCTGGTCATCGGTTTTGCCTTCGGCTTTTTTATCATTGATAATCTTACGTTGCGCCCGGTGAATATCTTTTCTTTTCTGAGAATACTCGTTGTATACCGGCCAAAAGCCTGTTGCCTGTTCAGGTGATAAATTCAGCCTGTTGGTAATAATAGCAATTTTAGCATCCTGGATTTTCTGCATTTCCTCTCCCGACGGACGCTGAGCATAGACCGCGGCTGTTGAAAAGAGTGTAAACAGCAACATTAAACTCAATACTTTAACATTGGTTTTCTTTTGTAATGGGTTCATTTCTGTTAGGTCATTAAATGTCAAATTTTTTCGGAGGCAGAACCTGATTCAATAATTTGCTGACGGATAAAATCTTCGTCCAAACCATCAAGATAATACATAACGGTCGAATCTGTATCGAAAGCTTTCTGCACCACCTGATGTTCGCTCAAATCATAATAGCTGATATTCTGGTCTTCCAGATACGTCACAATTGAGGCATCGCTGATTGAACTGAGCGGTTCCTGACCAAGAGATCCCTGACGTTCCGGGAAAGTTACCCACACCATGACCAGTAAAAAACTCATCGCTGCAACCAAGCCGGCAGACCTTTGCCAGGTCCATTGAATTAATGGTTTACGAGCAACTTCATTAGGTATTCTCGACTGAATGATTTGGGGTAAATTTTCAAAATAGCCATCAGGTACTACAAAAGGCGTTTCCTTTTTTAGATCATCTAACCGTATGTGCTTTTTGTCCATGACTATACGTGTTTCTTTGTCTTACTAATCTTTGACTTAATGACTTACAAATGGTTTAATCTGTTTCGTTTAAAAAGTCTTCTATTTTTTTTACAGCCCAGTGATAAGATGCTTTTAATGCTCCGACCGACGTTCCCGTAATCTCTGATATCTCTTCGTAAGGCAGCTCTTCGTAATATTTTAAGTTAAATACAAGTCGCTGTTTTTCAGGCAATTTCAACAAAGCCTTTTGTAATTTTAGCTGAATTGCATCGCCGCTGATCAACGGATCAGCTTCCAGTTTTTCACTTAATTCATTCTCGACATCGTAAATTGGCACAAAAAAACGTTTCCGTTTTTTATTCAAAAAATTAATGGCCTCATTACTTGCGATGCGATAAAGCCAGGTATAGAACTTGGAATCTCCTCTAAAGTTTTCAAGTGCGGTCCATGCTTTGATAAATACATCCTGGGTTATATCGTTAGCATCATCATGGTCGACCACCATTTTACGCACCAGCCAATAGACCTTTTGCTGATACTTGCGCACCAGTTGGTTGAAAGCGTTTCTCCGCGTTTCGGGATTTTCAAATAATGCTAATAATTCTTCGTCAGACATTTATACTCAGTCCTAGTCTGATTGTTTGATAAAAGGGCTAAACCGAAAACGATCTTTACCTTTTCAAAATACAATGGTGGTTATTGATTCTCTCTAAAAATCAATAATAGTTTATTTTTTTGTTCAGGGCAAATAAAATTCGAGTCTTGTACATAAGCAGAATGTTATCTTACTTATATACAAGACTCAAAGGTATTCCGGTTCCAACGGTAACTTTAATTTACCTGAAGGCCCCTGTTATTTTTTCTTAGCAATCGCACGTTTTGCCGCTGCAACGATGTCAGCAGCAGTCAATCCGTATTTTTCCATCAATTGAGCAGGTGTTCCGCTTTCTCCGAAACTGTCATTCACAGCAACGTATTCCTGAGGAACAAGGTCATTTTTCACGATAACCTGTGCAACACTGTCTCCCAATCCGCCGATGCGGTTATGCTCTTCAGCAGTAACAGCGCAACGGGTTTTAGCAATTGATTTCAGAATCGCTTCTTCGTCAAGTGGTTTGATTGTATGGATATTGATAATTTCAGCACTGATACCTTCTGCTTCCAATTGCTCACCGGCCTGGATTGCTTCCCAAACCATATGGCCCGTCGCGAAGATACTAACATCAGTTCCTTCGTTTACCATCCATGCTTTTCCAATTTCAAATACCTGGTCAGCGTCTGTAAAAATTGGAATAACCGGACGACCAAAACGTAAATAAACCGGTCCGTCGTAATCAGCGATCGCGATCGTTGCAGCCTTTGTCTGGTTGTAATCGCAAGGATTAATTACCGTCATACCAGGAAGCATTTTCATCATCCCGATATCTTCAAGAATCTGGTGTGTTGCACCATCTTCTCCCAAAGTAAGACCTGCGTGAGAAGCACAAATTTTCACGTTTTTACCAGAATAGGCAACGCTCTGACGAATCTGGTCATAAACGCGACCCGTTGCGAAGTTGGCAAACGTTGTTGCAAAAGGAATTTTACCACCGATAGTCAAACCAGCTGAAACGCTGATCATGTTTGCCTCAGAAATACCGCACTGAACAAATCTTTCAGGATTTTCTTTGATGAAAGGCTCCAATTTCAGAGAACCAACAAGGTCAGCACAAAGTGCAACCACGTTTGGGTTCTTCTGACCAAGTTCATGCATCCCGGCGCCAAAGCCCGAACGGGTATCTTTTTTTTCGGTGAAGGTGTATTTTTTCATTATGAATGTTTTCTAATATTTATCAAATAAATGGACATCAACGGATTAAGTTATCAAGATCTGCAACCTCAATAATCCCCCATTGACTCTTCCAACTGAGCCAATGCTGCTGCCAATTGTTCGTCGTTTGGCGCAACACCGTGCCATTTGTGGCTTCCCATCATGAAGTCAACACCATAACCCATTCCCGTATGAAGAAGGATCATAATTGGTTTTGCATGTCCGGCTTTACTTTTCGCTTCGTAAAGTGCTTTTACAACAGCAGCCATATCGTTTCCTTCTTCCACTTCCATTACTTCCCAACCGAATGCTTCGTACTTCGCACCAAGATCACGGTTGTCCATAACTTTCGCCGTCGGACCGTCAATCTGCTGACCGTTCAAATCTATGATTGCAATCAGGTTGTCAACTTTGTGGTGAGGCGCAAACATAGCTGCTTCCCAAACTTGTCCTTCCTGCTGCTCGCCATCGCCCATAAGGACATAAACAAGACTATTATCGTTATTCAATTTTTTAGAAAGCGCCGCTCCGATTCCAACAGAAAGACCTTGTCCCAATGAACCCGAGGCGATACGGATACCTTCCAGATGTTCATGTGGTGTCGGGTGTCCCTGAAGTCTTGAATTTAACTTACGGAATGTTGCCAGTTCAGGTACAGGAAAATAACCTTTGCGGGCCAAAACACTGTACAACAATGGAGAAATGTGACCGTTTGAAAGGAAGAAAAGATCTTCTCCTGTTCCATTCATGTCAAAAACGGGTTTCCCGTCTTCTTCTTTCAATTTCATGCGTTCGAAATACAACGCAACTAACAAATCTGTACAACCCAAAGATCCTCCCGGGTGTCCCGACTGGCAACCATGCACCATGCGAACGATATCCCGGCGAACTTGTGCTGCAACTTTTTCTAATTGTTCAATTTCCATTTCTCGATTATTATTTTTTATTGGAGCGTAATACAGCTGGATTAAACTTCCGCTATCCTGTTCATGACAAGCATCATGTAAAGAGATGCGAATTACGGATTAAAAACTATCAATAGTTGACTTTTAATTAGTCATTTTTACTCAAAATTTGATCAGTATGGTTCTTTGTATCCACTTTCTGGATAATCTCCGAAATAATACCGTTTTCATCTATGACGAAAGTTGTACGCGCTGTCCCCATGTAAGTCCGGCCATACATATTTTTTTCAACCCAAACATCATAAGCTTCCACGATCGCGTGATCTGTATCAGCTAGTAATGGGAAAGGAAGATCAAACTTTTTGATGAATTTTTGATGCGATTTTTCATCATCCACACTTACACCCAGAACCGCATAACCCTTGCTCAAAAGTGAGGCGTAATTATCACGAAGGTTACATGCCTGAGCCGTACAACCCGGAGTATCATCTTTTGGGTAAAAATAAAGAATAACTTTTTTGCCTTTGAAATCGGAAAGTTTTACTTCGTTTCCGCTCTGGTCTTTTGCCAAAATTTCCGGAGCTGGATCACCTGTCTGAAGTGCCATAATTATTTTCGTTTTCGTTTTTTAGGTGCGATCACCGGTTCAACTAAATCAGTTTGCAAGATAGTACTATTTCCGGCGCCATCTGTCACTTCAAGCGTTAGTTCTCCCTCGAAAAGCTGTGTTTCATCCAGTTTTTCTGACCATATTAAGCCTGTTTTGGCTTCGTAATTCATCAAAATCCACTCATCATTGATCATCGCTCTGAAACGATCGATCCCGGACAAGCCGTCAGCAATATAAGCCCTTATCCTTTTTTTACTATGTTCTGCCAAGCGTACTCTGGGCGGAACGGTATCTTTCTGGATAACAAAAGTGCCGAGTTCCTTAGTTTTAAAAGTGATCTCATCTCCTTTCCATTCTCCCCCAATAAAACGGTAACTGTACCCAGTATACCGATAAATTCCACTCCGGTCTTTATTTGTCGGAATTTCCTCAGGCTTGAAAGTAATTGTAATATTATCGCGAAGTGGCGTACCTTTGTCATTAATTGTCAGCGCATTATAATTCTGCTGACCGGTAATATACAAGGTATCAAACAACGACGATTCCTGAAAATCTACCGACCAGCGGTTACCTTTATAGTTAGCGACCCGACCAGGAGATATTTTTGCTTTCAGGTAAGTTCTCGCCATTGTACTACCGATTTGCACAGAATCTGGCATGTATTCTCTCAAATCGGAAAGAAATACCGCCGACTCATTTTCATACAGATCAGGAGTTTTTTTTACTTCTTTCCCATCAACGTAAAATGTTGCCAAAGGCAGAGGACTCCGGTAATATTTAGCCCTTACTTTTAAAGTATTCCCGCTGATTTCGGTTTGAATCCATTCCGGTTTCACTTCGGTATCATAAACCGGCAATGGCTGACTTTCCGTTTCTCCTTTTATATTGAAAATTAAAACAGATGAATTTTCATAAGAGTCAAAAACCTTGATTTTAACCTGATGAACAAGCGTGTCTGCAATAAAAAGCTTCCCTTTGTAAGCACCTGTATTATATAGATCAAACACATTGCCGTCGGGAACATAACATTTCAGATAACGCTGCCCTGTTTCCTGTTCCGTTTCATAATCAATCAGATTATTATAATCACGTGTGGCAGCATTCGGGAAAATTTCCATATTGTAGGCGAAAACTTCATTGTCGTCCATCTTGATTTCAATACACTGTAAACCGTACCGAAAACCAGTTCCCGTCATCATATCATGCGCCATCAATTCCAGACCAATCATTCCTGATGCGGTAATCGTCGCCGGAATTACAAATGTTCCGTCTTTTTGACGAACCGGAGAATAAGCTTGTCTGTCAAATTTCCCATTAACACGACCATTAATATCCAGCGGACGAACAGCGAGCGCTACAAACTTAGGCGGTGTAACGTCTTTGATCTCGTTAAAACCAAAGAAAAGCGGATTCAAATAATTGTCCTGAGAATCACGGATTTCAAAATGCAAATGCGGTCCGGCAGAACCACCGGTATTTCCTGACAGCGCAATCAGCTCCCCTTTTCTGAAAGCATATTTTCCTGGTTCGGGAAAAAGGTCAATCTCGAAAGTTTGCTTTTTATATTGCTCGTTCCGAACATAAGCAGCCAGTGAGTCACTGAATTTTTGCAAATGTCCATAAACTGTCGTTTGTCCATTCGGATGCCGCAAATAAATCACATTTCCATATCCTGACCGCTGCACGGCAACTTTGAAAACGTAACCTTCCGCCGCAGCATATACAGGCAAACCTTCCACTTGCTGCGTCCGGATATCTACGCCTGCATGAAAATGATTGGTACGCAAATCTCCCAAGCCGCCTGCCAAAGAATTCGGCAGACCCGGCCGGATCGGAAACTGATAATATCCTTTGGGATAAGATTGTTTTTGAGCCGGTGCGGAGGAAATAATGCCTAGAAATAAAAAGAATAAAAAACCGCTACGTAAGATCGCCAGATGATTATTTAACATGCAAATGAGTCTGATAAATTAACTTTTCCTTACTTCACTCCCAACTCCAAAAGTTTTTTACCCTCTATATATGCAGTCAAACGGTCACCGATCTGCACAGGCCCGACGCCTTTGGGTGTACCCGTAAATATCAAATCTCCTTTTTTCAACATAAAATATTTCGAAACAAAAGAGATCAGATAATTAATACGATATAACATCATCGAAGAATTCCCGCTCTGGCGTGTTTCACCATTCAGTTCCAGGCTAAAATTGATATTCTGGATATCTTCAAACTCGGATATCGGGACAAATTCAGAAACTGGTGCAGAACCGTTAAATGCTTTTGCAAGCTCCCAGGGCAAACCTTTACCTTTTAGTTCAGATTGTAAATCGCGAGCCGTGAAATCAATTCCTATACCGATTTCATCGTAATATTTATGTGCAAAACGCTCTTCGATGTTCTTGCCAACCCGGTTTATTTTAACTACCAATTCAACTTCATAATGAACATCTTTTGAAAAATCAGGATAGAAAAACGGCTCTCCTGCACGGATCTGGGCAGTTTCCGGTTTCAGGAAAATAACCGGAGCATCGGGGCGCGCGTTATTAAGTTCTTCAATATGATCCGTGTAATTACGGCCTACACAAATAATTTTCATTAAAAAAGATTTGAGATAAATAAATAATGGTATCAGAGATTATCCAGTAAATAATTCTGGTCAATGACAAAACTACTTACAAAGCGCGCAGTCACATAATATTTCACCCATTTTTTAATATTGCCAAAATTGAATAAAATTTGAAGCTCAACCGATTAAGTAATTCTTTCTCACCTTTTCCTAAATCGATCCTACAATTTTTGCCGGAAGTAGCGTTATTTGTAGAGTGAAGTCATGAGGTGAAGTAGCATTTTTTGTAATAATAAGTCTCGACAGTTACCTTCCTGGCTGTGCCGTTTAGTTAATCAACAAAAAGTAATTCATGAAAAAGCAGGTTTCCTTTTCTTTCATTACAACGATTTGCCTTTTCGTCTTATCCCTGATTCTGTTTTCCTGCGATACCTTACGCAAAAATCCGGCTCCAACAGCTCAAAAACGAAAACCGCCGACAACTGCGAACAGAAGGCCAACGACGCCCGCTGGCCGACGACCCGCAACGACGGCAAGAACTGCGCCTGTAAAACCAACCTATACCCGTCCGACAGGAAACTATTCCAAAGAAATTCCGCAGGTCGTTGAAGTAGCCCGCACCTATTCCGGTACTCCTTACCGATCGGGAGGCAATGACAAAAATGGAATCGATTGTTCCGGACTTATCTGTTCGGTTTATTCTGAAATTGGCATAAAAGTACCGAGAATCTCCTGGCAACAGTCTGAATTCGGCACAGAAGTCGGAAGTATTGAAGAAATAAAGGCAGGCGACTGGTTGTTTTTTGTACCCGAAGCAGGCAAAGAAGGATATGTTTCCCATGCAGGAATTGTTACCGATGTGCGCAATCAGGACGAGATTTTTTTCATCCATGCTTCAACATCCCGTGGCGTTCGTGAAGACAATCTGTTTTCAACCTATTTTAAAGGAAGATTTGTGAAAGCAATGCGCCCTTTCTGAAATAATTATCAAGGAATTAATTAAGTAGTAGTATCTTAACTGTCTCTTTAAATACATCATTAGCAGTATCTTAAAAAATTATTTTCAACTACCCGAAACTCTTCAACTTCCTTTACACGAATGGAAACGACGATAAGTCCGCCAGTACCTCCTCCGGGCCGGGTCATAGCCCTGCATAACGGAAGCGCAGAAATTCCACCTTACATTTATGCGACTGTTTTTTCTTCGTTTTGTGTAATCACAGGACTTATCTGGGACATTTGCTGGCACATGAGCATTGGTCGTGACGGACTATTATCTCCACCGCATTTGATTATTTATCTGGGTGCCGTTGTATCCGGATTATTTTCAGGATATGAAATTTTAAGAATTACCTTTTTTGGGAAACCTGTTGAAAAGTCAAAAAGCGTAAAAGTATGGGGATTTTTTTACAGCTCTCTTGGAGCATTATTTTGTGTCTGGGGTGCGCTCGCTATGCTGACGTCAGCACCTTTCGACGATTGGTGGCATAATACGTACGGGCTGGATGTAACAATTCTTTCGCCGCCCCATACTGTTTTAGCCCTTGGTATCATCAGCGTCCAGTTCGGAGCAATGATCAGTGTCATTTCATTAAAAAACCAGACTAAGCTTTTTTTCAGCGACAATCCGGCCAAGAAAAAAGTCAGAAATAAAATCCTTTTCTGGCTGTTCTCTCTGTCTGCCGGCTTTTTACTAACTATGTGGTATACCTTGCTTTCCGAAGAAATGGGGAGTAGAAATACGCATACGTCAGATTTCTATGTTGTTGCCTGTATTGTCTTTCCATTTTTCCTGATGGCTCTTGGAAAAGCTGTAAAAAACAGATGGACGATTACTGCTGTTACGGGAACCTACACATTGCTGATGCTGCTGACACTCTGGATTATCCCGCTTTTTCCGGCAGAGCCAAAACTTGGCCCGATCATCAATCATATTGACCATTATCAGGGATTCAAATTTCCCTTGCTGCTTATCATCCCAGCCATTTTCACAGACATTCTAAGAAATAAATTCGCCTATCTGAACGACTGGTTATTAACACTGATTTTGGCAACAGCCTTTCTTTTGACGTTTTTCGTAGCGCAATGGCCATTCGGAACATTTCTGGTTGAATCACCTTATGCGAGAAACTGGATTTTCGGCAGTCATTATTGGTATTTTGGCAGTGACCCAAACTGGGAGTTTCGTTATAAGTTTCCACCATGGGGCTTGGAAACAACTCCCGAACTGGTAAAAGGCTTAGCCATTGCCTGGGTAAGCTGCCTGATATCAACTCGGATCGGATTGAAATGGGGAAACTGGATGAACAAAATTCAACGATGAAAAAATTACTATACTTTATCGTAATCCTGCTGGTTTCCACCAAGATCTCTTTTGCGCATGTGGGTAGCTCCGGCGTATTAATGCAAGGACAGGCTGGACCTTATAAAGTTTTAATCGATGTAAAACCGCCCGATGTTATTCCGGGAACTGCCAAAATCACCGTTTTTGTAGAAACAGGAACTCCGGGAAAAATACTCGTACGCCCGATCTATTTCCGCTCGGGAGATCAGGGAGCTCCTTCCTCGGATGAAATTTCTGCTGTATCCAATCAGCCCGGGCAATTTCAGGGCGATATCTGGCTAATGCAAAGTGGATCTTCGAGTGTTCAGATCAAAATTTCAGGAAAAGAAGGCGATGGTGAGTTTATTGTTCCTATCGTTGCCGTTTCAACTGCGCAAAGAGATATGCCGAAAGGACTTGGAATCGGACTTTCCATTCTGGGACTTCTATTATTCTTATTAATGGTCACGGCAATAGGAGCCAGTGTGAGCGACGGATTACTACGTCCGGGAGAAGTTTTATCGCCGAAGCAAAAACGTAAAAGATGGATAAACATGGGCATCGCAACTGCGGTCTGCGCGCTCATTTTGTATGGCGGAAGCAGCTGGTGGAATAGTTGGGCCGGACATTATAAAAAATTCATGTACCAACCTTTACAGGCAACTACGAGTATTCTAAAAGAGGGTGATCAGAGCGTTTTTAACATTAAAATTGACACCACGGGATGGTCTGAAAGAAAAAGAGGATCCACGTTGAGCACGCTTATTCCTGACCACGGAAAATTAATGCACGTTTTCCTGGTTCGCACGCCGAATATGGACGCTTTCGCACATATTCATCCGGAAAGAATTGATAGCACAACTTTCCAATCCTATCTTCCAAATTTACCCAAAGGGAAATATCTCGTTTATGCGGACGTGGTACAGTATTCGGGTTTTGCCGAAACGATTGTTGATACATTGGATATTCCCGAACCTATTACTGAAACCGCCGATCTGAACAAGACAGCCGAAGAGGATACCTATGTTGTTACAGATCCGATCAATGCTCCCGGTCAGATTCCGATGGATGAAAATGTTGTGATCTGCGGAAAACCAGGAACGAAAACCGTTTTCAAGGACAGTTCTTATGCGATCTGGGAGGGGAAACCAAATCGCCCTCTCGAAGCAGGAAAGCCTTATTTATTGAATTTCGAAGTGTTCAATCCAGACGGCACACCAACTTTCCCTGAACCTTACCTGGGAATGATGGGACATGTTGCTGTTTTTCGTTCTGATGGTTCGGTTTATATTCATTTGCACCCAACCGGAACGTTTGCTATGGCAGCCGAACAAACACTAAAAAACAGATTAACAGATACCACCAAACTTGTCGGACGGCCACCTGCTGTGATGTTTAAGGATAGTGTCGACCGGTATCTTGCTGAATTAAAAGCGATGTCCACGATTGAACGTGAAGAAACCTTGATGACTGAAATGGGTATGTATAAGCAGGATGGCGGATCTATGAACGGTATGGAGCATAGTAACAGAATTTCATTTCCTTATTCTTTCCCAAAAAAAGGCCGCTATCGGATTTTTCTGCAAGTAAAAAGAAATGGTCAGGTTTTAACCGGCGCATTTGATGCACAGGTAACCGACTCTGCTACTTTATAAATCTCCCTATAATAGTAAAAGAAGTCAACTTTTCACTAAAAAGCTGACTTCTTTTACTATCAAAAATTCAAATTCCTTTTAGAACAAAGCGGCAATTTTCTCAAACGAAAGTTCAGAATAGTCTTTAATATAAAAACTGCACGGCGGCAACTCATCTTTCGTATGGGAAGTGAGTACTCCAACCACTTTCATTCCCGCATTTAATCCGGCAGAAACCCCGGAGAACGAATCTTCAAAAACAACGCATTGATCCGGATGAACACCCAGATTTTTTGCAGAAGTAAGATATACTTCCGGATCAGGCTTATGTTTTTTTACATTTTCGCTTGCAAGAATCGAGCCCATTTTATTTTGTAGTGGCACTTTACTTAATATCAATTCCAGGTTAGCAAGTGGTGCAGATGTTGCAACACCAAGTTTTACGCCGTTTTTATGTAGGTCATCAATAAAAGAAGTAATGCCTTTTATCGGATCAATATGAGGCTCATAAATTTTCCTGAACAAGCTTTCTTTCTCATCTTCCAGCAAACGAAGTTCTTCTCCTTCAATGGTTCTTTGCAGGAAATGGGTTAAGATATAACTATTGCTTTTTCCGAACATATGCTGTGCAAATTCTTCGTCGGTCGGTGCGAGATTCCGGGTTGAGAAAAACTCACGAAAAGCCATGGAGTGGTACGGGTTGGTATGGACAATGACACCGTCCATATCAAATATGACTGCAATTTCTTTTTTCATCCTGCAAATTTAACGATCGAAAATAGAATACCGTAATCCAAATTACTTCGTCAACAACTTCAAGAAGTAAATTAAGTACTTCGTTTTCTGTTTTGTAGAAATACTTGTAAATAATTTTTTGCCGTTTAGATTGAAATTTGGCACATATCAGACGTTAAATTAAAAAAATTGGTAAAAGCGATAATGATTTATCAATAGAACTTTTTAATTTAGCCTTGGTATATTTGTAATATTTGATAACCATATTTACTACAATTGTGTAATAATCAACGGGATAAATATTTGGTTTTCGCCATTATAATCTCCCGGATTTATACCTTACCCCTATCTCTATCCGCAAAATCAGCGTTATATGAACGAACTTGAACGTTTAAATGACAACTCCGGTCATCCATCTGTTGCGAAGCAAACAGGGCCAATGACGTCGCTGGAAGTTTATGACAAATATGGCGCTATGGCATACGGAATTATTTTGCAGATTATTCCCCAGCCGAGTTTAGCACAGGAAGTACTGGTCAATGTTTTTTCCTCACCCCTCTTACAATCCTGCAACAGTTACCCTTTTACTTTTGCGGCCTGCGTTATCAAACTGGCGCGGTCAAAGGCAGTGGAGGCTAAAAGAAAGTTGATGACAATCGGTTCATTCAGTGCTGATGGAGTTCAGAAAGAACAGGAAACAACACCTGAGTTAATTTTTGACCTCGCTTTTCGTCAGGGATTTTCACCGGAAGAAGTTGCTGAAAAGTTAAACATCTCGAAGTCAGATGTGCTAAAAGCTTTTCATGAATTTTTCAAATCCTTTCCTCACGCTTAATTTATACAAACTTTGAATACGCAGGATTTTATAGAAAGTGGTGTTTTGGAATCTTATCTCTTAGGTTTTGCCTCAGAGGAAGAACAGCATGAGATTAATCAGCAAATTCTGACCAGTTCGGAATTTTCGGATTATGTCGTGGAATTTGAAAGAAATGCCCAGAGATATTTTCTTCAAAACGCAGTTCCACCACCGCCGGCTATCAGAGAAATTATCCAGCTTCGTGCCGGAAAAACAGATATTGAAAAAGCTGGCAAACATACCTATTACGATATTCCCAGAACGGAGCAACAAAAAGATGAATATCTAAATGTTGAAGTAAACGATACCTATATCAAAGTCCACAAATGGTGGCGCCCCGCATTTATTGCGGTTTTTGTTTTATCGAAAGTTTTTTTGATCGCGGGTTTGTATTATTATTTCAAATCAGCGAGCCAGGAAAAAGAAATCGAAAAACTAAGAACAGAAATTTCACTGCCGACACGTTAATAATAATACCAATAAAAAATCCCTGCATTCAAAATAGCTGAGTGCAGGGATTTTACTGTAATAATTTACTATAATCTATTTCAAGAAAGCACGTAACATCCAGGCCATTTTTTCGTGTTCGCGAAGTAACCCGGTTACGTAATCACTCGATCCCAAATCTTTGTAAGTATCCGCGAATTCAGTAATCAGGGTCCGTAGAATTCTGATGATAGTTTCATGGTCGTTCAAAAGATTGTTCAATTGTTCCTTTGGCTCCACTGTATATTCTGGTTCAAGCAAATCGGTCAGTTTCAGAATATCGACCAAACGGGCTTCCGAATAATGTCCGATTGCACGGATACGTTCTGCAATATCGTCCAGAATAACCTGGATCTGTTCATATTGTCCTTCAAACAATTTATGTAATTCAAAGAAATTCATCCCGCCAATGTTCCAATGGTAGTTGCGGGTTTTGGTATAAAGTACAAATTCGTTAGCTAATAACTTGTTTAACTGAAAAGCTACGGCTTCTGTGTTGCTGTCTGAAATCCCAATGTTAGTTTTCATTTGATTTGTGATAGGTGGAAAGGATAATATTAGAATATTGACGCATATAAATCGTCTATTTTACAACAGAAATATCGGCGTTGCAGTTTACCTATTTATAGAAAATATTACTAAACAATTTATAAAAAACTGCTTCATTTTTTAGCCGGATTTTCAATATGCTGCCATACAGATATTTCGTTCTCATTGTTGTCTTTCACGATTTCAATCACCAACTTGCGCTCACTATTTATTAATCCAGTTTTGCATGTTTCCCTTTCGAATCGGACAAGGTTATGACGTTCACCAATTAGTTGAAGACCGCCCATTTTGGCTTGGCGGCATATTAATTCCACATACACATGGAGCAAAAGGTCACTCGGACGCAGACGTAGTTTGTCACGTATTGTGTGACGCCCTGCTTGGTGCCGCCAATATGCGAAATATCGGATATCATTTTTCGGATACTGATCCTCAATGGAAAGGCGTCGACAGCAAAGTCTTGCTGGCAAAAGTATTGGAAATGATCCGTGAGAAAGGTTTCGAAGTCGGGAATGTTGATGTTACTATCGTATTGCAGCGTCCAAAATTAAATCCGCATATCCCCGAAATGAAAGCTTGTTTGTCCGGAGTTATGAACGTTTCAGAGGAAGATATTTCGATAAAAGCGACAACCTCCGAGCATATTGGTTTTGTCGGGAGAGAAGAAGGAATTGCCGCGCATTGTGTTGCCTTAATTTATCGTCCGGAAAGCAGACATTGATCTTTACAGTATTTATTAAGAGCCGCGCTAATACAGTTTCCACTTTGCGGTAAAACCCGCCTCAAACCATTTATTATGAAAGTAACCAGACCTTTACTCCTATTTTCCTTATCAATTGTGAGTGTTTTGAGCTCATATTCCCGGAATATCTTTGCGCAGGAAGTTCCTCAACCTTTGGGGTTTGAAGAATATGATCCTGTTTCGACGTTGAAAGTGGAAGAGCACAAGGTACAGCGGGCAAAATTTCCCTTTATCGATGTTCATAATCATCAGTATCAAATGCCTACGCAGGATTTGAAATTTCTGGTTGCGCAAATGGACAGCTTGAATATGGGAATTATGGTCAATCTCAGCGGACGAGGCTGGTCACAGGAATGGAGTGAAGGAACAGCAACGCTCAAAGGTTCGCTTGAAAATGTGGCGAAAAACGAGCCGAAACGTATCGCGCTTTTTACGAATCTTCAATTCAAAGGATTTGGAGAAAAAGACTGGACGGACAAAGCGGTTAAACAATTGGAGGCCGATGTTAAAATGGGAGCCAAAGGATTAAAAATCTATAAAAATCTTGGTTTTAGCGGTATTAAAGATGATAAAGGAAACCGGGTTGCGGTGAACGATCCAAGACTTGATCCGGTTTGGAAAAAATGTGGTGAGCTGAAAATTCCTGTACTTATTCATACCGCAGACGTTCCTTCCTTCTGGGACCCGATGGACCGTTACAACGAACGCTGGCTGGAATTAAAAACCCACCCGGGCCGTCGCCGCGGAGCAAATGATCCTGTTCCTTTTGATTCACTGATTTCTGAACAACATTATATCTTTAAAAATAACCCGAAGACAATATTCATTAATGCGCATATGGGCTGGTATCCCAACAACCTGAAAAAGCTTGACAGCTTAATGACTGCCTTGCCTAATATGTACGTTGAAATCGGTGCCGTTATCGCTGAACTGGGACGTCAGCCGAGAGCTGCCAAAAAGTTTTTTGACAAGTGGCAGGATAGAGTTCTTTTCGGAAAAGATAGTTGGGTGCCTTCTGAATACAGCACTTATTTCCGTGTACTTGAAACCGAAGACGAATATTTTCCGTACCACAAAAAATACCACGCATTCTGGCGCATGTACGGTATGGGACTTTCGGACGAGGTATTGAAAAAGCTTTATTACAAAAACGCATTGACGATCATTCCCGGGCTGGATAAGTCATTATTTCCGAAATGATTTATCGCAAGGTCATGCTTGCAGGATTAAGTTTGTGGAGACACAAACTTAGGCGAGAGACACAAATTCGGGCGAGGCGAGATACAATACCAAAAAGGCTTGCAGGTAAAAAATCCCTGCAAGCCTTTTTGGTATAAACAATTTCAGCAATCACTTAAAGTCCTTCGCTTCCTTCACAATCGACTTATACTCCGCCTTTTCCAAAGCTTTTTTATAGTATTCTTTCGCCTTTGCTTTATTTCCTGCACGATTGGCGATACGCGCTAAACCGGCATACGACATTGCATAATATTCACGGGTATATTGATCGTCATGTGGAGTACGCAAAGCAGCCAGATATGACTTCTGCGCAGCACTATCATTCTTTGCATCTTTTTCGTAGACAATCCCCTGAAAAGTGTTGTAAGCAACCGGATAAAAACCTTTTGTATTTGCCTTCAACATATGCAAACCTTTTTCAGCCTGATCAAATTTACCTGTCAACAGCAGTGCTTCCGTATTCACCATATTGAAGATCTGGTTTTTAGGATACCAGTCAACTAATTTTTGTGAATAGCTCTGCGCTTTGGCAAAATTGGTTTCGTGTTCCAGATATATATGAGAAAGATAAAAACAAGCCTCAGCTCTGGTAATAACTCCCTGACGCGTAGCAATATCAATCTGTTTTAACCCCAGAGCTTTGTCGCCGTTTTTGAAGAAAATCATCAACGGTTTCACCATTGCGTGATCTTCGGGATAAAGCTCAACATAATAATTATACATCCCGGATGTGAAATAAAACTCAGGATTTTTTTCTGTTAGTTTAAGACCGGTGGTCAGCGCGTTATATGCTTTTTTAGCTTCGCCTGCCGCACTCATCAATTCTCCATTGTAATTGTACATCATCGCAATGTAGCCGCGTGCAACAATGGTATAAAAAACCGCTTCGGGATCTGTGCTGTTCTTGCCATATTTCTTCGTTATAGCATCCAGACATTGATTCAGCTTGGCGACATATTCCTTTGATTTTGTTGGATTGTCCTTAATCGGAAGATATTGCCAGTACATCACGAAAGAATCCAGAATATAGGAAACGGGATGATTAGGGTATTTTTTTTCAACCTGATTTAAAATGGTGTTCGCTTCCGCATATTCATAATTGTAAATATGTTCCAGCCCTTTTTGGATTAATTTAAGTGACGCAGGGTCATTCAATAACTGGGCTTCGGAAGGTTTTGAAGAAATTAAAAACAGAACGAATATTAAAATGCAACGCAACGTAAATTTCATGACTATCAAGTATAACGGTGTAAATGGTTTGGTGGAGTCCCACCTGAGCATTAGCTTTGTTTATAACCACAAAACCTGCGTACAGGTTTCTCCTGTTTTTGTTTATTTTGAGGAGACAACCTCAGTTACTACTTATTGACTTACTTATGATTCGCTACGAGCACTTTACGTTAGACAATGGTCTGAAAATATATGTTCATGAAGATTTTTCGACCCCGATGGCGGCGGTTAATATTTTATATAATGTTGGGTCGCGGGATGAAGATGAAGAGCGTACCGGTTTTGCACATCTTTTTGAGCACTTAATGTTTGGAGGCTCTAAAAATATTCCCAATTATGATATTCCGGTGCAAACGGTCGGCGGAGAGAACAATGCCTTTACGTCACCTGATATCACGAATTATTACATCACACTTCCTGCCGATAATGTTGAAACAGCTTTCTGGCTGGAATCTGACAGAATGATGAGTTTGTCTTTTGATCCAAATGTGCTGGAAGTTCAGCGTAAAGTGGTGATTGAAGAATTTAAACAGCGTTATCTGAATCAGCCTTATGGCGATATGTGGTTAAAACTGCGTCCGCTTGCTTATCAGAAACACCCTTACCGCTGGGCAACCATTGGAAAAGATATCGAACATATCGAGCGCGCCACCATGGAAGATGTTCAGGATTTTTTCTTCCGTTTTTACAGACCGAATAATGCTGTCATGGTTGTGGCAGGTTCCGTAAAATTGGAGCAGATCAAACAACTGGCAAAAAAATGGTTTGCCGGAATTCCTGCCGGGGCACCTTACTTTCGCAACATTCCCAAAGAACCAAAACAGACGGAAGCTCGTCACCTTGAAACTTCCGCTGCCGTTCCTTTGAATTCCTTGATTAAAGTTTTTCATATGCCGGGTCGTTATGAAAACCAGTTTTATGCATCGGATTTGTTGAGTGATATTTTGGGGAGAGGAAAATCATCAAGGCTCTATCAGGCTTTGTTGAAAGATAAGACGCTTTTCAATAGTATCAGTGCAAGCACTACTTCATCACTGGATCCCGGACTTCTTCTGATCAAGGGAAATTTAAATCCGGGTGTAACGCTGGAAGAAGCGGATGATGCGGTTAAAGATTTGCTGAGTAAAATCGTTGAAACAGGTGCCACGGATGAAGAAGTAACAAAGGTCAAAAACCAGACGGAAGCGACATTGGCATTCTCAGAAGTTGAACTTTTGAACCGCGCAATGAACCTTGCATTCGCCGCAAATGCAGGAAATGTAGACTGGGCAAACGATGATGCTGAAATTATCAGAAATATGAAATCAGAAGATCTGCACGAGGCCGCCAAAAATATCCTGCGACCAGAAAATGCATCGACGCTTTATTACCGTGCCGAAGAAAGTGTTTAACGAATTATCTGCCAGAAGTCATCTAAACCGGATTTTTTCTGGCAACTTTTTATTTTTCTAAATTAAATATCTGGTTAATGACACTACCACAAACATATTTACAAACAGGCTGGGGCGACTCTGTGGACGACGTCGACATGGAGGACATTAGCTGGGCGATCTCTGAAACGATCGAAATGGATCACGAACAAGGCCTTTTCTGGGTAGGAATATTTGTTGGCGACTTTGAGGTTACTTTGGAAGCAAAGAAAGACTTGACGGTTACGGGAATTTTTAATGAAGAGGAGGATGAAAATATAGAAGTGAAATTCTCCAACTGGATTGAAATTGAAGAGCTGTATAAAGTATTTCTAACCAAAGACTTTGATCAAGTCCGGGCTACCTTAAAAGCCAGATGATATTCAATAATTACTTTGGGAAATAAACATTGACTTCCGGATGCATGGTATACATCCGGAATTTCTTTCCATCATTTACCAAAATCCCGCTTGATTTATTATCCTTCAAAATTGGGTTCGCTTTGTACTTTTTCCAGTGTATTAAATCCTTTGATACCGCTACATTTGTTGTCCATTCCCGCCAGTCTTTAAAAGCAGAAGCATGATAATAAGCGTAGTATAAACCTTTGTACTTGATTACCTGATTAAATGCAACGGCAAATTGATCATATGCTTCCGGCCCGGAATTAAGCACAGGTTCGTCTTGCACATTTGTCCATATCTTCAAATCTTTGGATGTGGCCAGCCAAACGTCGGCATCATTTCGCTCGTAAAATAAATACCAGATATCACCTTCTTTCCAGACCGTTGGAGTTCCATAAGGCCCTATGGAAATTGGACTGCCATTTTTCAAACGAATATCCAAAGCCCCTTTGTCCTCCCAGTGAATACGGTCTTTGGAAACTAGCAAGCGTGCAATATCATCTTTACTTTCTGCGAACATATAATAGATTTCCTCCGATTTCCAGACGAAAACATCTTCAACCCAATTGGCTTTATAAATGGGATTTTCAGGATAACGTGTCCATTTCAGGCCATCTGGTGAAGTTGCGAAGCCCAGATATTTCATCTGTTTCCCTGTTTTTTTGGTATATCCGGTATACCACATGTAGTAGGTATTTTCTTCTTTTAAAATAAATCCCCTCTCCCTAATTTGCTCGTCCCAGGTCGTTGAGTCAGCCGTGCCTTTAAATAGCGGATTATGTTCGTAAGGTTTAAAGTTTACGATTTCGGATGGAAATTCTCCGGTTGAAATATTTTCCGGATTTGGATCATAGGTTATCCAACTGGCAAAAATCAGAGCTGGCAATAGTATCAGGCAAAATTTATTAAAAAGTTTCATTGTCCAAGATCATAGATTGGTTTTTACAATGAATACCATTATTCGCTCATATCAGACTATTTTCTGCAATTCATATTTGACAGATATGTCAAGGAAACTCCTACGGAGCCAAGAGCTTTCGTTCTTTTACGAAGTACTGGAAACAGGAAAACACCCTGTGGTTTATCGGCAATCAGTTACCGTCTGATTGCTATCCTGTAAAATTGTATCACTATGCCTACAATATGGTTTTACAGACAATTAATTGCATAAGTATTTAATGCCGCCCACTTGCAAACTCCACGACCCGCCCGTTTGAAGGATCCTGTTTATAGCACCAGCCTAGGCAAATTTGACTAACGGCTCCATAGGAGTCACTTGGAAAAAGCTTACATCTGAAACAAAAAAGCAGCCACCAACCGAAGTACATGACTGCTTTTGAAGTATGTTGAAAACCCGGATTATTCTGGTATAAATGTCAGATAACTAAAATTTTCAGGGTTAAACATTTCCTGCGCGATCGATTGTAATTGCTCCGAAGTAATTTCCTGAATCTCCGTAAATATTTCAGGTAAAGAATCCACACGACCGGTATCAAGCAAACTTTTAGCCATCATCAGCATGAAACTCATATTACTCTCTTCGGACATCGCCAATTGGCCCATCAGCTGAACTTTCGTCTGGTGAAGTTGCGACGTTGACAAAGGAATTTCGCGGATTCTTTTCAATTCCTTATTGATCAGTGAAATACTTCTGGCCAATTGTTTCTGTTCAGTCCCAAAAAATATTCCTAAAAATCCGGTATCCAGATAGGGTGTATAATTCGCTTCAATTGAATAGACGAATCCGTATTTTTCACGTAAGGATAAATTAAAGCGAGAGTTCATTCCCGGTCCACCGAGCAAGTTTACCAACATAAAAAACGGCAAACGCTTATCGTCTCCCAACGCATATGCAGGTTGTCCCATCGCACATTGCGCCTGGGTGATTGAACGTTCTTTTTCCTGAATTATAGGTGTGTAAAGACCGGGAGCCTGGCGAATTCTTGTTGTCTTTTTATGAGGAATATTCCCAAGATATTTTTCAGCAACACGCACCACTTTTGAAAATGGCAAACGACTTACTGACGAAACAACGATCTGTTCCGTATCAAGATTTTCATTTATAAACTGAAAAAGCTCTTCGCGCCCGAAGGAATTTACGGTATCCGGCGTACCAAGAATGTTGTTTCCAAGCGCATGATTTGCAAAAACAAGCTGATCAAAATCGTCCTGGATCGCATCTTCCGGAGAGTCGTTATACATCGACATCTCTTCGATAATCACATTTCTTTCTCTTTCAATCTGCTTATCCGGGAAAACGGAATGGAACGCGATATCCGCTAACAAATCAAGTGCCTTATCAAAATGGTCATCCAAAACAGATGCGTGAAAGCAGATTTTCTCTTTGGTTGTATACGCATTAAGTTCACCGCCCACATTTTCAAGACGATTGATGATATGATATGAACTACGTTTTTCCGTTCCTTTGAAAGCCATATGTTCCCAAAAATGAGCCAGTCCCTGTTGGTGAGGCTGTTCATCGCGGCTTCCGATATCAAGCATAATTCCTACGTGCGCAATCTGCGTGTAAGGAACCTGTTTATGTGCAATGCGAATTCCGTTGGCTAAGCTATGTAATTTATATTCTTCTGTCAGCGCTAATGAGGGGGCTTCGGCATTCACATGTTTACGCATATTATTTCTCTTCATTCCTTATGAACACAAATTACCTGTCAATAATTTTCGGTGATGTCTGCAAAATTACAGACTTTTGTTTGAAAGACATTTTTTTTAGACCCGTCGGTAAAAAGCCTTCATCTAAAAAATAAATAATATATTGAAAATCAATTACTTATTGATTTTAGTTAAATAATTTAATTCCTGATTCCAATAACATGATTCCCAGGCACATACTCGTTATTCAAACTGCTTTTATTGGTGATGTAATTCTTGCGACTTCATTATTGGAAAACCTGCATCACGGTTTACCGGATGCGAAAATTGATTTTCTGGTCCGAAAGGGAAACGAAGGCCTTTTTGAAAATCATCCATATTTAAACAATGTTCTGATTTGGAAAAAGAAAGAAGGTAAATTCAAAAGCCTTTTTCAGCTGTTAAAACAAATCAGGAAATCGGAATATGACTGGGTTATCAATTTACAGAGGTTTGGCGGAACTGGAATGCTGACGGCATTTTCAAAGGCTCCTAAAACCACCGGTTTTGACAAAAATCCTTTTTCTTTTCTGTTTACAAACAAATTTCCTCACAAAATTGAAAACGGTATCCATGAAACAACCCGGAACTATGGACTCGTAAAAAACGAGATTCCAGGCGAACTTCTAAAACCCAGATTATATCCTTCTTCGGACGACTACAATTCTGTAAAAACGTATCAATCAAAACCTTACATCTGTATTGCGCCAGCTTCGGTCTGGTTTACAAAACAATATCCTGCGGAAGGCTGGATTAAACTGATCAACCAACTCGTTGATCAATATCAGATATTTCTTCTCGGTGGACCAGGTGATAATGACCTTGCAAAGAATATCCAGGATCAGGTTTTACTAAATGAAAATGTGCAGAATCTTTGCGGAAAACTCTCCTTTTTGCAATCCGCGGCTTTGATGAAATCGTCTGTCATGAATTTCGTTAACGATTCAGCTCCGATGCATATCAGTTCAGCCGTGAATGCTTCTGTAACCGCTGTTTATTGTTCCACTGTTCCGGAATTTGGGTTCGGGCCACTTTCAGATGATTCTCATATCGTTGAAGTTCTGGAAAATTTAACCTGCCGTCCCTGCGGCCTTCATGGTCATAAAGCTTGTCCGCAAGGCCATTTTAAATGCGCAGTGGATATAAAAACAGAACAGTTTCTTGAAGTTCTGCCTTAGCAGATTCAAGAAACTGTTAATATTTTTAGAATCCTAGCTTACTTCTCGCGATATTGTTCAATAATTCTGAACAATGCTTTTTGTTTTTCCAGTTCCGGGAAAAAGTCAAAAAGCTGCAAATGCGCGTCATAATCAAGCGTCAGAGCAACTTCAAGATTAACCAAAGCCTCGCGGTAATCACCGGAATGTATTTGATAAACCGCCATGCGATAATACAAATCTGCTTCTTCTGGCATCTCGTCAATTGCAGCCTGTAAAAGGTCGCAGGCACGCGCGTAATTTCCCTGTTCAAAAAGCACAAAAGACCATTTTAACCAGATATCAGGATTGGATGGTTCAATTTCTGCCGCCTTTTCAAATGCTTCAAACGCGGAAATTACATTTCCGACACGGAATTCGGTTTCAGCCAAAGCAAGCCAGTAGTCAGGATTTAATTCGGTGATCTGGATTGCTTTTCTTAAAAAGCCAACTGCTTCATACCAGCGTCCAAGCTCGCTGAAACAGATTCCCAGACCATACCAGCCATCATCCCACTGACTGTCCAGTTTTACTGCTTCACGGTAATATTTTATAGCAGTTTCAAACTCACCTAATTTCTCGTAGCAGGTACCCAGGCAACAGCATGTTTCTGTTTGTTTGCCTTCAAGCTCAATCGCTCTGAGATATTGAATTTTTGCCTGTTCGTATTGTTCCAGACTCATGTATGAATTTCCAAGCTGGAAAAAAGCCGACGCAAAATCGTCCTTCACAAGCGTTGCATACTCATAAGCATTTACCGCATCCTCAAAACGTTCAAGTTTGCTGAACGCGATGCCGAGGTTATACCATGCGTGATGCGAAAACGGATCGCGGTCCACCAACTCGTGGTAATAAGCAAGATGACTTTCAAGCTCGCCGATCAAATCCAGACAATGCGCAAGCTCATATAAAGCACTTTCATTGTTCAGATTATTACGAAGCGAAAGCTTGTAATTTAAAATTGCCTCATCGTATTTACCCCAGTTCTGATATGTCTGACCAATCTGAAAATAGATTTCATCCTTGTCTTCTACCCTGTTCAGCAAACCCTCCAGAATCGAAATGGCTTCTTCATATTCTCCCATCATGTTGGCAATTCCAACCTGCATAAAAGAAATTTCAACGTCTCCGGGATGAAAAAGAGAAGCACGCTCCAATATTTCCATCGCCAGATCATGTTCGCCGCGGTTGGCGTGAAGCTGTACTTTGTTAAGCAATAAATCAAGTGAATATGGAAAATCTGTCAAACCCAGCTCACAGGCCTGATAAGCCTTATCCCAATCTCCTTTTTCCAGATAATACTCCGTTACTTTCTCGTATGTATCCAAATCGAAAAACTCTGACTCATTGGTTTTTAACATTCTTTCAAACCTGAGCAATGTTTCTTTCATGTAATCTTTTCTTTCCCCGAAGTTTTTCTCCATCATACGAATCAGTAGGTTAGAGTTGAGGGTAAATTTACCACTAACTATAATAAAAGAAAGTTAAAAATAAATCCGGTTTATTCAAATCTTGCCTGTTAAACTTTCACTCACCCGAGCGATCGTTTTTTCAATAGGCTGAAACTCAAACCCGATTGCCTTTTTTATTTTTCCGTTGTTATAACGGAATCGTCTCGCACTCGATTGTGCAGTCTCTTTGGTGATCAGAGGCTTCGTACCCATTAACCAGGTACGGACAGCCTCGACACGCCAGATTATACCTGCTAATCCCGGACCAACCTTAAACGAAGGCCGTTTTTTGCCCATCGAGTCGGCAATACTATTAAACAAAGATTGGTAGGAAATGCTCCCCGCATTCAACAAAAATCTTTCTCCGGAGATCTCCGACGAAAGTAATTGAACGACAGCCTTTGCCACGTCCTGGACATCCACATAATTTGCGATGCCTTCGGTATAAAACGGTTTTTCCTGAAATACGTATCTGAAAATCTGCGTACTGCTTTTTGCCCAGTCGCCTTCACCAAGAATTAACGTCGGATTTACGATCACAGCGTTCAATCCTTCTTCGATGCCACGCCACACTTCCAGTTCAGCCAGGTACTTCGATTTTGCATATTCGGAGTTTTCGGGTGATTCTTCCCAGCGCTGTTCCTCGTCAATAACTATATCCTGCCCCTCAATAATTTTTCTGGAATCAGGCCGGCCAAGTGCAGCAATACTGCTCACATGACAAAGTTTTTTTATATCCGATTTGAGACAAACATTGACAACATTGGCGGTGCCTTCCATGTTGACTTTATACATCATTTTCCGTTCCTTTGGAATAAAGGAAACTACCGCAGCCGTATGTACCACATATTCAACTTCTTCAATAGCTTTCTCCAATGAGCTGATATCCAGTATATCGCCTTCCACCCATTGAATCTTATTTTCTATATCAGCGAGAAGACTTCTGTCCGAACCCGGACGAAAGAGAGCATAAACAATATGATTTTCTGCGAGAAACTGTCTCGCAACAGTACTTCCAACTAAACCTGTGGCTCCGGTAATAAGGATTTTCATGTATGTAGAACGAACAGTGGATCACCAAAGTTCGCCGTAAAAACGGACATCTTAATAATCCGCTGTCAATATTAATCGGAATATAATTTTTCCTTTAAACCAACCCTGCCGATTTACCTGTGAACCAACTACTTATTTCATTAAACTCTTCATCGGATCATAACCCGCATACCCTTCTTGCACTATTCTTTTTCCTCTCGAAATATAACTTTCCTGATCTGTAGAAGCCCATGTTCCTAACCCATCCACGTAGCGATTGAACATACAAAATGCTGCTGCGATCAAAACAGTGTCGTGTATCTCCGAATCTGTAGCTTCGGTATTTTTGGCAATTTCAATTTGTTCCGGCGTGACAAATTTTCCACCTTTTTGAACACTTGCAGCGATAGCAAGTAAACTTTTCATTTTTTCAGAAATCGGAGCAGCTGTAAAATGCTGTTTGACCTGATTTATCAAAGCTCCGTCATCTTCGAGATAACATTGTGCGGCGGCTCCGTGTACACTTTGGCAAAACAGACAATCATTCAGATAAGATACATAGGTGGCTATCAACTCCCGATCACCTCTGGATAAATCGTTATCCGTTTTCCTCAATAATGCCTCAGCCAGCTCATTAAGAGGCTTGGCAGTTTCGGGTCTGAAAGCCATCAGACCGCGAATGCCAAGTAACTGTTCTTCTTCCGGAACTTGGATGTAAGCCATTTTTAAAAGAAAGTTGAAAGTTAATAATTGAAAGTTTCGGCCGCTCAATCCGGAGCGGCCGAATTAAAAAGTCATGGCTAATAACTTTTCGTTTTTAATACTTTTCAGTTTTAGGGTGAAAAGTCTGCCAACTATGCCAGAATTCCTGGTAAGCGTTTACAGGTTTTAACTTGTCAATAGAATCAGGTGAAATATTTTTACCAAGCAAGTTATATCGGTTGTTTGCACTAAAAAGTGTGTCGTTTTTCAGGGTAAAAATCTCTTGTTCCGAAGATCTCGTGAAAGCAAAAAAACTTTTGTCATCCGATGCTAAAACCAGTACTGTCGGACTACCTCCGACTTTGCTATTGATGACTCTTTCTTTTTTCAGGCGGTTCCAGTCGAACGCTTTGCTATCACTACCAATCTGAATTCCGACGATCCATGATTTTTCTTTCCAGGAAAGAGGATCGGTCTTTGTCAGCGCCGATTTATTTTTACCACTTTCATACTTACTCATGGAATCATACTTCATTTTAAAAGCAGGATCCGGCTGCATAATCTGGCTGTTTGGATGAAGTTTCAACCATTCCCGCAAAGATGTTTGCGTGCTCCTGACCTCTGGTAAGGTTCGTCCTTTTAGTGGGCCCGCAATCGCTTCACCATTGGCTTGCCGCCACCAGCTATGCGTTTTCCCATCTTCAAACATTGCGTTGAAATGATCCATTCCTACGAGCCGGAACTCATCTGGCTGGTTATTTACAACAGGTTCAAAAACTCGTCCGGTCCTGCAAACGGTACAATAGGTAACAATTATCGGCTTCCCATTCAGCTGATCCTGCACCTGATGATGATATCCGATAAATTGAATGGGATAGGCTTTTGCTTCACCGTTTTCTTCGACGCCGATGACCAGTCTGTCTTTTCCAACCTTATTTTCGCCCTCCTTTTTTAGCAATAAAGTTTTGGGCTGATAAAACATAGTATCCGCCGCCATTTCGAAATTGGCAGCATAGGTTATTCCCGCGACCAGCAGTAACAACAAAACCGGCAGCCACTTTTTTCTTGCCTTAAAAACGGATGGAGAGCCCAGTAAAATGAGTAACGTAAACAAAACCCTGAACGTCCAGCGCCAGGTGTGTAAAAAGTAAGCGAGATCAATACTGTTCATTCGCTGGCTTCCCGGCATGGGCATTATGAAATAAACTTTGGCTATTTCAAAGAGAATAAAGCCGATAATACCGATGTAAAAATATTTTTTCATTTGAAATGTTGGTATCCACAAGTTTCATAATTTTAAAGAACGGACTCGTCAAATGACAAGTCCGTTTGCTTGAATTAATTAACCTATGATAAATTCTTTATAGTCGTATCCGTGTCTCTGCTGAACCACGCGGCTGTTAAGGCGATCAGAAATGGTATCGAAAAAACCATTAACGCATTACCAAAACCACCAAGCGTTGCGACCAAAGCACCGATAAAAAAGACAGCAGTTGCGGTAAAGAAGCGACCGATATTAAAGCAAAATCCTGTCGCAGTTGCCCTGATGACAACCGGAAATAATTCAGGGATATAACTGGATAGCGCGCCCTGGCTAATTCCAAAGAAAAGAGACAGCGCGGCTGTTTCCACATACACAATGGTACTGAACGTGTGATTCGTAATGAATAAAATACCGCACATAACAATACAACCCGAAAAAGTCATCATTAAAGTTTTTCTGCTCCCGAAATTGCGGATCAAAAAACCAGACAGAATTCCGCCGGTTATACCGCCTAATCCCAGAAGAACCATCGTCAGACCGCGTTGTTTCTGTCCGTCTTCACCAGCGGCAAGCAAGGTTTGAACCCATGTTGGCAACCAGGAAAATATGCCCCAAAGCCCTATCAGAACAGAGCCAAAAATCACTGAACCAGCAATAAGATTTGGCCTGTTCGTTTTGTCAAAAATACTTTCAGGGTTTGGGGAAATTTGTGTTTTCGTCTGCTGCCAGGATGTTGACTCTCTCGTTAGGAGCAAGATCAAAACTGCAACCGCAATAGGAATAATGCCAAGTCCAAATGCAGGCCTCCATTCAGCAAAAAGGATGTTTAGGCTTCCGGTAGCGACAATACCAATTGGAAAAGAAACTGCAAGAATTCCCAGCATCACCGGACGCGTCCGTTTTTCCCATATTTCCGAAATATAGACGGTTGATACCAGCAATACTCCGCCAACGCCCATTCCTGTTAAAAACCGAAGTCCCATCAATACATGCCAGTCCGGCACGATTACAACGAGGCAAGTTCCTAAGCCCGACAATCCTGTGACCAAAGCGAGGGTTTGCACCCTTCCGATTTTGTCACTAACCAGACCAAAAAGTAATCCTCCAAACATCCACCCATATAGAAAAGTCGCGTTTACGTAAGCTCCGATTTCTCCCAGCTCCGCTTCTGAAACGCTTCTGTTTAAAAGATCCGGAATGGCAACAGGCAAATAAACTGACATCAAAGTTGACACCGTACCGCTGAGAATATAGCTGACCATACACAAACCGAATGCGATCCAGTTTCTGGTTAATACAGTATCTTTTGCCTCTTGTAATTCCAGGGTTTCCATAGATATTTTTTTAAACCTATCTGAATATTTGATCAAAATTCAAGCTCACATAATACAAGCCGCCGACCGCCGGAGAACCATATGCCTGCACGATATACTTATTGGTCAGGTTTGCTGCACCAAATTTTACGATCGTTTTCAGGGCAGAGATTTTATAACTGATCTGGGCATCTAACAGATTGTAGGCGTTTATTTTACCCGGACGCATTTCCGTGAAGCTGCCATACCAATCGAATGAATCCTGCCAATGCCACGCCACGCTGAACCCTAAATTTTCTGTTACTTTCGGATTGCTAAATACCAGATTCGTTTTCCATTCCGGTGTGTTGAAAGCAGGAACATTATTTGGATTTGCGTCCAGAATATTAAAGCTTGCCCAAGTCGCATTTGCATTCAGGCGATATGATTTCGGGAAGGAATAAGTGACGCCCGCGCTTACGCCCTGAATGGAAACTTTATCCGTTGCATTGGTATATAACTGGAAAGCCTGAATATTTCCGGCAGGAATATCACCGGCGGCAGCCACGTTGACAGAGCCATCAGCCGCAAGAACATTTGAATTGGGACGAATTACGACCGTGTTGATGATGAAATCTGTGTACTGGCTATAATAGTAATTAAGGTCAACAAGCAGTTTTTTGCCAAACAAACCCTTATACCCAATTTCATAACTTTTCACTTGTTCCGCCTTGATGTAAGGAACATCCGACTTCACCAGTTTGTCTTTATTATTAGCAACCGCCTGCGGGAAAGGAACGCCTTGCTGAACTTCTTTTCCGAACGCAGAACCAAAGGCAGATACCGAAGCTGAGGTGAAAGAATTTTCATATGCATTCAGCCCAATCGTGTTTGCCGGAGCACCTCCGAGAATAATAATCGGCCCAACATTCAATTTTATATACTGATCACTAATCGTTGGATTACGAAATCCGGTTTGGTAAGAAGCCCTGAAATTATGATCGCCAACAGAATAAACGGCGGAAGCACGCGGAGTAAACCTTCCCTCGAAATTTTCATTTTTATCGTAACGTCCTGATAATGTAAGTTTCAAATGATCTTTAAACAGCGATTTCGAAGCCTGGGCGAAAGCACCATATTCGTCATTCGTCAGATTTTTATCCTTGTCGTCAAATAGTGTTCCGCCGGTATTGAGGTAATATTTCCTGTAATTCCCGCCAACCTGCAAATTGAAAACTTTGAGCAGCGAACTGAAATCATACATACCTTCGATGTGTTCCAATTTACATTCACTCAAAATCCCGGCACCGGATAGTCCGCGCACTTTGATGAGTCTGTCTTTTTCAGCATCAAATTCCGGACTTCCCGGCAAAACTCGCCCACGATCCGCAAAGGCTCTCGCTGCGTTATTATCTTTTCCGGTAATACCGCTGATCGTTCCGTTGAACGCAGCTGCGTATCTTGTAAACCAGGTTGCATCGGCCTTATCAGGCGTTACCGTAGTTCCATTTAAATCCTGAACCCAGGTCCGGTTTATTTGCTGTCCGAGCGCACGGGTGTTGTATGAATTTGTTGATAATTCTTTGTTTGAGTAAGCACGAATATAAAAATTGCTTCCTTTTAATTCCAGTCGATGTTGTATCAATTTAAAATCATTGATCACAAATCGGTTACTGCCCGTATATTGCGCGGTTCCCTGATTAAAGGTTCCCTGATAAATGGCTTCGATTCTATCCGTAATCCTGTAATGAAGCGCTCCGTTAAGTTTTAAACTATACACGCCATAACTGGCAAGATCTTTTTCTTCATATCCTGTGCGTGAAACGCGGCCAATTCCTGCAAGGCTCTGCGCAACTTCATCTCCGTAAATATTTAAAGAATTTTTGCCCGGATTATTCGGACCTCTGTTTTCAACAGGTGTATTTGGGTCGATATCGGTATAATCATTTGCATACCAATCCGTTCCTTTCAAATAAGAAGCGTTTACCTTAAAGGCCAGTCTGTTGCTGAAAGATTTTGCATAACGGATAGCCATATCATACATCGGTTTTGCGCCCAGATCCGTACCGTCCCCGATATGATTGACACCAAATTTTGTCTGAACACTTAACCCCTGATACTCAAAAGGATTTTTCGTTCTTGTATATAACATGCCGTTAAAAGCAACCGGCCCATAAAGCGCCGAAGCCGCACCTGGAATCAGTTCGACACTTTCCACGTCAATATCATGCGGACCAAATAAATTTCCCATGGCGAAACCCAGTCCTGCTGGCTGATTATCTACACCGTCAACGAGTTGCAAAAAGCGACCGTTACCCGTAGTATTAAATCCGCGTGTATTGATTTGCTTGTAAGTCAGACTACTGGTGACCATATCCAGCGATTTCATATTTACCAATCCATCATAAAAATTTGCAGACGGCGTTTGCTGAACACCACGCATATCCATTTTCTCAATACTCACTGGCGAGCGAAGAATATTTTCTTCAACGCGCGAAGCTGAAATCACAACCTGATCTAGCTCTTCTGCCGAAGATTTGAGGGAAATATTGATGAATGAATTAGAATTAATTTTCACCTCCTGGCGATCGTAACCTACCAGCGAAATAATTAATGTTGTTGATGAAGTTGTTATTTCAAAACTACCCGCGGCATTTGTGATTGTACCGGCAATATTTCCCTTTGCAACCACGGATGCTCCCGCCAGTGGTTGCTTCGTTTCCGAATCCTGAACCAGGCCGGAAATTTTGGAAGTTTGTGCTTTTGCCAAGGTAGCAGAAAATAAAGCTGTCAATAATAGATACAGGTAAAAGTTTCTTTTCATAGATTCAGGGTGAGCAGTTGGGTATCGGATTTTATTATTTTAAATGATCATAACCTTGTGGCAGGCGGTTATAGCCATGGTTGACAATTCGTTCGCCCAGATATTCATAAAATTCCGGGTTTGCTGGCGTCACGCTTGCGAGTCCGTCTACATAGCGGTTATACAGACAAAAAAGCGCAGCGATCAGTACCGTATCGTGAATTTCCAGATCCGTAGCTCCTTCCGCTTTTGCTATCGAAACAGCCTCTTTCGTCACTGCCTTTCCGCTTTGCTGAACGAGTTTTGCAATTTTCAAAAGCGCTTTCATTTTGCTGCTGACTGGTGCAGAATCAATATCTTTTTTAACTATTTCGCAGGTGACCGATTCTCCCAGAAGCAAATCAGCTGCGGCGGTGTGTGCTGTGGTGCAAAATGTGCATTCATTATTATGGGAAACCACTGTCGCAATCAATTCGCGTTCTCCCTGCAAAAGCGTTGAGTCGCCTCGCAATAAAATCTGGGTGAGCTCACGAATCGGAGCCGCTGTATCCGGGCTATATTCAAGCAGGCCGGTAATTCCCGGCAAGTGTGACGGTAAAGGTATATGTGGCATCTATCAGTATCGGTTATAACCCACAAATGCCATACGTTCACCCATTTCACGATAAGCCTCGTTTTCCTTCGGGGCCCACGTACCTAACCCATCGACATATCGATTGAACATGCAGAATGCAGCAGCGATCAGTACGGTATCATGAATTTCCTCATCATTCGCCCCCGCTTCGCGTGCATTCTGAATATCTTTTTCCAATACATTTTTCCCACCTTTTTGAACTTTGGCGGCAATCGCTAATAGTGTACGTAATTTCTGTGAAACAGGAATTGTGAGAAAATCACGCTTGATATCATCCAGCAGATTAACATCACAAGACATATGCGCCATGGCCGCTGCTCCGTGCGAAGTGTGGCAAAAATGACAATCGTTAAGATTGGAAACATAGGAAGCAATTAATTCCCGATCCGCACTTGGAAGAGAAGATGGACCTCTTAGAAGTACATCTGCAAGTGCACCGAGCGGTTTTGCCGTTTCGGGGCGAAAATTGAAAAGTCCGACAATACCGGGAAGGTCCTCATTCGGTAAGGATATATGCGCCATTAAGGATGAGTCATTTTACTCAGTCATAAATCTGACTGATTGAAGTTTCGCGTTAAAAACGCGATAACATTCTTGTTTAGAAATAGTTGAAAAATTTCAGAATATTTCCTGTCAGCCAAAGGCCGAATGAATTAATGATAAATGTATACACGGGTGCTTAAAATCACCAAAGTACGGTCATCAGAATTCGAACAGGAAAATTGGAAATTTAAACTAAATCAGGAGGTGGAGATGGAATGCTCAGAAAGGCCTGCAATGTGGAGGAATGATAACGATCCTCAGGATTAGTAACCTGTTCAGACCATTCCATTACATAGAAAACATGTTTCCTGCTGGAAGACATATAATCTTTAAGGAAACTTTTTAGAAGTGTTGATGGTAGTTTTTTCTGTGAATCAGCATTCTCGCCGGCAACTTCATCATTAATATTAGAAGCCAGCGTCATGAAACGGTCTCTCGCATTCTGATCAAATTCGCAATGCACATACATTGTGTCATTGATCAGCTGACGGGTTTTCATTTGATAATATTCACCTTCATGCTCAATTTTACCCTCAGCCGGTTCTGGATTATCCCAGCTTGTCTGATAAGGAAGTGAAACAGGAACTTTAATTACAATGTCTTTTGAATAAGAATGTTTTTCAATGAAATCGTTATTTTCCGCACTTACGGTATACCTTTCCTCCAACAAATAGACCACAGAATAGCCCATCATGTTGTAAAGCAAAAGCCCAAAAAGCAATATGGAAAGAATTCGACCCAAGGTTACAAAAGTAAAACTATTACTTATAATTGTACAAATATATAATAAGTGTCATAATTTCCAAATACAGTTTTATTTTGTACAGCTGGTTAATTAAATGTCTACATAATATACAACTTAATTAACAGGAAAACTGATTTCCACTAACTTTGCAGCATAAACTAAATAAGAGTAAAAATTAATGGCAATTATTGACCCTAAACGCTATACCGTAACGGCAGCATTGATTTATGCCAACGGACCTATACATATTGGCCACCTTGCCGGATGTTATGTTCCAGCCGACATTTATGTTCGCTATTTGCGCTCTAACGGCAAAGACGTAGCGTTTATCAGTGGAACAGATGAACACGGAGTTCCTATTACAATTCGTGCAAAAAAAGAAGGACTTACGCCTCAGCAGGTTGTAGATAAATATTATACGCAGATCGACGAATCCTTCAAACAACTGGGAATTTCTTTTGATGTCTATTCACGGACAAGCAAGAAAATTCATCATGATACTTCGCAGGAAATTTTCAAGGATCTGTATGATAAAGGGGTTTTCATTGAAGAAACCACAGAACAATATTACGACGAAACTGCGCAGCAGTTTCTGGCTGACCGTTATATCGTTGGTACTTGCCCGGTTTGTGCCAACCCAAATGCATATGGCGACCAATGTGAACGCTGCGGATCTGCATTGAGTCCAACCGAATTAATTGAGCCGCATTCCATGCTTTCAGGAGCCAAACCGGTGATGCGCCCGACGACAAACTGGTTTTTGCCATTAGATACTTTGCAACCGCAAGTTGAAGAGTACGTCAACAGCCATCCGGAATGGAAAACGAATGTGTTGGGACAATGTCAATCCTGGTTGAAAGAAGGGTTAAAACCACGCGCCATGACCCGCGATCTTGACTGGGGAATTCCGGTTCCTGTGCCAAATACAGAAGGAAAAGTTCTTTACGTATGGTTTGAGGCTCCAATCGGATACATTTCTGCTACAAAAGACTGGCTCATTCAGAAAAATGGCACGGATGAAGGCTGGAAAAAATGGTGGCAAAAAAATGAAGACGGCGTTGAAGAAACCAAGCTGGTTCATTTTATTGGAAAAGACAATATCGTTTTCCATTGTATCATTTTCCCGGCGACAGTTATTGCCGAAGGAAACCTGGTACTTGCTGATAATGTCCCTGCCAATGAATTTATGAATCTGGAAGGAGATAAAATTTCAACTTCCAGAAACTGGGCGGTATGGCTGCATGAATATCTGGAAGAACTTCCGGATAAGCAGGATGTGCTCCGTTATGTTTTGACGGCAAGTGCTCCTGAAACAAAAGACAGCGAATTTACCTGGAAAGATTTTCAGACACGTAACAACAGCGAACTGGTAGGGATTTTCGGCAACTTCATCAACCGTGCGGTTGTTCTGACGCAAAAATTCTGCGACAGCAAAGTGCCTGCTGCCGGAGAATTAACGGATATTGATCAGGCCGTTTTGGCTGAACTAGCTGCTTTCCCTGCGAAGATTGGTGATGCGATGGAAAATTACCGTTTCCGCGAAGCACTGACCTTTATTATGGATCTTGCACGTTTGGGAAACAAATACCTTGCGGATACGCAACCGTGGCATGTGATCAAAACCGATCCGGAACGTGTTAATACCATCATGAATATCGCTTTGCAGATTTCTGCATCTCTTTCCATCGTATCTGAACCTGTTCTTCCTTTTACTGCTGAAAAAATTCAAAAACAACTAGGCGTAACAAGTAAAAACTGGCTTAATGCAGGAAAACCTGATTTATTAGAAGCAGGGCAGCTAATCAGCGAGGCAGGTTTACTTTTTGAAAAAATTGAAGACCACGTAATTGAAAAACAAATCCAGAAGCTGCACGATGCCAAACGTGCAAACGAACTTGAAGGAAAAGTTGTAGCACCTGTAAAAGCAGAAATTCAGTTTGACGACTTTGCCAAAATGGATATCCGTGTGGCGACAATTATTGAAGCAGAAAGTGTTCCGAAAAGTAAAAAGCTTTTAAAACTAAAAGTGGATATCGGCAGCGAACAACGTACTGTTTTAAGCGGAATTTCAGAACATTTCAAACCGGAAGAAATCATTGGCAAAACAGTTTTATACCTTGCCAACCTCGCTCCCCGTAAAATGATGGGCATGGAAAGTCACGGAATGATCCTGATGGCCGAAGACAAAGACGGAAGCCTTGCATTCGTTCAGCCAGGAAAAGACGTCTGGAACGGAGGCACCGTAAACTGATTATCGTTCTAAAATATAAAGAAGAGACTCTGCCGCATTTGTGACAGAGTCTCTTCTTTTATAATTAGTATAGGATAAGACTATTCAAACTCTTTTCTTAGCTTGTCGTAAATTGCATTGACGCGTTCTACCAAAACACGGCATTCGGCGTCCGACATATTTTCAATTGTATTGGTTACAGCATTAGAAACAATTCTCCCCTCCTCATTAATTTTCGCACCAAGCTTCTTTGTGGACCCAAGAATATTTTCCCATTCAATCATAAGATCTTCTGAAAAATATTTAGGCTCGATAATGTTAAAATAAGCTGCCTGGGATTTTAACTGATCTTTTGGCTGTTCAGCAGAATCAGAAATACGAAGACCTTCTGCCAACTTCGAAAGTTCGATATAAGCAAAGATGTTAGATTTTTTCATAACGTTGTATTGAATTATTTTGGAGGTATTTTCTATACGAATATACACATATCCAAATTTATTTTTTCAATCAATTACTCAGGTTAATTGTATCTTAACATTAAGTATTAAATGGATACAATAATTTTAACCCTAAAACATTTAAAAAACCCAAAAGCTGACCAAAATCAGCTTTCACATTTAAAGAACGCATTTTTCGGCGTTATTATTAGATAATAAAAAAAAAGCCCCACAACTATTTCGTGTGAGACCTTCTATAATGCTGCGATCTTTTCTAATCGTCTACCAACGTTCGATATCCACTTTTCTACGAAAATCATCTTGCTGGTGATTGAATGGAAGAAATAGAATCAGTTGACGTTTCGATTCGTCGTATCTTGCTGTAATATTATCGGCATCCACTCCATCAGGAATTGTCAGCGTACTAATAAAACGAATTGTTTTCCACTGTTCTTCGCTGTCCTCGTTTTGCGCAAATATTGGCAAAAGGTGATATAACCGCATCTTATCTTTCACAATTTCAAGTTCCAGATCCTGAGACTCAATACCTGGCGCTTTCACTGTAACCTGATAGCCATCCGTACCTTTTTTGAGGTGTACAACCGGCTCGCTCATTCCTCCGTTAATGCTATTCGTAAAATCAATATGCATTAACATTTCCCGTGGTATTTTTATTTTGCTTTCCATGGTGTTCCGCGTTTTGTATTTACTTAGTTATAGACTTAACAAAAACTTTTGTACCAGAATTTCAATCTTAGAATCAAACTAAAATCATTAATGTAATTTTGTTTATTAAATAGTTGATTTATAGATAATTATAAAACATTATATAGTCAGGTATTAAATTGGCTTTAAATTTGTTTTTAAATAGCTGACATAATAACAGACCTGTACTCATCAAAATGCCATTATGTCGTTTAATTCTATCTTCTTTATAGACTCAAAAAGAATGTAAAGGTTTAAATGTAATATACAGTTTTCTTCAAAATGAATCTATTGGATATACGGTTTTTTCGATCTTAACGATCATTATGGCCTAAATCTCTATCCGGAGCAATCTGATCGCGAACACGTTGTTTCATCTCTTTGGGCTCCGGAAAATGGCCTTCTCGCTTGCGGTCCCATAACAAGACTTCATCCAGCTTGATTGTATACCGGCCTGCAACTTCCGAAGGGATTAATGTCACCGCATGTATATCTTCCACAAAAGTGGTAAGCAATTCCTGCGCCATCCAGGCCGAACGTAATAACCAGCCGCATTTAGGGCAATATTCTATCGTAATTGTGGGTTTCATATTTCAGGTTTTCGATAAAGTTACTAACAGATTCTTTACCAAAAGACGTAAATAATTCAGCTTCCTTCAAAATAGTATAAACGGAATCAGAGCTCGGAAGTCGTTATTAATCCAACATTTCTGGCGACAACTTCCCTTTTTGTTACCGTTTTGATGTCAAACTTGTGAGTAAAACTTCTTTCTCCATCCAGTAATTCGAAAGTGTATTGACCATCCATAAATGTTGACAGATCAAACAGTTTTTCATATTTTTTGTAAACGAGTACTTTTTCAACAAAAAGTAAATTTCTATTCCCATCACTGATACGCACAAGGACGCGATCGGTTGCAGGCCAGTTATAAGTTAACTGAAATTTCATCGGCCTGACCTGCATAACATAAAAATCAGAATAGAATGCATCATCTTTCTTATCAGGGGAAATTTGTGCAGAGGCCTGAGTACCTACAGCTAAAATGATCAGAAAGAAATACAGGGACAGGAATTTTGTAGAGCAACTTTTCATAGGATACAGGTTTATTTACATAATTGAACTGATACTATTTATTTTTAATAAAAATATAAAATATTGATATACAAGTCAATAAAGATATAATCCTGTATTAAAACTTAATCTTTTAACAAAGCTTAAACCTGGAATTATACAACGTTTATTCTTTCAATAATGAAGATTGTTCTGAAAATACAAAAACAAAAAAACCGGGATGAATATTCATCCCGGTTTTGTGTACTAAACCTAACCTTTAATCCTAATAAGTATGCTCTGGAATATCTTTCATGGCTGACACAAAAATACCAAAGGCAACATTGCATTTTAGCGTGAATATCCCTGATTTAAAAAACACGTAGGCCACATTCCTAAAAGTGGTAATTACACCTGATCTAATACGTAAAATTACGCATTTTATTTAACGTATTTAACATAACAATTTAATAATAAGCGAGTTATATCCAATAACTCATAAATTCCATTTGCATCACCTTGTCAGTCGATTCAGTTAGGATTAATTTTGTTTATTATTAAGTTTATTTACTGACTCTTTCCCAATTCCCAGCAAACTCTTTCCCAATTCCCAGCAAAATTATGGCAAAGCTTACAGGTAACGAAGGCAGACTAATTTCAGCATTAGCAGCAAAAGAATTAATGGCACCGCATCAGGCGAAAGAAAAAGCAATTTATGCACGTGGCGAAAATTACATTAAAGCAGAATTTTTCGGGATCAATACATTTAAAAAATTAATTGAGCCCTTAGGCGACAACTGTGTAGGATTTCGGGTATATTATGGCGCACAAGACGAAGACCATGAAGGAGATGAACCTGTTTTTGGAAAAGGAAAACCAACTTCAAGATTGGTAATTGTTCCTGTTGATGCAAACGGCAGAGATATTACAAAGGGAATGGGTTATAAAGATATGCCTGCTGACGACGACGCTATGGCAGGTGGTCCCGTTTGTCCAAGATTATGCTAATTAACAAACCATTAGTTAATGACGGAGATTTACATCTCATACTTTGCTAGGCAACCTATTGTATGCACGGCGGTTTTTACCACCGCAATTCCATTAGTACTAATTTTTGTTCGTAAGGCTTATATAGATCCTGTATTTCTAATCTTATTAATATACCTGATTTTTAAATTTTTATTAGAGATTACGATGTTTCATTATGCATCTAATAAAATCAACAATATTGTATTTGATAGTTTACATGTGATTCTCAGATATTGCCTTCTTAGCAGCATGTTTTATTATAAGAATGAATCGAAGTATTTAAAAAAATTATTATTAATCTCAATTTTAGGGTTTCTAATTTTAGCGGTTTGGGACTTTTTTAAGGTTAATAAAAATTTATTTGAAACGCATAACCATCAAGAATTTCTATACACTACAACGATTGAATGTATTTTAATGATCTTTTGGATTTTGTCCTATTTTTATGAAACCATCAGATCATTAAAAATTCCTAACTTGTTATCCTATCCATTTTTTTGGGTTTGTTCGGGGATGCTTTTGTTTTATTCGAGTTCGGTATTCATAGCCCCCTTGTTTCACTACACATTCAAATGGGAAAATTACATTGATATAGGCTTTTTAGTTTACGTCCCCTCAATTTTTGATATTATCTGTATGTTTTTTTTCGGTATTGGAGCTTCTTTCTTCTCAGCCAGATATTATGCAAAACAGTGAAGAACTAAAATTGGCGTTACTCATTGCTTCCGTGGCGATGCTTATGATGGCATTTTTTGTTATCACATTTGTGATGTACTATCAAAAAAAGAAATTTGAAGAAGAAAAAAAGCTGATTGACATTGAAAAGAATTACCAGCGTCTGTTGCTGGATACTGCCTTAAATTCCGAAGAAACGGAACGACGCCGCATTGCACAGGATCTTCATGATGATATTGGAACCATGTTATCTCTTACCAAACTGAGCTTGAACCAGCTTAGTAAACTAATTGTCGACAATGGCGTTAAAGAAGACCAGATTATGCGAAAATCACAATCGCTTCTGGAAGAAACCATTCTTCATGTGCGCCGGATTACCCGTGATCTGGTACCGACCACGCTGGAAAGATTTGGATTGGCGGCTGCAATCGAAGAATTTATCAGCAAACTTGAAGAGGATAATAATTTAAAACTTTCTTTTCATTCCAATACGGAAGATGCGCCACGCCAGAGCCAGAAGGTTGAGCTAACGATTTACAGGATCATGCAGGAACTTGTAAACAATTCGATCAAGCATTCGCAATGCTCGCAGATTGAAATTAACTTGCAGATAAATAGCAAAATTATCGGACTTCAGGTAACTGATAATGGCATAGGGTTTGATCCTGAGATGATTAAGGAAAATAATCTGGCAGGTCTTGGCTTACTTGGAATAGAAAGCCGGCTTGCCATTGTGGATGGCACCATCACGTATGAAAAACCTGCTATGGGCGGCTGTAAAGCATATGCCCAGATACCCGTAGTACCCGCTGCCGCGACTAAACCGGAACCTTTACATCCATTTCGCCGTGAGCGAGTGACAATTTAGCAGTATGAAAACCTTGAAACTGGGCATAGCAGACGATCATGAATTATTCAGAAAAGGATTTATTTCCATGCTGAGTACTGTCCCTGATTTTGATTTCGTGCTGGAAGCGGCAAACGGCCAGGAATTGCTGGACAAACTGCCTGGAAATATGCCAGATATTGTTTTTATGGATCTGCAAATGCCAGTTATGGATGGAATACAGGCAACAGAGCTCGCTTTTGAGCGTTTCCCAGAGATCAAAATTATCGTCGTTTCGATGTATAATGAAGATCGTTTTGTCATTCATATGCTGGAAAAAGGAGTTCAGGGATATCTGCTAAAAGATACCAGCCCTGATGAAGTTGAAAAAGCAATCAGACGTGTATCCGAAGAGGGTTTTTATTATAATGATTTTGTCTCGAAGGCTATGCACCGGAAAATGGTGAACCGCCAGCCAAACAAACATCCATTTTTCCCAAATTCATCGAATGTTGCTCTTTCTGCACGTGAAAAAGAAGTTCTGCAACTGATTTGTGATGGGTTATCGACAACGGAAATAAGCGACAAACTTTTTATCAGTGTCCGTACAGTTGAAGGGCACAGGCTGCGAGTGCTTGAAAAAACAGGTACGAAATCTACCGCCGCCGCTGTCGCTTTTGCGTACAAAAACCAGCTTCTCTGATGGTTCTTAATCATTAAGTGTTAGCGATTAGTGCGCAAAAATATTTTTTTTGGCGCCTATCTATCTATTACAAATCTTACTACAACCCACACATCCCACCCTTTTTATTTTTATCTTTCGAAACCGTATCGACAAAGTGCGTACGTCGGGAGTGGTATGAATTATTCACAATTCTATCATGGCACCGGCGGCCCGGTCAGAATTCTCATTCAATCATTAACAGATGAAAGTACTTATTGTTTGTACCAACCACGATACCTACCCTACCAAAACAGGAAAAACAGGATTGTGGCTGAGCGAATTGACTCATTTTTATGATGTAATGACAACCCGGAGAGTGCTAGTCGATATTGTCAGTCCAAACGGCGGGTCAATTCCGGTCGACGAGCGAAGTATGGATTTGAAAGATGACATAAATCAGAAATATCTCGCCGACACTTTGTTTCTTGCCAAGTTTGAAAATTCGCTGAAACCGTCCGATGTTGAACCACGGGATTATCGCTTGATCTATTTCACCGGCGGAAATGGCGGAATGTGGGATTTCCCGGATAATACGGACTTACAGAATATCACAAGGAAAATTTACGAAAACAATGGAATGGTCACTGCCGTCTGTCATGGCGTAAGCGGGCTACTAAATGTCAGGCTATCAGACGGAAACTTTCTTATTCAGGAAAAATACGTAACCGGATTCTCTCATGTTGAAGAGACGCTGATGAGTTTCGTCAGTGAAGTTCCCTTTCATTTGGAAGATAAATTAAAAGAACGCGGCGCGCATTATACCAAAGCAATGATCCCTTTTGTCGAATTTATCGAAATGGATGAACGGTTAATTACGGGGCAGAATCCGAATTCAGCAAAAAAGGTAGCTTCCAAAGCACTGGAAGAATTATTTGAAAAATAAAAAAGTGTTCAGATTTAATTCCAAACACTTTTTGACTCCATAATATTTTAAAGCTGCTTTTCGAATAAAGCTTTGAACGTTGGCAAAATAATATCCTTTTCAGAAACGATCGGATTTTCAACGCCCCAGTCAATTCCCAGGTCAGGATCATTCCATAAAAGCCCTGACTCAGCACCTTTGTTATAAACATTTGTGCATTTATAACTAAAAACAGAATCTTCCAACGCTACAAAACCGTGCGCAAAGCCTTCCGGGATATAAGCCATATTGTTTGTATCACTACGTAATTCAAAAACTTCATGTTTGCCAAATGTCGGCGAATCAGGACGAATATCCACGGCTACATCCAAAACACGACCCGATATTACGCGAACCAATTTCCCCTGAGCGAAAGGTGCATTTTGAAAATGTAAACCTCTGACAACTCCTTTTATTGAAAACGACTGGTTGTCCTGAACAAAATGTGTAGGCAAGCCTAGGTTTCTAAACACTTCCTCATTGTACGATTCAAAGAAAAAACCCCTGTCGTCTTGAAAAACGCGTGGGAAAATTTCGACTAAACCGGCAATAGATGTTTCACGGATCTGCATAATGACTTTTTAAATTACCCTTTTTAAGATTGTAACAATTTAATGTGCGCTCAAATTTATGAATCTATTTGCAGACGTTGTAATTTCGGCACATTATTTCGAAATAACATGACATACGAAGCGCTTTTTGATCAAATTTCCCAAAAGAAATCCTATCTCTGTGTCGGACTTGACACCGATATACGTAAAATTCCTGCTCATTTGCAAAAAGAGAGCGATCCGGTTTTTGAATTCAATAAACAAATTATTGACGCCACGGCTGATTATTGCGTTTCATATAAACCCAACATTGCTTTTTATGAAGCCTTAGGAGCGAAGGGTTGGGAAAGTTTGCAAAAAACGGTTGAGTATATTCCAAAAAGTCATTTTACCATTGCAGATGCCAAGAGAGGCGATATCGGAAATACGTCTGGACTTTATGCCCGTACTTTTTTTGATCCGTCTTCTTCGGGTTTGAATTTTGATTCGGTCACGGTCGCACCTTATATGGGAAGCGATTCTGTAACACCCTTTCTTGATTTTGAAGGAAAATGGGTAATTCTTTTAGCTCTAACATCCAACTCTGGTGGCTCTGATTTTCAAAGACTTGAAACAAATGAAGGCTTTTTATACGAGCATGTTTTGAAAACTTCACAAACTTGGGCAGGAGCTGATCGCATGATGTATGTCGTTGGTGCAACGCAGGCAAAAGATCTTGCCAATATTCGTACCATTGTCCCTGACCATTTTCTGCTTGTTCCGGGCGTCGGAGCACAAGGAGGAAATCTTGAAGAAGTGTCGCAGTATGGTATGAATAAATCCTGCGGACTGCTCGTCAATGCTTCCCGAAGTATTATTTACGCTGGCGACGGTCTGGATTTTGCTCAAAAGGCAAAGGAAGAGGCCCAGGCATTGCAAAAAGAAATGGCGGTTTATCTTGACAAATTTTGTAGATAGATCAGGTACAGCTTTTCAATATCCATTAATATCATACAATAAATTTTCCAATGCAGCTTTCAGAACAAAATACATATACAATACAAAATATTGATCCAATTCAGCTTGTCGAGCAATACGGAAGTCCGCTATATGTTTATGACGGCGGCACGATTCGCCGGAAAGCGCTAGAATTGCAAAATGCCTTTTCAAGCCTTAACATGAAGATCAAATTTGCCTGTAAATCCAATACGAATCTTGCTATTCTACGTTTGATGCGTGAAATCGGCGTTGAACTGGATGTTGTTTCCACAGGCGAACTGGAAATGGGAAAACTGGCTGGATACGATACCAAACAAATCACGTTCACTCCAAGCGGTGTACCTTTTCACGAAGTAAAAACAGCAGTGGAAGCAGGCGCGATCGTAAATGTTGACAGTATTCCTTTGCTCGAATGGTTTGGACAGACTTACGGAGATACTAAGCCCTGCCTGATACGTTTGAAACCAAATGTCGCAGCTGGCGGGAACATCAAGATTATGACCGCTCATGCTGATTCTAAATTTGGAATCAGTGTGCTACTTCTGGATCAAATTTTAGAAATTGTCAAAAAATACGATATCAAAGTAATTGGTTTACACCAGCATACAGGCTCGGATATCAAGGATGCAGAACCGTTTTTACAGGTTGCTGATATTGTTTTTGAAGCTGCTTTACAATTTCCTGATCTTGAAATTATTGATCTGGGCGGAGGTTTTAAAGTTTCTTACAAACCAAATGATCCGATCACCGATATGGAGCTTTTAGGAAATAAAATTTCCGAGCGTTTCAAAAATTTCTGTGCGAAATACGGTCGTGAGCTTCAATTATGGTTTGAACCAGGAAAATTTTTGGTAAGTGAATGCGGATATTTACTGGTTAATTCAACCGTAGTAAAAGAAGACCCGGCTCGCACATTTGTCCATATCGATTCAGGTTTAAATCACCTGATCAGACCTATGATGTATGGGTCTTATCACCACATTTTGAATATTTCAAATCCGGCAGGAGTAGAAAAGGATTATACCGTTGTTGGGTATATCTGCGAAACGGATACTTTCGCAACGGATCGGCCCTTACCGGAAGTTCGTCAGGGTGACGTACTGGCATTCTTAAATGCTGGTGCTTATGGTTTTACAATGAGTTCAAATTACAACGCCCGTTTCCGTCCGGCAGAAGTTTTAATTGATAACGGCGTAGCAAAACTGGTAAGAAGACGGGAAACTTTGGAAGATTTGCTGCTTACGCAGGTAGGTTTCACTGAGTAAGACAGAGTAAAAAAAGAGAGCCGCAGAGTTTACAATAAATGAAACTCTGCGGCTCTCTTTTACCTCGAATCCTCTGTCTAACCTACCCTATTTTCAAGTGAAAGGATTTTGCTTTTGTCAGTGCTTCATAACCTACTTTTGAAAGCGTAACACCTCTTCCTGAATTTTTCACACCTGTCCAGGCCAAGGCTGGATCCAGATAATCGCAGCGGTTCATGAACCAGGTCCCTGTTTCAACCTGCGCACCAATTTCCAAAGCCGCATCGATATCGGTTGTCCAGATAGAAGCTGTCAAACCATATTGACTGTCATTCATTAATTGAATCGCCTCTTCATCACTTTTCACCGACATAATTCCGACCACCGGCGCGAAAGTTTCTTCCGTCATTACCTTCATGGTATGGTCAACATCAACCAAAACCTGCGGCGCCATGTAGGGAGTCCCTTCTTTGTGTAGCGGAAAAAGTGAAGTATTGATAAGCGCTTTTGCGCCTTGTTCGATCGCTTCCGCAATCTGTTTTTGAGCAAAATTGGCGGCAGAAGTTCTAACCATCGGCCCCAACGTGGTATCAGCATTCAATGGATCGCCTAAGGTATAGGTTTTAGTGAGAGCTACGAATTCTTCTACAAATTTATCATACACATCTTCATGAACATAAATACGTTCAATACCGCAGCACGACTGGCCTGAATTAAAGAATGAACCATCGACAAGATTTTCGACTGCATCAGCAAGATTTGCATCTGCGCGAACATAAGCCGGATCTTTACCGCCCAATTCCAGTCCGCCCACAATAAACCGTTCGTTAATTGATTTTTGAACCGCATGTCCACCTTCCACTGAACCTGTGAAGGCGACATAGGAAATTCTCGGATCGGCAATGACCGTTGCCACTTGCCCGTGACTTAAATGTAAATATTGAAAAACTCCTTCGGGCAAACCTGCATAGGCAAAGGCCTCAGCATAACGTTCGGCGCAAAGTGGTGTTTGCTGAGCGTGTTTTAAAACAACCGCATTTCCAGACATAATTGCCGGAATAACTGAATTTACAGAAGTCAGATAAGGATAATTCCATGGCGCAACCACAAAGACCACACCCACCGGATCACGTCTTATGAACCTTTTAAATCCTTCGATTTCTTCAACTTCGACGTCCGCCAAAGCTTGTTCAGCAACCGAAATCATATATTTTGCCCGTTCCTGAAATCCTTTGCGAATCTCATTGGCAGTATAACGAACCGGGCGACCCATTTGCCAGGTCAATTCCAAACCTATTTCATCGGCGTGGTCAAGAAAGTATTCCACCGCTTTAAGGCAAAAACCGGCGCGCTCTTTAACCGTTGTTTTTTTCCATTCTTTTTGCGCTTCGGTCGCTTTTGCCAAAGCATTTTCTATCATTTCGCCTGTCGCCAACGGACGTTCAAGATATACGGATCCATCGACCGGACTGATTGTTTTTTGCATAATAAGGCTGGAATTTACAAAGGAGTTACGTAAGCAGAGGTGATTCCGCCATCAACCAAAAAGTCAGTTCCCGTGACAAATGAAGATTCGTCCGACGCAAGAAACAAAACTGCCGAAGCCATTTCTTTTGCTTCTCCAAAACGGCCCATAGGAATATGTACCAAACGACGTTGTTTCTTTTCTTCTGTATTCAAAAATTTCATCAGCAATTCTGTGCGAAGCGGGCCGGGGCATAATGCGTTCACACGAATATTTTCACGCGCATGAATAATTGCCAATTCTCTTGTCAAAGCTAAAACGGCACCTTTACTGGCTGTATACGCAACCTGTGGCGTTGCAGCACCCAAAATTGCAACAAAAGATGCAGTATTGATAACGGACCCTCCTCCTGCGCGCTGCAAAGCCGGAATACCATATTTACAACCAAGAAAGACTCCTTTTGCATTAATATTCATCGTCAGGTCCCAGATGGATTCTTCTGTTGTCACAGCATTATCATCATCGCTGTGCATGATCCCGGCATTGTTAAACAGGATATTCAATTTTCCAAATTTCTCCTCGGTAAACGCTACCATCGCTTCACAATCAGCGGCTTTGGATACATCAGCGTGAAGATAAAAAGCTTCACCTCCCTCTGCTGTGATCATATCAGCCGTTTCTTGTCCGGCCTCGTCATTGACATCTGTAACAACAATTTTCGCTCCTTCTTTTGCAAACAAAAGAGCAGTTTCCCGGCCGATTCCACCACTTCCACCTGTGATGAGGGCGACTTTGTTTTCTAAACGCATTGGATGGTCTTGGTTAAAATTATAGTAATTGAGTTTATTATATCGATGTAATGTTGATCATTGCCGGAGAATCCCAAAGAGTCGAACCCGGATTTCCTGTATTCTTTCCAGAAACAGGAAGCATCTTCGCGGCTGGATAATTCTAAATTCCCGGCTCCGTAGAAGTCTTTTATTCGTATTCAGAATCCCTTAAATTCTCTCAAAATAACGTTTCCGTTCCCAATCCGTAACCGACATATCATAGGCTCTCTGCTCTGTTTTGAAGAAATGCGAATAATGCTTCACAACATCCTCTCCAAAAGTTTCCTTCGCAAATTCGCTTTGTTCAAAAAGAGCTGTTGCTTCGGCAAGTGTATAAGGAACTCTTGGCAGATGTGCCGCTGCGTATATATCGCCCACAAAACATTCCGGCGGTTCAATTTTGTTTTTTATTCCGGCCAAACCTGACGCGAGTGATGCAGCAAAAGTAAGATATGGATTACAATCTGCCCCGGGAATTCGACATTCAATTCTTAAACTTGCACCATTTCCGACGACACGAAAACCGGCTGTACGATTATCATAGCTCCAGGCAAGCCGCGTTGGCGCCCAGGATCCGTCCACAAAACGTTTGTAAGAATTAACCGTTGGGGCATAAAACGGCATCACATCGGGAACATGTTTTATCCAGCCACCCAGAAACCAGCGAAAAATATCCGATCCTTTCACCGGACCAAATTGCTGGTCACCGGCAAAAGCATTTTTACCATCTTTCCACAAACTCATATGAATGTGACTACTGGAACCTGCTTGCCCCGTAGCAAATTTCGCCATGAAAGTCACAGAAAAACCCATAGCATCCGCAACTTCCTTCATACATTGTTTATAAACCACATGGTTGTCAGCCATTGGCAACGCCTCTGCATACTTCACGTTCAATTCATGCTGGCCCAATCCCCACTCTCCTTTGGAAGTTTCAATGGCGATACCTGAATTTTTCAAATGTCTTCTGACTGTGGAAGTAAACTTTTCATTTCTTGTCCCTTGCAGTATATGGTAATCTTCCAGGTAATATCCGGCAGGTGTTAAATCCTGATAATGCTTTTGGGAAGCATCTTTGTATGTATTTTCTAAAAGGTAATATTCCAGTTCGGACGCCGCAAAACATTTTAAACCGTCAAAATCATCCGCATTCGCAAGTTGTTTATTTAAGATTGAGCGCGGAGCAACAGGAACTGGAGCATGTGTTTTTTCATCAAAAATATCACAAATAATTAATGCCGTTTTTTCAAGCCAATCAGCCATTCGCAACGTTGACAAATCCGGCACCATATGAAAATCTCCATAACCCAATTCCCAATTGGCATAGGTATACCCCGGAACCGGCTCCATTTCCATGTCCGTTGTCAGCAGATAATCACAGCCATGGGTGCCCGATTTCAAAACACTATCAACGAAATAATCTGCGTCAACCCGCTTTCCCATCAACCGCCCGTAGTGATCTGTAAATCCGACTACCACAGTTTCTATTTCTTCAAGCTCAACTTTTTTTTCAAAATCTTCTTGGGTAAGAAATCCTTTTACGGGCATAAGAAAGTGACGATTAACGTAATTTATCTATTTTCGTATTCATTGGAAATTTAAGCATAACCTTTTTTCCAGATGCCTTTTCAAGCATAGGCGTCAATATTTTTGTGGCATTTTCTTTTGTCTGATTCAGAATTCCCATATTCAGGGCCGATTTCTGAATTTGCTTTTCTGCTTGTAAAAATGCCTCATTCACGAGTTTTCCCTCTTCCATGAAAGCATATTCTGTGTTGTAAACTCTGGAACGTTCGTGATCAATTTTAAAAACACACAATTCCGGCTCAGGCATATTAACGACCAGAGTTTCTTGCTCGGAGGTAATATCAGCGATCTGAATTTTCGCCAGATCAACACACCCGATCGCTTCTCCCTGAACAATCAAAACTGCTTTCGCATTGGGCAGCCAGGTTTTTACGACCTCCTGCTCGACAACATCCTTGAAATTATATTTTACCAGTTCCAATTTGCCCATAGCCGTCATTTCCTGCAACACCAAAGTATGAACGGTCTCTGTCTTATCTTTTCCCGAAACCCAGTCCGGAATCCAGTTTCCGGTACTGAAATTATCCCACATCGATTTTAACCCGACCAGAATAAGTACGAATAAGAGAAATCGGATAAGGAATGGAATCAAACGCATAAAAATCTTTTTAGTGGAAATTTCTCTTTATCAAAACGATAATTATTCAGAATCTGTAATTTTCAGGTTCTCTCTGGCCATTCGCTGTGCCAGAATGCTGGCAGCGATCAGTTGCAGTGCATGATAAAGCATAATGGGCAATAACATCACACCTGCATAAGCCGCGCCTGAAAATAGAACTTTTGACATTACAGCTCCCTGAATCAGAGATTTTTTCGAACCACAAAATACTGCTGTTATTTCATCTTCTCTACTAAAATGCAACAATCGGCTAAAAAAAGTCAGCACCATATAAATCAGGAAAAACAGCGACAGCATTCCTATTCCTAAAAGTACAATATCTTTGATTTCAAATCCACTAAATAAATGCTCGCCAAACGATTCACAAAATGAGGTATAGACGATCAACAAAATGGTTGACTGATCAAAATACCGGATTTTTGTTTTATTTTTTTCAGCAAAACTTCCCCATTTTTTATTCAGAAATAATCCCAGAGCAACTGGTAATACTACTTGCAAAGACAACTTTCCGACTACTCCCATCAGGTCAAAATGCCCGGAAGCGGTGTCAAGTACCAGCCCCATCCAGAGCGGCGTGATAAAAACGCCCATCAAACTTGAAATACTGGCGTTAAAAATAGCCGCAGGGATATTTCCATTCGCAATGGAAACCATAACCACCGCGGAGGAAACTGTGGAAGGAAGTGTTGTCAGGAAAAAGATTGATAACCATAACATTTCGTTTTCTTTTCCAGCAAAAAGCGGACGACAGGCCAGAGCTATTAACGGAAATAAAACAAAAGTGGAAAGATGAATCATAGCGTGAAGACGCCAGTTGGATAATCCCGCACGTAATTTTTCGGGACTAAGTCTTAACCCGTAAAAGAAAAAAACAACCGAAACGCCGTAGGTCGCAATTTCTCCCAAAGGCACCGGACTTGATTTCATCCCGGGATATGGCCATAGGTAGGCCAGGCCAATCATACTTAGTAACAGTAACAAAAAACTATCTAAACCTGCCTTCTGCGCAATACTTGCAATTTTATTCATTTCATTTTTACTTGACCTTAATAATCAGTTCAAGATTTTTAGATTATTAATAAATTTTCTTTCCAGAATTCAGGTCAGAAATTGAAAAATTCAATCGGTTCTTTTGATTATGGAATATAACTGATTTAAATCTTTTTGACCTATTTGTTTGATCAGGAATAATCTGTTATCATAGTCGATAAAATCAAACTCCTAATCTTTTAACGCCACAAAATGAAAATCAGTTACCCAATTCTTATTTTATTAATACTTTTTAATTTGTCCGCCAATGCCCAATGGAAGCTCGTTTGGTCAGATGAATTTAGTGTAGACGGAAAACCTGATCCCAAAACATGGAAGGCGGAAAAAGGATTTGTCAGAAATCACGAAGACCAGTGGTATCAGGCAGAAAATGCTTTTTGCAAAGACGGGTTCCTGATTATTGAAGGCCGTCGCGAGGAGGTAAAAAATCCAAATTATGTTGCCGGTAGTAAGAATTGGAAGGAAGAAAGAAGTTCGGCGCATTATACTTCTGCGAGCTTGGTAACACAAGGTACGCAGAGTTTTAAATATGGCCGTTTCGAGATGAAAGCTAAAATCGACACCCGGGCTGGTATGTGGCCGGCCTTCTGGACACTAGGAAATGAAGGAGAATGGCCGGAAAACGGCGAAATTGATATCATGGAATATTACCGCGGGACAATTCTTGCAAACACGGTTCACGGTTCAACCGAAAAATGGAAAGGGATCTGGAGCACTGTAAAAAAGCCAGTTTCAGAATTTAACGATCCGGAATGGTCTAATAAATTTCATGTGTGGAGAATGGATTGGGATGAAAAAAGCATCAAGCTATATGTAGATGACCTTTTGTTGAATTCTGTTGATCTTGAAAAAACATACAACGCAAAAGAACCGCACAACAATCCTTTCCGGCAGCCACATTACATTTTGGTTGGTATGGCGATTGGTGGTGATAATGGAGAAGATCCATCTAAAACGGTATTTCCGGCGCGTTACGAAATTGACTATGTGAGGGTTTACCAGAAATAATCAGGTTTTAACGGTTACCTGATTATTAATTTAAAGCCCGATTCCAAGTTAAATTCGCTGAATTTCAAATTTACAAACCCGCCATTTTCCATTTACCAACCCTTGTTCAAATTTCGTTTCACTTCCATTTGTAATACACATTTTTCCAATATTAAAATTCTCGCTCATAATCATTCTTATACGTCCTTCCCTTTCACCCAAAAAATCCGTAAATTTGCGGTCTGAAATTTAGGAAGTGCCAAATAACGAAGCTAACGGCCAACCGTATGACGGACCACGCTCATAGCTAACAGCCAATATGAACTACAAAGAGTATAAAAACCTCAGTTATCCACAGATTGGTGATGATATACTGAAATTTTGGAAAGACAATAAAATTTTTGAAGCGTCGATTGATACGCGCGAAGGTTCGCCTTCCTTTACTTTTTATGAAGGTCCGCCTTCGGCAAACGGAACGCCGGGTATTCATCACGTAATGGCGCGGTCGATCAAGGATATTTTCTGCCGTTATAAAACCCTTCAGGGCTTTCAGGTAAAGCGTAAAGGAGGTTGGGATACGCACGGACTTCCGGTTGAATTGCAGGTTGAAAAAGAACTTGGAATCACCAAAGATGATATTGGAAAAACAATTTCAGTAGAAGAATATAACGAAAGATGTCGCCAGACGGTCATGAAATTCACTGACCAGTGGAATGATCTTACGGAAAAAATGGGCTACTGGGTGGACCTTGAAAATCCATACGTAACCTACGAAAACGAATACATCGAAAGTCTTTGGAGCTTGCTTAAAAAGCTTTACGACAAAGGTTTACTTTATAAAGGTTATACGATCCAGCCCTATTCCCCGGCAGCTGGAACAGGACTTTCATCGCACGAATTGAACATGCCCGGCACATACAAAGATGTAAAGGACACAACCATTGTTGCAATGTTCAAGGTAAAAGCGGTGGAAAGTTATCCGGTTTTTGCCGATGTTGACGGTCTGGTGGACGTACGCATTTTGGCGTGGACGACAACACCATGGACTTTGCCTGCAAACTCAGCTTTGACCGTTGGAGCCAATATCAATTATGTTTTGGTAAAAACCTTCAATCCTTATACCTACGAACCCGTCGAAGTGGTTTTGGCTAAGGATCTGGTTGGAAAATATTTTACAGAAAAAGGAAAAGACGGAGATTTTGAAGGTTATGCCGCGAGCGATAAAAAATTGCTTCCATGGACCATCCTGAAAGAATTCAAAGGAAAAGATCTGGAAGGTGTTGAGTACGAACAATTGATGCCATACGTTCAGCCGGACAAACCTGCATTCCGTGTGATCATTGGTGATTTCGTTACCACAGAAGATGGAACAGGCGTAGTGCATACTTCCCCAACTTTTGGCGCGGACGACTTCCGGGTTTCTCACGCGAATGGAATTCCTGCCATTATGGTGAAAGACGAAACTGGAAAAGAGGTACCGATCGTGGATCGTCGCGGACGTTTTGTTAAAGAAATTACAGATTATGCAGGCCGTTTTGTTAAGCCTGAATATTATTCAGCAGAAGAACAGGCTGATCCGGAATTCCGTGCAACGGACGTTTTAATTGCGATCAAACTGAAAGAAGAAGGAAAAGCGTTCAAAGTTGAAAAATACGAACATACATATCCGCATTGCTGGCGTACGGATAAACCGGTTTTATATTATCCATTGGATAGCTGGTTTATCAAAACGACGGCGATGAAAGATAAGCTGGTTGAATTGAACAAAACAATCAACTGGAAACCGGAAAGTACCGGAACTGGCCGTTTTGGGAACTGGCTGGAAAATCTTGTTGACTGGAATTTATCCCGTTCGCGTTACTGGGGAACTCCGCTTCCTATCTGGCGCAGTGAAGTTGGTGAAGAAGTTTGTGTCGGTGCGATCAGTGAATTGAAAGAATTGCTTGAAAGTGCAAATGCTTCAGGCAAATTATCTGCTGAGCAAATAGAAAGTAATTCGTCTTATCTGGCAAAATTGGGCGAAGGAGATTTCGATCTTCACCGTCCTTATGTCGATAACATTTACTTTGTTTCTGCTCAGGGTAATATCATGTTCCGCGAGCCAGATCTGATCGACGTTTGGTTTGATTCAGGTGCAATGCCTTATGCCCAATGGCATTATCCGTTTGAAAACAGTGAAACATTCAACGAAAGTTACCCGGCAGATTTTATCTCGGAAGGCGTTGACCAGACACGTGGATGGTTCTTCACTTTGCATGCGATTGCCGGAATGTTGTTTGATTCCGTAGCATTCAAAAACGTTGTATCAACCGGTTTGGTTTTGGACAAAAATGGCAACAAGATGTCCAAACGTCTTGGAAACGCTGTTGATCCATTCGAAACACTTGGAAAATACGGTCCTGATGCTACCCGCTGGTACATGATCACCAATGCGGAACCATGGGATAATCTTAAATTTAACATCGACGGAATTCAGGAAGTACAGCGCAAGTTTTTCGGAACGCTGGTAAACACTTACAATTTCTTCGCTTTGTATGCGAATCTTGACGGTTATAATTTCCATGAAGCAACGTCTGTTCCCGTGGAAAGCAGAACAGAACTGGATCGCTGGATTTTGTCAAAACTGAATACGCTGATCAAAGAAGTTGGCGAGCAGTTCGACGATTATAACCCGACAAAAGCAGGACGTCTGGTTCAGGATTTTGTAACAGATCAGCTTTCAAACTGGTATATCCGTTTGAACCGTCGCCGTTTCTGGAACCCTTCAAGCGAAAATGCTGGTTTGACAGAAGACAAAAAAGCGGCATATGAAACTTTGCAGCACTGTCTGGTTACGGTTTCTCAACTGATGTCGCCCATTGCTCCGTTCTTTGCTGAGTGGCTGTACAAAAGCTTAACAGACGGAATCAGAGAAGAATCGAAAAAAGCAGATTCGTTATTAAAATTCGATTCTGTGCATTTGACACACTGGCCGATTGTTGAGTATAACGACATCGATCTGGATTTGGAAGAAGCAATGGAAATGGCTCAGTCGATCAGTTCGCTGGTTCACTCGATCCGTAAAAAACATAAACTAAAAGTACGTCAGCCACTTTCGAAAGTTTTGATTCCGGCATTGACAGAAAAAACGAGTCGCCAGATCCAACAAGTTGCTTCGATTATTTTATCGGAAGTTAACGTGAAAGATGTTGATGCGATCAACGACAACGACGGATTTTTCCATAAAAGAGCGAAACCGAACTTTAAGGTTTTAGGTAAAAAATTCGGGAAAGATATGCAGGCTGTCGCCGAGAAAATCAAACTTTGGGACAATACTGAAATCAAACAACTGGAAAAAGACGGCCAGTACTTAATTACGGATCTTCATCCGGTGGCAGCAATTTTGATCGACGAGGTTGAAATCTACACCGAAGACGTTCCAGGCTGGTTGGTTGCAAGCGAAAACGGTTTGACTGTTGCTCTTGATATCACAGTTACCGACGAACTTCGCCTGGAAGGTATCGCACGTGATTTTGTAAACCGTGTTCAGAATCTTCGTAAAGACAGCGGATTTGAAGTAACGGATAAAATCAAAATCACGCTTCAAAACAATGATGAATTATTGGCAAGCGCAGTTACTGCGAACCGGGAATATATTTGTCAGGAAGTTCAGGCACTGGATCTAAGCCTGGTCGGCGACCTTAATGGTTCGGCCAGTGAGATTGAAATGGATGAATTTTTGTTGAAGGTGAAAATTGAGGTGGTTCCTGATTTATAGTTTAGGAAACACAGAGTTAGAAGAGTTTTAAAAAAAGGAGTTTCACAGAGATTTTTTTCTTTGTGGGGCTCCTTTTTCTTTTGGTTGTGTAACTAATGTTGATCTGCTACGTATTAGATGTAGCAAATACAGTTCAGTAAGGTCTAATGGCTTTGTTAAGTAATGAATTATAAACCATACGCACTAGATATAAATAAAGATCATACTCGGTTCCAATTTCAGAGCGTTGGCAAACGAGGTGTTTTTGAAAAGTGATTTTATTCCAATTATTATCTGATGATGTTTATAATCTTGCTTTATTAGATTACAATCCTACTTCTCAGGAATACAGTGATTTATCAGTAACTAACAATGGTGATATGCCTGAAATTTTTGCAACAGCTATAACTGCTGTAACAGCGTATTTAAACGAATACCGAAATAGGAAAATTTACTTTGAGGGAAGTACTTCTCCAAGAACTAGACTATACCAAATTGTTATAAATAAAATCTATAACTCTGATAATCAAGATTTGATTATACTAGGACTTAGAAATCAAGAATGGTATCCATTCGAACCTACTATTAACTTTGAAGGTTTTTTAATTAAAAAAAATATTTAATTTAGAAGAAATTAATTTTCATAGAAATGAAAGTTGTAGAAAAAAATATCACAAAAGAGAGCGAGGGAGGAATTATATATAATCCTTCATTAGACAATTTACCCGTTCCACAAATCGCCTTGGAAAAAGCTGAAAAGGCAAGAGAGACACTGAGCAAGTATTCTATTCCTTCTCAGTTTAAAAGGAATTAATTGCTGCTCCATAGAACGCGGAGAAGAAGTAATAATCTCTGTGAATCTCATTTTTTCTCTGAGAACCTCTGTGTAACTTAGCATATCGAATTAGCTCTCACACTTCATGCAACTACAAAACTCCACAGCCCTTATCACTGGCGGCGCTTCTGGACTTGGTGAAGCCACAGCGCGATTATTTCTTTCGCAAGGAGCCAAAGTCGTTATCCTTGACCTCAACGAAACTTCGGGAAAATCACTTGAACAGGAATTTCCCGAAAAACTTAAATTTGTTAAAACAGACGTAGCAGATGAAGTTGATGTAAAGTTGGCTATCAATTCCGCTTTGGAAACATTTGGTTCGATACAAATTATTGTGAATTGTGCAGGTATAGCAATTGCCCGAAAAACTGTTGGGAAAGTAGATGGAGTTTATGGTCCGCATTCTTTGGAAGCTTTTGAAAAAACAATTCGCATCAACCTGATTGGAACGTTTAATGTAATTCGCCTGGCAGGTTTTGCAATGGAGAAAAATGAACCCAATGTGGAAGGTGAACGCGGCGTGATTATTAACACGGCTTCCGTTGCAGCCTATGACGGACAAATGGGCCAAGCGGCTTATGCGGCAAGTAAAGGTGGTATTGTAAGTATGACTTTACCAATTGCCCGCGAATTTGCAAAAGCAGGTATTCGCGTCATGACAATTGCGCCTGGATTATTTGAAACACCGTTATTAATGGATTTACCTGAGGATGCCAGAATTTCTCTGGGGCAACAAGTTCCTTTCCCATCAAGATTGGGACGGCCATCTGAATATGCGTTGCTGGCAAAAGCAATCGTAGAAAATCCGATGCTTAATGGTGAGGTAATACGATTGGATGGAGCGATACGTATGGGAGCAAAATAATCAAGGCATGAAACAGAAACAAAATATCAACCTCAAACTTCCAATTTTCAGTTGGCTGTTTTTCCTGTTTCTGTCATCCGGGGTTTCTTATTATCACAACAATCTTCAATTTGGAAAACCTGTTCTGATTGAACGAGTTGATCGGTTAAATTTAAATTCCGGGAAGAAAAAATCTTTTGCCAGATTTTCAATATTTTCCAGGAAAAGCAGATTTTATCAACAAAAAAATTTACACCTTTTCCTTATAAACCTGTTGTCGCAAAGATTGAATAATCATATCCATATTCTTCTGCACAGACAAAATTGCCTTTTCAGGCTGGTATTTCAAAATAAAATGCTCCATTTTAGAAGTCGTAATCTGACTTTCAATACTTCTGACGATTTTCCTGATTTCGTTTCCTAGGAAGATATTCTTTCTTCCTCATGTCTAATATTTTTTTGTCGAAAAGCATCGCAATTCACTGCTGTGGTAATTCTTTATTTCCAATTTAGGAAGTAAGGTTTCGACTTGTTTACTACTCCAATTCGGAAATCATGAAAATCAACAAAATTATACTTGGTGCCATAAGATGGCTCAGGTATTTTACCATTGCCTATATGCTGGGTTTTGCCAATGTTTTGAATCAGGAAACGAAAACGATGGACGATACTTTTCATAAGATCGAGCAAACCTCCGAAGATGAGGACTAAACCATCTTGATTCCCATCGATTTATATATATCAAACACATCCAAATTGTCCGGCTGATCGGTAATGATCGTCGTCAACTGATTGGTCGGACAAACATAATATGCCTCAGCCGTTCCCAATTTTTCCAGCGTAGAAAGCGCAATAATTTCTCTGGAAGATTCTACCATTGCTCTTTTCACTTCACTTTCTTCATAGTCCGGGCCGGTAACGCCCAGTTCCGGATGAATACTGCAAATTCCTGAAAGGCATATATCCGCTCTGAATTTTCTGAAATATTGAATCGTTTCATTTCCGATCGTAACAAAGGAATTTTTCAGTAACCTTCCACCGGCGAACAAAACTTCGATTTTTTCATGCTCTTCCAAAATGCTGGCAATCGGGAAGCTGTTCGTAACGACAGTCAAATGAATGTTCTTTGGCAAAGCCTGAGCGATCAGCATGGCAGAAGTACCGCCATCAAAAATGGCAACCTGCCCGTCTTTTAAAAAACGTAAAGCCTTGTTTGCAATGATTCTTTTTTGTTCACTTCCATATTCAATACGGTCCTTAAATTTATGCGGTCCGGGTGAATGAGGCACAGCTCCGCCCCTGACAGATTTCAAAAATCCCTGATCGGCAAGTTCCTTAATATCCCGGCGAACTGTATCCTCCGACACTTTTAATATATGGCTCAAATCTGCTAAATGAACCTTTTGATCTTGTCCAAGCTGGGTTAAAATTACCTGAAAACGTTCTTCTTTAAGCATAACATCAATTCAACTTTTTGCAAATATAACTATTTATTAAAACTTAATATTGCAAATTATTGCAAATCATGATTATATTTGTTGCATAAAATTGCACATAATCATTTTAGCGGAAAGATGAAGAAAACAGTAGCCGTAGACATGGACAATGTCATAGCCGATATTGAGACGAACTGGATAAATCTATACGAACAAGAGTTTGGTGTTCGCGTTGACAAAAAAGATCTGTTGGGAAAACCGGAAGATTTTGCTTTTCCGGAACCAGATAAAGCAAGAAGTCTTTTATATAGGCCTGGATTTTTCCGTAACGCGCCGGTTATAGAGGATGCTATTGAGGCGCTGGAAGAATTACAGGAGGATTTTGAAATTTACATCGTTTCGGCAGCCATGGAATTCCCAAACTCTCTGCTTGAAAAACATGATTGGCTTGCAGAACACTTTCCATTTATTTCATGGAGAAATATTATTTTCTGTGGAGATAAAAGCGTGATCGGGACCGACTTTTTAATTGACGATCATTTAAAAAATCTTGATTTCCATAAAGGAATGCCGATTCTTTTTACAGCAGGACATAACATCAACGTGACCAAACACATACGGGTTAATAACTGGATTGAGGCTGTGGAATTGTTGAAGAAAAATTTGGTAACAGTGTAGCGTTTTAAATTTGCTAATTAAAAAGTGCTCTGCATCTAATCAAAGATGCAGAGCATTATATTTTTTGCAGAAACTAAATTGGAGTATTTTAAACTTTCTCCTTTGCCCGCTCCTTCAACTGCAACAGCTCGTCACGCAGCCTCGCAGCTTCCAGATATAGGCCTGGATTTTTCCGTAACGCGCCGGTTATAGAGGGTGCTATTGAGGCGCTGGAAGAATTACAGGAGGATTTTGAAATTTACATCGTTTCGGCAGCCATGGAATTCCCAAACTCTCTGCTTGAAAAACATGATTGGCTTGCAGAACACTTTCCATTTATTTCATGGAGAAATATTATTTTCTGTGGAGATAAAAGCGTGATCGGGACCGACTTTTTAATTGACGATCATTTAAAAAATCTTGATTTCCATAAAGGAATGCCGATTCTTTTTACAGCAGGACATAACATCAACGTGACCAAACACATACGGGTTAATAACTGGATTGAGGCTGTGGAATTGTTGAAGAAAAATTTGGTAACAGTGTAGCGTTTTAAATTTGCTAATTAAAAAGTGCTCTGCATCTAATCAAAGATGCAGAGCATTATATTTTTTGCAGAAACTAAATTGGAGTATTTTAAACTTTCTCCTTTGCCCGCTCCTTCAACTGCAACAGCTCGTCACGCAGCCTCGCAGCTTCCAGAAAGTCCATATCTTTTGCAGCACTTTCCATCTTCTTCTGAGTTTCGATGATCAGTTTTTGCAGGTCATTTTTACCCATATACTGAACAACAGGATCAGCAGCTATCCGGATTTCAGATGGCTCGACATATATTTTTCTTGGTTTCGAATCGGCGACGGACGTTTGTTCCATAATCGCTTCTTTCGATTTCAGAATTGTTTTCGGAGTTATTCCGTGTTCTTCATTATAAGCTAGCTGAATAGCCCGGCGCCGGTTTGTTTCACCAATGGCCTGTTCCATTGAACCAGTCATAACATCCGCATACATCAGAACCTTCCCATTTTCATTCCTGGCCGCACGACCAATTGTTTGAATCAGCGAGCGGATATCCCTTAGAAAACCTTCTTTATCTGCATCCATAATTGCCACCAGAGAAACTTCCGGTAAATCCAGACCTTCACGCAAAAGGTTAACGCCGACTAAAACATCAAAGACTCCAAGACGTAATTCACGAAGAATTTCAACCCGATCCAATGCCTTAACTTCGGAGTGGATATAACGGCATTTTATTCCGACACGATCCAGATATTTGCTCAATTCCTCTGCCATTCTTTTGGTCAGCGTTGTGATCAAAACACGGTCGCCTTGTTTGATACGGATTGTAATTTCTTCCAACAAATCGTCGATCTGATTCAGACTGGGACGCACTTCAATTTCAGGATCAAGCAAGCCTGTCGGGCGAATAATCTGTTCTACCACAACACCATCCGAACGTCGTAACTCGTATTCTGCCGGCGTAGCGCTTACAAAAATAGTCTGTGGTGTAAGGTCTTCAAATTCCTGAAAAGTCAATGGACGATTGTCCAAAGCAGACGGCAAACGGAAACCGTATTCAACCAAAGCTTCCTTTCTGGAACGGTCGCCGCCCCACATGGCTTTTAGCTGCGGCATTGTAGCGTGGCTTTCATCAACAACCATCAAAAAATCTTCCGGAAAATAATCCAGCAAACAAAAAGGCCTCTGACCTGGTATCCGTCGGTCAAAATATCTCGAATAGTTCTCAATACCAGAACAATAACCAAGTTCTCTCATCATTTCCATATCAAATTCCGTACGCTCTTTAACGCGTTCAGCTTCTGACACTCTTCCGTTGCTGGTGAAATAATTGATCTGTTTTACCAGATCATCCTGAATTTCCTTAATGGATTGAGAAAGCACATCGCGTCCTGTCACGAAAAGATTAGCAGGAAAAATAGACACTGCTTTTTCACTTGAAATTTTCTTTCCGGAATCGGGCTCGATACGCTGAATCTCTTCAATCTCATCTCCAAAAAAGATGAAACGATAAGCGAAATCTGCATAACCAGGATAAACATCAACCGTATCTCCCTTAACCCTGAAAGTCCCGCGACCGAATTCTACTTCGGTACGACTGTAAAGAATTTCTACCAGTCTGAATAAAAACTGGTTGCGGCTTACGATATCACCGAGCTTTGCTTTTACAATACTCTTCTTATATTCATTCGGATTTCCGGCACCATAAATACATGATACAGAAGCAACTACTAAAACATCCCGGCGCCCGCTCATAAGCGAAGACACGGTATGTAATCGTAATTTATCAATTTCCTGATTAATCATCAGGTCCTTTTCGATGTACGTATTTGTGCTTGAAATAAAGGCTTCCGGCTGATAATAGTCGTAGTAACTAATGAAATATTCAACCGCGTTATTTGGGAAAAACTGCTTAAACTCGCCATAAAGCTGGGCAGCCAATGTCTTATTATGGCTCAGTACCAACGTAGGACGATTTATTTCCGCCACAACGTTCGCTACTGTAAAAGTTTTTCCGGAACCCGTTACCCCCAAAAGTGTCTGGGCAGGCTCTCCGGCTGCAATTCCCTCTAAAAGTTGTCTGATTGCCTCGGGCTGATCTCCCGTAGGCTGGTATTCGGAAGTGAGTTCAAAATTCATATCAAAACATAAAAGGAATACAAGTCATAACGCATTCCAAAGATAAAATAGTTTCTTCGGAATGCGTCAGAATTCCTCTATGCTTCCTGAGCAATAAGCTGCTGTGCTTTTTCGACTGCTTTTTTCTCTTTCCAATGCTGCCATTCAATACCTAAAAGAGAAGCCATTCCCTTATCCACTACGGTATGACGAACCAGGTTCATACCACCGCGAACCGCAGTAAATACTGAATTATTAGCTCTTAGTGCAAGACTAAATCCGCCATCTATATATCGGATATAGTGCCACCAAAGTGAAGGAATAAATATCGTTTCACCATGAAGCAAAGTCGTTTCATGACCTACCGCACCTTTCAACGCCGGGAAGCGCTCGTAGTCCGGATTAATCGGATCCACTTTGCTCATTACCGTATATGGGTGATGATATAGCCTTGTACTTTCTTCTGGTGAGAATAAAATAACTTGTTTACGGGTATGGAACTGCGTCAAAAACACGTTTGAGCAGTCCATATCATAATGCAAACTAGTAATCGAGCCTTCACCTCCGAAAAATACAAACTTATAATATTTCAAAAATCCGTCCATAATGGTTGGAAAACGGATATCTTCTGTCAGAGAAGGCGCTTTTTTGAAAATATCAAAAAGGAAAAGTCTTAGATCTGTCGGCCCCTTTTCTATCAGTGAAAGATATTCTCCAAATTTCATCGTTTTGGCAATCTGGAAATACTTATCCGCGTCGTGCATATGGTTATCCACTAGTGGAATTTCAATTTGCCCGTGGTTTTCACGAAGCCATTCGAACGTCCATTTCTGAATAGCCGGCCAGTCTTTTGCCAAATCAGTGAAGACAACCGGGCGACTTGGTTTAAGATAATTTTCGATGAATTCTTCACGGGTAAGTCCCGTACGCTTTTCTATTGGCACTAATTTCATGACAGAAACTGAGTATAATTAGTAATCGACTGAGTAAAGAAATTTGCTATTTGCTTCAATTGTTTAGCAATTGCTATTAATAACAATTCTAATTTGGGTATTAGTTCTAAAAAAATCAAGATTTGAAATTCAAATTGTTCAATTGTATAAAACCGATTTGAATTTTATCTCTCACTAATTTAAATCACCATTCCTAATTTTTCATCAAATGTATTAAAGGAAATCGGAAATATACCTATTGTATTTTGAGATAAAAATCAGTCCATCAATTTCATTGTGTTTACTTTACAGGCAGTTATATCAATTAAGTTCTGGCAAGTTAAACGATCCGCCAACGAAAAAATATGATCAGGATCAGATTCAAAACTACACATTAAACGTATCTTCACTTTTAAATATTGAATGGTTTTCATCACGATTAATTTGCTGATCTATGAAATATTTAACCATTGCGCCGCCACTGAAACTTGCAAAATTTATCCGTTTCTTCTGGATCCTCGAAGACGAAGTGGATACAGGAAAACCATATATCCACCGGGTTATGGCAGATGGCTGCGCAGAAATGATCTTTCATTACCAGACGCCTTTCGATGAAATTTTTGTATCCGACAAAATTGAAACTTCTTTTCACTCAGGACTGCACGGACAATCACAGCATTTTCGCCGATTTATTGTTCGCCAAAACTTTGGAATTTTTGGCGTCTACCTTTATCCATTCGCTTTACCACTTTTATTTTCGATGCCTTCGGATGAGCTAACCAATGAAATGCCGGACCTGCCAACTTTACTTGGATTTGACGGAGCCGATCTTGAAGAGAGAATGATGCTGGCGAAAAATAATGAGGAACGTGTCGCCATTATCTCCGGGTTTCTGGAAAAAAGGATTGCAAAAAATTATCATGAAGAATCTGCCGTATTTTCAACGATAAGCTATATAATTCATACAAAAGGAATCGCCAATGTTCAACAATTGGCGGAACAAAGCTGCTTGTCGACACGCCAGTTTGAAAGAAAATTCAAAGCATTTTCAGGATTTAGTCCAAAGTTATATTCCCGGATTATCCGGTTTCAGGCTGCGATGAATATGTATGGAAGTGCTGAAAAATCATTAACCGAGATTGCTTACGAATGCGGATATTACGATCAGCCGCACTTCATTCATGATTTCAAGGAATTTTCAGGGCAACACCCTAAACTATTCTTTTCAGGCAAAGCCGAAGGTGCAGAATACAGAGAAGCATAATGTCGTGTTTTTCCAATTTCCGGTTTTTCAGGCGCAGTACATTTGACCGAACTTTAAACAAAAAGCGATGAGCACTATGAAAATCCCAAATGGACACCAGGCGATTATGCCTTATCTGATGCTGGAATCGGCAGAAAAATTTATTGACTTTACCACAAAAGTTTTCGATGCGAAAGTAACTTTCAAAAAATTTCGTGACGATACGGATGTTATCATGCATTCCGAGTTACAGATCAACGGAAGCACGATCATGTTTTGTGACAGCACGGATAAATGGAAAACTGAAACGGCGAATTTCATATACGTTGACAATGCGGATGAAACGTATAAAAAAGCGTTATCCGAAGGCGCAACAACGATTATGGAACCTGCTGACCAGGATTACGGACGCAGCTGCGGCGTAACCGATCCTGGTGGAAATGTTTGGTGGATTACTTCTGTCAACTAATTTACAAGCCATCTTTAATTCGTACTTTTAAAAGAAAAACCCGAATTAAAGATGGCCGAAGTTATTAATGAAGTTGACGACATTCTTGCCAACCAAAGCGAGCAGATTAAAAAGTTACATACAATTGTCACCAAAGCATTCGAAGAAGAAGAGCTTATCGTCGACAATCTGGCCCATCCACCGCAGGAAATTCTTACCCAAGGCCAACGGGTTTCCGACAAAGTTGCAAGATTCGGCGGCAGCTGGACATTCATTATTATTTTCAGCGTCATCCTTTTCATCTGGATCGTCTACAATTCATTGCTTCCCAAAGCGGAACAATTTGATCCCTATCCTTTCATTTTGATGAATCTGGTGCTTTCCTGTGTCGCCGCGATGCAGGCTCCAATCATTATGATGAGCCAAAACCGGCAAGAAGAAAAAGATAGAATCCGTGCTGAAAATGATTATCTGATCAATATGAAGGCAGAACTTGAAGTGCGCAGTCTTCATCAAAAAATGGATCTTCTATTGGAAGAGCAAATCAAAACACTGTTTGAAGTACAGGCCAAGCAGCTGGAATTACTTAAAAAATTAACCGAACGCGTCGACAGTCTTTGCACAAAAAACAACCTTTAAAAAATTAGTAATATAATTTAGTATCAATGATCAATTACGACGGCAAGATTTTTATGCCACTTTCCAATTCCGAAAACGGTGAAGTAGATTTAGGAATGCAGTTTCATTACAAACAATCTGGCAACCTTTTGACATCCGAATACGTAGGAGCTAATATCCGGCTGGGACATTTAATCGCCCTGGTTGATGACAAGGGCTGTCTGGATATGCGCTACCATCAGGTGAATGATCGCGGCGAAATCACGACCGGCATTTGCAGATCAACTCCTGAAATTCTGCCCAGCGGAAAAATTCGTTTACATGAAAAATGGCAATGGACTTCGGGCGATCTATCGGAAGGAGATTCGCTTCTGGAAGAGCTTTAACGAAATCTGACGCCGGAATGATTAAAAATTAAATATATGAAATCGACAATTTTTGTTTTTGCATTTACCTTACTGGCTTTTTTTCATGCACAGGCACAAACCGCAAAAGTAATTTCAGGGTCAACGGATTTTAGTGTAAAATTTGTTCTGGGTACTTGTAACGGCAGCTTTGATGCACCAAAAGGCACAGCTATTTTTGATCCGAATAGCCTGAACACCTCTGCATTTAATCTGACTGTTGCTGTAAATACTTTTAAAACAAACAGCAATGGCCGTGATAAGGACATGAAAAGTGAGAAATATTTTGACGTTGCAAAATATCCTGAAATCCGTTTCAAATCTTCCAAAGTTGAAAAGAAGGGTGATAAGTATCAGGCAATCGGTACACTGACTATTAAAGACGTTTCCAAAACTGTTACTTTACCCTTTGAGGCGAAAAAGAATGCGGATGGAACTTATGCGCTTGCCGGTACTTTTGAAATTAACCGACTTGATTATAAGGTCGGAGAAAGTAACTGGAAGCTAAAAGATGTAGTTACGGTGACAATTAAAGCGGTTATTAAATAATAAAAACCATTCTAATTTTAAAGACATCACAATCCGGCAAAGCGGGATTGTGATGTCTTTTTCATTTTATCGGTTCAGAAATTCTGGCTATTTTGATGCAGTTCTATCCGATTATCCTGTCGACACGCGCTTCCTTTTTTCATCATTATACTTCATCCAAAACGAATAAAAATTATTTCTTAACATATTACTTTGTAATTAGTCTAATTAGCTTTTTATTTGCAAAATATAATTGGTCTAAATTGACATAACCTTCCAATGAAAGATTTTTTTACACTCACCTGGATTCTCGTTTTATCCTGTGCACAAGTAGCTTTTGCGCAGAATGGAGAAATCAGAGGAAAGATTCTGACGCAGGACAGCAAATCTTTTGAAGGTGTAAACATTACTTTGAAAGACACCAGATACGGCATCACAACGGGCAGCGATGGAAAATTTCGCTTGAAAGCACCCGCCGGAAATTACACCATGATCATTAGTATTCTTGGTAATGAGAAACGTGAATTACCCGTCGAGGTGACAAGTGGAACGCCAACGATTTTAAATGATATACAGCTTCAGGAATCGGGCATTTCATTGGACGATGCCGTAATTACCGGACAATTCGGAAAACAGTCTTTACGTAATTCAGTATACCAGGTACGTACGATCGACAGTGAACGGATTAAAGCAAGAGGTGCTACGCACATACAGACTATTCTGAACACGGAACTTGGAATACGGTTTTCAAACGACCCAACCTTGGGAACGACAGATATTCAGTTGATGGGGATGTCTGGTCAGAGTGTAAAGATTTTACTTGACGGAATTCCAATGGTTGACCGCGGCGCAACGCGCGAAAGCCTTGGCCAAATTGACATCAACACGATTGAACGTATAGAGATTGTCGAAGGACCAATGTCGGTGATTTACGGGACCGATGCGCTGGCCGGTGTTATTAATTTAATTACAAAGAAAGGAGACGGAAGTGACAATCTTACTATTTCGGCCCGAGCGCAGGAAGAAACGGTAAGTGATGAATATAATGCTTTCACCAATAAAGGAACGCACAATCAGAATCTTGGAATTACCTGGCAGAAGAAGGGATTTCAGCTATCCGGAAGTGTGACCAGAAACAATTTCGGTGGATGGCAGGGAGATTCTACAGGAAGATTAAAAGCCTGGATGCCAAAAGAACAAATGTTGTACACAGCCGGAATTGGATATTCTAAAGAAAAATGGAATGTATGGTATCGTTTCAGCGGTACAGATGAAACGATTAAATATTTTGGAAGAGTAAGTGCCGAAAATAAAGCTGCGGACAAAGATTACATCACCAAACGCTGGTTTCATCAGGCGCAGGGAGAATATAAGGCAAGTGAAAAACTAGGTTTCACAGGCGCACTTTCTTACACGGATTATAGCCGCAGAACGCTGAGTACAGTTTTAGATTTAAACACAAACCGCAGAACACTTTCACTCGATGCTGCCGCTCAGGATAAATCCATTTTCACAACGCTATTTTTCAGAGGAACAGCCTTATACAAGGTTAATCCAAATGTGACTTTACTTCCGGGAATTGAGATCAATAACAACAATAGCAGCGGACAGCGTATTAAGGGTTCTCCAACTATTAATGAATATGCATTTTTTGTTTCTTCTGAATTAAAAATTACTCCGGCAATTAAGCTGAGTCCGGCAGTACGCTTTATCAAGAATTTGGTCTATGATGCACCTCCGGTTATTCCGGCGCTGAATGCAAAAATAATAGTAAACAAAGCTTTGGACCTCCGGATGGGATATGCCCGTGGTTTCCGCTCGCCCGCGTTACGTGAATTGTATTTTGACTTTCACGATGCTTCCCACTCGATCAACGGAAATGTTAACTTAAAAGCGGAGTATTCGAATAGCTTTAACTCATTCCTGACATGGCGCGCGATTGAACGTTCAGCATTCCGGCTGACGTCAACCTTAGGTGGATTTTATAACATTTTCCACGATCGCATTGATACAGGTTTTGACCCGACTAACCCAACACAGACTACTTATTTAAATATCAGTCTATACAAAACGACCGGTGTAACACTGGACAATAAAGTATACTGGAAAAATATTCAGGCGTCATTGGGCGGAACTTACATCGGAACATATAATGAAATCAGCGAAGATACCGAACTAACTGAAAATGTTCCTGAATTTGTCTGGTCTCCTGAGATTAACGCAAATCTGCTTTACAGCTTCCCAAAAATAGGTGCTAGTATTAATTTGTTCTATAAATATACCGGTAAAAAGCCAGCGTATGCACTCATGAGCACTAATCCGTTTACAGCAAGTCTGAGACAAATTAGCGGATACAGTATGGCCGATATTACGGTCACAAAAACAATCGGAAAATATGTAAGCCTGATCGGTGGTGCTAAAAACCTTTTTGATCTGACTTCTATAAAAAATACAACAATTGGTTCAGGCCACGACGCGTCAGGACCTGGATTTAGTGGCCGCTCCTATTTTCTGGGATTGAATATCCAATGGTCTAAAAGATAATACACCTACCCATTTTTATTAAAACAAACAATTATGAAACGATTAATCAAACCTCTGCTCGTCATTGCATTTTTAGGAATATTTAATGCTTGTAGCGACGATGATCCACCGCTTCCGGACAATCTTGCTTCATTCGAATCGACAGCACAAGGTTTTGAAGGTGAAAGTACTGATCTGAAAATTAACCTGGGAAGAGCGGCGGAGTCTGCGGTTTCGATTTCGGTTGCTCTTACTCCAAGCCTTTTAACATATGGCACACAGTTTACTACAGAACCTGCTGCTACAAATAATACTATTGCTTTGACCGTTCCTGCCGGACAAACCAGCGCAACAATTAAAGTGCTTAAAAAAACAGGAGTACTTCTAAATGGTGATGAAAGTATTGCTTTTAAAATCGCTTCGGTTTCTTCCCCGGTTGTTATTGGTACAAACACGGAATTAAAGCTAAGCTTTAAAGCAATCGTTTCTGATGGAACCCAATTGCAGTTGAACGGTATCGCAGGAGCTGAGGCTGGTGCAAGTGCCGGCAATTCTGTTTACCTGGATTTGAGCGCAAATACTCAGACACCGGTCCTTCGCGACAGCTGGGATTTAGGCTTCAACAGCGGAGCTGATTTCCGTGTAATCCTAAACAATACCAACGGCGCGACTGCAATTGAAATTAACAAGTCTGATATCAACGCTGTTTCCGATAAAGATATTGACATCAACACGTTAGCGGTTGGACAAGGTGCAGGAACTTTTGCTTTGTACGATGGCGTAACCGGCGACCTTACCAAAACTGTAATTAAGGAAATTTCAGCAACAGACGCTGACAACAAGGTGTATGTAGTTAACCGTGCAGGCGGTTCAGGTTCAGTTTTGACAGTTGATAAAATTTACAAAGTTCGTGTACTTCGTAAAGGAACAGGCTACACACTTCAGTATGCGAAATTGAATGAAACCACTTTCAAAACACTTGATGTAACAAAAGATGCCACTTATAACTTCCAGTTTGCGTCTCTTGAAACAGGTGCTGCGGTAAGCGTAGAACCAGTAAAAGCACGTTGGGATATTGTTTGGGGATATAGTCTTTACTTCACAGGAACAACTCCCTACTCATTTTCTGACCTTGTTTTCATCAATCATCGTGCGGGTGTAACAGCAGCGGAAGTGTTGACAACTACGGCTACTTATGATGCATTTGTGGAAAGCAATGTAGCAGCAGTAACGTTCGTTGCGGATCGCGACGTAATCGGTTCAAAATGGAGAGTAACTTCAGGTGGTACTGTCGGCGTGAAAACAGATCGTTTTTACGTGATCAAAGACGCCGCCGGAAATGTTTACAAACTTAGATTCCTGAGCTTCCACGCTAGCGATGGCGGAGAAAGAGGTAAGCCGAAACTGGAATACAAACTGGTTAAAAAAGGAGCTTAGTCATATCAACTATTCTAAACCCGTCAGAGAGAACAGGCTTATGCCTTTCTCTCTGATTTTTTAGAATATAACCAATATCAAAATGCTTACATCCATAATTTTTTTCGTCTCAGCTCTGATCAATCCGGTATTGTCTGATGCTGCACATAATTTTACAATTAAGGCCGGTAGTGAAATCTCCAATGCAGCTAAACCTGAAATCAAGGTCATCAAAGACTTCAGTGCTGCTACGAAACCAAACACCTATCATTATTTCAGTCTGTTGACCGGATCAGAAGTGCCTCAGGACGATGCCAAAACAAACAAGTGGGATCTTGCTTTTAGCGGCACTACAATTCTTGTGAATGGCGGAACAAGCGGCTCAGGGCAAGGTGCCGCAATTGTTGTAGAAAAACCGTTTGATACCCTAACAGAAGCTCCGAAAGAAGGCTATAAAACGGACGGCGGTTCTGGAAATGCTATTGCAAGCGGTAGTGGGAATTCCTGGTATAAATACGATATGAGTGTTCACGCCATTCTTCCGATTGTTGGCAGAACCATTGTGGTAAAAACTGCGGAAGGTAAATTTGCCAAGATTGAATTTATCAGTTATTATAAAGGAGCACCGGAAGACGTGCCAACCGAAGAATCCAAATACTATACATTCAGATATGTTTTAGCCGACGAAAGCGGTAAGTTTTAATCTATCAGGTTAAATTTTCTTCGCCACGAATACACGAATTTTCACGAAAAGTATTTAAAAATATTTGTGAAAATTCGTGTATTCGTGGCAAAACTTTACCCTTCCAAAATCTTCTTCAGATTTTTTAAGCCATCCGAAAAATCCTTCCCTACGGAATCTTCCATTCCCATAAAAGGCAGAAAAACATTCATCGGAATCGGCATAACACCCGTAAAACCCCACTTCACTCTTGTTTGCTCCGGGCCAACCGCTTCGGTAATCATGTATGCATCATTTATCGATTCAAAAGGTTTGATGAATCGCAGTTCCGTGTCGATTCTTTCCCCTTCGATGATCTTCTTAATTTCCTGTTCTCCACTCCCGACCTCTTCATTTCCGTCCCACCGCGAAGTAAAACCAACCGTTTCATCCGTTCCCTTGAAGGTCTTTTTTACATTCGGATCTTTAGCCATCCAAACACTCCAGTTATCCTGATTTTTCAATGGTTTCAGATAAGCAAAAACCTGAGCTTTCGGCTTGTCAATGATAATCTCTCTTTCAACCGCATAATCTTTCGGCATGAGCGACGCCGCAAGAATAAAAATGGCAATAATTCCAAGAAGAATGTAGAGCGCTTTTTTCATGAATGGATTTGTTTGAGGTGAAAAACTAAACTTATATTTTACTTCGTCAAGATCTTCGATTCGCTCCAGATTGCTCATTCCAGCCTTTCCCAAAACCCTTATAGAGGCCGCATTTTCCACATTTACAAAAGCCACAACCGCCGGTGGCTGAAATTTCCGAATAGCAAAAACCAGCAAAGCTTTGGCAATTTCCGTCGCCACACCTTTTCCCCAGTACTCTTCCATGATCCTGTAACCGATCTCTACCTCTTCGCCATATGCCTCCAATTTTGCCACACCAACCAGCGCGCCGTTTTTTTTCTCTTCAATTAAATATCTTCCAAAATAAGTATCCGTGTCATTTTCCTTCAAGATCCGGCCCAGCATTTCATCCGATTCCTGACGGTTCAAAGCATGACCGGTAACAAATTTCATTACTTTCTCATTGTTGCTTAATCTGAAATATTTGTCGCTGTCAGCGGCTGTAATTTTTGTTAAAATAAAACGATTAGTCTTAATACAAAACACCTTCATAGTTTAGATACCGCCTTGTTATTTTCACAAGTAACGATCAGAATTTCAAATGATTAAACAAAATAACAGATAGATTACGAAATATACATTTTGTAGAATCATTTTCGAAAATATATACCCTTTTTATTTTTCAGACACATAGATGCAAGATTCAAAAATCGGTATGATAGATCAGGCAGGATATTTGTAACAACCCTATCGAATATATTTCTATTTTGCATGTTCCGCACAAATATGACTCCTTTTGATGCCAAGATTTAAATGAAAAGATATTTCCCTTTCATAAAAAAGTACCAGACCGCGATGATTCTGGGCCCACTGCTGGCAATTATCGATGTTTTTGGCGAAATCGTCCAACCCATGCTCATGTCTGACATTGTTGATATCGGCATAAAAAATCAGGACACGCATTACATTCTGAAAATGGGCGCCCTGATGATCGGACTTTCTCTTATTGCTATCGTAGGCGGTATCGGAAACGTTTATTTTTCTTCGAAATCATCCGTGGGTTTTGCCAGTGAATTAAGGCAGGGCTTATTCAAAAAAATACAGGAATTTTCATTTTCAAATATAGACACATTCAGCAGCGCATCGCTTGTAACAAGGTTAACGAACGATATCAATACACTTCAGCAAGTGGTAATGATGTCTTTACGACTTTTGATCCGAGCCCCATTAATGCTCGTTTGCGCGGTAATTTTCGCTTTACAGATCAATAAGGAACTCACCATCATTATTGCTGTTGCTATTCCGGTTTTAAGTTTTGCCATTTTTTTTATCATGAAAAAAGGCATTCCTTATTTTACAAAAATGCAGCGCAAACTGGATCGCGTCAACGCAGCAATTCAGGAAAACCTCACTAATATCCGTGTTGTCAAATCCTTTGTAAGAAGCGATTTTGAAGAAGAAAAATTTGCCGTTGCGAACCGGGATCTGATGGATATGTCAGTCAAGGCATCAACGATTGTCGTTTTGATCATGCCTGTTATGATGCTGATCATGAATGTATCCATTGTCGCCGTGGTCTGGTTTGGTGGAAATAAAGTAATGACGGGAGACTTGCAAGTTGGACAGCTTATGTCTTTCATCAGTTACATCACACAGATTTTGATCGCACTGATGCTGCTTTCCATGACCATTATGATGTTTTCAAGAGCGAGCGCTTCCTCTAAACGGATTCTTGAAGTGCTGGATACCGACATTGATATAAAAGATACTGTTATTGCAAAGGCGGAAAATTTTCAGGTTAGAAAAGGTGAAGTTGAATTTCGGGATGTGTGTTTCAAGTACAAATCTGAAAGCGATCTGTTTGTTTTAAAGGATATTAATTTTAAGGTTTCTCCGGGAGAATTAATCGCGATCATCGGTGCAACTGGTTCTGCGAAGACAAGCCTGGTACAATTAATTCCGAGATTATACGACGTGACAGAAGGCGAAATTCTGATCGATGGAATTGATGTCAGGAATTATTCTCTGAAACATCTCCGGGAAGCCACCGCTACCGTTTTGCAAAAGAACGTATTGTTTTCAGGAACGATTAAAAGTAATCTGAAATGGGGCAAACCGGACGCAACAGATGAAGAAATAATTGCAGCTGCAAAAGATGCCCAGGCGCACGATTTTGTTATGTCCTTTCCACAAAAATATGAAACCGTTTTGGGTCAGGGCGGCGTCAATCTCTCCGGTGGCCAGCAGCAGCGGTTATGTATTGCCCGTGCACTTTTGAAACAACCGGTCATCCTGATTCTCGATGATAGTACAAGCGCCGTCGATACTGCAACGGAAGCTAAAATCCGGACTGCCTTACAAGAAAACCATAATAATACGACCACGTTTATAATCGCACAACGTATCAGTTCTATCGAATCAGTCGACCGGATTATTATTCTGGATGATGGCCGGATTATCGGAATCGGAACGCATGAAGAGCTTATAAAAACAAATGCGGTTTACCAGGAAATTTATCAATCACAGCAGCAAAATGAAGCCATAGCCTCATGAGCGAAAAAAATACAACACAACCCACTGCACCCGGCGGCATGCCCGGGTCAAGTTCAGGAAGACGATTTTCCGTAGAAAAGCCTAAAAACATGAGCCTGACAATGCGCAGGCTCTGGGGATATCTGGAAAAGAATAAGCTGGGTTTATTTACGGTTGTCCTGTTTATTCTTATCAATACTGCCGCCTCCTTAACCGGTTCGTATCTGCTTCGTCCGCTGATCAACGATTACATCATTCCGAAGGATGTTGACGGTTTGCTGCATATGCTCGGCATTATGCTGGTAATATATCTGGCAGGTGCTTCCGCAGCCTATTTGCAAAGCCGCTTTATGATCATTATTTCACAAAAAACCGTGAATGAAATGAGAAATGATCTGTTTGAAAAGCTGCAATCGCTACCCCTGCAATTTTTTGATACCAACAGTCACGGGGAATTAATGAGCCGGTTCACGAATGATGTGGATCTCATCAGTGAATCGCTGAACAATAGTCTGACACAGATTTTTACGAGTGTTATCACACTGACTGGAACATTTCTGCTTATGTTATACATTAGTCCTTTGCTTACTTTGGTGACTTTGGTGATGGTTCCGCTGATGTTATTTCTGGCTTCTCAGGTTATCAAACGCAGTAAAAATTATTTCCTGGCCCAGCAGAAAGCAGTTGGAATTACTAATGGATATATCGAAGAAATTATCACTGGAATCAAGGTTGTTAAAGTTTTTGGTTATGAAGAAAAAGCCGAAACAGACTTCGCAAAACTGAATTTTGATCTGCGTGACAAAGCGACGAAAGCACAAATGTTTTCGGGAATGATGATGCCGATTATGATCAACATGAGTACGATCAATTATGCTCTTACTGCGACAATCGGCGGCGTTCTGGCTGTCACGCGCGGACTGGATATTGGTGGTCTTGCTTCTTTTCTTCAATATTCCAGACAATTTGGTAGACCGATCAACGAATTATCAAGCCAGCTAAACAGCCTTCAAGCGGCTCTGGCAGGAGCTGAACGTGTTTTTGAAATGATGGATCAATTACCCGAACCGGCCGATGCCGAGAATGCAGCAGTACTTTCGAAAGTAAAAGGTGAAGTTCGTTTTGAAAATGTGACGTTTAGTTATAGTCCTGATAAAGTCATTTTGCATGATATTAATTTAAGTGTCAAACCCGGACATAAAATTGCTTTCGTCGGCTCGACGGGAGCTGGAAAAACAACGATTATTAATTTGCTTCCGCGTTTTTACGATATCCAATCAGGAAAAATAACGATAGACGGCGTCGATATTAAAGAGATCAAAAGAGAAAGTCTTCGTCAATCGCTGTCTATAGTTTTGCAGGACACGCATTTATTCACAGGAACGGTTATGGAAAACATACGTTACGGGCGCTTGTCGGCTACGGATGATGAAGTCATTCACGCGGCGGAACTTGCCAATGCGCACTCGTTTATCACAAGAATGCCGCAAGGATATCAGACGGTATTAGATGGCGACGGAAGTAATCTGAGCCAGGGACAAAGACAGCTTCTAAATATAGCACGCGCCACCGTTGCAGAAGCTCCGATTCTGATTTTGGATGAGGCAACAAGTTCCATTGATACTAGGACGGAGAAATTGATCGAACAAGGAATGGACACGCTTATGAAAGGAAAAACAACGTTTGTGATCGCTCACCGATTATCAACTGTGCAGAATGCTGACGAAATTATAGTACTGGAATCTGGTAAAATTATTGAGCGTGGAAACCATAATGATCTGATGGGAAAGAAGGGCAAATATTATCAGCTATATACGGGACAATTTGCCTGAAAAAGCGATAATACCTTCTAGCTTAAAATATTCAAATAAGATTATTCCAAGCTGGAATTTAATAAAAAATCGGATATAACAACAAAATCCAGAACTGAAATACAACGTTTTATAAACATTTAAACGTTCCAAAATACATTTTTCAGAAGAGCTTTCAAGTAAGATGACAATGGTGAAAAATGGAATTACTTCTGACACATTCATCTTGACTGGATTCAATATACCTAACAATCAATAACTTAAAATATCAATTAGAAAAATATTAGATTTCGTTAACAGTCGTTAACATTCCATAAAATTTGGTAATAGAATTTGAATTGTTATATTTGAATAATTGGAGCACAGTATTGTATTTCCAGTTATATAATTCCAATCATTCTTGAATTCATTATAAAAATATGAATTTTTAATGTTTTGAAATCTGATCAGCACCATGCTTAAAAGAACTTTTATATTGTTTTTTTGCATTGGGCAAATTCTTGCCTCGGCACTGTTCTTAGGACAGGCGGAGGCGTCATGCAGGTCTAATTTTGGAATCAGGTCCCTATCTCCTTTCAATAATTCCTATTATCTGGATGAGGAAGAAGAGGAAATTGAAATTGATGATTCCATTTGTCAGCGCCAGACATTCGTTAAGGCTGATGAATTTGAATGGAAGGAAAGTTTAACCCATTTATTGCGTCACCGGACATCAAGCTACCGGTTTACAAGCTTCGAAACTGTCCCTTCGGAATATTTCCATTTTTCTTTAAAATCAGTTGTAAAACATTATACTCAGCAAGTTATCGGCTCCATTGAGGGGTTACTTACCTTGCCCGACTATTACAGTTTTCTTCATCGACTTTGTCCGTTTTAGCGGATATCTTCCGGCGTTTCTGCCTTATTATTTTTAGCCGCACAGATCTATTTAAGTTGTTAACAGACATTCAAAATGCCTGCTTATAAGCGCGTGCATTTCATAGCTTGTTAATAAAATATATCCATCCCAATCGTCACATTTTGGGTGTATTACTGTGTGCTAAAACCCTATTCCTATATTTTCAAAATATTAACTATCAATTACTTACTTATTCATCATGAAAAATTACAACTGGTCTTTTCTGTTAGGAATCAGCCTTTTCACAACGGCTTGTTCGACACAAAGCAAAGACTCCGCAGAAATCAAAGATTCGATTCTGACAATTCCTGTTACCGAATTGAAATCTCAGAAAACCGATCTTCACAGGGAATATGTTGGTGATATTCATGCTGTCAGGAATGTAGAAATATACGCACGGGTTAAAGGCTATCTTGAGCAAGTTTATGTTGATGAAGGCAAGGAAGTAAAAAAGGGACAAATATTGTTTCGTATCAACAGCGAAGAATATGAATCCGGGCTTGCCAAAGCAAAAGCGAATTTACAAAGTGCCGATGCTGATGCCAAAGGCGCAGAACTTGAACTGAAACGGGTTAAATTACTGGTTGAGAAAAATGTCATTTCAAAAACCGAGTTAGAGGTTGCCCAGGCAAAACTGGCAGCTGCAAACGCTAAAATTGAAGAGGCAAAATCCGAAAGATCAACGGCAGCACTGCATCTGGCACAAACAGAGATCAAAGCGCCGTTTGATGGCGTTATCGACAGGCTTCCTTACAAAACAGGCAGTCTGATCAATGAAGGCACCCTGCTTACCACGCTCTCTGACACTAAAAATGTATTTGCCTATTTTAATGTCTCAGAAAATGAATACCTCGAATACACAAGAGCACGGGGAGCAGCATCCAACAACAACACGATCGTTGAGCTTGAACTAGCCGATGGTTCTTTTTTTAAACATAAAGGAGTTATTGAAACAATGGAGGGTGCTTTCGATGAAGGAACCGGGTCTATTGCTTTCAGGGCACGTTTTACAAATCCGGAAAAATTATTAAAACATGGCTCAACCGGCACGATCCGCTTGACCAACACTGTTGAAAATGCCATTTTGATTCCTCAAAAAGCGGCTTTTGAAATTCAGGATAAAAACTTCGTTTACGTTTTGGGAAAAGACAATAAAATAAAAACCAGGAGTTTCGTACCCAAATCGAGGCTTTCAGGATATTACATTGTAAAGTCAGGATTAGAGCCGGGAGAAACGATTGTTTGTGAGGGGCTTCAGGGATTGAAAGATGGTGTTACAATTAATCCCAAAACAATCCTTCTGGATTCTGTTAAAACAGAAACGAACAAAATCGAGCTTACGGCACGATAAAATCTAACTCTCACCTGAATTTAAAATCATGTTTCAAAAATTTATAGAGCGACCGGTCCTGTCGCTGGTCATTTCTATTTTCATAACGCTGATGGGGATTCTGGCTTTTACCGGATTACCTGTTTCCCAATTCCCTGATATTGTACCACCTTCCGTTGTCGTAACAGCCACCTACACCGGGGCGAACTCGGAAGTTTGTGTCGATGCCGTTGCAGTTCCTTTGGAAAAGGCCATCAATGGTGTACCTGGCATGACGTATATGACAAGCGTGTCCGGCAATGATGGTGTAACAACAATTACCATTTCGTTTAACGTAGGCGTAGACCCTGATCTGGCCGCTGTGAACGTACAAAACCGTGTACAAACAGTTATTGACGAACTTCCGGAAGAAGTAATTAAAGCTGGTGTTACCACCGAAAAAGAAGTAAACAGTATGCTCATGTATCTGGATATCATGAGCACAGATACCACAGTTGGTGAGGACTTTGTGTACAACTTCGCTGATATAAATATTTTAAAAGAGTTAAAGAGGATTGACGGCGTGGGTCGTGCCCAAATTATGGGAAGTAAAGACTACTCCATGCGAGTATGGCTTAAACCTGATCGGATGAATACTTACAACGTGTCAGCAGATGAAGTGGTGAAGGCGATACGTGATCAAAATGTGGTTGCTGCACCCGGAAAAACGGGCGTAGCTTCTGGCCGGGAAACGCAGGTTTTGCAATATGTTTTAAAATATACTGGGAAATTATTTGAACCGGTTCAATACGAAAATATTGTTCTGAGATCAAATCCCGATGGGTCGATGCTTAAATTAAAAGATGTGGCTGACATCGAATTTGGAACTCTGGAGTATGATATGGCTTCCAAATCCAACGGAAAACCGTCGGCATCGATCATGATCAAACAACGTCCGGGCTCCAATGCGCAAGATGTTATCAAAAATATCAAAAGTAAAATTGCCGAGTTAAAAGGTACAAGTTTCCCACCAGGAATGGACTACTTTGTTTCTTATGACGTTTCGCGTTTCCTCGATGCTTCAATCCATGAAGTAGTCCGCACATTGATTGAAGCATTTATTCTCGTAATCATCATTGTTTATCTTTTCTTACAGGATTTCCGTTCAACGCTTATTCCTGCATTAGCCGTCCCGGTAGCTTTAATCGGTACATTCGCTTTCATGCAGCTTTTCGGGTTTTCAATTAATTTATTGACACTCTTTGCCCTTGTTTTAGCAATTGGTATTGTGGTTGATAATGCCATTGTCGTCGTCGAGGCCGTGCATGCAAAAATGGCTGAAAAACATCTGGATGCCAGAGAGGCAACTCTTGAATCGATGAAAGAAATGAGTGGGGCAATTATTGCAATTACGCTCGTGATGTCAGCTGTGTTTGTTCCGGTAGCATTTATGTCGGGGCCGGTTGGAATATTTTACCGGCAGTTTTCTATCACGCTGGCTATTTCGATTGTGATTTCAGGTATCAACGCCTTAACCCTGACACCTGCTCTTTGTGCAATAATGCTCAAAAATACACATGGGCAGCCTTCAAAAAATACTCCGCTTGAACGGTTTTTCAAAGGATTTAATAATGGCTACAATGGTATTTCCAGCAAATATCAAAAACTGCTTTCTTTCATTATCGGCCGCAGAATGATTACGATTGGTTTACTGATCGCATTTTGTATCGGGACTTATGGTATCAGCGCGATCCTTCCGAGTGGATTCATCCCGACGGAGGATCAGGGTGTAATTAATGTGAATGTCACAACGCCGGTTGCTGCTACCGTCGAAAGAACGGAGGCTGTACTGGATGAAATTCAGAAAGTAGCGGAGTCTTTGGAACCGGTGGAGTCTGTATCTTCCCTTTCAGGATATAGCCTGATTACAGAATCTGCCGGATCTTCATATGGTATGGCGATGATTAACCTGAAAGCCTGGGATCAACGCAAAGAATCAGTGAAAGATATCATTGCAGAAATGGAGCAAAAAACGAAGCATATCACGGATGCCAAGATTGAGTTTTTCCCTCCTCCAACAGTGCCCGGATTTGGTAATTCAAGTGGGTTTGAGCTACGTGTCCAGGATAGGACAGGCAGTGATGATCTTCAAAAAACTGCCGCTGTCACCAACCAATTTGTAAAGGAATTGATGGCAACCCCGGAGATTTCAAGTGCATTCAGCAGTTTTGATGCAAGCTTTCCGCAATACATGATTCATGTGGATGCTGATATCGCTTCAAAAAAAGGAGTTTCTGTGGATGCCGCCATGAGCACACTTCAGACCTTGATCGGCAGTTTGTATGCTTCCAACTTCATTCGGTTTGGCCAGATGTACAAGGTTATGGTACAGGCAGATCCAAGTTTCCGCAGGAGCCCGGAAGATATATTGAAATTATATGTAAAAAATAACCGTGGCGAAATGGTTCCGTTTTCCACTTTCATACGTCTCGAACGGGTTTACGGACCAGAATTGTTGACGCGCTACAATATGTATACGTCTGCAATGATTAATGGTGATGCAGCTCCCGGGTTCAGTAGCGGAGATGCCATCAAGGCCGTAGAACGTGTGGCAAAAGAAAAGCTTCCCAAAGGATTTTCGTATGAATGGTCAGGGATGACCAGAGAAGAAATCCTGTCGGGTGATCAGGCGATGTATATCTTCGGGATATGTCTGCTCTTTGTTTATCTGCTGCTTGCTGCCCAGTACGAAAGCTTTCTGCTTCCGCTTCCAGTAATACTTTCGCTACCTACCGGAATATTTGGTGCTTTTCTTTCACTCAAACTGTTAGGTTTGGAAAACAATATTTATGCTCAGGTTTCTCTGGTCATGCTTATTGGTCTTCTGGGAAAAAATGCAATTCTTATTGTTGAGTATGCTATTCTTCGCCAAAAGGAAGGACGGACTGTTTTTGATGCAGCTTTGGAAGGAGCAACCGAACGTTTACGTCCGATTTTGATGACTTCGTTTGCATTCATTGCGGGGTTAATTCCACTTTGTGTAGCTTCCGGTGCGGGTGCGTTAGGAAACAGGTCGATTGGAACTGCGGCTGCCGGCGGGATGTTAATCGGGACGATTTTCGGTGTTGTCATCATTCCGGGTCTTTATGTTTTATTCGCTACTCTGGCTCTTCCGAAAAAGCCATCAGCGCCTAAAATGGAAAAAGAGGAAGTTCTGCTCCACTAATATTCGGCCAAAAATAATAGGTAGTCGCGAAGTGACTCGTGGCTACCTATTTCTACTAACTGCATTGATTTAATGAAAACATATAAAACACTTTGTAAAACCCTTCCGGTTGCAACGTTGCTGTTCGTCAGCGGATGTAAAATGATGCAGCCTGTAAAACAATCGGCGTCGGTTCTTACACCAGATACTTTTGAAAACCAAAACGACTCGACGGGTATTGGCTCGATGCAATGGAAAACTTTCTTCAAGGATCCAAATCTTATTGCATTGATCGATACCGCTTTGATGAACAATCCTGATTTGAAGATTGCTGTTCAACGGATAGAAATGGCACGGTCCAACGTACTACTGGCAAAAGGAGCATTGTTGCCTGCCGTTGGCGCAGAAGTTTCTGGTGGAGGCAGGAAATTTGGAGACTACACAATGGATGGCGTTGGAAATTATGATACCAACTTCTCTGAAAATATCGATGCAGACAGAAGACTCCCCGCCCCTTTTATGCCAGATTATTTCGCCGGATTTCGCAGTACCTGGGAGGTGGATATCTGGGGAAAACTGAGGACTCAGCGTAAAGCTGCTTATAATCGTTTCCTGGCTTCTGAAAAAGGAAAACATCTGGTAACTACAAGCCTGATCGCGCAAGTTTCCAGTCTTTATTATGAGTTGCTTGGAATGGATTCAGAGCTTGCGATTATTCAGAAAAATATTGCATTGCAACAATCTGCTGTTGAAAATATTAAAATCCAAAAAGAAGGTGGCCGTGCGAATGAGTTAGGAGTTAGACAATTTACTGCACAGCTATTAAACACACAAAGTCTTGAAATTCAGATCAATCAGCGCATTGTTGAAGCAGAAAACAACTTAAATTTATTACTTGGGCGTTTTCCGCAAAGAATTCAAAGACAAGGAAGGTTGAACGATAATTTACCAGACCGCGTACAGGCTGGTATCCCTTCCAGAATGCTGACCAGACGCCCTGATATTCAACAGGCCGAACTTGATTTACTGGCAAACAATGCAGATTTACAAGCGGCAAGGTTAGCGTTTTTACCTTCCCTGAATATCACAGGCATGTTAGGTTTTAACGCTTTCAAAGGATCTCTGTTGTTTAATCCGGGCTCAATTGCTTACAGTGCAATAGGTGGTTTGGCCGCTCCGATATTTAATAGGAAAGCTTTGAAAGCAGGTCAGAAACGGCTGGAAGCAGCGAGTATTGAATCGTTGTATTCTTATAACAAAGCAATTCTAACCGGCTTTCAGGAAGTCAGCACGAGTTTAAAAAAGATAGAGAACACGAAAAAAATCTCGGATTTCAAAAAACAGGAAGTTGATGTTTTACAACAAGCTGTTGCAACTTCACGAGATCTTTTCCTGACCGGTTATGCCACATATCTGGAAATTATAACCGCACAAAAAAATGTTCTGGAAGCTGAGTTAGCATTAACAGAAGTCCAAAAGGATCAACATCTGGCTTTGATTGAACTATATCGTTCGCTAGGAGGTGGATGGGAATAATCATTGCCACAATTTGCAGTTAATAATAGGATCAATAAAAAATGGACAGCTGGTTTACGCCGGCTGTCCATTTTTATTTCTTGAAGTCTAATTTACTTTTTCTTAGCTCCTGCTAAACTGGGCTCTTTCGAAATAACAATCAAGTCCGCAAGCATACGGCCGGTTTCGGTAATATAGATATCCTTTTTCTTCTTAACGTCTTTCGGTGCTTCTGTCGCAACTTTTGGATCGGCATCTTCGTCTTCATCCTCTGCATCTTCACCAAGTTGTTTCAAAGCTGCACGTTTCTTTTCCGCTTCGTCTCTCTCTACTTTGCGTTTTGCTTCCTGTAACGAAACAATCTTGTTTTCACGTGCCTTTTTGAATTCGTCAAGCGTTTTCACCAACGTTTTCAGTTCTTCATCCGACTTCAAACGCTGCTTATATTTATCACGAAGCTGACCAACAATTTTATCGTTGATATTATTTGCACTTTCATATTTGGAAGAAGCAATCTGATCCCAAGGCAGAGCACTTGGCTGTGATCCTTCACCATATTCATTTACCTTAAATGCTGATGGTAATTCAAGATCAGGCATTACACCTTTCAGCTGCGTACTGCTTCCATTGATACGATAGAACTTCGCAACTGTCAGTTTCACCTGTCCGAGCTGATCTGTTTCTTTTGGAGCCCACTGGTTAAGATCGATCAAAGTCTGTACTGTTCCTTTACCGTAAGTTTGTTCTCCAACGATGATTCCACGTTTGTAATCCTGAATCGCGGCCGCAAAAATTTCAGACGCAGAAGCACTGAAACGGTTCACCATAACAGCCATTGGTCCGTTATAAGCTACCATCGGGTCACTATCAGTTTCCACCTGAATATCACCCTGGCCTTCTTTTACCTGAACAACAGGTCCTTTGTTAATAAACAAACCTGTCAATGAAACAGCCTCGGTCAATGAACCTCCTCCGTTATTACGTAAATCGATTACAATTCCGTCCACACTTTCAGCCTGCAATTCAGTAATCAATTTCTGAACATCACGCGTTGTGCTTGAGAATTCTTTTTCTTTTTGCTGCGCTCCTTCGAAGTCACGATAGAATAATGGAATATCGATTACGCCGATTTTATAATCTTTATTTCCTGTATTAACTGAAACAATTTCCTTCTTCGCACGGGAATCTTCCAGTTTGATTTTCTCGCGAACCAATCTGATTTCCTTAGGAGGAGTACTTGATAAAGCATCCGCCGATAATACCTGCAAACGAACGACTGTACCTTTTGTTCCTTTGATAAGCTTCACCGCATCGTCTACAAACCATCCCACCAGGTCAACAAATTTACCGTCATCACCTTGGGCAACACCAATAATTTTATCTTCTTTTTTAAGCTGCTTTCCTTTAAATGCAGGCCCGCCCGGAATTACTTCAACGATTTTTATGTAATTATCCTCCTCACGAAGCAATGCCCCGATACCTTCAACCGACTGGCTCATTTCCTGTTTGAAACGATCAGCAGAAGTTGGCGCCATGTAACTGGTATGAGGATCCAGAGATTCTGCATACGCATTCATAAACATCTGGAAAACCTGTTCAGTACGGATACGACTGAGACCCCGGTCACGATTTTTATAACGATCGCTCATAGTTTTCACCACCGATGAATCCGCTTTCCCGGCAAGTTTCAAATCAAGCGCTTCGCTTTTCAGATACTTTCTCCAGGTATCGTTCAGTTCATCATTTGATTTTGCCCAGGCCACTTTTTCGCGGTCAGTGTTCAGCGTTTCGTCTACAGTATAGTCAAACGGCTTTGGCGTTTTCAAAAGCGTCTGGATATATTCACTTCTTTCCTGATAACGCTTTCTGAAAAGGTTATACATGTTGAAAGGAACATCCAGCTCTCTCTTTTGTAAAAAGTCGTCGAAAGAGTACCTGTACTTTTCGAATTCCGCCATGTCGGAGGCAAGAAAATACAGTCGGCCATGATCGATACCATCAATATATTTATCAAAAATCGCCGATGACAACGAATCATTCAGTTTCGTTTTGCGATAGTGATAATTTGATAGTATCCGGGTCGAAAGCTCCTCTGCCTTATACTGGGCCGCAGTCGGTTTGATATCTTCTGCCAGCGAAGTTTCCGTTGTGACGATTGCATTTTGCTGTACGGGACCTCGCTGCCAGCCAAGTAATACAACAGGAATAAGAGTGATTAGGTACTTTTTCATTCGTCGAATTTTGTTAACTATTTAACAATCTCTAATAATTCAACTTCGAAAACTAAAGCTGAATAAGCTGGAATTTGAGGACCTGCTGCACGTTCGCCGTAAGCCAGTGAATAGGGAATAAATAACTTCCATTTCGAACCAACCGGCATTAGCTGCAAAGCTTCTGTCCATCCTTTTATAACACCATTCACCGGAAACTCAACCGGCTCACCGCGATCAACCGAACTATCAAAAACTGTTCCATTGGTCAAAGTGCCATGATAATGGGTTTTTACTTTATCGGTTGCAGTCGGTTTAGGACCGTCTCCCATTTTGATTACAGCATACTGCAATCCGCTCTCCGTTGTTGTAACACCTGACTTTTTCTTGTTTTCTTCCAAAAACTTTTCTCCTTCTATTTTTACCACGGCTCCTTTTTCTTCAGTTAATTTTTGAAAATACTCACCAATAAATTTATTTGCTTCCTCAGAAGTAAATGTTGTTTTCTCCCCTTTAAGCGATGCTGCAATGGTTTTGTTAAGAACTTCTATATTAATTCCAGTGATTCCCTGTGACGATAATGAGTTGGAAAAACTTACACCGATCGCTGCCGATAGTGAATCCATCTGATTCTTGAGTACATTTGATGAAGGTACTGCCTTTGTCGCTGTGGCTGTGGTCTTTTTTACTGCCGCTGCTGGTTTGGTTACTTTTTTAGGCGCTTGTGCAAACCCTTGTGATGCAGCTAAACCGATACATAATACAGAGGTTAAAATGGTTTTTTCTAATTTGTACATTCTTCTTAAGGATGGTCAGAAAATTAAATTTTTGATAAGTAATTGTTATTAACGAACTCAATTACAACAAAAACACAATTAGTACCTAAAAAAGTTTTAAAAACCTTTTAAATGCCTGAAATTCCATATTTTTACGCCTCTGTAATAGCATAGAGTAGTAAACTTGGAAAAATCTAATTTTCATACAGCAGTTTTTTAGGTGAAGTATTCTTTATTTAACAAATAAACCCTACATTTGCGGCTGATTTCAAAAACTTACTACTATACTCTAAATAAGTCAATTATACTATGGTATCTGTTAGACCGGACGAAGTTTCGGCCATCCTGCGCGAACAACTTGCAGGCGCTAAATCTGAAGCAG